>Ga0307477_10000002_pt1 | contig 918635 bp, 855 predicted proteins | sample atmos_gasesECM2C_FD_203316 | JGI IMG/M metagenome (GOLD analysis project Ga0307477, IMG submission 203316) | Hardwood forest soil microbial communities from Morgan-Monroe State Forest, Indiana, United States - atmos_gasesECM2C_515 | ecosystem: Environmental > Terrestrial > Soil > Temperate...
CCGGGCTCGAGGCGCTCTGGCCGGTTGGTCAGCAGCTCGACCACCTGCTCCCCCGACAGCCCGTGGGGACGCACGACACGGCCGACCTCGAGCAGCTCCTCTGCGGACTCTTCCCTCACACCTCGAACTCGCCCGCCAACGAGCTCGACCTCAGTCGTCGACGAAGTCGACGTTGGTCTCCACGCCGTCTCTCGAGCCGGCGACCCTCACGACCGTCCTGATGGCTTGGGCGACACGTCCGCGGCGGCCGATCATCCTCCCCATGTCGGATGGCGCTACGTGGACCGCGAACCTGAGGTACCTCCCAGAGTCGTTGGCCTCGACGACAACCGAGTCGGGCTCGGTCGCAATGGCCCGGGTGACGTAGTCGAGCACTCCCCTGGCGGTCCCGCCCTCGATGCGGTTCCCCGCCATGTCGTCGACAGCCGCCGCGCTCGACGCAGCCTCGTTGCCCGACCGAGCGTCGTCGGCCTCATCGTCGATCTCGTCGTCGAACTCGTCGTCGAACTCGTCGTCGACCTGGTCAGCCTCGTTGCCCGGCTCGGCGTCGCCGGCTTCAGTGTCGTCGAGCTCGTCGCCCATTTCGCTCATGGGAGCTGCTCGCCCGCACCGACCGCAGCCGAAGAGGCCGGCGCGAACTCGTCCCAAGCACCGGAGGCGCGGAGCAGCTTCTGGACGCGCTCTGTGGGTGTCGCACCTTGGCGAAGCCACTTGAGCGCCTTGGCGTTGTCGATATCGACCACCGCCGCCTGGTCCGAGATCGACCGACCTCGAGGGGCGTAAGTGCCCACGATCTCGATGAACCGGCCGTCGCGCGGAGAACGACTGTCCGCCGCGACCACCCGGTACGTAGGTTGCTTCTTCTTGCCCATCCGCATGAGCCGGAGCTTCACGGCCATCGATCTCGTTCCCTGCCTTCTCTCGCGCCGAGGCGCTTCGGACAACCGGCGAAGTCTACCGGTGGCGTCCCGAACCCCCGGAACGACCGGACTTAGGAGTCACTCGGCCACCCTTCTTCTTCTTGCCGTGCCTGGCCCCCTGCCCTTTGCCGCCCCGGCCTTCCGGCGTCCGGGGAGCTGGCGCACCTTCGAACCCGCCGAGTAGGTCCTGCCGGCCCAGATCGCCGCCACCGATGAGGCCGGCGCCTCCGAGCTGCGGGCCCGCGACCTCACTCAACGCTGCTGCTCCGCCTCCACCGAGCAAGCCCTTGAGCATTCCGGGCGAGCGCATCAGCTTTTGCGCCTCGGTGAACTGCCTGAGCAACTGGTTCACCTCTTGCGTGGACGTACCGCTGCCCCCCGCGATGCGTACCCGACGCGAGCCGTCGATGATCGAAGGCTCGGCCCGCTCTCGGGGGGTCATCGACCTGATCACGGCCTCGACCTGCGACACCTGGCGGTCGTCTATGGCCGAGCTGGCCTGCTTGAGCTCTTTCCCGAGACCCGGTACCAAGGAGAGGATCCCGCCCAGCGGGCCGAGCTTCTTGACCTGCTGGAGCTGGGAGAGGAAGTCGTCCAGGGTGAAGCGGCCCTCCATCAGACGTGCCGCGCTCTGCTCGGCGACGTCGCGGTCGAACTCCTGCTCCGCCTGCTCGATGAGAGTCAGCACGTCGCCCATCCCGAGGATGCGGTTCGCCATGCGGTCTGGGTGGAACTGGTCGAAATCCGCCAGCCGTTCGCCGGTGGAGGCGAAGGCTATGGGCCGGCCCACCACCTGCTTGACGCTCAGGGCCGCGCCCCCCCGCGCGTCGCTGTCCAGCTTGGTGAGGATCACGCCGTCGAGCTCGAGCGCGGCGTGGAAAGCCGCAGCGGTCGTGACCGCGTCCTGCCCGGTCATGGCGTCGATCACCAGGAACGTGAGATGAGGCGTGACAGCAGAAGAGATGCGGCGCACCTCCTCCATGAGTGCCTCGTCGATGCTGAGCCGGCCGGCTGTGTCGAGGACCAGCACGTCGCGCCCGGTGCGACGTGCCTGCTCGAGACCTGCCACCGCCACCGACACGGGATCCGTCTGCTCGCTGAACATCGGTACGTCCGCCTGCGCGCCGAGAATGCGAAGCTGCTCCACGGCTGCCGGCCTTTGGAGGTCGGCCCCGACGAGCATTGGGTTGCGGCCCTGGCGCCTGAACCAACGTGCGAGCTTGGCGGCGGTGGTGGTCTTGCCCGACCCCTGGAGGCCCGCGAGCAGCACGACGGTCGGCGGGGCCGAGGCGTAGGTGACCTTGAGGGTCTCGCCACCCAGGGATCGAACGAGCTCGGAGTGGACTGCCTTCACCACTTGCTGCGCGGGGCTCAGGCTCCTAGAGAGGTCCTGGCCCACGAGCTGGGCGGCTACACCGTCGGTGAAGGCCCTCGCGACGCCCACGTCGACATCCGCTTCGAGCAGAGCGGTGCGGATCTCGCGTAGAGCCTCGTCGACGTCGGCCTCGCTCAGGCGCCCGCGGCTCCGCAGCCGCCCAAGCACGCCCTCCAGACGTTCTGAAAGCGCGTCGAACACGGACGGTCAGGCTACCGGAGGAGCGGGAGGCTCGTTCGTAGGAGGTTTCATTCGAACAGGGCGTCGACGAACTCGTCTGGGTCGAAGGGCACGAGGTCGTCGACGCCCTCGCCGATCCCCACGAGCTTTACCGGTAGCCCGAGCTCGCGCTGGATCGCCACGACGATCCCGCCCTTGGCCGTCCCGTCGAGTTTCGTGAGCACGACCCCTGTCACCCCGACCGCCTCGGTGAACTGACGCGCTTGCGCTAGGCCGTTCTGGCCGGTGGTGGCGTCGAGCACGAGCAGAACCTCCGTCACGCGTCCGGGTGGACGGTCCGCCACCCGCCGAATCTTCTTCAGCTCCTCGATCAAGTTCACCTTGGTGTGGAGACGTCCGGCTGTGTCGGCCAACACGAGGTCGTCGCCGCGGGCAGCCGCGCTGCGAACGGCGTCGTAGACCACTGCGCTTGGGTCCCCTCCTTCGGCACCGCGCACGACAGGTACGCCGGTGCGTTCGGCCCACGTCGCGAGCTGTTCCGCCGCCGCGGCGCGGAAAGTGTCACCCGCTGCGAGCACCACCGAGCGACCTCCGGCGAGCTGGCGACGCGCCACCTTGCCGATCGTGGTGGTCTTCCCGACCCCGTTCACGCCGACGAAGAGCCACACGTCGATGACGACGTCGGTAACGACGTCGGTCGTGACGTCGGTCGTGGCGTCGGTCGTGGCGTCGGTCGTGGCGTCGGTCGCGGTCGCGTCGGAGCCGTTCGGCCGAAGAGCAGCCCGCAGCTCGCCTCGAAGCGCCTCCACGACGGCATCGGGGCCACGCAGCTCTCCCCGGCGCAGGCGCGCGCGCAGGTCGTCGAGCAGCGACGTGGTGGTGGCGACGCCGATGTCGGCGCGCAGGAGCGCCTCTTCGAGCTCCTCCCACGTCTGTTCGTCCACCGAGCCCTTGGCCCTGAGCGCGCGCACGTAACCGGACAACAGCCCACGTGTCTTGCCCATCCGGTCCCGCAACGCCGGAGGAGTCGTGATGGCACCGACCGTCGCCTCCTGCGAGCCCACGGTCGGCTCGGCCGCAGCTTCACCGGTGACGGGGTCCGCCACGGCAGTCGCATCGAGGGTCGTATCGTCCGCTGGTTCACGCGTCGCGACCGCTGTGGTGGAGGCGGTGGTCTTCTCGGGGGCGGGGTGCTGATGCGACGGCTGCGACGGCTGCGACGCCTGTCTGTCTTCGTCCCCGGCCCGCTCCGCGCGTCTTGCCCTACGCCGGGGAACGAAGGTGACGGCGGTGACGACTGCGGCGACCACCAGCACCGCCAGGACTATCCAAAGGGCGACCATGGCCGAAGGAGCCTACGGCCTCCCGGGGCTTGCGGAGGATCGACGACACGCCGGCCGAGCCGCTATGGCGCTGTCTCCAACTAGGCGCGCAGGGAAGCTGACTCGTCGTCTGGCACCTGGCGGCTTACCTTCTGGCTCACGACCTTGGAGGAGCCTCCGGGGGTCATGGTCACGCCGTACAGGGCGTCGGCCGCCTCCATGGTGCGCTTCTGGTGGCTGACGATGATCAGCTGCGCCTCGCCGCGGAACTCGTGGAGCAGGTCCAGGAACCTGTGGAGGTTCACGTCGTCGAGCGCCGCCTCCACTTCGTCGAGGAGGTAGAAGGGCGAAGGGCGGCTGCGGAAGACGGCGAAGAGGAACGCCAGCGCCACCAGCGATCGCTCTCCACCCGACAGCAGCGACAGCTTGCGCACGTTCTTGCCCGCTGGGCGCGCCTCGACGTCGACGCCGGTGTCGAGCAGCCCGGACGGCTCGGTCAGCACGAGCCTGCCGGTCGAGCCCGGGAACAAGGTCGCCATGAGCACTTGGAAGTGCTCGTTGACGTCGGCGAAGGCCTCGGCGAAGAGCCTCACGATCTCGTCGTCGACCGCGCTGATCACCTGGTGGAGCTCGCGTCTGGCACGCCGAACGTCGTCGACCTGCTCGTCTAGGAAGCGATGCCTCTCCTCCAGGTTGCCGAGCTCCTCGAGGGCGAGCGGGTTGACCGGGCCGATGGCCGCGAGCTCCGACTCCAACGACGCGGCACGAGAGCGCGCGTCGACTCCCTCGGGGAGCGGAGGGCAAGCTGCGGTCAGTGCTTGCGTTAGCTCGGCCCCGAGCTCGCGGCGCAGGGCCTCCGTGGCCGCCTCGTGGCGGAGCCCGATCTCGGCCAGCTCGAGGTCCAGGCGCTGGAGGCGCTCACGCGTGCTCGCAAGACGCGAGTCCGCCTCCGAGCGCTCGTGGCGGAGCGTGTCGAGCCTCGCGCCGCCGGCACGCACCTCGTCGAGATGACGGGCCCGGCGCTCGTGGACGCGCTCGAGCAGGGCCGAGATGCGGGCAGCGCAGCCCGCCACGATCGAATCGAGCCGGTCGACTCCCGCCGCGACCTCCTCGAGCCGACGCCTGCGCTCGCTCGCCCTCGCTCGCTCCGCGCTGTGGCCCGCGAGCCTCCGCTCGGCCTCTTCGAGCCGGCTGCTCAGCACCGAACGGCGCTCTGCGAGGGCGGCGGCCTTGACCTCCAGGTCACGCCGCATGGCGGCCACCTGCGACCTGCTTTCCTCCAGCCGCCGCCTGGAGGCGTCCGCGAGCCTCTGCGCGGCGACGAGGGAGCTGTGCGCTCGCTCGGCTGCGAGCGCCAGCTCGGCGGCGCGACGCCTCGCCTCTTCGGCGGCGGCTCTGGTGTCGAGAGCCGACGCTGCCGAGATCGCCCAACCCGTGCGCGCGAAACGGTCTCCTGAGGTGTCGACGACCACCATGTCGGGCAGCTCGCGGACCACCTCGAGCGCCCGGTCCCAGCGGCCTTCCACGAAGACGACGCCGTCCAGGAGCCGGTCGAGGAGCCCCGCCACGGCGGGCTGCCTCGGCCGGACGTGCTCCCTCAGCCAACTCGCCCCTCGGGGCAGGCTCATGCCCGCATCCCGAGCACCGGCGCTTCCCGAGGGCAAGCCGCCGACCGCGAGGACGGTCCCGCTCCCTCCGGCCGAAGCCAGCCGGGACAGGGCCTCGCGTGCCGTCTCGTCGCTCTCGAGCACCACAGCCCCGAGCGCGGGACCTGCCGCGGCGTCGAAGGCGAGGTGGAACCCCTCGTCCACCTCCACCAGCTCGCCCAGGACGCCCACCACCCCTGCGCCACCCGCGAGGGTCGTACTGGCCGACGCCGCGCGCATCTGAGCTGAGGCCTGCTCGAGCGCCTCGGCCCGCTCTTCCATCCGGTGCCGGCCGCGCTCGGCTTCGCGAAGCTCCGCCTCGGCCGCGCTCAGCACAGCCAGCTCCCCGGAGCCGGACTCGAGGTCGGCGGCCTGGGAGCGCAGGTCCTGCTCGGCGAGCTCGACCTCCGCGGCCAGCGGCGCGAGGCCCTCCTCCTGTGCCTGAAGGCCCGTGAGCTCGCTCTCGAGCCGCGCCGAGTCTGCCTCGAGCGTCGAGACGACGTCGGTGCCGGCAGCGACCTCGAGCGCCATCGCCACGGACCTGCGCCGCTCCGCCAGCACCCCGGCGAGCCCGCGGCACCGCTCGGAGAGGGCCTCGGTACGTGTGAGGGCGACCACAAGGTCTTCCTCCCGCTTGGAGGCCAGCTCGGAAGCCGCACGTTCGGCCGCGGCGTCGATCTCGGCGATGGAGGAGCGCAGGGCAGTGTCGTCCTCGGCGAGCAGGGCACGCTCGGCCCCGGCGCTCCGGCGCCTGTCCTCGAGCGAGCCGAGCTCCCGGCCGACGAGGTAGAGGCGCAGCGAGCGCAGTTCCTCCGAGAGTGCCGCGTACGATCGTGCCGCCGCGGCCTGCCGCTCGAGCGGCCGGATCTGGCGTCGCACCTCCCGTAGCAGATCCCCCAGGCGCTCGAGGTTCTCCTCGGCCGCCGCCAGGCGCCGCTCTGCGCGTTCGCGTCTGCGGCGGTGCTTGAGCACCCCTGCCGCCTCCTCGATCACCGCCCTGCGGTCCTCGGGTCGCGCGTTCAGGATCGAGTCGAGCTGGCCTTGGCTCACGATCACGTGCTGCTGGCGGCCCACACCCGAGTCCGACAGCAGCTCCTGTATGTCAAGCAGACGGCACGGCTGGCCGTTCAGCGCGTACTCGCTGTCGCCGGAGCGAAAGAGCGTGCGCGTGATCGTGATCTCGGCGAGGCCGCCCGGGAGGTCGCCGGCCCGGTTGTCGATCGTGAGAGAGACCTCGGCGCGGCCAAGGGGAGCCTTGTCGGAGGAGCCTGCGAAGATGACGTCCTCCATCTTCTGAGAGCGAACTGTGCGCGGGCCTTGCGCGCCGAGGACCCATGCGACCGCGTCGACGACGTTCGACTTGCCGCTCCCGTTGGGACCTACCACGACGGTCACCCCGGGCTCGAGCTGCAAGCTCGCCGGGTCGGCGAAGGACTTGAAGCCCTTCAAGGTGAGCGACTTCAGGAACACCGTTCGTCACCCTATCCGCGCGGCGCTCGCCAACCCGGGACACCGGAGCCCGCCATGTTTGCGAGATCTGGGTCGGTCAGATCTGGCAGTGCTCGCAGAGAAAAGCGGAGCGACCGTTCAGCTTCACCCTCACCACGGCGTTGCGGCACCTGCGACACGCCTTGCCCTCGCGGTCGTAGACCTGGTGCTGCCCCTGGTAGTCGCCGATCTCCCCGTAGAGATCGCGGTACTGCTCGTCCGCGAGAGAGGAGCCACGGTACTTGACCGCCTCGGACAGTGTCTCGACCATGGCCCTGTAGAGGCGGCGGATCTCCTGCGAGCTGAGAGAGTCCGAGTGTCTGTCGTAGCGCAACCCGGCTGCGAAGAGGATTTCGTCCGAGTAGATGTTCCCGATGCCGGCGACGAACTTCTGGTCCATCAGGAGAGTCTTGAGCGCGCTGTGCCGGTCGGCGAGCATCTGACCGAAGCGGGTCCAGCTCATGACGTCGTCGAGCGGATCGAACCCGAGGTGGGCCAGCTCTGGGACCTGCGCGTCGAGCTCGCCGGCAGAGGTGACGAACATCTCTCCGAAGGTCCGCGGGTCCACGAATCGCAGCTGCCCTCCCTGGGTGAAGGTGATCACGACGTGGGTGTGGCGGTCGAGCGGTTCCTTGAGCCCCTTCACCCTGAGCAGCTGGCCGCTCATTCCCAGGTGGACGACCAGCACTTCTTCGCCTTCGAGGCCGACCAGCAGGTACTTCCCGGCCCTACGGATCGAGGTGACCTTGCGGCTCTCGAGGTGCTTGGCGAACTCCGCGGCGCTGCGGTGACGGCGGATCGAGCGCTTGCCCTTGACGTCGACTTGCTTGATGCGCCTGCCCACGACCTCCTTCTCGAGGTCGCGCCGAATGGTCTCGACCTCGGGTAGCTCAGGCATCGGCGGAGGAGCCTTGCGCGCCCAAAGTGTCTTCGGAGCCGCCAACGGCCTCGCGGCGCGCTAGGAGAAGACCCCATGCCGCACGGGCGGCGGCCTGCTCGGCGTCCTTTTTCGAGTGGCCGTCGCCTTCCCCGAGCGCCTCGCCCGACACGAAGACCCTCGCCGTGTACCGCCGCGCATGATCGGGCCCGGTGCCGACGACCTCGTAGCGCGGGAGCTCGCCGACTTGGCGCGCCACGGCCTCCTGGAACCTGGTCTTGAAGTCCTCGGCGCCGGGGCCTGCCGCCGCTTCGACGATGCGCTCGCCCAGCAGCCGTGTGACCAGGCCCGACGCCGCAACGAACCCCCCATCGAGGTAGACAGCCCCGATGACGGCTTCGGTGGTGTTGGCCAGGATCGATGGCTTGCGCCTACCGCCGGAGGAGTCCTCCCCTCTGCCGAGCATGACCACGTCGCCCAGCCCGAGCTCCGCGCCGACTTCGGCCAGGACGGAGGTGTTGACTACGGCTGCGCGCACCTTGGCGAGCGATCCCTCGGACAGACCGGGGTAGCTGCGGTAGCAGTGTTCGGCGACGACCAGCCCGAGCACGGCGTCGCCCAGGAACTCGAGCCTCTCGTTGGAGGGCATGCCTCCCGCCTCCGAGCACCACGACCGGTGCGACAGTGCTTGCACCAAGAGATCAGGGACGGAGAAGCTCCACTCCAGCCGATTGGTCAGCTGGTCGAGCGCGTCTGCGTCGGGCGATCGGATCGGGAAGGTGGTGCCGGTGACCGTGTCAGCCCGCCCCCAGCTTGGCGACGACGTAGTCGACGGCGTCGCGCACGGTCCGCAGGTCCTCGAGGTCCTCGTCCTCTATCCGGAACCCCACGGTGCGCTCGCCCAGCTCCTCCTCGAGCGCCTCCACCAGCTCGATGAGGGCGAGCGAGTCGGCGTCGAGGTCCTCGGCGAACGAGGAGGACTCGCTGATCGCCGACGGCTCTATCTCCAAGATGTCGGCGAGCTGGTCTCGCACCAGCTCGAACACCTGCTTGCGGTCGAGCGGTGCGCTCTCCACGTGGGTCTCTGCGGGCACGGGGCTCCTCGAGGTCTCCTGGTCCTTTTCGTGATAGACCGTGAAAGGTCTCTCCGACCCGGCGCGCCCATCGCCCGGGCCTTCGTGCATCCTACCGCTTTGCGCACCGTCTCCGGTCGTTTTCCCTGGTGGGTGGGGCCTTCCAGCGGGGACTGCGACACGGTTCAGGTGCTAGAGACGGCCCGGCCGAGACGCTCGACCAGCCCGCCGGTGGCGATGTCGTGCGCGACGCCCACGGCGGAGACGATCGCACGGGCCGAGGAGGAGCCGTGGCTTATCACGCAGACCCCGTCGACCCCGAGCAACATCGCCCCGCCGACCCCGTCGGGGTCGAACTTCTCGGCCAGGGGCGCAAGGTGCGGTAGCAGGACGTTGCCGGCGCGCTTGGTCGCATCGTCGGAGGCGATGACGCCGAGTACCGCGTCCATGAAGAACCTGAGCGCTCCTTCGAGGGTCTTCAAGGTCACGTTCCCTGTGAACCCGTCGGTGACCACTACGTCGGCGGCGCCGTACAGGAGGTCCCGGCCCTCGACGTTGCCGACGAAGCGCAGACCCGTCGCCCCCAGAAGAGCCGCATGGGCCTCCTTCACCAGGGGCGACCCCTTCGAGCTCTCCTCGCCTATGGACAAGAGAGCGACCGAGGGGTCCTCGACTCCGTAACGCGCTGCGGAGTAGGCGCTGCCCATCTGCGCGAATTGCACGAGCATCGAAGCGTTGCACTCGGCGTTGGCGCCGGAGTCGAGCAGGACCGTGGGGTGCGACACGAGGTTCGGGACCGGGGTGGCGATCGCCGGGCGCGACACTCCCTTCAGCCGGCCCATCCTGAGCAGCGCACTGGCCATGGCGGCCCCGGTGTTGCCGGCGCTGACCATCGCGAGCGCCCGCCCGTCGCGCACAGCCTCTGCGGCCCGCACGAGCGACGAGTCCTTCTTGCGGCGCACCGCCTGCCCCGCATCCTCGTCCATTGAGATGACCTCGGAGGCCGGTAGCACCTCCAGTCCCCCGGTGTCACCGAGCTTCTCCGGTGGGCCGACGAGCACCACGGGGATCCCGAGCTCTTCGACGGCCAGCCGGGCTCCGGCCACGATCTCAGAAGGGGCCCGGTCGCCCCCCATCGCGTCCACCGCCACCGGCAGGCTCATCTCGCGCCTCTCTGCTCGTCGCAGGTGGGGGCCAGTCCGTCTCGAGCGGGGGTCACTCCGTCCCGAGCGAAGCTCAGTCCGTCTCGACCGCCTGGCGACCCTTATACCACCCGCAATTGGGGCACACCACGTGCGGGAGCTTGGCCTGGTGGCATTGCGGGCAGAGGCTGCGCGCCGGGGTACCGAGGACCCAGTTCGAGGCGCGACGGCTGCGGCTCTTGGCCTTGGAGGTCTTCTTCTTCGGAACGGCCATCAGACGTCACCGGCTGCTCGAGAGGCGGGGGCCTGACCAAGATAGTCGGTCGCCGAGAGGTCACCTCCAGCTGGCCGTGCTCGTCACCCTCTCCGGCGCGCTAGACGGCTAGCGACCAGGTTGGTCCTCCGCAGAGGCGGCACCCGCGTCGGCGAGGCGCAGCGCGCCCAGTGCCGCCCATCGTGGGTCGGGGGCCCGGGGGTCACAGCCGCAGCTCTCCTGGTTGCGGTCGACGCCGCAGATCGGGCACAAGCCGAGGCAATCCGCAGAGCACAGGGGCGCCTGGGGAAGCTCGAGGAGCACGGCGTCGTGGGCCATGGGCTCGAGGTCCACGTCGTCGCCGACGAGCGGGTAGGTATCCGAACCGTCGCCACCCTCTGTGTAGTGCTCGAGCACCCTCACTTCGAGCCCGCCCGACGCTTTCGCCAAGCAGCGGCGGCACTCCCCCGCCCAGCGCGACCGGATCGTGCCCGCGACCGACACCCCTCCCGCCACGGACTCGAGGGTGACGTCCACCTCTACCTGCGCGCCTTCGGGAACGGCGGTCGCAGGGCAGGCCAGGTCCTCGATCATTCCCAGGCGCACCTCGTGCCAGCGCGTGCCGGGCACCCGCCTCAGCTTCGCAACATGAACGACGAACGGACGCTCACCCATCGGCACCCCTATCGCTCGTCCTGGTCGAAGAACCCCCCCAGGCCACTGGAACCGCCGGCCCGCTCGCCGTCGGGCACCTCCCCGCGCCGGCGGTCGCCACCGGGCGACCAGGCGCCTCCTTCGGGAATCGGGGGCGGCGTGGCACGCAGCTTCTCGCGCCCGGCCAGGACCGTCTTCAAGGTCCGCTCGAGAACGATCTCGAAGGACGCGAGCTTCTGGTCGCAGAAGTCGTCCGCCTCGTGACGCAGCCGCCTCGACTCCTCGCGTGCCTGCTCGACGGTGCGCTGCGCGACTTGGTTCGCCTGCCTCACGATCTCGGTGCGCTGGACCATCCGCTCGGCCTGGGCGCGCACCTCCTCGAGGAGGCTGTCGGCCTCACGCTGTCGCGACTCGATGAACTCGTCGCGCTCGCGCAGCAGCCATCGAGCCTGTCTCATCTCGTCGGGGAGCCGCTCGACAGCCGCCTGGAGCAGGGCTATCAACTCGTCGCGCGAAACGAGCACGGACGCGGAGAGAGGCATCGTCCTGGCGCTGTCCAGCACCGCGATAGCCCGTTGAAGCAATCCTTCTGTGTCCTCCGGCTCGCCGGCGTCGTCCTCTGCGACAGGCTGTTCGCCGAACGGATCCTCGCCGAACGTGTCGTCGGATCCCTCGCCGTAGGCGTCGCCGTACTCGTCGCTCAATGGCCGAACTTCTCCTGGAGCCGCTTCAGCACTGCCTTTGGCACGAACGCGGAAACATCACCCCCGTAACGGGCTACCTCGCGCAGCAGACGCGAGGAGAGGAACGAGTTGTTGGAGCTCGTGGGTAGCAACAAGGTGTCGATGCCCGACAGCTGCCGGTTCATCTGCGACATCTGGAGCTCGTTCTCGAAGTCGGACACTGCTCGCAGCCCTCGCACGATGGCCCTGGCATCCACGTCCTGCGCCACCTCCACCACCAGCTTGGAGACCGACACGATCCGAACGTTCGGCAGGTGAGCCACCGTCTCGGTGATCATGTCCTCGCGCTCCTCGATGCTGAAGAGTGCCTCGGCCTTCTGGGGATTGCGGAGGCAGGCGACTATGACCTCGTCGAAGAGCTCCCCCGACCGCTCGACCACCTCGAGGTGGCCGTTGTGGAACGGGTCGAAGGACCCCGGGAACAGCACGGCGGTCAAGACACACCCTCCTGGTCGGTATCCGAGCTAGTGAACAGGTCCGCGAAGCGACCGCGCACAGCGTCGTCGTCATGTGAGCCACCGGATCGTTGCTCGCGCGCGGCGCTGACCACCGTGACGAGCGTACCGCCGTAGCCCTTCTGCCTGACGACATCCCATCGGGTGGGGACCTCGAGCGGGCGATCCGATTCGAGCACCGCGACGGTGGCGTCGAGCTTCTCCAGCAGCAGCCTCCACCTCGAGAAGGCGTAAGGGGGGTCGCACAACGCCAGGTCGAAGGGCCCTGGCCGGCCCGGGGCCCTGGTTCGGGACTCTCCGGTCGGGGCCTTCCTGCTGAGCCAGGTCAGGACGTCGGCGCGCACGATCGAGGCGGCGGCCGCCTCGAGTCCCGCCGAGCGCAGGTTCGACCTGACCGCCTCCAGTGCCGCTCGATCGGTGTCGACGAAGACAGCGGCCTCGGCACCCCGCGACAGCGCCTCGATCCCCATCGCACCGCTGCCCGCGAAGAGGTCCGCGACACTGGCGCCGTCCAGCTCGACGAGGTTCGACAGGACGTCGAAGATCGCCTCGCGCACACGGTCGGAGGTAGGGCGGGTGCCAGTGCCAGCGGGAGCCCGAATGACCCGGCCACGACTGCTTCCCCCGACGACGCGCACAGCGCCACCGTAGGCCGACCCGGGTCTGCCTATTCGCTGGGCCTCTCTAGCTCTTCAGGAGATATGCGGCCTCCTCCTCGCCCACGAACAGCCTTATCTCCTCGGCGAGCGGCCCCACAGCGGACAGCCACGGGTCCGCCTCGAGCAGCGCCTCCGCCACGCGCCTCGCCTCTTCCACGAGCGGCCGGTCCCTGCGAAGCGACGCGAGCTTGAGGTCACTTCGGCCCTTCTGCCTGACGCCGAGGATCGTCCCCTCGCCCCTCAGCTCGAGGTCGACCTCCGCAAGCTCGAACCCGTCGTTGGTCCGCTCGAGCGCCTCGAGGCGCGCTCGTGCAGTTTCGGGTCCCTGCGCGCCGAGCAAGTCGGGCCCGAGCAGCTCCCCCTGGCGTCTCTTGCCTTCACCGGTCCTCCCGCCGAACAGGAAACACCACGACCGAAGCGAGGACCGGCCGACGCGCCCGCGAAGCTGGTGCAGCTGCGCGATCCCGAACCGGTCGGCGTCCTCTATCACCATCACCGTGGCCTCGGGCACGTCGATACCCACCTCGATCACAGTCGTCGCCACGAGCACGTCGAGGTCCCCCCCGCGGAAAGCCGCCATCACCCCTTCCTTCTCCGACGGTTTGAGCTGCCCGTGGAGCAGGCCGAGGCGAATCCCCTTCAGCACGCCGGTGGACAGGCGATCGCGCTCCTCGGTGGCCGAACGCGCCTGGATCCGCTCCGATCCCTCGACGAGAGGGCACACCACATAGGCGCGGTGCCCCGCAGCGACCTCCTCGCGCACGACGCGCCACGCGCGCTCCTCGTCTGTCGTGCTCCGTGCCCAGATCGTCTCGACCGGAGTCCGGCCGGACGGGAGCTGGTCGAGCTCGGTGAGGTCGAGGTCGCCGAAGACGACCATCGCGGCGGTGCGGGGGATCGGTGTGGCGGTCATGACGAGAAGGTCGGGATCGGCTCCTTCGCCACGGGCCGCATCTCGTCCCTTGGCCCGCAACGCGGCGCGCTGCTCGACGCCGAAGCGATGCTGCTCGTCGATGACGACCACTCCGAGGCTCCGAAAGCGCACGTCCTCGGTCAAAAGAGCGTGCGTCCCCACGACGATGTCGACGGCGCCCGAGGCGAGCCCGGCATGCAGCCTGGCCCGCTGCCGGGCGGTGGTCCTGTTGGTGAGCAGGGCCACCTCGAGGGGACGGGACCCGCCCAGGCGGTCGGGGTCCTCCACCGCAAGGTCTCCGAGCAGCTCACTGACCGCGAGGTGGTGCTGCTCCGCCAGCACCTCGGTCGGTGCCATCAACGCGCCCTGATGCTCGCCCTGCACAGAGACCAGCAGTGCGCACAGCGCCACCACGGTCTTGCCTGCCCCCACCTCGCCCTGGAGCAGACGGTGCATCGGGAGCGGTGCTGCCAGGTCGTGGTCGATCGTGGCGATCGCCCGCCGCTGCGCATCGGTGAGAGCGAAGGGCAGCCGGCCCACGAAGGCCTCGACCAGCCGGGCGGAGCCTGCGGGGGGGTCAACCACGTGACGGATGCCACGTGCCTCCCTTCTCGCCGCGGCGCGCCGCATCACGACCTCGAGCTGTAGACGGAGCAGCTCGTCGAAGGCGAGCCTCCGACGAGCGCTGCCCAGCTGCTCGAAGGACTCGGGCCCGTGGATCTGCAAGAAGGCGGCAGTGCGGTCCATGAGACCGAGCTCTGAGCGCCACCGCTCGGGGAGCGGGTCCTCGAGGCGCCCCGCGCGCCGCAAGGCCTCGGCCACCCATTCGCCGAATTCCCATCCCGCGATGCCCGAGCGCTCGGACGTCGGGTAGACCGGAACGATACGTCCGGTCCGGTTGCCGACGAGGTCGACGACCGGGTTGGTGAACTGCCGGCGACCCTTGTAGGTGTCGAGCTTGCCGAAGAACAGCGCTTCGGTTCCCGCCGGCAGCTGTTTCGCTCGCCACGCCTGGTTGAAGAACACCACCCGCAACTTGCCGGTGCCATCGTCCACATCGAGCTCCACTAGCGCGCGACCCTGGCGAGTGCGGCGCGACCTGACCGACTCCACGGTCGCCAGCACTAGCGACTCCTCCCCCACCTCCATCGCGGCAACCTCGGCGCGGCGCGTGCGGTCGATGTAGCGACGCGGGTAGTGCGTGACGAGGTCGAGGACGCTCGTGATGCCCAGCTGCGCGAGCGGGGCGGCGCGCTTTTCCCCGATGCGACGTACCTCGCTCACCGGTATATCGGCCAGGCGTCGCAGCGTCTGACCGCCGCTCGCAAGCGATGTCACTCGATACTGATCAGGTAGGGGTACAGCGGTTGACCGCCGTGGTGGACCTCTACGGCGACCGAGGGGCGCTGCTCGGCGAGCCACTCCGTCACCTGGCGGGTGTCGCCGCCGGCCACCCCTTCGCCCTCGATGAGCGTCACGAGCTCGTGGTCGTCGGAGAGGAGCTTGCCCAGCAGGCCACAAGCGGCCTCCGCCAAGGTCTCTGCGACCACCTCCACCCCGTTGCGCGACATGCCCATCCAGTCCCCGGCCCTGATCGGACCCGCCGGCCCGGTCGCGTCCCGCACGGCCTGGGTGACCTCGCCTGCGACCACCCTTCGCGCCGACGCCGACATCGACGCAAAGTTCTCGTCGACGCCCGCCTCGGGGTCGTACTCGAGCAGGGCGGCGAAACCTTCGACTATCCCGCCGGTCGGCACCACCCGCACCGTCTTCTTGGCGAGCTCGCAAGCCTGCATTGCGACGGGGACGATGTTGTCGTTGTTGGGGAGGATCACGACCTCGTCGGAGGGGGTCGCGTCGACCACGTCGAGGATCTGCGAAGTGGAGGGGTTCATCGACTGCCCTCCTGGCACGAGATGGTGGACGCCGAGCGAGCGAAAGATCCGGCCCACCCCCTCGCCCGTCGCCACCGCTACCACCGACGTCCGCGGGGCGGGACCGAGCCGCGGAGCGGGAGCCAGCGGCGGCGCCGCGGTGCCCTCGCGCACCCACCGCTCCTCCTCGATCTGCTCCGCCAGGTCCGAGACCCTGATGTCGCGGGGTCGCCCAGCGTCGAGCGCGGCCTCCACGGCCGCTCCCACGTCGTTGGTGTGGATGTGACAATTCCAAAGCCCGTCCCCGCCCACCACGACGATGGAATCGCCTATCCCTTCCCACACCTCCTTGAAGGCGGGAATGGTGTCGTCGGGCGCCTCGAGGAAGTACATGACCTCATAGCGGAGGCCGCCGTGAGCTGAGAGGCCGGCGCGGGCTGAGACACCGCCGTGGGATGAAAGCCCGCTCGGCACGACCTCGCTGCCCGCGCCATCGCTGCCTCGGGTGGTTCCTCCGGCCGCGGACGGGCCTTCCTTGGTGCCAGTGCGCTCTTGCGTCGTCGGCCAGCCGGCGAGGCCGGCGGCGGGCGCGACCTGGGGGGCGTCGGGCAGAGGCCGGCCGTCCACCACGTTCAGCAGGGAGTCGACGAACAGCAGGTAACCGCTTCCCCCGGCGTCCACCACGCCGGCCTCGGCCAGCACCGGCAGCATCTCGGGGGTCCGGGCGAGCGCATCGGCCGCAGACGATCGTGCGGCTTCCAGCACCGCCTCGAGCGAGGCGTCGGGGCCTGCCGAGCCCGCGCCCTCGGCCGCCGCGCGGGCCACGGTGAGGATCGTGCCCTCGACCGGTCGCAGCACCGCCTTGTAGGCCGCCTCACTCGCGGCCTCGAGGGCCTCCGACAGCTCCGCCCCGCCCGGGCCCGCGCTGCGCGCGAGCACACCCGCGAGACCCCGGAGCAGCTGGGAGAGGATCACCCCGGAGTTGCCCCTGGCACCCATGAGCGAGCCGTGAGCGACCGCCTTGCAGACGGCCCCCATGTCGGGCGTGGAAGAGCCGGCGTCCTGGACCCCGTTGTCGAGCCCGTCGACCTGCCCGAGCTCCTCCACCACCGACTCCAGGGTTAGCGCCATGTTGGTGCCCGTGTCGCCGTCGGGCACCGGGTACACGTTGAGGCGGTTGATCACTTCCTGGTGCTCGCGCAGCGCCATGCTGTAGGTGGACATGACCCTGGCGACGTCGGCCGCGCTCAGCCGCCCGAGAGCCTCCATCAACAGGATGCTAACCTTGACCCCCGGTCCGGAAGTCCCCCCGTGTCCTAGTCCGAGGAGCGATCGCGTCGTGGCTGCAGTGTGCGAGGTGTGCGGAAAGCACCCCTCTTTCGGCATGAGCCTGAGCCATTCCCACCGCCGCACCAAGCGGCGCTGGGACCCCAACATCCAACGTGTCCGAGCGTTGGTCGGCGGGACTCCACGCCGAGTGAGCGTGTGCACCTCGTGCATCCGTGCGGGCAGGATCACCAAGCCGCCCCGGCGCAGCGCCGAGGGACGGGCTCAGGCCGGCTGAGGCGGCGTCCCAGACCCCGCGGCCTGGGTGCATTCGCTCAGGGCTTCTGCTTACGCTCCGCCAGACGCGCCGCGTAGACCGCGGCCTCGGTGCGCCGGGCAAATCCCATCTTCGACAGAAGGTTCGACACGTAGTTCTTCACGGTCTTCTCGGCCAGGAACAGCTCGTCGGCGATCTGACGGTTGGTCTTGCCGTCGGCGATCAGCTCGAGGATGTTGCGTTCCTGCGTTGTGAGGCGGGCAAGTCGCTCGTCCTCGACCTGCTCCCCGCGCAAGCGGTCCATGACCTGGCGGGTGAGAGCGGGATCGAGTAGAGAGTCCCCCGCAGCGACCCGTCGCACCGCCGAGACGAGGTCGCTGCCCTTCACCTGCTTGAGCACGTATCCGCTCGCGCCTGCCAAGATCGCCGAGAACAACGCCTCGTCGTCAGCGAACGAGGTCAGCATGAGGCACTTGAGCTCCGGCATGACGGAGCGCAGGTCGCGGCAGACCTCCACCCCGTCCCCGTCCGGCAGCCGGACGTCGAGCACAGCCACGTCGGGCTGCGTAGCCGGCACCCTGCTCAGCGCCTCCTCGGCACTCGCCGCCTCCCCTACGACGCTCAGGTCCTCCTCCGCGTCGAGCAGCTCGCGCAAGCCACGCCGCACCACCTCGTGGTCATCGAGCAGGAAGACCCGTGTGCTCACCGTCACCTTTCTGTGTCCTCGCCGCCTGTGTCGTCGCCGCCTGTGTCGTCGCCGCCCGTGTCCTCGCCCCCCTGTGTTCACGCCCAAAGAGGTCGGCCAGGCGATCAATGCCTACCACGACCAACCGCCCAGAGGCCTCTTAGCGTTGGAGCTTGACTTGCCAGATCAGCTCGGTGCCGGCTCCCGCTCCGGGGCGTATGTCGCACGCTCCCCCGAGCAGCTTGGCTCGCTCCGACAGGTTCGCGAGGCCGCGCCCGGCCGCTGCCGGAAACACGACCGGATCGAAGCCGACCCCGTCGTCCACCACACGCAGGACGAGGGTCTCGCCTTCCACCTGGACTCGGACCTCCACGGTCGAGGCCTTCGCGTGACGCACCACGTTGGCTATCGCCTCGCGCAGGCTCACCATCAAGTGCTCACCGATCTCCGGGCTCACCGCCGATTCGATGGGGCCGTCGAAGTCGACCTTCACCTCGAGACCCAGCTTCCCGGCAGCCTCGTCGGTGGCCTCGAGGATCTGCGCTCGCAATCCCCCTCCGCTGACGGTCGGCGGCCGGTTCATCGCGAAGATGGTCGTGCGGATCTGGCGGATCGTCTCGTCGAGGTCGTCGATCGAACCGAGCAGGCGGCCCTGCGCTTCGGGGCGACCGAGCAGGCGTATGGCGCCCTGGAGCGACAGACCCACGGCGAAGAGACGCTGGATGACCGTGTCGTGGAGGTTCCTGGCGATCCGCTCGCGCTCCTCGCTCAAGGTGAGCTCGCGCATCCTCGAATAAAGCCTGGCCTTGTCGATCGCCAGGCCGGCGGCCAGAGCAAGGGTCGAGACGACGTCTTCGTCCATCTCGGTGAACTCCTCCCCGCCTTCCCTGCCCTGCTTGTCGGCCAGGTAGAGGCTCCCGAACACCTCGTCTCGCACCACGATCGGCACCCCGAGGAACGACCGCATCGGAGGATGACCCTTCGGGAAGCCGACGCTCGCGTCGTGCTCACTTACATCGGCAAGCCTGATAGGCCTCGGGTCCTCGATCAGCCGGCCGAGGATGCCGTTGCCCTCCGGAAGCCGGCCGATGTCCGATTCGGTCGCCTCGTCCACGCCGACGGTGACGAACTCAGCAAGCTTGCGGCGCGAAGGGTCGAGCACGCCGAGGGCCGCGTAACGAGCGCCCACGAGGTCCACCGCCCTGCGCACGACTGTGCTCAGCACCTCGGGAAGCTCGAGGTCCTGGTCGACTAGGAGCATTGCCTCTATGAGAGCCTGGAGGCGCTCCGGGTCCTCGATGCGACGGAACGGCACCGCCAGAGGTTAGGGCCCGCCGGAGGTAGCAGATCAGGCCCAGCAGATCAGGCCCAGCAGATCAGGCCCAGCAGATCAGGCCCAAGGGTGCTCGAAACCGGGGGCCGTCACGGGCGCACCCCTCAAGTTGCGTCTGGCCGGGTCCTCCGTGCACACACCGACTCTGACCGGCTCCTCGAGGCCGGCGGCGGCGAACGCGTCGAGCAAGCGCCGTGCGAACGGCACGGCCACCACGAGCGCGTAGTCCTCGCCGCCGCCGAGTGCCTCTTGCGCGGTGGCACCCTCTGCCACCGGCAGGTCGTCGAGCTCGAACCCGATACCCGAGGCTGCGGCCAGGTGGCCGAGATCGGCGGCCAGCCCGTCCGACACGTCGATCATGGCCGTCGCTCCCGCGCGCCGTGCGGCACCGCCCTCTGCGAGCAGCGCACGCGGGCGAAGGTGTGCCTGGAGGAGCGAGGCAGCCGGGTCCGCGCCACTCGGCGCACGGCGGCCTTCGCGCAGCACCCTGAGCCCGGCCGCCGACGCACCGAGCTTCCCCACGACGAAAATCGAGTCGCCTGGGCTGGCCCCCGAGCGGAGCACCGGCGCAGGAGGCTCGTCGACGCTTCCGGTGACGGCCACCGACACCACGAGCTGCGTCCCGGTCGACAGGTCGCCACCCACCACCGGGCAGCCGTGGGACGCTGCGGCGGCACCGATCCCCTCGTAGAGCACGTCGAGGTCGGTCGCCGGAGGGCCTGCAACTCCGACGACTGCGCCGGTCGGATCCCCGCCCATGGCGGCGATGTCGCTCAGCGCCGCCACCATGGCCTTCCAGCCGAAGTCGTCGATGCCGACCACCTCGAGGTCGCCGTGGACGCCGGCCACCGACACGTCCGTCGTCAGCAGGAGACGGCCGTGCACCTCTCCCAGGACCGCCGAGTCGTCGCCCATCCAGACGTCGGAGGGCGGAGGGTCGCCGAGCCTGCCCCTGAGCGCCTGACGAATCCGCTCGATGGCGGCGAATTCGCCGCGCGCGACCGGTGCGCTCGCGCCGGCCGTGTGCTCGGAATTGGGGCCGGGAATGACCAATGCCTACCATTGAGCCTGGCGCATCGGCGCCGAGGCGGCCCGATCGTCCCCTTTGGGGACCCGGTCGAGCGCCATCGGGCCCGATGGGACCACACAGAGCCGCAGACCACCCGAACGGGCCCAAAGAGAGGATCGCCCCGACCCATGTCCCGAAGAGCCGACCGACCCGTGACCGCCAACCGAAAGCTCCTCGCTTGGGTGGACGAGGTAGCGGCGCTCACCACTCCCGAACGCGTCGAATGGTGCGACGGATCCGCCGAAGAGTACGAACGCCTCTGCTCCCTGCTGGTCGATGCAGGCACGCTCATGGCGCTCTCGGAGAGCAAGAGGCCGGGGAGCTACCTCGGTAGGTCGGACCCCGCAGACGTGGCGAGAGTCGAGGACCGCACGTTCGTGTGCTCGAGGCTCGAAGGAGACGCCGGCCCCACAAACAACTGGCGGGACCCAGACGAGATGCGTGCCACGCTCACCGAGCTCTTCCGGGGCTCGATGAAGGGGCGTGTCATGTACGTGGTCCCATTCTCGATGGGCCCGCTCGGATCGCCGCTCAGCCAGATCGGCGTCGAGATCACCGACTCGCCGTACGTGGCTGTGTCGATGCGGATCATGACCCGGATGGGCAACCCGGCGCTCGAGGTGCTCGGCGAGGACGGGTGGTTCGCGCCCTGCCTGCACTCGGTCGGCGCGCCGCTCGATCCCGGGCAGGCCGACGTGCCCTGGCCGTGCAACTCGGAGAACAAGTACATAGTCCAGTTTCCCGAGACCCGGGAGATATGGTCGTACGGCTCCGGTTACGGCGGCAATGCCCTCTTGGGGAAGAAGTGCCTGGCCCTGCGCATCGCGTCGGTGATGGCGCGTGACGAGCTGTGGCTCGCGGAGCACATGCTCATCCTCAAGCTCACCTCGCCCGCCGGCGAAGTGAGGTACGTGGCCGGTGCGTTCCCGTCGGCTTGTGGGAAGACCAACCTCGCGATGCTGGTGCCGACCCTCGAGGGTTGGAAGGTCGAGACGATCGGCGACGACATCTGTTGGATGAAATTCGGCTCCGACGGGCGCCTGTACGCGATCAACCCCGAGGCAGGGTTCTTCGGTGTCGCCCCCGGCACCAGCACCGAGACGAACCCGAATGCGATGAAGACGCTGCGGTCCAACTGCATCTTCACCAACACGGCTCTGACCGACGACGGCGACGTGTGGTGGGAAGGCATGGAGCGCACGCCCCCTGCGCATCTGATCGACTGGAAGGGCGAGGACTGGACGCCGCAGAGAGGGACCGCCGCCGCACATCCCAACGCGCGCTTCACGGTGCCGGCCTCGCAGAACCCGGTGTGCGCGCCCGAGTGGGAGGACCCCGACGGCGTGCCGATCTCGGCGATCATGTTCGGCGGGCGCAGGAGATCCGTCGTCCCGCTCGTGGTCGAGTCGCTCGACTGGGAGCACGGCGTGTTCCTCGGGTCGATCATGGCGTCCGAGACGACCGCCGCCGCCACAGGTGCGGTCGGGACGCTGCGGCGCGACCCGTTCGCGATGCTCCCGTTCTGCGGCTACAACATGGCGGACTACTTCGCGCACTGGCTCACCATCGGCAAGTCCACCGACGCCTCTAACCTTCCCCGGCTGTTCCTCGTGAACTGGTTCCGCAAGGACGCCGAGGGAAGGTTCCTCTGGCCCGGCTACGGAGAGAACTCGCGCGTGCTCGCATGGATCTTCGAGCGTTCGGCAGGTCGCGGCGAGGCGGTCGACACCCCCGCAGGTCGGGTGCCCGCGCCGGGCGCTCTGGACATAAGTGATCTCGACGTCTCCAAGGAGCAGTTGACCGAGTTGCTCGAGGTCGATCGTTCCGAATGGCGCGCCGAGGTCCCTCTCATCCGCGAGCACTACGCCAAATTCGGCGACCGCCTGCCTTCCGAACTCGCCGCCCAGGTCGACTCCCTCGAGCACCGTCTCGACTCGTAAGAGGTTATGTAGGCTGGCGGCCTGTAGGTAGCCTGGCCGCGTACAGGCGGACACGCCGAGGCCTCCTGCGATGCGCTACGAGGCAGGCAACGAGGAGGCGACGATGGCAGTCAACGCGTACGTGCTCATACAGACCGAGGTCGGCAAGGCAGCCAACGTCGCCCAGCAAGTCGGCGCGATAGACGGCGTCATATCGGCCGAGGACGTCACCGGCCCCTACGACGTCATCGTGCGGGCACAGGCCGGGTCGGTGGACGACCTCGGCCGGATGGTGGTGAGCCACATCCAGCTCATCGAGGGGATCACCCGCACCGTGACCTGCCCGGTCGTGAACCTTTAGTCGATCGCTCCGACCTCGCGCAGGCGCTCGATGCGCCCGGGCTCGATCCCCCAGGCCCGCAGCACTTCGTCGGTGTCCTGACCCGCCACGGGTGGCGGGCGCTGGATCTGCGAGGGGGTACGGCTGAAACGAGGCGCTGGTCCCGGCTGGACCACTCCACCCACCTCTACGAAGGTCCGGCGATGCGCGTTGTGCGGGTGCGTATGCGCCTCCCAAGGGGAGAGCACGGGCGCTCCGCAGGCGTCGGTGCCTTCGAACAGCTCGGCCCATTCAGCGCGTGTCCTGGTGCGAAACACCTCCGCGAATCGCTTCTTCATCTCGGGCCACATGTCGCGGTCCATCTGGGCGGGGAGATCCTCCGCATCCAGACCGGTCACCTTCAGCAACTCCGCATAGAAACGTGGCTCGATCGCACCCACCGCGAACCACTTCGAGTCGGCGGTCTCGTACACCTCGTAGAAGGGCGCTCCAGTATCGAGGATGTTGACCCCTCTCTCCTCGTGCCACCAGCCGAGTTGGTGGAAGGCGTAGGTCATTGTCATCAAGGAGGCGGCGCCGTCCACCATGGCGGCGTCGACTACCTGGCCCTTCCCGCTCGCTCTCGCCTCGAGCAGCGCGGCGGTGAGCCCGAAGGCGAGAAGCAGCCCACCGCCTCCGAAGTCCCCGACGAGATTGAGCGGAGGGACGGGGGGCTCCGAGCTTCGGCCCACCGCCCACAGAGCCCCCGAGAGCGCGATGTAGTCGATGTCGTGCCCGGCGGTGCTGGCGAGCGGCCCGTCCTGGCCCCAGCCGGTCATCCGGCCGTAGACGAGGCGCGGGTTTCGCTCGAAGCACACCTCGGGGCCCACGCCCAGTCGCTCCGCCACTCCTGGGCGCCAGCCCTCCACCAGGGCGTCTGCACCCGCTACGAGGTCGAGCACCAGCGCCACGCCCTGCGGGTTCTGCAGGTCCACCGCGGCAGAGCGCCGGCTGCGGTTGAGCAGGTCCCAGTGCGGCTCCTCGCCGGGACGGGCCGGAGTGCCCGTCGCCCGGTCGATGCGCAAAACGTCTGCGCCCGCGTCCGCGAGCAACATGCACGTGTAGGGCCCCGGCCCGATGCCCGCAAGCTCTACGACGCGCACTCCGTCGAGGGGACCGCTCACTCGTCAGATCCCGTAGGCAGTTCCACGCCCGGATCGTGACCGGCACAGGGGCCACAGGTCAAACCGACCTGACGTGGGATGCTCGCAGGACCATGCCTTCGGAACCTCCGGAAGTCCCGCGCCTCAGAAGGACCCCGGCACCTCCGACAGTGCGGGCCTACAGCCCCGGCAGGGTGAACCTGATAGGCGACCACACCGACTACAACGAGGGGCTGGCCCTTCCCATGGCGGTCGACCTCGGCACGACCGTGACCATTGCCGTGCAACGCGGCAGTCGCCTGGTGCTGAGCTCCGACGCAGAGCCCGCCAAGGCCGACGTGGACGTCTACTCGCGCTTCGACGAGCTGCTGCTGCGCTCGGTCGAACCTCACTGGGCGAGGTACGTCGCCGCCGTAGCCGCCTTAGTTCGGCCCCTGCGCGGGGGGCAGGGGCACGTCGAGACCACCCTGCCGATCGGGGCGGGCCTTTCCTCAAGCGCATCGCTCGAGGTGGCGCTCGCGCTCGCGCTCGGGCTGGACGAGGACCCGCTCACCACCGCGACGCTCTGCCAGCGCGCCGAGCAGGCCGCCACAGGAGTGCCCAGCGGTCTCATGGATCAACTGGTGGTGTGCGCGGCGAAGGAGGGATGCGCCTCGCTGATCGACTTCTCCGACTGTTCGGTGCGTCAGCTCCGCCTCCCCGAAGGCGCTGAGGTGGTCGTGGTCCACTCGGGCCAGCCCCGCACGCTCGACTCATCTCCGTACGCCGCGCGTCGCGCCGAGTGCGAAGCTGCCGCCTACGGCATGGGCCCGCTCGGCCACTTGTCGGAGAGGGACCTCGTGGGGATCTCCGATCCCCTGCTCCGTAGGCGTGCGCGCCACGTGGTGAGCGAGTGCGACCGTGTCAGGCAGTTCTGCTCCGCGCTCGTGAGCGACGACCTGGCCGAAGCGGGCGCGCTGATGAACGCGAGCCACAGGAGCCTGGCAGTGGACTTCGACGTGTCGACAGCCGCGCTCGACGCTCTGGTGGAGCATCTCTCGTCGTTGCGCGGGGTCTTCGGTGCGCGCCTCACCGGTGCAGGGTTCGGAGGGTGCGCAGTGGCGCTCACCGAGCCGGGAGCGCTGGACCTAGACGCGTTCGGTACGCCGGCCTGGCGAGTGCGGCCGTGCTACGGGGCGCGTCTGCTGCCGCCCGGATAGAACGGGGGCTGACAAATACGAGGTCACAGCTCGCCGAGCAGCTGCGCCCTCTTGGACTCGTATTCGGCGTCCGACACGATGCCGCGCCGGCGCAGCTCGTCGAGTTGCACGAGGCGCTCTGCGGCGCTCGGGGCCGGCGACCCTCCCGATCCGAGTCGCGTCCCTGCCGGCGGAGTGTCCGGCGCGCGAGGGGGTCCCGGTGCCTGACGTGCGGAGCGGTGCCAGGCGCTCACCTGCTCCGATATGACGCTCTGTAGCTCTTCGGGGTGCGGGATGCGGTCGAGGACGACCACACCGGTCTCGCCGCCGACCTCGACGAGCACCTGGCCCTCGTGCAGCAGCCTGCCACCGATCGTCTGGTGGTACGAAAGCTCGTTTATCCGCTCGAGGCGGATCTCGAGGGTCCTCCTCGAGAGCACGCCCGAGCGGCGCACGAGGCGCGCAGAGGTCACGAAGACGGTGGTGGTGGCCCGCCGCAGGTAGCGACCCGCCAGCCACAACAACGAGGCTGCCAGCAACGCCAGCATCAGGTAGAGCACGGCCACGGGGGCGTTGGGGAACGAGACCACCACCCCTCCGTTGGCCGCGGCGCAGGCCACCACTGCGACGAGCGGCCAGCCGAGGAACACCCAGTGCGGGTGGAGCTCCGCCACCACCACCTCGCCTTCGCCGAGGAGCCTTTCGGGGAACGGCATCTCTCAATCTCTCAGGTGGTCTCGCCCCAGGACCTGGTTCAGCCCAGCTTCGAGGCGATGCCTCCGGCGCTTCGCAGGACCGTCCCGTCCGCGCCCTGCGCGCTGTGGCGCGGAGCCGGGCGCTCCATCGCCTCGCGTATTAGCGAATCGAGCAGCTCTGCGAACGCCACCGGCGGCGACACCCACAGATAGCGCGCCAACGATCCTGGAACCGTGTTGATCTCGTTCACGTAGAGCTCCTCGCCGTCGGAGAGGAAGTCGATCCGCGTGACCCCGCGCAGTTCGCATCTTCTTGCGAGCTCGTGCGCGGCTTCGCGGATCGACTTGGTCACAGATTCGGACACCAACGCCGGGAGCTCACGCGGTGCGCTGGACATGCCCTCGCCGCCCACGTACTTGTCGGAGTAGCCGAGGATCTCGGCCGAGCTGTCCGAGCGAAGCGGTCGCTCGATTGCCGACAGCGTGAGCTCGGGCCAAGTGCGTACGGCGACGTTGAGGTCGAAGAGGTCGGGGCGGTAGGGCTCGACGACCGCGCCCCTTCGCAGGTGGGGGTTGGCTCCGAGCCTCGCGACAGCGGTCGCCAAGTCCTCCACCACGTCGATGCCGATCGACGAGCCCCCATAGCGCGGCTTGACGATGTAGGGACCGCCGAACGAGATCTCTCCCCCGCCGGGATCGAGGGGCACGCGAGGTAGCACCGGCAGACCCGCTTCCGAAGCGACCGCTGCGAAGGAGAGCTTGTCCATCCCGAGCGCAGCGCCCGCCATCGAGGGCCCGGTATAGGAGATCCCCGCCAGGTCGAGCGCCCCCTGGAGCGTGCCGTCCTCTCCCGGGCCCCCGTGGCAGCAGTTGACCACCACGTCGATCGCGAGCGGTCGGCTGCGGCCAATGCGCGAAGTCGCCACCACGAACCCGCCCCCGCTCCCCGCCACGAGCCGCAGCTCGTCGGCATCCCGGGGCACCCCCTCGACGAAGTCCACCGCCTCCAAACTGGGCGCGACCTTGTGGAACGCGCCGGACTTGGACCAGTACAGGCCCGTCACCTCGCGCCCGGACCTCACGAGCTCACGTGCCGCTTGGAGGCCGGTCAGGATGCTCACGTCGTGCTCGGGAGAGGGCCCCCCGAACACGACCGCGACCTTGGGAGTGCTCGTCTCGGCACTCATCTGTAGCTGCTCATGTCGTCGCGCTCATCCGTCGGTGCCTTCCGGTCAGGATGCCCGGTTCAAGGGTAATGGTCGGGCAGGTCGTTCTCGTAGAGCACTGCGTCGCCCGGGCCTAGCCGGTCGCGTACCCATTCCACCGCCTGCTCACGATGCCTGACGAGCACCGCCGGACGCGGGCTGCGTTCGGCGTTACCTACGGAGTACCCCGCCACGAGGGCGCGGCGGTTGGTCCTGCCCACCACGACCAGGTCGGCGGGGAGGTCCCTGACCTCTGCCGCGAAGCGCTCGTTGTCGTCGCGCTGGCGGGACCCGAGCTCCACCATCCCCGGCGTGACGACGACGCGTCGCGCGCGGTCGCCGCCTGATCCCGCTTCGCGCAGTGCCTCGAGCGCTGCGCGGGTGCCGGCGGGGTTTGCGTTGTAGGTGTCGTCGAGCACTGCGAAGCCGCCTTCGGCGGTGCGGGACTCGAGACGGTGTGGGGCCGAGGGCAACGATCGGAGCCGCTTCTCCAGCTCGGCGACCGGCACCCCGAGCTCCATGGCCACCGCGACCGCGCAGCCCACGTTCCCCGGCTGCACCTGCGTCTCGAGACCAGTGACGATCTGCTCGCCACGCGCGCTGACCTCGATACCGTCGGGCTTCTTCTCCACCTCCACCCACCCTCCCGGCTCTGGCGCATGTGCGGAGCCGGAGCCCGCCCGCTGCGCGGCCACCCTCCACACCCTCTTGCCGGAGGACTCGCACTCGTCGGCCATCGCCCCCAGTCGCGGGTCGTCCACCACCAGGACGCAACAGCGCGCAGAGTCGAGGATCTCGGACTTGGCCTTCAGGATCTTCTCCTCGCTCTTGAAACGCTCGAGGTGCACGGGCCCAACGGCGGTGACGACGGCTACGTCAGGCGTGAGCCACGAGCAGAGCTCCGCTATCTCGCCGGGTGCATAGGTGCCCATCTCGGCGACGAACACGTCGGTTCCATCGGCCAGGTGCTCGTTCACCGCCCGGGCGAGGCCCGCGCGATTGTTGAAGCTGGCCGGGCTGGCCACGACCGACATCGAGCCCGACAGGAGGTGGGCGACGCAGAGCTTGGTGCTGGTCTTGCCGTACGAGCCGGTGATACCCACCACCTTCGGCGCGACCCGTGCAAGGCGTTGCGAAGCCCGGCGCACGTACCTGTTCGCGAGGATCCTCTCGAACGGCTCTGTGATCACGCATGCCATGTCCACCAGGGCGGGAACCGCGAGGGCCCCCGCCGCGCAGACCACGGCCGCAAGCCCGGTGGCGAAGCCGACCGCGGCCACGGCCCCCTGGAGCAAGCCCCAGACCGTGGCGAGCGTGCGGAGCCGTCTCGTCCAGCGGATGGGCGAGGTACGGCCTCGCAGGCCCAGGCCGAGCGGGCCGAAGGCCACCACCCCAGCCGGGGCGAACACCGCAGCGACCCAACGCCCGCCGAGCGCCAGGCCCCCCAGGCCGAGCAAGGCCCCGAAGAGGTTGACCGCTCCTTTGCCCCACCATCGCAGTGCGAAACGCGAGGTCGTATCGGGCAGGTAGTGCTCGCGCTGTGCGACCCTGAGCCACCTGATCCCCCCGAGCACGGTTGCCAGGACGCATGCTGCTCCGGCCGCCCACCCGAGCGATCCCCCGTGCTGCACGACCGCGTTCATCCTCGAGCGACGGCCACAGAGCGCTCGACCGCGGCGCGCAGCTCGCCGGGGCACTCGATCGGTGTGAGGTGCCCGGCGCCGGAGCAAACGGTGAGCGTTGCCTGTGGGACGAAAGAGCGAATGCCCTCGGCCACGGCCAGCGGGGCCTCGGTGTCCTTCTCTCCCCACACGAGCTCGACCGGGCACCGAAGGGCCGACAAGACGTCGCTGTAGCTCTCGTTGACCAGTCGGACGAGCACCTCGCGCATCACGCCTTGCGCGCTCCTGTAGTCGGCCGAGCCGTAACGCCGACGCGCCCGCTCCATTGAGTCCTCGCCGATGAGGCCCAACCGCCGCAGCGCGCGAGCAGCACGAAACGCCGCCGGTGGGCGCGACCGGCGGCCCGGGCGAGGCACGAGCGGGGCCCCGGTGAGCACGAGCGCCGCAACCAGTCCCGGATGCTCTGCCGCCAGGGCGACCGCCACGCGCCCGCCGAGGGAATGCCCGATCACCACGGCCGGCCCGTCCGGCCCGTCGCCGCTACGGATCAGGCTCGCAACCGCCCCCGCGTACCCCGAGGAACCCCAGGCCTCGCTGGGCGCCGGGGTGGCCCCGAAACCTGGCAGGTCGGGGGCGATCGTGGACAAGACGCCGCCCGGCGCCGAGGGCCCGAGGACGCCGGCGAAGTCGGCGTGGGTGCGGCGCCACCCGTGGAGGGCGACCACTGCCGCCGGCGGGCGGCCCCAGGCCTCGCCGAACAGCTCCCCGCCCGCGAGCGCTCTCAGCATCCGCAGCACGGTACCCGTTACCCGGGTCCTCCCATCCCCACCATCCACCTTCGCGACACACCTCACCGATACCTTCACGCCATGAGCAACAGCAGTGCGTCGGCGCCTCATCCTCGCGCGCCCCGATCGGCCGGCCCCCAGGGTGCGCCAGGGCTCCCGGGCGCGCATGATGGCAGCGCCCACTGGCTCCTACGGGGCCTGACCGGGGCCCAGCGCGCGGCGGTGACGTCGGAGGACGCCCCGCTGTGCGTGCTCGCCGGAGCCGGCTCGGGCAAGACGACGGTGCTCACCCGGCGCGTGGCGCGGCGGGTGCTCGACGGCTCGGCCGAGGCAAAGCACGTGCTGGTGGTGACGTTCACAAGGAAGGCTGCGGTCGAGCTTCGCCAGCGGATCGGCAGGCTGGGTGTCGCTGCCGACGTCTGGGCCGGGACCTTCCATGCGGCCGCCTATGCGCAGTTGCGCCGCCACTGGGCCGACCGCAACTCGCGGCCCCCCTCCCTCCTCGACGACCCGACCCGTCTCATCCGCAGGATCCTCGCGGGACGGTCGGAGCCGGACGCAGCCGTTGTCCCCTTGCGCCACGGTGCGGGCTCACCGGGCTCACCGGGCTCAACGGTCTCACCAGTCTCATCGGGTTCATCGGGGTCACGGGCCTCACCCCGTATCGACCCGCGGCTGGTGGCTGCTGTCGCGGCCGAGGTCCACTGGGCCCAGGTCCGCCTAGTGCGTCCTCCGCAGTACCCAGAAGCCGCTCGCTCGGCGCGCCGCGCTCCGCCGGTCGGGGCGGCGATGCTCTGCGAGGTCTACGCCAATTACGTGGAGGAGAAGCAAAGACTCGGCCTGGTGGACCTCGACGACCTGCTCGACCAGTGCGCCAGCCTTCTCGAGACCGACGAGGAGGCGGCGGCCGCTCAGCGGTGGTGGGTGCGTCATCTCTTCGTCGACGAGTTCCAGGACCTGAACCCTGCTCAGTGGCGCCTGCTCGAGGCTTGGCTTGGAGATCGCAGCGACCTGTTCGTGGTGGGAGACCCTCGCCAGGCCGTCTATGGGTGGAACGGCGCGGACCCGACGCTCATCGAGAGGCTCGGAGAGCTGCTGCCGGGGACGAGCGTCCTGCGGCTGGACCAGAACCATCGCTCTTCTGCCCCGATCGTCGCCGTCGCGCGCTCGGTCCTGGACCCTGATAGTCACTTGGGCGCCCCCCCGACCGGGCACGACGATGTCTGTGACCGGCCCTCGGAGGAGACAGAGCCTCCCGACGGACCTGCCCCCCTGCTGTCCTGCTTCGACACCCCTCAGGCCGAGGCGGCTGCGGTCGTGCGATGGCTGCGCGCGGCTCACCGACCGGGTACCGCATGGTCGAGGCTTGCCGTCCTCGCCAGGACCAACGCGCGCCTCGAGCCGCTGTCCGCGGCGCTGCGGCGCGCAGGGGTCCCCCACCACCTCGCCCCACCTGCGACCACGGTCAACCGGCCCGACAGGCGCTCGGTCCGGCTGTCCTTGGACTTGCTGCGCACCCAGCCGCCCGACCGGCCACTGCGCAGCGCGCTAGCGGACCTCACAGACGTCGCCGGTCGCGATCAAGAGGAGGACGACCCCGAGGAGCACGAGACTGCCGGCCGTGCACGCGCACGTGGACACGCTCGAGGGCACCTGCCATGGGACGTGACCCGCCTCGCGGACGAGCACGCCGCAGACGAGCCGAGCGCCACGGTGGCGTCGTTCTCGGCATGGTTGAGCGCCAACGACGCATGGTCGGAGGTGGGTGGCCGCTCGTGGCGACACCCCAACGAGGTGGAGCTCACGACGTTCCACAAGGCCAAGGGCCTCGAGTGGGAGACCGTCGCTCTCGTCGGCCTGGAGGACGGGATCGTGCCGATCTCCTACGCGCAGAGCCCCGAGGCCCTGGCCGAGGAACGAAGGCTCCTCTACGTGGCCCTGACGCGCGCCGAACGGGAGCTGTGGTGCTCCTGGTCGGCGACCCGGGAGGCTGGCGAGGGCAGCAGGCCCTGTGCCCGCTCCCCTTTCCTCGAGAGCGTCGAGGCCGCCATCCGCGAAGCCGGGCCGGGTGCCGAGCTCGACCGCGCCTCGGGCCTCGCCCGCGTCTCGGAGCTGCGAGCGCGGTTGCTCGTCACCGGCTGAGAGGTCCAGCGGATAGGCAGGCCCGGCTCGACGTGATCAGAGCTCGACGTCGACGAGCACCGGCGCGTGGTCCGAAGGCTGCTTTCCCTTGCGGGCATTGCGGTCGACCAGCGCGTACGTGCTGCGGTCCGCGAGGGTGCGGCTGAACAGCAACAGGTCGATCCTCATCCCGATGTGTTTGTGGAAGTTTCCCGCCCTGTAGTCCCACCAGGTGAAGAGGTCCGGCTGCGGGTAGAGGACGCGGAACACGTCCACCAGCCCCCAGTCCTCGAGCGCACCGAGAGCCTGGCGCTCGGGCTCGGTGACGTGCGTCGAACCCTCTACCGCCGCCGGGTCCCACACGTCGCGGTCCTCGGGAGCCACGTTGAAGTCCCCGCACACGGCCACGGCCTCGGACGGCTTGCAAGTTCGCTCCAGAGCGGCGCGAAGCTCCTCCAGCCACTCGAGCTTCGCAACATAGTGCTCGCTGTCCACGCTCCGTCCGTTGGGCACGTAGACGCTGTGCACGCGCACACCGCCGCAGGTGGCGGACACGATTCGGCAACCTTGCTCGTCCGCGCCGCCGTCGAAACCTCTGTGGACCTCCTCGAGGCCCACGCGGCTCAGCAGGGCGACTCCGTTCCAACGCCCGTCCCCGTGCGGTGCCGACTCGTAGCCGAGCGCCGAGAAGGCCATGGCCGGGAACGCCGCGTCCGGCACCTTGGTCTCCTGCATGCACAAGACGTCGGGCTGCGCGTACTCGAGCCACTCCTCTACGCGAGGGAGCCTCGCGCCGAGGGAGTTGACGTTCCAGGTGGCGATGCGCATGACCAGTCCCCTCAACCGTCGACGATCACGAACAGGAGGTCCGCCTCACAAGCCAGCTCGCCGGCGACCGTCGCTCGACCGTGGCCTGTACCGGCCCTCGCCGACAGACGCCCGAGCGTGACCTCGAGCTCGAGGGTCTCTCCGGGCACCACCTGGCGTCGGAAGCGTGCCCGGTCGATCCCCCCGAACAGGGGCAGCCGGCCCGCAAACCGCTCGTCCGCCAGCACCGCTATGCCCCCCAGCTGGGCGAGCGACTCCACCATCAGCACACCGGGCAGGGTGGGCCGGCCCGGGAAGTGCCCCCCGAAGAAGGCCTCGTGGCCGCCGAGATGCCAGCGCCCCCTCGCATACTGCCCGGGTTCGAGCTCGAGCACGTCGTCGACGAACAGGAACGGTTCCCGGTGCGGCAGAACCTCCTCTGGGCGCACCACGACCGCCGAGGCTACCCAGTCGCAGCGGGCGGCTCCTTGCGCATGCCGGGGAGCGCCAGCTCCGCCCCTCGCCGGGGAGGGTCAAGCCCGACCAGCACGAAGCGGCGGCTCTCGCCCCGCTCGAGGACCTCGCGCGCCTTTCGCGGAGCGGGATCGCCGAGCCCTGATACCGGCGCGTAGCAGTGCATGTTCCCCACGTCGACCATCGCGCCGTGGGAGGTGAACGACACCACGATCCCCTCCACCTCCGAGCCGACCGGGTGCTCGGTCACGAACCTCAAGAATGCGAGCGGCTCGTTGACAGCCGGGGGAGGTCCCTTGCGCCTCCGACGGCGTCCCTTCTCGGTCTGCGTCATGGGCGGGTCGCCCGGGACCAGCACCTCCTCGGTGGCCACCTCGATAGCCGCTTCGACGTCCGCCCCTCTCGCCGTCGTGGGGCCGGCTGCCTTCGCCGCCTTCGTAGTCCTCGAGGCCTTCGCGGTCTTCGCAGGCCCGGAAGCCTTCGCGGTCCTTGCGGTCTTTGCGGTCTTCGGGGACTTCGCTGTCTTTACAGTCTTCGCAGTCGTGGTGCTCTTGCCCAGCTTTTGGGCCTTTGCGGCCTTCTGCGGCTTGGCGGTCTTCGCAGCCTTCTCGCCCTTGGCGGCTTTTACAGCCTTTTCGGCCTTGGCGGCCGCGGCTTTCGCGGTCTTGGCCGCTCCGGCAACCTTCTTCGCTGTCTTGGCGGTCTCTGCCGGCACGGCGGTCTGTGCCGGCTCGGCGAGCTTGGCGGACTTGGCGGACTTGGCGGACTTGGCGGACTTGGACACTTTGGATGGCTTCTTCGCGGCCTTCGCAGTCTCGGCCGCCTTGGCCGACGCCGTGATCGACGCACGGCTGCGTGCGCCGCGCACCGGACTGCGCGGGGTGAAGATCCATCCCACTCCGGGGACCGGAGTACCGCCGATCAGGCGGCCGGCGTCGAACAACCAGGGGTGCTCGCCGTGGAATTCCTGGAACGAGTCGTTGGACAGGACCTGGGCGCCGACTCGCTCCGCGACTCGCAGTAGGAAGGCGTCGCCCCTTCCGATCGCTCCCGCCGGAGGCGAGAGGATCTCGGCGTGCGCCGCGGCCTCGTCGAACGCCGCTCGCTCGGAAAGGTCGATCCTGTGGCCGAACGTGGCATCCACCACCACGATCACCTGGGTGCCAGGGAACTGCTCCTCGAATTGCCTCACCGCATCGTCGAGCTGTGCGAGGCTCGGAGTCGACCGGCCCTCGGTCGCGATGTTCGACCCGTCTACCACCACGAACGATGTGTCCACGCACCGCACAGTCAACCACCGGACCTTCGTCGACCGTAGGATGCCGGAATGACCTACGACGTCGCAGGAGAAGTGACCGAGCTCCTGAGCGTGATGATCCGCAACGCCTGCGTCAACGACGGGACGCCCTCCTCCGGGCACGAGCAGAGGAACGCAAAGACGATCGAGGACGTGCTCGAGGGCCCCGGCATCGATCTCGAGACGTTCGAGCCTCTCGAAGACCGGAGCTCGGTGGTCGCGCGCATCGAGGGCCGCAAGCCCGGCGCACCTTCGCTCTTGCTGCTCGGTCACACCGACGTCGTCCCGGCCAACGGCGACGACTGGCGGCACGATCCCTTCGGCGCGGAATTGATCGACGGCGAAGTGTGGGGCCGAGGCGCGGTCGACATGTTGAACCTCACGGCCTCGATGGCCGTCGCAGTACGGCATCTCGCCGACGAAGGTTTCCGTCCCGAGGGCGATCTCCTCTTCGCGGCCGTGGCGGACGAGGAGGCGCTCGGCACGCACGGGGCGAAGTGGCTCGCGGACCACGCCACCGAGCAGGTACGCGCCGACTACGTCTTGACCGAGGCGGGCGGGTTTCCGATGGGCGAGCCCAACGCCGTTCGCCTTCCGGTGATCACCGGCGAGAAGGGAGCATGCTGGTGCACGCTCACGGTCCGCGGCACCCCCGGCCATGCCTCACAACCTCTTCGCACCGACAACGCCCTCGTGAAGGCGGCGGAGGTGGTACGGCGCCTCGCCGAGCACGAGACTCCTGCCGAGATCCACGATGCTTGGCGCAGGTTCGTAGAAGGCATCTCTCTTCCCGAGGAGATCCAAAGCGCCCTGCTCGATCCCGAGCGCATCGGTCCACTGTGCGCCGAGCTGCCGGCCCTCGGCCTGGCTCGACAGGCCCATGCCTGCACGCACACCACCATGGCACCCACGGTGATGACGGCGGGCACCAAGGTCAACGTGATCCCCGACCGCGTCCAGCTGCAAGTGGACGTACGGGTCCTGCCCGGATGGGACTTCACCGATGTCGAAGCGATGCTGCTCGATGCGATCGGCGACCTCGCACCTGACGTAGAGGTCACCTGGCACTCCCGTGACCTCGCCACCACCTCCCCCACCGATACGCCTTTGTGGGAGGTCCTCGAGCGTGTCGCGGGGCGCGCCTACCCGGGAGCGCGTTGCGTGCCGTTCCTCACGGTCGGAGCGACCGACGCCCGCTTCTTCAGGTCTCTGGGCGCGACCGCATACGGGTTCGGGCTCTTCAGCCGGCGACTCAGCTTCGAGGACTACGCCACCATGTTCCACGGGATCGACGAGCGCGTCGACGTGGAGTCGTTGGGCCTATCGGCGCAAATGTGGGACGGCGTGGCCCGACAGCTCCTCTCGTGAACCCAGGGATCAGAGCGGTCCTGTTCGACCTCGGCGGAGTGATCATCGACGGCCCGTTCGAGGCATTCGAGCGCTACGAGCGGGCCAACGGGCTGCCGAAGGGGTTCGTGAGGGGGCTCAATGCCACCAACCACCACGACAACGCCTGGGCCCGCTTCGAGCGCAACGAGATCAGCTTCGACGAGTTCTGCGACGCTTTCGAGCTGGAGGCGAAGGCGGCAGGGGGAGCCGTCGACACCCGCGAGCTGTTCGCGATGCTCGGAGGATCCGTGCGTCCCGAGATGGTCGAGGCGGTGCGCCGCTGCTCGGCACGCTTCTCCACGGCGGTGCTCACGAACAACTTTCGCGTGGTCGACGAGCCGGGGAAGAGCCGGCGGGAGGAGCTGGCCGAGGTCCTCGGTCTCTTCGACGTCGTGATCGAGTCCTCGAAGATAGGCGTGCGCAAGCCTGATCCGCGCTTCTACATGATCGCCTGCGAGGCGCTCAGCGTCGAGCCGGCGGAGGCGGTTTTCCTCGACGACCTGGGCGTGAACTTGAAGCCGGCGCGCGAGATGGGAATGCTCACGATCAAGGTGCGAAGCACGCGCTCCGCTCTCGCCGAGCTCGAAGAGGTGCTGGGCCTGTCCCTCGGGTGAGGATGGTTCAGGCGAAGGAGCGCTCGAGCAAGTCCTCCTGCTCCAGCTGGTGGAGCGCAGCGCTTCCCGTGGCGGGGCTGGCGGACTCGGCACGGCTCACGTGGGTGAGCGTGTAGCGCTCCCGAAGAAGCCGGTGCAGGCGCCCGTGGACGAACGACCACGCACCCATGTTCTCCGGTTCCTCCTGCACCCACACCACCTCGGTGGCCTGCCCGTAGCGCCCGAGCACGTCGGCAAGGGCCCTCTCCGGCCACGGGTAGAGCTGCTCGACTCGCACCACCGCCACCGCGGACGCCCCCACGCCTGCAGGCGGGAGGTCCTGTCCGCCGGCGATCAAGCGGTCGCGGCGCGCGGTCAGCTCGAACGCCACTTTGCCCGTGCACAGCAGGACCCGGCGCACCGACCCGGGGTCGACCGAGCTCGCGGACGACGCGCTCGGGGCGCCGCCGGTGGTGGCCGGATCGTCCAGTACCACGGACCACGAGCCCGACTCCAGCTCCTCGATACCCGAACGGCTCTGTCGCGCCCGGAGCAAGAATTTCGGGGTGAACACGACGAGCGGTCGGCGCACGGGGCCGCGCACCTGCGAGCGCAGGAGATGGAAGTACTGCGCGGCCGTGGTCGGCTGCGCGACCCGCATGTTGCCCTCGGCGCAGAGCATGAGGAACCTCTCGATGCGTGCCGAGGAGTGCTCCGGGCCCTGGCCCTCGAAGCCATGGGGAAGCAACAGCGCGAGCCCCGACGACTGCCCCCATTTGTCCTCGGCCGACACGAGGAAGTTGTCGATCACGATCTGGGCACCGTTGGCGAAGTCTCCGAACTGGGCCTCCCAGGCGACGAGAGCACCCGGCGCCTCCACCGAGTAGCCGTATTCGAACCCGAGTGCGGCGTACTCCGATAGCAAAGAGTCGAGCACGTCGAAGCGCCCCGCACCCTCGGTGCTCAGGTGGGCGAGCGGCACCCATTCGGCCCCGGTCGCGTAGTCCACCAGCACCGAGTGGCGCTGGCTGAAGGTGCCTCGTCTCGTGTCCTGGCCCGCCAGTCTCACGTCGCCACCCTCTTCGAGGATCGACCCGAAGGCGAGAGCCTCGCCGAGGGACCAGTCCACCTGTCCCCCCTCGACCATCTTCGATCTCTGCTCGAACTGGCGCGCCAGCTTCGGGTGCAACGTGAACCCCTCGGGCACAGCCGTGGCCGCCACCACCAGTCGCTCGAGCCGGGCGCGATCGACCCCTGTCGGGGCCGCGTCGCTCTCGGCGACCGCCGGGGCAGGCGGCGGCAGCATCGTGGGCTTCGGCGGCGCCGACTGGCGCGTCTCGTCGAGGGCGGTCTGGAGGCGTGCCTGGAAGTTCTCGAGCGCCTCCTCGGCCTCCTCGAGGGTGATGTCGCCCCTGCGCACGAGGGACTCGGTGTAGAGCTTTCGCACCGAGCGCAGTGACTCGATGATCGCGTACATCCTCGGCTGCGTGTAGCTGGGGTCGTCTCCCTCGTTGTGCCCGAACCGCCTGTAGCACACGAGGTCGATGACCACGTCCTTGTGGAAGGCCTGGCGGAACCCGAAAGCCAGTCGAGCCGCGCGCACGCAGGCCTCTGGGTCGTCCCCGTTGACGTGGATTATCGGCGCCTGGACCATCTTGGCCACGTCGGTGGGGTACACCGACGAGCGCGCCGACTTCGGGGCGGTGGTGAAACCAAGCTGGTTGTTGATCACGAGGTGGATGGTGCCTCCGGTGCGGTAGCCGGAGAGCTGGCTCAGCTCCAGCGTCTCTGCCACAACGCCCTGCCCAGCGAAGGCGGCGTCGCCGTGGACAAGGACGGGCAGCACGCCGAAGGGACTGTCGGCGGAGAGCTGGTCCTGCTTGGCCCGCGCCATTCCCTCTACGACCGGGTCGACCGCCTCGAGGTGCGAAGGGTTGGCGGCGATCGTCACGAGCAGCTGACGGCCGCTGCGCCCCACGAACTTGCCCACCACGCCCTTGTGGTACTTGACGTCTCCGGAGCCCTGCACCGACTCGGGATCGAGGTTCCCTTCGAACTCCGCGAAGATCTCCCCGTAGGACTTGCCCGCGATGCTCGCCAGCACATTGAGCCGGCCGCGGTGCGCCATGCCGAGCACCGATTCGGTGATCCCCTCGACCGCGGCCTCGTCGAGCAGAGAGTCGAGCAGCACGATGGCGGATTCCGCCCCTTCGAGCCCGTAGCGCTTCTGGCCCACGTAGCGGGTGTGCAAGAAGCGCTCGAACGCCTCCGCCGCGTTCAACCGGTCGAGGATGTGACGTTGCTCCTCCTTGGAGACGCTGGCCGGTACTCCCTCGACGTGCCTTTGCACCCACCGCTTCTGCTCGAGATCCTGCATGTGCATGTACTCGATCCCGAGCGTCCTGCAGTACGCGTCGCGCAGGATGTCGAGGGCCTCCCCGAGCGTGAGCACGTCGCGACCCGCGAGGCCGTCCACCACGAACTCGCGCTCGAGATCCCAGAGCGTAAGCCCGTACGTCGTGGGGTCGAGCTCGAGGTTCAGCGGGCGCGGCTCTGCGGAGAGCGGGTCGAGGTCGGCAATGAGGTGTCCCCTCACCCGGTACATGTTCACGAGGCTCTGCACGTGGACCTGCTTGACCATGCGTTGCTGCTCGCCCTCGAGCGAGCTCACGTCCGCCTGCCAGTGCACCGGCTCGTAGGGCACGTCCATGGCGGCGAAGACTTCCTCGTAGAACCCATGGTCGCCGGTGAACCTCTCGGCGACCTCGCCGAGGAAGAGACCGGACTCCGCCCCCTGGATGATGCGATGGTCGTAGGTGGAGGTGAGGGTGACGACCGGCCCCACCCCGAGCGCCGCGAGGTTTCTGCGGTCCGCCGCCTGGTACTCGGCCGGATAGCCGAGCGCCCCGACCCCGATGATGGCCCCTTGGCCCGCCATGAGCCGCGGCACGGACTGCAAGGTGCCGAGGGTCCCGGGATTGGTGAGGGTGACGGTCGCGCCGGTGAAATCGTCGGGCGTCGCCTTGGACGTGTGCACCTTTCGGATCAGGTCCTCGTAGGCGAGCACGAAGGAGCGGAAGTCAAGCGTCTCGGCTTCGCGTACGACGGGGACGAGAAGTGTCCGGGAGCCATCGGGCTTGGTCACGTCCACGGCGAGCCCGAGGCCCACGTGGGCGTGGCGAACGACCCCGGGAGTGCCCTTGCCGTCCGAGTCGGGCACGAAGCTCGAATTGAGCGCAGGTACCGCCCGGAGGGCCCGCACGACTGCGAACCCGATCAGGTGCGTGAAGCTGACCTTCATACCCGTGGTGCGGGCGAGGTGCTGGTTCAAGATGGAGCGGTTGACCTCGAGGAGCTTGGCGGGGACGCTCCGCACGCTCGTGGCGGTAGGCACCGCGAGGGAGGACTCCATGTTCTTCGCGATGCGCGCGGCGGCGCCGCGAAGCGGCGAGGCGGGCTCGTCCGGCCCGTGTGGCTTCTCCGGCGACGTGAGTGTACGGGTCGTGGAGGTGGCGCCATCGGTGTCGGACGGCGCAGGCGCGCCGACTGCAGCTGCTACCGGATCGATAACCGCGCCCCGGGCCTTGGCGACGGCCGCGTCTCCAGTTGCTCCAGGAGGCACGTAGTCGGCGAAGAACTCACGCCACGACTCGCTGACGGTGGAAGGATCCGATCTGTACTGCTCGTACATGTCGTCCACGAGCCAGGCGTTGGGGCCGAACGCTCCCCCTGTCGGTGTTCGGGTCGCTGGCCGATCTTCGCCTGACATCGGTTTCGATCCTACCGGCATCGCCCCGACGGCAAACCTCCGGCGGTCTCGTTCCGATCGAGTCCCGAAGCCGGTCCGACAGACTCTCGGAGTCGAAACTCAGGCGGCCGAGCAGAGCGTGCGACCGGTCGGCGAGCTCTTCGCCGAATCGAAAACCTCGCTCTGAATCGCGAACCAGGTGTGCATCTCCTCGGCGAGCACGCTCAAGTCGTCGGTCGCCACCAGCTCCCTCAACCAGGTGGGGTTGACGAGCAGCACTGGACGCCGCCCTTCGGTTGAGACTCCGCAGTACTTCACCACCTGCGTGAGCTCGTGGCCCCATCCCTTACCGCAACTCCCGGCCACGACCTCGGAGTCGACCATCGTGCGAAGTGCCGCCTCCGCTTCTTCGATGCTGACAGAGCTCGTGTGGTTCTTCGTCATCTTCGTTCTCCCGCCTTCAATGTGAGGCTCACCAGGTACATCGGCACCGGCCATCCCCCGCTTGATCACGCTCCGATCAACTGGGCTTCGATCAAACGGGTCTGGATGCGCGGGCGTCCCAGAGACGAAGCTGTGAGAGTGCAACGACACCCGAGCCTCCACGTCCTCGAGCACCTCCCGGACGGGGGCGGCCCACCCGGAGGCCCCATGGTGGTTCTCGTCCACGGATCGCTCGACAGAGCCACGAGCTTCGCCAGGGTCGTGCGCCGCCTCGGAGACCTCCACGTCGTCACCTACGACCGCCGTGGCTACCACCGGTCGCGGCCCGCCGGCGGCCAGGCCGGCGACGGCCGTGCACTCGAAGGCCACATCGAGGACCTGCTGGATGTGATCTCGCAAAGACCCGCTGCCGTGGTCGGACATTCCTTCGGCGGCGACGTGGCCCTCGGCGCGGCGCTCGCCTCGCCCAGATGCGTGCTGGCGGTCGGTGCCTACGAGCCACCGATGCCGTGGCTCGACTGGTGGCCGCGCCGCGGCGTGCGCGAACAGGCACACGAGGGCCCCGAGGAGCAAGCGGAGTCCTTCTTCCGCAGGGTCGTGAGCGACGAGGCGTGGGAGCGGCTACCCGAGCACGCACGAGCGGAGCGCCGTGCGGATGGGCTGGCGCTGGTCTCGGAGCTCGCCGCGCTGCGAAGCGGCAAGGCCCCCTTCGACCTCTCCGAGCTTGCGGTGCCGGCGGTGCTCGGCAGAGGCGAGCTGTCCATCCCCCACCACCGCCGAGCGGTCGACGCTCTCCAAGCCCTCATACCCGACGCCCAGGTGGTCGAGATCCCCGGGGCCTCGCACGGCGCGCACCTGAGCCATCCCGACGCGTTCGCCCGCTTCGTGCGCGTCGTCGTGGAGCTGCCGAGCACACGCAGGCCGGCAGAGCCGGATACTCAGAGGCCGGAGAGAACGACGAACAAGTTCCGAGTGGACGGTGCGCGCGACGAGAGGGTCGAGGACGACGGGCCGGCCACCGTCCCCGGTGGGTTCGAGGGCTGACCGACGAGGATCTGGTCCACGACGGGGAGCAACCCGCCGCTGCCCACCACAGGGAGGGGGCCGAGCACCGACCCGGTGGTGCCGACCAATCCCCCGTTGCCCGCCCCACCTGCAGGCGGAGACCCCGAGGGAGGTGAGGTCCCCTGTCCGCCACCAGGCGAGGATCCCCCGCCGAAAGCGCTGTTGGAGGGGGTGGTTCCCGAGCCGGAAGAGGTCGGCACGAAGCCGGTCAGCGCGACGGTCGCGCCGGCGGCCGGCGCGCCGGAGGGCGAGGTGGACACAGAAGACGGAGACCCTGTCCCCGAGGCGCCCTGAGCGAGTGAGCCACCTCGCCCCGTGACTCCCGAGGGGTGGTGCCTGGCCGCAAGGGTCGGTCCTCCCGTGGTCGCAGACACGAGGGTGGCGATGAGCGAGGCAGCGAGCACGCCCGCCGCCGGCAGCCACGCCCAGCGGGAGAAGCGAGTGGCGCCCTCGAGGCGGCCCTGCCCGGCCACCGCGCGCCGCGACGCCCTGCCCGGTGCGCGCACAGCACCCCGACGCCGGTAGAGGTCGTGGTCGGCGGCCTGCACCAGCTGCGCGGCGTCGGACCCGTCACCGGGGTAGCCGGCAGCGCCCCAGCTGAACGCAGGCGCATCCGTCGCGGCGACGCGCCCCATGAGTGCTTCGGCGGCGTCCACCGCCGTGAAGGGCAGCACGATGACGAACTCGTCGCCCCCGATGCGAAAGACCATGTCCTCGTCGCGAAGCGCGCCGTAGAACGCGCGTACCAGCCCGACGAGGGCGGAGTCACCGGCCGCGTGTCCGGCGCTGTCGTTGATCTTCTTCAAGCCGTCGAGGTCGACCGCCACGACCGTGACGTCGTGGCCCTGACGGGATGCGGCCGAGAGTGTTCCCTGGATGGTCTCGTCGAACGCGCGCCTGTTGCCGACGCCGGTTAGGGCGTCGGTGCGCGATGCGCGCTCGACGCGGCCCATCAGCTCTCCGGTCGCAGCCGCAGTCACCCGGTCGAGAGCACGGTGCATCTTGAGAGGATCGTCGAGGCCGGAGGACGAGAGCACCTCGCGCAGGTACGACAGCCGGTCGACCAGCTCCGACACCGACCTGTGAGCCTGTCCCCAGAGGCGACCGGCGTCGTCGAGCCCCGAAACCGGGGCAGATCGAATGTCGTCGAGCAGCGCCTCCACTACACGGCGGGCAGCAGGGTCCGGCAGGACCAGTCCGGGCGTGGCGCGTTCGCTCCAGCGCTTCAACAGTGCGGCCGTGCCAGGTGGAAGCCCGCCGGCACGCGCACCATCGCCGGCGCCCGGGACGTCCTCGGCGCCGGGACGCCCGCGTGTCTCCGGCTCGGTCATCTGCTGCCTCCCATACCTCTCCCTCGGTGGGAAAAGGCCACTAGCAACGTTCGTATCATCACCCTACGTAGTGATTAACGCTCGACGGGGGCCTTTCTTGCGGTGCTTTCGGGGCCGGTCCGGGAGGCTCACCCTCTCGCGTCCGCCGGGAGCCCGAGGACCCTCTCGGCGATGATGTTGCGCTGCACCTCCGATGTGCCGCCTCCGATGGTGAGAGCCCTCGCGAACAGGAAACCCTTTGCCCACATCTCGGCAGGCCACCCGCCGGCGGCTTCGCGCCCGAGGCCGTCCTCAGGGCCCGCCTCGGCGAGCAGTCCCCAGCTCCCGGTGAGGTCCTTCGCCAGGTCCATGACGTGCTGCCCGTGCTCGTCGGCGAGTGCCTTTCGCACCGAGGCTTCCGGACCCGGGGCCCGTCCAGACAGCGCCGCGCCGAGCGTTCGCAGGCGGATCAGCCTCAAGATCTCGCCTTCGGCCCACACCCGTGCGAGACGATCCCTCGAGCGCGCGTCGACCGCTCCTCCGGACCGGCGCACCAGGGCCACCAGGTCCGAAGCGGTCGGCCCCTGGCCCCACAGGGCACCCTCGCCCGAGAGAGAGACCCTCTCGTTGCCCAGGGTCACCTTGGCCAGGGCCCAGCCGGCGTTGACCTCGCCCACGAGGTTTGCGGCCGGAATCCGCACGTCGTCGAAGAACACCTCGTTGAAGGCGTGGTCGCCGGTCATGTCGACGATGGGCCTCACCTCGACGCCTGGCACGTCCATCGGGCAGATGAAGTAGGAGATCCCGCGACGGGGCGGCGCGCTCGGGTCGGTGCGCGCGAGCAGGATGCCGAACGCAGACTGGTGGGCGAAAGTGGTCCACACCTTCTGTCCTTCGACGACCCATTCGTCGCCGTCCAGCGTGGCGTGCGTGGACAGCGACGCGAGGTCGGACCCAGCGCCGGGCTCGCTGAAGAGCTGGCACCAGATCTCCTCACCCGAAAGCAGCGGCAGGAGGTAGCGCCGCTTCTGCTCCTCGGTTCCCGCCTGGATGATCGTGGGGCCGGCCCAGCCGATGCCGACCTGGTTGGACGGGCGGCGAACGCCCGCACGCCGAAGCTCGTCGTCGATGACTAGCTGGTCGACTGCGTCCGCGCCGAGCCCCCAAGGTCGCGGCCAATGAGGCGCGACGTACCCCGCCTCTGCCAGCTCGCGCGCGGAACGCGATGGGTGCTCATCGAGCCAGCCCCGCAGACGCCGGCGTGCGGGGTGGTCGTCACCGGGCAGCGACAGATCCACGATGGGAGCGTAGAGCCTCCTCTCGAGCGGCCCACACGGGCGGGTACCGGCCGCGGCATAGGCTTGCTCGATGCCCACCGACTGGAACTTCGCGGACGTCTGGGAGCTGGTCGCGGACACGTTTGCGCAGTCCCCGGCGCTGGAGCACGGGCAAAGGACCACCACGTGGAGCGAATTCGACGCCAGGGCAGACGGCGTCGCCAGGTGGCTGCTCGAGCTGGGAGCGCAGCGCCAGGACAAGGTGGCGCAGTACCTCTACAACTGTCCCGAGTACCTCGAGTCGATCTTCGCCGCGCTCAAGATCGGCCTCGTGCCCGTCAACACCAATTACCGCTACGCGGACGACGAGCTCGTGTACCTCTGGGAGAACGCTGACGCCGTCGCAGTGGTATTCCACGGCAGCTTCGCCGCGCGCCTCGAGCACGTGCGCCGGCGCGTCCCCCGGGTGCGGGGGTGGCTGTGGGTAGACGACGGCAGTGGGCCCTGCCCGCCGTGGGCGACGCCCTTCGAGGAGGCCGCCGGCATGGGCGGCGCTGCGAGTGGCCGGGTGTCGGCTCCCTGGGAGCGCAGCGGCGACGACCTGGTGATGCTCTACACCGGTGGTACCACCGGAATGCCGAAGGGTGTCATGTGGCGCCAAGACGACCTCTTCGCGAGGCTGAACCTGGGCAACCTCATCAAGGTGCCCGAGGACGGTGGCCTCGAGGGGGTGCGCAAGACCCTCGTGGGCCCCGGGCCGGTGCTGCTCCCCGCCTGCCCCTTGATGCACGGCACGGGGATGTTCACCTCGATGGGCGTCCTCGCCACCGCCGGGTGCGTGGTGACCCTGGCCGAGCGGAAGTTCGACCCCGCGGTCCTTCTCGACACCGTCGACGAGAAGAACGTGAACGCGATCGTGATCGTCGGCGACGCGTTCGCCAAGCCGATCCTCCGCGCGCTGGACGCCAACCCGGGGCGCTGGCACCTTCGGACGCTGATCGCAATGGTGTCTTCCGGCGTGATGTGGAGCGAGGAGACCAAACGCGGCCTGCTGCACCATCACCCGACCATGCTCCTCATAGATGCCTTCTCCTCGTCGGAGGCTCTCGGCATGGGCACCTCGATCTCGAGCGGCAATGCGGCGAAGCACACAGCCCGGTTCGAGCTGGGCCCCGACGTGAAGGTGATCGACCCAGAGTCCGAGAAGGTGGTGGTCCCGGGCTCGGGCGAGATCGGCGTGCTGGCCCTGGGCGGGCGGAACCCCCTCGGCTACTACAAGGACGAGGAGAAGTCGGCCGCCACCTTCAGGGTCATCGACGGCACTCGCTTCTCGATCCCGGGCGACTACGCCACCGTGGAGAAAGACGGCTCGATCCAGCTGCTCGGCCGGGGATCGGTGGTGATCAACACCGGCGGCGAGAAGGTGTTCCCCGAGGAGGTCGAGGAGACGCTCAAGCGCCACCCCGCGGTATTCGACGCTGTGGTGGTCGGCGTCCCCGACGATCGCTTCGGTGAGGTGGTCGTGGCCGTCGTCGAGCTGAGCGAAGGGGGGACCGCCACCGACCGGGAGCTCGTCGAGCACACCAAGGAGCACCTGGCGGGCTTCAAGGCGCCCAAGCACGTGCGCTTCGTGGAGAGCATCGGTCGCTCTCCCTCCGGCAAGGTCGACTACGCGCGAAACCGCTCCGAAGCGATCGAGTGGCTCGGCTCGGTCACGGCCGAGAGATGACAGACCCGGGCCGCCCGCCGGAGAGCCGCGTGGGGCGCGCCATGCGTGCCGCTCGATGAAGGGCGTGATACTGGCGGGCGGGAGCGGCACGCGGCTGCATCCGCTGACCCGGATCACCAACAAGCACCTGCTGCCGATCTACGACAGACCGATGATCAGTTACGCCATAGAGGCGCTCGTGCTGGCCGGGATCACCGAAGTGATGCTCGTCACCGGGGGCACGCACGCAGGGGAGTTCCTCCGCCTCCTGGGTAATGGGCACGAGCACGGGATCGAGCGCCTCTCCTACTCGTACCAGGACCGCCCCGGGGGGATCGCAGAGGCCCTGGGCCTCGCCGAGCGGTTCACCGCCGACGAGGCGGTGCTCGTGATGCTCGCGGACAACATCGTCGAGAAGAGCTTCCGTTCGACCGTCGAGCGCTTCGCCGCGCAGGGCTCCGGTGCGCGCATAGTGCTCACGGACCAGAAAGACCCCGTCCACCTCCGGCACCTCGGCGTGCCAGAGTTCGACGACGACGGCCGCATCGTTCGGATCGTGGAGAAGCCCGAGGACCCGCCGAGCCATTACGCCGTCACTGGCATCTACTGCTACGACCCGGACGTGTTCCGGGTGATCAGCACTCTCGAGCCATCGGGTCGCGGCGAGCTCGAGATCACCGACGTGAACAACTACTACGTCGATCAGCAGGCCCTCGAGTACGACGTGCTCGAGGGGTTCTGGGGTGACGCCGGGGAGTCCATCGACGCCTACTACACCGTCAACGACTTCGTGCGCGAGAACGGCGCCAACAACGGCTAAGAGTTCCAGCGTCTGGACGGCTCGCCCGAGATGCCGGACTTGGCCCGAGCCCGACGGCTCTCAGGCGTCGAGGAACCGCCGTATGGCGAAGGCCGACCCGAGCGTGCCCACCACCAGACCGATCAACACCACGACGATGTTGGTGACGAGCACCTCACCTCCGGGCATGCGCATCTGGGTGAACACGTTGCCCGTGGTGCTGTTGCCTAGGGCGTTGAGCACCAGGTGCAGCCCCAATACCGCCAGCGCCGCGACGACAGCGCCCACCACTCCCTGCACGAGCCCCTCGCACATGAACGGGACGCGGATAAACCAGTTGGTGGCGCCGACGAGCTTCATCACCGACACCTCGCGCCGGCGCGCGAATATCGCCAAGCGGATTGTGTTGAGTATGAGCACGGACGCCGAGAGGAGCAATATCACCGCGACGATGAGAAACACCCACTGCAGGATGTTGGTGACCTGCTCCATGTTCCGAAGGGCCTGGCTCGGGTAGGCCACCTGGTCCACTCCGGGCTTCCCGCTGAACTGGGCGAAGACGTCCGGAGCGTGGCCCGGGTTGTCGAGAGCGCACCTGAGCGACGACGGCACGGTAGCGGCGGTCAGCACCTGGGATTCGTCCGAAGGCAGCAAATGCTTCGCCTCCGCGTAGTCGTAGCGCTGCGACCTGTAGGTGCACGAGCGCACGTACGGCAGCTGCACGAGCTGCTGGTTGATGGCCTTCTCCTGCGCAGGCGGTATGCCCGGGTCCAAGAACACGTCCACGTTGACCCCGTGCTGCCACTGTGTGGTGGCGTGGGCGATCCCCTGCCGCAGGAGCATGGCCGCCCCGACGAGGGACAGCGACACGGCGACCGTCAGGACTGCGGCGATCGTCATCAGCCGGTTGCGCCACAGGTTGGACGCGGTCTCGCGAGCGACGTAGTCGACGTTCGCAGCCATCAGTGGTCAGAGCTCATCGCGTACATGTTCGTGCTCAGGTCCCGTAGCCGTAGACACCACGCGCCTGATCCCTCACGAGGGTGCCGTGGTCCAGCTCGATCACTCTCCGGCGCATCATGTCGACGATGCTCGCGTCGTGAGTGGCCACCACGACCGTGGTGCCGGTCCGGTTGATGCGGTCGAGCAGCCTGACGATCCCCTGAGAGGTCCTCGGGTCCAGGTTGCCGGTCGGCTCGTCCGCCAGCAGGATGAGCGGGCGGTTGACGAAGGCGCGCGCTATGCCCACGCGCTGCTGCTCGCCTCCCGAGAGCTGGTCGGGAAGGCTGTCGCGCTTTCGTCCCAGGCCCACCAGGTCGAGCACCTGGGGAACCTGTGAGGCGATCACATGCTTGGGCCTGCCGATGACCTCGAGAGCGAAGGCGACGTTCTCGAACACCGTCTTGTTCGGCAGGAGCCGGTAGTCCTGGAAGACGCAACCGATGTTGCGCCGCAAGTAAGGGACACGCCAGGAGCTGAGGCGGCCGATCTCGCGCCCCGCGACCCAGATGCGCCCCTCGTCGGGGAGCTCGTCGCGCAACAGGAGCCGCATGAAGGTCGTCTTGCCCGAACCTGTGGCGCCGACCAGGAAGACGAACTCTCCCTTCTCTAGGTCCACGCTCACGTCGCGCAGCGCGAGCGTGCCCGTCCTCGGGTAGCTCTTGCTGACGTTCTCGTAGCTGATCATCTGCTCAAGGGCTCCTCGGCCGCTCTTTCCCACCACACCCGGTGACCGGCGCGGCGCTCGAGGTCACAGAGAGGCTAGCAGCCGGGCCGAGACTTGCACGTGGACCGGGTCCGCCCTCAGGACACCGCCCGGCGGCGCCGGAGCTCGGCCTCGATGAACCCGTCGATGTCTCCGTCGAGCACAGCGTCGACGTTGCCGGTCTCGAAGTTCGTCCTCAGGTCCTTCACCAGCTGGAACGGGGCGAGGACGTAGGAGCGGATCTGATTGCCCCAGGCAACATCGACCCTGGGACCGGACATGGACTCGAGCTCCGCCCGCCGCTCGGCGCGTTGGCGGTCCGCGAGCTTGGCCGCGAGGATCTGCATCGCGCGCGCACGGTTCTGGTGCTGGGATCGCTCGTTTTGGCACGAGACCACGATCCCCGTCGGCAGGTGCGTAATCCGCACTGCCGAGTCCGTCTTGTTGACGTGCTGGCCCCCCGCTCCCGAGGAGCGGTAGGTGTCGACGCGCAGGTCCTTCTCGTCGATGGCCACCTCCTCGCTCACATCCTCTAGGAAAGGTACGACGTCGAAGGAGGCGAACGAGGTCTGGCGGCGGTGCTGCGCGTCGAAGGGCGACATCCGCACCAGCCTGTGCACGCCGCGTTCGGCCGAGAGCAGGCCGTAGGCAAAGCGGCCTTTGACGATGAAAGTCGCCGACAACAAGCCCGCCTCCCCGCCCTCGGTGGCTTCGTCGACCTCGACCTCGAAGCCTCGCCTCTCGGCCCACCGCAGGTACATACGAAGGAGCATCTCGCACCAGTCCTGGGCGTCGGTCCCGCCTGCACCCGCGTGCAGCTCGGCGATTGCGTCGCGCTCGTCGTGCTCACCGGAGAACAATGAGCGCAGCTCGAGCCCGCCGAGACGCGTCGAGAGGTCGTCGACCGATGCAACGAGCTCTCCCGTAACGGAGTCGTCGGTCTCCTCGACCATGAGCTCGTGGAGGGTCTCCGCGTCCGACAACCGCCTCTCCAGGTCCTCGAGAACCGATATGTCGTCGGTCACACGGCTCAGCTCCGAGGTGACCGCCCGGGCGTGGTCAGCGTCGTCCCAGAGGTCGGGTTGCGACACGTCCTTCTCGAGCTCGGCTTGCCTGTCCCTCAACCCGGCGATACCCAGGTACTCCTCGGCCTCGCCGAGTCGTGAACGGAGGTCGATGAGCTCTTCGCGCAGGTCACGCGGCTCGGACTGGCTCACCGCTCAGGGCGTGCCATGACACAGCTTGTACTTCTTGCCGCTCCCGCACCAGCATTTCTCGTTGCGACCGAGCTTCTCTCCGGGCGCCTTCACCAACGGGACCTGGGCGTCGGGGTCCGCAGGTTGTGCGGTACGCGCTACGCGCTCGCCTGCGCCCGTCTTCGAGCTCCCGTTGCCCCGGGGGGACCTCGGGGACGCAGTGCTCGCGCCGCGTGCCTCCGCGGGCTCGCGGGACGGGACCCGGGCCCCGGGAGCGCCCCGCGGAGCCGGACCGCCGGCGAGGGCGCCGGCCGGCACCCCAGCACCCGCCGCCACGGAGGCCGCCTCCGGAGCGGTGGCCCGGAAAACATCCAGCAGGCTCCGGTCCTCGACGGGGTCCTCCGCGGCCTGGTAGCTCGCCCTGGTCAGGTCGGGCTCCGCGGCGGGCTGGGCCACCACCTGGACGTGCATCACGTAGCGGAGGTAGTCGTCGTCCATCGCGTCGATCAGCCGGCCGAACATCTCGAAGCCCTCGCGCTGCCATGCGACGAGAGGGTCCTGCTGACCCATCGCCCGGAGGTTTATCCCCTCTCGCAGGTAGTCCATCTCCGCCAGGTGCTCGCGCCAGCGCTGGTCGATGATCTGGAGCATGATCTCCCGCTCGATCGAGCGTGCTTCGTCCTCGCCGCCGGGGAAGAGCTCGTCACGCGCGTGGTAGGCGTCGAGAGCCTCGGCCAGGAAGCTCTCCGTGATCTGCGCGGACGTCGTCGCCTCCGAGAGGTCGTCGACCGTGAACTGCGTGGGGTAGTACTGGGGGACCTCGGCCAGCAGCTGCTCGAGGTCCCACGACTCGGGGAACTCGCTCGGGCACGAGGCTCTCACCAACTCCTCGATCGTCTGCTCCAGCAGCTCCTCGGTGCGATCGCGCAGGTCCTCGCCGTCGATCACCTGGATCCTGCGCGCGTAGATCACCTTTCGTTGCTCGTTGAGCACTTCGTCGTACTTGAGGACGTCCTTGCGGATCTCGGCGTTGCGGCCCTCGACGGTGTTCTGCGCACGCTCGATCGCCTTGGTGACCATGCGGGCCTCGATCGGCACGTCCTCCGGCAACGTCTTCGTCATCACCCACTGCATCGCACCCGTGGCGAACAGACGCATGAGCTCGTCCTCGAGGGACAGGAAGAACCGGCTCTCCCCGGGGTCGCCTTGCCGGCCCGAGCGACCACGAAGCTGGTTGTCGATGCGGCGTGACTCGTGGCGCTCGCTTCCGAGCACGTATAGGCCGCCCAGCTCGCGGATCTGGTCTCCCTCCTCGGCGCACTCCTTCTCCAGACGCGCCAGCAGCGTCTCGTACTCGGCGCTGCCCTCGTCGGTATCGAGGTCGAGCCCCTTGGCTGCGGCCTCTCGTCGTGCGAGACCCTCGGGGTTGCCACCGAGGAGGATGTCCACTCCGCGGCCGGCCATGTTGGTGGCGACCGTGACGGCGTGGAGCCGGCCGGCCTGGGCCACGACCTCGGCCTCGCGGGCGTGCTGCTTGGCGTTCAGCACCTGGTGAGGGACGCCGCGCCGCTCGAGCAGCCGGGCCAGCTGCTCTGACTTGGCGACCGAGGCCGTGCCCACGAGCACCGGCTGTCCGCGTTCGTGGCGCTCGACGATGTCCTCGACCACCGAAGCGAACTTGGCGTCCTCGGTCTTGTAGACGAAGTCCGGGAGGTCCCCCCGGACCATCGGCTCGTTGGTCGGTATGGGTACCACGGGCATGTTGTAGGTGTTGGCAAACTCCGCCGCCTCGGTCTCGGCGGTACCGGTCATCCCCGAGAGCTTCTCGTAGAGCCGGAAGTAGTTCTGCAGGGTCACCGTGGCCCAGGTGTGGTTCTCCTCACGGATCCGCACGCGCTCCTTGGCCTCGACCGCCTGGTGGAGGCCGTCCGACCACCGCCGCCCCTCGAGGGTCCGGCCGGTGAACTCGTCGACGATCTTCACCTCGCCGTTGTCCACCAGGTAGTCCTTGTCCCGATGGAACAACTCCTTCGCCCGCAGGGCCTCGGTCAGGTGATGGACGTAATTCACCGAGACGATGTCGTAGAGGTTGTCCACACCCACCTGGGACTCGACCTTTGCAATGCCTACCTCGGTGGGCACGACGATGCGCTTTTCCTCGTCAACCTCGTAGTCGTCGTCTCGAACGAGGACCCGCGCGATCCCGGCGAACTGGTAGTAGAGCTTGGCGGACTCGGTCGCCGGGCCCGAGATGATGAGGGGGGTCCTCGCCTCGTCGATGAGGATCGAGTCGACCTCGTCCACGATCCCGTACACGTGGCCCCGCTGGACCATTGCGTCACGCGAACGGGCCATGTTGTCCCTCAGGTAGTCGAACCCGAGCTCCGTGTTGGTGCCGTATGTGACGTCACTTGCGTACGCCCTTTGCTTGTCCGCGAAGTCCGGCAGCTCGGGGCTGACCCTCCCCACCGTCAGGCCCAGGAACCTGTGCACCTGGCCCATCCATTCCGAGTCGCGCCGCGCTAGGTAGTCGTTGACGGTGATCACGTGGACGCCGCGCCCTGCGAGCGCGTTCAGGTAGACCGGAAGGGTCGAGACCAGGGTCTTGCCCTCGCCGGTCTTCATCTCGGCGATCCATCCGAAGTGCAGCGCCATGCCACCCATGAGTTGGACGTCGAAGGGACGCTGGCCGAGAGACCGCCACGCAGCCTCTCGTACCGTCGCGAACCCCTCGATCAGCAGGTCGTCGAGGCTCTCACCGTTGGCGATGCGCTCCCGGAACTTGACCGTCCGGTGGCGCAGGTCCTCGTCCGAGAGGTCCTCCATCTCGGGCTCCAGCTCATTGATGAAGGGAACCAGCTCCGCCAGGCGGCGAACCTTCTTGCCCTCGCCAGCACGCAGGACGCGCGTAAAGACGCTCATGAAGAGCCGAGTTTACGCACTCAGGAACGAGCGACAGTCCGCGTACGCCGTGGGTGCGAGCGCGCGATGAGCTTGCCCTTGAGCCGTTCGACCTGGTGCTCGAGCTTCTCCACCGCGATGTCGGCCGCCACGAGAAGATCGTGCGCCTCGGCGTGCGCCCGCAGGACATGCCCGTGACCGGTCACCGTCAGCTCGCACGACCGGTTGGCCGACGAAGGCGCACTCGGGTCCTCCCCGAGCTTCACGTCGGCCCGCTCCAGCACCGGGGCACGCCTGGCGACCTTGGCCACCTTGGCCCGCACCAGCTCCCGGACGTCGTCCGGCACCACACTCCTGCGCCCGTGAACGGCCACCTCCACTGACGTACCTCCTTCGGTCCTTGTGCGGGTCTCTAAGGCCCCCCTCTGAGGGATCGGGGGCGGCCAGGGGCGCGCGCGTGCGCGCCGAGAGGGTGGGCTGCATCCGGCTGACCTGGTCTTTGGCCCCACACTCGCCTGCGGAGGAGGTGGCGGCCGGGAGCCGGCGGCACGCCGCGGCGCCTCATAGAGACGACCTGCGGCTCGGCCCTGCGGCTCCCGTGACGGCCGACGTCGCTCCTTCTCCACCCCGCGCCGACAGCCGGCGCACAGATGGGCAGGGCTTACCCCTAAGTCGCACCATGCTCAGCAACCACGAGTTGCCTTACGTGGGTCGTTTCGCCTGCGACTGGCTTCGACTTGCAACCACAGACCCGGACGCAGCCCACCACCGAATGTTACCGCTCGGCGTCCCCGTCCGGTAGGGGCATGAAGGTCTCGTCAGTATCGGTAGTCCTCGGGCTTGTACGGCCCGTCCACGCTCACGCCCAGGTAGTTGGCCTGGGTCTCGGTAAGGCGGGTGAGCCTGACACCGAGCGCGTCGAGGTGCAGGCGGGCGACCTTCTCGTCGAGGTGCTTGGGGAGCACGTACACCTCGTTGCGATACTCCCCCGTCCGCGTGAAGAGCTCGACCTGGGCCATCGTCTGGTTGGTGAAGGAGTTGGACATCACGAAGCTCGGATGACCCGTTGCATTGCCGAGGTTCAGCAGGCGGCCCTCGGAGAGGACGATGATCGCGTGGCCGTCGGCGAAGACCCACTTGTCCACCTGCGGCTTGATGTTCACGCGCTGCACACCGGGCACCCGCGCGAGCCCGGCCATGTCGATCTCGTTGTCGAAGTGCCCGATGTTGCCCACGATCGCCTGGTGCTTCATTCTGGTCATGTGGTCGGACGTGATCACGTCGCGGTTGCCGGTGGCTGTGACGAAGATGTCCGCATCCGACACCACGTCCTCGAGCGTCGCCACCTCGTGGCCCTCCATGGCGGCCTGGAGGGCGCAGATCGGGTCGATCTCGGTGATCACGACTCGTGCGCCCTGGCCCCGAAGGGACTGGGCGCAGCCTTTGCCGACGTCCCCGAAACCGCAAACCACCGCCGTCTTGCCCCCGATGAGAACGTCGGTGGCGCGGTTGATCCCGTCGATAAGCGAGTGGCGGCAGCCGTACTTGTTGTCGAACTTCGACTTGGTCACCGAATTGTTGACGTCGATCGCAGGAAACAGCAGCTCACCCTTTCGCTGCATCTCGTAGAGGCGGTGCACTCCGGTGGTCGTCTCCTCGGTCACGCCGCGGATCCCTCCGGCGAGGTTGGTCCAACGGGTTGGGTCCTCCTCGAGACTGCGTGCGAGCAGCCGCAGCACGACGGCGAGCTCCTCGGACTCCGCAGTCGAAGGGTCCGGCGCAGATCCCGCCTTCTCGATCTCGACACCCTTGTGCACGAGCAGCGTGGCGTCGCCGCCGTCGTCGAGGATCATGTTCGGCCCGCCCTCGGGCCAGGTGAGCGCCTGCTCGGTGCACCACCAGTACTCCTCGAGGGACTCCCCCTTCCACGCGAAGACGCTCACGCCACGCGGCTCGTCGGGCGCGCCCTGCGACCCGACGACCGCGGCAGCTGCCGCGTGATCCTGGGTGGAGAAGATGTTGCAGCTCGCCCACCGGACCTCTGCGCCGAGGGCGACGAGGGTCTCTATCAGCACAGCCGTCTGCACGGTCATGTGGAGCGAACCGGTGATCCTCGCGCCCGCCAGAGGGCGTGTACGGCCGTACTCGGCGCGCATCGCCATGAGACCTGGCATTTCGTGTTCCGCCAGCTCGATCTCGCGACGTCCGAACGCGGCAAGGGAGAGATCGGCGACCTTGTGCTCGAGTACGTCTGTCATGGCCGACATACTCGCAGGTGGCTCAAGCCTCGGCCAGGCGCCGTTTCAAGTCCTCGAGCACGGGCACGGGCCCCGGGTCGATTCCCTCGTTGGCCGCGAGGTGCAGCGAGACGAAGTCGCCGAGGAGGATCAGATCGAGGAGCTGGGCCAGATCGCCCTCGCCCTCTGCGTGCACCTCGACGATGTCGGCTACCACCTCGCGAAGCAGCTCCGAGACGAAGGCAATGCGTCTCACCACCTGAGGGTGCTCGGCGTCGTGGCGCAGATTGACCAGCGTGATCAGCTGACGTGTCACGTCCCCGTGCTGACCCCACCCGGCTATCTCGTTGTGGCAGAGCTCGGGAAGGACGCTGTAGAAGGCGGGGGACTTTGCGTTCTCGTTGACCTGGGTCTTCCATCTGAGCGCGGCGGCTGCTCCGAGGGAATGCGCACCGTAGAAGAGCGGGATCCTGCGCCCGATGCGACGGGCGAGCTCCTCGGCGACCGACCCCGGTCGGACCAGTGCGTCGCGCCGGCGGACTAGCTGCTCTACGGCCTGGCTCACCCACTGCGCGGCGCCGGGGAAGAGACCGATCTCCTCGAGCACGATGAGCGGGGGCACCGCCATCGCCCCGAGAGCCGAGCGCGGCTGGGGGATCCCCGAAGGCACCCGGACCCACGGGGCACCCCATTCTTCGGCCAACTTGGCGAGCTCACCACCGCTCGTCACCACCACGAGGTTCGCCATGGCGCTCGCCGCCTCGCCGGCGGCCTCCACGGTCTCCTCGGTGTCGCCGGAGAACGAGATCGCGAACACCAACGAGCCGGGTCCGATGAAATCGGGCCTGTCGTAGGACTTCACCACCACCACCGGTACCGAGAGGAACGGCCCCGCCACTGCGACCATCACGTCGCCCGCGATCCCGCTCCCGCCCATGCCGAGCACCACGACGTTCTCTACGTAGCCGCGCTCCGGAAGGCCGTCGAGGCCGCTCGCGGCGCCCACGGCTGCCGCGACCTGCTCGGGGAACGCGGCCGCCGCCTCGAACATCTTCTGGGTGTCGAGGACCCCTGCGGCCTGCTCCTCGGGCGTCACTTGCTCCTCGATCTCAAGTCGGCGTACCGGGCGGCGGCGTCTGGCCGAGGCCGAGCTCCTCGGCCTTCGCCATGAGGCGTTGGTGCTCGACTTCGTCGACGGTCGTCGACTCGTCGACGAGCATCACGGGAATGTCGTCTCGCACAGGGTAGCTACGGCGAAGCCGCGGGTTGTAGAGGCGGTCCTCGTCCGCGAAGTACAGCAACGGCCCCTTGTCCTCCGGGCAGGCGAGCACCTCCAGGAGCAGAGGGTCTAGAGGCATCCGAGAACCTCCTTCACGTGCTTCTCGCACTCGGCCTCGGTGGCCGCTTCCACGTTGAGCCTCAGCATCGGCTCGGTGTTCGAGGGTCTCAGGTTGAACCACCAACTGCCGCTGTCCACCGTGATCCCGTCGGTGCGGTCCACCTCGGCACCGACGGCGGCGTAGTGGGCCGCGACCTCCTCGACAGCGCTGGCGGGATCGGGGACCTCGCGGTTGATCTCACCGGAGTCCGAGTACCGGCGGTAAGGCGCCAGCAGGTCCGACAGCGGCTCCGAGCTGGCCGACATGAGCTCGAGCACGACCAGGGCGGCGATGATCCCGGAATCGGCGCGGAAATTGTCGCGGAAGTAGTAGTGCCCCGAGTGCTCTCCCCCGAACACAGCCCCAGTGTCGGCCATGACCTGCTTGATGTAGGAGTGGCCGACGCGGGTGCGCACCGGCGTGCCGCCGTTCTCCTCGATGGTTTCGGGGACCACTTTCGAGCAGATCAAGTTGTAGAGGATGGTGGCGCCGGGATGCTTCGCCAGCATGCTTCGAGCCACTAGAGCGGTGGTGAGCGAGCCGGACACACCTTCGGCGCGCTCGTCGACCAGGAACACGCGATCCGCGTCGCCGTCGAAGGCCAGCCCGACGTCGGCGCCGTGCTCGAGCACAGCCGACTTGAGCGCCACGAGGTTCTCCGGCTGGATCGGGTCCGCCGGGTGGTTCGGGAAGGTCCCGTCGAGCTCGGCGAACAGCATCGTCAGCTCGAAGGGCAGGCCGCCGAAGACCTCCGGAACCACCAAGCCCCCCATGCCGTTCGCAGTGTCCGTCACCACCTTGAGCGGCCGCAGGGCGGCGACGTCGACGAACGAGCGGACGTGGTCGGCGTACTCGTCCAGGAGGCTTCGCCTCTCGAGTCCTCCCGTGGCGGGTACCTGGTCCGAGCCTGTGGAGAGAGCTTCCTCCGTCGCCTCGCGTATCTCTTCCAATCCGGTGTCGGCACCGACCGGCCTCGCGCCCTCGAGGCACATCTTTATGCCGTTGTAGGCCGCCGGGTTGTGCGAAGCGGTGAACATGGCTCCAGGAGAGTCGAGCTGTCCAGACGCGAAGTAGAGCATGTCGGTCGACGCCAATCCGAGATCCACAACCGTCGCACCCGCGGCGCGGGCCCCCGAGGCGAACGCGGAGGACAGCTCCAATCCCGAGGCGCGCATGTCGCGCGCCACGAGCAACCTCGGGCTCTTCACGAAGTGGGCGAACGCCCAGCCGATCGCCCGGCAGGTGCGCGAGTCCAGCTGGTCGGGCACGGTGCCCCGCACGTCGTAGGCCTTGAAGACGGTCCCGAGCGCAACCATCGGGCCGAGCCTAACGGGGATCGACCACCCAGCCCCTGCGCCGGCGCCACAGCAACACCACCGCCACCAGCCCTACGACGAAGAGCACGTCCCCGAGCCGGCCGGCTCCCGTGGACCCGTAGCGCAACGTGACGTAGTGAGCCGTCGGGACCACGACCATCAAATTGGGCTCGGCGCGCCAGGGACCGTCGGCGCCCGCCGCGTGCCAAGCAGGGAAGTACGAGATGCGGACGAGGACCGGAACGCCGGTCCGGTCGACGTGGAAGCTGATCGCGTCGTCGCTCGCGCGCACCTTGCTCACCGCGACCGCAGGAAGCCGGCGCCCTGGGTCTGTGCCGTCGGGGACGCCGCGGGTGCTGGACCAGGAAGCAGGGCCGCCGGCGACCAGCTCGGTGCTCCACACCGCCGGGTCCGCGTACCACCGCTCCGCGACCGGCAGCCAGGAGCCTTGTCCCGGCGCGGTGCCGACCAGGACCTGCGGTTGGTAGCTGAGGGGACTCACCATGGCCGAGTCGTGCACCACGTAGAACTTCCACGTCGTCACGACCGTCTGGCCGGAGTTGGGAGTCCGCCACGGACCGCTCGTCGCCACGAGAGAGAGGGCAGGGTCGGCGTCGGCTTGCGCCTCGACCGATGGCGACGACGCCAGGAAATACTTGACTCCGAGCAGCTGAAGGTGTTCGACGCCGAGAGACACGTCCACTGGCCCGTATGGCAGGCCCACCATCGCTTCCGAGGGGGACGCCGAGAGCTCGGCCTGGTCGAGGAAATGGTACGGAGTGGTGGTCGAGGACTCGAACAGCAGACCCTCCATCGAGTCGATGCAACCTCCGGTCCACATCGGCAGGTCCATCAGCGCCTCGGGAGTGCCGAACCTGTTGAGGTCCGAGTTGTACTCCCACATCGCCCTCCCGCAGCCGTAGCGCCGACCGAGCCGGTCGAGGGTCGCCACGATGCCGCCCTGAAGCTCAGCCCAGCCAGGCTTGTCCTGGTACCCGGAGTAGTTCCAGGACGCCCAGTCGGTGACGTTGCTGTGCCTTATGTTCAGCGGGCCGATCGAGAGCGAGGAGGACGGAGCGATCACGAGGTCCGGGACTACGACCGCGAGCGACACCACGATCGACAAGAGCGGCACCGACAGAGCGCCCGGGGCCCAGGGGACGAACCGTCCACGGCGGCGACGGCTGCGGGACGATGCCCCCTCGCCGTAACCGGACAAGGTCATCGCCGAGACACCCAGCAGTGCAGGTGCCAGCGCGGCGAGTCTCGCGCCCTGGGAGAACTGCGTGCGCTGAGCTCTCCAGTAGCGCGCCACTAGCACCCCTGCCTCGGCTACGGCCGATCCGGCAACGAGGTACGCGCACAACCACCACAGAGGCAGGAACCGGGTGTTGTACAGCTTCCCCTGCGGATCGACCACCACCGCTATCGCGGAGAGTACGCCGAGGGTGCACAGAAGCAGGGCCGCGCGGTCCCGACGCCAGAGCGCGAAGACGAGGCCCGCCGCCGCGAACGCGAGCACCCAAAGGTTGCCGCCGGGTGCGAGCAGGCTCGCGAAGGTGTTCACGTTGAGCCAACCCATATTCGTGCTGTAGGCCTGCTCGGCTGCGAACGGCACCGCCCACCACGCCACGAGCAGCAGCCCCGTGCCGACGGACGAGACCAACCACCACAACCTCCGCCGCGTCGGCCCCACGAGGACCAGCACGACGAGCGCGCCCACCAGGGCGAAACCCGCCGTCACCACGTGGCAGAGCACACACGCCGCGAGGAGCAAGGCGGCAGGCAACCTCCATCGGCCCGTGCGCATGCCCCGGATCACGACCCCCAGGAACACAAGAGCGAGCGAGAGTCCGAGCGAGTACGCGTACTCCCCCGCGAGGCTCGAGTACAGATTGCCGCCGTAGATCGTGAACGACTGGTCGAAGAGGAACGGCAGCGTGGCGAGAGCGAGAACGGCAGGGCGCGGTCGCTCCAACCCGGCGAGCCGCCCGAATGCCCAAGCGGCGACGGGCAGAGTGACCGAGCCGAGGATCGTCACGAGCTTGAAGGCGATGGCAAAGGGGATCAAGTACCCCCCCAGGGCGGCGAGCGTGTCGGGTAGCGGGAAGTAGAAGGTGTTCAGGGGGAACCCGTCGTACGCACCCGGGTCCCAGCCGGTCACCTGGAGATGGGGCACCAGGCTCGTCTTCAGGTACTGCGCGAGCGCCACATGGGCTCCGGTGTCCCCCCCTGCCGTCGTGGTGTTCGAGAGAAGCAGACGGGGGTCCATCGCCCAGACCACCACGACGATCACGACTCCGACTGCGCAGAGCGTCACGATGCAAGGAGCGGCCGGGCGGCGCATCGCCCACCATCGTGCCCGACCCCCAGGCCCATCTTCGGTCAGCCCGCCGTCGCGCCGAGCGAGCCGGCGGGCTCAGAGTCGCTGGGCCTCTATCGCAATATCCCGGTCGGGTAAGTCAGGACCACGATCGCCACCAGGTTGAACGTCGCGTGGGCGAAGATGCCGGGCCCGAGACGGCGAAACTTGAACGCCATCACCGACAGCACCACCCCGAAGGCGGCGAGCCCGAGAAGCTCCAGCAGTTCGAAGTGCGCTAGCCCGAAGACGATCCCGGTCGAGCAGCAGGCGATGGCCGGGCCGAGCGCGGGACCTGCTCGAGCGAACAGGCGCAGGAACCCACGCAGCACGAGGCCCCGAAACAGCGTCTCCTCCACCACTGGCACCACCACCACTGTGAGGACGGCGATGAGCGCGAGGTCCGCGCCGGGGAACCCGCCGGTGAGGTGCTTGGCGGGTTGAGAGAGCCGTTTCGAGAGGTTGGGGACGAAGTGCTCGAGGGGGAGATAGAGCAGAGGCAGCAGCACGAGTTGGCCGCCGAGGCCAACGGCTGGGCCTATGAGAAGGTCCCACGGCCGCATCTCGAGGCCCATGTCGCGGCGGATGCTCCCCGTGCCGCGGGCGTGGCTCGCCACCACGACCGCACCGACGAAGCCGACCCACAGGCCGACCAGTCCGCAGATCACCACCCATCCGGGCGGCACGGTACGAGCGGCCAGCTGCGCGACGTCGCCGAGGTTGCCAGTGATCGCTGCGCCGACGTAGAGCGCGACGGCGCTCAGAACCTGGCCGACGAGGAAGCCGGCGAAGGCTATGGCGACCCAGACGGCTCCCTCGGAGGGAGTCCTGGGAGGAAGCTCGTCGTGCTCGGGCGCCACCGGTGGGGGCCCGAGGTGGGCGGGGTAGGCGTGCGCGGGGTACACGGGGGCCGGGTAGACGGGCGCGGGGTACACGGGCGCGGGGTACACGGGGACCGGGTACGGCGGAGGCGGGAGTTGCGTCCCGGGCGCAGGAGGAGGGTAAGGAGGCGGGTACGCGCCGGGAGGAGCGGGCGGTGGTGGAGGCGGAAGCCGGCCGTGGTCTTCTCCGGACACCTCGCCTTCCATCGCGGCCACGTTACCGATCAGGTCGAAAAACTGGCCTGCGCGGCCATGACCAGCGTCGCGGCAACCTCTGTGGAGCGCTCTTGCGGTGTGCGTGCTCGGCGGTGGTCGGCACGTAGCATGGAGAAATGAGCCCCCTGGCCGACCGTCGCCCGGGACGTTCCGCGCCCGGCGGAGCGGGTGGGCCCGCGTCCGGCCCCGGCGGGGCGCAATCAGGCGGGGACCAGAGCTGGCGGTGGGTGTTCGCCCTGCTCATACTCGCGGTGATAGCGGTGGTGATCATCCCGCCGCTCCTCTCCAAGCCGGCAGTCACCCAGATCAGCTATCAGAAGTTCGTCAAGACCGAGCTCCCGCAGCACCAGATCTCGACCGCCAGCGTCGACAACAACACGGGCGTGATCACGGGCAAGCTCCGCAACGGCGTCAACTACTCGGTCGACGGCCCCAACCCGACCACCGAGTCCGAGATCTCCACGCTCGAGGCGAACATCTCCCAAGGCAACCTGAAGTTCTCCACGCCGACCCCGAGCGCTCTCGACCAATGGCTGCCGACGATCCTCATCATCGCGTTGATGATCGGGGTCTTCGTCTGGTTCAGCCGCAGGGCCCAGGGCCAGATGACCGGGATCATGTCGATCGGCCGGTCGAGAGCGCGGCTCTACACCACGGAGCGCCCGCGCACCACGTTCGCCGACGTGGCGGGCTACCAGGGGGTGAAGGTGGAGATCAGCGAGGTCGTCGACTTCCTGAAATCCCCTCACCGCTTCAGGGACATAGGCGCCAAGATCCCCAAGGGGATCTTGCTGGTAGGGCCTCCGGGCACCGGCAAGACGCTGCTGGCGAGGGCAGTGGCGGGCGAGGCCGGGGTGCCGTTCCTCTCTGTGAGCGGCTCGGACTTCATGGAGATGTTCGTCGGAGTGGGAGCGAGCCGAGTGCGCGACCTGTTCCAGACGGCGCGCAAGCAAGCTCCTGCGATCATCTTCGTCGACGAGATCGACTCCATCGGCCGCAAGCGCGGGGCCGGTCTCGGGGGCGGTCACGACGAACGCGAGCAGACGCTCAACCAGATGCTCAACGAGATGGACGGCTTCGACCCCGCCGAGGGCGTCGTCATAATGGCCGCCACCAACAGGCCCGACATCCTCGACCCCGCCCTGTTGCGTCCAGGACGCTTCGACCGTCAGATCGTTGTGCCGCTCCCCGACCTCGAGGAGCGGCTCCCCATCCTCAAGGTCCACTGCAAGGACAAGCGCGTCGGGCCCGACGTGGACCTCGAGTTGGTGGCGCGCGGCACGCCCGGCATGAGTGGCGCGGACCTGGCCAACCTGGTGAACGAGGCCGCCCTGCACGCCGTGCGAAGAGGTTCGCACCAGGTGGAGATGCGCGACTTCGACGCCGCGCGCGACAGGGTGCTCATGGGACAGGCCCGTGAGAGCCTCGTGCTGTCCGAGGCCGAGAAGGAGCGCGTGGCGTTCCACGAGGGTGGCCACGCGGTGCTGGCCTACGTGCTCCCCCACGCCGACCCGGTCCACAAGGTGACGATCCTGCCGACGGGGATGGCTCTCGGCGTCACCCAGCAGCTCCCCATCGAGGAACGCCACATCTATCCCCGCGAGGTGATCGAGGACTCGTTGGCGGTGAGGATGGGCGGGCGAGCGGCCGAGCTGCTCGTGTACGGCGACCTCTCGACGGGAGCCAGCAACGACCTGGTGGGCAACACCGAGATGGCGCGCAAGATGGTCCGTGAGTGGGGCATGAGCGAGGAGCTCGGGCCGATGGCCTGGGGGTCCCAGGGCATGGTCTTCCTCGGCGAGGACCTCATGCACTCGCGCGACTACTCCGAGGACACAGCGCGCATCGTCGACTCGGAGGTGTCTCGCATCCTTCGTGCCCAGGAGGAGCGGGCCATCGAGCTGCTCAGCCGCCACCGCGGTGGCTTGGACGCGGTGGCAAGGGGACTGCTCGAACGCGAGACCCTCCACGGGGACGAGGTCACGAAGCTCGTCGACACCGCCTACGGGCGTCCCGTGCACGCGGACGGAGCGACGGCGGTCCCGCACTTCGCCCCCGCCGAGGAGGCGACACCGACGATCCCGCCGCCACCTCCTTCGCCCGGGCCGCTCCCCGATGCGGCCGGCGCGCCTCGAGCCGGCTCCTCCGCGCCCAACGGCTCGCTCTCCGAGCGCGAGGCTGCGGGACCCTCTGCGCGCAACAATCCGAGCTGAGAGGCCCAGCGAACAGGCAGACCCGACCCCGGCGCTGGCCGGCGGACCCTGCTGGCTCTTCGGTTCACCCGAGAACGAGGGCGGGGAGCACCACGGCACCCGGGGTGCCGGAGGGAGTGGCGTCGAGCTCCACGGCCACCGGGCCGCTCGCCAGGACGAGCAGCGGCTCGAGGCCGATCGGCGAGCCGGGCGCTTCTCCCGCCGTGAGCGACCCGCCTGGTGGCACCGGCCGGCTGTCCAGGCCGGCGAGCGGCTGTCGCTTGACGATGCTCTCAACCGTGATCGTCACCCGGTGCGCAGAGAGGTTCGCGACCGTGAGCGAGGAAGCCCCTGAAGCGGGCGAGCCGGGGTAGACGTCTGCCGGCAGCAGCGCTGCGGTGGTGCCTCCGGGGACACCGTGGACCTGCCCGACCCTGGGCGCAGCAGTCCCCCCGCCGGAGGCGACCTCGCGGTCTACGACAATCCCGACCCCGTGGTGCGTGGTGAGCTCGATCGAGTACGGGCTCGACGCCGGGATCCGGGTCTGTCTCTCCGCCACGAGGTCGAAGACCGACTCCGGCGGGACCTCCACCGACAAGGGCTCCGACGCCCCGGGTCCGATCCCGACCCTCACCGACACCGAGACCTGGCGGGCGGACGGGTTGAACACGTGGAACACCAAACCCCCGTTGGGCGGGTCGCTGTTCTGCGGGAAGTCCCACTTGGTCGCCGGCTCGGGCACCCCGAGCAACAGGGACGAGCCGCCGCCGCCGCCGGACAGGGGCGTCGACTGCAGCTCGGCGGCCACGACGGTCCCCGAGGAGGTCGACACCACGGTCGCTACCGACGGGTCGTTCAACAGGTGGTCGCTCACGTTCTCCACGACGAGCGACCCGGCGGGTACGGGAACGCCCTGGTACGCCGGCGGCTGGAGCACGCCCTGGGAGGAGGAGTCCAAGGTCACGTTCGCCACGGCGTCGGTCGTCGACGGGTTGTAGAGCGCGAGGGTGAGGCTCGCACCCGAAGCAGTCGAGCCGTGGGCGAAGTACCAATTCGACGAGGTCGTGGAAGCGCACGGAGCCGTGCTCCAGCCGAGCGGACCCGACACCACCTGGGTCACCCCCGCGCCCCCGCCGTCGAACAGGACCGTCGCAGCCACCCAAGGACCAGAGGCGACGTCAGCGGGAAGCACGCCGATCTGGCTCTCGGGGGGGACCGACACCTCGATGGACTTGGCTCCCCCCACGGATGGGGCCACGGTCACCGTCCCCCCGAGTGCCCGCCCGGTCGGGTTCACGAGCATGAGAGCGCCCACGGCGCTGCCGCCCGAGCCGCTCGCTCCCACGCAGAACCACGCGGAGGACTCCGCATCGGGCGCCGACACGAGCGCCCCGATGGCGCGCCCCGCCGAGGGCTTGGGCGCGGGCGTCACCGCAGGCTTGGAGACGAGGCCGTCTGCCACCCCCGCCCCCGCCACCACAGCGATGCCCGCGCCCAGCAGCCGCATCCGCCTCCCGGTTTCCCCGACGAGCAGGCGGCGCAGCCCGGGCCTTCGAGCCTCTGGGACGATCTCGATCCTCCATCCGGGCTGGCTCACGGGCCAACCCCCGAGGGCGCTCCACCGCGCACGAGCTCCCGGCCGACGTCGCCGTCGTCGCGAGGTCCTTGCGCCCGCCTGGCGCGAGCGCGCCGGCGCCTGCGGCCGCTTCGGCGGCCGGTGATCGGGGCCCCGAGCCAGCGGACGAACCACCGCCTGCGCACGCCGAGCGCGAGCAGGACGGCGATCCACAGCACGGTCTCGGCGCCGACCGCGAGCCCGTGGCGCCACGACCCCGCGAAACGCACGGTGACCGTGGCGTCGCGAGCCGAGGAGAAGCTCGCCCCGAATCCGAACGCCTCCTCGGCGCTCTGGGCGCCGCCGCCAGGGACGATGAGCTGCCACGCTTGGTGCGGGGCCAGCGCCACGTAGAGAGTCCCGCGCCCGACGCGCCCCGTGAAGTGGGTCGAGCCCGGCGATCCGCTCAGCACGGGCTGCCAGCCCGACAGCGCGCCGGACGCGACCGTGGCAGACGGGGCGACGGTGCCCGCCGCAGATGCCGCGGCGGAGGACGCCGCAGGCGCGGCTCGCAGGGCGCGCTCGGGCAGCGCGCCCTCGTCCACCCATACCTCGAAGCCCGGTTCACTGATCACCTGACGGAGGTCGATCTGGCTGGCAAGACCCGTGATCAAACCCGGAGGCGGCGCCCTGGTGAGGGTCGCCTTCGTGCCGAGCTCGGTAGGCGCTAGTGCGCCCACGACCACGACGTAGCGCACCGCGTACGGGGCGAGCAGCTGTCCGAGCTGCACGGTCCTCGCCGACTCGGTCAGCTCTATCGCGTCGCCGACCGCGCTCGCAGGACCGGGAGACGGCGCCTGCCACACCGAGGTGGCGTCGGGCAACCCGTTCTCGCTCAGCCCGAACGCGAGCCCAGGTGAGATCTGCCAGGCTCCGCCCGGGAGCACCGCCGGGTCCCCGAGCCAGAGCACGCGGAAATTCCCCGGGGACTGCTTCGCCATCCACGAAGTGGCCTGCCCGTAGCCCGCCGTGGGCAGGTCCCATCTCCCCGAGAGCGTGGCGGCGAGGAACGGGAGGCTGCCCGCGGCCGCCGTCACCGCCGCCAGGCTGGCCACGACCTGTCGCCACCCGAACCGGTAGCCCGGCAGGTCCTCTTCGAACGCCACGACCCCGAGCCCGACCGCCATGGCGACCCCGACCGCCGCGGGCACGAGCAGCAACTCGGCCGGCACCGGCAGCGGCCCGAGCGATCCCCTCCCCGCCAGCCAGGCGCACGTCCACGCGAGCCCCGCCAGCACCCAGCAGCGTCCGGCCCACGCAAGGCGGGGGCCGGCGCCGATGAGCAGGGGTAGCAGAGCCGCTATGACCAGGCCCCAGGCGAGGGGGGTGTCGCCGATGGGACCGATCCCCAGGTGCAGCAGGTTCCCGAATCCCGCCCCCGCGCCCGGCGCTGACGCCGGCCCGGCCAGCTCCTGCCATCGCCCGGGACTGCTGAGCAACGACACCGACCACGGCTCAAGGAGGACCACGGTGACGGCCGTGGCCAGCGCGCCCACCGAGAGCATCCTTCCCGCAGCCCTCAGAGCACCGCGCCCGCCCACGAGCAGGGTCCCGAGTGCCAGACCCGCGGTCATGAGCAGCGTGAGCACCGCTCCCGACGGGGCTAGCGAGGTGAGCAGCGCCTCGAGCAGCCCGAGCCCGAGCGCGCGACCCGCGATGGTCGTCCTCCAGGCGGGAAGCTCGCGTGCCACGGTGCCCCAGCGGTGCGTCGGGAGCAGCACGGCTGGCTCAGGCACTCGGTCGCCCCATCTCCCCGGACCCGCCGAGCCCCGCCGACGGGGCTCCTCCGAGCCCGAGGGCGCCGCGTCCGCGAGCCCTTCGCGGCCCTCACGGACCGCTCCCGGCTCGCCGGGCGCAACCGAGCCTGCCGGGCTCGCCGCACGTGCGATCCGGCCGACGATCCACGGCGAGGCGGCGTACGCCAGCAAGGCGTCCCATCGACCTGTGGCGAGCGCGTCGTAGGGAAGAGGCAGCACGAGGTAGGCGACGGAGGCCGCGAGGCGGGCTCTCACCGACCCGAAGCCGCCCACCAGCCGGGCCATGCCGACGGCACCGACCGGAATGCACCCGAGCACGACGATCTTCTGCAGCAGCCCGACGCCGCCGAAGACCACCAGCCCGCCGAGACCGAGGATCCCGTTCCCGGGGGTGGCCGAGCTCGTGGTGCCCACCCCCGAGGGCTGCCAGCCCGCCATGAAATGGTGGAGGAACGAGCTCCACGATGCAAAGGGCAGCAACTGACCCACGTAGGGGAACCCGCTCCCCAGCAGCTGCCGGGTGCCGAAGACGAGCACCACGGCGACGAGGACCCATACGACCCATCGCGCCATACGGGTGGCGCGCGCCACGCGCACGCGCTCGGCCTCGCCGGGCGCCTCCGCAGGGCTACCTGGAGTCCCGGGCTCGTCGATATGGCCCAGGCGAGCCGCTCGCATGCCGTGGATCACGGCCCTGCGCAGGTACGCGGTGAGCCTGGCGCTGCTGCGGAGCTGCTGCCGGCGCACCGAGGAGTCGTCGAGCATGCGGGTCGCCCGTACCGCAGCACGCGCCTCGCGGAGCGTCGACCGCTCGGTGAAGTTCCACCGCCAAGCGTGGATCACCGCCGCGGCCCTGTCGCGATGGCCGGTCACCCACGCGATGAGGATCTCCGCAAGCGACAGGACAGCCAGTTGGGGTAGGACCCGCGCTCGGTGGAAACGCCCGTAGTCCTTGAGCACGGCTCGCAGCTCGTGACGTCGCTGAAGCGATTGCAAGGTGACGAGCTCCGTCCGCGTCCTGATGCGTGTCCGGCGCACGTGCAGCGCCCTGGCGGCACGCCAAACAGTCCCCTCGAAACCGAGCGGGCCTTCGGACGACCGCTCGGCCGCGCGCGGCACCGCGTGGCGGACGTCCTCGGGGAGCCCCCTTTGCCCCGAGGCGAGCAGCTCGAGATGGCGGACCCGCGCCTCGGGCGCCACGATCACCCTGGCCCCGGCGACCTGTGCCCGCCAGCAGAGGTCGAGGTCCTCCCCCATGGCGAAGATCCGGGGGTCGAAGCCTCCGAGCTCCTCGAAGAGGTCGGCCCGAACGAGGGTCAGCCCCCCCGGTGCGAGGAACACGTCGCGTACCGAGTCGTGCTGGCCGTGGTCGAGCTCCCCGGGCTCCACCCGGTCGACGACGGCTCCCCCCTTGTCCACGGCCATGCCCACGTGCAGCAGCCGACGGGGGTCCTCCCAGCTCACGAGCTTCGGGCCGACGATGCCGGCGTTCGAGCGGAACGACTCCGCGAGGAGCACGCTCACGACGTCGGGTTCCGGCGCCACGTCGTCGTGGCAGAAGAGGAAGTGGCTGGCACCCTGCACCATGCCGAGCGCGCAATTGGCGCTGGCGCCGAAACCGAGGTTGTGCTCGAGCCGCCTCACGTACGCGCCGGGGAGGACTGCCGCCACGCGGTCGCTCGAGTCCCTGGTCCCGCAGTCGAGGACGAGCACCGAGAGCTCTGGGTAGTCCTGTGCGGCGAAGGCCGCCAGCTCCTCCTCGAACCATTCGCCCGGGTCACAGGCCACGATCACCGCGACAACTTGGGGGGCCAGGGCCTCGGGGGACTGCATACCGGGCCACGAGGCTACCCGTGGGCACCTCACCAGCCCGGGTTCCCCGGCCGGCCGAGGTGCTTGCAAGTGCTTGCAACTGTTAGCACAACATGATACAGTTGCTAGCAGAAGCCCGAGCGCAGGCGAGGGCCGGGACCACCCACGTGGCCGCGACCCGGACCCCGGGCGCGAGCCACTGAGACCACGACACGGACCAGGAGGAGAAGAAAGATGCCCGATCTCAAGGACGTAACGGACGAGATCACCCGCACCGCACGCGACGCGGCCTACATAGCGGTAGGCCTCGGAGTGCTCGGCTTCCAGCGCGCGCAGGTGCGCCGCCAGGAGCTGCTCAAGCTCATCGCCGAGCCCACCGGCCAGGTCGCCGAGCGCCTCGACGGCGTGCGCGGCGAGTTCAGCAAGCAGGTCAAGGCGGTCGACGAGGCTGTCACCCAGGTGATCGACCGGATAAACGCGTCCCTAGAGCCGATCGAGGACCGTCTTCCCGGCCAGGCCCGCGACGTCGTGAAGCAGGTGCACGCCTTCACCCGCGAAGCGCGCGAGCAGCTGCGCAGCGTCGTCCTGCGGGCAGCTGCCTGACCGAGCAGTCAGGCGACCTTGGCGCTCCAATGGTCGAGCACGTCGCGTAGCGTCTCGTCGAGACCGATCTTCGGCAGCCAGCCGGTTGCCGCGTGGAGCTTGCCAGGGTCGCCCCGCAGCACCGGCACGTCGACGGGACGGGCGAGCGCCGGGTCGACCACGAGCTGCAGCTCGACGTCGGCCAGCTCGAGCAGCCTGTGAGCGACCTCCTCGATCGACACGTCGCGGCCGGTGCAGACGTTGTAGACCTCGCCGGCAACGCCGGTCTCCGCGAGCAACCGATAAGCGCGCACGACGTCGCGCACGTCGGTGAGGTCGCGACGAGCCCCGAGGTTGCCGACCGGGAGCTCCTTCGCGCCCGACGAGCGCGCTTCGACGATGTGGGAGGCGAGGGAGGCGACGACAAAGCCGGAGCCCTGTCCGGGACCCACGTGGTTGAAGGGCCGGACGCGCACGACGGGTAACGCGTGGCCCAGGTGAGCCTGGATCGCAAGGAACTCCGCCGCCACCTTGCTCGCGCCGTATGGGGTCACAGGTGCGAGCGGCGTCTCCTCCGACACGGGCAGGTCCTCTGCGCCCACCGATCCGTAGACCTCGGCCGAGCTGGTGACGAGCACCCGCGGGAACACAGCGCAGGCCCTGGCCGCCTCGAGCACGTTCAACGTGCCGAGCGCGTTGACCCGGAAGACCTCGGCAGGCTCGGACCACGAGCGCCCCACGTGGGTGAGCGCGGCCAGGTGGTAGATCAAATCGGGACGCGAGGCGGTGACGGCCTCGCGAACCGCCACCGGGTCGGTGATCTCCACCTCGTGGTCCACCGACACGACTTCGTCCCCCTCGGCGCGCAGGTGCTCGCACAGCCAGGTGCCCACGAACCCCCTTCCGCCTGTCACGAGCGCGCGCACGGAGCCGACCTTATTAGAGGCCCAGCGGGCTGGCGGGCGAACCCGGCGATCGGGTCCCTGCAGCCCAACGGTAAGCGGCCACGTGCGCGGCGGCGCTCGCCTCCCAGGAGTAATTCGAAGCGACCTCGATCCCGAGCCTCCGCCGCTCCTCCACTCCGTCCCCGTGCAGGACCGCACCGAGCGCCGTCGCCAGTTCGCCCACGGAGCCCGGGGCGACGGTGAGCGCGGCGGCACCGGCTAGCTCCGCCATCACCGTGCCCGCCGTCGTGACGAGCGGTGCGCCACAGGCTAGGGCCTCGAGGGCGGGCAGGCCGAAGCCCTCCTCCTTCGCGGGGTACGCGACCACCGTTGCGCATCTCAGCAAGGCCGGCACGGCCTCGTCGGGCACGTAACCGGTGCGAACCACCCGCTCTCGATGTCGCGCGTCGGCGATCTGTCTGCTCACCTCCGACGCCCCCCAGCCGGGTTTCCCGACCAGCACGAGCGACAGGTCGGGCTCAACGCCAGCGACTTGGTCGAAAGCGGCCACGAGCTCCGGCACGGCCTTGCGCGGCTCGAGCGTCCCGAGGAACAGCACGTAGGGCTGACGCACCGACAGGGAGCGGAGGAGGACCTCGTCGTTCGCGCCGCGGTCGGTGAGGGGGCCCGGGCCGCTGCGCGCAGCGGCCGGAGCGAATCGCTCGAGGTCCACACCGAGCGGCACGACGAAGACACGGCCGGCCGGCCGGCAGAGCTCCTCGAAGCGAGCCGCCGTCCTCCTGCTGTCGCACAGCACTGCTGTCGCCCTGGCGGCCGCGACCTTGATCGCGCGGCGGAAGACGGGCACCTTCGTGCGCTCGTGCCACTCGGGATGGTCGACGAAGGTCAGGTCGTGCACGGTCACCACCATGGGAAGGCGTGCTCGCTCGGGCATCGTGTAATGGGGACCGTGGTGCACCGCGAACCCTTCGCCCGCCAGCAGGCGTGGAAGGCGGAGCTGCTCCCATGCGAGCCGTAAGGGTCTCACCGACGGAGCAACCGCGCGCACGACCGCCGACCCCGCGTGGGCGGCGGACGCCCAGCGACCCGGGTCGTCGCGCCTCGACCACAACGTGAGCTCCACGTCCTCGCGCCGCGAGAGGCACCCCACGAGATCGAGGGCGAATCGGCCGACCCCCACAGCCTGGCGCGGTACCGCGCTCACGTCGAGCGATACCGACAGCGGCTCGCTCACGCCGGCGTCTCCCACAGCTCCAGATAGCGCCTGGCCGTCGCGTCCCATGTGAGCGGGGCGACGTGCGACCTCCCCGAGGACACGAGCCGGGCGCGCACCGCCTCGTCCATTGCCGCGCTCACGAGCGCCTCCGCGATCTCCTCGGTGCTCGAGGGGTTCACCTCGAGCACAGCGTCCCCTGTGCTCGGCACCTTGCTCGCGACGACCGGGGTGCCTGCTCGCATCGCTTCGAGAGGGGGAAGGCCGTAACCCTCCTCCAAGGGCACGTAGGCCACGAGACGCGCCCGCTGGTAGAGGGCCGCGAGCGTGGCGTCCTCGACCGCCCCGGCGAGCACCACGCCGTGGCGCGCTTCGAGGTGCCGTCCCCAGCCCTGCGGCCCCACCACCACGAGCGGCCAGCAGTCGGGCAGTCGCGCCCTGGCGAGCTCGTACGCGTCGAGCAGCCGGACGAGGTTCTTCCGCGGCTCGAGAGTGCTCACCGACAGCAGGAACTCGCCTTCGACTCCGAGCCTCTCCAGCATGTTCTGCGCGGCCGCGATGTCGGGCGGCGGGAGGTGGTCGCAGCCAAAGGGCACGACGTGCAAAGAGCGCTCGAGCGCGCCGGCCGCGAGGAGGTCCGCGGCCACCTCGGCGGAAGGCACCACGAAGGCCGAGGCAGTGCGCAGGACCCGGCCCAACGCCGCCTCGTGCCATCGGACGCCGCGCGGCGGGAAGGCATCGGGCACGTGCCTCCACGTGAGGTCGTGCACCGTGGCGACGAGACGAGCCCTGCGCGCGGGGGGTGCAGCGAGGCTCGTGGCGTGCACTACGTCGAAACGACGGGGCACGTCCAGAATCCCGCGGTCCCAGGCCCTGACCATGAGCGGGCCCGGCAGCTTGCTCTGCAGCACAGGCCGGCCGAGATCTGCGAGCCGGTCCCCACCTCTGCCAGCTCGGCTCGCGTAGAGGGTGATCTCCGCCGTGGCATCAGGATCATTCTCGAGTGCACGCAACCCCCCGAGCAGGCCCCGCGTGATCACGCCAATGCCGCCTGGGACCCGCCGTCGCAGCTGCTGCACGACGAGGAGAACGCGCGTCGAGCTAGTCATCGGCGGCCGCGGCGTAGAGCTCGGCCAGTCCTTCGGCGCACGCTTCCCACGTGAACGAGGCCGCTCGGAGCCTTCCGCGTTCGACGAGTGCGGACCGTGAGGCTTCGTCGCAGAGCACGGTCACCAGAGCTTCGGCGAGCGCCGCGTCGTCTCCGGGCGCCACGAGAAGGGCTCCGTCTGCGACCACCTCGGGGATCGCCCCCGCGGCGGTGGCCACCACGGGGATGCCCGCCGCCATCGCCTCGAGCGGCACGAACCCGAAACCCTCGTAGACCGACGGGTAGGCCACCGCTGCCGCACCGGCGAGGAGGCTGCTGAGGCTCTGCGGCGCCACGTACCCGAGCCGCACCACACGGTCACGCCTGCGCGCGCCGTCCAGTGCCCTCTCGAAGGCGCTCGTGCCCCATCCGTCGGCGCCGGCGATCACGAGGGCCACGTCGTCGATCCTCTGCGTTGCGACGTCGAACGCGCGAACCAGCGCCGGATAATCCTTTCTCGGCTCGATCGTGCCGATCCCGAGCACGTAGCGGCGCGCGTCTCGCGGGAGGAAATCGTTCGGCAGCTGGTCGTGGGACTCGCCCTCACCCTCGCGTCGGCGGCGATCCTCGTCCGCACTTTCGATGTAGGCGTCGACCCCCCGCGGGCCGACACCCGGGATCCCGTGGTGCACCGGTCTCACCCTCGCAGGGTCGACGCCGAGCTCGGCTACCACCTCTTGCGCCACGAACCGCGACGGAGTGTGCACCCACGCACCCGATCGTGCGGCGCGCCGTACCAGACGCGGGAACTGGAGCGAGGCGGCGTCGCAGAGCTCGGGGAAGCGCACCGTGGTCAAGTCGTGGACGGTGACGACGCGTGCCGCGCGGCGTGCCGGAGGCACCACGTAGTTGGTGCCGTGGACGACGTCGACCGGGCCGATGAACCACTCCACCGGAGGCCCCGAAAGGTGAGACCAAGTCACGTGCAAGGGCCGGGCCGGCATTGCGCGCTGGACGTTGTGGACACCGGGGGGCAACAACCTGTCCAGCTCACCTCGCCGTCTCCAGGAGACGGCGAAGGCGCCGACGTCGAGGTCGGTCCGCTCCGCCAGGGCCGCGAGCGCCCCGGCACAGAAGGCGCCGACGCCGGTTCTCACGCCGAGCAGCGGCGTGGCGTCGAGAGCCACCTTCATCCGTCGAGCCTTGCACACGCCCCCGGGGGGCCCGCGACACTCCCCCCTATAGCCTGTCGCTGTGATCAGCGCGCTCGCCGGAGGAGTGGGTGCGGCGCGCCTTCTTCGCGGCATGGTGCGCGTCGTACAGCCGTCCGAGGTGACCGCAGTCGTGAACACCGGTGACGACGCGATTCTGCACGGCCTGCACATCTGCCCGGACATCGACACCGTCACCTATACGCTCGCTGGCCTCGGCGACGAGGAGCGTGGGTGGGGCCTCGCCGGCGAGACCTGGAGGGTGATGGAGGCGCTCGAGCGCCTCGGGGGTGAGACATGGTTCCGCCTGGGCGACCGCGACCTCGCCACACACCTCTACCGGACGGAGCGCCTCGGCGAGGCCGCTTCCCTTTCCGACGTCACTTCCGAGATCGCGCGCTCCTTGGGAGTGCGCGCCCGCCTCCTGCCGATGTCGGACGACCCGGTGCGCACGCTGCTCCGGCTGGTCGACGGCCCCGAGATCTCGTTCCAGGACTACTTCGTGCGCCGGCGCCACGAGGTGGCCGTGAAGTCGGTGCGCTTCGAGGGAGCCGAAGCCTCGAAGCCCGCACCGGGAGTGATCGAGGCGCTTCAGACTTCCGAGGTCGTCGTCGTCTGCCCGTCCAACCCGGTCGTATCGATCGGCCCGATCCTCGCCGTGCCGGGGATCTCCACCGCGCTCTCGCAGAGGCGCGCCGACGTGGTGGCGGTCTCTCCCATCGTGGCGGGCGCCGCGCTGAAGGGGCCCGCGGACAGGCTGCTCGCCGAGCTCGGGCACGGTTCTTCGGTAGTCGCGGTGGCGCGCCTGTACGCGCAGTTCGTCGGCACCCTCGTTGTGGACGAGGCCGACGCCACCCTTGCGGCCGAGGTCGAGGCGGCGGGACCTCGTTGCGTGGTGGCGCCCACGGTCATGCGAAACCTGCACGACTCCGTCGCGCTCAGCGACCTGGTGCTGGAATGCGCCCGAACCTCGAGGGGCACCGGATGAGCGGACAAGCGCACGTGACGGGCACCTTGACGGTCACACCGGTCACAGGGCTCCCAGAGATCCACCGGGGCGACGACCTCGCCCGGATGATCGCCGAGAGCGCGCGCCTCGAGGACGGTGACGTCGTCGTGGTCACCCAGAAGATCGTCTCCAAGGCCGAGGGGCGCATGGTGCGCCTGGAAGGGCCAGGGCCGGCCGTGCGCGTCCGACTCATCGAGACCGAGGCTGTGCGCGTCCTTCGACGGCGCGGCGAGCTGCTCGTGACCGAGACCAAGCACGGGTTCGTCTGCGCCAACTCCGGCGTCGACCTGTCCAACGTGGAGCCGGGTTGGGCGGCGCTCCTCCCCGAGGACCCCGATCGCTCTGCCAGGCGCATACGCGACGGGCTGCGGGCCGCTGCGGGAGTCGAAGTGGGCGTGGTGGTGTCCGACACCTTCGGCCGCCCGTGGCGCCAGGGAGTCACCGACGTGGCGATCGGCTGCGCGGGGGTGGCGGCCGTGGTGGACCTGCGAGGCAGCACCGACTCCCTCGGCCGGCCGCTCGTGGCGACCGAGATCTGCGTGGCCGACGAGATCGCCTCGGCGGCCGAGCTCGTGATGCGCAAGGCCGCGCGCATCCCTGTCGCGGTGGTGCGCGGTGTGGACGGGAGCTGGCTACGCGACGCCTCGGTCTCGAAGGAGGTGATCCGGCCCCCGGCCGAGGACCTCTTCCGCTGACAGCTCTCAGCCCCGGGCGCGCGCCACGTGCTCGAGCACGGCCTGCACACCTTCCTCGAGGGGCGTCCAGGGCTTCCAGCCGAGATGGAGCGCAGCGCGCTCGGGGTCGAGGGCGTTGCGCAGGAGCTCAGCGGGCCTTGGCGGGGCGTGCACGGGCCGCTTTCTCACGCCCGCCTGTTGCGCCATCGCCCTCGCCAGCTCGTTGACCGACACCTCGCGCCCGGTGCCGATGTTGAGCACGAGCCCTCCGCCGCGCGTGGCGGCTCTCACGAAGGCGTCCACCACATCGTCGACGTAGACGAAGTCGCGCGTCTGCTCCCCGTCTCCGTAGATGGTCACCGGCTCTGCACGAAGAAGGTGGTCGGCGAAGATCGCCACCACACCGGCCTCGCCGTGCGGGTCCTGGCGCGGACCGTAGACGTTGGCGAGAGCCAGGGCGCAGAACTCGATGGCGTGCAGCTCGCGGTACGCGTAGAGGTAGTCGATGGCCGACTTCTTAGAGACCCCATAGGGCGACAAAGGGCGCTGTACGTGCGACTCGCGCACCGGCAGGTCCTCCGCGAGGACCTCTCCGTAGAGCGTCCCACCGCTGGCTGCGAACACCACTCTCGCACCGCCGGCCGCGAGCGCGCCCTCGAGCACCCGGAGCGTCCCGAGCACGTTCACCTCGGCGTCGAACACCGGACGCTCCACCGACACCCTCACGTCGGCCTGGGCGGCGAGGTGGTAGATGACCGAAGGGCGGCTCCTCGCGATCACCTCCACGAGCGCCCCGGACCGGATGTCGAGCTGGTGGAAGGTGAGCTCGTGCGAAGGCTCGGCACGCGCCTCGGCGAGGTTGGCGAGCGCGCCGGTCGTGAGGTCGTCCACGACGTCGACGTGGTGCCCCTCGGCGAGCAGCCTGTCCACCAGGTTGGAACCAATGAAGCCAGCTCCGCCCGTCACGAGCACCCGCTCGCGCTTCGAGGTCAACCCGGCTCCTTCGGGACACGCGCTCCCACGAGGCGGGTTGCGGCGGGCAACGTCTCGTCGTCACCCACCACGGTCAGCGGCTCTATCTCGCACATCTCGCCCACCTGCGCTCCGTGCCCCAGGATCGAGCCGAGCACCCGCGCTCCCGAGCCCACGCGACAGCCTGGGAGGAGGACCGATCCCTCCACCAGCGCCGAGTCCTCGACCGTGCACCGCGCGCCCACCACGCTCCCCCGGACGGTCGCGCCCGGAGCGACGAAGGCGCCTTCGCCCACCAGGCTGCCCGCGCCGATGTCCCCCTGGACGTCAGGGGCGCCGAGCACCCACACCCCAGGTTCGAGCAGGCGAGCCAGCGGATGCGGCGATCGGGCGCGCGTGCCGTCGAGCATGTCGAAGTTGGCCCGCAGGAATGCATCGGGGGTACCCGTGTCGAGCCAGTAAGCGTCGCTCGCCAGCGCGTAGAGCAGGCCCTCTGCGGCCAGTGCCGGGAAGGTCTCGCGTTCGATGGAGCACCTGCGCCCCGGCTCGATGCGCTCGAGGACCTCGGGCTCCATCACGTACGTCCCGGCGTTGATCAAATTCGTCGGCGCCTCGCCCGGGGGGGGCTTCTCTATGAAGGAGACGACCCTGCCTTGTTCGTCCGTAGGCACCACCCCGAAGCGTGAAGGATCGGCGACAGGTGTCAGATGGATGGTCGCAGCCGCCCGGCGCTCGCGATGTGCGCGGACGAGCTGCGAGATGTCGACGTCCGAGAGTACGTCCCCGTTGACCACCAAGAAGGTCGCCTCCATCCCGGCTGCGTCCGCCGCGAACCGCACTGCCCCCGCCGTGTCGAGGGGCTCGGGCTCGACCGCGTAGGAGAGCTTCACCCCTGCCGCCACCCCCTGCGGATAGGCGGCGAGGAAGGCGCTCGGACGGTAGCCGAGCGAGAGCACGGCCTCGTCCACGCCGTGCGCCGCGAGCTGGGTGAGCACCCGCTCGAGCATCGGCATCTCCACGATCGGCAGCAGCTGCTTCGGTGTCGTGTAGGTGAGAGGACGAAGCCTCGTCCCCTCCCCTCCCACCAACACGATCGCCTTCACTCCTCGCGCGTCCCCGTGGCTCTGCTAAGAGGCGCCGGCCTCCGCCGTCACGGCGCGCTCGTCGTGGTGGAGGACGGGGCGCTCGTCGTGGTGGAGGTGGGAGTGCTCGTCGTCGTGGAGGACGGAGCGCTTGTCGTCGTGGAGGACGGCGTGGTGGGCGTCGTCGCCGTGGGAGGGGTCGTGGTGGTCGTGGTGGAGACCCCGGAGATCAGGCCCTGCATGGTGGCGATGGTGGCGGGGCTCGGCTTGGGCACCGACGCCCCCGGCGGGACGAAGGCGACGGTGATGAGCTGGCCGTCTGTGAGCGCGAGCCCCACTGGGTCGGACACGGGCACCGGTTGGGTCGAGCCGACGCCGGTGGCGCTCGTCCACATGACGACGCGCACCTCAGCGCGCTCGTTGGCGTCGGGGCTACCGGAGGGGCACTTCTCTCCGCTGCGAAGGGTGGACTTGCCCGGCAGCCGCAGCTCGCTCGAGGTGAGCTCGAGGCCCTTGTAGTCCTTCACGAACGTACCGAGGGTTGGGTGGGCCCCTGCCGCCGCCTTGCTCGTGTGGATCACCCCGTCTCCCGCGGTGACGATGCCGGTGCTCGTCGCAGGGCTGGACGGCAGGTCGGTCTGGGTGCTCCCGCAAACGTCGACGGCGAGGGCACTGAAGATGGCCTGCGGGCCGGGGGCTGGGTGCTGGCGCTCGTAGCGGCTGTAGACGACGAGCGCGACGCCGACCAGGCAGATGAAGACGAGGCTCGCGTACCATCGCACAGGGGCCTGGCCGCGGTAGGTCCGCCCACCGCCGGTGGACGCCGCGCGCGCCACCCACCTGCCCGTGCCCCTCCTGGCCATCAGCAGCTAGCGCGACGACGGCCGCTTCTGGCGCTCCGCGCAGCATCGGCTGGGGGTGAAGCGGCGAAGGTCGAGGTTGCTGTCGCAGGCATCGAATGGTGTCTTTGGTTTGGGTTGGACCGACCCTTCGGGCGCCCTGCCGGGAACCGCCTGAGGAGCCCGGGGTCGATGTCGTGAATCCTGGACTCGGCCGCCACAGAAGTCACGATCGGCTCGCAACCCTAGTCGGCCCGAGCTGCACCGCCGTTCTGCGGGCGGCCAGGGCATGCTCGACGCAGGCGGCCAACAGGTGCGCCCCGAGGAGCCCGGCGACAGCCGGCAGGAGCACCCTCCTCCACCCCCGGGTACTGCGCGACGCGAACCTGTAAGCCGAGCGGTGGTGGGCCAGGAGCATCCGATAAGGGTGGCGTGACGTCGACAGCCCCTGGTGGTGGGTGACCACAGCTCGGGGCACGTAGGCCACTCCCCATCCCGCCCGCCGCGCCCGCCAGCAAAGGTCGACGTCCTCGGCGTACATGAAGTAGCTCTCGTCGAAGCCCCCCAGCTCGCGCAGAGCCTCACGCCGAACGGCGAAGCAGGCTCCCGACACCCAGTCCACCGGGGTGGTCCTCGCGGCGTCGAGGTCGTCCATCCGGTACCTACGCGTGAAGCGATTGGCCGGCACCAGCTTGCCGAGCAGCACGTGGCCGGCGGCGTCTGTGAGCGAAGGGAAACGTCGCGCGGACGGGTAGCGAGTCCCGTCCGATTCCTCGATACGCGGCCCCGCGATGGCGAGCGAGTCGTCGGCGCGCAGGACTTCTTCGAGCGCAGCGAGGGCACCGCTGTGAAGCACCACGTCGGGATTGGACACGAGCACGATCTCTGAGCTGACGAGCGCGGTCCCGCGATTGGCGCCCGTGCCGTACCCGAGGTTCGCCCCGGTCCTCACCACGCGGACGTCCGGGTCCGCCTCCGTGAGCATCTCCGAAGAGCCGTCGCTCGACGCGTTGTCGACCACCACGACGTCGGACACTCCCTCGGCACGGAAGGAGGAGACGCACGCGAGCAGCGCTTCCCCAGCGTCGTGGTTCACGACGACTGCCGCGACATCCCGCTTGCTCACAGCGCCCGGGTGCTCCGGCGCGCGCCAGCCACCGCCGCCACCAGGCGTCCGAGGCCGTCCTGCCAGTCCGGCATCGGGCCGATCCCCGACAGCCGGAGGGCAGCGTTGTCGAGCACCGAGTTGGCGGGCCTCGAGGCGGGGCGCGGAGGGGTCAACTCGGACGTGGGGATCGCCTCTACCCGAGAGGGATCGCCTCCCGAGGCTGCGACTACAGCGGACGCGAACCCGTGCCAGGTCGTCGCGCCCTGGTTGGTCACATGGAAGGTCCCGGGCAGCCTCTCGGTGGCCAGAGTGCAGACGACTCCCGCCAGGTCCGCGGTAAAGGTGGGCGAGCCGCGCTGGTCGTCGACGAAACGCATCGGCCCGTCGCCGGCGGCAAGGCGCAGCACCGTGCGGAGCATGTTGTCCCCGTGTGCCCCGGACAGCCAAGCCGTACGTACGATCGTCGCACCAGCACCGAGCTCGCGCTCACCGGCCAGCTTGCTGTGCCCGTAGACCGACATGGGACATGGCGGGTCCCATTCGTGATACGGCCGCGGCGAGCTCCCGTCGAAGACGTAGTCGGTCGATATGTACACGACGTGCGCGCCAAAACGCCGGGCCGCCTCGACGACATTGCGGGTCCCGAACGAGTTCACCGCGAAGGCACGGTCGGGATCGCCTTCGCACGCGTCGACAGCGGTCCAAGCTGCCGCATGCAAGACCACGTCCGGGCGAACACCTTCCAAGGCCGCCATGACAGCGTCGCGGTCCACAACGTCGAGATCCCGGTGGTCGGCACCGACCACTTCCCACGGCAGGCGCGCCCCGAGGAGCCCGGTACGGCGGTCCGAGCGCAACCCACCCGCGGGGACGCTGCCCGAGAAGGCGTCGACGAGGTCGCGGCCCAATTGCCCACCCGCGCCTGTGACGAGCAGCCGCACCCCGCTCGCCTCAGGCCTCTTCTTCGAGAGCCGCTCCGGTGCGGGGCTCGGGCTCCTTGCCCCAGCTGGTCTCGGCGACCGGTGCTCTGTCCACGAGCGGCTCCCACCAGGAGCGGTTCTGCGCGTACCACCCGACGGTGCCGGCCAGGCCCTCGTCGAACGCGATCGTGGGCTCCCACCCGAGCTCCTTCGTGATCTTCGTGCAGTCGAGGAGGTAGCGGCGGTCGTGCCCGGGACGGTCGGGGACGATCTTCTTGAGCGAAGCCGGCTTACCGAGGACCTCGAGCACCCTGTCGGCTATCTCCTCGATGCTCGCCTCCACCCCGCTGCCCACGTGGTAGGTCTCCCCGATCCTCCCGCGTTCGAGCACGGCTTCGATCGCCGCGCAGTGGTCGATGACGTGCAGCCATTCGCGCCTGTTCTCGGTGGAGGCGTAGAGCGGGAGGGGCTCGTCGTCGAGGGCACGGGCCGTGAACAGCGGGACCACCTTCTCCGGGAACTGGTAGGGCCCATAGTTGTTCGAGCAATTCGTGATGGTTACGGGCAAGCCAAAGGTCTCCGAATACGCCCGGACGGCGTGGTCCGCGCCGGCCTTCGAGGCATTGTAAGGAGTACGCGGGCGGTAGGGGCTCTGCTCGTCGAAGGCCTCGACCGAGTCGAGCGGGAGGTCGCCGTAGACCTCACAGGTAGAGATGTGGTGGAAGCGGCTCACGCCCGAGCGGCGGGCTGCGTCGAGCATCGTCTGGGTGCCCAGGACATTCGTGCGGAAGAAGCGCGCCGGGTCGACGACTGCGAGGCTGTTGTGCGACTCCGCAGCGAAGTGCACGACCGTGTCGATCCTTTGCATCGTCATGGTCTCGAGCGCTGCCACGGGATCGCACACGTCGGCGTGCACGAAGGAGATGCGCTCGGACACGTCGGCCAGGTTGGGCCGGTTGCCTGCGTACGTCAGGACGTCGTAGACGACCACTAGGTCGCCGGGATGACGCTCCACCCAGTAGCGGACGAAGTTGGACCCGATGAAACCGGCGCCGCCGGTGACGAGGAGGTTCACTCGCAGCCATGGTAGACGGACACCTGAGGCATCCCGGCGCCCCGGAAAGGCGGCTACCAGTCGACGTGGATCACGTCGCCCGTCGTCACCGTGCAGGACCGACCCCCGGCATCGAGTATCAGGTGACCTTCGAGGCTCAGGTCCACGGCCGTGCCCTCGAGCGTCTCCCCGGCAATCACGACCCGAACCTTGCGCCCCACCGTTGCGCAGCGACGGCGGTACTCCTCGCCCACACGCCCACGACCTTCGGCGTCGTCCAGATCTCCGACGCGATGCTCGAGCCCTTCGAGGACTTGCCCGAGCACGTCACGAACCTCGGGTACATCGCAGACCACTCGGCTGTCCGAGCGCGTCGACAAGGACTCGGCGGCCTCACGCCACAGCGAGGTTGCGGCTCGCACTAGCTCCCCCGCTTCCCCGGGCGTGTCGTCCCCGGAGCCCGGAGGCGGCCAGCGGACGTTGAGACCGAGCCCGACCACGACCGCTCGCTGCGCGCCGGTGTTCTTTCGGGCGGGAACGGACTCCGCCAACACTCCGGCGAGCTTGCGACGCGCCACGTAGAGGTCGTTGGGCCACACCAACTCGGGCTCGACGCCCGCCACCTCGACGCACGCGTCGGCGGCTGCGAGAGCCACCACCGCTGTGCACAGGTGGAGCTCTTCGAGCGCGAAACGCGGTTTGAGCAGGAAGGACACGAGAAGGTTGTCCCCAGGTGGCGCCTCCCAGGTCCGCCCGAGACGCCCGCGTCCCGCGCTCTGGTAACCGGCCACGGCTACCAGGCCCTCCTCCGCCCCTGCGATCGCCTCGTCGATCAGGTACCTGTTGGTGGAGTCGATCGCCTCGAAAGCGCGGACCTCGCGCAGGCGCGCGCCGGGGGGTCGGGTCTCCGACGAGTAACGAGGAGAGGCGCGACCCTGGGACGTGGCGGGGACCTTACCCTGCGTGCCAGTGTGGAGGCTCGCACAGAGCCAAGAGGTCACGAGTGTTCGAAAAGGTCCTGATCGCCAACCGCGGCGAGATCGCCGTGCGAGTGGAACGCACCTGTCGCGAACTGGGGGTGCGCTCGGTCGCCGTCTACTCCGAGCTCGACCGCGACGCCTTGCACGTACGCCTCGCCGACGAGGCGTACCCGCTGGGCGGACAGAGCGCCGCCGAGAGCTACCTCAACACCGAAGCGATCCTCGACGCGGTGCGCCGCAGCGGAGCCGACGCCGTCCACCCCGGCTACGGCTTCTTCTCAGAGAACGCCGACTTCGCAAGGGCGGTCGCCGGCAGCGGCGCGACCTTCGTCGGTCCGCCACCCGAGGCGATCGAGATCATGGGGGACAAGATCAGCTCGCGCCGCGCGGCCCAGGCGGCGGGGGTCGCCAGCGTGCCTGGACACACCGAACCGGTCACCGAACCCGAGGAGGTGACCGCCTTCGGAGAGGAGTTCGGGTGGCCGGTCGCCATCAAGGCCGCCTTCGGCGGTGGGGGCAGGGGTATGAAGGTCGTGGCCGCGCCCGGAGAGGTCGCCGAGGCCATGGCCTCGGCCCAGCGCGAGGCGCAGTCCTACTTCGGCCGCCCCGAGATCTACCTCGAGAAGTACCTCAGCTGGCCGCGTCACGTCGAGATGCAGGTCTTCGCCGACCATCACGGAAATGCGCTTTGGCTGGGCGAACGCGACTGCTCGTGCCAGCGACGTCATCAGAAGCTCGTGGAAGAGAGCCCCGCCCCGGACTTCGCCCCCGAGGTACGCCGCGCGATGGGAGAGGCGGCGGTGCGCGCGGCGGTGGCGTGCGGGTACGTGAACGCTGGGACAGTGGAGTTCTTGTACCAGGACGGTGAGTTCTACTTCCTGGAGATGAACACCCGCCTCCAAGTGGAGCACCCCGTGACGGAGCTCGTGACGGGGCTCGATCTCGTCGAGTGGCAGCTACGGGTGGCATGCGGCGAGCCGCTCGGCATCTCCCAGGAGGACCTCGAGATGCGCGGGCACGCCATCGAGGTCCGGATAAACGCCGAGGACCCCTCGGGTGGACGCTTCTCGCCCTCACCCGGCACCATCACGCTCCTGAAGCCACCTGGCGGTCCCGGGGTCCGGCTCGACAGCAGCTACGAGGCGGGCGACACCGTAAGCCAGTTCTACGACAACCTCGTCGCGAAGCTCGTGGTCTGGGGCCACGACCGCGAGGCTGCGCGAAAAAGGATGCTGCGGGCCCTCGGGGAGATGGAGATCTCGGGCGTGGCGACGACCGTGCCCGCACACGTAGCCATCCTCGAGCACCCTGACTTCATAGATGCGCGCCACTCGACCAACTGGGTGGAGGAGCGCCTCGACCTGTCGGCAATCGCACCGGTGCCGCCCGACGGGACCACCTCTGCGGGCCAGGACTCAGCGGAGGCGGGCGAGCCCAAGGTGCTCCGCCAGGTCACCGCCGAGGTCGATGGGCGACGTTACGAGGTGAAGCTGTGGGTCCCCGACGTCGGAGCGATGGTGCCGGCGGCCGGGCGCGCCGGGCCTCGGCCCTCCAAGCCCCGCGCTGCGACGGCAGGCACCGGGTCGGCGAACGTGACAGTGCCCATGCAGGGCACGATCGTGAAGGTGCTGGTCTCCCCCGGCGACGAGATCGAGGTCGGCCAGAGCATCTGCGTGCTCGAGGCCATGAAGATGGAGAACGCGATCACCGCTGAGAAGGCTGGCACCGTCAAGGAGATCAGGGTGTCCGCCGGTGACTCGGTCGGACCAGGCGACATCGTCGCCGTGATCGACTAGCAAGATGGGCCCGAGCTCAGACGCCACGGCAGCGAAAGAATCGGTGCGCCAGGCGGTCGACGCGAGTCGCGCCGAGCTCGCTTCCCTGAGCCGCGACATCCACGACAACCCCGAGACGTGCTTCGAGGAGAGCTTCGCCGCCGCCCGGGTCGCCGAGTCACTTGCGAAGGCCGGCCTCGACGTGGAGTCCGGGGTTCACGGCCTACCCACGGCCGTGAAGGCTCGAGCGGGAGCGGGCGGCCTGTCGGTGGTGGTCTGCGCCGAGTACGACGCCCTGGCCGGAGTCGGCCATGCCTGCGGCCACAACCTCATCGCCGCCGCTGCGGTGGGCGCGGGCCTGGCGCTCGCAGCCGTGGCGAACGAGGTCGGGCTCGAGGTGACGGTGCTCGGCACACCTGCCGAGGAGGGAGGCGGAGGGAAGATCCTGTTGCTCGAGCGCGGCGCTTTCGAGGGCGCGCACGCGGCGATGATGGTCCATCCCTGGCCCGAGGACAGGCTCACGCCCAGGTGCCTCGCCGTCGACCATCTGAAGGTGAGCTACACCGGGCGCGAAGCGCACGCCTCTGCCTCACCCGAGCAGGGGCGCAACGCCGCAGACGCCCTCGTCGTCGCCCAGGTCGCCATCGGGCTGCTCAGGCAGCACCTGCGCCCAGGCGACCAGGTGCACGGGATCGTCACCAAGGGCGGCGACGCGGTCAACGTCGTCCCCAAGCACACCACCGCGGCGTTCATGGTGCGTGCTTCGGACCTCGAGGACCTCGAGATCCTTCGTCCGAGGATAAGGAACTGCTTCGAGGCAGGAGCGCTCGCGACCGGCACTGAGCTCGAAATAGAGCAACTGTCGCCCACCTACTCGCACTTGGAGGCCCACGAAGGACTGCTCGGTGCGTGGAGGCGCAACGCCGAGAGCCTCGGCCGGCGTTACGGAGCTGACGACGAGGGCCGGCCCTTGCCGACCTTCTCCACCGACATGGCCAACGTCTCGCTGGAACTTCCTTCGATCCATCCTCTCGTCGGCATAGACGCGCACGGCGCGGTCAACCACCAGCCCGAGTTCGCCGACGCCTGCGTCGGGCGCTCTGCGGAGCAAGCGATCGTCGACGGCGCCGTCGCCATGGCGTGGACGGCGATCGACGCTGCCACCGTGCCGGAGCTTCGTGAGGAGCTGCTCGGGCGCACGCACTGAGTCCTCGACACAGGAGCAAGCCATGGAGGGTCACCTCATAACCGTCGACGGCGCCGAGCACGAGCCGAGCGCGGCAAACCTCGAACAACTCCTGGAATCCTCGGCGCGCTTCTGGCTCGACCTCGCCGCCCCGACCCACGAGGATGCCGAGACGCTGCTTCGTGACACCTTTCACTTCCATCCGCTCGCCGTGGAGGACGCCGACCACTTCGGGCAGCGCCCCAAGATCGACTCCTACGACGACTTCGCTCTCATGGTGGTCTACGGAGCCGTCGGGGACGGCCGTCTCGTCGAGGTCCACTGCTTCTACACGGAGAACTACCTCGTCACGGTGCACCGCGACCACTGCCCGGATCTGGCCAAGCTCGCCGAGCGCCTCAAGCGGAGCGCAGACAAGAAGCCCGACCACGTCATGCTGCTCTACCGTGTCATCGACATCCTCGTCGACGGCTATTTCCCGGTGCTCGCCACGATGGACGACCAGATCGACGAGCTCGAGGACGAGATCCTCCAACGCCCGACCGAGCAGCAACTCGGCCGGCTGTTCGACCTGAAGCGATCGCTCATCGCCTTGCGCAAGGTCGTATCCCCCCAGCGCGACATGTTCGCCACGCTCCTTACCGGCACGGACGTGCTGCCTGGCATGACACCCGACGCCGAGCGGTACTTCCGCGACCTCTACGACCACCTCATACGCATAAGCGACCTGGTCGACAGCTACCGCGACCTGATGAGCGGCGTGCTCGACACCCATCTCTCGACGGTCTCCAACAGGCTCAACGTCGTGATGAAGCAGCTCACGATCATCGCCACGATCTTCCTACCCTTGAGCTTCCTCACAGGCTTCTTCGGCCAGAACTTCGCCTGGATGGTGAACCGGATCACCGGGCTGGGCGTGTTTGTCGGGGTCGGAATAGGGCTCCAGGTCCTGGTGGTGACCGCGCTCGTCTACCAGTTCCGCCGGCGGGGCTGGCTCACCTCCGACGGGATGGTGCCGGCCGTGGTACCCGCACAACGCCACCAGCTGTCTCCCCAGAAGCGCTGGCACGTCCTGCACGGCGCAGAAGCACAGCAGGCGCCGAGCAGCGCCGACGGTTAGAGGTCGCGCGGATGAATCAGCGGCTCGGCTGGTAGACGCCGAACTCCTGGCGCAGGACGTCGGAGACCTCGCCGAGGGTCGCCATGCGCCGCAGAGCCTCCTTCATGGGCACGAGCAGGTTGCCCGTGCCCCGGGCCGCGGCGGCGACGTCCGAGAGCGCAGCGTCGACAGCGGCTTGGTCGCGCTCCGCGCGCACCTTACGGGTGCGCTCGACCTGCGAGCGCTGGAGAGCGGGGTCCACCGGGAAGACGTCGGTCACCTCGACCTCGTCGTCGACGAAGCGGTTCACCCCGACGAGAACCTTCTCGGAGTCGTCGACGGCCTTGGCGTAGGCGTAGGCGGCACGCTCTATCTCGTCCTGCATGAACCCAGCTTCGATCGCCGCCACCGCCCCGCCCATGCCATCTATGCGCTCTACATACTCCCAAGCGGCCCGCTCCATCTCGTCTGTGAGCGATTCCACGAAGTAGGAGCCGGCCAACGGGTCCACCGTGTCGGCCACCCCCGACTCGTAGCCGATCACCTGCTGGGTGCGCAGCGCGATCTTCGCCGCCCGCGTCGTGGGCAGGCCCAGGGCCTCGTCGTATCCGTTGGTGTGGAGGCTTTGCGTGCCGCCGAGCACCGCCGCGAGCCCCTGGAGCGCGACGCGCACGATGTTGTTCTCGGGCTGCTGTGCAGTGAGAGTGGAGCCGCCCGTCTGGGTGTGGAACCGCAGCAGCTTCGATCGCTCGTCGGTGGCACCGAATCGCTCCGTCATGATCCTGGCCCACATCCTGCGAGCCGCCCGGTACTTCGCCACCTCCTCGAAGAAGTGGTTGTGCGCGTTCCAGAAGAAGCTCAGCCGCGGAGCGAAAGCGTCGACGTCCAGTCCTACGGCGAGGGCCGCCTCGACGTAGGCGATGCCGTTGGCGAGCGTGAAGGCGATCTCCTGCACTGCCGTGGAGCCCGCTTCGCGGATGTGGTAACCGGATATCGAGATCGTGTTCCACGACTTCAGGTGCTCGGCGCAGTAGGCGAAGGTGTCGGTCACGAGGCGCATCGAGGGGCGGGGCGGGTAGACGTAGGTACCCCTGGCGACGTACTCCTTCAAGATGTCGTTCTGGACGGTCCCCTTCACGTCGTCGGCTGCCACCCCCTGCTCCTCGGCTACCAGCTCGTAGAGCAGCAGCAGGATCGCTGCCGTGGCATTGATCGTCATCGAGGTGGTCACCTTGGCGAGCGGGATGTCCGCCAGCAGCAAGCGCATGTCGGAGAGCGAGTCGATGGCCACCCCCACCTTCCCGACCTCACCCTCGGCGCGCGGGTGGTCGGAATCGAGGCCCATCTGGGTCGGGAGGTCGAAGGCGCACGAAAGGCCGGTCTGGCCGGCGGCCAAGAGGAAGCGGAACCGCTCGTTGGTCGCCTCGGCCGTGCCGAAGCCCGCGTATTGCCGCATCGTCCAGAGCCGGCCGCGGTACATGTCGGGATAGATCCCACGGGTGTAGGGATGCGTCCCCGGTTCGCCCAGCTGCTCGTCGGGGTCCCAGCCCTCCAGGTCCGAAGCGCGGTAGACGGCGGCAATCTCTATGCCGGAATCGGTGCGCCGTCCCTGGTCCATTCGGCCAGACTACGGCCTCGATCAGCCGGCTGCGGGCGCCTCGATCGGGTGCGGGAGGCAGAGGTCGTCGTACTCCGCGATGACGATGGGCCCCGCGTTCTCACCGCACGCCGGGCACTGCGGATCGCGGCGCACCTTGAAGGTCCGGAACGTCTCCTCGAGCGCGTCGTAGGCGAGGAGCCTGCCCGCGAGCGTCTCGCCGATTCCGAGGATGACCTTGATCGCCTCCACGGCCTGGATCGATCCCACGATCCCGGGAAGCACCCCGAGCACCCCGGCCTCCGCGCACGACGGGGCCAGCTCGGCGGGGGGCGGCTCGGGGATCAGGCACCGGTAGCAGGGACCCTGGTACGGGTCGAACACCGTCACCTGCCCCTCGAAGCGGAAGATGGAGCCGTGCACCACGGGGATGCGCTTGAGCAACGAAGCGTCGTTCACGAGGTAGCGCGTCGGGAAGTTGTCGGTGCCGTCGACGATCACGTCCCAACCTTCGCCTGACGGCCCGTCGAAGATCTCCAAGATGTTGTCGGCCCCCAGCCGCGTGTCGTAGGTGACCACGTTCACGTCGGGGTTCAGGGCCACGATGGTCTTCTTGGCAGAGTCGACCTTGCGCTCGCCGAGGCGGTCCATCGAGTGCAGCACTTGGCGCTGGAGGTTGGAGGCGTCGACGACGTCCATGTCGATGATCCCTATCGTGCCGACCCCGGCTGCAGCGAGGTAGAGAGCGGCAGGCGACCCGAGACCCCCGGCGCCGAGCAGGAGCACCTTCGACCCGAGAAGCTTCAGCTGCCCTTCTACGCCCACTTCCGACACGAGCAAGTGGCGCTGGTAGCGGTTGCGCTGGTCGGGGGTGAGCGACTGGGGCGTCCGCCAGGTCCGCCCCTCGTCCTTCCATCGGTTGAAGCCGCCCGCGAGGGACACGACGTCCTCGTAGCCGAGGTCGGCCAAGGTCTTCGCCGCGAAGGCAGAGCGCGACCCAGCCGCGCAGTAGACGACGACCGGGGCGCTCTTGTCGGGGATCCGGCCCTCGACTTGGAACTCGAGGTACCCGCGCGGGACGTGGATGGCGCCGGGCAAGGCACCCTGCTCGTACTCGTCGGCCTCTCGCACGTCGAGCAGCACGACCTCCCCCAGGCGGGGCTCCACGTCCTCGCCCTGCACCTCGCGCACCGAGCTCTTCGCCTGGCTCAGCAGTTCTCGCGCGGTGGCCATGTCAGACCTCCTAGGTCCCGAGGACCTCGCTACCGGCCGCCTGCGACGCTCGGCCGGATTCCTTCGGCGGTACCGAACGCAGCCGGCGCCGCCCGAGGCGGCTGGACGCCGCCCTGCAGGTAAAAACCCTACCAGTTGGGTCGGCATTCCCCGTCCGTGGTCAGCTCGCCCGCGGGGATAGCTTCGGCCGCCGTGGAGCTCTCCGAGGCCGTCAGCCGGCGGAGGATGGTGAGGAGCTTCTCGGGTCGCCCCCCACCGAAGCACGCGCTCGAGTCCGTCCTAGCGGCTGCGCGTCACGCGCCCTCGGCCGGCAACACCGACGGTTGGGACGCCGTGGTCCTGGAGGGACCCGACCAGACCGCACCCTTCTGGGAGGCGACGACCACAGCCGACTGGCGGGAACGCTCGCGACGTTGGCCCGGGTTGTCGCGCGCACCGGTGGTCGTTTGCGTGTTCGCCCACCCGGGCGCCTACCTCGAACGCTATGCCGAACCGGACAAGACGGGCGCGGGCCTCGGGCCTCCCGGAGCGGACGCCACGGGCGGTACCGAGGCGTGGACGGTGCCGTTCTGGTTCGTCGACTCGGGGTTCGCGGTGATGCTGATGCTGTTGGCGGCCACCGACGCCGGGCTGGCGGCCGGCTTCCTCGGGAACTTCCGCGGTGAAACGGAGCTATGCCGCGTCCTCGGTGTCCCGCCAGAGCGCCGGTACCTCGGCGCGGTGCTCCTTGGAGACGCCGGAGGAGAAGACCCGCCCTCGGCATCTCTTTCGCGCCGGCGCCGGGAATCGGAGGAGCTCTTCCACCGGTCCCGCTGGTAAGGAGGTCAAGGCGAGCGCGCCGTCTGTGAGGTCGCCGGCGAGGTTGCCGGTGAGGTCCCGGGAAAGGCAGGAGCGCGAACGTGTCCCTATGCCCACCCTCCTTCGCGCCGTCCCCGAACCCGCCCGCTCGCCCTCACGCCGCTCTGCGCGCGTCGTCGCATGGCCAGACACCTCGATCGACATCCAGGGTCACGATCCGCGCTCGTGGTACGTGGAGACTTTCTGGCTCGCCCTGCTCGGGCCGACGAGCACATGGCTCGTGAGGCGGCTGGTCTCAGGCTTCGATTCGGCGCCCTCCGGCTACGAGATCGACCTCGACGACCTCGCCCGTGCACTCGGGGTCGGAGGTGTCGCCGGGCGCAACTCGCCTTTCGAACGCGCTGTCACGAGGTGCGAGAGGTTCGGGCTCGCTCGCCGCTGCGGCGAAGCGGAGCTTGCCGTCCGGCGGAGGCTGCCGCCCTTGCCCCGCCGGTACTTAGTCCGTCTGCCTCTGTCCCTGCAGGAGCTGCACGCCTCCTGGTGCGACGAGCAGCGAGACCGGGCCGCACCATCGCAGATGCGCAGCCGATCCCGGCGGCTGGCGCTCTCGCTAATGGAGATCGGCAACGACCAGGAGGCGACCGAGGTACAGCTCCACCGATGGCACGTCCACCCGGCGTTGGCGCACGAGGCCGCCGAGTGGGCCCTCGCCGTTCGCGCCGCGGCGGCAGCGCCCGTAACGCCGAGGAAGCCCATCGTTAACGCAGCGTTCACGGCTCGGCCGTAACCTGTGACCGTGCCCACCTTCGTGCTACGGGTCGCGTTGCCCGACCGGCCCGGTGCGCTCGGCGCGGTCGCGAGCAGGATCGGCTCCGTGCGGGGCGACGTGGTCGCGGTGGAGATCGTAGAGCGCCACGGGGAGCGCGCAGTGGACGAGTTCGTCGTGGAGGTCGCGGACGACGAGCACCTCCCGTTGCTGCTGAGCGAGGTGCTCGAGGTCGACGGGGTGGAGGTCGAAGAGGCCCACCCGATCGCAGGCGGCCTACGCGACCGGCGGCTCGACGCCTACGACACAGCCGCCCTCATCGTCGCGGAGCGCACCCCGCACGACGTGGTCGCATCGCTCACCTCGCGAGCTCGCCAGGAGCTGGATGCGCAGTGGACGGTGGTGGTGGACGTCTCCGAGCGGCTCCTCGTCGCCTCGGAGGGACCCGCGCCGGACGCGCAGTGGGTGGCCGAGCTGGTGGAGAGCCAGCGCAGGAGCGACTCCCCACCGCCGGCGGACCCCGACGTCGAATGGGTGGAGCTGGCTGCTTGGGACCTGGTACTCGTGGCCGGGCGCCCTGGATGGCGGTTCGGGACACGCGAGCGAGACCGGATGGCGGCGCTGGCCCGCCTCGCCGACGCCAGGTGGATGGACCTCTCCGAACGCGAGTCCCGGTTTGCAGGCAGGGCCGATCGAGGCCCGGCGCTCCGGCGGCCTCCAACCGCGCCGGCCCGGCCGTAGCGCTCTAGAGGCGTCAGCCCGAATACCCCTCGAGCAGCTCGAGCAGGGTCCTCACCCCGAAGCCCGTGCCGCCTTTGGCGAGGATCCCCTCGTCCTGGTCGCTTCGTGCGGGTCCCGCCATGTCGAGGTGCACCCAAGGGACCCCCCCGACGAACCGCTCGAGCAGGAGTGCGGCCGATATGGCTCCGGCTTGCCCCGTCTTGCCGGTGTTCTTCATGTCGGCCACGTCCGACTCGATGTGGCTTCGGTACTCCTGAGCCAGAGGCAGGCGCCAAACGGCCTCGCCCGAGCGCGCCGCCGCCCTGCTGACACGCTGGACCAAGTCGTCGTCGTTGCCGAACATCGCCGCGATGGAGCCCCCGAGGGCGGCCACCGACGCACCGGTGAGCGTGGCGAGATCGACGATCGCGTCGGGCCCGAGCTCGACGGCGAGGCTGAGCCCGTCTGCGAGTGCGAGACGCCCCTCGGCGTCGGTGTTGAGCACCTCTATGGTCTGCCTGTCGCGCGCGACGAGCACGTCTCCGGGCTTGGTCGCTCTTCCCCCGGGCATGTTCTCTGTGACGGGAGCAAGGGCGGTGACCTTCACCCGTACCCCGAGCTCGCCGCAGGCCGAGATCGCCGCCAGCACGGCGGCCGCGCCCGACATGTCCGTCTTCATGGTCATCATGCCTTCGGCGCTCTTGAGCGAGAGGCCTCCGGAATCGAAGGTGATCCCCTTCCCCACGAGCACTACGTGGGGTACGTGTCCGTCGACCTTGAGTGGGGCGGCCGGCTCGTACACGGCGCGCAACAAGCGCGGCGCCTCGGCCGAGCCACGGGCCACGCCCAGCAGCCCACCCAGGCGCTCGGCAGCGATCCTGTCCTCGTCCCAGACGTCGAGGCTCAGGCCCACGCGGCCTCCGAGGAGCTGACGCGCGGCCTCGGCCATTCGGCTCGGCGTCATCGAGCTGGGAGGCTCGTTGACGAGGTCGCGAGCAGCACAGACCGCAGCCGCGACGAGAGTGCCCCGCTCCACGCCTTGCCCGAGCGCGCGAGGGTCGAGGCCGACCCCGAGCACGACGAGTCGGTCCACGGTGGCGTGCTCGTGCTCGCTCTTGTGCGACAAGAAGCGGTACGCCGCGAGCACCGCCCCCTCGGTGACCGCCTGCGCCGCGCGCCGCTGCGCGGATACTGAGCCCTGCCGGGCGTTCTCCGGAGGCCCAGCGGATCCCTCCAGCGTCGTTCCCGAAGCCGCTTCGCGATCCGCGGGCGCGCCTTCCTCGTCGTCACGGGCCGCCTGTTCGGCGAGCCAGCTGCTGAGCAGAAAGGCGGCGGCACCCGAGCGTCCCGCCGATCTCACGAGGCCGGCGGCAGCGCGGCGCAGCGCGTCAGCGCCGAGCTCGGAGCTCTTTCCGCAACCGAGGTAGACGGTGACCGCCCCGCGCGCGCCCGGATTGCCGAACAACGCGAGCACTTGCCCCGGTTTGGCCGAGAAGCCGTGTCGTTCGCAGACCGAGCGATCGGGCGCGACCGGGCGGATGGAGCCGGCGATCTCGGAGAGCCCCTCGACGAGCACCGGGCCCGATTCCGACTCGAGCACCGGCACTCCCAGCGCCCACAGCTCACCGCTCGCCTCGGACTCTGGGCTCACCTGAGGGTCGAGCCCGCCACCATCGGCATCCAGGGGCACCGCCGTCACCTCGAGGCGCGGACCGAACAGATCGGTGATCGGCGTCATCCGAGCCTCCTTGCGCCGCGGGCGCCCGCGATCACCGGAGACTCCGGGCGCGCCGCAGGCTTGCTCAGCGCGCCCGCCCGCCGGTCCGAGCAGTCAGGTGCTCTCCCTCTTGCCAGCGCGCCATCGTCCAGATCAGGTCCGAGAGCCGGTTCAGGTACGGCCCGGCGAGCGAGCCCTCCACGTGAGGCCCTCCGACAAGGAGACGCTCCGCTCTCCGGACCGCGGTGCGGGCGAGGTCCAGGCAAGCAGAGATCCGGTTCTGGCCCGGCACGACGAACTCGGTCGGCATCTCGAACCGTCCACTCAGCTCGTCGATACGCGACTCGAGTGCGTCGACCATCTCCTGGGTGACGAGTGTCCGGCCGGCGGCCAGCTTGTCCCGTTTGTCCGGTGCCGTCGCGACCTCTGCCATGAGGACCCAGAGGTCGCGCTCGAGCTCCACGAGGATCTCGGCGATCTCCGAGGAAGGCTCGGTCTCGGCACGGGCGAGGCCGAGCGCGGCCTGAGCTTCGTCCACCGCCCCGTTGGCCTCGATCGACGGCGAGTCCTTTCGAACCCGCCCGCCGTAGAGCAGACCCGTGGTGCCGTCGTCGCCCTTTCGCGTGTAGATCCGCACCACCGAGGCGCATGTTAGAGGCGATCCGGGTGGGCACAACCGGGGCCGCAGGGCCCGGGGCCTGGACTTCGAGGCCGTAGAATGGACGGGCCGTGTCCGACCACGCCAACGAGCTCTCTGCGGTGCTGGCGCACGACGCCCTCGAGCTCGACGAGCGGGGCGCCGCATACCTGGACGCGGCCAGCAGCCGGGTCGTCGTCTTCGACGGCGCGATGGGGACCAACCTGCAGCTCGCCGGGCTGGGCCCCGACGACTTCGGTGGCCCCGAGCTCGAGGGCTGCAACGAGGTCCTCGTCCTGTCCCGTCCCGACGTCGTGGCCGGGATCCACTCCTCGTTCCTCTCCGCCGGGGTCGACGTGGTCGAGACCGACGCCTTCGGAGCTTTCAGGACAGTGCTCGCGGAGTACGACCTCGCCGACAGGGTGACCGAGATAAACCTCGCCGCGGCGCGACTGGCCAGGGAGGCGGTGGACGCGGTCTCTGGCGACGGGCGCCGCAGGTGGGTAGCGGGCAACTTGGGACCCGGCACGCGCTTTCCGACCCTCGGGCAGATCTCCTACCGCGAGCTTCGCGATGCGTACGAGGAGCAGGCGGCGGCGCTGCTCGGCGGCGGCGTCGACCTGCTCGTGATCGAGACGGTCTTCGACCTGCTCCAGGCCAAGGCTGCGCTCAATGCCTGCAAGCGTGCGATGGTGGGCACCGGCCGGCGGGTGCCCCTCCAGGTCCAGGTGACGATCGAGCTGACGGGGCGGATGCTCCCGGGCACCGAGATCTCCGCCGCTCTCGTCGCCCTCGAGGCGATGAGGCCCGACGTCATCGGCCTCAACTGCGCGACCGGGCCCGCCGAGATGGGCGAGGCGGTGCGCTTCCTGTCGCAGCACTCGCGCCTTCCGATCTCGACCCAGCCCAACGCAGGACTCCCGAGCGTCGTCGACGGCGCCATGCACTACGACCTGACCCCGGTGCAGCTGGCCGACCACTTGGAGCGCTTCGTGACCGAGCTCGGGGTGACTGTCATCGGTGGCTGCTGCGGCACCACGCCCGAGCACATGAGCGCCGTCGTCGAGCGTTGCCGAGACCTGGTGCCCCGCTCGCGCACGCCGGAGACCGAGCCGGGCGCCGCTTCTATCTACAGCTCGGTCCCCTTCCACCAGGAGACGTCGTTCCTGGTGGTCGGGGAACGGACCAACGCCAACGGATCGAAGAAATTCCGCGAGGCGATGCTCGACGGCGACTGGGACACCACAGTGCTCATGGCGCGCGACCAGGTGAAAGAAGGTGCGCATCTGCTCGACGTCTGCGTCGACTACACCGGCGCGGACGGAGTGGCCGACATGACCGAGGTCGCGAGCCGGCTCGCGACCCAAGCGAGCGTGCCGCTCATGGTCGACTCCACCGAGGCCCCCGTCGCCGAGGCCGCGCTCGAGCGGCTGGGGGGACGTGCCGTCCTCAACTCCGTGAACCTGGAGGAGGGCGACGGACCTGGCACACGCCTGGACCGGTTCCTCACCTTGGCGCGCGAGTACGGGGCCGCTGTGGTCTGCACCTGCATCGACACCGAAGGCCAGGCCCGCACCGCAGAGTGGAAGGTGCGCGCAGCGCGCGCCATCACCGAGATCGCCATCGAACGCTACGGCCTCGAGCCCTCCGACCTGCTCTTCGACCCGCTCGTGCTCCCCCTCTCCACCGGGATGGAGGAGGGCCGCCGCGACGGCATCGAGACGATCGAGGGGATCAGGCGTATCAAGGCCGAGCTACCGGGGGTCTTCACGATCGTCGGGCTCTCCAACGTCTCGTTCGGGCTCAACCCCGCTGCCCGTCACGTGCTCAACTCGATCTTCCTCCACGAGTGCGTGGAGGCCGGGCTGGACGCGGCCATCGTCCACGCGGCGAGGATCGTCCCCCTGTCGAAGATCGACGAACGGGCGCGCGAGGTGTGCCTCGACCTCGTCTACGACCGCAGACGCGAAGGGTACGACCCGTTGTCGGAGCTGCTCGGGATGTTCGAGGGAGTGGCGGCCGGGGCCATCGAGCGTGAGGACCGCAGCGGTTGGACCGTCGAACGCCGCCTCGAGCAGCGCATCGTCGACGGCGACCGCGACGGACTGCAAGCAGACCTCGACGAGGCCCTCTCGTCCGGTCACGGTCCGCTCGCGATCGTCAACGACATCCTCCTAGCCGGCATGAAGACGGTGGGCGAGCTGTTCGCCTCGGGAGAGATGCAGCTCCCGTTCGTGTTGCAGTCGGCGGAGACGATGAAGATGGCGGTGTCCTACCTCGAGCCGAAGATGGAGAAGAGCGACCAAGGCGGCAAGGGCACGATCGTGCTCGCCACGGTCAAGGGCGACGTGCACGACATCGGGAAGAACCTGGTCGACATCATCCTGACCAACAACGGATACGAGGTCGTCAACCTCGGGATCAAGGTTGGGATCGGCGAGATGATCCAGGCTGCCTCCGACCATGCAGCCGATGCCATAGGCATGAGCGGCCTCCTCGTGAAGTCGACGTTGATCATGCGTGAGAACCTCGAGGAGCTGAACCAGCGCGACCTCTCCCACGTGCCGGTGCTGCTCGGCGGAGCGGCACTCACGCGCACTTACGTGGAGCGTGACCTGCGCCAGGTCTACGAGGGTCGTCTCTTCTACGGCAAGGACGCGTTCGAGGGTCTGCGGACGATGGACCGACTGGTCGAGCTCAAGTCGACCGGCCTCGAGGACCTCGACTTCGGACGCGAGATCGGCGGGCGAAAGCTGCCGCCCCGGAGGAGCCAGCTGGCCGAAGAGGCCCGCGCGCAGGGATCTCGGCCGGCACGCTCGCCCGACGTAGAGACCGACAACCCGCTCTTCGTCCCGCCTTTCCTGGGATCGCGCGTCGCCAAGGGGATTCCGCTCGACGACATCGTCTCCTACCTGAACCTGACGGCGCTGTTCCGCAACCAGTGGGGGTACCGGCCGGACAAGACGATCTCGGAGACCGACGCCGACTTCAAAGAGCGCGTCAGCGCGGTTCTTCGCGACGAGCTCGACAAGGCCAAGGCCAAGGACCTGCTCGTGCCCCAGGTTGTGTGGGGCTACTTCGCCGCGAACTCCGAAGGCGACGACTTGGTGCTGTGGCAGGACGATTCTCGCTCTTCGGAGCTCACCAGGTTTTCTTTTCCCCGACAGCCCGCCGAGCCGTGGCTGTGCATAGCCGACTTCTTCCGTCCGGCCGACTCGGGCGAGTGCGACTACGCGGCCTTCCACCTCGTCACCATGGGTCCGAAGGTTTCCGAGGAGGCCGCTCGGCTCTTCGCGGGTAATCACTACACCGAGTACCTCCACCTCCACGGCCTCGGGGTGGAGATGGCCGAGGGGCTAGCCGAGCTCTGGCACAGGCGCATACGGGAGGAGTGGGGCTTCGAAGACGAGGACGGCCCGACGCTGGCAGGTCTGTTCCGCCAGAAGTACAGGGGGGGCCGGTACTCGTGGGGATATCCCGCCTGCCCCAACCTGGAGGACAACGAGAAGGTGGTGTCGCTCCTCGACGGCGGCAGGATCGGAGTGACCGTCAGCGAGGGTTTCCAGCTTCATCCAGAGCAGACCACCGACGCCATCGTCTGCCACCACCCGAAGGCCAAGTACTTCGTGGCTTAAGCGGGAACCTCGGTTCGCCGTAGCCCAACGCTTCGCGACGCGACGGCGGACGCGGCCACCGAGGCGTCGCGAGCGTGGTAGCTCGACCGGGTGAGAGGCGAGGACTGAACGTGCGCGAAGCCCATCTCGTCGCCCACCGCGCCTAGCCGGGCGAACTCCTCGGGCGTCCACCACCTGGCCACGGGCAGATGCGCCGCGCTCGGCCGCAGGTATTGGCCGAGGGTGACGATGTCGACCCCGACCGCACGCAGGTCGGCGAGAGCGCCTACGACCTCGTCCTCTCGCTCCCCCATTCCGAGGATCAACCCCGACTTGGTGACGAGGCCCTCGTCCTTGGCGCGCGCTAGCACGGCGAGGCTCCGCGCGTAGCCGGCCGACGGCCTCACCGCGCGTTGGAGGCGCGCCACTGTCTCCAGGTTGTGGTTGAAGACGTGGGGTCCGGCCTCGATGACGGTCCGGATCGCGGACGGGTCCCCCTTGAAGTCCGGCACGAGCACCTCCACGGACGTGCCGGGGCAGCGCGCCCGCAGGGCGGCGATGGTGGCGGCGAATGCACTCGCCCCCCCGTCGGGCAGGTCGTCACGGGCGACTGCTGTCACCACCGCGTGCTCGAGCCGCAGGCGCCGGACCGCATCGGCCACCCTGGCCGGCTCTTCGGGATCGACCGCCAGCGGGTGGCTGGTGTCCACGAGACAGAACCCGCAGGCGCGTGTGCAGCGCTCGCCGTTGATCATGAACGTGGCCGTCCCGTGAGCCCAGCACTCGAAGATGTTCGGGCAGCCCGCCTCCTCGCAGACCGTCACCAGGCCGAGGTCCTTCACGGTGCGCCGCAGGCCCAGGAAGTCGCCTCCCATGTGTGCCTTCACCCGCAGCCAGGGAGGCTTGCGCTCGGACAATGCCAGGCCTTCTTCGGGCTCCACTCCCGCTTGCCGCAGCCGGGAGCGCAGCCGCTCCCCGGTCGGCGGCGCCGCACCGGCGACGGGCGCAGCGTCGCTCGGTCTCGCCGCTCGCAGCGTCGCGCGAACCGCTTCGAACGAGACGACGTCCTGACGCTCGTAACCGGTGCCGCGGTCCCAACGTGCCCTGGCGTGTCTCGCCAGCACGTCCGCTACCTCGAGGAGCGGGACGCGCACGCCTTGCTCAGCCATCGAGGTGACCGCTTTGTCGGATATGCCGCAGGGCACGATCCGGTCGAACCACTCGAGGTCGGGGTCCACGTTCAGCGCGAGGCCGTGCATCGAGCGCCGGCGGCTGACTCGGACCCCGACCGCACAGATCTTTCTCGGCGATGGACCCTCGGCGTCCACCCATACCCCCGGGTACCCCGGCAGGCGGCTCGCGCGGACCCCGAGCTCGGCGAGGGCCTCGATCACGACCTGCTCGACCGCGTGGACGTGGCCCGGCACCGCGCCGGGCCCCATCGGCACGTCCAGGATCGGGTACGCGACGAGCTGGCCGGGCCCGTGGTAGGTCACGTCTCCTCCGCGGTCCGTGCGCACCATCCGCGCGCCGAAGGCGGCAGGGTCCACCAGCACGTGCGACGGGTCGCCGTGGACACCCAGCGTGAAGACGTGGGGGTGCTCGAGCATCAGCAGGTGCTCCTCGGTGCTGCGCGCGTGCAGCGCATGCTGGAGCACGTGGGCTTCCTCGTAGGGGACCCGGCCGAGCCACCTTGCCCGGAGCACTCAGGCTCCCGCCTCACCCAGTGCGGGGATGCTCAGAGCTCGGCGCTCCAGTCGTGGTTGGCGAGCAGCTCGGCGACTCGCGCCACGAAGGAAGCCGCATAGGCGCCGTCGACCGCGCGGTGGTCCCAGGAGAGGCAGAGCAGGCCGATCGAGTGGATCGCGATGGCTTCGGTGCCGTCGTCCTGGGCGACCACGACGGGGCGGCGCTTGACCCCGTCGGTGGAGAGGATCGCCACCTGGGGCTGGTTGATGACGGGCGCGGTGAGGAAGGAGCCGAACGGCCCGGGGTTGGTGATGGAGAAAGTGCCTCCGGATATGTCGTCGGCGCTCAGCTTTTTGGTGCGAGCGCGGTCGGCGAGGTCGCGGATCTTGCGGGCCATTCCGCGCAGGGTGAGCTCCTCGGCACGGTGCACGACCGGGACGATGAGCCCCTGGTGGTCGAGGTCGACCGCTATCCCCAGGTTGACCTGGTGGTGCACGATCAGCGCGTCGTCGCCGACCGAGGAGTTGAGGTTGGGCCACTCCCCCAGGGCCTCCACGACCGATCGAGCGACGAACGGGAGATACGTCAAGGAGAAGCCTTCCTCTCCCTTGAAGCGCTGTCCGTGCGAGCGGCGCACACGCTCGACCTGCTCGTAGTCGGCCTCGAGGACCACCAGCGTGTGGGCGGAGGTGGCCTTCGAGCGGACCATGTGCTCGGCGGTGCGACGGCGGATGTTCGTGAAGGGGACGATCTCGTCGGTCCCTGCGCGCGCCACGGGCACCGCCGGCTCCGGCGCTGTCTGAGCGGGGGCGGCGCGCACGGGCGCGGCGGCCGCGGCAGCAGTCGCGGCGCGAGCAGCGGGCGGCTCCTGGCCCGACTGGCGGGTGGCGTCGATCACCCTCAGCACGTCGGAGCGGGTGACCCTTCCTCCGAGCCCCGTGCCGGGGACCTCGGCTGGGGCGAGCCCGTGCTCGTCGAGCAGGCGTCGCACCACCGGGGACAGGACCATGTCGCCAGCCCGCCTGGCGCCCTCGGAGGCGCCGTCGCCACCCACGGGACGGGAAGCGGGGGTCGGGGGAGCGGCAACGGGCGGCGCACTGTCCCCGTCGGCGGCTCCCACCGGCTGGGGAGTGCTTGGTGCCGGCGGGGGGGCCGGGGCGGCGGGTGCCACGTCGACCGCAGGGGGCGCAGGGGACGTGCCGGCATCCGCCGACGCAGGGGTGGTGGGTGCTGCTGCATCGGCCGAGGCGGCGGCCTGGTCGCCCACGACCGCCAGAACCGTCCCCACGTCGACGGTCTCGCCCTCCGGGACACGGATCTCCGAGAGCACGCCGGCGGCCGGCGAGGGGACCTCGGAGTCGACCTTGTCGGTCGAGACCTCGAAGAGCGGCTCGTCGCGAGCCACCTCGTCTCCGACAGCCTTGAACCACTTGGTCACCGTGCCCTCGGTGACGGTCTCGCCGAGCTGGGGCATGACGACATCAGCCAACGTGCAACCCCCTGCCGGTGAGGGCGAGAACGGTCTCGCCGAAGGCCTCAGAGAGACTCGGGTGAGGCTGGACGAATTGCGCAACCTCCTCGGGAGTCGCCTCCCAGTTGACAGCGAGATACCCCTGGCCGAGCTGCTCGGTCACCCATGGGCCGACCATGTGCACGCCGAGGATGCGTCCCGCACTCCCGTCGCTCCGACGCTCGGCGACCACCTTCACCAACCCGTCGGTGTCCCCGAGGATCCGGGCACGGCTGTTGCCGCCGAAGGGATCTTGCTTCACCACCACGTCGAACCCAGCCTCACGGGCAGCCGACTCGGTGAGACCGGCGAACGCGACTTCCGGGTGGCAGTAGATGCACCACGGCACCCTCGAGTAGTCCACGGGCACGGCCGGCTCCCCGAGGATGTCCTTCACGGCCAGCATGCCCTCGGCGAAACCGACGTGGGCGAGCTGCGGGGTGTCGACCACGTCGCCGACGGCCCACACGTCGCTGGCAGAGGTGCGCATGAGCCCGTCGACCTCCACGAATCCCCTCTCGGTGACCACCACTCCCGTGCCGTCGGCGAGGAGGCCCTCGGTGAGCGGGCGGCGTCCGACCGACACCACCACGGCGTCGACCGAGACCGACTCGCCGTCCCCGAACGAGACGTTGGTCCCCGATCCGTTGGGCTCGTGCCCGTGGACCGAGACGCCGGTGTGCACGGCGATGCCACGCTTTCGGAACGAACGCGACAGCACGCTCACGACGTCGCGGTCGCACCCCGGGAGGAGCGTCGGGAGCAACTCGAGCACCGTGACCTGGCATCCGAGGTCGCCGAACATGGACGCGAACTCGCAGCCGATCGCGCCTCCACCGATGACTGCGACCGATCCCGGCAGGGACTCCAGGTCCAGAACCTCGTCCGAGGTGTGCACGAGGCTCCCGTCGACCTCGAAGCCGGGGATCGTTCGAGGGACCGAGCCCGAGGCGAGCACGACGTGCCTGCCGGTGATCTCCTCGGTGCCGTCGGCGCCGGCGACTCGAACGCGGCCCGCGCCCATGTACGTCCCCCCGCCGATGAAGGTCGTGATCCCCCGCCCCTTCATCAGGCCCGACAAGCCCCGGTAGAGCTGGTCGACCACCTTCTGCTTGCGTCCCTGGCTCACCGCGAAGTCGATCACGGGTTGTCCCGCCTGCACGCCGTACTCCTTGGCGCCGGAGACGGTCCTCACCACGCTGGCTGTCTCGAGGAATTCCTTCGCAGGCACGCATCCTCGGTGCAGGCACGTGCCCCCGACCTTCTCCATCTCGACTACAGCCACACCCAGCCCCGCGGACGCGCCGTAGAGAGCCGTGGCGTACCCCCCGGGCCCTCCGCCGATCACGACAACGTCGAACTCGGTGCCGTCGGGCGTCGCCATCACCTCCGTCAGCTCGGGCGTCTCGCGGACTCGACCCGATGCCCAGGATAACTGGGCTCAAATATCGTCAGGCAATGGCAGCGGGCGCCGGCCGGAGAAACCCTCTTCGGGCAGGTGCCACCACGACAAGTCGTCCTCTCCGGACTGCCAGCACAGCAGCACGATGCGCCCGCTGGCCCGGCGCGACGGGAAGTCGACGAGGCCGCGAGACGGGTCGCGCAGGATGATCCCTTCTTGCGATATCTCGTCGAGCGCCTGGCGCGGGGACATGTCGGGCGACAGCTGCTCTTGTCGATGCAACTCTTCATGATCCCCCGGCGCCGGACCGGCTCGAGGGGGATCACCGGGGTCCATCGTGGAGTGCCCGTTCCCCCGGGCGCGTGTCGCCAGGTCGGTGGCCTTGCGCAAGACGGCTAGCAGGACCCTCAAGCGCGGCAGGTACTGCCGGGCTTCCTCGACGGTCCAACTCCGGGTCTCGTCGGCCACCGGTGAGAGGTTAAAGAGGTTCGGGGACGGACGGGGTCCTGTAGCGGGTCGGCGCTCGAGCTACTTGGGAGGCATGCGGATCCCGCCGTCGAGACGCACGACCTCGCCGTTCAGGTAGCTGTTCTGGGCGATGTGGACCACGAGCTCGCCGTACTGGTCGGGGTTGCCCAGCCTCTTCGGGAACAACACGGACTGGCCCAGAGCCTCGCGTTGGGGCTCGGGGAGCATCCCGAGCAACGGGGTGTCGAACAACCCGGGTGCGATCGTCACGACTCGGATCCCGACCGCCGAAAGGTCACGCGCCGCTGGGAGCGTCATCCCCACCACCGCACCCTTGGACGCCGAGTAGGCCAGCTGGCCTATCTGGCCGTCGAACGCCGCCACCGATGCGGTGTTCACGATCACACCGCGTTCTCCGTCGTCACCCGGCTCGGTGACCGCCATCGCCGAGGCGGCTCGGGTCATGACGTTGAAGGTGCCGACGACGTTCAGGTCCAAGATGAACTTGAAGGCACCGAGGTCGTGCGGAGAGTTGTCACGGTTTATGACTCGCCCCACCCAGCCCGTGCCGGCGCAGTTGACCGTCACCCGCAGCGGGCCTGAATCGGCCGCCTGGTCGACCGCTCGCTGACAGTCGTCGGGGACCGTCACGTCGCCCCCGACGTAGTTGGCGCCGATCTCGTCCGCCAGGGCCTTCGCCCCCTCCTCGTTGCGGTCGAAGATCGTGCATCGGACGCCGTGGGATGTGAGCTTCTTTGCGGTGCCGGCCCCGAGGCCGGAAGCGCCGCCCGTGATGAGTGCAGAGGTGCCGCTCAAGTCCATCGCGCGCATGTTATGGGGGCATGAGTTTGCCCGCCAAAGCACTCAAGATTCGAACGTCGCTCCCGCGCTTGCGCGCTGGGTGGTCGCCGCCTGCACGGCCAGCAGGTCCACGCGATCGTTCATCGGGTCGCCCGAGTGTCCCTTTACCCAGAAGAAGCGCACAGGCCTGGAGGCGTCCAGAGCCGCCTCGAGCAGGGGCTCCCACAGGTCCCGGTTGGCCACCGGCTTGCCGGCGGAGTTTCGCCAGCCGCGCCTTTCCCAGCCCTCCCACCAGCGGTCCCTGAAGCAGTTGACCACGTAGGTCGAGTCGCTCATGACCAGCACAGGCCCGACGACCCCTTCGAGCGCCCGCAGCGCCGCCGTTATCTCCATGCGCTGGTTGGTAGTGACCGGCTCCGCTCCCGAGGCGAAGGGCCCTTCGGGCACCGCCCACGCCCACCCGCCCGGTCCGGGGTTTCCGAGGCAGGAGCCGTCGGTGTACACGATGGTCTCTCCTAGCCGCGGGAGCGGTCTGTGCGGCGCCACGAGCACAGCATGCCCGCTGCGTCACCCCGGGACGGCGCGCCCTTAGCATGGAGACATGCTCTTCGACGGGATGTCTCATCAGCTTCCGGACATCGACCCGGAGGAGACATCGGAATGGCTCGACTCCTTCGACTCCGTGGTCGACGCCCGCGGAAGGACCCGGGCACGCTTCCTGCTCATGAAGCTGCTCGAGCGTGCGCGCGCCAAGCAGGTCGAATTCCCCTCCACGGTCTCCACGCCGTACGTCAACACCATCCCGAGGGACCAGGAGCCCTGGTTCCCCGGCGACGAGTACACCGAGCGTCGCATCCGCGCCTACATCCGCTGGAACGCCGCCGTGATGGTGAGCCGCGCCAACCTCCGCAGCGAGGGCATAGGCGGGCACCTCGCTACCTACGCCAGCTCGGCCGCCCTCTACGAGGTGGGCTTCAACCACTTCTTCCGCGGCAAGTCGGATGGAGGATTCGGAGACCTCGTCTACTTCCAAGGACACGCATCGCCGGGCATCTACGCGCGTGCATACGTGGAAGGCCGGCTCACCGACGAGCAGCTCGACAACTTCCGCCAGGAGGTCGGGGGCAAGGGGCTCCCGAGCTACCCCCACCCACGCCTTCTGCCCGACTTCTGGGAGTACCCGACGGTGTCGATGGGGCTCGGCCCCCTGTGCGCCATCTACCAGGCTCACGTGAACCGCTACCTGCTCCAACGCGAGCTCGTCGACACGTCCGCGAGCCGCGTCTGGGCGTTCCTCGGTGACGGAGAGCTCGACGAGGTCGAGTCCATCGGGGCGCTCGGAGTGGCAGGCCGCGAGCACCTCGACAATCTGATCTTCGTGGTGAACTGCAACCTCCAGCGCCTCGACGGGCCCGTGCGGGGGAACGGCAAGATCATCCAAGAGGCCGAGGCGATGTTCCGCGGGGCGGGATGGAACGTGATCAAGGTGGTGTGGGGCTCGAAGTGGGACGAGCTGCTCGCGGCGGACGTGGACGGCGTGCTCCTCGACAAGATGAACACGACGCCGGACGGTCAGTTCCAGAAGTACGCGACCGAATCCGGCGCCTACATCCGCGAGCACTTCTTCGGACCCGATCCCCGCCTTCGCAGGCTCGTCGAGCACCTCTCGGACGCCGAGCTCCAAGCCCTTCCGCGAGGAGGGCACGACTACCGCAAGCTCTATGCCGCCTACAAGCTCGCGACCGAGCAGGTGGGCATGCCGAGCGTCATCCTCGCAAAGACCGTCAAGGGTTGGACGCTCGGCCCCGAGATCGAGGCTCGCAACGCCACCCACCAGATCAAGAAGATGTCCAAGGCCCAGCTTCGCGTTCTTCGCGACCGGCTGTACCTGGAGGATGAGATCCCGGACAAGGCACTCGAGGCCGAGGTGCCTCCCTACTACAGGCCCCCCGCAGGCTCGCCGGCTCACGAGTACCTGGAGGCCAGGCGCAAGGTGCTGGCCGGGCCCCTGCCGACTCGCGTCGTGCGGCCGAAGCCCGCACCGCCTCCCGACGAAGCCGTGTTCGTCGACCTGGTCGCGGGGTCTGGCAAGCAGGCGGTGTCTACGACCATGGCCTTCACCCGCCTCCTGCGGAACCTCGTGCGGGACCAGGAGGTCGGGCGCTACGTGGCCCCGATCGTCCCCGACGAGGCGAGGACCTTCGGACTGGAGCCGCTCATAGCCGAGTCCAAGATCTACGCGCCCGAGGGGCAGCTCTACACCCCGGTCGACGCCGACCTGATCCTCCGCTACGCCGAGGACCGCAAGGGCCAGGTGCTCCAGGAGGGGATCACCGAGGCCGGCGCGATGGCCAGCTTCATCGCGGTGTCGACCGCGTACGCGACCTGGGGCCGGCCGATGCTGCCGGTATACCTCTTCTATTCGATGTTCGGGTTCCAGCGCACAGGGGACCTCGCCTGGGCACTCGGGGACATTCGCGGGCGCGGCATCCTCGCGGGCTGCACCGCCGGGCGCACCACGTTGCAGGGGGAGGGGCTGCAGCACGACGACGGCCACTCCCCTCTGCTGGCATCGGTGAACCCGGCGGCTCGCATCTACGACCCGGCCTTCGCCTATGAGATCGCCGTCATAGTGCGCGAGGCGGTGGACCGGGTTCTCGGGCCCGAGCCGGAGGACCGGTTCTGGTACCTCACCTTGTACAACGAGAACTACCAGATGCCCCCGATGCCCTCGGGCCCCGAGGGTGAGGTGGTCCGCAGCGGGATCCTGCGGGGCATGTACCGGTTCTCGCCGCCGGCCGAGCCCGGCGGCGGCAGGCGGGGCGGCGAATCGAACGGCCCTGGGCGCAGGGCGACCTTGCTGTTCTCGGGGCCGATGTGGCAGGCGGCCGCAGAGGCGCGCGAGCTCCTGGCCTCCGACTGGGGAGTGAGCTGCGACGCGTGGTCCGTCACCTCGTATTCGGAGCTGCGAGCGGACGCGCTCGCCGTCGAGCGGTGGAACCGGCTGCACCCCGCCGAACCTCCCCGGACCCCGTTCGTGACCGATGCGCTAGCCGGCGGCACCTCGGAGGAGAGCCGCGGGCCGGTGGTGGCCGTGAGCGACTACCTGCGCGCCGTCCCGGACCAGGTCTCGAGGTGGGTGGGGCGGCGTTACGTCTCTCTCGGCACCGACGGATTCGGCCGCTCGGACACCCGGGCGTCGCTCAGGCGCTTCTTCGAGGTGGACGCAGCGCACGTGGTCGTGGCGGTGCTCGCAGGGCTCGCCCAGGAAGGCGAGGCGAAAGCCGACGAGGTAGCCGACGCGATCGCGCGCTACGGGATCGACCCCGACGCACCCGAACCCTGGGCCAGCTGAAGTCGCTGCTCCCCAGGCGGTACCGTCGCGGTCGTGGCCGAGCTCCACCTCGCACAGGACCCTGAAGCGGACCGCCTCCTCTCCGAGGATCCACTCGCGCTGCTAATCGGCATGGTCCTCGACCAGCAGGTGCCACTCGAATGGGCATTCAGCGGGCCTGCTGAGCTGAAGAGACGTCTCGGCGGCGATCTCGACGCCCGGTCGATCGCCTCCATGGACCCCGAGCAGCTCTCGAAGCTCTTCTCGGCAAAACCTGCGCTGCACCGCTACCCCGGGTCGATGGCCAAGCGCGTCCACGAGCTGTGCAGGGTGGTGTCCGAGGACTACGCAGGAAAGGCGGACAGGATCTGGGCAGACGCGCCGAGCGGCTCTGAGCTGCTCGCCCGGGTCCGGGACCTGCCCGGGTTCGGAGACCACAAGGCCAAGATCTTCGTCGCCCTCCTGGGCAAGCAACTAGGAGTGAGGCCGGCTGGCTGGGAGGAGGCGAGCGCACCGTTCTCCGAGCCCGGCAGCCACCGCTCGGCGGCTGACATCGTGGACTCCGACTCCCTGACGAGAGTGCGCGAGTTCAAAGCGCAGCTGAAGAAGCAGGGCGCGCATCCCTAACGCGCTGGACGGCCGGCTTCTCTACCTCTGCACCCCGGACCGGCGCGACCTGTGCCGCTTCGTGGAAGCGTGCATCTCGGGGGGTGTGGACGTCGTGCAGCTTCGCGACAAGCACCTGGACGCGCGCGGGCTGGTCCAACGAGCTCGAGCCGTCAAAGAGGTGTGCGCCCAGAGCGACGTGCCGTTCGTGCTGAACGACCGGCCGGACTTGGCGCTCGACGCCGGCGCCGACGGGGTGCACGTCGGCCAGGAGGACGCCACTGCGAGGCTGGCACGCAGGATCCTCGGTCCCCTGGCGCTCGTCGGTCTCTCCACCCACGCTCCCGACGAGCTGCTGGCGAGTCGCGACGAGCCCGTCGATTACGTGTCCGCGGGGCCAGTGGTGCCGACGCCCACCAAAGCTGGGCGCCCCGGGACCGGCACCGGGTACGTCTCCTACGCGGTGAGCCGCGCAGGGCGCCCGGTGTTCGTCACCGGGGGTGTGTCACCGGAGACGGTCGGCGACCTGGTGAAGGCCGGGGCACGGAGGTTCGTGGTGGTCCGCTACCTGACTTCGTCCGACGACCCCGCCCGCGACGCGCAGCGACTTCGGTCGTCCGTCGGTGCGGCGCTCGAGCGTGTCGAGACATCGAGCTGAGCTCTCAGGCGCGCCGGATGTTCAGATACCGATTCGCTCGGCCAGAAGCTCCCGGTGGTAGCTCGGGTCCCCCAACAGAAGCTCGGAGGACTTGGCTCGCTTGAAGTACAGATGGGCGTCGTGTTCCCAGGTGAACCCGATGCCCCCGTGGATCTGGATGTTCTCGGCGGCGGCGTGGAAGTACGCCTCCGAGCAATAGGACTTGGCGAGACTGGCCACCACGGGCAACTCTTCGGAATCCTCCGCCGCTGCCCACCCTGCGTAGTACGCCGCCGACTTGGCCGACTCGACCTCGAGCAGCATGTCGGCACACTTGTGCTTGATCGCCTGGAAGGAGCCGATCGGCCTACCGAACTGGATCCGGTTCTTGGCGTACTCGACCGACATGTCGAGGCAACGCTGTGACCCGCCGACCTGCTCGGCAGCCAGCGCCACGGCCGCCAGGTCCAAGGTGCGCGAGAGCGCTCGATCCGCATCCCCCTCGGTGCCCAGCAGCCTTGCCGGAGAGGCGGAGAACTCGATCCTCGCCTGCTTGCGCGTCTGGTCCATCGTCGCCAGAGGGGTGCGCTTAACGCCGGGTGCGCCCGATTCCACTGCGAAGAGGCTGACTCCCTTCGGGGTGCGCCCCGCGACGAGGAGCAGATCCGCGTTGTGCCCATCGATCACGAACATCTTGTGACCATCGAGCTTCCAGTCGTCGCCCGTCCTCGTGGCAGCCAGCGTGACGGCGTCGGTGCTCCACTTCCCGCTGTCTTCTGTGAGAGCGAGTGTGGCGATCGTCGTACCCTGGGCGATGCCGGGCAGGTAGTCCTTCTTCGCCGCGTCGTCACCCGACGACAGCAGCGCATTCGCGCCGAGCGCCACGGTGGCGAAGTAAGGAGCACACAGCAACGCCGCGCCCATCTCCTCGAGGACCACGACGAGCTCGACGTAGCCGAACCCGGCGCCGCCGTACTCCTCGGGGATCGCGAGAGCCTGTAGGCCGAGCTGGTTGGCCATCTGCTCCCACACAGCGGGGTCGTAACCCTCGGTGGTCTCCATGAGACGGCGAACCTCGGTCATCGGCGACTTGTCCTCGAGGAAGCGGCGTACCGAACGCCGTAGCTCCTCCTGCTCCTCGCTGAAGGCGAAGTTCATCTGTCGATTCCCCCTCGTAAGGCCGGTGCGCCTCTGTCCAACGTACGGGGCCTCTAGCCGGCTGTCGGTTTGGCCCTCCTGGCCTTTTGCGGCTGCCTGTCTACCAGACGGTCGAGCTTCTTGACCACACAGTCAAGGGCACGGCCCCGTCATCGAGGCGTCCTGTCGGGCGGGCGCGCCCCGCCCCGCACCTAAGCTGCGCGCGCACTACCTTTCGGCGGGCGGGCGACAGCCCGAAGACCTCACGACGTATACGGCACGGAGGGATGATGGCTCACTACGAGGACAGCCTCGTCGAGGTCCACCGTGTGGTCGTTGGGCCCATGGACAACAACGTTCACGTGATCCGGTGCAGGCAGACCGGCGAGGCGGTCATGGTCGACGCCGCCAACGAGCACGACCGGCTGCTCGAGATGTGCAGGACGCTGGGAGTGCGCCAGGTGATCGAGACCCATGGGCACTGGGACCACATCCAGGCGGTGCCTCAGGTGCGCGACGCGGGGTTCGAGGTCTCGGTCACCGCCGCCGATGCAGGGATGCTCCCCTCCTACGACCGGTTGCTCGAGGACGACTCAGTGATCGAGGTCGGCGAGCTCGAGATCGAGACCATCGCCACCCCAGGTCACACCGCGGGGTCGATGTGCTTCTTCGTTCGCGGCACTCCGCTGCTGTTCAGCGGTGACACGCTCTTCCCCGGCGGGCCCGGGGCGACGAAGTTCCCGGGGGGCGACTTCGACGCCATCATCAGGTCCATCGACGAGAGACTCTTCGCACGGTTCACCCCCGAGACGTTGGTCCTTCCCGGGCACGGAGCCGATACGACCATCGCCGCCGAACGACCTCACCTCCAGGAGTGGGTCGACCGAGGCTGGTAGGCGACCAGGCGACCCTCCCAGAGATCGGCTCCACGATCAGGGAAACAGCCCGCGAGCGATGGTGGCCTCCGCTATCCGCTCGACCGCTACCACCCCGGCCGCCCTGCGCATGGACACACCCAGGTTCACCGATCGCGCCCACACGTGCGCGAAGGACTCGTCCATCCTGCGCGCGAGGCGCGTGGCCACTACTTCGGTGTCCCAGGGATATCCCTGCCTACCCTGGGCCCACTCCATGTACGAAGCCGTGACACCTCCGGCGTTGGCGAGGATGTCCGGCACGACCGTGATGCCCCTCTCGCCGAGCACGCGATCGGCGGCCAGGGTCGTCGGCCCGTTGGCGGCCTCGACCACCACCTTGGCCTGCATAGCTAGCGCCGCTTCCTCGTCTATGGCCCCCTCCAGGGCGGCGGGCACGGCCAGCTCCGCCGGTACGGCCCAAAGCGTCGACGCGTCGATGGGCTGCCCTCCCTCGAACCCTGCCACGGTCCTCGCGCGTGAGACGTGGTCCGACAGCTGTGCAACGTTCAGTCCGCCGGCGCTGTAGACGGCTCCCGAGGCGTCGGAGACCGCTACCACCCTCATCCCGGCCGAGGAGAGCAAGAAGGCGAGCGGCGCACCTACCTTCCCGAAGCCCTGCACGACGACTCGCGCTCCAGGAAGGGGCATCTGCAACTTGGTGAAGACGGACCTCACGCAGCGGACGACTCCCGATGCCGTGGCACCGGTGTGCAGCCGCATGCCCCCGACAGCGAGCGGCTTGCCCGTCACCACCGCTGGCATGTCTCGTCCTTGGAGCATGTCGAGCGTGTCCATGAGCCACGCCATCACGCGCTCATCGGTGTTGACGTCGGGAGCGGGAATGTCACGCTCCGGGCCGAGAAAAGAGGCGATCTCGTAGGTGTACCTGCGGGTGAGCCTCTCGAGCTCACCCGCGGAAAGCCGGCCAGGTTCGCAACGGACCCCGCCCTTTCCTCCGCCGAAGGGTATGTCGGCCACGGCGGTCTTGAGCGTCATGTCCGCGGCAAGTGCGGCGACCTCACTCCCCGAGAGCTCGGGGTGGAACCGGATCCCTCCCTTGGCGGGTCCCCTCGTGGTGTCGTGGTGGACGCGCCACCCCTTGAACACCTCGACGTGGCCGTCGTCCATGCGCACCGGAATCGCTACCTCCAGAACCCTCTCGCAGACGGAGAGGATCCTCACCACGTCGGGATCGATCTTCCCGAGCTCGGCGGCGTCGTGGATCTGCTCGACCACTGTCTGCCACGGGTCGTAGGGGCCGCCCGCGCTCACTTCGGGCCCCGAACGGCGGCGCGCGAGCCTTGCGACTCGGAGGACCCGTCCACCACGGGCCGGTCCCCGGAGCTCGCCGCATCGGATTCGCGGGCTGAACGGCGCCGGAACGACAGGCCGTGGGGACGGGAGGAGAGGATGTGCCCCCCCGCCTCGTCGTCCGTCTTCACCCCTGCGACCAGAGGGGAACGTGTCAGGTAGAAGACCCCCGCCACCAGCACCAAGAGCCCGACCGCCTCACCCGGGCCACGCGCCCCCGCCGTCTGCAGCTGGTCGCCGAAGAGCCCGATCCCGATCCCGATCGAGGCCAGGGGGTCGACGATCACCAGCGTCGACTGCGACGCGGTGATGGGACCCGAGTGGAATGCGTTCTGGGCGAGGAAGACGCCCGCGAGCCCGCACGCCGCCAGCGCGTATGGGGGCCAGGAGGTGAAGACCCCACTCCATCCGCGAACGATGTAGACGTTCATCTCCTTCATGATCGCGGCGGTGAACGCGAACATCACGGCCGCCGAGACACCGAACATCGCCGCCCGCCAGGCCACGGGTCCGACCTGCGCCAGCGCGATCGACAAGACGCAGACCCCCACCACCAATCCGGCGACCAACGCCCAATCCCCGAAATGAGGTTGGGCGGTCCCGCCACCGGGTTGCGCCAGGGTCAGGAAAGCAGCAAGCCCCCCGGCGGCCATGACCGCACCCGCCCACTCACTCCAGCCGAGCTTGTGCCCGAACCACACGCCGAGGATGAGGACCAAGAAGGGCAGCTCGAGTGTGAGGATCGGCTGCACCTCGCTCAGCCGGCCGAAGTGCAAGGAGGTGAACTGCAGCAAGAAGGCGCCGATCATGACGCCGAATCCCGCCAGCCAGACCTTGCGCCTGATGGCGAACGTGATGAGGCTCAACCGAAGGGTCGTCTCCGACGGTGCCGTCTCCACCCCCATGCGCTGGAGGATGGTCGTCAACGCGTTCGCGAAGGCCGCCCCAACTGCCAAAAGGTAGGCCATTGTCACCTTTCTACCGCTCTGGCGGGGCTGGGAGGAGCATCGGTAGGCTCCCCGGCCGTGCCGGACGACTTGCCTGCGGGGATCTCCCAGAGGGAGTTCGAGCGAGACGCCCTGGCCTTCCTCGAGTCCAACGCCGAGCCGCGCACCGAGGTACGCCTGGCCTGGGGCGAGGGCTCCGACCAGGTGGCCGCGCTGCCCGAGCGCACCCTCGAGGAGGAGCTCGCAGACCTGCGAGCTGCGCGCAGCTGGGCGCAGCTGCGGTTCGACGCAGGCTTCGGATGGATCACCGGACCTGTCGGCTACGGGGGACGTGGACTCGACCGTGGCTACCAGCGCGCCTACGACTCGCTCGAGTCCCGCTTCGCGACCCCGCCGATGACGGTGTTCGCCATAGGGCTCGGCATGGTCGCCCCCACCATCCTGGCGCACGCCACCGACGAGGTGAAGGAGCGCTACCTCCAGTCGTTGTGGCGGGGGGACATGGTCGCCTGCCAGCTCTTCTCGGAGCCGGCTGCCGGGAGCGACCTCGCGGGCCTCGAGAGCAAGGCGGTGCGCGACGGTGACGAGTGGGTCGTGAACGGCCAGAAGGTCTGGACATCCGGTGCCCACCTGTCCGACATAGGCGAGATCATCTGTCGCACCGACCCCGAAGCGCCGAAGCACAAGGGGCTCACAGGGTTCGTGGTGGACATGCACGCGCCGGGCGTCGAGGTGCGACCGTTGCGCCAGATGACCGGCGGCGCGTCGTTCAACGAGGTCTTCTTCACCGACGCACGCGTTCCGGACACGCACCGGCTGGGCAATGTCAACGGCGGCTGGACGGTTGCGCTCACCACGCTGATGAACGAGCGCGCGGCCATCGGCGGCGGGCTGGCGGGCGGCAGCGGCTCGCTCGGGACCGAGCGTCTCATGGAGCTGGTGCGCCACCAGGGCCGGCGCGACGACCCCCTGGTCAGGCAGCGGCTGGCCGAGATCGTCATCAACGGGCGGGTGGCCTCCTACACCAACCTGCGGGCGATGGCCAAGGTTGCGGCGGGCCAGCTGCCGGGCCCGGAGATGTCGATCGCCAAGCTGTCGCTCACGATGAACATGCGCCGGATGAGCGACCTGTTGTCCTCCGTTCTCGGCCCGAAGCTCGTGGCCGACTCAGGCGAGTGGGGAACCTTCGCCTGGTCGCTGTTCGTCCTCGGCGTTCCGGGTATCCGCATAGCCGGCGGGACCGACGAGGTCCTGCACAACATCATCGGTGAGCGCGTCCTCGGTCTGCCCAAGGAGCCTGCTCCGAGGACCTGAGGAGCCTGGGTGCGCCCAGGGCAGCTTCTCCACGTACACCCACGTTCGACGGTGGATGGCGCTCAGTCCGTAACCCCGCAGAGCGCGCTTGTGGGTGGGAGACGGATATCCCTTGTTGCGGTCGAAGTCGAACGGCGGATAGCACTCGGCGCTCTCACGCATCATGCGGTCGCGGGTCACCTTCGCCAGGACCGACGCGGCCGCCACCGACACACAGCTCGCGTCCGCCTTCACCACCGTCTGCACCACCGGGTCCCAGCCTTCCGGCAGCGAGGTGGCGGGCGACGGGGAGGTGCTCACGAAGTCGAACTTGCCGTCGACCACGACGGCCCCGGGGAGCTGCCGGGGCGGGAGCTGCTCGAACGCCCGGCGCGTCGCCAGCCTCAGTGCCGCGGTCATACCGAGCCCGTCGCACTCGTCGGGGCCGGCATGACCCACCGCCCATGCAGCGCACCAGGCAGCCACCTTGTCGAAGAGCCGCTCGCGGTCCGCCTCGAGGATCTGCTTGGAGTCCCGAAGCCCCCGCGGCGCGCGCGAAAGAGGTGCACACAGCACAGCTACTCCCACGCTCAGTGGCCCCGCCCAGGCCCCACGCCCGACCTCGTCGACGCCTGCCACCAGGCGGAACCCACTCTCCCAGAGCCTCCGCTCCCTGGCGCTCCCGGGCCGGCGAGCGTTGTGCGATCGGCTATTGCGTGGGGGGGCCACAGCGCGCATCATGACAGAGGTCGCGCCCGTAGAAGGGCCCATCGGACCTGTCGCAAGGACCCGTCGGACGGGGGATCACGGAGGACAGGCATGGTCGAGTCCACGATCGAGATGAGTGGCGCGCCCACCGAGGTGCTGGCGCCGGGCACGCGAGTGGACGTGCGGAACCGGTACGTCGGGGCGTGGAGCCACGGGTTCGAGGTCGCCGAGCACCTGCGCGGCGACGGCTACCGGATCCGCCGTCTCTCCGATGGAAGCGTCCTCCCCGAGCCCTTGTCGGCCGACGAGGTGAGACCGGAGCGGCGCAAACGGGGGATGTGGTGGTACTGAGCAGCCGTTTCAGCTGCTTGCGATCTGCGCGACGAACTCTTCGATCGGCATCGCCGTAAGCGTCTTGGTCTTGAGCGTGCCCCTCGCGCCGAGGGCCACCGCCACCCGGACGATCGTCTTCTCGTCGGGGGCCTCGATCACCGTGGCGAAGTCGTACTCGCCGAGCAGTGCCCACTGGGCGACGACCTTGGCGCCCATCTGTTCGACCTCGGAGTTGACCTCCTCCACACGCCGCGGGTTCTGGCGCAACGTCGCCATCCCCTCGGGTCCGATGGTGGACAGCATCAAGAAAGTGGCCATCTGCGCACAGTAGATCACGTCGGCTCCACCTGTGACCCTGTGACGCGCTGTGCGCCAGCGTCGGACTCCCCCACGCGGGATTAACCTCGTCCGGGTGAGCCGCCGCGTCTCCATAGTCCCGCATACGCACTGGGACCGCGAGTGGTACGAGCCCTTCCAGACCTTCCGCCTGCGGCTCGTGAAGCTAGTGGACCGCCTCTGCGAACTTCTCGAGAGCGACCCCTCGTATAGGACGTTCCTGCTCGACGGGCAGATGGCAGTGGTGGACGATTACCTGGAAGTGCGCCCGGAGGCAGAGGGACGCTTGCGCGCCCTCGCCGCTGCGGGCCGGCTCACCATGGGCCCTTGGTACGTCCTCATGGACGAGTTCCTGGTCTCGGGCGAGACGATCGTGAGGGACCTACAGATGGGCATGACCCGGGGAGCCGCTTTCGGTGGGGCGATGGAGGTCGGCTACCTGCCCGACATGTTCGGTCACATCGCACAGATGCCTCAGCTGCTGCGTCTGGCCGGATTCGAGCACGCAGTGGTCTGGCGGGGGGTGCCCTCTACGATCGACCGCAACGCCTTCTACTGGGAGGCGCCCGACTCCTCGACCGTGCGAGCCGAGTACCTCGTCGTCGGGTACGGCAACGGGGCCTCGATCCCCGACGACGCAAAAGCGCTTGTGCGCCGGATATCCGACCACGAGAAGGAGGTGTCCAGCTTCCTCCTCGACGGGATGCTTTTCATGGACGGGACCGACCACCAGGAGCCTCAGCCATGGCTAGGGCGGGTGGTCGCCGAGGCCAACGACCTCCAAGACGACTACGAGCTGGAGGTGACGTCGCTGGGCTCGTACCTCGAGCGCGCCCCGACCGAAGGGCTCGCCCGGTGGAAGGGGGAGCTTCGCTCGGGGGCCAGGGCCAACGTGCTGATGGGCGTGGCCTCCAACCGCGTGGACGTGAAGCGCCGGGCAGCTGCAGCCGAGCGCGCCCTCGAGCGGAGGGCGGAGCCGTTCTGCGCGCTGTTCCTCCCACCCGATCAGTGGCCCGGGCGCCTGCTCGAGATCGCATGGTCCCAAGTCGTCCGCAACGCGGCCCACGACTCCGTGTGCGCCTGCTCGGTGGACGACGTAGTCGACGCCGTGATGGAGCGGTACGCCGAGGCCAGACAGATAGGCGACGGCCTGGCCAAGGGGGCGCTCGACGCGTTCTCCCGGTCGCTCGCGCAACCCGGCGCGGTGGTGTTGAACCCCTCCTCCCACCCGCGAGGCGGCGTGGTGGAGATCCTCGTGCCGGGCGAGACCACGCCTGCGGACACCCAGGCGCTGCCCGAGGAGCCCGGTGTGTTCGGAATACCGCGGGGGCTAGGAGCCCTGACGCTCGACGCCCCGACCGTGCGCACGATCCTCGGCATGATGCCCGACGGGAGCCAGATCGACGTCCACACCTGGATTCAAAGTGTGGAGGTCACCGAGGACGACACGGGCATCGACGTCACCATCGGCTTCGGTACCGAGGAGCGTTTCGACGTCCCGATCTCCACGGTCAAGCAGGACCTGTACACGAGGCTCGGAGCGCGACCGGACTCGGTGGTACGCATACGCCTAGACCAGCCCCCGAGCACGAGGGTCCTGGCAAGGGTCGCCGAGGTGCCCGGTCTCGGGTGGACACCCGTCGTACCAGCCCCCCTTTCGCACCCCGTGCAGGTCGAGGAGGCAGCCGACGCGTTGCCGGAGCGAGGACCCGGGAGCCGGGCCGTGGTGATGCGAAACGGCCTGGTGGAACTGGCTGTGGACCCCTCCGACGGGACGTTCGCCCTCGACGGGCTTAGCGGCTTCGGGAGGTTGGTGGACCAAGGCGATTTCGGCGACTCCTACAACTACTCCCCTCCCCTCACCGACGCCGCAGTCGACTCGCCGGACCGCGTGGAGGTGAACGTCCTAGAGGAAGGGCCCGTACGCGCCCAAGTTGCCGTGATCTCGCGCTACACCTGGCCCGAACGCGTCGACGAGAACACCCGTGCGCGAATCGGCGCCAGGGAGGTGGATGTCACCACCATCTTGGAGATGCGGGCAGACGAGCGCGCCGTGCGGGTCCACACGAGCTTCGTGAACCCGTCGCGTGACCATCGCTTGCGCGTCCACCTGCCCTTGCCGAACCCTGCTTCCCTTTCGGAGGCGGAGTGCGCGTTCGCGGTCGTCCGACGAGGGCTCGAGACAGAGGGGAGGCCCGACGAGCGCGGGCTCCCGACGTTCCCAGCGCGCCGCTTCGTGAGCGCAGGCGGCCTCACCGTGGCCCACGACGCGCTCGTGGAGTACGAACTGGTGGACATCGAGCCGGGCGAGCCGAACGAGGGGGGGCGCGCCCGAACCCTGGCGCTCACGCTCCTGCGTTCCACCGGCATGCTTTCTCGTCTCGGAATGTCGTACCGCCCTTTGCCGGCGGGCCCCCTCACCCCGGTGGAGGGCCTTCAGCTCCAGGGTCGGCGCATCGAGGCGCGCTACGCGCTGTCCCTGCACTGCGAGGACCCGTACCTGCTCGCCGAAAACGCCCTGCTCGACCTAGAGGTCCTCCACGCCGCGGGCGGGGGTTGGAGAGCCGCCACCGGCAGCGCCCTGGAGATCGAGGGGGCCGAGGTCTCGGCCGTCCGCCGCGTCGCGGGGTCACTGGAGGTCCGCGTGTGGAACCCGACGGCCGACGAGGCCACCGTCACGGTCGCGAACCGGTCGGGCTGGCTAGTCGACCTGAGGGGGACGACCATCTCCCCCTTCGACGGCTCCTTCTCGCTGCGGCCCTTCGGCATAGCCACCTTCCGCTGCCCCGAGCCCTGATCGGCTCGCCCCGTCACCGTCAGCGCTGACGATGGTGGAGGAGGATCCCGGTGCCGCGCCTGACGCGGCTGCGGAATGCAGCCCTCCGGAGATGAGCTTCTCGCCTCGCTCGCGCAGGTCGTCGAGCTCGCGCAGCACCTCGGACAGGCGCTCCCACCTCCGGCCCAGTCGCCGGTCGAGCCGCATCGGCTCGGTACCGGGACGGTAGAGGGACCAGAGCTGGACCCTGCCGACGTCCTTCACCGTCCGTGGCCGCAGGGCGCTGAAGGCAAACCCCTCCTCGTGGCGGGAACCGACTGCCGGCGTGGGAACGGATTCCTCAGGTCCGCCCCCGAGCTCCTCGAGCAACGCAGCATGGAAGTCGTCGGTCACGAGCACGCTCCCCGGGGCGGCCACGTCGGCCACTCGGTTCGCGAGGTTCACGACCGGACCGTAGTAGTCGCCGTCCTGCACGAGCACCGGGCCGACGGCCAACGCCACACGGACATCGGACAGCAGCTCGTCGTCGGCGTAGCTCTCTGCCAGGGCAAGTCCGATGTGCGCGGCAGCGACCGGTGACTCCGCCACGAACATGACCTCGTCGCCGATCATCTTCACCACCCGTCCGCCGTGAGATGTGACCACGTCGTAGGCCACGTCCTCGAACCGGCTGACCAACGCCGCCAACTCCTCCTCCGAGAGCTGTTGGCTGAGCATGGTGAACCCGACCATGTCGGCGAAACCTACCGACAAATCTGGGAGAGACCCGCTCTCGCCACGGCTTCGCAGCAGCATGGCTCGTCTCACAGCAGCCTGGACGTGGCGCCGCCAGACGAATTCCAGCAATCGGCTCATTGCGGGAAGAGTGTGGTCCGCGAGCCTCGCAAAGCGGTCTGCTGCCTCCACGTTGTCGTCGTCACGGGTCATCGCGAACATGCCGAGCATCGTGGGGGACACCTCGGCGTCGGCGATGCGTGACATCGAGGACCCTATGACACGTGCGAGCTGAAGGGCGGGTTCCACCTCGGCAACCCCCAGCTCGACGAGCGCCTCGATCGTGCGCACCGCCTCCACGTCCAGGTCGGTGAAGAGCTTGTCCTCGGGAGACGGGGTCGGAAACCCGAGAGCCCGCCAAAACCTGCGAGACAGCTCGATGGGCATACCCGTGAGCTCGGACACCTCCGCCTCGTTGTAGCGGACATGGCTGGGCACGAGCAGGCGGTCGGCCACGAGCAGGTCCATCACGTCCTCCGCCTCCGCCCGGGCCACCTCCTCCTCGGAAGCGCCGTGCTCGAGGAGGAACTCCCGCACTCTTCTCAGGACCTCGGCGCGCTGGGCGTCGGACACGTGCCAACCCTACGACGTCCCCTCCGGCGCTTACACTCACGCGCGTGAGCGCCTCGACATTCGTACCCCCGCTCGGAGGCAGCGTGGTGCTCGTTCCCGTGAAGGCCTTCGCTCAGGCCAAGGCGCGCCTCGCACCATCCATCGACCACTCGCGACGCGCCGAGCTCGCGAAGGCCATGGCCGGCCACGTCCTCGCCGCCGCCTATCCGCTGCCAGTGGCGGTCGTCTGCGACGATCCCGACGTCGCCGAGTGGGCGAGGGAGCGACAGGCGATCGTCCTACCCGAGCCCGGGCGAGGTCTCAACGGAGCGGTCGAGTCGGGCGTGGCGCGTCTCGCGAAAGCTGGGGCGAGCGAGGTTCTCGTAGCCCATGCAGACCTACCGCTTGCACACGGCCTCTCACACCTGGCCGGATTCGAGGGAATAACCCTCGTGCCCGACAGGCGAGACGACGGCACCAACGTGCTCTGCCTGCCGGCGCGCTCGGGGTTCCGCTTCGGCTACGGCCCGGGGTCCTTCGCGCGCCACCACGCAGAGGCGGTGCGCCTTGGCCTGCCCGTGCGAGTCAGAAGAGAGCCCGACCTGGCGTGGGACGTGGACGTCCCCTCCGACATCCCGGCTGGGTTCGCCCGCTTCACCTGATCCTCCCCGCACCAGAGAACCGAGGGAACGGCGAGCAATACGGGACACAGGCGACGCGCAAGAGGGGCCCGCAGGCCCCCCTTGCGCTCTAATCCTGCGGCGCCGGCGAAGCTTCCGGCACCCACCAACCGGTGCTACCTGGCGCTACGCCGCCTCGTGGCCTTGCGCACAGGCGCCTTGCGAGTGACGCGACGGGTGGCTACCCGCTTTGCAGAAGGCGCTGCCGAGGCAGCTTTCTTCGTTACGCGCCTCTTGGTGGTGCGCTTGGCAGCCTTGCGTGCGGGAGCCCGCTTCTTCGTGGCCCGCTTCTTCGTGGTGCGCTTGGCAGCCTTGCGTGCGGGAGCCCGCTTCGTCACCCGCCTCTTGGTGGTGCGCTTGGCAGCCTTGCGTGCGGGAGCCCGCTTCGTCGCCCGCTTCTTGGTGGTCCGCTTGGCAGCCTTGCGTGCGGGAGCCCGCTTCGTCGTCGCCCGCTTGGCGGTCCGCTTGGCGGCCGGCCGTCTCGCGGCCTTCCGCGCCGGCGCCCGTTTCGCGGTCCGCTTGACGCTCTTCCTTGCTCTCTTGACTGGCATCGTAGACGCCCTCCTTACGGCCTTCTGGCCGATCGCTTTGGTGCTCTCCTCGCCTGGACACGCTTCGCCGAGTTTCTCGACGGAGCGCGCCTGACGGCCTTTCTGGCCGATTGCTTTGCTGCTTTTCTCGCCGGAGCGCGCTTCGCGGCCCTTTTGTCCGGGGCGCGCCTGACGACCTTTTTCGTACTAGCCAACGTCCTCTTGGCGACCTTCTTCGCAGGTGCGCGTCTCGAGACGTTGCCCGGAGCGTTCTTCGTCGCTCTCGAGGCTGTCCGCCCGGCGGTCACACCGGCTCTTGCCGGCCCTGCGCGCCCTGCGGATTTCTTGGACCCAGGAAGAGGCGAGCGGCCGTTCAAGACGTCCTTCAGCATGGCGCTCGCCTGGAATCGGACCCCGCGACTGGCCGAGACGGCCACAGGGGCACCTGTCTGAGGGTTGCGCCCCATCCGCGGGCCACGGCGGGTGGGATTGAAGCTGCCGAAGCCCGCGACCACAACTCGCCGCCCGGATTTCACCTCGCCGGCAACCACGTGGATGAGCGCGTTGACCGCTTCTTCCGCCTCGCGCTTCGCCAACGACGTCGTCTTGCTGACAGCGTCGATGAGCCCCGATTTGTTCACTACACCTCCTCCACAAAATTGCAATCTCACTAATCACAGAGGGTTTTCGCGCAAAAGTCAAGCATTTGCGTTCGCGCGGCTTGCTATGGAGCGAAGTAGTCGGAGAGGTTTCGAGCAAGGAACAGTGCAAAAGGACGCTGTCATGCTCGTGTCGACAGCGCGTCGCACGCTGCTCCGAGCACGCAGAAATGCACGTCGAAATGGACGAAAGTCGCAGTCATCGCGAGGATTGCTTCAGTGCAACACCTGCCCGATGGGTCTTACGACGTGATCGTCGTCGACGCCGAGGAACTCGACGAAGACGAGATACGCATCGAGCTCGCGATCACGCTGGGACCGCGCGTCGGCGAGGTCGTAGCCCTGCGTCAAAGGCGCACAGCCAGCCGCGAGGGCCCCTCGAGGGGCGAGGATTCAACGAATTTCCTGGGAATGTGCGGTACCCTTCGCGTGAGCAACGGCATTCCGGTCTTCCGTCCAGAGCGGGTGTGAACGTCGACGCGCTGAGGACCACGGGTATCGCACGTGATCGAAGTCGCCCCGCCGAATGACCGCGCCGTACGCACCTGCCGCTCGCGACGGCGCTGGCGCGCACCGTGCGCCGGGAGTCGACGGTGCACCTTTCGCCGGAACTGAACGTTCGGTCAACGGTGCGCCCCGAGCCGACGATGCACCCCCCGTGGGCGACGTGCTCCACGCGATCGCAGGCGCGTCGGCGTCGGCCGGGTACGGCCTCTATCTGGGCGCTGGGACATCGGGACCAGTTTGGGCGCCACCCGAGCAAGCGGTGCTCGTGCTCGGCCCGCCGAGATCGGGGAAGACCACGGCGCTGGTGGTGCCCGCCGTCCTCGGCGCTCAGGGGCCTGTCGTGTCGACCTCGACCAAACCCGATGTCCTCAACCTCACGGCCACCGCCAGGCAGCGCAAGGGGCCATGCCTCGTCTACGACCCGAGCGGGACGGTCGATGTGCCCTCCGGTGTCGCACTCACCAGGTGGTCGCCCGTGACGCGTTGCACGCGGTGGGACGACGCCCTGATGGTCTCCGAGCGCCTCGTCTCCTCGGTTCGGCCCGGGCACGGTCCCCGAACCGACAGCATCGACCACTGGACCGAGCGTGCACAGGCTCTATTGGCGCCGTTGCTGCACGCCGCCGCCCTCGAAGAGATCGAGATGGCGGGCGTGCTGCGGTGGGTCGACCGCCGCGAGTCATCTCATGCAATGGCCATCCTCGAACGCGCCGGCTCCGAGGCGCCCGCAGACCAGCTCGCCGGCATCGCTCTCACAGAAGCGCGGGAGCTCAGCGGTATCTGGTCGACTGCGTCCAGCGTCCTGAGCGCATACCGGAGCGCTGCGGCTCTTGCCACCACTGTCGCACCCGACTTCGACGCGCGGGAGTTCTGCGACTCAGGCGGGACGCTCTATGTGTGTGCGACAGGGAGCCGACAGGCGCTTGCCGCACCTCTCGTGGTCAGCTTGATCAGCGAGATCCGCGACGCTGCCTACACCCGCTCAGCCGAACGCGCATCGATCCAGGGGGCTGCTCATTCACGCATGCCGCAAAGGTCTCCGCCGCTCGTCTTGGCCTTGGACGAAGTCGCCAACATCGCTCCTCTCGCGGACCTGCCTTCGATAGTGAGCGAAGGCGGCAGCCAGGGGGTGATCACCCTCGCATGCCTCCAGGACCTGTCCCAGGCGCGTGAGAGGTGGGGCCGGATGGCCGAAGGCTTCCTCTCGCTCTTCGGGACGACGATCGTGCTGCCCGGCATCGGTGACGTTCGGACGTTGGAGACACTGTCGACGCTCGCCGGAGAGCGCGAAGTCCAGACGAGATCGGTGAGCGCTCCCGTCCCCTCGTCGCGCGGCGCTATCGCGCGTGCAGTCGTGAGACGCATCGTGAGAGGGCCTGGCTCGCTTCCGACCGATCGCGTGCCAACCGTGACCTTCTCGACGGTGAACAGACCGCGGCTCGCGCCGGACGTCGCCGCGCGCGGCGAGCCCGGCACCGCCCTGATGGTCGACGAGCGCAACCGCATGAGCTGGATCCGTCTCACGCGTTGCCACGAGAGCCGGCCCTGGTGCTGGGTCGTAGGGAGCCCCGAGCCGGGGCGCCGGTCCGGAGCCGCGGAGCGTTCGGAGGTGGAGAGGGGACCTGCCGTGCGGGGGCTCTCCCACGGACTGCGACCGGAGCTGCCCGGGGAGGGCATGGAGCTCGGTCGATAGCTAAACGACCAGCTCACAGCCTTGTTCCAGGCGGGAGGCAGATCGAACATATGTTCGCTATCCTCCGAGAATGGCCCCATCTTTCGACGGCTCCCTCGTCGCATTGGCAAGGCCCACATCCGCCAAGCGGGACCGGCTGCTACCCGTGCTGGGCCCGCTCGCGCCCCTTTTCCCCGGTGGAGGATTGCAGCGCGGCACGGTCGTGGCGGTCGACGTCGCCGGCGGCAGCTACCACCACCCGGAGCTGGAGCGTTCGGCCGGAGGGGCGACCACCCTGGCCTTCGCCCTCCTCGCCGCAGCCTCGGCCACCGGGTCGTGGTGCGCGGGAGTGGGCACCCCCCATCCCGGAGTGCTGTCCATGGCCGATCTGGGGATCGACCTCCACCACCTGGTCCTGGTCCCACGCCCGGGAGCGGCCTGGGTAGAGGTGACGGCCACCCTCCTCGACGGGATGGACGTGGTGCTGACCCTCCTGCCTCGGAGCCTGCGCCCGGCCACGGCCCGCCGCCTGGCAGCACGCGCCCGGGAACGCCAGGCGGTGCTGGTCGTGCTGGGTCGTCGAACCTGGTGGCCCCAGGGACCCGAGGTCCGGCTGGAGCCGAGGGACGGGGTGTGGCACGGGTTGGGCAGGGGCCACGGCTACCTGCGGGCCCGCCGGGTGGAGGTTCTCGCCACCGGCAGGGGGGTGGCGGCCAGACCGGTAGGGGTCGCGTTGTGGCTGCCTGGCCCCTCCGGGGGGGTGCTCCCGGCCTGATCGTGGGCCCTCGAGAAGGAGAGAAAGAGAAAAGAAAGGAAAGAGCTGAAGGAGGGGGAGGAGAGTGAAGGAGACGAGGAGAGAAGGGGGGCCGGGGGCGGCCCCCCTGAGGGGCGCAGCAGGAGAAGGAGAGAGAGGGAAAGAAGAAGGAGAAGGAAAAGGAAAAGGAAAAGGAAAAGGAAAAGGAGAAGAAGGAGAGAGCCGGCGGCGCAAGAGTGGTCCGAGTGGTCCGAGTGGTCCGAGTGGTCCGAGCATGCAGAGGCAGCTGGTCGTATGGTGCCCCGGCCTGCTCGAGCAGCAGGAACATGGCCGTGAGGCCAGGGCCTTCGACCGTGTAGTCGCGGCGATCGGAGAGATCTCCCCCCGTCTCGAGGCGCTGCGACCAGGGGTTTGCGCGCTCTGCACCCGGGGCCCCTCCCGTTACTTCGGGGGAGACCAGGCCCTGGCCGACCTGGTCTCCCGGGCCCTGACGGGGGTCAGAGGCTCGGAGGACGAGACCCGCGACACACAGCACGGCGTGGTGGGCGGAGTCGGTGTGGCCGACGGCCTCTTCGCGGCCACCCTGGCGGCCCGCAGCTCCACGAGGCGCCCGGGCCGAGCCCCCGTGCTCGTCGCACCCGGTGACACCCCTGGCTTCCTGTCCACCTGGCCTGTCGAGGTCCTGGGCCGGCCCGAGCTGGCCGACCTGCTCTGCCGCCTGGGGATCCGCACACTGGGCGCCTTCGCCGCGCTTCCCGCCCGCCACGTGCTGGCCAGGTTCGGCACCGACGGCTCCATCTGCCAAGCGGTGGCCGCCGGGGAGGAGGGCGAGCCGCCGGGCCTGCGCCTGCTCCCCCCCAGGTCGTCGGGTCGGGCGGTGGACAGCGGACCGCCCGGAGCTTCGCCACCCCGGGCGGCGGCGCGTCAGACGGGGTTCTTCGGTGGGTCCGCCGGCGCCGAAGCCCGTGCCGCGAAGTCGGTGATCGCGGTGCAGGGACTGCTCCACCCAGAGGGCGTGGTACGGGGCCGGCTCCAAGGCGGGCGCGGGCCGGCGGAGCGGGCCCGTCTAGTCCCGTGGGGCGAACAGGGCGCCGGCGTCGGAGCCTACTCCCCGGGGCCAAGGACGTTTCCGCGGAAACGTCCGGACACCAAGGGTGCTGTTCTCGACACACAGCAAGGCCAGACGTTTCCGCGGAAACCCAGTGGCGTCCGCAGGAGGCCAGCGGATGCCGCCCCGCTCGCCGGGGGACCTCCATGGCCCGGGCAACTACCTCCCCCCTCCCCGGTCGTCGTGCTCGCGAGGGCACTGCCCGCCGAGCTCCTCGACCTCGAGGGCAGCTCGGTGGGGATCAGCAACCGCGCGGTCGCCAGCTCCGCCCCGGCCCGGCTGTCGGTGGCCGGAGGGCCCTGGTCGGAGGTGGAAGGTTGGGCAGGGCCCTGGCCCTCCGACGAGCGGTGGTGGTCCAAGCGGGGCCGGAGCCGCCAGGCCCGCATGCAAGTGGTGACCGCCGGGGGCGGCGCCTACCTGCTGGCGCGCAGGCGCGGCTGGTGGGTGGAAGGCATCTACGACTGACAGCCGATGAGGTCCTCTCCGACTTCTCGGTCCCGGCGTAGTCCTCCCTACGCCGAGCTCCACTGCCACTCAAACTTCAGCTTCCTCGACGGCGCCTCCCACCCCGAGGAGCTCGTGGCAGAGGCAGCACGTCTGGGGCTCGACGCCCTCGCCATCACCGACCACGACGGCCTCTACGGCGTGGTCCGTTTCGCACGAGCAGCGCGGATGCTCGAAGTGGCCCCGGTGTTCGGCGCGGAGCTCACGCTCGTCGATGCCGGTACCCATGTCGGGAGCTCGAAGGAGCGGACGCCTCGCACCGGCACGCCCGATCCTCCAGGCGCTCACCTGGTGGTGCTGGCACGCGACCCCGAGGGTTACGCGAGCCTCAGCCGGGTGATCGCCGAGGCACACCTCGAGGGTGGAGAGAAGGGCAGCCCTTCGCTCACCCTCGAGGCTTTGAGCCGAGGAGAACCGAGCCGTGGGCAGTGGCTGGTGATGACCGGCTGCCGCAAGGGCCCGGTCCCCCGCGCCTTGGCTGGCGCCGGACCCTCGGCTGCGGCGCGTGAGCTGGACCGGCTGATCGACACCTTCGGCCGCCAGAACGTGGCTGTCGAGCTGTGGGACCACGGCGATCCCGTCGACACGGTGCGCAACGACGCGTTGGCGGAGCTCGCGTGCAGGGCCGGGGTCGACTTCATAGCCACCAACAACGTCCACTACGCCCATCCATCCCGGCGCCCTCTCGCTACTGCTCTCGCAGCCGTGAGGGCGAGACGCCCATTGTCGGAGCTGGAGGGCTGGCTCCCCGCTGCAGCCACCGCCTGCCTGCGCTCGGGCGCCGAGCAGGAACGCCGCTTCGCGCGATGGCCGGGAGCGGTGGCTCGCGCAGCCGAGCTCGGACTGGCGTGCACGTTCGACCTCCGATTGGTGGCCCCCGGTCTCCCGGACTGCCGGGTACCGCCGGGCCACACCGAGCAGAGTTGGCTGAAGGAACTGGTGTCGCGCGGCGCCACCGAGCGGTACGGACCACGCGGCTCGAGTCGAGTGGTGGGCGCCTGGTCGCAGATCGACCACGAGCTCGAGGTGATCGGGACCCTCGGCTACGCCGGCTACTTCCTCGTCGTGTGGGACATCGTCGAGTTCTGTCGCAACAACGACATCTACTGCCAGGGTCGCGGGTCGGCCGCCAACTCAGCTGTCTGCTACTCGCTCGGGATCACCCGGGCGGACGCAGTGGGCCTGGGGTTGTTGTTCGAGCGCTTCCTGTCGCCCGAGCGCGACGGACCGCCGGACATCGACATCGACATCGAGTCCTCCCGGCGCGAAGAGGTGATGACCTACGTCTACGAGCGCTACGGGCGTCATTGCGCGGCGCAGGTCGCGAACGTGATCACCTACCGGCCCCGCTCCGCCGTGCGCGACATCGGCAAGGCGCTCGGGTACGCGCCCGAGCAGGTCGACGGATGGGCCAAGTCCCTCGACGGCTGGCCCTCGAACGGCTGGCCCTCGAACGGCTGGCCCTCGAACGGCTGGCCCTCGAACGGCTGGCCCGGGAACGGCCTCGCCCACCACGGGCCGCCCGCCGACCCCTCACCCGGCGACTTGCCCCCACCGCTGGCGCACCTCGCGCGCGAGGTCCTCGGCTTCCCGCGCCACCTGGGCCTGCACTCGGGAGGGATGGTCCTCTGCGACAGACCGGTGGTGGAGGTCTGCCCCGTGGAATGGGCCCGTCACCCCGGACGGAGCGTGCTCCAATGGGACAAGGAGGACTGCGCGGCCGTCGGCCTGGTGAAGTTCGACTTGCTGGGCCTCGGCATGCTCGAGGCCTTGCACCGCACCGTGGACTTGGTGCTCGATGGCCACGGTGTCGAGCTGGACCTGGCGATGCTTCCCCAGGAAGAGGCGGTCTACGACATGTTGTGCCGGGCCGACACGGTAGGGGTGTTCCAAGTGGAGAGCCGCGCCCAGATGGCGACCCTTCCCCGGATCCGTCCCAGGTGCTTCGCGGACCTGGTAGTGGAGGTGGCGATAATCCGCCCGGGACCCATCCAAGGCGGCTCGGTCCACCCCTACATCCGCCGCCGCCAGGGTCTCGAACCCCCCGATCCGCCCCATCCCTTGCTGGAAAAGGCCCTGTCCAAGACGCTCGGGGTGCCGATCTTCCAAGAACAGCTGATGCAGATCGCCATCGACGCGGCGGGGTTCAGCCCGGCAGAGGCGGACGAGCTGCGCCAGGCCATGGGCGCGAAGCGATCCGGGGAACGCATGGCGCGCTTGAAGGACCGTCTCTTCTCGGGCATGGCAGAGCGGGGTATCACCGAAGCAGTGGCCGAGGAGATATTCGGGAAGCTGGCTGCTTTCGCCAACTTCGGCTTTCCCGAGAGCCACGCCGTCTCATTCGCCTACCTCGTCTACTCGAGCGCGTGGCTGAAGCTCCACTACCCCGCCGCTCTCTGCGCCGGCTTGCTCAACTCACAACCGATGGGCTTCTGGTCGCCACAGTCGTTGGTGGCCGACGCGCGTCGCCACGGCATCGTCGTGCATCGCCCACACGTCGACATGTCCGGTGCCGAAGCCATCTTGGAGTGGGAGACGGGATCAGATGCCGCGCCAGGAGCACACGGCCGGCGGCGGGGTTGGGGCCCCCGCCATCCGGAGGAGGTCGGGGTAGGGGCCCCGACCGGGGCGCCGAAGGCGCCAGCAGTACGGTTGGGGATCTCCTCGGTGCGCTCCGTCGGCACCGAGCTCGCAGAGCGGATCGCCGCGCACCGCCCCTACTCCTCGATCGAGGACCTCGTGCGCCGTGCCGGGGTGGGCCGGGTGCAGCTAGAAGCCCTCGCCACCGCGTGCGCCCTCGAAGGGCTCCCAGCGCGAGACGGCGGGGTGGCCACGTCGGCGCACCTGCGCGGGCGCGCCCCCGGCGCCGACGGCCGACGCGGCGCCCTGTGGGCGGCAGGTCCCGTGTCGGAGGCCGCGCCCGAGCGTCTGCCCGGCCTGATAGTGGGAGAGGAGGCCCCACCGCTGCCCCCCCTCACCCCCCTGGAGGAGGCGACGGCCGACTTGTGGGCCACCGGGCTCACGGTGGGGGCAGGCGCCGTAGAGCTCGCCCGAGAGCGTCTCGACTCCCTCGGAGTCGTGCCCGCCGGACGCCTCCTCGGCGCAGAGACGGACGGCCGCGTGCTCATTGGTGGCGTGGTCACCCATCGCCAACATCCCGAGAGCGCCAAGGGGACCGTGTTCCTGAACCTCGAGGACGAGACGGGCATGGTCAACGTCATCTGCTCGCCAGGTGCCTGGGAACGTTGGCGTCACGTCGCACGCCACTCACCGGCCTTACTGGTACGGGGCCGTCTCGAGCGCACCGACGGCGCCGTGAGCGTGGTGGCCGAGAAGATCTCTCCCCTGGACCTCGGCGCTCCGGTCCCCTCGTCACGAGACTTCAGGTGACCTGCCCCAACGCGCCACCGCTCAAGCCCGACGCCGTCCGTGCCGACAAATTGGCATGGCGATTTGCAACGGATGCTTGGTACTACACCGTGACGGCGAGATCGCCTACTGCACCGAGGAGCTCGATGGCAACGCCTGCATCGGCTACGCAGAGCCGCATCTCGCCGGAGTGATGGCGTGCCGAATCACCCCACGAGGCACACGCTGTCGTCACTGCGACGAGGCGATGCGCCGCCGTCTCGCCATCGCACCGCGATTCGTACCCGAGCGCGAACCCGTACCGGCCAACTGACTCCGGGCCCGGCGCGCTGGCTACCCTCGCTGGCGGGCCCCCGTCCGTCGCCGCACCCCGACTATCCGTCGATTCCTCCTCCTTGTCCGGTGGTCGCAAAGCCGGCGGCGAGCGTGGCCGTCTCTACGGGTTGCCGGAACCCGCGCAAATTCAGGGGGGCGTGACGATTCCAGTTGTTCGACTCGTCCCCCGCTGCCTCGACTGTTCGAGCCGAAACGAGCACCCGCTCTGGCTCAGACTTCGCCGCCTCAGTGAGCCGGGCTGCTTCGTTCACTGGAGGCCCGATGACGGTGTACTCGAAACGACGGCTTGTCCCAACGTTGCCCGCCACAACCTCGCCTGAAGAAACCCCGACGGCGGCGTTGATTCCCGAAGACCGCAACTGCCCGGCAAGGAGCCTGCCAGCCCGCAGAGACCGGGCGGCGTGGTCACCGTAGGCCGCCGGCGCACCGAATACGCACAGGCACCCATCGCCCTCGAACTTGTTTGACCCATCCGCCCTGCTCGCTCACCTCATTGACAACGATCTCGAACATGGTGTTGAGCAAGCTCACTACCGTGCGAGCTTCTTCTCGCTCGGCCAGGGCGCTGGAACCTATGAGGTCGACAAAGAGCACGGAGACGTTGCGGTTTTCTCCTCCCAGCTCGACACCAGCATCAAGTGCTCGTTGGGCGACTTCCACTCCAACATGGCGGCCAAAGAGGTCTTCGAGTTGCCGGCGAGACCGAATAGCATCAACCATGTCGTTGAAGCCAGCCTGAAGCGCGCCGAGGTCGCCTGGCCGAGTGACGTCAATGGCAGCGTTGAGATCTCCATCTCTCACGCGTTTGAGCCCCCTGCGCACCGCTTCGACGGGATCGGCTACCGAGCGGGCGGCGAGAATGGCGGTGGTACCGCCAACTACCAAGCCTCCGATGGCCATATAGAGCATCGGGACGGTGATCGGCAGCTCATGGCGATGCCCGGGCCGAAGCGGGATGATGGCCACGAAGAGAAGCGGCACAGCGCTGCCTACCGCCCATGAGATCAACAACCTGGGGAGGACACCGACAGTTCGCCGCTCGGGTAGGGAAGTGGCAAAGGCACGCATGAAGAGCGAGCGCAAAGCCCTTTCCGTCGACAGATAGGCGATGGCAGCAAAGGTGAATCCCGTGAGGAAGAAACCCACGAGGTACCCGAGAGCCTGGCGTGCCGTGGCACCTGTTGCCACATTGGCGATGGCCCCGATGACGGTGATGGTGACGTTGCTTCCGAAGATCCAAGTGGCGACCCGGGCTGGGAAAAAGACGAGAAGATCCCTCTGGGTCTCCGAGGCCGCTTGACCTTCGACGGCCCACGCCTCGAAGGGCACGAGCCATCGCCGTCGGAGAAGCTGGTTTCCAACGACCAAGATGAGCACCAGATAACCGATCGACTCGCCGACATTCACGAAGAGCTGATCCACCCAGGTGTAGTCACCGAATACAGGCTGCCAGACCGCGAAATAGGCGGAGATAAGGATTGCCACGGGCGCAGCTACCGCTGTGCCGCGAATCAAGATGGAACGCCTGATGCTTGCGAACTCGGCTGGCGTCAAGGTCCCCGCCACAACCCAAGTCTAGGATCGTGACCAACCCGGCCGGGTGGAGTGGTAGTGATCAACCCGTTGGCAGCTGCCCGCGAATCCTCGGATTCGAGACGCTGAGCGGGCCGATGCGTCCCGCGGGAACGATGCGCTTTGCGGCTGATGGCACCGCTACGCGTGTCGATTTCAAGATGGCGCTCAACCCGCGAGGCCTGAGGAAGCTCATGAGCCCGATCATCCAACGACAGGTGCAGAAGACGACCACACAACAGCTGGCTGAGTTCAAGAAAATCCTCGAGCACCCCTGATTCGGACGCGTCGAGTGGGGCGACACACGATTCAGCGTGGATTCAACAAGCCGATTCGCCGAGCACTTTCTACCCTGTTCTCGCTGGTCACGGTCTTGCTGGCGGGGGAGGGCTCGAACCTCCAACATCCGGCTCCAAAGGCCGGCGTTCTGCCGATTGAACTACCCGCCAAGGAACGCCAATTCGTCGCTGCACGAACCAGCTTGGCATTGGGCGCGTGCCTACCGCTATCCTGCCGCACGACGAGAGGTCGGGCCGAACGGGGCTCCGACTCGGCAGACCGGGCGTTGCCCGACTGCACCGAAAATGTGACCGGAGCCACGGCATAGATGGGTTCGCTGATCAAAAAGCGCCGCAAGCGCATGCGCAAGAAGAAGCACAAGAAGATGCTGAAGGCCACCCGCTGGCAGCGGCGCGCAGCGGGCAAGTAACGACCGATCTCAGACGGGCTCGCGATCCACGGTGTGAACCTGCACGAGCGGCGCGCGCCTACCCCCGAGCACGAGGAAGCTGCGACGCTCGAGCCCCAACGAAGCGAGGTCGCCCTCCAGCCACCAAGCTGAGCCGCTTCCCGCCAAGTTGGGCCGGGTACCCGACGCTTCTCCAAAGCACTCTCGCCAGCGGGCGAGACCCGGCGCCACGTCCACTGCAGCCGCCTCGAGGTCGTTGTAGCAGTCGCTTTCCGACACTTCGCCGGCGCCCAGGCGCTGGCGATCGTCGAAGGCCCGGTAGACCGAGGCGGTTGACACGGCGAGGGGTGGCAACAGGAGCACGAAGCTGCGTGGCTCGTGCTCGAGCGGCTCGACGACCTCTCCGACGCCTGTCACGCGCGCCCGGCCGCCGCGCAGGCAGAAGGGGACGTCGGAACCCAGTCGCAGGGCCAGCTCGTAGTCCTCCACACCCGCCCACCGCAGCACGGCGGCGGCGTCCGCCGAGCCCCCACCGAGGCCGGCACCGTGCGGGATGCGCTTGACGAGCCTCACCGCCGCGCTGCGGCCGAGCAGCGCCAGGGCCCGGCTGACCAGGTTCTGCTCGTCCGAGGGGATCGAGCGTGTACCGAGCCCGCCCACCACCTCGTCGACGATCGTGATGCCATCGCCATCGTCGAGCTCGAGGGTGTCTGCGAGGTCGATGCTCACCATCTCGGCGTCGAGGAGGTGGTAGCCGTCGTCGCGCCTCCCGGTGACGCGCAAGGACAGAGTCAGCTTCGCGGGGGCCGAGATCGTGTAGAGCGCGCGACTGCTCAACTTGGACCCGTCGCGGGACCTACCGCAGCGAGCCTCCCCCACTGCTCGACCGACAGCTCCTGCGCCCTGGCCCTGGGGTCCACCCCGGCGGCGGCGAACGCCTCGGGTACCACCACGCCTGCGAGCGCACCTCGGAGCATCTTTCGGCGATGGGCGAAGCCGGCGCGCACGACCTCGAACAGGCGCTCGGGGGCAACCACCGACGGGTCGACAGCTACTCCCGCGCGCCGGATGATCCGCACGAGCGAGGAGGACACTCCCGGCCTCGGGACGAAGACCGAAGCCGGTACGGCGCCCACGATCCTCGCGGTGGCGTGGTAGGCGACCTTCACCGATACCGCTCCGTACTCAGGCCCTCCCGGCGCGGCGACGAGCCTCTCGGCGACCTCGCGCTGGACCATCACGAGCATCGTTCGCACCATCTGCGCCTCGTCGAGCACGCGCGCCAGCACAGGCACTGCGACGTTGTACGGGAGGTTGGCGACGAGCGCCCAGGGTTTCCCGCCGGCCGGGGGGGCATCGGGCGATGCTTGGCGGAGCAGCGCACGCCAGTCGACGCTCAGCGCGTCGGCCTCCACCACGCGCACAGGGTGCTGCGTAGTCTGGGACGACACCTGGGCGCGCAGGATGGGCACGAGCCGGCGGTCGATCTCCACGGCTGTGACCCAAGCCCCCGTGCGGGCCAGCTCGAGGGTCAGCGCCCCGAGCCCTGCTCCCACCTCCACCACCGGGTCACCGGGCTCGAGCTCTGCGAGGCGAGCCACCCTTCGGAGCGTGTTGCTGTCGACGACGAAGTTCTGCCCCAGGGCTCGGCTGGGGCGCAAGCCGTGCTCTGCCAGCAGGTCCTTCAGCTCGCCCCGGGTGAGCGCCACCCGACGATTGTGCCGTGGCTGGACCTGGCGGGCCCGATCACCAGGAGATCTGCACCTCGATGACCCCGGTGGAAGGGTCGGCGATCTGGGAGAACGTCTCCTCGGAGAGGTCGATGATGCGCCCGGAGACCGCCGGTCCCCGGTCGTCGACCGTGCAGGTGGTCGTGAGGCCGTTCGCCAGGTTGGTCACCGTCACCGAGGTGCCGAAGGCGAGGTTGGGGCTGGCACAGGTGCCGTCAGGAGCCTGGTACCACGAGGCCTCTCCCGTCTCCGTGTTCGACGGAGGTGGTGGCGGAGGAGGAGCTGTAGTCGTGGTCGTGGTGGGCGGCGGAGGGTCCGTGGTCGTCGTGGTGGGGCTCGCGCTCGCCGCCGCGGTCGCCGGAGGTACGTACCTCGCCGCGGTCACCGCAGCCGGCGGGGGTGTCGTCGTAGTAGCAGCCGCGGCTCGGACCACGTCGTCTGCGAGCGAGACTCGCGTCGTCCACGGGGTCACCGCCGCGGGCACGCGCGCTCGCTCTCGGTGCGGACGCACCGCTACGCGACTAGTTCGTGCAGGCGTGGTCACCCTGCGCGACAGCACGCCACCAGGGCTCGACAGCAGGAGGAGCGGCACCAGAACCAGGCCAACACAGAGCCCGAGCCGGATAGTGGGCCGCCACCCCCCGGCGCTTTTCGTCCTCAGATCTCCACCCTTCCTCTGCGGACTTCGAACAGAACTGCGTCGGGATCGCCAGAGAAGCTAGGCGGCTGTGCGCGCACACATCAACTCGAGTTCTGCGTGCAAGGGATTCGATCACGCAGGGTGATCTGCTTGCTGCCTACCACGCTCGATCTTGCGAACCTGTGGAAAAATCCACGTATTACCTGCTGAATCACCAGTTTCCGTGCGCCGCCGATCAGTCCTCGTGCACCACGAGGCGATGCGATAACGGCGAAGTGCAACGGGACTTTTCCACGTCGAACGGAAGTTGGCGCGGCGTTGTGAGTTGAGCCTCGAGCTTTCTCGATCGTGCTCGAGCACGACGATGTCAGCCGAGAGAGAAGACCTCACGGGTGGCAGAGGTCGTCGCGATCGCCACGTCCTCGGCTGGAGAGGATTTGATCTGCGCCACTGCTTCGCCAACCAACGTCACCCACGCGGGGCGGTTGTCCTCCCCGCGATGAGGCACGGGGGCGAGAAACGGAGCGTCCGTCTCCACCATGAGCCGATTCAGAGGGCAGAGCGCGACCGCCTCGCGGACCTCCGCCGCGTTCTTGAACGTGACGATGCCACTGAAGGAGAGGTACGCACCGAGGTCGAGACAGCGGCGCGCTTGTGCCGGACCGCCGGTGAAGCAATGGAGCACAGTCCGCTCCGGTGCGTGCTCAGCGGTCAGGATGTCGATCGTGTCGTCCCACGCGTCGCGCGAGTGAACGACGAGCGCGAGACCGCGTTCGCGCGCGAGTGAGACCTGCTGCGCGAAGACGTCGCGCTGGACCTCGCGAGGCGAGTGGTCGTAGTGGTAATCGAGCCCGCACTCGCCGACCGCCACCACCATCCCGGGGTTCGTGCCGATCGCCTCCTCTAGCACCCGCACCACCTCCCCCAGGCCGGTCGAGGCGTCGTGGGGGTGGAGCCCCACCGTCGCCCAGGCCTCGAAGGGGCCCTGACCAGGACCTGGGAGCGACCTGAGGGTCTCGACCACCGCCAGCGCCTCCCGTGAGCTCGAGGGCCCCGTGCCCACGCAGACCAGGCCCCTCACGCCCGAGGCGGACGCCTGCGCCGCCGACTCGGCGACGCTCGTGCCTTCGCGGCGGTACTCGTCTTGAAGGTGACAGTGCGAGTCGATCCAAGCCATCGCGGTCAATCCCGTCGCGCCTAGCCGGCGCGGCGCGGGAAGAGAGGGGGGCCCTTCTCGACGACGAGCCCGCCCGGGTACCCGCCCCACGAGGCGTCGACGGGGACCGTGCAGCGCTCGGGACTTCCGGGCAAACCGAGACGACGCCAGATCTCGACGCATGTGCTTGGCATCGCCGGCCACGCCAGCAGCGACACGATCCGCAACGCCTCGAGCGCGCTGCCGAGTACTGCATCGGTACCCGGTCCAGGGTCCGCCTTCCAGGGCTCGGTCGATTCGAGCTCGGCGTTGGTCGCGTGGATCAGCTTCCAAGTGGCCTCGAGCGCCTCGTGCGGGGCGAACCGTTCCCAGGCGGACGTGGCGTCGGTGAGGGCCGCGGAGGCACTCGTCACGAGAGGGCTCGCTGCGTCGGGAGCAGGGCCGACGCCACCGCACTTGGACGCGACCACCGTGGCGAGGCGCGCGACCAGGTTCCCGAGGTTGTTGGCCAGGTCCGCGTTGTAGCGAGCGGTGATCCCTTCGTAGGAGAAGTCGCCGTCGGCACCGAGTGGGACGTCGCGCAAGAGGTGGTACCGCGTCGCGTCGACCCCGAAGTCGTCGGTGAGGACGGAGGGCGCGATCTCGGTCAGCCGCATGGACTTCGACAGCTTCTCCCCGCCGACGAGCAGCCACCCGTGGACGAAGACGTGCGCCGGAGGGTCGATCCCGGCCGCCATGCACATAGCGGGCCACCAGACGCAGTGGAACCGCAGGATCTCCTTGCCGATCAGGTGGTGGACCGCCGGCCACCATGCGGCGCAGCGTTCCTCGTCGGACCCGTAGCCGATCGCGGTCAGGTAATTGACCAGCGCGTCGTACCAGACGTAGAAGACATGACCCTCGTCCCACGGCACGCGGACGCCCCAGCTCAGCGAGGTACGTGTGATCGAGATGTCGCGGAGCCCGCCCTTGATGAAACCGAGGGCCTCGTTGCGCTTGGCAGCGGGCATCACGCCCTCCGGGCTCGACTCGTACCAATCGAGCAGTCGCTGCTCGAAGGCGCTCAACTTGAAGAAGTAGTTGTCCTCCTCCATCTGGACGACCGGACGGCCGTGCACGGGGCACTTGCCGTCGATGAGCTGCTCCTCGCTGTAGTAGTCCTCGCAGGAGATGCAGTAGAGGCCGCGATAGGTGCCGAGCTCTATGAACCCGTTCTCGTGGATCCGCCCGAGGAACTCCCGAACCGAGGCGTGGTGCCGAGGCTCGCTCGTGCGGATGAAGTCGTCGTTGGAGATGTCGAGACCGGCCCAAGCCTGCACGAACCGCTGCGCGGTCCGCTCGGCCCACTCGGCAGGTGTGACGCCGTGCTCGGCCGCCGCCTCTGCGACCTTGGCCCCGTGCTCGTCGGTGCCCGTAAGGAAGAAGACGTCGTCACCAGACAGCCGGTGCCAGCGCGCCAGCGCGTCCGCGTTCACCGTGGTGTAGGCGTGCCCCACGTGCGGAGCGTCGTTGACGTAGTAGATCGGCGTGGTCACGTAGAACCGGGGCACCGCCGTAGCGTACCGAGCGGCCGGTGACGCTCCTACCAGTTCGCCACGTGGCAAGCGCCGTGACCTGTGCGCTCCACGTAGCGCTGGTGGTACTCCTCCGCGGGCCAGAAGGTCGTCGCCGGGACCACCTGTGTGACGATCGGGCGACCGAATCGCGCCTGGAACGCCGCGAGCGACTCGCGTGCCAGGCGTTCCTGCTCGGCATCGTGGAAGAAGACGGCAGAGCGGTACTGCGTTCCCACGTCGGGCCCCTGGCGGTTGGGAGTGGTCGGGTCGTGGTGGCGCCAGAACTCCTCGAGAAGCTGTGTGTAGGACACCTTCGCCGGGTCGTACGCCACGAGCACCGCTTCTGCATGCCCCGTCGACCCCGAGCACACCTGCTCGTAGGTAGGGCGCCCGACCGAGCCTCCGGTGTAGCCCGACATCACCTCCACCACTCCGGGAACCGACCTGAAGAAGTCCTCCACGCCCCAGAAGCAGCCCGCGGCGAAGGTCGCCAGCGCGAGTCCTGGTGGTGAGTCGGTCGGCTCCACCGGCGGTTGTTGCGTCTTGTCCAACCTGGACCCGAACCTCGACATCACCTGGTCAACCCTTCGGTCTCATCCTTCATTCCCTCCCTTGGGCCGCGAACGTCGCGCTGTGACACCGCGACCTCGTAGGCGTGGCGGCGGGCTACGCCCAGCTCCTCGGCGGCCGCGGTTGCCGCGTCTCGCACGCTCTGGCCGGCGAGGAGCCTCCGACGAAGGGAGTCGCGGAGCTCCTCGTCGCCTACCGTGCTCGTCGTCGACCTCTCCGCCGCGCCGAGCACGATCACGACCTCGCCCCGCACCTCACCCTCCGCGAACCTCTGGGCGGCCTCCCCCAGGCTCCCCCGCCACACCTCCTCGTGCAGCTTGGTGAGCTCGCGCGCCACCGCCACCTGCCGCGCCTCCCCGCAAGCCTCTACGAGATCGCAAAACGTGCCCGCGAGGCGCCCTGGCGCCTCGTAGAGCACGACGGTCCTTTGCTCGTCGCGCAGCTCTCCCAGGCGTCGCTTACGATCCGCACCTTTTCGGGGGAGGAACCCCTCGAAGCAGAAACGGTCGGTGGCGAGCCCGCTCACGACCAGTGCCGCGAGAGCTGCGCTCGGACCTGGTACCGCGCGAACCTCGATCCCCGCTTCCACAGCACGCGCGACCAGCCGAGCGCCGGGGTCGGAGATTGTGGGAGTGCCGGCATCGCTCACCACCGCGACGGTCTCGCCCGCCGCCAGTCGCGCGAGCACCTGCTCGACTCGCGAAGCCTCGTTGTGGCCGTGCAGGGACAGGAGGTTGCGTCCTCGCACCCCGGCGTGCGAGAGCAGCTCCCGTGTGCGCCGCGTGTCCTCGCAACAGACGAGGTCGGCGGCACCGAGGGTGGAGACCGCGCGGGGGGGCAGGTCGCCGAGGTTGCCGATCGGGGTGGAGACGAGAACGAGAAGGCCTCCGTGGTTGCTCAAGTGCCCTCGTGCAGCTCGAGCCGGTCCCCTTCGCGCAGGCGCCAGCGCTCGAAGGCTCCGGCCTCGGCCTCGAGGACGCTGCGGCACCTTCGCCTCGGCAGGGCCAGCCTCCAGGGACGCAGCTGCACCAGCCCTACCACGGTGAGGTCGCGGTCCAAGAACGCCACGTCGATGGGAAACCTCATCCCGATCGTGTGCACCGAACGGGTGCGCGTGAGTACGAGCGCGCCGTCGTAACCCGCCCGCCCGAGAAGGCCGCGCATCCTCGCGGCGTAGGAACGGGCCACCTCGGCAGTCGCCAGCACGTCGCCGTCGCGCAGGAGCCATGCTGTCATCTCGTTCACACGTTGAACCTGATCTCGAGTACGTCGCCGTCGGCCACGACGTAGTCCTTGCCCTCGGTCCGCAATCGTCCCGCCGCTTTGGCGGCCCCCCACGACCCGAGCTCGATCAGCTCGTCCCAGTGGATCACCTCGGCGCGTATGAAGCCCCGCTGGAGGTCCGAGTGGATCACGCCGGCGCACTGGGGCGCGGTCGCCCCGGCGCGAAAGCTCCACGCGCGCGACTCCTTGTCGCCGGTGGTGAGAAAGGTTCGCCGGCCGAGCAGCTGGTACGCCTTGTGCGCGACACGGGCGAGAGCACCCTCTCCGAGGCCGAGCCCTTCGAGGAGCTCCGAGCGCTCGGTCTGCGACAGCTGGGCGGCCTCTGCCTCCAGCTGCACGCACACCCCCAGGGCCTCGCCGCGCCCCCCGAGAGCCTCGAGGACGGGATCCACCAGAGCGTCCTCCTTGCCGAGCTGGTCCTCTCCGAGATTCACGACGGCCAGCACCGGCTTGTCGGTCAGGAGGAACATGCCCTTGAGCGACGCTCTCTGCGAGGAGTCGAGGTCGCTGCGGTAGAGCGGGGTGCCCGCCGACAAGGTCTCGAGCGCCGCCTCGATCGCCGAGACCTCGGTTGCGAGCGACTTGTCGGACTTCGCCGCGCGTCGGCGCTTGTCGAGCTGCGCCTCCACCGTGGCCAGGTCGGCGAGGACCAGCTCCAGCTCCAGCGAGCCCAGTGCCTCGACTGGGTCGGCCTCACCCGGCACCTCGGGATCCTCGAAGGCGCGCAGCACCAGGCAGATGGCGTCCACCTCGCGAATGCCCCCCAGGAAGCGATTGCCCAAGCCCTCGCCCGTCGACGAACCGGGCACGAGGCCGGCGATGTCGACCATCTCCACGACGGCATGGACCACCTTGCGGCTCGCGCTCATCTCGGCGAGGGCGTCGAGCCGGGCATCGGGCAGCGGAGCGGAGCCCAAGGAAGTCTCGGTGGTCGTGAAGGGGTGCGGCGCGACCGGCGCGGAGGTCCCGGTCAGCGCGTTGAACAACGAGGTCTTGCCGGCGTTGGGGAAGCCGACGAGGCCCAGCCGCTCCATCGCCCACGACGCTACTCGTCCCGTCGTAGCGCACCACCGCGCCTGTAATCTCGAGCCTCCCGCCGGCCTACGGTGCCCGCGCTGGTATCGTTCGCCCCATGTCCAAGCGGACCGACAAACGCAAGGCGCGCAGCAAGAAGAAGGCCAACCACGGCAAGCGGCCCAACGCCGGACGCGGCTGAGCCCGTCGGGGAGACCGTCAGGGACGAAAGGTGAGCCCGCGGTCCTCGAGTAGGCCGACAAGGGGCGTGGGCAGGTCGGAGATGATCCCGTCGACCCCGAGGTCGCACATCCGGGCCATCTCCTTCTCGTCGTTGACGGTCCAGACGTGGACCGCCAAGCCTGCCTCGTGGGCCGCGTCCAAGAACTTGTTGTCCACCAGCACTATGTCTCCGCGCACTGCCGGAACCTGGAGTACGACGTGGGACGTCGGTGGGGCCGGCGTGCCGTCGTGCAGGGCGCGCCAGAAGTGGGCCACGGCGAGGGTCCCGGCCGAGGTGGCCACGTCCGGGGCGAAGAGGGCGAAGGCGTCGGTGGCCGCGTCGAGGAACGATGCGACGATGACGCGCTCGGTGTGCCCGTGCCGGGCGAGCGCACTGGCCAGCAGCTCCTCGTAGGGCTCTACTGCGGGCGCGGTCGCCTTGATGTCGAGGTTGAGGGCGACCTCTGGGTGGTCGTCCATCAGGTCGAGCACCTCTTCGAGCGTGGCGATGCAGAAGTCCCGATCCGCCGGGGCGCGCCCCCGGTAGGTGTACGACTCGGCGGACCTCCCAGGGGTCTCGTCGGAACCCGGAGCGAACCAATAGGCGTTGTCTAGCGAGCGCAGCTGCGCGAGCGTGAGGTCGCGGATGGGTCCGTGCCCTGCCGTGGTCCGGTCGACCGTCGAGTCGTGGCACACCACCAGCTGCCGGTCAGCCGTTGCGTGCACGTCTAGCTCGATACCGGTAACCCCGAGCTCGAGGGCCCTGCCGATGGCGAAGAGCGTGGACGACGGGGCCTCCCAAGCCCCTCCCTGGTGCGCGTAGGAGAGGACGCGACGGCTGAGCCACGGGTTGGAAGCCGCCGAGCTCACTCGAGCAGCTTCCTGAGGTCGATCTGCGGCCTCGCGCCGATGTGGGATATGACCTCCGCTGCGCACAGGCCCCCGATCCGCGCACAGTCACGGGGTTCGTGGCCGTGCGTCAACCCGTACAGGAACCCCGCCGCATAGAGGTCCCCTGCGCCGGTCGTGTCCACCACGCGTCCGACCGGTTGGGCTGGGATCGACACCGGCGCTCCCGCGCCGAGCACCACCGAGCCCAGGTGTCCCCTCGTGACGGCGACGAGCACGCCGGTGGACTGCGCAGCCTCGAGGGCAGCGTCGAAGCTCGGCGACCCGAAGAGCATCACCGCCTCCTCCTCGTTGGCGAACAGGACGTCGACGTCGTCGCGCAACAGGTCGAGGAACTCTCGTTGGTGCCTTCGCACGCAGAAGGGGTCCGACACCGTGAGGGCGACGAGCGCGTCGTTGGCGTGGGCGATCTCGACGGCGCGGCGCATGGCCGCCTTCGCCGACCCCACGTCCCACAGGTATCCCTCGAGGTACACGACCTGTGCTCGCGCCACGAGCTCCTCGTCCACGTCTTCGGGCCCGAGGGTCGACGCCACCCCCAGATGGGTCGCCATCGTCCTCTCGCCGTCGTCGGTGACGAGCACGAGGCACCGTCCCGTAGCGGTATCCGAAGATCCCACCTCCGGCAGCTTCGCGACAGCGAGCTTCCCCACGTCCACCCCGGCGGCACCGATGTCGTGGACGAACACCTCGCCGAGCTCGTCGTCGGCCACCTTGCCCACGTAGCCCGCGCGCCCGCCGAGCATCGCCACCCCGACGGCGGTGTTGGCCGCCGACCCCCCGGAGATCTCGGTGCCCGGGCCCATCTCGCGGTACACCCGGGCGGCGGCCTCGAGGTCGACCAGGGTCATGCTCCCCTTCGCCAGCCCGAGAGTCTCCAGGAGTCCCTCGGAGGTGCGGGCCAAGACGTCGACGAGAGCGGACCCGACCACGACCACGTCGAACACCCCTCCGGGTCCGTGGCGTTGCGGGGGGAGGTCGGCTCCTTGCACGGCCCGAAAACTACCAAGGCGGATAGCCTCGTCCGATGCCCGGTCATGCGGACATCGGTGGTGGCGAGGAGCCGGCGGCCCATCGCCTCCCCTATTCCGTCGAGCCGCGTCGCTACGAGCTGCGCCTCGCACCTGACCTCGAGTCCGCGACGTTCACCGGCGAGGTCCGAATAGAGGCCACCGCGCACGAGAGCTTGTCCGAGGTCCTCCTCAACGCCGCCGAGTTGACCGTGCTGTCGGCAGAGGTGGTAGCTGGCGACTCCAAAGCCCTCGCGGCGGAGGTGCGGCTGGACCCCGACCGCGAGCGGGTGGCGCTGAGGAGTCCGGAGGTCCTGCCGGCAGGCCCGCTCGAGATCCGTTTGGAATTCGCCGGGGTGCTGAACGACCAGCTCCACGGTTTCTACCGCTCCACTTTCGTCGACGCCGGCGAGAACACCCGGACCATCGCCACGACCCAATTCGAGGCGACAGACGCCCGGCGAGCGTTCCCGTGCTTCGACGAGCCGGACCGCAAGGCGGTGTTCGCGGTCAGCCTCGACGTGCCGGCCGGTCTCGGCGCCTTCTCGAACGGCCCTGTGGTCGAGGACTCACCGCTGCCGGGCGGTGCGCGTCGAGTGCGCTTCGCCGACACGATCCCGATGTCGAGCTATCTGGTCGCGTTCGTGGTGGGCCCCCTGGTCGCCACCGACCCCGTGGACGTGGACGGAGTTGCGGTGCGAGTCGTGCACGTACCGGGCAAGGAGACCCTCACCGCGTTCGCGCTGGAGGCCGCCGCGCACTCGCTCGAGTTCTTCACCGAATGGTTCGGCCTTCCATACCCGGCCGAGAAGCTCGACCTTCTCGCGATCCCCGACTTCGCCTTCGGGGCGATGGAGAACCTGGGCTGCGTCACCTTTCGCGAGGCGGTCCTCCTCGTCGACCCTGCCCGCGCTTCACGCCTAGAGCTCGAGCGCGTCGCAGACGTCGTCTCGCACGAGATCGCCCACATGTGGTTCGGAGACCTCGTGACAATGAAGTGGTGGAACGGGATCTGGCTCAACGAGGCGTTCGCGACGTTCATGGAGCTCAAGTGCGTCGACCACTTCCGCCCGCAGTGGGAGCGCTGGGTCAGCTTCGGCATGGAGCGCGACGCGGCGATGGAGATCGACGCGCTTCACACCACGAGGCCTGTCGAGTACCCGGTCGGACCGCCCGAAGAGGCACAGGGGATGTTCGACGTTCTCACCTACCAGAAGGGCGCGGGCGTGCTGCGCATGCTCGAGCAATACCTGGGCGCCGATCGTTTCCGCGACGGGGTGAGGAGGTACCTGTCCGAGCACCTGCTCTCCAACACCGAGACCTCGGATCTCTGGGACGCGATCGAGGCGGCGAGCGGCGAACCCGTACGCGAGATCATGGACAGTTGGATTCTCCAAGGCGGCTTCCCCGTCGTGACGGCCGCCGAGGCCGGCGAAGAGGGCGACCGGGCTGAGCCAGGCGCGAGATCGTCGCCCCGAGAGAGCACCGCCGGCTCGGCGCAGCGATGGATCCTCGACCAGCAGCCTTTCTCCTACTCCCCTGTCCCCCCCGCCGGCGCTGAGAGCTCGATCGGTTCCCGATGGCACGTTCCCGTGATGGTGCGGCACCTGGGCACAGGTGCGCCTTCGGACCTCCGCCTGCTCCTCGGTGCGCAGTCCCTCCCGCTCGAGCTCGATGCGGCGCCCCCGCGCGGGGAGTCCGGGCGAGCCCCGCTGCTCTTGAACGCCCGCGGCAGCGGGTACTACCGGGTGAGCTACCCCGCTGCCCACCTCCGCAGGCTGGCGGCCGTGATGGGCTCGCTCGAGCCGCTGGAGCGCCGCAACCTGCTCGGGGACACGTGGGCGTCGGTGGTCGCGCTGCGTTCGGCGCCAGGCGAGTTCCTTCTCCTCGCTGAGGCTCTGGGGCCCGAGGACCACCCAGACGTGTGGGCTCCGGTCACCTCGGCGCTGTCCTTCCTCGACCACGCAGTCGACGACGCGGTGCGTCCCCAGCTCGCCGCCTACACGAGGGCGCTGCTCGGTCCGTTGCTCGCACGGCTCGGGTGGGAGGCCGAGGAGCACGAGGAGGAGCGCAGGGCGACGCTGCGCTCGGCGGTGCTCGGGACCCTCGGCACCGTCGGCGAGGACACAGAGGTGCGCGCGCGGTGCTCGATACTCGAGGCCGATTACCTGGCCGGAAGGGGCTCTATCGACCCGGACATCGCCGCGGCCGTCGCAGGGGTTGCGGCTTCGGCAGGGTCGGAGCGCGAGTTCGAGTCGTTCCTCGACCGCTATCACCACCCAGCCACTCCCCAGGAGGAGATCCGCTACTTGTACGCGCTTGCGGGCTTCGAGTCCCCTGCCCTGAGCCGACGGGCATTCGAGCTCGCCTTGGGCGAGGTGCGGACGCAGAACGCGCCCTTCCTCGTGCAGCTCCTCCTCTCCAACCGCTTCAACGGGCCCGCGACGTGGGGACGCGTGAGCGAGCACTGGGAGGCGCTGGTGGCCCGCGTGCCTTCACAGACGGTGCCCAGAATGCTCGAAGGAGCCAAGCTGCAGTGCCGTGACGCCGCGCTCGCCGGCGAGATCAGGGGATTCCTCGCGCGGCATCCGCTGCGCACGGGCCAGCGCACAGTGCAGCAGATGCTCGAGCGCCTGGAGGTCAACGTGGCCTTCTCCACCCAATTGCGCGCGGTCGCGGGTACCGAGCTAGCGGCAGCCGTCGACCGTCTCGGCGGCTGAGGATCCACGCCCCAAGGATGCCGGCATGAGCCTGGCGGTGGCCGGCGTCACCTTCGGGATCATCTTCGTAGCAGAGCTCCCGGACAAGACGATGATCGCCACGATCATCCTGTCGAGCCGCTACCGCCCCTGGCCGGTGTTCGTGGGGGCGGGGGCCGGGATGGTCGTGAACAGCGCCGTCGCGGTGGGCGCTGGGAGGCTGCTCGCGCTGGCGCCACACCGCGTCGTGGAGGCTGTCGTCGCTGCCCTCTTCGCTGCGGGTGCCTCGTACTTGATCCTCACTCGCGAGTCGACCGAGGAGCGACAGGGAGAAAGGGAGGCGGACAAGTTCCGCACCAACTGGCACATCATCCTCGCAAGCTGGGCCGTGATCGTTGTCGCCGAGCTCGGCGACCTCACCCAGATCCTGACGGCCAACCTGGCCGCCCACTATCGCCGGCCCTGGTCGGTGTTCGCCGGCGCCACCGCGGCCCTCGTGATGGTGATGGCGATCGGCGTGATGAGCGGGCGCGCCTTGATGCGGGTGCTGCCCCTCGAGGTCATCCGCAAAGGCGCCGGGATGCTCCTGCTCGGCTTCGCCGTGTACTCGGCGGTGTCGGCGGCGAGCTGACTCGCCGCGAACGCGAGCTGCGAGCCCCGGACTCGGTGGCGAGCCCGCGGTCCGGTTGCCGCCCGCCGCTGCGTGCGGGAGGATCTTCGAGGAGGCTGCAAATGCCCTACAACCAGGCACGGGTCGTGCACGACGCCGACGCTCACCTCATGGAGACCCCCACGTGGCTCTGCGACCATGCAGAGCAGGACGTGCGCGACAGGATCGCGCCACTGCGTTACCCGGGCGGCAACGAGCTGCGCCAGACGGGCGACGTGACCGACCAACAGCGCGACCTCGCCGCGGCGTTCGAGCGCCTGAGGGCCCGCCACGCCTCGGAGGAGTACCGGCAGGACGAGGAAGAGCAGATCATGTCCCGGAAGAACTTCGCCGCCACCGGGTCCTTCGTCGCAGAGGACCGCTCCAGGGCGCTGGACCTCCTCGGGTTCTCCAGCCAGCTCGTGTTCAACACCTTTCACAACCGCCGGCTTCGTGATTGGGAGCACAGCGGCGACCTGGACCTCGCCTACGGCGCCGCACGAGCGCACAACCGCGGCATGGTCGAGTGGTGCTCGGCCGACCCCCGGCTACTGCCGACTTGCTACGTGCCCCTCGCCGACCCCCGTCGCTCGGCCGCCGCGGCACGCGAGGCGATCTCGATGGGCGCAGCCGCGCTGCTGGTGGCCTCGGGGTGCCCCCCGAGCCACTCGCCGAGCCACCTGGACCTGGACCCGGTATGGGACACCGCCCAGGAGGCGGGGATCCCGGTCGTCTTTCACGTGGGCGGAACCGGGGACTTGATCGACCCCAACTACTTCCGCAACGGCCTCCCGGTCCCGCCGGACTTCCACGGCGGGGAGGAGAACTTCCGGTCGGTCGACTACATGGGCATACCGGGCCCGCCCGCGCAGACTTTGGCGACGATGATCTTCGACGGAGTCCTCGACCGCTTCGAGACGCTCCGCTTCGGGGTGATCGAGCAAGGCGCCATATGGGTGCCTTCGTGGACACGCCAGATGGAAGCGGCATTCGAGGCATTCGCCCGCCACGAGGAGCGTCTGCGCAAGCTGTCGCTTCGCCCCACGGAATACGTCGAGCGCCAGGTGCGCGTGACCCCTTACCCCACCGAGGACGTCGGTTGGATCATCGAGCAGAGCGGCCCCGAGATCTGCATGTTCTCTTCCGACTACCCCCACGTCGAAGGGGGAAGGAGGCCGATCGAGCGCTTCGAGGCCTCCCTCGGCGACGCTTCCGAGGACACGAGGGAGCACTTCTACCGCGCCAACTTCCTCGACCTGATGGGCACGGCGGCCGCCGCGATCGCGGCCTGAAGCGCGACCCGGTCGGCGCGCGGCGAGTGGAGCGCATCAGACGGTGAGGTCCCGATGAGCGAGAGGCTCGAGGTCCTGCTCGCCCGCGCGCGCTCCACCAAGGGCTTCATGCCCGAAGACGAGGGCATGGCGCTGTACGACGCTGCCGTACGTGCCGGCACACGGGCGACCGGCGCCACCTTGGTGGAGATCGGAGCCTGGTGCGGAAAATCCACCGTGTACCTGGGAGCGGCCGCGGAGCAGACCGGCGCGGTGCTCTTCAGCATCGACCACCACCACGGTTCAGAGGAGAACCAGGCGGGCTGGGAGCATCACGATCCCGAGGTCGTCGACCCTGCGAGCGGTCGCATCGACACACTGCGCTTTTGGCGGGAGACCGTTGAGGAAGCCGGCCTGAGCCCGAGCGTGGTCGGCATGGTCGGCGACTCGCCCACGATCGCAGCGCGCTGGAGGACGCCACTCGAGCTGTGCTTCATCGACGGGGGCCACGGTTCGGAGCCGGCCTGGGCCGACTTCGAGGGCTGGTCGCCGCATGTGGCGGTCGGCGGGTGGCTCGCCATCCACGACGTCTTTGCCGACCCGTCCGAGGGCGGGCGCCCTCCCTACGAGCTGTGGTGCGCGGCGCTCGCCTCCGGGGAGTACGTCGAGGACGGCGAGCGCGGCTCCCTCAGGGTGCTCAGAAGGATCGAGCCTCCCCGCGCAGCTCGGTGAGGTCGAGCCCCCCGGGGATCGAGTCACCTCTGAACAGGCCAGCCGCAGGCGTCGAGTCCGATAGCGCGTCGGCCGCCAGCACGATCGCACCGGCGGTGTAGGTGGTGCGCTCGGCGAAGGGAAACGTGACTCGTTCGGGGTAGACGATCCCCGTCCAGTACGAGCCGTCGGAGCAGCGGTGAGCACGGGTCCACTCGAGCAGCCGCATCGCTTCGTCGCGCCTACCGAGGGCGTCGAGCGCCAGCGCGAACTCCGCCGTCTCGGCCGCGGTGACCCACGGCCCGGTCGAGACGCAGCGGACCCCGAGGCCGTCCATGACGAAGGTGTCCCACCACCCGTCGATACGGCCGTCGGCGGGAGCTCCCTCCAGGGCGCCGGAAAGGACCGGGTAGTACCAGTCCATGGCGAACTCCTGCTTGGGCTCGAAGACATGGGGGGTGCGCGCGATGGCGTGCGCGAGGCGGCCCGCCGCCAGCTCCCAGTCCGGACGCTCGAGCCCGAGCGCCTCGGCGCAGGCCACGCCGCAGCGCAGCGCGTGGTAGATGGACGACGAGCCGGTGAGCAGCGGGTAGCGGCCCGGCCGTCCGTCGGGGTCTACCGACCACAGCACAGCTCCGTCGTCGTCCTGGTAGCGCAGCACGAAGGCCAGCGCCGCGTCGACCACGGGCCACATCTCTTCGAGGTGCGCTGTGTCGTCGGTGACACAGAAGTGGTGCCACGCCCCGGTCGCGACGTACGCGCAGGTGTTCGTGTCGAGGCGTGGGTCCTTCACGCCGCTACCGGCGAGGTAGTAGTTGAACCAGGAACCGTCGGGGAGCTGGGTGTCCGCAAGCCACCGGTAGGCGAGCTCCGCCTCCTCGCGCATCCCGACGACCGTGAGCGCCATAGCGGCCTCCACGTGGTTCCAAGGGTCGCAGTGCCCGCCCTCGAACCATGGGATCATGCCGTCGCGTCTTTGGACCGCGGCGATCGACTCCGCTGTCGCCAACACCTCCTCCGCGTCGATCACTCCCGGCACCTCGGGGACCGAGACGAGGCCGGCGGGAGCAGAGCGGTCGGCCGGAACGCGAAGCTCGGTCGGCGCCGGGACGGGGACCGGAGCGGGGATGGGGATCGGCCTCATGCCGGCTTGGTCACGTAGACGACGAGGCTCTTGCCGAGGAGCGGGTTGAGGAGCTGCTCGGCCACGCGCGTGAGCCGCGGGGCCCGAACGATGTCCCACACGAGGACGCGGTGGTAAGCGCGGACCAACGGGTGATCCTCACGGCGTGGGCCCACCCAGCAACGCAACCACCAGTACGGCGAGTGCAGCGCGTGCGCGTGATGGGAGCCGAACGGCTCGAGGCCTGCCCTGTTGAGCCTTCTCAGCAGGATCGAACGTCGGTAGATGCGGACGTGGCCGCCCTCGACTTCGTGGTACTCACGCGAAAGGGCCCAGTTGACGGCCTCGGGGCCGAACCTCGGCACGGTCACGGCCATGGTGCCGCCGGGGCGCAGCACGCGCGCGAGCTCGAAGAGGGCCGTCTCGTCCTCGTCGATGTGCTCGAGGACCTCGGAGGCGATCACCCTGTCGAAGCTCGAGTCGCGAAAGGGCAGATGGAGCGCATCTCCCTGCACGACCCCGGCCTCTTCCTCTGCCGGCACCTCCTTGGCGTCCACCATCGCCCCGATCGTGTCGCGCACCTTGGCCACCTCCTGAGCCTGCGCGTCGAGAGCCACGACCCGCGCCCCGAGGCGGAACGCGCCGAAGGCGTGGCGACCGCCGCCGCACCCGAGGTCGAGAAGGCGCTCACCGCCTCGCACGCCCAGGCGCATGTAGTCGACGGTCAGCACGGCACGGTGTCCTTCGAGTGCTGCTCGAGTAGCACCCGGTACTGCTCGGCGGTGCCGGCGGCGGTGGCCTGCCACGTGAAGCGTCCGAGCACCCGCCTGCGGCCCGCTTCACCGAGACGGGCCGCGAGCTGGTCGTCGTCGAGGACTCGCCGGATCCCCGCCGCCAGGGCCTCGGGGTCGCCCGGCTCTACCAGGAGTGCGGTTGAGCCGTCCGCCCCGACCACCTCGGGAAGCGCCCCCCCGGTGGTCGCCACGAGCGGCCGGCCGCAGGCCATCGCCTCGATCGCGGGCAGCGAGAAGCCCTCGTACAGCGAGGGGACGACTGCGACTTGGGCCTCTGCATAGAGGCGCGCCAGCTCCTCGTCGCTCACCCCGCTCACACAGCGCACCGCCCGCGCGAGCCCGAGCCGCTCGATCGTCCGAGCCACCGGCCCGCCTTCGCGGGGCCGGCCGATCACCACCAACTCGAGGTCGCGCTCTGTGAGGAGCTTCGCAACGGCTTCGAGCAGTGGCACGAGCCCCTTCATCGGCACGTCGCTGGAAGACGTGACCATCACACGGCCCGGGACCCGACGCAGCTCCGGGCGGGGGCGGAACACCGTGTGATCCACTCCCACCGGCACGACCGTCATTCGGCTCGACTCCACCCCCATGTGCAGCGCGATGTCGGCCTTCGAGGATTCCGACACGGTCACGATCCGCGGAAGGCTCCTCGCCACGCGCACCTGCATGCGCAGGAACCCGAACCACCGGCGCTGCGTGGTCCTGCGCCAGACGTTCTCTGCGTGGCTGAGGGCCAGCTCGCGGTCCACGGTGATCGGGTGATGGAGAGTGGTGAGCAACGGCCAGCCGTCGGCGAGCATGCCGAGAAGCCCGGAGCCGAGGCACTGGTTGTCGTGCACGACGTCGAACGCGCCGAGGCGCTCCGCGAGGATCTTGCGTGCCCTCAAGGAGAAGGTGAGCGGCTCACCAAACCCGGCGCTGCACATGACCGCCATCTCCCGAAGGTCGATCGCCGAGTGGAACTCGCGCGGGTGCGGCAGGCGAAAGGGATCGGGTTCCCTGTAGAGGTCCAGGCTGGGCACGGGGGTGAAACCCACCGGGTCGTCGAGCTCGGGCCACGGCTGACCCGCGAGCACCTCGACCGAGTGGCCCATCGCCGCGAGCTCACGGGTCAGGTGCCTGGTGTAGACGCCCTGGCCGCCGCATCGTGGGTTGCCCCTGTAGACAAGGAAGGCGACTCGGAGGCCGCCGGGCTCGGGGGGCGGCGCAGGACGAGGCTCGGGGACCTCGATCAGCTTGCTGCGCGACCACGACTCGCGTATCTCGGCCAATCGCGCGAGCGGGCCCTTAGGCACGCAGGTCCCCCAGCCCGGCGATCATGGCCGGTCAGCCTCCCCCGGAACCGGCTCGGCACGCAAGCGGTCGGCCTCGCACTACGTTTGTGGGCGGCAACACGCGCTCGAGGAGCGGCCGCGGCATGGACATCGAGATCCTGCACCTGTCCAGCATCGTGAAGAGCGATCTTGTGGACAAGGAGGGGGACCGCCTCGGGCGGGTAGAGGACCTGATCGTGAGGGTCGGCGACTCGCCCCACCCCCCCCTTTCTGGTGTCGTCGTGCGAATCGGCCGCCGGGCGATGTTCGTACCCATCCACCGCATCGCCGACATCCGTCCCGGGCGCGTAGAGCTCGTGGGCGAGACGCTGAGCCTCGGCCGGTTCGTGCGCCGACCGGGAGAGCTGCTCCTCGCCGGCGACCTGCTCGCCCGCCATCTGATCAACTTCTCCGGAGCGCGCCTGATCAGGGCCAACGAGATCGAGATCGCCAAGCTCGAAGGGCGCTGGGAGGTGGTCGGGGTCGACCCGAGCCCTCGCGTGGCGTTACGGAGCCTCTTACCGAGGCCTCTCGCGCGACATATCCACGGCGGCAACCTCGTGGACTTCGCGAGCATCGAGCCCTTCGTCGCCCACGTCCCTACCGCCAGGCTGCGCATTCCGTATCGGAAGCTGGCCAAGCTCCACCCCGCGCAGATCGCCGACCTGGTCGAGGCCGCCTCCCACGACGAAGGGGAGGAGATCATCGAGGCGGTCGGCCAGGACCGCGAGCTCGAAGCGGACGTGTTCGAGGAGCTCGACGAGGAGCACCAGCTCGAGTTCATCCGCTCGCGCTCGGACTCCGAGGCCGCCCGACTTCTGGCGACCATGGCTCCGGACGACGCTGCCGACCTGCTCAGCGACCTCGATCAGGAGCGGCGACTCCCGGTGCTCACGCTCATGCCCCCTGCGCACCAGCGCAAGATCCGCGCGCTGCTCAGCTACAACCCCGAGACCGCCGGCGGACTCATGGGCCCGGACTTCCTTTGCCTGCCGGAGACGACCCCGGTGGCAGAGGTGCTCGAAGCCCTGCGCGCGAGCCAGGCGCCCCCCGAGGCGCTCGCGGTCGTCTTCGCCAGCGGGCCGGACGGCCGCGTGAGCGGATCGGCCTCGGTGGTGTCGCTGGTGAAGGCCGAGCCCTCGACCGAGCTCGGCTCGGTGGTCCGCCCCAACCCCGCCCACGTGCACCCCGACTGGGATCTCCACGCGGTGGTGCGCAAGATGTCGGACTTCAACCTGACGGTCGCGCCGGTGATGGACGACGAGCACCGCATGATCGGGGTCATCACGGTCGACGACGTCCTGGAGCTGATGCTGCCGACGGGATGGCGACGCGACTTCGGCATGGCGGTCGCAGAGGACTGAGAGGACCAGCGTTCAGGGCCTGTAGGGGGCACGCTCGACTATCATGCAGGTTCTGATCAGCCGAGCTTCGCTCGCCACGCCGCGCCGAGGGTGCTGCTGGCGGGCGGGGACGTGCGCCGGGGCCCGCCCCCGGCGAGCCCGGCCCCCCACCGGGCGACACCTCTCCGGGGAGACCGGCTGACGCGGGGTGAGACGAAGGAGCAGCGCTGCACGCCGACAGTGGGTCACCACGACCGCGAACGCGCGCACGCCACAAGTCAGGAGCGTCTCCCGCCGGACTGACGGGAGGTTGACCTGAGCCTGGGCGTGCGCGCCGCACACGCACGCCCAGGAACCGTCAACCTTCGGGAGGTCCAGCAATGGCCGACGAGGCCCTCGACACCGAGAACGCCAGCGCCGTCCTCGACGAGGCGCACCTCGGCGACATCCAGGGGGCCCTCGGTACCATCCGTGTCCACGACACCTCGCCGCGCCGTTCGTGGCGCGCCCGGCTGCTCACCTTGCTGGCCGTCATCGGACCGGGCCTTATCGTGATGGTCGGGGACAACGACGCCGGTGGCGTGGCCACCTACGCGCAGGCGGGCCAGAACTACGGCCTCACCCTCCTGTGGACGCTGCCGCTGCTCATCCCGATCCTGATCGTGAACCAGGAGATGGTTGTGCGTCTCGGGGCGGTGACAGGTGTAGGGCACGCCCGCTTGATCAAGGAACGCTTCGGGAAGTTTTGGGGCGCGTTCAGCGTGGGCGACCTGTTCGTCCTGAACTTCCTCACCATCGTCACCGAGTTCATAGGCGTCAGTCTCGCTCTGGGCTACTTCGGCGTGAGCCCCTACATCTCGGTCCCTCTCGCTGTGCTGGGCCTCGTGGCGATGACCGCGACGGGAAGCTTTCGCCGCTGGGAGCGCTTCATGCTCGTCTTCATAGTCGCCAACTTCCTGGTGATCCCGCTGGCGATCTACGCACATCCCCACGCCGGGGGTGTCCTGCACGGGTTCGTGGTGCCGGGGGTGCGCGGGGGCTTCAACTCGACCTCGGTGCTGCTGATCATCGCGATCGTGGGCACCACCGTCGCGCCGTGGCAGCTGTTCTTCCAGCAGTCGAACATCGTCGACAAGAGGATCACGCCGCGATATATCAACTACGAAAGAGCCGACACGGTCATCGGCTCGTTCGTGACAGTGCTCGGCGCGAGCCTGATCACGATCACCGCCGCCTTCGCCTTCGCTCACACGTCCTTGGCGGGGAGGTTCACCAACGCTGCCGGAGTGGCCCACGGTCTTGCGCGGTACCTCGGTCACGGGACGGGGGTGCTCTTCGCGATCCTGCTCCTGAACGCCTCGATCATCGGCGCCGCGGCAGTCACCCTGTCCACCTCGTATGCGTTCGGGGACATCTTCGGCATGCGGCACTCCCTGCACCGCAGGCTGGGTGAAGCCAAGTTCTTCTATGCGTCGTACGCAGGGATCGTGGCCCTGGCAGGGGCGATCGTGCTGCTCCCCGGGGCGCCGCTCGGCCTCATCACGACCGCCGTCCAGGCCTTGGCGGGCATCCTCCTGCCGAGCGCGACCGTCTTCCTGGTGCTCCTCTGCAACGACAAGGGCGTCCTCGGTCCCTGGGTCAACCGACCGTGGCTCAACGCGTTGGCGACCCTGATCGTGTCGACCCTCTTCGTCCTGTCGCTCATCCTCATGGCCACGACCGTCTTCCCGCATGTGAACGTAGGGGCGTTGCTCGTCGTCCTCTGCGCGGTGCTCGTCGTGGTACTCGGCGCGTCCGGTTTGCTCTACGCGAGGGCGTTACGCGGCCGCGCAAAGCCGGAGGCGATTCCGAGCTACCGGCGCGACACGTGGCGAATGCCGCCGCTCAGCCTGCTGGAGCGCCCGCCGTGGTCCCGGGGGCGGACCCTCACCATGTACTCGATGTACGGGTACGTGATCCTGTCCGTCGCCCTGCTCCTTGTGAAGGCGGTGCAACTCGGTATACACAAATGACCCGCGCGGAAGCGCTACCCGGCGGGCAGCCGGACTCGCGCTAGAGAAGGACCTCGTCGAGGCTGACCGCGCGCAGGCCGAGATCCTCGAGCCTGCCGGCGAGCGGCCCCAGCGAGGCGTGCGTGCGCGCGGCGGTGCCCGGCGGGCACATGACGTCGGTGTCGTGCAGCAGCACGATCGCTCCGGCCTCCAGGCGTCGCTCGAGCCGGGCGAGCACCGGGACCGGGGAGGGCTCGGCCCACTCGCGCCCCCACGCCGACCACAGGACCACCTCCATGTCATGGCGCCTGGCCTCGAGAACCGTGCTAGCCGTGAGCTGCCCGTAGGTCGGCCGGTACCAGCGCGGGCGCGCTCTCAGCGCCTCGAGCACCTCCACGGAGCGCCCGATGTCACGCCGGATCCACGCCGGTGAGCGCAGCAGATGATGCTCGTGCACCTGCCCGTGCGAACCGACCCCGTGGCCGCGGCGGAGGATCTCTGCGACCAGATCAGGATGGGCCTCGGCCAGGCTGCCCAGCACGAAGAACGTCGCCCTCATCGCGTAGGCATCGAGTAGGTCCAAGGTACGCGGGGTCGTCTCGGGCGAGGGGCCGTCGTCGAAGGTGAGGGCGACCGCGCCCGCCGACGGCGCCCGCCAGCGGCACCAGCCGAAGGGCAGGGCGGTCAGTGGCCACGGGGACCACTGGCCCAGCACGCACACGCTCGGCACGTAGTGAGCGAGGGCCGCCACGCCGACCGCGGCGCCCGCCCTGGCGGACCAGCGTTTCACGCCACGCCGAGCTCGGTCCCTGGCTGGGACTCCTCCACGACGACGTCCTTCGCCCGGGCGCGGGCCAGCTCGGCCTCGGCCCTGCGGTGCTCGTTGCGGTGACGCAGGGCGATGACAGCCGAAGCCAATACGGCCGAGCAGGCGCCGGTCATGAGCGCCACCCTCGGGCTCGACACCTGCGAGATCCATCCCACGAGTGGGGCCCCGATCGGTGCGGTCCCGAGAAAGCCGATCGCGTAGAGGGCCATGACGCGTCCGCGCATCGAGGGATCGACGCGCATCTGGATGGTGGAGTTGGCGGTTGCGATGAACGCGATGGACAGGGCCCCCATCGGGAAGATCAACCCGTACGCGCTCGGGAGCGTCGGAGCCAGCGCGACGGCTGCGATGAGCAGACCGAAGAGCATTCCGATGGTCGTGAGCCGGTGGAGCGACTGCTTGCCGCGGTTGGCCACCACCAAGCCGCCCACGACCGCTCCTCCCGCCATCAACGAGGTGAGCGCGGAGAAGGTTCCGGCACCCCCGTGGAAGGTCTCACGAGCGAACAACGGGAGGATCACGTTGAAGTTGTACACGAGGAGCCCCACCACGAACACGAGCAGCAGCGGCTCGCGCAGCCTGGGAGTGCGCCAGGCGTACGCGAGGCCCTCTTTGAGCTGACCCTTGGCGCGCTCGACACGTTCGGAGGGGTGCAGCTCCGAACGCCGCATCGACGCGAGCGCCACGATCACAGCGACGTAGCTCGCTGCGTTCACCTCGAAGCACACAGCGATGCCGACGGTGGCGATGAGGAGCGCTGACAGAGCGGGCCCGATCACCCGCGCGCCGTTCATCACGATGCTGTTGAGGCTGACCGCGTTGGGCAGGTCGGTCTTCCCGACCATCTCGACCACGAAGCTCTGCCTGGCGGGGTTGTCGAAGAGGTTCACGACGCCGAGCAGCAGCGCCAGGAGCCATACCTCCCACAAGTGCGCTGAGCCGACGGGCCCGTGGCCGATGGTGACGAGCAGCCCGAGGGCGAGGGCGAGCACTCCGGCCGACGCCTGTGTGCCGAGCAGCAGCGCCCTCTTGTCGACCCGGTCGACCACGAGCCCTCCCCACGCGCCCAGCAGCAGCATGGGAAGGAACTGCAGGGCGGTGGTGATCCCTACGTCCACGCCCGCCTGGCCGCGAGGGGCCAGGTACCTCACCACGAGCCACGCCTGGGCGACGCTCTGCATCCAGGTGCCGCTCACCGAGACGATCTGCCCGGTGAAGAAGAGCCGGTAGTTGCGGACACGAAGCGAACGGAAGGTCGTGTCTGCCAATGTGCGCAACCGACTCACTCCTCCAGGGTACCGAGAGCTGCCTTTACAGCCCCCGGCCCGGCGTCCCAGGCCCCTCGGCTCGGCCGTGGGTCATTAGCATCGGAGCCATGCTTCCCGACTACGCCGAGTACGAACAGGCCATCGGGCTCGACTGGTATCGCACGGACCCGAACCTGTCGTTTCTCTTGGACCACTACCTGAACGACCCCGCCGAGCGCGCCTTCGCCGAGGAGCACGTCGGCCGCTTCGGGCAGCTCGTGGGCCGCGTGGTGGCTCTGCGGGCCGAGGAGACCGACAAGCACGGGCCGGTGCTGCGTCGCTACGACCGCTGGGGGTACGAGGTCGACGAGGTGGTGCACCACCCGACCTGGACCGCCTCCAAGGAGGACCTCGTCCGAAACGGGTACGTGAGCCTCGAGACGTACTCCGGTAAGCCGGTGCCCGCTGTGGTCAGCGCTTCGCTCTCCTACCTCGTGTCCCAGGCCGAGACGGCGATCTTCTGCGGGCTCGGGATGACCGGCGCCGCCGCTGACATCGTCGAGCGCTACGGACCGGCTGCGACGCGCGACTCGCTCGTCGCAAGGCTGCGCAGCACCGATCCCGCAGAAGCCTGGGAGGGAGGGATGTTCCTGACCGAGCGTCAGGGAGGGAGCGACGTCGGCGCCAATACCACCAGCGCCGTGCGCGACGGCGACGAGTGGAGGCTCTTCGGCGACAAGCACTTCTGCTCGAACGTCGACGCCGAGGTCTTCATCGTCCTGGCGCGCCCCGAGGGAGCGCCATCGGGTAGCAGGGGCCTGGGCACGTTCATCGTCCCTCGCCTGCTTCCGGACGGCTCGCCGAACGGCTTCACCATCAAGCGCCTGAAGCCGAAGCTCGGGACCGTGGGGGTGCCGACAGGGGAGGTCAACCTCGACGGGGCGCTGGCGTGGCTCGCCTCGGACCAAGAAGCCCCGGGCGCGGACAACGACGCGCCGGGGGCCGTCGAGCCCGGGCGCGATTCGCGCGGCATCAACCGGATGATGGAGATGGTCAACGGGAGCCGATTCGGCGTGGCACTGATGGGGCTCGGGATCCACCGGCGCTCTTTCCTCGAGGCCGCCATATACGCAGCGCGCCGGTCTCAATTCGGCAACCGCATCGACAGTTACCCCCTGGTGCGCGAGACGCTCGTCGACCTGCTCGTGGACCTGGAGGCCGGTTTGGCCGGCACCTACGAGTGCGCCGCGGCCATGCGGACGGCTCCCGACGTGGAGTCGGGTCGGCTGCTGAGGCGCATCCTGATCCCCCTGTCGAAGATGCGCTGCACCCGGGTGGCCCTATGGGCCGCCTCTTCGGCCCTGGAGGTCTTCGGCGGGAACGGGTACATGGAGGACTGGCCCATCGCACGCCAATTGCGCGACGCGCAGTGCCACACCATCTGGGAAGGGACCGAGAACATCCTCTGCATAGACGTGCGACGCGCGATGCGTTCGGAGCAGGCTCATCTGGCGCTCCTCGCCCGCGTCGAGCGGGCCCTCGACGCGGCCTCGGGGCGCAAGGTCCTCGCCGGTGCGGTGGATGCGGTTGCCCGCACCACCGAAGAGGCCCGCAGCGCCATCGACTACTTGGCAGGCGCGGACGACGACCTGGCGCTGCTGCACTCGCGCAGGCTCGCCGAACTGCTCGCCGACCTCGCCCAGGGAGCATTGCTGGTGGAGGAAGCGGCCTGGGACCTCGACCGCCGGTCCGACGCTCGCAAGTCCGTGATCGCGCGGCGGTTCGTAGCCCACCGGCTCGAAGCCCGCGCGCTGCGGGGAATCTCCGACCCTGACCGAAGCGTGCTCGACCTGTTCGAGCAGATCGTGCGTTACGGACCGGTGGAAGAATCCGCACTGGTCGCCTGAGGCGCTCGGTACGGGCCCGGCCCTAAAAGAGGCCGGGCGAAAAGGCCCTCTATGCCTTGGGCACGTAGGAGCCGCGACCGAGCGCTACCGACACCGCCGGATCGGCGGTCTCGTCGACACCGCCGATCACCTGTGTCACCCAGTCGAGCCGGGACTTGAGGATCCTCTCGACCCCTCCCTGAAGCGTGGCGGAGGATATGGCGCAGGAGCTGCAGGCGCCGCGCAGCTCGACCTCGACCTCGCCGGTCTCCACGTCGAAAGAGACCAGCTCGAGATCCCCGCCGTCAGCCTGCACGGCAGGTCTCATCAGGTCGATGAGCTCCTTCAGCTCGCACTCGCGCTTGGAGCGTTCCTCGTCTGTCATCGTGGGCACCACCCTCCATTCTGCCGTGCCACGAGCCCCGCCGGTCACGAGGACGCTTCGGGTCTCTTGCCGGGCCCCGGGAGCCGCCCGCCGAGCCGCCGATCTCCGGAGAGGGCACGGGGGGCTCCTGGACGGCGCTCGGTTCGCCTTGGGTAGCATGGAGCGTGCCCCGCGAGTCGCCGGCGGTAGCCCAGCCGCTGCCGCGTGCTCCGGAGCCCGGTGGGCTCGGGATGCTCCTCCCAACCTTTCCCCAGCGGCGCTCGGCGTTGCCGACCGCCTCGGAGCTGGCGACCACCTGCCGGAGGGCTGAGGCTGCCGGGGCGTCTGCGCTCTGGGCCTGCGATCATCTCTTCTGGCACACTCCGGCAGTCGAGTGCCTCACCTCGGTGACCATCGCTGCCGCCGCCACCGAGAAGGCGACGATCGGACCGTGTGTGTTGCAGCTTCCGCTCCGTAACGCGACCGCGGTAGCGAAGCAGGTGGCCTCGCTCGACCACATCTCCGCAGGGCGCGTGGTGCTCGGCGTGGGGATCGGGAACCACCGCATGGAGTACGAGGCGGCGGGCGCCGGCTACGAGGGGCGGGGGCGGCGGCTGGACGAAGGCATCGCAGAGTTGCGCAGCGCCTGGGCCAGCGCCGCCGAGGACTCCCGTTTCCGCCAGCTCCCGCCGGCGTCGGTGCCGGTGTGGGTCGGAGGTTCGAGCGAGGCAGCTCTGAGGCGGGCAGCTCGCCTCGCTGACGGGTGGGTCCCACTGTTCGTTCCTCCTGCCGACTACGCCGTCGCGATGGAGCGACTCGACAAGGAAGCCGAGCGCGCCGGTCGCCACCCTTCGCAGGTCGAACGCGCCATCGTGGTCTTCGTGTCCGTCGGGGGCTCCGACGCTCAGATACGTGGTCTGGAATGGATGTCGTCGCTCTACTCGATAGCCCCCGCCGCATTCGAGCGCCACCTCGTGTCGGGCGACGCGCGCTCGGTCGCGCGGTCGCTCGAGAGCTTTGCCGAGGCCGGAGCGCGGCACATCGCGGTGTTCGTGACCGCCGACGACCCCCTCGGGCAATTCGAAGACCTAGCCGGGGCTTTCTTCGAGCTGGCCGATGCTCGCGAGCCGGCGCGATGAGCAGCGATGTGAGCATCCTCGGGGTCTCGATGACCCCGATGGACACCCGTAGCCAGAGCGCTCCCGAGCTGGCACGGCACGCCGCGACCGGAGCTCTAACCGACGCAGGGCTCTCCCCGGGCGAGGTCGGCCTGGTGGTGGTCGGCAACGCCCTGGGCGGGCGCCTGTCCGAGCAGGGCTGCATACGCGGCCAGAGCTGGCTTCGCGACGCCGGGCTCGGACCTTCGGGGGTCGTGAACGTCGACAATTCCTGTGCGGGAGGTTCCTCAGCCCTGCACATGGGGTTCGCGGCCGCGCTCGCAGGTGAATCACCCGTGCTCGTGCTCGGAGTCGAGAAGATGTGGACCGGCGACCGCAGCGGCACGCTGTGTGGCATCGAGGACGGCCTGCCCGCGGACGAGCGGGCGGAGTTGCGCGCCGCCCTCGAGAACGACAAGGGGACCATCCTCATGGCCCTCAACGCCACGTGGGTCCGCCACCAGATCGAACAACGGGGGACCTCCGTGACCCAGATCGCAGCCACAGCCGTCAAGTCCAGGCGCTGCGCCTCGCGCAACCCGCTCGCTCAATTCCGCACTCCCGTCACGATCGACGAGGTCCTCGCGTCTCCGACGGTCGTGGAGCCGCTCAGGAGGCTGATGTGCTCGTCGTTCACCGACGGGGCCGCTGCAGCCGTCCTCTCGGCCGGCACGGCGCAAGGAGCTCCGAGGATACGGGCGAGCGTGCTCCGCTCGGGCTACGGGGAGCTCGACTACCACGACCGGCTCACTGACACCGTTGAGCAAGCATGGAAGGTTGCCGGCGTCGGCCCCGGGGACATAGACGTCGTGGAGCTGCACGACGCGACCAGCGCCGAGGAGATCTACGCCCTCGAAGCTCTCGGCTTCTACCCAGAAGGGGAGGCCGGGGCGGCCACCGAGGCTGGGAAGACCGACATCGGCGGGGGCGGCGTCTGCGTCAACCCGAGCGGCGGGCTGCTCTCACGAGGTCATCCTCTCGGAGCTACCGGGGTGTGCCAGGTGGTCGAGCTGGTCCACCAGCTCAGAGGCACGGCCTCCGGGCGCCAGGTGGAGCGGGCGCGCCTGGGAATGTCGGTCAACACCGGTGGGATCATGGGCGGGCGGGACACGGCCCTCGCGGCGGTGCACATCCTGGAAGGGAGCTGACCCCCCCGTGCGTGGAGCCGTCGTGACCGGCTGGGGTACGGCCCTCCCCGACAAGGTCGTGACAAACGAGGACCTCTCGGCGCGCCTCGATACCTCCGACGCCTGGATCACCGAGCGCACCGGGATAAAGGAGCGCCGCATCGGGGGCACGACCTCCGGGCTGGCCGTCGAAGCAGGACGCCGGGCCCTCGAGCGAGCCGGGCGGCGCGCAGAGGAGATCGACCTGCTCGTGCTGGCCACCGCCACTCCCGACGCCCTCGTGCCCGGGACGTCCGCCACCGTGCAGGACGCCCTCGGGGTGGCGGGTGGGGCTTTCGACGTGAACGCCGCCTGCTCGGGCTTCGTCTACGCCCTCGTGGCCGCGCACGGGCTCGTGCTCGCCGGGGCGGAGCGCGTCCTCGTGATCGGTTCGGAGACCCTCTCTCGCATCACCGACTTCGACGACCGTTCCATCGCCGTGCTGGTGGGTGACGGCGCCGGCGCGGTGGTGCTCGAGGCGACCGAAGGGCCCGGCCAGCTGTTGGCTTGGGACCTGGGCGCCGACGGCTCGCTGCGAAGCCTGCTCAGCTGCGACCACGGCGGCTACCTCTACATGAACGGCCGCGAGATCTTCCGTCACGCGGTCCACGCCGTGGTGAGCTCCTCTCAGAAAGCGCTACGGCGGGCGGGCCTGTCCGTCTCCGACGTCGACTTGTTCGTCCCCCATCAGGCGAACGCGCGGATCATCTCAGCCGCCGGCCAGCGTCTCGGCATCCCTCCCGAACGCTGGGTGGTGACGATCGATCGATACGGCAACACCTCGTCGGCCTCGATCCCGCTCGCCCTCGCCGACGCCCTCGACACCGGGCGCCTGCGCCCGGGCGGCATCGCCTTGCTGTCCGGGTTCGGCGGCGGGATGACGTGGGCCAGCGCCGTGCTTCGATGGGGGGGATGAGCGACAAGACAGGAGGATCCCGGCCTCCGTTGGTCGTGCTGGCGGGCGGGCTCGCCAAGCGCTTCGGGGGGTGCAAGCCGCTCGCGCCGGTCGGCCTGCACGGGGAGGCGGTGATCGACCTCACAGCCTCCGATGCGCTGGCTGCCGGGTTCGGCGAGATCGTGATGGTGCTCGGCCCGCAGACCGCCCCCGCCATCAGGTACCACGTGGGCAGGTGCTGGCCGAGGTCGGTGCAGGTGGCGTCCACCGTCCAGCCGGTGCCGCTCGGGACGGCCCACGCCGTGCTGTGCGCGAGGCCCCTTCTACCCAAGGGCCCCTTCGCGGTGGTGAACGCCGACGACGTGTACGGGGTGCCGGCGCTCGAGCTGCTCGCGATGGAGCTCTCGAAGGCGGCAGACGAGCAGGCGGGGCTTTCGGGCCCCGAGGCCCGCGCCGCCATCGCGGCGGAGCACATGCTCGTGTCGTTCGCGCTTTCCGACACGGTGGTCACGCACGAGCCGGTGACGAGGGGCACCTGTGTGGTCGGGCCCGACGGTCACCTCTCCGCGATCGTCGAGCGCCGAAGGGTGACGATGCACCCCGACGGTCGCTTCACCTCCGACGACGGGCTGGAGCCGGGCGAGATACCGGGCGAGACGCCCGTGTCGGTCAACCTCTGGGGTTTCGCCGAGGCCATCTGGCCGGTGCTCGAAGCCGCGGTCACCGCCGCCTACCCTCAGGTCGCTCCGGACGGGTCGGTCGCAGGCGACGGCGTCGCCAACGACGGCCCCGAGGTCCTGCTGCCGGAGGTGGTGGGTGGGCTGCTCGATGGAGGAGGTGGACCCGGCGGCGGCCCCGCTCATCGCGTGAAGGTGCTCGAAGGGCCGGGACGATGCCTCGGGGTGACGCACGCCGACGACCTTCCGGTGGTGCGCAGCGAGCTGGCGACGATGGTCGGACAAGGGATCCGGCCCGAGGGGATCTGGGAAGGTGCCGGATAGGCGGGAGCCTGCCGGCCAGCCGAGCGACCAGCGCCCCCCGAGCAGCTCGCCAGTTGCGCCGGAGGCGAGCCCCGAGGTCCGAAGACGACGGGTGGTAGTTCACGGTCGGGTCCAGGGGGTCGGATTCAGGTTTGCCTGCGCCCGGCGCGCGCAGGAAGCGCATCTCGGCGGATGGGTCCGCAACCTCCCGGACGGCACCCTCGAGGCGGTTTTCGAAGGCTCGAACGGGTCCGTGGAGTCCCTGACCCGATGGTGCGCGCAGGGCCCGCCCATGGCGCGGGTCGCACGCGTGGAGATCTTCGACGAGCCGACCGTCGGCGAGCGGGGTTTCGCCGTCCGTTGAGGGACGAGCGCGCTGTCGTTGCGGACGCGGCGAAGCCCCGAGTAGTCCGGTCGACCTAAGCCTTCCGCACTCCTCGGGGCCAGCGCCCTTCGGTTCGACAGCTGCCCCTACCCAGAGTCGGACGACCCCCGGTGCAGGCTCGACAACGTTCGGTCCCAGGGAACCTTCCGGTGCCATACCGTCTACCTGACCGGCCAACCCGTCTCCGATCTTCGTTCCCACCCACGCCTTTCGGCGCTTGGCAGGCCTCCGTTCGGTCGTCGCTCACCGGCTTCGCACACTCTGCGCCGGGCACCACCGAAGGTCAATAGGCGGACGCGATTTCCCTATGTTCTCCATAGAAAACTTGGCGTCGTCCCCAGTCAGCCTGCTCTGTTCCCCAGGACGGCGGCGTTACTCCACAGGTCATCCCCAGGCTGCTGCTCCGCGCGCCGCGGCGCAACCGCCAGGATCAGGTGCCGTGCACCTTGGGCTGGCCGCGCTCTCCGCTCTCGAGCAGCCGGGCGATCTCCTTCACCTCGCTGTCGACCGAGCGGGAGAACCAGTTGCGCGCGGCCGCGTCGTAGAGGAGCCCGAGCGCGCCGTGCCCGAAGTCCATCTCCTCCACGTGCAAGATGTTGGTCCCACCGTCGACCTCGTCGATCTCGAACCAAGCGTGCAGGGCCCTCGGGACCCCGTGCTCGAGCGTGACGTCGATGTGGGTGGGACGCGTCCAGCGGTATCGCGTCACCACCGAGCCGGGGAGCACTCCGAAGAACTTCCCGTCTTCTCGAGCGAGCATCCCGTCTGGGGTGTCGGCGAGCTTCGTCACCCACACCATCTTCGTGTCCGCCTTGGTGTACTGCGCTGGATCGAGAACGAAGTCGAAAACCTCTTCAGCGGTGACACCACGGATGAATGCCTTACCCTGACCTCTGATCATCTTTCGCAACCACCCACCGGTCCGGCCCCCAGGTGCGCAGACTACCGTCTGGCATCGGTCGTCCAAACCCCGGCGCACCCGCCTGCCCAGGGCCCGGTGATGAAGGTGATGAAGCAGTCCAGCGATCCACGAAGGGACCTTGGCCCCTAGCGGCTCCGGGGCTGGTCCGGGACCATGGAAGGGTGCCGAGCGACCGATTCGGACCGTCCGCCGGGGAGCTCTCCCCCGGCGCGTGCCGAGAGAAGCTGGAATCGAGGACCATAGGGCGCCTCGCCGTGAACATCGACGCGCTCCCCGTGGTGCTGCCGGTCAATTACGTGCTCGACGGGAATTCGATCGTGATCCGCACCCCGGTGGGGACCAAGCTCGGGGCCGCGATCAACGAGACCGTGGTGGCCTTCGAGGTCGACCACTTCGACCAGGAGGTCGACCGCGGCTGGAGCGTGCTCGTCCAGGGAAGGTCCCGGGAGATCACCGGGGCCGAAAGGCTCGAGCGGGCGATGGTGCTTCCGCTGCGGCCGGTCACGTCGAACGGCACGCCGGACAGGTTCGTCGAGGTCGAGATGGAGATCGTGACCGGACGTCACATCGAGCCGCTCGAAGGACCCGGCGCGACGGCGAGGGCTTGACGGGGACGCAGGAGGTCCTCGGGGAGGTAGGCCTTCCCGTACCGGTCTCAGAGCTGGCCGCACAACACTGGGACGTCGTCGTGGTCGGCGGAGGCCACAACGGGCTGTGTGCCGCGGCGTACGTCGCACGGGCAGGACGAAGCGTGCTACTGCTCGAACGGCGGCCGCGCCTCGGAGGAGCGTGCACGCTCGAGACGCCCTTCGAAGACGAGCGATGGCTCGTGAGCCCGTGCGCGTACTTGGTCGGGCTCCTGCACCCGCTCGTGATCGACGAGCTCGGACTACGGGGGCGCGGGTACAAGGTCCGGCGCGTGGATCCCCATCTGTGGTGCCCCTTCGAGGACGGGTCCTCGCTCGCCCTGTGGGACGACATGGGCCGCAGCGCCGAGTCCATCGCGCAGCTCTCCCCCGGCGACGTGGACGGCTACATCTCCTATTGCGCCCTGTTCGCGCGCATCCGAGACGCGTTGCGGCACCCTCGACACGACACCTGGATGGGCGACGCTCCCGACAGGGCGGAGATCGAGCAGATGCTCGGCGGCGACCCCGAGGCCGTCGAAGTGGTCTTCGAGTCCTCGATCGCCGAGGTCGTCGAGCGCCACGTGCGCGACGAGCGGATCCGTACCGCTCTCCACGGCCAGGGCATCATCGGTACCTACGCCGGCCCTCGCGACAGCGGGACCGCCGCGATCCACCTGCTGCACTCCTCGGGGAGCCTCGAGGGGAGCCCTGGTGCATGGGGGTACGTCGAGGGCGGGATGGGGAGGGTGTCGTTCGCCATCGCCGACGCCGCCTGTGAGGCGGGGGCGCTCGTGGCATCCGGCGTCGAGGTGGCGAGGATCCTGCCCGGGGAGGGTGTCGTGCTGGAAGGCGGAGAGCTCGTGCGAGCCAGGGCAGTGGTATCCAACGCCGACCCCAAGAGGACCGTCTCGATGATCGACTCCGGGGTCCCGGACGCGTTCCGGCGAAGGGTCGAGTCGTGGCGGTCGGAGAGCCCTGTGCTGAAGATCAACTGCGCCCTGTCGCGCCTCCCTCGCTTCTCTGCCTCGTCGCACGGCGTCCCCGGTGGACCCCACAGGGCGATGGTCACGATCTCGCGCGGGACCGACGCCACCCAAGGCGCGTACGAGGCGAGCCGCCGCGGCGAACCGTCGCCGGCCTGGTGCGAGCTGTACTTCCAGAGCCCCTACGACCCGTCAGTGGCTCCCCCAGGCCGCCACCTCATGAGCGTCTTCGCCCAGTACGTGCCCTACCGGCTCGCAGAGGGCGACTGGGCAGGCCGGCGGTCGGAGATCGCGGACGCGGCTGTGGCCGAGATCTCCCGGTTCGCTCCCGACGTGGGAGACGTGATCCTCGAGCGCGAGGTGCTCGGACCACCCGATGTCGAGCAAAGGACGGGTTCTACAGGTGGTCACATCTTCCAAGGAGAGTGCCTTCCCGGCCAGATGTGGTCGGCGAGGTTCGCTCCCCGCACCCCGATTCCGGGGGTCTACCTCTGCGGCGCGTGCACCCATCCAGGCGGGAGCGTCATCGCCGTCAACGGGCGAAACGCCGCGATGGCGGTGCTCGAGGACCTGGCGCGCGCCGATGTCGGCGGTGGTCGTTGAGCGGCGCCGGGCGCGGGCCCTAGCGCGCTCCTTCGAGCACTGCTGAGCGCACCGCGCGTGCCAGGCGAGAACCCCATTGCGACGTGGGGCCGCCGAAGACGAAGGGCCTGCCTTGCGCGCTACAGCAGATGCACAGCGCGTCGGTGGGCGTGCCGGTGCCCTCGAGGCCGGCCTCGGTGAGCGCCTGGGCCTTGGCCTCGGTGGCGGTGGCGACAGCGTTCACGAGGGCGCCATCGGCCAACGCGACGGGCAGCACGACCACGATGTTGATGGTCCCAGGACGTCCGGAGGTGCCTCGTCGCACGGACGCAGGCGCTGCCGCCGGGCCCACGCAGTCGGTGCCCACGGTCGCAAGGGCCAGCACGCCCCCGTCGTTCGCTCTGTGCACCTGGCGCACGTCTGCGGCCGTGAGCATCCCGACTCCCCCGCCGCGCAGCCCGAGCGCCGAGGCGAGCTGCCGAAGGTGCTCGTGCGGATCGCGCCTCGCGTAGGTGTGCGGGACTTGGGCGTTGAGCACCCATCCAGGTCTCGAGATCCCTCCACCGAGAGGGCCGGAGGAGATGGACCTCACCGCGTTCGGGAACCTGCACACGAGCACGGGCCAGTGCCTCGAACCGTACGTGTGGGCCATGATCTGGAGATGAACCCTCTCGCCGGGCCGCACGGGGATCGCTACCCTACTCGACTCCTCGGCGCGTAGCGACGGGACGGAGCAGTGTCCATCGACCTCAACGCGGACGTGGGTGAGGAGGCCTCGGGGCCCCGAGGTGACGCACCCATCTTGGGCGTGGTGACGAGCGCGAGCATCGCCTGCGGGTTCCACGCGGGTGACGCCCAGGTGATGCACCGTACGCTCGTGGAGGCCGCATCGGCAGGCGTCACCGTGGGAGCGCATCCCTCCTACGCCGATCGCGCCGGCTTCGGACGTGCAGAGCAGGACGTGGAGCCCGATCGGATCGCGGACGACGTTCTGTACCAGGTGGGTGCGCTCGATGGGCTTGCGCGGGCGTGCGGGGCTCACGTTCGCTACGTGAAGCCGCACGGTGCGCTCTACAACCGGATGGCGGTCGACGTGCGATGCGCGAAAGCCGTGGGCGAGGCCGTGCGCGCTTACGGGAGCCTCGTGCTGCTCGCCCCCGCCGGGACGCTGGCCGTCTCCGTCGCGAAGCGCCTCGGGGTCGACGTGGCTACCGAGGTCTTCGCCGACCGGGCGTACCTCCCGGACGGTCGGCTGGTGCCCAGGGGGTCCCCGGGTGCGGTGGTGACCGACCCGTCCGAAGCAGCTGCACGAGCTGTGTCGTTGGCACGCGACCACAGGGTGGCCAGCGTCGAAGGAGGCTTCGTCGCGCTCGAGGGCTCCTCGATCTGCGTGCACAGCGATACCCCCGGCTCCTTGGAGATCGCCCGCAGCGTGCGCCGGGCGCTAGAGGAAGCGGGGTTCGATATCGCGCCCTTCGTCTCGTGAAAACCAAGAGGACGCTGCATCGCTTGGGCGACCGTGCCCTCGTCGCCGAGGTGGACGGATATCGCGAAGCTCACCGCTTGGCCTCGGCGGTGCAGGGCGCGTCGTGGGAGGGCGTCGAGGACGTGGTGGTCGGTTACGAGTCCGTGACCGTCCTGGTGGACCCGAGCGTCGTGGACCCCGAAGCCCTCGCGCCGGAGCTCGGTGCACTACCGCTCGCCCGCGCAGCAGAGCGCTCTCGAAAGCGCGTGGAGGTCCCGGTCTCCTTCGACGGGCCCGACCTCGAAGAAGTGGCCCGTCTCGCCGGCTGCGGTGCCGGCGACGTGGTCGAGGCGATGCTCGAGGCCAAGCTCGAGGCCGCTTTCATCGGCTTCGCGCCGGGCTTCGCATACCTGGTCGGGCTGCCGCGTGCGCTGGCCCAGGTCCCCCGGCGCAGCACACCGCGTCGGGCGGTCGAAGCCGGCTCGGTCGCGTTGGGGGGAGGTTTCGCATCGATCTATCCGCAACGCTCACCTGGCGGCTGGCAGATAGTCGGCCGCACGAGCCTTCGCATGTTTCACCCCGACGCACCCCCGTTTGCGCTAGTCCAACCCGGCGACGAGGTCCGCTTCGTCGCCGCCGCGGTTGGCACAGAGGTGCACGACTCACGAGCCGCATCGCCGTCGTCGCCGGCGAGCCCGCCGGCTCCGCCGCGCAGCGACGCCCTCTCAGTGCGCGTCGAACGACCCGGGATGCTGTCGCTCGTGGAGGACGCCGGCCGAATCGGGTTCGGTGGCATTGGGGTCCCGCGTGCCGGTGGCGCCGACCCTTTCTCGTTGCTCCTCTCCAACCGCCTCGTCGGCAACGACGACGGAGCCGCTGTGATCGAGGCGACCGGGGCGGGTCCGACCCTGAAGGTCGGCGGCGGCGCGCATGCGGCGGTGGTCGGCGACGTCGAGGTGCGCGTCGAGGGCCGCACGGTTCCGCCGAACAGCGTGCTGCCGCTCGCAGCGGGCCAAGTCCTCGAGGTCGGAACGGTTCGCAAGGGTCTTCGCGCGTACGTCGCTTTCAGCGGGGGGATCGAGGTGCCGCAGGTGCTCGGCAGCCGCTCGACCGACACGTTGTCGGGCCTCGGCGGCGGGCCACTGCGCCTGGGCGACGTGGTCGCGCTGCGCGCGCCCCGAAGGCCGCGCGGCCGGCTCGGCGGCCCGCCCTGGTGGATCGGCAGGGAGGTGCTGCGAGTCGTGCTCGGTCCCGAAGAGCTCGAGCAAGATCAGCTGGCCCGCTTGGTGGGCACCACCTTCGAGGTGGTCGCCGACAGCGACCGCGTGGGGGTAAGGCTGCTCGGGGGCCCGGTGCATCCGCAGGCTCGCGCGATCGCCTCGAGGGCCACCGTCACCGGCGCGGTGCAGGTGCCGCCGGACGGGGCGCCGATCGTGCTTCTCTGCGACCATGCCACCGTGGGCGGGTACCCGGTGGTGGCGAGCGTGATCAGCGCAGACCTGGGCGCGCTGGGCCAGCTACGCCCGGGTGCTCGCCTCCGTTTCGAGGTCGTCTCCCACGCGGACGCCCGCAACGCCCTGGCGGAGGTAGAGCGGGCCCTGCACGCGCAGGTCACAGGTTGGTACCCGTCGCGCACAGGATGAGACGCGCGCCTTCGGTACCCTGGCTCGGTGGAGGACTACGGGGTAGGCGAGGCGGCATCCGTGCTGGGGGTCAGCACGGACACGGTGCGGCGCTGGGTCGACAGCGGGCATCTTGCAGCCACCCGCACCCCGGGAGGACGTCGGCGCATCGACGGCGCGGTGCTGGCGCGTTTCGCCCAGTCCGTCTATGGGAAGCCCGACCCGGAAGTAGCCGCCAGCAAGTCGGCGCGAAACCAACTGCCGGGGATCGTGACCAGGGTCGTGAAGGACAAGGTGATGGCCCAGGTGGAGGTGCAAGCCGGACCCTTCCGCCTGGTGGCGCTCGTCAGCAGGGAAGCGGTGGACGACATGGACCTCGCACTGGGCTCGATGGTGAAGGCCGTGGTGAAGGCCACGAACGTCTCGCTCGAGCTGCCGACCGAGTGAGCGACTGACGGTCGGGGCGTCGGATCAGCGGGTCGGTATCACGCGTGCACGGCGAGGCGCGGCTCCTCGGTGCCGTCCCCTGTCGACGCGGGCCACAGACGGATGGCCTCGCCCGGCATTTCGGCGCGGCAGTGCGTCCCTGGGGGGTACGAGCCTCGAGTGGCGTTGCGCGCCTCGAGCCTCAGCTGCCCGCCCAGCTCTACGACCATCGACGTGACCGCACCGAGGTCGACGCAGTCGAGGACCACGACCCCGTAGGGTCCGCTCTCCCCCACGATCACGTGCTCGGGCCTGATGCTCCAGATCACCTCGGTGCCGGTGGCGAGCCCTCCGGTCGGAGCGATGAGGCTTGCCGCACCTATCGCGATCCGGCCCTCACCGCTCACCCGACCGCGCCCGAGGTTGCGGTAGCCGATGAGCCTGGCGACCTCAGGAGAGGCCGGGCGGCCGAAGACCTCCTCGCGCGAGCCGGCCTGGAGCACCCGACCGCCGCTCAAGACGACGAGCTCGTCGGCCAGGTACGCAGCCTCCTCAGGATCGTGCGTGACCAGGATCGTCGAGAGGTCGTTCTCGCGCTGAAGGCCTCTCATCTCGGCGCGCAGCTCGTGACGCACCGGCGCATCGAGGGCCGAGAAAGGCTCGTCGAGCAGCAACAGCTGCGGCGAACGCGCCAACGCCTGAGCCAGCGCGACTCGCTGCCGTTGGCCCCCGGAGAGCTCGGCGGGATAACGGTCCTCGAGTCCGCGCAGGTGCAGGCGCGACATCCAGTGAGCGGCCAGCGCTCCGTCGGCGCCCACCCCGAAGCACACCTGTCGCCACACGGTGAGGTGGGGAAACAGCCCGTACCCCTGAGGCACGTAACCGATGCGGCGGGACTCGACCGGCACGGCACCGACCTCGGTCCTTCCGTACACGACCGACCCGGCACCGCTGCCGAGAAGCCCCGCGACAGCGCGGAGGGTGACGGACTTCCCGGACCCCGAAGGCCCGAGCACGGCCAGCCGCGCCGTGCGCGCCGAGTGCGCCACCGCCAGGTGGAACGAGCCCAGGCGGACGTCGAGGTCGCAGGACACTGGGGTCGGTACCGACGGCCCGGGCGCCGCAGGCGCAGGGAGCGCTCCGGCCGCTCGGCGGCGGCCTCGGGGCACCTGCCAGAGGGTCGAAACCGTGACGGCGACCAGCAGGGCGAGGGCCGTGGGAGCCTCGGTCGTCGGGATCCCGGTGCTCGAGAACTGGACGTAGGTGTACACGGGCAGCGTGTAGGGGTGGTACGCGAGCACGACGGTGGCCCCGTACTCGCCGAAGGCCCGCAGCCAGGTCAGCAGGAGCCCCGCGCGGATCCCGGGTCCGGCGAGCGGGAGGCTGACGCGCCAGAACCGCGCCAGCTCACCGTGCCCGAGGGTCGCGGCATGCTCGGACAGGGACCTGTCGAGCGCCGCGAACGAAGATCGCGCGGAGACGATCAGGAACGGTGCGGAGACGAACGACTGGGCTAGCACCACCCCGGCCATCGAGTCGGTGAGGTGCCTCCCGAACAGCTCCCCGAGCGGGGTGTACGGCCCCACGAGGGCGACGAGGACGATCCCTCCCATCAGCGGGGGGAGAGCCAGTGGAAGCTGCACCAGCACGCCCAGTGCGGCACCGATGCGGCCGCGAGAGCGTGCGAGCAAGTACGCAAGTGGGATCCCCGTGAGCGCGACGAGCGCGGCCGAGATCGTGGCGGTGACGACCGATACGTAGAGGGCACCCCACAACCCGGCGACGCCGAAGCCGCGCTGGTGCGATTCGGCTAGCCGGACAGCGAAGGCGACGACCGGGACGACCAGATAGAGGGCGAGGAGACCACCGAGCCACCCGAGCGACGCGGTGGAAGCCCGCCGGGTCATCGCAGTCCGAAGGGCGACCTCAAGCTCGCAGGTACGTGCTTCGCGCCGACCACCTTCGGAGGCACGAAGAGACTCAGGCCGTCGTGCCGGAGGATCGCCCGGCCCTGGTGACCGAGGAAGAAGGTCACGAACGCCGCCGCGGCCCTCGGGTGCGGCGCCCGGGCGAGCACGGTCACCGTGTACTGCGCGTAGAGGTGGACCGCTCCGAGCGAGATGGTGGGTATGCCCGCCGCAGCCGCCTCACTGGCGTAGAAGAAGCCGGCGTCGAGCTGGCCGGACTGGAGGCGACCCACGAGGGTCTCCTCCGGGTAGACGCCATCGGTGGACTGGGCGAGCTGGGAGAGCGCGGGGAGGTCCCCCGCTGTGGCCGCCTGGTCCAGGGCCTCGACGGCGAGCTTCCCCTTGGGATCGGTGGCCGGATTGGTGCGCCCCAGCAGGAACCCCGGCTCGGTCACCACCTCGTACCAGGGCTTGGAGGTGAGCTGGGATGCGAAGGAGCTCGACGGGTTGTAACCGATGACCAGAGGCGACGAAGCGAAGGTGGCGTACCACGACACCCACGAGCCGTTGGCAGAGCCCTCCAGGGTGGCGTTGACCGCGGGGCTCGCGCTGATGAAGACGTCGGCGAGCTCGGTACGGCCCTTGATGTCGGCGGCGAGCGCGTCGGAGCCCCCCGAGAACCCGCTGTAGGAGTACCCGGTCGTGCCTTCGAAGGCCGGGCCGATCCCCTCCTCCATCATGGTCACGAGGGAACCCGCGTAGAGCACATCGACCGGTCCCTTCGCCTGGCCGGAGGACGCTCCCGCGGGGGCCGCCTGCCCGCCGAGCAGCCCGAGCATGGAGGCGGCCAGCCCCACCCCCGCACTAGCGACGAACCTCGAGCGCGAAAGACCCCTGGACATCGACCGGGAAGCTATCACGCATATTTGAGGTAATCGAGATAAAAAACCTGCAAGAAGCCCAAATAAGTGCCAGTCTCCTCGTCTTTGCGGGGATCTTTTCCCTGATGGCGGCCGCGAGGGCCAGCCAGCGGCGCTCCGGGGCGCCACAGTCGTCCGCGCACGCAAGCGTTGCGGAACGAGGCCCGATGCTCAGAGCGGCTCGAAGCTGTTCCCCGCCTGCCTGACCGCCTCGTCGTCGGCGCGCGAGACCTGTCCGAGCCTGCCGGCCCGAGCCTGGGCCGCCCGGCGTAGCGCTTGCTCGTAGGCCCTCGTGGCCTCGCGCATGGCCGCCGACCTGGCCAGCCCCGCCTCCTTGATCGCCTCCGCCCTCACCCGGCCCGCTTCGCGCACCGCTTCGGCTCGTGCCCGTGCGCTCTGTGCAACAACTTCGGCCGCCTTGAGCGCCTCCGCGTCGGCCCGCTCCACCGCGGGAGCGGCAGCCTCGGCTGCCTTCAAGGCCTCGGCGTGTGCGTGCCGGGCGGCTTGCGACTCCTCCTCGTACACGCGCTGCACCGCCCGACCCGCTGCCTCCTCGGCGCGGCGCAAGGCCTCGCTGTAGCCCTCCTCGACCTGTTGCAGCGCCGAGGCCCTCGTCGACTCGGCCGCCCGCATGGCGCTGTCGTGATCGTTGGAGAGCCGGCGCAGCGCCTCAGCCCGGTCGACTGTCGCGGCTCGCATGGCCTGCGTCCGCGCCACGATCGCCTCGCGAACCGCCTTGGCCTGTGCCAGCTCCTCGAGCGCCTGGTCCTCGGCTTGCTCGATCACAGCGTCGCGCTCGTGCTCTGCTTGGCGCAGCGCGTCTTGCGAGACCCTTGCCCCTCCGTCGAACGGTGTCACGTTCTGTGTCATGCGCCACTCCGATCCGACGTCTACCGAACGAGCAACCCGGCCATTCCAATGCGGCTCAGCGCTGCGGGGCAAGGGGGACGGCGCTCGGGTTCGGCAGTTTCGGCAGCACCTATCAGGCACTCCGAAGGTTTGCCGTGATTTGTTCTCGGGGTGGGAGGGTCTCGCTCCCCGCGCGGGGCCGGCGGTCAGCCGCCGCCCTGCGTCCCCGAGCCTGCCAGGAGGCCCCATCTGTCTCGCACCACGTGGTCGGCGCGTTGGAAGAGAGAGTCCACGACGATCCCCACCAGGAGGATGACGATCATGTACGCCAGCATCACCTGGAAGAACTGTTGCGAGTAGGCGTCGTCGAGCCTCGTACCGATCCCGAGCCTGCCGGCGACGGGGATCAGGACTTCGGCGGTCATGAGCGTCCTCCACGTGAAAGCCCAACCCTGTTGGAAGGCGGTGACGACCGAAGGCAGGGCAGCGGGGAGGATCACGTGGCGTACCAGGGTCAAGCGCCGCGCTCCGAGCGTCCTCCCGGCACGGACGAGGATCGGCTGAACCTGGTCGAGGCCGCTCAGCATGGCCCGTGCCACGAACGGCGAGGTGCCGAGCACGACTACGAGGATGATCGCCCCGTCGGACAGGCCGAGGAGCATCGCCCCGAACAAAGGCCACACGATGGTCGGCATCGACTGAAGCCCGGTCAACAGGGAGGAGATCGCGCTGCGCACCACCCAGCTACGAGCCGTGGCAATCCCCAACACGGAGCCGACGAGCATCGCTATCACGAAGCCTTCGACCGCGCGGCGCGCCGTTACACCCAGAGAGCTCCAGAAGGCACTGGTCGTCAACAGGCGTGCCAGGTACGAGAGGGTGGGCCCGGGTCCGTAAAGGACGTAAGGGCGCCAGTGGTGAGACCACACCGCGATCTGCCAGAGGGCGATCACCACGACCACAGCGACGAACTTCGGCCAGAGAGCCCGCCACAGGTTGGTTCTCCGGCTCGGTCTGCTCAGATCGGCCTGAGCGAGCGCATCCAGCCCCGCGATCCTCGCCCTGACGTCAGCGTCCAACGCCATGGCGGCGCACCTCCTCGAGGAGCTCGTCAGTGATCCGGCGCGCCAGCTCCGACACCTCGCTGGTGTTGTGACGCCGGGGCCTCGCGATCGCCACGTCGAAGATCTTCGAGACCCGTCCCGGCCGGCTCGTCATGAGCACCACACGATCGGACAGACGCACCGCCTCGCGCACGTTGTGGGTCACGAAGACCACCGAGAAGTCCCCGGCGTCCCACAGCAGCTCGAGCTCCTGGTGCAGGGCATCGCGGGTCATGGCGTCGAGTGCCCCGAACGGTTCGTCCATGAGGAGCAGGTCGGCGTCCTGCGCGAACGCCCGCGCCAGCGCGACCCTCTGCCTCATCCCGCCCGAGAGCTCGTGAGGGCGCCGGCCCGCCGCGCCCGAGAGCTGCACCAGCTCGAGCAACTCCGCCGCTCTGCGCCGCCGCTCGGGCTTCGAAACTCCGCGGAGGCGCAACGCCAGTTCCACGTTCCCCGCCGCCGTGAGCCATGGGAACAGAGCCGCCTCCTGGAACATGAGCGCGGTGTGGCGACCGGTGACCTCCAACTTTCCCGAGGTCGGAGGATCAAGCCCTGCCAAGAGGTGGAGAAGGGTGGATTTCCCACAGCCGGACGCACCTATCACACACACGAACTCTCCCGGATCGACCCGCAGCGACATGTCCTCGATGGCCACGACCGCCTTCGAGTCATGGCCGTGCACCTTGGAGAGATCCTCGATCGACACCGCGGCCCCGCGTCGGGCGACTGCACCCATGGGCGGCTCCGGCTCGAGCGCACGGGCGGTGGCGGTGAACTCGCTCACCCCGAGGCCCGCCCGCCCGCGCCCGCTGTCGTCACGCTCGGCAAGTGGTCTGCGACGAGCACTTGGTTGAGCGGTCCGAGATGGAAGATCGCGCTTACTGGCAGGGCACCGACTCCGAGACCAACGGCGCTCGCATCCTTGGCGTCGGTGGTCCACGAAGACACGACGGGATCGTCCGTGAAGGTGATCTCCTTCCAAGCCGCGCTCACCACGCTTTGGCTGAGCGGCTTGCCCGCTAAAGCTGCGAAGGCACGCTCGACGACTGCCTGCGCGGGCGCCGGGTGCGAGACGATGAACTTCGTCGAGGCCACCTGGGCCTCCAAGAGCGCCTTCACGGTCGCCGGGTACTGCGAAGCGAACTGCTTGCGAACGACTAGGACCGTGGTGGCGAACTGCCCCTTGGGCCACAGCGACGCCTCGTTCACCAGCACGTGCCCGCCGTCTTGCACCATCTCCGCCGCGTACGGCTCGGGGACCCACGCACCCGCGATCTGACCGGAGGCAAACGCAGTCACGATCGCGGAGTTGCTCTGGGGCAGGATCGCGACGTCGCCGCCTCCGTTCGGAGAGGTGGGAAGCCCGTGGACCTTCAGCCAGTAGCGCAGGGCGACGTCCTGGGTGTTGCCGAGCTGGGGGGACGAGAGGGTCTTGCCCTTCAATTCCGCGGCGGAGGTGAGGGAGGGTTCTACGACCAGCTCTGCACCACCTGAGGTCGCCCCCGAGATCACCTCGAGCGCCCTCCCCCCCGACTGCTCGTACGCCGTGATGGCCGAGCTAGGTCCCATGTACGCGGCGTCGAGCGCTCCCTCGTCGAGGGCGTCGACCTCTGCGGGGCCGGCGTTGAACGTGCTCACCTGGAGCTGCGTCCTTCCGAGGTACTTGGAGAAGTACCCCTCGCCGATCCCGACCATGGCATCGGCGTGGGTCAGGTTGACCAGGTACCCCAGCCTCAGGGTGGGCGCCGTCGCCTGCTTCGCCGCATATTGCCTCGAGCCCGCCATTGCGGCCGAGCTCCACCCGGCCGCGCCGAGGGCGGCCCCGATCACTGCGGCCGTGGTTGCCACCACGAGTTTCCTGCTCACGAGCGTCTCCGTCCGGTCCCTGTCCACGGGGCACCGCCCGGAGACAACCTATCTTTTCACTTATATCCATAGTCTTTATAGCGATAGGTGTCAAGCCGGGCACCGGGAGCGCGAACGACCAGCCAGGCCTGCCGAACGGTGCGCGGGCCGTCCTCGAAGATTTTGAACAACATTCCGACAAGCACAGCCCGCCGCTCTCACACCCACGCCACGCCGGACCGTGCTCCCCGCACCTATCCTTGCCCGATGCCCCGCGCCGTCCTCTCGCTCAGAGGCACCGCCGGCCGATGACACCGGCGGGACGAAGCGGGTTCACCGCCGCGGAGGTGACGCCGGAGCCTCCCCCGGTGGTCCGCCCGCCGGCGGGTGCGCCCAACGTGCTCGCGATCGTCCTAGACGACACCGGGTTCGCGCAGCTGGGCTCGTTCGGCTCGGGGATCGCGACCCCTCACATGGACCGCCTGGCCGAGGATGGGCTGCGCTACAACAGGTTCCACGTCACCTCCCTGTGCTCCCCCACCAGGGCATCGTTCCTCACGGGCCGCAACCACCACGCGGTGGGCATGGGCTTCCTCGCCGACATAGGGCTCGGTTACCCCGGCTACAGCGCTCGGATCCCAAAGAGCGCCGCAACGCTGCCGCGGCTCCTTCGCGACGCCGGTTACAGCACCATGGCGGTCGGCAAGTGGCACCTCACCCCCAGGTTCGAACGATCGGCCGCCGGGCCGTTCGATAGGTGGCCCCTCGGGCTCGGCTTCGAGCGCTACTACGGGTTCCTCCACGGTGACGCCAACCACTGGGCCCCGAACCTCGTGTGCGACAACCACTACGTAGACCCGCCCCCGGGGCCCCGGCCCGGCTACCACCTCTCCGAGGACCTCGCCGAAAGTGCGATACGCATGGTCGTCGACCAGCAGCAGGGAGCACCCGGCAAGCCTTTCTTCTTGTACTTCGCGCTCGGCGCCATGCATGCCCCTCACCACGTCGCCCCCGAATGGGTCGAGCCCTACAAAGGCGCGTTCGACCACGGGTGGGACGCCTGGCGCGAGGAGATCTTCGCTCGCCAACTGTCGTCGGGCGTCGTCCCCGAGGGGACAGTGCTGAGCGTGAGTCCACCGTGGGTGTCTGCGTGGGACGGGTTGTCGGATCGCGAGAAGCGCCTCTACGCGCGCCAGCAGGAGGTCTTCGCCGGTTTCCTGACCCACACGGACGCCCAGATCGGCAAGCTGCTCGACCACCTGTCGTCTCGGGGGCTTCTCGACAACACCTTGGTGCTGCTGTTCTCCGACAACGGCGCGAGCGCCGAGGGCGGAGTGTACGGAAGCGTCAACGAGCACAGGTTCACGGCCAGGATCGAGGAGTCGCTCGAGGACAACCTCGCGGCCCTGGACGACTGGGGCGGCCCCCGCACCTACAACCACTACTCCTGGGGATGGGCCTGGGCGGGCAACACCCCGCTTCGCCTCTGGAAGCGCTACACGTGGCTCGGAGGGACTCGCACCCCGCTGATCGTCAAATGGTCCCCCGCCATCTCCGACCCTGGTGGGATCAGGCGGCAGTTCGCCCACGTGATCGACCTGTTCCCGACAGTGTTGGACGCCGTCGGGATCGAAGCTCCCGCCACCGTCGACGGCGTGACCCAGCAGCCCGTCGACGGAGCCAGCCTGCTGCCCACGTTCGGTGAGCCTCAGGCGCCCGACCCTCGCTCCACGCAGTACTTCGAGATGATGGGATCGCGCTCCATCGTCCACGGCAAGTGGAAGGCGACGACCGACCACGTGACCTTCGGCGTACTGGACGAGGAGAGGCTCATGATCGGCAGTCGCGACTTCGCGCAGGACCACTGGGCGCTTTTCGACCTGACCAACGACTTCTCGGAGTCCGATGATGTCGCGGACGAGCACCCGGAGCTGATCTCGTCCCTCGAGCAGCTCTGGTTCGACGAGGCCGAGCGCAACCAGGTGCTGCCGGTCGACGACTCACTCGTGAACCGGTTCAGGGCCCTGATCCCGCCCGCCTACCCGCAAGGCAACGACTGCACCTTCGTGGCCAAAGCAGGCCCAGTGTCCGACGATTCCCTGCCATTTCTCTTCGGCGGGTTCCGCATCACGGCCGACGTCGACGTACCCGCCGAGGGCGCGGACGGCGTCATCCTCGCGACGGGCGACTGGAACGGAGGATACGCGCTGTTCGTCGATGACGGTCGCCTGGTCTTCGCCTTTTCGCGTGCAGGAGAACTCCTCGAGGTGTCCTCACCCAGAGCCCTGCCGCCGGGACGGGGGACCGTCGGGGTGTCGTTCGCTCTCGGGAAGGGGACCGACAGCTCCTTCACCCTCCTCTTCGGTGACGAAGCGGTGGCGAGCACGTTCTTCGGCGGCAACTTGCCGGGTGCGCTCCAGCACGGGGGGGCGGCATTACGTCTCGGGTTCGACGCGGGACTTCCGGTGTCCGACCGGTACAGCCCCCCGGCGAGCTTCTCCGGTACGGTCCACTCTGTCCGGTTCGAGACCCCAGGTGCACCGATCGACCCGGTCGAGGACGTGAGGGCCGCCCTACACGCCGACTGAGCCGGACGCCCCGCCGGCGGCCGTCCTCTCCTCTTCAAGCCAGGCACCTGCATGGCGCGCTGCCCAGGCTTCGGTGACCCATCCCCGGACCATCGATCTGAGCGCGCCCCGATGCGTCAGCGCGAAACAGATGTGGCCGAACACGACCAAGAACACTGCGAACGCGAACGAGTCGTGGACGAAGGTGGCGCCGGTGCGCCAGGAGAGCGGGAAGAACCTGAACCACTGCATGACCGAGCCTGTCGCAAGCATCACCACGATGGCCGCGGCCACGAAGATCGCGTTGAGCTTCTGTCCCGGGTTGAACTTGTCGAGCTCACGAGACGGGGTCCCGAGCGTCCCGAGCGTCCGCAACCAACGGATCTCGTCTCTGGTCCACAGATTGACCCGCCGGACGTCGCGCCGCATCCTGGCGCCCCACGGGCCGAGTAGCGACACGACGATCGGTACCGGCAACGCGATACCCGCCCACAGGTGTACCTCCGCCACGAGGTGGCGCCTGCCGATTACTGCTGAGAGAGACCCGAAGTAGAGGGGCAGGGCCGTGAGCATGAGGATGCCGAAGAGAAGAGCGTTCGCCCAGTGAGCGAATCGCTGAACTTTGTCGAATCGCAGGATACGGACCGCCGGAGACGGGTCGGCTCGGGTCAACGACACTGGAAGTCTCAATCGGCCCGGGGGTCGGTGTCGCCGGTCGAGCCGTCGATCCATCCGTTCACCTGGTAACCGTTCTGCTCCCAGAACCCGGGCTCCACCTGGTCGACGACCCGTATTGCCGAGAGCCACTTGATCGACTTGTAACCGAACATCGGCGCGACGTACAGGCGCACCGGTCCACCGTGCTCCGTGGTGACAGGAGCCCCGAGCATTCTGTACGCGACCAGGACGTCGGGAAGCCGAGCCTGGTCGAGGGTAAGGCTCTCGGTGTCGGCACCGTCGTAAGACTCGAAGGCAAGGGCCGCAGCACTCGGCAGGACCCCAACTGTGTCCAGTACGTCCGAGAGCTTGACTCCCTCCCAGTGGACGTCGGGCACTCTCCACCCCGTCACGCACTGGAAATCCTTCACGAGCTTCGTCGACGGCAAGGCCTCGAGGTCGCCGAGCGTGAAGGTGGCGGGGCGCTCGACCAGACCGTCGACGACCAGTCGATACTGGTCGCGTGGGATCTGCGGGAGCGTTCCCGTGATCGTGTAGATCCGGAAGCGGTCCCCACCGGGGAGCAGCCCGCCGAGCCCCGACCCGATGGCGCCACCCACGGCGTTCTGAACCTTGGCACCCAGAGCGATGCCGACCGCGCCCAGGCCCGCCAAGGAGAAGAAGACCCTGCGGCCCACCCGCACCGGCTTGGGCGGGAGCTTGCTCACTCGGTCCGGGGCGGCACGCACGCGGCGAGCATACGGTCTGGCAGGGACCGAGAGACGTCGCGCGCTGGCTGCTCTCCGTGCCGACCGTGTCGATGTACAGCGCCCCCTCGGACGGCCCGGTGCCGGGCGTAGAATGCTCCCAATCGCGGCGTTTCGAGAGAGGTCGGTCGAGCAATGAGCCAGTCGAGCACCCGTTCCCGGGCCACGTTCAAGCAGATGGACCAGTCGACAGCGCAAGACTGGGCCGCCATCATGAAGGAGCACGACGGACTGATCGACGCGCTGCCCGACCAGGTCCTGGCGCAGCTCGAGCTCCTCGACTCCCATCCGGGTGGGTTCGCGGTCGACCGGCTCACCCACAGCCTCCAGACCGCGCGGCGGGCAGAGGTGGACGGGCGTGACGACACCTACGTCGCCTGCGCTGTCCTCCACGACATAGGCGACGTCCTGGGACCGCTCAACCACGCGGATATCGCAGCAGCGATTCTCAAGCCCTGGGTCCCCGATGCCTACCACTGGATGGTCCAGCAGCACGCCACGTTCCAGGGCTACTACTTCTGGCACCACATTGGCGCGGATCGCAATGCTCGCGAGGCCTTTCGCGGGCACGAGCACTACGACCTCACCGAGGAGTTCGTGCGCAAGTACGACATGCCATCCTTCGACGCGGACTACCAGACGCCGCCGCTGAGCCACTACGAGCCACTGGTGCGTGAGCTGTTCTCCAGGGCTCCCCAGTCGACGGAATTCACCCAGAGCGAGGTCGTCTAGCGCGCCTGCACTGGACCGTGACATGGGCCAGCCGCTCACCGCGATGGACGAGTACTTCGTCCACCAAATCCCCGAACCGCTTCCGAACGTCGCGGCGCACCACCCGCACTGGCGAGAGAGCTACTTCTTCGCTGTCCATCGCCCGGACTCCTTGGGTGATGTGCTCTTCCTCACGATGGCGCACTATCCGCAAAGAGCGACGATGGACTCCCTCCAGATGGGACGCGTCGCCGGCGTCCAGCTCATCGGCTACCACGCCAGGTCCTACGACGGTGACCCGCACACCCCCGACGTGGGAGCCGCACGGGTCCGGGTAGTCCGCCCTTTCGAGGAGCTCGAGCTCTGGGCGGACCCGCAGAGATGTGAGCTCGCTATGGACCTCACCTTCACGGCTCGCACCAAACCCTACGGTTTGCGCCGCGGCACGATGAGAGCCGGCGACGACATCGTGTGGGACCAGAGCCACATGCTCCAGTCGGGCACCTACCGAGGTACCTACACGGTCGGTGGCGTGACCCGCCAGGTGGACGACTGGTGGGGTCAGCGCGATCACTCCTGGGGCATTCGCGACCATGGGCGCTGCCCGCTGTGGCTCTGGTTCCAGGTCCAGCTACCAGACGGGTTCCTCGGTGTGTGGCACTGGGAGCTCTCAAACGGTGCACGCGTGTACACAGACGGCTGCTGGGCGGGTGCGGACGGCTCGGACCCCGTGCCGCTCGTCGACTTCTCCCACTCCATGGAGTGGGTGGGACGCGACGGGGAGCTGACCGAGTTCGGCGAGCACGGCGAGAGCGTCTCAGGACTCAGGGGTCGGTGCGAGTTCACCTTGGAGGGAGGCCGGCGCATAGTCGTCGACGCCGACGGCACCTTCGACCGCCCCTACGAGCCGTTCCACCGCGGTGGTCTCAGCCAGATGGTCGTGAGGACCGACGACGGTCGCGAGGGCACCGCCATCTACGAGGTCACCGGCTCTCATCACCATCGTTACTTCCCCGACACGGTCGTCGAGGGGGAGCTCCCATCTTGACGGGTCCCGCCACGATCCCCATCGCCGACTCGCCCGAGGCCCTGACCCCGAGCTGGCTCACCACCGTGCTGAGGAAGTCCGAGGTTCTCGAGACGGGTTGCGTGGCAGCGGTGAGCGTGAGCCCCATCGGCACGGGCCAGATGTGCGACTGCGTACGCCTCGAGCTCGTTTACGAAGTCCCCACCGACGCTCCGCGCACAATCGTGGCGAAGCTCCCAGCGTCTGACGAGACCAGCCGCGCCACGGCCAGGTCGCTTCGAACCTACGTCAACGAGGTGCGCTTCTATCAAGAGCTCGCACCCGGTCTCGGCGTCCACACACCGCGTTGCTACTACGCCGACATCGACGAGGAGTCCGCCAGCTTCGTCCTGCTGCTCGAGGACCTCGCTCCCGCACGGCAGGGCGACCAGCTCGAAGGTTGCTCGGTCGACGAGGCCCACATCGCGATCGACGAGCTCGTCGAGCTCCACGCGCCGCGATGGGGCGACCCCGCCCTCTCCCGAATCTCGTGGCTGCACGGCGACAAGGCCGCCGGCCGCCTGTTCCTCGCCACCTTCCTCCCCGGAATGTGGGAAGCGTTCCGTACCCGCTACGCCGGCGACCTCGAGGAGCACGTGCTCGAAGCGGGCAACATCCTCTTCGGGGCCATCGAGGAGTACCTATCAGCCGAGACGGGCCCGGCGACGATCGTCCACGGCGACTACAGGCTCGACAACCTGCTGTTCGACCCGACGCCCGGCGGAGTGAAGATCTCGGTGGTCGATTGGCAGATGTGCACGGACGGCCCGGCGCTGAGCGATGTCGCCTACTTCGTCGGGGCAGGGCTCCTCGTCGACGACCGCAGGGCCGTGGAGACCGATCTCGTCTGTGGTTATCAGGACGCGCTGATAGCAGCTGGAGTCACCGGCTACACCTCCGACCAGTGCTGGCGCGACTACCGAAGAGGCACCTGGGCGGGCCTGATCATGGCGGTCGCGGCTTCGATGCTCGTCGAGCGCACGGCACGCGGTGACCGGATGTTCCTTACCATGGCAGACCGCCACGCCCGCCATGCCCTGGATCTCGACGGCCCCGGTGTCCTCGGCGCGTAGAGCGAACAGCAATAGGGCTCGCCCAGGTCGAACCTGTCCCCGGCCGGCTCGGCCGTAGCTCTTGGGCCCGCCGAGCAGTCAGCCTGGCTCCGGACGCGAGACAGCCCGGGCGCCGCTCGCCACCACCGTCGCCGTTTCCGAGACCGGGATAGAAGGTAGCTCGACCACGACGGTGGCCGACGACTCGTCGTAGTACCAGCCGAGGCCTTTCGATCCTGCTCTGACGCGCGCGATGGGACTGCCGTTGATCGTGAGCTCCGACGGACGGGACAGGTCGACCATCTCGAGCCGGTAGTCGGCCGACGTGGGTCCACCGGGGTAGTGGCCTTTCGCCGCCCCTATCACGACGCGTGAGATCCCGCTTCGCCGTGTCCCGGTCCCGGGCGCCACCGAGTCCGTGATCTCGGTCTCGGTGTACTGGCCTTTCGTGTAACCGAGCCCAGTCCCACGGTCGCCGTAGAGCTCGAACGCTCCGGTCGATCCTGCGTAGACCTTCACGACCAAGTGCCCGCTGCCGGCGGCCGAGGAGCGGGTGTCCGGCATCTGCTCGGGGACGATCCCCCCTGCGCGCACGAATACCGGCATCCGGTCCAACGGCGAGGAGACCACGGTGGTCCGAGGGCCCGAGAAGGTGGCCCCGGTGAAGTAGTCCACCCAGCGCCCGGGCGGGAACCACACTGTCGTGTCCGCGACGTCGCCCTGGGACGTCACCGGGGCCACGAGCACGTCCGAGCCGTACAGGTACTCCCCCGGGTGGAAGTAGGCGGCGGGTCGGTCGGGGTACTCGAGGTACAGGGGCTGGGTCATCGGCAGGCCCACGAGGTGCGCGTTCGCCGCCAACGTGTACGTGTAAGGAATCAGTGCCTCTCGCAGACGCAGGAAGTCCTCTGTGATGCCCATGACCGGTTGCGGGTACTGCCACGGGAGCCGGCTCCCGTCCAGAGAGTGGAGCCGCAGTACCGGCTGGAACGTACCGAATTGGACCCAGCGGTCGTATAGGTCCGGCGGGTCCTCGGTCAGCTGAGGCGGCGGGCCCAGGTAGCTACCGATGTCGTCGCTCACGTAAGGCTCACCGATCGTGGCTTCCTCGGGCGAGAGAGCCACCTCCTGCGCCAAGGTGCTCCAGGTCCCCCAGGTGTCCCCGGTGAACGCGATCGCCGAGGTGTGCTCTGACCACGGGCCTGCTGGGAACACCTCGTCGGGGGCATCGTTGACGGCGCCGATCCGGGCCAGCACGAAACCGCGCTCCGACTGGCTCAGCATCTGCTGGGCGTAGAGATGCGCGATCCACGAGTCGGGCGTGACGCCCTGCACCGACACGCTCGAGGCGTCGGACCACCAGTCGAACCACCAGTAGAGGCTCTTCTCCCCTGCCAGGCCGTCCTGGAGGGCGAACATCGACTCGGCCTGCGCTACGGAGCTCAGGTTCCACACCTTGCACGGCCCGCTCATGCAGTTCGAAGGAGCAAGCTCCTCCCCAGCGATCCGCTCCGCTGTAGACAACTTTGGGTCGGCATCCTCGATGCTCGGATGGACGTTGAGCGCGATATGGATCCCGTGGGCGCCGGCCCAACGTATGAACGCGCTCGGGTCCGGGAAGAGGGCCTGATCCCACTCCCAACCGTCCCACGGATTGGGGCTCTTCCAGAGGGTGTCGAGCGAGAGGGTGTCGAGGGGCACCTTGTGGCTCTCGAACGCGGGATAGAGCGAGTCCTCTACGTAGCTGCTCGAGATCGGGTCGAAAGGGCTGAAGTCCGAGTACCAGACCCCGAAGAGGCTTCGGGGCAGGAGGGGCGCGGCGCCGGTGAGGCGGGCGAAGTCGCCCAGCGCTCCCTTGTAGTCGCGGCCATACGCGAACAGGTAGCCGTCCTCGACGTCGCCACCCGGGCTGCGCGGCTCGACCCAGCCTCGCTTGCTCCACACCGCGCTCTGGCTGTCGTCCAGCAGCCTCCAGCCCGAGCCGTCCAAGAGGCCATCGGTGTGCAAGGGCTGAGGCATGTTCTGACAGCTGGTTCCTTCGCCACCCCCCGGGCAAGTCGGGCCTGCTGAATAGGTAGACGTGTCGAAGCCCCGGATCCAGCCGCCCAGAGGATCGTCCGGCACCGGCGGGAATGTCGCGGCGTCCGACGCTGCGACGGAGATGGTGTCGACGTCCACGCCGCAGTCCTCACCGGAGGAACAGCGCACCTCGACAGAGTTTGACCCCGCGTCCAACGATGTCGTCACCACGAGGTTTGACCACGGCGCAGACGGGTCGGTCGACGGCACGGGCAGGCTGACCGCCCGACCGTCCACCACGAGGTCGACCCTGTCGGTCCCCACCGACGGAGCACCGGGGGTGGTGCCGTATCGGAGGGACAGCACGTCCTGCCCCCGCGACGCCCCCAGCACCTCCCATGTCGCGCTGTCGCCCGGGGATGCGAGCTGCACATAGCCCGCGCTCGATTCGTAGCCGCTCTCGCCCTGTTGGAGCGAGGCCCCTCCACCTAGCTTTGCCGCACCTGCCTGACAGGTCTGGTCGAACGGGCACTCCCACTCCCACGTGGGGTGGACGGTCGTGAACTTGGGTCCGTCCTCGAAACGCAAAGACGTGTTGGCCGGGGTGAAGGGCCCTGATCCGACCCGGTAGCGGAGCGTGACCCGAGCGGTCCTCAAGGTGAGCCATCCGGCCGACACCTTCTCGGAGTACGCAGGCACGGGCATCCTCCGGTCGAGCACGTTGACGGTCGGGCTGTTCTCGAAGTGGCGCGAAGGCGAGTACTCGAGGCGCAAGACAGTGGGCGTGAGGACCTCGATCCGCGCGTCGCCGAGGCGCACGATGGCAGATCCGTGAGCCAGGCCGTCTGCCCCGTCGACGGGCGTGGAGAGGTCCGCAGGAGCGGTGTCCGTGCGCGCTCGGCCCGAGGCCCTTGGCGCGCCGGAGGCCCGCGAGACGGCGGAGGACCGCGCAACCGCTGGGCTCGCACCGTCGGGCACCACGCTCGCGCCGACAAGGAGCACCACGAAGAGGACGAGGAACCTCGAGCCGCTCGAGGTCGGGAGACGAGCCCCCCCCAGGAGCGGCGCTCTCACGCACGCGCACTGTACCCACCGGCACCGACCGCATCGATGCGCCTGGGGCAGAGCTTCGGCCGAGGGCACGAAGAGTGGCAGGTCAGGTGTACTACCGCGTCGCCTGGCCCAGGGCGCGCAGAGTGGCCGGTCAGGTCTGGTTGGGCACGGGCGCTGTGGGGGTGGCCCCGGGTGAGCAGGTTCGCGGGTCCCACGGTTGGAGGTTCGAGGTGGGTGGTGAAGGGCTTGTGATGGCGGAGGAGCTCGAGCTGCGCGGCGGGGCAGTGGTCGCGGATGTTGCCGGTGCGGCAGCCGAGGAGACGGGGGCGTTGACGGAGAATTGGGTACCCGTCACCACCGTCACCTGCGCACCGTCGGCGACGTCGGCGGGGTCGTAAGCCGTAACCACCGAACCCGTCAGCGACCTGGCGACCGCCTCGGCCGCCGCCTCGTCGCCAGCCGAGCGCGACCCGTAGTACACGAACGTCTCGGCGACGTCGCCTACGGGAGAGGTGTCGCCGACCCCGACTGTGTCGAACCCGAGGGCCGCGAGTGCGGAAGCGGTGTCGTTGGCCTGGTTGGTCGCGCCGGTGCCGTTCATCACCGACACGGTCACCGACGAAGGAGCCGGGAGGGGATCGCCGGTCATCGAGTCCGTGTTCGGTCCGATGCCCAGAACCTGTTCGATCGCACTCTGGTCCTGGGGCTGAGCCGTGAACTCGACGTCTCCGTAGTTCCCGCTGTCGTAGAGGAGGCCACCTCCGGCCCCCTCGGGATCGATTACGACGGCCACCGGCATCGTGAGCTGAGGCACGGAGTCGACGTTCACCGAGTGGAAGTCGAGGACCAGGTTCGCCATGTCCGAAACGGACCAGGACTGGTCGAAGGTCAGGTCGGCCTTCACGGAGTTGACGAGGCTTAGATCCGTGATGGGGTTCCCGATGCCCTGCTTGGCCACCGCCTTCGCCAGCACCCGCAAGAACTCGTGGTCACGACGGATCCGGGCGAGGTCGCTCTGGTTCTCCTGAGGCCAGTAGAAGGCGTCGGCGCTCTTGGTGCCGGGCGAGTCGTACTGAAGGTGACGGGCCCGGACCACTTCGAGCGCCTGCGTGCCGTCGAGGTGGACGCAAGTCGCCGCGTGGACATTTAGCCCCGACTCCGCGTCGAAGACCGACATGGGAAAGGACATATTGATGCCCCCCAAGGCGTCGACGATGTTGGCGAACTGGTCGAAGTTCAGCGAGACGGCGTGCTGGATGGGGATCCCGAAGTCCTCTTCTATCGCCGCCACCACCTGGCTCAGGCCCTGCACGAGCCCAGCGTCGATCTTGTTGGCTCCGGCGCTGCGAGCGTTGGGGATGAAGACGTCGCGTGGTATCGACAACAGCGCCAGCCGGTGATGAACGGGGTCTGCGTGGAGGATCATGATCACGTCGCTGTTCACGCCGTTGACGCCCTGGGAGCAGAGCCCGTAGGCGGGGTTCTGCTCCGCAAGAGCGCAGCGCGAGGTGGAGCCCACCATCAGGATGTTCTCCGTGCCGGCTTCCTGCCCGCTAGTCAGCGCTCCGTTGAGCCCACTCACCTGGACGCGGTTCAAGTCGTGGGTGATGTAGTAGACGTACCCAGCCCCTCCCAGCGCTACGACCAACAGCACGGCAAGGGATATGACACCGATCCGCAGGAGGCGATGCCGGCGCCTGCCACCGACCGCACGCCCGGTCCGCCGGCGTCGCCGCGAGCGCCGGCTGTTGGCGCGCCTTATCTCCTCCCCGAGTGCTTCCAGCCCGGGGCGGCCCTCCGTCCCCGAGGCCTCGCCGGCACCCTTGCTCGTGCCCAGCAAGCTGGTCGGGGACGTCCCTCTCGAGCCCTGTCCGCCGTCCGCCGGGCGTCGCACCCTCGGTTGGGGGGAGGGGCTGCGCCGGGGTGGTTGCGGAGGCACGCCGGGCGCGCGCCTCCGACGACCATGTTCGGGCATGACACTTAGGGTAACAATCGGTGCGCCCGCAGCGGTGGCAGCCGCCTCCGCCCGATTCGAAGCTCGGCCGTCGGGGGGCGACCAGATCTCCAGGCAGGTACCAGGCGCCGGGTCTGCGGCGGCTCTAGTCGACCCTTTCGACGCGACCGTGCTCTATTCGATGGGCTGGTGCCCCATCGCTGCGGGCTCGCGGCCGGCGAAGAGCCACGCAACAACCGCCGCAAAGGCTGGCATGCCGAAGAGAATGATGAGCAGGTCTGCGACGGGGACGTTCCCGAGCGAGGCGACGCCGCCGTTCAGCGAATTGCCACGAAGCCAGCCGATGAGCGCGATGTACCCGCCGACGGTCCCGAGGAGCGCGCCGAGGAAGCCCAGCGCGCCGGCTGTGACGGCCGATAGTGTGCGCCGCGTGTAGCTGCTCGCTCCTGTGGCAGCGAGCTTCGGTAGGTCGCCCGCGGTCTCACTGCGTACGAGACCGACCGACATGCCGAGCACTCCGAGGGCGATCACGATTCCGAAGACCGTCGCCCAGGTGATGACGGCGGACGAGCTCGGCTGATCGTTCTTGGACTCGACGGAGAGCTGCGCCGTCGACGCGGCGAGCTGTGCACTGGCGATCTGGGAGGCGCTGAAGGTCTGCGTGCCCTCAACCAGCCAGTCGGTCGTGCTCGCCTGGATGTGGAATTCCTTCACTGCGTGCTCGGTGATCACCGTGTTCGGCGCCGAGGTTCCCGTCGGAAGAGCTGCGACATCCTGTATGACGGGATTGGCGAGGCAGCCTGTCGCGACCGTGCAGCTGCCGCCCGACGCGTAGTCCAAGCCGAGACCCGAGACGCCCGAGAGACCAGGACGTGAGCTCAAGATGTCCGCGTTCGGATCGATCTCGGACGGATCGATCCCGAAAGCGCGCAACAGCTGCGGGGTGGCCACGTAGATCGCTCCATTCCACTGCCTACCCAGGTGGGTCCCGGTCAATGCTGCATTCGGCGTCTCGAGCGCGATGAGCTGAGCCCCGAGGCCCTTCGCTATCGCCTCGGCGTGCGTTGACTGCTGCTGCAGCGTCGCAGTGATCGCACTCGACGAACCTTGTTGGGCCTGTTGGCTCCCCTTCGGTCCGATGACCGTCGCGCCCGCCGGTGGCGGCACGATGGCGTGAAGGGCGAGCTGGTTCGAGGCGAGATTCGGGCCCGCGTAATCGAGCACGTTGCTGTAGCGAGCGGAGGCGGCGAGCATGACGATCACGGCGGCGAGGACCCCGAGACTGATCGCCGCCAGCGCCGAGCCTGATCGTGCCCTGTATCGGGCGAGGTCGCGTAACGCCAGTCGGAGCGCTATCGGCGCGCGCCGCGCCAGCCTCGCTGTGAACGAGAGGAAGAACGGCGCGAGCAGGATGAGGCCGGGGATGAGGAGCACGATCCCGAGCACCAGCTCTGGTGCACCGCCGCTCCCGTTGCCCTTACCCGTGCTTCCCGAGTAGCCCAGGAGCAAGAACGCCGCGACGAGGAACGCTATGCCGGGGATCGCCGAACGGTGGATCTGGCGGGGTGGTGCAGGACGACCCGAAAGAGCCGCGACGATCGGCACGTGGGTGATGGCCCGAGCGGGCCGGGAGGCAGCGAAGAACGTTGCGACGACCGCGAGCACCATCGCCGCTGCTACGACCACCCACGGCAGGGCCAACACCCCTATCACGTGGTGCGCGCTCTGCTCGAGGCTCGGCCGGTAGGCGAGCCAGACCACGAGCCCGAGCACGAAACCACCGACGGCACCTACCAGGCCGACGACCGTGCCGTTGGCACGGACGACGAGACGGACATGGCGATCGGTGGCGCCGGTCGACTCGAGCATGCCGATCGAACGGAGCCGGCGCTGCGCCAGCACAGTGAAGCCGCCGATCGAGACGAGCGCGATCAGCAGCATCCCGAGCACGAGGGCGGCGAGCGAGATCGTCTCGGGGTTGAGCGGGTTCGACTGGGCGACCGAGGCCGGCGTCTGCACCGCTGTCCCGATCTTGATCGAGCGGAGAGGCACACCGGGTGCGTCGAACAGCGCGACGACCTGCGTGGGTGTCATCACCTGCCCCGGAGCGACGAGCGCGAACTCGTCGAGGAGGCTCTGGGGGTTCTCAACGATGCCGACGACGCGGCGGTCGACGCCGCCGACGCGCCAGGTCTCACCTAGCTGCAGGTGGAACGACGAGGCCACGCCGCTCGTCACGGCGACCTCGTCCGTGCCCGTCGGGTAGCGCCCGGAGACGAGGGCGAGCATCGGGCCGCTGAACGGCCCCTGGGAGTCTTGGGCGACCAGCTGGAACGTGTTGATCGATCCGGGGATCGACATGGTCTCGCTCTCGATCACCTCGACGCGGCCGAAGCGGTGCTCGAGGTACGCGATCTCGCTCTTCACGTGCGCGTTCAAGCTCGAGAAAGTCGCTGAGTCGCCTGCGGTGCCGAAGCCAAAATTCTTCGGCTGCGGCGTGTTCGTCGCGACGGCCGAGCCGACGATCGTCGCCGCGACCGCTACGACGATGAGGGCGAGGATCAGGAACTGCTGACGCCACTCCCTGCGAAAGAGGCGCCAAGCCCATCGGACGACTGCACGACGGGCGGGCGCTCCACCGTCGCCCTTGTCGCCGCCCGCCCCGACAGCCGCCGGACGCTCCAATACCGACACGCTCATTGGCGGGTGCTGGGCTCGAGGAGGGATTCGGGGCTGGCAGGGGGCACGGTCTGGTCGACGACACGACCGTCTCTCAGGAAGACGACCCGGTCGGCCCACGAGGCGAGCTGTGCGTCGTGAGTGACGACGACTGCCGCTACCCCGCGCTTGCAGGCCGTGACGATCATCCGCATCACCGCCTCCCCGTTGGTCGAGTCGAGCGCTCCCGAGGGCTCATCCGCCAGGACCAGGTGTCGCTCGCCGATGACGGCGCGCGCGATCGAAACTCGCTGGCGCTCACCACCCGACAGCTCGTCGGGGTAATGAGACGCGCGATCGGCGAGGCCAAGCTCTTCCATTACCTCCATCGCAGTCGCACGGGCCCTTCTCGCCGATATGCCGTCGAGCTCGAGAGGCAGCGACACGTTCTCGGCCGCGGTCAGCCCGGCAAGCAAGTTGAAGTCCTGGAACACGAAGCCGATCGTGCGACGCCTGAGGCGCGCTTTGTCGTTTCGTGACATCTTCGAGAGGGACGAGCCGTCTACCAGGACCTCCCCGCTCGTGGGCTCCTCGAGGCTGCCTGCGATCGTGAGGAGAGTCGACTTGCCCGACCCGCTCGGGCCCATTACCGCGACGAGCCCGCCCCGGTCGACCGCGAGGTCGATGTCGGAGATGGCGTGGACTTCGGTCGGCCCAGAACCGTAGGCCTTCGAGACGCGACGCAACTCGAGAAAGCTCATATGTGAACCCCTGCTCTCCGCCGCAGCCGCGGCATCGGCGACGAAACTTCTTCTCGAGGATCGAGCGAGGCACGCTTGAGACGCCCGTCAGCGGCGTCGAGCCACCGCACGACCGAGTCCAGCCGGAACAGTTCGGCGTCGACCACGAGGGCCAGGGTCAGGTCGAAACGAGCCTCGTCCTCCTTGAGGCGGGTCCACTGCTGCATCAGCTCGATCAGGTAACGCCTGTGGACCTGGATGATCTCGTGCACGTCCACCCCGGGCACACGCAGAGCAGAGAGGACCTTTATCACGAGCTCGTCCCGTGGGGGCGATACGAGGGGCGGAGGTGTGCGCAGCCACCCGGCCAGCTCCTCCACGCCCTCGGACGTGATCCGGAAGCCCTTATGGCGCTCGTCGTCGCCGGACCCCTCGCAGGCGACAAGGCCGTCGCGCTCGAGACGCTGGAGGGTCGTGTACACCTGCCCGATGTTGAGCGGCCAGACGTCGCCGGTGCTCGCCTCGAACTCTTGGCGGAGCTGGAGGCCGTACTTCGGCCCCTCGCTCAGGAGGGCGAGAAGTGCGTGCCTGACGCTCACGAGGTGGACTTTCGGCCGAACATACTGAGTATACTACTCAGTTCTCTGAGCCTGGTCAAGTATTTCTGGGACACCGATCACAGGCGCCGGCGTAGGGTTCGGGCATTCGATGACCCGGCGGCGGGGGGCGGCTTGTCCACGACTAGATGGGACCCGGACCAGTACAACCGTTTCGCCTCCGAGCGAGAGAAGCCGTTCTGGGACCTCGTCTCGCTTCTCGATCCCGCCGCGGGAGCCCGGGTCGTGGACCTCGGGTGCGGCGACGGCCGCCTGACCGCCGCCGTGCACCACCGGCTCGGGGCGCGTTCCACCCTGGGGGTCGACTCCTCCCCCGAGATGCTCGGCGCGGCCGGTGCCAACGCGGGCTCGGGCGTCGGCTTCGTTCAAGGCGACATCGCCACCTGGCAGGGAGAGGGACTCGACCTCGTCTTCAGCAATGCAGCGCTGCATTGGGTGCCGGACCACCCCACGGTGCTCGGGCGCCTGCGGCGCTCGCTCTCCCCGGCCGGCCAGCTGGCGGTCCAGGTGCCCGCCAACCCCGACCACCCCTCCCATCGGATCGCCTCTGAAGTCGCGGCCGAGCTGATCGGCGCCGACGCCCCGCCGGATCCAGTGGCGGAAAACGTGATGCGTCCCGAGCAGTACTCGGAGCTGCTCCACTCGCTCGGCTTCGTGCGCCAGCACGTCCGGCTCCAGGTCTACGACCACGTCCTGCCCTCGAGCGCGGCCGTCGTCGAATGGGTGAAGGGCACGTCGTTGACCCGTTTCAAGGCGATACTGGGACCCGAGGACTTCGAGGAATTCCTCGGCGAGTACAAGCGCCGGCTCCTCGGGGAATTGGGAGACCAGCGCCCTTACTTCTATGCGTTCAAGCGCATCCTGTTCTGGGGATCGCTGGGATGATGACCCGAGAACCCCGACGCGAATTCGACTAGGAGCAACGTGCCAACTGATGCGCCCGGAGCAGCGGCAACGAGGCGGCTCGAGAAGGTCCTCAATATGGAGTTCCCTTCGCGCGTCGTCGCCTGCAGCGGGGGGATCGACAGCCTCGTGCTGGCGACCATCGCCCACCGTTCCGATGCCACCGGAACCGTCGTGGCCCACGCGGTCACCCCGGCGGTCCCAGCCGATTGCACGGCCCGGGTCATGGCGTACGCAGAGCGCGAGGGCTGGGACCTCGAAGTCGTCCGTCCGCGAGAATTCGAGGACGAGAGGTACTTGAGCAACCCGACCGACCGCTGCTACTACTGCAAGACCCACCTCTACACCGCATTGGAGGAGATCTCTCGTTCCTCTTTCGGACCGCGCAGTGCCACGACACTGAGCGGAGCCAACGTCGACGACCTCGGCGATTATCGGCCGGGCCTGTTGGCCGCCCTCGAACACCGGGTCCGCCACCCATACGTCGAGGCAGGCCTCCACAAAGCCGACGTCCGGGCGATCGCCCGTGGTCTCGGGTTGGCGGAAGCCGACATTCCATCGTCCCCATGCCTTGCCAGCCGGCTGTACACCGGTACCCGCGTGCGAGCCGTCACCTTGCAAGCGGTGTACTCCGGTGAGGAGATCCTGCGGCTGTTGACAGGTGTCTCTGTTGCCCGTTGCCGAGTTCGCGGCAAGGAAGTCCTCGTCGAGGTCCCGGAGGCAGATCGTCCACTTGTGACTGAGAGCGTCCTCGCAGCTGTCGCGCGTGCAATGTCCGCAGTCAGCCCGGAGCTCGTCGCGGTGTCCCTCGACGACCGTCCGTACCGTGCGGGGCGAGCCGTGCTACGAGTGAGCTGAAGGGGATGCGCTCCAAGACGCTCGTGCTGGTGTCGCTGCTCCTCGCTTCGTTCGCCATCAACCTCGATACGACCATCGTCAACGTGGCTCTTCCCACGCTCGTGAGGGAGCTGCACGCCACCACCACCCAGCTGCAGTGGGTCGTCGACGCCTACAACCTGGTCTTCGCGGCGTTGCTTCTGACCTCCGGCAGCCTTTCCGATCGTTTCGGGCGGAAGGGGATGCTGCTGTCGGGCCTCGGGGTCTTCGGCCTGGCGAGCCTCGTCGGCGCGTTCACGACCACTCCTGCTCAGCTGATCGCCGCGCGCTCGGTCATGGGTCTCGGGGCGGCGATGGTCTTCCCTGCCACCCTCTCGCTCATCGCCAACGTGTTCACCGAGAGGCGTGAGCGGGCGATGGCGATTGGGCTGTGGGGAGCGAGCGCCGGCGTCGCGATCGCCCTCGGGCCGATCGTCGGTGGTTGGCTGCTCGAGCAGTTCTCCTGGACGAGCATCTTCTTCGTCATGGCGCCCGTCGCGGCAACCGGTGCTCTCGCGGTGATGCTGAGCGTCCCGACGTCGCGGGACCCTCGTGCGCCCCGGATCGACCTGCCAGGCTTCGCGCTTTCGACGGCCGCGATGGCCGTGGTCGTCTATACCATCATCGAGGCTCCCAACTACGGCTGGGGCGGCGCTCGCAGCCTTGCGGGGTTCGCATCTGCGGCTGCCCTGTTCGTCGCTTTCGTCGGCTGGGAACGACGCGTCGAGGTCCCAATGCTCGACGTACGCCTCTTCCGCAACATGCGGTTCAGCGCCGCCAGCGGGTCGGTCACCGTCGCGTTCTTCTCCCTCTTCGGGTTCATCTTCCTGATGACGCAGTACTTCCAGTTCATTCGGGGCTATGCGCCGCTCTCCACGGGGGTGCACCTGCTCCCGGTGGCGACCTCGGTCGCCGTCGGATCGGTGCTCGGAACGAGACTGGCGGTGCGGCTGGGGACGAAGCTCGTCGTCACACTCGGCCTGCTCGCGGTGGCCGGGTTCTACGCATGGGTCGCAGGGGTCATAGCCGCGCACACCGGCTACGGGACGATCGCCATGCAGATGGTGCTCTACGGCCTCGGCATGGGCTTCACCTCTGCGCCCGCGACGGAGTCGATCATGGGAGCGATATCGCGGGACAAGGCAGGGGTGGGCTCGGCCGTAAACGACTCCACCCGCCTGCTCGGCGGCACGTTGGGCGTGGCCGTTATCGGCAGCGTCTATGCGTCGCTCTACGGCAGTCGACTCTCTGCGCGCCTGCCTGCGCACTTCCCGTCGGCGTTGTCATCAATCGCGCACCAGTCGGTCGGTGCGGCCATTGCGGTGTCGATCCGGCTTTCGGCCCTCGGCCATGCGGCTCTCGGTGGAGTGGTACAGCAAGCTGCGGTGCAGGCATTCCTCCATGGCATCAGCATCGGATGCCTGGTTGCGGGCGGGGTCGCCCTGGGCGGCGCCGTGATGGCCGTCGCCTTCCTGCCGGCTCAGCCTCCCCTTTCTCCGTCAGCCGAGACGGACCCCGGCGAGCTGGCTGCCCTGAGCAACGAGACGACCGGTGCTGTCCCAGATGAAGCAGGACTCGTCCACCCGCTGAGCATCGATCAGCTGAGCGCGCTGTAGGACGCGCACCGGCCCGGGTCGAGGAAGCGCACGGACGTAGACGGTCAGCTCCAGAGTCGGCACCCAGCCCGCGAACTCGATATCGAATGTGGCGGGCGGAAACGCGTCGACGGCGAAGAGCAGCGACGTCGTGTCGAAGGGTTCGCCGCCGGGAAGGGCCAGCCAACCGCGCAGCTCACCTCGGCCACTCGGTTGGCCGGTCGTGAACCCGATCGACGAAGGCTCGAGCCGGACCTCCACCTGCTCCATGATCGCCACTTGTCTGTTGTCGGGGAGCTGCGGGATCAAGCGCTTGCAGTCTTCGAATCCGACCTCGCTCAGAGGCGGCAAGCCACGGTCCCAATACGGCGCGACCGCCACGTCGAGCGAGCTCATGGTCAACAGAGCTTCGACGCATGAGCGACCCTCCTGGCTCATCCGCGTGCGGACTTGGCTGGCGGACCGCCCGCCTCGCAGCACCTCCGCCTCGATGACTACACGGCCGGGCTCAGGTGAGTGCAGGTAGTGAGCGCTCGCGGCGATGGCGTGCGGGTGTGTGCTCGTCGATGCGGCGGCTCGTCCCAACATGGCCAAGAGGTAGCCGCCATTTGGCTTGCCTCCGATGGTCCACTGCGGATCGACCGATGCCTCGAAGCGAGCCGGTCCCATCTCGGTGACAGCACTGACCCTGGCGAAGCAGAACCGCTCGAGGTCGGAGGCTTTAGTGGTCATGACCTTCCCTGAGGCTAGAGGGTAGCGTAATAGAACGCAATCGCGACCCTTGCCCCGCCGGCTCGGGGCGATCGCGGCTGAGCGGGCGGTCGTAGCCTGGCTCCCACGAGGAGGAAGGGGAGCAAGTGGCGGAGTCTCTTCCGACCAGGCACGTGGCCGGGATACTGCTGACCGGGGGATCGAGCCGCCGCATGGGGCTCGACAAGGCCTCTATGCCCATAGACGGCGTCGCCTGCGCAGTGCGAATTGCACGAGTGCTGCGACGTGTCGTCGCAGATGCCGTAGAGGTGGGGCCGGGAGTCTCAGGACTGCCGTCGGTCCGCGAAAAAGCCCCGGGTAACGGACCCCTGGTCGCTCTGTGCGCCGGGGTAGAAGCGCTCGAGGTGGCAGGGTCGAGCGTCGCGGCCCTGCTGTTGGCGTGCGACCTCCCGTTCGTGACCGATTCCGTGCTCGCCACGCTCGCATCCTGGCCGGGCCGGCACTCGGTCGTACCAGTCGTACACGGACAGCCGCAGACTCTGTGCGCCCGATGGTCCACCGACGAGCTGGCCGAAGCTCCTCGGCTCGTTGCCTCGGGCCATCGTTCCATGGGGTCGTTGCTCGCCCGGCCAGGTGTCGAGCTCGTCGACGAGCGGGCTTGGCCTGAACCGCTGGACCCACGCGTACTCGCCGACATCGACACCCCAGCGGACCTGGAACGATTGGGCCTGGTCGCGGGTACCGCCGACTCACGCACCTGTGTGTCGCCCGAGGAGCGGCGCCATGGATGACCGCCAGGTGCAGACGCGGCGACGATGACTGGTCCACTGTCGGGATTGAAGGTCATCGAACTGCAGAGCCGAGGGCCGGGACCATTCGCGACGATGGTGCTGGCGGATCTCGGCGCCGAAGTGGTTTCGATCGCTCGCGTGCAGGATGCGGTGCCCGACGCCGAAGAGCACGGAATGGCGCGGCTGCTCAAAGGGCACAGGAGGATCGATCTGATGACGCGCGGAAAGCGGTCAGTGGCGATCGATCTCAAGCATCCGGACGGCTTGGCGGCGACGTTGCGATTGATCGATCAGGCCGATGTCCTGGTGGAGGGGTACCGCCCCGGCGTGGCCGAGCGTCTCGGTCTTGGTCCTGATACCTGCATGGAACGCAACGATCGTCTCGTCTACGGCCGCATCACCGGTTGGGGCCAAGAAGGACCATACGCCCGAACACCAGGACACGACATCAACTACGTGGCGCTGGCTGGCGCGCTCGACCATCTGCGCTGGAGGGGTCAGCCTCCGATGCCACCGCTCAACCTGCTTGGCGACTACGGCGGGGGCGGAATGCTTCTCGCGGTCGGGATCATGTGCGCCCTGTTCGAGCGATTCAGCTCGGGCCGTGGCCAAGTCGTCGATGCGGCCATGGTCGACGGGGTCGCCTTGCTCACCACCTTGTTTTACGGGCTCCGTGCCGAGCAGCTGTGGTCAGACGAGCCGGAGACAAACATCCTCGACCTAGGTGCGCCCCATTACAACGTCTACGAGACCGCCGACGGCCGCTTCGTGTCGGTCGGGGCGGGAGAACCGCAGTTCTACCTGGAGCTCTTGCGCCGCGTCGAGGTCGATGACGAACTCGTGGATCACCAGGGCGCGCCGGAAACGTGGGCGGCCGGCAGGGAACTCCTAGCCGCCGTCTTCAAGAAGAAGACGCTCCGCGAATGGTGTGACCTCCTGGAGGGTACGGAAACGTGTTTCGCTCCCGTTCTGACCATGGCAGAGGCACCGACACACCCACATCACGTTGCCCGAAAGACTTTCGTGGACGTGGACGGCGTCGTGCAGCCTGCAGCCGCGCCACGCTTCGGTCGGACCTCGGCAGGATTGCCCGCTGCGCCAGTCGTCGCCGGCCAGCACACTGCCGACGGCCTCGTCGACTGGGGCTTCGACCCGGCAGAGGTCCGGTCGCTGCTCGCGGCAGGTGTGGCCCGCCAAGCTCCGCTCGAATGACCCCGATCAGACCTGGGGGATAGTGCCCGACGCTGCGAGCTTGGCTCTCGCCTCTGCGTCAAAACCAAGAGTCTCCAAGACCTCGACCGTGTTCTCACCGAGGCCAGGGATCCAGGCCCGGGCGCCGCGGTGTTGCTCAGGTCCGAAGCGGGGAGGGAAGCGGGGCTGGTGCACCTCTCCTAGGTCACCCCATCGATACGTGACCACACGACCCAATTGGCGGTTGACCGGATCGTCGACGACGCGAGACGTGAACCCAGCTCGATCGACTTCGATGACGGGCTCAACCGGCACGCCGGCTGCGCGCAGCTCCGCCACCCACGTCGACGCGTCCTTGGAGAGAAAGGCCTCTTCGAGGAGCTTCTCCTCAGGTTGAGGCGCTTCGGACTGCATTCGCAGTGGCGGGGGCGCAGCTGGCAATGCGTCCACAGCCACGAGTTTGCGGACGCGATCCCATGTCGCGGCGTCGGGGACAGCCAACGCGAACCAACGACCATCGGCTCCCTCGTACATTCGGTAGACCGCGCCGTATCCACGCTGGCCAGCATCCACCACAGGACCGCTGATCACGGCGTCACCCGCCAGAAACGTCCCGGACTTCAAGGCGAGGCCCGCGGCCAAGAGACTGCTCGAGACCCTCGACCCACCACCTCTGCGCCGACGGGAATAAAGCCCGGCGAGGACGCCGCATGCGGCAATCCAGCCGCCCGTCACGTCTACGGCGCCCCAGACGAGATTCGTGGGCGGATTCTCGGCGCCCCCCTGGGCTTCTTCGATTCCTGCGAGCGCCTGGATCAACTGGTCGTTGGTCGGCAGCAAGGCCCGGGGCCCATCGTCGCCGAATCCGCTGGCGAAGCTGTAGACGACGTCAGGATTGGCGGCACGCACTGTGACCTCTCCAAAGCCGAGCCGTTCGGCCAAGCCGACCCGTGAATTGTGATGAACCACGTCGCTCCAGCGAAAGAGCCGGTCCAGAACCTCTCCGGCGTCAGCTGCCTTCAAGTCGAGAGCCACCGAGCGCTTCCCTCGTTGCCCGGCGGCGAACATGGGCTGCATCCCCCGATGCACGTCACCTGTGATCGGTTCCACCTTGACCACGTCGGCTCCCAGCTCGGCGAGCACGAGCGCGGTGATAGGACCAGCGAGGTAGGCCGACAGGTCGAGAACTCGGACGCCCGTGAGCAACGGCCCTTGGGCCGGAGCCAGTGCGCGTCGCCCAGCCACCTCCGTCGGCAGTACACGAACGACCTGACCCAAGACCGTCAGAGGGCCCCGCTCCGGGTCGTGGTGGGCGACGGCAAGGCCGACCTTCTGTACGTGAGGATCGCTCAGGAGTTCTCCTGGGCGGAGCACCGGCTCACATCGGAATTCTCGACCAGCGAGCGCTTCGAGCCACCACGCCCGATCGCGAGTGGCGAACCTGGCCGCCCACCGCTCTCCCCGATCGCTCATGACGCCACTCATCAGGTCGGAGTTGTATCCGTGCTCGCTGGGCGGATCCGCCATTTGCTCGAGAAACGCCTCGTAGGCGCCCTTGGCGCCGAACCAGAGCTGGAGATACCGGCCGTCGGCACACCGGTAGCACAGCGCTTCGGCCGGCCCCTGCTCTTGCCATAGCAACCGAGTGGACGGTGAGTGATGCTCGACCCGGCCGAGAATCATCGGCAGGAGAGCCTGAACACCTTCGTAGAGTGATGTCTCCGCCCAGAGGCCCACTCCGGTGCGCTCGCGCTCGTAGAGTCCGGCCAGGGCACCGACGGTTGCGGACAGGGCAGCACCGGCCTGCCCCACGGCGAGATCGGGGAACGCAGGCTGTCCGGAGTGGCGCCCACGAATCTGGGTCGGGAGACCGGCGCGTGCCGCGACCAGGATCTCGAGGTCAGGCAGGGCACCGACTGCATTGAAGCTGGGCCGAACCCGAATACCGATCATGCGAGGGTTTCTTCTGGCTAGATGCTGTGTGCCAAGACCGTGCCGTTCGAGGAGCACCTCGGACCCGCAGAGGAATACGACATCAGCCTCCTGTGCAAGTGCGTTGACCGTACCCACAGCGTCGTGCTCATCGACCTCGAAGATCTCTTTGTTCCGATCCCAGACGCGTCCGAATTCGAGACCTTTGTCGAGAGTTGCCCGTCGAGCCGACTGCACACGCGCTACTTCTGCGCCGAGATCAGCGAGCAGCATCCCGGGGAGGCTGGTCGCCATGCCGGCACCAAGGACGCTGATGCCGAGCGCTACCTCGACTACACGCAGGCCTCCCAGTGGCGCGTGCGGGGCGCTCACGTCTTAGGGGCTGACCGGCTTGTAGCAGCTCGTTGCATCGGTGATGGCATTCGACGAGCCACTTTCCATGCAGACTTCATAGGCGCTCAACCGCGCCTGGAGCGTACCCAATGCCCCATTTGCTTGGGTCAGCCCAAAGTTCGTCAACCCGGACGATGAAGCAACCTCCTGCCTAAGTGCACCAACTTCGTTGTGGAGGTTCGTCGTCTCTTGGTGGAGAACGATCAGCTGCCAAGCCCCAAGTCCGATTGCTGCTGACAGCAGGACGATGCCGATCCATTTCACTAGCTGCACGCACCCTCCGATCGCTCGTATCCCAGACACCAATTACCGAGACCTAAGCACGTTTGGATGCAGAGCCCTCAATTCCTCATGTCGCCACGAACAGGGAACGAGCTGTTCGGGCGATGTGAAATTATGGCAGCGGCGGCGACATCCGGCGCCACGGAAACGCCGGATGTCGCGACTCTCCGAACTCGGGCTTCACCCGCCCTGGATCAACTCGACTCAGGCACCATCGTGGCGACCGCACCCATCCAGTTGGTGACCTCGTTCCCAAACTGGACGCTCGACGGGTTGGAGCTTCCGCATGTGACGGGCACGTCGGGGTTGGTGCACAGGTCCTTGTAGAAGTACGCCCACGGCTGTCCGGTGGGCCCGACGGTCACACCGATGAAGTCGCTTCGTGAATACGTGACTGTGCTGCCTTCGGGGTTCCACCCGTTGGGCAGCAGCGGGTCGCTGTTGGGGTCGGCCTGCACGCTTTGGAACACCGGGCCTGACGAGAAGATGTTCTGTGTCATGGTCAGATATCCGTGTGTGGCGCCACCGGCATAGACCGGAAGCTGCGGTGTCGGAGCTGTGGTGCCGTTGTTGCCGATGTAGGACACCGAGACCTGCCCCGGCTTGCCCACCGCCATCGCCATCTTGTACACGTTGACCAATTTCGGCATCACCATCCCGATCGGTGCGCTCCACGTCTTGCCACCATTTTTGGAGTAGATGACCTCGGGAATGTTGTTGACGATTGTGCTGAGGTAGATGTTGCCGGCGCTGTCAACTGCCGGATCGGACGAGCCGAACGCAGTGGGCACAGGAAGCGAGGTCCAGGTGACTCCTTCGTTGGAGCTGATGTTGAGGTCACTGTTGGCGACCCCGTAGATGTTGCCCTTCAAGTCGCTGGTCCATGCCCCCATGGTGCCCGCAGTGTCGCCTTGTGGTGATCCGCCGATCTCGGTGAAGGTGAGCCCACCATCGAGCGACTTCCAGCACTGGCGAGCCGGTTCGACGTGATTCGATTTGCAGATGTACACGACGTCCGGGTAGCCGTGCATCTTTCCCTTGTCCGTGGTGGGCGGAGCAGTCCACAGGTGGGGGAAGTCGAACGCAGGACAGCCGTACGGCTCGGGACTCCAGCTGGATGCAGTCTGCTGCGGAGTGGTCCAAGTGACGCCGTTGTTGTCGCTGTAGGACAGGTCCGTCAGACAAACCAGCCCACTCGGCCAGGTCTCACCGATTGTGGTGTAGTAGATCCGATTGGTGATCGGGTCGATCCACAACTGCGGGTCAGATGGTCCCGATCCTGGCGCGAAGCTCTGGCTGGGCGGCGTAGTGATGAGTTGCCAGTGCGAGCCCAGGTCTGTGGTCAGTGCGATCCCCGCGGCTTGCCCTCCGCCGTTCGCGCTGTCGGGCCCGCCGCCGTCCGGGTTGGTCTGATACGGGCTGCCCGACATCACGTTCCCGTTCGGGGCCTGCAACACCGGGGACTCGCCGAAATCAGCAAAGTTGTACGTGATGCACGGCATCGGGGTTGGAACCTTCGAACCGGTGATGGGCGCCCCGTTGGGTCCGGTAACGGCTCCGGGACGGCCGCTGGCACAGCCGTAGGGACCCTGGCTCGACGTCAAGGCCGCGGTCGTCGGGAGAATCACCGCCGTCAGCAGCGCCGCTGCTCCGGCCAAGATGACCACCCGGGTACTACGACGTGCCCACGCCGGAACTAGCCTCGTTGTCCACACCAAACGACCCATGACATCCCCTCCCCGCCGCGTCGACGGACTCTGGCGATCCCAAGGGTCGAATCCGGCCCGCGCCCCCCGCCCGCGCGCTGGCCCTAGTGCCGCCTAATGCCAAGGCACTTTGTAACCCGGCGTCCCAGGGCTGTCAAGAAGAAAATGAGCAATTACTCTTGACTGTGACGGACCTCGTCCATATCATCGGGCCATCTGGAGGCGGGGGTGGGTCAAGGGCGTCGGCCTCATCGTCCTGCTCGCCGTCGTCGTTGTGAGCATCGGGATATTTGGGGGATGGTCGAGGTCGGCTGGTGTCTCGAGGTCAGCGGGGACCGTGGGCGGCAAGCACGTCCCCCGAGCACTGTTTCAGCAGTGCAGCGTGCGCCCTCTGGATCGGCCGTTGGGGTGGTTGCCGGCCGCGGTTACCTTGCCGGCAGGGACCTATCCGACCAAGGCCTTCGATCTCAAGGCCGCATCATTGAACTTCGCTTCTTTCGTGGTGCCTCTGGAGATCCATACCTTCGACGCGTACATCGACAGCGTTTGGCCCACCAAGAACATCCAGATCGTTTACCAGCAGCAGGACATCTCTGACTCTGAGTTCACTTTCCAGTACGGACAAGACGCTGGATCAGTTCAACTTGTTCACGACCCGTGCGGGTCGGGGGAGACGTTCATGGCGCTGGAATACGGGCCTAGCTCACTTTGATGTGAGCACGGAAAGTCTTATCGCCCCACGCCGGACTCACCCTTGGGAGCTTGTGGCCTATTACACGGGACAAAGCAGGGAGGTTCATGATGTAAGTGAGTACCCGCTTGACAGTGTCGGCGGCGCATCCGTATCGTTCGCCGGAGCGGCGGATTGCTCGGGTCTGTGCTGAGTTGAGCAAGAGGGATGGGCGGATGTCCCGACGGGTGGAGCTCCTGAAGTCTTTGCGGCCGGTGGTCCTCTTCTCCGTGTTGACGGCCCTGGTGATACCTGTCGCTCTCCGAACGCCTTCGGCCTCGATTCGGACCAGTCTCAGTTCGACGCAGTTGTCGCCGGGTTGCGCCGCGGGCCGCTCGGCGGTCTCCTACTACTCCAACGGCAGTGGCGCGCCTGCCTCCGAAGTCCCGGTGCCCTGCACCTTCCTTACGGGCTACGGAGGAGCGGAAAGCCACATCAAGGTGACGCCCGGTGGAGAGCTCGTGCAGGAGCCGGCCGTTCTGCCCAGTGACATCCCCGTTGTCCTTGATTCCGCCCTGGCGTTGAGCTCGAACCAGGGTAAATCCTGGCAGCTGGACGAGCCCGCCAACCCCTTGCCGGGGCGGGACTCGGTAGAGCCTGACGGGAACACGTTCCCCGCTCAAGATGTCGGCCTTTACGTCGATCGTGTGACGGGACGGCTGTTCGTTGCCCTTCCCACTGGTTTCGGCATCGGCTATGCGGCTGAAGTCCTGCTTCTGTCGAGCCCGGCCCGGCCGGCGGGCTATACGAATTGGATCGCTACACCCATGTCCGGCTTCGTCGGCTCGGAGAATTCTCGTTTCACGTCGGCTCCGGCGCCCCACGGGCAACCGGTTGCCGGCGCTGGCGAGGACGTGACCTATTGGTGCGGCAACCAGACCGAAGGGGTGACAGAGCCGCCCATCCTCTTGCGCACGTGTTTCCGCACCCTCGACGGCGGGGCGACCTGGCAGCGAGGCGCGATCCTGTTCACCTACGGGGTTCCCCAGCACAGCCAGTGCGGCACCAACTCCGAGACCTTCAACGCTCTGGACGGTAACTATCCGCAGGGAGCCCCCGACGGCTCGCTGTGGGTGATGGTGCAGTGCGGCGGGACCACATATCTCGCCAAGAGCACCGACGAGGGCGCGACCTTTCCCATCATCGACGGAGCACATGGCACACCACTAACGATTCCAGGCTCACCCCGGGAACTGCGGGTGGATAGCGATGGGAACCTCTATGCGGTGGGGATCAGCGGCAGCTCGCTGGAGTTGAGGATCTCCCGAGACGGAGGCCAGACCTGGAGCGCCCCGGTCAACATGACAGCCCCCAACGCTCGGAGCACGACCATCTACCAGTGGCAGGTGGCTGTCGGGTACAAGCCTGGACAGGTTGCGCTGTCGTACCTCGCCACGCGCTCGAGCGGTGGGTATGACGGGTACATGACGGTCACCAAAGACGCCTTGGACGCGAACCCCGTCTTCTACAGTTCGACGATCAATTCGCCGAACGCACCGATCGTCACCGAATCTGCCCTCGGAGACGACTTCGTTGACGTCGATCTGGCACCCGACGGTACGCCATGGGCATCCTTCTACTCCAACTGTCCAACGAACGAGACGATCCTCTTTTGTACACAGACGTCCCCCACGTCCGACGCCAATGGGATCACGGGACCACAGGCCGAGACGGTGGGCAGCTTGGAGTGGCCCGCTAACAGATAGCCCCGGTTTTAGCTACACACCGCGTGTTCGGTGCGGTCAGCCCTTTACTGCAAAGAGCCTCCAAGCCCCTGGGACACCTCTGAGTTCGTGCTCTCCCCGATCATGAAACTCGATGCCAGAGCCAACGACCAGCGGTGGCACGGACGAGGACACCATGACCTCCCCGGCATCGGCATGTGCCAACACTCGGGCAGCGATGTGCACCGCGATTCCTCCCACGTCGTCTCCCACCTCCTCGATCTCGCCGGTGTGTAGCCCTGCTCGAACCTGGAGGTCGATGCCCGGTACTGCCTCCACGATCGCTCGGGCGCACCGGATGGCGCGGGCCGGTCCATCGAATGTCGCCAGGAAGCCATCCCCGGTCGTCTTCACCTCTCGGCCTCTGAACCGCAGAAGGTGACGGCGAACGAGACTGTCGTGTCGGGACAACAGCTGTCGCCACCGGTGATCGCCTAGTCGCGCTGCCCGATCTGTGGAACCGACGATGTCGGTGAACAAGACCGTGGCGAGGACCCGCTCACGGTGCCGGACCTCGGGGGTGCTGTCAGTGAGGAACTCCTCGATGGCGTCGCACGCCGCCTCCATGGAGGACCCGTCCCAGTTGACATGACAGTCGAAAGGAAGCTCCACCAACCTCGCCCCCTTGATGTGGGCTGCTAGGTAACGGGAGGCCTCGGGCGGCGAGACGTGGTCACCTCGGTTGTAGAGCACGAGCGTGGGACAGGTAATGAGGCCGAGTGCGGATCGCACGTCCCAGCGAGTCCACAGACGCACGTGATCGGCCATGAGCTTCGGCGTGCCGAGGTTGCGCTTCCAGCGAGCCAGGAGTTCATCGGTTTGGGGATTCACGGGTGGGTCAGAAACGATTGCCCGCCAGATCTCGCCCGTGCCCCATGCCGCCTCGTAGGTCTCGGCGAGATTTTCGTAGAAGTCTGCTTCCGGCCCAATGGGGTAGTCCTCGGAGCGAAGAAGTCGCGCCGCCGTACCGTAGAGCACGAGCGAGTCGACGCGCTCAGGGGCCATGGCTGCGATCAGCATCGTGATAGGACCGCCGTCGACGGTCCCGATCACGTGAGCGTTTGCAATTCCAGCTGAGTCCATCACCGACCGAAGATCGTCAATCTCCTCCTCGGGGATGGCAATCTGCGACCGGTCGGAGAGCCCGGAGCCTCGCCGGTCGAAGAACACTGTTCGGCCCATCGCGGGCAGCCTCTCGATGTACGGCCGGTAGTAGGGCATCTCCTCGTTGAGGTCCAGATGGGACATGTGGCCGGGCACGAAGACGATGTCCGGGGATTCGGATCCGTAGACGGCATAAGCGATGTCCAAGCCGTCAGAACGGGTGTAGCGAACCCGAGGTGCCACGCTCATCAGTCAAGCAGGCGCGGCCACGAACTGGTTGGTTGGCCCTGGTCAGCCGCCGCTTCTGGCCTAATGAGACCAGCGGGCGGTCACATTTCCGGGGTGTCCTACGTCATGATGACGTGACCACGATGGAAGTGAACGAATTCGACGCCGAACGGCCCCGGCTGACAGCGATCGCCATCCGGATGCTCGGGTCGGAGGCCGATGCGGACGACGTGCTCCAGGAGACCTGGCTCCGGCTCTCCCGCACCCACGACATCGACGACCCGCCCGCCTGGCTGACGACCGTCGTGACACGGTTGTGCCTTGACCACCTGCGCAAGCGCCAGACGCGCTCGGTCGTCGATGCCGAGGTGCCCGCCCAACTCGCACCGGTCGACCCAGAGGCCGACGCGCTGCTCGCCGAGAAGGTGGGCGACGCGATGCAGGTCGTCCTCGACACCTTGGCGCCCGCCGAGAGAGCCGCGTTCGTCTTGCACGACGTTTTCGGTTATCCCTTCGACGAGATAAGCGCCGTCATGGGGCGGTCGGGAACCGCCGTGCGGAAGCTGGCGAGCCGGGCACGGCGCAAGGTGCAGGGCGTGTCGGAGCCGGCTGCGTCGCAGACCGAGCGTGCCGAGAGTCACCGCGTCGTCCACGCGTTTCTATCTGCAGCCCGCGGCGGGGACCTCCCAACACTCCTATCGCTCCTCGCGCCCGACGCTGTCATGCGTGCCGACCTGGTCGGACAGAACATGGGTACCGATCCCGTATACAACGGCGCAGCCGCCGTGGCCGGCCGCCTCAACGGTGCCCGGGGGGCGGCACCTGTCACGATCGATGGTGAGCTCGGCGCCGCCTGGGTTCACGCCGGAGCGGTCAAAGTGGTCTTCGTGTTCCATGTCGAGGAGGGCCTGGTGCGCGAGGTCGAGTTGATCGCCGACCCAGACGTGCTGGCCACCATGGACGTGGTACGTGCTCGAGTTAAATCCTGACAGGTCAGTGCCCACCGACCACATCGCATCCGTGACTGTCCGATAGTGAAAGGAAACTAGACCGATGAAGACGATGACTTGTGAACAATTGGGTGGCCCGTGCGATTTTCAACACCATGGCATGACCGCAGACGAGGTCATAAAGGCGCAAGATCGACATCTCAAGGAGATGGTCGCCAATGGTGACGCGACGCACGAAAGTGCCCTGAAGCAGATGAAGGGCCGTTGGAAGAATCCTCTCAAGGGAATGGGTTGGTACCGGAACGCCAAGCGTGAGTTTGCTGCTCTTCCCGAAGGCTGATTAGAGGCCGATGCCCTCGAGATCGCTCCGGTCGGGTTCAGCGAGCAACGAGGATCCTGGCAGTGGGTCGTGGCCTATGGCTTTGAGCTCTGAATGCGTGCTGCACCTGGCCAGGCCGGCCGGTTGATCACCCCAAAGTATCTCCGCCTTCCTGCACTCCCGCTCCGGGGCCGTCGGACCATCAAAGCGGTATCGTCGGTGCGCCTGATGGACGCTGCCCGAGCGCAGGAGGGTTGGAATGGCGACTCACGATCTCACCGATGTGGATACCGCCTTGGCCGACCACAAGACACCAACCAGTTCGCCGACAGCCCTCGTGAGCCGCCGTGAATCGTTCAATGCCGCGCACCAGCTTCGGGACCCGAAACTGTCTGATGAGGAAAATGGTCGCATGTTCGGGAAGTGTGCGAACCTCCACGGTCATAATTACATTCTCGAGATCGTCGTCGCGGGTCACATCGACCAGTCCACGGGTTACGTTGTAGACCTCAAAGAGCTCTCGGACATTATGTGCCGTCGCGTCGTGGAGGACGTGGACCACAGCAACCTGAATACGGACGTTCCTTGGTTGGCGGGGCGTATCCCGACTGCCGAGAATCTTGCCCTGGCATTCTGGGAGCGCATCCGTACCGAGCTTCCCGAGGGATCCCTGAGATCGGTTCGGCTGTGGGAGACCGAAAAGAACTGGGCTGAAATTGGCGGTCACGTCTGAGACCCCGCCGCGACGAGACCGGGACCTACGCTCTCGTTACTCCCCGGCTGATACGGACGTCCTCCTCGCAGAGGAGGCCAGACGGTTTGTCTCCGAGGGTGCTGGAGACCCGTCATCCGACATCACCCTGGCTTGGGAACTCCTTTACCGAATCGAACCAGGGCTCTATGACCGTCTGGTCACCGCCGAGCGCCTCCATCGCGGCGTGCTCGACTGGCTGCCGAAGCACGTAGACCGGATCGTCGAGGTGGCTGCCGGCACGGGCCGGTTGACGCTAGAGCTCGTTGGCCGTGCGCGCGAGTTGGTCGCGATCGAACCGGCGGGCCCGTTGCGCCAGATACTCGAGCGGAAGCTGGACCGAGCCGACTACGAGCACCGAGTCGAGGTGACCAATGGCTTTTTCGATGATCTACCTCTCCCCGATGCTTTCGCGGATCTTGTCGTGGCATGCTCGGCTCTGACGCCAGCTCCGGGTCACGGTGGCGAGAAAGGCCTCGCGGAGATGGAGCGGGTGTGCAAGCCGGGAGGCTGCGTCGTCATCGTATGGCCGAACGAGATCCCCTGGCTCGGCGCCCATGGTTATAGGTACTTGAGCTTCGACGGGGAGATGGAGGTCGAATTCTCCAGCCACGAAGAAGCCGCCGAGCTGACCGAGATCTTCTTTCCCGCCGCCTTCGCAGAGGTCGTGCGCCGTGGATCGAGGCGCGTGCCGTACGAGATTCTGGGAATCAACCCGCCGCGCGACCTCGCGTTCAAAGAAATCACGCAATGAGGTGACGACTGGATGAAGGTCGCCATCGTCGCCCCCCTCGTGTCATTGATCCGGGAACCCCATCGCGGCGGGTCACAAGCATTCGTTTCCGATCTTGCTCACGGCTTGACGGAGCGGGGCCACGAAGTTCACCTCTACGCCGCCTCGGGATCGGATGTAGACGGCGTCCAAGTCATCGACACCGGGGTCGACCACCGTGCTCTGGCAGAGACTCTCTATCGCGCCTCGAGTAGTGGAGGCGATCACGGATCGCAGGCGGCCACTAGAGCGTTCGCCGACGTTTACGCCGCGGTAGCCGACGGAGGATACGACCTGGTCCACAATCATGCGTTCGACGCGCCCGCCATCAGCTTGGCGGGTGCGCTGGATGCGCCGGTCGTGCACACGCTTCACCTGCCTCCGGACACGGCGATTGGCGACGCGCTGCTTCGAGCCATCGAGCGCAGCTCGCGGCCGACCGTTGCCGCCGTGTCGACGTCCCAAGCGAACGCTTGGCGAGCGGTCGTTCCCGTCGACGCAATCCTGCCGCCGTACGTTCCGACCCGGTCGATCCCCTGGCGTTCTTCATCGGGCAATCGCGCCATTTTCGGAGGCAGGCTGAGCCCGGAAAAGGGAGCCGCTGAGGCGATCGATATAGCGCAGGCCGCCGGCATCGGCATCGACGTCTACGGCGACAGCTACGACACCCAATACACAAGGCGGGAGGTCGATCCTCGCCGCGACAAACCCGGTGTCATCGTGCATCCGGGAGTCCCCCGAACTGCGCTTTGGGAAGTGATGGCTGGGGCAGCAGTCGTCCTGTGCCCTACCAAATGGGAGGAGCCGTTCGGGATGGTCGCTGCCGAGGCTCAGGCATGCGGAACCCCCGTAGTCGGCTTTCGCCGCGGCGCGCTCCCCGAGGTGATCGTCGAGGGCGTTACCGGCTTCCTCGTGGCGCCCGGCAACGTCGAGGCCGCAGCGGACGCCGTCGCGCACACCACCGAGCTCTCGCGCTCCCGATGTCGAGAACACGCAGAAGACCGGCTGGACCTAGAGCTCAGTCTGGATGCGCACGAGAGGCTCTACACGCATGTCACGAGGTCTAGTAAAGGCGCGCCAACCGGTGGCTGACGCGCAGCATTGGCTCGAGGGTCGACTGGCGCTCGTCACCGGTGCGAGCCGAGGTATCGGTGCCGCAACGGCCGAGGCGCTCGCAGCCGCCGGCGCGAACGTCGTGCTTGCTGCTCGCGACCGCGACGCTCTCGAGGCGGTCCAGAGCAACATCCGCGATGCGGGCGGAGAGGCCATCGCCGTGCCAACGGACGTGAGCAGGGTCGAAGAAGTCGAGCGGCTCTTTGCCGCCGCAAAGAAAGCTGGCATGCTCGCCGCGCTCGTCTGCGGAGCCGGTGTGGTCACTCCCGCCCCATTCGAAGAGACGACCCCCGAAATCTGGGAGGAGACGCTGGCTGTCAATCTCACCGGCTCTTTCTTCTGCTGCCGTGAGGCATTCAAGGCGATGCGGGCCGCGGGTGGAGGTCGAATCGTGAACATCGCCTCGCTTTCAGGCGTCTACGCCACGGAGAAGTTCGCAGGCCTGGCGGCTTACAACGTCTCCAAGTACGGGGTCGTCGGCCTTACCGAAGCGATCGCAGTCGAGGGCAAGGCGCACGGGATCAGCGCGATCTGCGTCAGTCCCGGTGCTGTGGACACGCAGATGCTGAAGCGGGCCAATCCCGAGCTTCGTCCTGGCCTCACAGCGGGTGAGGTCGCCGAGCTGATCGTCGCTTTATTGGACAGCCCCCTCGTTCCTGCAAGCGGCGCCAACATCACATTGTTCTCGAACGAGTGACGTCGTGATCCGAGGACCACGCACACTCCCCAGTCCTCGCCGGGCCTCAACCGACAAGAGACCACAAGTCGACTTGCTCATCGGCTAGCGCCTTCTGTGAGGGTCGGGCACGATCGCCCACGAGGCGAGCACAAGCAGCCATCTCCGAGTCGGTGTCGACCTCGGGGTCACCACCACGGTCGAGGCCGACGGCCGCGAGCAACTGGCCATCGAGCAAGTAGAAGCCGAGCAACGATTTCTCCTCCAGGCTGCCCCGCACCACGAACTGGTCCCACTTCGTGGCGTGGCCCACGTACTCCAGCTTGTGCTCGTACTGATCGGACCAGAAGCTGTGTACGTAATCGTACGGGGCGGTGGAGCCGAGCATCGACTTCGCAGCGCCCCGCCCCTGCTTCTCGCCGTTGTTGTAGTGCTCCACTCGAACGCGGCCGAAGATCGGATGCATCTGGTTGGCGACGTCACCGGCACCGTAGACATCGGGCACGCTGGCACGACAAAGCTCGTCGACAAGAAGCCCGTTGGACTGTTCGACGGACTCCCCTACCAACGTTGGAACCACCGGCGCGATTCCGATGCCCACGATGACGAAGTCGCAAGGCAAGCGGGAGCCATCGCTGGTCACGGCCACCTCCACGCGCTTGGTGCCTTCGAATCCGACGATCTGATCATGGCTGCGCAGCTCCACCCCGTGAGCACGGTGGATTGCGCCATACACTTCGCCGACCTGCTGGCCCAGCACCCTTTCGAGCGGCACCCGCTCCGGGAAAACTGTCGTGACCCGGACGCCCAGCTGAGTCAGGGACGCAGCCACCTCGCAGCCGATGAAACCCATTCCGACCACCACAGCATGGCGACCGGCGCGCGCCTCTTGCTTGATCGCGTCGCACTCGGCGAGAGTGCGCAGGTAGTGGACCCCTTCTAGCCGTGCTCCGGGAAGATCGAGCTCCCGATTGCGTCCGCCGGTTGTGATCAGGACCTTCTGATACTGGAGCTCCTCGCGCGATTCGAGAACGACAGTATGGGACGCCACGTCAATTGCAGAGACGCTCGCGTGCAGTCGCTCGACCCGGTGCTGGTCGTACCAGTCGTGGGGTCTGACATACCAGCCCTCGAGTGTCTCCTCCGAGCGGAGATAGGTCTTCGACAACGGAGGGCGACCGAAGGGGACCCCTGGCTCTCTGCCGATGAGGGTGACCCGGCCATCGAAGCCCTCTTCGCGCAACGTCATCGCAGCGTTGCCGCCCGCGAGTCCGGCGCCGACGATCACCATCGGGCCGTCGTCACGTCCTGCTCGAGATGCTCCCACCGCCGGTCACTTTACGCAGGTACGGGGGTCACACAGAGCCCCCTCGTCGGTGCCAGTCGCGCCAGATGAGCCGGTGGACGGGTACGAGGCGGGGGATATCGCGCAGCCCCGGTACGAAGGGCACGGCAAGCAGAACGATGGTGGCCGCCCCGGTGAGGTAGATGGCTATGAGGTCGACGTTGGCAGAATTGTCGAAGCCGGGGACCTGGTACCAGAGGGTATAGAGCCACAGCCAAGGCTGACCGGGGTAGCTCCCCGTCTCGTTCATGACGCCCCACTGTGCACCGGTGAGATGCTGGGCACTCGCCACACTGGAGAAATACTCACCGTCCTCGAGAAACAGCAGCGGCTTGGTGAAGTTCGTGCCGTAGAAGGCCTGATTGGCGATGAGATCGGCATCGAGGGCCCCGCTTAGGGCCAGCGTCAGCTCCGTGGCGATCAGGATCGGAATGGGCCCGTCCGGGGCCGGCGGCACCACGGCAACGCCACCCGAGAAACTCACCTTCGTCACCGCTTTTGCGTAGGCGTTGTTCCACGACGTCTGGGTCGAAGGCGAGGCGCCGTCGTAGCGGTCGAGCGCAACGGCGAGGACCGGGTCTGTGGTGGCGACCTTCTTCAAGGGGGACAGGACGAAGTTCTGCGCGGCGTTGATCGGGTTGCGGACCCCGACGATGGTCTGCGGGGAGAACAAGAGGCGTTGGGTGCTGCCATTGGCGCCGTTGTACGGCGGCCCGTAGGTGGCGGTCTTGCTGGTGCCGGCGAGCTCGCTGGCGGCGGTAGCCACGAAGTCGGCGGGGGCGATTTTGGCCCAGGTGGCGATCGTGACAGGCGGGACGTCGGGAGATGACAGGACGCCGGCCAGAGCCACGACGAGGATGACGGCAACGAGGGTGGCGACGGTGCCTTCCTTGAGAATGTCGTATCGGCGTGTCGGCCCTGTCCAGTCGGCCCGGTCCGCGGCGGCCGCGGCCCGCAGGGCGGCGCGGCCCCGGTTTCGACGCTCCGGCAGCGGGTGGACGACGCCACGGACCCGTACAGCGAGCACGTGAGCGCCGACAAGGGCGACGAGCACGAGCGGGACCAACACGATGTGCCACATCAACATCTGGCCGAAGTTCATGAGATTGAAGAAAGCCCCGACCCCCACCGCGTCGATGGCGTCCTTGCCGCTGGTGGCGATCCACTGGGAGTCGAAGTTCTGCTGCGACAGGTACCCGGTGAAGCACTCCACGATCGACGCCAAGAAGGCTACGACCCCGGTAATCCAGGTCATCGCTCTCCGACCTCGCCACGCCGCCATCCAGAACTTGCCCCACAGGTGGATGACCAAGAAGGCCATGAACGCCTCGACACTCCACAGGTGGAGGCTGTTGAAGAAGTGCCCGACCGGGTCGGTGTGCCACCAGTCGGGGCCTCCCAAAGCGATGGCGAACCCAGAGACGATCACGACACCCAACGTGGCCAGGCTGGCGACGCCGAACACGTATATCCACGAAGCGACGTATTCGGGCTGGCGGTCGGGAAGCAACTTGCCGGGCGGGAGCAGCCGCAGGACACGACGCCGCACCCGTGCCGTCCACATGGTGGAGTCGGCGTCGTCACCGACGTCCGAAGCCGACGGTGAGGCATCGTGGGTCGACCGGCTGGCCGGACCCTCCGTTTCCCCGGTCTTTCCTGGCGCAACGCTACGGGAGTGCCCAGGGAAAGGGATGAGCAGAGCGGCGCCGAAGATCAGAACCATCACGGCGATCAGGACCAGATTGGCTTCCGAGACGGTAAAAATCGACCAGTGAAGATACCGACCGGGGCCGTTCAGGTCGACTGTGGCCAGCCACGCACCTGTGGACATGCGCGAACCCCCTTAGCTGTGCCCTATGTCCGAATGACAGCGTCAGTCGAGATCAGTCGTCTCGTTGGTCGTTCAGCTCGGGATCGAGATCCTCCAAAGGCCTTGTCCGTGGTTTTGCATCTTTCCACGTCGGACTGAACTTGGAGACTGATCCGACAACCAGAGGTTTGTCTATCCGTGCTCTGTGCACGATGGAAGGTGGTTCGTAGTTCATGGGACAAGCGTAATCCCGAGGACAGCCCAGAGCCGTGGGGAAGGCGGCTCCGATCTATCCATTTGTTCACGGCAGGCCGTTCCTGCCACCACGGCACCTACCGGTCGCACGACCGGATGCGAGGAACCGCTTAAGGCTCTGGGACGGTTCCTAGAGCCCGCCCGAAGACGGGGAGACGTAGTCTGGTTTGGTCAGAGCTAGGCGGTCCACCTCTTGACAACCCTTTCCGGCGAACCGAGACTCTCCTGAACACGTAGAGAGGGAGGTCGTATGCACTACGTCATCTTGGGAGAACACTCGGCTGAGGTTTGCCCGACCAGCAATGCCAAGACGAAGGCACTCCTTTTGGAGATGGCTCCACAAATCCCAAAAATCGCCGAGCAGAATGCGGTCAAGATCGTCTCCGGGCCGTTTGTGAATCGGGAACACACCACCGTGGTGATCGTCGAGAGTGACCGACCTGAGGCTGTCGACAGCTTCCTTGTGCAGGCCCGGCTTCATCAGTGGAACAGCCTACGGGTCATTCCGTCGATGCCGATGGAAGAGGGGATCAAGGACGTCGCGGAGGGTGTGTCGCTCTTCTAGCTTCGTTGCCACGCGGATCCAACAACTGCGCCTCGATCGCCAGGTTGACACCAGGCGCCCAAGTAGGCGGCACGAAGCGCGGTAATGGCGACCCCAACCTCGTTCCCGTGTCCCCCCTACTACGCGCTGTCTGCCCGCGCTACTGCCGGGTCTGCTCGGGTTCCCGTTCTGCGGGTGAAGGTTCAGCCGCTCAGGATTACGTCTGGAGGCGTTATCGGACGGGTTGGGTCGCGGGACGACCGTACTCACACAGCACATATCGCTCGCAACACTCAGGTACCGAGTCCGCTCTGGATCGGCAGTTATGTGCGCAGGGGAGCGTGGCGGCTAGCTTCGCTTTGAGCGGAGAGGTGGTGCTCTACAGCGAACGCTGTGGCGCTTGCCCGGGAGGACACGCCGATCTTCGTAAAAATGTTCGACAGATGTCGCGACACCGTTTTGGGGCTGAGGAATAGCTCGGCCGCGATCTCGTTGTTCGTAAGCCCGCCCGCCACGAGGCGGAGAACCTCCGCCTCTCGCTCTGTGAGACCGGCGGGCAGCACGGGCTTGCTATCACCGAGCGCCTCCCGGGCATCGAGCCGCGCGCCCATCTGGTCGAACAAGCGGGCGGCGGCGTCGAAGGACGTAGTCGCACCTGTCTCTTCGCCTGCCGTGCGCAGCGCCTGGCCGAGAAGCGTATGAGCCGTCGCCTCCTCGTATGGGACACCCAGTTCACGCCAAGAATCGACGGCCTGCTGCAGGACGACGGACGCGGTTGGGTCACCATCGGCCAGCATCAACCTGCCTCGCGTAGACTGCTCGGTGGCACGAAGCGAAGCTGTGCCGAAGGTAGCGACGGTGCTCTCGAGTTCGGCCAGCGCCCGGTGCGCGGTGTCGAGCTCTCCGGCTCCCACCGCGATCTGCACCAGCATCGCCAACAGGCTCGCTCGACCGAGGGGATTCGATTGTTGGGCCACACAGCGCGTGATAATCGTCATGGCCTCCTTGCTGCGACCCTGGGCTAGTCGAAGGAGCGCGAGCCCACCGCACGGTGCCCCACTGACCGACTGTGATCGGGCGAAGGCGCCCTCTGCCTGATCGAGCTGGCCGAGTCGTCGCCGGATGTCGCCAACCTCGGCCCAGGCCGCTGCACTGTTGGCGACGTGGCTCTCCCGTAGCTCCTCGCAGGCTCGCGCTGCCTCCTCTTCAGCGGCGCCGAGGACGCCCCGCCGTTTCAGGACGATCGCCCGGTGAAGCCGGCAGATGCCCGGGAAGATGGCGAAGGGGTGTTGTTCTGCCCACCGAAGCGTTGCGTCGGTCCACTCGGCGGCCCGGTCGAAGTCGCCCAGCTCCTCACATGCGGCGATGAGGCTGCAGTACACCTTGCCCGTCGCAAAGGGCCCGAGCCTCCCTTCGACCGCGAAGAGCATGGCCTCGTCCAGGTGGGCCATGCCGTCATCGACCTTGCCCTGATCGATGAAGACACGCCCACGGGTCTGCAGTGCCTCTGCTTCGAGATCGGTCGAGCGCAGCCCCCGCCCGAGATCCAACGCTGCCGTGGCGAGCTGGCTTGCACGGTCGAGGTCGCCGGCACCGTGGGCCATCTCCGCCTCTCGCAGGAGCAGGTTTCCGTAGGCGACGCTCTCGGTGTCACCTTCCAGAGCCCGCTCGGCCCGCCGAAGCCAGCCGCTGGCGGCGGCCGGCCGAGCGCAGATGGTGTGGTGTTCCCAGAGCCACACGGCGCACTGCCCTGCCCGACGCCGGTCTTCCTCTTCCTCGTAGATCCGGTACGCGGCTTCACGGGCAGCGATGCACTCGTCGAGCTTTCCGAGCCACCACGCGGCCTCCGCCTCCGAATCGAGCCGGTCTGCCTCCAGCCCGGGGGTGTCCACGCTGGTGGCACGGGCAGCGTCCAGCGCAGCCTGCCAGTCCTGGCGGCGCAGCGCGTCGTGAACGGCCTCGAGCGGGTGAGCGACGCTCACCACAGCGCCCCCTCGATCATGCGACGAAATGCTACTCAGCGCGTCGGCGGACGGCATCGGATAGGCACGTCGATCTTCCGCCGACTGTCGGGCTCCGATGGGGCGTTCGCCCCATCCAAGCCGGCGATGAAACTCGCCTAAATGAGGTGCTCGACCGATGATCGAGAGGAGGCGTTTCGCCATCATGGTCCCGTGAGCTCCGTGGACAGTTCCCGTGATATTGCTCAGCTCATCCGAGTCGGTCGCGACCGCGAGGCAGCCGAGCAGGGCGCAAACGGACGAGGCAGCGAAAAGGAGCAAGAAATGACTGAGACCCTGACCGCCGACGCCCTCGCGTCGATCAAAGAGAAGCAACAGGCCACCTGGTCGTCTGGCAACTACGCCGTGATTGGCACGACCCTGCAGATGATGGGCGAGCACCTGTGCGAGGCGGTCGACGTGTGTGCCGGCTGGAAAGTTCTCGACGTGGCTGCCGGCAACGGCAACGCCGCGTTGGCCGCGGCTCGTCGCGGCTGCGAGGTCGTCGCCACGGACTACGTGGAGCACTTGCTCGAGCAGGCCCTCCGAAGGGCAACTGCCGACGGGGTGCCGCTTACGACTCAGGTCGCCGATGCAGAGGATCTCCCCTTCGAGGACGACACCTTCGACGCCGCGCTATCTACTGTGGGCGTGATGTTCACACCCGATCCACCCCGCGCCGCTCGAGAGCTCATCCGCGTCGTTCGACCCGGTGGTCGGATCGGCCTCGCCAACTGGACTCCCGAGGGGTTCGTCGGTCAGATGTTCAAGATTGTGGGCCAGCACGTCCCGCCCCCCACCGGAGTACCGTCGCCTCTCGAATGGGGCACCGAAGCCAGGCTTGAGGACCTCCTCGGAGGCGAGTCCGATCTGGTCGTGACCCGGCGCAACCACACCTTCCGGTTCCGCTCAGCCGAGGACTACTTCGAGACGTTCAAGGCGTTCTATGGCCCCCTCGTCAAGGCACTTTCTGCTCTCGACGAAACAGGGCAGCGGTCACTTGGTGACCAGCTCGTCGGGCTGGCTAACCGATGCAACCGCGCGGACAACCCGGCGCTGAGCATCGATGCCGAGTACCTCGAGGTCGTGGCCACGCGCCGCTGAGAGACATATAGCCCCTTCGACTCGACCGGTACGGAGACGACGTGGGACGCTTCTCGACTGTGGCATCGATTTTCCACATCGCCGAGGTGAGTGGATGGGCAGAAGCGCAGGCAAGTGGCATTTACCGGCGATCAACATTGGGGAGGACGCTGGAGGAAGAGGGCTTCGTCCACTGTTCCTATTGGCACCAGGTTGCATCCGTAGCCAACGAGTTCTATGCGGATCAGAAGAATCTGCTCTTGCTTGTCATCGATCCTGCAAGAGTTGCCCCTGAAATCCGCGAGGAAGCAATCGAGGGACTCGAAGGGTTTCCGCACATTTACGGGCCTCTGAATCTGGACGCTGTCACTGAGGTATGGCCGTTTGTGACCCGAGAAGATGGCCGCCTTGTAGGCCCTGATTCGATCCAGCCCGACCGATAACACCACCACCCAAAGCGAACTCAAGGGCGATCTGACCGTCGCAACTGTCGGGTGTGCTTGGCTACCTGCCAGCGATGCTCACCCTCGTCCTCGTCGCTCTGTCTGTCGGCCTTGACAACTTTGGTGCGGCGACCGCCCTCGGAGTGTCGGGAGTCGACGGGCGGCTGAGGCTCCGCGTCGCCATCATCTTCGGGGTCTTTGAAGCGGCCATGCCGGTCCTCGGATTGTTGCTGGGCCATTCCGTGGCACAGGGCCTGGGCGATGACACCAAGCTCGTCGCCGGGGCGGTGCTCTGCCTGGTGGGTGGTTACACGCTCATCAGCGAACTCGCTGGCGGTCGGAGAGGAAGCGAGCATGCTCCGCCGAGCACGAAACGCTTGGTCGTCCTTGGCGCATCCCTAAGCATCGACAACGTCGCAATCGGGTTTGCACTTGGGACATACCATGTCAGCATCCTTGTGGCTGCCCCGGTGATAGCCCTGGTGAGTGTGGCGCTCACCTTGGTGGGCCTGGAGTTGGGAAGTCGACTCGGGGCACGCCTCGGACAACGGAGCGAACTGGTTGGCGGACTAATGCTGCTCGGTGTCGGATTGGCAGTCGCTACCGGGTTGCTCTGATTCGACGCCCATCCGACTGCCAGTGGTCGCTTGAGGGTGGGGCCAGGTGCCTCGCGGCCGAGGTGTTCGGGATCGCTCTTGGCCGCGGATACCGCTCGGGTGAGCTCCAGGCGCGGGTGCGCGAGTCCGGCACTTCCAGTGCGGCTCGTCATTCCTCCGGGGGCGAGCCTGCCCGGTAGGTGATCACCTCGACCTTCTCCAAGGTAACGAGGCCATCGGGCACCATCTCGTCGAGGATCGGCAGAACTCGACGAATGTTCTCCTCGGTGTCCACCACCTCGATAATGAGGGGCAGGTCCTCAGACAGGCACAGGATTCGGCTTGTGTGGACGTGGCTCCTGGCCCCGTAGCCCTCGATGGCCCGGATCACGGTCGCCCCGGCGATCCCCTCTGAGCGAAGGTGCTCCACGATTGCTTGATAAAGCGGCTTGCCGTGCCACTTGTCGGACTCGCCGATGAAGATCCTAAGGAGCTTTCCATCACCCTCCAGCCTCATAGTGCCCTCCCCGCGACCACGCCGATCCAGGCTGCCGCAATCCCGACTATCACCGAACCAACCACGTTGATCAGGGCCATCCCTACTGCGCCGTCCTGGATCTGGCGCAGCGATTCATAGGCGAAGGTGGAGAAGGTGGTGTAGGCGCCGACGAAGCCGACAGTGACGGCCATGCGGATGTTCGGATGCGGGAGGAGGCGTTCGGTCAGGACCGTTGCCAGTACACCGATCAGAAAGCAACCGGTCATGTTGATGACGAACGTGCCCCATGGGAATCCGCCTCCTGTGAGGCGGCTGATCCAGCCGTCGAGCCAGTAGCGAGACATCGCCCCGAAGAACCCAGCAACCCCGACCCAGATGGCACGCATCACGCTCCTCTCCTGCCACCCTCAACAGCAGTTAGGAGCCATCGGCAGACGAGCCTGCGGTTATGGCGAGCCCCATCGCCAGGTTCGGCACAGCATAGGAGACCTGGGTGCGCCACCCCAAGCGCATGACCGCCCGAGCTGTAACGACGTGATGCCAGGCACTTGGATCGTCGAGGTCGGGGCTGCCCCATGTCCCAGGCCCACCCGATCTCACCTGTTCTCGACCGAGCGAAAACGACAGGCCACCGTGCGCGATATTGATGCTCCTGCGCTCGCTATCTCCACCCCCATCCGTCCGTCGCTCGGACTTGGTATCCCTTCGGCCCACCAGTGAGATCCGATGGCACGGGATCGAGGTATCCTGGTGCTGCCACATCCAGAGCGGGCGACTGACCTGGCAGGACGACCCCGCGCCAACCGACCTTCGGGCACGGTGGCAACGCCAGGTTCGATGAGGAGGACACATGGCTGAGCGGAGATCGCGCGCGGCCCTGGACGCCTGGCTGGCCCAGGCCCACAGGCTGATTCAAGAGCAGGAGCCCCACGAGCCAGCTGACGAACGCGAAGAGGAGGAGAAGTTCGCGCCGGGTGATGCGGCATGAGTGACACACTCGGTCCTGACCGGCGAGAGGTAGAAGATCCCGATCCCCAGAGTGAGGCCCCTTCGCGTGTGTACTGCTCGATTCCTTCGGACTACTACTCGTGGACCGACGAACAACAGCGGGACTGGATCGACAAGATGATCTACCCGGCGGTGAAGGCTCTCCGCGGTTCATCCCCAGCGACAACTCGCATGGGTCATACCGAGGAGTCGTCACAACCAACCGGTGAGCCAGCATGAACGACGAGCCGAGCCCTGAACGCCAAGACCGATGTCGAGGGTGGCCCCGATGAAGACGACTCGGGCGACTGGCCGACCGACCAGATGATCGAGGAGCAAGAGTTCTGGGACTCCATCGACGAGCACGGAGATCCGGTCTAGGACTTCACCCCGGTAACCGGGATGACCGAAGCCACCACCGGGGGCTGGCCCGCTCGTTTTTGAGCCACGAGGTATCGGCTCTCCCACCTAACGAGGCGTAGTCTCTTTCGCCCGTACGGAACCTCGGTTGTCCGATCGGAGATGAGAATGAACAAGTCCAATCCAGCCGAGCCAGCGCGTGATCGGGCTGGACTGACGAATCCCAGGGAGTATCGACCGGCCTTCCTAGCGAACAAAACGCGGTCGGATGCCCAGCGGCCTGATCCCATCACAAGCGCTCGCAATCGGTGGAGCTACGGCGTAGAGACGGGTCCATGGATCGGTCGCGTGCCTACTGGCTGGATTCTCTCCGAACTCGCCAGGTTCAGATCCGGGCCGGGCCGTTGGGATCTTCTCTTCATGCGCGAGGGATCACTCCTCTTATACCCATCGGGCTTGGTTTGGCTCGACCATGCCGAGCTTGGAACTGTCGCCCCGAGCTGGGTTGGCAAGGAGGCTCTGGAGGAGGTGACGGACACAGATTTGCCGCTTTCTCAACATCGTGTGCTCACAACCGTGCGACTGGGGTTGTGGACATTCACCGTTGGCCATGAGGCGTTCGGTCGATTGCAGTCAGCCTTTGCCGCTCTTTCGCCAGAGTGTGCGGAGGACGAGTATTTGGTCCTCCTCGCCGCTTTGCGCGAGACCAAGGGGAATTAGCAGGGCTATAACCCCCAAAGGTGATCGGCGACCAGATAACCGATCAAGACCTGTGGGTAAGTGCGATGTTACGGCAGCTGTCATCAACGCGAATCGGGTCACCTCCGAGGCGGTCTCGGGCTGCGGGCTCAACAACCAGGTCGTGGCCCCGAACTCTTCGGGTGCCTTCGTCTTCACGATCCCCTCAGGAACCCCAAACGGGTGGGTGCACTCTCACATTCGTGTCGGCCAACAGTGACGGCACGCCATCTCAAACCTCGACCCAGTCGTTCACGGTGACGTGAGGAGGAGCCGCCTCGTTGCTCTCTAGCTCATCGGCTTCGCCCCGACCGACCCTCAGCGGTCCCGATAGGGACTGGCATCGTGGGTAGGTGTTGAAACGGCTGCGCCGCTGCGCCCTGGTAGGTGTCGCAGGAATGGCGTGCACCCTGGCGGCGTGCGGTGGTGGTCCTGCCGCACGCACTTCGCCAAGCGTCCTTTCGGAAACGTGCTCTTGGCTAACTGTCGCTCAGGTGACCACCGTGCTTGGCGGGCCGTCAATGGCGGCGAGACCAAGTGGTGGCCTCTGTATCTATGATGGCCCGGCTGGGTCGATGATCGTCGTTCAGGCACGACAAAGTTCGCTTCCCCTGCGCGGAACTCACGTGACTGTCGATGATGTCGATGCCGGATGGGTCGCACCCGGCTCGCTGATTCCTAACGCTTCCAAGGGATCAGCCAACCCGGTGTCAGGCATCTTGAGCTTCAGGTGGGAGAGCTACCTCATAAGCGTGACCATCCGCCGGGGTACGAAGCCGGAAGCTCAGGCGAAAGAGGCGATGACGTTCATCTTGAAGCGGCTCTAGTGGCCGCACAGTTGGGGCCGGAGGAGTGCGCTCCCAGCTGACGGCGATTCGTCCTGTGGCAAGGTCGAGGAGATTACCGAGCACCTGGCCCCGCTCGCTCCTCGGCCAGGCCCCGAGATGGTGTCGCAGACCTACCGAGGCCACTGTCGCAGACCTACCGAAGCCGCGTCCGAAAAGTGTCGCAGAGGAACCGAAGCCAGGGTGTCGCAGACCTACCGAGACTTCACCTTTTAGCCGCTGACCAGGTGTGGAGGTGACATCGTGAGCTTTCACGCATCCGCGCCTCTGAGCCTACGAAGGCGCTGGTAGCCATACCTGCATATGGCGGCCGCCATAGTGGCCGCGTCCTCAATGTCGTGCGGGTTGAAGCCGACAATCACCGATAATCGAAGACTCGATCACGAGAGTTGTCCGAAAGACATTTGTCCAAGCTTTCGCCTCTCCTGATGATCGCAATTAAGCATCAATGCGTGTAGCCGCAGGTAGCGCTCAGATCGCCGATTAGGAGCACCGGTCCGCCAGGAGCCGTGAAACTGGCTCTCGTCATTCTGGCGCTGAACGCGGAGGGAGCGCGCTATCGAGCGGTCTGGGGGAACCTGCTGACCGATCGCAAGCGCTTGTCAGATCCCGGATGGCCCTGTCGGGCGTCCGGGAGGCAAGATTCAGGTGTGTCCCAACTCGACGGTGTCAGAGACCTGTGGACCACCAACTGGTACGACGGCCCAGTGGAAGGGATGGCGTCTCTTCTCCGGCCCTGTCGAGACTCCAGGAGAGGACTTGAGGCCTGACCTCACAGAGCTGTCAGCGACGCCTGAATACTGACCCTCTATCGACGCTCGAATCCTGACCCCTCCGGCGGGTCCACCGTTTCTGACGTGGATCCGTGAACCCTGGCTCCCAGCCGAGCCGGGGAGGGAGAAGGTGCTGAGCGTGGAGGATTGGGCCGAGATCCGTCGGCTGTCGAAGTCAGAGGGTCTGTCGATCAAAGAGATCGTCCGGCAGTTGGGCGTGGCGAGGAACACGGTGCGGATGGCACTGCGCTCCGACGAGCCGCCCGCCTATCGACGGGAGCGCTCCGGCTCGATCGTCGACCCTGTCGAGCCTGAGATCCGTCGCCTGTTGATGCAGTTCCCGCGCATGCCCGCGACGGTGATCGCCGAGCGCATCGGCTGGGAGCGTTCCCTCACGGTCTTGAAGGACCGGGTGCGAGAGCTGCGTCCGCTCTATCTGCCGCCCGATCCGGCTGGCCGCACCCAATACCGGCCGGGCGAGCTCGCCCAGTGGGACTTGTGGTTTCCTCCAGCCGACATCCCCCTCGAGAACGGCGAGGTGGCAAAACCGCCGGTGATCGTCGGGCTCACCGGCTACTCACGGGTGATGGTGGGCAAGATGATCCCCTCGCGCGAAGCCCACGACATCTTGTCGGGGAACCTGGCCTGCCTGAAAGCCCTCGGAGCGGTGCCCAAGAAGGGCGTCTATGACAACGAGGGCGCCCTCGTGTCGCGCCACGGCGGCAAGGCCACCTTGACTGAGCCGTTCCAGCGCTTCCGAGGCACCCTCGGCATGCAGGTCGTGGTGCTGCGGCCGGCCGATCCCGAGTCCAAGGGCATCGTCGAGCGTCACAACGGCTATCTCGAGACGAGCTTTCTCCCCGGCCGGCGCTTCTCGAGCCCTGCTGACTTCAACGAGCAGCTCGACGAGTGGCTCGTGCGGGCCAACCGCCGGGTCCACGCGACGCTGCGGTGCCGACCCATCGACCGCTTCGAGGAGGACAGGGCGGCCATGATGGCGCTCCCACCGGTCCTTCCCGACACCGCACTGCGGCTCTCGACCCGGCTCGGCCGGGACCACTGGGTGCGCGTCGGGACCTGCGACTACTCGGTGCACCCGAAGGTCATCGGCCGCATGGTCGAGGTCCGGGCCACCCCCGACGAGGTGGTAGTCACCTGTGGCACCGAGGTCGTTGGTCGTCACCTTCGTTCGTGGGCCAAACACCGGACCATCACCGACCCCGAGCACGATCGGGCCCGCGACCTCATGCGCGCCACGCGTCTGCGGGTGCCCACGACACCACTCCAAGACGAGGTCGAGGTTCGAGACCTCTCGGTCTATGACAGCGCGACGGGGGTGGCCTGATGGCGCGCACCACCACCAAGCCGACGGCCGACCTGGCCTATCTGTGCCGGGCCCTCAAGGCCCCCTCCCTGGCAGCAGCGATCGAGCGGCTGAGCGAACGGGCACGGACCGAGAGTTGGACGCACGAGGAGTTCCTGGCCGCCTGCTTGGAGCGCGAGGTGGCCGCCCGACAATCCAATGGCGGTGAGATCCGAGTCCGCGCGGCACGGTTCCCCTCCAAAAAGACCCTGGAGGACTTCGACTTCGAGCACCAGCGCTCGCTCAAGCGCGAGACGATCGCCCACCTCGGCACCTTGGACTTCATCGCGGCCAAGGACAACGTCGTGTTCTTGGGACCGCCGGGGACCGGCAAGACCCACCTCGCCATCGGGCTCGGCATCCGGGCCTGCCAGGCCGGCCACCGCGTCGCCTTCGCCACCGCGGCCGAATGGGTGGCACGCCTTGGCGAGGCCCATCAGCAGGGCCGCCTGCACGCCGAGCTCACCCGTCTGGGACGGATCCCGCTCCTCATCATCGACGAGGTCGGCTACATCCCTTTCGACGGCGAGGCCGCCAACCTGTTCTTCCAGCTGGTCTCGGCGCGCTACGAGCGAGCCAGCGTGATCGTGACGTCGAACAAGCCCTTTGGGCGCTGGGGGGAGGTCTTCGGTGACCCGGTCGTCGCCGCCGCCATGATCGACCGCCTCGTCCACCATGCCGAAGTCGTGAACCTGAAAGGCGACAGCTACCGCCTGAAGGACCGAGACATGGGGAGGATGACGACCAACGAGGAGAGCTGACCCGTCCAGGGGGGTCAATTTTCGGCCGTCGCAGGGGGGTCAAAATTCAGCCGTCGTTGACAAGAGCGAGATTCCTGGCTCAATTGCCATACGCGGGTTCTGCGCCAGACAAGGCAGTTGCGATCCACTCAAGGTGACGCGCCCACAGTTGCGGATAGAAAGCAATATCCTCCGCACTTAGGCCGGAGAATTGCACCCTCACATTTGTGCCGTCACCCGGCGGGGTGAGCGTGATCTCAATGAATGTAGGTGCCGGCGTCGCTGTCTCGGTTCCCTGACGCTCCCATCTAAGGAGCATGCGATGCGGGGGATCTATTTCGATGCAGCGACCGGCAATTGCCAACCCGTCGAGATCGAAGAGAAACGTCTCGCCCACGCGAGGAGCTGTCATCGAATTCCGGCCCTATTGACGAGGCCGGTCCACGTCCAAGAGGAGCGAGCCGTCAGGATCGGCTGAATGAACCCATGGAAAGCCTGACCTGAGCATCCCTCGGGGCGTGACGGGATGTCCCGCATCACGAACGCGCGTAGGCCCGCACGCGAATCACGCGGGGTGGGCCGCCGCTGCCTGCGCGGTGGGCTCATCGGGATCACGGACAGCTCCATATGGCGATGATGGCTTGTCACCCTGCCTCAGACTGCAGACTCCACGGGACGCAGGGGGGTTGGTGGGACAACGACCTCGACCAGACCAGTGGCGACGTCGTACACGAGGCCGGAAACCAGAAACTCTGCGGGGAGAAAGGGATTCGCCTTGATCGCGGCAACGTCGGCCGAGACAGCTTCGGCCGGATCGTCGATTGCCTCGGAAGCGAGGCTCTCAGGGACGACTCCGAGCACGTTGGCAAGGAGACCGGGCTGATCGCCGAGGCGTGTGATGCCGCAGTCCGTGTGCTGCAGAAGAATCAAATTCCAGCCCGGGCCCGGCGTCACGTTCTCGGCCTGGGCGATCAACCGCAATGCCGCCATCGTCTGGAACGTGTCAGGCGTGAAGCGACCGGCGATGTTGCGGATGATCAAGGCATCGCCGAGTTCAAGCCCGAGTACGACGGCAGGATCAACGCGCGGGTCTACGCACCCGATGACGAGAGTCTTCTCCTTTGGGAAGAGCTCCAGATCGGCGTGGATCCCCCGCTTGGCGAAACTTCTGTTGCGGTCGATGAGAGTGTCAATTGTGGTCATGAAATCGCCTCGTTGTGGTGGTGATAACTGTCGTCAGTGGCTCTCGACCAGCTCGGGTTCCGTGCTGTAACGCGTCGGCCGCTCGAGAGGCGTTGATTGTTGAGATGGTGGCTGCGCGGGTAGGAATGCCACCGCGAACAGAGCTCCGGCGGCGGCTACTGCACCTGCGACGACGCACCCGACGCTCATACCGTGGAGAAAAGCATTTGTTGCCGCCAGATGTACGGCGTTCCCAACTGCCACGTGCCCCTGTGTGGCGAGGTGGCTGGCGACCGAGTATGCCGCCCCGAGAGATTGATGTGCAGTGTTGGCAACCGGCCTCGGAAGGACGGAGGGCAACGTTGTAGACAGCCGAGACCCGTACAGCGAGGCGAATACGCTCCCGATGACGGCGACGCCGAGTGTGCCGCCCAGAAGTCGGGTCGAGTCATTGACTGCCGAGCCGACCCCGGCCTGGTTAGCCGACACCGCTCCCATGATCGACTCGGTTGCAGGTGCTGAGGTCAGGCCCATGCCGAGGCCGTAAAGGACCATTTGCATGGCAATGATCGAGTAGCCCAATGTGGTTGACAGATTGCTTGCTACCCAGAAGTAGAAGATGGTCTGGAATAGAAGTCCCAAGGTAACGACGATCTTGGTGCCTACGCGTACGGCGAGCCGTGTGCCGAGGACCGAACCAACCGCTACGGCGGTGGCTACTGGCAACAGATGGACTCCGGTAGATAGCGGGCTGTAGGTACGTACGAACTGGAAGAACTGCGTCATCAAGTAGATGAAGCCGAAGAGGGTGAAGAACGAGATTGTTACTGAGCCACTTGCCGCGCTGAAGCGCAGGTTCCGGAACAACCGGATGTCAAGCATGGGCGCAAGGATCGCCCGCTCGAGGAGAACGAACGCCGTGAAGAGGACAGCGCTGACGGCGAATCCGAATACGGACCAAGTCGATGTCCAACCGCGGGTGGGCGCTTCAATGATCGTGTAAACGAGTAGGCCCATGAATCCTGCAGAGAGGACCAGGCCGGGCAGATCGAGCCGGTGAGCAGCCGGATCCTTTGATCTCGGGACGAACAACCCGGTGAGTGCGACGACCAGAGCTGCAACGGGTCCGAGTGAGTAGAAGATGCTTGACCACGCGAAATGCTCCAGCAGGAAGCCGCCCACGATCGGTCCGAGAGCAATGGCCATTCCCGCTGTCGCTCCCCACAAGCCGATCGTGATCGCTCGTTCCTTCCGGCTAGTGAACACGTTGGTTAGCAGAGAGAGTGTCGCGGGGAACGTCATTGCCGCGCCGAGTCCCATAACGGCTCTGGCCGCGATCAGCTCGCCCGAAGATGAAGCGAAACCTCCGATGATGCTGGCGCTGCCGAACACCACCAGGCCCGTCATTAGAAAGCCTTTGCGACCGTAACGGTCCGACAAGCTCCCCGACGTCAGCAGGAGCGCGGCGAAGACCAGGTTGTAGGCATCCACTACCCACTGAAGCTGGCTATTGGTGGCGCCGAGTTCACGCGTCAGGGTCGGCAAGGCGACGTTGACGATGGTGGTGTCGAGGTTGATCACAAAGGCCGCCAGAAGCAGAGCGACAAGTACCAGGGGCTTGGACTGGGTGAAAGTGGCGATCTGTTGGCCGGAGCTGCGGCTGCTCATCCTGAGCCTCCTCCTCATAGGTGGACGGTGTCCACTTTATCAGGAGTAGTGGACGGTGTCCACTTATTTTTGGTATCTTCATCCGATATGACGGCCGAGCACTCAGCACCCGAGACACGCCAGGGCCAGCGGCGGCGACGGCCGCGCGGCGCCGTCCGCGACAGCCTCGTCGCCGCGGGGCTCGAGTTGGCCCGGGCCGGAGGCCCAGACGCCGTCATATTGCGCGAAGCCACCCGGATGGTGGGTGTCGTGCCCAATGCCGCCTATCGCCACTTCGCCGACCGTGACGAGCTGCTCGCCGCCGTATGCGAAGCGGCGATGCGCGAGCTCGGCGCCCGCATGGCCACCCGCGTTGCGGGCGTACGGGGGAAGCACGGTGATCCGGCCGCCGCCAGGCGGCGGCTCAGCGCGATCGGTACCGCGTATTCCGAGTTCGCTCGAGAGGAACCCGGCCTATTCGCAACCGCGTTCGCCCTACCGCAGCACCACGCTTACGACGCCACGGGCGAAGGGACTGCGGAGGATTGGAGGCCCATCGCAAAGCTCCGCGCCGCGCTCGACGAGTTCGTCGACGCTGGTGTGCTCACCCCGCAGCGACGCGAGGGCATCGAGTATCCCATTTGGTCGATGGTGCACGGGCTGGCGGTGCTGATCGGGCAAGGGCCCCTACGTGGCGCTTCCGACTCGGTAAGGCGTCGCCTCGAGCAGCTCAACTCCACCTTCATCGAAGGGGCTCTTCGGGCATAGTCCGACAGACGATCCCTCGTCTTTGAGACCATCTGGGCACGTTCGATTGCAGGTAGCCATAGATGTGCGGCACGGTCTGTCCGGCCTGGACGCTTCCGCCGAGGTCTCGGTAGGTCTGGCGGACCTCCACCTCGATCGAACTACCTCGGCGCCAAACGATCGAGTCCGATCCCGCCGATCACGCGCCGACTCGAGCCACGAGAACCGGCTTACCTGCCTGAGGGGTGGGTGATCACCTCGCTTCCCCGTCAAGGACCGGCGCCGGGTGCTGATGGATTCGTGTCATTCTCGAAAAAACTCTTAGTGGACGGTGTCCACTTGGCCCGCTATCGTGGACGGTGTCCACTAACTAAGCCGACGGATGGCAGACCACGGAAGTGACCGATGACAACCCAACACGACGAAAACCCGACACAACAACTCGAACGGCAGATTGACACACCTCATGGGCGTCTTTTCGCCATGGAGATCCCCGGAGACGATCCCCCGATTGTTCTGATGCACGGATTCCCCGATGATCAGCGGATCTACGACCGTCTCTTCCCTCGGCTGTCAGGGAAGCGGGCAGTGGCTTTCGACTTCGTGGGATACGGCCGCTCGGACCGATCCGAAGGTGCGAGCTTCTCGGCTCAAGCCCACGGGGATCAGATCACTGCGGTGCTTGACGCCCTGCACGCCGACCGGGCCGTCCTGGTGGCCAAGACTGCCGTTATTACGGGATCACGCCCCAGACCTTCTACAAGTGGCTGAAGCGCTACGAGGAAGAGGGGGTCGACGGCCTGAGAGATCGGTCACGCCGGCCGCTTACCAGCCCGAACGCCGCGAGCCTCGAGGTGGTCGGCAAGGTCATCCACCTGCGGAAGAACTACCACTTCGGTCCCCAGAAGATCACGATGTACCTGAAGCGCTACCACGACATCGAGATCTCGCCTTCTGGGGTCTGGCGGATCCTGAAGCGCCTCAACATGAACCGGCTCCCGAGCTCGCAGCGCTACGTGCGGCACAAGAAGCGCTGGCAGCTCTACGAGAAGCCCCAGCCTGGCCATCAGGTCCAGATCGACGTGAAATTCGTGGCCCCGATCGGTGGAGCGAAGAAGAAGTTCTACCAGTTCACCGCCATAGACGACTGCACGAGACTGCGGGTCCTTCGCATCTACGACCGCCTCGACCAGAAGCGAGCCATCCAGTTCGTCGACTACGTCTTGGAGAAGCTCCCCTTCCGAGTCGAGTCGATCCAAACTGACAATGGTGGAGAGTTCCAATCTTCATTCCAGTGGCACGTCCTCGACCGAGGCGTCCGCCACGTCTACATCAAGCCGGCAACTCCGCGTCTGAACGGCAAGGTCGAAAGATCCCACCGAATCGACGCGGAAGAGTTCTACAGAGGCCTCGAGGGGGTCGTCATCGACGACTCCCGGCTCTTCAACGAGAAGCTCCGGGAGTGGGAACACTTCTACAACTACGCTCGCCCCCATGGCTCGCTGGGGGGCCAGACGCCATACGAACGACTAAGGCAGAAGATGAACCCCGTTGAAACGAAGTCCGTCAGTTGAACAGAGTGGAGGTGAGCGGACTCGAACCGCCGACTTCTACGTTGCGAACGTAGCGCTCTACCAGCTGAGCTACACCCCCTGGCAGGCTCAGAATAGCGCCGCACCCAGGCGCCGAATCCGCCCGAGGCTGGTGCGTCCTGCCGCCGAGGGTGGTCGGCGCCGAGCGGCGAACCAGTGGCGGGCCGGTACTTGTTACGTCTTTCGCAGCGATCTCTCGATGGTCTCCTTCAGGGCCGACTGGAGAGCGGTGGAGGTGACGTCGGCACGGCTGCGCTCGAGAACCGCCCTCAACGCGTCCGTAGTGCGGCGCAGGCCCCCGGTGATCGCATCGGGGTACTCGACACCCACGAGCAGGTCGTAGACGTCCTCCATCGCGCGCAGCAGCTCCTCGGCCCGGGTGACCTCCCCCGCACGCAACCTGTCGAGGAGGTGCCGTCGGAGCTCTGACGCCGCTTCGGCGAGGCCGTTCAGCCAGGCGGCGAGGCCGACCCCTATCTCCTCGAACGACTCGACGCTCGAATCACCGACAAGGGCGACGGTGAGCCGCGCCTCGGCATACTCCTTCTCCGCGTCGTGGAGGAACCCTGCGGCGGCCAAGGTCGGGAAGGGCCCGAGGACCTCCTGTGCTCGTCGAATCGCGGACTCCGCGTCCGAAAGCCGCTGCGTGGCGACGGCAGGCTCGAGGCGATGGACCGCTCTGATCGCAAGACCGCAGGCCCTGATGGTCTCCCTGCAACGCGCCAACGCTTCTTCGCGGGCTCGGTGGGTCGCCTCGAGACGCTCGAGGGCGCTTCGCCCCAGCTCTACGAGCTTTGGACCGAGAGAGCCCTCCGGCACGACGTGGGCGTCCGCGTCAGCGGGCGACCACTCGGCGAACCACGACCGAGGAGTCGCGATCCACCGGCTGCGGCAGATAGCGCAGCTTGACCTCACGCTCGAGAGCGCGGGTGCGAAGGCGCACCAACAGCGCCACATACCCTGCGAGCGCCATTGCCGCGAGACCGGTGATGGCCAGGACCGGACGGGCAACGGGTACCGCCCCGAGCAAGCCGGTGCAGAACATGGAGAAGAGCAACGCCATCAACACGTCACGTCGACGCTTGCAGGCTTCGGGCCTGAAGTAGGGATCGGGGCGCCGAGCCGACGCGGTTGCGCGCCTCGGCGGGACGGGCAGCGCGTGGTCGGGGCGCACAACGAGCAGCGCGGGACGCCCTTCGGTGCGCGGACGGGCACCGACATGGGAAGCCGGCACCGATGCGTCGAGACAGTGCACCGGGTCTACGAGCGAAGGCCCCGTGCGCTGGAGCACGCGCAGCTGGCGGTGGAAGGCTCCGATCGAGTCGCTCGAGCGCCTCTGAACGCCTCGGCGCAAGAGGCTTGGCCCCAGCACCACTGCCCACACCAGCACGAGAACCAGTAGGACCACGATCGTCAAAGACCCCTCGACCTACCTTCCGATCTTGGGACCCTACCTAAGGGCCCCTCTCGACTGGTGGATGGTCGGGAACCGCCCGAGCCCCCGTAGTCCCCTGGGTTCCCCGTTTATTTAGTCGACCGCCGCCGTTCTTTGCAAACGGCCAGACCAGGCGCCCCGACCCGCCCTGCGCGCAGAGCCTCCGCCGCAGGTCAGGTCCCAGGCAGGCGCCTCGAGACCCTCCCTGCCAGGCCCTCGAGGAGCGGCTCCCAGCGTCTCTCTGCGAGCAGCCAGAACCAAAGCTCGCGGCGGTAAGCCGCCACGATCTCCATTAGCGCCTCGCGGCTCAGCCCTTTCGCTTCGAGCGCCGCACGCCAGCGTTCCCAGATCCATGCTCCGAAACAGACCTCGTAGGAAGCTTCCCCCGAGTCGGCATCTTCGAGAGCCTTGGCGCGCAAGTGCACGCGCAGCTCCTCGGGCTCCTCGGGAATCTCGAGGAGCAGGCCCTCTGCGGGCTCGAGCATCTGAGTGCGTTCGTCGCTCATATCCAGCGTCGCCTGCCGGGGCGTCAACGATCCTTCACGACCGGAGCACGATCTGTCCCGTCGTAGTTGCCGAAGTGCTCGGCGTAGTCGATGAACATCGGCGCGTCGGGATCGAGCTTTCGCTGCAACGTCCGCTCGGCGATCCGCTTGTCGAGACTATCGAGCTTCAACAGGGCTTCGGGGTCATCGAGGTCCCGAATGTCGAGGCGCCCTCGCGCGCTGTCGAACGCGAGCCTCCCGGCCTCGGTGCGCACCAGCACGCTCGACCAGCCTGCCATCGAACCGACGCTACCGACCGAGATGTCCGCTCCGCGCCCGAGGAAGTCGGCGCACTCGTCGCAACCCTTCAATGCGGCACCGTGGAAGTCGCGTACTGGCTCGTCGACTGCAATGCGACCGTCGCCGTACTCCACGATCATCCGGCCGTGGATCACGTCGACCTTGCTGACACGCTCGAGGTCGAGCCCACGCTTGTCGCGCAGCTCCCGCAGCATCAGGGCCTCGTAGTCGAAGCTCTTGGTGCAGAGCAGGGCGATCGTGAGGACGATCGCGTCGACCCTGTGCGCCCCGGTGGGCCAGCGCCGGGCCTGCATCGCACGGATCCCCTGGATCTCACAGGGCGTGCCGACAACCGCCAGGCGCGGGCGCGCCGGAAGGTCGTAACGGCTCAGATCCAGCTCGGCGAGCGCCATCGTCTGGTTGTAGAAGCTGCCGGCGGCAGCTAGGACCTCCGCGGCGGTCTTGGCGACGGTGGCGATCCCCTTCCACGGCTCGTCGGGGTCGTCGCTCGGACGCGACACGAGCGCCCCGTCGATGTCACCCGCGGCGAGCAGCGCCACGAGCAAGGCGGTGACCACTCCTCCGTCCTGGTACTCGTCGCGCACCGCCCCGGCGCGCACGGCGTACTGGCCCACGACCGCCCCGAGGCCGTCCCCCGGGGGCCCGCCGGTGATCTTCCAGTAGGTGTCCGCCGAGTCCGACCTGGTGACCACGGGCGCCTCGCCCGCCTCCGCGGGCCGCGTGGAGGGCGGCCACAGCGCCTCGTAGCGCAGCCCACCGCGGGGGCAGAAGTCCCAGCACAGCGAGCACCCCGTGCACATCTTGACCAGCTCGGGCAGGCCCGTGTCCTCGTTCACCCCGATCGAGTTGGAGGGGCACGCGGCCACGCAGGTGCCGCACTGTATGCAGCGGTCGGCGAAGATCACGCCGGCCTCGAGCTCCCAGAACCACGTCTTGCCGGGAGGCTCCTCGACCCCGTTCATCTGCTCGCGGATCGAGAAACCCTTCACTCTCCGCCCCCCTCCCCCACCGACATGCCCACAAGGGTGGCACGCAGCTCGGGATTGGGGACCCTGCGCGCCCAGTTGTGGAAGGGCTCGCCGTCGCGGCGCTCGGAGCGGTACCTGCGGACGATCCGCTCGAGGGCCTCGGGCACGTCGTCCACGGGCCTCGAGCCCTCGACCCAGTCGATGAACCCCGCGTCGGTGCCGAGAGATCCGCCGAAGCCGATGTCCACCGCCTCGGAGATGTGCTCGCCCACGTGCGCTGTCTCCCCGCGCAGGCCGATGTCTGCTATCTGGGGCTGCGCGCAGGACGCCGAGCAGCCCGAGAAGTGCATGCGGATCACCCCGGAGTCGGTATCGCTTCCCCGGTCGGGGCCCCAACCCCGACCTCCTCCAGATGGCGGGGACCCCAGCCCCGCCACTGGCCGCGCCCCGCTCACGACATCCTTCCCCTCACCGACTCCTTGGCCGTCGGCGAGGTTCTCGTCCATCCATCTCGCCCATCGCACCGCCCGCTCCTTGGTCTCCACCACCGCGAAGCGGCAGAACTCCACTCCCGTGCACGCTACGACACCCCGGACGAAAGGCCCCGGGAAGGGCGAGTACTTCACGAGCAGCTCCTCGGAGAGCAGATCGTCGAGGCGCTCCTCGGGCACCCCGGTCAGGACGAAGTTCTGGTCGGTGCCGAGGCGGATCGTCCCGTCCCCGTAGTTGCGCGCGAGGCGGCCGGCCTCCACCAGGTCGATCCCCGACATCCGCCCGACCGGCACGCAGCAGCCCACGTAGAACAACCCGGGCTGGCGCTGGGGGTGCACCCCCACGTGGTCCCCGCGGTACTTGACGGTGAGCTCTTCACCCGCGGGTGCCAGGGCGAAGCGGGTGCGCGCCGCCAGCTCCGCCCGAAAGCCCTCGGGTCCCAGCTCCTCCACGAGGTACCGCATGCGAGCGAGCCCGCGGTTCTCGCGGTTGCCGAGCTCGCCGAAGGTCTGGGCAATGGCGCGTGTCAGCTCGACCGCCTGTTCCGGGAGCAGGAAGACGTCGATGTCGGAGGCGAGGCGCTCGCCGTCGGAGAGGCCCCCTCCTACGAGCACGTTGAAGCCGAGCTCGCCTTCGGGGCTCCGCGCGGGCCACAGGCCGATGTCGTTGATCTCCGCTTGCGCGCAGTCCTCGAGGCAACCGGTGACACTCATCTTGAACTTGCGGGGCAGGTTTGCGTACTCGCGGTTTCCGGTGAAGAAATCCGAGATCTCGAGCGCCACGCCGAGCGCGTCGAAGGCCTCGTGCGCGTCGACCCCGGAGACGGGGCAGCACAGGACGTTTCGCGCCGAGTCGCCGCAGGCCTGCACGGTGGTGATGCCAACGTCCGCGAAACGCTGCCAGATCCGGGGTACGTCCTCGATACGGATCCAGTGGAGCTGTATGTCCTGGCGGGTGGTGATGTCCGCGTAGCGGTTGCCAAACACGGCGCTGTCGTCGGGGCCCTCGGCGAATGCATCGGCTGCGACCCCGATCTCGCGCGCCTGCTCGGCGCTCAGGACCCCGCCGGGCACCTTGACGCGGAGCATGAAGGCGTTGCCGCCCTGGCGCTGAGGGTACAGACCCACCCACTTGAGACGTTCCTGCTCGCCCGGGACCTTGGCTATCGCCTCCGGCCCCTCACGCGAGTAGCGCGCTATGACGGCGTCCGCGACCTCGAGCGGGTGACGGTCGAGCTTCCAGCGCTCCACCTGGTTGAGCTCGCCGATCGTGCGGTAGGGGTGCACGAAATGCATCGACCGTGCCGTGCCGCGGATCTCGACGCCGAGCGGCCGGTCACGGTCGCGGACCATCACACGTGCAAGCCGCACTCGGTCTTCGAGGAACCTGACCAGCGGCCCGCCCTCGGGTCCTCGCCCGGGGCGACCGGGCGGGTGGTCGGCGCGCAGCCGATCGAGGTGTAGCCCTTGGTGAGGAGCGGGTGCACGGGCAGGCCGTGGTCGACCAAGTACATCGAGACGTCCTCGTCGGTCCAGGTGGCTAGCGGGTTGAGCTTCACGAGTCCGCGGGCCTCGTCCCACGCCACCACCGGCGTATCGGAGCGCGTCGGCGAGTCGCAGCGCTTCAAGCCTGTGACCCAGGCATCGCGGTCCTCGAGGGCCTTCTCGAGCGGCGCCACCTTGCGCAGCTCGCAGCACCTCTCGGTGCCGCAGGGCCAGGCTTCGGCCTCGGGTCCCGGACGCAGGACGCGCAGGTTGAGGTCGTAGAGCGCGCGGACCTCCTCGACGTACTCGAGGGTCTCGGGGAAGTGGAAGCCGGTGTCCAAGAACAGCACCTCGATGCCCGGGTCAGCGCGCACCGCGAGGTCGACGAGCACGCAGTCCTGGAACGAGCACGCCACGGTCACGCGTGAACCGAAGCGCTCCACTGCCCAGGAGATAGCCTTCCCAGCCGGGGCGGTCTCCAGTTCGGCTGCGCTGGCTGCGATCTCGACGGGGTCCACGTCGACCCTGATGCCTGCGACCATCGTCCGCTCCCTCCTAGTCACCGGCCGGCGCCCGGCGAGGGTGCACCGGGGCGCCGGATGCTCTATGGCCCCGGGTCTGGGACGTTGCCGGGGCCCGCCAGGCACTATACATGACTAATTGGATCAAGTTTTCCCCTTTTCGGCCGTGGGCCGGTCCTCAACCGGGAGCGGCGCACCTGGGCCCCCTGGAGCCAGCGCCTCCGACCAGGAATGATGTGAGCCGATGAGCCCCCGGACGAGCCCCGTGAGCCCCGAGCGAAACCCGTGACCACCGAGGGAGGCCCTGCAGGAGAACGCCGGACGAGCCCGCGCCAGGCGCTCTACCCGGTGGTGCTCGAGGTCGCCGGCGAGCCCTGCTTGGTGGTGGGCGGCGGGCTCGTCGCCGCTCGCAAGATTGCGGGGCTCCTCGCCTGCGGAGCCGCAGTAACGGTCGTGGCCCCCGAGGTCCACGAGGCCGTCGCCGCGCTCAGCGCCGAAGGCGCCATAGCCGCGGTGCACGGCCCTCCCCTCGACGTCCAGATCCGCCCCTACCGGGAGGGCGAGGCCGCCTCGTACCGGCTGGTGCACACCGCCACCGGCGACCCGGCCGTCGATTCTCAGGTGCACCGCGACGCCCAGGCCGCGGGCGTGTGGGTCAACAGCGCCGACGACTACGAGCACTGCAGCTTCGTGCTACCCGCCGTGATGCGGGACGGACCGGTGCTCGTCGCGGTCTCGACGTCGGGCGCGAGCCCCGCGCTCGCCGTTTGGCTGCGCGACCGTCTCCGTCGCGCAGCCGGCGAGGGGTTGGGCGAGCTCGCAGAGCTCCTGGCCGAGGCGAGAGCGCGCCTCAAGGCGCGCACGGGCCGCTCCGACGGGGTCGACTGGGGCGCCTTGCTCGACGGCAGCCTGCCGACGCTCGTGGCGAACGGCCGGATCGACGAAGCGAGGCGGCTGCTCGAAGAGGCGATCGAGGACGCCGAGGGGGCAGAGCCCGGCCTGGCGACCTGAGGCCTTCCGCCGGCCGGACCTACCCGGCCGCCCCGACGCCCTGACCAGGGCGGATCCCCCCGGTGAGGGCCGGTGCCCCTCGGCTGGGGCCGGCGCCAGGGCGCTCGCCAACGACATGTGCCCGGGGCAATTTCACCCTCCTCAGCCACGATTGCGGCCCAGTTCAAAAACTACTGGACAACAATTGCCTTTCATACGGCATACTTGTGGCGTGGAAACAGTCGAGCGTTTGAACGAGGTAGTGCCGGCGCCATTGGGAGGGGTGGGCGAGAGCCTCCGGGTGGCCGACGTCCCCGGCGGCGAGCCTGCGTCGGCGAGCGCGTCGGGCACGGTGGCCGACGACGAGGAGCTCACCGACGCGATCATCCGCGCGAGCCGCGCGCTGGTCGGGATCGCGGTCCAGTCGCTCTCGGCGAGCGACGAGGAGGTGACGCTCCCGCAGTACCGGACCCTCGTCACCCTCACCTACGGGGGCGGCCGCCGACTGGCCGACCTCGCCTCCTCGTTGGGGGTGAGCCCGTCCACCGCGACACGCATGTGCGACCGCCTGGTGCGAAAGGGCCTGATCACGCGCACCCGTGACGAGATCGACCGTCGCGAGGTCAACCTCGAGGTCACCCCTGCGGGACGCCAGATCGTGGAGGGTGTGATAGAGCGGCGGCGCAGCGACGTGGGCAAGCTGCTCAAGCTGATCCCTCGCTCCACCCGCAACCAGCTGGTCGAGTCGCTCAACATCCTGGCGAGCGCCACGGACGAGACCCCCGAGGTGCACTGGTCGCTCGGCTGGCACGAGTAGCCGTCCCGGCGAGGGTGAGCCGCCCTCAAGCCACGTAGACGCTCTTCGCCTCGCAGAACTCCTGTATCCCCAGCGCGGACAGCTCGCGTCCGTAGCCCGAGCGCTTCGTCCCGCCGAAGGGGAGCTCAGGGGTTGACGCCACCATGGCGTTCACGAACACGAGGCCCGCCTCGAGCTCCTCCACCAGGCGCGATCGCTCATCTGCGTCCTCGGTCCACACGCTCGCACCCAGGCCGAAGTCCGTGGCGTTGGCGGCCTCGATCGCCTCGTCGGCCGACGACACGCGGTAGAGCATCGCCACGGGGCCGAAGACCTCCTCGCTGCTCACGCGCATCTGCGGAGTCACCCCCGTGATCACAGTCGGCGGGTAGTACCAACCTCGTGACGGCAGCGGGGCACCGCCGCACACCACCGAGGCTCCCTTCGAGCGGGCGTCCTCCACCTGCGCGTGGAGCTCGTCTCGGCCTTGGCGCAAGGCCAAGGGGCCGACCTCCGTGGAAGGTTCCATCGGGTCCCCGACGATCAGCTCGCTCATCTTCGCCGCGAACTCCTCCTCGAAGGCGTCGTAGACGTTGGTGTGGACTATGAACCTCTTGGCTGCTATGCAGCTCTGCCCGTTGTTCTGCACGCGGGCCTGCACCCCGACCGCGACCGCCCGGCTGAGGTCGGCCGAGGGCATGACGACGAACGGGTCGCTGCCGCCAAGCTCGAGCACCGACTTCTTGAGCGCGCGCCCCGCCGCCTCTGCCACCGATCGCCCGGCGCCCTCCGAGCCGGTGAGCGTGACGGCGCGGACCCTCGGATCTTCGATCAGCGCGGCGACGCTCTGCGCGCCGACGAGCAGGCTCTGGAAGCTGCCGCGGGGGAACCCGGCGCGCTGGAAGAGGTCCTCGAGGGCGAGCGCCGTCTGGGGGACGTTGGAGGAGTGCTTGAGAAGCCCCACGTTCCCCGCCATGAGGGCCGGGGCCGCGAAGCGGATCACCTGCCACATGGGAAAGTTCCACGGCATGACCGCGAGCACCGGTCCCATGGGCCGCCAGATCACGCGACTGTCGCTGGCGCTCGTGGAGACGGGCTCGTCGGCCAGAAAACCCTCGGCGTGCTCTGCGAACCAGCGCAGCGCCAACGCGCACTTGGCTACCTCCCCTTTGGCAGCGGCGAAGGTCTTCCCCATCTCGGTCGTGAGCGTGCGTGCCAGGTCGGGCTGCTCGGCTTCGAGGAGCTGCGCCGCGCTGAGCGCCCACCGTCCGCGCTGCTCGAAGCTCGCCCTCCTAAGCGTTTCGAACCCCTCGACGGCGACCGTCAGCTTCGCGTCGACCTCCTGTTCGGAGTGAGGGGTGAATTCCTTCTCGGTCTCCTCGGTGGTGGGGTTCACGGTGGCTATCGGCATGAGCCCATCATCCACCCTTTGACCGCGCGCGAGAATCGCGCGGTGCCCAAGCACCTCGGAAGCAGCCCGGGTCCCGTGGCCGGGGACGAATCCGAGATCGACGAGGGCGTGGTGGACGCGCACCTCTCTCCGGCCGGCCGGCAGATCGCTACCGCCAGGCGGCTGCTCGGGAGTGCGAAGCGCGTGGTGGTGCTCACGGGAGCGGGGATCTCCACCGACTCCGGCATACCGGACTTCCGCGGGCCCTCCGGCGTATGGACGAAGAACCCGGAAGCCGAGAGGCAGGCCCGCATCGACGTCTACATGTCCGATCCCGACGTGCGGCGCAGGTCGTGGCGCCACCGCATCGAGTCACCGACCTGGGACGCGGAGCCGAACGAGGGGCACCGCGCCCTCGTGGCCCTGGAACGAAGAGGCGTCCTCGACCTGCTCGTCACCCAGAACGTCGACGGGCTCCATCAGGCCGCCGGCAGCGACCCCGGGCGCGTGGTGGAGATCCACGGCACGATGCGGGAGGTGGCCTGCATGAGATGTGGAGCCCGCTCGCCGATGGGCGAGGTGCTCGAGAGGGTCGAAGCCGGTGAGGAGGACCCGTCCTGCCTCGAACCGGACCGGGACCGCGAAGTGTGCGGCGGGATACTGAAGGCCGCGACGATCAGCTTCGGGCAGAACCTCGTCGCGTCGGATCGCGAGCGCGCCGAGCGTGCGGCTTCGGCCTGCGACCTGATGCTGGCGGTCGGCTCCACCCTGTCCGTCTACCCGGCCGCCGGCCTAGTCCCGATCGCGTGGAGGGCCGGGGCCGCGGTGGTGATCGTGAACGAGGAGGAGACCGAGTACGACTCCATCGCCGAGGTGGTGATAAACGGATCTATAAGCGAGGTGCTACCGGCCATCCTCGGATCGAGCTGATGACCGACGCGCCTCGCGCCTCGGTCGCAGGGCGAACCACCAGATGCTCGCGATCGTGCCCAGCACACCCACTGCGGCGAAGACGCGCTTGGGCAGCTTGCGGTCCGAGCTCATTTCCCGCACGCTACCAGCGCCATGGGCGGGCTCAGGTCTTGAACTGGACGTCGCCGTAACGCGCGAGCAGCTCCTCGACCGTCCCGCGCGTCTTCACCGCTCCGGCCATCCCGTAGATGGGAGCCATCGAGCCGCTCACCTCCGGCGCCTTGCGCACCTCTGCGACCGAGTCCTGGAGGTCCGCGAGGAACCGCTGAGCCACCCCGGGCTGGGCATGGCGCAGGGTCACGCAGATGTGGGCGGCGGGAGGCGTCTGCAGGCCGTTCAAGCTCCAGCCCCGGTGGCTCATCTGATCCACGACCGCGTAGACGTCGAGCGTGTCCGAGGCGAACGCGATCACCCACAACGGGTCCCCCAGCACGTAGAGATCTCCCATCGCCTCGATCCCGCTACGGATCACGGCCGCCGTCTCGAGAATCGCCTTGGCCGCGAGCATGTAGCCCTCTTCGCCGAAAGAGAGCATCGCCGCCCAGCACTCCGCCGAGATCGCCCCCGACCGGCTCCCCGCGAAGGTCGGGGAGTAGTAGAGCCCTCCCATCCAAGTGGCGGTCCGGTAGTACTGGTACTGGCGCAGGTCGCGATCGCGGTAGAGCACCACCGAGGCCCCCTTGGCGGCGTAGCCGAATTTGTGGGTGTCGGCCGACATCGAGGTGACGCCCTCGAGGCGGAAGTCGAAGGTCGGCACCGGATAACCGAGCTTCTCCGCCCACGGGAGCAGGAACCCACCCAGGCAGCAGTCGACGTGGAAACCGACCCCGCGCGATCGCGCCAGCTCCGCGAGCTCGGGTATCGGGTCGATCACTCCGTGCGGGAACCCGGGCGCCGACCCCACCACGACGATCGTCTTGGAATTGATCGCCGCCGAGGCGGCCCGCACGTCTGCGCGCCAGTCGGGCCCGAGCGGCACGGGCACGAGCCGGATCCCGAAGTAGTGCGAGGCCTTGTCGAAGGCCGCATGGGCGCTCACCGGCACGACCATCTCGGGTTCGGTGATGCGGCGCGTCTCGCGAGCACGGTCGCGGTAGGTCCGCATGGCGAGCAGGATGCTCTCGGTGCCGCCTGACGACACCGTTCCGCAGACGCTCGGGAGCCCTTCGTCGCCGCCGCCGAGCATCGCGCAGGTCATGGCCACGATCTCGGATTCGTACTTGACCGCGCTCGGCCACAGTTCCGGGTGCAGCGGGTTGGCCTGCGAGTTGATCGCATAGACCTCGTTCAAGAACTCGATGTGCTCCTTCGCCCCGTGGTAGACCGCGCCCGAGGCATAGCCGGAGCTCCAGGAGCTCTCTTCTGAGGCGGCGAGCTCGCGCATCTCGGCGAGGATCTCGCCGCGCGGCCTTCCGGTGGGGGGCAATTTCTTGAACGTGTGGTGGGACTCCCGGTACGGGCGAAGCTCCGCCTCGAGCGCCTCGACGACCACATCGAGATCAGACCTCTTCATCTACCCGTGCTCCCGTCTCAGGACTCTCAGGACCTGTTCAGTCGTTGGTGCATCTTCTTGTTGCGCTTGTACAGATTCACGAACTCCCGGTACAGCTCCTCGTACACCTTGCCATCCGTTGGGTCCGGGAGCACCGCGTCGGAAAGCTCGACCATTCGCGACATCTCGTTCACGCGGACCCGCCCGAGTGCCAGCAGGGTCAAAAGGCCCGCACCGCGCACGTTGGCGAGGACCGGCTCCACCACGGGGCGGATCGGGCGCCCGGTGACGTCGGCGTGGATCTTCGCCCAGATGGCCGACTTGGCGCCGCCACCCACGAAGGCCAGGGACTCGAAGCGACGGCCCACGAAGCGCTCGACCGCATGCAGCAACCACCGGGTGTTGAACGCCACCCCTTCGTACACGGCTCTCACCAGGTCGTCGCGCGTCGTGGAGAGCGAGAGGTTGTGGAAGCCGCCCCGAACCGTCCGGTCGTCCACCGGGGAGCGCTCGCCGTTCAGCCACGGGGTGAACATGGCCTGATGGGCGCCCGCAGGTGATCGGGCGGCGACGGCGTCGAGCTCCCGGTAGGTGTCGCCGTTCGCGGCCGCGTCGCCGAGCACGCTCTCGGCCAGAAAGCTCAAGCAGGCCCCGGCGGTCTCGTGCTCGTCCGCCACCAAGTAGCGGCCGGGTATGGCGGCAGGCAGCGATGCCACGTTGCGCAGCGGGTCGGTCTTCTTGAACGGGACGTGGCAGGAGATCCACGAAGAGGTACCGATGTAGAGGTGGGCCGAGAAGTCCTCGACGGCTCCGGAGCCGACGGCGGCTGAGTGAAGGTCCCCCGTCCCGGTCGCGACGGGGATCCCGGCGGGAATACCTAGCTCCTCGGCGGCCTGCGCGCGCACGTGGCCCATCACCGTGGCGGAGGGGACCAGGTCCGGCAGCTTGGACCGCTCGAGCCCGGACATCTCGAGCAGGGTGGAGTCGAAGTCCGCAGCCCCGATGCGGCGGTTGTCGGTGACCCAGTGCAGGACTATCGAGTCATGGGAAGCGGCGAAGCGCCCAGTGAGCTGGAGGTTGAGCCAGTCGACGGGCTCGAGGAACTTGTGTGTCTCGCGGTAGACGTCGGGCTCGGTCTCACGAAGGTAGAGGATGTGCGCCCCCGGGTCCTTGCCGGAGTGCCCCGGCGCTCCACCGCAGAGCCGGATCCATCGCGCGATCTTTCGCACGTCGTAGCCCAGGATCCTCACCGGCCCGGAAACCTGTCTTCGGATCGCGCCGGCACCGCGCGAGTCCATCCAGATGAGAGCCGGCCGCAGCGCCGAGCCGTCGGCGGCGGCGGCCACCGTGCCGGACCACTGAGCGGTGCAGCCGACGCCGGCGATCCGCGAAGCGTCGACCCCGCCCTCGCAGAGCGCCCGGCGGGCGGCGGTCGCCGTGGCCCGCCACCACTCCGAGGGGTCCTGTTCCGCCCCGCCGCCCGGAAGCAGCTGCAACGCCACAGGCTCGAACGCGCTCGACTCGATCCGTCCGTCGACCGAGACGACGGCCACCTTGGGCCCGCTGGTGCCGAGGTCCACCGCCAGCACGAGCGTTCCGTCCCCGTCACCCAAGCCGGCACCTCCCGCGCCTCGCCCGGCTCCACTTACCGGTGCACGTCGTGGGCAAGACTAGGGCCGTGCACCATGCTGCTCCGACGTCGCTGCGCGCTCGCGCGCTCGTTGGAATGTCGGGCGCGCTCTTGGCACTGGCCGGGGCCTCGGCGGGCTGTGGGCGAGCGTCGGGCGGCCTTTTGCTCGAACCGGGAGCCCCGGCCGTGTCGTCGGTCGTCCACGGCCAGTTCGTCTCCGAGGTGGAGCTCGGCCGGGGAGGCCTGCTCGTGGCGCCGCCCCCGGACGGTTCGAGGGCGACCTTCCCGAGGTCCGTGGCGCTCGAGATGTTCGAGTCCTCGGACGCGGTGGAAGGCCACTACGAGTACGCCGTGTTCGGGCTCGGTGTGGCGACCTTGCTCCCCCCTTCGATCCCCGGGGGGCCCTCGAGCCCCGCGTCCCCTTCTGCTCCGTCCACGTCGGCGCCGCCAGCCGCGGCCTCGACTGCGAGCACGTCGAGCTCGACGACAGCGCCTCCGACTACGACCACGACGACGACGACGACAACAACGAGACCACCCTCGACCTCGACCACGGCCGCGCCCGCAAGCACGACCACCTCGGTACCGGGCCCGCCTCCCCTTCCCGTCTACGAGCGGCGTCTCGCGTGGGTCGGGATCGTCTTCGGGGGCCTGTGCCCTCCGACCGCTTCGTCAGGAGGCAAGCCGGTCGAGGACGCGACCGAGGTCGCCGTCCTGATCGACGCCACCAACGGGCGCGACGTGATCGCGTACACCGCCGATGCGGCGGCGGCGGGCACCAGCTGCGACGGGCCGGCTGCCGCTGCGCCTGCCCTGGCCCGCCCCGACGAGCTCGAATCGGTGCCGTGGCAGCCGGTCGGGCCGGCCAGCACGGCGGTCGAGGTGACCGTGCCCGCGTGCGGGCACTACGACGGCTGGACGGAGCTCGACCCGTCGGCTGCACATCCGGCGGTGCAGGTCGTCGCGAGCGTGCCCTTCGACCCCTTGTGCGGCACGACAGGCGCGCAGGTGGTGAGCGTGGACGACGTGATCCCCCTCGGGTCCTCGCAGCAGCAGGTCCCTCACGCTCCGATCGGTGCCCTGCACACGCTGAACGTGCTGCCGGGTGGCTCTCACACCGCGGTGGCCGGGTGACGGGGGTCCGCCACGAGCTCGACCTCGGGCGGCAGGCCAGTCACCTCCACGTGGTCACCCTCGACCTCGACGGTCACCCGCGAACCCGCCAGCGGGATCCGCTCCACCTTCAGGCGGTGGATGCCCTCGGGCAGGGCCGGAGCCAGCCAGGTCATGCCGTAGGGCACCCAGGGGTCGAGCCGAAGGAGAGTCCTCAGGCACAGAAGCGGCGAAGCCGCCGCCCAAGCCTGGGGTGAGCACGAAGTCGGGTACCCGACCGGGGAGGCGAGCTCGGTGCGGTCCAGCCCGCTGAAAAGCTCGGGCAAGCGCCCTCCCAGCTGCACGGCCGCTTCCAGGAGGGCGGACACCACGCGCTGTGCGTCCTCCATCAACCCGTAGCGGGCGAGCCCGGCGGCGACGATGGCGGTGTCGTGGGGCCATACAGACCCGCAGTGGTAGCTGATCGGGTTGAACCCGCCCATCGACGTCGCGAGCGTGCGCACTCCCCACCCGCTGAACATCTCGGGCGACATGAGCTTCGCCGCGACGATCGGGGCCTTCTCCTCGTCGATGATGCCGGTCCACATGCAATGGCCGATGTTCGAAGCGAGCGAGTCGATGGGCTTCTTGTCCGCGTCGAGCCCCAGGGCGTACCAGCCCTTCTCCTCGAGCCAGAAGTCCCGGTTGAAATCCTCCTTGAGCCGCAGGGCCTTGGCCCTGTAGCGGTCGAACGTGGCCTCGTCACCACCCTCACGCGCGAAGTGCGCACGCGCCAGGTAGGCGCTGTAGACGTATGCCTGCACCTCGCACAGCGCGATCGGGGTGTGGGCCAACCTTCCGTCCGCGTACCTGATCGCGTCCCAGGAGTCCTTCCAACCCTGGTTCGCCAGTCCCCGGTCGGTGGCGCGGTGGTACTCGACGTACCCGTCGCCGTCTGCGTCGCCGAAGCGCTCGATCCACTCGAGCGCCCGCTCCGCGTTCGGAAGCAGCTCGTCGACCGCCTCACGCGCCAGTCCCCAACGCCTCAGCTCGCCGAGCAGCATCACGAAGAGAGGGGTGGCGTCCGCAGTCCCGTAGTAGATGCTCCCACCGCCGAGCGAGAGCGAAGGCGCCTCCCCGAAGCGCATCTCGTGGAGGATGCGCCCGGGCTGCTCCTCGCTGCGCGGGTCGATGTCCTCGCCCTGGAACCGGGCCAGCGTCTGAAGCACGCCGAGCGCGAGGTCGGGATCGACGAGGAGGGCCATCCAGGAGGTGAGCAGCGAGTCGCGGCCGAACACCGTCATGAACCACGGCGCGCCGGCGGCCACGACGACGCGCTCGGGAAAGTCTGGGTCGAATATGCGCAATGCCCCGAGATCCTCGGCGCTGCGCGCCAGGACGGCCCGCAGTCCTTCGTTGTCGGTGTCGACCTGGGGCACCTGGCGACGCCACTTGGCAAGGCGCTCGGCGGGGGCCGCCTTCTCGACGGGCTGGCCGCAGAGGTACCTGGGGTCGATGGCCTTGCCTTCGATCACCGGGTGTACCTCCACGCACGCCTTCCACTCGCCACGCGCGGGGACGATCGCCTCGAAGCTCACGAGGTCCGCCCCCACCGACGACGGTGTGGGCGAGAACTGGATCAGCGTGCCGCGGTTCACCGTTCCACGTCTGTAGGAGAGCTCCAGGCCGTCGGGGCTCTTGGAGCGAGTGATCTCGCCGTCGGGGTCCGCCGCGCGCCCCTCCTTCACCGCGAACAGGTCGGCGAAGTCGGTGTCCACGAACAGCTCGACGGAGCAGAACGTCGGCTCGGGACCGAAGTTCCTGATGAGGAGGTCCTCACGCATCCCCTGTCCGACGTAGCGAAAACGAAAGACCATGAGGGTGGAGTCGGCCCGGCCAGGTCCTGGGTGGACCTGGGAGACGAATGTGGCCGAGAACGGCTCGTCGACCACGGCCGCGAGGACCTCGGGGCGGGTGGCGTTCACCCGCAGCTCGAAACGAGAGAGGATCCTCGTGTCGCGCACGAAAAGGCCCTGCGCCGAGGTGGCGACCATGTCGCCCACCTGTGAGCTGATGGCGAAGGTCGACTCGTCGACCAGGGTGACGATCCCCCCGGGCCGGTCGAGCACCGACACCCTGCCGGGGAAGGTCCAGGGGTCGCTCACCGACGAGGACGCTACCGGACCCCGGGTGGGGCCCATGCCCGCTCCAGGCACGCCGTCGGCCGGATTCGCACTACGACGGTAGTGCAAATCCTCCTCCGGGCACTAGACTTTGGGCGTGGAGAATCTGCTCGAAGTGCGGGACCTGCACGTGAGCGGTGGGGACGCGACGATCCTGCGCGGGGTCGATCTGAAGGTGGGAGAAGGCGAGCTCCACGCGCTCATGGGCCCGAACGGCTCGGGCAAGTCGACCTTCGCGAGCACCCTCCTAGGTAGCCCCGCCTACCGCGTGATCTCCGGCCGCATCTTGTTCCGCGGCTCCGACGTCACCGACTGGCCGACCGACGTGCGAGCCAAGGCGGGGATGTTCCTCGCGTTCCAGTACCCCGAGGAGATCGCCGGCGTGCCCGTCGTCCAATTCCTGCGCCAGGCGATCTCGGCGCGTGCCGGCGACGAGCGTTCGGTGCTCGAGGTCCGGATGTCGATGATGGAGTGGATGGAACGGCTCGGCATGGACCCCTCCTTCGCGGATCGCCGGCTCAACGAGGGGTTCTCGGGCGGGGAGAAGAAGCGCAACGAGATACTGCAGATGGCGATGCTCGACCCGGAGCTCGCCGTGCTCGACGAGACCGACTCCGGCCTCGACGTGGACGCCCTGAGGGCAGTCGCCCAAGGCGTCCAGGCGGTGCGCGAGGCACGCACCACGCTCGGCGTGGTGCTCGTCACCCACTACACGAGGATCCTCGAGCTACTGGAACCCGACGTCGTCCACGTCCTCGTGGGCGGGCGGATCGTCGCCACCGGAGGCCGCGAGCTGGCAGCCCGCCTCGAGGCCGAGGGCTACGACCCGTGGCGGAGCTGACCGTGAGCTCGCTCGCGCCCAAAGAGGACTTCCCGCTGCTCTCGCGCGAGGTGCACGGGAGGCGCCTGGTCTACCTGGACTCCGCGTCTTCGTCGCAGCGACCGCAGGCGGTGCTCGACGCGATGGACGACTACTACCGCACCTCGCACGCCAACGTGCACCGGGGCGTCTACTCGATAGCGGAAGAGGCAGACCACCTGTACGAATCCGCTCGCATGTCAGTGGGCCGGTTTATCGACGCCCCAGACCCCGAGCACGAGGTGATCTTCACCAAGAACGCCACCGAAGCGATCAACCTCGTCGCCGCCAGCTGGGGACGCTCCAACCTGCGCCCCGGCGACGTCGTGCTGCTCACGGACATGGAGCACCACTCCAACATCGTGCCGTGGCTCGCGCTGGCCGAAGAGCGCGGCGTCGAGCTTCGCTGGCTCGGTGTCGACGGGGAATACAGGCTCGATCTCACCGAGCTCGACCGCCAGCTGGACGGTGTGAAGCTCGTCGCGTGCTCGACGATGTCGAACGTGCTCGGCACGATCCCGCCTTTCGCCGAGATAGCCGAGCGAGCCCACCAGGCGGGAGCGCTGGTGATGGCCGACGCCGCGCAATCGGTCCCCCACCTTCCGACCGACGTCTCCTCGCTCGGGTGTGACTTCCTCGCGTTCAGCGCCCACAAGATGATCGGGCCCACCGGGGTCGGCGTCCTGTGGGCCAGACGAGAGCTTCTCGAGGAGATGCCGACCTTCCTCGGTGGTGGCGGCATGATCCGAGACGTCCGCCACGACGGCTTCAGCCCGAACGTGCTGCCTTGGAAGTTCGAGGCGGGCACTCCCCCGATCGCCGAGGCAGTGGGGCTCGGTGCCGCCGTGGCCTACCTGGAGAACGTGGGAATGGACGCGCTGCGAAAGCACGAGTCCAGCCTCACCTCGTACGCAATCGACACCCTGACCGAGCGCTTCGGCAACGACCTCGAGATCTTCGGGCCGCGAGCCATTGAGGAGCGAGGTGGGGTGATATCCCTCGCCTTCCGTGACGTCCACCCCCACGACCTCGCCCAGGTGCTCGACCAGTCGGCGGTCTGCGTGAGGGCCGGGCACCACTGCGCCAAGCCCCTCATGCGCAGGCTCGGCGTCTCGGCAACGGCCAGGGCCTCTCTGTACCTCTACAACGACGAATCGGACGTCGACGCACTGGCCGAGGCAATCGCCGAGGCCGGTAGGTTGTTCGGGTAGATGCGGTCCCGCCACACCGGGCGCCCGCCGGCCGAGAGCGCAAGCCGCACCCCGAGGAGACAATGACCGGACTCGAAGACCTCTATCGGGAGATCATCCTCGACCACTACCGCAGCCCTCGCAACCGCGGGGAGCTGCCGGTCCCCCCTGCACATCGAGTGGAGGGCTTCAACCCGTTGTGCGGGGACGAAGTGGTGCTCTACGTAGAGCTGGACGACGGCGCCGTAGCCGATATCCGCATCGCGGGCCAAGGATGCTCGATCAGCCAGTCCTCCGCGTCGCTCATGTCGGCGGCTGTGAAGGGCAAGGCCGTGGCGGAGGTGCGCGACCTCATACGGACGTTCAAGGCCATGATGTCGATCCACGAGGCCCGGCTGGGCGACGGCGAGGCGGAGGGCGCGAACGCCAACGGCACGTCCCGAGGCGCGGAGTCGGTCGACCCAGATTCCCTCGGGGAGCTGGCCGCCCTCCAAGGCGTGGTCAAGTTTCCCGTGCGCATCAAGTGCGCGACCCTCTCGTGGAACGCGCTCGCACAGGGCCTCGACGAGCTTGGAGCGGCCTGAGTCGGGCAGCCGAGCCGGCGACCTCAGTGGGGAGTCCTGGTCAGCAGGCCGTCGTGCTCAGCAGGGAGTCGGGTCGAACGGCGGGGTGCTCGGCGCGGTCGTGGAGGTCGCGGGACCCGAGGCGGAGGGCGAAGACGACCCCTGCGAGGGTCCCGGGGTCGTGGTAGAGGGCACGCTGATCGGCGAGCCCCCCGCGTCGAGGGGCGCTGTGGTGACCGGTCCCGGCTGAGTGCCTAGGAACTGTGTGAGCATCTGCTGCGCCGCCGGTTCCTGGACGACCTCCACGTCCCCCGCGTTGCCCGAGTACTCGCCCGCCGTCGGCAACGTGTAGGTGTTCAGCGACGACCCCGAGAATGCGTGGTAGCGCTCGGCAAGGGAGAGCATCGTCCCGCTCGACATTCCGGTGTCCACGGTGATGTCGTTCACGATCGACCCGATGAACGAGTTGATGGTCAGCGGGTTGAAGCTCGACTTGGCCTTGTCGATCACGGACTCGATGACGACGTTCTGACGCTGGATCCTGCCTAGGTCGCTCGACGGGTCGTAGACCCAGTCACCGGGGCTCACCTCGTACTGGTAGTAACGCGACCTGGCCAGGGCCAGAGCCATGCTCCCGTTCAAGGTCTGGCAACCGGCCTGAGAAATGGCGAGGCCCGAGTTGTTGTTGCCGTTGTCGTTGTCCCGCACCGGGTAGTGGAAGTCCAGCTTGATGCCGCCCACTGAGTTGACGAGGTTGATCACGCCGTCGAAGTCGATGATGACGAAGTGAGCGATCGGGATGCCGAACGTGTCCTCGATCGTCTGTACCAGTGGCCCGGGGCCGTTGTTGAACGCACTGTTGATCTTGTTGTCGGTGGCGAGGCCGCTGCTGGCGGGCATCCCGGACAGCGCCACGTAGGTATCGCGAGGGATGGACAGGACGCTCGCCGCGCCTGAGGCCGGGTCGACGTGGATGATCTTGATCGTGTCGCTGCGCTGGCCCGAGACCTGCGACGCGGTGCCGAACGCCTTCGCGGCAGCACCGGTGTTTCCAGCCCTGCTGTCGGATCCGACCAGCAGCACGTTGTAGGGAGCGTCGCCCACGACCGAAGCGCAGCTCGTGCACTGGATCGACTTGATCTGACCGAGGCGGTAGCGCAGATAGCCGTACACCCCGCCGACCAGCACCAGCACCAGGGCGAGGAAGACGACCGCACCCCGCAGGACCCGCTGGCCCGTGCTCCGGCGCTTGCGAGGCCGGCGCCCGGTAGGGCCGGGGCCCGGGCCTGGGGCCTGGACCGGGCTGCGGCCGGGAGCGACCACCGGCGGGGCCAGGCGCGAGCTGGAGCCCAGAAGCTCGGTTCCTCTGGAGCTTCGGCCGATCACGCCCGCGGTCGCACGCCGATCGAGATCGCGCGCCATGTGACAAACGGTACAGGCTCAGCGGCCAGGTGTGGTGACGGGCCCGGTGTAGCGCCCGGACCCGATATTGCCCGCCTGCTGGGTCTCTCAGTCGCCGAGGTGCGCGAGGGCGAGCTTGGCCACCTCGTCGGCACGCTCGATCCCGGCCAGGTGCGCCGCGTCCTCGATCTCCTCGAGGCGCGCGTCCGCGATCGCTTCGACGTAGGCGAGCGCGTGCGCGCGAGGCACGATCCCGTCGCGCATGCCGTGGACGACGAGGGTGGGTGAGGAGATCCTTCCGAGCCGGCGGCGCAGCTTGGGGTCGTGCAGGTAGGGGTTCCATCCGATCTTGGCGGTGGCGGCCTGGGCCTGGAGCACGGGACGCATCAGGTCGAAGGGGATCCCGCTGGGGTCGTCCTGGGCATCTGCCATCGCGCGCATGAGCTGCGCGATCGGGTGGTCTGGGTCCGCGAAGAGCTCACCGGCCAGCTCGTCGAGCGGCCGCCCGAAGATCTCTGTGATGGGAGCGCCTTCGACGTACAGGCCGACGGGGTTGACGAGCACCATGCGGCGCACTCGCTCGGGCCACCGCACCGCCACCTCCGCGGCCATCCAGCCACCGAGGGACAGCCCCATGAGGTCGACGCTACCCATCCCGAGGCGGTCGAGGACGTCGAGCACCCAGAATGCAGCGTCCTCGACGTCCTCTATCTCCTCGATCCCCTCGGTGGTGCCGAACCCGCAGAACATGGGGGCGACGACCTCGCGCGTGTCGGAGAGCGTTTCGAGCAACGCCATGCCCTCCCCCTCGCCCTGCGCAGAGTGCAGGTACACGAGAGGAGCAGGCCCGCCGGCGCCGCCGCGGCCCAGCTCGGCCTCCCCGAGTGCTGTGCCGAGAGTGGAACGTGCCAGCGCGGTCATGACACCCCCGCGCCGCTGGCGGTGAGACGTTCGGCGCCCCCGAAGGCGCTGCGGAGCTTGGGCATGACCTCGGTGGCGAAGAGCTCGAGGTTGCGACTTGTGTCGTCGGCCGGGAGCGTGCCGAGCTGGAACAGCCCGAGCAGGTTGCCCACTCCGAGGCGCTCGATGTTGGCGGAGAGAAGCTCGGTGACGGTGTCGGGAGAGCCGACGATCGCGTACTGCCCGTCGGTGACCTCTTGCCAGGTCTCCAGGTTCAGTGCGAACGTGGCGGCGCCCTTCAAGATGTTCTCGAAGGACTTGACCGAGGTGTAGCCCGGGGGCGAGATGTTGATCCCGGGAAGCAGCCTCTTCACGAAGTACCAGAAATGCTCCTCGTAGCGCCGACGGGCCTCAGCATCGCTCTCCGCGACGAAGATCGGCACGAGCCACCCAAGCTGGAGAGGGTCGACCTCGTAGCCTTCTTTCTGGCACGCCTCGCGCATCAACCTGAACATCCGCTCGAACACCTGGATGTGGAAGTAGGGGATGCCCATGTACGCGTAGCGGTGCTTGGCCACGAACTCCATAGTCTCGAGGGACCCGACACCGGGAATCCAGATCTCGGGATGGGGGCGCTGGACGGGACGGGGCCACGAGTTCACGTAGCGCAACTTGTAGTGCTTGCCGATGTGCTCGAAGGGTCCGGGCTCGGTCCAGGCCCTGATGATGATGTCGTGAGCCTCGGCGAAACGCTCGCGAGCATGGGCGGGGTTGAGCGAGAACGAGTAGTACTCGGGACCGCCGCCCACGACCATGCCCGCTATCAGCCGGCCGCCGCTTATGCAGTCGATCATGGCGAACTCCTCGGCGACCCGGGTCGGTGGGTCGTAAAGGGGCAGCGCGTTGCCGACGACCGCGATGCGCACCCTCTTTGTCTGGCGGGCGAGGATCGAGGCGATCAGATTGGGAGAGGGCATGGTGCCATAGGCGTTCTGGTGGTGCTCGTTGACGCACACGCCGTCGAACCCGAGCTCCTCCGCGTAGATCAGCTCGTCGATGTAGCGGTTGTAGAGCCCGCCGCCGACGTCGGGGTCGTAGAGGCGATTGGGGCAGGTGACCCACGCGGGGCCGTCGTAGTCCGGCGGGAGGTTGGGGTAAGGCATGAGGTGGAAGCTGAAGAAGCGCACCGGCAGTTCCCCTCTCGTCGGGCCCGGTGAGCGGGCCGAGGCGCCGATGGTACCGCCGCCGAAAACTGACTGACGAATCAGTCTGTCAGTACGCGGCGTAACCCGTGCGGTCGACCTCGTCGGCCAGCTCCGGGCCGCCTGTCGCGACGATGCGCCCCTGCACAAGGACGTGTACGACGTCTGGCACCAACACCGTGAGCAGCCGGCGGTAATGGGTGATGGCGAGCACCCCGAGCCCCCACTCCTCCACACACGCGCGCACTCGCCGAGCGACGTCGCGCAGGCCGTCGATGTCCAGGCCCGAGTCGAGCTCGTCGAGGACGGCGATGTGAGGCCGCAGGACGGCGAGCTGGAGCGTCTCGCTGCGCTTGCGCTCGCCGCCAGACCACTCGACGTTGAGTGCACGTTCGAGGAGGTGGGGGTCGAGGCCTACGAGGGCGGCTTCGGTGCTCGCGCGCTGCGCGACGGACCCGTTGCCCGCTCCGCCACGCGCCCGGCGCACCGCGCCGTCGGGCCCGGCGGCGCCGCGCGAAGCCAGCGCCTCGTCGAGGGCCTCCACAAGACGGACGCCCGGCACCTCCGTCGGGTACTGGGGCGCGAGAAACAGCCCCGAGCGCGCGCGGCGCCAGGGAGGCATGGAGAGCAGGTCCGCGCCGTCGAGCCGGACGCCCCCGCCGAGCACCTGGTAGCCCGGCTTTCCCATGAGCACGTGGGCGAGGGTGCTCTTGCCCGACCCGTTGGGCCCCATGACCGCGTGGACCTCTCCGCTGCGCACCGAGAGGTCGACCCCTAACAGCACCTCGTGCCCGAGCACCCCAGCGCGCAGGTCCTCGACGACGAGCTCGTGGGAAGCGCCAGTGCCTGCGCCGGCGGAGACGGGGCCGGCAGCGCCGGCGGCGGCGGCGGCGGCGGGAGCCCCGTCGACGGAGCCTGCCCGTTGCCCTCGGCGCGAAGTAGGCGCGTTCACGGCAGCTCCAACATCACGTCGTCCCCCTCGACGCGAACCATGTAGACCTCGACGGGCTTCGTGGCGGGGAGCGAGCAGGGGTCCCCGGTTCGGAGGTCGAAGGTCGAGCCGTGCTTCCAGCATTCGATCTCGCGCTCTTCGGTCAGCACCTCTCCCTCGGCCAGGGAGTAGTCCTCGTGACTGCACGTGTCGTCCACGGCGTAGAACTCGTCCGCGTCGATCCTTACGAGGGCGACGACACGGTCACCGATCTCGAAACGCCGGGCGGAGCCAGGGGCGACCTCCTCGCGACCACAGACCCTCACCGACTCACCCATCGGTGCCACTTCCCTGCACCGCCGCGAGCTCTTCGGCCGGGAGGCGGCCCTCGAGCCGCCGGCCCACGAAGTCCTCCAAGAACTTCCCTACCCCGCCGAACGGAGCGCGCGCCGCCAGGTCGGAGAAGAAGCCGAGCACGATCAGGCGCTCCGCCACCCAAGGTTCCACGCCCCTCGACTCCAGGTAGTAGCGCTGCTCCTCGTCGATGGGACCGACTGTGGACGCGTGGGAGCAACGTACGTCGTTCTCGTCGATGTCGAGGTTCGGCACCGAATCGGCGTGAGCCCCCTCGGAGAGGACCAGGTTGTGGTTGGTCTGGAAGGCGTCGGCGCCGTGCGCGCCGCGTGCGATGCGAATGAGCCCGCTGTAGACCGAGCGGGCACGGTCGGCCACCGCTCCCTTGAACAGCAGCTCGCTGCGCGTGCGCGGGCCGTGGTGGTCCTGGAGCGTACGAAAGTCGTGGACCTGATCGTCGACCCCGAGGTACGCGGCGAGAAGCGACGACTGAGCCGAGTCGCCCGCCACGTCGGAATCGGTGCGGACCCGCGAGTAGCTCCCTCCAAGGCTCGCAGTGAAGGATCTCAAGGAGCCCTGGGCGCCCACGCGGCTCGCCTGCAACGCGACCTGCGTGCAGCGAGGTCCGAGCACCTGCAGGCTGGCGTACTCCAAACGAGCGTCATCGGCGACCTCGAGCTCGGTCACCGGCACGACGAGGGCGCGGCCTGTGTCGCCCGACGTCCCGTCGACGGGCACGCTCGCGAACAGCTCGACCACTCCTGCAGTTGCCGAGCGTCCGACGCGCACGACCGTCCGAGGGAAGCACGCGGGCGCCGCGGTGGTCGCGGCCGCCTCCGGATCCTCCTCTGGGGTGCCAATCAGGTGCACCACTACCACCGGCAGGGCCATCTCGGCCTTCGGCGCAACGGACACGACCACCACGTCCGCGAGGAAGGCCTCGTGCAGCTGGTCGAACGCGTCGCGGCAGTGCGCCAGCTCGCCGAGGCCCGACGGGGCGCGCTCGCCTTTGGGGGCGGTGAGCACCGAGCCGATCCCCACGTGCGCGGCAGCCGGGCCCTCCTCCTGCTCGACGGCGCGCAGCACTCCGTCCCTGGTCACCACCAGGGCCGACCTCTCGCCTATCACCCGGGCAAGGTCCTCGGCGAGGTCGAGCTCCGAGGAGCCTTCGCGTCCAGCCGGAGGGGGGGCCTTCGGGGCGAACGACCCGGGATCGAAGTCGTCGATGCCGCTGTATCGCCAGACCTCCTCGGACTCGGAGGGGAACTCCGTGCCCGAGAAGCGCTCGAAGGCCTCGGCGCGCCGGCGCGCCAACCACGGGGGGCCACCCAGTGCTGCGGACGCGTCGGCAGTGAAGTGAGTCAGGATCGTGCCTCTCGAGGCGAGGGATGGTCGGGCCGGACCGGCGACCGCCGGCCTCGATCGCATCCTACCGGGCAGCTATGGGCCTCTAGTGTGGCGTCGATGCCCGCAGAACGAGTGATCCGTATCGAGCGCGACGGCCACGTAGCCACCGTGTGGCTCGACCGCCCCGACGCCCGCAACGCGCTCGGACCGCCGTTCTTCGAGCAGCTGCCCGCCGCGATGGAGGAGCTGTCCTCCGACCGCGACGTGCGCGCCGTGGTGGTGGCGGCAAACGGAGCGCACTTCACCGTCGGGCTGGATCTCAAGGCCATGGGGGGACTGATCTCTGGCGGCGGAGAGGGTGACGGCTCCTCTTCTCCCGCCGGAGACGGCTCGCGCCGCGAGCCCTCCATGGCTGCGCAGGCGGCCGGAACACGCGAGACCGTGCTGCGGCTCCAGCGGTCCATCTCGTCGGTGGCCGACTGCCCCAAGCCGGTGATAGCCGCCATCCACGGGTATTGCATCGGTGGCGGAGTCGACCTGGCAAGCGCTTGCGACGTCCGGCTGGCGAGCGCGGATGCCGTGTTCTCGGTTCGCGAGACGAGGATCGCCATAGTCGCCGACCTCGGAAGCCTCCAGAGGCTCCCGCTAATCATCGGAAAGGGCCACGTCGCCGAATTGGCATACACGGGCAAGGACATCTCGGCGGAGCGGGCCAAGGAGATCGGGCTCGTGAACGACGTCCTGTCCGACGCGGAGGGGGCCCGCAAGGCCGCGGCCGAAATGGCGTCGGAGATCGCGGCCAACTCCCCCTTCGCCGTCCAGGGCACGAAGGCTGTGCTGCGAGCGTGCGAGGGTCGGTCGGTGGAGGAAGGGCTCGACTACGTGGCCACGTGGAACGCCGGCTTTCTGCGCTCCGAGGACCTCATGGAGGCGATGGGCGCATTCCTCGAAAAGCGCTCCCCCCGGTTCGAGGGGCGCTGAGCCGAAGAAGCCGAGTCCCAGGACGCGGTACCGGGCGGGACCAGCTCCAACAGCTCCGGGTGCCGCAGGGCGCCGACGGACCTCAGGCTCGGCGGCTCCACGGCCAGCGGCGTTTGGAGGCCGGAGATCGCCGCTCGGCACGCTTCTCCTCCCGCTCCACCTCACGAAGGGTCTCTGGGACCACCGAGTCCACGATGTCCTCCGCCTGCTCGAGCACGTTGATGGCGTCGGGACCACCTGGCCCCGGCTCGTCCTCGATCGCAGGCTCGACGAGGCTGCCGGTGACCCACCCCGCGCCGGCCAGCCGCCTCTCGTAGGAAGCACAGTCGTCCGGGCAGCGCCAAGGCGCCTCGGGCGCGAGGTCGAGCTCGCAGAACCGCACGACCTCCCCGGTGTCGTACGTACGACTCTGGAAATGCTTGCACTCCTCGCGCATGGGCACGGCTTGGTCCCCTCGTGGTCCGGCTCAGCCGACCGAGCCCTCCATCTGCAGCTCGATGAGACGGCTCCACTCGACCGCGTACTCCATGGGGAGGGTGCGCGTGATCGGCTCGATGAAGCCGTTCACGATCATGCCCATCGCCTGGCTCTCCGAAAGGCCACGGCTCATCAGGTAGAAGAGCTGGTCCTCTCCTATCTTCGACACCGTGGCCTCGTGGCCTATCTGGGCGTCGCGCTCTGCGACCTCCATATAGGGCTTCGTCTCGGACGTCGACTCCTCGTCGAGAATAAGGGCGTCGCAGCGCACGAAGCTCTTCGAGTGCTTCGCCCCTTCGTCCACGCGCACGAGGCCCCGGTAGGTCGACACACCCCCGTCCTTCGAGATCGACTTGGACACGATCGTGGAGGACGTCTCCGGCGCGGCGTGGATCATCTTCGCTCCGGCGTCCTGGTGCTGCCCCGGGCCGGCGTACGCGACCGAAAGCACCTCGCCGGATGCCTTTGGGCCGACCAGGTATACCGAGGGGTACTTCATAGTGAGGCGAGATCCGATGTTGCCGTCGATCCATTCGACGTGCGCCTCCGCTTCGGCACGGGCGCGCTTGGTGACGAGGTTGTAGACGTTGTTCGACCAGTTCTGGATCGTCGTGTAGGTAATACGGCTTCCCGGCAACGCGACGAGCTCCACCACTGCCGAGTGCAGCGAGTCGGTGGAGTAGACGGGCGCCGAGCACCCCTCGACGTAGTGCACCTGAGCACCCTCGTCGGCGATGATGAGCGTCCGCTCGAACTGGCCCATGTTCTCGGCGTTGATGCGGAAGTACGCCTGGAGTGGCGCGTCGACCGAGACGCCGGGCGGGACGTAGATGAACGAACCACCCGACCACACGGCGGAGTTCAGAGCGGCGAACTTGTTGTCGTTGGGCGGGATGATCGTGGCGAACCACTTGCGCACGAGGTCGGGGTACTCGCGCACCGCCGTGTCCATGTCACAGAACAGCACGCCCTGGGCCTCGAGGTCCTCTCGGTTGCGGTGGTAGACGACCTCGGAGTTGTGGACGACGAAGCCTTCGGCGACGAAGTTGTGGTGCCCCGTCACCTCGATGTCGTAGACCGACTCGACGCCCACCGGTTCGATGGAATCGACGCGGACGAAACCGAGCATCTCGCTCGTGTGCGCCCGGAAGACCGTTCCCTTGGCCGTGCGGTACGTGTGTGGGTACTTACGCCGGCCAAGCCGATCACGACGCCGGGGCGAGCGGGCCGGGATCTGGTCGAATCGGCCGCTGAGACGGAGGTGGTAGGCCTGCATGATCCGATCGCGATCGAAAGGGTGACGATTCGATACCGAGATGACGCTGCTCGAGCCGATCCCGCAGAGCGCGAGGAGCTCCTTCAACTGTCCCAGGAGTTCACTGTTCGCGCTACAGAACGCTGCGTCTTTGGACGTCGGGTGGTCCCGCACGTAGCCGTCCGAGTCGAGCAAACCTGCGATCAAAGCCAGGCGCTCGGATCTGGGCAGACCGAAGCTCCAGTCCGGGAGCCGCTTGGTGAGGGACTTCCCGCCGAGTCCGTTGAGCTCGAGGAACTCGGCCAACGCCGCCGTTCCTCGCCCGACCAGCCGGAAGCCGTCTCGGGCGAGCCTCATGTCCAGACCGAACAGGTCATGCATCACTCGCCGTATCTCGGCCACGAGCACCTCGTCGGTGCGATCGACGGCGATCTCGACCGTCACATATCCGCCTGAGTGCTTCAGGTACCCGTCACCCAGGTAGACGCCCGCCCACCAGCAGAACTCGTCGCTCGTGCGAACCGGAAGGCCCGACGCGTCTGGACGGTCCGGCAGCAGAAGCTCGGCCGGCGCACCGAAGTCGGGCACGTCGGTGGCGATAGCCACCAGATCCCCTTCCCGCAGCTGCTCGGCCGGGACCCAGGTGGCACGGAAACGCGCCCTCTGTCGCCCTTCGCGGCGGTCGTCTCGTAGCACCAGGAACGGATGGTTGGCAGACGCGGCGATCCTCCGGCCCCGCGCGCTGATCTCGAAGACCTCCTTCTCGCCCGAGCAGCGCTGCGAGAGCACGCGAGCACACACGATCTGCTTCGTGTCCTCGTCCAGCGAGAACACTTCGTCGCCGGCTCCGAGCTCCTTGATGAGTCTCATCCCCGAGGTCGTCCACACTCGCGTGCTCCCCACGAGGCACTCGTATTGGCTCGTGACGCCGGCGAGGTACTTGCGCTCGGCCTCCGGGATGCCGAGCTTCTCGTAGGTGTTCTTGATCGCGTCGGGAAGCTCCTCCCAGTCGTTCACCTGCCCCTGCATCGGCTTCACGTAGTAGTAGATGTCGTCGAAGTCGAGATCCGGCATGTTGACTGCGAACCACGGTGCCATGGGCTTGGCGAAGAACTTCTTCAAGGCACGCAGGCGGAAGTCGCGCATCCACTTGGGCTCGCCCTTCATCTCGGACATCTCGCGCACGATGTCCTCGGAGAGGCCCTTCTTCGGCTTGAAGACGTAGTCCTCGACGTCGCTCCAGCCGAGCTTGTATCGCCCGAGATCGAGTTCGGTGTGGGTCATGGGTCACCTCGGGCCCGATCACCCCGGCGGTGCCCACCCGGGCAATCGTGACCGATCTGGTTGGGAATTTCCCCTATGTACATAGTAACAACCACCTGCGCCCGCCACTACCAGGCTCGCCGCACACGGACAGCGCCTGGGGATGCGGGCCTGCTGGTACCCCCCGGACGCCCCGAGGCGCTCAGGCCGACTGGAACGTCACGTCGAACGGGGACCCGTGGCCCGAAGGGAGGATCACCGGCAGACCGTCGAGCAGGAGCTCCACGTCGAAGGCGGCCCCGAGCCTGATGGTCAGGCTCCCGGTGACGGGGATCTTCTGGCTCTGTCCCGCTTCGAGCGTGCCGGTCCACAAGACCTGGCCGGTGGAGGACTGCGAGGCCTCCACCCAGCACGGCGCCGTAGCGGACAGCTCGACCGTGTAGGTGCTCGCCGGCGCCTTGTATGCAGCAGAAAGAGCGCTCGAGGTGGTGGGTTCGATGGTCGCGGCCGTCGTCGTGGTGGAGCGCTTGGAGGAGGACGAGCTCGAGCGCGACGCGGACCTGTCCGGACGCGCTCCCGGCGCGCTGGTGGAAGTGGAGGCTTTCGGCTTGTGCGGCGAGCGGGAGGGGGCGAGAGCGACTGCCACCGCCCCCGCCACCAGGGCGACCAGCACGACGGCCGTCACAGCGGTTACTAGCCCCCTCCGACCTTGCCCGGCAGGGCGCGCGCCATCGCGCCCCCCTCGCCTGCCGTAGAGCGCTCGGCCCGAGGCCAGCTTGGAAACGGTGCTGGACGGCGACAGCCGGGGGCTAGCGGGCGCGGGTTGGTAGGGCGTTGGCGCAGCCCGGGCGGTGCTGGCGGAAACGGCACCCAGGGGCGCGCCCTGCCCCTCCTGCACGGTCGGGCCGACTCCCCGCGTGGTGAGAGGTGGACGGGCCAGGCCGGTGGCCGCGCTGCGGTCGGAGAGATGCCTGAGGGTGTCGATCGTGTGGTGGTAGTCGTCCACCGAATGCCGCTCGTCTCCCGAGCGCCGCCGGGTGGAACCCACGACCACGGCCGCGAGGACGGCGACCGCCCCGAGCACGAGCACCACAGTCATCACCACTATTCAACTCAATGCGGAGGCAGATGGGTACTGCGCGATGCCCAACTGCGGGAATGTCCCGCGAGACCCGCTCAGGCCTGAGGCAGGGCGTTGACCACGTAGTCCGCCGGGGCGTTGCGAGCGGGCTCGCGCCGGGCCAGGGCGGCCTCGATCGCATTGGCCAGGCGGGCCGATTTCTCCTTCTCCGCCCTCTCCGCCCGGTCCTGGAACTCTCCCATCACCTCGGCGGCGAAGAGCTCCAGCGACTCGCAGATGTCCTCGTGCCGGTTCCTCCCGGCCTGGCTGATGAAGATGAGCTGGTCCACTCCGGCTTCCTCGTAGGCCCGCACGAGCCGGGTGATCTGGTCCGGGGTCCCGATCGCGCCGCGCAGGGAGCCCAGACCCTGCTCCATCAGCTGGGCCCCGAGCTGCTGGCCGGTGCGAGCAGCCACCTCGCGAGAAAAGCCGAAGCGTTCACGGTTCTCCAAGAACTCAGCCCAGACATCGGTCACGCCCGGCCGGTGTGCCCCGAACGCGTAGTAGTGGGCGAGGGAGTACCCGAAGAAGTGGCACCCGTCTAGACCTCGCTCGATGGCGGTCGCCTCGTCGCGGTGGCACATGAGGGGGAGCACGCACGCGACGTTGGCGTTCACGTCGAACCCGGCGGGGACGCAAGCTTCGGACGCCACCGTGGAGTAGTAGTCGTCCACCCACGTCTTGGCCTCTGCCGCCTCCACGAAGGAGAACGACAACGCGCCGATCCCGACGGTGGCCGCCAGGTGGATCGTGTCGCGCCGGCTGCACGCGACCCACAACGGCGGGTGCGGGCGCTGGAGGGGCTTCGGGACGAGGTTGCGCGGAGGCATCTTGAAGTAGTCGCCGTCGTAGCCGGCAAACGGCACCTCGGTCATGAGCCGGGTCACAGCGTCGAGCGCCTCGCGCCACTGCGCGCGCTTGGTGGCACGGTCCACGCCGAAGCCACCGAGCTCCGACTCCGAGCTCGACTCCCCGGTGCCGAAGTCCACGCGACCGCCGGAGACGAGGTCGAGCGTGGCGATCCGCTCCGCGACCCGCGCGGGGTGGTTGAAGCCGACCGGGAGCTGGACGATCCCGTGTCCCAGCCGGATCCGCCGGGTCCGCTGGCTGGCAGCGCCCAGGAAGACCTCCGGCGCCGAGGAGTGCGAGTACTCCTCGAGGAAGTGGTGCTCCACCTCCCACACGTAATCGAACCCGAGCCGGTCGGCCAGCTCGATCTGCTCCAGGGCCTCGCGCAACAGGATGTGCTCGCCGTCAACACCCCAAGGCCGCGGCAGCTGGAGCTCGTAGAAGATGCCGAACCGCACTAGTCGCCTCGCCCTCGGGTCCCCGGGCTCACGTGCGGAGGCCGAACCGTGGGCGAACATCGGGCTCGATCGCCGATCGCGCGGGGTTCGCCCGGTCGCGATCCGACAGCACCGGGTCCTTCACCCCCCAGTCGGCGCCGATCTCCGGGTCGTCCCAAGCCACCCCCAGCTCGTCCGACGGGTTGTAGTAGCCGTCGACGAGGTACCACAGCAGGACGTCCGTCAGCGACGCGAACCCGTGGGCCACACCGGGAGGGATGAACAGACCGCGGTCCTGCGCGCCGTCGAGGTCGAGGACCTCGGTGGCGCCCTCGGTAGGCGAACCCGAACGCAGGTCGTGGAGCACCACACGCGCCCGCCCGCGAAGGACGTACCAGTAGTCGGCCTGGTGCAGGTGGTAGTGCAGCCCCACCACCGCGCCAGCCTCCTTCTCCGAGCGGTTCCCCTGGATCATCTCGCGCCCGAGAGAGAGCCAGGACCGGCGATAGGTCTCGACGAATCGGCCCCGCTCGTCGCCGTGCACGTCGGGCTCCACGACCACCACGTCGGTGATCACTCCCGATGGGACGATGGCGGGCACGGGTCGAAACGCTACTCAGCTGACGGCTCAGGACGAGAAGGTCCCGAAGCCGCCGCGGTAGTAGAGCAAGGGCCGCCCACCGTTCACCCCCATGTCCTCGACGCGACCCAACACCAGCTCGTGGTCGCCGGCGTCGTGAGTAGCGGTCAAGGTGCACTCCACCCAGGCGAGCACCCCGTCGAGCAGCGGCGCACCGTTGCCCGCCGGCCTCCATCCCACTCCGCTGAACTTGTCGCCCCCCGACACGGCGAAGTCCCGTGAGAGAGCCTCCTGACCCTCCGAGAGGACGTTCACGCAGAACCTCCCCGCTTGCGCGATGCGGGGCCAGCTGGTGGAGCTCTTGCCCGGGGCGAGCGCCACCATCGGGGGGTCGAGCGACAGAGAGGTGAAGGCCTGGCAGGTGAAGCCGACCGGCTCGGAACCCTCCATGGCCGTGACGACCGCGACGCCGGTGGCGAAGTGACCGAGCACCTCTCTGAAGCGTGCCTCGTCGAACCTTCGCGCCGTCATCTACGGCCGAGGTCGAGGACCATTCCCTCGGACGCGGCGACGACGTCCTCGAGGCGGCCCGCCTCCGGAAGCTCGCGGGCGCCGGCGAGGATCCGGTCGAGGTCGTCGTCGAGGTGGGTGGGGTCGTGGTGGAACAGCGCCAAGGCACGGGCGCCAGCTTCGGCCGCCACGTGCACCGAGTAGGCGATCGTCGAGTGGCCCCAGGTGGCCTTGGCCGGGTACTCGGAGTCGGTGTACTGCGCGTCGTGCACCACCAGGTCGGCGCCGTCGCACAGCTCGAGCACGCCTTCCGCCACGGAGCCGAAGTCCTCGGGGGCCTGGTGGTCGAAGACGAAGGCGACCGACGCACCCGATCCCTCGATGCGGAACCCAAGGGTGGTGCCTACGTGCGGCACGATCCTCACCTTCACCTTGGCCGACCCCACGACGATGTCGTCGTCGGCGACCTCGTGGAAGTCGATCGCGCCCTGAAGCTCCTTCACGGTCACCGGAAAGTACGGGGGCTCGACCACCCTCTCCATGACTTGGTGTAGCGAGCCCGAGTCCTGCGGCGGCCCGTAGACATCCATCCTCCCCCCCTTGCGAAGAAGCGGGGTGCAGAACGGAAGGCCGATGATGTGGTCCCAGTGCAGATGGCTGAGCAGCGCTGTCATCTGCACGGCCACCCCCGGCCCGGCGCGCGCCTCGAGGTCGAGCCCGAGCGGGCGCAGCCCGGTGCCGAGGTCGATCACGATGGGTGGCTCGTCGGCCAGCTCCACGACGACGCACGCTGTGTTGCCGCCGTAGCGAAGGTAACCCTCGCCCGAGCAAGGACAAGAACCCCTGACCCCGTAGAAGGTGACCCGCAGAGAAATACCCCCTCCCAGCACCACTACTCTGCCCCAGATGGACCAGGGCACTGTAAGCGCCAACGGCGTGCAGTTCACCTACCTCACCGACGGCCCCGCCGACGGGCCGCTCGCGCTTTGCCTGCACGGGTTCCCCGACACCGCGCACTCCTGGCGCTACCTGCTCCCCACGCTGGCAGACGCCGGGTACCGGGCGGTCGCCCCGTGGCTTCGCGGCTACGCGCCCTCGGAGGTGGCCCCCGACGGCTGCTATCAGGCGGGCGCCATCGGTTCAGACGCCTGCGCTCTGCACGAGGCCCTGCGCGGCGACTCCGAGGCGGTCCTGATCGGCCACGACTGGGGCGCCGCAGCCGCTTACAGCGCCGGACCGTTCCAGCCGGAGCGGTGGCGGCGGATCGTGACGATGGCGGTGCCGCCCCTCGCAGCCGTCGCGCGCGGCTTTTTCACCTACGCGCAATTGAAACGGAGCTTCTACGTCTTTGTCTTCCAGACGCCGCTGGCCGAGGCCGCTGTGGCAGCGGACGAGTACTCGTTCATCGACAAGCTCTGGGCCGACTGGTCGCCCGGCTACGACTCGGCGTGGGACGTCTCGAAGGTGAAGGAGTCGATCGGCAAGCCGGAGAACCTGACGGCTGCGATCGGCTACTACCGAGCCATGTTCGACTCGTCGGCTCACGATCCCCGCTACGCCGAAGCGCAGGCTGCCGCAGCCTCGGCTCCCCCGCAACCCACGCTGTACATGCACGGCGCCCAGGACGGCTGCATGGCGCTCGAAGTGGTGGGCGACGTCCTCCCCTACCTCTCCGAAGGGTCCGAGCAGGTCACCGTGCCGTCCGCGGGCCATTTCCTGCACCTCGAGCAGCCGGACCTGGTCGCCGAGCGGGTGCTGCGCTTCCTGGCCTCTTAGAAGACGACCGGACAGGACCGGCGGCCGAGAAGCCCAGATCGGCCTCCTCGACTCGGCCCGTCAGGCCCAGACGTCCTCGGGATAGGGACGCTTGCGGCGGGGCGCCGAGGAGCGCTTCCAGACCATCACCTTGCGCCGGAAGTAGCAGACCTCCTCACCTCTCTGGTTGAAACCCTTCGACTCGACCGTCACCACGCCCCGGTCGGGCTTCGACTTGGACTCGACCTTGTCGAGCACGCGGCTCTCCGCGTAGATGGTGTCGCCGTGGAACGTGGGATGGCGGTGGACGAGCGACTCGACCTCCAGGTTGGCGATGCAGGACCCGCTCACGTCCGGGACGCTCATGCCCAGCACGATCGAGTAGACGAGGTTGCCGACGACCACGTTGCGGCCCTGCACCGTCGAGTGCTCTGCGAACCACTCGTCGGTGTGCAGGGGGTGGTGGTTCATCGTGATCATGCAGAACAGGTGGTCGTCGTACTCGGTGACGGTCTTGCCGGGCCAGTGCCGGTAGACGTCGCCGACCTCGAAGTCCTCGAAGTAGCGGCCGAATGGGCGCTCGTGGACGGTCACGGGTCGACTCTACTTAGAACGTGCGGATGGGCCGACCGGACGCCGATCAGGCCTCGGTGTCGGGACGCGGGCGGGTGGTGAAGGCCAGCGCCCAGTCCGCGTCGGCGTTGCCGTCGATGGTGAGCCGCCAGGTGAAGCGATTGCCCGGCTGGAGCGGCAGTGGGCCGAGGTTCACCGCGAGAGCCACGTCGATCGGCGTGCCCTCGGGCACGGTGCCCGGCCGCGCCACGTTGAACTCGCCGCGCACCTCCACCGGGTGGGTACCTTCGGGAGTGTCGACCATCACCGGGCGGCCGTCGGCGTCCTCGAGGTACAGCTCCCAGTGGTGCGCATGCTCCGCCTCGTGCCAGCCGACGTCGATCTTCATCGCGATAGCCGAGGGTGTGGGATCCGGACCTGTGAGCGACCAGCCTCCGCCGAGCACGAAGAGCTTCCCGTCGGCGACCTGGGCCGAATCGCACAGCAGCATCGTCACCTTCATAAGGGGGGCAGGCTACCCGTCGGGAGCAGAGCGGAGCGGGCGCAGAGCCGGGCGGGAGACGTGCCTCGCCGGACCGGTAGCGTCTGCGCCTGTGCCCGACACCCTGAGAGACGACGTGTACAGGCGTCCGCTCGCGACCGCGCTCGAACGCCTGGGTATCGGCCCGGGTTGGCGCTGCGTCGACGTGGGCGCCGGCGGGGGCGACGTGTCGGTCGCCCTGGCCGAGATCGTCGGTCTCTCTGGACGCGTCTACGCGGTCGACAGCGACCCGCGTGCACGCGACGAGACAGCGGCCGCGGCGGCCGCGCACAGCCAGGTGCTGGCGATCACACAAGCCGGGGAGGACCTTCTGCTCCCCGAGCCGGTGGACCTCGCCTTCTGCCGGTTCCTCCTCATGCACGTCGTTGATCCGGCCGTCGTGCTCGACCGCATGCGCCGCGCAGTGAAACCTGGCGGATGGGTCGTGGCCCAGGAGCCCATAACCTCCGCCGGGCGCGTGGGGGGCGCGGCGATGTCGATGCCCGAAGCGCTTCATCCCGACGTGGGCGCCCTCCTACCCTCACTGGCACGCGAAGCAGGACTCGAGATCACAGACGCCTGGGCCGAAGCACCCGCCGGCGCAGGCCCTGGCCCGGTACGCGACTACTTGAGCGCTCTCACGGGCGTGGACCCGGGCGACGACCCGGTGGTACTCCCGCCGCTCGTCACCGTCGTGGGCCGCGCCGAGAGCGCGCTCTAGGGTTTCACCGGTGTCAGGCTCTCCGTCGGGTGACGCAGAGACCCTCGGCGACTCGCCGGACCTAGGGGCGGCCGAGGAGGCCGTTGCGCTCGCGGGTTCGGTGGTCGCGGCTGCTGCCCGGCGGCTCGGGACATCGGGTGGCGCCGATGTCGAGCAGGTGGTCGCCTACGACCTGGCGCACGCGGCTGCGGGCGTGCGCAGTGCCGAAGCCGCGCTGGAGTACGCACGCCACGGAGACTCAGAGGCGCGGATCGCCTGCGCGTTCGTGGCGGACGTGCTGTGCGACCTCAGCACCCGTCTGATCGGTCGCGAAGCCTTGTGGGACACACAAGCGCACTGGCTGGACCCCGCCGGCGGGTTCGTGTCGGCGTACCACGACCCGGCCTTCTTGGCCTCGTTGTGCGACGTCGAAGGCGACCGGCACCTCGAAGAGGACTTCGCCCTCGTGCGCGAGACCTTCCATCGCTTCGCCGAAGAGCAGCTGCGACCGCGTGCAGAGCACATACATCGCGCCAACTCCGACGTGCCGGAGGAGATCATCTCGGGCCTGGCCGAGATGGGGGCCCTCGGGCTCTCGATCCCCGAGATCTACGGCGGCTACGCAACGGGCGGCGAGAGCGACTACCTGGGGATGGTGGTGGCCACCGAGGAGCTGTCGTGGGGGTCGCTCGGCGCGGGGGGCTCGCTCATCACCCGTCCCGAGATCCTGTCGCGCGCGCTCGTAGCGGGTGGCACGGAAGAACAGAAGCGCAAGTGGCTGCCGAGGCTCGCTTCCGGCGAAGTCATGCCCGCCGTGGCCGTCACCGAGCCGGACTTCGGCTCCGACGTCGCCTCGGTCGTCACCTCGGCCACACCGACCGAGGGTGGCTGGCTCGTCAACGGGGTGAAGACGTGGTGCACCTTCGCGGCGCGCGCCGACGTCCTGATGCTCCTCGCCCGTACCGATCCCGACCGGTCGAAGGCGCACAGGGGGCTGTCGCTGCTCGTCGTGGAGAAAGAGCGTGCCGACGGGAGCGGGTTCGTGCTCACCCAACCTCCCGGCGGCGGCGGTGGTGGGGACCACGGTGGGCGGATGGAGGGCCGTCCGATCGACACGATCGGCTACCGCGGGATGCACTCCTATGAGATCGCCTTCGAGAACTGGTTCGTCGCGGCGGACAACCTGATCGGTGGGGAGCAAGGCCTCGGCCGCGGCTTCTACCTGCAGATGGCGGGCTTCGAGAACGGGCGGCTGCAGACAGCAGCGCGCGCACTGGGCGTGATGCAGGCCGCCTACGAGGCAGCGCTCGACTACGCGCGCAACCGCGTCGTGTTCGGAAAGCCGATCGTCGAGTACCAGCTCACGAGGGCGAAGCTGGGCAGGATGGCGGTCCTCATCCAAGCCACCCGCCAGTCCTCGTACCAGGTGGCCCGTCTGATGGCGAAGGGCGAGGCGACGCTCGAGGCCTCGATGCTCAAGGCCTACGTCTGCCGTGCTGCTGAGTGGGTCACGCGCGAAGCCATGCAGATCCACGGCGGGATGGGGTACGCCGAGGAGTTCGCCGTGAGCCGCTACTTCGTGGACGCGAGGGTGCTCTCGATCTTCGAGGGCGCAGACGAGACCCTGGCCCTCAAAGTCGTCGCTCGCCGCCTGATCGAGCAGGCTGCCTCATAGCGACCCCTTCCCCTCACCGAAGAGGGTAGGAGGGCGAGGTCCCTATCCCTTGGACCTGCGCAGCCCGGCCCGCTCGCCGCGCGTGACGAACTTGGTCGCCATCTTGCGGCTCGCCTCGTCGATCATCTCGTCGCCGAACATCACCGCGCCCTTTCGATCAGTGGCGGTGGCCTTCTCGTAGGCGTCGAGGATGTCGAAGGCCCGGTCGAACTGCTCCTGTGTGGGCGAGTAGATCTCGTTGAGCGCCGTGACCTGGTCGGGTGTCAGCGCCCACTTGCCGTCGTATCCCAGGATCCTCGTCCGCTGCGCGAAGTCGCGCAGTCCGTCAAGGTCCTTCACCTTGAGGTACGGGCCGTCGATCACCTGGAGGCCGTTGGCCCTCCCCGCCATGAGGATGCGGCTGAACACGTAGTTGAAGTGGTCTCCGGGATACTCGGGTATCTGCACCCCGCCCGTGAGCACCGGCATCTCCATCGAGGCGGCGAAGTCGGCGGGACCGAAGATGATCGTCTCGAGCCGCGACGAGGCGGCGCAGATCTCGTCGACGGCGATGAGGCCCCGCGTCGTCTCGATCTGCGCCTCGATGCCTATGTGGCCCGGAGGCAAACCGCTCGTCTTCTCCACCTGGGCGAGCAAGAGGTCGAGGGCGACGACCTCGGCGGCCGACTGCACCTTCGGCAGCATCACCTCGTCGAGCCGCTCGCCGGCATTGCCCACGACCTCGATCACGTCTGCGTAGGTCCACTTGGTGTCCCAGGCGTTGACCCTCACGCACAGCACGCGATCGTCCCAGCTCTGCTTTCGGATGGCGTCGACAACCTTCGAGCGCGCCGCCTCCTTCTCGAGCGGAGCGACCGAGTCCTCGAGGTCGAGGAACGACATGTCCGCGGGGACGGTCGGGGCCTTCTCGAGAAAACGCTCGTTGGAGCCGGGCGTCGAGAAACAGGAACGGCGCGGAAGGCTGCGGCTGCGTTCTGACATGCGAAAGATCCTACTTGCGAGGCTGATGGGGCCTCCAGGTAGGTGGATCAGCCCAGATGCGAGTGCAAGAAGTCGATGGTGCGCTTCCAGGCCGTAGCCGAAGCCTCGGCGTCGTAGACCTCGGGCCTCGTGTCGTTGAAGAAGGCGTGGTCCACGCCCGGGTAGATGTGCATCTCCGCCTCCCGACCGAGGCCCTTCAGGCGGGCCTCGAGCGCGCGAGCGGCGTCGGGAGTGCAGTACTGGTCGAGCTCGGCGTAGTGGCCGAGAACGGCCGCCTCGAACGACGAATAGTCCGGCTGGAGGTCCGGCCGGAGGCTCACGCCGTAGAACGGGACGCACGCGACGACGGCGTCCGGGCGTCTGCTTGCAAGGGTGAGGGCGAGGCCCCCGCCCATGCAGAAGCCCACGACAGCGACCTTCTCGGAGCCGGCCCGGCGGCGCAGCTCGTCAACCGCCCCGGACATGTCGCGAACCGCCGTCTCGGCCTCCATCGCCATGGCGGCCTTGCCGGCTTCGTCGGGCTCGGACACCTCCTTGCCCCGGTAGAGGTCAGGGGCCAGCGCGGTGAAGCCTTCGGAGGCGAAGCGATCGCACACGTCCTTTATGTGCGGCACGAGCCCCCACCACTCCTGGATCACCACGACCCCGGGACCCCCGCCCGGCGGGGTGGCCAGGTAACCCTGTCCCACCGACCCGTTGCTAGGAAACTCGATCATCTCGCCCATGGGCGGTGAGGCTAGTGCTCGAGCAGCTCGGGGGGCTCCGGACAGTCGCGGACAGCCAGCGCCTCCGCCAACGGACGCGCACCGTAGGGACCCACCACCTGCTCGAGGAGATCGTGGTCGAACAGCCTGCTGTGGCCGCGGACGTGCTGTGGGCGCGCAGCGGCCGGACCTTCAGCGCCCAGGCGGCGGCACATGGCAGACCAGAGCCGCGGCGGCAGGAGCCTGCCCACGCCGGCCTCCGCCCAAAGCGGCACCTGCGCGGCCCGCGCCGCCTCGATCAGCCCGGCGCAGGAGGCATCTGCCACCATGCCCGTTGCGCCGAGCGCCTCCGCCTCCACGACCACGTAGTCCGCGCCCGCCACCTCGCCGATCCCGCCGCGGCGCACAGCGCGCGCTCCGGGCGGGAGCGCCTCGAGCAGGAGGGACGCGGTGGGGTCGTCGCAGAGCTCCTCGGCGCATACCACCGCCTCGGTCACGGGGTCCGGGGCGCTGAGCACGCGTGCGCACAACCACCAGAGCGGACCGCAGCCGGGTTGCCGGTCGAGCAGGCGTCGGCAAGCCGGCACGAGAGCGGCGGGTTCGCGTTCCGCGAGGTCCGCGAGCGCCCACGCCGCCTCGGCGGCGAGCTCGGAGGGACCGGCCCAGCCCGCCCTGGCGACATAGCGCAGTCGCTCGATGGGGTGCACCCCCCCGACGCTATGTCGTCGCGCCGACGTGGACTCCTCACGAGAACCGGAGACGCTCCTCACGGGAACCGGAAATGCTTGCTCTTCACCGCACAAACGGGCTAGACAGTTCTCCCATTGTGACTTGCGCCGCGGGCCGTAGGCCGGCGCGTTCGGGGTGGGGACGGACAGGGCCGTCGCTACGCTCTCGGTTTGCTGCGGGGGCCGCCTCGATCGGTGCCTTTGTCATCGCAGCTGCGGTCCTCCCCTTGCTCTCCTCCCCGCAGCCCGCTTCCGCCGACACCTTGTCGAGCGCGCAGGCCGAGGCTTCGCAGCTCACAGCCGAGATCCAGGCCGAAGGGCAACGGCTGGACATCCTCTCCCAGCAGTACGACGCGGCCCAGCAGCAGGTGCAGGCGCTGGCCGCGCAGGAATCGGTCATCGAGGGTCAGATCACCCTCACCAAGCAGAAAGTCACGCAGGCTCGCGGCAGCCTGCGCCGCCAGGCCCTCTCGGTGTACATGCACGGCTCCGACGTAGGGCTAGAGAGCTTCTTCGCTGGGCCGAGCGCACAGGCCCCGCTCACAGACGAGTACCGCTCCGTCGCGGCGGGCAACCTCTCCGGCGCCATCGACACGCTCCAAGCGGCCCAGGTGACGCTCGCAGCCCAGCAGTCTCAGCTCCAGACCACCGAGTCCCAGGCCCAGGCTGCGGCCACCCAGTTGGAGGGCGCCCGATCAGCGGCCCAGGCCGAGCAGCAAACCGAGCAACAGACGCTCACCCAGGTGAAGGGCCAGATAGCAGTGCTGGTCGCTCAGCAGCAGGCTGCCGAGGCGGCGGCGCAGGCGGCAGCCTTCCAGGCCAGACAGGCTCAAGAAGCAGCAGCGGCGCGGGCTGCCGCGGCGGCGTCCTCGGCCTCGGGCGGTGGATCGCACTTGCCCGGCCAGGGCGCCACGGCGACCTTCACCGCCGTCCCGGTCGCCCCGGGCGCTGCTGGAGCCGTGCAGGCTGCGAAGTCGCAGCTCGGAGTGCCCTACGTGTGGGGTGGCGAGACCCCAGGTGTCGGCTTCGACTGCTCGGGCCTGACCCAGTGGTCCTGGGGCCAGGCGGGCGTGAGCATCCCTAGAACCGCCCAGGACCAGTACGACGCGATCGCCCACGTCTCGCTGTCGGACCTCGAGCCGGGCGACCTCCTCTTCTGGAACGACGGCACGAGCAGCATCCAGCACGTGGCGATGTACGTCGGAGGCGACGAGGTGATCCAGGCGCCAGAGACCGGGGAGACCGTGAGCTACGCGCCGATCTGGAACAACGGGCTCGTCGGAGCCGGGCGCCCCTGACAGACCTGCTTCAGCGGCTCACCGCTCAGGCGGAGCCCGGCGGCGGCTCAGCTGCGCGGACCGCTCTGGTCGGCGAGCCAGCCGGGCGGGATCTTTCCCTCTGCGCCGGGAGCGCGCGGTCCGGGGGCGCGGCCGAAACGGTACGGCGTGGGCTCGCGCCCGGCCTGCACCACGATCGCCTGCCCGGTCTCGGTGCCCACAGCGGCAGCCAGCACCGCCTCGGCGACCGATGACGCGTCGATGAGCGGGAAGCCGGATCCCGCGAGCGCGTCGCGCACCTCCCCGTCGATGAGAGGCGTGTCGACGAGCCCCGGGCAGATGGCGTTCACGGTGACGCCCTTCTCGGCCAGGCGCGGGGCGAGGGCACGAGCGAGCCCTACCACGGCGTGCTTGGTCATCGTGTACATGGGATCAGCCGGGAAGGCCACCAGGCCCGCGATCGAGGCGGTCATGACGATCGCGCCCCCGCCTCTCGCCTCGAGCTCGGGGAGCAAGGCGCGGGCGCCGAAGACCACGCCGTCGACGTTCACGCCCGTGATCCGTCGGTACTGCTCGTCCCCGAGCAGGGTCAGGTCTTCTTGCCCTGTGGTGACGCCGGCGTTCAGGTAGACCACGTCCACCCCGCCGAGCCCCCTCACGGAGTCCACGACCGAGGACCACTGCGAGCTGCTGCTCACGTCTGCCCGAACCGCCACACCCCCGATGCTCGCGGCCGCGCGCTCGGCTCCGGCGCCGTCGATGTCCACCACGACCAGGCGCGCGCCCTGCTCGGCCATCAGGGTCGCGCTCGCCAGGCCGATGCCCGAAGCGCCGCCGGTCACGACGGCCACCTTGTCTTCGAGAACACCCATGCAGGCACACTAGGCGAGCACCCGCCCGAGGCCGCGATGGCGCGGCGGCGTTCTCCGGGGCCGGCGGTAGCCTTGGAGCCTCGTGAAGCCGATCCCCGTCTCGTTCCACATCGGGCCGCTGCTCGTGCACACCTACGGCATCGGGCTCGCGATCACGTTCTGGTTTGCCTACCGCTACTTCGACCACCGCTTGCGCAAGAACGGGTACGAAACGCGATGGCTGACCGGGGTGTTTCTCTGGGTCGTCGTGGCCTCGATCGTCGGCGCCCGCGCGCTTCACGTGCTCTCGGACCTCTCGTACTACAGCTCCAACCCCGGCGAGATCCTCGCGATCTGGCACGGAGGGCTCTCCTCGTTCGGCGGGCTGCTGGGCGGCGTCCCCACAGGTGTACTGCTCGCACGCAGGCGGTGCCCCGAGCTCGGAGTGGTGAGAGCCCTCGACCTGGTGTCGCCGGTGCTCATGGCCGCTTGGGGGATCGGGCGGCTGCTCGGCCCGCAGCTCATGGTGGCGGGGGGCGGAGCGAGGACCAGCGCGTGGTACGGCATGTACTACGCCGGCGAGCAGGGCAAGAGGGTGCCGGTCCCGATCATCCAGTCGATCGACAGCTTCGTCATCTTCGGGATCCTCCTGCTGCTCGAGCGCAGGTACCACGACCGTCCCGCGGGGTTCGTGCTCGCGGCCACCGCCGGCCTGTGGGGCCTCGGTCGCTTCTACGAGGAATTCGTGTTCCTGCGCCAGAGCTCGCCGCAGGGATCGCTCGCGGTGGAGATAGCAGGCCTGTGCCTGTTCGGATCGGGGATGGTGGCCATGGGGCTGTTGCTTCGCCGCCACCGCCGCAAAGGCGCTCGCGCGCCCGCGGCCCGCAAAGCCGGGGCCGAGCTGCCGTCAGCCGCCGAGACCTGAGCCCGCGTCATCCGCGCGCGTCGCGCGCGGATCCGGCGGCCCGTCCCCGCCCGGGTGGACCGGCGAAGGCCTGGGCTATGCGCATCCACCCGGAAGCGAGCGCGCCGTCGACCTCGAGACCGGTGTCGTCGACGTGCCGGCGCTGGGTCACGACCAGACAGAAGTCGAGCGCCGTACCGCGCACCGTGCCGATCTCGCCGGTGGCGCCGTCCTGCGTTTTGCCGGACGCGTCGTCCACTGGATCGCCGGTCGCGCCTGCAGTTGCTCTGGCGTCGACTCCTCGGGCTTCCCACTCCCAACGTTCACCGGAAGGGGCATCGAGCTCGACGCGCACCGAGCCGGAGGGGAGCTCCAGACCGCGCACCGCATAGGAGAATGGGCGTGCGCGCACCCCGATGTGGGCGACGTGGCGCAGCCTGTCAGTGGGAACCCTGAGCACACCCAGCGCGTCCGCGACGTCCTGGCCGTGCGCCCAGGTCTCCATTACCCGCGCCGAGATCAACGACTCGAGCGCCATCGGCGGCCCGTACCAAGGCACGCGAGTGCCCGGCGGGCTCGAGGGCGCGGCCTCGGTCAGCCCCCGACGCGCCTTGCGCCACCACTCGAGCAGGTCCTCCGGCGCCATCGCGCGTCCGCGCCGGAGATGCTCGTCCATCGGATCGGAGCCGCCCGAGAGCACCGACTGCGCGCGTTCGGAGAAGGCCTCGGGATCGATCAGCGCGAGGGTGGCAGCTTCGTCGAAGAACGCGAGATGGCTGACCTGGTCGCGCACTGCCCAGCCCTCGGCCGGCGTCGGCAGATCCCACGATGTCTCGTGTACACCCGCCACCATCTCGTCGAGCACCTGGTGCTCCGCCACGAGGTCGCCGACCAGATCCTCGAGCAGCTTCTGCTTCTGCGGCGCCGGCCTCGGGGTCGCGCCGCGGGCTGCCTCCTCCGACGCTGCGCCGGTGGGCTTCCCGGTCGTGCGTTCGGTCACGTTGCAAAGTCCCTTCTCTGCCGCCGCAGGCGCAGGCTAACCGGGCGGCGGGCGTCGCAGCTGATCCACGTGCCCGCATGCGGCGACGACGTCAACAGCATTTTGCGAGCGCAAGAGCCGGTACCCTTTGGGGGATGACAGGCGCCGAATGGCTCGACGAGCTCGAGTCGCGCTCCTGGCGAGCCTTGCTCGGGGCTCACTGGCGCCTCATGTCGCGCCTGGACGCCGAGCTGCAGCAGACGCAGCAGATGTCGGTCGCCGAGTATGCGGTGCTCGTGCACCTCTCGGAGGCCGAGGGTGAGATGCTGCGCATGAGCGACCTGGCGGAGCAGCTGCTGCTCTCCCCCAGTGGGTTGACGCGCCGCCTGGACGGCCTCGTGAGCGAAGGATTCGTCGAACGCCTGCGATGTCCCACCGACCGCCGTGGCAGCCTCGCGAGGCTCACCCCTGCCGGCCGCCGGCGCCTCGAGCGCGCGGCCAAGGACCACGTCGAGCAGGTTCGCAGGCACTTCGTCGACCGCCTCAGCCGGCGCCAGCTCGCCTCGTTGGCCGAGGCGCTCGAGAAGATCGCCGACGAAGGCGTCTGCGGCAGGTCCGAGGACTCGCCCCCGCACTCGCGCGAGCTCCAAGGGTAGGCGGAGGCAGTCCCGCGACCCGACCCGGCGGCACCGGCACGCGGCGTCACGCGAGAGTCCGGATGGGTCCTCCCTTCGGGCTGACGACGTACCACGGACCGCCACTGTTGAACAGTCCCTGCCCCGTTGCCTGTCCCGCACTCAAGTCTGCCGACCACCTGTAGAGGGGCCAGCCGTTGTAGGTGACCTGCACCCTCCCATCGGCACGCGTCGTGGTCCGAAGAAACGCCGACGTCACCCCGTTCCCGGCAAGAGGAGCGGACACGCCCTTCGGCAAGACCAGCGGTGGCCACGCGACGGCGCAGGTGCCGCTGCACACCGACTTCGACGAGTGGTCGTCGGGGACGAAGAGGTACAAGGTCAATCCCTTGCCGTCCACGAGCACGGTGCCGAGACCCTTGATCTTCGCCGTCGTGACCTCATAGGTCGGCCCTGAGAGCGGATGTGCGTCGGGGGTCGAAGCGGGTCCCCCACACGCCGCGACCGTCGCCAGCACCGTGAGGGCCGCTGCGACGCCGAGGGCTCCTCTTCGTCCCCGCCGAGCACCACCCGGGCCGGCGGTGCGTGTCGATCGATTCGGTCGTGTCATTCGTTGCTCCATTGCCTTTCGGGTCGGTTGGGACGGGTCGGGTCGGTTGGGACGGGTCGGTTGGGACAGGTCGTTCGGGCGGGGTCGTGCGACGGGTCGGTGGGGGTGGAGGGAGTCGAACCCTCACTGTGGGCGTTTTAAGCGCCCTGCCTCTGCCATTGGGCTACACCCCCGGCGCGGGTGTCGGCGTCTCGATGCATCTTCAGATCTCTATCTACCCGTGATGGTGGCCGCCTGCGATCTCGATCCCCGCCGCGTCCCATGCGAGGCGCTCGCGCCCGCGGGGGTCGTCCTCCACACCGACGCGCGATCCGAGCACCATCGTCGGGCGACGCAGCGGGTCGTAGGAGGGCCACTCGCCCACGGCGTCGCACGAGGGGTCACCGGTGCGAGCGAAGGCCAGCCACGCTTCGGACATCGCGTGCGAGAGCTCGACAGCATCGCGCCCCGAACCGCTGAACGCACCGACCGAATCGTCTTCCACCGAGCCGAAGACGAAGGGGATCTCCAAGCCGTGCGACGAGCCGAAGATCCCACCCAGGAACGGGGACTCCCAGGTGAAGAGGTAGGCGTAGGTCGACGGCCGGTGCTTGTGGGCCGCGGTCGCCAGTGCGAGCGAGGGCAGCCTGAACACGAAGTCGGTCGTGATCGCGGTGAGGAGATCGCGAGGCTCGGTGCCCTCGCCGCGCGTGGCGCGCGCCTCGCGGTACGCCTCGACCAGAGACTGCGCGCCTCGACCCTCCACGACGCGCTGGACGCGGCGGACCACCTTGCGGTGGTCGAGCTGCTGGGCGGAGGGGTCCGTGGCGATAAAAAGGGCCGCCTCGTCGCGGGTGGTGCCGATCAGGAGGTCGACTCGGGCGGCGCAGCCGTCTGCGACGGCCTGGGCAGGCGGCCTCGACATGATCGTGCCGTCGACGACGGGCAGAAGCGGTAGGGGGAGCCCGCCGTCTGCAGGCACCTCCTTCGCCAGCTCCTGCGTCGCGCCGACGAGGCGTCGGGGGTCCACGTGCTCCAACGCCCGGCGGTCGAGGCCGCCAGGTGAAGGCACGCCGGCGAGCTCGCTCAGCCGTTCGGCTCTGCGCGCCGCCCACCCGACGTCGGCGGTCGCAGGGGGACCGCTCTGGAGGACCGCCCGCTGGAAGAGCCCCCCGCAGGCGGGCGAGGACAGCAGGGCCGCGATGCTCATCGCTCCGGCGGACTCGCCGAAGAGCGTGACGTTGCCCGGGTCCCCGCCGAAGCTCCCCACGTTCTCCTGAAGCCAGCCGAGAGCGGCGAGCTGGTCCCAAAGCCCCCAGTTGCCGCAGCCGGCGGAGTCGTCAGACCCGAGATCAGGGTGGGCGAGGAAGCCGAGGGCACCCAGTCGGTAGTTGAGGGTCACGACCACGGCGTCGCCGCGTGCCGCCAGGCGATCCCCGCGGTATACGACGCTGGCCCCGGACCCGGTCGTGAAGCCGCCGCCGTGCACCCACACGAGCACCGGCCTCCTCCGGTCGTCGAGACCGGGGGTCCAGATGTTGAGGCTCAAGCAGTCCTCGTGGGAGTCCTCGGGGTCGCCCGGGATGCTGAAGCCCGGCACCGGCGGGGACTGGGGAGCGATCGGGCCCCACGAAAGGGCGTCCTGCACGCCGCGCCACGGCTCGACGGGCACCGGCGGGCGCCAGCGACGCGCTCCGACCGGGGAGCCCGCATAACGGACGCCCCGGAACACCCACAGCGCGCCCTCGGGCGAGCCCCGGAGCAGCCCGCCGGCGACCGACACAACGCCGTCCACAGCCTCCTCCTGTTCACCCGGCAAGGATTGCGTAACCCCATCGGTGACGGACCAGCGATGGGGCGCGGCAGCCGCTCACCTCAAGGTTCCCCGCTGCTTGGCCGATACACGGATCACTCGGACAGCCAAGAGCGCCAACGCACGGTAGAGGCGCGGCCATGCGTGGTCAAACAGGCTGCCCGGTGCCCAAGGGCTCCCGCTTCCAGCCTTCCAGGGAAGAGACATGTCAACTAGTGTTGTTAGAGTGGCAAATGGGCCTGGTGTGACCAGGTTGGCCGTGACCCGGCGCCTCCTGCTGGGCCCGGGTAGGCGCATGGCTGCCGCGAGCGCAGCGGTGCTGGCCGGTGTGGCGATCTCCACGGTGGCCGCGCAACCCGGCGCCTACGCGGCTCCGGGAGCTTCCTCGCAGACGCCGTCGGGGGGCTCCTCCGCCATCGGCTCCGCCGAGTCTCGGGTCGGTGCCCTCGAAGCCCAGATCTCCTCGCAGCAGCAGCAGGTCGGCGCCCTCGCCGAGCAGTACGACGAGGCCAACGTCCATCTCGCGCAGATCCAGTCGCAGCTGGCCCAGTCCGAAGCAGAGCTCGCCGCCGGCCGGGCCCGCGTGGCCTCCGACCGACACCAGCTGCTCACAGACGCCCTCAACGCATACATGTACGACGCCCCAGCCGAGAGCCTGAGCTCCACCTTCGACTCGACCTCGGACACGTCGGTGCTCCACGACAAGTACCAGGCCGCGGCGATCGGCGACGTGAGCCAGGCGGTCTCCGCCCTCGAGACCACCCAGAGGCAGCTGACCGCGAACGAGAGCGTGCTCGCCGTGCAGGAGCAGCAGGCGGCGGCGCAGGCGGCTCAGGTGCAGCAGGCCCAGCAGGGGGCAGAGGCGGCGGCGGCCGAGGCCCAGACCACGCTCTCCCAGGTGAAGGGCAACCTCGCCGAGCTCGTGGCGGAGCAAGCCGCGCAGCAGGCGGCGTCGCAGGCCGCTGCGGGCGCGTCCGCCACCAACCAGCAGCAGAAGCAGGAAGCCGCGACCCAGGCGGCCCAAGCAGCCCAGGTCGCCCAGAGCCTGGGGGCTGCGAGCACCGCAGTGGCCGCCACCCAGTCCGCCAACCAGGCGGCGAACTCGGCCGGCAACGCCGGCACCTCCACGGTGGGCACGGGGTCGGGCAACGCGCCGAGCGCCGCTGGAGAGGCCGCGGTCCACGCCGCCGAGCAGTACCTCGGCGTGCCCTACGTGTGGGGCGGTGCAAGCGCCAGCGGCGTCGACTGCTCGGGGCTCACGATGCTCGCGTGGAAGGCGGCGGGCGTCTCGCTCGCCCACTCGACCGCCATCCAGTACACCGAGACCACCCACGTACCGCTGGCAGACGTAGAGCCCGGGGACCTGCTCTTCTACTACAACCTCGACGGGGACAACACGATCGACCACGTCGTGATGTACGTGGGCTCGGGACCCTACGGCACCAACACGATCATCCAGGCCGCAGAGACCGGGACGCTCGTCTCCTTCGACCCACTCTTCACCGGGGGGCTCGTGGGCGCCGGACGCCCCTGAACCTCCGGCACCGGCGGGGGCCGGCGCATTGACGGCGGGTACCATGACCCGATGGCGGCCACCCGACCGACGGCGCAAGCAGACCGGCAGGCTGCCCTCGTACCGCTGCCGCGGCAGAGCGACGACTGGCTCTCGGATGGCAAGAGGGTCTCCGACGTAGACGAGTGGGGCAGATCCGAGCACGCGCGCTCGGTCGCCCGCCGGATTTACGAGCCGCTGTACAAGTACTGGTTCCGCGCCGAGTGGGAGGGGCTGGAGAAGATCCCCAAGACGGGAGGAGCCCTGCTGGTCGCCAACCACGCAGGGGCGATCCCCTCCGATGCGCCTGTGATCATGCACGGGATCGAGGTCGAGCTCGGGCGTGCGGTCTACGGCATGGCCGACTACTTCTTCCGCCAGACCCCTTGGCTCGGCACCGGGTGGGCCCGTGTAGGCGGGCTCCCGGCCCATCCCGACAACGCGCTCCGCCTGCTTCGCGACCAGGGCCAGCTTGCCGTGGTGTTCCCCGAGGGCACGAAGGGCCCTTCGAAGACGTACGCGGATCGCTACCGGTTGAGGCGCTTCGGCCGTGGCGGCTTCGTCGAGATCGCCATGCGCGCGGGGGTGCCCGTCGTGCCTATCGCGGTCGTCGGAGCCGAGGAGTCCATGCCCATCGTCCTGCGGCTGCCCGCGATCGCAAGGGCGCTCGGGGTCCCGTACGTGCCCATCACCGCGAACATGCTGATGTTCGGGCCCCTCGGGTTGCTGTTGTACTTCCCCTCCAAGTTCAAGCTTCGCGTGCTCGACCCGGTCACCTTCGACGTGCCGAGCGGCCAGGAGCGCTACTCGAAGAGCCGCGTCATGGACGAGGCCGAGAGCATCCGGCTGCACCTCCAGGAGACCCTCTACGAGATGCTGCGGGAGCGGCGCAGCGTCTGGTTCGGTTGACCCGCATGGCCCGTCGAGTGCTCGTGACAGGCCTCGACACGTTCTGGGGCGGGCGCATGGCCCAGGCCCTCGAGTCAGACCCGGACGTGGAGATGATCCTCGGCATGGGGACACACGAGCCGTCGGTGGCCCTCGAGCGCGCCGAGTTCGTGCGCGCGGACCAGACCTACTCGATCCTTTCGCGCATCGTGCGCGCCACTCAGGTGGACACGATCGTCCACACGTTCCTCGTGACGGACTCGACCAAGGCTCATGCCCGGGCGATGCACGAGATCAACGTGATCGGCACCATGAACCTGCTGGCGGCAGCAGGACAGTCGGGCTCCCCGGTGCGCCAGGTCGTCGTCAAGTCCTCCACGCTGGTCTACGGATCCGCTTCCACCGACCCGATGTGGTTCCGCGAGCAGATGACGCGCACCTCGCCTGCTCGCACGCGCGTCGAGCGCTCGCTGCTCGAGGTCGAAGGCTTCGTCCGCGACTTCGCCGAGGACAACCCCTCGACCGTGGTCAGCTTGCTGCGCTTCGCCAACGTGCTGGGCACGGACATCGTCACGCCGATCAGCGTGAACCTCTCCAGGCCGTTGTGCCCATCGATCGCCGGCTTCGACCCTCTGGTGCAGTTCGTGGAGGAGGACGACGTCGTGCGGTGCCTGGAGCACGTCACGCGCAACCGCATCCCCGGGCTCTACAACGTGGCGGGTGCGGGCAAGCTGCCGTGGAGCGAGGTGACAGAGATATGCGGCACCCGCCGCCTGCCTCTCTCTCCGGTAGGCACGCGCGCGGCAGCCGCGCCGCTGGTACGCCTCGGGCTGATCGAGTTCACCCCCGAGCTCGAGAGCCTCCTGCGCTTCGGTCGCGGTGTCGACACCTCGCGGCTGACCAAGACCGGCTTCAACTGCAGGTACACCACGGCCGGCGCGGTGGACAGCTTCATTCGCGCCCTGCGCCTGCGCCGCAGCGTGGGCAAGGCTCCGCCTTCCTACACCTACGAACAGGACATCGAGCAGTTCTTCCGCCATTCGCCGGCGGTCACCCACCACACCTGAAAAGCCCGCGGGTCGCCCCTGACGGCCGAGCCCGCCGCCTATCGGCTCTCCCCTATCGGTGCTCGAGCCAAATGCCCACCAGCTCGCTGCGGCGTAACCCCCATTCCTCTGTCGTGATGGCGTAGCGCACGTGGTCCTCCCATCGGCCGTCGATCTCGAGGTACCGCAGGGCGACTCCCTCTTCGCGAAGCGCCAGCTTCTCCACGACGCGCCGGCTCGAACGGTTGCGCGGGACGATGGCGATCTCGAGCCGGTGCAGACCGAGCTCCTCGAAGGCGAAGCGCAGAACGACCACCACGGACTCCGGGGCGAGCGAGTTCCCCGCCAGCGCGCGATCCACCCAGTACCCGATGAAGGCGTTCTGGAAGGGCCCTCGCTGGACCGAGGAGAGGGTGACCTCGCCGGCGAGCCTCGACCCCACGAATATGCCGAACCCGTAGCCAGTCCCAAGCTGTCGCTCTCGGTCCCTGGCCGCGCATCGCGCGGCGAAGCTCGAGCGGTCCTCGGGCATCGGCGGCGCTCCTGCCGGGCGCGGCTCCCAGGGCAGCAGCCAGTCGCGGCAGCGGGTTCGAACCTCGTGCCAGGCGTCGTAGTCGTCCTCGGCGAGGGTCCGCAGGACCACCCGCATCCCACGGAGCTCGAGCGGCGTCACCCGCGCGGTGCGAATCATCTCTGCGTCCCTCCGACCTTGCCCGCGGCCGTCGACGAGCGTGCCGCGTCCTCCTGCTCGCGCCGGGCAGCGCCTCCGCGCCGCCTGGGATGCAGGATCTCCTCGAGCGCTGCGAGCAGGAGCAGCACGTTCCCCGGGCGCGCAGTGTGTCCCATGCACCCGATCCTCCAGACCCTCCCCGCCATGGGGCCGGCTCCCGCACCTATCTCTATGCCGTAGCGCCCGAGCAGCGCCGAGCGCACCTCGGCCTCGCCCATCGAGCCCGGCAGCCCCTCGGGCACCCACACTGTGGTGAGCTGGGGGAGGCGGCTCGCCTCGGGTGCGACGAGGCGAAGCCCCATCTCCTCCAGGCCGTCCTGAAGCATCTTCCCGCACTCGGCGTGCCTGGCCCAGGAGGCAGCCAGCCCCTCCGACAGCAGCACGCCCAGCGCAGCGTGAAGCGCGTAGACCATCGCCACCGGCGCCGTGTGGTGGTAGGTGCGCGCCCCGCTGCCCTCGACGTAGCGCGATATGAGCGAGAGGTCGAGGTACCACGAGGAAGGCCTTTCCACGAAGCGTTCCCTGGCGCGTTGGGCGACCGTCATGGGCGACAGTCCCGGCGGTACGCCCAGGCACTTCTGCGTGCCGCCGTAGGCGATGTCGACCCCCCAGCGGTCGGCCGCCACCTCGATCCCGCCGAGCGAAGTGACCACGTCGACCAGGAGCAGGGCGTCCCCCTTCGACCTGCCTATGGCCTCGACGTCGTTGCGGACCCCGGTGGAGGTCTCGGCGTGGACCAACGCGATCAGCGCCGGCGCCCGGTGCGCGCCGAGGACAGCCTCCGGGTCGAGCGGCTCTCCCCAGGGCGCCTCGACCCTCACGACCTGCGCACCGAGGCGCGACGCCACCTCGCACATGCGCTCGCCGAAGAGGCCGTTGACCCCGACCACGACCGGGGCGCCGCGCTCGACGAGGTTGACGAAGGCGGCCTCCATGCCGGCAGAACCCGTCCCCGACAACGGGAGCGTGAGAGCGTTCTGCGTGGCGAACACGCTGCGCAGGCGGGCGCAGGTCTCGTCGAGCAACTCCAGGAACTCGGGGTCGAGATGGCCGAGGAGCGGCCGGCCCAGGGCCGCGGTCACCTCGGGGTACGGGTTGGAGGGACCGGGCCCCATGAGGACGCGCTCGGAGAACGGCACTGACGGATGCTAGGCACGCACAGCGGTCCGGCCGCCAGGCGACGCCGCTACCCCCCGACTATGGCGTCCATCTGGCTGTTCCAGATCCGCGTCTCGCCCGGAGCGCGAAGCCCGCACCAGGTGCCGAAGAGGCTCAGGTTCGGGTTGTAGAAAGGGTCGTCGAGAAGACGAGAGCGCTCCCACTTCCTGCAAAAGCGCTTCATGTCGCCGAAGAACCCCGAGATCCCCCTGCTCGCTGACTCGTGGTGCACCATCTCCGCGTGCGGGGTGTACAGCACGCTGTAGCCCGCGTCAGTGAGCCTCATGCAGTAGTCGACGTCGTTGTACGCCACCTCGAGGCTCTCGTCGAACCCGCCGACCTCCTCGAAGACCTCCCGACGGCTCATCAGGCACGCGCCGGTCACGGCGCCGCACTGCCGCACGACCCGGTCCCAGGCCATGTACCCCGCGCCACCCGCGGGCATCCCCGCGAAGACATGAGCGGCCACCACCCCCATCCCCAGGGTGACCCCCGCGTGCTGGAGCACGCCGTCGGGATATAGGAGGCGCGCTCCCACCGCGCCGACCTCGGATCGCTGTGCGAGCTCGACCAGGGCGCGCAACCACCCCGGTGTCGTGGCCTCTATGTCGTTGTTCATGAACAGCAGGAGATCCGCGTCGCACGCCGCGGCCGCCAGGTTGTTCATCGCCGACCAGTTGAAGGCGTCGTGGTACTCGAGCACGCGAACGCCGCTGGCGTGGATCCGGTGCAGCAGCGCGCGCGTCTCGGGCTCCGTGCTCTCGTTGTCGACTAGCACGACCTCGAAGTCCTCGTATCCCGGCGCGGTCCGAAGCGAACCGAGGCAATTTGCGGTCATCGCGGCCTGGTCGCGGAAGGGGACCACCACGGCGACCCGAGGGCTCGAAGCGATGCTCCTGCGAACGTGGTACCAGCCCGGGCCCGCTCCGTCGGCGACCACCGCGTCGACCCCCCGCCGGCGCAGGGCATCCTCCACTGCGCGCCTCGAGGCAACGTGCGCCCACGGCTTCGCGTCGGAGTCGCCGGCCGCCGACCCCTCGATCACCCGCCAGTGGTAGAGGACCCTTCGGACGTGCGCCACCCGCCGCGCCCGCTCGGTGGCGCGCAGCATCACGTCGTAGTCCTGGCTACCGTCGAACTCCGAACGGAACCCCCCTATCTCGTCGAGGAGGGACCGACGAACCACCAAGAGGTGACCCATGTAGGGGTAGCTGAGGAGCAACTCCGGAGACCAGTCCGGCTTGAAATGGGGACACGCCAACCGCTCGGCGCCGGTCGTCCCCCCGTCGCCGAAGACCTTGTCCTCGTCGCTGTAGACGATGTCGATATCGGGGGCCGCGGTCACGGCGGCTGCGATCTCCGACAGCGCGTCGGGCTCGAGCAGGTCGTCGTGGTCCAAGAGGGCGACGAGCTCACCCGTCGCGAGCTCGAGGGCGTCGTTCGTGGCGGCAGATATCCCGCCGTTGGCCGTCCGCTCCACCACCTTCACGCGCGGGTCCGAAGCGGCGAATTCGCCGAGCAGCGCGCTCAGCTGTGGGTCGCCCGATGCGTCGTCGCACAGGCACAGCTCCCAGCTCCGGTAGCGCTGCGAGAGTACAGAGGACACGCACGCACGCAGGTACCAGGCCTTCGGCCGGTAGACGGGGACCACGACGCTGATGAGCGGGCCGGAGGTGGGAAGAGCCTCCGCCGCTTCGAGCCGGGAGCTGCGATCACGGAACCACTGGGGGTACCCCGGGTCGTGCCAGGCGTCGATGCCCCACGGCCAGACGAATTCCTCCTTGGGCTCGGGAGCGGGGAGAAGCTTGGCGACGAGATCGGCGGATCTCGACAGGGCCGCCTCGGTGAGGCCCACTGCACTCGGCTGCTCGCGGCGCGAAGCGTCTGGATCTCCGATGCTCGCCACGGCAAAAGCTAACACCCTGCCCGGGGAGCGCCGAGGAGCGATGGCTCGGCAGTAGTGGCCAATAGAATGCGGTTCCGGCGCAGCGCCACGTCGTGCGCGCCGTTCCCCTCGACCAACCCCAGGAGGCTCGCATGGGGCAACCCGGCACGGAGCATCTCGACCCGAGAGAGCTGCTCGAGAGTCTGCGCAGGGAGCACCGGGCGCTTCGATGGGAGCCTCTGCTGCCGTCGGACGAGCTGCACCGGTGGCACGAGCACCCGATGCGCGACGAGGAATCGCTCGCATACCTCCACCGCCACTGGCGGCTCCCCGACAGCTTCTCGAAGCCCGGCGCCACCGAAGGCTTTCGCGACCGGATAGCCCGCCGCCTAGGAGGCCTGATGTTCAGGACGTTGCAGCCCTACCTGCATGCCGAACGCGAGCTCATGGCGAACCTGGTGCGGATGAACGACGCGCTCGCCAAGCGCTGCGACGACCTCGCAAAGGTGATCGCCGAACGACAAGTGGCCGACGCAGAAAACCAGGCGAAGCTGGCGGCGCTCGTCCACGACACCGTCGCCTCAGCCGACGAGGGCGCTGCGCCCGGCCTTGCGCGCTGAAGCGCAGGCGACGCAACTTCGGGCAGTGCGCGTCGACCCGCAACGAGCTTCCGGCGACGACGCCGGCATCGTCGCGATCCTCTCGCGCTCGTGGGGCGCGACTCACGAAGCCGGATGGGCCCTGCGCCAGGTGGCAGGCGCCCTAGCCTGCGTCGCAGACGTGCACGTGCTCACGCCGCAGGGAAAGCGCCCACGAGTTCGCGCAGACGGGGTGTTCACGGTGCACGAGCTGGCGTCCGCCCCTGACCCGATGCTCGAGGCAAGGCGCGACATCCTCGTCGATGCGATCGTCGGAGCGCCCTGTGACGAAGCGGTGAGCTGCGCGGGAGCCGGCCACGCCTCCGAGCAGACAGCCGGGCTCGGGGCGCCGGTGCCGGCGCACGATCGCGGTGACACGACTGCGGAGGTGGTGAGGGCCCTCGTCGACGGCGAGCTGGCGAAGTGCTGGGAGCCAGCCGGCGCGGTGCTCCGCGAGATGGGGGCGGACCTCGTGGTCGTGGGCGACTACCGCCAGGCAGGTGCTGTCGGCGTCGTGGACCGGGCGTGCGGAGGTGTGCCCATGCTCGTGGTGCCACTCGCGACCGACCCCCGGGCAGCGGTCTTCGAGGCATTCGCCCGCCTCTTCGAGCGCAGCACGGCGGCGGTTGTCTTCACCGAGTCCGAGCGACACGCGCTCGGCGCCTCATACGGCAAGGAGATCGCTCACAACGTGGGGCTGCCGATGGCCGCCAACCGCAGCGTGCTGCGCGAACCGAACGTGCAGCTGGGCGAGACCGACTACGTCGTGGTCCTCACGGGGACCCACGAGGATTCTCCCGAGCCGCCGGCGTCCCTGGGAAGGTTCCTGCGAGCGCGCCTGGGCCGGCGCAACCTTGCGCTCGTGACCGCGAACTCCTTCGTCGCATGCGTCGACGGAGACCACCACCGCTCCACGCAGCCGATCGAGCGCGGCAGCGACATGCTGCGCCTCATGGCCTGGGCCCGGGCGACGGTGGACCTGAGGCCGGGACGGCTGTTCGCACGCCGGTGCCTCGAGTCGCTGCTCTACTCGACGCCGATCGTGGCACCCGCCTCGACCCGTGCGGCTGAGCACGCCGCGTCCGGTGGCGGGCTCTGGTTCGAGGGCCCCTCCGACCTCGCGTACTGCGTCGAGGCGATGTTCGACCCTGCGCTCGGCGATGCCCTCGGTGAAGAGGGGTCCCGGTACGCAGAGCGCCACTACGGGTCCACCGACAGGTTCATCGAGAAGGTGCTGTCGGCAGCCGGGCTCGACGAGAAGGTCCACTCATAGGCCGACCATGCGCACGCCTCTGGGCTCGCGCTCTACGACCGAGGGTCCTGCATCAGGCTCGCTGCGAGGCCGTCGAGGATGTCGTCCTCGGAGACGAGGCACACGTCACGCTCGAAGACCTCCATCACCGCCGCGAGCACCACCACCCCGCCCACGATGACGTCCTCGCGGCCCGCCACCATGCCGGGGCGCGCGAGGCGAGCTTCCATGTCCTCGCCGGAGAGCCGCTCCAGCCAGCTCTCGACCTTCGCACGCCCCAGCACGAAGTGGTGGACCAGCGACCGGTCGTAGACGACCGCGCCGACCTCGAGCGCTGCAAGTGTGGACACCGTGCCGGCGAGCCCGACGACGGGCCCGCCCGCAGGGAGCGGAGAGAGCTGGGCGCGCGCGGTGGCGAGCTCCGAGGTCACGAAGTCCCGAGCCTCTGCCAGCTCGCCCGCGTCCGGCGGGTCGTGGCCTAAGAAGCGCTCGCTCACGCGCACGCAGCCGATGTCGAGCGACAGCGCGCAGACCTCGGGGGCCGGCGAGCGGCCGGGCACTCCCACGACCAGCTCGGTAGAGCCCCCGCCCACGTCGGCCACGAGAAGCGCCTCGCCGTCGCGCCAGCGCTCGGGGAGGTTCGAGGTCGCGCCCGCGAAGGCCAGTCGACCCTCCTCGTCCCCGCTCAGCAGCTCTGGCCTGATCCCGGTCGCGGCCTCGGCGGCGGAGAAGAAATCCTCGGAATTCGAGGCGTCGCGCGTGGCCGAGGTGGCGGCGATCCGGGCCCTCGTCACCGCATGGGAGTCCATCGAGCGCCGGTACTCCTCGAGCACTGCGACCGTTCGGCCGATCGCCTTCGGAGAGAGCATGCCCGTGGCGTCCACGCCTTCACCCAGCCTGGTGATGCGCATCTGCCGGTCGAGTGCCGCACCGTCGGCGCCGACCACGAGTAGCCGGGTGGAGTTGGTGCCGCAGTCGATGGCGGCGACGCTTCCGGCCCGCGGCTCGCGCACGAAGTCCTCACGTCGGACCCCGAGCTGCTCGCCCACCCAGCGGCCGACGGGGTCGTCGCCTCCCGCCAGGAACCATGCGACGTGAGCGTGCAGGCACTTGACCCCCTCGCGTGTCCCGCCGACACCACCTGAGGGCCGTGGTCCGAGGTGGCCCGGCGCTATCGCGGCGTCGCGCTCGGCGGCGTAACGCGCGTGCGCAGCCTCGAGCTCGCCCGGGTCGACCACGGACCGCGCACTTCGGACCCCACCCGCTGCCTCGAGCCGGCTCACCGCCGCACGGACCTCGGGGTCCACGAGCCAGTACCGCGTCGGCATCGGCGTTCCGTCGTCCAAGAGCGGCGAGTTGACGATGACCGCGGGGGTGCCGTCCGCGCGCCGCAAGGCGACCGAGAACCGGCCCGAGGGTGCGCGCCCGAGCAGGCGCGTCACCACCATCTCTTCTTCATCGCCGAAGGACGTGAAGACTTTCTAGCGCCAGAACTCGAGGGTGTGGACCACGCGGGTCCAGAACCCCCCAGCGCCGCCGGAGGTGCCCGGGCCGGCGGAGGCCGAAGAGCCCTTGTGTGAGGAAACCGCGCCGGTGGTGCTCCCTGCCTGTGTCGTCGCGCCGCTGGCGGAGCCCCGCGACGCGGGTCCGCCCGTGCCGTTCGAGGTCGAGCCGGTGCCAGGCCCGGTGCCTGCGCTCAGGATCTGCTGTGACTGCTCGGATCCCGGCATCACCGGCGGTCCCTGGAGCGGCACGTGGCCCGAGCTCTGGCCCGAGCCGGCTGCGGAACCCGGGGCGGGAAGGACCTCGTAGGCCTGGCTGCCAGGGGGTACGAGCCCGTAGTCGCGCCGTGCGATGTTCGCCACAGTCGACGGGTTCGCCAGCTGCTTGGCCTCCTGGCCGAGTGCGCTGTTTTGAGCCTCGATGCCCCCGAGGTCCCGCTCGGTGCTCGTCAGCTGCGCGTGCTGGGAGAGGAGCTCCGATACTGGGAACGAGGTGCCGAGGACCACCGCCGCGAACACGCAAGCGCCGATCAGCATCGCCCGCGCCCTGCGGCGGCGCAGCGAAGCGCGGCGCTGTGCTCGCGAGCCGCGTGGCGCGGTCATCGGTCGTCCTCTCGGCGTCGGAGCGACCTGCGCAGCGCGTCGCGCCCCAAGAACGCGGCCGACTCACCCAGCTCCTCCTCGATCCGCAAGAGCTGGTTGTACTTGGCGACGCGCTCGGAGCGCGCCGGCGCACCGGTCTTGATCTGCGCGCAGTTGGTGGCAACGGCGAGGTCGGCGATGAAGGTGTCCTCGGTCTCGCCCGAGCGGTGGGACACGACGCACCCGTAGCCCGCTCTGCTCGCGAGCTGCATCGTGTCCAGGGTCTCGGTCAGCGTCCCGACCTGGTTGAGCTTTACGAGGATCGAGTTGGCCGCCCCCTGGCTGACGCCGCGCGCCAGTCGCTCCTCGCTGGTGACGAAGAGGTCGTCCCCGACGATCTGGACCTTGGCGCCGAGCGCCTCGGTGAGCGACACCCATCCGTCCCAGTCGTCCTCGGCCATGGGGTCCTCGAGCGACACGACCGGATAGCGCGAGCACAGGTCGACCCAGTAGTCGACCATCTCGGCCGAGGAGAGGCTGCGGCCCTCGCCGGCGAGGTTGTAGGTCCCGTGCTCGTAGAGCTCGCTCGAGGCCGGGTCGAGCGCGATCGCCATTTCCTCGCCGGGCGAGCGGCCTGCCGCCTCGATCGCCTCGAGCAGCACCACCACCGCGGCCTCGTTCGAGTCGAGGTCGGGAGCGAACCCTCCCTCGTCTCCGACGGCGGTGGACAGCCCCCGCGAGCGCAGCACCGACGCGAGCGAGTGGTAGGTCTCGGTCGCCCAGCGAAGCGCCTCGGAGAACGACACCGCCCCGACGGGCATGGCCATGAACTCCTGGAGGTCGACGTTGTTCGGGGCGTGCACGCCGCCGTTGAGCACGTTGAGCATGGGCACCGGAAGCACGTGGGCGCCTGCGCCCCCGAGGTACCGGTAGAGGGGCAGCCCGGCCTCCTCGGCGGCGGCACGCGCCACCGCCAGCGACACCCCGAGCACGGCGTTGGCCCCGAGGCGTCCCTTGGTCGGGGTACCGTCGGCGTCGACCATCGCCAGGTCCACGCCCCGCTGGTCGTAGGGGTCGAAGCCGACCAGGATGTCGGCGATCTCGCCGTTGACGTGCTCGACCGCGCCGAGCACGCCCTTGCCGCCGAAGCGCTCGGCACCGTCGCGCCACTCGGTCGCCTCGTGGGCGCCGGTGGACGCACCTGACGGCACGATCGCCCTGCCGGATGCGCCCGAGGAGAGCAGCACCTCGACCTCCACGGTCGGGTTCCCCCGTGAGTCGAGGACCTCCCGCCCGTGCACCTGCTCGATTTCGCTCATCGCGGCGGCTCGCTCACTTAGCGGTGATGCCCCTGTGGTTGCTGTTGTAAAAGTTACTAGCTCCGGGCACGACCGCCGAGCCAAGGCGGCTCAGGTGGCGGGGGGATCGGGGCTGCGGGCAGCCCAGGGCGACGGGGAGCTCAGGCGACGTGCGGCTCAGGGCGACAGGCGGCTTAGGGCGACGGGCGGCTCAGGAGGGCTGGGGGTCGTCCAGCTCGCGACGGAGCCTGCGAGCCTCGGCGCGAAGGGCGGTCTCGGGGTCGATCCCCGCGCGGACCGCCAGGTCCACGACGGCGAGGAGCAGCCCGCCCACGGCCCGGTCGCCGGCACCCGCCTGCTCCCCTCGGGCCGCGAGGCCCAGGCGCTCGAGCTCGGCGGCCGCCCCCGAGCGGCGCTCCGAGACAGACGGAAGCTCGAGACCCAGCGCGTCCGCCTTCTTGAGCAGCTTGGCTGCGAGGGCGAGGGCGGGCATCGCCTCGGGTATGCCCCCGGTGACCCCACGCGTTGGGTCCTCCTCGCGCTTCAACACCTCCCAGCGTGCCGCTACGTCCTCGGCGGTCTCTGCGACGGCGTCGCCGAAGACGTGGGGGTGGCGGTGCACGAGCTTGTCGTGGACGTCGCGCGCGACCTCGGCGAGGGTGAACTGGCCCTCCTCCTCGGCGAGCACCGAGTGGAAGAACACCTGAACGAGAAGGTCACCGAGCTCCTCGCGCAGGTGGGCGACGGTGCGGGCGGACGGCTCGGACGTGTCGAGGTCGGAGATTGCGTCGAGCACCTCGTAGCACTCCTCGAGCAGGTGGGGGCCGAGCGACACGTGGGTCTGGCGCCGGTCCCAAGGGCACCGCACCCTCAGGACCCGCACCAGCTCCTCGAGCCTCGACAGCTCGTCCGCCTCCTCGCCGCTGGCCGGCTCCAGATCTGCGCCCTGCGCTCGAGCCGCCCCGGGGACCCGCGCGCGCTCAGCCACCAAGCACCGGCGAGGAAGCCCCCCCGTCGGCAGCGGGAGCGAGCACGTCCTTCGCCGAAGGCGCCACAGGAGGGCGCACTCCCTGGAGCCTGGCCCAGGTGCCGTAGCGCGGGTCGACGCTCACGTCGGCGTGGGAGGCGAGCTGGTCGAACTCGGCGGAGAGCTTGGAGTCCTGGGCGGAGAGCAGGCTCTCTCGTATCTGGCTCCTGACCTGCGCGAAGGGGAGCTCGGGCCTGGCGTCCACCTCGAGCAGCAGCCACAGCGTCGTCCCCGTCGAGGAGGTCTCCTCCACGGGCTGGCTCACCTGGCCCACAGAGAGCCCGGAGATGGCCGAGAGGAGCGAAGAGTTCTGGACCTCTGAGCTCGCCACGCACGGGATCACCCCCCCGTTCTGTGCGGTCGAGGTGTCGATCGAGCTCTGACGCGCCGCGGCGGCGAACGTCTCGGAGCCGGAGTCGATCGCTCCGAGGATCAACTGAGCATCCGACTGAGAGGTCACCGCTATGTCGCTCAGGCAGATCTCGGCGAACTGTGAGGGATTGGCACGGTAGTAGCGCTCGAGCGAGGTAGTGGAGAGGTCGACGTGCGCGACCGCCACCGCGAGCTGTTCCTCGTCCGCGAGATATCGGACCTGCTCCGCGGCGAACGCCGCAGGCACACGGCTCAGCAACTGCGCGCCGGTGAGCTGGACCGGGCATGGCGAGGAGCTCTGGGAGATCGCCGATCCGAGCTGCGCGTCGAGGTCCTGCTTCGCCGCCTCGGTCTGCGAAGCGGTCACCTCGTGGTGATGGCGCGCCAGGTCCTGGGAGATCAGGTCCTCGAGGACGAGGCTCGACAGCTCGGAGGAGGCGAACTGCGAGCTCACCGTCGAGCCGCCCGCGCCGGTGAGCGAGCTCGGGAGGTTCGTCCCCTGCAGCTCCAGCACGCAGGCGGCGTACTGGTCGCCCACCACGTCGGTGAGCTGAGCGTCGAGCTGGCTCTGGGTGATGGCGACGCCGTCGACAGTCGCCGCGGGTGCAGCGACGTCGCAGCCGGAGCCGGCGACTGCGAGGACCGCCAGCAGGACCAGCCCCGGGAGGATTTTCACAAGTCGGGCATGCTACCGGCGCGCCCCGGCAGCAGACGATTCCGAGCGCCCCTCGCCGGCGGGAGCCGACCCGGTCGCGCCAGCCACGGGCACGAGCTCGCGGAGGAGCTCGGTGATGGCGGACACCGGGTCCTCACCCGGATCCAGCGGCACGACGAGCTGGCGCGCGTCCTGCTTCAACAGCGCTTCGGGCCGCAACCGCCGGAGCCTCACCCGCGCGCTGGCGGGCAGCTCGAGCGGCGACAGGCGGGCCACCAAGACCCTCCGGCCGGGCCCGGCACCGCGCCCCGTGGACTGTCCTGGCCGAGACGGCGTGGCCGACACCTCCCGCACGCCGGTGCGCAGGCACTCGACTCGCAGGCGCCCGACCGCCAGCAGGCCCTCGGCCGGCGGCGGCAGGGGGCCGAAGCGGTCGAGCCATTCGTCGCGCACGTCGGTGACCTCCGCCTCCTCGCTCACCGACGCGAGACGCCGGTATGCCTCCAGGCGCAGGTCCTCGCGGGCCACGTAGTCGGCGGGCAGGTGCGCGTCGGAGGGCACGTCGATCACGACCTCCACCGGCCTTCGCAGCTGCTCACCCTTCATCTCGGCGACGGCCTCGGCGACCATCTGGACGTAGAGGTCGTATCCGACTGCGGCTATGTGCCCCGACTGGTCGCGCCCGAGCAGGTTCCCCGCTCCGCGGATCTCGAGGTCGCGCATGGCGATCTTGAACCCGCTCCCGAGCTCGGTCTGCTCACCGATCGTCCTGAGGCGCTCGTAGGCCGCCTCGGTGAGGACCCGGTCGCGCGGGTGCAGGAGGTAGGCGTAGGCGCGATGTCCCGCCCGCCCCACGCGCCCGCGCAGCTGGTGGAGCTGCCCGAGCCCCAGCCGGTCGGCTCGGTCGACCACGAGGGTGTTGACGGTGGGCATGTCGATGCCGGACTCGATGATCGTCGTGCAGACCAGCACGTCGTACTGCCCGTCCCAGAAGTCGAGCACCACCTGCTCGAGCGCTCCCTCGTCCATCTGGCCGTGAGCGACTGCGACCCTCGCCTCTGGCACGAGCACCCGAAGGCGCGCAGCCACGGCTTCGATGTTCTGCACCCAGTTGTGCACGAAGAAGACCTGCCCCTCGCGAAGCAGCTCCCTGCGGATCGCCTCCACCACGGCCTGCTCCTCGAACTCCCCCACGTACGTGAGGATGGGCTGGCGGGCCGCCGGAGGGGTGTTGATGAGCGAGAGGTCTCGTATGCCCGTGAGAGCCATCTCCAAGGTGCGCGGGATCGGGTTGGCGGTGAGGGTCAGCACGTCGACGCCGCCGGAGATGGCTTTGATCGCCTCCTTGTGGCTCACCCCGAAGCGCTGCTCCTCGTCCACGACCAGGAGGCCGAGGTTCTTGAAGCGCACGTCGCCCGCGAGCATGCGGTGCGTGCCCACGACCACGTCCACCGAACCCGCCGCGATCCCCGAGACCACAGCGCGGGCCTGTGAGGTGGTGAGGAACCTCGAGAGCATCTCGACCTTGACGGGATAACCCGAGTAGCGCTCGGCGAAGGTCTGCGCGTGCTGCTGCGCTAGCAGGGTCGTGGGCACCAGGATGGCCGCCTGCTGCCCGTCCTGGACGGCCTTGAACGCTGCGCGCACCGCCACCTCTGTCTTGCCGAAGCCGACGTCGCCGCACACCAGGCGGTCCATGGGCCGGTCGGACTCCATGTCGGCCTTCACGTCGTAGATGGCGCGCAGCTGGTCGGCGGTCTCGACGAAGCCGAAGGAGTCCTCGAGCTCGCGCTGCCACGGCGTGTCTGGCGGGAAGCTGTGCCCGCGCACCTGGAGGCGCTGTCGGTAGAGCTCTACGAGCTCGACGGCCACCTCGTGGACGGCCGCGCGCGCCCTCGCGCGGGTGCGCTGCCACTCCGAGCCGCCGAGCCGGTTGAGCGCGGGGGCCTCTCCCCCGCTGTAAGGGGTGAGGGCGTCGATCTGGTCGGAGGGCAGGTACAGCCGGTCGTCGCCCCGGTACTCGAGAAGCAGGTAGTCACGCGAGGCGCCGTTGACCGTCCGGGTCACCATCCCCGTGTAGCGCGCGACCCCGTGCTGGCGGTGCACGACGTAGTCCCCGGGCGCGAGGTCGTCGAAGAACCCGTCGGTGGGCCTGGCGCGTGCGCGCACAGGCCGGTGGGCACGTCTCCGCCCGGTCAGGTCGGGCTCTGCGAGCACCGCCACCTTGGCAGCGCCGAGCAGGAAACCACGTTCGAGGCCGGCGACCACGATCCGGATGCGAGGCCCGCCCGTGGCGCTTGCCTTCGTGGCGCGTGCGTCGGGCGCGCGTCCGTCCGAGCCGCGTCCGCCCGGATCGGCGACCTGCTCGACCGGGACCGAGAGCCCCTCCTCCGCCAGCACCGAGGCGAGCCGGGCGGCGGAGGTCTCGCTCTCCGCGCACAAGGTCACCGACCATCCCTCCTCGCCGAGCGTGGCGAGCCTCCTCGCCAAGGCCGCCCTGTCTGCGAGGAGCGGGTCCCAGGCCGTGGCGTTTATCGCCGGGGTGCCGGGGCCCTCGGCGGCCGGCAAGAGGCTCAGCACCGGGGCGCGGCAGCGCTCGAGCAACCGGTCGTAAGCGACATGGAGGCGGGGGAAGGCGTGCGCCACACCGTCGTCGGTCCCCTCACCCACCCCCCACGTGACGGCGAGGGCATCCGCCAGGGCTTCCTCCTCCTCGTTCAGCTCGCGAGCGCGGTCGCGCATGCGCCTCGGGTCGACCAACACCACCCGGCCGCCTGGGTCGATCACGTCGCAGAGCACCTGCTCCTCGTCGACGAGCCACGCGGTCCACGACTCCATGCCGTCGAAGAGCTGGCCCTCGGCTATCCGCTCCCACTGGGAGCGCCCCCACGGTTCGCTGGCGACCAGCGAACGCGCCCGGGCACGCACGGCGTCGGTGGGGAGCAACTCGCGGCAGCCGTGCAGCTCCACCTCTGCGACCTCCGACACCGAACGCTGGTCGCCCGGGTCGAATGCCGTGAGGCGATCCACCTCGTCGCCGAAGAGGTCGATGCGCACGGGCAGCTCGGAGGTGGACCCGAACACGTCGACGATCCCGCCGCGCACAGCGATCTCACCGCGGTGCTCGACCTGGTACTCGCGGCGGTAGCCGAGCGACACGAGCCTGCCCACCAGCTCCTCGCGCTCGAGGCGGTCCCCCGCCCGCACCCGCACCGCCACCGCGCTCTCGGCGAGCGGGCCGAGCCGCTGGAGCAGAGCGCGCACCGGGGCGACCACCACGGCCGGCGCGTCGCCTGGCACGTTGGTATCGCCGCTCAGCCCGAGGCGCCACAGCAGCCGCAGCCTCCGGCCCATGGTCTCGATCTCGGGGCTCACCCGTTCGAAGGGCAGGGTGTCCCACGGGGGGAAGAGCTCCACCTCGTTCTCGCCCAGGAAGACGCCTAGGTCGTGAGCGAAGCGCTCGGCGTCCGAGAGGGTGGGGGTGGCCACGACCAACGGCCGGCGTTCGGAGAGCGCGCAGAGCCCGGCCACGACCACCGCCGTGGCCGCCTCCGGCACGGCGAGCACAGTCGAGCCGGGCCCGAGCGCGTCGAGCATCGCCGGCTCGTCGCGAAGCAGCGGGGGGATCGAGCGCAGGGACGCCACCGGATCGGAGGACACTCGAGCCTCAGGCTAAGGGCTCGGAGTTGAAGCGCTGCATTGCCGCCTCCACCCCCGAGGCGGCGATCACCTCGACCGCGTCCGCTGCGATCTCCTCGGCCACCTCGAGCTGCTCGCGAGCCGCGCGCCCTGGGCGGCGGAGCACGTAGTCGGCGCCCTGTTGGCTGCCCGGGGGCTTCCCGACCCCTATGCGCACCCGGAGGTAGGCGTTGTCGTGGAGGTGGGCGTGGACGGACTCCAGCCCGTTGTGGCCGGCGGTGCCGCCGCCGGCTTTTATCTTCACCCTCCCGTTGGGCAGGTCGAGCTCGTCGTGGACCACGACGACGCGCCTCGCATCGTCGACTCCGAACCGGCGCACCAGGGCGGCGACTGCGAGCCCGGACTCGTTCACGTACGTCTGGGGGACCGCCAACACCACCGCGCGTCCTTCGATGTCGACGTTGGCGACGGTGGAGCGGGTGCCCTTCTCCGGACGCAACCTTTGCCCGTGGCGCGTCGCGAGCAGGGCGACCACCTCGGCCCCGACGTTGTGGCGGCTGCGCTCGAACTCCGCCCCCGGATTGCCCAACCCGACGACGAGCAGGTCGGCGCGAGCCCCTCTGCGGGGCGCGCCGAAGATGCGCCGCAGGGTCTAGCCCTCTTCGGAGCCGCCCGAGCCGCCGCCGGCGCCGGCGCCACCGCCCTCGGAAGCCGCCTCGCCGGCTGCCCCCTCTGCGGCCTCGCCCTCCGCGGCCTCCCCTTCCGCGGCCTCGCCCTCGGGGACCTCTTCCACCACGACCCTCGGGGCCTGGCCCGCAACGACCACGGATTCGGGGTCGAGGTCGGTGGTCACACCCTCGGGCAGGGCTATCTCGGAAACCCTGATCGCCGAGCCGATCACCACCTGCGAGATTTCGACCTCGAAGTGCACGGGGATGTCGGCGGGGCGGGCCCTGACCGGCAGGGCGAACAGCTGCTGGTCGAGGACCCCGTCGGAGCGGTGCAGCTCGACCGGCTCGCCCACGAGGGAGATCGGGACCTCGGCAGAGATCTCACGGTTGGGGTCGACGACCTGGAAGTCGACGTGGATCACGTTGCCTCGCACAGGGTGGCGCTGGAGCTCCCTAGCCATCGTCAGGTAGCTCTTGCCGTCGACGCGCAGGGACAGGACGGCGTTGATCCCCGCCTCGGTGTTGAGAGCGGACCGCAGGTCGCGGGCTTGGACCATCACGGGAAAGGCGTCCACTCCGGGCCCGTAGACCACCGCCGGCACCCGCCCATCGGCGCGAAGGCGCCGCGAAGGCCGGGTGCCCACCGGCCTGCCTGGTTCTGCCACCAACACCAACTCGGCCACTGCTGTGCTCCTCGCAGTTCTGGGAGTCGATCAGCATACTCTTCGCGCCGAAAGACCCGGTCGGGCCTCCGGCCTGCCGGCTCCAGGTCAGCCGAGGTTGTCGCCTCCGAAGATCTCGGACACCGAGGTGTCCTCGAACACCGCGTCGATGGCGTCGGCGATGAGCTTCGCCACCGAGAGCACCTCGAGCTTCTCGATCCGGCGCTCAGCGGGGATCGGCAGGGTGTCGGTCACGACCACCCTCGAGAGCTGGGACTTCTCGAGGCGCTCGAGAGCGGGGTCCGACAGCACCCCGTGCGTGGCCATCGCCCACACCTCCGCCGCGCCGCGTTCTGCGAGCAGCTCGGCGGCCGCGCAGATCGTGCCGGCGGTGTCGATCATGTCGTCCACCAGCACGCAGCTTCGGCCCTGCACCTCGCCGACAACGTCGAGCGCCTCGACGAGGTGGGTGGAGTCGCGCGGGCGGCGCTTGTGCACGAAGGCGAGGTCGGCGCCCAGGTGCTGGCTGAAACGCTCGGCCACCTTCACGCGCCCGGCGTCGGGCGACACCACCACGAGCCCCTCGGTGCCGTGCCTCTTGACCTCCTCGACCAGCACCGGCATGGCGGTCAGGTGGTCGAACGGCACGTCGAAGAAGCCCTGGACCTGACCGGAGTGGAGGTCCACGCTCACCACCCTGTCGGCTCCGGCCACGCTGAGGACGTCAGCCACCAGCTTCGCTGTGATCGGCTCGCGCCCGGTGGCCTTGCGGTCCTGGCGCGAGTACCCGTAGTACGGGCACACCGCCGTGATCCTCTTGGCGGACGCGCGCTTGGCGGCGTCGATCATGATCAGCTGCTCCATGAGCGTGTCGTTGACCGGGCCGCAGTGGGTCTGGACGATGAAGACGTCGCTTCCCCGCAGGGACACGTCGTAACGGCAGTGGACCTCGCCGTTCGCGAACTCTCGCAGATTGGCCTCGCCGAGCTCCACCCCGAGGTGGGCGGCGATCTCCTGCGCGAGCTCGGGATGCGAGCGTCCCGACACGAGCTCGAGTCGTCTGCGCGGTACGAGCTCCATCAGCCAGACGCTACCCGAGCGAGCCCTCTGAGTCGGCAGGCTGCTCGCCGATGTGGGTGAACGGGCCGACCACCCCCGCCGGCTCGACACGCGCCCCTGGACCGAGCGACGCGTACGGGCCGACGCGCGCGTGGTCGGAGATCACCGCGTGACGCGCGCTGCTGCTCGTGACGACCGCCCCATCGCCCACCTCGGTGTCGACCAGCCGCGTGCCGGGACCGATCTCCGCTCCGGCGCCGACGACGCACTCGCCCTGGAGGATCACGCCGGGAAGGAGCACGACATCGGGGGCGAGCTGCACCGAAGAGTCGATGAAGGTGTTCTCCGGGTCCCACATCGTCACGCCGCGGCGCATCCACCGCTCGTTGATCCGGTCGCGCAGCTCCGCCTCGGCCACGGCCAGCTGCGCGCGGTCGTTCACGCCGGCGGCCTCCATCGGGTCCGCCAGCACGAGAGAGTCGACCCTGTAACCCGCGTCGTGGAACACCGCGTAGACCCCGGTGAGAGAGTGCTCGCCGCCAGGGCCGGCCGGGGCGAGGCGCCTCAGGGCGGGAGCGAGCATCGAGTGCCTGAAGCAGTGGATCGTGGTGGCGACCTCTTCCACGTCGCTCTCGTCGGCGGTCACCTCGTCGTCCTCCACCACCTTCACGACGGCCTCGTCCTTGCCGCGAACCACGCGGTCGTAGCCGTTCGGGTCGTCGAGCAGTGCGGTGAGCAACGTCGCCGCGGCATCCGCAGCGCGATGGTGGCGCACGAGCGAAGCCAGGGTGGGAGCGCGAACGAGAGGGGTGTCACCGGGCATGACCACGACGTCGCCATCGGCATCCGCAAGCGACTCGGGCAACGCGGTCAGCCCTACGGCGAGCGCGTCGCCCGTGCCGAGCTGCTCGGGCTGCTCAACGAACTCGATCGAGAGCGTCGGAGGCGCGTGGTCGACGAGAGTCTTGGTCACCCATTCGCCGTGATGCCCGACGACCACGACGACCTTCTCGACAGGCAGCTCGGCGAGCGCGTCGAGCACGTGCAGGATCATGGGACGGCCGCAGAGCTTGTGCAACGGCTTCGGGCGCTCCGAACGCATCCTCGTCCCCTCGCCGGCTGCGAGCACCACAGCGGAGAGCGGACGGGTGGCCATAGCCGTAGTCTGGCACCCCATGGTCGGGCAGGACACGGACTCACCGGGCGCCCGCCGCGCAGGGTCCGCAAGGTGGCCGTCCTGGACGGCGGTCGGGTGGCGATGGGCGTCCTGACCTCGGCCGCCGACACCGTCTCCGACGAGCATCGCCGCAACCGCGAGGCCATGGAGGGGGCTCTCGCCGAGGTAGAGGAGCAATTGCAGGCTGCCAGGGCCGGCGGCGGCGAGAGGTACGTGGAGCGGCACCGGGCCAGAGGAAAGCTGCTCGCGCGCGAGAGGATCGAGCTCCTCTTGGACCGCGACTCTCCCTTCTTGGAGATAGCGCCGCTCGCTGCTTGGGGCACCGAGTACAACGTCGGCGCGAGCTTGGTCGCCGGCATCGGGGTCGTGAGCGGCACCGAGTGCGTCGTATCGGCCAACGATCCCACCGTGCGCGGAGGGGCGACCAACCCTTACACGATGCGCAAGTCGAACCGCCTCGCCGACATCGCGATGCAGAACCGCCTCCCCTCGGTCAGCTTGGTCGAGTCCGGAGGGGCCGACCTGCCGACCCAGTCCGAGATCTTCATCCCGGGCGGACGCGGGTTCAGGGACCTGACGCAGCGCTCCGCTGCGGCGATCCCGACGATCTCGCTCGTGTTCGGCAACTCGACCGCCGGCGGGGCCTACGTGCCCGGGATGAGCGACTACGTGGTGATGATCGAGGGACGGTCCAAGGTGTTTCTCGGGGGCCCGCCGCTCGTCAAGATGGCTACGGGCGAGGAGTCCGAGGACGAGGAGCTGGGCGGGGCCTCGATGCACGCCCGGGTGAGCGGCCTCGCCGACTTCCTCGCGGCCGACGAGACCGACGCCGTACGCCTCGGGCGCGAGATCGTGTCCAGGCTCGAATGGCGAAAGCTCGGGCCCGGCCCCTCGGGGCCGGGGGACGCCCCGATCTACGACCCCGAGGAGCTGCTCGGCATCGCCTCTGCGGACCTGCGCGTCCCCTTCGACCCGAGAGAGGTCCTGGCGCGCGTGGTCGACGGGAGCCGGTTCGACGAGTTCAAGCCCCTCTACGGACCGAGCCTCGTCACCGGATGGGCGCACGTGCACGGGTACCCGATCGGGGTGCTCGCCAACCACCAGGGGGTCCTCTTCAGCGAGGAGTCCAACAAGGCGACCCAGTTCATACAGCTCGCCAACCAGGTCGACGTACCGCTGCTGTTCCTTCAGAACACGACCGGTTACATGGTGGGCAAGACCTACGAGCAACGCGGGATCATCAAGGACGGGGCGAAGATGATCAACGCTGTGTCGAACTCTTCGGTCCCGCATCTCACGATCAACATCGGCGCCTCGTACGGGGCCGGCAACTACGGAATGTGCGGCAGGGCGTACAACCCGCGCTTTCTCTTCTCGTGGCCCAACGCGCGCAGCGCGGTGATGGGTCCTGCACAGCTGGCAGGCGTGCTCTCGATAGTGGCGCGCCAGTCGGCGGAGTCGAGGGGGGTGCCCTTCGACGAGGAAGCGGACGCCCAGATGCGCGCTGCCGTGGAGTCGCAGATCGCGTCGGAGTCCGAGCCCTTGTTCCTCACGGCGCGCGTCTACGACGACGGGATCATCGACCCGCGCGACACACGCACCGTGCTCGGCATGTGCCTCTCGGTCGTCCACAATCAGCCGATCCACGGGACGCGCGGCTACGGCGTTTTCCGGATGTGAACAGATGAATTCGGCCGGAATACACGGCCAGCGGCGGGGTTGGGGTCCCCGCCGTCTGGAGGAGGGTGGGGTTGCGGCCCCACCCGGGGCGCCGGAGGCGCCGTGATCGAGAAGCTGCTCGTCGCCAACCGCGGCGAGATCGCCCGCCGGGTGATCGCAAGCGCGCACGCCATGGGCATCTGCTGCGTCGCGGTGCACTCGGACCCCGACGCGGGCGCGCCACACGTCGCCGAGGCCGACGAGGCAGTGCGGCTACCGGGGCAGAGCGCGGCCGACACCTACCTGCGCTCCGACGCCATCGTCGATGCGGCGCTCGCCAGCGGGGCCCAGGCGGTGCACCCCGGCTACGGGTTCCTATCCGAGGACGCGGTCTTCGCCCGGGCATGCGAGGAGGCCGGCCTCGTGTTCGTCGGCCCCCCCTCTGAGGTGATCGAGGCGATGGGCTCGAAGCTGACGGCGAAGCAGAAGATGGCCGCTGCGGGCGTGGGGGTGCTGCCGAGCGTGGAGGTCCCCGACGGCGCGCCAGCCACCGACGGGATCCTCGAGGCAGCCGAGGCGCTCGGCTGGCCGCTGCTGGTGAAGGCATCCGCTGGTGGCGGGGGACGGGGCATGCGCGTGGTGGAACGGCCCGACTCTCTCGCAGAGGCCCTCAGCGCGGCGGCTCGTGAGGCGGAGAGCGCCTTCGGCGACCCGACGGTGTTCCTCGAGCCCTACGTGGCGCGCCCACGGCACGTGGAGGTGCAGATCCTCGGCGATTCCTTCGGCACGGTGGTGCACCTCTTCGAGCGCGAGTGCTCGGTGCAGCGCCGGCACCAGAAGATCGTCGAGGAGTCCCCCTCGCCGGCCCTCGACGCGCGCCGGCGCGACGAGCTCGGGGAGGCCGCACTGCGCGCGGCGAGGGCCATCGGGTACGTGAACGCCGGCACGGTCGAGTTTCTGCTGCTCGAGGACAGGAGCTTCGCCTTCCTCGAGGTCAACACTCGGATCCAGGTGGAGCACCCCGTCACCGAGTGCGTCACCGGCCTCGACCTGGTGCGGCTCCAGCTGCTCGTGGCCGACGGGATGCGACTGCCGCCCGAGGTGCTCGAGGCACGCTCGGCGGGGCACGCGATCGAGGCCCGTATCTACGCGGAGGACCCGACCGACGGGTGGCGCCCGTCGGCAGGCCGGCTTCACCGGTTCAGGGTCGAGGCGCCCGCAGGCCCAGCCGCCCGCCCGGGTGCGGAGCTCGGCTACGGGCCGGTAGGGGTGACGCTCCGATTGGACAGCGGCGTAGAGGACGGCTCGGAGGTAACGGTCCACTACGACCCGCTGCTCGCCAAGCTGATCGCGCACGCGCCCACGCGCCGCGAAGCCGCGAGGGCGCTCTCGCGGGCACTCAGGCGCGCGGAGATCCACGGGCTCAGGACCAACCGCGACCTGCTCGTGCGGGTCCTGGAGCACCCTGAGTGGCTCGACGGCAAAGCCGACACGAGCTTCCTCGACCGCCACGACCCCGCGCAGCTCGGCGCGCCGCTCGCCGACGCGCGCACCGAGCGCCTGTGTGCGCTCGCCGCTGCGCTCGCGACGCAGGCGAAGCGGCGGCGGGAGGCGAAGGTGCTCGGAGGGCTGCCCTCGGGGTGGCGCAACGTCCCCGGTCCCCCTCAGTCCGTCTCCTTCCAAGGGCACGCGGCCAAGTTCGACGTCGACTACAGATTCGGCCGAAACGGCCGGCTGGAGCTGGCGGCGGTCGACGGCGAGGAGCTCGCGGACCTCGAGCTGGTCTCGTGCACCGAGGAGAAGGTGGTGCTGCGAGCCGACGGGGTGGAGACGCCCTACCGGGTTCACCTCGTGGACGGCGAGTGCTACGTGGACGGGCCCGACGGCTGCTGCTCGCTGAAGGAGACTGAGCGCTTCCCGACGCCGTCCGCGGCGATCGCGGCCGGGTCGCTCGTGGCGCCCCTGCCTGGCACCGTCGTGAAGGTGCAGGTCGCGCTCGGCGACCGAGTGACGGAGGGGGACGGCCTCGTGGTCATAGAGGCTATGAAGATGGAGCACGAGGTGCGCGTGAGCCGAAGCGGAACGCTGCGCGCCCTGCACGTGAAGGCCGGGGACCAAGTCGAGGCCGGCACGGTCCTGGCGGTGGTCGAACCGGACGAAGCGCCATGAGCACGCACGTTCTTCGGGTGGCGAACTGCTCGGGCTTCTACGGGGACCGCCTGTCGGCCGCAAAGGAGCTGGTCGAGGGCGGGCCGATCGACGTCCTCACAGGCGACTACCTCGCCGAGCTGACGATGCTGATCCTCTACAAGGCGCGCCTGCGCGACCCGTCGGCAGGGTACGCGGCGACCTTCTACCGGCAGATGGAGGAGGTGCTCGGCACCTGCGTGCAGCGCGGCACGAAGATCGTCTCCAACGCCGGGGGTCTCAACCCCGCAGGGCTGGCCGAGAAGCTGCGAGAGCTGGCGGGCAAGCTGGGTATCGAGGCGCGCGTCGCCCACGTCGAGGGGGACGACATCGTCGGCGAGCTGCCCGCGCTCGCGGCGAAGGGCGAGGACCTCGCCAACCTGGACACCGGCGTCCCGCTCGCGCAGGCGCCGAGCGAGCCGGTGAGCGCCAACGCCTACCTGGGCGGCTTCGGCATCGCCGCCGCGCTGGCCGGCGGCGCCGACGTGGTGGTCACCGGAAGGGTGACCGACGCCTCGCTCGTGGTGGGCCCGGCCATTTGGCGCTTCGGCTGGAGCCGTTCGGACCTGGACCGCCTCGCGGGCGCGGTGGTGGCGGGTCACGTGATCGAGTGCGGGGCCCAGACCACCGGAGGCAACTACTCGTTCTTCGGCGAGGTGCCGGGCCTCGAGCACCCTGGGTTCCCCATCGCCGAGATGCACGAGGACGGGTCGTCGGTGATCACCAAGCACCCGGGCACCGGGGGGCTCGTGTCGGTGGGTACCGTGACGGCCCAGCTCCTCTACGAGATAGCAGGTCCGCTCTACGAGAACCCCGACGTGGTCGCCGACTTCTCGACGATCCACCTGGAGCAGTCGGGGCCGGACCGGGTGAGCATCTCAGGGACGAGGGGGCGGCCGCCGCCCGAGAGGTTGAAGGTGTCGGTCAACCTGCTCGGCGGCTGGCGCAACACGATGACGTTCGCTCTCACCGGGCTCGACATAGAAGAGAAGGCGGACCTGGTCGTGCGCACGCTCGGGCGGATGGCCGGAGGCGAAGCGGGCTTCGGCGCCTTCGCCGACCACGACGTGCGGCTGGTACGAAGCGACGTGCCCGACGCCCCGACCAACGAGCAGGCGAGCGCCTTCCTGCACGTGACCGTGATGGACCCCGACCCGCAGAAGGTGGGCCGGCGCTTCTCGGGCGCCGCGGTCGAGCTGGCGCTCGCCAACTACCCGGGCTTCTACGTCACGAGCCGTCCCTCGGACGCGAACGCCTACGGCGTCTACTGGCCGGCGCTGGTTCGGCGGGACCTGGTCGAGGAGGTGGTGGTCCACCACGACGGGCGGCACGAGACCGTCGCCTCCCACGGCCTCGAAGCAGGCAGCGGCTTCGACGACGGCGCCGGCCCGCTCGACGAGGAGCGCGTCGCGCCCGGCGTGGCCCACATGGCCGCCGGGCCCACGAGACGGCTTGCTCTCGGCACGGTTATCGGCGCGCGATCGGGCGACAAGGGTGGCAACGCCAACGTCGGGCTCTGGGCTCGCAGCGACGCCGGTTACGAATGGCTGCGCTCCGAGCTCACCGTGGAGCGGTTCCGGCAGCTGCTCGAAGAGGCGCGCGAGCTCGAGGTCGACCGCCACGAGCTGGCGAACCTCCGCGCGCTCAACTTCGTCGTGCGCGGCCTGCTGGGCGAGGGGGTGGCGTCGTCGACACGGCCCGACCCACAGGCGAAGAGCCTCGGCGAGTACCTGCGCTCTCGCCACGTCGACTTGCCCGTGTCACTACTTTCGGACGCACCCGGCGACGCAACACGAGGCGCCGGCTTCGGCGCGCACGGCGCATAGAGGTATCGAGAATGGACTTCTTGGAGACCGAGGAGCAGCGGATGCTGCGCGAGGCGGTGGGGACCATCGCCTCGAAGTTCGGCCACTCCTACTTCACCGAGTGCGCACGCGACGGCCGCAAGACAGACGAGCTGTGGGGCGAGCTCGCCGCAGCGGGCTATATCGGGGTGAACGTGCCGGCTGAGTTCGGCGGGGGCGGCATGGGCATCGCCGAGCTGGCGATCGTGGCGGAGGAGCTGTCGGCGGCGGGATGCCCGCTCCTCCTGCTCGTGGTGTCGCCCGCCATCTGCTCCACGATCATCGGCAGGTTCGGGACCGACGAGCAGCTAGGGCGCTGGATGGGCCGGTTTGCCACGGGCGAGCTGAAGATGGCCTTTGCCATCACCGAGCCCGACGCAGGGTCCAACTCCCACCGGATCTCCACCACTGCGAGACGAGACGGCGACGTCTACCGGATCACGGGGACGAAGTACTACATCTCGGGCGCCGACGAGTGTGAGTCCGTGCTCCTCGTCACGCGCAGCGGGGTAGACGAGGAGAGCGGGCGTTCGAAGCTGTCGTTGTTCGTGGTCGACCTGGAGTCGCCAGCGCTCTCGAAGACGCTCATACCGGTGGAGATCGTGGCGCCGGAGAAGCAGTTCACGCTGTTCTTCGACGATGTGGTAGTGCCGGCGGAGAACCTCGTGGGCACCGAGGGTGACGGGCTCAGGCAGGTGTTCACGGGGCTCAACCCCGAGCGGATCATGTCCGCGGCCATGGGGAGTGGCATGGGCCGTTACGCGCTCGACAAAGCCGCGGGCTACGCGAGGGACCGTTCGGTGTGGGGTACACCGATAGGACGGCACCAGGGGATCTCGCACCCGCTCGCCAAGGCGAAGATCGACCTCGAGCTGGCGAGGCTCATGTGCCAGAAGGCGGCGTGGGCCTTCGACGCGGGACTAGACGCCGGCGAGGCCGCCAACATCGCCAAGTACGCCGCGGCGGAGGCGGCGATCTCGGCGCTCGACCAGGCGATCCAGACCCACGGGGGCAACGGGATGTCGTCGGAGTTCGGGCTGGCGGACATGTGGGGAATGGCCCGGTTGCTGCGGACCGCTCCGATCAGCAGGGAGATGATCCTGAACTTCGTCTCCCAGCACTCGCTCGGGCTGCCCAAGTCCTATTGAACGGCCGGCCTCGGCGTTTCAGGCGCCGGCGGCGAAGCGCCGGGCATCCTCCGCCGCGTACTTGGCGACCGTGTTGTCGACGGCGGCGGTGCGCTCGACGGCCTCGACAACCTCCGCGAGCCGCGACCCGGGCACGGCGAAGGTCATCTCGTCGGGCCGCATCCCGGTGCGCGCACGGCTCAGAGCGCAGCCGACGCTGGCAGCCGCCTCGCGGTGCTCCTTGGCGAGCGCGACGATGTGGCACTGGGGCTTGCCCTCGATGCGCAGCCCCGGGATGGCGTCCGAGAGCACCATCAGTTGCCTCCCGTTCACACGCAGCAGGACCACGTCCGGCTCACTGGTGGCTTCGGCGAGGGGCCCGTAGGTGATGACCTCGGCTCGTTCGGACACCGCCGGGATGCTCCCGAACCCCGCTGCGTCGACCCAGCCCGACTCGAGCAGCGTCGCGACGTCGCCGTTGCCTGCCACGTCCTCCAGCGTCGCGAGCCCGTGGGTGTAGCGACCCACCGAGCAGTTGCCGTGGTCCTCGGGAACCGTGGTGAAGGTGCGCTCGGCCGCGTGCACCCAGAAGACGCAGCCCGCGGGCACCCGCCCCGATCGCCCGTCGGGCGAGGGCTCGGACAGGGGGGCGTCGAATGCGCGAGCTCCCTCGGGCGCGGCTTGGTCGAACGAGATCGCGATCGGCGGCACGGCCAGATGGAGGGTGGCCGACAGAGCCTCCGAGAGCGACCTCCATTCGCCGGCTCGGTCGCGGGTACGAGCTCGCTCGGTCATGGCACCTCCTCCTGGGTTCGCACCATCCTCGACCGCCCCCGCCCGGCGCACAAACGGCCTGCAGAACGGTAAACGGGCGGAGCTCAGCCTGCCAGGAAGCTCAGCCGGACACGGCGACGCGGGTTGTCTGCGTTGGTGTCGACGAGCACGACCCTCTGCCAGGTGCCGAGCGCGGGCCGGCTGCCGATCACCGGCAGCACCAGGGACGGGGACACGAGCACCGGCAGCAGGTGGTCCGCGCCGTGTCCGGTCGCACCGTGGCGGTGGCGGTAGCGCTCGTCGCGCGGCAGGAGACGATCCAGCGCCGCGACGAGGTCCTCCTCCGATCCCGAGGCGGTCTCCATCAGCGACAGGCCCGCCGTGGCGTGCGGGGCGAACACCGAGCACAGCCCGTCCCCGCGCCCTTCGCAGAAGCGCTCGACCTCGTCGGTCAGGTCGAGCACGCTTCGGCGGGAGGTGTCGAGTTGGATCTCGGTCGTGTCCATGGACGCGAGCCTCTCGAAGACGACCGCCGCCTACCTGCTCGCCGGCAGCTTCTCCGCCCCCGCGAGCACGGCGGCGAAGAACTCGCGATCCAGCAGGGGCGTGTCGGCCAGGAAGAGCTTGCCGTAACGCTCGAAGTACATGAGCTGCTTGCCGAGCAGGAAGGTGGCGCGGTCGAACTCCGAGGCGACCCCTCCGCCGGCCTCTGCTGCGCGCCGCAGCTTGCGCTGTGCCCTCAGGCGCCGCAGCACCGTGCGCACCGACCAGTCGTGCGCCTCGATACCCCGGGCCTTTGCCAGCTGCGCCTGCGGGGCGGTGATGATCTCCGAGAGGCTCACCTCGCCGAACGGGCGAGTCAGGATCGGCTCGATCACGGAGCGGACGAACCCGGCGAGCTGGGCGTCGTCGAGCCCCAGCGCGTCTCGCATCTGGGGGCCGTAGGTGCGCACGAGGTGCGCCGCCACGTCGTCCCAGGCGGCATCTTCGCCGAGCACGGCCTCGAGCATCCGCACGAAGAAGCGGTGAGTGGCCGGGTCCAGACGTCCGACGATCCCCCAGTCGAGGACCCCTATTCGTCCGTCGCGCAGAAGGAAGAGATTGCCGGCGTGCACGTCGCCGTGGAACGCCCCCCACCTGACGGTCGTGAGCATGAAACCGCGCACGACCTGCTCGAGCAGCGGGGCCGGGTCGACCCCGTACTCGGTAGCTGCGGCGAGGTCGTCTATCGGCACCCCGTCGAAGAGCTCCATGGTGAGCACGTTTCGCCCCGAGAGCTCGGCGACGACCTCGGGGACGGCGATCTTGGGCAGGTCGACCTCGGAGAGCAGCCGCCGGAAGTGCGTCATGGCCCTCGCCTCGTTGCGCAGGTCGAGCTCCTCTCCGATCTGCTCGCGGAACCCGTCGAGCATCTGGAGCAGCGACCCGGCGGCCTGGTCCCCCGTGTGCCTCGCCACGAGCTCCACCAGCGGCTGGAGCAGGTCGAGGTCGGTGGCGACCAGCGCGTCCACCCCCGGGCGCAGGACCTTCACCGCGACCTGTTTGCCGTCGGCGAGGCGCGCCCTGTGCACCACTGCGATGGAGGCCCGCCCTATGGGCTCGGGATCGAAGTCGCGGTAGGCGTCGCCGATCGCCATCCCGAGGTCCTCCTCGACGATGCTCCGAACCTGCGCGAACGGGACCGCCGGGCCGGTGTCCAGGCACGAGCGGAACTCGTCGGAGAGGCCGGGGCCGAACAACCCTGGAGCCGAGGCGATCAGCTGGCCGAACTTCATGTAGGTGCCGCCGAGGTCCTCGAACGTCCGGCGAAGGGGCCTGGCGAGCTCGGTTGCGGGTAGAGGTCCTCTGCGAGCGTGGCGCACCTGACGAAGGGCCTGGCGCCCGAAGTGCCTGGTGGTCACCAGGCCTATCGTCCGCCCCCTGCGCAGGAGCTGGCGCCGGGTGGGCCTGGGCAGGGCTCTCGGGAAGACCCGTGGCACGCTCTCGTCTCCGGCCGGCGAGGGGCCGTGATCGGCTCCTGCGCGCCGGGCACTACGGGGAGCGGTGAGTGCCATAGGGGAGGTCAGTGTCCCACGGCGACGAAGGTGCGTCCGCCCCGGCCGCTAGCTTCGGGCGCGATGCCGGAAATTTCGGTCGAGCCACAATCGAAGGCCCAGTCGCAGTCGGAGTCGGAGTCGGAGTCGGAGTCGGAGTCGGAGTCGGAGTCGACGTTCCTCGTCGAGGTGCGCGACGGCAAGCACAGGACCAGCCACGTGGTGAAGGTGCCGCGTGGTCTGCGAGCCGAGCTCGGCTGCGATCGGGTGCCGACCGTCGAGCTCGTGCGCGCCTCGTTCGAATTCCTGCTCGAGCGCGAGCCCGCCACGTCGATCCTGCGCAAGTTCGAGCTACCTGTGATCGCCGACTACTTCCCCGAGTACCCCGAGGAGATCGGCCGGCGCCTCAGCCGCTGACGGACCAGGCAGGCGGGATCGTGCCGGGCCCTCTCACCGAGCACGCGAGCGTGGAGGAGCTCATGCCCGAGGCCGCCAGCGCAGGCAGCTCCGGGAAGGTCGGGTGGCGCGCGGCCATCGCCTTCATGTCAAGGAAGTCGGTGAGGTCGTTGGCGTTGGCGTCCCGGTACGTGAGAGCCGGGAGGTTCCACTTGCGCTCGACCATGGCGAGTATCGATGTGTGGTCGTGGACCACGCTCGTGACGTAGTTCCGCCTGGCGTAGGGAGAGACCACGATCGAGGGGACCCGGAAGCCGTAATGCGCGAAGCCGTCGTAGGCGGACTCACCTGGCGCTACGACCGGGGGGACGAGGTCGGGAGCGAGGGCTACCGGCGGTGGCACGTGGTCGTAGTAGCCGCCATGCTCGTCGTAGACCACCACGAGAAGCGTCTTTTCCCACGCCGGCGAGCTGCCTACGGCCTGGACGACCTTGGACAGGCAGGCCTCCCCCACGACGATGTTCTGGGGGTTCTCCTGCGACTGGGTGCTGTAGTCGGGGTCGAGGAGGCAGAAGCCCGGCAGGTTGCCCGAAGCCGCGTCGGAGAAGAAGTCGTCGAAGGTCTTCTTCTGGGCGAAGTTCAAAGCGTCGTCGAAGGGATAGAGCTCGGCGGTCGCACCCGTCGGAAAGCTGTACGCGTAGTCGGCCCAGCTGATCCCGTACTCCGAGAGCCGGTCGAAGATGGTGCCGTTGGCAGGCGTGGCCAACAGGGCGTCCTGCGCGGCGTTGCCGATGCTGGGCGAGGTGCTGATGTCGTCGGTCATGCCGCTGGAGGTGGCTGCTATCAGGTAACGGCGGTTGGGATCGGTCTGGCCGAGCACCGAGCAGAACCAGCGGTCGCCGACGGGGAAGGTCTCGGCGAGGCTGTAGGTAAAGGGCAGGTCGCGTGCGGTCCAGTAACCCATGGCCACGGGACCGCTCGGCGAGATGACGAAACCGTCGTTGGCCCCTCCTGCGTACTGGATATGGGAGGCGGCCCACTCCTGGCTCGGCTTCGAGGACAGCTGGCAGGTGGTCGGCATCGGAAAGGCGTGCTGGACTCGACCGTCGCCGTACGGGTTCGAAGCGGTCGGCAGCCCGTTGGCGCCGATCTTGAAACCGTCGCCCCTGGGGCGCTGGCCCCTCCCCCGGCCGAGCATGCCGAGGAAGTTGTCGTAGGAGTGGTTCTCCATCATCAGCACGACGATGTGCTCGACCTGCGGCATCGTGTCGGTGCCCGCGGACAGCGTCGGAAACGGCAGCGAGCCCGGCTCCCGAAGCACACTGCGGCCGAGGACCGCGAGAGCTTCGGTAGTGCCGTCGCTCGCCGGTGACGCCCTCAACGCGCCGAGGTCGGCTGCAGCCCGTGGCGACCGGGCCACACGGGTCCCGGACGCGCCGGTGCCGAGCTGCCGCCAGAGCCGGCCGCCGAGCACACCGGCCGCGAGCGCGCCCGCACCGCCGGCGAGAAGCTCGCGTCTGGTGATCTTGCCTTCGTTCATGGGTCCGAACGCGTCTCCTCTCCTCCCCATGCGAATTTCTCGTGGGTTCGGACGCGCCCGGCATCAAGGCCCGGAGCCGCACGCCCAAGATAGGAACGGCCAGGGTGCCGTGCCCTCACGGGCCGGGGGGCTCGGGCCAGGGGGCGCACCCCGGGAGGCGACGGGATGCCGGGCGTTTGAACAAGGCGCTCGGTACGTCCGTATCCTGAGCGCCATGAGAATGCCGACTTCACTCCAACTGTCCCGGCGCCGGTCCTGGCTGCCGGCCAAGAGCACCCTGTCAGCCGGCGCAGTCGCCATCGGGCTGACCCTGGGCGCGGCCGCATGCAGCTCGTCCCCGACGAACTCCACCGGGTCCACCGGGTCGACCGGCGCCGGCGCCGCGTCCACCACTTCCTCGCCCGCGGCCTCCTCGTCGAGCGCGACCGTGAAGGTCGACGACAACGCGACCTTCGGCAAGATCCTCGTCAACAGCGCCGGAATGGCGCTGTACACCTTCAGCGGCGACGTCGGGCACAACGGCATGAGCCAGTGCACCGGCGGCTGCCTCCAGGCGTGGCCGGCGCTGACAGTGGCGGCCGGGAAGTCACCGACCGCCGGCCCGGGGGTGACGGGAACGCTCGCGGCAGTAATGCAGTCCGGCGGCGCCGACCAGGTGACCTACAACGGGCTACCGCTGTACACGTTCGTGCAGGACAGCGCGGCAGGCGAGGTGACCGGCAACGGCTCGCAAGGGTTCTCGGTGGCCAAGGTCTCCGGATCGGGTTCGTCCGGTGGGAGCTCTCCGTCCACGACGGCGACCACCTCGGGCGGCGGCGGGTATTGAGAGCATCGCTGGACGACCGAGCGCGCGGGCTGGTGCGCGGCGAATCGAGGACGCAGAGGGCGCTCCCGACGGGGCCGGGCGCTCGCCCGAGCGCCGCCACCGAACGGATGGACCGAGCGTGCACGGCGGAAGCCGCCGACGAAGCAGGGCTGGCCGCCGCTTTCGAGGCGCACGGAGGTGAGTTGTTCGGCTTCGCCCGCAGGGCCATGGACGACTCGGCCGCGGCGGAGGAGATCGTGCAAGAGACCTTCGCGAGAGCGTGGCGCTCGAGGCATCGCTTCGACCCGGACCTAGGCACGTTGCGGACGTGGCTCTTCGCCATAGAGCGCAACTTGGTGATCGACCAGGCGCGCTCGCGCGCAGTGCGCAGGACCGATCCGCTCACCGACGACATGGTGGCCGACGGCGACGACGTGGAGCAGGCCATGGTCGGCTGGCAGGTGGAGGAGGGGCTGAGGCGGCTGCGCGCGGAGCACCGCCAGGTGGTCCTCGAGACCTACTACCGGGGGCGCTCGAGCCGCGACATCGCCTATGAGCTCGGCATCCCCGAGGGCACGGTGCGCAGCCGGCTGTTCTACGCCTTGCGCTCGTTGCGCCTCGCGCTCGAAGAGCTGGGGTGGGAACCGTGAGCGCGCAGGACTGCGAGCACTACCGCGCCCAGAGCGCGTACGCGGCGGTCGGCATGCTGCCAGAGGCCGAACACGTCGGGCTGCGCGCGCATCTCGAGGGCTGCCTGTATTGCAGAGACGACTCGGCCGAGCTCGACCAGATCTCCGCGCTCTTGGTGCGGGCCGATCCCGACCACCTCGAGAGACCGGAGATGCCCCCGAGCCTCGCGCCGGCCGTGCTCGGGAGGCTGCACGCCGAAGCACGCCGAGAACGCACGGCGCGACTTTGGCGGCGCGGAGTGCTCCTCGCCGCCGCTGCGGCGGTGGTGGCGCTCGCTCTGGCGCTCTCGCTCGTCGGCGTCCCCGGGGGATCGAGCACCGGCCGGACCTTCTCGCTCACCGGCGAGCCGGGAGTGCACGCGACGGTACGGCTGAATTCCGAGGCATGGGGCACGTCGCTCGTGATCGACGAGACCGGACAGGTCCGTGGTCAGGTCCTATGGGTGTCGATGCGCACACGGTCGGGAAGTTGGTGGGAGGCCGGTACCTACCGCTCGGTGGCGGGGCGCAGCGTGCAGGTCGACCTTGCGTGCGCGCTCCCAATGTCCGAGATCACCTCGGTGTGGGTGCGCGACTCCGCGGGCCACTTCGTCCTGCACGCTTACGTCTCCTGAGCGGCGAAGCCCTACCCGCCTCGACTCGCGGCCCCGCGCGTGATCTGATCTCTACGGGTCCCCGAGTGTCCGAGGGGCACCGAGAAAGGCGCGACGAACATGAGCGTGATGAAGCGACTGTCGGGCATCGTCCAGGCCAAGGCCAACAAGGCGCTGGACAAGGCGGAGAACCCCGCCGACATGCTCGACCTCACTTACGAGAAGCAGCAGGAGAACCTGACCAAGGTCCGCAGGGCGCTGGCGGACGTGGCCACGGCCAAGAAACGCCTGGAGCTGCAGGCGACGGAACTGCAAGGGCAGGCGCAGAAGCTCCAGGACCAGGCCAAGCAGGCCCTGGCGCAAGGCAACGAGGACCTCGCCCGTGAGGCGCTCTCTCGGCGAGCGTCGCTCGCCGAGCAGCTCCAGAGCCTCGGGACTCAGCACCAGCAGGTGGAGCAGCAGCAGCAGCAGCTCGAGACCACGTCCAAGCGCCTCCAGACACAGGTCGAGGCGTTCCGGACGAAGAAGGAGACCTTGAAGGCCAGCTACACCGCCTCCAAGGCGGAGGCCGGGATAGGCGAGGCCGTCTCTGGGATATCGGAGTCGATGGCGGACGCGGGCATGACCCTCGACCGGGCGCAAGACAAGATCGCCCAGATGCAGGCGCGCGCAGGCGCTGTGGACGAGCTGATCGACACCGGAGCGCTCCCCGACGCCCTCGGAGGAGGCGACGACATCGACCGCGAGCTCGCTGCGACCGCACAGCAGAGCCAGGTGGACTCCGAGCTCGCGGCCCTCAAGGCCCAGGTCGGCGCAGGTTCACCGGGTGGAGGGGAGCTCGGCGCAGGCGGAGTCGCTCCCGGCGGCGGGGCCGCTCCCGAAGCGGACGGCGCCCCAGGGTCCCCCGACGGGGGGACGCCCGCACCAGGCGGGACCTCGTGATCGTTCGCATCCTCGGAGAGGGCCGCTACGAGGTCCCGGACGCGGACATGGGTGGTGTCGAGCGTCTCGACACAAAGCTGGTCGAGGCCATGGACAAGGGCGACGAGAAGTCCTTCGCCGAGACCCTCGTGAAGCTCGTGGGCGAGGTCCGCCGGACCGGGAAGCTCCTGGCCCCCGACGACCTGCGCACCTCGGAGCTGGCGGTGCCCCACGAGGGCTCGACGCTGGGCGAGGTGAGCGCGCTGCTGGCCGAGGGAGGAAGCTAGGAGCGAACGCCGAGAGGGGTCAGGAAGCTGCGCCCTCTGCGGCAGACAAGAGCCCCACCAACTCGGCGAGCTCCTCCGATGCGAGCACACCGAGCGTGCGGGCCATCTCGGAGTCGGTGAGCGCCTCCGCCCGGTCCCACTCCGGGCGATGCGGCTCGGCATCGGGATCCGGTTCCCCCCATCCGAACAGACCCGCCATGTACGGGGTGTGCACCATCACCGCGTCACGCGGGTCGAGGCCCGCTGCCAGCACCGCGGCCCCGTGGAGCCCTCCGCGAAGCTCGCGCAGCAGGTTGACCCGGTGCAGGGCCAGGGCCTTGTCGTCCTCCGGCTCGGGCAGGTCCGCCCACGCGGCGAACAGGGGCAATGCTGCCGGTGAGGCCGAGCGCACGACGCGGCCGCAGAGCTCCGCGAGGCGCGCGTAGTCCACGCCGTCGGCTAGGTGCGACGCGGCCCAGGTCGACGAGCAGCCGGCGAAGGCGTTGGCGGCGTCCACCCTTCCCATCACCTTCTCCGTGCGCGCCCAGGCCTCGCAGACCGTCTCGGGGTTGAAGAAGACGAAGGCGGCAGCGACGACCGCGCCGCATGTGTCACCGAGCGCGCCTCCACGTCCCGCGAAGTAGAAGTCCACCCCGTCGAAGCCGAGCTCTCCCCCGCGGGCGTAGGTGGCACCGTCCATCATGAAACGGGCGGGGAGCCCGACTATCGCCCCGGCGCTGTCGCGGGCGGCCTGCGTCGCATCCATGACGTTCCCCCTGTCTCGGGCGACCGGCCTGACGTCGGACCTCGCCGGTGCACCGCCCTTGGGTGAGGGTGCATACATCGGTGGTGGAGCCCGGCGCAAGTGTGCGAGGCTCCTCCGATGGGTTTCGCCAGAGCCGAGATCGACATCGCCAAGCCGCCCGACGAGGTGTGGGCCGTCGCCGGGGACTTCGGCGCGCTGGCGGATTGGATGCCCGGCGTGGAGTCCTGCGTGGAGGACGGCGACGACCGGATCCTGAAGATGCTCGGGATGACGGTCACCGAACGGCTGGAGAGCCGCGACCCCGAGGCACGCTCGATCGTCTACGCCATCGTCGGAGGTGTGCCGGTCGGCAACCACCGCGCCACGATCACGGTCTCCGAGACGGCGGCCGGGTCGCACGTGACCTGGGACGTGGAGGTCGAGCCCGACGAAATGACCGACTTGATGCACCAGACGTACCAAGGGGCCCTTCAAGCGCTCGGCAAGCACCTCGGCGGCTGACGAGCGCTACCGGCTGCGACTAAGCAGAGGTCGGGAGCGCGTCCACGTCGCGCAGGCGCTGCGCCAAGGACTCGAGGAGCTTTCGCACGACCGGTTGCGCCTTGCGCAACAACTTGACCAGATCGCGGCGGTCCAGCTCGAGGACCTCCAGGTCGCTCGTCGCCGTCACCGTGGCGGAGCGGGGCTCTCCGTCGATGAGTGACAGCTCCCCCACCACGTCTCCGGGGCCGAGCGTCGCCAGGCGTCTCCCGTCGCGGGTGACCTCGGCGCGGCCCGAGGCGATCACGAAGGCGATGCCGCCGGTCGCTCCCTGACGGGTGAGCACCGTGCCCTTCTCCAGGCGCGTCGGAACGGTCAGGGCAGCCACCTGGGCAAGCTCGCGCTGGTTGCAGGCGGAGAAGAGGGGCATGCCCGAAAGCAGCTCGATCCTGCGAGCGCGGCTCCAGGTCCCGGGCATCTACACCATCCTTCTGGTCTGGCCTTCTGGTCTGGCCTTCTGGTCTGGCCTTCTGGTCTGGCCTTCTGGTCTGGCCTTCTGGTCTGGCCTTCTTGTCTGGCCTTCTTGTCTGGCCTTCTTGTCTGGCCTTCTTGTCTGGCCTTCTTGTCTGGCCTTCTTGTCTCGATGCCGCCGGCCGTGGACTTCTGTCCAGGGCCGCCGGCGGGGGCCACCATACCGAAGCGGGACCGGCCCGACCGGGGACAGGGACCAGACCGCAGGCAGGTGGTGGCTGGCCGGCAGCGCACGACATGCCCAACTAACGAAAAACGATGCGGAAGGAAGTGCACGAGGCCCCGTTACCCGGCTGGAAGGCGTGCTTACGCGGTAGTAAGCCTGTAATTGGGAATTAAAGTGGTATGCGGGCACCTCGGGGGAGGCGACCCGAAACCCGGTGCTGGGGTGGGGGACCGAAGAGGGCGGCCACCGACGTAGGTGGAACGCCTCCGGATGCGAGCGGCAGCAGGGGGAGGCATGCGGAAGATGTTGGGTGAACGGTCCCATCGCTCTAACGGACGGGGGCGCCGCCGGTTGCGCTGGGGGTTCGCCGCCGTCTCGTCCGCCCTGACAATCGCCGGAGGGCTGATCCTCTCCGAGTCTTCCGGCGCCGGCGCCGACACCGGCTCCGCCTCCAACGCCACCCAGGGAAGCTCCTTCGCCCAGTACCTGCAGGTCACCCCCCACGAAGGATCGCTGGCGGTGGGCGCAGTGTTCGGCGAGGCTCTCGCGGGCCACACCAACACGTTCTCGAAGGCTCAGTCCCAGGGCCTCGACCTCGGGGCGGTGGGAGTGTCGATGCGTGGCTACAACTGCAACATGCCGCCCAACCAGTACGTGTACAACGCGGTGCCGCAGCCGCTCATCGCCGAGTCCGGGAGCCCCGGGGCCGCCCAGGGCCAGACGCAGTCGCCGAGCATGTCCGACTACGGCGCGACCGAGTACGCGCTCGCCAACGACAACCCCTACAGCGAGTCCGATACCAGCTTTGCCGGACCGCTGGCCGACCCCACCAACGCCTTTGTCGCCAACGGACTGCACACCAAGAGCTGGTCCGGTGAAGTCAACGGGGTGCCCGAGGCGGGAGCCACCTCCGACATCTCGCAGCTCACCATCGGCGGCACGGTAGTCCTCGACGGGCTGGACTGGTCAGCGGTCTACCCGACCGACGGGTCGACGCCGCCGAGCGGCTCGTTCACTGTCGGCAAGGTCGTCATAGGTGGGGCCGCGCTGCCCAGCAGCGCCAACCTGTCCGCGGTCCAGAGCGCTATCAACGCGGTCCTGACCAAGGTGGGTCTGGAGGTCCAGATGCCCCAAGTGACGGTCTCCCAGGGGACGCAGTACGTGACGCCGCTCGAGGTCCAGGTGGTGCCGAACAGCACCCGCGACTCTGTGCTCGACCCGGCTATCGTCGCCCTCCAGCCCAACTACTACCAGATAGCGAACGGGCTCGAAAACGGCTTCGGGAGCGACAAGCCCCCGTTGTCCTCGCTCGGCGCCGCCGAGTCCACCCCGCAGGGCCAGCAGCTCGCCGGGTACATCTGTGAGAGCGACACGCCGATCACGGTGGCGGACATCACCGTGGCGGCGTTCGACGGCGGCGGGTACTTCAACGCCGCGCTCGGCGGAGTCAACGCGAGCAGCTCGGCGCTGCCCTCCAATAACTACAGCCTCTCCGCGCTCGGGCTGGGCGACTTGAACGTGGCCGGGTCGAGCCAGTTCATCCCGGGCACTCTGGGCACCGATGGCACACCCGGTTCGCCCGGGAGCAGCGGGCTCGGGTCCTCGCCTTCGGGCGGCCCGAGCTCGCCGGGGACGTTCTCGAAAAGCGCGGCGCCCGCTAGTGCGACGCGCGGCGCCAAGGGCAGCGTGGCCGGGGGCCCGTTGCTCGCGGCCGGGCTCGGCGGGCTTGGGCTGATGGGGCTCCTGGCCGAGGCCGACCGGCGCAAGATGCGTGTAGCGCAGCGCGTCGTGCAATTCGAGGAGTGACCTCTTGACCGATCCGAGCAGCCCCACCAACGGCTCAGGCCGCCCGCCCACAGGTGCGTTCCCAGTCACGAGCCGGCTGCTTCGTGGTTACGCGCCCGCGGCGGTCCTCGTGGCGGTGGTCGCGCTCATCGCCATCCTCGTGCCGTCCAAGGCAAACACTGCCGCCACAACCGCCGGCGGCTCGGGTACGGGGCGCGCGTACGGGGCCGGCTCCACCGGTGGTGCCGGCTCGACCGGCACGACGGTCGCCCCCGGCCAGGTCGCCAGCGGCGGCAGCTCCGGCAGCGCGGGGAGCGCCGGGAGCACCGTCAACACCCCGGGCAAGGTGGAGGCCTGCAGCGGCCAGACCCTGCAGGTCCCCGGCGACCCCTACTCGCCCCCGTGCGAGACTTTCTCCGGGTCCAACGGCGGGGCGACGGCGACCGGGGTGAGCGGCAACACCATCACCGTCACTGCCAGGCTAACGACCGACCAGAGCTTCCAGCAGACCCTCGCCCAGCTCGCCGGTGCACAGCTCCAGGACACCAACGCCGACAACCAGCGCACCCTCAACGCCATGGCCGAGTACTTCAACACGCACTTCCAATTCTACGGCCGCAAGATCGTGATCAAGTACTTCACCGGCCAGGGCTCGCTGTCCGCCGAGCTACAGGGCTACGGCCAGGCCCAGGCCGAGGTCGACGCCAAGACCGCGCAGTCCAACGGGTCGTTCGCCGACCTCACCGCCGAGTCCGAGCCCTACTCCACGGCGCTGTGGAACGACGGGATCATGGGCTTCGGCGACCCGTACATGCCCAACTACTGGCACGAGCAGCACGCCCCCTACGACTGGTCACTCGCCACCGACGGGACGGACCTCGCGACCGACGTGGCCAACTACGCAGTGCAAAAGCTCTGCCCGCAGGGCACCCCTGCCGCCTACGCCGGCGGCAGCCTCAAGAACGCGCCTCGCAAGTTCGCCGGCATCGCCCCTCAAAACGAGCTCTACCAGGTGTCGGCCCAGGTCTTCTCTCAGATCATGGAGGCCCACGGGTGCCAGGTGACCAACTTCCAGTACACCCTCGACCTCGGCACCGAGTCGCAGCAGGCGGCCAACCTCGTGGCGCAGCTCAAGGCCGGCGGGTACACCACGATCCTGTGTGGCTGTGACCCCATCTTCCCGGTGTACCTCTCCGGCCAGGCCGCCCAGCAGAGCTACCTGCCCGAGTTCGTCGAGATCGGTGCCGCCCTCGTCGACCAGGACTACGTGGGCCAGCTCTACAACCAGCAGTTCTACTCCCACGCCTTCGGCATCAGCCCCAACGAGGCCACGGTCCCGTACGCCCAGACCCTGGGCTACGCGGCCTACGAGGCGGGGTGCCAGGCCGACTCGTCGATCTGCAACGGCCAGGGCCCGTCGTACTTCGTCCCCCTCATCTACCTCCAGATGGACATGCTCGCCATCGGCATCCAGATGGCGGGCCCCAACCTCACGCCTGCGACCTTCCAGACCGGGATGTACGCCTACCCGCCCAAGCTGGGCCCAGCCGGGCTGTGGGGCTTCAGCACCACCCAGCACACGATCCCCAACGACTTCCGTGAGGTCTGCTGGAGCCCCACCACGGTCTCCCCGTTCAACGGTAAGCAGGGGGCCTACATCCAGACCTCCGACCAGCGCTGGACGGCCAGCACGATCCCGAAGGGGCCTCCGGGCTGCCCCATCCCGGCGTCGTGAGCCCGACCAGGTGAGCACTGCGGCGGCGACGCTCCAGTCGACGTTGCGCTCCGTGCTCGAGCGCTGGCTCGGGCTGTCGATGAGGCTCAGGGTCGCGTCGGCCATAGGCGCCATCGTCGCCGCCTACTTCGTGGCGCTCGAGATCACCGGCGGTTCCCACGGGTGGGTGCACCGGCACGCGCCGATCGGCTTCATCCTCGTGGGTGTCGTGTACGGGTCGGTCAACGCGCTCGGGGCGATGGGGCTCATCCTCGTGTACCGGGCCAACCGCTTCATCAACTTCGCCCACGTGGCCCTCGGGAGCATGGTCGGCGTGCTGGCCATCGGGTTGGTGAAGGTGCACGGGCTCAACTACTGGATCGCACTGCCCTTGGCGGTGGTGGTGGGCGGCATGGTCGGGGCGCTCACGGAGGTGACCACGATCCGGCGGTTCCGCAACTCCCCACGGCTCGTGCTGCTCGTGGCGAGCATCGGCCTGGCACAGGTGTTCGGGAGCTTCGAGCTGATCGGCTCGACCCACGAGGGCTTCACCGCTCTGACTGGCGCCTTCTCGCCGCCGTTCAACGTCTCGCTCACGATCGACGTCTACACCTTCCACAGCGCGGAGATCCTGGCGGTGCTGGTCGTGCCGCTAGTGATCGCCTTCCTGGCTTGGTTCCTGCTGAAGACCAACGCCGGGATAGCGGTGCGCGCGGCCGCCGAGAACAACGACAAGGCGCTGCTCCTCGGCATCCCGGTGCGGCGCCTCGCCACGATCGTGTGGGCCATCGCCGGCGCACTGGCGGTGCTCACCTACATGCTGTCCGCCCCGTTCGAGGGGGTGAAGCCGGATCTGGCCACCAACTGGCCGGTCACGTTCCTTCCTATCCTCGCCATAGCGGTCGTGGCCAGGATGGAGTCGCTGCCGCTGGCCGTCGGGGCCGGTATCGGGCTCGGCATCATGGAGGCGATCGTCCGCTGGAACTCGACCGGCAACCCGGCGATCATCTACCCGATCTACCTCGCCGTCGTGGTGGTCGCCCTCCTGGCACAGTCAGGCAAGATCTCGCGTGCCCAGGAGTCCGGCGCGTCGTCGTGGTCCGCCGTGGGGGCGCTGAAGCCGATACCGGCGGAGCTGCGCAGGCTGCCCGAGGTGGTCTGGTCGCGGCGCGCGCTGCTCGTGGCGGTGGCCGTGGCCTTCGTCTGGGTCCCCCACTCCTGGGGAGCGGCCGACCAGTTGCTGGCGGGGTTCGCCATCGTCTGGGCGATCGTCGGCGTGTCGTTGGTGGTGCTCACGGGATGGGGAGGACAGATCAGCCTGGGCCAGATCGGCATCGCCGGGGTGGCTGGCATGGTCGCAGGCAACATGGTCGCCCACTTCAACAGTGACTTCTTCTTCGTCATGGCGATGGCCGGGGTGACGGGCGCCACTGTCGCCCTGCTGATAGGGCTTCCGGCACTCCGGATCAAAGGGCTCTTCCTTGCGGTGACGACGCTCGCGTTGGCGGTCGCGCTCGACCAGTACTTCCTCAACCAGGCGGTGCTGCCGCAGCTCATCCCGATCAACGGCGTGCCCAGGCCTCTGCTCCTACAGCGGTTCGACCTGCGCAGCGAGTATCAGATGTACCTCGTGTGCCTGCTGTTCCTGGGGCTGGCCATCCTCGCGACCGTAGGCCTGCGCAAGGCGCGCGCCGGCCGGGTGCTCATCGGGACCAAGGACAACGAGCGAGCCGCGGCTGCCGCATCGGTATCCACGGTCAAGATAAAGCTGGCGGGCTTCGCAGTGGCCGGGGTGATCGCCGGGATGGCCGGCGCTCTAGACGTGCTGCTGCTCCAGGCCCTCAACCCGGGGAGCTTCCCGCCGGTCGACAGCGTGACCGTCTTCGGCTACGCGGTCATCGGCGGGCTCGGGTCGGTCACCGGGGTGCTGATCGGCGTGCTCACTTTCAAGTACCTCGAGTCGATCACCGCCCTCGGGCAGGTCCACCAGGCCATCAGCGGGGCGGCGATGCTCTGGGTCCTCTCCGTGCTCCCGGGAGGCCTCGGCCAGGTCCTGTACAGCGTGCGCGACCGGATCCTGCGCGTCGTGGCCGACCGTCGCGGGATCCTCGTCCCGAGCCTCGTGGCAGACAAGCGCCAGGTGGCCGGGGAGGCCGGCAGGCCCGACGATCTCCTGAGCGCCCTGGCCGCGGGCAACGGCTCCCAGGTCGGTGCACACGCGGAAGGCGACGGCGCTGCCGAACACCCGGTCGAGCTGGAGGTGGGTGGATGAGCCCCTTCTCGCTGCACACCTCTCGTCCTCGTGATGCCTCAGGTACTGAGCCGGGCGCCACCGCTGCGGGCACCGTCACTGAGCAGGCCGCCACCACCACGATCGACTCCACCGCCGAGACCCCGGCGGTCACCCCGGCATATTCCGACGGCAAGCTGCTGTCGTGCAAAGGGATCGACATGGCCTACGGGTCGGTGCAGATCCTGTTCGGGGTCGACTTCGACGTGGAGGTCGGCGAGCTGGTCGCGTTGCTCGGCACGAACGGCGCGGGGAAGTCCACGCTGCTGAAGGGGATCTGCGGCCTCGTGCGGCCCAAGCGCGGCACGGTGACGTTCAAGGGGGAGGACATCACCAAGCTCCCGGCGGACGTCACGGCACGGCGCGGCATCTCGCTCATGCCCGGCGGCAAGGGGGTGTTTCCCACCCTGGCAGTAGCGGAGAACTTGAAGATGGCGGCGTGGCTGATCCGCGACGACCATGCGAGGGTCGAGGCAGCCCGCGAGGAGGTGCTGTCCCTCTTCCCGATCCTCTCGGACCGCTACCACCAGATGGCGGGCAACCTGTCGGGGGGCGAGCAGCAGATGCTCGCCCTGGCCTCGGCGCTCATGACCCGACCCGAGTTGCTCATGATCGACGAGCTCTCTCTCGGGCTCGCTCCCACGATCATCGGCCAGCTGCTCGAGGTGGTGGAGGAGGTGCACAGGCGAGGGACGACCGTCTTGATCGTCGAGCAGTCCGTCAACGTGGCCCTCAACCTCGCCAAGCGGGCGGCCTTCATGGAGAAGGGAGAGGTGCGCTTCGAGGGCCCCACCGCCGAGCTGCTCGAGCGTCCCGACATCCTCAGGTCGGTGTTCATCGCCGGGGCATCCGCTCTCTCAGACGATGGCTCCGCGCCCGCCTCCGGCAACGGGCAGGCCCTCGAGCACGACCAGCCGCCCGAGCAGTCCGCGCAACAGCCGATGGCGCTTGGGTCCGGGGAAGACGCCTCGCCACGCGTGGACCCGGACGCCAAGCCGGTGCTCGAGTGCAGGCAGGTCGTGAAGACCTTCGGGGGCATCACCGCGGTCGACCACGTCGACTTGGCCGTGCGCCCGGGAGAGATCGTGGGACTGATCGGGCACAACGGGGCGGGCAAGACCACGTTGATGGACTGCATCTCGGGATTCTTGGAGATCGACCACGGCCGCGTAATGCTGCGGGGGGTCGACGTCACGGATTGGCCCGCGAACGTCCGTGCGCACAGCGCACTCGGGCGCTCGTTCCAGGACGCCCTGCTGTTCCCGACGCTCACCGTGGCAGAGACGATCGCCGTCGCACGCGAGCGGCACATAGAGAGCCGTGACATGTTCGCGGCGGCGCTGCAGCTTCCGGCCTCGTACGAGTCCGAGCTCGCGGTGGCAGAGGCCGTGGACGAGCTGATCGAGCTGATGGGCCTCGGCGCCTACCGCGAGAAGCTGACCGGTGAGCTCTCGACCGGCACGCGCCGCATAGTCGACCTGGCCTGCATCATGGCGCAGGACCCGAAGGTGCTCATGCTCGACGAGCCCTCGGGGGGGATCGCCCAGAAGGAGACCGAAGCGCTTGGTCCGCTGCTGCGGCGTGTCCGGGAGAGAACCGGTTGCTCGATCCTGATCATCGAGCACGACATGCCGATGCTCAGCGCGTTGTGCGACCGCCTGGTCGCCCTCGAGCTCGGCGCGGTCATCGCCGAAGGCACACCCGCCGAGGTGCTCGCCCACCCGGCAGTGATCGCGTCCTACCTCGGCACCGACGAGGCCTCGATCAACCGCTCGGGAGCGCCTGTCGGATAAGAGCGCGGATAGGTCGACCGGACGAGTCGAGTCCTCCGCCTGGTGTCGAGCAACTGGCGGATTCTCGACTCCCCGATCGCCCACGCGCACATCTATCGGCTCGAACTCTTAGTCGGCTCCCTTGGCTACGAGCTCGCGCGCGCGGCTCTTCGCGGCGTCTGCCTCCCACCGCGCTTCTATGTTCCCGAAGCGCCACACGCAAAGTGCGACGGCCCACGTCACCACGAACACGCCCACGATCACGAAGCCCGCGGTGTTGATGTCGAAGCCGCCCATGAAGCTCCAGAACGAGCCCGAGAGGTGGAGCTCCGAACCGAAGAGACCCAGCAGCTCGATCGTCCCGATGACGAACGCCACGGCTACCGAGAGCCCCGTGATCACGAGGTTGTAGTACACCTTGCGGACCGGACGCGAGAACGCCCATCCGTAGGCGAAGTTCATGAAGCACCCGTCGATCGTGTCGAAGAGGCTCATGCCAGCGGCGAAGAGGATGGGCAGGCTCAGCACCGCCGAGAAGGGCAGCCCGCTCGCGACGGCGGTGCCCGAGACGACGAGGAGGGCCACCTCGGTGGCGGTGTCGAACCCCAACCCGAAGAGCACGCCGACCGGGTAGATCTTCCACGGGGTGTCGATCCGCCTGGCGAGGGACCCGAAGAACCGGTTCATGAGGCCGCGCTGGGAGAGCTGGCGCTCGAGCTCCTCCTCGTCGTAGCGGCCCTGGCGCATGTCCCGAAAGACGCGCACGACCGACATCAAGATCACGAGGTTCAGCGCGGCGATCACGTAGAGGAAGGCGCCTGACACGGATGTGCCCACCACGGTCGTGACCCTGTGGAACCCGGAGCCGGAGCTCGAGACCTGTCCGTCGAGCGCTCGTATCGAGAAGTTCAGCGCCACCGCGAGTACGAGTACGACGGTCGAGTGCCCGAGGGAGAAGAAGAAGCCGACGCTGAGAGGGCGTTTGCCCTCGGCCATGAGCTTGCGGGTGGTGTTGTCGATGGCCGAGATGTGGTCGGCGTCGAATGCGTGTCGCATGCCGAGCGTGAGCGCGAGCACCCCGGTCCCGATGCCGAAGACCTCGGTCCGCGACAAGCGGTAGTGGTGGGGGCTGGCACCGACCAGCAGGACGAGACCCAGCGCGAAGAGCCCGGCGACCACTGCGGCCATTGCCAGCAGGCGGGCCCGCTCGGCGGGGAGGAGGGCGCCGCGCAGCTTCGCCATCGGGCGCTCGGGCCGGTGCACCGACGGCATCGTAGCCTTCAAATGCGAGCTGATCGCAAATGCAATGAGCAAGCAGCACTGGGGCCGGGACTAGCCTGGGGAGGGTGAGCAAGCCGCTCGCCCCGCCCCCCGACCGGAGCCTCGCGATCTCCTCGGTCGAGGAGGTGCTGGCGCTGGTCCGAGCCCGCGGCGGGCGGGCGACCGCCTCTAGGCGGATCCTGCTGGAGGTCCTCTTCGAGGCAGAGGGCCACCTGAGCGCCGAGGAGCTGGCGCAGGCCGTGTGCGCACGGGCCCCCGACGTGCACATCTCGACCATCTACCGCAACCTGGAGGAGCTCCAGCGCCTCGGGGTGGTCGTCCACTCGCACCTCGGCCACGGCCCGGCCACGTACCAGCTCGCCGCTCTGGCCCACGCGCACCTCATCTGCGAAGCGTGCGGAGCCATGTTCGAGGCGCCCGACGAGCTGTTCACGTCGCTCGACCGGGCGGCGCGCGACCAACTCGGCTTCAGGATCGATCCCCACCACTTCGCCATCCTCGGGCGATGCGAGACCTGCGCATGACGGAGCTGCCGGCGCAAGAGCTGCGGGTGCTGGGGTGCCTCGTCGAGAAGGAGCTCACCACCCCGCAGCAGTACCCACTCACCCTCAACGCGCTCACGCTCGCCTGCAACCAGAGCTCGAACCGCTCCCCCGTCGTCGCCTACGACGAGCGATTCGTGGAAGCCGCCGTCACGAGCGCCAAGGCACGCGGGCTAGCGCGTTTCGTGCACCCGTCGCACGGGCGCTCCGCGATCCGCTACGCGCACAACCTCGGCGAGGTGCTGGGTCTGGACACGGGGCAGCTGGCGCTGCTCGCAGTGCTGATGCTGCGCGGCCCCCAGACCCCCGGGGAGCTGAGAGCGAGGACCGAGCGCATGGCCAGCTTCGAGACCCTCTCGGACTTGGAGCTCGAGCTGAGCGGGCTCTCGCAGAGGCCCGAGCCGCTCGTGGTCCGGCTCGGGCGCCAGCCAGGGCAGAAGGAGGACCGCTACGCCCACCTCCTCGGAGGGCCGGCCCCGCTCGCCGAGCCCCGCGAAGCGCGAGCGGTGTACAGCGACTCCGATGCCGGCCCGCTGCAGGACGTCTCTGCGCGTCCCGACCTCGAAGAGGCACTCGCCGAGCTGCGCGACGAGGTCGCGGACCTACGAAGGCAACTCGGGGAGCTTCGAGCACAGCTCGGTGACTGAAAGCGAGCCGGCACCGAGCGGAATGACAGGACGCGCGCACCGGTTGACGGAAAGGGTGCGTCAACTGTCGTCGCCCCGCCGGAGATGGTGGAAGGCAGCGCGAGCAGCCTTCTCGCTCACGCTCGTCGCGCTGGCAATCTACTTCCTGGCGGCACGCGCCCCCGAGATCCAAAATGCTTGGGGCCTGCTCGGACGATCGCAGCTTCGGTGGATCGGCGCGGCAGTCCTCTTCGAGGTGGCCTCCATGGTCGTCTTCGCCCGCATGCAGCGCGGCTTGCTCAGAGCGGGCGGGGTGTGGCTCCCGCTTCGGACGATGGTGGAGATAACCGTCGCAGGCAACGCGGTTTCCGCCACCCTTCCCGGCGGGGTCGCGTGGGCGGCCGCATGGGTGTTCGGCCAGCTCGGCAGGCGTGGCGTCGACCGGTTCCTACGAGTGTGGGTGTTCCTGGTGGCGGGGGCGGTGTCGAGCTTCGCCCTGTTCGTCGTCGTGGGCGGTGGGGTGTGGCTAGCGGGGAACCACGGCCCGGTGGCGAGCCTGCGCTGGGCGGTGCTCGTGATGGCGATGATCCCGGTGGCAGCGCTGCTGCTCTACCCTGCTCGCTCGACGAAGCCGGTCCGCCAGCTCGGGCGCATCGCCGCGCAGCTCAGCTCGAGCGCGCCGGGGGGCAGGTGGATCTCGAGGACCACGAGCTCTCTGTTCCGCCGGATCGAGGCGGTGCACTTGAGCCCCGCCGGCTGGGCGGAGGTGCTCGTGCTGGCCTTGCTCAACTGGCTCTACGACTGCGCCGTGCTGATCATGAGCCTGCTGGCGCTCGGCGTGCCGGTGCCATGGCGAGGGATCTTCGTCATCTACGGGGTCACCCAGATAGCGGCCGCCCTCCCGATCACCCCGGGAGGGCTCGGGGTCGTGGAGGGGAGCCTCGCGGCGCTGCTCCACGCATACGGAGTGTCGACCGACCAGGCGATCGCGACGGTCATCCTCTACCGGCTGGTGAGCTTCTGGGGGCTCGTGCCGATCGGGTGGGCTCTGTGGGTCTCGCTCGACCTGCTGCAGCGGCGCGGGGTCCGCAGGCGAAGGGCGCATCCCTGGGCCTTCCACCACCACCACGGCAAGCCTGCAACCGTCGCCGCTCCCGAAACGCGCGTGCTGCTGCCGGAGCCGTCCCCGTGCGAAGGTTGCCCCGAGGAGGTCGAAGAGCCCCCGAGGCAGGTCGCGCTGGCGCGCCGGCAACAACCATGACTGCGGCGTGGGGGCACTTGAGCCGGTGGTGGCGGCTCGTGCTCCTCTGCGTCGGCGCCAACCTGGCCGAGACCGCGCTCGTCGTGTGGTTCGACCACGGCGCTCGTCCGGACCTGGCGCCCCAGGCGAGCGCCGTCGCCCCTTTCGGGGTCTTCCACGACCTGCGCTGGATCAGCGTCTACCACGACTCGTGGGTGGTGTTCGCGGGAGAGATCCTCGGCATGCTCGTCGTGCGAGGAGGGTTGACCGCGCTCTCGGTGTCGCTCGCATGGCCCGGGCAGATCGAACGGCCCTCGGCGCGATCACTGTGGTGGAGGGGGCTGTGGTCGAGCGCGCTGGCCGCCGTGCTGCTCGTCCCGAGCGTGGCCCTGCTCTTCGGGCTCGCCACGGTGCCGGTGTCCTGGCTCTTCGTCGCCGCCGTGCCTGCGGCGCTCCTCGTGGCGCTGGCCGTGCACCCCGCCGGGATATCGCGAGACTGGTGGCGCCGGACCGCTGCCATTCGGGCGATCGGGTGGATCGCGCTCGCCTTCTTGGTCCTGAGCGTCACCACCGCCGTGATGGCCGCCGTGCCGGCCGGGTTGTGGCCACTCGTGAGCGCGCTGGCCGGCGTGTTCGACGCATGGTGCTGGGTCGGGATCGTCCACGCTGTGGTCGACCGCCGCCCCGCGCGGCATGTGGCCCCCGTGCTGCCCGTCGCGATACTCGGTCTCGTGGGGATCGTGATCGGCGGGACCGTCCTCGGCTTTTCGCACGCCCGCCCGCCCAAGACCGTCGCAGGGCCCCTCTCCCCCGGCGCTTCGAGCTCCGCCCCGCCTGTGCTGGTGGTGTCGGGCTACGGGTCCACTTGGGACGGCAGGACGCGCCACCGGGTGCCCGGGAGGTTCTTCGAGCAGCAGTTCTCCTATCGCGGCCTCGACCCGCAGGGCAGGCCCCTGCCCTACGGGAGCGCGCAGACCGTGAAGCCTCTGTGGGCGCTCGACCGGATGCTGCTCGCCCAGGTCGAAGCCCTGCACGAGGAGACCGGTCGGAGGGTGGACGTGATCGCCGAGAGCGAGGGCGCGCTCGTGGCCAAGACCGCCCTCATGGCCGCGAAGAATCCGCCTGTGGGTGTGCTGGTGCTCGCCAGTCCGCTGCTCGCGCCCGGCCGTGTCTCGTACCCGGCGGGGACCTCGAGCGGCTGGGGAGTGGCGAGCGCCGCGGCCATGCGAGTCCTGGGAGCGGCGTTCCAGTCGGTCTCGCCGATCGACCTCTCCCCCAACAGCGCCTTCATCTCCTCGGTTGACGCCGCAGGGCCGGTACTCGACAAGGCGATGTCCTGCCCTGTCGCCGGCGTCCGCCAGTTCGCCCTCCTCCCCTTGGCGGACGCGACCGCCACCCCGGCCGGCACCCAGCTGTCCTTCTCCTCCGTCGTGGTACCCGCCTTCCACGGAGGGCTGCTCGAGAGCGCGTCGAGCGAGAGGATCGTCGCCGAGGTGCTCGATGATCGCCCGGTGAGCGGGGATCAGTTGCTCGTGGTGGCGGACGACGCGATCCGATCCGCGGCTGGGGCGTGGCAGGTGCCGCCGCTGGTGGCATCCGACTACCCCGCCGTGGGCCCGAGGGCTGTGAGCTCGGCTTTCGCGGGCTCACAGGAGGGCGCTGCTCCGAGCTGCGCGACGGTGGGTCGCTTTCTGCGATCCGAGGTGCGCCCGGAGAGCCGGGTGCCCTAAGATCGACGTTGACGTGAACGGAAGATTCCAGGAACCCGAGCACCCAGCCCGCCACGGCCCAACCCGCGACGGCCCAACCGGCGACGGCGCAGCCCCCGACATCGAACGCCCCGACCGGTACAAGTGGGTCGCCCTCATCAACACGACCCTCGGGATGTTGATGGCCACGATCGACGGCTCGATCATGCTGATCGCGCTACCCAACATCTTCCGCGGGATCCACATCGACCCGCTCAAGCCCGGCAACAGCTTCTACCTGCTGTGGATGATCCTGAGCTTCCTGGTGGTGACGAGCGTGCTCGTGGTCGGGCTTGGGCGCCTCGGCGACATCTACGGCCGCGTGCGCATGTACAACCTCGGCTTCGCGATTTTCACGTTCTTCTCACTAGTCCTCACAGTCACATGGATGTCGGGAGCAGCCGCCGCCATCTGGATCGTGGTCATGCGCGTGTTTCAGGGTGTGGGCGCATCCTTCTTGATCGCCAACTCCTCGGCGATCTTGACGGACGCCTTCCCGGAGAACGAGCGAGGCATGGCGCTCGGGGTCAACCAGGTGATGGGGATCAGCGGCGTCTTCATCGGCCTCGTGCTCGGCGGGGTACTGGCGCCGATCCAATGGCGGCTCATCTTCCTCGTGTCGGTGCCGGTCGGGCTCTTCGGGACCGTGTGGGCCTACCTCAAGCTGCGCGAGGTCCCGCGGCGGATGCACGCTCACATCGACTGGGCCGGCAACGTGCTCTTTGCCTTGGGGCTCGTCGGGATCATGGTCGGGATCACCTACGGGATCCAGCCATATGGAGGGAGCTCCATGGGATGGGAGAGCCCATTCGTGCTCGGGTCGCTCTCGCTCGGCATCGTCCTGCTGGTGGGCTTCGCCCTCGTGGAGCCGCGTGTGCGCGACCCGATGTTCAGGCTCTCGCTGTTCAAGATCCGGGCCTTCACCGCCGGCTGCGTCTCCACCCTGTTCTCCGCGATGGGACGTGGGGGACTCATGTTCATGCTGATCATCTGGCTGCAGGGGATCTGGCTGCCGCTCCACGGCTACAGCTTCAGCCGGACCCCGCTGTGGGCGGGGATCTTCATGCTCCCACTCACCGTCGGCATGCTGCTCGCCGGACCGCTCGCCGGGATCCTGTCGGACCGTTACGGATCGAGGCCGTTCGCTTCAGGGGGGATGCTCGTCGCTGCTGTGGCGTTCGCTCTGCTGGAGCTGCTGCCCATCGACTTTCCCTACTGGGCCTTCGGGCTCCTTCTGCTGGTGAACGGTCTGGCGATGGGGGCCTTCGCCGCTCCGAACCGGGCGGGGGTGATGAACAGCCTTCCGCCCCAGCACCGCGGAGTCGGCTCCGGGATGAACGCGACATTCCAGAACGCGGCTCAGGTGCTCTCGATCGGCGTGTTCTTCACATTGATGATCGTGGGGCTCTCCTCGTCCTTGCCGGCCGCGCTCTACCACGGGCTCGTGTCGCAAGGGGTACCGCTCGAGGCCGCCGGCAAAGCAGCTCACCTACCGCCGATCTCCACGCTCTTCGCCGCCTTCCTGGGCTACAACCCCGTCCAACACCTCGTGGGGCCGTCGGTGATTGCCCACCTCCCCGCCCACAGCCGGGCGCTCCTCTCCGGGCGCGCCTTCTTCCCCGGGCTCATCTCGGTGCCGTTCCGAGACGGCCTTCACGAGGCCCTCGACTTCGCGGTCGTCGCATGCCTGATCTCGGCCTGGACGTCGTGGATGCGCGGCGGCAAGTACGTCTACAGCGAGCCCGAGATGCCGGCCGAGGAAGTGCGGGAGTACGAGGCCCAGACGGTAGGAGCGGCGGTCGGGTCCTGAGCAGCCGCCGGTAGGCGGCGCCTGCGGAGCCCTCGCGGCGTGGCCTCTAAGTTTTGCTGCCGTGCATCGGGGCGCTGCGCCTGAGCCGGCCGGGACGGAGATCGAACCCCTGGTGAGCGCGCGCGCCCTCACCAAGCGCTTCGGGGACGCGGTGGCCGTCGACGCCGTCGACTTCGACATCGCGCGGGGGGAGTCCTATGGCTTCCTCGGCCCCAACGGGGCGGGCAAGACCTCCACGATGCGGATGATCGCCTGCATGTCGCCGATGTCCGGAGGGAGCCTTCGCGTGCTCGGCATGGACCCGGCAGCCGACGGGCCCGAGATCCGCAGCAGGATCGGAGTCGTCCCTCAGGAGGACACCCTCGACCTCGAGCTCACCGTCCTCGACAACCTCATGATCTATGGGCGCTACTTCGACCTCCCTCGCCGCGTCATCCGCGAACGAGCAGAGCAGCTGCTCGATTTCATCCAGCTCACAGAGCGCGCCCACGACAAGGTGGAACCGTTGTCGGGGGGCATGAAGCGGCGGCTCACGATAGCCAGAGCGCTCGTATCGAGTCCCGAGCTGTTGGTGCTCGACGAGCCGACCACCGGGCTCGACCCCCAGGCGCGCCACCTCGTCTGGGACCGGCTGTACCGTCTCAAGCAGCAAGGCGTGACGCTCATCGTCACCACGCACTACATGGACGAAGCGGAGCAGCTCTGCGACCGGCTCGCGGTGATGGACCGCGGCCGCTTCGCGGCAGAGGGCTCGCCGCTCGAGCTGATCGGCCGTTATTCGACGCGTGAGGTGGTGGAGCTGCGCTTCGCCGAGGATGAACCAGTGGAGGTCGCCGCGCGCGTCGACGGGCTCGTCGAGCGGTTCGAAGCTCTACCCGACCGGCTGCTGTTGTACTCCGACGACGGCGACAGGACCCTGGGCGAGGTGCACCGCCTCGGAATCTCTCCCGAGAGCGCGCTGGTCCGGCGTTCCACGCTCGAGGACGTCTTCCTGCGGCTCACAGGAAGGTCGTTGGTGGACTGAGGTGTCCTCCGAGGAAGCGACGTGGACCGCTCCGGCCGCCACCGCACGCCGCACAGCGGCGAGCCCGCGCTGGCTTCGGTCGATGGCCTACTGGAGCTACCAGTACAAACGGACCTGGCGCGGCTCGCTCACCACGAGCTTCCTCTATCCGGTGCTGTACCTGGCTTCGATGGGGGTCGGGCTGGGAACGCTCGTGAACGCGCACGTCCACGAGGTCGGCGGTGTGCGCTACCTGGACTTCCTCGCTCCGGGCCTGCTCGCAGCGACCACGATGCAGGTGGGCGGAAACGAGTCGATGTACCCGGTGATGGGGGCGATCAAGTGGCTCAAGACGTACTTCGCGATGCTCGCCACCCCGCTCACCGTGATCGACGTCCTGCTCGGCCACCTGGCCTGGATAGCGCTGCGACTGACGTTGGTGAGCGCCATCTACCTCGCGATCATGTCCGCCTTCGGCACCGTGAGCTCACCCTTGGCGGTCCTCGCGCTCCCCGCTGCCGTCCTCACCGGCCTCGCCTTCGCCGCTCCGATCGTGGCGTTCGCCGCCACCCAGGTGAACGACACCGGCTTCACCACGCTGTACCGGTTCGGCCTTATCCCCCTGTTCTTGTTCTCGGGCACGTTCTTCCCGATCACCCAGCTTCCCGGCTGGCTCCAGCTGCTGGCGAGGGCGACCCCCCTCTATCACGGTGTGGCGCTGTGCCGGTCGCTAGTGCTCGGGCAGGTCCAGCTGTGGCCCGACGTGACGCACGCCGTATATCTCGTGGCCCTCGCCGCCGTCGGCACGCGTCTCGCAGCCGTGAGCTACCGGCGGAGGCTCGTCACTTGAGCGCTCTCGCAGGCGTGCTCAGGATCACGCCGATGGGCCCGCTCGGCACCCGTCGGGCTCGCCGGCTGGTCGAGCGCAACATCATGGTCTACCGGCGCGGGTGGATCTACATCGTCTCCGGCTTCTTCGAGCCCTTCTTCTACCTGCTCTCGATCGGGGTCGGCCTGAACCGGCTGGTGGGCGCGTTGAGCGTGGGAGGGCACCTTGTCCCGTACACCGTCTACGTCGCGCCCGGTCTCCTCGCGTCGTCGGCGATGAACGGAGCCATCTTCGATTCGACGTTCAACGTGTTCTTCAAGCTGAAGATCGCCAAGACCTATGACGCCGTCCTGTCCACGCCGTTGGGCCCGAGCGACATCGCCCTGGGCGAGCTCACCTGGTCGCTCATGAGGGGCTCGGCGTACTCGGCCGCGTTCTTGGTCGTGATGGCCGGCCTGGGTTACGTCGACTCCCCCTGGGCGGCTCTGTGCTACCCCGCCGCGGTGCTCGTGAGCTTCGCCTTCGCTGCTATCGGGATGTCCGCCACCTCTTACATGCGCAGCTGGCAGGACTTCGACAAGGTGTCGCTGGCGATCATCCCGCTGTTCTTGTTCTCCGCCACCTTCTATCCCTTGCACGTATACCCAGGGTGGCTACAGCTCGTGGTCCGTGCCACCCCGCTGTACCAGGGGGTAGCGCTCCTACGCGGCCTGGACACCGGCGTGCTGTCGTGGACTCTGGCCGCGCACGCCGCCTACCTGGCGGTGATGGGGTTTGCGGGGCTCGCGGTGACGACGCGCCGGTTGGCCCTGCTGCTGCTTCCGTAGGTCCCGGCCGTCAGGACCGGTCAGGTGACGAGAAGCACCGCCACGAACAGCAGATAGCCGCCGATCACCACCGCGCCAGTCCTGCGCCGCAGCCCACGTCCCGCGAAGGCAAGCACCAACGTGAGAGCGGTGAGCCCACCGCACCATCCCGCCACCAGGGTCGTCTGCCCCTCCGGGCGGCCCAGACCGACCACCACCGCCGGCACGAGCAGGCCCGCCACGATGTTGATCGTGTTGGAATTCAACGCGGTGCTCAATGCCGCGGCTCCCCTGCCCCTCGCGGCCAGGTACACCGCTGCGACGGCGTTCGGAAGGCTCGTCACCGCCGCCAGGACGAGCGCGCCCAGTACGATTCCCGGGACGTCGTATCGCCTCCCGAGCGCCGAGCCGGCGCGTTCCATTACCACGCTGGCGAGGACCACGGCGACGAGTGCAAGGCCGGCGATGATCTCGTCCGACGGCGCCGCCTTGGGCGGATGGATGGCCGGGTAGAGCTCTTGCTCCTCTTCGGCGACCGCGGCACCAACCCACCGCGCCCAGCTTCTGGGCAGGCCGAACCGTTCCGCGCCGCGCCCGCGCGTCGCCAAGAGCACGAGATAGGGGACCGTCACCGCCAGCACGAGCGCGAGTGCAGCCGCCGCCGCCAGCGGTGTGGCGACCGCCAACACGGCGACGGCCGCCACCCACAGTGCCACCGAGCCGCCGAGAACCACGACCCTGCGGTGCAGCAGCACCCGGCCCGCCACGACTGCTCCCAGGCCGAGCAGCGCCGCCAGGTTGAAGACGTTCGAACCGAGCACCACGCCCGGGCCGACCTCGTGCTGGTGGTGGCCGAGAGCCGTCACAGCCGAGGTGATCTCGGGCGCGTCCGCGGCGAGCGCTGCGACCACTCCGAGGAGCGCCTCGGAGAACCCGAGGCGCGCACCCACACGCTCGAGGCGTGACACGAGCAGCCAACTGCACACGAGGCTCACAAGCGCGCCGATCACGAACTCGACCAGATCGAGGAGTGGGACCACGGCGCACCTCCCGCGCACAGGCGTCGCCGACCAGGCTTCCCGGCACTCCGCGGACGAATCTAGCCCGACCTGGCGAAGGGACGCCCCTGTGCGCCCGCGGTGTGACTCACCGCGCACCTCTAGTCTCTTGGGAATGCCCGATCCCCTCGCCGATCCGCCGCGGCGGATCGCGCTCTCGGGCTGCTTCAACTTCCGCGACCTCGGCGGGTACCCGGCGGCCGAAGGCCGCCGCGTGAGGTGGCGCCGGCTGTTTCGCGCCGACGGGCTTGCGCGCCTCGACAGCGCAGACTGCGCACTACTGACCGAGCTCGGCCTGGCGACGGTGATCGACTTGAGGACCCGCGGAGAGCTCGACGAGCGAGGCTCGGTCCCACTAGAGCGCTTCGAGGTCGACTACCACCATCTCCCGCTCATCGACGTGCTCCCGCCCGAGCAGGACATGGCGCGCTACGGCGAGCCTGCCTTCGTGACCGGGAGGTACCGCCAGATCCTCTCGGAAGGCTCCTTCGAGGTCGCCCGTGCGATCGAGGTGCTCGCGAGCCCGCGGGCGCTTCCTGCCGTCTTCCACTGCAGCGCAGGCAAGGACCGCACCGGCGTGCTCGCTGCCGTGGTCCTCGGGCTGCTCGGCGTCCCCGACGAGGTGATCGTCGAGGACTACGCGCTCAGCGCCGAGGCCATGGTGGCGATGCTCGAGTGGCTCAGGACCCAGTACGCGGACTCCGCCGAGTCGGTCGACCGCTACGCCCCGGCGGTCTCCTCCGCCCATCCAGAGGCCATGGCCGATTTCTTGGCAGCCTTGCGCCGCGACCACGGTGGCTTCGACGAGCTCGCAGCCTCACTCGGGGTGTCCGAAGCCGTAGACCGTTTGCGCGACGATCTCCTCGAGGGCGGCTGATCCACGCTCTCCAAATCGAAGGAGAGCGGTGCCCAGGATCCGTCCGAAGATTCTCGGAGCGCCAAGATGTCCTTCGCCTGCATCGTGAACCACTCGGCGAGGCCGTTGCGCTTGATGATCTTGACGCACCCCTCGCGCCTGCGGCGACGCTCGCTCCGGGGCATGAAGAGGCCCTCGTAGAGGGCGTCGGCCTGCTGCTCGATGTCGAGCGGGTGGACGCTGAGCGAATAGGCCCCGATCTCGTCGTGGACGCCGGCGTGCTCGGAGAGGACGAGGACGCCGTCACGTTGGTTGACGAGCATGCCCTCCTTGGCAACGAGGTTCAAGCCGTCGTAGACGGAATTGACCAGAAGGACGTCGAAGAGCCGGTAGGCGGCGACGGCCTGCGCGAGGTTGTCCTCCATGCGCAGGTCGATGGGCTGCCATTCCACGTTGCCGTGCTTGAGGTTGATGTCGGCGACGAGCCGGAGGATCCGCTCGTGGTACTCGGCGTACTCGGCGACGTCCTGGCGGCTCGGCTGGAGGATCGCGAGGAACGTGACCCTCCCTGCGAGGTCGGGGTGCTTCTCCAGCATGCGGTCGTAGGCGAGAAAGCCGCGCAGGATGTTCTTCGACAGGTCGGTGCGGTCCACCCGCACGATCAGGTGCTCGCGCCGGACGTTCTCGAGAGCCTGCTCGTACTGGGAGACCACCTCGGAGCTCGCGAAAGACTCGAGCTGGGAAGCGTCGACGGAGATGGGGTACCAGCGCACCGCGACGGTCCTTCCGTTGACCCATACCGAGCTGTCCGAGTAGTCCACCGGCAGCTGGAGCAGCTCCTCGCAGGCGAGCAGGAAGTTGTGCGCGTCCCGTTCTGTCTGGAATGCCACGAGGTCGTTGCCCACCAGCCCAAGCATGATCTCGGTGCGCATCCATCCGGGCAGCACTCGCCATGCGTCGGGTTGGGGCCAGGGGATGTGGACGAAGTGGAGGAGCGTCGCATCGGGGCGGGCCCTGCGGACCATCCCCCCCACCAGGTAGAGGTGGTAGTCGTGGACCATAACGGTGCTCGGACCGGTGTGCTCGTCGATCTCGGCCACGATCGCGTCGGCGAAGGTTTCGTTGACGGCCCGGTAGCCCTCCTCGAAAGCGGCTCGCTCGACGACGGTGATGTTGGGCGCGTTGGAAAGGTCCCAGAGGTTGTGCTGGACGAACCACAGGATCGGGTTCGAGATCACCGAGTAGTACTTCTCGAAGCTGTCGGCGTCGACAGCGAGCAGCCTCACCCGTTGCTTGGCCGTCTCGGGCACCTTGGCTGTCGCGCGCGCGGCGGGCGTCCCACCTGGCGACCCTTCGACGCCACCAGTCGTGGTCTCGACGAGCACACCTCCGGGAGACTCGAGGGCTACCGCCCTGTCTTCCTCGGTGCGAGGGGCGCAGATCCAGACACTGTCGGGGAGATGCGGGGCGAGGGCGCTCAGCGCGGTGACGAGACCGCCCGAGCCCCGTTGCTGAGAGCGCTCACCGTCGGGCCCTGCCACGAACTCGACGGGACCTCGGTTCGCGGCGATCACCCATCGCCCGCACTCGTCGGGCTCACCGGGATCTCTAGCCGCCACGGGGTGATTCTGCCCCGCACGGTGCGTCGCCGAACCCTTCGGCGAAACAACTCTCCGGTGACCAGGGCCTCGTCCTCGTGACCTGGGCTAAGAGGTCAGCGGATGGACCGACACGGCCGGCGGCGCCGGGAGGGGCCCTGGGCCCGGCGGGCGAGGTATACAAGTTGCCCCGGGCGGCGTGACGAGCAACATTGCCACCCGGAAACCCAAGCGAACAGGAGCCGAAAATTGGCGAGCGAAGGCCTACACGAACCGGGCGAGCTGCTCGACGAGGCAACCATCGACCACCACCGCGCGATCATCTCGCTCCGAGAGGAGCTCGAGGCGATCGACTGGTACGACCAGCGAGTGGACGCCACCACCGATCCGAGCTTGAAAAGCGTCCTCGCGCACAACCGCGACGAGGAGAAGGAGCACGCGGCGATGACCCTCGAATGGCTGAGGAGGCGGGACCCGGCCCTCGACGCGCACCTGCGGACCTACCTGTTCACCACCGAGGACATCACCGAGGTGGAGGAGCAGTCCGCCGGCCAGGAGGCGGCCGACGACGGGTCGCTCGGCATCGGCAGCCTGAAAGGGCGTGAGTGATGAACCACCTGTTGCGCGAGCTGGCGCCCGTCCCCGAGGCGGGCTGGAAGGCCATCGAGGACGAGGCCGCCCAGCGGCTAACCACCTACCTGGCCGCGAGGAAGCTCGTCGAGTTCCACGGGCCGCACGGATGGCCCCACTCGGCTTCCGAGTTGGGAAGGTCGGAGCCCGTGCCGGGCCCCTCCGAAGGCGTGAGCGCGGCGAGGCGCCTGGTGCACACCCTGGTGGAGCTGCGAGCCGAGTTCACCGTGTCCCGGCGCGAGATCGAGGACGCCGAGCGGGGAGCCAGCGATCTAGATCTGGAAGACCTCGACGCCGCCGCGGAACGGATAGCCCTGGGCGAGAACGTCGCGGTGTTCCACGGGTACGAGGCGGCGGGGATCAGGGGGATCACCGAGCGCTCCTCGCACGAGCCGATCACCCTGGACGCCAAGGTCGAGCGCTATCCCTACTCGATCGCCAAGGCGGTCGACGTGCTGCGCCAGTCGGGCGTCGGTGGCCCCTACGGCCTCGCCGTCGCACCCGAGGAGTACACGCGAATCATCGAGACGACCGAGCACGGTGGCTACCCGCTGCTCGACCACTTGCGCCAGATCCTCGGAGGAACCGTCGTGTGGGCGCCTGGGATCCAGGGCGCCGTCGTGCTGAGCCTGCGCGGCGAAGGGGACTTCGTCTTCGACTGCGGGCAGGACATCTCGATCGGCTACGCCGGTCACGACGGCGCGAGCGTCGACCTGTACTTCGAGGAGAGCTTCGGCTTCCGGGTCAACGACCCCGACGCGGCGGTGGCGCTGCGCGCGGCGGGCGCCTGAGGATCGGGTCGAAGACCGGCGACCTAGAGCTTCTGCGACACGATGCGAAACGCCGCCCGGCCGCTCTCCTCCACCGCGCCGTCGAGGACCTTGTCCTCGAGCAATGGCGCCACTTGGGGCTCGATGAAGATCTGGAGGCCGCCCGGTGCCACCACCAGCTCGTCGCCGCCATGTGCCTCGGCATCGGTAACCACGTCCAGCCGGAGCATCGGTTGATCGCCGTTCTCGGACAACTCGGGCGCCTCGTCCGCGCTGATGCGCATGCCGCTGGAAGGTGGCACGTCTGCGCGCTCGAGGGCCAGGCGCATGGCTGTCGCAGCGTCATCGGTGATTGTGAGCATCTCTCTGCTCCTCTCGCTCTGCGGGTAGAGGGGCACGCACCGGTTCGGTCCGACCCGGGCTCGGCGGCGCGATTCGATCCGCCACCGGGCCAGGTCGCTACCCCTACCCGTTATGCGCTGCCCCTAACCCCGACCGCACGTAGCGGGGCGGGAGGTGCGTGATGGCTGGACGCCGTGACCTGGGACGATGGCCTGTCCCCAAGGTTCGGGCACGCAGGCTCCGCCTCGAGGGTCCTTCGGCCCTTGGCGACGCGCGCCGGCCAGGTCAGGGTTTTCTCATGCGCTCTGTAGACGACCAGGTCCCGGTGCCTGTGGCCGAGCAGGGCACGATCCTCCCCGGGCCTCGCGTCGACGGAGCCTTTTGGCTCGCGTGGAAGCAGGTCGAAGTCCGCGGGAGACGCGTCGAGTACGGCGAGGCGGGAACAGGACCCGTGGTGCTCTTCCTCCACGGCTGGGGGCTCGACCACCGGGCTTACAAGAGAGCGCTGTCGCGACTCGCGGCGGGCGGCGTGAGGGTGCTGGCCCCCGCCATGCCCGGCTTCGGCGGCTCTGCCGCCCTCGGAGGCGAAGACTTCACGATCCACGGCCTCGGGGCGTGGGCAGTTGCGTTCCTCGACGCGCTCGGGGTCCGCGGGCGCGTCCTGGTGGTGGGGCACTCCTTCGGCGGCGGAGTGGCCATCGCCTTCGCGCACGACCACCCCGGACGCGTGAGGGGACTGGTCCTCGTCAACTCGATCGGCGCGTCCGCGTGGACGAGGCGCGGCACGGCGCGCCGTGCCCTTTCAGACCGTCCGCTGTGGGACTGGGGGCTCCACTTCCACGAGGACCTGTGGCCCCTGGGACAGGCGCGCCGGGTGCTCCCGGTGGTGATCGCCGAGGCCGCGGGCAACCTCGCCAGAGACCCGCGCTCGTTCGTGAAGGCGGCGGGGCTCGCCCGCTACGCCAACCTGCTGGAAGAGCTGGAGGAATTGAAGAGGCGCCGGCTCCCGGTGGTCGTGCTGTGGGGAGATCGCGACCGCATCGTGACGCGAGAGGCATTCGAGGAGATGTGCACGACGCTCGGCGACCCTCAGGCGGTGACCGTCGAAGGGGCGCACGCGTGGCTGATCGCGGACCCCGACGCCTTCGGCGAGGTGATGACCAACGTCGTGGGGATCGCGCAGCTGGCGCGCGCCATACCGCCTCGCGACCGGATGGGACCTATCAGGAGGATCGGCCGCATCCGCACTCGCAGCAGCGAGCGTGCCACTGCCGACGTTTAGCAGGTTCCCGCCAGACAACTACGATGTCGGGCGTGGAGAGCCCTCGAGGTGACGACTGGATCGCCGTCGCCGATGAGCCCTTGCCGCTGGCGGAGGTGTCCTCGTGGGCGACCACACCCAACTGCGGAGCGCTGGTCACATTCTGCGGCACGGTGCGCGACCATTCCGAGGGACGGGCCGGGGTGACCTCGCTCGAGTACGAGGCGTACATGGAGCAGGTCGTGCCTCGCCTGACGGCGGTGGCCTCGGCCGCCCGTGAGCAGTGGCCACAGATCGACCGCCTGGGGATCCTGCACCGGGTAGGACGCCTCGAGGTGGGAGAGACCTCTGTGATGGTGGCGGTGTCCACTCCCCACCGCGCCGAGGCGTTCGAGGCCGCCCGCTACTGCATCGACACGGTGAAAACCTCCGTGCCGATCTGGAAACGCGAGACCTGGAGCGAGGGGTCGCAGTGGGCGCTCTGCCAGCACGAGCTCGTCGAGGTGGACGGCACGACCGGCGAAGCGGCGGTGTGAGCACGCTCCTGGCCCGCGCGGTGTCGGATCGACCGTGATCCCCGTCGCAGAGGCACGGGAGCTCGTCCTGGGTAGCTGTCGGGTCCTCGAGCCCGTCGAGGTGGACGCAGGGAACGCCTTTGGGTTGGTGCTGGCCGGGAGCCTGAGCGCGCCCGAGGACGTTCCCCCCTTCGACAACTCGGCGATGGACGGCTACGCCGTACGCTCCGCGGACACCGAGCCGGCCCCGAGCCGCTTGCGCGTCGTCGGCACCCTGATGGCGGGCGACCGCCCTACGGCACGCGTCGGGGAAGGCGAGGCCGTCCGCATCATGACCGGTGCTCCTCTGCCACCCGGCGCCGACGCCGTCTGCATGGTCGAGCTCACCCGAACCGAGGAGTCCGGGTCCACGGTCATGGTCGAGCCACACATCGAGCAGGGGACCAACGTGCGCCGCGCCGGTAGCGACATACCCGCTGGGGCCGAGCTCTTCGAGCCCGGCACTCTGCTGGGCGCCCCCCACCTCGGAGTGCTCGCCAGCCTGGGCGTGCGGTCCGTCACAGTTCACCCTCGTCCGCGCGTCGGGGTCCTCTCGACGGGAGACGAGCTGGACGACTCGCCGGGCAAGCTCGAGATGGGCAAGATCCGCGACTCCAATCGGCCGTCGCTGCTGGCCCAGCTGCGGGCGGACTCCTTCGACGCAGTCGACCTCGGCGTGGTCAATGACGACGAGGGCGCCCTTTCGGCTGTCCTCGAGCAAGCGGCAACGGAGTGCGACGCGCTCGTCTCGAGCGGGGGGGTGAGCGTCGGCGACCGCGACGTCGTGCGGATCGTGCTCGAGAAGCTCGGCGGGGACGAGATGCGCTGGATGCAGGTGGCTGTCAAGCCGGCCAAGCCGTTCGCGTTCGGGCGGCTGGGACCTTCGCTCACGCCGATCTTCGGGCTGCCCGGTAATCCGGTGTCGGCTCTCGTGTCGTACGAGCTCTTCGTCCGGCCCTACCTCCTTCGCATGGCAGGGCACCGGCGCATCGGGCGCCCGCGCGTGAGCGCGGTCGCCGAAGCAGATCTGCGCCGCGAGCGCGACGGCAAGCTGCACCTGGTGCGGGTGGTGGTGTCCGCGGGCGAAGACGGGGTGCTGCGAGCCACACCTTCGGGTGGCCAGGGGTCGCACATGCTCCACGCCATGGCCGACGCCAACGCGCTCGCCCTCCTGCCCGACGGGGACGGGGTTGCGGCAGGAGGGCGCGTGGAGCTGCTCCTGCTCGACGCCGAGCGCCTCGCGCCGATCGGGGTGCACGAGAGCTGGTGAGTGGGCTAGGCCGGTGACTCCGGGCCGGCGGCCCATCCAGGACGACGCTCGGGCGGTACCAGCACGCAGTGCGTGGCGTCGTAGATGGTCGCCATGCACTTGTTGCAGTGGATGCACAGGGACTTACTTGCCGACCCGACACGAAAGCGGTTGACCAGATCCGGTTCGCGAAGTAGCGCGCGGCCCATCGCCACGAACTCGAACCCCTCCGACATCGCGGACCGGACCGTGGAGAGCTCCGAGATTCCCCCCAGGAGCACTAGAGGCAGGGACAGCTCGGCCCGGAACTGCCGGGCGAGGGGCAGCAGGTAGCCCTCCTCGTACGGGTAGGTGCGAAAGAAGCGTCTTCCGAGCAGGAGGAAGCCTGCACGCACGGGCTGGCGGAACGACCGCGCCATCTCGCGCACCGGTGCCTCGCCGCGAAACAGGTACATGGGGTTCTCGAGCGAACTACCGGCGGTGAGCTCGAGCCCGTCGAGATTGCCGTCTTCCTGGAGCATCCGTGCGACCTCGAGGCTCTCGTCGACCCACAGCCCTCCTTCCACTCCGTCAGCCATGTTGAGCTTGGCGATCACCGCCATTTCCGAGCCGCTCGCACCGCGCACCGCCTCGAGGACCTGCCGCGCGAACCGGGCGCGGTTCTCGAGCGTTCCACCCCACCGGTCCCGGCGGTGGTTGAGCCTCGGGCTGAGGAACTCGCTGAGCAGGTAGCCGTGCCCCAGGTGCACCTCCACGGCGTCGAACCCTGCGCCCGAGAGGAGCTCGGTGGCCGAAGCGAACTCGCCCGTGATGCGCGCAATGTCCGGTTCGCCGAGCGCCACGCTGCGGCGCATGGACACGGGGCTGAACCGGGCCGAGGGTGCCACCGCCCGCCGGCCGGCCGCCGCGGCGACCGCGCCCGCGTGACCTAACTGGGCCGAGACGGCAGCGCCCTCTGCGTGCACCACTTCGGCCAGGCGCTTCAGACCCCCCACCGCCTCCGGCGACACGACGATCTCGTTGGGCGTGCCGCGGCCGTCGGGCGACACCGCGCAGAAGGCCACCGTGGTCATGGCGACCCCGCCGGCCGCCATCTGTCGGTGGAAGTCGACCAGGCGCTCGGTCGGGGTCTGGTGGCGGGTCATACCCTCGAACGTGGCCGCCTTGAGGATCCGGTTGCGAAGGCGCAGCGGGCCCAGCCTCGCCGGGGAGAAGGGGTCTGGGCTCGTGGGCAGCAGATTCACGCGACTAGCCTGCCCCACGCCGAGAGGAGCGAGATGCCTGAGTACGGGCCAGAGGTGATCGGGCCCCCCCCACGGGACCCCGGACAGAAGTACTGGGACCCACCCGCTCAGACGATGGACCCAGCCCGCCGTCGCGAGCTCCAGGACGAGCGCCTTCGGGAGTTGGTCCGCAAGATCTTCGACGTCCCCGTGCCGCTGTTCCGCGACAAGCTCGTCGGCGCCGGCATTACGGGGCCGGAGGACTTCTCGGGCACAGAAGACCTGACGCGCGTGCCTCTCACCGTGAAGCAAGATCTGCGCGACTCGGAGGCCGAGCACCCGCCCTTCGGGAACTACCGCTTCACCGACGTCCGGGCGGCGGTGCGTATAGGAACCTCCACCGGCACGACCGGGACCCCCACCATCTCCTACTGGACCCGAAAGGACCTCTGGATCGAGTACGAGTCCGGATCGCGGGCGTGGTGGCGGTACGGGTACCGGCCGGGGATGATCATCACGCACGCGCACCCTGCTTATCTGTACGCGGGAGGGCCGATGCTCTCGGGAGTGTACGAGTACATGGGGCTCCTCAACATCTGGGTACCCCCTCCGGACACCGACGAGCTCGCCGAGCAGGCATTGCGGTTCTGGCTGCGGGTCACCCCCGACATCCCGTTCATGGGTTTCGCGACGGGTCGCTTCTTCGAGGTGGCGAGCAAGCTGGGCATCGAACCGAAGGACGTCGGCTTGGACTTCAAGCCGATACCGGGTTTCGGCCTCGGCAAGGGCATGCCGCTCATGACCGCCGGGGCGGAGTGCTTCGCCTACCTGGGAAGCGGATGCGGGGAGCTCCCGGGCGCCCACCTCGCGGAGGATTTCGCAGTGGTCCAGGCGGTCGACCCGAGCACGGGCGCGGAGGTCCCCGACGGAGAATGGGGGGACCTGGTGGTCACGACGCTGGACCGCGACAACGGCTTGTTGCGCTACGACCTCGAGGAGGCGTGCGCGATCCTCCGCGAGCCGTGCCCCTGCGGAGAGACCAGCGTCAGGGGCCTTTGGGGTGGGCGCTTCAAGGACCTGGTGAGCTCCCAGGGCAAGCGCTTCCAGGCTGAGGAGATCGCCGGCGCGCTGCGCTCGGTGCGCGAGGTCTGCAAGCCGACGCTCGAGTGGCAGATGGTGCGCCCCAGGCAGGACGCGTCTGAGCTCGTTGTGAGGGTCGAGCGAGGGACCGGAGCGCCAGACGACGCGATCGAGGTCGAGCGACGCTGCGCCGCGGCGATCCACGACGCGCTGGGCATCAAGGCGACCGTCGAGGTGCTCGAGCGCGACAGCTTGCCGCGTTCGGGGTACAAAGCCGCGAGGCTGGTCGACGACTGAGCCGGCAATAGTGCCTCTGATGCTCGAATGGGCCTGATGCCCCGGGAAGCGTGATGCTCGAGGGAGTCCGCGTCCTCGAGCTCGCTTCGGACATCGCCGGACCGTACTGCGCGAAGCTGCTGGCGGACGCCGGGGCCGACGTGGTGAAGGTAGAACCACCCGAGGGCGATCCGCTGCGGGGCTGGGGATCGGGTGCGCTGTTCGAGTTCCTGAACGCCTCCAAGCGCTCGGTCCAGCAGGACCCCGCCGAGCTCGTCTGCGCCGCAGACCTCGTGGTCGCCGACAGGCGCCTCGACCCCGCGGAGCTGTGGGCCTCGAACCCTGCGCTGGTGATCGCCACCATCACGCCGTTCGGCTGCGAGGGCCCGTGGGCCGATCGTCCGTGCACCGAGTTCACGCTCCAGGCCGCCTGCGGGTCCACCGGCCAGCGCGGACTGCCCGAGCAGCCGCCACTGGCAGCTGGGGGGCGCATCGGCGAGTGGATGGCCGGCACCTACGCCGCCGCGGGAGCGCTCGCCGCCTACATGGAAGCCCTTCGCTGCGGGCACGGGGAGCACGTGGACGTGGCCATGTTCGACTGCATGACGGTGACGATGTCCCCCTACCCCTCGGTGTTCGCATCGTTCATGGGATGGCCGCGGCAGCGGGGCACGGCACGCTCGATCGAGGTGCCCTCCATCGAGCCGTCCAAGGACGGCTACGTCGTCTTCACCACCAACAGCGCTCAGCAGTTCCAGGACTTCTTGGTGTTGATCGGCCGTGAGGACCTGCTGGCGGACCCGGACCTGCCGGTAGTCGCCAAGCGTTTCGCCCGCCGTGAGAAGTTCCTGGAGGCCGTGCACGAGCACACCCGTTCGCGTACCACCGAGGAGCTGCTGGAGGAGGCGGGCCTGTTACGGATCCCAGCGGCTCCGATCCTCGACGGATCGTCCATGCCCCACTTCGAGCAGTTCTCCTCACGCGACGTCTTCGTGCCCAGCCACTCGCGGCGCTTCGTCCAGCCCCGCGTGCCCTACAGGATCTCGGGGACCGTGCCGCGCCCCTTCGGACCTGCCCCGAACCTCGGAGAGCACACGGGGAGGATCGGCTGGGGGGAAGGCGCGCCGAGCGGCGAGCGCTCGCCACGTGACGCCCGCAGCGCTGACGACGCCTGGCGGCTGCCGCTCTCCGGCTTGCGGGTCGTCGACTGCACCGCTTGGTGGGCCGGGCCGTCTGCCACCTTCGCGCTCGCGTGCCTCGGTGCCGACGTGGTGAAGGTCGAGTCGGTGACGCGCCCCGACGGGATGCGATTCGTAAGCACCCGTCGTCCGACCGACGAGAAGTGGTGGGAGTGGGGGCCCCTGTTTCACTCGGTCAACACCGGCAAGCGGGCGGTGACGCTGGACCTAGCGCGCAGAGAGGGGGTGGAGCTGTTCGAGAAGCTGGTGGCCGGCGCCGACGTGGTCGTCGAGAACTACACCCCGAGGGTCATGGAGCAATTCGGACTGGGATGGGAACGCCTCCACGAGGTGAACCCCGACGTCGTCATGGTGCGGATGCCGGCATTCGGGCTCGACGGACCGTGGCGGGACAGGACCGGTTTCGCCCAGACCATGGAGTGCGTCGCTGGCATGGCGTGGCTCACTGGCTTCGAGGAAGGGCCGCCGGTGCTGGTAAGAGGGGCGTGCGACCCTCTGGCCGGCATGCACTCCGTGCTGGCGACGCTCCTCGCCCTGATCGAGCGTGACCGTGCGGGTGGGGGACGGCTCGTGGAGACAGTCATGGTCGAGTCCGTGCTCAGCGCCGCTGCCGAGCAGGTCGCCGAGTACTCGGTGTCGGGCACCCTGCTGCGCAGGACCGGCAACCGCGGTCCGGGCGCCGCACCACAGGGCGTGTACCCGTGCGCCGGGGAGGATTGCTGGATCGCCGTCGCTGTCGCCAGCGACGACCAGTGGCGGGCACTGCGCTCGGTCCTCGGGGACCCCTCCTGGGCTGTCGGCCCTGACTTGGAGGGCGCAGAAGGCCGGCGGCGCGAGCACGACCTGCTCGATCGCGAGCTTGCCGCGTGGTCCAGCACCCGCGATGCCGAGGAGACCGCCGAGCTGCTGGTCCAGGCGGGGGTCCCCGCGAGCCACGTGGTGGCGCCGCGCGACATCGTGTCGAATCCCCAACTTCGCTCGCGCGGGCTCTTCGAGATCGAGAGCCACCCGGTCACCTCGGAGCATGAGATCCCGATGCTGCCGTTCCGCTACTCGCGCGTCGACCGGTGGCTCCGCTCCGCGTCGCCCACCCTCGGGCAGCACAACGCCGAGGTACTCGCAGAGATCGGGATCGACCCGGGCACCGTCGAGGACCTACGCAGATCGGGACAGATCGGCGAGCTTCCTAAGGGCCTTTGAGATCGTGAGCCGGTTCCCGTTCCCCATGCCCTTCGGCTGGTTCAAGGTGGCGATGCCGGACGAGATCAAGGAGGGAGAGCTCATCACGCGCCGGTTCTTCGGCACCGAACTGGTGCTGTGGCGCGAAGCGGGACACGGGGTAGTCTGCCAGGAGGCGTACTGCCCGCACCTGGGGGCGCACATCGGGGTGGGCGGAACCGTCGAGGGATCGCGCGTGCGCTGCCCGTTCCACGGATGGGCATACGACTCCGACGGGGACAACGTCGAGATCCCGTACGCGAATCGACCCAGCCGCAAGGCCAAACTACGCACGTTCCCAACCCGCGAGCACGCGGGGGTGATCTTCGCCTGGTATCACCCGGCGGGAGCCTCCCCCATGTGGGAACTGATGGAGATCCCCGAGCACGACGACCCCGACTACGGCTCGTACGAGCAGTTCGACTACACGATCAGGACGTGCGTGCAGGAGATGAGCGAGAACGGCTTCGACCACGCCCACTTCCAGTTCGTCCACAGCCACCCGAAGGTCGGGACTGTCGAGAAGATCGAGTTCAGTGGTTACGACCGGACCGTTCTCACCTCGCAGAAGTTTCCGTCGTCGAAGGGCCCGGTAGACGCGCGCATCGACATCTTCGGCCGGGGTCCGGGCATAGCGGTGACTCGCTACCGAGGGCTCATCGACGCTTCTCTGCTCGGTTGCAGCACCCCCGTCGACGAGGAGACCACGCACTTGTCGTTCCTCTTCACCTTGAAGAACCCCGACCAGGACGAGCACGTGGCACGCATCGCAAGGGCCTTCGTCAAGTCCGTGACCTCGGAGCTGGGGCAGGACATCCCTATCTGGGAGCACAAGCGCTACCAACCCAACCCTGCGCTGGCGCCGAGCGAGAAGCCGATCACCCAGTTCCGCAATTGGTTCCGCCAGTTCTATGTACAGAGCGACGGGGTGCAGCGGTGAGCGACGCGGCGGGCGGAGTGGGCAAGAGCCAGCCGGAGGATCTCTACTGGGACCCGATCGAGGAGTCTCTCAAGGCGGCCCCTCACCCGGTTTGGCGACGGATGCGCGACGAAGCGCCCGTGTACCACAACGACCGGTACGGGTTCTGGGCCCTGAGCCGTTTCGATGACGTGGAGCGCGCGCACCGAGAGCCAAAGCTCTACAGCTCCGCACACGGCACCGTGCTGGAGATCATGACCGAAGAGGCCCGGCGCGAGGGGCTGATGATCTTCCTCGACCCGCCCGAGCACACCCGCCTCCGACGGCTCGTATCGAGAGCCTTCACTCCCCGCCGGGTCGCCGAGCTCGAGGCGGAGATCCGAATGTTGTGCTCCGAGCTGCTCGACGCTCAAAGCGGGGCTCGCCGTTTCGACTACGTGCAGGACTTCGGGGCAAAGCTGCCCGCCTACGTGATCGCGACGCTGCTCGGAGTGCCGCCCTCCGATCGCGAGGACGTGCGCCACCACATCGACGGGATGTTCCACATCGAGCCCGAGGTAGGGATGCTCAACAGCGTCTCGATCGAGGCTGGGACCTGGGTCGCCGAATACATCGGGGGGCAGCTCGAGAGCCGGCGAACTGATCCTCGCGACGACATGCTCACCGACCTCGTCCAGGCCGAGGTCGTCGACGCACACGGGGTACTCCGGAGGTTGACGCCTTCCGAGGGGACCGAGTTCGGCATCCTGCTCATCAGCGCCGGCACGGAGACTGTCGCGCGGCTGCTCGGCTGGGCGGCGCTGCTGCTGGCCGAGCACCCGGACCAGCAGGCAGCACTAGCGGACGACCCCTCGCTCGTGCCGAACGCCGTGGAGGAGGTACTGCGCTACGAGTCCCCCTCCCCCGTCCAGGGCCGCTGGCTGACCGATGACACCGAGCTGCACGGCAAGGTGATCCCTGCTCACTCGAAGGTGCTGCTGCTCACCGGCTCGGCTGGGCGAGACGAGAGGGTCTACTCCGACGCCGACCGGTTCGACATCACCCGGCGGTTCGACATGCACGTCGCCTTCGGCTACGGCATCCACTTCTGCCTCGGAGCCGCGCTCGCGCGGATGGAGGGCAAAATCGCTCTCGAGGAGACGTTCGCGCGCTACCGCAGCTGGACGGTCGACAAGGACGCGGCTGTGCCCCTCCACACGAGCACCGTTCGCGGATATCAGAAGCTGCCCGTGGAGGTCTGATCAGGCTGTCGCTCGGGAGGCGATAGGCGTCAAAGCCGGCCATCTGGGCGCAGGTCCTCGGGCACCCAAGAAGGCGCCCTTCGCTCGATGAAGGCGAGCATCCCCTCCGCGCTCTCGGCTCCTGCCAGGCTCGCCTCCATCGACATGCGATCCGGGTGGCCATATGTGTCGTTGACCACGCGCTTGACCGCCAGCCGCGCTTGCGGCGCGCCTCTACAGCAGGCGACCAGCACCTCGCGGGCCTCGACTAGAAGCCGGTCGTGGGGCACGACCCGGCTGACGAGCCCCCACGCGCCCGCTTCGGCGGCGTCCAGGGTCCGACCGGCGAAGAGCATGTCGCGCGCACGCGCCGGACCGATCTGTGCGGGCAGGTAGGTGGCGTACCCGGTGTCGGCTATCCCCCGGAAGAGCTCCGGGGCCCGGAAGGTCGCACGATCGCTCGCCACAGATACCTCCGAGAGCATCGCCATCAAGAGCCCCCCGCCTTGGCAGATCCCGTTGACGGCACTCACCACGGGCTTTCGCGAGTTGCGGATAGCTTCGAAAGGCACACTGTCCAGTCCGAGCAGACCGCCGAGCCCCCATTCGTCGGGCGAGCCCCTGCCGAGGTCCCCCCCGGGGATGAAGACGTCGCCGGTTCCCGTGAGGAGCATCCCTGCGAGGTCCGGGTCCCTGTTCACGACGTCGACGGCGTATCGCACGGCGAAGTACATCGCGCCCGTCATTGCGTTTCGCGCCTCGGGACGGTCGACGACGCAGTAGGCGAGGCGCCCCTGACGTTCGAAGCGCACGTACGGCGTGCCCAGCCAGTCACCCTCTGGCGGACGGCCCTCGATCCGGTCCGTCATCGGGAATCTCCCTGGATCGCACAAAGATCCGGCCGAAACCGGCGGTGCGTCAGGAGGAACTCCACTCGGCGAACGGTACCGGAAGAGCCTCGGGCCGGGCGAGCCATATCCGTTGCTAGGTTGCCAGAAGCTTGACGACCGGATCGAAGGGGGGAAGCGTGGCCGGGGTCTTCGACGGGCTTCGCGTGCTGGATGCCTCCACAGGTATCGCAGGCCCGATGACGACCATGCTCCTGGTGGACAACGGTGCCGAAGTCGTCCGCATCGAGCCCCCCGGCGGCGAGCGCTTCTCGACCCAGACCGGCTACCGCGTCTGGAACCGCGGGAAGCGAAGAGCCGATTGCGACCTCGCCTCGAGAGAGGGCCGCACCCTCTTCCTCCGGCTCTGCACGGAGGCGGACGTGGTGGTCGAGAGCTTCTCGCCCGGCACGCCCGAGCGTCTCGGGATCGACCACGCCTCGCTCTCGGCGCGCAACAGGCGGCTGATCACCTGCTCGATCACGGGCTACGGACGTCACAGCGGGCATCGTGACCGGCCCGGCTACGACGCTCTCGTCTCGGCCCGCACCGGTCTTCTCTACGACCAGCGAGGCCGGCGTGGGACCGCGATGGAGTACATCTGCGGCCGTCCCGGGCCACATCCGGAGTTCGACGCACCCGAGGGCCTCGTGCGCGGCTGTGCGCGCGAGGGCCCGATCTTCCCGCTCACTCCGTGGCCGAGCATCGGAGCCACGTACTTCGCCGCGCTGGGCATCGCTGCCGCCCTGAGAGCAAGGGAGGTGACCGGCGAAGGTCAGCTGGTCGAGACCTCGCTGCTCCAGGGCGCCCTCGCGTCGGTGTGCCTCGACTGCCAACGGGTGGAGAACCCGGACGCGCCGTTGTACTGGACGTGGCCGAAGGACTCGCGGGCGATCGACGGCCTCTACGAGTGCGCCGACGGCCGCTGGGTGCACCACTGGACTCTGCGGCCAAGGTGGGTGCTGTCCTCGGCGGCGGGGGACGAGCTCGAGCACGTGCCTCCAGAAGGCGAGTACCGAGACGATCCCGACCGCATGTCGATGGAACCCGACGGGCTGTTGACGGGGATCTTCGTCCACCCCCTGCTCAAAGAGGCCTTCGCAAGGTTCCCGTCGGCGCAGTGGGTCCGAGCTGGGGCCGAGGCGCGGATGGGTGTCTCTCTGGTCCGTTCACCCGCCGAGGCGCTTGCCGACGACTCCTTCCTCTCCGACGGGTGTGTGATTGAGGTGGACGACCCCGAGGTGGGCCGGATCCGCCACGTGGGCAACGTGCTCGAGTTCTCGTCTACGCCAGGGGCGGTGACCGGGCCCTCGCCGAGCGCCGGGGCGCCGGCGGCGGCGGTGCCAGGCGAGTTCGGCTCCCTCCGGAAGCCCGAGAGCGAGCCAGTGCGTGGAGGAGGAGAAGCGCTCGCGCACCCGCTGGAAGGCGTGCGCGTGCTGGATCTCGGGCTGGGCGTGGCGGGGCCCTTCACTGGGCGGGTGCTTGCCGACCTCGGCGCCGACGTCCTCAAGGTGGACGCCCTCTACGACGGGTACTGGACGGGCACGCACATGGGGCTCGGGAGCAACCGCGGCAAGCGCAGCATCGCGCTCGACCTCAAGCACACAGATGGTCGCGCCGTGCTCGACAGGCTCCTCGAGAGTGCGGACGTGGTAACCACCAACTGGAGGCCTGGCGCCGCTGCGCGCCTCGGCCTCGATTTCGACACGTTGCACGCGCGGTTCCCCCGGCTGGTCTACTGCAACACTCGCGGGTACGAGAAGGGGTCGCGTTCGGAGCTGCCGGGCACCGACCAGACCGCCTCCGCGCTCACGGGCGCAGAGTGGGAGGACGGTGCCTGCGACGCTGGGAACCCTCCCCTGTGGAGCCGTTCCAACATGGGAGACACCGGCAACGCGCTCCTCGCGGCGATCGCCATCACCGCCGCCCTGTACCACCGTGAGCGCACGGGCCAGGGGCAGGCGGTGAGCACGTCGATCGTGTGCGCCGGCCTCCTGCACACCTCCTACGCGTGGATCTACGCCGACGGCACGCCGGCCGACTGGGCGCACGTCGACCTACACCAGTATGGATTGTCACCCTTCTACCGTCTCTACGAGTGCGGTCACGACAGCTGGTTGTTCGTCGCCGCCGTCAGCCCGCAAGAAAGGACCGCCCTCGCCCTGGCGGTAGGAGAGACCGCTTCGGCGCTCGAGGATCCGAGCAAGGCGGCCGCCCTCCTCGAGGACAGGTTCGGCCAGAAGACCGCGACCGACTGGTTCGGCATGCTCGACGAGGCGGGCGTGCCCGTGGAGGTGGTCGACGAGGAGTTCTTCCGGGCCATCTTCGACGACCCCGAAGCGAGGGAGCTCCAGCTCGTCGCGGAGACACGCTCAGGTGCCGTGGGTCGTTTCGAGGACCCTGGGCTCCTCGTCAACTTCAGCGCCACCCCGGGCGTGGTCCAGCGCGGGCCGAGCATGTGCGGAGAGCACACCCGCGAGCTGATGCGCGAAGCCGGTTTCACGGACGAGCAGATCGACGAGCTGGCATCCGCCAAGGCGATCCTCGAGATACCTCCGGGCGCGGAACACACCTGAGGGCACGAGACCAAGCTCCCGAGGCGGCGCGGATACGTCGCGCTGGGCTCATCCCTCGAACGGGTCGCGCCCCATCTGCTCGCGAACCGACACGACCGGTGGGTTGGTGAGGCTGCGCCTCTGCCAGTTGGCACCATCCACCACGAGCATGTGCCCCGAGATGAAGCGAGCGTACGGAGATGCGAGGAACGTGGCCGCCCAACCGAGCTCCTGGCGCTGTCCCACACGTAGCGCCGGCTGGCAGGCGTCTTTGTCGCTGGTCCGGCCGAGGTTCTCCTGGATGTCGGCTGTCATGTCCTCGTGGGGGAAGAGCCCTGGCACGAGACCATTGACCTGGATGCCGTAAGGACCCCACTCGACTGCCAGGGTCTCGGTCAGGTTCTTGACCCCTGCCTTCGCCGCTGCTGAGTGGGCGAACCCCGGCCCGCCGGTCCAGGCATAGGAAGCGCCGACGTTGATGATGGATCCCGGCGACTCCTCCTTCAGGTGACGTCTGGCGAACTCACGCGAGCAGAGGAACGTGCCGTTCAGGGTGATGTCGACCACGGTTCGCCAGGCATTGGGCGACATGTCCTCCGCCGGCACCGGGAAGTTGGCCGCGGCGTTGTTCACGAGCACCCCGGGCAGCCCGAAGGTGTCGGTGGCGGCGTCGAACACCTCCGCGATCGACCCAGGGTCACGGATGTCGCAAGTCAGGACCACGACCGGCGCACCCAGCGCCTTCATCGCCTCCTCCCCGGCCTGGAGGTGCTCGCTGCTTCGGCTCGCTATCACCATCGATGCTCCGAGCCGGGCGAACTCCGTGGCTATCGCTTTTCCCAGGCCCGTGCCGCCGCCCGTCACGAGCACCGCAACCCCGTCGAAAGTTCCGGCGGGAAGCGCTCTCTCCCCCAGCGGAGGCGGCTGCGGGAGCCCGGTCGTCCTTGCCATGCCCGTCGGCTCCTTCGGTCAGCTTCCCCGGTAGTGGGGCTCGCGCTCTTCGGCCCGGGCCGATCGCAGCTCTGTGAGGTCCTCGCTCTTGTTGACGAACGTCTGGTAGATCACCTCGTCGCCCATCGAAGCCCGGAGCTGTGGCTGCGCGAGCCTCGCGACCACGCGCCGGGCCATCTTCACCGTGACCGCTGGCGCCTTCGCGATGCGATCGGCCATCTCCCTTGCCACAGAGTCGAGCTCTCCGGGTGGCACGACCCTGGAGACCACACCGTGGCAGAGCGCCTCCTCGGCGGAGAGGACGCGCCCCGTCAGGACCATGTCGCTCACTAGACCGTGGCCGCACATCTCGTAGAGGACGCCCACCCCGCCTGTGTCGGGGATGACTCCATATTGCAGCTCCGGGAGCATGAATCGCGTGCCTTGGGCGGCGATGCGAACGTCGCAGAGCAGGGCCCTCTGAAACGACCCACCGATCGCCCAGCCCTGGATGGCACAGATGACCGGAGCGTCGATGTCCCAGATCTGCTGGATGCCGCGGTGCCCGTCGGTCATGAGCTCGTGATGGGTCCGCTTGTCGCTGAGCGACCCGATGACGCTGACGTCGCGGCCCGACGACCACGATTTGCCTTCGCCACGCCAGATGATCGCGCGGACGTCACGACGTGCCTTCAGCTCCGCGAGGATCTCGAAGAGCCGGGCGTCCATCTCGTCGTCGAACGCGTTCTGCTTCTCGGGATTGGCGTTGGTGATCGTGGCGATCTGCCCATCGATCTCGAGCCTTACCTTGTCGATGTCACCCTCCCGACACGAGCGCCTACTGCGAGTTGACGGACGAGCGTCGATTCAACCTTGGTGCATCCCGAGGGCCCGGCGCAGCACTTCGAGCTGCTCTGCCGCGATCCGGCGGGAGATCGCCGCAGTGGTCACGAGCGACGACGCGTGGAAGGTACCCGGGTAGGAGTGCAGCTCGGTCGGCACCCCGCCAGCGAGCAGTGACATCGCATAGAGGATCCCCTCGTCGCGAAGCGGGTCGAACTCCATCGTCGAGACGTAAGCGGGCGGCAGGCCGCTCAGGTCGGTGGCTCGCGCAGGCGCCGCGTACGGCGAGACCTCGTCGGGACGGGGCGAACCGAGGTAGTAGTCCCAGCTGAGCTCGGCGTTGGGACGGTTCCAAAGGGGCGTGTCGGTGAAGGTTCGCATGCTCTGGGTCTCGAGACGGTCGTCGAGCTCGGGAATGGCGAGGAACTGGAAGCACAGGGCGGGACCACCACGGTCGCGAGCGAAAAGGGCGAGAGCCGCCGCCAGGCCACCCCCCGCGGACATCCCGTACACGGCGACTCGCGACCGGTCGATCCCGAGGTCGGTCGCTTCGTCGCTCAGCCACCGCAGCGCCGCGTAGCAGTCGTGGAGGCCTGCCGGGAACGGATGCTCGGGTGCCAGCCGGTACTCGACCGATGCGACGAAGACCCCGAGCTCCTGTGCGAGCGCCACCACTCCCCCGTGCTCGACCTGCACGCTCCCGACCACGAAACCGCCACCGTGGAGGTAGAGCAGGGCCGGCCCTTCAGGCTCGGCCTGTGTAGGCCTGTAGAGGCGCACGGGCACATCGGGCTCTCCCTCGAACCCCGGCACCACCCTGTCCTCGATCTCCAAAGCGGACTCGTCGACGTCACTTGCGAACGCCGCCGCAAGCGTTTCGATCCCCTCGCGAGCGGCTGCCACGTCGTCCATGAAGGCAGCGGGGAGCAGAGGTACGATCGCCGCGAGCTCCGGGTCGTACGTGTAAGTCAACGAATGCCCCGCCGCCTGTTGCGTCTTTCCCTGCGGAGCTTGAGGACCGCCAGGAACTTCCTGAAGATGAAACCCACGCCGGCGAAGCCTAGTGGTTTGACCTCCTGGGAAACCGCCGAAGCCAACGCCTCGTAAAGGTGGCGATGCTCAAGAAGTGTCCTCCGGGTCGGCGGTTGCCGCCGACAGATCTTGCTTCCGCCAGGGCTTGGCTCCGGCCACCCACAGTACGGCGGCGAAGAGCAGCAGGCAGCAAAGGGACCAACCAAGCGTCGTGGTACCCACCCCCGCGTACTTGAGCCCCGAGGCAAGGATCACGAACGTGATCGCGGGCCGGATGTAGCGGTCGGGCGCCCTCGACGACAGGAAGGACCCGACGAGCACGGCCGGGACGCTCCCCACTATCAGCGACGTGGTCACCGACAGCTCCACATGCCCGAAGGCGAGCGCTCCCAGGGCCGCCGCCGCGGTGAGGGGCACGGCCTGGGTCAGGTCGGTGCCCACGAGCTGTCCGGCGCCGAGCACCGGGTAGAGGAACAGCAACAGGACGATCATCAGCGAACCCGACCCGACCGACGTTATGCCCACGACGAGGCCGCCCACCATCCCGATCGCGACGGTGGGCAGTGGCCTCACCGTCAGGTCGTGGACGATCCCCTTTCGTGTGTGCCCGGCGCGGCGGTCGAGGACGTAGCGCATGACCATGGCGGCGGCGCCGACCAGTAGCGCCGCACCGAGGGCCCTTTGCACGTTGTCCTGTGCCGCCGCGGAGTTGCCCATCAAGTGCAGGAGATATGCGCCGAGGAACGCCATGGGCGCCGACCCCAGCGTTAGCCAGCCGACGAGCCTCAGGTTGACCGTGCCCTGGCGCAGGTGCACGGCGGCGCCGAGTGGGCGCATGACGACTGCCGCAACGAGGTCGCTCGAGATCGCCGTCGACGGCTTGACCGAGAACAGCAGGATGAGCATCGGGGTCATCAGCGCGCCGCCACCCGCCCCTGTCACGCCGACCAGGAAGCCGACGACCGCGCTCCCCAAGACGATGTACGGGTCCACTTCGAGAAGGCACCTCCGGTCCAGGTGTGCTCGACGGCCGTCGGGCTCCGCTCGAGCCCGGGTACCGCGGCCCACCGACCCTAATTGGGATCGAAGCGACGAGGTCGCGCTACAGCAAAGTCGACAGTCCTCCGTCCACTGCGATCACCTGTCCGGTGACGTAGCTGGCCTGATCCGACAGGAGGAACACGACCACGTTCGCGACCTCCTCCGCAGTGCCCTGGCGTCCGAGAGGTACCGGCGTCCTCCCTCGGCTCGGCCGTCCTGCCGTTGCGAGCCGCCCGAGGGGAGTGTCGATGAGACCCGGCGCGACGACGTTGACACGACTCCCGCGGCGAGCGGCCTCCCTGCCTGCATGGCGCATCAGGCCGATCTGCGCGGCCTTGGAGGTGTCGTAGGAAGGTATGCCGCTCCCCGGCCGCAGACCCGCTACCGAGGAGACGAGCACCGTCGAGGAGTCCTCGTCCATCACCGCGAACGCTGCCTTCAAGGTCAGGAAGTGCGCACGCACGTTGACCGCCATCACCGTGTCCCACTGCTCGACGGAGGTGCCTTCGAGGCCTGCGCCGAGTCCGATGCCCACATTGAGCACGAGAGCGTCGAGCCCGCCCAGCACCTCGACCGCCCAGGAGACAGCGTCGGCGCAGGCGTCGGCGTCCGCCGCGTCGGCACGCAGGGCAAACCCGGACGCCCCCGCCTCACGGACCAGGCCGGCCGTCAGCTCGGCGCTGTCGACATCGACGTCGGTCACCGCCACCGACGCGCCTTCGCGGGCGGCGAGGAGAGCGATCGCCCGGCCATTACCCAGGGGGGCGGAAGGGTCGTCGCTGTGACGGGTGCCCCCGCCCACCACCAGCAGCCGGCGCCTTGCGAGCCTCACCGCTCCCGGCTCCTCACGCGCACCGTCGCCTCGCACTCGCCACCCACTGCACGCCTGCGGAAGGTACCACCAGCTCCGGGGAGCGAGCCCAGTCGACGAAGACTGGAGCGACCGGAGAGGCTCGTGGCAGACTCTTGCCGGCGGGGGATCGGGCGGCGAGGTGGGCGTGAAGATTCGGCGGGCGGGGTTTTTGGTCTTTGTCGTGGCGATGGCCAACGTGCTCGCCGGCGTCCACATGGCGGCGCCGGTGGCTGCGGCGCCGGTGAGCGCTCCCAAGACCTGCACGCCTCGCCTATTGGTGCTCTCCGCGATGCCGCTCGAGATCGACCCTCTCCTCGCCCACGCCCAGATCGACCAGGGCCACGTCGAGCTCAACAACCGTTACTTCGTGCTCGGCAAGCTCGAGGGCAACGACGTCATCATGGGTCTCACGGGGATCGGCCCCGAGAACGCACAGACGACGACGACCGACGCTTTCAACCAGTTCCGCTGCGGGTCCAAGTCCGAGATCTCCGGCGTCGTCTTCTCCGGGACCTCGGGCGGCGACTACATCGGCGACGTCATGGTACCGAGCCGGTGGACGGACAACGGGACGACGTTCGCACAGTCCGATCCCGGCATGCTCGCCGTGGCGAAACAGGCGGTCGCCGGCGGTGTGAAGCTCGAGCAGTCCACTCCGACCGGCGACCCGGCGTGCACGTGCGCAGAGACGTCGGGTGCCGTGACACCGATCACGGTCGAGCACGTCCCGAAGGTCGAGCTCGGTGGCACCGGCTTGACCACGGACCCCTTCGGGGGCCGCACGCTGCCGTGCGTGCCCGCGGGCAGTGACGTGTTTGGCTGTGTCCCGTGCCGTGAGCTCGACCAGAGCGATGCCGCGCAGGCCGCCGCTTTCGCTACGAGCGTGGTTCCCTTCCTCGAGCTCAGCTTCTTCACCGGCTACGCAAATGCGACGACACCGGCCGGCACCTACGTCTCGGAGGACGAGGAGACGGACATCGTCGCACAGGTGGCTGCCAGCGAAGGTGTCCCTTTCATCGGCTTTCGGGCAGCGTCCGACGGAGGCGGAGACCCACTGGACCTCCCCGGGTTCCCGGCCGAGTTCTTCGTCTACCGCCAGTTGGCAGCGGACAACGCTGCCGCCACGGCCATGGCCTTCCTGCACGAGTGGGCGGCTGAGAAGGGAGTCAGATGAGCTCGGTGAAGAGGCGCTTGATTTCCCGCCGTGGCCTCCGGCTCACGTTCGCGGTGGCTGCTCTGGGATTGGGAGCGGGGTTGTCCTCAGCGATCGGGGCTCATGCCAGCACCCTCGTCCAACCCACGGTGACACTGACACAGGTATCACACGACACCGGAGTCAACGCAGGCGAGGGGTGGGTGGTGACAGACCCGCGCAACGGAGACGTTGTCGTCGATTGGCTGGCCACCACCGACGTCGTTGGAGATGGTTCGTCACCCCTGAACCTGACCAGGGGATACTGCGGCCTGGGCGTGTCCTCCGACGGCGGCAAGACCTGGTCCACGAAGCCGTTGCCGTGGGCCGAATTGACGCAGACCGTGAATCCTCCCTCGCCTCTTCCCCCTGTTGGCCCCGTCCCGGGGGTCGCCGTGGGCCCCAACCATGACCAGCCGCCGATCTGCGGAGATCCGGTGCTGGGCGTCAGCCAGGGCGGCACCATCTACGCAGGGGCAGCACAGGTTGGATCCCCAAGTTTCGAGCAGGATTTAGTTTCCACCAACGACGGTTGGTCCTGGAGCGACCCGACCGAGCCCTACGGCGTGGACCAGACAGTGGCGGGCGCTCCCGGAGGCCTACAGACATCGGGCAGGCCGCCGATCGGCGAGGGCCGTGCCTACATGGCGGTAGATCCTCAAACAGGTGTGGTTTCGTGGAACTCCCAAGAAGACGGGGCTGTGGAGGGCCGCTTCCTGGTCGTCTCCACAGACGACGGCCAGACATGGAGCACGCCCGAGCCGCTCGACCCTGATGTCCAGTCGGCGAGCGCCGGTCCCCAGTCATCTGCTTTCGGAGTGATCGGGGTCGTCTACAACATCGATGAGACCTCGAACAGCTACAAGACGTCCGCCAGCCAGATCCCCTGCCCCGGCACCGAGACGCAGTGCACCGTCTTCGAGACCACCACCGCTGCTCAAGGGTGGGGGCTGACCTGGACTCGCCACTTCATGCCGGTCGTGGACCAGAGCAGCAGCACCGCAGGCGGCCTTTACAGTGGCGTGAGTTCGGTAGCCGCGGACCCGACCAAGCCCGGCCACTTCGCAGTGCTGTCGTCCGTCGGGGCCAACTTCGAGATCTGGGTCACCTCGAACAGCGGCAACACCTGGGCCAAGACCGAGGTGATCGCTCCGCCCAAAAGCAGCGACCAGTTCGGCAAGCCAGGGATCGCCTACTCGCGCAACGGAGCGTTGGGCGTGGTGTGGAGGACCGTCTATCCCGCAGGGGACTATGACGTTTCGGCGATCGTGTCCCGCGACGGGGGGACCCGCTGGAGTGATGTAGTCCTGCTGACCAAACTCGGGCCGGCCCCCGACAATATGGCCGATGAGCTTCCGGGTGATGACGGCGACTGGGGCCTCGATATGGACACCACGAGCCTGAACACGGTGTGGGGCGACGCGCGAACAGGCATACGACAACTCTGGTTCGCGAGATTGAATTACACGAATCTGACCATGAACCCCTGAGGCGAGCCGCCCGGGGGAATCACGTTCCCAGTGCAGATGCTAAGAGTTGGCGATCGTGGCTACCGCGCCCACGTTGCTCGTCCAGTACTCGTAGCTATTGCCCGTACTGCCGCCATTCTCTGCAGCCGTCACGGCGGAATCTTCGGCGCAGGCTGGGACACTGCTGCAGTTGTCCTGGGCGAACACCGCCCAGGGGCTTCCGTCGACCGGATTGAAGTTCACGTTGATGTAGTCGGTGCGGCTGGCGGAGTGCGGGACGCACTGTTCGAACGGGGCCGTGCAGGGGCCGCCCTCGGGCATCAGCGGGTCGGCGTTGGGGTCGACCTGGACTGAGGTGAAGACCGGGCTCGTGTCGAACAGGTCGTCGGTCACGGTTATGTACCCGTGGGTAGGCCCACCGGTGGTGCCGTAATCCTCGACGGACCCGACCGTGGCGCCGGGGGGATAGGCGTAGTACGACGCCACGAAGTGCCCTGGTCGATTCCAGTCCTCAGCGAAGGTGCACATGGTGATACCGGTCCCCGGCATCTGCAGCTGGACCGGCTTGGACCAGGTGGCGCCCCTGTCTTTGGAGTAAGTCACTGCCAGCTCGCCGTTGGAGTTGGTGCCACCCACGTAGATGTTGCCGGCCCTGTCGAGGAAGAGGCTTCCGTAATCGGAGGGCCTTGCGCAATCGGAGCTGAAGCCGGTCGGCAAGGCAGCCGGAACAGGCGTCCAGGTAGCCCCGTCGTCGACGCTCTCGGTCACCTTCCCACTCGCCACTCCGTAGAGGGTGCCGTTCGGCCCGGCGACGACCGCGTCGTTGGAACCGGCTTCGTCGGTGCCCGACGAATCTTTGATCTGGGTGAAGTTGATCCCACCGTCGAGAGACTTGAAGCAGTCGCTCTCCGGAAGGTGCCCGCACAGGTATGTGACGTCCGGATACCCTGCAGCCTTCAAGGCCGCCGCGTCGGTGGCGGTGCGGGGCGGGCCGGCGAACATCACTACAGCGTCGGACACCTCTGGGAAGAAATCGGTCGTGTAGTTGTTGACCCAGTCTTCACCGCCGTCGTCGGAGTACGAGATGTGGTATTCACCGTCCACCGTGCTAAACGGCCCTTCGTTCGCGGCGTCGCGGTAGAAGAACAACCGATGGGTTTTCGGGTCCTGGTAGAAGCCGGGATCGGAACCCTCGCTGTTCCCGGCAAGCTGGGTGGAATCGGCAGGGAAGAGCACCCTGCTCCAGGTCGCTCCTCCGTCGATGCTCGTCGCCAGGTTTCCGAAGTCCGGCAACGCTTGATTGGGCTTGTAGATCCCGCCGATCATCACCCTGGCCGGCGTGGTGACACCGTTCGCGAGGGTCTGCGGCTCCGAGATAATGATCCCGTTCTCGCCGTAGTCGGGAAACGTGTACGTGAGGCAGGGCTCGACGTTGGCCTGACGCTGATCGGTGCCACCGGGCCCGTACGAGATCCCTCGCCGGCTGCTGTCACACCCGGCAGGAGAAGCGGCTTGCCTCGACGTCACGGCATGCGCCCCGATCGCTGAGGACAAGCCCGCACCCAATCCCAGAGCAGCCACCGCGAACGTAAACCTGAGGCTACGGCGGGAAATTAGCCGCCTCTTCACCGAGCTCATACGAAGCACCCTCCCCAGCCGCCGCGGTGCCGAGAGCGCGAACCGCCTCCGCCTAGCCGCCCAGAAAACAAAATAGTGAGCGCTCGCTCAGCCGTCAAGCAGCGGCTGGGCTATCGTGAACGGAGTTGGCCGTGGCGGAATGGCGGAAGGCATCTAGACGCCTGATGGGCTTGCTCACCTCGACGAGACGCCGCGTTCTCGGCGCACTTGTCGCTGGGGCGTTGCTTGGGGGTGGCCTGGCCGGGACGCTCGTGTGGGCGGCCGCATCCCCGCCCACACACACCATCTACGCCTGCAAGCTGAGTGCCACTGGCCTTGTTCGAATTGTCAGTGGGCCTCGCTCTTGCCTGCCGACTGTGGAAAAACCGATGCATTGGAATGCGGTCGGTCCGCAAGGACCACGAGGACCACGAAGCTCGCCACTTGTTCCCGGGTCGGCACTCTCTGAGTTCGCCTCTACGAGCGGCAACATGTCGGCCTCACAGATCCCATTGGACGGCGCCTACCACGTCGACGAAGCAACAGTGCAGAGCTTTACGGTGCCGTCAGGTATTACGGAGCAACTAGTGGTCGCTACACCAGACGACTTCGTATTCCTGCGGCACACAAACTCGTCATTCAATGGCACATCGGAGCTCAACGAATGCTCAGGGGGATCGTTGACGATCGAGGTCACCTTGGACAGCAACGTCATTCACGATGCGTCGGGAGAAGCGTGTGGTAACGGAAGTGCATCGCTTCCGCCGTTGACAGTCGACAATGCTCTGGTCTCTGGTACCCACACAGTAGAAATCCAGGTAGAAGCAAGAGCACCCGACGCATCCTGTCAGGACAGCGCGACGAGCCCGGCGACACCGGTGCCCTGCGACTGGCAAGCGAGTTTGACATTGCCCGTCTATCGGCTGACCGTCTCAAAGGGGTGAGACCGTCATGAGCTCCCGTCGCGGCGGGCGGACGACCTATCCCGCGCACGCTCTTGACAGTCTCGTACCGGGGAGGACGCATGATCGGTCACACCCCGTAGTCTGAAGCGATGCCGCGGCGGGAGATGAGCCAGAAAGTGGCGGTCGCCGTCGTATACGTCGCGGCGATGTTCATGACGATCATGGACACCACCATCGTCAACGTGGCCCTGCCGACTCTGGGCCGTGAGTTCCACACCCGCCCCGAGGCGGTCGACGCGGTCGTGATCGGGTTCCTCGTGAGCCTTGCTGTGTTCATCCCGGCATCCGGCTGGGTCGGGGACCGCTTCGGAGGCCGCAGGACCCTGCTCACCGCGATCGTCCTGTTCACCGCTGCCTCGGCGCTATGCGGCACCGCCACGAGCCTCGGCGAGCTCGTGGTCTTCAGGGTCCTCCAGGGAGTAGGAGGGGGCCTGATGACGCCGGTAGGGCTGGCCATGCTCTTCCGGGTCTTCCCTCCCGCGGAGCGCGTCCGAGCCTCGAGCATCCTCGTGGTGCCGACCGCTCTGGCCCCCGCCCTGGGCCCGGTGCTCGGCGGCATCTTCGTGACGGAACTGTCCTGGCGGTGGGTCTTCTACGTCAACGTGCCCATCGGGATCTGCGCCCTGATCTTCGGGGCGGTGTTCCTCGAGGACCACCTGGAGGAGCAGGGCCCCGGGCGCTTCGACGTGGCGGGGTTCGCGGCGTCGGGCGTCGGGCTGGGCCTTCTCATGTACGGGCTGTCGGACGGCCCTATACGCGGCTGGGGCGAGCCCGCCGTGGTCACCACCACCGCCGCCGGCGTGGCCCTGCTGGTCGCGATGGTCGCGATCGAGCTGCACACCCGGTCGCCGATGGTGGACCTCCGTCTCTTCTCCAACCGGCTCTTTCGGGCCAGCAACCTCGTGATGCTGTTGGCCGCCATGGCGTTCATCGGAGTGCTCTACATGGTGGCGCTGTTCTACCAGGACGGCCTGCACCTGAGCGCCTTGCAGTCGGGCCTCAACACGTTCCCCGAGGCGCTCGGGGTCATGTGCGGCTCGCAGCTCGTCACACGCGGGCTCTACCCGGTGCTCGGTCCGCGCCGCGTCATCATGGCGGGCACCGTCGTCATCGCAGGAGCCATGGCCGCGATGACCTCGATCGGGTTCCACACCGACCTCTGGTGGGCGCGGGGGCTGCTCTTCGTCATTGGCTTCGGCATGTCCGGGGTGTTCATCCCGACCCAGGCTGCGTCGATGGCCACCATCTCCCCAGCCGCGACCGGGCGTGCCTCAACGCTCTTCAACGTGCAGCGACAGCTGGGTGGGGCGATCGGCGTTGCGGTGCTGACCTCCGTCCTCGCCGCCGTCGGCCCCGTCCACCTCGTAGCAGGGCACCCCACTTCCAACCTCGGCGCGTACTACGGGGGCTTCCTCACCGCCGCCGGCCTGGCCTTGGCGGCCGGCATGTGCGCAGCGGTGGCGGTGCGCGACGAGGACGCTGCCTCCACCATGACCGGGAGACGGGGCCCGCGGCGACCAAAGCAGCTCGAGGTGGCGGGCGGAGCCGAGCGGCAGGCCACTCCCCTGGCGGGCTGAACGGCTGCCCGAGCTCCGATGGGGCTCAGGGGCCACACTGTTGGTGAGGTGGCGTTCGCCGTCCTACTCCCCGTGCACAGGCGAACCGCCGACGATCGTCATCCTGACCGCCTCGGCGCTGAGATCGCCGAGCACCGCTTCCAGGGGGGCACTCAGCAGGCACAGGTCAGCTGCGGCTCCGGGTGAGATGGTTCGCTGACGCTCGGGGCGATCGGCCTCCCCTAGGAACAGCTCGAGGGCACGCATGGCAGCCACCCTCTCCCCGCACCCGAGCGGGCTCCCTGCCCGGGTGCGCCGCTCTACTGCCGCGCGCATCGCTGCCCATGGATCGGCACCGCCGAAGGGTGCGTCGGTCCCCGCCGCAACCGAAACGCCGGCCTCCAAGAGGCTCCCGCATCGGTAGAGGTCGGCGAGATCCTCCTCGTCGACCTCTACCAGGTACCGGTCACCGCGTTCGTCGACGAAGTTGGGCTGCGTGACGACCACCGCTCCGAGCGACAACAGCTCGCGGTCGATGGCGCGTGGCACCACTGAACCGTGCTCTATGCGGTCCCCACCCGATGAGCCGGCCGCCTTCAGGGCAGCGACCGTGAGGACGATCTGGGCCCTGGTCACGCAGTGCACCGCCACCTTTCGCCCTTCGCCGTGAGCGCCGGCCACGATGTCGGCCAGCTCGTCGAGCCCCGGGAGCGCTTGGTCGTCCAGCAGCACCTTCACCGGCCCCGTCGACACCAGACCGCTTCGCACCAAGGGACTCCCGATTGGACGCATCACGTGGACCCTGGTTCGAAGCGACCCGGACTCCGTCGAATCGACGATCCACCGAAAGTGGGCGTCGGAGTTGTCTGCCGAGGCGTCGGTGAACCCGGTCACGCCGTACGAGGCCTCCGTCACCCCGAACTCGCCCGCGTCCATGTCCCGGGGCGCGTCCGCCCGTCGGAGGAGGTGGTCCCCGCGCCATATCCGGCCCGTGGGTCGCCCGCTCTGGTCGCGCTCGACAGCCTCGTCCACCACGTCGGCGAGCCCGAGAAGGTCGACACCGCGGGAGTTCAGCATCCACAACGCGCCGCTTCGGTGCTGGATCCTCACCGGCACGTGGTGGGCGATCTCGTCGAGCATCCATCTGTCCGGAAGGCCGCTCACCGATTCGTGGTAGCCCACGCCTCGCACCCACTCCCACGGCCGCGCCTGCGAAGCGCTCTTCGCGAGCCTGCGCCTGAGCTCGTCCGGACCGGTGACCTCCGGCGGCCCCAGTCGCACAGAACCAGCAGCCGCCAGCGCCGCGCGGAGATGAACATGGTGGTCGTGCAAGCCGGGCACTAGCGCGCCGCCGCGAGCGTCGATCACGTCGTCGCCCGGTCGAGGAGAGACGTCGTCGCCGAGCTCCGCGACCAACCTGTCTGCGAGGCGCACCGATACCTTGCGCCCCCTCAGCTCCGCGTCGACGATCACGAGGCTCACGGGTGGTGGATCGCCTTGGCGTCGAGGGGGCTGTGCGTGTGGCTCTGGGACTGGCGGGACACGGTTAGCGTAGCCATATGCGCGGTGCTCCTCTCAGCCCGTACGAGCCGATAGGCCTCGACGGGCTGGGGCGCTTGCTCGGCGATGGGCTCACAGTCGAAGACATCGGCCATCCCGACCGTGTGCCGATCTTGCGGCTCGACCTCGACGCCTCCGAGGGCGACGTGCACGAGCACCGCCTCCTCGAGAGCCTTCCCGTCGTGGTATTGGGGACGGCGCACGAAGTGTTGGACCAGCCGCCCCCCTGCGACATCCTCCTGTGCGAGCAACCTGACCCGCCGAGGCCGTGGACCGGCTGCGAGAAGGGGACCAGGCACGTCGCCGAAGAGCTCATCCGGTCGGTTTGCGAGCACCCGATCGCCAGCGTCGTGCTGGTCCAGCTCCTGCGTCTCGGACATGCGATGCCCGTCGTTGACGCGCTCGTAGCAGAGTCGCTCGCCTACTCGACGCTTCAGGCAGGCCCCGAGCACCGGGCGTGGCTCGCTGCAAGAGCCCCGCGGCGCCACCGCGCGCACAAACCCGATCCCGTGCTCTTGGAACGCTCAGGAGGCTCACTCGGGATCGTGCTGAACCGCCCCGACGTGCACAACGCCCTCGACGCCGCCATGCGCGACGAGCTCGTCGCTGCGCTCCGGGTGGCGGTGGCCGATCCGAGCATCGACCAGGTGACCTTGAGCGGAGCGGGTCCGAGCTTCTGCAGCGGAGGCGATCTCGACGAGTTCGGGACTGCCCCGGACCCGGCGACGGCTCACATCGTGCGCACCACGAGAAGCCCAGCACGGTGGGTCCACGCCTGCGCTCAGCGGTGCATCGTGAACGTCCACGGCACTTGCATAGGAGCCGGGGTAGAGCTCGCAGCCTTCGCGCGTATGGTGAGCGCGCGTCCGGGCAGCACGTTCACCCTGCCCGAGGTCGGGATGGGGCTCGTCCCCGGAGCGGGTGGGACCGTCAGCCTCCCGAGGCGAATGGGCAGGGAGCGGACCGCCTACCTCGCTCTGAGCGGGACCACGATAGACGCGGCGACAGCCCTCAGCTGGGGCCTGGTCGACGAGATCGGTGGTTGAACCGTGGCGCGAGACGTCGTCGAGTTCGATCCGTTCTCCGAGACGTTCTTCGACGATCCCTACGAGACTTATTCCTGGCTGCGCGACAACGACCCGGTCCACTTCAACTCCCACTACGGGTTCTACACGCTCTCTCGCCACGCGGACGTGGTCGCTGCCCACAGCGACCCGACACGGCTGGTCAGCTCCTATGGATCGACCGTCGAGATGCTCGTCAAGAAGCAAAAGATCCCGTCCAACATGATGATCTTCCTCGACCCGCCCGAGCACACGCAGGTGCGGAGGCTGGTCAACCAGGCCTTCTCCCGCAGGACGATCGAAGGGCTGGAGCCGCTCGTGACCGGGACCATCACCCGGTGTCTCGACCACCTGGAGGGCCTCGACCGATTCGACGTGGTGACCGATTTCGCCGCCCTGTTCCCGGTCGAGGTCATCTCCGCGATGCTCGGTGTCCCCTCCTCGGAGCGACAGCAGCTGCGCCACTGGACCGACACCTTCCTGTACCGCAGACCCGGGGACCCAAGGACCACCCAGGAGGGCATGGAGGCGGCCATCGAGATGGCGAGCTACTTCCTCGAGCTCGCACGGCACAAGCGCAAGCAGCCGGACGACATGATCATCAGCAAGCTGAACGACGTGGTGATCAGTGACGTGGACGGCCCCGAGCACCGACTGAGCGACGAAGACGTCGCAGCCCTGTCGTCGCTCATGGCTGCGGCCGGGAGTGAGACCGTCACGAAGCTCGTCGGCAGCGCTGTCGTGCTCTTCGACGAGCATCCCGAACAGTGGGAGCTCGTCGTCGCGGACGAGCAGCTGATCCCGAGCGCAGTCGAGGAGGCGCTCAGGATGCACCCGCCGTCGCAGTACCAGGGCCGGTTCGCGATCGAGGACATCACCTTCGAGGGCGGGACAATCCCGGCGGGCTCCCCGACCCTGCTCCTGACGGGAGCCGCCACACGCGACCCCCGGGTCTTCGAGCGCCCCGACGATTTCGTCGTCACGAGGAACAGCCACACTTCTCTGGCCTTCGGGTTCGGCATCCACAGCTGCCTGGGCGCATGGCTCGCGCGCCTCGAGAGTCGTGTGGCGTTCGGTCAGATCCGGCGCCGGTGGCCTCGCTTCGAAGTGGACCGCGAGGGCCTTCGGAGGGTCAACATGTCGAACGTCGCCGGCTACTCGAACGTGCCGGTCGCCGTGGGGTAGGTCCGCGTCAGGCCGCAGAGCGCTCCAAGACGTGCACGCCGCAGGCCGAGCCGAGCCCAATGACGTGGGTCAGCCCGACCCGGGCGCCCTCGATCTGGCGCGGGCCGGCCTCGCCCCGCAGGTGGGTGGCAACCTCGAAGACGTTGGCTATGCCGGTGGCGGCGATCGGATGACCCTTGGACTCGAGTCCTCCCGAGACGTTGACCGGAGTCGTGCCGTCGCGCCCGGGAGCTCCTGATTCGAAGAAGTCCACCGCTCCACCCTGCTCGCAGAGCATGAGGTTGTCGTAGTGCACCAGCTCCGCCGTGGCGAAGCAGTCGTGCAGCTCGACGAGGTCGAGATCGCCCGGCCCGACTCCTGAGGCCTCGTAGGCCTGGGACGCGGCACTGCGGGTGAGCGTGTTGACGTTGGGCAGGACCTGGCAGCCCTCCTCCCAAGGATCGGAGGTGAGCACTGAAGCCGCGATCTTCACCGCCCTGCGTCGCTGCTCGGCGCTGAGCGTCTTCAGCACCGACCCGCTCACCACCACCGCGGCGGCGGCACCGTCGCAGTTGGCCGAGCACATCGGCCGGGTATTGGGGTAGGCGATCATGACGTCCCCCATGATCTCCTCGAGGCTCATCTTCTTCTGGTACGAGGCGAGGGGGTTGAGGGTCGAGTGGTCGTGGTTCTTCTGCGAGATCCGGGCGAAGAGCTCGAACGACGTCCCCCCGTATCGGTGCCCGTACTCCATGCCGATCTGGGCGAAGACCCCCGGCATGGTCTCCGTACCGATCCTTCCGTCGACGGGGGCCACCGCGCCGTACCGGCCGTGCGGTGTCCAGGTGGAGGAGTCGGCTCCCCGGTTCCCCCCGGCGAGCAGCCCGGCGCCGGACAGCTTCTCGACCCCGACCGCCAGCCCGTAATCGCATTCCCCGGCCTTCACGGCCATGATGACCGTGCGCAGCGCCGTGGCTCCGGTGGCACATGCGTTGGCGACGTTGTAGACGGGGATGCCGGTCTGGCCGATCTGCTTCTGAAGGGCCTGGCCGATACCTGCGGACGCGTTCATGAGGCTGCCGGCAGCCAGCACCCCCATCTGCCTCATGCCGACCCCGCCGTCAGCCAAGGCGCCCCGGGCAGCCTCTGCCGCCAGGTCCACGGTGTCCTTGTCCGGGTGCTTGCCGAACTTGGTCATGTGGATCCCAAGGATCCAGATGTCGTCGGTCACTGTCTCCTCCTCTTCACAGCGTTCGATCTCTGTGCAGCCTCTGTGTAGCGCTCGACACGGCTGGCAGGAGCATCGAGCGAACCCGGGACGGCGGCCTCAAGCGAGCGGCTCGAAGCCGAACCCGATCGCCTCGGTGCCCTCGTCGTCGGTGCCGATCGGGAACGTGGTCAGCCGGAGCTTCATCCCAAGCTTCACGTGCTCGGGGTCCGGAGGGATGTTGACGACGTTGGCCCGGACGCTCGTCCCGTCGCAGTCGACGAGCCCGGCCACGAAAGGCACCGGCACCCCGGGAGCGGCGAAGGCCACGATCGTGAAAGCGCGTAGCTCGCCGGTGGTGGACACGGGCACGAGGTCGAATTCGGTCCCCTCGCAGCTCGCACAGGCATTTCGCCGGTCGAAATACCTCGCGCCGCACGCCTTGCACTCGTGTGCGACCAGGTAGGGCGCGTCACCGAGCGCCAGGTAGTCGACCAACGGGACCTGTCCAGCCATCAGCATCCTCCTGGGCTCCTCGAGCGACACCCCGGGCTGGGATGGTAGCCCGATGCCGAGCAGGTCTTCGACCCGGCCGCTGGGCCTCTAAACCCGGTCGAGCTCCAGCATCTTGATGGCGTTGCCCCGCAGGATCTTGTAGGCGACGTCCTCGTCGAGGCCGGCGCACAGCTTCTCTATGTAGGCCTCCGAATGGGGCCACGTGGTGTCGGTGTGCGGGTAGTCGGTCTCGAAGCAGATGTTGTCCTCGCCCACCTCCTCCAGCGACCGGAGCCCGTGGCGATCGGCGGTGAAGCACCCGAAGATGCGGCCGTAGTACTGCGTCGAGGGAAGCACGGGGATCCTCTCCTTTGCGCTCGTCCACGAGTCGTGCATCTCCCAGACCGTGTCGGCACGCTCGAGCACGTACGGGATCCAACCGATCTGGCCTTCGGAGTAGGCCAGCTTCAACTTGGGGAACTCGAGCAGCTTGCCGGAGAAGAGCCAATCGGCGAGGGACGCCATCGCGTTGTTGAACCCGAGCGTCAGCCCTACCGCCTTGTGGGAGTCCGGTGACGCAGCGGGATTGGAGCTGCTCGACCCGACGTGCATGCAGACTGTTACGCCATAGTCGTTGCAGACCTGCCAGAGGGGGTCCCAGTAGTCCGTGTTGATGCTCGGCAGCTTGAGCCGGGTGGGAATCTCGCTGAACGCGATCGCCCTGACCCCTCGCTCGGCATTGCGCTTGGTCTCGGCGGCGGCCAGATCCGCGTCCCAGAGCGGGATCAGGCAGAGTGGGATGTTGACGCCCCCCGAGGGCTCGCACCACTCCTCCACCATCCAGTCGTTGTTCGCCTTCACGCAGGCGAGGCCCAGCTCCTTGTCCTTGCCCTCGTAGAAGGTCTGCCCGCAGAACCGGGGAAACGTCGGGAACGGCAGTGAGCCGTCGGTGTAGTTGAGGGTGAGGTCCTTCACCCGCTCTTCGCGGTCCCAGCAACCCTTGCGCATCTCGTCGTAGGTGATGGCCGTCATCGTCATCTGGGTGCGGTCGAACTCGATGCTTCCGTGCTTGTCGACGGTGGTCGACGCCCGTGGTATCGCCACGAACTTCTTTTGCACGTAGATCAGCTCGTCGTCGTAGTACCAGGCATCTCCCCAGTCACCGTCCGCGTCCTCGACCATGTCGTACTTGGCACCCGAAAGGTGCTTGAAGGCCCCCCACCTCTTGCGCTCCACCCGAGGCCCTCTCTCGCGGTACTTCTCCGGCAGCCATGTCTGCCACACGTGGGGAGGCTCGACGACGTGGTCGTCGACGCTGATGATCCGCGGTAGCGCCATGGTCCAAGGCTAGCAAAGCGTGCTAGAGAATCGGATGGTCGAGCCTGGCACCCGGCCACCGAATCCCCCACAAGGAGAGCCAGTGGAGATCAAGCCCAAGAACCCGTCGGTGAGGGGCCCGGCGGCGATGTTCACCGGAGACGTCTGGATCGACACCGTCGTGGCCGGCAACGAGCCCTCACGCATCCGTGTCAACTTGGTGCGCTTCGCCCCCTCCGCGCGCACCGCCTGGCACTCGCACGCCCTGGGCCAGACCCTCTACGTGACCGACGGGGTGGGGCTCGTGCAGTCGCGCGGCGGCGAGATCGTCAGCATCCGCACCGGCGACATCGTCTACGCACCTCCAGACGAGTGGCATTGGCACGGCGCGGCAGCGGACCACTTCATGGCCCATCTCTCCATGACCGAGGGTCTGGGCGCGGACCCGAAGCCCGAGTCCGAATGGGGCGCGCTGGTCAGCGACGAAGAGTACAGCGGCGAGCTGCGTTAGCCTCGCCGGCTTCAGCTCTCTCGGCGCAGCCTCGGGAAGTGCGCCATGACTTCCTCGGCGAACAGCTGCAATGTCTCGGTAGACGCCCGGTCGTGCGTGATGAGCACGAAGCTGCTGAAGCCCTCCTCGATCAGTTCTCCGACCCGGTCGGTCACCTGCACTGGTGTCCCGGTGAAGCCCCCGTCTTCCAGGCCATAACCGGGCGCCCCGTAGCGTCGGCGAGCGAGCGACAACGCACTCTCAAGCTGGTCCGCCGGCGCCATAGCGAGCACCGCCTCCACCGAGCGGCGCAACGTCGCGGGGTCGCGATCGATCCGCTCGCATTCGGCGTCCAGCCGGCGGCTCAGCTCCTCGATGCGGCCGAGGGCATAGGTAGGCACGTTCCAGACGTCCGCGTAACGCGCCACGAGCGGGAGCGTCAGCGTGGGCCCTGCCCCCCCGACATGGATAGGGGGCCGCGGCGACTGCACCGGAGGCGGGAGGTTTGGCAGGCCGTGCACCGCGTAGTGACGACCTTCGAACGTGGTGACCGGCTCGCCGAGCATCCGGGTGATGATCTCGAGTGCCTCCCCGAGCCGCTCACCGCGCTCACGGGAAGTGCCCCATGCAAACCCGGCCTCGAGATGCTCCTGCTCGACAGACCCGCTCCCGATGCCGAGCTCGACACGGCCGCCCGAGACGACGTCGAGGGTGGAGACCATCTTGGCCACGAGTGCCGGGTGGCGGAAGTTGTTGCAGAGCACCAGGTGTCCCACCCGCAGCCGCGTGGTGCGGGCGAGCAGCGTACTGGCGAGCGTCCAGCCCTCGTAAGAGGGAACCGTGGGCTGTCCGGGCGTGTAGAGATGATCGAAGAGCCAGAAGGAGTCGTAGCCGAGACGCTCGCACTCGAATGCGCGCCCGAAGAAGTCCTCAATGCGCCAAGCGGCCTGGGGCAGGTAGATGCCGAACTCGACGCCGGTCACTCGCGCCGCGCTTCAGTCGGACGAGGGAAGCGGCTTGGCGCTCTTCACGACGAGCGGTGTGCCGTCGAGAGTCAGCGAGCCCTCGCCTCCTTTGGTGCACAGCACCTCGAGCCCGGACGCCTCGTCTTCGTAACGCTTACCCAGCAGTGTGGGCTCCGCCAGCAAGGGATCGATCACGCCGCCCGGTGCGTCGCTGCCGATCGGCACCATGTCTGCTCCGCCGCAGCCCAGACGCTGATCGCCCTCGGCAGGGCGGACCACGACGACCTCGGTCTCCGACACGGAGCTCTTCCAACGGGACCCTGCGGTGAGTTGCATGACTCGGTAGCTTCCCCTCTGCTGTGAACGCTCAGCGCCCGGGCGCGACGGAAGAACCCGTGAGCTCCTCGCGCACCACCCGCCGAAGCAGCTTGCCGGTGTCAGTGTAGGGAAGCTCGTCGAAGACGACGACCACATCAGGGGTCTTCGACCCCCGTAGCTGCGTTCGTGCGTAGTCACGGAGGTCGTCGGGAGAGCTGCCCGAGCCTTCGACTAGGACCACGGCGGCGGCGATCCGCTGTCCCCACTCTTCGTCGTCGATACCGACCACAGCGCAATCGGCGACGTCGTCATGGGCGAGCAGTACGTCCTCGATCTCGGCCGGTGCGATGTTCTCGCCACCACGGATGATGGTGTCGTCCGACCGGCCCTCCACGAAGAGGTAGCCCGCTTCGTCGAGGTGGCCCCCGTCCCTGGTGGCGAACCAGCCGTCGCCGGCGCTACCCGCGCCGACGTACTCGCCAGCCACCTGCTCGCCGCGCACGAAGATCTCGCCGCTGCGGCCCCTTATGCAAGGGAGGCCCTCGGCGTCGCGTATCTCGACCTCGATGCCGGGGACCGGGAGCCCGACCGATCCCAGCCGCGCCCGGACAGCCGGGTCGTCGCTGGCCTGCGCGAGCCGGTGGTCCTCCGGTCCGAGAACGCAAACGGTGGAGCTGGTCTCCGTGAGCCCGTAGGCATTGGCGAATGCCACATCCGGGAAGAGCTCCAGCGCCTGACGTATCACCGCGGCGGGCATCTTGGCCCCGCCGTAGGAGATGGTGCGCAGACTGGGCACGTCCGCCGGGGTGCCGCCGAGCACCGAAACGATGCGGGCCAGCATGGTGGGCACCACCATGGCGTGGGTGACCGACTCGCTCAGCACGACTTCCAGCCATCGCCGCGGCTCGAAGGCGTCGAGGTAGATGATCCGGCGACCCATGTAGAGATTGGACAAGAGGTTCATGACGCCGGCGATGTGGTAGGGAGGCACGCTGAGCAGTGCAGCTTCGTCCTGCGACGCACTCCCGAACTCGACCGTGCCGATGACGTAAGCGGCCAGATGACGGTGGCGCAGGACGGCGGCCTTGGGAGCGGCGGTGGTGCCGCTCGTGTAGAGCAGGAGCGCAACCTCGTCAGGATCGACGGGGGCGTGCTCCCCTACCCCGGCGGCATCGGCGGGAATGTTCAGAGCGGACTCGAGGAACGACGCTGAGTCGAGAAGCCGGTCGACTCCGAGCTGGCCGAGTCGTGTGGCCTGAGCGGGCGGAGCCACCGCCACCAGGTCCTGCCCACGCACGACCTGCCCGAGCTGGGCGTCGGCGAGCCTGTAGTTGAGCGGCGCGAACGGCATCTTGGCCTTCACCGCGCCGAAGAAGGCGACCGGAAAGGTGAGCCCGTTGGTGTCACAGAAGCCGGCGTGCGCAGCACCCGACCGTCGCAGGATCGCCGCGGCGTTTACGGCAGCGGCCTGCAACTCGCCGGTCGTGAGGGTACGGCCGTCGGTACCAGTGACGGCTGGTCGCTCCTCGTCGAGCGAGACAGCCATGCTCAGCAGCAGTTCGAGGTCCATCACGAGCCTGGTCCTAGCACCTCTTGGCGGATCGCCACGAACCCGTGCTCTCCGATGAGGTCGCCGTCGGGCGCGTCGCCGAGGTGCTCCGCGAACCACTCCACTCGGGTGCGCAGGCCCTGGCGGTCCTCGAAGTAGACCTCGTTGACCGCGTCGTAGGCCCACTCCCCGGCCTCGAGCGGTCGCGGGTGGTTCTGTACGTAGGCGAGCCCGCGGACAGCCGCAGGGATCGGGGTCCGGGCTTCGCCGGGTCCGTGGACCACCCCGGCCCGTCCCTTCCATCGAGCGGAGAAGTCCCCCGGGCTGAGCCCCTTGGCCCGGCGGGCTACCGCCATGTGCATGTAGACGGTCCTGGGCCTGCGCCAGTACTCCGTGACCCAGTCGTGGCCCCGCAGCACTAGCTCCTCAGCCAGGATTGCGGTGCAGGCCTTCACCGCGTCGTCCGACGCTTCGACAGAGCCTTCGGTCGACGACGTCCAGGACTCGAAGCGTCCGAAGTGGTGCTCGTCGGCGAACCACTCCAGGCGCACGCCGTCGTGCGGACGGTCCTCACAGATATCGGGCAGGGCGGTGCCTACGGCGACCCTCAGGGGTCGGGCCGCCTCGGGGGCGGTCAGACCGACCGCAGCAAGCTGACGCCAAGACGTCTCGAACACGTCGGTCGCCACCGCCGCCCCGCGGGTGCAGAACGTGATGCGCTTGATCACGCCGTGGTGACCGAGCCGGCGCGATTCAAGACGGCGACGTGCTCACGCCACCGCCGCACCGCGGCCTCCTTCACGGGGCCGTAGCCCTTTACCTCGAGCACGGAGCGAGCCAGCTCTACCTTGTCTTCGTAGGACGCGTCTTCATAGGACCAGTCTTCATAGGATGCGTCTTCATAGGAAGTCACTTCTTCGCTGGACCTCGAGCCGGCGCGGACCAGGTCGTGGACGAGCCTGCGATACTCGACGAGCAACGCCCGTTCGGTCCGGCGGTCGCGGTCCCAGCCGAAGGGGTCGAAGGGAGTGCCCCTCAGCCGGCGCATGCGGCGCAGCACGTGGAAGGCGGCTCGGTACGGCCGCCCCATGGGGAGCTTCCGCTTCAACCCCAGGCGCCGCAGCACCGGAGGGTGGAGGTGATAGGTGACGGTGTAGGGACCCTCGATGCCGAGCTCGTGGGCCACGTGGTCGAAATCGACCTCGAGGTGCAACCGGGCGACCTCGTACTCATCCTTGTAGGTGAGGAGCTTGAACCATGCCTCGGTCACCGCCGCGGTTAGCGCCCACCCCCGGCCGCTGTCGGTACTGGCCACCTCCTCGACCAGGTCGAGAAAACGCGCGGCCAGGCGGGCGTGCTGATAGTCGATCACCTGGGCGGCCCGGCGGAGCAGCAGCGGGCGCAGCTCGTCGGGTAAGCGACGCGCGTCGAGCATCGTGCCGGCGTGCGCGAGGGCCCGGGCGCTGGGGTCGAGGAGATCCGAGCCCGTGCCCTGGCGGCCCGCCTCGGTCGCCCGTAGGCACGCCTCGACGGAGGAGGCGTCGTGGACCACCCACCTACCCCACTGGAAGGCTTGCCAGTTGTCGGGCGCCGTCTTGCCCAGACGCTGCACTGCGCCGTGCAGCGCGTCGAGGGACAAGGGCAGCCCGCCCGCCTGGAACGCCGCACCGAGCAGCACGATGTTTGCCAACAGGTGGTTGCCGAACACCGACTCGGCGATGCGCTTCGAGTCCACGAACACCACCCGGTCCAGCCCTGCGCGGTCCGTGACGGCCGCCCTCAGCGCCGCACGGTCCGGGCCTTCGCTGTCGGTCTGCAGCATCGCCGCCGTGGGGGTGACCCCGTCGTCGATCACGGCGAGGCTGCGGCCGGGTTGCAGCTTGTCGAGATGCCTGCCGGCCGCCGCCTGAAGGATGTCCCCCGAGAGGTAGAGGTCGGCACCCGCCGGGCCGATGGTCGCTGCCGCCAGCCGGCGCCGGTCCGAGGCCAGGTGGAGGTGTGAGACCACCGCGCCCGCTTTCTGCGACAGACCGGTCTGGTCCATGCCGGCCACGGCCAGTCCCGAAGCCTCGGCCGCCGAGGCGACGACCCGGTTGGCGGTGACAACGCCGGTCCCGCCGACGCCGGTGAAGTACAGACCGAACGCTCCCTCGATCGAAGGGGTCGCCGGCAGCGGCAGCATCCCGCCGGGTAGCGCCGGGCGCTCGTCGCTCCGGGCCCGAGCAGACCGACGTCCGCGCCGACGCTCTCGCAGGGTGACGAAGGAGGGACAGTCACCCTCGAGGCACGTGTAGTCGCGGTTGCACGATGACTCGTGGATGCGCCGCTTCTCCCCGAACTCGGTGGCGACCGGCAGGACCGAGAGGCAATTGCTCTTGGTACTGCAATCACCGCATCCCTCGCAGACGGCCTCGTTGATGAAGACCCGCTGAGGAGGCTCGGCGAGCAAGCCCGCCTTGCGCAGCCTCCGAGCCTCGGCAGCGCAACGCTGGTCGTAGACGATCACGCTGACGCCCCGAACCTGGCGCAGGCGCTCTTGGATCTCGGGAAGTCGGTCCCGTTCCACCACCTCCACGCCCGGAGCCCACCGGGCCCGGCGCCCATAGTGATCGGGATCCTCGGCGCACACGACGATCGTGCGGACTCCTTCGGCGTGAAGCGACCGTGTGAGTGCGGGCACGTCCAGGAGCCCGGTGACCTCCTGTCCCCCCGTCATGGCGACCGCCGCGTTGTAGAGCAGCTTGAACGTGACGTTCACACCGGCGGCCACGCTGGCGCGGATGGCCAGCGAGCCCGAGTGGCTCAGGGTGCCGTCCCCCATGTTCTGAATGAGGTGCGGCTCGCCGACGAACGGGGCGAGACCGATCCAGGGCACGCCCTCGGCTCCCATCGGAGTGGGAGCCAGGCTCTTCATGCCGCGATGGCGTTCCTCGAAGTACATGATCCCGTGACAGCCGACGCCCCCTCCGACGAGCGCGGCCTCGGGAAACAACGTCGAGCGGTTGTGGGGACAGCCGCTGCAGAAGGCCGGAGGGCGCGACGGCAGCGCGGTCATGGCCAGAGCAGGTCGCCCGCCACCCGCCGGCAGCGTGACCGGTGCCACCAATGCTGGGATCACACGACCGAGCACTACCGACAACGCGGCGGCATCGAGCTCGCCCACCTCGGAGGTGAGGGGATCACCCGCACGGTAGCGTTTGCCCGACACCGGCACGTGCGAGCGCGCTTCGTGCAGCACCGCGCGCACCTGGGTCTCGACGAAGGGCCGCTTCTCCTCGATCACAACGAGCTCGTCGACCGAGGATGCGAACTCGAGCAGCGTCTCCTCGCCCACCGGATATGTGACCGCCAGCTTCAGGATCCGCACACCCACATCGGCGAGCTGGTCGAGGCGAACCCCGTAGTCCGAGAGGGCCGATACCACGTCCATGTACGTCTTGCCGGCACACACGATGCCCACCGGCGCGTGCCCCTCGGCGCCGATCACCCGGTCCAGCCCGTTGCTCCGGACGTAGGCCCGGGCGGCAGCCAGACGGTCGTGGACGACGAGCAGCTCTTGGTCGGGCACGGCGTGGGGCCCGATCGTCGCGAGCGGCTCGTGAACCCACCGACGGCCCCGGACGAGCACGTCCTCGGGGTCACGGGGCGCCTGCCGGTCGAGCTCGAGGCAGACCGACCCGATGCCATCGGCCACCGTCGTGACGATCTTCATACCCACCCAGCAGCCGGCGTAGCGCGATAGCCGGAAAGCGTGCAGGCCGAGATCGAGCACATCCTGCTGGTCGCAGGGAAAGACGACCGGGATGCACGCGTCGAGGAACGTGTACTGGCTGTCACTGGGGAGCGTCGACGACTTGGCCGTCGGATCGTCGCCGCACACGAGCACCACGCCGCCGTTGGGCCCGGCGCCCATGGCGTTGCCGTGCTTGAGGACGTCGCCGGAGCGGTCGAGCCCGGGGGTCTTTCCGTACCAGACGCCGGCCACACCGTCGACCTCGGCGTACGGCACCGCCGCACCCATCTGGCTGCCCCACACCGTGGCGGCCGCCAGCTCCTCGTTGAGCCCCGGGCGGTGCTCGACGGCGTGGGCGGCGAGCAGTTCCCCGGCGCGCTCGACCGCGAGGTCGAATCCGCCGAGCGGCGACCCCGGGTAGCCGGACACCAAGGTGCCCGTGCGCAGCCCGTCGCGCAGGTCGAGCTCGTGGCGCAGGACGAGCAGGCGCACCAGGGCTTCGATCCCGGACACCGTCGTGAGCTGCGGCGTCCGCACCTCGACGCCGGTCATGGCAGCGCGCCGGGGTTGACGTAGGCGAAGGCGCCGTCCTTGAGCACGGCCAGGCGACGTTCGGGCTCGAGCAGCACCCCGAGGTCGCTGGTCGGGTCGCCCCGCACGACCAGCAGATCGGCCAGGTAGCCCTCGCGCACCTGGCCGGTCTTCAACCCGACGAGCGGACCGGTGTTGCGCGTCGCGGTGTGGAGCGCCTCCGCCGGGGTCATCCCGACCAGCTCCACGTAGCGTCGGAGCTCCTCGGCGTAGGTGCCGTGGTGGGTCCACTGATGGCCGAAGTCACCGCCGCCCAGTATCCGGATCCCGGCACTGTGCAGGCGGCGGAGGCTCTCCACCAAGGCGTCGAGCTCAAGCTTGTAGCCCGAGCGCTCGAGGCGCTCGTCCGTCATGCCCCAGGGGGCAGCATGGCCGTGCACCATTGCATAGACATAGTGCAGGCCCGGGCACACCCAGACGTCGTCGCGCCGAGCCTCGAGCTCCCTCAGGCCCGCTTCGTCGAGGAAGCACGCGTGGTGGATCAGCTTGACCCCGGTGCGCGCGGCCATGGCGACACTCTCGGCGCTACGGGCGTGCACGGTGATGAAGGCGCCCTGCTTGCCAGCTTCGTCCACCGCCGCCGCCAGCATGTCGTCGTCCATGTACGTGTCCTCGGACGGGAACTCCGGCAGGATCCCGTCGCCCGAGATGAAGAGCTTCACCGCCCGAACACCTGCATCGCACTGCCGAGCGACGATCTCTCGGAGGTCCTTGGCGTCGGTCGCCACCTGCATGTTGCCGTCCTCGGCTCCGATCGCACCGGCCGCCGTCACCATCGGGCCGCTCGGCACGATGCGGGGACCCGGTATGAGGCCGCGCTCGATGAAGTCCCTGGCGATCACGTCGTCATCGTCCTGGAGCACGCCGGCACCGATGATCAGGGTGTAACCGCTCTCCAAGAAGGTGCGGACCACTGCGGCCACGTCGAGCATGTGGCGTTTGGGAGGAGAAGCCGCCACGCCGCTGTGATCGAAGACGAAGTCGAGCGGCCAGCTGATATGGGTGTGGGCGTCACTCAGCCCCGGCATGACGGTGGCTCCCTGCAGGTCGACGACCCGCGTCGCCGCCTCGTCCACCTCGAGCCTGCCGGCCGACACCCGGGCGATGTGTCGTCCCTCGATCAGCACGTCCCCGTCGGTCGGACGCTCGTCCGCGCCTCCGGTGCAGGCGAGCACCCGGGAGTTGCGCAGCAGCATGCGGTCGGCCATTGGAGTCCTCCCCAGCCTAATTTGGCGCCGCGACCTCGCCGCCGTCGTAGCGACGCGCGATGCGACGGCGATGGGACGTCGGCGAGCCGAAGAGCGAACGGTTGAGCGCCGCCCGCTTCAGGTAGGCGTGGATGCCGCCGTCCCAGGTGTAGCCGATGCCGCCGTGCAGCTGCATGGCCTTGCCCACCACCTCCACCGCCGCTGAGCAGACATGGGACTTGGCCATGGCAACCAGGGGCCCGGCGTCGTCGTCCTCGGCGACCAGGCTGTCAGTGGCGCCTTCTAGCAGCTCGCGGCCGAGCGTCACCTTCACGAGCATGTCGGCGCATGCGTGCTGCACCGCCTGGAACGAGCCGATGGCACGGCCGAACTGCCGGCGCACACCGGCGTAGGCGACCGTCGCCTCGAGCATGGCCTCGGCCAGGCCGAGGCTGTCCCAGGCGACGGCGAGCGCTGCCCGCTGGTGCAGGCGCCGCGCGGAGACCGCCCCGCCGACGAGCGGGTGGACCGAACCCGGCGCCAAGACGACCTGTTCGGCGGTCACGACGGCGAAGCGACGCGTTTGGTCGATGACGATTTGCTCCTCCACGCGCAGACCAGGGCTATCGGCGGCAATGTCGGCCACGACGAGGCCGCCGGTGGGGTCCGCGGCAATGACGAGCAGCCGCTCGGCGCACGGCGCGTCGGGGATGAAACGCTGGGCCCCAGCGAGCCGCGTGCCGCCTGCCCCCGACGTCAGGACGAACTGCGTCGCCTCGGGCTCGTCGTCACCGGTTGGAAGCACGAGGGCGGTGCGCTTCTTTCCGGTGGCCAGCCCCCGCAGCAGGTCGTCGCCCGTCGCCCCGCTCGCGATGCCCAGCAACGCGCCGACGGCAAGTGCGTGCCCGAGGTACGGGTAGCGGGCGGCCGCGCGCCCCATCTCTTCGAGCACGACGGCCGTCTCGGCGAACGTAGCCCCCGCGCCCTCGAGCGAGGGAGGCACCTCGAGGCCCAGCCAGCCGGCTCTCGCAAGGTCCTCCCATTCGAGCGCGCCTACCGCAATCGGGCGCCGGCCGGCGCCACCGAGGATGTCCCGGGCCTGGTCCCGCAGCTCATCGTGTAGCTCGGCGAAGCCCACCATCAGGCAGAGGCCGGCTCTCGGGGTAGGCCGAGCCCGCGTTCGGCGATGATCGTGCGCTGGATCTCGCTGGTACCACCGGGGATGGTCCACTCCCACGAGCCGATGAAGTCGAGGACCCACGCCCCCGATTCCCAACCGCTCGAGCGCGGCTTGCACAGATCGGTGTGGGAGTCGAGGCCGGCCACCTCCGTGGCGAAGTCCGTGATTTGTTGCAGCAGCTCGGAGTAATGGAGCTTCACGATCGACGCATCGGCAGGGCCCGATTTGCCGGCGTCGACCCGCTCCACCAGCCGCCGACAGAGCCGGCGCAGCCCGGTGAGCTCTGCCTCGAAACAGGCGAGCCTGTCGCGCACCGATGGATCGTCGATGAGCCGGCGGCCTTCGAGGCTCTCGCGCCGGCACGTCTCGAGCAGCCACTGGAAACCGGCCCCGCCGAGGCGCTCCGCCAGCTCCAGCATCGTCATACCCCGCTCGGCGCTCAGGGTGGCCTGCGCCACCTGCCAGCCGGCATTCTCGGATCCCAGGAGCTGGTCGGCCGGGATCTGCACGTCGGTCAGGAAGATCTCGCAGAAGTGCGACTCTCCTGTGGCTTGGCGGATCGGACGGACTTCGACACCTGGCGACCGCATGTCGAGGATGAAGTAGGAGATCCCGTGACGCTTCGGCGCCTCGGGATCGGTTCGCGCCAGCAGCAGGCACCAATCGGCGTGCTGGGCCCCGCTCGCCCACAGCTTCTGGCCGTTGACGATGTACTGGTCGCCATGGCGGCGGGCCATGGTCCTGAGCGCTGCGAGGTCCGAGCCCGCTTCGGGCTCCGAGAACCCCTGGACCCATGTCTCGCCCTCGAGGATGGCGGGCAGGTGGCGCATGCGTTGGGTGTCGGTCCCCGCCACCAGCAAGGTGGACGCCGCGTGGTGTATCGCCACGAAGGCGACGACGAGTCGTGGCGCGTCGTGAGCGGCCAGCTCCTGGTAGAGAACGATCTGCTCGGCGACGGACATGCCGCCGCCCCACTCGGCGGGCCAGTGCGGCACCGCGTAGCCGGCCCCGCGAAGCTCCTGGAACCAAACCTTCTGGAAGGCGACGAACTCCTCGTCCGAGGCGCCGGTCTGGGCGCGGCGCCAGTCGGCGGGCACGTGAGCGCGGCACCAGTCGCGCACCGCGCCCCGAAACTCGACGAGGTCGGCCACCCGGTTCGCGCTCACCGGTCGGGCGTCCGTCGATCGCTCTGCTGCATGGCGAGCAACCGCCGGCGATGCTCGTCGCTCTCCATGGTGACGAGCTCGGCGGCGAACCCAGCCTGCAGAGCGCCACTCAGCGCCCCCGACATGTGCATGTTGAGCACGCGCTTGGTACCCAGCACTGCGTTGGGCGGCTGCCCGGCGATGCGCTCGGCCACTCGACGCGCCTCGCCGGCAAGCTCCTCGGCGGGCACACTGCGCGTGGCGAGTCCCAGCTCCACGGCCTTGGCGGCCGGGATGCGGTCACCGGTGAAGAGGAATTCCCGACTGCGCAACAGTGGGGTGAGAAGAGGCCAGAAGGCGGCACCGCCGTCGCCCGCCACCAGGCCAACCGACACGTGGGGATCGGAGAAGTAGGCGGAGTCCGATACGAGAACCACGTCGCAGAGGATGGCGACGCTGCACCCGAGCCCGACGGCCGGACCGTTCACTGCTGCGACCACCGGGAGCGGGAACCGCAGCATCTCCTCGATGATCTCGCCTCCCTCGCGAACGCTCTCGTAGCGTGCGACGGGGTCGTCGAGGAAGGAGGTGACCCATTCGAGGTCGCCGCCGGCGCAGAAGGCGCGTCCCGCGCCGGTCAGGACAACGGCTCGCGCATCGGTGTCCGCCGACAACTGGCGCCACACGTTGGCAAGCGCCCAATGCAGCGCCTTGTTGACGGAGTTGAGTCGGTCGGGACGGTTGAAGACGACTCTGCGGATCGGCCCGTCGCATTCGACGATCAGCTCGTCGGGCAGCTCGTAGTTCACCGTAGGCACCCTTCGGTGAAGAGCCCTCGAAGGCCCCGCCTACCGATGTTGTGCTGTAGCGCCGCCAGCGTCCCCGACACGCCGACAGGCAGTCGCCGCAAGGGTGCGCTGTAGCGCGACAACCAGGAGAGCGCGGTCTCGTCGCAGAACCCGATGGCGCCGTGCAACTGATGGGCGACGCGAAAGACGACATCGGCTGCCTCGAGCACCACCAGGCGAAAGGCGAGCGCGTCGGCGACCGCGTCGGGCTGCGAAGATCCAGCGCTCCACAGGGCGTACTTGCCGAGCTCTTCTGCGCCTGCGCGCTCGACCTCGGCGTCGGCAAGCTGGAATTGCACTCCCTGGAAGGCAGAGAGGGGTTGGCCGAACTGCCGACGCTCGAGCACGTAGGCGCGGGTCAGGTCCACGGCCCGATCGAGCATCCCGAGCAGCGTCCAGCCCGGGAGCACGAGCCCGAGGGCTAGATCGCGAGCGCCGGCTTCTTCGAGATCCTCGAGCTCGAGGTCGACGACGAAGGCCGAGGTGCGCGCAGGGCGTGAGGGGCCTATGCGTAGCACCCGGCTGCGCCGCCCCTCGAGGGTCACGGCAGCCCACCGCAAGTCGAGACCGCCGACGGCGGCGGCCGGCGCCGATGCCCCCACCACCACCATCCCGTCCACCGGCAGATCGGCAGGCCGGCAAAGCCGCTCTGCGACGGGATAGGGCAGGGCGAAGTGACCCGAGCTGCGGCACAGCGCGGCGGCGGCCTCGAGCTCTTCGAAGTCGGCGCGTGGGTCGAGGTCCCAGGCACCGAGCTCGGTCAGCACAGGGGCGACGATGCGCTCGCGCTGCTCGGGATGCTGCTCGGCCCGCCGCAGCAGCTCGTCGCCGCCGGCCGACTCAATGGCCTTGCGGGCGAGCTCCCCGAAAGTTCGCGCCTCGGCGCTCAGCTCGACGTTCACTGGCGGCCGGCCGTGGAGTGGGAGAGAAGCGACCTCGCCAGCAGGATCCTCTGCATCTCGATGCTGCCAGAGGCCATGGTGGAGGCCTGCGCGTAGCGCCAGTGGTCCTCGACCGCTCTTCGGAAACGCTCACCTTCGGCTCCGCTCAGCCGGACCGCGCCCACGATGTCCATGAGCACGTCGGCGCTCGCTTGGTCGAGCCTGGTGACAGCGATCCGGTAGGCGGCCGCGTCGCCGGGACCGAGGTGACCCCGGCTCTGCTTGTCGAGGACCTTGTAGGCGAGCAGGCGGGCCCGGCGGGTTTGGGCCAGCATGCGGGCCCACCGCGCGCGCAACTCGTCGGCGAGTCGCTCCCACTCTTCGCCCAAGACAGCCGGGGCGAGCACGAGCAAGCGCTCGCAGCGCGCGTAACGAGCGATCCCGACGCGCTCGAAGGCCAGCACTTCCTGAACGACGGTCCAGCCGTCGTCCAGCACGCCGAGCACGTCGGCCTCGGTCACTGCGACGTCGTCGAAGAACACCTCGTTGAGGTGGTGCGGACCGAGCATCGAGGCGATGGGTCGCACGTCGATGCCGGGGGCGCTCATCGGCACGAGGAAGACAGTGAGGCCCTGTTGCTTCTTGTCGCCGCGTCCGGTGCGAGCCAGGAGGAAGCACCACTGGGCCATGGCGGCGTAGGAGGTCCACACCTTCTGGCCCGTCACGCGCCAACCGTCGTCGTGCCGGCGTGCAGCCGTCTGCAGCGAAGCCAGGTCGGAACCGGCGTCCGGCTCGCTGAAACCCTGGCACCAGATCACCTCGCCACGGGCGATCGCAGGCAGGTGCAATCGCTTCTGCTCGGGCGTCCCGTGGCGCATGATCGCCGGACCCACCCAGTTGACACCCATGTACTGGGCGCCGCGAGGTTCGTGACGCGCCCACATCTCCTCGCGCACCGCCGTCTGCTCCCATATCGACGCGTCGCGCCCGCCCCATTCTTGCGGCCATGCCGTGCACAGAAGTCCTCGCTCGGCGAGCACCCGGCAGAAGCCCTGGGCCACTGCGAGATCCGAAGGGTCGTCGGTGAACGCACCAAGAAAATCGGTTGGAACGTGCTCGTCGATCAGGTCGCGCAACTCGTGGCGCAGCGCTGCGACCGCCTCCCCGGCGTCGAAGTCCACGGCTACCTCGCCGTCCACCCGCCATCGACGACGATGGTCTGGCCCGTCACGTACCGGCCGGCGTCGCTCACGAGCCAGAGCACTGCCCCGACGAAGTCGTCGACCCGGCCGGCATAGGGAAGCGGGGTGTTGCGCTCCAGCCATGCGCGGCCGCGCTCGCCCTCGTAGAGCGGTTGCGTGATCTCGCTGGCGAAGAAGCCTGGAGCCAGGGCGTTTACCCGGATCGAGTGGCGTGCCCATTGCACCGCGAGCTCGACGGTAAGCCCCGAAAGGGCCGTCTTGCTCGCGGCATAGGAGGCTTGTGGGATGCCGGGAACACCCACCCGTCCGCTGATGGACGAGACGTTGACGATTGCCCCGCGGCCGATCGCCCTCATGTGGGGAAACACGGCCTGGGCCATGCGGAACGGCGCCATCACGTGCAGCTGGAACGCCTTCAGCACCGCATCGGGCGGCTCGTCCTCGGCGCGCTCGTCGGTGAAGACGTGTCCTGCCGCGTTGACGAGGATCTCGGGGGCTCCGAGCGCGTCGACGACGCCACCTATGACCTCCCCGACGCGATCGACGTCGAGCAGGTCGGCTCGAACCGCCTGACCTCCGATCTCGTCTGCAAGCTTCTCGAGGCGTTCCGCTCGCCGAGCCACCACCGCCACCCTGGCGCCCCCCTCCGCCAGGGCGCGAGCCACAGCTTCGCCGAGGCCCGAGGAGGCGCCCGTCACGACCGCTACCCGCCCCTTCACGTCAAACAGGGACCCTTCGGGGGAACCGGCAGCCTTAGGGACGGTGACGCTCCAGAGCGGCCAGGAAGCCCCTGTGGAGGTGCTGGGGTGCCGGCTCGTTGCGGCCGAAGACGACGTTGTCGAGCAACCCGGTGCGGATTCCCGGCTCTGTGCGTGCGGCCACCCAGAAGTCCTCGCCGTCGACGACGGTCTCGCAGATCCACGGCGCCATGTCGACCGCCTTGGCCCGCTCCTCGTCGGACAGTCCGGGGCGCAGGTAGGCCGTGTGGACCACTTCGGAAGTCTTCTCGTCTATCGGGATGATCTGCCACAGCTCGATGTGCCGGACGTCGAAGGTCAGCGCAGTGTTCGGGAACAGCTGGTATTGGTAGCTGAAGTGGGGCATGACGTCTCCCCAGCGCTCCTCGGGGACGTCGCGGAGGGCGTCGATGGAGCGCAGTGCCGAGCAATTGCGTAGGTGTGGACCGAAGGCGTCGAAGGTGAGCACGCCGCCATAGGCGTACTGGCGGAGCGTCGTTCGGTGCAGATGGTCGAAGTGATAGTTCTCGCGGAAGGTGTCGAGCGCCACCTTCCAATTGGCGTTCACGTGGTGCACGTGGGCTTGGCGGTAGGGCTCCCATCCGGCAAAGTCCAAAGATGCCAGCTCGGCGGCCAGGCCCGGGCCGAGGTACTCGTCGATGTCGACCGGATCGCCCTGACGCAGCCGGCCGACCACGAGGCCATAACCTTCGGTCACAGGCAGCTGCACGAGACCCTTGTCAGCGCGGTTCATCGCGTCGAAACCCTCGGAAGTCGGCACGCCCACCAGCTTGCCCTCGAGGTCGTACACCCAGGCGTGGAACGGGCAGGTGAATCGACGGCCTTCGCCACACCCATCGACGACGCGCACACCGCGGTGACGGCACATGTTTGCCATGGCCCGAACCTGCCCCCCGGCGTCGCGCGTCAGCAGGACGGGAGTTCCGCACAGATCGACCGTCCAGTACGAGCCTGGGCGCGGCAACGCCCCGGAAAGGCAGAACACGAGCGCATCGTCGAAGAAGAGGGCGTCGAGCTCCCTCTCGTAGTGGGCGCGCGAGGTGTAGAGCTCGGCGGGGATCTCGAGAACGGCTTCGGCCATGTCGGTGGTGCGGTGCTCGATGTGATCGAGCAAGCGACGGACGAGGCTATGCTCGAGCCCTTCCCTGTCCACCACGACCCCCTTCTTCGCGTCGCCTCGAACGGCGGGGCGTTCCACCTGCATCGCGTCGACTACCCGACGGCCGGCTCACCGACGACTTAGAAAGTGAACGCCCACATTCTACCGCCGTCGGGAGCTCGTGCTCAACCGCAGGCGATCTTGCAGTCGCCGGGAGCTCTTGGCGGCACAGGCGCGCTCTTAGCGGTGCAGGCGCTCTTGCCGGCTCACGGCGCTAATTCTGGCTCGCCACCTTGGCTGCGAGCAGGGCTTGGGCCTCCTCGTCGTCGACACCCAGCTCTGCCAGCACTTCCAGCGTGTGCTCGCCAATGCCCGGTAATGAGAACGGTGGCCGTTCGCCCCGAAGTGGCCCGAAGCGCAAGAGGGGACCAATCTGCTCGAACCATCCCCAGTCGTCTGTCGCATACGACGCCACCCGGCCGAGCCGCTGGTTGACCGGGTCGTCGAGAATTCCACGACGGAACTCGTCGCGGTCCATCTCTACGACGGGCTCCGCCAGGACGCCGAGAGAACGCAGCACCTCGATCCACTCCCTCGCCGGTGCCGCCTCGAAGGCTGCAGAGAGGATCGCTTCCGCCTCCCTGGCCAGAGCGTCGTCGGCCCCGCCGCGAAGCGGCGCGTAGCTGGCCGGGAGTGCGGCGAGCGCCGGCACCTCCCGGAGCCGGTGCCACTCGGCGGCAGCGGGGACGACTAGCGCGAACCAGCTCCCGTCGCTCCCGCGGTAGATGCGGTAGGCGGGGCCGTAGCCGGTCTGTTCGCCGTCGAGCTGCGGTTGGCGAAGCGGCCGCCCGTCGGAGGTGATCACGCCGCTCTGCAGCAGCATGCCGGCGCCGAGCAGGCTGGTCACCACCTGCTGGCCCGCACCGGTGGTGGTCGCGCGGTAGAGGCCCGCCAGCACTCCGATGGCCGCCACCCATCCTCCGCACATGTCGACGGGGATCCAGGTACCGGCGATGGGGTCGTTGCCGGCGCCTCCCACCGCGCTCTCGAACCCGGTCAGCGCCTGCATGAGGGCGTCGTTCCCCGGGAACTTCGCCCGCGGACCGGTCGTCCCGAATGCGCTGGCGTGGCAATAGACGGCCCGAGGGTTGAGCCGGGCCACGGTCCTCTCGTCCACGCGCAGTCGCTCCGACACGCCGACACGGAAGTTGTGCAACACCACGTCCGCGCGGCGCAGCAGCAGCTCGATCACAGGGCGAGCTTCGGGCGCGCCGATGTCGAGGGCCAGGCTCCGCTTGCCCCGCTGGCAGGCGGCCACCGCGTAGGCGGCCGCCCGCATGGCCTCGCCCTGCGGGGGCTCGACCTTGATCACGTCGGCGCCGAGATCGGCCAGCACTTGAGCGGCGAGCGGGCCCGCCACGAAAGCCGAGAAGTCCACCACACGGAGCCCGGCGAGCAGTGGCCTCGCCGGCTGGCCGTTCGTACCCGGCTCAGCCGGAGTCGCGGGCGGGCCGTTGTCGGTCAAGGGGCCGACGACGATGGGGGCCTTGACCATCACCTCGCGGTGTCCGGCATCAGCACGCTGAACGACGAGTCCCGCCTCGGCCACGTGTGGGTCGGCGAGCACGTCTCCCGGAGCGAGCACGGGCTCGCAGGCGATGCCGGCGGCGCGCAGGAGATCGATCCACTCGTCGCGTACCCTGCGGGCGAAGACGGCGCGCCAGCGAGCCGCCCGCTCGTTGAGTGCGCCGCTCACCTGCTCCGCGTAGTAGCCGTCCTTGCTTGGCTCGTCCCCGAGCACCTGGATGAGCTTGGCGTACATTCCCTTGCCGCCGAACCACACCTGCAACAGCTCGTCGTCCGCGCACCGGTACATGAAATTGGGAAAGGTCGATCCCTTCTGCCAGTAGCTCTCCACCTCCACCGGTGCACGCTCGGAGCGGCCGATCATGCAGCCGAGCGTCGAGAGCATCCCGTCGTAGAGCGAAGTCTCGGACCAGCCGCCGCGTTCGCAGCGCGCCCGCTGGTAGAGCAAGGCCAGCACTGAAGCGGTGAGCACCAGGGCGGCGCCTCCTCCGGTCGCCCTGACGTCGACGAAGATCGGACCGGGGCGGTGCCCGCCGAGCTGGGTGCAGAACCCGGTGCGCGCCTCGACCAGCAATCCGTAGTCTGCGATTTCGCCCTCTGCGGTGCGGCTCGGCCGGCAGCGTGCATAGACGAGCGCCGGGTTGGGAGCTGCGACGTCGACGTAGCCGAGGCCACGTCCCTCGACCAGGTCCTCGCCCCCGTAGACGATGGCGACGTCCGCCTCCCGCACCATCCGGGCTATGAGCGCCGGATCGTCCTCGGTGACGATCGTCTTGTCGCGGTGCCACGCACGGCCCCAGCCGAGGTGGCGGTCTATCCCGGGGGTGTCCGAGCCCACCACCCGCCGCACGTCGGCACCGAGATCACCGAGGATCATGCCGGGCACTCCGCCGGCAAGGCCAAGGCCTAGATCGCTCGTGCCGACCGCCACCTCCACGACCGAAAGACCCTCACAAGGCAGGTCGCCGGGGCCCGCGTGTCCGCTGCGCGGCGCGCTCACGGGGCCTGCACCGGTATCGACAGCCGGGGCAGCACCTCCTCGGCTGCCAGACGCACCACCTCGAGGGTGTCGTGGGTCGCTGCGGGCGAAACAATTATGTGGCGAGCGCCGGCGTCGACGTACTCCTGGACACGCTCGGCCACCTCGTCGGGGGTGCCGGCCGGCGCGATGTGCTCCAGCATCTCCGGCCGCGCCCCGTACGCCCGCCCCAGGAAATTGGCCACGTCACTGCGCGCCTCGTCACTGCGGCGGCGGATCGAGGTGTACAGGTAGAGCATCCACTCGAAGGCGCGCAGGTCACGCCCTTCAGCCAGTGCGCACTGCTCCACCGTCATGCGTGCGCGGGCATAGGCACCGGCCGAAAGGAGATAGGGCATGAAGCCGTCGCCAAGCCGCGCAGCGCGCCGCATGGCCGCCTCCTTCCGCCCGGAGACGACGATGGGAGGGCCGCCGGAGCGCCGGGTGCCGCTCGTGCCTTCGGGTCCGGCCACGGGGAGGAGCTCCACGTCTTCGAAGTCCACGAACCGGCCGTGGAAGCTGACCGCGCCGCCGCGCCACAGCGCCCGCAGCACTTCGATGCTCTCGTCGGTGCGCCACCCGCGCTCGGCGCGCGGCACGCCGACCGCCTGGAACTCCTTGGCGAACTCACCGCCGACACCGACGCCCACGCACACTCGCCCCCCCGAGCGAACGTCGAGGTCGGCCAGCTGCTTGGCGACCACCACGGGGTGATAGAGCGGGAGCACGAGCACCGCCGTCCCCACTCGCACGCGTTCGGTCCAGGCGGTCATGAGCGCCAAGCGAGTCACGGCCTCGCCGGTGCTGCTGGGCGGGAGCACGTGACCGCCCTGCCAGACCGAGTCGATAGGCAGACGTTCGACCGCGGCCAGCCAGTCGCGCTCCGGCTCGGGGATGGCCGCGGCCCCGAAGGCGATGCGCTCCTCAGCCGACACCAAGCCTCCCGTCGTGCCCGGCCCAGATCGGGGCGATGCTACAGACCCGTTTCGAGGTTGGACAAGTGAGCCTTCACATAGTTGGCTCTGTGTCCTGGCCGCGGGGCGCAGGTCGCCGGTCGCCGGTATAGCCGCGTTACCCTGTGGTCACCGCGTGCTGCGAGGACGAGAGAGGGGTTAGGTTGCCGACGTCTGCAGCGGCTGAGAGCGACAAGCCCAGCGCCCCGCGCTCGCAGAAGGGCGCCCGCACCAGGGCGCGGCTGCTCGAAGCGGCCAAGGAGGTCTTCGAGGAGGACGGCTTCCTCGAAGCGCGCATCTCGGACATCGCCGAGCGTGCCGGGCTGTCCCACGGCTCCTTCTATCACTACTTCGATTCCAAGGAGGAGATCTTCCGCGAGGTGGCGGAGGCGGTCGAGGACCAGCTGAGCGCTCCGCTCGGCGGCGTGATCCTCGACCCGGAGTCCCACGCTCCGCCTCACGAACGCATCCGGGAAGCCTTGCGCCGGCACCTCGAGAGCTATCGACGCGAAGCAAAGATCATGGGCGTGATCGAGCAGATGTCGCGTCACGACAAGCAGGTCCGCGACGTCCGCACGGCGCGCCACGAGCACTACCAGAGGCTCGTATCCTCCTCGATCCGCGCCTTACAAGAGCACGGCCTCGCGGACCCCGAGCTCGACCCGAAGATCGCAGCAGCCGCCCTCGGCGCCATGACCAGCCGATTTCCCGAGATGTGGCTCGTGCAGGGTGCGATCACCTGCAGCTTCGACAAGGCTGTGGACCAGCTCACCCGGATGTTCGTGAACGTGCTCGGCCTGAGCGTGGAACATGCAGGGAGCGAGCGGCGGACCAGAGCGAGCTGAGAGGGAGCCGGGCGTGAGGACCGTCGTGGTGGGTGCCTCGAGCGGGCTCGGGCGGTGCATAGCCACGGGCCTCGCTCGCCGGGGAGACCAAGTCGCGATGCTCGCCCGCCGCTACGAGATGCTGGTGGAGGCCGCCAAGGAGGCCGGCCCGGGCACGCTCGCCATCGTCTGCGACGTCACCGACGAGGCGTCGTGCCGGCGCGCAATAGACGAGGCTGCCACCGGCCTAGGAGGCATCGACGGCCTCGTCTATGCAACCGGGGTCGGGACCCCGACTCACCTCGTGGACACCGATGCTCGAGCTTGGCGCCGCACCCTCGATACCAACGTGGTCGGCGCCGCCCTGGTCACCTCGGCGGCCATCGGCTACCTCACCGAGTCTCACGGCGTGGCCGCTTACCTGTCGTCGGTCAGCGCCTCGCTCACACCACCCTGGCCCGGCCTCGGCGCCTACGCCGTGAGCAAGGCCGCTCTCGACAAGCTCGTGGAGGCCTGGCGCTCGGAGCACCCGCAACTGGGGTTCACTCGCGTCGTCGTGGGCGACTGCGGGGGCGGCGAGGGCGACTCCATGTCACAGTTCGCCTCGGGCTGGGACCGAGAGCTCGTCGGCCCGCTCTACAACATCTGGTCGCAGCGCCGCTACCTGAGCGGCTCGATCATGGACGTCGAGAACCTGGTGAACGTCGTGCACAACGTGCTGCGCTGTGGAGCCGACGCGAGCGTGCAGTCGGTGACGGTCGCACCCCGCCCGCCTGCCTAGAGCGAGAGCCTTCAGCCCGCTAGAGCCCCGCTACAGGGCGGCGGCCCCCGACGGCCGCTCGGACATGGCCCGGATCATCGCGTCCTGCACGAACGAGGCCACGAGCTCACCGTCGGAGCCGAACACGTCCGCCCGTCCGTAGCTGCGGCCGTGTCCGGCGTAAGGGCTCCGGTGCGAGAGCAGCAGCCAACGCGCCGCGGAGAACCGCTCGTGGAAGGTGATCGTGTGACTGAGCACTCCGGTCGAGATGCTCACGTGCGCCTGGGCCTGTCCCACACCCTTGTGCGGCCGCATCGCGGTGCCTATGAGGAAGCCGTCTGTGGCGAAGGCGAGCAGCGCCTGGCTGGTGGCGGGGTCGTCGGGCGCCGAGGGGAAGCACGTCCACACGTCGAGCTCTGCTGGGCCGACCTCGTCGGGATCGCTCACGTCGACCCCACCGACCACCTGCATCGCCCACTCGTTGCCCTCGGGGCCGGGCGTCGGCGGGGACAGGTCGGGCGCCGCCTCTGCGTGCCTGATGAGATCGGGTTCGTCCGCACTCATGAGCACCATCGAGCGGGTGCATATACGGTCCGCCTGGGCGATGGTCACAGTGCTGGTGGCCATCGCTCGCCCGCTGTGCACGGGGTCCACGGTTATCTCCACCCCTGCCTCAGGCGATGCGGCGCGGGCGAAGACGGTGTGGAGCGTCTTCACCGTCTTGCCATCGTGACCGACGAGTGCGGCGACGATGGACTGCGCCATGAGCTGGCCGCCGAACACCACGTGATGCCCGGTGTCGACGTTCTCGGCCAGGTAACGGCCCTCTCCCGCCGGCTCGAGGTGGAGCGCCGCGAGGATTGACTTGACTGCGACCATGGCGCCCGACGCTATCGGCGGGGACGGGTGACGTTCAGGCCGCCACCTTGGCATCGACCCGCATGATCGTGGCCAGGTTGCCACCCATGATCTTCTCGACGGTCTCTGCCGCCATGTCCTGCGGAAGGTGGTCGACGTAGCTGCAGGGCTCGGCCAGGCCCTCGGGGTGCGGCCAGTCGGAGCCGAAGAGCACGTGGTCGGCGCCGAGCTCCTCCACGAGGTCCCCGAGCTTGTCTTCGTGGAAGGGACTTATGTAGATGTTCCGCTTGAAGGCGTCGACCGGGTGCTCGACGAACATCTGCGGCATCCTCCGGTGGACCTCGTCGAGGTGCTCGAGAAACCCGAAGACCCAGTCGGCACCGTTCTCGACCAAGGCGATGCGCAGGTCGGGGAAGCGGGTGAGAAGACCGTGGCAGGTCATCGCCGCGCAGGCGTCCTCGATCGCCCGCTTGTCCCCGGTGAGCATGCGGAAGGCGTCCAGCCGGAACGGCAGCATCTCCTTGGGCCCGGTCCAGTCGCTCTGGTAGCGGGAATAACCACTGTCCGAGGCGTGCATCGACACGAGGATGTCTGCCTCGACCACCTTCTGCCAGAAGGGGTCGAACTCCGGGTACGCGAAGGACCTCGATCCGCGAAAACCAGGGACGGGCGCCGGGCGGATGAGCACAGTCTTGGCCCCTCGCTCGACGCACCACTCGAGCTCCTCGATCGCTCTCGAGACGATGGGCAGCGTGATGATCGGGGTGGCGAAGATGCGGTCCTTGTAGTTGAAGCTCCAGGTCTCGTGCATCCACTCGTTGAGGGCATGGATAGTGGCGTGGGTCAGCTCGGCGTCGTCGCGCATGCGCTCCTCGAGGAGGCTCGCCAACGTCGGGAACATGAGGCTGCGATCCACGCCGAGCTCGTCCATGACCTCGAGACGGGGCTCGGGCTCGCGAAAGGCCGGGATCGAACGCATCGGCTCGCCGATGATCTCCCGGTAGGACTTGCCCTCCGGATTGCCGTTGCGGAAATACTCCTCCTGGGCGCCGGGGCGCGCCACCACGTCGAACGTGGGGTTGGGGATGTAGTCGCTCACGAGTCCCCGGATCATGATCTTCGTGCGGCCGTCGATCTCCACGTACTTGACTGCATCCCGGTACATCTCGGGCATGTGCCTGGTGAAGGCGTCACGCGTCTCGTACAGGTGGTTGTCGGCGTCGAAGACGGGAAAGTCGCACTTGCGCCCCATGGCATCCATCCTTGGCTATATTTTTTGACTGCGACGTCAATATCGAGAAAGGTCGGCAGCCTCAACGTACAGTATTATCGACGTCGATGTCAAGGTTGAGGGTGCCCGCCGGCGGGGTGCCTGCGGCGGCCGTTGGGGGGACCCGGAGCGCTGACGGCGTGTGGCTGGGGGCCGCTCCCAGAGCAGAGCGTAAGAGGGCTGGGTGTAAAGAGCTGGGTGTAAAGAGAAGTGGGCGTGAAGAGGACTGGGCGTAAGGGCTGAGCGTGAATAGGGCTGAGAGACTGCTCCAGGACGGAGCATGAAGAGGGAGGTGGTCCGGAGATGACGGTGACCAGCGACAGCGACGTCTACTACGACCCCTACGACCTGGAGATCGACGCCGACCCCTACCCCATCTGGAAACGGCTGCGCGACGAGGCGCCGCTCTACTACAACGAGAAGTTCGACTTCTACGCGTTGAGTCGCTTCGACGACGTGGAGAAGGGACTGCTCGACTGGGAGACCTATCGCTCGGGCAAGGGCACAGTCATCGAGCTCCTCAAGGCGAATGCGGACCGCGGCCCGGACGAGAGGATCTTTCCGGGATCGGTCCTCTTCGAGGATCCGCCCATCCACCACTTGCACAGGGCCCTGCTGTCGCGCGTGTTCACCCCCAGCAAGATGAACTCCATAGAGCCCAAGGTACGGGAATTCTGTGCGCGTTCTCTCGAACCGCTGGTCGGGTCTGGACGCTTCGACTTCATTCGCGACCTCGGCGCACAGATGCCGATGAGGACGATCGGCTACCTGTTGGGAATCCCAGAGGAGGACCAGGAGGCGATCCGCGACAGGCTCGACGAGAACCTTCGGCTGGTGGACGGCGAACCGGCCGTCCGAGCGGCGGACACTGACCACGAGATGTTCGCCGAATACATCGACTGGCGGGCGAAGAATCCCTCGGACGACGTGATGACGCAATTGCTCACCGTGGAGTTCGACGACGACACCGGAACCCGGCGGAGGCTCACCCGTGAGGAGATCCTGGCCTACGTGGGGCTCTTGGCCGGCGCCGGCAACGAGACGACCACGAGGTTGATCGGCTGGACCGGAAAGCTCCTCGCCGAGCACCCCGACCAGCGACGTGAGATCGCAAAGGACAGGTCACTGGTCCCACAGGCGATCGAGGAGATCCTCCGATACGAAGCTCCCTCACCGGTCCAGGCGCGGTACGTCGCGCGCGACGTCGAGCACCACGGACGTAGCGTTCGCGAGAGCAGCATCATGGTGCTGCTCAACGGCTCGGCCAACCGCGACGAACGCCAATTCCAGGACGCCGACAGGTTCGACATCCACCGCAAGGCGGGAAGGCACCTCAGCTTCGGCTACGGGATCCATCTCTGTCTGGGCGCGGCGCTGGCTCGACTGGAAGGCAGAGTCGCGCTCGACGAGGTTCTCCAGCGGTTCCCCGAATGGGAGGTCGACTGGGACAACGCGGTCATGGCTCGCGTATACCCGGTGCGCGGCTGGGAGACGCTGCCCGTGGTGACGACCTGACGGCATCGGAGGACGTACCAATGCAGATGGACGACATGATCCTGGTCAGCATCGACGACCATTCCATCGAGCCACCCGACATGTACCAACGCCACGTGCCGGCGAAGTGGCTCGACCAGGCCCCCAGGATCGTGCGCAACGCCGAGGGTGTCGACATGTGGGTGTTCCAGGGCCAGGCCACCTCCACCCCGTTCGGCATGGCGGCCACCGTCGGCTGGCCCCGGGAGGAATGGGGGTTCAACCCCGGCGCCTTCTCGGAATTGCGTCCGGGTTGCTTCAGCGTCGACGACCGGGTGCGTGACATGAACGTCAACGGCGTGCTGGCATCGATGTGCTTCCCCACCATGGCCGGGTTCAACGCCAGGACGTTCACCGAAGGAGCTGACAAGGACATCTCCCTCGTGATGCTGCAGGCCTACAACGACTGGCACATCGACGACTGGTGCGGGTCGCACCCGGGACGATTCATCCCGCTCGGCATCGTGCCCATGTGGGACATCGAGCTGGCGGTGAAGGAGGTGAGGCGCATTGCCACAAAGGGCTGTCGCGCCATCAGCTTCCTGGAGGCACCGCACTCCCAGGGGTGGCCGAGCTTCCTGTCAGGACATTGGGACCCGATGCTCGAGGCCATCGTGGACGAGAACATGGTCCTGTGCCTGCACATCGGCGGTGCTTGGGACATCGTCAAGCTCGCCCCCGAGGCCCCTGTCGACCACAGCATCGTGGTGCCCACTCAGCTCACCATGCTCACCGCCCAGGACCTGCTCTTCGGTCCCACATTGCGACGCTTCCCAGGGCTCAAGGTGGCCCTCTCCGAAGGTGGCATCGGCTGGATCCCCTTCTACTTGGAGCGGGTCGACCGTCACTTCCAGAACCAGACGTGGATCGGAAACGACTTCGGCGGCAAGCTCCCCTCCGAAGTGTTCCGGGAGCACTTCCTGTGCTGCTTCATCACAGATCCTGCCGGCCTCAAGCTTCGACGCGACGTCGGCGTCGACGTGATCGCCTGGGAGTGCGACTACCCCCACACCGACACCACCTGGCCCGATTCACCCGAAGTCGTCTGGGGCGAGTTGCAAGCGGCAGGTGCGAGCGAAGAGGAGATCCACAAGATCACCTGGCAGAACAGCCTCCGCTTCTTCGGCTGGGATCCCTTCGCCCACGTCGCCAAGGACCAGTCGACGGTCGGGGCGCTCCGAGCGTTGGCCGCCGACGTCGACACCACTCGGATGCCCAAGGAGCAGTGGCGCGAGCGCAACGAGGCAGCCGGCATCGGCCTCGTGAGCACGGCCTGAGCACCCGTTTCCGCCAACCAGTGCCCTGACCGGGTGTCGATCTCAGGTGGCGTCCACTTTCCTGGCACAACCGCTCCCGCGGTCGCTACGAGGCTGACGATTCGAGGAATTCACGCGTGAGGCGGAGCAACTCCTTTTTCAGGGTTGCCTCGTCGAGGTCCGCCACCAATGGATGGGTCACTGCGCCCCCTATGGCGGAGGCGATCATCGCAACTCGAAGACGCGCCTCTGCACCGGTCTCCTCGCCGAGAAGCGCGCGGTACAAGCGCTCCATGAACTGCTGAAACGGCTGGTGCTCTGCGAGAAGCCGGACGATCACCGGGTCGTGCAGGAGGGTGTCCACCATTCGACGGCGCCCGACGGCGAGCTCGATCACCTGGCCGAGCAGCTCCTCGATCGCACCCGGATCGTCTTTGCCGGCCTCGGCCGCCTCCAGTGCCTCTTCGAGCCGGCCTAGCTCTACCTCCACAGCGGCGACCACGATCGCTTCCTTGGTGTTGAACTGGTGGTAGACGGCCGCCTTCGTCACACCGACCTTGTCGGCGATCATCTGCAGCGACGTCCCGCTCACACCGTGGTCCCCGAACAACGAGAGAGCCGCCGCAATGACGCGCATCTGCGCGGCGCTGTATCCGGCGACGGGCCGTCCCTCTTCTGCCAGCTGCCCGGTGGAGCTCACGTACGCAGACGGTACTCGTCGCTTGCCACGTCCTAGCCGATCAGCTAGCCTGGATAGTCGATCGGCTAGTTCCCCCCGGGGCGGAGGAGGACCACGGTGTCAGAACCGACCACCGACCAGCAGCTCGAGGGCTTCCTCGACATCCGAAAGCCCGGAGCCCACCTGGAAGAAGAGGTCGTCCCCGACGACTTCGTCCTGATGCTCGGGGTCGACCTCACCAACTTCCCCAAGTTCCCGAAGGTGGACGACGACGTCACCTACCGGAGGGCCGACCTCGACATCCGCTACGAGCTCGACGTCGACTCCGGCGCCGAGCTCTCCGACTACAGCGGCCCTTACCGTCCCGATCTCCGATTCACCGACTTCTCCAAGGAGGCCCTGGCCGAGAGGTTCCTGCCCTGGAGCGAGCTGTACATGAAGCTCTGCGTCGACGGCTGGGCCGCGGAGGTCTCCAAGCGCTACGGCGCCGAGACCACCGCAGAGATCGAGTGGGCCGCGTGGCACGATCAGATAGCCCCCGAGCTCACGCGGATGAAGGAAGAGTTCCTACCCTCTGACTTCGTCTACGAGGACCCCAACGAGCAAGTGTCTCCCGACGACCGCGTCCGCACCAGGGTCGTCTACACCGGGCTGTTCTCACCGCGTCCCCGGGCGTCCAAGCTATCCAAGGAGCAGTTGGTGGCCTGGCTCCTCGGCACCCACGAGTACCTCCTCCAGTGCATCGAGGCCTGGGCGACCCAGATCACGGTTCGATACGGGCTCGACGTGATGTTCGACATCCAGTACACGCTCTGGGGCGACACGGTGCTGCCAGGAGTAAAACAGCTCAAGGAGCAGTACCTGGGCATCACCGGCAACACCGTCGCCGACTGGATGAAGGACCTCCAGACCGACGCCACCGCCATGCCGGGCAAGGCGTTCGACGTCTCCTTCGAGATGCCCGAGCCCGACGTCGGCATCATGACGTTCAATCGCTGCGTCGCCGCCGACCAGTGGGAATCGATGGGCCGGCCGGACATCCTGGAGAAGAACTGTCACTCCACGTGCCCGAAGTCGATGATCGTGACCACCAAGCTCTACAACCCCAACATGAAGGTGGACATACTCGCGATCCCGCCGCGCCGTGATCCTGGTGACGTGTGCTGCAAGTGGAGGTTCAGCATGCGGACTCCCGGGGACCCCGAGTACGTCCCGGTCGAGATCAGCCGACAGGCCAGGCGACCGACTTGACCTCGAGATACTGCTCGAAGCCGGCGATGCCGTTTTGGCGCCCGACCCCGCTCTCCTTGTAGCCCCCGAAGGGCATGTCGGCGAAGTACGGAGCGCCGCCGTTGAGCCCGACGAACCCGGCCCGCAGCCGGCGACCCAGCGCGATCGAGTGCTCCAGGGAGCCCGACATCACGTTTCCTGCCAGCCCGTAGGGGCTGTCGTTGGCGATGCGGATGGCTTCCTCCTCGTCGTCGAAGGGAATGACAACGAGTACCGGGCCGAAGATCTCCTCTCGGGCGATCGTCATGGAGTTGTCGGCGTCGACGAACAGCGTGGGCTTCACGTAGAAGCCTTTGTCGAGCCCCTCGGGCGCGTCCGGGCCGCCGACCACGAGCTTGGCACCCTCGTCGATGCCCTTGCGGATGTAGCCCTGGATCCGATCGCGCTGCTTGGCCGAGATCACCGGCCCGCACAGCACGTCAGCCTGCTGAGGATCTCCCGGGACGACCGACTCGTAGATCCCCTTCAGGACCTCCACCCCCTCGTCGTAGCGCGATCTCGGCAGGAGCATGCGAGTGGGCGTAGCGCATCCCTGACCGGCGTGCATGCACGGCGCGATGCCGATCAGGCACGACAACTGCAGGTCGGCATCCTCGAGGACGATGGTGGCCGACTTGCCGCCGAGCTCGAGGAAAAGGCGCTTCATCGTCGCCGCGCCTTTCTCCATGATCCGCTTGCCGACCACAGTCGAGCCGGTGAACGAGATGAGGTCCACCTTCGGGGACAACGTGAGCTCCTCGCCGACAAAGTGATCAGAGGCGGTGACGACGTTGACCACGCCGGGGGGCATATCGGTACGCTCCGCGATCAGCCTTCCGAGTCGGGTCGCGTTGAAGGGCGTGTCGGGTGCTGGCTTGAGCACGACGGTGTTGCCGGTGGCAAGCGCCTGGCCGAGCTTGTTGATGCTCACCTCGAACGGATAGTTCCACGGGACGATCGCCCCCACGACACCCACGGGCTCGCGCCAGATCCTCCTAGCGGTGAGCTGGTTGGTCATCTCGGACAGCTGGTCGCCCATGTCCAGGTCCCAGGGGTACTCGTCGATCAGCTTGGCGGGGTGCCTCAAGCCGCCGGCAAGGGGCGCATCGAGCTGCGGGCCGTGCGTCACCATGCGCGGGCAGCCGACCTCTGCGATCAGCTCCTCGCGCAGCTCTTCCCGCTCGGACTCCAGTGCCTCCTGGAACTGCTCCAGGCAGCGCTTGCGCAATGCGCGATTCGTAGCCCAATCGGTCTCGTCGAAGGCCCGCCTGGCGGCGTCGATGGCGCGATGCATGTCCGCCTTGGAGGCATCCGCGACCTCGCCGATCACCTCTTCCGTAGCGGGATTGACGTTCTGGAATGTCCCCGCTTCGCCATCGACGAGCTTTCCGTCGATCAGCATCCTCGTCTCGTACCGGACCTTGATATCTGACATGGTGCTCGCTTCCCCTGTTTCGCTTCGCCTGTCGTCACGCGCCCTGGTGGAGCGGCTCTCAGCACCGTGGATCGTAGACTGTCACGTCCGGAAAGGGACAGCCCGACCGCGGCAACACGAACCCGAAGGGAGACCAGCTTGAGCGACTGGCGGACCATCGACTTCTTCAGCGACGAGACGCTGCTCGAGAACCCCTACCCCTACTTCGACCAACTCCGCAGCCAGTGCCCTGTGCTGCCGCTGCCAAACGGGGTGGTGGCCGTATCCGGCTACGAGGAGGCGAGCCAAGTCTACCTCGACGGCACCAACTTCTCGTCGTGCAACTCGGTGGTCGGACCCTTTGCCCAGTTCCCGGTCCCCCTCGAGGGCGACGACGTGAGCGACGTCATCGAGCAGTACCGCGACCAGATCCCGATGAACGAGCACATGGTGACCATGGACCCCCCGGCGCACACTCGTGAGCGCGCGTTGCTCATGCGGCTCATCACCTCGAAGCGGCTCAAGGAGAACGAGGAGTTTATGTACCGCCTCTCCGACCAGCTCCTCGACGAGTTCGTCGGAGACGGCCGGTGCGAGTTCATCAGCGCGTACTCACAACCCTTCGCCATGCTCGTGGTGGCCGACCTCCTGGGCGTCCCCGAGTCCGACCACCCGCGCTTTCGCGAGGGCTTCGGCCTGAGCCAGGCGCCGGGAAAGATCGGCTCGGAAACGTTGGGCGACGGCGCGCTCAACCCGCTCTCGTGGGCCGACGACTGGTTCACCCGCTACATCGAGGACCGTCGCAAGAAGCCGCGCCAGGACGTGCTCACCGACCTGGCGCTGGCCACATATCCCGACGGGACCATGCCCGAGGTGACCTCGGTCGTCCGCACCGCCACCTTCCTCTTCGCCGCCGGTCAGGAGACGACCGCCAAGCTGCTCGCGGTCGCCCTCGAGTACTTGGCGGAGCGACCCGAGCTCCAGCAACAGCTGCGCGCAGACAAGGAGCTGATCCCCAACTTCATCGAGGAGGCGCTGCGCATCGAGAGCCCGGTGAAAGCGGACTTCCGCCTCGCCAAGCGCTCGGTCACCATCGGGGGCGTCGCCATCCCCGCCGGCGCGCCGGTCATGCTGCTGAACGGTGCCGCCAACAGAGATCCTCGTCGCTTCGAGTGCCCCGCAGAGTTTCGGGTCGACCGCCACAACTCGCGGGCGCACATGGCGTTCGGCCGAGGCAACCACACCTGCCCCGGCGGGCCCTTGGCCAGGGCCGAGGGGAGGGTGAGCCTGGGTCGCATACTCGACCGTGTGCGCGAGATCCGGCTCTCCGATGAGCACCACGGCCCGCCCGGTGCCCGCCGGTTCCGCTACGAGCCAACCTGGATACTGCGCGGCTTGAGCAAGCTGCACCTGGAGTTCACCCCGATCGGAGGGTGAACAGGACGCAGCGGCTATCTGACAGGATCGTCGCCTGCAGGGTGGGAGCGGCCGCCAAATGAACACGGGCATCGTCGTCGAACTGGGGATCGCATCGATTGCCGCCGCGGCGCTGTACGGCCTGATCGCCTTGGGCGTGGTCCTCGCCTACGCCGGTAGCGGCACTGTCCATCTGGCCATCGGTCAGGTGGCGATCACCGGCGGCCTGGTGGCCGCGGCCGTCTACCGCGCCGGGGCCTCCGTGGGCCTCTCCATCTTTGTGGGGCTCCTCGTCGGCGGGGCGCTCAGCGCGCTCGCCGAGACAGGGTTGGTGGAAACGACGCGGGGGCGCCCGTTGATCGGAGCCGTGCTCCTGCTCGCCGGCGGCGTGGTGCTATGGGAGGTGCTGGTGGGCATCTTCCCTCAGCCGGCCTACGCGTTTCCGAGCATGGGGGGCACCTTCCACCTGGCCGGGGGCCTCGTCCGGGTGCGCGATCTCGTCGACATCGGGGTGGTGGTGCTCGCTGCGCTGCTCGGCTTGGTGGTGCTGCAATTCACCACCCTCGGCACCTCGTTGCGCCTGAGCTCGAGCGCCCCTGAGGCGGCCGAGCGCATCGGGGTCGATACCGCACACATGCGCAGGCTGGCTTTTGCGACAGGCGGCGTCCTGGCCACGGGAGCCGTGCTGCTCGGCGTGGCCGACTTCCCCTTGGCGGTAGCGAGCCTGACACCGGCGGTGGCCGGCGGTCTCCCCTTGGCGCTGCGCGGCATCGCGGCCGCCGCCGGGGGTGGGATGCGCTCACCTGTTCGTGCTCTCGGGGCAGCCCTCGCCATCGGCGCGGTGCAGCAGGTAGGCGATTTCAAGCTGGGCGCGGGAGGAGAGGCACTGGCGAACGCCACGTCGGTGCTGCTGATCATGGTGGGCTGGCCCCGGTGAAGACCCGCGTGGCCTTACTGGTCGTTGCGGTCGCTGTGGTCGGGATTGTCGTTCCCCAATTCGTCTCGTCCCTGAACCTGCAGAACACAGCGGTGGCCTTGGCCCTGGCCGGCCCGGCCGTGGGCACCGTGGTGGCCCTGGCGACGGGACGGCCTGTGCTCGTGATGACGGCGCTGTCCGGCGGCAGCGCGTACGTCAGCGGGACAGTGGCGCTGCATCACGGCGCGGTCCCGTTCGCAGTCCTGGCCGGTACAGCTGCTGGAGGGCTGATGGGGGCGCTCGTGGCGTTGATCTGTCACCGCCTCGACAGCCCGGCCACCCTCGTCGCCACGCTCGTCGTCACTCTGACGGGCGGCGCGCTGGTCCTCGCGCTCCCCTCCGTCTCGCAGCAGAACGGCGTACTTTCGGGGCTCCCCCCCTTAGAGGTGCCGCTTGGCGCTGGTCGGACGCTCGTGACAACGTCCGCCGGGGACTTCCACATCCTGCTCGTAGCGGCAGCGGTCAGCATCGTGGCAGGCATGCTCGTTCTGCAAGCAGGCCCCGGGCCGACATGGCGTGCCATTGGCAGCGACCGTGACCGCGCGGCTCGGACCGGCCTGCGGCCCATCACTGGGGAGGCCGGAGCCATGGCCGTGGCCGGCGTAATTTCAGGACTTTCCGGCGCCTTGGCCGCCCACGTGAACCAAGCCGTGAGCCCGTCGGATTACTTCGCCCTCGACGTGGCTGCACTGCCTCTGTTGGCCGCGTTCGCGGCCCGGCGCAGCCCGCTGGCCGCCGGCCTGATCGCCGTGGGCACCGGACTGGTCGGCGGCGTGATCCTCCCAGGCTTTGGGTGGACAGGTCCTCCCAGCGCCACGTCCCTGGCGCTCGGAGCACTGGCCCTCGTGACCGTTCTCAGCCTGCTGTTCGTTGGCCGCCGGGGCACCGCCAAGGGCGAGCCGCGGATCGATGCCGAGGCTCCGTGGCCCATCGACGGCCTCGGCCTCCGGGGGGCCCGGCTGAAGGTCGCCCCCATCCAGGTCCGGGCTCGCTCGGGGGAGGTGCTCGTGGATGCCCCCGCCCTGACCGTCGAACCAGGTGCTGTCCTGGCCGTCGTCGGCCCGAACGGGGCAGGGAAGACCACACTCTTCGAGGCGCTGTCCTCGAGTCGTCGGCGTCGCGACGGTACCGTCGTGCTGAGCGGGGTCGACTCGCCGCGCCTCGGCGTCCTACCCCAAGCCGGCGGTGGCTTTGCCAACTGCACCGTCGAGGAAACGCTTCTGCTTGCCGCCCGGCACGGCGCACGGCGCGACGCGACGGCCGTCACATCGCTGGCCCTGGCTTGGTCCTCACGCTTGGGTCTCGGATCCGCGCGCGCTTCGCTCTGTTCGGAGCTGTCGACGGGGCAGCGTCGCCTGCTCGACCTGGCCCGCGTGCTTCTCGGAGCACCCAACGTCCTGCTCTGCGACGAGCCGCTGGCGGGGCTCGACGACGCCCACAGAAAGGCCGCGTCCGCATGCATCCGTGCCGTGGCTGAAGCCGGGCTGACCGTGCTGCTCACAGAGCACGACCAGGAGGCGGTTGCGACTCTGGCCGGCTCGGTGCACGAGCTTCAGCGGACCGATACGGTCGATGCCTCCTCGGCCGTGGCGGTCCGATGACTGCTCGGCTTGCGATACGAGATCTGCGAGTGAGCATGGCGGGACGCCAGCTGCTCTTGGTGGACAGCCTCGACATAGAGGCCGGCGAACTGGTCGTGGTGGCCGGTGACGCCGGAACCGGCAAGACACTGCTGTCGGCCGCCCTGTGCGGCGCCCAAAACGCCTCGGGGTCGGTACTGCTGTCGGGGAAGCAGCTGTCCGGCCCGCCATCGCGCCGCCGGACGGCCGGCCTGGCCGCAACCTTGCGGGACGGGACTCGGATCACCGGCTGCAACGTCGACGAGGCGCTTGCCGTCGCCACCCGCGACCCGCATCGCAGACGCCGAGCCTTGGAGCATTTTCCCGCCCTAGCCGGGCGTCGCACGCTTCCCGCTCAGCTCCTGTCGGGAGGCGAGCAGCAGATGCTCCAGATCGCGTGCGCCTGGTGCGCCGGCGCACCTGTGCTAGTGCTCGACTCACCGACGGTCGGGCTCACCGCCGACGTTGCCGCCGCCGTTGCCGAGCTGGCCCAGCAAGAGGCTGAAGGCGGTGCGGCGGTGGTGTGGCTGGAGCAGGACAGCCGGGCGCAACCTACTCAGCCGGTGCACCGTTTGAGAGAAGGGAGACTGGGTCCGGTAACGGCTGCTGTCCCGCCACCGGCGTGATGGTGCCGCCAAGGAAGTCGTTGTTGAAGACGGTGAAGTGGTATCCCGACTTCGACGACCACGTGAGCCAGGAGTGCAGGTCTGCTTCGCTGAAGAAGACGAGGACCGAAGCCGACTGGAGTTTGTCGTAGCCCAGCTCGCGGAAGTAGTCGAGCAGCTCCTCCGAGTACATCTCCTGACCCGCGCTCGAGCCGTAGGCCAGGACGCCGGTGATCGTGGCACGGACCTCGGTGGCCATCACGAGATGCAGGCTGCGCACGGCCTGGCGAGCCCGGGCCGCCTCCTTCTTGTCGCCGACGTTCACGAAGCCGGCTCTGGCCGGGGTGGTGAGGACCTCCATCTCCCAGTAGGCCTGGAGGCTGAACAGCCCACGTTCGTAGTTGAGCGCGTCCCGAGAGGTGAGCGGGCTATTGCCGTAGACGTGGTTGAATCCCACAGCCGGCAGGGGCACATACCCGCGAGGAAGCACGGAGGCCTTGGTCACCTTGAAGTCCCCACAGCCGACGAGGACCGACCCTGCAAGCAGGCAAGCAGCGATGCCAGATGCCGATCTCGGCCAGCTCCGCATTCTCATCCGGTCAACTGCTCGGGCAGGGAGCTCCATTGCACGATTCGAGCGCACCGTCGAAGTCGGCCAAGATCTCGTTCTCGTCAGGCAGGGTAGCGGACAGAGCCTCGTCCTTCACCGGCTCGAACTGCATGTCGTGGATCACGGCGATGTAAGCGTCTTCGAAGGCGAAGAACTCGTGGGCCTGTGAGTCGAAACCACGCGCGTCGCCGTTGGCGCTGACGACGGTGACCAGGGTCATATCGGTTAGGAGCGTGGGACCGGTTGTCACCGATCCCTGCTTCTTCAGGGCGGCGAGCACGATGTGCACCGAGTCATAGGAGAAGAAGTCGACGTCGTTGGGCTGGCGGATCTCCTGGCCTTCAGCGTCCTTGAAGCCGGCGTTGGTCGGGCCCAGTGCATACTTGGCCAAGGCCCGCTCGAAGGAAGGGAAGGAGGTGCTGTCGCTCTCGCTAGTCATCCGGCCTGTCACGATCTTCATCCCGTCGGTCTCGGCATTGCCGTCGAGCAACCGCACGGTCGGCGATTCTCCCTGTTGACTGGTGTAGATCTGCGTGGTGATGCCCGCCGTTCGGATCGCGGACAGCGCCTTCGCGATGAAGAGATCGCTGCCCCATAGGGCGATCCCGCACGGCTTGGCCACCGCTACCTCCTGGACCTCGGCGTCGATGTTCGGCGCCGCGGTGGGCACCTCGATCACCGGACTCGGGGTGATGTCGGTGTTCTCCAGTGACGAGGTGAGTCCCATGGCGCCATCCTTGCCGTTGTCGGTGTCGTCATGGAGGATCGCGACGTGCTGGCAGGTCTTGGAGATGTAAGTGGCCAGCACGTCCGAGGCGGCAGAGTTGGGGATGCGCGCCCCGAACAGGCTCGGCAGAGGCCCGCTCGGCGTGGTGAGAAGACCGGCGTTGCCATCGGCGACGATGATCTCCGGCACCCCGGCCGCTGCACTCTTTGGGGCGCTGATGCTGGCTCCGATGCCGTCCTCGATGACCGCGACAGCGCCGTCGTGAATGGCGGTCTCGACGTTGTCAGCGGCCTGCTGAGGGTCGCTGTGATCGTCATACGTCTTGAGGGCCAGCTGGTACCGGGATCCGCCGATCGCCACGCCCCCGGCGGCGTTCTCCTGATCGACAGCCAACTTTGCGCCGCGGGTGATCACGCCGGCCACATAGGGGTCGGTGCTCGAGGGGACGTTGAGCCCGAACAGAATCGTGTGGTTGCGGCCTACTGCACCCGATGGGCTGCCGCACGCCGCCAGCAGGCAGGCCCCGACCAAGCCCGTCGCCACAAAGGATTTTCGCCCGCTACCCACGAATGTGCCCCTCTTCTCTTCCCCATGCAAGACGGACTAAGCCTGAGGTACCGGACCATAGATGATCACCATGTACGTGCTTTGCGATCCGCAGGGATCCTTCAACAACTGAACCTGGCCCGCGTTCTGCCCGTACTGGAAGACGAACTCGGAGTCCTTGGGATCCTGCTGATCGTATGCAAATTGAATGTTGTCGGCGGGCCACGTGCTGAGGATGTAGGCGTCCAACGCGTGAATCTCCACAGGCACCACTAACGAGGCGGCATGATAAGCCGTGTCCTTGGGGTAGTACTCCGTGGTGGGATAGCTGCCCGCAGGCAGTGCAACCGCCGCTGGCAGCCACCCCAGAGACCGCCCCAACCGGGACATGTCAGAGGTGCACGTCTCGGATGCGAGGCGGGCGGGCCGCTTCCCGAGAAGGGTGACGGCAGGCTTCGACGTAGCCGGAGACCTCGACACCGCTCCGTCGAAGACCGCGACGATGGCAGCGATCACGACGAGCCACGCGACCAGGCGCAGGCCATTGACCCACCGCCGCCCTGAGTCCCGCCAGAAGACGATCAGGCCGAGCGAGCCCGCGGCGCCGGCCAAGATTCTCTTGACTTTGGCCGGTACTCGAGCACTCACCCAATCTCTTCCGGAACCCACGCGCCACGTGCCCCGTCGTCGGGACACCTGGCGCGCACGGTCATCGCAGAACTTGCGGTCACTTGGACGAAGGGAACCACAGTCTCCCGACTGTCTCCGCCTCCACCGGGTTGTCCGGGCTGCCAAGCGGCGCTGTTGAGAATTGAGCGGCTGCAGCGCACGCAGGATCGAGGTAAACGCCCGAGGCGCTCTGCTCACAGGCCGAGTAGAACGAACCCCACCCGCTACCGTCGGGGCCCATGTCCGACCAGAGCCAGTCGTCTCCGGCCCCCGGGTCTCCCGCGGTCATCAACGGCAGGTTGGGCGGATTGACCGTGGCCGCGTAGAAGACCGGATTGGCGCCGACTGCGTCATGGCTGGTGGTCAAGTAGGCGTCGTACCAGCCGCCGGGGTTGCCGCTGGCCGAGCCCAGCCCCCCGGGAACGCTGGTCCCGCCGGCACTGGATTTCTTCACGAAGTAGGCCGCCGTCACCTGTCCCGACACGTAGCCAACCGAGACCTGCCACTGGAACACCGACTCACCCCTGGCGGCCGGGGCGGTCATGTTGTACCAGGGGCTCCACGTCTGCCCGCCGTTGCGAGAGATCTCCACTTCGATGGCGGTGCCGTCGAGCTGGAAGGCGTAGATGTTGCCGGCAGAGTCCACCCGGATCTCCGTGGGCGATCCAGGCACCACGACCGGGTTGCCCTTTGCGTTCGTGACCAACGGCCAGGTCGTGCCCTCGTCGGTGCTGCGTGCCAGATAGGTCGCCGTGCTGCCACAGCTCACCAGGTCGTAGACAGCACCTTGCGGCCCTCCCACGGGATAGGCGAAGTTGGGAGCGCTGCCGCTCGCGCATTGACCCGTCAGCGGGGAGTCGAGGATCGAGGCGAATTCCCAGGTCTGACCGCCATCGAGGGTGCGGTAGCACTCCCGCGTCTGGCGGCCCGGCCCGTTGCCACACCAATAGGTCACGTCCTGGCCGGCAACTGCAGGCGCCCCGCCCGCAGGGACCGACGCCGAGGTGAAGCGAGGGTTCTCGGAGACCATGCCGTACATCGTCGACGGCGCGGTCCAGTTGGTGTAGTCGGTGGCGCCATTCGCATCGTACGTGGCGGCCTCGATCTCGGCCGCAGGCAACGTGATCGGTTCTGCCTGGTCGAGCGGAGCCGGTGGGGTGTCGAATATGGACGAGTAGTAGAGCGTCCCGGTCTTTCGGTCGATGTACAGGGCGGTGTCGCAGCAATCGTGCTCCTGACCGGCGGGTCGGGTGAACTGCCAACTGCTGTCTTTGCCTCCGTCCTTGCTGACCACCAGACCCGAGGTGGAGGCGAAGGCCCAGTCGTCGCGTGGCACGGTGGCCGACCCGGCGGGAGTGCCGGTGGGCACCGTGCCCGGGGCGTCAGCGACGGCGCCAGTGCCGAGCAGGCCGGGCGCGGTCATGGCCGGCTCCTCGACCACGTCTCCGTTGGGGGCCACCTGGACCGTTGACTCTGCTCCCCCGTAGTTGGTGTTGTTGGCGCACACGTACGGTGCACCCGCCGAGGGTGCCGCGCTGCCATTGGAGTAGAAGGCGCTCGCCTCGCGCGGGGAGGTGTAGGTGAACCCCTGCTCTGGGTCGCCCAAGCATCCCGGCGGCAAAGACGTCGAGCTGAGAGTCACCCGAGACGTGGGCGAAACCGCTCGGAGAGCAAGCGGCATCACTAGGGCCATCAGCACGCACAAGAGGACCATCGGTCGCGTGCGCTTGAACAGCGTCGATCGTAGGAGCATCCGCCCACCCCTTTTTCTCGTGCGTGCCGCCCGTGCACACAGAACCCACCCAATTCGGGTTGCTTGCGAAATGCTATGAACACGCGCCGATGCTGTCAAGTAGGTGCTCACTTAGTTCCTGCGAATGGGCTTCTGCGACCGCTGCTCGGCAGCGCGAAAGCGCAGCTCAGCCCGGCCTATTGGACGATCAGGTCACGGAAGTTCGGTCTTCGCAACCTATGCCACATCTCGGTCCCGGGGAACGGGCAGTTCGTCGCCGAGCGGCCGTGCTCGTTCTGGTAGTAGCTCTTCGCCCGCGGGTCCATGTAGATCCTGGACTTCTCGCGCTCGTCGAGCTCGGCGTTCCATCGCCAATACGCCTCGTCGGTGACCTCGACAGCGCGCTTGCCGTTCACGATCAGGTGCTCGGTGCACTCCAGCGCGAACCGCGTGGCCATCTCCTCGAGGTTGATGACACCAAGGCCACCGTAAGCGTTCATGTTGGGGCCGTAGATCATGAAGAGGTTCGGGAATGCCGGCGCCATTACCCCGATGTAGGCGCGTGGACCGTCCTTGGCCCAGAGCTCCTCGACGGACCTGCCGCCACGCCCGCGGACCTCCATCGGCCAGAGGCACTCGTTGGCCTTGAAGCCCGTGGCATAGACGATCACGTCGAGCTCGTGCTCGACCCCTTCGCTCGTCCGGATTCCGCTGGGTGTGATCCTCTCGATCCCGTCCGTGACCAGCGTGACGTTGTCGCGCAGGAGCGCGTCGTAATAGGAGTAGTCGGCGTCCACCTGCACCGGTCGTCTGCCGTATGGGGGGTAGGACGGGATCATCTTGTCGATCAAGTCGGGGCGGCTCGCGAACTTCTTCTCGATGAAGGCGATGCGCTGGTCGCGCATCCGCTTGTTGACGGCGCTGCGAGCGTGAGGGTCGTCGAAGGTTGGGTCGACCTCCCGGAGCGGACCAGATAGGTACGGGCTCATGAGCCAATGTGTGCGGAACCGCATGAAGTTCGTGTGATAGGGCAAGTTGCGGTCGAGCCAGGGGACCTCCGGCGGGTATGGCGCCAAGTAGCCCTGGCGGTCGAAGAGCCACTCCGGGCTCCGCTGGAAGACATAGACGTGCCCGGTCAGCAAGGCCAACTCGGGGACCAGCTGGACGCCGGAGCACCCGGTGCCGATGACCCCGACGCGCTTGCCTGCCAGGTCCAGCCCCCCAGGCCACTGCGCTGTGTGGAACGACGGGCCTTCGAAGTCGCTAATGCCCTCGATCCTCGGCAGGCTCGGGCGCGACAGGAGGCCGACCGCGCTGATCACCACGTTGGGGCGCCATACGCTTTGGCCTTCGGGCCCTTTGGAGATGACCTCCCACCTCGAGGTGTCGTCGTCCCAGTGCAGAGAGACGACCTCGGTGTCGAAGACGATGTGGTCGCGCACCCCGAAGGCGTCTGCCACCTGGTTGAAATATCGCTGGTTCTCGTCCCGGATGCAGAAGGGGTACGAGAAGCCGAAATCGACGCCGAAGATGTGCGAGTACGCACGGCTCGGCGAGTCGACGCGTGAGCCGGGGTACACGTTCTCGAACCAGGTGCCGCCGACACCAGAGTTCTTCTCGATCACCGTGAAATCTATGCCCGCCTGCTTGAGGAGGACGGCGGCGTTGAGCCCACCCATGCCGGCGCCGATGACGACCACCGAGAACGAGTGCAATCGCTCCGGGAGCGGAGGCACCTCCCACTCGAGCCCTCGCGCGTAGGGGTCGAGCGCCAACTCCTCCAACCAGAGCTCTAGGTCCTGGGGCGGGACCTGCTCCACGCCCGCCGCCAGTGCCAGGCTGAGGGGCAGCCGTTGACGCGGCCCGATATCGATCGGGCCGGCACCGGCGTCTCGGTAGACCCGCAGGAATTCGGCGCCCTTGGCCCGCACGAGCGCCACGTCGGAGTCGCTGACGAACTTGGCCGGGTCGATCCCTGCTTGTGGCGTCAACTCGATCGAGGCGAGCGCCTCCTCGCCGGTGAGCTGGTAGAGCAGACCGCGCAGCGCCATCGGGTCGGCGTAGGACAAGGCTTCGTCGATGTCTGCGTCCGTGGCCTCGAGCAACTCAGGACGAGCCGGCACCTTGGCCCCTTCCGGGCTTATCGCCCTCTGCACCTCCATCACCTTGCGCCCTCAGTCGCCGGCGCGGGAACTGCTCTCAGGTGCGGGGCCATCATCAACGGCGTTACGGACGTGACGCCGGCGTCGACAGGAAGCGTCACTCCCGTGATCCAGCGGGCCTCGTCGCTTGCCAGGAAGGCAGCGGCCCACGCCACGTCCCAACCGTTGCCGTCCGTGCCGAGCATCCCGGACGCGTTCGCCAGCCGTTGACGAAAGTCCGTCTCGGGGGTGGCGCCCAGGTTCGAGAACAGCAACGGGGTCGTGATGTGGCCGGGCGCAATCGCATTGACTCTGATGCCCTGGCGGCCGTGCGAGTACGCCATGTCGACCGTGAGGGCGTGGACGGCGCCTTTTGCCGCTGCGTACCCGACGTAGTTGCCCCCTCGGGACCCCGAGATCGACCCTATGTTCACGATGGCGCCGGAGCCCTTGGTCGCCATCACCGGCACGGCGTACTTGCAGGCGAGGAAGGTCGTACGGAGAGAGACGTCGAGGATCCGGTCGAAGTCGTCCTCGCTCGTGTCCACGACGTTGCCGGCGATCGCCAATCCGATGTTGTTCACGAGGATGTCGAGCGAGCCAAACGCACCGACGGCGGCGCTGACCATCGCTTCACTGTCCGCCGCCTTCGTCAGATCACCCACGAACACCACCGCGCTGCCGCCATCGTCTTCGATGATCGCTTGAGTCTCTTGGGCGCGGTCGGGACGGATGTCGGCCACGAGGACATGGGCTCCTTCGCGTGCGAGCACGATTGCGGTCGCCCTGCCGGTAGCGATTCCGGGTCCTGGTGTGGACCCCGCACCGGTCACGATCGCAACCTTGCCGTCGACCCGACCTCGGCGCTCGGCCATCGTCCTCCCTCTGGGATCAGAGATCCCCGACACGAGGTTAGCAAATGCTCACTCCGCTATGTTTGGGATGTGGACGACACCTACCCGCCACCGCCGTTCGACGCCGAGTTGACCCCCGTGCTGACCAAGATCAACGAGACGATCCCGCCCACGATGGATCTGGAACGGATGATCAGGAGCCGAACGGCACCGAGGCCCGCGTCGGCGGTGGACCTGCGGCTCGCGACAGGCACCCTGGTGAGCCAGGACCATGCTGCACCCGGCCTCGACGATGACCCCGCGGTCGCACTGAGCGCCTTCGAGCGGCCGACGCGCGTTCGCGGAGGTCCAGCGGTCTACTTCATCCACGGCGGCGGGATGATAAGCGGTGACCGCCATTCGATCGATGCCATCGAGCCGCTCATCGACCTGCTCGATTTCTTGGTGGTCAGTGTCGAGTACCGGCTCGCACCCGAACATCCCGACCCGGCCCCCGTGAACGACTGTTACGCCGGCCTCGTATGGACAGCCGCCCACGCCGACGACTTGGGATTCGACGCATCACAGCTGGTCATCGCAGGAGTCAGCGCGGGCGGTGGCCTCGCTGCCGGCACCGCCCTCATGGCCCGCGACCTGCGAGGTCCCCGGCTGGCTGCCCAGGTCCTGATGTGCCCGATGATCGATGACCGCAACGAGACGGTGTCCAGCCGACAGATGCGAGGAATCGGTGTCTGGGACAGCACGTCCAACGCGACGGGTTGGTCAGCTCTGCTCGGTGACAGATACGGGACGGACAGCGTGTCGGTCTACGCGGCTCCGGCTCGCTCCACCGATCGCTCCCGACTGCCACCCACATACATCGACTGTGGCTCGGCCGAGGTCTTCCGGGACGAGGCCGTCGCCTACGCGTCGGCAATCTGGGCGTCGGGTGGGATCGCCGATCTGCACATCTGGGCGGGGGGTTTCCACGGTTTCGACACATTGGCTCCAGATGCCTTGATCTCTGCCATCGCCCGGCGCGCTCCAGTCGACTTCCTCCGCCGCGCGCTCGGCCTCACCGAGCTTCAGCGCGACGCGGCGCCCGCTCCCTAGCAACTGATCGGGGAAGGTGGGATGAGAGCGGCTAGCCTCATCCTCCGTGGCAAGCCCTTTCGTGGCTGTGGGCGCTTCTCGTCGCGCTAGCTCCTCGTAGCTGATCGATCTGCCCAGGCACATGTCCGAGACACTCTTCGTGTCATGGGTCGATTTCCATGGGCGAAGCCGCGATCTCGCCGGCGCGGTCGGAGCCGAAGCCGCGTTCATCGCCCTGGGATCCCCGCTGCTTCTGACGGCGCCCCTGCGTCATCTGGTCCAGGGAATTCGCACCATCGTGCTTCTTGCACGCTCGCGTCCGACAACCGTGTATGTGATGGCGCCGCCGGCCCCGCTGACCCTCATCGGGCTGGTGTACGGTCGCGCGACCGGCGCCCGGCTGGTGATCGATGCGCACACGGCGGCGGTGATGGACAGGCGCACCGGCACGGACATGAAGCCGTGGTTCACCTGGATAGCAAGACGCGCCTACCTGACGCTGGTAGCGACCGAGTTTCTCGCCCAGAAACTGCGTGCTCGAGGGCTCGACGTGATGGCACTGGACGACCCACCACTGGAGCAGGTCTCCTCGGGTCCCCCGCAGCCTCACAATCGGCCGCTGGTCACGATGCCAGCTAGCTGGGACAGTGACGAACCCATACGGCAGGTGATCGAAGTAGCGCATCAGCTGTCTGCAATCGACTTTGTTGTGACGGGACGACATCGCCGGACGACCACAAGATGGCACCGGCTCCCTCCCAATTTGCGGCTTCCTGGGCGCCTATCGGCCGCTACGTACGCAGATCTGTTGTTAGACAGCGACGCTGTCCTGGCTTTGACCACGGCGGAGTGCACCATGCAGCGCGCCGCTTACGAGGCACTCGCATACGAGAAGCCTTTGGTGATCAGTGACACCCATGTCCTTCGCCACTACTTCACTACGGGTGCTGTCTTCGTCGATCCGCGGGACCCCAACTCCATAGCGGATGGCATTGCCCTCGCACTACAGCGGCACCAACAACTCTCGAAGGAACTGGCGTCGCTGCGCAAGCAACGAGCAGCTGAATGGGGTACTGCCCTTGCGGGATTGAAGCACCGCGTCGAAGTCGGCCTCCCGCCACCGTGACGGGTGGATCCACAAGATGGGGCTACTGGGATCTAGGGCACCGCACGATGGAGCGAGCTCGCACGAAGGATCGGGGTTGAGGGTTTGGAACCTGTGGCCGCTGTCAGCGTAGTGATTCCCTCGTTCAATAATCGGCGCTACGTGACTGCCGCGATCGACAGCGTGCTCGGACAGACGTTCCAACATCTTCAATTGCTCGTCATCGACGATGGATCGACCGATGGCTCTGCAGAGGTGATCGCAAATCATCTCGACGTCCTTGGTGATCCAAGGGTTCGATTGGCGAAGATCGAACACCAAGGTCTGGTCGCCGCGTTGAACATGGGGCTCGCCAACGCACGAGACGAATACTTCACCTTCCTCGGTAGTGATGACACGTGGATGCCAACGAAGCTGGAGAGGCAGGTGCGGGCGCTGCAGTCGGTGCCGGCGGCCGCTGCTTGCTTCTCTGACTGCTGGATCATCGATCAAGACGGGCGGCGCCAGTACAGACTCGGGAGGGCCCAGACCCGTCCTTATCACGGCGGTCGAATCTTCTCTGACCTGTGGTCGATGAATTTCATGCCTCAATCCTCTACGTACCTGTTTCGTACAGACGCTGTAAGAGAAGTTGGAGGCTTCGATCCCGACATCGAGGTGGAAGACGTCCCTCTGTGGCTTCGCCTCGCTCACCGCTACGAAGTCGTCTATCTGGACGAGCTGTTGGCCAACCATCGGGTTCATGGGGACCACACGCTGTCGAACGACCTACCCCTAAATCGCCGCTCGATCCTTATGGCCCACGAGAAGATGACCCTGCTGGACCCCTCGCTGATCCTGAATCGGAGATTACTCGATCTGCGTTCTCACGAAAGAGAAGCCTATTCGCACTACCAGTGCTTCCGGCTTCGTTTGGCACGAGCTCACGCCCTCGCTGCTCTGCGAATCGATCCTCGATCACGACACGCATGGCGCGTTCTCTACCGGTCGCTACTCGGCCGCCGGTTGATCGGCCACCTTCGGGAACTCCGATCGAAGCTTCACTAGGCGCGCCCTTCGAGCCCGACGGTACCCGCCTCGCCACGTCGAACCGCAAGTTGCACCGCAGGAGCCACTCGCCAGCAGTTCAGGTGTCCGGCAAGGTGGACGTGCCTTCGAGCAGTCCCATTGCCTCCAACGCCTCTCTCGGGGTGACGAACTTGACGGTAGCCGCCCTAGGCTCCTTGTCCAGCTGATCGAGAATTGCGTTGAAGCGCTTCAGCTGGGCACGATCCGACCACTGGTCGGTCCGCAAGACGAAGGCAAGATACGGCGACTCCAGTTCGCAAGCTGCACCGAACGCGGCTTCCCAGAAATGTGCAGGGGCGAGCTGATCGTCCCACATCGCGAGTAATCGGAGTCGGTCAAAACGGTTGCGTGTCTCCCCGGCGCGAAAATCGTTCTTGGCCTGCAAGGCCGAAGGCTCGCCGCGCACCCGCTGAAGGCCTGCAAGCCTGCGGCGCAAGCCCCGAGCACTATGGACAGGATGAGTGAGTCTCGACCTCACGGCGGGGACCAGATCTCTGCGCATGACCCACCGAGCCGAAGTGAGCGGTAACTCCCAGAGCCCTTCGCCGACTGCGAGGGAAGGGAGAAGACAGTCGTCGGGGCTGGGTCTGTAGGGTGACCGTGGCGAGAATCTGAAGTCAGGTGTCTTCCCGGTCCAGGTCGCACCAGGCACGTCCACGTAGCGGTTTGAGGGCCCGCCCGGCTCGACGGTCATGTCGATCTTGACACCAAGGTGTCCAAGCAAGTTCGTGAGTGGTGTGCTCAGGAAGGCCGCACCGAAACGATGAAATGCAGGCGCGGAGCCGAAGCTCTCGCGATACGAGCGCACCGCGACCTCCACGCATTCCTCCACCCACGTCCGATTGCCATGGTCGGCGATCCAGAGTCGTGTCTCAACGTCCCACCGCCAGGCATGGGGATGGACACCGATCACGTCCCCCGAAGCGACGAGCAAGTCCAATTGCTGGCGGTACCTCTCCGCGGCATAGGAGGCCGAGCCGTAACCCACCGAGATCTGCGGGTCCATTCGGAGTGACCACCCGAAGTGGACGGGCATGCCGGTGATAGCCTCCAACCTCTCGCGTAGAGATCCAGAACGTCCGAGGATGTACTCGAACCCACTCCAGGCCGAAGGGTTCTCAGGTGAGAAGATCTTCGCATCAGGCTCGACGTCGATGCACAAGACGACCGGCACTTGGGTGGAGGTCTCGGGCGTACGGCGGTCCGGTCGAATCTCCGATTCACCCGGCCGTCCGCCGTCAGCAGGCCGCACCGGCCAAAGCATATTGGTCGTGACTCGCCCGAGGGATCGACCAGACGACGGAACCAGAGTCCGGTTGCAAGTGTCGTGATTCCAGCGCTGATCCCACACGCCGAAACGGCGCCATGACCGCCCACCGTCCAGCTCCCGCTGTGACCGTTGCCATTCCGACGTGGAACCGAGCTGGCATGCTGCGCGAGGCGATCGCGAGTGTGCTGGATCAGAGCTACTCCGAGCTCGAGATCTGGGTGTCAGATGATGACTCGACCGACGACACCGAAGCCGTCGTGGCTTCCATTACCGATGAGCGGGTTCATTACGTGCGGCAGAGGAAGCATTCAGGGCTGCACGCCAACTTCAATCACTGCTTGACGTTGGGCTGCGCCCCTCTGCTGGTGATCCTGGGTGACGACGACCTGATGAGGAGAGACAACATAGAGCACAAAGTGGCCTTGCTCGACTCCCACCCTGAGGTGGGCATCGTTCACAGCGCAATATCGTGGATCGATGCTGCGGGAAACACCTTGGCCGTTTACGTGGCTCCCCACGGATTCGGGGTAAAGCAGCGCCCAGGGGACAGGCGTCGCCCGGAGTCTGGCTACCAGCTTCCAGAACGAGAGTTCCTGGACCTTGCCATGAGAAGCATGTCCCCGATCGATCTCTCCGCCGGTATGTTCCGACGTTCGCTCGTGGGTTCTCTGAGCTTCGACGAGGCCGACGAAACAAGTTGTGACGTGTCGTTCTGGCTCGAGGTCGCTCGTGGGACCCAGATCGCATACCTCGCGGAACCACTCACGGCTCGCCGAGTGCACGGCTCTGAGCTCGTCCGAAGTGGCATGTCCAGTGTCGCGAAGTCCGGCTATCGCGTGGGCTGGGAGCAGATTCACCTACAACGCGAAGTCAAACTTCGGTTCCTGGCCCGGGCCGCCCTCGATCCCGCTGTTCGCATGGGCCTTGAGAAGACGGCGAAGCGCTTCTCGAGTGAGCTCGTGCTCTACACGCTCGTTCGTTGTGTGCCGCGGTGGCGCACCCCGGCTGATGTCGCGCGCGACCTGTCCGCGGCTCGCAGAATCGATCCGGCATTTGTCCTTGTCTATCCCCGCAGCTTGGTCGACCTCCTGACCCGTCGGTTCCGACACGCGATCGAGCGGCGTTCTCGCCTCAACGCCTTGGAATGATGTGCGGTGGCCGACCGGACGTGGACTCAGCGCGTCCTGGGAAATCCCAAGTCGATGGCGCTCTCGGCCGGATCGGGCCAGCGGGAGGTGACCACTTTGGGCCGTGTATAGAAGCGCACGCCCTCGGGCCCGTATATGGGGGAACCGCCGAAGAGCGACTCCTTCCAGCCGCCGAAGGAGTGGTAGCCGACGGGCACCGGGATGGGGACGTTTATCCCGACCATCCCTACCGTGACGTCGCGCTCGAAGCGCCGGGCCGCCCCCCCGTCGCGAGTGAACAGCGCCACGCCGTTGCCGTACGAGTTGCAGTTGACGAGCTCCACGGCCTCGTCGAACGTCCCCACCCGCACCACGCTCAGCACCGGGCCGAAGATCTCGTCGTCGTAGACGCGCATCCCCGGCTTGACCTCGTCGACGAGCGAGCATCCCAAGAAGAACCCTTCAGATCCCTCCAAGGCGAAACTGGATCCGTCGACTACGACACGAGCCCCCTCGTCGGTCGCGCCCCGTACGTAGGTCGCCACCCGATCCCGGTGGTCCGCGGTGATGAGCGGACCCATCATCGAAGCAGGCTCGACGCCCGGGCCCACGACGACATCGGGAATGCGCGACGCGATGGCGTCGACCAGGCGGTCAGCGACAGATCCCACCGCCACCACCACCGAGATGGCCATGCACCGCTCCCCTGCCGAGCCGTACGCAGCCGAGACCGCTGCGTCGGCCGCGGCACTCACGTCCGCGTCGGGCAGTACCACCATGTGGTTCTTGGCTCCCCCCAGCGCCTGGACTCGCTTTCCGTGGCGGGTCCCCGTCTCGTAGACGTGGCGGGCCACAGCGGTGCTGCCGACGAAGGAGACGGCATCGACACGAGGATGAGTGAGCAGCGCGTCCACGGCCTCGACGTCCCCTTGCACGACGTTGACGACGCCGTCGGGGAAGCCTGCGCGTTGGACTAGCTCCGCCAGCAACAGTGACGCGGAGGGGTCCTTCTCCGAAGGCTTGAGCACGAATGTGTTCCCACACGCGATGGCGGTGGCCAGCATCCACAGCGGCACCATGACCGGGAAGTTGAAAGGCGTGATCCCCGCCACCACCCCGACCGGCTGCAGCACAGTATGGACGTCGACGCCCGACGAGGCCTCGGCACTGTGGGCGCCCTTCAGGAGATGCGGAATCCCACAGGCGAACTCCACACATTCGAGCCCACGCGCCACCTCGCCCTCGGCGTCCGAGAGCACCTTGCCGTGCTCCTTGGTCACGACGGCTGCCAGCTGCTGCCTGTGGCTGTCGATGAGCTCCCGAAGACTGAACAACATGGCAGCCCGGCGCCCGAGGGGGGAACGACCCCATCCGACGGCCGCCTCCACGGCGCTGCGCACCGCAGTGTCGACCTCGTCGGCCGACGCCAAGCTCACCTCCCCAGCCTTCACGCCGCGGGCCGGGTCGTAGACCGGACCGAAGCGACCCGACGCCCCTACGACGCGGCGCCCCGAAACGAAGTGTCCGATGGACTCCACGTCAGACCACCACCGTTCGCACACCTTCGACGCGATCGAGCGCGGCCAGTCCTTCGTTGACCTGTTCGAGCTTGATGCGGCTCGACACGAGCGATCCGAGGTCTAGCTTGCCGCTCTCGGCGAGACGCACGAACCGGGGGAAGTCGCGCCGGATCTGTGCGTCACCGACGACTGATCCGGCCAGACGCTTGCCGGAGAACACGTAGCGGAAGGCATTGAGCGGCAGATCTCCATCCAACGGCGGCATGCCCACCAGGGTGACCGTCCCCGCCCGGCGGGCCATGTCGTAGGCCTGCGCGATCAGCTCCATCCTGCCCACCACCTCGAAGCTGTAGTCCACCCCCCGGCCGCCTGTGAGCGCCCGCACCTCGTCGAGTGGATTGTTGGTGGTGGGGTCCACGGCATGGGTGGCTCCCACGGCGAGGGCCGTGTCACGACGCGAGGCAACGGGATCGACGGCGACGATCACGGCGGCGCCTGCTATGCGGGATCCTTGGATCACCGACTGACCCACGCCCCCACAGCCGATGACCGCGACGCTCGAGCCAGGTGTGACCTTGGCCGTGTTGAGCGCGGCACCGAGCCCGGTGGTGACTCCGCAGCCCAGCAGCGCCAGCTCCTCGTCTTCCAGGTCGGTCTCGAGGGGGACGACCGAGGCCTCGTGCACCACGGTCACCTCGGCGAAGGTCCCGCACCCGCACAGCGATGTCGCGCGGTCGCCGTGAGGCAGAGCCCAGCGCAGTGCGGACTTCACCTCAGCGCCGAGATCGCAGAGGTTGGACATCGAATTGACGCACCACCAGCATTCGCCGCAGGCCGGGGCGACCGACGCAAGCACGCGGTCGCCCACCTTCACACGGCGCACCTCGGCGCCGACCTCCTCCACCACACCGCAGCCCTCGTGACCGGGCACGAAGGGAAACGGCGTGGGCGTTGCCCCTTCTATAGCGGCGAGGTCGGTGTGGCAGATGCCGCTGGCTGCGATCCGTACGACGACGTCGTTCGGTCCCACGGCGGGAAGCGGCAAGTCCTCGATTACCAGGGGTTTCCCCGCTTCGTAGGCAACCGCTGCCCTCATGGGCGCATCCTATGTGCGCGCCTAGTCGACAGCGACTGTCTCGTGGAGTGGCGCGCCGTACGGCACGCCGATGTCGCCACCCACGTCGTGGCGCTGCAGCTCGGGGAGCACCTCGGCGGCGAACAGCTCGAAGTTGGCTCGGGTCTCCTCCGGCGGCAAGCCGCCGAAGGACAGTGGCACCACCAGACCACCCGCGTCGGTACGCCGGACGTAGTCGAGCAGCTTCTCCGTCACCTCGTCGGGTGTCCCCCAGACCTGCAGGTCGGCTAGGAAGCCGCAGAACTTGTCCAACCCGTGCTTCTGGATGTTCTTGGCGAGGGCACCGTAGTACTCGTAACCCTCGATCTCGGCGAACCCGATGTTGTCGAACTGGTAGTGCTCGACCGTCGAGCGTGCCCACCGCTGCAGGTAGACCTCCCGGACTCTCTGGGCCTGCTCTTTGTTCTTCGTCACGCCGGCGACCACGACCAGGACCGGTTTGGGCGCCTCGTATGCGTTGAGCTCCAAGTACCGCTGCCGGTAGTCGGCGAGCTCGGCCTCGGCGACGTCCCACGGCTTCTGGGCGATCACCAGAATGCCGACGCCCATGCGGGCCATGAGCTCGAGCGACTGCGGGGAGACCGCTGCCGCGAACGTCCTGCCCTTGAAGCTGGCGAGCGGGCGGGGACGGATCTCGACGAGCGGCTGCTTGTAGAGCTCGCCGTCGTGCTCCATGACCCCTGTCTCGAGAGCCTCGAAGAGCGCCGCTGTGTACTCGCCGAATCGCCGGCGCGACTCCCCCATCGCCACCCGGAAACCGTCGAACTCGACGCGCCCGAGACCTCGGCCCACCCCGAGGATGGCGCGGCCGCCCGACAAGTGGTCGAGCACCGTGAAGCTCTCTGCCACCCGCACCGGGTCGTGCCAGGGCAAGACGGTCACCATCGTGCCGAGCTTCACCCGCTTCGTCTGCCCCGCCACCCAAGCCAGGAACATGAGCATCTGCGAGGTCAGCTGGTAGTCCGAGAAGTGATGCTCGGACGTCCAGACCGAGTCGAAACCGACATCCTCGGCGCGAGCGACGAGCGCGAGGTCGCGGCGGTAGGCCTCGGCATCGGTCAGCTGACCGTCGAGGTTCTGGAACATGGGGCCGAATCCGACGTGCATGCCCCAGACCCTACCACATATGTGGGTGACTGCTCACTTACTTTCCTACTCTGCTCGTTGCGCCGGCCGGTCCTCGGCTTGGGCCACCGCCCCCGCCTCGCAGAGGCGGGTCACCTCCTCGTCCGAGAAACCCCAGTCCACGAGGGCGGCACGGGTGTCGCGACCCGGCCCCACCGGGGGGGACGGGTCAGCGGGCACCGTTCGGTCGAACCTCGGGGCAGGAGCGGGCTGGACGACGCCCTCGACCTCGATGAAGGTCCGCCGCTCACGGGTGTGGGGATGCAGAGGCGCCTCGGCCAGGTCGAGCACAGGTGCGAAGCATGCGTCGGTCCCCTCGAGAAGACGGCACCACTCGTCGCGGGTCTTGGTCCTCATCAGCTCGGCCATGCGAGCCTTCATCGCCGGCCAGCTCGCGCGGTCCTCGCGATCGGTCGGTGGCCCGAGCCCGTCGACGTCGTCGGCCAGCCCGGTGAGACGAACCATCAGCTCGAAGGACTTGGCGTCGAGAGATCCGAGGGAGACGTAGCGGCCGTCGGCCGTCTCGTAGACGTCGTAGAAAAATGCGCCCGTGTCGAGAAGGTTGTCGCCGCGCACGTCGGTCCATGCTCCGGACGCCCGCATGCCGTAGAACATCGCGGCGAGAAGCGCCGCGCCATCCACCATTGCCGCGTCGATCACCTGCCCCCGTCCCGAGCTCACGGCCTCCAAGAGCGCGCACACCACGCCGAAGGCGAGGAGCATCCCGCCACCGCCGAAGTCACCGAGCAGGGTGAGTGGAGGCACCGGCAGCCCACCTGCCCGTCCGATCATGGCCAGGGTTCCGCTCAACGAGATGTAGTTGATATCGCGCCCCGCCGCCTGGGCCAGGGGGCCCTGTTGGCCCCAGCCCGTCATCCTTCCGTAGACGAGCCGGGGGTTGCGGGCCAGGCAGTCGTCGGGCCCCACACCGAGGCGCTCGGCTACCCGCGGTCGAAAGCCCTCGATCAAGGCGTCCGCCCGCTCGATCAGGCGAAGGACCACCTCGCGCCCTTCTGGATGCTTCAGGTCCACCGCCACCGAGCGCCGGCCGCGTCCGAGGACGTCGAAAGCGGCCTGCCCGTGCTCGCTGCCGACGGTGTCGGTGCGGTCCACCCGGAGCACCTCGGCGCCCATGTCGGCGAGCATCATCCCGGCGAACGGCCCCGGTCCGATTCCTGCGAGCTCCACCACCCGCACTCCCTGGAGTGGACCAGGCATCGCTATTCGACGAGGCGATAGAGCCTGACCGCCGGCGGCGGGTCGGTGGATATGGCGTCGGTCTTGGTCGTGAGCCCGGCTGCGGAGCGCTCTCGCAGCTCCTGCACGGGTCGAGTCACGTCGTCGGCCTCGAGCTCGTAGAGGACGATGTAGTCGTGGACGGCCCGCTCACGGGCTCGACCGCCGTCGCCGATCATCCGGTAGCGGCGGGCACCGACGAAACCGGCGATGGCGCTGATCTCCGGTATGTGGGTCTCGTCGTACCACCGGTTGTACTCGTCCTCTCGCTCCGGGCTGACCGGACGAGACTCGACCACCATGATCCCCTTCGCCAAAGAACTCTCCCGCTGCTGATCGACATCCGGAGTCTCCCCGACGACCCCGCCGACGGGGCGAGGCTACTATCTCATGTGAGGAAGCGTTCACTCAGCTGGTCCCGGCCTGCCGGGCGACCCGGGAGGGAGAATTCGTGAAGCTCGCCGAAGAGGTACGTGTCGTAGACGCCGACACCCACCTGACAGAGGTCCACGACCTGTGGACCAAGAGAGCACCCAAGGGCTACGAGGACCGTGTGCCTCGGGTGCAGAAGGTCGACGGACGCGACACCTGGGTCCTCGAGGGCAACGCCCTTGGCCCGGCGCGCGGCGGGGGCGTCATCGACCGGCAGGGGAAGAAGTACCCGTTCCACGAGTCGCAGGCCGTCTGGAGCATCGAGCAGGTGCACCAGGGAGCCTGGGACCCCAAAGCACGTCTCGAGGTGATGGACGAGTCCGGGATCTACGCCCAGGTCATGTACCCGAGCGACGTCGGGATCGGCGGCCAGAAGCTCGCCGGCGCTACCGTCGACCCACAGCTCAGGCGCATGCTCGTCGAGATCTTCAACGACTACATGGCCGAGGTGCAGGCCGGATCGGGCAACCGGTTGCTCCCCATGGCCGTGTTGCCCGCATGGAGCGTGGACGAATGCGTACACGAGGTCCAGCGAGTGCACGGTCTCGGGTTCCGCGGCCTCAACATGATGGCCGACCCGCAGGAGACAGGGGCACCGGACCTCGCCAGCCCAGAGTGGGACCCGCTCTGGGAGATATGCGCCGACCTCGCCATGCCCCTGCACTTCCACATCGGCGGAAGCCTCACCACCATGGACTTCTACGGGAAGTACTTCTGGCCGTCCCAGAGCGACTACGTGAAGCCGGCCATCGGCGGCGCCATGTTGTTCCTAGGCAACGCCCGGGTCGTCATCAACTCCATCTATGCCGGCATCTTCAAGCGCTACCCGAAGCTGAAGATGGTCTCTGTGGAGAGCGGCGCAGGGTGGATCCCGTTCATTCTCGAAGCCATGGACTACGAGATCTGGGAGAACGCCCCTGCCCAAGCAGCGGAGCTCGAGAAGAACCCGTCCGAGTACTTCAAGGACAACTGGTACGCGACGTTGTGGTTCGAGAAGAACCAAGGCAACCTCCAGGCGCTCCTCGACGCCGTAGGAGAGGACAACGTGCTGTTCGAGACCGACTTCCCGCATCCCACCTGCCTGTACCCGGACCCGCTGGGAACGGTGGAGCCGGTGATGGCCACCTTGCGCCCGGAGACCCGGCGCAAGGTGCTCGGGGAGAACGCCGCCAAGCTCTACCGGCTCTGACTCGCCGGCCGGGACCCAGCTACTCGTCTTCGCGCTGGCGCGCCGCCGCGGCCCGGCCGGCGGCGGCGAATGCGCCGGCGTCCCACTCCGTAACTTCGGAAAGACGCCTGTCCTCGAGGGCCAATGAGGCGCTGAGTGAGAGGTCGCATCCCTCGACGTAGAGGGACAGCACCTCTTCGACCGCGCGAGCATCGGAGATTTCCCCGACGAGCCTCCGGGTGAACGCCATGAGGTCCTCGTGTGCGGTCACGTGGTTCACCAGTCCGATCCGCAGCGCCTCTTCGGCATCTACGAAGTTGCCGGTCACCGACATCTCCCGGGCCTTGCGCAGTCCCACTGCTCTCGGCAAGAGCGCCGTGAGCCCCCAGGCGGGCACGACGTTCAGGCGGGCGTGGGTGTCCGCGAAGCGGGCCCGCTCCGAGGCGACGATGAACGTGGCGCTGAGCGCGATCTCGAGCCCTCCCGACACACAGGCACCGTTGACGGCGCACACCACGGGGGTGCGCATGGCCCGTAGGGCCCGCCCCGGGTTCACCGAGAAGCGACGCTGGAGTGGGTCGAAGGAGGGGTCCACCTCCTTGTAGTCCACCCCGGCGGTGAAGACGGGGTCCGTCCCTGTGATGATCACCACCCGCACTGCGGGGTCGCGGTCGGCGGCGTCGAGCAGCTCACACAACTCTCGTCGCATCGCCACCGTGAGGGCGTTCTTCGCGTCGGGCCGGTCGAACGTGATGGTCCGCACGCCCTCGACGTCGTCGACGAGCAGATGACTCATCCTGGCGACGCAACGGCGATGCGGCTGTTGTCCCACGTAAGCATTCGAGGTCCCGGGGTCAGACGGAAGAACGTTCGTGTGGCGTAATGGTCCCTGGTGGCCTCGGGCATGGCCGTCTCGGACGTGCGAAACGCCGCGTACTTCTCGTCGAGCGCTTCGCGGATCCGAACCTTGGCTTCGTCATCATCGACGACGTCGATGAGACCACTGAGGTGCACGGCGCGCAGCTCGGCCCATCGCCGGCCCGACTCCACGAGGAACGCCGCCCGGGGGTCACGGCGGAGCCGGGAGACCTTCTTCGTCTGGCTCGGGGTGGAGAAGCAGACGCTCCGGTCGAGGACCACGAACCAGGTGGGGAGCGTCACCGGGGAGCCGTCGGCTCGCAGGGTCGTGAGGATCCCGGTGTGGGACCGACTGATCACGTCCCACGCCTCGTCGGGTGTCAGGCGGATTCCCATCCTCAGCCCAGCGCTCCAGTGGCCCAGTCGGACAGGATCGGCGCCAGGCGGGGCCAGCTGTCGAAGCGGCGGCCGGGTTCGCTGTCTATCCAGACCCGGTCGTCCCAGGGCGGCTCGACCAACTCGGCGTTGGGCAGTGCCTTGGACAGCGCCTCGGACGTAGCCCGGGTGTGGAAGGGGTCGCTCTCCCCGCTGCGAAAGACGATCGTGGGCATCGTCATGGCCCTTGCCGCGGCGTCGGGCAAACCGGGGACGAGGTCGTCGCCGCAGGGGCAATAAGCCAAGAGCCACCTCTCCATGGTGGCTATGAACTCCTCGGGATCCTGATCGAGGAGGCGATTGCGGTTCATCGGATTCGCCCGCATGACCTCCTGCCAGTTGCCCTGGACGGTCTCGGGAATCGCCACGACGGCCTCCATCCCGCCTGTCCATGCCGCGCGTATCGACTCCGCGCAGTAGCCGGTGCCGATGGTCATGAGCCCGAAGACGCCACCACTGATCCACCAGACGGCCAGCCCTGCCGCAACGTCAGGGTGTCGCGCCGCCGTCAGCAGCGATACCCGTGAACCACCGGAGCCACCGGCTATGACGGCAGGCGCGAGATCGAGGTGCAGCAGCAGAGCGGCCAGGGCGTCGGCCTGCATCGCCGACTCCGTCGACCCCACGAGGCAGACATCGGACTCGCCGGTGTTGGGGCGGTCGTAGATGAGCACCCGATTGCCGAGCTCGGCGAGCGCTGTCGCCAGCTCCCGTATTCCCGGATAGTTGCGGTTGAACCTGCCGCCCGGGGTGACCGCCCAGGTGCGACCGCCGTCGCCGATCAACTCGTAGGCGATGGCGAGCTCCTCGAGGTGCTCGCCGTCGACCCTCACGGGGACCTTGGCGATGGACACTCTCACACGCTCACTTCGGACACGTTCATGAGCCTTGCCATGTTCTCTCCCATGATCCGGCGAAGGCTCGCCTCCGGCAGGTGGGAGAGATCTTTCACGAACTCCGCGGGTCGGGCCAGGCCCTCGGGGTGGGGCCAGTCGGAGCCGAAGAGGACCTGGGTGTCGCCGATGACATCGGCGAGGGCGCCGAAGTCCTCCTCCCAGAACCCGCAGATATGGATGTTGCGCTTGATGACGTCGATCGGGTTCTCCTCGAAGTCCTGCGGGACCTTCTTGTAGACGTCCTTGAACCGCTCGACCAAGTCGAACATCCACCTGCTGCCGAGCTCCACCACTGCGATCTTGAGCGCCGGAAAACGCGACAGCACGCCCTCGCACAAGAGCGATGAGACGGTGTCTTCGGCGGGCCGCGTCGCCTGGATCAGGCGGAACGCGCTCGGCGCTCCCGACTTGAACGGCTGCATCTCCGCGTCCGCACCGGTCCAATCGTTCACGTAGCGCGCATACCCGCTGTCCGAGCCGTGCATGACGACGAGAATGTCCGCCTCGACGACCTTTGCCCAGAATGGGTCGAACTCGGGCTTGGCGAACGAACGAGACCCGCGGTAGCCAGGCACGGGAGCAGGGCGGATCAGCACGGCGCGCGCACCGCGCTCGAGCACCCATTCGAGCTCCTCGATGGCCCGTTCCACGATGGGAAGGGTGATGATCGGAGTGGCGAAGATGCGTTCTTTGAAATTGAACGTCCAGGTCTCGTACATCCACTCGTTGAGCGCGTGGATGGCGGCATGAGTGAGCTCGGGATCATCCCGCATCCGCTCCTCGAGCAAGCTGGCCAGGGTCGGATAGAGGATCGTGCGGTCGACACCGAGCTCGTCCATCATCTCCAGACGTGGCTCCGGTTCACGGAACGCGGGGATGGCACGGATCGGTTCGCCGTAGATCTCCCGTCGGCTCTTTCCCTCCGCATTGCCCTGTCGGAAGTACTCCTCCTGGGCGCCGGGGCGGGCAACGACGTCGAAGGTGGGGTTCGGTATGTAGTCGCTTATCTGGCCCCGGACGGCGATCTTCGTCCGCCCCCCGACGTCCACGTACTGGATCGCCCCCTTGTACTTGCCCGGCAGGAACTTCGTGAACGCTTCACGAGTCTCGTACATGTGGTTGTCTGCGTCGAAGATCGGCACCTGGGACATCGATCGAACCTCCTGTTTATTCGCCGTGCACTTGGACGACAGGGTCGTCCTCGCCGAGCACCCGGGGACCCGGGGTGAACGTGATGGGGACCCGGAGCGGCGCCCTATTGAATGCCGAGTGGTAGGCGATCGGCTCCGCCCCGTCGTCGAGCCTGATGTCGTCCAGCCGCATCAGGAGCTCTTCGAGTGCGATGCGCAGGTTCATCCGCGCGAAGTTCGAGCCCGCGCACCGATGCGGTCCCGCCCCGAAAGCCACGTGACGGTTTGTCCTACGCGAGAGGTCGAAGGTATCGGGATCTTCGAACTCTTTCTCGTCGCGGTTGGCCGAAGCCCACGAGATGAGCGCTCGCTCCCCCGCCTTCATCTCCTTGCCACCGATCACGGCGTCGCGCGTCACGCGGCGGCCGATGAAGACGAAGGGGCCTTCCAGGCGAAGCAGCTCCTCCACCGCGGCGGGGATCAGCTCGGGACGGCTCCGGAGCAGCTCGGGGATCGCAGGCTCCCGCGCGAAGCGCACCACGAATTGGCCCAGGGCACCCGCAGTGGTGTCCAGCCCGCCGAGGATCAAGAGCTGGATCAGCCCGTACACCTCGGCATCGGTGATGGGCCGGCCCTCGATGTGGGCGCCGAGAACGGCGTCGACGACGTCCTGGCGGGGAGACTGCCGGCGCCTTTGCGCCACGAACTCGGTGATCCAGCCGAACATCCCCTCCCACGCCTTGCGGCCAAGAGGATGGTTCGGGGTCGCCGCCGCGGTCGACAGATCGTTGATGTGCGCTATCTCGTCGGGCGGAGCGTGCAACACCTGGTCGAAGAAGGCGAGACCGGGGAAGGGGCGGGCGAATTCAGCCATGAACTCGCATTGCCCCCGCTCGACGAACCCGTCGACGAGAGCTGTGGCCAGCGTCCGGATCGGCTGCTCGTAGCGCGAGACCACGGCGGGGGTGAAATACGCATTGATCAGCCGCTTGTACTCCCGTTGTACCGGCGGGTCAGACCACTCGGGGATGGGCGGCACGACCGGTGCGGCGTCGGTGAGCCCCACTCCCTGAGCGGAGCTGAACGTCCGCCAGTCCTGTGCCACCTCGAGGACGTCCGCGTAGCCGGTCACCACCCAATGGCCCCCGTACTCCTGGCTGTGGGTGACCGGGCACCGGGCTCGCATGTCGCGCAGGACGTCGTGAATGTGCGAGGCCACCTCTGGTGAGGCGTGGTCGAAGTGCTCGACCCACCACTCCTCCCCGCCCATCTCCTGGTCCGCTTGTGACGTAGGGGCGGCGGCGGCCGAGGTCGGCTGCATCGACTCCCCCTTCCACGTCGTCGAGCCCACTTTCCGGCCCAGGCTAACAGAGTGAGTGATCACCCATTAGGGTCGGTCGTGACGAGCCCTCGACCGACGGGAGCGACGATGGACCTACTGCTGCGCAACGGCACCCTCATCGACGGGACCGGCTCCCCCGCCCGTGCCGCCGACGTCGCCGTGGCCGCGGATCGGATCGTCGCCGTGCGACGTCGGGGGGAGATCGAGCCCGACCGCGGCGCCCAGGTGGTGGACCTCGACGGCCTGGTGCTCACCCCGGGGTTCATAGACGTGCACACCCATTACGACGCGCAGATTCTTTGGGACGCGGACCTCACCCCCTCGGGCTGGCACGGGGTGACGAGCGTGATCATGGGCAACTGCGGGTTCGGCATCGCCCCTACGTTGCCCCGGCACCGGGACCTGGTGGTGCGGCTCCTCGAGAACGTCGAGGGGATGTCGATGGACGCGCTCAACGCCGGCATCGACTGGTGCTTCGAGACCTTCCCCGAGTACGTCGCCGCCATCGACCGGCGCAGCAAGCGCCTCAACGTCGGTGTCTTCATGGGCCACTCCCCTCTTCGAATGTTCGTCATGGACGGCGAGGAGCGCCCGGCGACGCCCGACGAGGTGGCGACGATGCAGCGGCTGCTCCGAGAGGCCATAGGCGCAGGCGCGATCGGCTTCTCCACGTCACGCGCTCCACAGCACCAGGGAGCCTTCGGCCGGCCCGTCCCCAGCCGATTCTCGGACGTCGAGGAGGTCTACGCGCTTGCCTCCGTCCTCGGCGACCTCCACAAAGGCGTGCTGCAAGTCGCGATCGGGCCGGGATTGTTCATCGAGCAGTTCTCGGAGCTGTCGGTGAAGTACGGGATTCCCGTCACCTGGACAGCGCTCCTGGCCCGGGCCGAGCGACGAGGGGGTGCCGCGCGAACGGTGGAGCGGGCCTCTGCGCTACCCGGTGAGGTGTACCCCCAGCTCGCCTGCCGGGAGATCGTGATGCAGGTCAACCTGGGCGATCCGTCTCCATTGGCAGAGGTCGACGAATGGAAGGAGGTGCTGGCGCGACCCCGTGAAGCGCGACCCGAGCTCTACCGGGACGCCGGGTGGCGCGACCGCGCACGCCAGCCGACCCTGGAGCGGTGGAGCCATCGCTGGGAGCGAATGGAGGTACAGGAGACGACACACCACCAGGACGCCACCGGGATCCCCCTCGCACGTCTCGCCGCCGAGCGGGGCACGACACCGTTCGACCTCATGATCGACCTGGCACTGGACGACGAGATGTCGACGAGGTTCCGAGTCGTCATGGACAACGACGGATACGACGAAGTCGGCGACCTCCTGGCCGACAAGCGCACCTTGCTCGGATTGTCGGACGCCGGGGCCCACGCCAGTCAGCTCTGCGACGCGTGCTTCTCGACCCACCTCCTGGCGCACTGGGTACGCGAACGCAAGTCTCTGCCCTTGGAGGACGCCGTGTGGCGCCTCACCGGGCATCCGCATCAGGCCTTCCGGCTCGCCGATCGTGGCCTCGCGCGCGAAGGTTTCTACGCGGACCTAGTGGCCTTCGATCCCGACACCGTCGCCATCACCGCTCCCGAACGGGTGTACGACCAGCCTGGCGGAGCGGATCGTCTCGTCGTGCGCAGCACCGGCATCGAGCACATGTGGGTGAACGGGCAAGCGGTGCGGCGCGCCGGCGCCGAACTCGACGACGTGGCCCCCGGCCGCTTGATACGCAGCTGAAGAGGCAAAGCGAATAGGCAGACCCGGCTCGGCGCCGCCGCGGCCCCTAACGGGCCTAGGGCGCGGGGACGTCGAGGACGACGGCGCTGCCCATGCCGCCGCCTGCGCACATAGAGGCCACCCCCGTGCCGCCTCCTCGCCGCCTCAATTCGTAGACGAGGCTCATCACCATGCGGACACCGGTCATGGCCACCGGGTGGCCGAGACTGCATCCGCTGCCCAGCACGTTCACCCGCTCCTCGTCTAGCCCGAGGATCTTGGTGGTGGCCACGGCGACCGAAGCGAACGCCTCGTTGACCTCCCACAGGTCCACGTCGGACAGATCGATCCCCGCCCGCGCCAGCGCCTTGGGGATTGCGGTCGTCGGAGCAATGCCGGTGTCGGCCGGCGGCACCCCGACCGAAGCCCATGCCCGCACGTACGCCAGAGCCTCGAGACCGAGGTCCTCGACCAGACCCCCGGCCGCGACCACCACGGCGCCGGCGGCGTCGTTGACGCCGGAGGAGTTGCCGGCGGTGATGCTGAAGCCTTCGATCTCGGGATGGAGCGGCTTCAAGGCGGCGAGCTTCTCCAGGCTGGTGTCCCGTCGGGGATGCTCGTCCACGGCGAACATGCCCGACGTCCCGTCAGGCCGCACGATCTCCACGGGGAACGTCTCCTGCGCGAAGGCCCCCGCGTCGATGGCAGCCACCGCTCGCTGGTGTGAGCGCAGGGCCCACTCGTCCATCTCCTGGCGACTGAGCCCGGCCTTCACGGCGGCGTTCCACCCCACGCAGATGGACATGTCGCGGTTCGGGGCCTCCTCGGAATTGCTGTGGCTGTCCGGGATCCACTCCTCGTCCCACTGCTCGGTCCCCGCCGGGCGCCAGGCCATGCGCGGCCTGGTGGACGCCGACTGGACCCCGCCGGCGACGACGACACGGTCCATCCCGGACCGTATGGACGCCGCCGCACTCTGCACGGCAGCCAAGCCCGAGGCGCAGTGGCGGTTGTGGGCAAGCCCCGGCGCATTGATCAAGCCCGCCTCGATTGCGGCGTAGCGGGCGATGTCGCCGCCGCCATAGAGCGACTCCCCCATCACGACGTCGTCGAAGAGGAGCGGGTCGATCGCTGTGCGCCGCACCGCTTCGTGCACAGCCATCGTGGCCAACCGGAAGGCGTCGATCCCCACGAGCGATCCCTTGAAGGCCGTCGCTATGGGGGTGCGGGCCGCGGCGACGATTATTGCGTCCTGCGAGTTCACCATGTCTCCTTTTGCATATCCCTCTGTATCTCCCTCTGCGTCTCTTTCTGTATCTCCTTCTGTATCGCCTTGTGCATGCGCGTCACGTTCTTTTGTCACTTCTCGGGTGGAGTGAGGTGCTCCGATTCGGCCCTCTGCCCCGGAGTGAAGAGGATGGGGAGCGACAACGGGGCCCGGTTGAACGTCGAGTGGTACTCGACAACGGCTCCTGGCTCGAGCCGGACCCCATGAAGACGGCTCGTGAGCTCCTCCAGGGCGATCCGGATGTTCATGCGGGCGAGGTTGGAACCGGGGCACCGGTGGGTCCCTGCCCCGAAGGCGATATGAGGATTGGGATCGCGGCCGAGGAGGAACTCCTCGGGGTCTGCGAACACCTCCTCGTCCCGGTTGGCCGACGCCCAGTAGACGATGACCCTCTCTCCGGCTTGGATCTGCCTTCCACCCAGCTCGGCGTCGTGACGAGCGGTGCGCCCTTCACAGACGAACGAGCCGTCGAGGCGCAGCAGCTCCTCCACCGCGTCCGGGATCCGCCCGGGTTGCTCGCGCAGCAGTTCGGGAATCTCGGGGTGCTCGCAGAAGCGCAACATGATCATGCCCAGTGCCCCTGCCGTCGTCTCCAGGCCGCCGAGGATCAGCAGGTGGATGGTCCCGATGGCCTCCTCTTCGGTGATCCTCCTTCCCTCGATCTCGGCGCCGAGGACCGCGTCCACCACGTCCCCCCGAGGGCCCTCGCGGCGGCGCTGTGCCACGAAACCGGCGATCCATGCCGCCAGCTTCCCGTGGGACTCACGCTGCTCCGACGCATGCGGCTGCGATGCCAGGGTCGCCAGTCGGTTGACCTCGGCCAGGTCCTCGGCCGGCGCGTGAAGAGCAAGATCGAAGAAGGTGAGCCCTGGAAGCGGGCGGGCAAAAGCGGACATGAAGTCGCACGCTCCCACCTCGATGAAACCGTCGATGAGCCGGGTGACCAGACGGCGCGTCGGCTCTTCCCACTCGCTCACCGCCGCTGGCGTGAAGTACCTGTTGACGACCCGACGGAATTCGCGCTGCAAGGGAGGATCGACGGTGACGGGGAGGATCTTGGTGGAAGTCGGCCGGTGGGGCACCGTGATGCCCAGCTCCGAGCTGAACGTGCGCCAGTCTTGGGCCACCCGGCGGATGTCCTCGAACTTGGTGAGGACCCAGAACCCACCGTCGTAGCGGTCGCTGCGCGACAGCGGGCAGCGGGAGCGGGCGCGCGCGAGCACGGCGTACAGGTCGGGAGCCAGCTCGGGAGACAGGGGATCGAAGTGATGCTCGATCCAGTCGTCGTCGATGGGAACGCTCGGGTGTACGGCGTCCGACACCGAGGTGCCCGTGGCCTGCGCGTCCGTCGCCTCGGTGTCCATGGGGCCCCTCGTTGCTCAAGGCCCGCACTCGCGGGCGTCCAAGGTGATGAGCGGGTGCTCACTTACATCATAGCGGCCCCCCTGTTAGGCTCCCCCAGGTGAGGGCGTCGGTCGATGCGGAGAAATGCCAAGGCCACGCTCGCTGCTGGGTGATCTGTCCCGAGGTCTTCTCTCTCGACGAGGAGGGTCACTCCTTCGTGGCGGCGCCCGAGGTCCAGTCGGGCCTGGAGGAGAAGGCGAAGAGCGCGGCAGCGAACTGCCCCGAGGGCGCCATCACCGTCACGTAGGCCGGCCAACTGAGGGGCCCGGCGGTATCTCCCCACGCCGTCACGAGAACTGGTTACCTTTTCGTCAGTAGACGAGGAGGGATCCCCATGCCCAAACGCGCGAGCCGCTCGGTCCGGGTCGCCCCTGACGGCACACCCGCCAAGAAACGGCTCACGGCGGACGCCAGGAGGAAGTCCATCCTCAAAGCTGCGCGCCGGGCGTTCAGCGAGGCGGGCGACGTGAACGGCACGACGATGAAAGCCATCGCGGAACGCGGCGGAATCAGCGAAGGCGTCATCTATCGCCACTTCAAGAGCAAGGACCACCTCTTCTACGAAGCAGTTGTCGAGCCGCTACGCGAGGCCGTGGACGAGCTGGTGATCGCTGCCGAGCTGGTGGACGCCGAAGAGCCCCTCACAGCGAAACGGCAGGTAGAGACCCTGCACGGCCTCTACCGACAGCTCATCGCCACTCTGGAGGAGGTCCTGCCACTGTTGGGCCTGGTCATGTTCGGGGACCCCAAGGTGGCCAGGCGCTTCTACCGCGACCATCTGGCCGTCGCCATGGACCGCCTGGGCGCTGCATGGCGCCAGGTCGAAGAGCGCCAGGAGCACCATTTCGAGTCCGCCAACATCGCCGCCCGGGCCATCATGGGGATCGCACTCGTCTTCGCCCTCGAGATCCACCTCAACGACGACTTCGACCGCGAGCGCGCCCTGGACGTGGTCACCAAGCTGACCCTGGAAGGCTTCTTCCCGCCGGCCATCGCCGAGAGCCGTCGCCCCTGACACGGTGAATGACTCGGTGAGCCTGGTGCAGGAGCTCGGTCGCCGCTTCCTGGCCGGCGACCGCCAGGGGGCGATGGCTCTGCTGCACCCTGAGCTGCGCATCGAGCAACCTGCCTCGCTCCCTCACGGCGGCTGGCACCACGGGCACGAAGGCATGGCGCAGATGGGGGCCCTGTTTTCCCAGCACTGGACGCGCACCATCGTCGAGCCGCGCGTCGCGCAGTGGGCGGACTTCGTGGTGCAGGTGACCAGCCAGACTTGGACAGCCAACGAGACCGGTCGCTCGGCCACCGTCGAGGTGGTGGAGCTGATCTCGCTCGCCGGCGGACGCATCTCGGAGATCCGCGTTTTCCCGCAGGACACCCATATTCTGCTCCAGACGCTCGATGACCGTGCTTGACATCCCCGACGCCCCGGTGCGAGATTGTAGGTGGGCGCTCACTTTCTAAGTGACGCGCCCCTGGGGGCTTCCGAGGCGCGAGTCGCGGACGGCGCCCTGTGACGTGGAGGTCAGATGTCGCTCACCTGGTTCGTATCGGTCGACGATCACCTAATCGAGCCGGCCAGGCTTTGGCAGGAGCGGGTGCCGGCCGGCAGGCGGGACGACGCGCCGCACATCGTGCGCGACGGTGCCTCGGAGTTCTGGGTCTACGAAGACAGGCAGATCGTGACCACGGGACTCAACGCCGTCGCCGGGAAACGGCGCGAAGAGTTCTCCCCCGAACCCATCACCTACGAGGACATGCGGCCCGGCTGCTACGAGCCTGCCGCCCGCGTGGCCGACATGGACCAAGGATTCGTCCTGTCTTCGTTGCTCTTCCCATCCTTCCCCCGCTACTGCGGCCAGGTGTTCCACGAGGCCAACGACAAGGAGCTGGCTCTGCTCTGCCTCCAGGCGTGGAACGACTTCATCCTGGAGGAGTTCGCAGACGCCTTCCCGGGCCGATTCATCCCGATGATGCTGATCCCGTTGTGGGATCCTCTGTCTGCGACGAAGGAGATCGAGCGCACCGCCGCGCGAGGTGCGAAGTCCATCGCCTTCTCGGAGAACCCGACAAAGCTCGGGCTTCCTTCCATCCACACCGATTATTGGCACCCGGTTTTTCGCTCCGCCGAGGAGGCCGGCTTGGTCCTGTCCATGCACGTGGGCTCCTCCTCGAACCTGATCCGCACGTCGGACGACATGCCCACGCTTGCCTTCATGGCGTACTCCGCCGCCGCCAACCAGGCCGGGACCCTTCTCGACTGGCTGTTCAGCGGGAACTTCGAGCGCTTCGGGGGGCTCAAGATCGCCCTGTCGGAGGGATCCATCGGGTGGATCCCGTACTTCCTGGAGCGGGCCGAGCAGGTAGTGGACAAACAACGCTTCTGGGCATCGCGCTTCGACATCAACATGAACGCCGCCCACGACCGCGGTGAGCAGAAGGCCGAATCTCACTTCTCGCTCGACACGGACATCCGCCATCTCTTCCGCGAGCACGTGTTCGGAACCTTCATCGAGGACCAAGCAGGTATTCGCCTCCTCGACATCATCGGAGAGGACAACGTCATGCTCGAGTGCGACTATCCCCACTCCGACTCGACATGGCCGGATTCGATCAACCTTGCTCGCAAGTGGCTCGCGCACCTGCCAGACGAGGTCCAGCACAAGATCGCCATCGGCAATGCGGCACGCGTGTACGACTTCACGCCCGCCGATCCGGCAGCCCTCGAAGTGTCGCAGACTTAAGGAGTGACAATGACCCAGCTAGCCGAGGCCCCGCTGCCCCTTTGCGAGCGCTATGCCGTCGCGGACGCCGACTCGCACATCATCGAGCCGGCGGATCTGTGGACATCGAGAGTGTCGTCGAAGTGGGGCGACATGGTCCCGCATGTGCGATTCCACGAGCGTTCGGGTGAGGACCGCTGGTACATCGGCTCGAGACGCTTGTTCGGTGTGGGCGCATTCGCGCAGGCCGGGTGGCCGGAATTCCCACCATCGCATCCCCGTCGCCTGAGCGAGGCTCTTCCGGCCGCCATCGACCCCAAGAAGCGCCTGGCCTACCTGGACGAGGTCGGCGTCTACTACCAGCTGCTCTATCCGAATATCCTCGGCTTCCACAGCCACATCTTTCTGAACGAGATGGACCCGGAGCTGGCCACCGACTGCGTGAGGGCGTACAACGACTGGCTGACCGAGTTTTGTTCGGCAGACCCTCGTCGGTTCATCCCCATGATGATGCTCCCGTTCTGGGACGTCGACGCCTCGGTCGCCGAGATGCGGCGCGCATTCGACATGGGTCACAAGGGCGTCCTGTTCGCCGCACGATACGACAAGGTCGGGCTTCCTCGCCTCGTCGACGACCACTGGGAGCCCTTGCTCGGACAGGCCCAGGAGATGGGTCTGAGCATGAACTTCCATGTGGGTTTCCTGTCCTCGAGCGACGAGCTGAAGGGAGCGGTGGACCAATCGAAGAAGCTCGACTTCACCCGTGAGAGCTCGCTGACGCTGCTCGGCAACGCGCAGAACGTCGCCGAGGTGATACTCAGTGGCGTCTGTCACCGCTACCCCGACCTCAAGTTCGTGTCGGTCGAGAACGGCGCGGGCTGGCTTCCCTTCCTGGGCGAGAGCATGGACTGGCAGTGGCTCAACGTCGGCGCCCACAAGGACTACCCCGAGCGGCTGCTGCCGAGCGAGTACTTACGACGCCAGATCTACGGCATGTACTGGTTCGAGCAGCAGGCCATGCGGGCCGTCATCGATCAGCTCGCCGACCACCTCATGTTCGAGACCGACTTCCCCCATGCCACCAGCCTGTCGCCTGGCCCCGCATCGGAGTCCCCGAGCCCGCGTGAGGTCATGGAGCGATCGCTCGCCGGGATCTCCGAAGACATCGTCGGCAACGTGCTCCAGCACACGGCCACGAAGCTCTACCACCTCGAGCCCCCCACCCGGTGACCTTGGACGACCGCTTGCTGCACCGGCGCCACTGCTACATAGGTGGCGCCTGGGTGCCAACTGCCGACGGGAAGACCTTCCCTGTGGTCTCCCCCTCCACCGAGGAGGTGATCGGCGAGGCGCCGCTCGCGACGAACGAAGACATGGACGGCGCGGTGCAGGCCGCCCGCCGGGCCTTCGACGAGGGCCCCTGGCCCCGGCTGGCACCAACCGAGCGCGCCGAGGTGCTCCTGCGGGCGGCCGAGCTGTTGCGCAAGCGGGCGGACGAGATCGCCGAGATCACGACCGAGGAGATGGGCTGCGCCATCAGCCAGTCCCCCCAGGCTCAGACCGGGATGCTCGGCCCGGTCCTCGAGTACTACGCAGAGCTCGTCCGGAGCTTCCCGTTCGAGCGAGCGGTCACGACCCCCGAGCGGGCCGGCATGGTGACGATGGAGCCGGTCGGGGTGGTGGCGGCCATCGTGCCGTGGAACGCCCCCGTCACGCTCGCGGTATGGAAAGTGGCCCCGTCGCTTGCGGCCGGTTGCACTGTGGTGTTGAAGCCGCCACCCGAGGCGCCGCTCAGCAACTTCGTGCTGGCCGAGGCCTTCGAGGAAGCGGGCGTGCCGCCGGGAGTGCTGAACGTCGTGCCCGCAGGACGCGAGGTGGGTGAGCACCTGGTCACGCATCCGGGTACCGACAAGGTGGCCTTCACCGGTTCCACGGACGCCGGTAAACGGATCATGGCGCTGTGCGCGCAGCAGGTGAAGCGGGTCTCTCTCGAGCTCGGGGGCAAGTCGGCCGCCATCCTCCTCGACGACGCCGATCTCGGTGCTGTGGTTCCCCGGATTGTGGGTGGAGCCATGCACCTGTCGGGCCAGGTTTGCGGCGCCCTCACCCGCGTCCTCGTCCCCCGCTCGCGCTATGCCGAGGCGCTCGACGCCGCGGCCGCGACGGCGAAGGCGGTGAAGGTGGGCGATCCACACGACCCGGAGACGGTCGTGGGACCGCTCGTCGCCGAGCGCCAACGCACGCGAGTGGAGGGATACATCGCCTTGGCGGTCGAAGAGGGCGCGCGTGTCGTGGCGGGTGGGACCCGCCCGGACCACCTCCCCAAGGGGTGGTACGTGGCACCGACCGTCCTGGCCGACGTGGACAACGGGATGCGGGTGGCGCGTGAGGAGATCTTCGGGCCCGTGCTTTGCTTCATTCCCCACGACGGCGACGACGACGGCGTCCGCATAGCCAACGACTCGCCCTACGGCCTGGCCGGTGGCGTATGGAGTGCCGATGCCACCCGCGCCTTCGCGGTGGCCCGGCGGATCCGCACCGGCAGCGTGTCCGTGAACGGCGGTGGCTCGCCGCTCCCCTTGGTCCCCTTCGGCGGCTTCAAGGAGTCCGGCATGGGGCGGGAGCTGGGTCCCGAGGGCCTCGTCAACTTCCTCGAGACGCGCAGCATCGGGTTGCCGCCGGAGCTTCGCCCGGCCTGAGCACACGCCCGCGGCGTGGACCTACAGTCTGGCGACGGCCGGCCCAGAAAGTAGACGGTGAGTGGTGGACGCGTCGGTGGGCATCCCCCCTGCGGTCAGCGAGGAGACGCGGGCGTTCTGGGAGGCTGCGGGCGAAGGGCGACTGCTCGTCGAGCGCTGCCAGGCCTGTGGCGCCGATTCGTTCCCTCCCACCGGTATGTGCCCGCGTTGTCGCGCCAGGGTCGTCTCCCCGGTAGAGGTGCGAAGTCGCGGCAGGGTCTACAGCTTCACCGTCAACCACCAGCGCTGGATGGCCGGGCTCGAGGTGCCGTACGCCCTGGTCATCGTGGAGTGGCCCGAACACCCCGGCGTGCGGGTCATGGGCCGGCTTCGCGGTTGTGCGCCCGAGGCTGTGTCCATCGGCATGCCCGTCGAGGTCGGGTTCGTAGAGGGGCCCGGTGGCTTCGCCATCCCGAGCTTCGTTGCAGTCGGAGTAGACGGCTGATGGGGCGCGACCACCTCGAGCGGCGCGTCGTCATATCCGGCGTGGGCCAGTCCGAGATCGGGCGGCAGGTATCGCGCTCGGGGCTGCAGCTGACGCTCGACGCGGTAGTGGCAGCCGTGGCCGATGCCGGCTTGAGGATCGACGACATCGACGGGCTCGCCATGTTCCCCGGCGGCGGCAAGGCGAACCTGCCCGGCTATGCCAACGGCAATCTCTACGAGGTGCAGGACGCCTTGCGCATCACCACCACCTGGCGTCAAGGGCAGGTGGAGGGCATGAGCCTTCCCTTCTACGGGGCTGCGCTGGCAGTGGCGACGAGCGAGGCTCGCCACGCCGTGGTGTGGCGCACGGTCAAGGAGGGGAGCGCTGCCCGCAACGCCGGGGGGCGACCGGCATACGGGTCGATCCATCCCGAAGCCGAGGGCCCGCTCGCGTGGCTGCTGCCGGTCGGCGCTCTTTCACCGGTGTGCCAGGTGGCACCCTTCGCCACCCGCTACATGCACGACTACCACGTGACCCGGGAGCAGCTGGCCTGGATCCCCATCACCCAGCGGTCGCACGCGCAGCGCAACCCCGACGCCGTCTACCGCGACCCGCTCACTCTCGACGAGTACTTGGGGGCGCGCATGATCTCGTGGCCCATGTGCCTGTACGACTGCGACGTGCCGGTCGACGGCTCGACCGCCATCGTCGTCTCCACCGTCGACGCCGCATCTGACCTCCGTGCCCCGGTGCGCATCGAAGCGATGGCCGGGGTGGTCGACGGCCGGCCCTACTGGGACCAGTGGGAGGACATGGGGCGGGTCGGCTACGCCACGGCCGAGGCCATGTGGCGGCACACGGACCTGGCCCCCACGGATGTCGACGTGGCTCAGCTGTACGACGGCTTCACCATCGAAGCGGTGTGGTGGCTCGAGGCCATGGGTTTCTGCGGCACAGGCGAGGCCGGCGCCTTCGTCGAAGGTGGCGCCAGGATCGGCCTCGACGGGGCCCTTCCGCTCAACACCTGGGGCGGCCAGCTCTCGGGGGGTCGCCTGCACGCAGCCTTCGGCCACACCGCCGAAGCTGTGCGCCAGCTCCGGGGCGAGGCAGGGGCCCGACAGGTACCCGGCGCCGAGGTGGTCGCGGTGACGAATGTGGGTGGGATCGAAGCCGGCGCGGCGCTGCTCACGCGCTGGTAGCGCCGCCGCCCAACGAGCAAGGAGAGCACATGCCGTCGCGCACAGGACGAGTCGAGGGAAAGGTGGCGATCGTGACCGGCGCGGGTTCCACACCTGGGCCGGGGATCGGCACGGGCAAGGCGACCTCGGTGGTGCTGGCGCGCGAGGGAGCGAGCGTCCTGCTCGTCGACCTGCACCCCGAGCGAGCGGAGGAGACCCGGGCCATGATCGCGAAGGAGGGCGGCACAGCAGAGGTCTTCGCCGCCGACGTCACCAAGGCAGCCGACTGCGACGCCATGGTACGGGCTGCCCTGGACTCCTTCGGGACGCTCGACATCCTCGTCAACAACATCGGGCTCGCCTCGCTCGGCACGGTGATCGACACCACCGAAGAGGCTTGGGACCGTGCGCTCGACATCAACTTGCGCACCGCCTTCCTGGCCTCCAAGTACAGCGTCCCGGTGATGGCCGACAAGGGCGCGGGCGCCATCGTCAACGTCTCTTCTGTGTCCGCTCTGCGCGGCGACGGGACCCTGGCCTACTCGGCGGCCAAGGGTGGGCTCATCGCCATGACCATAGACATGGCCTATTCCCACGGCCGCCAGGGCATCCGGGTGAACGCGATAGCGCCGGGCCACATCACCACTCCCATGGTGCTCTCGGTGGCGGCACCCGGACCCCGAGCGGATTTCATGAACAACATGCGGGCCGAGGCCGGCCTCCTGGGGACCCCCGGCACCGGGTGGGACGTGGGTCATGCCGCTGCCTTCCTGGCCGGCGACGAGGCACGCTGGATCACCGGGGCAGTGCTGCCGGTCGAGTCGGGCGTACTGAGCGTCACTCCGCTGATGATGGCCCCGTACCTGCGGGCGGTGCCCGAACCCGACGCCTAGCCCAGCGCTTAGCGCCGGTGGTCCTCCGTCCCCTCGCCCATGCGCAGGGCGTTCAACCACATTCGGTTGAGCTGGACGACGCCCTCCTCGAAGCTGCAGTGCACCCGCCCCTCCACGAACCAGACTTCTGCGAACCGCGTCAGCATGGCCATCAGCGCTTGAGAGCCGACCGAGGGGTCCACTTGCGGGTCGGCACAGCCCTGGCGCTGGAGTTGCCCTATGGCCTCGGCCAGGCGCTCGGCGAATACCTCGTGCCGGTCGAGGCGTTCGCCGTTGAGGACCTCGTCGTAACGCGTGACCTGCTCGATGACGCGCATGAGCTTCGCTTCGTCGCGATAGGAGACCAGGTAACGGCGGTTGGCGGCCTCCAGGCGCGCCACCACCCCCGCGGCACCGGGCGCGCCGACACTGGTCACCTCGGCCGCCACCGCCGCGCCGAGCTCTCGCTCGTGGGCCGCAGCGACCTCGCGGAAGATCTCCTCCTTCGAGGAGAAGTAGTGGTAGAAGGAACCGTAGGAGACGCCTGCACGCTCGGCTATGTCGGATATGCGCGCCTCGATGAAGCCGTGCTCCTCGAAGATCTCCTTGGCGGCCTCGAGCAGCTTGGACCGCGTGCGCTCGCCCTTCGACGACCTCGGTCCGGTGGGCTTCTCGGTGTCGATGCTCATGGTGGGCTCAGGCTCCGTCGCGCCGAAGTAGCAGCACACCCGAGGGCGTGCCTCCCCCCGAAGCCACGACCGCGGTGCGGGCACCGGTGACCTGGCGCTCCCCCGCCTCGCGGCGCAACTGCGCCACGGCCTCGTAGATGAACCCGAAGCCGTGGGTGCGGCCTTCGGAGAGCTGTCCACCGTGCGGGTTCACGGGGAGCTCGCCATCGAGCGCAATGCGGCGGCCGCCCTCCAGCCAGTCCTTCGCCTCCCCCAGCTCGCAGAAGCCGAGGCCCTCGAGCCACGAGATGGCGTTGAAGGTGAAGCCGTCGTACAAGAGCGCCAAGTCCACATCGACCGGCCGGAGACTGGTGCGGGTCCACAGATGTGCCGCCTGCCCGAGCACCTGGGGCTCGTGGGTCAGCGTGCCCTGGTCCCAGGAGACCCGCTCGGCGATCTGCGTGCCGACCGCCTCCACCCTCACAGCCGGCTTGGGCAGGTCGGGCGCCGCCGACGCGTCCGACACCACGACTGCGATCGCACCGTCGCAAGGGATGTCGCAGTCGTACAGGCCGAACGGCGAGGTGATGGGCCGGGCAGACATGTAGTCGTCCATCGTCATCGGCTCGCGGTAGATGGCAGCCGGGTTGTGCGCCGCGTTGGCTCGGCTGTTGACGGCGATCCACCCGAGCATCTCTCGGGTGGCTCCGTAGCGGTGGAGGTACTGGTTGGCGTTCATGGCGATCCAGTTGGCGGCCGACATGGCCCCGAACGGCGCCCTCCACTGCATGGAGCCCGACACCCGTCCGCCGCCCGCTCCCCGCAGCCCGAGCGTGGCGAAGGTCGATTCCCAGACGGTGCGGAAGCACAGCACATGGCGGCACAGACCAGCCGAGACCGCGAGCAACGCGGCGATCACAGATCCTGCCTGGCCGGGCAGGTCGCCCCCGCCGTTGATCCACGTGGGCTCCAGCCGCAGCGCCTCCTCCACAGCGGCGACACCACCCTCGCTCATGCCCATGCCGGCGGCCCCCGGATAGGTGGAGAGACCGTCGATGTCGGCCAGGGTCAACCCGGCGTCGGCCACCGCCTCGAGGCAGGCGTCGACGGTGAGCGAGAGGGGGTCGCGCATCAGGCGCCGTCCGATCGCCGATCGTCCGATGCCCGACAGCACCGCACGGTGCTCGAAGCGCTCCTCGCTCACCGGCGGCCTCAGCGACGGCCTCGTCGGTGCCGCCACCGGATCGGAGCAGGCGTCGGTGCCTGTCGGCTCGAAGAGCGGCAGCCACACGTCGTCGTCCTCTTCGAAGCGGACCCTCACCTGCTGCCCGATGTGGACGTCGGCCGGGTCGCACCCGACGATGTTCGTCGTGAGCCGCACTCGGGGGTCCTCGGACAGCGCGACGACCGCCACCACGTACGGCGGGGAGAGATCCGGGAGCCACTGGTGCGCGTTCACCGTGTAGCCGACGATCGTGGCTTGACCGGTGACCTCCCTGGGAACCCAGGACCTGCTGCGGCAATACGGGCAGATGGGTACGGGGGGGTGCACCAGCGAACCACAATTGCCGCACGCCTGGACGCGCAGTCTCCCGTCCTCGCCCGACTTCCAGAACCATGCCGTGCCAGGAGTCAGCTCCGGCAGCGGCCTCGTCACGACGAAGGCGGTGAGACGGTCTTACCCGGGACGAGGCTGCCGCAGATGGGGTCGGCCCCCGGCACCAGACGGAAGGTCGAGCCCGAGAGCTTCGTGATGTAGAGGCAGTTGCCGGGTGCGCCCGGAGCGGCGACGCGCTTGGCCATGTTGATCGTGCGGCCGCCCAGCAAGCCGGCGGCGTTGTAGTTCTTGATCCGGCCCAGCGCGGCCAACAGCTTGGCCTGGCTCGGGTGAGAGCCGGCTGCCTGTAAAGCCTGTACGAGCAGAACCACCGACGCATAGCCGTCGTACTCGGCGTAAGTGGGATCGCCAGTGATCTTCGCGACCTTCAGATACTTCTGGAACTGCACGGTGGCTGCGGTGTGCATCTCGATCGGCTCGAACGACGACAGGAAGTAGACGTTCTGCGCCGCCGAGAGGGCTCCGGGGCCGGCCTGAGTGAGGTCACCTCCGTACCCCGTGGGGAGCAGCGCCACCTTGATGTTCGCACCGACCTGGTGCAGCGCCGACACGAGCAGCAGGCCGGTGTTGGGGTCGACCGACGCGGTCACGGCGTCCACACCCGACGACTTCATCGCCAGGGCGATCGGCTGCACGTTCGTGCTCCCGAAGGAGAAGTTGGCATTGAGGTACCCGACCTTGAGGCCCGCGAGCTGTGCGGAGACGGCAGCCCCTTCGGCAGCGTCGGCCGACTGGGGTGAGATGCCGTAACCCAATGACCCGAGGTTGGTAGCGCCTTCCAGCTTGAAGAACTTCCCGTCAGTCGTGGCCACGAGGCTGGCGTCGATCGGACCGTACACAGAGAACATGTTCTTGGTGTTGGTCCACTCCGAGGAGTCCTCTGCCGCACCCACGACCGGTACGCCGTGCTGCGTGAAGACGCTCGCTGCCAGGAATGTGAGCGACGAGACGGCGATGACGGCCGTCACGTGGTCCTGTAGGACCAGCTCCTGTGCCGCCGACTGCGCTCCCGTCGGCGACGTCTGGGTATCCGCCAGGTCGAACTTGATCGTGTAGCCGTGTGCCTTGGCGTAGGCGACACCCGCCTGGACACCCATCTGCGTGGTCTTGTTGCCCGACGCCCCCGGGCCGGTGAGATCCGTCAACACGCCGACGGTGATGGTGGAGTTGCTCTTCGGATCGCTCTTCGCCGCGCTCGACACCGATGTGGCAGCCACAATCCCCATTGCCACCACGATGACCAGGAACATCCTCTTGCTCTTGTACATGTTGGTTGCCTTCCTCTGACAGTGGTTCGTTTCGATCCAGATCAACTTGCTGTTATCAAGCCCTCGCCGAGGTAGTGGCGAAGGACCTCGTCCTTGGCGACTGCGGCTCGCCCTGCCCAGGCGATCTCGCCGCGCTGGAGCACGAGACAGCGGTCGGCGAACGAGAGCGCTCGGTGGACATATTGCTCGACCATGACCACCGTCACACCCGCTTCCCTTGCCCGTACCAAGCCGTCGAACACGAGGTCGACCAAGATCGGTGCGAGCCCGAGGGACATCTCGTCGGCCACCAGGAGAGTGGGGGAGGTGGCGAGCGCCCTCGCCAGCGAGAGCATCTGTTGCTCTCCGCCCGAAAGGAGGCCGGCGGGCTGCCTGCGGAGGCGACCCAGGGCCGGGAAGATCCCGAAGGCGAGCTCGACAGCCTGCCGCCGCGCCTGGCCGGCCGGGAGGGCGGCGGCCGCCATCTTCAGGTTGTCGGTCACCGAGAGCGTCCGGAACACGCCGCGGCCCTCGGGGAGGTGGATGACGCCGGCGCGGCGGATGCGGTGCACGGGCCAACGGCAGACGTCTTCACCGTCGAGCTCGATGGTCCCGCCCGCCGGGCGGACGAGGCCGGACAGCGCCCGGGCCAAGCTGCTCTTGCCGGCGCCGTTGGCGCCTAGGACGGCCAGGGTCTCTCCCGCCGCCAATTCGAACGAAACTCCCGACAGTGCAGAGGCCCCGCCGTAGCGGACGCAGAGGTCGCGGACGCGCAGCAAAGGTGAACCTTGGCTCGACTGTCCTGCGGTGGAGAGAGATCCGCCGGACGCGGGCGCTCCACTGGAGGTGGGGCTGGCGGTGACTGGGCCGGCGTTCGCGTTCTTCTCTTCCCCGGCCGGCTCGCCAGCAGGCATACCCGGCTCGTCACTCGGGGGCGACTTGCCCAGATAGGCGGCTCGCACCGCTTCGTCGGCACGCACGGCTGCCGGGGTACCGGAGGCGATCAGCTGACCGAAGTCGAGCACGTTGACCGTGCTGCAAAGCCGCATCACGAGCTCGACGTCGTGCTCTACGAGTAGGACCGATATGCCGCGTTCGGCAGCCACCTTGCGCAACGTGGTCTCGAGGCGCGCCGTGTCCGACGTGTCGAGCCCGGACGAGGGTTCGTCGAGCAGCAGCACGGTGGGCGAGGTCGCCAGCGCGCGGGCGAGCTCGAGCAGCCGCGCCATGCCCAGGGGCAGTCCGACAGCAGGACGCTGCGCGATGTCGCTCAGATCGAGCAACTCGAGGAGCTCGTCCACATGACTGCGCTCCCGCGGATCGGTCCGGTGGAGGCTCCCCAAGGTAAACAGGTCCGACCACACCCTTCGCCGGGCGTGCTTGGCGCGATGGGCGAGCACCAGGTGCTCGCGCACGGTCAGGCCGCCGAACAGCTCGGGGTGCTGGAAGGTCCGGGCCAGTCCGCGCTCGGCTCGTCGCTGCGGCCGGCTTCGGGTGACGTCCTCCCCGTCGAGCAGCACCTGGCCCGACGTGGGCCGCAGGAGCCCCGACACCACCCCGAAAAGCGTGCTCTTCCCGGCCCCGTTCGGCCCGACCAGTCCGACGATGGCGCCAGCAGGCACGTCGAGGTCGACCCCGTCGACCGCCCTCACGCCCCCGAAGCGCACCGTGACGTCCCGGCAGGCCAGGCGGGGCGTGCCAGCTGGGCCAGCCGCCCGGCGCGTCTCGCCGACGATGGTGAGGTCGGTGGTCATCGCCGGGCCTCGACCGCAGGGGCCGCCGGGCGGGTGACCGGTGCCGGTTGCGCCGCGCTCGCTTCCCCCGTCGCCCCGGTCGATCCGTGAGCCCGCGCCTCGGCGCCCAGGGCGAGCGGGCCCGAACGCGGCAGAAGCCTGTCGAGCAACCCCCGAACCTGCTGGCCGGTGTGCAGGAGCGCCCCTTCGGGGTTGCGCGCCACCCCGACCGCCCCGAGCCCGAACAGCACCGCAGGGACCTCGCCCCAACGCGCTGGAACGTAGGTCTGGAACACGCCCGGGAGCAGCGCGAAGGCCATGCCACTCAACGCTGCGGCCGTGATGGAGCGCACGCCGACGGTCACGACCACGGCGAGCCAAACCAGGCCTGCGAAGGTGTCGTAGGACTGGGGCTGAGCGACCCCGACATCGATGGCGAGGAAGCCACCACCCACAGCCGCGACGAAGGCTCCGAGAGCGCCGACGATCACCTTGACGCGCAGCACGCTGAGCCCCAGGGTCCTCGAGGCCGGCTCGCTGTCGCGCACCGCACGCAGGGCGATGCCGCTCGTGGACCGCCGCAGGTTGACGATCAGCATGGCGAACACGGCGAACACACCCAAGGCGAGGTACGAGAAGACCATCTCGCTGCCTGCGAACTTCGGCGGGCTCAGCGCGACACCGAGGCCTCCCTGGAGGAACCGGTTGCGATCGAAGATGAGGGTCTCGGCAAGCAACCCGAAGGTCAGCGTGCCCAGACCTACGTACAACTCGCCCAGGCGAATGGTGAGCAGCCCCATCACCGCACCGACCACGGCGGCGACCACGCCGCCGAGCACGAGGGCGAGCAGCACCGGGACGTGCCAGACCGTTACGAACTGCGCGGTGGCGAGCGCGCCGGCGCCGGCGAACACGATCTGCGAGAGCCAGAGCATTCCCCCCTCGCCGGTCACCACGGTGAAGGTGAGGAACGTCACGGCGTAACAGGACCCCAGGGCGACGAGCCCCAGCCAGTAGGCGGACCCGCGGAAGAAGAGCGGCAGGGCGGCGACCACCAGGATCGGCACGGCCGACAGGGCCGTCGAACGACGGCTGACCGGCCCGAGGTCGGTCCCTGCTCGTAGCGCGCTGTCTCCTGCCGGGCGGATGGCGTGGTCCAGCGGGCCACCGGCGGAGCTGTGCTCGACGATGGGGCCGGCGCGCACGACGTAGACGATCAGAAACACGAGCATCACCGCGAACGGGACGCTCGGGACGATGTCGGCGGTGAAGGCGCTGTTGGGCGGCAGGTACTTCTGGATCACGTCGGTGACGACCCCCATGGCGACCGCCACCACGATCGCGACCGGGAGCGAGCGCATGCGCGCCGCCACCACTGCGGCGAAGGCGGCGACCATGAGGGTCGTCATGCCCACGGTGTCGAGGCCGACGGCCGGCGCCACGAGGATCCCGGCGATGCCCGCCATCGTGGAGCTCACAGCCCACACGCCGACGGCCACGCGGCCGGGGCTGGTCCCCGACAGCGAGGAGAGCGCCTCGGAGTCGACGACTGCCCGCACGCGCAGGCCCACACCCGTGGCGCGAAGCACCAGAGTGCCGACGGCCAGGATGAAGAGCAGGAACCCGTAGGTGACCACCTGGTCCGTGGTGACCGCCGTGCCGAAGACGTGGAACGGCTGGTCGCTCTGAAGTGCGAGGCCGGGCGCGCTCTCGATGGTCTGCGTGCCGAGCAAGAAGTCCGCGAGCGGCGGCAGTGCGACCGACAGACCGATGGTGGTCACCAACTTGACCAAAGTCGACTTGTCCCGGACGAAACGGAACAGCACGCTGTACAGGACGACGCCGAGCAGTGGCGCGACCACGAGGATCGACATGAGCCCGGCGGCGACCGTCGACCAGCCGTGCTGAGAGTTGAACCAGTAGTAGAAGCGGGCGACCACGTAGGCCATCGACCCGAACGCGAAGTTGAGGATCCCTGCGGATTCGAAGGTGACCACCAGCCCCGCCGAGGCGATGGCGTAGATGGAGCCGAGCGCGAGGCCGGCTATTACGTACTGCAGCACCGCTTCACCCCTGACGCTCCCCTCCCCCCGGGCTGCCGTACGCAGCTCCCGCCACGCCGACTCACGATACCAATATCGATATCGAAGTCAAGACCCTCGGAGATCAGTCAAGTGAGTGAGAGCTTATTTCGGCGGGAAGCGCAGCGCTCCGTCCAGCCGGATGTTCTCGCCGTTCAGATAAGGGTTCCGGGCGATCGACTCGACGAGCAAGGCGAACTCCTCTGGCCGTCCCATTCTTCTCGGGAAGACGATGTCTTGCTCGAGCTTCTCGCGCATCTTCTCGGGGACGCCCAGCATCACCGGGGTGCCCATCGTCCCCGGTGCGATGGCACAGACGCGGATCCCGAGGGGCGCCAGGTCACGCGCCATCGGCAGGGTCATGCCCAAGATGGCCGCCTTGGCCGAGGCGTAGGCGACCTGGCCCGTCTGGCCCTCCAGGCCGGCGATGGAAGCGGTGTTGACCACCACACCTCGCTGGCCGTGCTCGTCCGGCTCGTTGGCTGCCATCGCAGACGCCACGAGGCGCGTCATGTTGAAGGTGCCCAGCGCGTTCATCTCCATCGTCGCGGCAAAAGATGCCTTGTCGTGCGGGGAGCCGTCACGGGCGACCGTCCGGCCGCCCCCCACCCCCCCACCCGCCACGTTGACGAGCAGCGACAACGGGCCGAGCGAGCGCGCGACTTCGATGGCCGCGCCGGCGTCGGTGTCCTCGGTGGTATCGCCGCTCACGCCGACCACGTAGTCGCCGAGCTCCTTGGCCAGTGAAGTGGCGCGCTCGCCGTCGCGGTCGAAGACGACGACGCGCATCGCGATCTCGACCAAGTGGCGCACCGTCGCCGAGCCGAGGCCGCCCGCACCGCCGGTGACGATCGCAGCGCGTCCCTCCAGCTCCATCCGCCGAAAGGTAGCCAGAGTTTGACTACGACGTCAATATCAGATACGGTCGCCCACCACTCGGGCCAGGGAGGACGTGAGGTTGAGACCGAATCCGTCACTTGGCCGCCGCCTCGGATTCTGCGTCTCCGTTCATGCTGCTAGAGCTCACCGCTGACCAGCAGTCCCTCCGGGACACGACGGCCAAGTTCCTCTCCGACAGCGTCCCCGTCGACCAGCTGCGCGAGCTGCGCCAGCACCCTGCCGGATACGAGGAGGAGTACTGGCGGCAGGGCGCGGAGCTCGGATGGACGTCGCTGCTCGTGAGCGAGGAGGCGGGCGGGGGAAGCGTCAGCGGCCACGGGCTCGTCGACGCCACGCTGCTGGCCTACGAGCTCGGCCGGCACGCGGCGCCCGGACCGTTTCTCTCCTGCAACGTGGTGGCTGCGGCGCTGAGCGCCGAGGACCCCGTCCGCCACGATGCCGCTTTGAAGGAGGTGCTGGAAGGGTCCGTGGTGGCGTCCTGGTGCTTCACAGAAGCCCGCCCCCACGGCCACTTGCCCGAGGGCACGACCCTCGAGATGCGGGTTGACGGGGACGAGGTCGTCCTCGGCGGTACCAAACGCCCCGTCGAGTCGGCCGCCCAGGCCGGTCACCTTCTCGTCACCGGACGCACCGGCGAAGGACTCACCCAGGTCCTCGTTCCCGCCGGCACGCCGGGCATGTCGTTGAAGCCCATGCACTCCGTCGACCTCACCCGGCGCTTCTGGGTGGCGCACTTCGACCGGGCGCGTGTCCCGCTCGACGCCGTCGTCGGAGAGGTGGGCGGCGCCCACGAGCAGGTGGAGCGCCAGCTGCAGCAGGCCCTGGTGCTGGCCGGGGCCGAGTCGGTGGGTGCCATGCAGGCCGCCTTCGACATGACGGTCTCCTGGGCCTTCGACCGGTACTCCTTCGGCCGGCCGCTCGCTTCCTATCAGGAGCTCAAGCACCGGTTCGCCGACATGAAGACGTGGCTCGAGGCCAGCCACGCCATCGCGGATACCGCCGCAGCGGCGGTCGACGCCGACCAGACAGATGCCGCCGAGCTCGTCAGCGTCGCCTCGGCCTACATCGGCGAGTACGGCGCGGACCTCCTCCAAGACTGCGTCCAGATGCACGGGGGCATCGGCGTCACCTACGAGCACGACCTCCACCTCTTCCTACGGCGTGTGACGCTCAACAGGGCATTGTTCGGCACGCCAGCCGACCACCGCCGGCGGGTCGCGACCTTGCTGGCCGAGCGGGAGGAGGTGCGTTGAGCTCGGGAAGCGCCGATAGCAAGCACGAGACGGAGGACGTCGGAAGCTTCGAGCGACGCGCGCGTGCGTGGGTCACCGCCAATCTCCGGCCTGTCGAATCTGCCAGCTACGAGGGCCCGTTCCGGACGCATCTGACAGACGAGGAGGAGCTCGCCCAGGTCGCCCGTGAGCGCGAGGTGCAGCGCATGCTGTTGGAGGCCGGGCTTGCCGGAATCTGCGTACCCGAGGAGTACGGCGGCCAGGGTCTCACTCGCGCGCACCAACTGGCGTTGAACCAGGCGCTGGCCGGCTACGAATACCCATCGCGGATCCAGGTACCAACCTTTTCCCCCTGCCTCGCGGTCCTGCTCGAGTTCGGCACCGAGGAGCAGAAGCGGCGCCACGTGCCGCTCATCCTCGGCGGCGAGGAGCTGTGGATGCAGCTGCTGTCCGAACCCGGAGGTGGATCCGACGTGGCGGGCGCGACCACGACAGCGCTGCGGGACGGCGAGCAATGGGTGCTCAACGGGTCCAAGATCTGGACCACGGGGGCCTGGTGGTCGGACTGGGGCCTCTGTCTTGCCAGGACCAACTGGGACGTCCCCAAGCATCGAGGGCTCACCGTCTTCATGCTGCCGCTGAGGCAACCGGGGATCGACATCCACCGCATCGAGATGCTCAACGGGTCCAAGGATTTTTGCCAGGAATTCCTCACCGATGTGATCGTCCCAGACGGCGACCGCATAGGCCCGGTCGACGATGGATGGACAGTCGGCGTGCGCTGGATGTTCCACGAGCGCATGTTCTACGACTCGCCCTTCGCCACCGTTCCGGCAGGCGTCAACCGGAACGTGGGCGCGCCATCGCTCGTCAGCGTGGCCCACGACACGGGTCGGTTGGACGATCCGAGCGCCCAAGAGCTCATCGGGGAGGCGAGGACGCTCGACGTCGTCGGTGACCGGCTGCAGGAACGCATCGGACGAGGCATCCGCAGCGGCCTCGTTCCGGACCAATCGGCGGCGATGCTGCGGTTGTTCAAGGGGGTCACCTCGGCGCGCGTCCGGACCATCGCCTTCGAGCTGGCGGGCACCTCGGGGGTGGTGTGGACGGATGAGGACGCGTCGGTCGCCGACCGGGGCACCGACTTCCTGATGCGCCAGACCGGCTGCATCGGCGGCGGGACGACCGAAATGGCGCGCAACGTGATAAGCGAGCGCGTGCTCGGCATGCCCCGGGAGCTCGCCCTCGACAGCGATCGGCCCTTCCGGGAGGTTCCCCGAGGCCCGTCGTCCCGGCCGGCGTCGCATGGCTAGCATCCACCTCGACCCAGGAGGCGACTCATGACCGCGGTGATGGAAGGTGTGCGCATCCTGGAAGTCGCCGAACAGACCTTCGTGCCGGCTGCCTCTGCGCTCCTGTCCGACTGGGGCGCCGAGGTGATCAAGATCGAGCACGTCGAGCGCGGCGACGCCATGCGGGGGCTGGCCTCGAGCGGCATAGCGCTGCTCGGGGGCGACGTGCACGTGCTGCTCGAGCACTCCAACAGGGGAAAGAAGAGCCTCGGGCTCGACCTCGCCTCGCCGGAAGGCCTCGAGGTGCTCTACAAGCTGGTGGCCACGAGCGATGTCTTTCTCACCAACAAGCTGCCGCGCGTGCGCAGGAAGCTCAAGATCGAGCTCGAGGACATCAGAGCTCAGAACCCCAAGATCATCTACACATGTGGCACCGGGCAGGGCGAGCGGGGACCGGACGCCGACAAGGGCTCCTATGACTCGCTCGCCTTCTGGTGCCGGGCCGCGGTGGCCACGTCGATCATGCGACCCGAGTACGGGCACGTGCCGGTCCCGCCCGGACCCGGGTTCGGCGACTCCATCGGCGCGATGACGATCGCGGGCGGCATCATGGGGGCGCTCTTCCACCGCGAGCGGACCGGCGAGGCCACCACCGTCGACGTGTCCCTGCTGTCGACGGGCATGTGGGCGATGGGCCAGACCATCAGCCTGTCGCTCCTGCACGACATGCCGTGGGCACCGCCGCCCGGCGGCAGTTCCGGGAACCCGCTTACCGGCAACTACCAGGCCAAGGACGGTCGCTGGGTCGCCCTGACGTGCCTGCAGGCCGGCAAGTACTGGCCGTCGATGTGCGAGGTGATCGGGCGACCAGAGCTGGCGAGAGACCCGCGCTTCGCGGACCACGAGTCGCTGCTGGCCAACGCGGGCGAGGCTGCCGCGATCCTGCGCGACGCGTTCGCAGAGCACACCCTCGACGAATGGCGAGAGAAGCTCGAGAACTTCACCGGTCAGTGGGCCGTCGTCCAGAACACTCTCGAGACGGCGGCTGACCGGCAGTCGGAGGCCAACGGATACGTCCAGCCGTGCACCACCGCAGCAGGCATGGCCTTCCAGCTCGTAGCCGCACCGGTGCAGTTCGACGGGTCCCCGGCGGCGCCGAGAAGGGCGCCTGAGTTCAACGAGCACGGCGACGAGATCCTCGCCGACCTCGGGCTCGACTGGGACACCATCGTGGACCTGAAGGTCCGCGGCGTCATCGCATGATCGATCCAACCGGATAGAGGAGGAGGAGGCGTCATGGGGATTTTCGATGCGTTCAGCTACAAGGGCAAGCGTGTGCTGGTCGTGGGCGGCGCCACTGGGATGGGGGCTGCCACTGCCGAGCTAGCTCAAGACGCCGGCGCGGAAGTGGTCGTGATGGACATCGCCGAGCCGTCACTCGCCGGCGCCAAGACCATCAAGGTGAACATGGCCGACCAGTCGTCGATCGACGCAGCCGTCGACGAGTGTGGCGGGCCCGTGCACGCCCTCTTCTCGTGCGCGGGCGTAGCCGACGGCACGCCGGGGATCGAGAAGATCAACTTCATCGGACACCGCCACATGATCGATCGGATGTTGGCCGGAAAGATGTTGCCGAAGGGGTCTGCTATCGGGTTCATATCGTCTGCGGCCGGCCTCGCTTGGGAGGCGAACCTCCCACAGCTCAAGGAGTACCTCGACACGCCAGACTTCGACTCGGCCGCCCGCTGGATCGAAGACCACCGTGACGAGGCCTACTACATGTCCGACTACATGTTCAGCAAGCAGGCCATCTGCGCGTACGTGTCGTCGCGGGCGTTCGGAATGCTCGGACGCGGCATCCGGATCAACGCCATCTGCCCCGGGCCGACCGACACGCCGCTCGCCCGGGCCAACGAGGAGATGTGGCTCGGCTTCGGGTCCGACTACCGGGCGGAGCTCGGGATCGAGGCGTCGACGCCGATGGAGCAGGCTTATCCGCTCGTCTTCCTCTGCAGCGACGCGGCTGCGGCGGTCAACGGGATCGTCCTCGTCACCGATGCGGGCTACATGAGCTCGGGCCTGACCGGCTCGTACCCGCCGGCGACGGATGTAGCCCGATTCCTCTGCGGCAGGATGTAGCGCGCCGGCGGCCTCGTCACGATGACCGAGCCGCCCCGACCTGCGCGACATGACCGTGGACCAATCTCCGGTCTGGGGGGATGCCTCCGACCTTGTCGACGTGCTCGACGTCCGCCCCGAGCGGGAAGGGCGGTACAAGAGCGTCGTCCGCGGGCACAACGTGCGGCCCGTGGTCGAAGGCAGCCAGATGCTCGGCCAGGCCGTCGTGGCGGCCTCCCGCCGGTACCCGGGGCGGCGGGCGGTGTCTGTGCACATGGTGTTCTTCCGACCGGCGGACACGGCCGCGCCGCTCTGGCTGGAGCTCTGCGAGCACGCCAACGGAAGGACGTTCACAGCGGCGTCGGTGACGGTCGGCCAGGGTGACGATCGCTGCGCGGCCGGGACGATCCTCCTGGACGTGACCGCGCCCGACCTCATCCACCACGCGCCTGGCGCGCCCGACGTGCCCGGCCCCTACGAGAGCGAGCCGCTCGACATGTCGGTCACCGGCCGTGACGTCCGGGTGGTGGAGGGCGCCTACACGGGCGACTCCGGTGCGGCGGTGGGCCCTCCTGTGCTCGACGCCTGGGTGCGCTTCGGTTCGTTGCCCGACGACCCCCCGCTGCACGCTGGACTCCTCGCTCAGTTCACGGGGCACATGTCGATCGCCGCCGCCTTGCGCCCGCATCCCGGCATAGGCCAGGACCAGGCTCACCGCAGCATCTCCACCGCTATCAACGCGATCGCTCTCTCGTTCCACGACGAGGTGCGCGCTGACGAGTGGATGCTCTATCACCACCTGTCCACGTTCGCCGGGGGCGGCATGACCCATTCCGAGTGCCGGGTGCACTCCGAGGACGGCGGGCTGCTCGCCTCCTTCAGCGTCGACGCCATGGTGCGTGCCTTCGAGGCCGGACACCGACCAGTGGACGAGGTGCGAGCGCTGTGAGCCTGACCACCGGGCGCGGCCCGCTCGGGGCCGACCCGGCCGGCCGCTTCAGCGCGCCCGTGCCGGCGGGGATCGTGTACGTAGAGCCCTTCCCTCGCCGGGTACGGGGGCTGCGCGACGGGACAGCCGTCGTAGACAGCGAGCGGGTCGTGCTGGTACACGCTCCGGGGCAACCACCCTTCTACGGCTTTCCCGAAGGTGACGTGGGCGAAGTGGCTGCACAGCCTCTGAGCGAGGTGCCCGGCTATGTCCGAGTCCCCTGGGAGACGCTCGACGCCTGGTACGAGGAAGACGAGCAGGTATTCGGGCACCCGCGCAACCCGTACCACCGCATCGACTGCCTCCGCGCCCACCGGCGCCTGCGGGTGGAGCTGGGCACCACAGTGTTGGTAGACACCACCAACACTCTCGTGTTGCACGAGACGACCTTGGCGCCCCGCCTGTACGTCGACCGACGCCACGTAGTCCAAGGTGTGCTCACCGCGAGCACGACCACCACCTACTGCCCGTACAAGGGGACCGCATCGTACTGGTCGGCCATCGTGGACGGCGACGAACTGACCGACGTCGCCTGGTCGTACGAGGATCCCTACCCGGAGAGCGCACCCATCCGCGGACTGCTCAGCTTCTACGGGACCAAGCTCACCGTGTCGACCGACCTCCCAGCAGCGGTCGATCTTCGCCGAGGGCCGGCTGCCGACATTGACGTCGCCGTCGCCCAAGGAGAAAGCTAGCTTTCCGCGCCAACGAGGCGCGATCGAGGTTCAGAAGGAGCCGTGGATGCCCGATTACAAATTTCTCCTCTACGAGACGCTCGAGGACGGGAAGATCGCGCGGATCCTCCTCAACCGTCCTGACGCGCGCAATGCCCAGAACCGCGGGCTGCTCGTGGAGCTGCACGAGGCGTTTCTCCACGCCGAGGCTGACGACCAGGTCCGAGTGGTGATCCTCGGCGGAACAGGACCCCTCTTCTCGTCCGGCCACGACATGGGTTCCAAGCTCTCGATGGCCGAGATGACCCCCGGGCCCGACCAGCACCCCACTCGCCGGCTCAACGGCGCGACCCGCAAGGGTGCCGAGGCGCTCATGCTCCAGGAATGGCACTACTTCTTCGAGAACACGAGACGGTGGCGCAACCTGCGCAAGATCACCATCGGCCAAGCCCATGGGGACATCTACGCGGCGGGGCTGATGCTGCTGTGGGCGTGCGACCTCATCGTGTGCGCCGAGGGGACGCGGTTCGCGGACGTGGTCGGCTCTCGTCTCGGCATGTGCGGCGTGGAGTACTTCGCCCACCCGTGGGAGCTAGGGCCCCGCAAGGCCAAGGAGCTGCTTCTTACAGGTGACTCCATCGACGCTGAAGAGGCCCACGCGCTCGGCATGGTCAGCAAGATCTTCCCGGCAGGCGAGCTGGCCGAGCACACCGTGGACTTCGCCCGGCGCATCGCCCAGCTCCCGACGATGACCTCGCTCCTCATCAAGGAGTCGGTCAACCAGTCCGTCGACAACATGGGCTTCTACAACGCCCTCAACGCATGCTTCACCCTGCACGAGCTCAACCACTCGCACTGGGCGCAGGTCAACGACGACGGCTATCCCGTCGCAAAGGAGGACTCGGGCATTCCCAACTGGCGCGATGCCCCGCCTATCGTCCCTGCCGTGAAAGACAAGGTGCGCGCGGAGAGTTGAGCCAGCCGGAGCTCCAAACCCTCGTACTGGAGGTCGCCGAAGGCGTCGCCACGCTCACGCTCGACCGGCCCGACGTGCTCAATGCCTTCGACGAGCGCATGCAGGACGAGCTCGCCGAGGTGTGGCAGTACCTGCGGCACGAGGACAGCGTGCGTGTGGTCGTGCTCACGGGAAGCGGTACCCAGGCGTTCTGCGTGGGCATCGATCGCAACGACATCCCGGTTGACACGGAATTCGATCCGTACACCTACGACGATCCCGGACGCCGGATCGGGCCCAAGACGCGAGGGCTGTGGAAGCCGGTCGTCGCCGCCGTCAACGGCATGGCCTGCGGCGGTGCTTTCTACCTCCTCGGCGAGAGCGACATCGTGATCGCCGCCGAGCACGCCACGTTCTTCGACCCGCACGTGACCTACGGGATGACGGCTTCGTTCGAGCCCATCTTGCTGACGGGCCGGATGGCCTTCAGCGACCTCGTCCGCATGACGCTGCTCGGGGCGTCCGAGCGCATGTCGGCCGTCACTGCTCGCGAGTCGGGGCTGGTGAGCGAGGTCGTGGCGGGCCCCGACCTCATGGAGTCGGCACGCCTGCTGGCAACGACTATCGCCTCTCAGCCGCCCGCCGCCGTGCAGGCGAGCTTGCGGACCCTGTGGGCAGCCCGGAGCCTCTCCCCCGACCAGGCCGCCAGTCTCGGGAACGTCTTCCTGCAGCTCGGGACCTCCTCCGCGGCTCTGCGCCGGGGCCAGGAGACCTTCTCGGGCGAGGCGCGTCGCAGCTGGAGGCTGAGGTAGGGCACCGTGCGGCGGACCCAGGTTCGCAAGGTCGTCCACAGACGCCCGTTGACCAGGAGGTTTCCTCATCCGGGGCGCACTACCCGGACCCTTCGGTATGGGTCTCGGGCGGCCCGCACCGGGCCGCAAGTTTGTGGTGAAGGGAACGTTTACTTTCTTAGGGGTGGCCGGGCGGGGCGGCGGCGTCGGGGTAGCAAGATTGTCTTGAAAGGAACGTTTTCCACGCTGGAAGCAACGTTCTCGGCGGTCGTCAGCGAGAAGGCGGCTTCCGACCGCTGGCGGCGAAAGAGGGAGGGGACGTGACGCAGACCTTCGCCGGCACGAGCACGCCATGAGCCTCGCCACCTTGGTGCTGGGTTTGCTCAACGGCCTCACCATCGGGCTGCTCGCAGTCGGCCTCGTGCTCGTCTACAAGTCGAACCGCTTCCTCAACCTCGCCCACGCCCAGCTCGGTACCCTCTCGGCCCTGCTCCTCGAGAAGTGGGTGCTCGACGTGCACTGGAACTGGTGGGTGGCGTTCCTCGTCGCCATCGCCGTCGGCGTTGCAACCGGTGGGGTCGTGGAACGGTTCATGGTGGCGCCGCTCCGCCGGCGCGGGAGCTCGCCCGTCCGGTTGCTGCTCGTGTCGCTCGCCGCTTCGCAGGTCTTGCTGGCTCTGACCTATATCCCCGCGCTCAACCCCGACCCGAGCCGAGCCTCCGTCTACCCCCAGCCGTTCGCCTCCCACGCCCAGTTCGGCGGGGTCCTGTTCACAGGGAGCTGGGTCCTCACCGCGATTCTCGTACCGCTTCTCGTCATCGCGCTGGCCGCATTCATGCGCTACTCGGTCATGGGAAAGCAGATCCGGGCCGCAGCCAACAACCCCGACGCGGCGCGGCTGTGCGGCATATCGGTCAACCGGGTGAGCACCGTCACCTGGCTGATCGCCGGCGGCCTGTCGGCAATCTCCGCTGTGCTGCAGGCACCGACCCAGTCGAACTTCAACGTGGCCGCCCTAGGGCCATACCTGCTGATGGTCACCTTGGGAGCCGCTGCCTTCGGTGCCTTCGTTTCGCTGCCGGCCGCACTGGGTGGCGGGATCATCCTGGGCCTCATCAGTCAGATCGTGGGGGCGACGACCTCCAACGGGACGGACGGCGAGCTGGCCGTGTTCGGCGCCGTGATGCTCATCCTGTTCATAAGAGGACGCGCCATCGGCCGGGTGTTCGCTGTCTCCGGCGTCGTGGTGGAGCACCGGCCCGTGCTGCGCGTACCCAAAGTCCTGCGCTCGTCGCCTCTGGTCCGCTCCCAGTGGGCCGTGCTAGGCGCGATCGCTCTGGTCCTGGCCATCGTCTGGCCACAGCTTCCCTACTTCCACACAGTCGGGCACGAATTCACGCTGTCGCTCGTACTCGTCTACGCCGTTCTCGGCGTGGCGCTCACGGTGCTGCTCGGATGGGGCGGTCAGGTCAGCCTGGGACACTTCGCGGTGGTCGGGCTCGGCGCGTACCTGATGGCACGCTGGGCCGCGCACAATTGGTCCCTCCCTGCGCTGCTGATCGTCGTGGGGGTCGTCTGCGCGGGGGTCATGGTCGTCGTGGGGCTTCCCGCCCTGCGGGTGCCCGGCCTGACGCTGGCGGTGACGACGCTCGGCTTCGCCGTCATAGCCGACGACTGGCTGTTCCATCAGAGTTGGTTCGGTTCGGCGCAGGCCTACGGGACGACCCTCTCCCCACCCTCGTGGGGTCCCAAGCTCGGCACGCCCAGCTCTCCGCTGTCCATCTACTACGTGGCGCTGGTGGTGTTGGTTCTTGCCGTCGCGACGTGCGCCGCCCTGCGGCGCTCGATGCCGGGACGGGCCATCATCGCGGTGCGCGACAACGAGCGTGCCAGCGCCGCGTTCGGGCTCACGCCGGCATCGGTGAAGCTCGCGACGCTGGCGGTATCCGGTTTCTTCGCGGGCGCTGCCGGAGTGTTGTGGGCGGACGCCTGGAAGTCCGTGGCAGCCTCGCAATTCCCCGCGGACCTGTCGCTCGGGCTCATCGCCATCCCGGTGATCGGCGGGCTCGGTTCGCTGGGCGGCGCCGTGGCGGCGGCGGTCCTGCTCTACGCCGTGACCTTCTTCGCCGGGCCATCGCTCTCTTCGCTGTTCGGCAGCTTCGGCCAGAGCCTGGCCTTCGGCCTGCTCCTCGGAGGTGTCGGCCAGCTCGCGGTGCTGCTTCAGGTGCCGACGGGCATCTCGGGCGCGGCGCTGGGCGTGTGGCAGCGGATCCTCGATCGGCGCGCGCGCGTGACCGCGCCCGAGGTGCCAGAGGTACCCGGCGCGCCCGAGGTACCAGAGGTACCCGGCGCGCCCGAGGTTGCGCCCGTCGTCCTCGCACGCTCCGCCCCGGCGGTGGCGGCGACCGAACAGGCGGCCGAGGGGGCCTTGGCCCTCGAAGTCGAGGGGGTGAGGGTCCACTTCGGGGGCGTGCTGGCCCTCGACGAGCCCGACATCTGCGTGCGAGCCGGCGAGATAGTGGGCCTCATCGGGACCAACGGTGCGGGCAAGACGACGCTCATGAACGTGATCTCCGGTCTGCAGTCCCCCGACGGAGGCTCGGTGAAGATCTTCGGCCACGAGGTGGCGGACCTCGCCCCGGACTTCCGGGCCGCCTACGGCGTGGCGCGCAGCTTCCAGGACGCCAGCCTCTTCCCCGGCCTCACGGTGACCGAGACCATCGAGGTGGCCCTCGGGCGGCGCAACCGGGTGGGGACCCTCTCGGCGATGCTCGCCGCCCCGTGGGTGCGGACCAACGAGCGACAGCTCCTTCGCGAAGCGCGAGCGATCGTGGAGCGTTTCGGCCTGGGCGCCTGGGCCGACTCGCAGGTATCGGAGCTCTCCACCGGGACGCGGCGCATCTGCGACCTAGCCGCGCAGGTGGCCACCGTGCCGAAGCTGTTGCTGCTCGACGAGCCCACGGCAGGAGTCGCTCAGCGCGAGGCCGAGGCGTTCGGGCCTTTGGTCAAGGACATCCGTGAGGAGCTCGACTGCGCCATCTTGATCGTGGAGCACGACATGCCTCTGCTCATGGGTCTGTGCGATCGGATGTACGCCCTCGAGGCCGGCGCGGTGATCGGTGAGGGTAGCCCCGAGGAGATCCGTCACAACCCGCGGGTGGTGGCGAGCTACCTGGGCACAGAGGAAGCGGCCATCATCCGCTCGGGCTCGGCCGAGGTCCTCAGCGCGGGCGCCAGGGGAGGGTACTGAGCAATGTCGACACCGTGCACGACGAACTACGAAACGTGGAGGAAGGACCCATGACACCCTTCCAAGTGTTCCGCCGTTGGTTCGGCCGGGCCCCTTCGTACCAGAAGGTGGCGTCGGTCACTGCTGCTGCGATGACTATTGCGGCGTTGACGTGGGCTGTCGTACCCGCTGGCTCACAGTCGGCTGCGACCTACGGCCTCGGATCTACAGGCGGCAGCGGGGGATCGACTCGTGGCGGCACTACTCCGGGCGCCACAGCAGGCACAGGCGGCGCGCCGGGGGCGGCGGGTGTCGGCGGCGTGGGCGGCACCTCCGGTGCCGGTGGCTCCGCGGGCGGCTCCGCTGGCGGCAGCGCGGGCGGTGCGACCGGCGCATCGGGCGGAGGTTCTGGTACGGGATCATCTTCGGGACACTGCGTGTCTCCGTCGGGCAACGTCCCCGGGGTGACCGCCACGCAGATAAACATCGCGATCATCATCGTGGACATCGCCGGCCCCGCTGCGGACAGCACCTTCGGCATCGCCTCCCCAGCCAACCAGCAGGCGGCCTTCCAGGCCGTGATCAACAACATCAACGCCGGCGGCGGCTTGGACTGCCGGAAGCTGGTGGCCCAGTTCTACAACGGCAACCCGGTCGACCAGGGCGGTTTGCAGCAGCTGTGTCTCACCATCTCCCAAGCCAATGTGTTCGCTGTCGCCGACCCGGGTGCCTACGCCAATTACGCCCCTGGGCTCGACTGCTACGCGCAGAACCACATCCCGTACTTCGAGGGCTACCAGCTCGACGCCGGCCAGGTCCGCAAGGACTATCCGTACCTCTTCAGCCTGGGCACATTGGACAACTCCTACAAGGACTCGGTGTTCGGACTGAAGCAGCTCGGCTTCTTCGATCCTGCCAACGGGTTCAAGAAGCTCGGCGTGATCTACCGCAACTGCTACCCCGACATCGTGAACGAGGAGTTCTCCTGGCTAGCCCAGGCAGGGGTCGGTGCGTCGGAGATCTCGAGCTACGACATGGGCTGCCCACAGGTGTTCGCCAGTCCCAGCGACGAAGAGAACGCCATCGTGCAGTTCAGGAACGCCGGCGTCACCAACATGACCGAGGTGTTCGAGCTGGGAGACATGGCCAGCTTCACCAACACCGCCCAGTCACAGGGGTTCCACCCCAAGTGGGGCCTGGCCGACGACGCGCTCTTCGAGATCAACAACGGCACCGAGTCGCCCAACCCGCAGAACTTGGACGGCGCGATGGGCATCACTGCCAGCCGCAACGGTGAGAACAACGTGCCATCGCTGGCCTCCAACCCGACCGCCGGGACCCAGAAGTGCAACGCCATCATGCAGAGCGTCGGCCTCTCGCCGGTCGACAAGGAGGCAGCCGCCATCGGCAACGCCTGCGACCAATTGTGGATGCTCCAGGCGGCGGTCGACGACGCCCCGGTGTTCTCGCAGGCCGCGCTGGGGGCGGGTCTCCAGCGCGCCGGCTCGATCGACTTCTCCTATCCCCAGGGGCCGAACAACTTCACCGCCCCCGGGACGACCACAGGCGGCCAGTTCTGGCGGCAGGACACGTACACGACGGCCGGCGGCTGCAACTGCTGGGAGGTCGTGAACCCCAACTTCTTCCCGAGCTTCTGATGGCGGTTTGGGACGACACAGCGCGCTTGGAACGCACCATTGTCTCCGATGGCGACGGTGAGGTGCTGCTCGACGTGCGCGGCGTCGACTTCTCCTACGGTCAGCTCCAGGTGCTCTTCGGCATCTCCATGGACGTCCGCAGAGGCGAGGCCCTGGCCCTGCTCGGTACGAACGGGGCCGGCAAGTCCACCCTCCTGCGGGTGATCTCCGGTCTAGAGCGCCCCGATCGAGGCTCGATCCTCTTCGGAGGAAGAGACATCACTTCCACACCCGCCGAGGCGCTCAGCGGGCATGGCCTGGTGCTGGTTCCCGGGGGCCGTGCGGTGTTCGGCGACATGTCCGTGCAGGAGAACCTCGAGATGCAGGGCCTCGCCCTGCGGCGACAGCGTCAGGTGTTCGAGGACCGAAAGCAGCGGGTCCTCGCCACGTTCCCGGCCCTGGCCAACTGCCTGTCGCGCCAAGCGGGGAGCCTCTCGGGCGGGGAGCAACAGCAGCTTGCTCTCGCGAAGGCCCTGCTGCTCGAGCCGCAGCTGCTGTGTGTGGACGAGCTGTCGCTGGGACTCGCCCCGGTGGTGGTCGGAGAGCTGCTCGAGATCGTGCAGCGGCTCAACGAGGCCGGGATCACGGTGGTGATCGTCGAGCAGAGCCTCAATATCGCCGCCGCGCTCTGCAGGCGCGCGGTGTTCTTGGAGAAGGGTGAGGTGCGTTTCGAGGGCCGCACGGCGGACCTCCTCGAGCGCGACGACATCGCGAGAGCCGTCTTCTTCGGGGAGGCCCGCAAGTGAGGCGGGTGCTGCCCGTGGCAGTCGTGGCCGCCGGGCTGCTCCTCGGCTGGAGTGCCTCCGCGGCAGCCCAGGCTCCACAGGAGCAGGGATGGTGGACGACCACCAACGCAGGCGGCATGAACCCTGCGTCACCCGACGTGCCGCCCAAGGGTCTCCTCGTCCAGTCCGACGTGAACGGCGCTGCGGTTGCCTACGCCGCCGTGGTCTACGCCCTGCCGGACGGCGACAGCGCCAGCACCTTGACCTTGACGGTCGCCACCGTGGCCTCGGGCAAGCCCGACGCCACGCCCAGCAGCACCCTCCAGGCGTGCCCGCTCGTGAAACCGACGATCAAGGCCGACCAGGGCGGGCCGAGCTCCGACGCGCCCGCCTACGCCTGCACCCAGCCGACGATTCGCGCGGGAGCCACCACCCACGCAAGCAGCACCGTCTACCAGTTCGCAGTGGGCTCCGCTGTGTCGGGAGGGACGCTGGCGGTCGCGATCGTGCCCACTAGCGCCACCGACCGTGTCGTGTTCGACCAGCCCGGGAGCGACTCGCTCGACGTCGTGCCTTCCTCGCAGACCACGACCAACGCCGGGTCCTCGGATGCCACGTCGATCTCCTCGCAGGACACCTCCTCGGACGGTGGGGGCTTGGGCAGTACAGGCTTGCTCCTGCCTACGTTCTCCTCCTTCTCCCCCGATAGCTTCCAACAGACCACCCCAACCCCGACTGGTCCCACATCCTCGGCGCCACCGTCCTCGTCTCCGTCGACGCCCACTTCGCCTACTGCGCGCCAGGGCATCGGGGTGATTCCCGTGGTCGACGCGGCATCCGGTCACGCCGTGCCCCTCGCCGTCGTCCTGGTGCTGGCCGGGCTGCTCGGTGGATTGTCGCTGTGGGTCTACGCGGGGAGGCGCCGAGCAGGCGAGGCACAGGCCTAGCGGCCTGCGACCTCGAGCACGACCTTGCCTACGGCGCGCCCGTCGGCCACGAAGCGCAGTGCTTCGGGTGCCTCCTCCAAGGCGAAGGTGGCACCCACGTGGGGGAAGGCTCGCCCCGCCTCGAGCAGCTCGAGCAGCTCCGCCTCGTTACGCAGAAGCTCGACTGTCATGTGGGCGGCGAAGTCGGCGAACTGGAAGCCGAGGACGTGCACTCCCTTGAGCAGCACCAGGTTGAGCGGGATTCGCGGGATCTCGCCCGACGCGTAGCCGACGGTCACGAACCGCCCGCCGTAGCGCAGTGACCGCAGCGCCGGCTCGGCCAGCGCCCCGCCCACCGGGTCGACCACCACGTCGGCGCCATCCGGCAGCGCATCGCGAAGGGCCTGGCGCAGCTCGCCTGGGCTGTGATCCACGAGATTGGTTGCGCCGAAGCGCGCAGCCACCTCGAGCTTCTGGGTGCTCGACGCGACGGCTGTGACCTGGCCCCCTAGGAGCGCGCCCAGCTGCACGGCGGCGAGCCCCACCCCTCCGCCGGCACCGAGCACGACGAGCTGTTCACCGCGCTCGAGGCGCGCCACGGATCGAAGCACGTGATAGGCGGTGCGGTGGGCGACCCCGAAGGCCGCCGCCACGTCGAAGGCGATCCCATCAGGCACGGGCACGAGCGAGGTGGCGTCGACGACCGCCTCCTCGGCGAAGGCCCCCACCATCGTGCTGCCGAAGACGCGCTGGCCCACGGTGGGGGCGGCGGTGTCGGCGGCCACCTCGACCACCTCGCCCGCCAGCTCGCTCCCTGGGACGAAGGGCGGCGGCACCTTGATCTGGTACTCCCCCGCCACGAGCAGCACGTCGGGGAAGTTGACCGCAGCCGCAGCCACTCTCACCCGCGCCTGGCCCGCGCCGAGGACCGGTGACGGCACGTCCTCCACGGTGACGCTCTCGGGCGGGCCGTAGGACCGGCACAGCGCCGCGCGCATCTCAGCTCATCGTTGCGTAGCCGGACGTGTCGGCCAGCTCGGCCGCCTCGCGCATGAGCTGCAGCACGATGGGGCCGAACGCCTGGAGCTTCTCGTCGTCACCGGCGCGCTGGAAGCCCTGCTCGAGAACGACTGCGAGCTTCCACTTGGCGAGGACGACGTAGTAATCGATGTCGTCGACCTGGCGCCCCGACACCTCCGCGTAGTGGGCGAGCAGCTCGTCGCGCGACGGCATGGCGTAGAGGTCCACATAGCTCGACTCGGCCGCACCGGGCGCCATGGTGTCGTCGGGCCAGCTCTGGACCACCCAGCCGAGGTCGAGCTTGGGATCGCCGACCGTCCCCATCTCCCAGTCGACGATCGCCGCAAGACGCGCAGGAGCGCCTTGGCGGAACATGACGTTGGCGAACTGGTAGTCGCCGTGCATGATCCCCGGCACGTAGTCGATCGGCCTGTGCTTTCGCAGCCACGCCGCCGCGACCTCGAAACCCGGCAGGTCACGCCCCTTGATCCGCTCCAAGAACGCGCTCCAGCGGTCGACCTGGCGTTCGTGGAATCCCTCCGGGCGTCCGAGGTCCGAGAGCCCCTTCGCCTTCCAGTCCACTCTGGACAGCAGCCCGATGCCCTCCACCAACTGGTAGGCGAGTCCCTTGCGGGCCTCGAGGTCGGTGTCGAAGGGAGCGGGCCACTTGCCGCGCTCGATCCCCATCGGCGACCAGCCCTCCACGAAGCCCATGAGATAGAACGCGCGCCCGAGCACCGAGGCGTCCGCGCACGCGGCGATCGCAGCCGTATGCGGTACGTCGGTGCCGTCGAGGGCCTCGATGATGCGCCACTCGCGAAGGATCCCCTCGTCTCGGGTCGGCGGAGCGGCGGGAGGAGGGATGCGCAGCGCACCGTGCAGATCGCCGCGGCGCACCTCGTAGATCTCGTTCTGCGAGCCGCCCGAGATGTAACGGCACTCGACCGCCGCTCCCGTGCCGGGAAGGCCGGCGGAGTCCATCCACATGGCCAGCCGTTGCTCGTCGATCACAGGTTGCCCACCTCGTGCTCGAGGTACTCGGCGTACTTGGCGCGCGCGGCCTGCCGGAGCTTGGGGAGGTGCCTCGTCGGCCACAGGTCGTCGCTGGCGGAGTAGTCGCGCAGGACCTGGCGGGCGATCGTCACCTTGTGGACCTCGGTAGGGCCGTCGGCCAGACCGAGGATGCTCGACCCGAGCATCATCCTCGAGAACGGCATCTCGTTGCTGACCCCGAGGGCCCCGTGCACCTGCATCGCCCGCCAGGCGATGTCGTGAAGGACGCCGGGCATGAGGACCTTGACGGCGGCGATGTCCTTTCGGACCTTGCGATAGTCGTTGTGCTTGTCGATCGACCAGGCCGTGTAGAGGACGAACAGTCGGAACTGCACGAGCTGGGCGTAGGAATCGGCGATGTAGCCCTGCACGAATTGCTTGTCGGCGAGCAGGGATCCCTGGGTGTGGCGGCTGAGCGCCCGCTCGCACATCATGTCGAGGGCGCTGCGAGCCATGCCGATGGTGCGCATGGCGTGATGGATGCGCCCGCCGCCGAGGCGGGTCTGCGCGATGGCGAAGGCCTGGCCCTCCCCGCCGAGCAGCGCGTCGGCTGGGACATGGACGTCTTCGTAGTGGATGAGGGCGTGGGACCCTCCGCCCTCGTGCTCGGAGCCGAGCCCTACGTTGCGCACGATGTCGATGCCCGGGGTGTCGCTCGGCACGAGGAACATGGACATGCCCTGGTAGGCGCTCACGTCGGGATTGGTCACGGCCATGACGATCAGGAACGAGGCAGTCGAGGCGTTGGAGGAGAAGAATTTCCATCCGTTTATGACCCACTCGTCGCCGTCCCTGACGGCCCGGGTCTCGAACAGTGTGGGATCGGCCCCGGCGTGAGGCTCGGTCATCGAGTAGCAGGAGAACAGCTCGCCGTCGAGCAGCGGCCGCAGGTAGCGCTCCTTCTGCTCGGGCGTGCCGTAATGGGCGATGATCTCGGCGTTGCCGGTGTCGGGCGCCTGGCAGCCGAACACGATGGGCGCCCATGACGAGCGGCCCAGTATCTCGTTGAGCAGAGACAGCTTCAGCTGGCCGTAACCCTGGCCGCCGAGCTCGGGACCCAGGTGCGTCGCCCACAGGCCCTGGCTCCGTACCTCCTCCTTCAAGGGCTCGACGGCCTTGCGCCTTGCGCCATCCAAGGGGGTGAACTCGAGACCACCCCAAACCAGGTCGAGCGGCTCGACCTCCTCCCGCACGAATTCGTCGGCCCAGTCGAGCTTCGCTTGGAACTCGGGCTCGGTCTCGAAGTCCCACCCCATGTCCGCCTCCTCTGTCGCCTACAGGATCGACCGCCGGGCGGAATTTCGCCAGCCCGTCCCCGGCTGGTGTTAGAAGGACAGCATGGTGCCCTCGTGAACGTCGTGGTGGTCGTGGGGAACCCCAAGCCCGCCTCGCGCACGCGCCGGGCGGCGGAGATGGTCGCCGAGCGGCTGACCGGATCGGCGCCGGCGGCGACCCTCGAGCTAGCAGAGCTCGGTGCGCGGCTGCTCGGCTTCGGCGACCCCGAGGTGGAGACGGCCAAGCGAACTGTGCGCGACGCCGAGCTCGTCGTGTGGGCCTCGCCCACCTACAAGGCGACCTACACCGGTTTGCTCAAGTGCTTCATGGACCAGTTCTCAGCGGGCGAGCTCGGCGGCAAGGATGCGGTGGCGCTGATGCTCGGCGGCTCCCCGGTACATGCCATGGCCGGGGAGCTCACGCTAAAGCCGGTCCTCACCGAGATCGGCTGCAGCTGCCCGGCGCCCGCCCTCTTCCTGCTCGAGTCTGAGTGGGAGTCCTCCCCCGGGTTCGACGCCTGGCTCGCGAGGGCCGCCGTCGCCCACCGCCTGCCCCAGGCGGGCAGGCACAGCCGAGAGGGCCTGTGATATCTTCACTCTTGGAAAATGATAATGGTGTTCTCGGGGAGGAGCCGATGAGCCGGATCGAGGACCTCATCCTCATAAGCGTCGACGACCACCTCATCGAGCCCCCCGACCTCTTCGTCAACCACCTCGACGCCAAGTACCTGGATCGCGCCCCGAAGCTGGTCCGCAACGAGGAGGGCAACGACGTCTGGGTGTTCGGCAAGGCCGTGATCGAGACCGCCGCGCTCAACGCGGTGGCCGGGCGCCCCAAGGAGGAATACGGGCTCGAGCCGCAGAGCCTCGACGAGGTCCGGCCCGGCTGCTACGACGTGCACGAGCGCGTGAAGGACATGGACGCCGGCGGCGTGCTCGCTTCGATGAACTTCCCGTCCTTCCCGACCTTCACCGCGCGGGTGTTCGCGTCGGAGGACGCCGAGCTGTCCGCGGCGCTCGTACGCGCCTACAACGACTGGCATATCGACCAATGGTGCGCCGCTTACCCGGGGCGTTTCATCCCGATGGCCGTGCCGATCATCTGGGACGCCGAGAGCACGGCCGAGGAGATCCGGCGTGTGGCGAAGAAGGGCTGCCACTCGCTCAGCTTCACCGAGAACCCCGCAGCACTGGGGTACCCGAGCTTCCACAGCGAGTACTGGGACCCTGTCTGGCGCGCGTGCTGCGACACGTCGACTGTCCTCTCCATCCACCTCGGCTCGTCCGGCCGGCTGTCGATTCCCGCGGTCGACTCCCCGCCGGACGTGATGATCACTCTGCAGCCGATGAACATCCAGTCGGCTGCGGCGGACCTGCTGTGGTCCCGCGTGCTCAAGAACTTTGGCGACCTGCGCATCGCCCTCTCAGAAGGCGGCACTGGTTGGGTCCCGTATTTCCTCGAACGTGTCGACCGCACGTTCGAGATGCACCGCGCCTGGACTCTCCAGGACTTCGGTGGCCGCCTGCCGAGCGAGGTCTTCCGCGAGCACTTCCTGACCTGCTTCATCAGCGACCCCGTGGGCGTGGTCCTGCGAGACCGCATAGGCATCGACAACATCGCCTGGGAGGCGGACTACCCGCACTCCGATTCGATGTGGCCCGACGCCCCTGAGGAGCTGAGCCGCGTGCTCGCCGCCAACGACGTGCCCCAGGACGACGTCGCGAAGATGACTCACCGCAACGCCATGCGGTGGTACTCCTTCGACCCCTTTGCCCACGTGCCGAAGGAGGAGGCGACCGTCGGTGCTCTGCGCCGCAAGGCGGCAGGCCACGACGTGTCGGTGATGGCCCGAAGCACACGGGCGCGGACAGCGGACGAGAAGCTCGAGGGCTTCCGCCAGCGTGCCCGTCGGGCGCTCGCGTCGACGGGCAACTGATCACGTCGCCCCGGACGACCGCGCCCGCCCGCTGACCGGAGGTATCTAGTGGCGAAACGACAGATGTCGCTGGTGGGATTCATGCAGGCCGGCAGCACCACGGTCTACGCGGGGTCCTGGCGCCACCCGGCCACAGAGCACGGGTTCCTCACCGCCAGCTACTACGCCAAGTTGGGGCGCGTCCTCGAAGAGGGCTGCTTCGACATGATGTTCTTCGACGACCGGCTGGCCATGCCCGGCATCTACGGCGGGTCGGTGGGCGAGGCCGTCAGGCTCGGGGCCAGGCCGATCAAGCTCGACCTCAGCGTGGTGCTCGGGATCATCACCGCGGTCACCGAGCACATCGGGCTCGGCGCCACCTACTCGACCACCTACTACACCCCATTCCACGTGGCCCGTACGTTCGCCACCCTCGACCACCTGAGCGGCGGCCGAGCCGCCTGGAACGTCGTGACGTCGGTCAACGACAGCGAAGCCCAGAACTACGGCTTCACCGAGCACCTGGGCCACGACGAGCGCTACGACCGAGCAGACGAGTTCCTCGAGGCGACGACGCGCCTGTGGGACACCTGGGAGGACGACGCCCTTGTGCTCGACCGGACAGCCGGCACGTTCGCCGATCCGGCCAAGGTGCACGAGCTCGGCTTCGAGGGCAAGTGGTTCAGCGTGCGCGGCCCCCTCACCGTGCCCCGCTGCCCGCAGGGCCGCCCGGTCCTCTTGCAAGCCGGGTCCTCGGGGCGCGGCCGCGACTTCGCAGCGCGTTGGGCAGAGCTCATCTTCACAGGCGACCCCGACATCGAAATCGCCGGCTCGCACTACAAGGACCAGAAGGAGCGGATCGCGGCTTTCGGGCGCGACCCCGAGTCGGTGAAGATGCTGCCGATGGCGTACACGGTGGTGGGCGAGTCCCAGGCCCACGCCGAGGAGCGCGAGCAGCTCTTCTTGAACGAGCTGGTGGACCCTCTGGCGTCGCTCACCTTGCTCTCGGAGCTCATGAACTACGACTTCTCGGGCATGGCCCTCGACGATCCCATCACCGACGAGCTCGTGGAGTCCGTGTCGGGGATCCGGGGCCTCGTGCAGAACCTGCGAACCCACATCGGTGACAAGGTGACGCTCGCCGACCTCGCCGGTCACCGCGCCACGCTGCTGCAAGGCCCCCGGTTCGTCGGCACCGGGTCCGAGGTCGCCGACCAGATGGCGCACTGGATGGAGGCGGGGGCCTGCGACGGCTTCGTGATAGCCGCCACCCACAGCCCGGGCGCGTACGAGGACGTGGTGCGGATGGTGGTCCCCGAGCTGCAGCGCCGAGGACTGTTCCGCCGCGGGTACACCGGGGAGAGCCTGCGCGAGAACCTGGGTCTGCCTCGGCCGGGGCCGGCTGCCCGTGCCTGAGGCGCGCGGACCCCTGCACGGCCTGCGGGTCGTAGACACCGCAACGTTGGCCGCAGGTCCGGTGGTGGCCACCGCCTTCGGCGAGTTCGGCGCCGACGTCATAAAGGTCGAGCAGCCCGGTGCCGGCGACCCGATGCGCAGCTGGGGTGAGCGCAAGGACGAAATCGGGCTTGTCTGGAAGAGCATCAGCCGCAACAAGCGCTGCGTGACGCTCGACCTGCGACAGGCCGACGGCCAGGAGATCTTCCACCGTCTGCTGGACGTGAGCGACGTGTTGATCGTCGCCAACCGTCCCAGCGCCCTCGTGCGCTGGGGGCTCGACTACGAGTCGCTGCACCGGGCCCACCCGCGGCTCGTGGTGCTCCACATCAGCGGCTACGGACGCGGCGGCCCCAAGAGCGACCGTCCCGGCTTCGGCACCCTGGCCGAGGCCATGAGCGGGTTCGCCCACCTGACCGGCCAGCCCGACGGGCCGCCCACGCTGCCGCCCTTCATGCTCGCCGACGGAGTGGCGGGGCTGGCGGCCACCTACGCCGTGATGATCGCCCTGTACCACCGCGACGTGCGCGGCGGCGAAGGACAGCTGGTGGACGTCAACCTGATCGAGCCCCTCGCCCGTCTCATCGAGTCGGCCACCTTGACCTACGACCAGCTCGGGACCGTCCCCCGCCGCGTCGGCAACCGCCTGGACGCAAGCGCCCCCCGCAACGCGTACCAGACCGCCGACGGCAAGTGGCTGGCGATCTCCGGGGCCTCGCCCAACATCGCACTGCGCGTGTTCCGCGTGGTGGGCCGGCCCGACCTCGCCGAGAACCCCGACTACGTCGACCCCGCCCTGCGCCAGGCCCGCGCCCTCGAGGTCGACAAGGTGGTGGCCGACTGGGTCGGCCAGCAAACCCTCGAGCAGGCCATGGCGATCCTGGAGGCGGCCGAGGCGGCCGCCGCCCCCGTCTACGACGCGGCCCAGCTGCTGGCCGACGAGCACCTGCACGCGCGCGGCACCTACGTGAAGGTCGAGGACCCCGATCTCGGCCCCGTCACGGTGCAGGCGCCGGTGGCGCTGCTGAGCGACACACCCGGTCGCATCGACCATCTCGGCCGCGGCCTCGGCGCCGACAACGAAGCGGTCTTCGGTGAGCTCCTGGGCATCGACGCCGAGAGGCTGGCTGCCCTACGGGAAGCTGGCACCATCTGATGCCGTGGGTCGACTGATGGCCAAGGACGAAGCAACGCGCCGACCCCGTGCGCGGCGCTCGGAGCTGGCCACTCCTGCGAGCAGCGAGCGCATGTGCGAAAAGGCGGCCAGCCGGGGCGCCGATCTCGTCTTCTTGGACCTCGAGGACGCCTGCGCACCATCGGCCAAGGAGGGCGCCCGCAGCATCGCGGTCCGTGCTCTCACCGGCCTCGATTGGGGTCGCACGTTGCGGGCCGTGCGGATCAACGGCATCGACACGCCCTGGTGCCACGACGACCTCACAGAGATCGTGAGCGGCGCGCGCGAGGCGCTCGACGTGGTCATAGTCCCCAAGGCTCGCTCGGCGCGCGACGTCTGGTGGGTCGACGTGCTGCTCACCCAGCTCGAGGACAAGCTCGGCCTGTCCAAGCGCATAGCGCTCGAGGTCCTGATCGAAGAAGCCGAGGGGCTCACAAATGCTGCCGAGATCGCCCGCTCGAGCGACCGGCTCGAGGCCGTCATCTTCGGCGCCGGCGACCTCTCCGCCTCGTTGCGGGCTCGGGTGGACGGGAATTTCGACCCCCTGGGCGAGTACCCCGGCGACTTCTGGCACTTCGCCCGGGTGCAGGTGCTCGCCGCCGCCAGGGCGGCGGGCATAGAGGCCATCGACGCTCCCTACCCCGCGTACAAGGATCCCGAGGGGTACCGGCGGGCTGCGCTGCACGCCAGCCTGCTCGGCTTCGACGGCAAGTGGGCCATACATCCCGACCAGGTGGCCATCGCCAACGAGGTGTTCTCCCCGACCGAGCAAGAGGTCGCCGAGGCGGAGGAGTCCATGAAGATCTACCGCAGCTCCGAGGCAGAAGGCGTGGGCGCGATCGGGCGCGACGGCAAGCTCATGGACGCGGCCCACGTGCGCCTCGCCGCCAACGTGCTCTACAAGTCGTCGTTGGCCAAGGGCGAGCCCACCGTCCAGTGACGACCGACCGCGGCTACCGGGTGGTGCAGTGGGCCACGGGGAACATCGGCACCCGCGCGCTCCGGGCGGTCATCGAGCACCCCCGGATGACGCTCGTGGGAGTGGTCGTCCATGGGGACGACAAGGAGGGGCGCGACGCGGGGGAGCTCAGCGGCGTGGGCCCCATCGGGGTGCGAGCAACGCGCTCGCTCGACGAGATTCTCGCCCTCGAGGCGGACTGCCTCCTCTACATGCCCCAGGGATGCGACGTCGACGCTCTGTGCCGCGTGCTCGAGTCGGGCACGAACGTCGTGACCACCCGCGGCGAATTCCACCACCCGCCCAGCATGGACCCTCATGTACGCGAGCGCGTGGAGGCGGCCTGCCGGCGCGGGAGCAGCTCCATCCACAGCACGGGCAGCAGCCCCGGCTTCGTCACCGAGGCAGTGCCGCTCGTGCTCGCCTCCATGCAGCGTCGGCTCGACGAGCTCGTCATCGAGGAGTACGCCGACCTGTCTCAGCGCAATTCGCCTGAGCTGCTCTTCGACCTGATGGGGTTCGGCGCCGACCCGTCGAGCTTCGACCCGGCTCGCTGGTCATACGGTGCGAAGAGCTTCGGTCCGTCCCTGCGCGTGGTCGCAGAGCGCGTCGGCCTCCCTCTCGACGCGATCGAGGGCAGCGGCGAGGTTGCATGCGCCCGGCGCACCACCACCATCGCCGCCGGCACCATCGAAGCGGGGACGGTGGCCGCCCAACGCATGGTGGTGTCCGGCCTGCGCGCCGGCCTGCCGTTGGTCGGCTTCACGGCGACGTGGTTCTGCACCGACGACCTCGAGCCCGCATGGGAGCTGCGCCCCACCGGTTGGCGGCTCTACGTCGCCGGCGACGTGCCCATGGACGTCGGGATCCGCTTCGACGTTCCCCTCGAGCACATGGGTGAGACTTCGCCGGGTTTCACCGCCAATCGCGCCGTCAACTCGGTCCCCGCCGTCTGCGCGGCTGAGCCGGGCATACGCACCACCGTCGAGCTGGCCCACATCGTGCCCGTGCTGGGATCGTGAGCGAGAGGAGCCTCATGTCGTCCTCGTCGTCTAGGTCATCGTCCGGGAGCGCAGCATGAGCCCTTCACGCAGGCCCGAGGCGATCAGGCTCCGCAGCGCCCGGATGCTCGACATCTCCAAGGGCGAGCTTCTCGAGCCCGGCGACGTCCTCGTGGTCGGCGAGCGCATCGCCGAGCTGATGCCTGCCTCCGTGCCGGACGAGACGTTCACCTTGGAGCTCGGCGACCTGACCCTGCTGCCGGGGCTCATGGACATGGAGGTCAACCTGCTGCTCGGGGGCCCCGACCATCGCAGCCCCCTCAACGCGGTGCAGGACGACCCGGCGCTTCGCGCGTTGCGCTCCGTGGCCAACGCGCGGCGGACCCTGCGGGCCGGCTTCAGCACCGTGCGGAACCTCGGGCTCTTCGTGCAGACCGGAGGAATTCTCCTCGACGTGGCCCTCAAGAAGGCCATCGACCGGGGCTGGTTCGAAGGCCCGAGAGTGGTCCCCGCCGGGCACGCCATCACCCCCACCGGCGGACATCTGGACCCGACCATGTTCCAGGCCTTCGCGCCCCACATCATGCCGCTCAGCATCGAGGAAGGGATCGCCGACGGGGTCGCAGAGGTCAGAAAGGCTGTCCGGTACCAGATCAAGCACGGCGCCGAGTTGATAAAGGTGTGCGCATCGGGTGGGGTCATGTCCCACACGGGGCCGGCCGGCGCCCAGCAGTACTCCGACGAGGAGCTGAGCGCCATCGCCGACGAGGCGCACCGCGCCGGGCTCAAGGTGGCCGCGCACGCCCACGGCGATGACGGCATCCGGGCGGCGATCGAGGCGGGCATCGACTGCATCGAGCACGGGTCGCTCATGAGCGACGAGACGCTGGACCTGCTCATCGAGCGGGGCCGCTTCCTCGTGCCCACGACCTATCTGGCCGACGGCATGGACACCTCGCACGCCGCGCCCGAGCTCCAGGCCAAAGCGGCCGAGGTCTTCCCCCGCGCGAAGGAGACGATCCGCAAGGCCATCGCCCGCGGAGCCAAGATCGCCTGCGGCACCGACGCCCCGGCCATCCCGCACGGGCACAACGCCAAGGAGCTATTGGCCCTGGTCGACCGGGGCATGACCGCACTACAAGCGCTGCGAGCGGCCACCACCGTGTCTGCGGAGCTGATCGGCGTGGACGACCGTGGCCGGCTCGAGGCAGGGCTCCTCGCCGACATCGTCGGCGTGCCGGGCGACCCGCTGGCAGACATCTCGGTGACCGAGGACGTGCGCTTTGTGATGAAGGGCGGGCAGGTCTACCACGGCCCGAGCGACACGACCTGACTCAGAGGCCCAGCAGAAAGAGCAAGCGGTCTCAGCCGCTCGACGCGATGCCGTGGAGGAGAAGGTCCCAGAGCTCTTCGGCCGCGCGCTGATCGTCGCCACGGGTGGACGTCCCACCGATCGTCGAGGAGAAGGCGTCGAACATGATCGCCTCGAGGACCACCCCGGTCAGCCTGCGCGAGGGAAGGTCGGTCCGCACGGCGCCGGCGGCGATCGCCTCGTCGAGCAATTCGCCGAACATCGACACGAGCGGCTCGAAGGCCACCGCAGCCTCCTTCGGGTGCTCCGTCAGGAGTTGCTGGGCGAACTCCCCCATCACCGGTGGGAGGCCCTTTCGTGCGGAGGTGCCCTTGCCCGCCGGACGGCAGCAGGCACGGTGGTACTCGATCGCGAAGCGGTGGAGACGCCGAAGTGGGTCGCGCTCCCCCGCGACTTTCTCCGACAGAAACTCGACAGTGGTGAGGATGGACTCCTCGAACAGTGCCAGCAACAGCTCGTGCTTGCCGTCGAAATGCTGGTAGAAGCTGCGCAACGACTGTCCGGAGCGCTCCACCACCTCCTGGACGGTGAAGTCCTTGCCGTTGCCCGTGTCGATCAGCTCCAGGGCAGCCTCCATGAAGCGCTGTACACGGTTCTCGGCCTTGGTCCGCGCAGAGTCGAGGGACCGCGCGACCGCTTGCTCGCGCCAGCTGCGCGCATCAGAACTCGAAGAATCGCGGGCTGGTTCGCTCGTGCTCACGGTTCAAAGCGTACTTGGGCAGCTTCAGACAGCGGGTTCTACGACCATGTCCAGGCTGGCGGCCCCGCTGTCGGGCACCCGAGCCTGGCGCCACACCTCGACCGGGAACGACGCGTTCACCAACGAGTAGTAGAGCCAGAGCAACCGCTTGGCCTCTTCGGGCAGCTCCTTCAGCTCCAAACGGTCCAGGTACGCGAGCGCCGCCTCCATCCGGCCGAACGCGGCGTCGTAGAAGGCCTGGAGCTCGACCATGTTCGAGGAGAGCCGCTTGGCGTAGCGCTCGGCTTCCGTCTCGAGCGACCATTCGGCGAAGGGCTCGAGGTCGGCGAATTCGGCGGGCAGTACTGGCATCACGCGCTCCCGGTTCAGGACACCGCCGGCACCTTCACCGGCGTGTACGGGGTCGAGGGGTCCTGCTCGTAGGCGGCCACGTAGTCGCGTGCCGTCTTGTGGAGGTGCCGGAGCAGTATCTCCTGGTCGTTCAAGGGGAACGTCGTGACGGCCCGGGACTCGAGCATCATCTGCGTCGCCTCGAGCGTGTTGCCGTCTTGTAGGGCGTACTCCTTGAACGTGACGGCGGCGAGCTCCTGACGAAGGCGCTCGGTGGCGTTGCGGGGCGGCACGAAGTAGAGCGCCCCCTCGAAGATGTGCGAGTGGAACGAGGTCGGCCAGTAGTGGTACGTGAGGTACCAACCTGGCGCCCAGACGAGCAGCATGAAGTTGGGGAAGAAGACGAACGAGTCGATTCCCCACGACTCGTGGCTCGCCGGGTTCAGCCCCGCAGGCAAGGGGTTCAGGCCCTCGATGTCCGGACGGTCCCAGGGACCGAACAGCCCGCTGCGCAGCACCTGCTCGATCGGCTTCACCATGCCGGGATCCTTGGGCGGTGACATGCCACCCCACGACGACACGAGGCCGTGGGGCCCGTCGATCTTGTATGCCAATGCCTCGTACCCGCGCCCTTGCAGCTTGCGCGACTCCTCGGCCGTGGCCTGCCTCGCGTGCAACACCGGTGCGTGGTAGAACTCGGCGAAGGCGTCGATGAAGAGCTTCCAGTTGGAACCGACCTCCGCGCGGTACTTGTAGACCTCTGTCATCTTGTCGAACGGGTACCCAACGATCCCCGCTGCAAGGTCCCCGAGGTACTCCGCCACCGACAGCCGATTGTCCGGGTCGAGGTTGACGAAGATGAACCCTTCCCAGATCTCGCACTGCACCGCCGCCAGGCCGAATTGGGACTTGTCCATGTCGAAGAACTCGGGCTCCTGCTGGACGAAGGTGCACGCTCCTTGGAGGTCGTAGCGCCACCCGTGGTACTTGCAGGTGAACTGCCGGCAGACACCGGCCGTCTCCTCTCGGGGGTAGTCGGTCCACACGAGCTTGTTGCCGCGGTGCCGGCAGATGTTGTGGAAGGCCCGCACCTCCCCATCGGTGCCGCGCACCACCACGACCGACGTCCCCGCCGCCGAAAGCTCCTTGGTGAAGTAGCTCCCGGCGCGCGGCAGCTGCTCCTCCCTGCCCACGTTGAGCCACGTGCGCGCGAAGATCGCCCGCCGCTCGAGCTCGTAGTGCTCGGGGGTGATCGAGTCCTCGTAGGACACGAGTGCCGTCCCGAGCTCGGGGTAGTGCTCGGTCCAGCTTCCTTCCGCCGGCTTCTCGAAATGCGCCATGTCTTACCTTGCCTTCCTTAACTCGTGACCATGATCGAACTAGCTCCCTGCTACCGGCGCGCCGCCGCGCTCGCTCCGCTCGCTGAGGAGCCGATCGAGGTTTGCACGCAGCTCGGGCGAGACGAACGACCGGTCCTCCGCCGCCAAGGCGAAGTCGAGGGTCGCCAACACGGCTCGCTCGAGGTGGAGGTTGAGCACTCGCTTGGTGTCCTCCACCGCGCGGCGCGGCAGCTTCGCGATCCGCTTCGCGCAGGCGAGAGCCTGCTCGAAGACCTCGTCATCGGGGCACACGTGGTTGACCAGGCCGATCTCGGCCGCCCGGCGGGCCGGGATGCGGTCCCCGGTGAGGGCGTACTCCTTGGCGAGCTGCAGGCTGGTGAGCAGCGGCCAGGTGACGGGCCCTCCGTCCGCGGCCACCAGCCCCAAGAGCACGTGGGGATCGGCGAGATGGGCGCTCTCGGCCATGAACACGATGTCGGAGAGCGCCACCAGGCTGCAGCCGAGCCCGACGGCCGGACCGTTGACGGCAGCGATCACCGGCACCCGGCAACCCACCATGCCGGTCACGATCTGGCGGCCGTGCACGAGCGTCTGGCCCCTCAGCTCGGAGTCACGGGCGAGCTCGTCGAGGTAGCCGAAGTCCCCGCCTGCCGAGAAGGCCCGGCCGTTGCCGGTGAGCACCACGGCCCGGGCGCCCTCGTCTGCGTCGACCTGTGGGAACAGCTCGGCCAGTCCCTTGTGGAGCGCGTGGTTGGTGGCGTTCAGCTGCTCGGGCCTGTCGAGGCGCACGACGCGAACTGGGCCATCGACCTCGACCTCGATGTGCGGCCCGACTTCGTAGACGCTCATCTGGCCCCCAACCCGAGGATGCGCCTGGCCACCAGGTTGCGCTGGATCTGCGACGTCCCGCCCATGACGCTCTGCGCCCTGCTGTACAGGTAGACCTTCAGCCACGTGTCGTCGCCGGAGCCCACTCCGCTGCCGCCGACCGCCAGCGCGGCGTGGCCGACCGCCTGTTCCACTTCGGTCATGAGCAGCTTGTCGACCGAACCCTCGGGACCGTGCGAAATGCCGTCGAGCCGGTCCGATAGTCGCCGGCGCACGTGGAGCCGCAGCATCTCCGCCTCGACGATCGCCCAGCCGAGCTGGCGCATCTGCTCGGGACCGTATGCGTCGGGCTCCTTGCGTACACGGGCCACGAGCTCGTTCACGAGCTTGACGTACCGGGCCACGTAGCCGAGCTCACCGGGTTCACGCTCGTGCGAGACGACGGTCATGGCCAAGGCCCAACCCTCGCCGGGCCCGCCGATCATGTTCCCCGCCGGCACCCGCGCTCCGTCGAGCAGCACCTCGCCGAACTCCTTGGTGATCCCGTTGATCATTCGCAGGGGCCGCTGCTGCACGCCGGGTTGGCGCATCGGGAGGGCGAAGGCGGAGATTCCCTGGTGCTGGGGCACGTGGTGGTCCGTGCGCGCCAGGAGCAGGCACCATTCGGCGTCGTCGGAATTGCTCGTCCACACCTTGTGCCCGTGGACGACGTACTCGTCACCTTCGAGTTCGGCGCGGGTGTGCAGCGATGCCAGGTCGGAGCCGGCCTCTGGCTCGCTGAACCCCTGGCACCAGCGGTCGCGTCCGTTGACGATGCCGGGGAGGAACCGCTTCCTGGTCCGCTCGTCGCCGTGCTCGAGGATGCCGCGGACCAGATATCCGACGCTAGGACGTGGAGGAGCACCGGCGGCCGCGAGCTCCTCGTCGACGATCACGTCGTACACGCTCGCGAGCCCCTGTCCGCCGACGGATGTGGGCCATGACATACCGAAGAACCCCGCGTCGTACAACGAACGGTGCCAGGCGGCCTGGCCGGCCCAGTAGTCGTCGTCCGTCGAGGAAGCCGGCAGGCCCGGATTGTTCTCGACAATCCAGGCGCGCAGGCGAAGGCGGAACTCGCGCTCCGCCGGCGCGTCACCGAACTCCATCACCATCCCCTTGCCCGCCGCGTATGCCGTGATTGGCGAGGACGCGCCCGATGTTCGCTCCTTCGGCACCGAAGAGGTCGCTCGAAAGAAGTGCTCGGCGGAGATACACATGGGCAAGGCAGTCCCACGTGTTGCCGATGCCGCCGTGCACCTGCACCGCCGTCTCACAGACACTCTTGGCCGAACGCGCGCAGTACACCTTGGCGAGCGCGGCGGCTGCCAGCGCCTCTTGCGCCGGGAGGGCGTCGACAGCCCAGGCCGCGTGCAGGGCGACGCTTCGCGAACCTTCGAGAGCGACGAAGGCGTCGGCCAGCATGTGCTGGACGGCCTGGAAGGCACCGATCGGGGCGTCGTACTGCCGGCGCACACCTGCGTAGGCGCGCGCGAGCTCTGTGGCGCCACGCATCACACCCACGAGGTCTGCGCAGCCGATGGCCAGGCCCAGAGCCAGCCAGGCTGCGAGGTCGTCGTCGCCGAGCGCCCCAGTACCTGCGCCCAGCTGCTGGATGCTGGCCGATGCCTCGGGCACGGCGGCGATCCGAGTCAGGTCCAGCTGCACGGGGGCACGGCAGATCGGCAGGCTGACGAGCACGTGATCCTCCGGCGAGGTGTGCGAGAGCAGCAGGAGCGCAGAGGCGGCGCCGCCCGCGTCGACGGCGACCCCCTCGGACGACTGCTCGTCCATCGCCACGCACAATGAGGACAGTGTCGGGTCGAGCAGCACAGTCTCGGTGACCCCTGCCGGCGAGGCACCGGCACGGCGTCGCAGGTCTGCCGCGAGGGTGGGACCCAGGAAGGAGACGTCCGCCAGGCCCCGGCCGAGCTCCTCGGCCACCACCGCCACCTCCACTCCCGACGCCACCGGCCCGCCGCCTTCACCCCGCGCGCGCAGATCGCGCCAGCCCGACTCGTCCACCGCAGCTTCGAGCCTGGCGACGCGCGCTGAGTCGTCCAGGTCCGGCACCGAACGCGGACCGAGCTTGTCGACCACGCTGGCGGCAGAGGTGCGAAGCGCCTCCTGCTCGGGCGAGAGTCGCACGTCCATTTCAGGTGCCCGCCTCGGCGCTCACGAGCGCAGGCGCCCACTCGTCGCGAAGCGTCCGGCGCAGGACCTTTCCCGAGGGCAGCCGGGGTACGGCGTCCACGACGAGGACGTACCGAAGCTGCTTGTAGCCGGCGAGGGTGTCGGCCACCAAGCGCTGCAGCTCGCCGTCTGCGACCGGCACGCCCGGATCGAGCTGCACGGCGGCGACCGGCACCTCCCCCGCGCGCTCGTCGGCGATGCCGAAGACGGCGCAGTCGAGCACCGCGCGGTGCGTGTGCAGCACCGCCTCGATCTCCGCGGGAGCCACCTGGAACCCGTTGACCTTGATCATCTCCTTGAGCCGGTCGGTGAGATGAACCCAGCCCTCGGGCTCCAGCCATCCGACGTCACCGGTGCGGTACCAGCCGTCGGCCAACGCCTCGGCGGTGTCGCTGTCGGGCAGGTAACCGGCCATGCGCGAGGGGCTTCGCACCTGGATCTCACCGATGCCCCCGGGGGGGAGCACGGCGCCAGTGTCGATGTCGGCCACGCGCAGCTCGACCCCGACCGGCGCGAGGCCGGCGGAGTCGAGGCGCCACTGGTCGGGCCGGTCGACAGGGTTGGCCGCTATGACCGGCAGCTCACTGGCCCCGTACGCGGGGAGGAAACGCACGCCCGTGCGCGCGGTGACGCGCTCGGCGACGTGCGCGGTCACCGGTGTCGCCCCCCACATGATGTAGCGCAACGAGGAGAGGTCGTAGCGCTCGAGGTGTGGGTGGTTTGCCATGGCCAGCGCTATCGGCGCGACCGCCATCTCGAGGGTCATCCGGTCGCGCTCGATGCAAGAGAGCACCACGTCGAGGTCGAAGCGACGGTGCAGCCTTACCGTGGCGCCGGCAGAGAGCGCCGCGAGCAGGTTGAGCAGCCCGAGGATGTGCGAGGGTGGCGTCGCCACCTGGAACCTGTCTTCGGCCCCGAGCCCCAGGGCCGCGCACCAGTGGGCGGTGGCATGCCCGATCGAGTCGTGCGTGTGACGCACAGCCTTGGGCAGCCCGGTCGTGCCCGAGCTGAACACCAGCACGGACTCGGCGTCGCCTGCGGGCTCGGCGCTGCGAGGCGCCGGCGTGCTCCGAGCGAGCTCCGCTTCCACCGCTTCGTCGTCCACGTCTGTGACGCGATCGGGGGCGAGCAACCCGCTCAGCACCGAGACTCCCTCGGCGTCGGCCACCGCATGCAGCGGGTGGGCCAACGCGAGGGCCTGGCCGACCTCGAGCGACTTCCAGGCCGGGCTCACGAGCACTGCGGCCGCCCCGAGCTTGCTGATCGCCTCCACCGACACGACGAACTCGACGCGGTTGGCCATCAGCACGACCACGCGGTCGCCGGCGCCGACCCCTCGGCTCGCCAGGTGAGCGGCCAGGGAGCCGGCCGTCCGATCGAGCTCGGCGAAGGACCAGCTCCGGTCGCCGGCGAGCACGGCTGCACGGTCCCCGAAGCGCTCGGCGGCGCGTTCGAGCCCCCGGTGCATCGGGCTGACAGGCATGAGAACATTCTTCTCTTGAGTGAGATCGCTGTCAACACAACCTGGCTGTACGCTTCTCCAATGCGTTCCCCCATGGACCAGGGTGGCGACGAGGTACGCCGGGAGATGCTCGAGACGGTTCGCCGGTTCGTCGCCCGAGAGGTCGTGCCGGTCGCCGGTGAGCTCGAGCGCGAGGACCGCTTCCCGGCCGAGATCGTGGACCGGATGCGGGGCCTCGGGCTCTTCGGCGTGACCATCCCCGAGGCCTACGGAGGGCTAGGGCTCGACCTCCTGACCTACGTCGGATTGATCGAAGAGCTGGCCTACGGCTGGATGAGCCTGACCGGCATAGTCAACACGCACACCATGGTGGCGACCCTGCTCGTGCAGCACGGCACGGAGGAGCAGAAGCGACGGTGGCTCCCTTCGATGGCTTCCGGCGAGAGACGCGGCGCGCTCTCGCTGTCGGAGCCCGACGCCGGCAGCGACACCCGCAACATCTCTTGCAAGGCCGTGCGCGACGGCGACGAGTACGTGATAAACGGCACCAAGGCCTGGGTGACCAACGGCGAGCGTGCAGGCATCGTCGCGCTGGCTGTGCGCACCGAGGAGGGGATCTCCGCGCTCGTCGTCGAGAAGGAGCCCGGTGGGAGCTTCGGGGGGATATCGGTCTCCAAGCACGTGGGCAAGCTCGGGTACCGAGGCGTGGAGACCGTGGAGATGTCATACGTCGACCACCGGGTGCCCGTCGCCAACCTCGTCGGCGAGCCAGGTCGGGGGCTTGCTCAGATCCTCGGCGTGCTGGAGGTCGGGCGGATCAACATCGCGGCGCGCGCAGTCGGGGTGGCCCGGGCCGCCTTCGACGCGGCGCTCGCCTACGCCCAGCAGCGCACGACCTTCGGCAAGCCCATCGCCGAGCACCAGGCGATCGCGCTGAAGATCGCCGACATGGCCACGCGGCTCGAGGCTGCGCGCCTGCTCACACAGAACGCGGCTGAGCGCAAGAGCGCGGGGCTTCGCTGTGACGTGGAGGCAGGCATGGCCAAGCTGTTCGCCAGCGAGACGGCTCTCGAGCTCGCGACCGACGCCATGCGCATCCACGGCGGGATGGGCTACACCACCGAGATGCCGGTGGAGCGCTACTACCGCGACGCGCCGCTCATGATCATCGGCGAGGGCACCAACGAGATCCAGCGTCTCGTGATCGCCCGCGGCCTGCTGGCACGAGCCCGGGAGCGCTCGTAGTCGGGCAGTTCTCTACCCGTCGACGCTCCTTCACTCACCGATTCTCGATCACTCAGCTATATCTATTCCAGTGCAATTCATGTGCTCGCCGTGGGACGCCCGGCATCGCCGGCCAGTTCGGCGAGGACCTCGGCGGTGTGCTCGCCGAGATGCGGCACGCGCGCTGCGGGGGGTCGCGAGCCGGAGAAGCTCACGGGACCGTTCACAGCGCGCAACGCTCCGCCGTCCACCTCGACGAGCCCTTCGTTGCCCAGGAGCTGCGGGTCCTCCACGACCTGCGCCGGGGTCTGAGCGGGCGCCCACCACACGCCCTCGGCGTCGAAGCGCGCCGCCCATTCGTGAAGCGGGCGTGTGGCGACGATCTCGTCGAAGACGGCGATGACCTCGGCGCGATTCCGGCGGATGGCCGCTGCATCGGCGAAGTGCGGGTCCTCGAGCAGGTCGGCCCGGCCCAGAGCCCTGCATACGGGCGCTATGTGGCGGTCGGCCTCGAGACCTGTGAAGAAGAACCACTTCCCGTCCGCCGCGCGGTAGGGGTTCATGAGGGGGGCCTGGTTGCGGTGCCGCGGCTCGGCCCCGGACACCTTGCCGAGAGCCAGCTGGAGGCCGAGGTCCCAACCGAGCACGTAGGCGCCGGTGCGAAGCAGCGACACCTCGACCACCCGCCCACGGCCGCTGTCGCGCTGCTCGAGCACCGCTCCGAGGATCCCCGCCAATGCGGCGAGGGCGGTGATGTGGTCGCCGATCCCCCCTCTCGCGTTGAGAGGATTGCCCTCGCCGTCCGCCATCTGCGCGGAGAGCCCCGAACGCGCCCAGAAGGCGCCGATGTCGTAGCTCGGGCGGTTGCGGTCGTCCCCGCGCAGGCCGTAGCCGCTCACGCTGCAGTAGACGAGACGAGGATGCCGCAGCAGCGTGGACTGCGGCTCGAGGCCCAACTTGTCCAAGGCGTCTGGACGGAGGTTGGTCACGAAGACGTCCGCCCAGGCGAGCAGCTCCTCGAGGCGCGAGCGCTGCTGATCGTCGCGCAGGTCGAGGACCACGCTTCGCTTGCCGCGGTTGTCCAGCGCGAAGGCGGGGTTGGGCAGGTCGCCGTCTATGCCGAGCGAGCCGAATACGTAGCGCATCGGGTCGCCGGCGGGTGACTCGATCTTCACGACGTCCGCTCCCCAGTCGGCGAGCAGGCTGGCAGCCGCCGGCGCCGCCACCCACACCCCGAGCTCCACCACCCTCAGCTGCCCGAGTGACGACAGCCCCTCGGAAGGCTCCGTGCTCACTCGGGCAGCGCCGCGGTCCGGTCGGCGGCGACTCGCTCGCGCAGGGCCACCTTGTGCACCTTGCCCGTGGCGGTCAAAGGCAGCTCGTCGACCATCTCGAACGCCCGGGGCACCTTGTAATTGGCCATGCGGCCCCGGGCCCACTCGGTGAGCTCCTGCGGGCTCGCCGCCGCCCCGGGTCGAGGCACGACGAAGGCCATCGGGACCTCGCCCAGGCGCTCGTCGGGGACCCCGATCACGGCCACCTGCCCCACGGCCTCGTGCTCGAGCAGGTAGTTCTCGACCTCGGCCGGGTACACGTTGAACCCGCCGACGGTGAACATGTCCTTCGAACGCCCGACTATGCGCAGGCAGCCCGCCTGGTCCAGCGCGCCGAGGTCCCCCGTGCGGAGCCAGCCGTCGGAGGTGAAGGCCTCTGCCGTCGCCTCGGGATCGTCGAGGTAGTGCGACATGACGCTGCCCCCGCGCAGGAGGATCTCCCCGGGACGGCCGCCAGTCATCTCGTGGCCCTCGTCGTCCACGACGCACAGCTCGAAGCCGGGACGTGGCCGGCCCACGGTGGTCGCCACGGTCTCCGCGTCGTCCTCGGGCGAGGTGGCGGACGCCGTGCCGGCCTCTGTCAGCCCGTAGCCGGTGATCACGAGCGAGAAGGGCAGCTCCAGGCGGACGCGCCGGATCAGCTCCACGGGGATGTCGGCCGCGCCGGTGACCGCCACGCGCAGGCTGGAGAGGTCGTGCTCGGCCCGCCCGGGATGGTCGAGTATCGACTGGTACAGCGTGGGCGGCCCCGGCAACACCGTCACCTGCTCCGCTTCGACGCGGCCTAGCACCCGGCCGACGTCGAAGACGGGCTCAGGGAGCATGGTCGCCCCCGCCGCCACGCAGGCCAGGATCCCGGCCTTGAGCCCGAACATGTGGAAGTAGGGATTCACCATGAGGTACCGGTCACCGGCGCGCAACCCGGTCATCGCCACCCAGTCCGTGGCGACGCGCAAGGTGCGTCCGTGGGTCTGCACGACACCCTTGGGAGCACCGGTCGTGCCGGACGTGAACAGGATGTCCGACGCGTCGTCGGGCCCGAGCGTGCGGCTTCGGCGTTGCGTCTCGGCGCGCTCCCCCTCGCCGGCTCGGGCGAGAAAGCCCGCCCAGGACTCGGCTCCGTCGGTGCCGGGCCCACTGGCCACCACGACGGTCTCGAGTGAGGGCAACGCCACGCCGGCCGAGCGCAAGAGCTCGACGTAGTCGACGCCCAGGAAGTCCGTGACCGTCACGAGCAGCCGAGCGCCGCTGCGGACGAGGATGTCGGCCGCTTCCTTCCCCTTGAAGCGCGTGTTGACGGGGACGACGACGGCACCGGCCTCCCACGCCCCCAGGGCCGAGGCGACCCACTCGAGGCAGTTGAACGCCCAGATCGCTACCCGGTCCCCCGGCTCGATCCCCGAGGACACGAGCGCGGCGCCGACGGCGCGGGCCTGCTCGGCGAGCCCTTCGTAGGTGAGCCTGGTCTCTCCGTCCACGATCGCCTCGCGCCCGGCGAACCCGGTCGCCGAGGCCTCGAGGAGGGAGGGGATGCTCATTCGTCCAGCTCGAGCCCGAATGCGTTGAAGGCCATGGCCAGAAGGACGTAGGTACCCACGGTGAACACCAGGTCCATGAGCTGTTCGGTGCTCAGCTCCGCGCCGAGAGCCTTCCACGTGTCGTCCGTGACGGTGCCCTCGAGCACGAGCTCGTCGACGGCGCGCAGCATCGCCTGCTCGAGTGGCGCCCACCCCGGGGCGTCCGGACCTTCCGAGACGCGCGCGACCTCGCCGGCGTCGATACCGGCGTCGTGGGCCAAGGCGGCGTGCTGGGCCCACTCGTACTCGGAGTCGCGCAGGGCCGCCACCCTCAGCACGACGAGCTCACGCTGACGCTCCGAGAGCGTCGTCGCGTAGAGCACATGCCCGTTGAAGCCGAAGAAGGCGCGCGCCAACTCGGGATGGCGCGCCATCGTGCCGAGGACGTTCAGACCCTTCGCCCGGCCTTCTCGGCGCGGCAGAGGGAGACGGGCGTTGGCGGGGCGCAGCCCGGCGAGCGCTTCGCGCATCTCCTCGGGCCACTGCTTGGGGGGCAGCGGATCGATCCGTGACACCTCAGGTGTTCCGCCCGCCGTTCACGCCGATGACCTGCCCGGTGATGTAGCTCGCCTCGTCCCGCACGAGGAATGCACAGGCGGCGGCGATGTCCTCGGGACGCCCCGCGCGGCGCACCGGGGTCTGGCTCGCGTGGTACTCGAGGCCGTTGCCGAGCAACCCTTTGGCCTCGGCGGCCCTGAGCATCGGGGTGTCGATGAAGCCGGGCGGGATCGTGTTCACCGTGATGCCCTTCGGCCCGAGCTCGAGGGCCAGCGCCTTGGTGAACCCGATGACGCCCGCCTTGGCCGCCACGTAGTGGGTCATTAGCGGCTGGCCGCTGTGCGCGCTCGAAGAGGAGATGTTCACGATCCGGCCCCAACCGGCCTCGATCATGCCGGGCACGACCGCCTGGCAGCAGTGGAACGTGCCGGTGAGGTTCACCGCCAGGATCCTGTCCCAGGTGTCCTCGGTGATCGAAAGGAATCGATCGAAGCCGTCGAGGCCGGCGCTGTTCACGAGCACGGTGGCCGGCCCGAGCCTTTCGCGTACCTCGGCAACGGCGGCGTCGATCCGCGGACGGTCCGTGACGTCCACGGTGAGCGCTACGGCGGTGGCGCCGGACGCCGAGATCTTCTCGGCGACGGACGTCGCCGACTCCTGGTCACGGTCGAAGATGGCCACTGCGTGGCCTTCGGCGGCCAGCCGCTCGGCGATGGCCCGGCCGATGCCCGAGCCGCCTCCGGTGACGATGGCGAAGCGTTCAGCGGTGATGGGTGGCAAGTCACTCTCCTGTCGGCGGGGCAGCGGTCTCGCGAAGTTGCTGGCGGAGCAGGAATTTCTGCACCTTCCCCGAGGCGGTGCGGGGGAAGTCGGTGACCTCGTAGATGGACTCGGGCCATTTCTGGCGCGCCAACCCGGCAGCGGCCAGGCGGGCCTGCACCTGCTCCAGCGTGGGGAGCGCAGCACCGGACCGCAACCGCACCATGGCGGCGGCGCGCTCTCCCAGGCGCGCGTCGGGCTCGGCGACGACGGCCACCTCGGCCACGGCGTCGAGACCGAGCACGAGCTCCTCGATCTCCTGGGCGCTCACGTTCTCGCCCCCGCGAATGATGACGTCGGAGATCCGGTCGGTGATGGTCAGGTAACCGTCGTCGTCCAGGACGCCGACGTCTCCGGTGTGGTACCAGCCCTCGTGGTCGAACGCTGTGGCGGTCAGCGCAGGATCGGTGTAGCCGATGCAGCAGTCCGGCCCACGGCTGAGTATCTCGCCGCCCGGCTCCAGCCTGATCTCCACGCCCGGGAGGAGGTGGCCGTCGGTGGTGAGACGTTTGGGCTCCGGGTCTTCGATCCGGCAACCGGTGATAGAGGGGTGCTCGGTGCTCCCGTAGGAGCGCCAGACAGTGATGCCGAGGTCGGTGGCGCGGCGCGTGACCGCTACCGGGACCGGTGAGCCGCCGAGGCCCGCGAACGGCATGAGCGCCAGGTGCTCGGGGCCGAAATCCGGATGGTCGAGCAAGCTCAAGAGGAAGTACGTGGAACCCCCGGAGACGCCGAGACCCTCGGTCCGCATCAGCCGCAGGACTTCTCCGGGCTGCCACTCGTCGACGAGGTTGACGGGTCGCTCCCGGAGCATCGGCGTCAGGAAGGCGTTGAGCATCCCGATGAAGTGCCCCACGGGGGCCCCGGTGATCTGGGGCGGGGCGCCCTCGGGGAACGTGAAGTCGAGCTGCCGGGTCTCGAAGCCGATGGTGCGATGCGAGTGGACGACACCCTTCGGGTCGCGCGTCGTGCCGGAGGTGAAGCCGACGAGGGCAGGTGCGTCGGGGTCGACCTTCGCCGGAGCCTCGATCGGCGGGCCCTCGAGCATCGAGGCCAAGGGCACAGCCCCCGGGGGGAGCTCAGAGCCGGCGCTTTCGCCGACGACCAGCCACCGGGCACCTGAGTCGCCGAGCAGCTGCGAGTAGAGCGAGAGGTAGTCGTTTCGGCCGAAGCGCTCGGCGGTCACCACGACGTCCGGAGCGGTCGCGCGCAGGATGTAGTCGACCTCCTTGGCGCCGTAGAAGTGCACGATGGGGACGATCACCGCGCCGAGGTAGGCGGCTGCCCAGAACGTGATCCCGGCTTCCGCCCAGTTGGGCAGCTGGAACACGACGACGTCGCCCGCACCGACCCCGGCGGACCGTAGCGACGCGGCGAGCGACCGGGCCGCCCGGTCGACGTCCGCGAAGGTGCCGGCCCACGGGCGGACCTTCGACCACACGCGGAACCCGGCGCCGGCCATGCCCTGCAGCCCGTCGGCCACCATCGCACCCAGCGATCGATCGGTCCAGAAGCCCTCGTCCACGTAGCGCTGGACCAGCTCCTCCGGCACCTTGCGCAGGCCCCACCGGTCTGCGGCCGTGCTGGGTCGCAACCCCACTGTCCCCCTCCTTTCCGCCTCTCCTCGGGCTCTGCTCGAGGCCCCTTTCCTCTTTAGTCCCTTGCGCTCTCGGGCCCCCGGGTCCTTCCTCGCAGGCGCACCCTCCTGCTTCGGGGCCCGACGCACTATGGCACGTTTTTCAGGCTGGATGCGAGGCCCGTTGGCATTTCCTGAGAATCCCATTATCGTGGAGGGCATGGCCAGGTCCGAGCCGGTGCTGAGCGCAGCGCGCACAGCGCGCGACCACGGCTTCCACCAGCTGCGCGTGGCCCGGGTAGTGCGCGAGACGGCGGACGCCTGCTCACTGGTCCTCGAGGTCCCCGAGGAGCTGCTCGAGAGCTTCGATTACCACGCCGGCCAGTTCTGCAATCTCCGGGTGTGGGTCGGCGACCAGGACCACGTCCGCTGCTACTCGATGTCGTCGGCTCCTGCGATCGACGACGAGCTGACGGTGACGGTGAAGCGGGTGCCGGGCGGGGTGGTGTCCAACTGGATCAACGATCGCCTGGCCCCCGGCGACCTGGTCGACGTGGCCCGGCCCGCCGGCTTCTTCCAGCTCACCGACACGAGCGGCGACCTCGTGGCCTTCGCTGCCGGGAGCGGGATCACACCCGTGTTCTCCTTGGTCAAGACCGCGCTCGCCACCACGAACCGAAGTGTCCGGCTCCACTACGCCAACCGCGATCGTGCGAACGTCATCTTCGACGACGAGCTCTGCGCGCTAGAGCAACGTGCCGGCGAGCGCTTGCGCGTCGTCTGCTCCTACGACACCGAGCACGGACTGCTCGGCCCCGAGACTGTGTCCGCATTCGTCGGCGACGGGTCGGTCAGAACCGCGGAGTTCTACATCTGCGGGCCCGGCGCCTACATGGAGATCGTGGAGCAGACGCTCGTCGCCATGGGCGCGGACGCATCTCGCGTTCACATCGAGCGCTTCACCCCCGCCGAGCTGCTGGTCGGGGCGCCTCCTCCGCCACCCGAGGCGCCCGGTGGCACCCTCGTCACCGTCGAGCTCGACGGGCGCACCGCCACCACCGATCACCGCCCAGGGACGACGATCCTCCAGACCGCGCGCCAGATGGGCTTGTCCCCGCCGTTCTCGTGCGAGTCCGGGAGCTGTGCCACTTGCATGGCGAAGCTGGTCGAGGGTGCCGTGTCCATGTTCGTGAACAATGCCCTGACCGAGGACGAGGTGGCCGAGGGCTGGGTGCTCACGTGCCAGTCCGTCCCCACCACGAGCTCTGTGCACGTGGTGTACGGCTTCGAGGAGTGATGAGCTTGGGGCGCGAGCGCGTCGAGGACGTCGCCGAGATAGAGCAGATGCTCGCCCGCTACGCGCTGGGAATGACCAAGGACGACATCGAGGAGGTGGCGGCGGTATTCACCCCCGACGGCTCCTACAGCGCCTTCGGCGACACCTACACCCTGGCCGACTTCCCGGCTCTGGTGGCGGCCGCGCCGAAGGGCTTGTTTCTGGTCGGCCCGCCGGTACTCGAGCTCGACGGCGACTCGGGGAGCGGCGAGCAGCCGCTTTGCTTCGTCGAGCAGACGACCCATTCCATGCGCATCGGCTACTACACCGACACGTACCGCCGCACTCCCGAGGGTTGGAGGCTGCACACGCGCGCCATGACCTTCCTGCGCAAGAGCGGAGCGCGCGACAGCGGAAGACCGCACGATCCGACACGCCCTCCACCTGCGACCTGAGCAATGGATCTGGAAGAGTTCCGCAGGGGACTCGACGACTGGCTTGACCGGAACGCAGCGGAGTTGGAGCCCGATCATGCGGCGAGCAGCCTCGACGCGCAGGTGGCGCACCTGGCCAAGGTGAAGCGCCTCGCCTACGACGCCGGCTGGATGCGATGGGGCTGGCCCGAGCGGGTCGGGGGCCTGGGCGGCTCCACGCTCCTGCGGGCCTACCTGGGGGAGGCGCTCACTGCGCGCGACCTGGTCGAGCCCGGCATCTACTCGATGACGGAGACGCTCGCACCGACCATGGTCGACTACGCCCCACCCGAGCTCGCCGCGCAGATGATCCCGAGGCTGCTTCGCGGGACCGAGACGTGGTGCCAGGGCTTCTCCGAGCCCGGGACCGGCAGCAATCTCGCCGCACTGAGCTGCCGTGCCAGGCGCGACGGGGAGGTCTGGCGGGTCACGGGTCAGAAGGTGTGGACGAGCCTGGCGCAGTACGCCCAGCGCTGCGTGCTGCTAGTGAGGACTGGGGCGCCCGATTCCTCCCATCGGGGCATCACAGCGCTCTTCGTGGACATGGACGACCCCGGTATCTCCGTCCGCCCGATCGAGACCATGCACGGGGCGCCGGAATTCTGCGAGGTCTTCTTCGACGACGTCGCGGTGCCGACCATTCGCACGCTCGGGAAAGAAGGTGAGGGGTGGTCCGTGGCCATGGACCTGCTCCCGTACGAGCGCAGCACTGCCCTGTGGCACCGGGCCGCGCACCTGCACCAGCGACTGCAGCACCTGCTCGAGGTCGCGCCGGCCGAGAAACTCGACCCGGCGGAGGTCGGCGCCACGGTGCAGCTGCTCACGGCCTTCAGGGCGAGGTCACGCGCCACCCAGCACAGGTTGGCCGGCGGCGAGCGCCTCGGGCCTGAGACGTCCATCGACAAGGTGCTGGTGGCAGAGGCCGAGCAGGCGGTCTTCGATCTCGCCGCCGCCGTGCTCGCGCAGCCGATCTTGTTCGGTGACGATCCCGAGAGCGCCCGCTGGCGCAGCGAGTTCCTCTTCTCGCGCGCCGCCACCATCTACGGGGGCAGCTCCGAGATCCAGCGCAACATCATCGCCCGTCGCCTCCTGGACCTCGGAGACGACCGCTGAGAACGCGGGTGGGCTGATGGAAGGCCCCGAGCTCGAGCTGTTCGAGCGCAGCTTGCGCCGGGCTACCGGGGCGCACGGCGGCGCAGAGCTGGACCGCGTCCTGCGCGAGTTGGGCTGGCGCGACGCACTGCTCGACGACACGGCGCTGGCAGTGTCCCTCCTCTTCGAGTGCCAGGGCGCGGCCAACACCACGTCGTCGGCGCTCGACGACGTCCTCGTGGCGATTCTCGGCGCGGAGGCGCCGGAGTGCGCCGCGGTGCTGCCCGGGTTGGACCTGTGGGATCCCCCAGGGAGCCTCGACGGAGGACATCTGTCGGTGACGGGACTCTGCACCTCTCGGATGCAGAGCGCGGCCAACGCGCTCGTCGTCGTGCCCGACGGCCGCCCGGCGCTGGTGAGCGCCTCCGAGCTGGTCGTCGCCCCGCTGGAAGGCATCGACCCCCGCTTCGGGCTTTGGAAGGTCCACGGCAACATCGACCGCCCGACCTGGAGCCCGTCGGCGAAAGGCAACTGGCCCCTTGCGGCCGCCACGGCGCAGCTGGCCCTCGGCCACGAGCTCGTGGGCGCGGCGGGCGCGATGCTCGAGCTCGCATGCGCCCATGCACGCGAGCGGGTCCAGTTCGGCCGGCCGATAGCCGCATTCCAGGCGGTGCGCCACCGCCTGGCCGAAACGCTCGTGGCAGTCGAGGCCGCGCGCGCCGTCCTTCACGCGGCATGGCTGGACCCGGTGCCGGCGACTGCCTCCATCGCCAAGGCGGTCGCGGGGCGCGCTGCGCGCACGGCGGCCACGCACTCCCAGCAGGTGCTGGCGGGCATGGGCTTCACCACCGAGCACCCGCTTCATCGTTACGTCCGGCGGGTGCTCGTGCTCGACCAGTTGTTCGGCTCGACGCGCACTCTCACACGCGTCGTGGGCGCCGAGGTGATCGCGAGCCGCACGCTGCCGGTGCCGATCGCGCTCTGAGCCCGTGGCGCGCTCCCAAGGCGGGAGCGCCGCCCGCTCCTGATGCGTCGTACCCGCCGGGTCAGCCCGTCCGGCGGGAGGCCAGCGAAGCGAGGAACTCGCGGGTGCGTTTCGAGGACGCGATCAGCTCCTCCCGGCCATCGCCGATCGGCACCACGCGCACCGAGATGTCCGTCGTGCCGGCATCCGCAAAGGCGCCGAGCCGCTTCTCGATGACGGACTCGCTTCCCGCAGCCAGGATGTCGCCGACGGTCCGGGCGTCGCCGTGCTCGAGAAGCTTCTGGTAGTTCGGCGACACCTCCGCCTCGGCCAGGATGCGGTTGGTCCGCTCCACGGCCGCCGTCACCTCGCTCTCAGCGCAGACGCACACCGGCACGCCCGCCACCACGCGCGGTGCCTGGCGTCCGGCCGCCTCGGCGGCACGCGCAAGGTTCGGCACGACGTGCGTGCCTATGGCCCGCTCGTCCGCCATCCACAAGATCGTGCCCTCCGCGCGCTCCCCGCAGAGCCGCAACATCTGCGGTCCCAGGGCGGCGATCAGTACCGGGGTTGGCACGATGTCGGTGATGTCGAGGGGATTGTGAACCCTGAAGAACTCGTTGTCCACGTCGACCGCGCCGGGGCCGCGCAAGGCCACCTGGAGCACGTCGAGGTAGGACCGCATGGTGGCGACCGGCTTCTCGTAGCGAAGCCCGAGCATCTCGTCGATGATCCAATGGTGCGAAACGCCGAGACCCAGCGCCAGGCGGCCGTCGCACACGGCCTGCACCGACAGCGCCTGCTGGGCCAGCGCGACGGGGTGCCGGGGCTGTACGGGTACCACCGCCGTGCCGATCTCGATGCGCGACGTGGCGGTGCCGACCACGGCCGCAGCGGTGAGAGCGTCGAAGTCGTCGGGGATCTGCGGGATCCACACCGAGTCGAGGCCGGCTTCCTCCGCCCAGCGCGCGTCCGCTCGCAGCCGGTCCACCTTCGTGCGGTACCGGCCTCGCTCGGGGCCGACCATCAAGCCGATGCGCATGCGGCTAGCTCCTTCCCGTTGCGCCGACCACCGTGTACCACTGACACCATCAGCGCAGACGCCAGCGCGGGCGATCGGCCTTGAAGGTTCCCTGGCCCTTTTCCATGTTCTCGTACTGCGTCCCGAGGCTGACCAAGGTCGACACCTGGGCCAGCGCCGCGCTGCGCGACAGCTCGTGGGCCATCCAGATGGCTCTGAGCGTCCCCTGCACGGCGAGCACCGGAGCGGAGGCAATGGCCTCTGCCACCCAGAGCGCCTTCTCCATGAGCTCCCCCGCGGGGACGACCTCCGACACGAGACCGAGCTGGTATGCGCGTGCAGCGGATAACCGTTCGTGCGCACCGAGCAGGGCTACTCGCAACGTCTCCCCTAAGGGCAGCTTCTGGAGCAGGTGGGTGGCCTCGAAACCAGTCACCATCCCGTAGGTCACGTGCGGATCGAAGAACGTCGCGTGCTCCGCGGCGATGATGATGTCGGCCTCACCCAGCATGTAGAGCGCACCTCCGCACGCCATCCCGTTGACGGCGGCCACCACCGGCTTCCAGAGGTCGTTGGCCTTGGGGTTGAGGTCCGATCCGGGGTCGTTGTACATGAAGGGGGTCGACACCCGACCGGCCTTGGACTTCTTGTCCTTGGCCCTGGGCAGGTATGTCTCCTCTATCGACTCGATCCTGTCGATCCCGGTCGAGAACGCTTTCTCACCCGCTCCGGTGAGCACGACGGCACGCACACCTTCGTTGGTACGCAAGGACCGCCAAAGCTCGCGCATCTCGTCCTGCATCTGCTGGTTGAAGGCGTTGAGAACCTCCGGGCGGTTGAGGGTCACGACTGCAACGCCTTCGCGTTCCTCGTACAGAAGCGTCTCGAAGTTGCCCACCAGGCAACGCCTCCTCCACGTGTGCTGCCCGCTCTTCTAGCACCGAGCCGACGAATCCTACCGACTCGGGACCGACTCGCGACCGGCTCGGGTCAGCCGAACTCCATCTGACCGGTCGTCATCGCGCCGATGACACCCCCGTCCACCAACAGATCGGTGCCGGTCACGAACGAGGCCATCGGGCCGAGGAGGAAGTCGGCGGCAGCGGCGATGTCGTCGGGCGTGCCGAGCCGGGCCGTGCCCGATGCGTCGACCATCGCCCGCATGAACGAGCCGGCGGGCCCGCCGAGCTCGGCCTGACCCATGGGGGTGGAGATCACACCTGGGCTTATCGAGTTGACCCGGGCACCGCGCCGGCCCCACTCGACGCTCGCCGCCCTGACCCGGAGCTGGTTGGCCCGCTTGGCGTACGAGTAGGCAAGCCCGCTGTCGGGATGCCGGGCGAGGTCGAGGCACGCGAGGCCCGACAGCTCCCGGGCCGGCGTGACTGCGAGCTGTCGCTCCTCCTCGGCGTCGACGTTCGGGGCCATGTGGCCCGCCATGGAGGCGATGACCACGCCGGCGCCACCAGGTGCGATCACCTTGGCGAATTCCTCGAGCACGTACGCGACCCCGAGCAAGTCGACCCTGATGACCGCTTCCGAGGTGGCCTGGACGGGGGACAATCCTGCAGTGTGCACCAGGTGTCGGACGGGCCCCGATTCCTGGGCGGTCGCCGCCAGGCGGGCGACCGATTCGGCGTCGGATACGTCGAGTTGCGAGGTCTGCACGTGGTGGCCGTCCCCGGCCAGGGCGGAGGCAAACGTGTCGAGCGCGTCCTCGTCATAGTCGGCGAGGAGCAGCGACCGGCCCGATCCCAGTCGCCGGGCGATCGCCTGCCCCATGCCCCCCACACCGATCACCACGAGCACGTCGCGCACCATCGCCATCCGCCCGTCGGTGCTCAGCTTCGAAGCTCGCGCTTGAGGACCTTGCCCGACGGATTTCGCGGCAGCGCGTCGAGGAAGGTGATCTCCTTGGGGACCTTGAAGCGCGCTAGCCGGACGCGGCAGTGCTCCAGGAGCTCGTCCGCCGTCGCGGGCGCGTCCTCGCGCAAGACGACGAAGGCGACTGGCACCTCACCCCATCGGTCATCACGACGTCCCACCGCGGCGGCCTCGAGCACCGATTCGTGCTCGTAGAGCACACGCTCTACCTCTGAGCCCGCGATGTTCTCACCGCCCGAGACGATCATGTCCTTGAGCCGATCGACGATGAACAGATAGCCGTCGTCGTCGCGGATACCGATGTCCCCGGTGTGGAACCAGCCCCCGGCGAATGCGGCGGCGGTCGCTTCGGGGTCCCGCCAGTAACCCTTGAAGACCTTCGGGCCACGCATGACGATCTCGCCGCGCTCCCCCGCGGGCAACGACCTTCCCTGCTCGTCCCAGATTTCGAGCTGGAGGTAGAGGCAGGGACGGCCGACGCTGCCCAGCTTGCTCACGATGCTCTGGCGGTCGAGAAAGGTGTCACCGGAGACCGTCTCGGTGAGTCCGTATGCGTCGGCGAACCACGCAGAGGGAAAGGTGCGCTGGAGCCGCTCGACGAGCGGGATGGGCATCTTCTCGCCGCCGTTGATCACGACCCGCACCGACGACAGATCGCGCTTGTCGATTTCGGGCAACGACATGATGGAGTTGACCATGGCGGGTGCCAGCCACACCGTCGTCACCCGCGATCGCTCGAGCTCGTCTACGACGCTCGGCGCATCGAACGAGCGGTGGATGATGGTGGTGGCACCCGCTGCGATCAGCGTCGTGGTCGTGAGGTCGAGCGCGCCCACGTGGTACAGGGGACCGCAGGCGAGCCCGACATCGGCGGTGGTGAACCCGAACTCGATGATGTGCGCGAGGTTCTTCCAGGCCAGGTTGGCATGCGTGATCATCACACCCTTGGGTCGACCCGTGGTCCCCGACGTGTACATCAGGCGATGGACGTGGTCCGCCGCCGCCGGGACCGAGGCGACCCTGCTCGGGATCGCACGCAGTTCGGCGAGTGTCGTCCATCCCTCCGGAGCACTCGACGATATGCGTGCGCGCACGAAGCCGGCTTCCATGCCCTTCGTTGCCTCGCCGGCAAGATCGACGAGCGACTCGTCGCACACGAGAACCTGCGCGCCCGAGTGCTCGAGGATGTACCGGACCTCCGGTGCGGCGAGCCGCCAGTTGATCGGCATCGCAGCTGCGCCGAGGTAGTTGGCAGCGAAGACTGTCTCGAGTAATTCGGGGCAATTGTAAGAAAGGAGTGCCACGACATCGCCGCGACCGACGCCGCTCTCGGCGAGTCCTCCAGCCAGGGCGCGGGCGCGCCTCTCCATGTCCCCGTAGGAGATCGACTCGCCCTCGAACACCGTCATCGCCTTGTCGGGTGTACGCGTCGCGTGGTGGGCGAGCACTGCGAACCAGTTCATGTCGACCTGCATGTGTTGTCGGAGCTCCACTATCTGTTCCTCGACCTCGACTTCTCGGATAGACGCTAGCGTTCTACCGATGCCACCGGCGGAGACGACCGGCGATTCCCGGCGCAGAGCCAACTGGGAGAAGCGTCGGCAAGCGATCGTCGACGCCTCCGCACGCGTTTTCGCACGGCGCGGTTACCACGCGACGGGAATCACGGAGCTCTGCACCGCGAACGGCCTCGGCAAGGGGGCGCTTTACCACTACATCGGCTCCAAGGAGGAGCTCCTCGCAGCCATTCACGACCGCGTGATGGACGAGGTCACGCTCGGTGCAGATCGAGTTGCTGAGGCAGGGGGCTCGCCTTCGCAGCAGCTGGCGTTGCTCGGCGAAGAGCTGCTGGACGTGATCCACCGCTACCCGGACCACGTGTGGGTCTTCCTGCACGAGTTCCCCGCTCTCACCGGCGAACGCGCCGAGCAGTTCCGCAAGCGGCGCCGCAAGTACGAGCAACAGGTCGAGGCCGTCCTCCAGGCCGGCGTCGACTCGGGCGAGTTTCGTGAGCTCGAGCCGAGGCTGACCGCGTTGGCTTGGCTCGGGATGCACAACTACACGTACCTGTGGCTGAAGCCGGGGGGAGCGCTTACTGCGCGGGACGTGGCCAAGCCGTTCGCCGAGATCTTCATGCGAGGGATCGCCGATCCCACCTCGCTGGGGCAATAGCCGGGCCAGGGATCAAGGGGCCGAGTACCCACCGTCCACGACGACGACGGAACCGGTCGTCCAACGCGACGAGTCGCCGGCGAGATAGGAGTACGCGCCCACGAGATCCGTGGCCGATCCGAGCCCGAGGGGATGTCGAGCGGCGATGGCGTCGAGCGCGTCCTGCGGGACGTCGGCGTGAATAGCAGAAAGAAACGTCCCCGGGCACACGCAGTTGACGCGGATCCCGTCGCGCGCGTACTCGACGGCAGCCACTTTGGTGAGCTGGATCACGGCTGCCTTTGTTGCGCAGTAAGGAGCAGCATGAGACCACGCCGTCAGGCCCGCGACCGACGCCGTAAGGACGATCGAGCCCGATCGTTGGGGGCGCATGACTGCCACTGCGGCACGGATGCCGTTCACGGCCCCGAGGAGGTTGACCCGGAACGCGTGATCCCAATCCTCGGTAGCCAGGTTGTGGATGCGACCGTTGGGCGACAGCACACCGGCGTTGCTGATGAGAACGTCGAGGCGGCCCAAGCGCTCGGACGCCAGGTTGACCACCGCCTCCACGGCTGCGAGGTCGCTCACGTCCGCGAGCAGAGTCTCGACCGCCCCGTGGTCCGCGGGGAGGCCGGCGATCGTCGCATCGAGAGAGGACGCACTGACGTCGCTCAGCACGAGATCGGTATCCGGCTCGCTCGCGAGCTGTCGCGAAATTGCGGCACCGAGGGCGCCGCCCGCGCCCGTGATCGCGACCACCCGTCGCGCCGGCGTCATGCCGGCAGGGACCCTGCGGTGGGACCGGATCCAGCGCGAGGACCCTGGACTTGGCGGCGATCGGCCATCGAAACTTCCTCCGTTGTACCGATCAGTACAATATACGCTTCGTGACTGCCGACCCATCCTCTCCGTCCGCCTTCTCGAGGGCCGACCTCGTGGAGATGCAGCGCCGCATGCTGCTGATCCGCGGTTTCGAGGAGCGCGTGGCGGAGTTGTACCGCGACGGCGAGATCCCCGGCTTCGTGCACCTCTCGATCGGACAGGAGGCGGCGGCGGTCGGCGCGTGCTGGCCTCTGCGCCCGGCGGACGTGATCACCTCGACGCACCGCGGCCACGGCCACTGCTTGGCCAAAGGTCTGGACCCGCTGGGAATGTTCGCCGAGCTGATGGCCAAGGATCAGGGCACCAATCGCGGCCGCGGAGGCTCGATGCACATCGCCGACCCGAAGATCGGGATCTTCGGCGCGAACGGGATCGTGGCGGCGGGCCTGCCGATCGCCGTGGGAGCTGCCACGGCAGCGCAGCTCCGGGCCGACGGCAGCGTGGCGGTGGCGTTCTTCGGCGACGGTGCGCCGGCGCAGGGCGCGTTCCACGAGGCACTGAACCTCGCCGCGGTTTGGCAGCTGCCGGTGGTCTTCTTCTGCGAGAACAACGGCTATGCCGAGTTCTCGCCGGCGTCGACCCAGCATGCGGCTTCGCTCGAGCGCCGGGCCGCCGGATACGGCATCGACTATCTATCGGTCGACGGTAACGACGTCGCTGCGACCGCAGCCGCGACGCAGGACGTGGTCCTCGCCGCGCGCGCCGGACGAGGTCCTGCAGTCGTCGAGGCCGCGACCTACCGCTGGCACGGCCACTACGAAGGCGACCCGGAGCGCTACCGATCCGCAGACGAGGTCCAAGCATCTCGAGCGCATGACCCCCTGCAAGTGCACGAGGCCCTGCTGCGAGGCGCCGGCGTGGGAGACGACGAGATGAAGGCCCTCGAGGCCTCGGTCGCGGACGAGCTCGACGCAGCGGTCGAGACTGCCCGGCGGCAAGCGAGCCCGGACACCGCCACGTTGACCGACTTCGTCGTGCGTGCCAGGCCGGCCCGGCCGGAGCCGTCACCTCCTCGTGAAGACGCGCCGCTGTTCCGCACCATGGACGCCATCCACTCGGCACTCGAGATCGAGCTGGCCGAGGACGACCGTGTGTTCGTCGCAGGCATCGACGTCGGGGCAGGGGGCAACGTCTTCGGGCTCACACGGGGACTCGCGGACCAGTTCGGCGCGCGCGTGCGCGACACCCCGATCTCGGAGACCGCGATCGTCGGCCTCGGTGTGGGTGCGGCGATGGCCGGGATGCGTCCGGTGGTCGAGCTGATGTACCTGGACTTCCTGGGCGTCTGCTTCGACCAGCTGCTCAACCAGGCGGCGAAGCTTCCGTACATGACAGGCGGCACCGCCGAGATGGCGCTGACCGTGCGGACCCAGTTCGGCGCCGGACGCTCCTCGGGGAGCCAGCACTCGCAGAGCCTCGAGGCTCTCCTCGCGCACATACCAGGCCTGACCGTGGTGATGCCGTCGACGCCGGCCGACACCTACGGCCTCCTCCGTGCCGCGATCGAGGACCCCAACCCGGTGGTATTCGTCGAGAACAGGCTGCTCTACGGAATGAAGGGACCACAGCCGCCGCCCGACCACATCCTTCCGATAGGCAGGTCCGCCGTGGTACGTCCCGGGTCCGACGCCACCGTCGTGTCCATCTCGCGAATGGTCCACGAGGCGATCGCCGCGGCCGAGCTCGTGGGCGACGAGGGCATCTCGGTCGAGGTGATCGATCTCAGGACCGTGGCTCCGCTGGACTTCGCGCCCGTCCTCGACTCGGTGCACAAGACCAACCGGCTGCTCATCGCCCACGAGGCCGTGGTCCCCTTCGGTATCGGCGCGGAGCTCGCCGCGGTCGTCGCCCGTGAGGGCTTCTGGGATCTCGACGCTCCAATCGAGCGAGTCGGCGCTGCCTTCACTCCGCCTCCGTACGCACCGGACCTCGAGCGAGCCTGGCTGCCCGACCGCTACGACATCGCCGATGCGCTACGCCGCCTGGTCGCCGTGTAGTCGGCGGTCAGCAGCCCAAGGCCCTGGCAACGACCAGGTGCTGGATCTCGTTCGTGCCTTCACCGATCTCGAGCACCTTGGAGTCGCAGTAGAAACGCGCGACCGGCGTGTCGAGCATGTACCCGAGACCACCGTGGATCTGCACCGCCTCCGATGCCGCCCACGTCGCCACGCGGCTGGCCTTCAGCTTGGCCATCGCCGCCTCCTTCTGGAACGGCTGGCCGGAATCGCGCAAGTACGCCGCGCGGTACGTCAGCCAGCGCGCCGCTTCGAGCTCCGTGGCGATGTCGGCCAGCTTGAACTGCACGGCCTGGAATTTCGAGATGGGCTTCCCGAACTGCACCCGTTGGCACGCGTAGTCAGTCGCCATGTCGAGCACGGCCTGTGTCAGGCTGAGCGACAGGGCAGCTATGGAGATGCGTCCGACCTCGAGGGTGCGTAGGAACTGGTTGAGCCCCAGGTTCGGGTCTCCGACGAGGTGATCGTCCGGCACCCAGACGTCGTCGAAATACAGCTCGCGTGTGTCAAGGCCTCGCCAGCCGATACCTCGCATCTTCGGTCCCATCGTGAAGCCGGGCGTGTCCTTCTCCACGACGAAGCTCGCGAACCTCGGCTCCCCGTCCTCGTCGGGTCCCACCCTGGCCAGCAGCGTCACCCCGAACGACATGTCGGTCCCCGCGTTGGAGATGAACGACTTACGGCCGCTGATGAGCCAGCCGTGGTCACGCCGCTCGGCGCGCGTGCTGATCCCACGCGCGTCGGAGCCGGCGTCGGGCTCGGTCAGGCCGAAGGCTCCAAGGGACCTTCCTTCGGCCAGCGGTCGCAGCCAGCGTTCGCGCTGGGCGTCGGTGCCGAACAGATAGAGCGGCAGCGAGCCGATCGTGACGTGAGCCTGCCAGGCCGCCGCCACCGACTGGTCGGCCAGCCCGATCTGCTCCATCGCCGCCACGAATCCGGTCGTGGACATGCCGATCCCGCCCCACTCCTCGGGGACGAGCATCCCGAGCAACCCGAGCTCGCCCATCTCGCGCAGCAGGTCCGTCGGACAGCGCGCCTCGTCCCAGGCGAGCGGGGCGCGCCGGGCGATCTCGTTGCGTGCGAAATCGCGGCAAAGCCCGGCGAGTTCGCGCTCGGCCTCGGAGAGCGAGAAGTCCATGGTGCCGATGCTATTGGAACGAGCGGTCCAAGCTCCTGACAGCGACAGCGCCCTGGGACCCACCGGACACGAGCGCAGGGTCAGCCGTGGCCGCCGTCACTCGTCGCCGGTCGGGGCTCCGTCCCCCGTGCGGACCGCGGTCTGGACCATCGCGATGACCCAGCAGATCGCCTGGATCGCCTGCGGCGCATCGAGTTGCCACTCGCGTACCAGACGCTCGTACGCCCCCACGCTCCAGAGGAGGTCGAGCACGGCGGCAGCCATCGTCCGGTCCTGTTCCGACCAGCCCACGGCCTCGTGCTCCACCGCCTCGAGCAGCGCAGTGTGCTGGCGCCGGTTCGCCCGCGACAGCGTCGGGTCGAGTGGCGGGCGGGGCTCCAAGGGGAACGATGCCACGTGCCGGAAGATCCGGGACGCGATCGTGGCCACGTCTTCGAGGCTCATGTCCTCGAGGTCTATTCCGGCCTCCTCTTCGAGCTGCCGGAGCACCGCGTCGCGAAGCCCTCGCTCGTTGACAAAGTGGCGGTAGACGGTCCGCTCGTTGACGCCGGCCCGTTCGGCGACGGCCCGGATCGTGAGGGCGCCCCAGTCGCGCACGTGCGAAGCGTGCAGGAGGCCGGAACCTGCCTCCACGATCCTGCGACGGGTCTCGGCCGCCTTCTCCTGACGAAGCGTGTTGTCGTACGACCGACGCCCGGGTCGGCTGTCGGTTACCTCTGCCGTCTGGGATGCACTCTCGGCACTCACCTGACGACGACGGGCAGCCTCTCCCAGCCCCGCACGGTGGAGGTGGGAGAGAGACTTGCCTCGGACAGGTCGACGTCCCACTCGGGAAAGCGACTCAGGAGCTCGTCGAGCACGATGCGCCCCTCGAGCCTGGCGAGTGCCGCCCCGAGACACAAGTGGATCCCCTGGCCGAAGGTGAGGATCTGCCCGATGTCGCGGTGGATGTCGAACAGATCTCCGTCAGGGTGGCGCCGGTCGTCGCGGTTCGCCGACCCGAGCAGGAAGATCATGACGCTGCCCTCTCGGAGCTCGTGGCCCAGCACCTCGACGTCGCGCGCCACGTAGCGCGCGGTGTGGTGAGCGGGGGGCTCGTAACGCAGGATCTCCTCGATGGTGTTGGGGATCAGGGACCGGTCCTCTGTCACCTGGCGCCTCTGGTCCGGGTGCTCGGCCAGAACCTTGGCCGTCCACCCGACGAGGCGGTTGGTGGTCTCGTTCCCGGCGCCCGAGATGACCTCGAGGTAGGTGAGGAGCTCCTGGCGCTCGAGTCGGCGCGTCCTACCCGTCTCGTCGACGAATTCGGCTTGGACGAGATCGGTCATCAGGTCATCCGAAGGGTGCTCTGTGCGCCAGTCGACGAAGTCGGCGAACACCTCTCCGCTGATGAGGCGCTCCGATGAGACCTTCATCGGCTTACCTGCCTCTGTACGGAGATTGGCGTCGGCATGGTCACGGAACGCTTCCTGGTCGGTCTCGGGGATCCCGAGGAGCATGCTGATCGTCTTCATCGGGACCTGTGCACCGAGGTTGGCGATGATGTCGAAACGGTCTGTGCCCACGAGAGGATCGAGGCACTGCACGCAGAACTCCCGCACCTTGCCCTCCAGCTCGGCAACGCGCCGGGGGGAGAACACACGGGACACGAGCCGGCGGTGGATGGTGTGGGCGGGCGGGTCCTCGAAGATGAACACACCGGGTGGCAGCTCCACGTTCGCCCGGATGAGCTCGAGGATCGCGCTGCGTCCGGAAATGAAGGTGGAGGCGTCGCGGAGCCCGCTTTCGACATCCTCCCAGCGGCTCACCGCGTAGAAATCGAGCGGTTCGTTGTAGTAGAGGGGAGCCTCCTCCCGCATCCGTCGGTAGACGGGGTAAGGGTCGGCGACGATGGCCACGTCGTAAGGGTCGTAATAGACGTCGCTCCTGCCGGTGCTCGTGCTCAGGCCCGTGCTCTCCACCCCGGCCACCTCCCCGAAAATCGTGCCAGGAGCATGACGCCAAAGTTTGGGCCGGTCAAGGCAATGGCGCCCGCTATCAGCTGCCGGGGCGCAGGTGCTCCATGAACGCCCGTGACCAGGCGAGCAGGTCGGGGGGCAGGTAGTAGCCGGTCTCGTCGTTGATGGTGGACCAGTGAGAGGCCACGTCCTCGATGGTGGGTGCCGCCCCGGGGTGGACGTATCCCTCAGTCGAGGCGATGAAGATGCGGGCGAAGCGCCCGGCGCCGGCCGCGTAGATCTCGCCGCTCACGGGGCAGTCCTCGTGCGCCAGGAACGCGGCCATCGGGGCCACGAGCTCCGGCGCCATCTGGGTGGCCAGTGTCGCGTGGGTGTCCGACTCGTCGTTTCGGTGGCCGGCCATTCGGGTGAACGCTGCAGGCGCGATGCAGTTGGCCTTGATGCCGTGGTGAGCGCCTGCGATCGTGAGGCTGCGGGTGAGCCCGATGACGGCGGCCTTGGCGGTGGCGTACGAGGTGTTGTCCGGTAGTCCGAAGATGCCCGTGGAGGTCGTCATGACGATCCGGCCGTATGCCTGATCGACCATGTGCGGCCAGGCGGCTCGGGTCGTGTTGAACGAACCGAAGACGTGCACTGCGAGATGCCGCTCCAGATTGTCGGAGTCGAGCTCGGGGAAGCCTGCCCAGCGCATGATGCCGGCGTTGTTGATCAGGATGTCGATCCGTCCGAAGCTCTCGATCGCGGCCTCGACGAGAGCCTTCGCTCCGTCGACCTTTGCCACGTCGCTGCCGTCGGAGACGGCCTTCCCGCCGCAGGCGGCGATCTCGTCCGCGACCGTCGAGGCCGGGAGATCGTCCGTCCCGTCCCCTTCCATGGAACCACCCAGGTCGTTTACGACGACGCTGGCCCCGCGCTCGGCAAGGAGCATCGCATAGGCCCGGCCGATACCGCGCCCGGCCCCGGTCACTACGGCGACGCGCCCGTCGAACGAGAGCAGCTTCACCTAGGTGGTGCCTTCGGGCGCTGGTGCTGTCAGGCAGCTACCGGGGCCTCGAAGCCCAGGAGCCCACCCAATGTGCCGCCGAGTATGGCAGCCCGCTCCTTCGCCGGAACGTCGGCGAACTGTGTCGCGATGAGCTCCCGGCTGCCGCGGAACGTCCCTTCGGCGTGCGGATAGTCGTTGCCCCACACGATGGTCGACACCCCTGTGATGTGCCGGCAGGCGAGGGCCACCGGATCGTCCTGGAACTGGACGTGGAACTGCCGCTTCACGTACTCGCTCGGCATCAGCGGGTAGAGCCACTTCTCGTTCAGCCGGAACAGCTGAGCCATGTTGGGCTGGTCGTTGGGCGGGCGAGTCTCGTCCCACGTCCCGATCCACCAGTCGGGATCCTGGCCGATGCCTGTGACCCAGCACTTGTCCATCCCGCCGACCAACGACGCCAGCCAGTGGGCGTTGAACTCGATCAACGAGAAGTGGAGGTCGGGGTAGCGCTCGGCGACGCCGCCGCCGACCAACTCGCACATGAGCTTCCCAGGGACGAGCCCGGCGTACACGGACTGGATGATCATGCGCTTCGACGCCGACGCCCCCGTCATCGGCTGGTTGACCTGCGCCGCCGACTCCATGACCACCTTGAGCGTGGAGGAGGCCGGGTCGTCGACCTTCACGCCGCCGGTCTGCGTGTGGAAGAACGCCTGCAAACCGTTGCCCTGCAGCGCCGCCCACACCGGGTCGAAGTCTCGCAAGTAGTACGGCTTCGGCGGCGTCGCCGGCAGGAGAACGGCGCGAAAGCCAGCGGCGGCGACACGCTCGATCTCGGCGACGGCCTCCTCGATGTCGGTGATCGGAACGGGAGCGGTGGTCGCCAGACGCGAGAAGTACGGCGTGAACCGTTCGATGACATAGTCCGTGTAGACCCGAGCGTGGGCCATAGAGAGCTCGTGGTCGTCGGAGTAGAGCCCGAACAGCGACAGGTTCGGGTGCAGCACCTGGGCGTCGACCCCGTCGAGGGCCATGTCCTCGAGGATCATCTCCGGGTCCCCTTCCGGCATCCGCCCACCGGTCTGGCGGTACCGAGAGATAGTCCAGCCCTCGAACCCGGGAGTGTGCAGTCGCCGGAAGACCCGGGCGCCTCCCTCGACGAGGGGCTCGATCTCGAAGTCCTCTTCCCACACGGCCCGCTCGCGCAGGTGCTTCGGGAGGCGGGTGCGGAAGAGGTCGGTGGGCTCGAGGAGGTGCCCGTCGCCCGAGACCACGAAGTCCTCTTTGATCATGGTGCGCCCTCCCTCGGAGGCGGAAACGTGCTTCGCGATCTACGCGAACCCCTCTCTCAAGCCTAGGCCAACCGGTCGGTACATGCAACGCCAAGCGCATTTGTACCGACCGGTTAGTGTACTTTCCCGCCAAGAACGCACTCCGTGCGAAAAGCGAGGGCAGAACGCACTCCGGGAGGGAGGAAGTCGCGCCATGGCGGTCGTGGACCGGAAGCGGTCGGCATTACCGGTGCCCTACGCGATGGACCCGGCCCTCCCGGACCGGGTTCCGAAGGAGCGCTACTTCGACCCCGACTTCTACCGACTGGAGGTCGAGCGGCTGTGGCCGCGGGTCTGGCAGATGGCGTGCAGGCTCGAGGAGATCCCGCGACCGCACGACTTCGTCGAGTACGAGTTCCTCGATCAGTCCGTCGTCGTGCTCCGAACCGACGACATGGGAGTGAGGGCGTTCGAAAACACGTGCCGCCATCGTGGCGTGCGATTCGTGAAGGGTAGAGGGACGTGCGAGAACGGGTTCACCTGCCCGTTCCACGGATGGTGCTACGGCCTCGACGGCACCAACGCCGGCATCCCGCGTCGCAAGTCCTTCGCCGCGCACAACGTCGAGGTGGGCGACGTCGACCTCGTGCCGGTGCGGTGCGAGGTGTGGGGTGGGTGCTCGTGGATCAACTTCGACGACGACGCGCCACCCGTGAGAGAGTGCATGGAGCCGGCCGCCACCATCCTCGACGCGTGGAAGGTGGAGTCGCTGCGCGCGGAGAAGTGGTACGCAGCCCGTCTCCCGGTGAACTGGAAGCTCGCGATCGAGGCATTCGTCGAGATGTACCACGTGGTGGTGACGCACCCTCAGCTCGACATCCCCGGCATGCGGTACTCACTGCCCCCCGGTGCGCCTTTCGACCCGCGTGCCTTCATTGATGCGGAGATCGAATACCTGCGAGCGATGAGCGATGGCATGGACGGAATGGTCCACTCGAACGATGTGCGCGTCGCGGAGGGTTTGCGCGATATGGAGCTGCCTGCCGAGCCGCAGCTCGCGATCTCGACGTGGAACCGCGCGCTCAACGACGCTGTAATGCGCTGGCACCGGGAACGACGCGCTGACATTCCGGACATCAACGAGCTCGACGAGCATGGGTTCAACGAGACGTTCTATCAGTGCTTCCCGCACTACTTCGTGTTGCCGATGTACAGCAGCGCCTCCTCTTACCGTTTTCGGCCGTTGGGACCGGAGGAGACCCTCATGGAGATCTGGTCGCTCGCTCGGTTCGGAGAGGGCGAGGAGCCGGTGACACCTCCGCCGCCCGACGTGTGGGAGTGCGACGACCCACGATGGCCGCCGATCCCAGCGCAGGACTTCGCCAACCTCCCGAGGCAGCAGAAGGGCCTGCACGCGAAGGGCTTCGAGTACATGCGCCTCAACGAGCGGCTCGAGGGCCACATCTCCAACCTCCAGCGGACGGTCGACGGCTACCTCGCCGGCCTTCCCTACGAGCGTCTTCTCCCGGCTCTGCGGTCGGTCAACGTGGCGCCGTTCGACAAGTCGATCCTCGATCTGGGCTTCTGAGCGCGAGGAGCCGTGCAAGGCCAGAAGGTGCTGTTTGTCGGCGGGCAAGGGCCGGTGAGCGCTCCTGCCCTGCGGTTGCTCACTAGCGACAACGACGTGTCCGCCATGGCTCGATTCTCGAAGCCAGGGTCGAAGGAGAGGCTGGAGTCGAGCGGCGTCGCGTGCATCCGGCACGACCTGTTCGAACCGTTCGACGATCTCCCCGACGACTTCGACTACGTGTTCCACAGCGCGCTCCCGCTGACCAAGAACGCCACGGGCCGATCCGACGTTCCATCGAGAGATCGATGGCCGAGCTCGTTCGACGCTTACGCCGACGCAACCGGGCGGCTGATGGCGCACTGCCGATCAGCCAAAGGCTTCCTCTTCGCGTCCACCATCTCGGTGTACGACCCGCCTGGTGGCAAGATGCCGGTCACCGAGTCACATTCGTTCGGCATTCACACTACGAGTGCGTACTCCTTCACCAAGGTCGCGAACGAGGCAGTCGTCAGCTACCTGTCGCGCAGCCTCGACATCCAGGCGACCATCATCCGCGTAGGTAGCGCGTCGGGAGTGGACGGCGGTCCGGTGCGAGATCGTCTCGACCGAATCGTCCAGGGAAGGCCGATCCGGCTCCATCCCGATGCTCCCACGTACACGCGGCCGATCTTCGAGCCGGATTGCGCCCGACTGGGCGTGGCCGCGCTGGAGGCCGGCCGGGTGCCTCCGTTGGCGGTGAATTGGTGCGGAGACGATGTCGTGACCGTCGAGGAGTACTGCATGTACATGGGGGAGCTGATCGGTAAGGAGCCGACCTTCGAGTACACCAACGCGGCATGGTGCTCACTGGTGGCCGACACCACCTTCATGCACGAGGTGCTCGGGCATTGCGAGGTCACCTGGCGCGAGGGCTGCCGGATGCTCGTCGCGCAGTGTTACCCGGAGCTCGTGGCGTAGGCGTCCATGCCTAAGCTGCATCGGCGCGACCGGAAGGAGCAGACGCGGTGACCAAGAGGTGGAAGCAACGCCCGGTGGGGTCGACTTGGGGCGATTGGGGTGAGGACGACGAGCTCGGCCGCATCAATCTGCTCACCCCCGAGAAGGTTCTCCAAGGGGTACGGGAGGTGGAGGCCGGCATCACGTTCTGTCTCAGCCTGCCGCTCGACTATCCGGGTGGCACGGCCCTGAACCAGCGTCGCTTTCCTCCGGTCCTCGCGCCGACCGAGGACATGGAAGGCAACCTGGACATCTTCTACAACGTCCATCAGAGCCAGATGGAGAAGTGGGGGCACCCCAAGTACATCGACGTCTGGAACGACGACAAGGTGACGCTCTTCCTCCAGTACTCGACGCAGTGGGACTCTTTCGCCCACGCCGGCGCCGAGTTCGACGCCGACGAAGACGGGATCGAGGAGGCCGTCTATTACAACGGGTACAGAGCGGGCGTCGACCTGGTGGGACCGAAGGAGGACGCAGCCGGCGACGGCAGCAAGCATCTCTGCTTCGCCCACCATCTCGGCCTGGAGCACATGGCCTTCCACGGTGTGCAGGGGCGAGGGGTCCTCATCGACCTGGCCCACCACCTGGGCCACGATTGGCGCGGCGTCGATCGCAAGACGCTCGAGGAGATCATGGCGGCCGACGACGTCGTCATCGAGCCTGGCGACATGGTCCTGCTCCACACCGGCTTCGCCACCAAGATCCTCGAGTGGGACCACAACCCCGATCCCAAGCAGCTCTTCACGACGTGCACGTACCTCGACGCTCGCGACGAGTCATTGCTGCAGTGGATCACCGAGTCGCAGATCGCCGCGCTGGTAGCGGACAACTACGCGGTCGAGGGACTGGTTGGGAGGGACCGCGACGAGAGCCGGCATTCACTCCTCCCCATCCACCACCTCTGCCTCTTCAAGCTCGGCGTGCCGCTGGGAGAGCTGTGGTACCTGCACGAGTTGGCAGCGTGGCTGCGCGAGCACGGGCGCAGCCGGTTTCTCCTTACCGCTCCCCCGCTGCGGCTGCCTGGCGTGGTGGGCTCACCGGCGACGCCGATCGCGACAGTCTGAACGCCTTGTAGTCAGTATCGCGGACCCTGGCTATCTCCTTGAAGAGCTTCGGCCGTCCGCCGGAGTTCAAGAGGTACCGGCGAGGCTTTCCGGGGATGTTGGTGCCGAAGTAGTAGCTCTTCTCAGTGAACGAAGAGAAAGCCACGTTGCGTTCGATCATCTCGCACCACCGCTCCTCGGCTTCGAGTGTCACCTCGATCACGTCGTAGTCATGATCACGAAGGTAGACGAGCGTCTCGGTCACGAAGTCGACCTGGTCGCCGTTGTACCGCGGGTTGTTGCCAGCGGCAGCGTGGGGCCCGCCGGGGAAGAAGAGATTCGGGAAGTTGGTGGTCTGCACGCCGAGGAACGTCGTTGGGCCGTCGGACCAGTGGTCGGTCAAGGCAAGGCCATCACGGCCACGGATGCCCATGCGTAGCAACGCCCCGGTGCCGAAGTCGAAACCGGTCGCCCACACGATGACGTCGAAGTCCCGCTCACCATCGGTCGTTTGGATCCCGCGCTCGGTAACGCGGACTATCGGCGTCTCGATGAGGTCAACTAGCGAGACGTTCGGCTTGTTGAACGTCTCGTAGTAGCCGGTGACGAACGGAGGCCGCTTCTCCCCGAAACGGTGGTCCTTCGGGATGAGCTTCTCCACCATCTCGGGGTCCTCGACGATGCTCCTGACCTTGCCGGCCACGAACTCGCACCACTCGGCGTTGGCCGCCTCGTTGAACAGCAGGTCGGTGTAGTTGCTGGTGAGCTTCGTGAAACCGGGGCTGTTCCACATCTTCTCGAAGAACGCACTCCGTTGTTCTGGCGAGTCGTCGAAGGCGGCGCGATCGTGCGGTTGGTGGAGGAACCCGTGCACCGACGTGTTGAGCACATCTCGGATCGATTCGAAGTCAGCCCGCAGCTGCACCTGCTCGCCCGGCGTGATCGGCACGTTGTTGAGCGGCGTGCACCAGTTGGGGGTGCGCTGGTACACCGTCAGCGATGCGACCTGGTCCGCGACGGCGGGGACGATTTGGACCCCGCTGGACCCAGTGCCGATGACCGCAACGCGTTTGCCGGCGAAGTCGACAGGTGACTGCGGCCACAGACCGGTGTGGTACGACTCGCCGTCGAATTCCGCGAGCCCGGGCACGTCTGGGAAGTACGGCACCGAGAGGACTCCGGTGGCGGCGACGAGGAAGCGCGCCCTGTGCTCGCTGCCGTCGCCCGCCACGACGTTCCACGTCTCCGTCGCCTCGTCGAACCCGGCCGAGGTGACCTTGGTGCCGAAGCGCATGTTGCGCCGAAGGTCGAACCGGTCGACCACGTGGTTGAGATAACGCTCGGTCTCCGGCTGTCCTGCGAAGTGCTCCCCCCATTCCCACTCCTCGAACAGCCCCTTCGAGAACAGATAACCGTAGGCGTAGCTCTCGGAGTCGAACCGGGCCCCCGGATAGCGGTTCCAATACCATGTGCCCCCGACGCCACCACCCGCCTCGAGCAGGAGAGCCGAGAACCCGGCTTCCCGTGCCCGATAAAGCTGGTAGATGCCGGTGATACCGGCGCCCACGACGAGGACGTCGATCTCGGCGACGGGTTCGGCGTTTGCAGGAGGGGAGAACGACATTGTACCGAACGGTTATTATACGGACGTGACCGGCACGTGGCATTCCCACCGCCGGGCCGTCACCTTCTTCAAGGGGACTTCATGACGGACTACGACGCCACCGACTTCTTTCGCGGCCAAGAGTTCGTCGCCGACCCCTACCCGTACTACAACTTCATGCGCAGCCGGTGCCCCGTGCGCCGAGAGCCGCACCACGACGTGATGATGGTGACGGGCTACGACGAGGCGCTGGCCGTCTACCACGACCCGGTCCTGTTCTCTTCGTGCAATTCGGTGACGGGGCCCTTCCCCGGCTTCCCGGTGCCACTGGAAGGTCGAGATGACGTGAGCGACCTCATCGAGCAGTACCGCGACGGGCTGCCCATGAGCGACCAGGTGATCACCTTCGACCCCCCGAAGCACACCGACCATCGCGGGCTGCTCATGAAGCTCCTCACGCCGGGGCGCCTCAAGGAGAACGAGGCGTTTATGTGGGACTACGCCGACCGTCAGATCGACGAGTTCGTGGACAAGGGCTCGTGCGAGTTCGTCACCGAGTACGCCTCCCCTTTCGCCATGCTCATCATCGCCGATCTCCTCGGAGTGCCCCGCGAGGACCACGAGCTGTTCCGCAAGAACCTGAACCGCACCTCCGGGCTCGGAAGCACCGGCGACGACACCTTGGCCCGCACCCCGCTCGAGTTCCTCTACCAGCAGCTCTCCCTCTACGTGGAGGATCGCCGACGTGAGCCGCGCAACGATGTGCTCAGCGGGCTGGCAAGCGCCACCTTCAAGGACGGGTCTGTCCCCGAGGTCATCGATGTGGTGCGCGTGGCCGCCAACATCTTCGCCGCCGGCCAGGAGACCACCGTGCGGTTGCTGGCCGCCGCCGTGCAGTACCTTGCCGACCATCCTGATCTCCAGACCCGCCTGCGCTCCGAGCGTGATCGGATCCCCAACTTCGTGGAGGAGATGTTGCGCTACGAGGGCCCGGTCAAGGGGGACTTCCGGTTGGCCCGGCGGGCCACGACGGTGGGCGGCGTGGAGGTCCCGGCCGGCACGACCGTCATGGTGCTCAACGCCGCGGCCAACCGCGACCCGCGCAAGTTCGAGCAGCCCGACGTCTTCGACCCTGACCGGGAGAATGCCCGACAGCACGTCGCCTTCGGCCACGGTGTCCACGTGTGCCCGGGCGCGCCCCTGGCCCGCACAGAGGGCCGGGTGAGCCTGGAGAAGCTGCTCGAGCGCACAGCGGAGATCCGCATCTCCGAGGCACACCACGGACCCCCTGCCGCCCGTCGCTACAAGTACGTACCGACCTACATCCTGCGCGGGCTCACCAGCCTGCACCTGGAGTTCACGCCGGCCGCGCCAGGGCCACGCTGACGGCGGGTACTCAGCCGCCGAACTCGGGCAGGACGTCGAGGGCGAACCGTTCGATCTGTGCGCGGGCCCCTTCGGGCCACCCGCAGACCAGGTAGCCGTAGCCGGCGTCTCGCCACTTGCCCGCATGCTTGCGTGCCGTGTCGAGGTCGTCGAGCGAAATCGAGCTCGCTCGTACGATCGACGATGGATCACGTCCAGCTCGGGCCGCGAGCTCGTCCACCTTTTCGTTGGCCTCTTGCAGGGAATTGGGTGTCCCCCACGAGTGCCAGACATCGGCGAAACGAGCGACCAGAGGGAGCGTCCGCCGTGGACCGCTGCCGCCGACCCATATCGGCGGGTGGGGCTTCTGCACCGGCAACGGGCGGAGTTGCGCCTCCTGAAGGGACACGACCCGTCCCTTGTAGGAGACGACCTCGCCGGTGAAAAGGCGGGTGAAGATCTCGAGCGCGTCCTCGAGCAGGTCGAACCGCTGAGCGGTCGGCGGGAACGGGATCCCCAGCTCGAGGTGCTCCTTGTCGAACCATGCGGCCCCAAGTGAGAGCTCGAGCCGTCCGTGGGAGGCATGGTCGACCGTGAGTGCCTGGGCGGCCAGCACGGAAGGGTGCCGGTAGGTGACGCCCGTGACGAGCAGCCCCAGCCGGATTCGCGACGTCGTTCCAGCCAGCGCAGCGAGCGTAGTCATGCCTTCGAAGGTCTCGCCCGGGCCCTCGCCGTACATGGGCTGTAGATGATCGAAGCCCCAGGCACCGTCGAAACCGAGGTCCTCGGCGAACTTCACGCGGCTCACGACCTCGTCCCACGGCACCCGTTGCTGCGCGACATCCAGGCCGAAACGCATCGTCGAACCTTACGGTTTGTGAATGGCCGGCGCTCGGCAACTCGCGCAGATAGGGCTCAATCGTCGAGCAGGTCGGGCTGTACCGCCACTATCCACTCGTAGAGCGGTTGGAACGAGAACCATCCCCCTATAGGCGATCCGACCTGCTGCGCCGTCTTCTCGGCTTGGTCACGATCGATGAGCACGGGAGAGCCCGCAGCCTCGGCCAGCAACTGCGCCTGGCAAGTGCGCTCCATCGTGATGAACCACCATGCCGCCTCGTCGACCGACGTCTGCCCGACCGTCAGCAGGCCGTGGTTCGAGAGGATGACGGCCTTGTGCCCGCCGAGCGCGTGAGCAATGCGTTTGCCCTCCTCGAGGTCGAGTACGACCCCGGTGAAGTCGTCGAAGACCGCGTGGTCGCCGTAGAACGCGCAGGAGTCCTGCGTCAGGGGATCGAGACGACGGCGCAGCGTCGACCACGCCTTCCCGTGCAGTGAGTGCGCGTGAGCAGCCGCCACGACGTCTGGCCTTGCGGCATGGACCTGCGAGTGGATCGCGAATGCGGCGGCGTTCAGAGGCCAGGAGCCCTCCACGACCTCGCCCCTGTCGTTCACAAGGATCAGATCCTTCACGCGGATTTGCTTGAAGTTCATCCCTAGCGGGTTGACCCAGAAGTGGTCGAGCAACTCGGGATCTCTAGCAGTGATGTGGCCGGCGACGCCTTCGTCGAATCCAAACTGTCCGAACAATCGGAACGCGGCCGCAAGTCGCTGCTTGCGGTGCCTGCGCTCTTCCTCGACGCTGTCGAACTTGGGGAACTGCGGTGGAATGCGATCTGAGACCATGCTCACATCTTAAACCCTCACCCGGGTCATCCAGAGCCCGGGTTGGCCGTCTACTCGGAAGCACCGCCCTCTGGAATCCACCTGCCCGAGTCGCGCCATTCGACGGCCTCGTGGAACCCCTGCGATGCGGCGAACTGCTGGAACCAGCGGCCCTCGGGTGAATGGCGCGTGATCCCGTCGAACAGTGTCGCCAGGATCTGAGAGCCGGCGAGGCCCATGTTGTCGTAGGCCTGGTTGATCATGAGCTTCTGCATCGCCAGCTGGTTGGTCGGAACGCCGGCAATGCGGTCGGCCAGCTCGTCCACCCGCACGTCGAGCTGCGAGACGGGTACCGCTTCGAGCACGAGTCCCCAAGCGGCTGCTTGCATACCGTCGATGGTGTCGCCGGTGAGGAGCATCCGCTTCGCCTTCTCGGCTCCGAGCCGGTAGACCCACATGGCCGTCGTAGGACATCCCCAGACTCGGGCCGGCATGTACCCGATTCGAGCGTCCTCGGCCATGACCACGAGATCGCAACACAGGGCGATGTCGCTGCCGCCAGCCACCGCGTAACCCTGAACCTTGCACAGAGTCGGCTTCAAGGATCGGAACAGGCTCATGAAGTCGTCCGTGTTGCGCTTCATGACCCGATAATCCTTTATGGGGTCCCACACGGTCGGCTGCGTGCCGCGGCCAGTCTCGGCGAACTCCTTGAGGTCGTACCCGGCGCAGAAAGCCCGCCCCGCTCCGGCGAGCACCATCACGTGGACCTCCGGATCGTCGTTCGCCATCTCCACCGCTCGCCTGATCTCGCCAGGCATTGCTTGGTCGATCGCGTTGAGGCGCTCGGGCCGGTTGAGTGTGATGGTGGCAACCCGGCCCGACACAGCGTATTGGATCGATGAAAAGTCCACGATCGGGAACTCTATGCCGGCACCGGCGGCCGTCCCCATGGGTCAGACTGTCGACGTGGCCCGTCTACGCGTCCCGCCATCGACGTTGAGCGACCGGCTCAGGGATGCCGGATGCGTTGCGGCGGACGAGGAGGCAGCGGAGCTACTGGCGGAGGCGCCCGACGACGCAACGCTCGAGTCGTGGATCTCGAGGCGGCAGCAGGGCGAGCCGCTGGCGTGGATCACGGGCCGGTCCGAGTTCTGTGGTCACGATCTTCGGATCGGTCCAGGCGTCTTCGTTCCCAGGGTTCAGAGCGAGGAGTTGGCACGCAGGGCTGCTGTCGCGCTCGCCGCGAGCGGCGGGCGGGCGGCAGATCTTTGTACCGGCTGCGGGCCGATCGCGTTCCACCTCATGACGCAGGTGCCTGGTGCCACGGTCGTCGGTGTCGACATCGACATGCGAGCAGTCGCTTCGGCTCGCCACAATGGGATCCCGGCTGTGGTCGGCGACCTCGACGGCCCCCTGCTCGCGAGGTCCTTCGATGTAGTCACAGCCATCGCACCGTACGTCCCGACCGGAGCACTTCGCCTGTTGCCACTCGACGTTCAGCGATACGAACCTCGCCTCTCGCTCGATGGTGGTGAAGACGGTCTGGACATCGTCCGTCGGATCATCGCGGCCGCATCACGCCTCCTGGTGCCCGGCGGATGGGTGTTCTTGGAGCTGGGCGGGGAGCAGGACGAGGCCGTGATGTCGATCCTGGGCGCCGCCGGATTCGGCCGCGTGTCGACGTGGTGCGACGATGACGGAGATCTTCGTGGCCTTGCCGCCGAGGCTAGCGGGACAGTGGGGCAACGACCGTCGAATCGCCCTGGGCCTTCGTGAGCTCGCCTCTTCATTCTCCCTTCGAAGGATCTCCTCCTCTCGAGCGGGTCCAAGATCGGCTCCGCCTCACCGTGCAATCCCTAGCCGACGAGGTCCTGACGACCCCACCGGGATGGGGCGTACGAACCCATGCGCTTCGTCTCGTCTGGACGCTCAACCAGCTGCACATCGCCGACCCGATCAGCGTCACAGAAGTCCTCGCCCTGGCCGATCGGCACCAGGCCGATCTGCCCTACCGACACATCGTCGTCGCCGATGACCCCACCGCCCACCAGCTCGAGCTTCACCTGGAGACCGGCAGCTGGAAGGTCGACCGTGAGGTGCTCATGGTGCTGATGGCACCCCCAACGCGTGAGATCGACGCAAGTCGTGTTATCGAGCTGGACGAGAACGAGATGCTGGCGTTGATGCGTCGATGGCATATCGAGGAGCACTCGGACATCACGATCGAAGGCCTTTCCCAACTCGAGGCATTCAACCGCCGCGAAGGACGGCTGTGGAACGAGAGCCGCTTTGGAGCCATCGGTGACGGCGGTGTACCGGCAGCCATCACCAAGCTGCGCCTCGATGGCACCACAGGGTGGGTCGAGGACGTCTACACCGTCCCCGAAGAACGAGGACGAGGTATCGCCCGGATGCTCGTCACTCATGTCACAGGGCTGGCAAGGTCAGCCGCGTGCGATCTGACATTCATCGTCGCCGACGACAACGACTGGCCGAAGCACCTCTATGCCGAGATCGGCTTTCGACCGGTCGGCAAGAGGTGGATATTCCATCGGGAGCTCGCGGAGTGAACGACACGCTGAACACGGGCTCACTTGCGCGCAAGATAGGCCTGAAGGAGGGGCATCGCTTGATGCTTGTCGGTGCGCCGCCCGGCTGGAGCATCGAAGGATCGCCCAAGGACGTACGAGTCACAAGAAAAGGGAATGCCACATCGGCCGACATCGTCATCGCATTCTTTCGTGACCTTGTCACCATGCAGGAAGCCGTTCCGCGGTTGGCCCGCAAGATCTTTCCCGATGGGGCGCTGTGGCTGGCATGGCCACGCAGAGCCGCCGGTCACAAGAGCGACATCACTGACAACGGGATACGGTCTGTGGTCTTGCCTCTCGGGCTGGTGGACATAAAGGTCGCCGCCCTCGACGACGACTGGTCCGGTCTCAAAGTGGTTTGGCGCAAGGAACGGCGTCAGTGAGCCTCGGCTGCTGCCTTGATCCGCTCGAGAGTGGTGCGCATACCCAGCTGGACCTGTGCTTCCCGATCTGAGCCGAAGGTGATGCGTCCGACCATGCGGGCTGCCGAATTGGGAAGCCGGCGCTGACGGGCGGATTCGGTCAGAAGCGTGCCCTCGCCCTGCGGCACCATGGTGAAGGTCCACTCAGTGCCGTCATCGATGCGGCTGATCCGAACGAAAGCGAAACGGCTCCCGCGCTCAGCCACGGTTACCTCGCACGTCGTGGCCCACCTCATCAGGCCCAGGCGGTTGCGGCCCTTGAACTTGGCGCCGACTACGGGACCCGAGGCTTCCCCGAGCCACCAAGCTTTGGTCGTCTCAGGGCTCCATTCCCCCATCCTGGTCACGTCGCCCACGAGGTCCCAGACTCGTTCGCTTGGCGCCGCGATCGTGACCGACTCGCTCAGGTCCATGGGCTGCACCATGAGGCGCTCTCCTTTCGCTCGGCTCGGACGGCACGGCGGACTCTATGTCGTTGCCGGCGGGGGAACTCTGGCTCTGCGCCGGTCCAGCCTGCCACTGATAGGCCACTTGCGATCCAACTAGATTCGTGTCATCCTCCTGGCGTCAAATGGGGAAGTCCTGCGTAATGGGGGATGGATATGGGGCTGTTGGACGGCAAAGTGGCTGTCATCACCGGCGCCGGCTCGGGAATGGCGAAGGCATCGGTCAAGGCGTTCGTACGGGAGGGCGGCAGGGTGGTCGCGGCCGACATCAGCGGGGCCGAGAAGACCACCGCCGCGGAGGTGGGTGAAGGCGTCCTGCCGGTCCACTGCGACGTGACAAGCGAGGCCGACATCGAGTCGGCCATGCGCGCAGCGGTGGAGGAGTACGGGCGGCTCGACGCGGTGCTCAACGTTGCGGGAATCGCTGAGGGGGTCATGCTCACGGACGTGACTACCGAGCACTACGACCGGACGATGAACATCGACCTCCGGGGGGTGCTGTTCGGGATGAAGCACGGGATCCGCTTGATGCTCGAGTCGGGCAACGGCGGGGCCGTCGTCAACTGGTCGTCGATCGGCGGGCTCAACTCGTCCATCGCCACGAGCGTCTACGGGGCGGCGAAGGCCGGGGTGATCTCCCTGACAAAATCGGCCGCGATCGAGTACGGACCGAAGAATATCCGCGTGAATTGCATCTGCCCGGGCTACATCAAGACCGAGATCATGGGCGCCACGCTCGACAACTATCCAGGGGCGGCCGAGAACACTCCGCTCAAGCGGCTGGGCCAGCCGCACGAGATCGCCGAGGTGGCGGCCTTCCTGGTATCGGACCGGGCGTCGTTCGTCTCCGGTGCCATCATCCCGGTCGACGGGGGGCGAAGCGCCGCCATCGCATGAGCGGAGCTAGATACGCCGGCGCCAGGGTAAAGCGAATCGAGGATCCCCGCCTCCTCACCGGCCACTCGAGATACGTGGACGACGTCGTCCTGCCGCGCATGCTGCACGCTCGGTTCGTCCGCAGCCCTTTTGCGCGAGCCGCCATCCGCGGTGTCGACACCTCCGGCGCCCTGGCCTCGCCCGGTGTGCGATTCGTGTTCACCGCCGCCGACCTCAACCCGGGCGCCAAGGAGCAGTGGCACACAATGTCCGGCCCCGCCAGCCCCGAGACACCTCGCCCTCCTCTCGCCGAGGGCGAAGTCCGCTTCGTGGGCGATCCGGTGGCGTTGGTCGTGGCCGACAGCCCGGCCGCCGCAGCGGATGCGGCCGAGCTGGTCGACGTCGACTACGAGCCCCTAGCGGCCGTCGTGGACTACACGACCGCCGAGCAGGCGGACGCTCTCGTGCAGCCGGGACACGGCTCAAACGTGATCGGCGAGCTCGGCGCTCCCCCCTCCCCTGCCCTCGAGGAGAGGTTCGCGGCCGCGTCCCACCTGGTTGTCGAGACGATCTACCAGCAGGCGTACGCCGCAGCGCCGATGGAGGGGCGGGGGCTCATCGTCGATTATTCGGACGCGACGGGCGAGCTGACCATGTACGCCGCCACCCAGAACCCGCACGAGGTCCGGCTGTTCTGCTCCCGCCTGCTCGGGCTGCCCGAACATCGCGTCCGGGTGATCGCCGGCGACACCGGCGGTGCCTTCGGGCAGAAGGTGATGGTGCAGCGCGACGAGATGTGCCTAATGCTTGCCGCCCCCAAGGTCGGTGCCCCGCTCAAGTGGGTAGAGGAGCGCCGCGAGAACCTGCTCTCCGCCGGCAAGTCCCGCCACGAACACGGCACCGTCACTCTCGCCTTCGCCAGTGACGGTGCCATCACCGGCGCCTACATCGACTTCCTGCAGGACTGCGGTTCCTACCCGACCCCGTGGCCGGTGGGCACCTCCGCCGCCGTCGGCATGCTCTTTCCGGGCCCGTACCGGGTCCCGGCTGCCGGCTTCAATGTCAAAGCCGTCTACACCAACACGGTCGGCCGCACTGCCTATCGGGGACCGTGGCAGTTCGAGACGCTGGCCCGCGAGGTGCTGATGGACATCGCAGCCCGCCGCATGGGCATCGACCCGGCCGAGCTGCGGCGTCGCAACCTGGTTCGCCGGGACGAGCTCCCCTACTCCAATCCCAACGGCATGGCGTACGACGCCATCTCGCCGCTGGAGACTCTGGAGCAGGCTCTCGGCATCCTCGACTACGAGGCCTTTCGGGCCGAGCAGGCCGCGGCCCGCGCCGCCGGTCGCTACCTAGGAGTCGGCATCTCCAACTACGTCGAGCCCTCGACGCCGGGCTACGGGAACTACGGCACCGAAGCGGCGACGATCCGGATCGAGCCGTCTGGAAAAGTCAACGTGTACATCGCCGGCGGCTCGAGCGGCAACAGCATCGAGACGACGGTCCTGCAGCTGACCGCCGACGCGCTCGGCGTCGCCATCGAAGACGTGCACACGATCCAGGGGGACACCGCCGTGACCGGCTTCGGCGCCGGGACCGCGGGCAGCCGGAGCGGCTCCATGACCGCCGGGGCGATCAACATGACGGCCCAGATCCTGTCCGACCGCATGCGGACCATCGCCGGCCACAGGCTCGAGGCCGCCACCGACGACATCGAGATCGCCGACAGCAGGGCCTACGTGAGGGGCACGCCTTCCATCGGGCTCTCCGTGGCCGAGATCGCGGCCATCGCCTACTTCCAACCCAACACCCTCCCGCCCGGCGTCCCCGCCGGTCTGGAGGCCACGGCCCGCTACGCCGCCACCAACCCCATCATCTGGGTCAACGCGACGCACGTTTGCACCTGCCAGGTCGATCCCGACACCGGGCGGGTCGACCTCCTGCGCTACATCGTGAGCGAAGACTGCGGACCGATGATCAACCCGGACGTGGTCGAGGGTCAGATCGCCGGTGGGGTCGTGCAGGGCATCGGCGGGGCGCTCTTGGAGCACCTGGCCTACGACGAGGAGGGCAACCCTCTCGCCACCACTCTGATGGACTACCTCGTGCCGAGCGCGGCCGAGGTGCCGTCCATCGAGTACGGGCACGTGCAGACCCCCAGCCCCGGACCGGGCGGCTACAAGGGGGTGGGCGAGGGCGGCGCCATCGGCGCCCCGCCGGCCGTCGTCAATGCCGTCGCCGACGCACTCGCACCTTTCAACGTGACCATCACCCGCCTACCGGTCACCCCCGAACGCATAATCAACCTCATCGCGCAGGCCACACGCTGACCAGCCAGACCCAGGGGCGTCACTTCTCTACGGAGCCTTCGGCGTAAATGGTTTTCCGTGAAGATGCTAGGGGGTGGTGATCGTGGCCACGGCGCCCACGTACTCCGTGAAGTTGTTCCCCAAATCGGTCGAGCTACTCGTCGCCTGCGCATCGCTCATGGCGGCATCTGCTTGGCAGGCCGGAACACTGGTGCACATGTCCTGGGCGAACACCGCCCACGGGCTCCCGTCGACGGGATCGAAGTTCACGCTTATGTAGTCGAGGCGGCTCGGGGAGTTCGGGATGCACGGGTTGAACGCCCACGCGCAGGGGCCTCCTTTGGGCAGCAGCGGGTCAGCGGCACTGTCGACCTGGACGGAGGTGAAGACCGGGCTCGCGTCCAACACGTCGTCGGTCACGGTGATGTACCCGTGGACGGGCCCGCTCGTGGTGTCGTAACTCTCGACGGTCCCTGGTGTGGTGCCGGGGGGATAGGCGTAGTACGACGCCGCGAAGTGCCCGGGCCGATTCCAGTCCGAGACGAAGGTACACATGGTGATACCTGTCCCAGGCATCTGCAGCTGGGCCGGCTTGGACCAGGAGGCGCCCTTGTTCTTGGAGTAGGTGACCGCGAGCTCGCCGTTGGAGTCGGTGCCGCCCAGGTAGACGTTGCCGTCTTTGTCCGTGAAGAGGCTCCCGTACCCCGAGGGCCTCGCGCAATCGGAGGCGAAACCGGTCGGCAGGGCGGCCGCGCCGGTCCAGGTGGTCCCGTCGTCGGTGCTGACGGTCACTTTCCCACCCGAGATCCCGTAAAGGGTGCCGTCGGGCCCTGCGGTCAGCGCTCCGTTGGATCCTGCCGCGTCGGTCCCCGAGGAGTTCGTGATCTGGGTGAAGTCGATCCCGCCGTCGAGCGACTTGAAGCACTCTGATGCCCCGCACAGGTAGGTCGCATCCGGGTACTTTGCGGCCTTCAAGGCCGCAGCGTCGGCGGCGGTGCGGGGCGGGCCACCGAACATCACCACCGCGTCGGTCACCGGCACGAATTGAAGCGGCGGGCCCGGATAGTTGACCCAGGACTCACCGCCGTTGTCGGTGTAGGAGACGTCGTAAGCGCCCTCGTACGTGTTCGTCGGCCCTTCCTCAGCGCCGTCGTGGTAATAGAACAGCCGGTGCGAGTTCGGGTCCTGGAAGAAGCCGGGATCGGCTCCACCGTTTCCATCCACCTCGGTGGGTTGGGGCGGGAAGAGCACCCTGTCCCAGGTAGCTCCTCCGTCGGCGCTCGTCGCCAGGTTGCCGTCGTCGGGCGTGGCCTGATTCGGCTTGTACATCCCGGCCGTCATGACCCTGGCCGGCGTGGTGACGCCGCTCGGGAGGGTCTGCGGCCCCGCGACGATGATCCCGCTCTCGCCGTACGCGGGGAACGTGTACGTGAGGCAGGGCTCGACATTGGCCTGATGCTGATTGGTGCCACCGGGCCCGTAGGAGATCCCGTGCTGGCTGCTGTCACATCCGGCTGGAGAAGCCGCTTGCTTCGATGTGACGGCGTGAGCCCCGATCACCGAGGACAGGCTGGCAGCCGTACCCAGGGCGGCCACCGCGAACGTAAGCCTGAGCCCGCGACGGGAACGTAACCGCCTCTTGAGTGAGCTCATCAGACGCACCCTCCCCTGCCGCCGCGGTGCCGAGAGCGCGAACCGCCTCCGCCTAGCCGCCCAAGAATCAACGTAGTGAACGGTCACTCATCTGTCAAGCTTTTGGGCTGACTGCTCCTGGCCGCGAAATGCCTGGTTGTCGAGCTACGGGTCAGACGGTTCGATCTCGATGGGGACGGCCGAGTTGTGGGCCATGCCGCCGAGTGGGTCCATGTCGAACCTGCTGGTCAGCTCGTTGACGTTGCCTTCAGCGTGCCCGTGGGAGATCGAGCAGACGCCCTTGCGCATCTTCGGGTCGACCTTGGCGATGAGGGTTATCCGGCCCGACTTGGTGCGCACCTTCACGTCCTGACCGTCGATGATGCCGCGCTCTGCGGCAGTCTGCGGGTCGATGATGATGTTGGCCGGTTCGCCCAGAAGGTCCAGATTGCCGTTGAATTGCTTGAACTGTCGCCGCGGGGTGAAGACGAGCGGTCGCGGTTGACCGAGGCTCGCAGCGTCGGCCGCCCGGAACTGGCTCCACTGCTCGACGAGCTCCGGCGGTGTGAGCATCCAACCGCCGACGCGCTCGAAGTGACGCTCGACCCAGTCGGCCGGATGCTCGTAGGAGAACTCCACGTAGCGCTTTTCCTTCAGCTCTTCGAAGCTGCAGCGCGCCCTGTCGGTGAACAGCCGCGAGAGCATGAACTCGTCGGCGCCCTCGACCCGGTCGTCCTCAGGGACGTATTCCGGCACGGGAATGCCGGCTCGTTTCATGAACTGTGAGATGACCCACCAGGCGGAGCGGCGCTCACCCATCGGTGCAACAAGCGGCGGGCTGTATTGCATCGACACGTTCCAACCGATTGAGTCCCATCGGGTGATCTCGTGGCGCTCAACGCAATCCTTGGTCGGCAGGACGTGGGTCGAAAGCGCCACGCCGGCATTGTGGCGGATCTCTGTGGCGACGTTGAGCTCGAGGGTCGGCAGCAGACGCGTAAGTGCGTTGGCGTCGGGAAAGGACCGGATGATGTTTCCACCGAAGTTGAAGAACGCCCGGATGTTGCCAGCCTCGATCTCGGGTCCGAGTGTCGCGCACGGCCAGTCCGGACCGCCCCCGGGCCCGATGATCGCCTTGATATCTGGCCGGGTCCTCGAGCCAGGGTAGAAGGTCTGCTTCGGTACATAGGGTTTGTTGATCTCGAGCGGGTAGAAGAAACCCGGGTGGAACCAGGCGCCACCCTTTTCGTTGGTCGAGCCGGTCAGGATCATGATCAGCCAGCAGAACCAGGCAGTCAGGTTTGCGCCGGGGCTCATGCCGATCCCGGTGCCGGTTTCGGTCGACACGATGCCGGCGCGGCGAATGGCATCGAGCAGGTCCAGGATCTCCTTTTCGGTGACGCCGGCGACCACAGCGGCGGTGGTGAGGTCGTAGCCCTCGAGCGCAGCGCGTAACTCGTCGAGACCCTGGACGGGCTGCTTCGGCTTCAGCGGACCGTTGTCGATGATCTCCTTCACGATCCAGGCGAGGATCGCGTAGTCCTTGCCTGGATAGGAGGCGATGTGCCGCGTCGACAGGTTCGCCGTCGCTGTGAACAGCGGATCGATGGTCCAGATCTCACCCCCGCGCTTGGTGATCGAGCGCAGCCAAGTCGCCGGGTCCCACATGCCGTTGTTGTCGCCGTGGCTGACCATGGGATTGATGCCGACATACAGCACCATCATCGTGTTGTGATAGTCCACCTTCGGCGACAAGCCCCGCCCGACGGCCGACGTCAGCATCGCTTCGTAACAGCTGTCGTTGGTCAGCGGCGAGAACTTCGGTGGCGTGCCAAGGTACTTGTAGAAGGCGTCTTCCATCGAGTAGCCCGACGAGTCGAGACCTAATCCGCTGCCGAAGTACATGCCCACGTGGTCTGGACCGTACTTGTCGAGGACCTTGCGCAACGTCGCGGCAACATCGTCTAGCGCTTCGTCCCACTCGACCTCGACCAGCGCGCCATCCTTGCGCATTAGTGGGCGGGAGATCGCGTCGTCACGATGATGAAGCTGCCCGGTGGCGCGGCCCTTCGGACACGTGTACCCCTCGAACAGAGGGTGGTCCTTGTCGCCTCGAACTCGCAGGATCTGGTCCCCCTGGACTTCGGCCAACAACCCGCAAGCCGTCATGCAGATCTTGCAGTAGGTGCGCTTGATCTCGACGGCGTCGGTCATGCCTTTCCCCTCGATTCGCTGGCCGTACCCGCCAGAGCAGGCTATTAACTTTAGGTTGCCCGGACCGCCATTCGAAGACGTGCCCTAGCGGGATTCGCCCGGATGGCTACCACGGCTCCCCCGGCCCTGAAGGAGCGACGGATGACGGCCGGGGACGATGGTGGATCACCGAGACGTCCTCGGCTCCCAAAGCCTCCTCCTCTTCGACGTCCACTACCCTCGGCTTGAAGGCCAACTGGGCGATCAAGGTTGGGACGAACGCCGAGAGGATCACGACCGTAAGCAGCTCGGTGTACTGCGTCCGGTTGATGAAGTGATGGGTATAGCCGTAGAGGGCTGAGATCGATCCGAAGGTGAGCCCAGTGGCCATGAGCAGGGTCGTGTATGCACGCTCGCGGCGAGGGAGTCCGAAGATGCAGGCCACGGGCCACACTCCGAGACCTTGGCTCCGAGCTTCACGAGCAGCAGGACCACGATGACACCGTCGCCCGATATCAGTGTTGGCGCCGAGATGAGGGTCCCGGCATGAAGGAAGAAGAACGGGGTGAAGAAGGCAAAGGCAATCGAGCGCAAGAGGTCCATGAGCACTCGGTCATGCAGCAAGACCCCGGCCACCACCAGACCGATCAGATAGGCAGGGAGCACCGCCTCGCTCGCGGCCTGGGTAGCCAGGCCCCCGAGCGCGAACAAGATGGCAAGGATCAGCTTCACTTCTGGCTCACTGACTCGGTGGCCGAGATTGGCGATGGCTCCCCGCCAGAGCCGAGGCACCACGAAGAGCGCCGCCACCGTGATGCCGGCAAATAGCAGGAGCACCCAGCCGTAGGTGGCGAAAAAACCGCCAAGGGCGAGAACCGTTCCCAGGTCGGTGATGAAGCAGGCGGCCAGGATCAGCTTGCCGATGTCGTGGCGGTTGAGGCCTGTCTCCACCATGACCGCGTACACCACAGCGACCGAAGTGGTGGACAAGGCGATACCTCCGATCTCAGAGGCGTGGAGGTGCCAACCGAGCACGTAATAACAGAACCCGAAGGCCCCAAGAAAGGGCAGGGCGAAAGACAGCACGCCAATGGACACCGACGCCTTCCAGTGACGTCGAAGTGATACCGGGTCGATCTCGGCTCCGGCCAGAAAGTGAGCATGATCGAACTCACTCCAGCCAAGAACGTCACAAAGTCGGCCTGGGCAAGGTGCTCCTTGATGCCGGGCAGGTTCCCAGCGATCGCCCCGATGACGATTTCGACGAGGGCCACGGGCAACGCAATGCGGATGCTCACCAAAGCAGCCAGCAGAGCCATGCCGATCCACATGGCTGCCTCGTAGTACATGTTCGTCGCTCCTCCTCGCAGGCATTGGCCTGGCAGGAGACGACGTCGGCTCTACCAGACCTGTTCAGTCCTGGTGGAGCCATCAGCCCCGAGGGCGGTTTGGGTACCTTCACCCGTCGGAGCTTCATCCGATTGGCCAATGAATCTAGTCACGGCGAGTCTCTGCTTGCCAACTGCCACAGGGCTGGTCCCGTGCCCGACAGCGGCTAACGCACGCGGCGGCACTTGCGATCTGGACTCTCCTGTGCGATGTTCCCTCGGGCTCGATGACACCTTTGCCGTCATCGGGGTTGGGGATAGACGAGCGAATCCGCGATCTGACCAGGCGTCGGGACCTTCTGGCATGGCGTGCGACCGGGATCGAGGTGACACGGGTGAGGAAGTTCTCGGAGATCGGCGGGAAGAGGCTCCCGTTCCTGCGGTGGTCGGCCATCCGGATGGCGCTCGGCATGAGACATTTGACCACGCACTGGCAGGTGGGTGACGGACGCGAGGAAGCGCTGTCCCAGTATGTCGAGGGTCACTCTCGAAGAGGCGACATCGACGACGTCATCAGGGTCATCGACGAATTCTGCTATCAGCGCAGCATCATGATGAATGTGGGAGACGAGAAGGGTGAGATCCTCGACCGAGCCGTCCAGCAAGCCAAGCCCCGTCGGCTTCTGGAGCTCGGGGCCTATTGCGGCTACAGCGCGCTACGCATGGCGCGGGTGATGCCCGAGGAAGCCCAACTCTCCTCGGTCGAGTTCCTCGAGGCGAATGCGGCCATCGCTCGCCGTATCTGGGACCACGCCGGGGTCGGCGACCGGGTGAGCGTGGTCGTGGGGACCCTGGCGGATGGGGGAAAGACAATGGACCGGCTCGAATCGGACCACGCCATGGGCGCCGACGCGTTGGACTTCGTGTTCGTGGACCACGACAAGGCTGCCTACCTGACCGACCTCGAGCTCATCCTCCGTCGTGGGTGGCTGCGTCCCGGTGCGGTGGTGGTGGCGGACAACGTCAAAGTGCCCGGGGCGCCCGCATATCGCGCCTACATGCGGGCACACGAGGGCGAGACCTGGCGCACCGTCGAGCATGACACCCACGTGGAGTACCAATCGCTCCTAAAGGACTTGGTACTTGAATCCGAATATCTGGGACAGCCCTGAGAGTACCGGTGTTGGGACGACAAGCTCGATGGCAGGACCTCGCAGCCACTCCCTTGCACCTGCTGATCCGCCGGGTAGGTTGGCAGGACCATTTCGAAATGCTGAGCCTCGTCGAAGTTCTCCTGCGTCGATCGCTCGGCCAGCCGCTCTCTGTCCGGGCCTGGGATCGGATGACCTATAGCGACAAGATCGTCTATCAGCGGCTCCTCAACCGCGACCCTCAGTTAGCTGTCTTCTGCGACAAACTCGAAATGCGCGAGCTGGTGATGAAGCGCCTTGGGCCCGATGCCGTCCCCCAGTTGCTCCGGGTTGGTGCTTCGGCGGCCCAGATATCCGATCTCGCCGGCCCTTACGTCCTCAAGGCCAACCACGGCTGCGGCTGGGTGATGCTGGTCGAGGCTGACGGGCTCACTGAAGAGCAGGCGACCACGGCCGACGCGTGGCTCCGAAAGAATTACGCCTATAGGTGCCTCGAGCGGGGCTATCTCGGAGCCCGCCCTTTGCTCCTCGCCGAAGAACGGCTCCCCGGTGGCGCCACTTATACGGTCCCGCCCGACTACCGCCTATATACGTTCGGCGGCAAGGTGGTGAGGATCGCCGTCGAGGTCAGCCGGTTCCAAGGCGACCGCACCCGAATTGCGCGTTTCAACCCAGATTGGACTCCGGACCTCGCCCGGGCCGACGAGGAGGCGCCCGAAGAGCCAGTGCCGGCTCCCCCCAACCTCGCCACCATGCTCGAGTGGGCCGCGGTCCTGGCAAAAGGGATCGACTTCGTTCGGGTTGACCTTTACGACCTGGGCGACCGGGTGCTCGTGGGCGAGTTGACGCCGTACCCGGGCGCGGGGATGGGCCGTATACGGCCGCGGGGGATCGATGTCGCTTGGGGCCGCCTATGGCGGTCGCCTCCGCAGGCCTCGCAAGCGTTGGCGAGTTCACGATCTCTTCGCTGAGTGGAGTCGGGCAACCGACGTTGCCGTCCACCCATCAGAACATTGGCGACCAGGAACTCGTTCTGAGCAGCCTGCTCTCCCACCGGTCACGGTACGCCAGCGCGTCGTGCATGAACTGGCCCGGGACGCGCTGTTGCGGGGGGGTGTCGTTGGCAAGCAGATGAAGCAGCACGTCGTGGTCCACGATCTTCTGCATCAAGATGGCTTCCTTACGCCGACCAGTCCCGTAGGCGACCTGGAAGACGGCCTGGATGTCCAGCAGAGATGAGCCCCGCTCCAACATGGGCCGGTAGTAGCCCGTCTCCCAGAACGAGATGTAGTCGTCAATTGCCGCATGAGGCCAGCCCGTGTCCTCCATGTACAACGTCGGCTCGTGCAGCGCGCCATCCGTGGGTACGGCCCCGAAGTCCACCTCCTGAAGCGGTGACCACTTCACTGGCACCAGCACCTTGGCCGTGACGTCGTGACGCAGCTCATCGGTGCGGCGAGCCCATTCGCGGAGCGTTCCACACCGGACCCGTTCCTCCAGCCGTTCCCATGCGGCCCCGTCGCTCAGAGCTGTAATCGTCACGACGTGGTAGGCAGGGCCGCTGCCGTGGGCGTGGTGGCAGTACCACAGCAGCCGGCCATCATTACCTCCGGCGAGGTCTGGCATCCATTGATCGCGATAGGCGGCCTCGAACTCATCCTCGGCTGCGCCGCGCACCTGATGGACTTCGTGGAGGAACAACATGGACCGGCCGATCAGCGCTTGAGGTTCACGACCTCGAATGCCCACTCCTCGGGTGGACCGGCGAACCCCTTTTCGCCGAGCTCGCCGAGCGCGGGGAGCAACTTCTCGTTGAAGAACGTGTCCCATCGCTCCTTGGAATCGAACACTCCCATAACGACCCAGCCGTCCTCGGACGGGCCTGACGCCTCAAAGAGCTCGCCGGGAAGCAGGCTTCCATCGGGGGGGTCTACGACGGCGGTCACCGCGTCGAACTGTGCCTGCGTGCCGCCCTTGAAATGGTGGATCACTCCGTATGCCATCTCGCACCCTCCTCGTCCGTGTGGCATCAGCATAATTCGAGGCTTGCGCAGTCGCCCGGCCCAACCCGTGGCCCCATGGCTGGAAAGACCCTTGTTTCAATAGACCCGTGGATCTACGCTCGCGAAGGCAACGCAAGAAAGGGGGACCGTGGTGAGCAACGTAGAGATGGTCCGAGATCTATACGAGGCCTTTGGACAGGGTGACGTCCCAACTGTTCTCGGCGCGATGGACGCCAATATCCAGTGGCGTGAGGCAGAGGGGAACCCCTATCAGCCGAGCGGCCAGGCCTGGATCGGGCCCGACGCGATCCTGCAGAACTTGTTCATGAAGCTCGGCGGCGAGTGGGATGCATTTACGGTGCAACCCAAGGATTTCCACGATGCCGGCGACACGGTTGTGGTCGAAGGGCGCTACACGGGGACCTACAAAGCAACTGGTAAGAGCCTCGATGCCCAGTACTGCCACATTTTCAAGATCAGGAGCGGCAAGCTCGCAAGCTTTCAGCAGTTTGTCGACACGGCTCAGATGCAAGAGGTGATGGAAGCGCGATAGACGTGCCTTAAGCGCTCGCATTCCACGTCCGGTACGTGCCACCGGTTGACTACCGGAGCAGTGGAAACCTCTGAGCCAGAGACCCGAGCTTGCCTCGCTCGTCTGGCTCGAGTTCTCGTCGGCCAGTGCCGGTGATGATGTACGTTGTTGCGTCCCATCCAAGCGATTCGGGCACAGGTTCACCAAGGAGCGCATCGAGGATGCCGGTGACGATCGCCTCCGCCCCCGGTTGCACGCGCTCAGGTCTGCCGACCGCGTGGGCAATGTCCATTGTGTGGACCCCGAACTCGAGGTTGCGTGAGGCCAAGAACTCACCGAACGTCATCCGTGGGTGTCCCGAGCGCTTGATGACCCGCTGAGCCGGGATCTCGGTCACTCCACGCAGGGCGTCGTCCACGGCACCTTCGAGAGACGCCCGGAGCTGGTCACCACTGCGTCCACCAACCTCGTCGATGACCCGATCACGGATGACCTCGGAGAACGTCTTGTCTGCATCTTCCCCCTCCCGAGGTCCGTCTGGGTCGTAACGGTAGTAGCCGACCCGGTCGATCTCGGCTTCACCACCTACGGGTTGCGCGTTCTCACCCACCAGCCGCACCACCATCCCCTCGCAATGCGCCACCACCTCGGCCACCGACCAGCCGGGGCACCGAGTGGGAAGGCCGAACTCGGCCTCTGAGAGACCACCTACAAGTGAGATGAGATCGCCAAGCTGAGACGCCAGAGCATCAACCGCTGACCCTTCCATTTCGGTTCAGATCAGCTCAAGCCTGAACACGGGGTGCCTGATTGCGATGCGCCTTAGTTCCTCCTCGGGGGACGAGGCGCTTGCGCCGTCGAAGAAGATCCCGACTTCGGCCCTCCAGCGTTTGAGGTAGGCGCGCAGGATCGGCGGCTTCTCCTCATCCGGGATCTCTACGGCCCGGAATGCCTCGATGCGTCTGCCGAGGAGCAGTTCACCGGTTCCCGCAGCGCGCAGGTTCCGCACCCACTGCGTCTCGCCCCGAGGTGCCACAAGATAGCGGTGGTCCTCCCAGGTGAGCGGGTTCACGGGCGTTGAATGCCACTGGCCGCTCTTCCGGCCCTTCACGCGCAGCACTCGGGAACCCCACACGCTCACGCCGAGACGGGTCATCTGAGCCATTAGACCGTTGAAGATGACCTGGGTGAACCACCCAGGCTTGCGGTAGTGAGCCATGGCGTCAGTATGACCTCGAAGCACCCTCGGAAAACAGCGTGCTCCCGATCGCTCCGGCTCGGAATAGCCGGTAGATGCACGGCGGACCACTTAGGCCTTGCCCTCAGCAATAGCGGGTGAAGTGTTTCAGGAGTAGCCTCTACCCATCGGTGATCCTCCTTGTGGGAGGACACTATCGACGACACCCCGGACCTCGGTGACCGTTGAGGAAGGGTGGCACGTCGTGTCTTCGTTCTCGCCACGTCTAGTCTCAAGAGGTCCCGAGTGTCACCCGGCTGGCTCAGGTGGACTGGACCAAGACCTCACTGACGCCAGCTATTCAGCGTGGTCCGATCAGGAGCGTCGGTGGGTCGAAATGACTTTCCCTCGGTACCAGGCGTGGCTCACGCGCCCCGACCTCGATCCTGCGGAGTTCGACTCCGATGAGGTGACGTCGTGACTAGGAGCTAAGAGGAGGGCGCCGAAGATCCTGCGGGTGCCGTTCGTGTCGACCTACGAGTCAGGTGACAACGAAGGGAGACCCTGGCCTCCCCTCCTTCATCGGCAGATCAGGCGCCGACCTTGAGCAGAAACCACAGACGCCCAGGTTCAACCTTGGGCGTGCCTAGTTGGACCGCAAGATACCGCTCACAGTGACGTATTCCTCACAGAACCAAGTGGAGAGGGGCTTCCCATGGTTGAGGGAATCGCCGATCGGACGAAACGACGCCAGGCCAGGCTGTTGAACACGCTTCAGCGGCTCCGAGACGACGAGCTGCGCTTTCGGGTTCAGCAGTCGTACGGGGACGGCGAGCGGACCATCGAGGGGTGGCACGACTTCGTCGAGGGCCTCGATTTGGCCATGCAGCCAATGCGGGTTGGCCTCACCGCCGAAGCAGGATGATCTAGCTCAGGCGAAACGTCCTCGACTACGAGGCAGCGGTCAGGAGCATTCACGGCGTACCGTATGGCCCGGCATGGACGACGTGACAAAACCGGTGGTCGTGCTGTTCGATGTCGACGAGACCCTGGTCCACACCGGTGGCTCCGGCGCGCGCAGCTGGAAGGCAGCATTTGAGAAGCTCTACGGCATTCCAGCCGACATCGGCGAGCACAGTTCAGCAGGAGAGACCGACCCGCAAGTAGCCAGAGCCACTTTCACCGCGGTCGTGGGCCGAGATCCCAGCGACGACGAACTCGATCGGCTGTATGTCCAATATCTGTTGCATCTGGCCGATGACATCTTGATCTCTGAACAGTACCGAGTGCTCCCAGGCGCGGAGGAGACGCTGGTCGCTCTCGGCGAGGCCGGCGTGATGCTCGGCCTTGTCTCAGGAGCCATGGAAGGTGCGGCACGTACCAAGCTGATCCCGGCGAACCTCAATCGGTACTTCATCTTCGGCGCCTACGGGTCAGATTCGCCCGATCGGTCCACGCTGACCCGGCTGGCCATCGAAAAGGCCGCCGGTTTGCACGCCGAGCTCACCCCATCTCAGGTATTCGTAGTGGGAGATACGCCCCGTGACATTGATGCTGCAACCAAGGCGGGGGCAGTCTCCGTCGGTGTAGCCAGCGGGCACTTCTCAGTCGACGAACTGGCAAAGGCAGGAGGTAGGCACGTGCTCAGATCCCTCAAAGACACATTTCCTGGACTGTGACGGCTGCCATGTCCGACTGGCCTTGAATCGGGGCGGAGGTATCGGATAGACCGCTCACGTGAGCCTTCTTGGCCAGGTCCGGTCGTACTGGCGTGTATTACCCTCGGCCCGCCGGAACCGGCTCGATCTCCTCGTCTGGCTGCGCCATCGGCCCCAGATCCTGGCCGCAACTGGTGTCTACGAAACGGCGCTCGTGGCAAGTGCCCGGATGGATCTGCGGTTGAAGCAACTCGCAGAGCTCAAGGCGGCTGCCCTGGTTAACTGCGAATATTGCTTGGACATCGGCTCCGCCATGTGCTTGGCCACAGGAATCAGCGAGACTCAGCTTCGGGATTTGCCCAACTACCGAACGAGTGACGCCTTCAGCAGTGATGAGAAGATGGTGCTCGAGTTCGCCGAGTCGATGACTCAACAGCCCGCCTTGATCTCCAACGATCTCCGTCAACGAATGCTGGACTGCTTCTCGCCGACCCAAGTCACGGAGCTCGCTGCGGCGGTCGCATGGGAGAACTACCGCGGTCGGCTCAATCAAGCCTTGGGCGTAAGGCCGAGCGGGTTCTCCGAGGGTTCTGCCTGCGCATTGCCTGAGAAGTAGCGGGCTACTCGTGACCCATCCTCGATGTGCCGGGATGCGATACCCGGCCCGATCTGGCGTTTCGGCCAATCCGACCGGCATCACGCTCCGCCGGATGCTCGGTCCGGTTGGTGTCGGACCCCCCGGTTCCACCAGGCTGGGTTCGTCGCGGCCTGGTGGGTCAACCAGGAGAAGTGGTGCTTCGCGGACCAACCCAGGAGCGGCAGAGTGGCGAGCCCCAATAGAGCCCAGCGCCGGTCACGAGGTGGTATCTCGCGAGCAATCGAAAGCACCGATCCTGCGAACCAGACGTAAAGCAAAGCGTTGTAAGCGGGAAGGCGCGAGGAACTGAGTCCTTCCGCCTCCGTCAGGACTGGTATTCCCAGACTGCTGCGTCGCCATGGCCAAAGGAGGAAGTGAACAAGTGCAGCTCCAACCGATGCGCCAGACCACACGGCGAGGAGCTTGTCCCAGCGATTGCTGCCTTTGGCGGCCAGAGCGATCCAGACTGGAAGCTGAATTCCCCACAGGGCGCCTGCTCCCGCAAGGCCCAGCTCGGGCTGCCAAACGAGCCCTATGCCGTTGGACAACTCGAAGCCGTGATGGGCAGCCGTCGCAGCGGCCGCGAGTGCCGTCCACGGCCGCTTCAGCTTTCGATCCGTCACATCGAGCACGGGTGTTAGTACCTTAGGCTACGAAAGCCGCTCGGCAAGATATGCGAGGGACATCGGGTAGCGGTATTCGATCCGGCCGTGAGTGCCTTCGAACAATTCGAAGTGTACGTCAGTGACACCGATCTCGGCGAGCGCGCTGCGGAAAGCTTGTGCGCCGATCTCGAGAAACCACTCGTCCTTCTTTCCCCCGTCGATCCAAATCGCTCGCAACCCGCGGAGTGCTGCGGCGTGCTCCTGGACCATGCGAACCGGGTCCCAGTCGAGCCACCTTTGCCATATGTCATATCGGATCCTGCCAGTGTCGGGGTCGAAGGGAAGTACCGGCGTTCCGTCTTCATCTGCGGAGAAGCATGCAGACACGCCGAGCATCATCAAAAGTGTCTCGTCGGCCTCCTTCGTAAAGGCGACTCGACCCTGAAAGTCCTTCCACCACTTGTCGATCGAACCGTCGTATTCGCGCAGTGCTCTTACGGCCTTGGCGAACTCTGGGATGTAGCAAAGCTCGTACAGGGCGTCGCCGGCGTGGGTCGCTAGGCCACCGAACAGGTCCGGGCGGAGCATCGGAGTGATCATCGCCCCGAATCCTCCGCTCGACTTCCCCTGGATCCCCCGGTGAGAAGCCTCCCTATAGGTGCGGTACTGATAGTCGACGAAAGGCACCACTTCCTCGCACAGGTAACTGTGGTAACGCCCGGTCCCGGGGGAGTCGACGAATTGCGATCCTCCGTATGCAGTCCACGCGTCCACAAAGACGACGATGCACGGCGGCGCCGAGCCCTGGGCGAAGAGCTCGTCGGCTGCCTCGGTGAAAGAAAGCCGATAGGCGCTACGGTTGGCCCACATGCTGAGGTAGCCGGTGTATCCCTGAAGCACGTACACACTCGGATACGACCTCGCGGAATCGTCGTCGTAACCGGGTGGAACGTACACCCACAGTGGGCGGTCGCTGGGGTCCCCGAGGGGATTGTCCGCCAGGGCACTAGAGGTCACGACGTGGTGGTCGATCCTCCCTGCCAGCTGTCTCTCCCAGGGAACCGGCATGCTGCCTCACCCTAGAGCCCGGGACCAGCCCTCGGTTCGACCATCCGGTAAGTGCATCACTACACGGTAAGAGTTGCTGTCCGCCTGACGATACCGAGCCGATATTCGGAACTCAGCAAGCACGGCAGGCAACAGGTACCTTGACGATCTCGGTCCGGGCGGATATCGCTGATCCACCCTCATCCGTCGAGACCTCCTGTTGAGCCGCGAGCGCCGCGAGGCCGCCGGGCCTGAGCACCAACCCCGCGACGATGGCGCCGGCGGCGAATGCCAAGGCGGACCAGAAGAACGCGGTCGTGTCACCGCGCAGTACGGCAAGCTGGATACTGACGGGCGAGCGTGTCCGGCCGACCAGGTAGGAAGCCGCCGCGCTGGCGGCCAGAGTATTGAGCAGGGCGGTGCCGATCGATCCCCCCACCTGCTGCGCCGTGTTGAGCGTCGCCGATCCCACGCCAGCGTCCTGGGGCCTCAACCCGAGGGTCCCGGTACTGAAGGCCGGAGCAACGCTCAACCCGGACCCGATTCCGAGCAAGATGAGATAGGGAAGCACGTGACTGACGTAGGCCGAGTGCAACCCGACCTGGTGGAGGCCGAACAACGATGCAGAAGACACGAGTAGCCCTACCGGCACGATCGGCCTGGGCCCGAATCGCGGCAACAAAATGCGATTGGACAACTGGGCGACAGCCGTGAGGGCGGCGATGAGCGGAAGGAAGGCGATCCCGCTCTTCACCGGACTGAACCCCAACGTCGCCTGTAGGTAGTAGGTCAAGAACAGGAACACGCCGAAGACTCCGACACTCGCAAAAAGCATCACCAACAACGATCCGCCCCGCGTCCGGTCGAGGACGACCCGAGGCGGGAGCAGCGGGTACTTCGCCCGGGTCTCGACGAAGACGAACACGACGAGCAGGAACACCGCTGCGACGAGGGATCCGATCGTGTATCTGTTGCTCCACGCGGTGGTCTCGGCGTGCGAGAACCCGAACACGAGCGAGAAGAGCCCGACGCCGACCACGAAGAGGCCGGGCAAGTCGAAGGGATCGTGGTCTGCGCCGCGATCGTCCGTCAGCCAGAGCAGGGCGCCAATGGTCGCTGCGAGGGCAAACACGAGATTCACGAAGAGAGTCCAGCGCCAGGACGCGTAGGAGGTCAGGATGCCGCCGAGTAGGAGCCCAAGCGCCCCGCCCGTCCCGGCGATTGCACCGTAAATGCCGAAGGCCTTTCCACGCTCGTCCGGGTCGACGAATGTCGTCGTCAAGAGGGCCAGTACCGAGGGGGCCAGCAGCGCCCCGAACGCGCCTTGCACTGTCCGAGCGATTACGAGCATCGCGAAGTTGACCGACGCACCACCGATGGCTGAGGCCACCGCAAAGCCGACCAACCCTGTGATGAGCGCCCGCTTGCGTCCGACCCGGTCTCCCATACGACCACCCAAGAGGAGCAAGCTGCCGAAGGCGAGTGAGTACGCGGTGACGATCCACTGGCGATCTGCGATCGAGAAATGCAGTTCGTGCTGCGCGGTCGGGAGGGCGATGTTTACTATCGTGCTGTCGAGGATGACCATGACCTGGGCGATCCCCAGCACACCGAGGATCCACCACCGCCGGCCAAAGTTGGCTCCATGGACCGCGATCTCATCGGTGGCCGGATGCTCCAACGTCATCAACGCGGTCATTCGGTAATCTTTCCAGGCAACGGAGATTCTCGCCTTCGTGCTGCTACAGCATGAGCCCACCCGCAGCGATCTCGCCCAGCTCTACCGCGACACCCGTGAGCGCCTTGTCGGGTCTCGTCGTTGGATTGGACGGCTCCGAGCTGGCTACCCCCGTGCCGGCGTGCCCGGGCTGGTCAGTGTCCGAGGTGATGTACCACCTGTTGGCCGTGGTGGAGGACGTGATGGCGGGGCGGCTCACCAAGCCGCCGACCGACGTCGAGACGGCTGGGCAGGTGGCTCGCCACCGTGGGACGCCCGTGTCGGCTTTGGTCGGCTGGAAAACGGGATCGAGCGGGGAGGCAGCCGACGTGGCTGGACGCCACCTTGGATCTGTACTCCGACCCATAGGATCGAAGTCCTGTGACCTTGCCCACAGCATCGGTCGTTGTCGGCATCGACAACGGGGCGACCTCCAACAACGCGACAGTCCTCGAGGACTCGGGCCGGTTTCTGGTCGATGAAATGGTCGAAACCCCGAGTCGGGTCAAAGAGGGCACGGACGCAGCCCTCGAAGCTCTGGAGGAGTCGTTTGCTCGGATCCTCGCACTGAGCGGGATCGAGCGCGCTCGGGTACGCGCCGTTGGACTCGACAGCCCGGGCCCTGCGAGTGCCGAAGGTGTGATCTCCCGGCGAGGCTCCACCAACTTCGGACATCCGAGCTGGAGCAGGTTCGATCTCCGTAGTCATCTCGAGCGCCGGCTCGGTCTCCCGGTCGTCTACAACAACGACGGCAACGCGGCTGCCCTCTATGCCCACCGCCTGCACTTCGGTGTATATGGCCGCTCGCGTTCGTCGGTGTCCGCCATCGTCGGCACGGGCCTCGGCGGCGGGGTCGTGCACCGGGGCCGTGTCGTGAAGGGGGCGACCGGCGCAGCAGGTGAACTCGGTCACGTGTACATTCCGATGGCAGGGCTCTTGGAGCCTGATCAGCCCGTGCCGAGGTGCAACTGTGGATTCGTCGGAGATGCCGAAAGCGTCGCGTCACTTACGGGTATCGAGCTCAACCTCCTGCCGTACTGGTTGTCTCGCTATCCCGATCACGAGCTTGCATCACTGCCCCCTTCCGAGGCGGCTCGGCTTGTGCGGTCATACGGGGAGGCCGGGGACCCGATGGCTACGCGGATATTCGAGCAACAGGCGATCGCGCTGGGCCGACTGTTCACCATCGCTGCGAACTTCGTGGATCCCGATGCTTATTTCATCGGCGGTGGGGTCGTAGAGGTCGCAGGCGCATTCAAAACCTGGTTCCTGCAAAAGGTTCGCGACAGCACCACCCTCCGTGAAGAGGAGGCAGCTGTGGCCGCTTTCGCGCTTGTGCCCGAGCTCGACATGGCCGGTGCCCGAGGTGCCGCAATGGCCGCCCTTGACGCAGTCTTGGAAGCCTGAGAGCAGACCTAAGGGTCTACTGGCGCCCGAACCAGCGGGCGGCGCGCGTGGCCCCCCAGTCCTGCTTCTCTTCGAATAGCTGGGCTGTAGGTGCTGTGAATTTGGCGACTGGCGTGTCGTAGGTGAGGAAGTTGACGTCGATGCGCCCTACGAGTCCGTCCCCGAGCTCCACGTAGCACGCTGCGACGCCATCGTATGGTGCTGTGGAGGGGCCGCCGGTAAGTTGTGCGATGAGAACCTCGGCGACGGTTGCCGCCTCACCTTCCGCTATACCTCCAGCGCGCGGAACCGGTGCACTCGTGACGTCACCGACGGCATAAACGTTCCGGTGTCGGGTTGCGAAGGTTCCCGGGTTTACAGGAATCCACCCGTCCTCAGTTAGGTCTGAGCTCAGGACGACCTGTGGTGCACAGTGGACTGGGATGCCCAGGAACAGGTCGTAGGGAATCGTGCGACCATCAGTTGCCCGCCCCAAGGACCACCACGTGCTCCTTCATGACGGCACGCTAACAGTTCCCTTGTTCATGTACGGTACTCGGCGGGTGTTCGCGAGCGTTGCGCGCTCGCCAACCGTGAGCGATATCGGTCGCCCTGTGGTGCGGTTTCACCACTGCCGAATGATCCGCGGCCAAGGAAAGATAAATGGGACTTTCAGCCTTAGCTGATCTCCATCTTCGGGCAATGGGACCGAATGTGCGACACCATTCCCTTTGGATCGATCAGCTCGACCGTTCGGAACGGGCAGCGCTCAGTCGCCACGAGCCGACCGAGCTCGACTTATGCCCCGACATACTCGTAGTCGGTGGCGGGATACTTGGTGTCGCGACGGCTCTCGCTTGCACACGAAGAGGCCTCGGCAAGACCCTGCTGGTCGAGGCCGAGCACATCGGAGCTGGGCCGAGCGGGAAAGCGGCGGGTCTTCTGCTCCCGGACCTTCACGTCGGTCTCGAGCCACCCTTCTTCACCGATTTGGCACGCCGGAGCCTCGAGGAGTGGAGGGAATTGCAGGCGTTGTACCCGAACATTGGTCTCTCGGAGCTCGACGCGGTCGGATTGGAGCCTCTTGAAGACAGGTTCGGGTCCGATGTACCGGCGATGGCCGAGTCTCTCGCGCGCGACGAGCTCGCGACGCTGATTCCGGGATTCGAGGCGTCGGGAAGTGGGTTCCTGCTCCGCGGCCAGGCACATCTGAATCCGTTGCAGGCGCTGGCGGTCATGACCGAATTGCTCGACGCTGTCGCGACGGGAGTGGAGGTCGTCTCGGTCGAGGTGAAAGGCGAAAGGATCGTCAAGGTCCTAAGCAGCGCCGGGACCTTTCAACCCGGGGCGGTGGTCTTCTGCACAGGTGAACCACCGAGAGGTCTCGGCTTTCAATTGGAGATTCCGTCGACGCGTGTCCGTGGCCATATGTTCTGCACGGATCCAGCCCCGTTTCGCCTTGCAGGAATGATCCCCGCCGTTTGCACGCAGCTACCCGATCGCCGCCTCCTGATAGGTGGGAGCCTCGACGTGGGTTCGACGGCCGAAGCGGTCGACACTGCGATCATCGACCTCCTGCGGGGCGAATTGCTCGCTGCGCTTCCCTGGGCCGAGAGCTTGGCTATTTCGCACGCCTGGACCTGCTTCCGACCCGCCCATCCCGACCTCCTACCCGTAGTCGATCGCGTTCCCGGGATCTCGAACACTTGGTTCACGTCGGGGCATTACCGGACCGGGATCCTGATGGCACCGGTGGTGGCCGCCGAGGTCGCTCGGTGGATGGAAGAGGGACAACCCTCCGCCGAGTTTGCGGAGCTCCGCTGCGAGCGACTCCTCTCTACCGATTAACAGGTCTGAGCGCTCGTGACTGCCATTGAAACCCTAGGTACTCTGACGTGAGCTTCGGCAGACAGAGGATGATCTGGTAGCACCCACCGAGCCAGGACGCGACGATCCCCAACGTGATAAGTGGCGCAAGCTTGTAGAAGGGAGGGCGGCTGCCGCGGTGGGATTGCAGGACAGATCTGACTGTGCGGATCCGAGTCGGGACAGATAGACAGACGTAGTGGGCCATCCAACGAGTCCCTATCGTCGCGTGAATGCGCGCACCATCGACGATCATCCTCCCTGTCCTCCTTCCTTCTCGAAATTGCCTTAGTGCCAGAATCCGAGGGCCGCTAGCCTCGAAGTATCGGGTGACGCGCATCGAGTCAGCTCGACATGCTCCATAACCCCTTCGAAAGAGAACATTGTTGATCAGCATTTCGCACTCCGATCCGTCGTCGTCGTGAAAGCCACCCGCTTCTTCCAACGCGGAGCGTAGGTACGAACATCGTCGTGGCGGTTCAGTCAATTCTCGTTGGGATGTTCCATCCGAGAGCTCCGTCAGGGATTCGAGAAGGTAGGTGGCCCATGCCGCCCGCGTGTGGTTCCCGTTGAGGATCATGCCGCTGGCCATCGCATAGCCCGATCTATGGATCCTGAGACATGCCTCCAGTGCGCCCTCTGCGAGCTCGGTGTCGGTCCCGATGAACCACACGTAGGTACCGGAAGCAGCGCGAAGGCCCAAGTTTCGGGCGCGCGGTGCTGGCGTTTCGTCCCGAGTGAAGACGACCCGCGCCGCGGGTGCAATTGCCTTTGCGATCTCCGCAGTCCCTTCGTTGTCGGTGACGATGATGATCTCGACGGTCTCGTGACATCTCTGTCGGATCACGGAGCCCAAAGCCCGGTCACATCGACCGTTGCCCACACAAACGACGACCACCGAGATCGCCGGTGTGCCTGGCTTCGCCTCGGGAGGGTGTGGGTCTCTCGAGTTCGCGAGAACAGGGAGGTGCGCTGTTCTCGTCCACCAGGGCCACACTCGTCGTGGCGGGACGAGGAGGTTTAGGTAGCTGCGCTGATGCTCACGCTTGGGATCCACCTCGAGGTACTTAGCAAGTCGCTCAGAACGGCGCCGAGTGTCAAGATCGCCGAGATGCTGAATCCGCAGCGTCGTTCGACGGTAGTTCGCCTCGGGCATCGAGACGGGAAGGGCGCCGCCGTGAAAGCGACGGGTTGGAAAACGCAGGCCCGGCTCCCATGCAAACAGCCTGCCTACCCACAGTTCCGCCAAGTCGTATTGGTCGGTGTTGCCAATCATACGGTAGACCTGTAGCAGATACCCTTCTCCATGTACTGCCCCTTCCTCGATGAACCTCGTCATTGCATCGCTGTCTGAAGGGTCAAGCCGCTCGTCGGCGTCCAACGACATGATCCAGCGCGGTTCAAGGTTGCTCGCCGCGTCGAGGAGCCGATTCCGATTCATCGCGTCGTCCCAACCCTCGTAATTGGGTCGAGGCGGGTTCGTGATCAGGACCTTGACCAAGGACTCGGACGACAAGATGTCATGGGTGTCGTCGTTGCTCCCGTCATCGAGCGCGACGACCGCGTCGGCCACGCGAGCGACTGACTCGAAGTAACCAGGCAGATAACGAGCGCCATTCCGAACGGGGAGCAGGCACACGAGATTTGTCGCACCCATGTAGTCTTACGCGGCAGGTTGAGCAGGTCTGGGGGCACTGACGTCAACTACGCACATCGTCGCCGCCGGGGCGCGTCTGCGGTGATAGGGACACGGGATACCATTTGCCCGATTGTGTGAGTAGAGGATCTGCTCTAGAGATTGGAAGCGCCTCCGCGGTGGACCATAGTGCGTTTGCGAGGATCCCGCGGTTGCTCTTGCTCAACTCTTCGGCGATTACGCGACGGACTACGTCATCGCTTATCGATCCGACGGATGGAGCTATGCGCAACTCCATGCGAGGCACGTCATCGGAATCCTCCTTCACGAACTGATAGGAGCCGGGTGTTCCTCCGAAGCGAGAGGGAAGAATCTCTTCTGCGATGCGAGACAAAGCCTCACCCGGAAGGCTGGTCCCTGCAACATTGATCTTGCTGATTCCACGGACTCCCGAGACCCGCGTCCGCATTCCGATGAGTCCGAGTTCACACGAACAGGCCGGCCCTGGTCGTTCCAACTCCCCGTAATCGTCGTTCTCGGTGTTGAACAGGACCGACGGGGAATCTCGGTCGACGCTGGTCCACAGAAACGCCGGGACCACGACTTCGTCTTTTCGAGGGCGCAACCGCTGTACGACGCACACTTCGCTCTCGAGTAGATGGAACTCCTCGGCTCCGCACGAAGGACACGCGAGGCCGACGGTTCCCTTCTCCATGAATCCGTACCCGTTGCACACGACCGCTCCGGCCCCTCGGATTATGTCAGCCCTGCGCTCTCCGAGAGGCTCACCGACTGTCCCAATCAAGAGCCCGTCCAGACTTATCCCGAATGTCTTCGCTGCTTCTGCGAGGAGCACTGCACAGGTCGTGTACGCGCAAAGGCGCGCTTTTCCACTCCGCACGAGAGCATCGCGGACCCACTCCAGGACCCTTTGAGGATCCGACGGAGGCACGTACTCGGGGTGAGGAATGCGCGCTCCCAGGAGGGCCATGGCGGGCAAAAGCGACTTAGCAACTCTCGTACGCCAGCCGATCCCCGAAAGGCGAAGCGGCACCTGAGTGAACCAGCGTTCCGGAGGTTCTCCGCAAGCGGCGCTCACAAGGGCGGTTGTCAACCCCATACCCGAAGGGAGCGTCGGGAGCCACATGGCTGCCGGAGTTCCAGCCACACCCCAAGAAGATGCGCTGAGCAGATGGCGGGCAAGGCTGCGACGCATGTAGGCGAAGCTCCAGTTGACGGGAATGCCGAAGCTCCGGGTTCCCCCCGTCGAGACGAGGAAGTCACCCCGTACCACGTCGTTGAGGAAATCTAAAGGATTGAAGAAGAAAGTTGCACTTCCCCTCCTGGCAGGCTCTGAACCGAGCCACTCCTCGTAAGCGACATACACTCCTTCGTCGCGCAAGGTATTCATGCAGCCTTCCAAGCCGAGCTGCCGGACGAGTCTCGCCACGTCGCCTGCTTCGACCCCTGCGTGCCGCAGGAGACGCACGTAGGGACTCGAGGGTCTATTCCAGATCAGCTCTCGGAACGTCCTCAAGAACCGATCGTCTCGATTCATCCACTCCTTCCTTACCTGTTCACGCGACTGCCCCAAGGTGGGGGGCCGCCTCAGGAAGGGTCGAAGGCCGAGCCCAAACCGCCACGCATTTCCTACGAGTGTTGCCGACTGGGTCATCAAAACGGACGCCTCTACGTCAACACACCGGAGCAGTTGAACTCGGGGACTCCGATCGGGCGAGTCCCCCGTCCGAATGGGCCGCCGAAGGGACGAGCCCTCCTCGAGAGGGAAGGAACTGGATACCCCAGCACTGGAGCGATCGTTTCCAGGGTGACATCCCGGAGCCGATCATCAGAGAGCCTTGAGCTCCAAGCATGAGCGAGTCACCGCCGTCGAATTGGACCGCGTCTTTGACCCGTATTTCGCACATCAATTCTGCGAGTCGTTGTGTGCTCGACCAACCCGTGATCAACAGAACTAGTCCTACGCAACGCCCGGTCTCCTCTTCCGTCCACCCGCACCGCGAGTCGTACTCGTCCGCTGCTTCCTGAACTCCGGAACACTCGAGTGCCCTATCCCCCGATAGCGGAGCCAGGGCCCAGTAGCCGACGCGGGCGAACTGATCGACGGTATCTGGGAGGTAGTCGCGCACTGCGCAGAAGAGGCCACCAACCGCTTCGTCGACACCGACCGGGTCTCCACGTCCGATCCTGTAACTGTGGAACCCGATGCCGGGGCCGCGCCCGAACCATTGCAGACGCGGGCGCGACACCCTCGTCTCGGAGATTCGCTCGCGCCTTCCTATGACGAACCCGAGTGGCGCGGTGGCCTGGAGATGGCGGACCTGTGCCGTCTTGACCTTCTCCCACAGTGGAGATGTGGCCTTGTGGTTATTGCCGCGAAGCCGAAGCCGATGGGCGAGCACTGTCCTGGTGGTGTCTGACCCAAATTCCCTTAGGCTCCGTGCGAAGGATCCGTGGGGATAGTCCATGAAGGGGCCGTTCGTGAAGAGGGAGGCGTCGAGAGCTCTAGCCGACGCGACAAACGACGTGGACGCCTTGCGCCAGGTGAACATGACGTGACGTCGGGGATCGATGACAGCCCAGCGCAGGCGCGTCAGACCGAAGCGCTCCTCTCCGAAGAGTATGCCGACCTTCGTGAACCTGTCGTTGCGGAGGACATCAGGGAGGAAACCAGAACGGCCGACCCGCATCTTCGGTTCAGGCACTTGACCCCGCTCGGTCGTGCTGAGCCAGCCAGGCTCGAAGCGGCACCTCTGAACTGGCAGGGAAGAACCGGCCGTACGCCGTCCCGGCTCCGAGCAGTTGAGAGCGGATCGGGTCGTCACCGAACCGCCGGCGGGATGGGCGACGTTCACCCATGGAGTACACCCATCGAAGCGCGTACCCGAGAAATACGGCTTTGCGCACGACGTTTGAAGTGTTGGTGCTCGCTTTGTGGGCGATCCGCGCATCGAAGATCACCGCCGAGCCGGCCGGGACGCGGATGGGGACGGCCGCCCGGGCGAGCGCGTCGTCCTCAGGAAGCGGCTCCGGCCAGCGATGGCTGCCCGGCACTACGTAGAGGTTCCCTCTGCCTGGCCCGTCGACGTCGGAGGCGAACAAGCCAACCTTAACGGCCAGCCGCGGTATCGTGCTGCCAGCCTCGGCGTTGATCCGGCCGCCATCGCGGTGGAACCCGAACGCCGTAGCCCCTGCGGACGCGCGCGCCGGCGTGTTAGAAGCGGCAGAGGAAAATGTGACGCGCGCCGCCTGGTCGTACACGTGGATGTTCCATCCCAGCAGGGACCAGACCTTCGGGAGTGTCGTGGGCAGGTCGACGAGGTCTGTCAGCGCCGGGTGCGCGAATAGCGGTTCACCGATCACGAGGGCGCGCTCGTCGCGAAAGACAAGCAGGCGCGGCGGAACGCGCCGCAACGGGAGCCTCGCTTGAGCGCGGTCGACGGCGATTTGGATCCGCTCATTCTTGATCCGCTGGCGCCAACAAACGACGTCGTCGAGAGCGTTGGCGACGCGGGCCACCTGATCAGTTGGCATCGCGTCGCGGACGATCATGAAGCCATCCTCCTCGAATGCCTCCCGCTCGGTATCGGTCAGCCTGTGGGCGAGGCACGCGGTATCCACCGCCGCTCAAGGTAACCCTGGTGGTAGCGCGGCGGCTGACCCGCCAAGTCTTCAAAAACATTTAAAGCGCGCTAGTAGCCATGAGATTCAGTAGCCCTGAGGCTCCAGGGGTCTGCCCGCGGTCATAGCCGCTGTCTACTTGCTGGGTCTCGACGTGCACTGACCTATCACCCAAAGAGTGGTCCACTGAATGGGGTCCAGGCCAACCAGACTGGGCGTCGAGCACAGCTCGGTCTCTACGGCGGGATTGGGCGAGCGGTTCTTGGCGGTGTTCTCGGACGGAGGCATCTTCACCTTCGGCGACGCCCAGTAGTTCGGCTCGGGTGGTGGGTTCCGCTCAGCTCGCCCGTGGTTCATACCTGAAGGTAATTTAGGAACTCGAACACCTCGCGGCGGTACACGTCCGGTACTCGACGAGCCTGGTAGTGCGACCCGATCCGCGCGTTGCTCCAGTGATAGAGACGTGTCAGCAGTCCGAATAGGTAGCGCTCGTCGAGCGTGAGCTCGAGGCGCGGCTTCAACTCGGACACGTCCGAACGGATTTGTACGCCCGAATCATGCGACACATCGAAGCACCAGAAGACTCCCGGATGGACGGTGAGGCAGAACCAGAATCGCTCAGCCACCGATGATCGGGCGACGGCCCGTGAGTACGCCGTTGAGAGGAGAGGTCCGATCGGCAACGACCTGCCGTCGAGCGGCACGATCTCGCGCTCATAGTCGTAACCGAAGAACGAGAGGTCAGCGAGGTACCGATTGACGTCCGCTGGATTATAGGGATTCGTCCGAGTGGCCGACGCTTCGAGAGTCCGTGCGTCGATGAACGCGTCACCTCCGTCTGCGAGCGCGACTGTTACGTCCGGCTCCCGCTCAAGCGCCGCGAGTGCGTCTGGCACCCCTCTCAATGTGTTGAGCTTTGCGAGCGGCCCACCCAAGTAGTAAGTCCCAGCGAACGGGACCGCGCGATGTGGGCGGAGCGCTTCGACATACCGGCTGTAAAGTGCCAGGAACTCTTCGCGCTTGTGGTCCGCTGCCGCGAGTTGCGCGGCCTGGTCCGTGAACTCGTAGGTCTGCGGATAGGGACCGGCGGCGGAATAGGGAAGGAAGGCAACTCGCGGCCTCCCTCCAACTACCCTGAGCACCCGTCGGATTTGCTGCTCGTCGAAAGGGTTGTCGTTCATGTTCACCACGCTCAACTCGCCCCGTCTCACGACAAGGGCGGTGTCGAGGTTGTCGATTTCGGCGTAGGCATTGTTAGGAACAATCGTGACCTGAGTGTCGCCGAATATCTCTTCATGAATGACGTCGGGTTCAAAGCCGTCCAGCTGCATCTTTCGAGCCAAGTGCGCGGGGCTGGTCTCTCCGATCACGATCCGAGCATTGGGATGAGCTTCAAGGTAAGAGCGGAGGAATTGCGGGTCGTAGTGATCGGGGTGGATGTGCGAGATGTAGACGAGGTCGACTGGGCCGATGACCCCTATGGGGTCACGACCGAGCGGCGGGTACTGGTACCAGGATCCATGGTACGCCCCGGGCGTGAACCAAGGGTCGCAGCAAACCTTGACGTCTTGGGTTTCAACGATGATGCAGGCGCTGTAGACGTAGCGTGCCCTCACGGCTGCTTCCGCATGACAAGTGGCGGCTCATGTGTGTTGGCGGTCGCGGCGACGCCGACGTAGAGAGGCCAGTGGTCAACGATAGACCACAACTCCTGTGCGTCTGCCGCGGCCGAGACCTCCTTGCGCCGATTCAAGCGCTGGTCGACAGAGGCGCACTTCATCTTCTCATCCTGTCTCACAAATCCCGGCCTTGCGAGCCCTCAATCGTCGACCGCCTGAACGGCAACGCGTTCCGTCGGACTGCAAGAACCTCTCGGACCCGGAGCCCGAACAGGTCGATGAGTCTGCGCCGACCGGCTTTGGATCGGACTAGCAGGGCAGGGTGGGGAATCACAGCGGGCACGTCGGGACCGCGTTCTCGCTGAAACATTGGGCCAACTGGCAGAAAGGTCGGCTGTCGTTCAGCTCTCACGGACAAACGACGAACGAAGTTCAAGCCCCGCCTTCAACAGAGGTGCGGGCCAAGCCGTCAAATGGGGTCTATCCCAGCGAGCAGCCCCAACGGGGTTCGAACCCGTGTCTCCACCTTGAGAGGGTGGTGTCCTTGGCCGCTAGACGATGGGGCCCTACTGCGAGACCTCAGACTACTTGCCCGGCGCCGGGACCCGGCACGGGCAAGATGCTGTAGGTCAAGGGCCTGCCACTCGTCTGACAATCGCTTCGCGCAGCCGGTCCGGGAGGAAGCGCACGAGCAGGGCCTCCACTCGGGCATCGACTCCGACTGGGTATCGCGTCCTGGGACGCGCGCTCAACAGGGCGTGTTCGACTGCGGTGGCGACCTTGTCGGGGCTGATTCCGTTGCGCTCCTGCATCTCTATGCCCTTGCGAACTCCTGCAATGTGGGCCGCATAGAGCTCTAGCGCTTGTGGTGAGAGCTGATCCACCAAGCGGTCCGCCGTCTCACGCCCTTTGTCCCAGATCGGGGTCTTGATCGCCCCTGGCTCGACCACGGACACCCCGATCCCCCAAGGGCGCAACTCGTGGCGCAGGGCTTCGCCGATCCCTTCGATGGCGAACTTCGACGCGTTGTACGGGCCCGTCATCATGGAAGCGATCTTCCCGCCGATCGATCCGATGAACACGATGCGTCCGCCGCCCCTGCGGATCAGGGGAAGCATGGCCTTGGTCACTGCCACCTGACCGATGACGTTGACCTCCAACTGGTCCCGCCACTCCTCGAGGGGGAGGTACTCCAAGGGCCCGCCTCGCGCAATGCCGGCATTGTTGACCAGCCCGTGAAGGGATCCCGCCTCATCGCCAATCTGTTTTGCCGCAGCGTCCACCTGCGCCTCGTCGGTCACATCGAGCATGACGGGAACGAGACGGTCGGTTGCCTGGTCCTTCAGACGTCGTCCGTCGGACTCCTTGCGGACCCCCGCATATACCCGGTGGCCCAGACGATCGAGCCGCAAGGCACAGGCCTCACCGATCCCGGTCGAGGCCCCGGTGACGAGGAAGCTCCGCATCTTCAGACCAGCTCGAGTATCAATGCCGAGGCCATCCCGCCCCCGGCGCACATCGAGACGCAGCCGACACTTGCGGCCCGGCGCCGCAGCTCGTGCAGCATCGTCACCACCATCCTCGCCCCGGTGGCGCCTACCGGATGCCCGAGACCGCAACCGCTGCCGTTGACGTTGACGATGTCGTGGTCGAGCCCGAGGATCCGGGTGCAGGCGACCGCCATCGAGCAGAACGCCTCATTGATCTCCCAGAGGTCGACGTCGGCGATGTTCATCCCCGCTCGCTCGAGCGCCTTCGGAATGGCCAGCGTTGGAGCAAGACCCGTGCGCTCGGGTTCGACACCGACCGAGGCCCAGGAGCGCACCCGACCCAGGACCTCGAGTCCGTGTGCGGCTGCGTAGTCGTCCGCAGTCACCACCACTGCCGCCGCTCCATCGTTGATCCCCGAGGAATTCGCGGCGGTTACGGTAGCCCCCGGAATCTCCGGATGGAGCACAGGGAGCGCTGCAAGCTTCTCGATCGTGGTATCAGCGCGCGGCTGCTCGTCGGCTTCGAAGAGAATAGTGCCCTCGGCCGTCTCCACCTTCACGGGGACTATCTCGGCGGCGAACAGACCCTGGTCACGCGAGGCCGCAGCGCGCAGATTGGAGTGCAGCGCCCATTCGTCGGCATCGGCTCGGCTCACTCCGGCGATGCGAGCTGTGTTCTCGCCCACGGTTATCGACATGTCGCGGTTGGGCGCCTGCGGCGTCGCGGGATGCGTCGGTGAGTACCAAGGCTGGTAGTCGCGCGAGGAGGCGGGCTCGGCCTTGAAGACCCGAGGCACGGAGCTCAAGCTCTCGGTGCCCCCCGCCACGACCACGCGGTCCATCCCTGCCCTGATGCTGCCCGACGCTATTTGGATGGCACTGAGGCTTGCCGCACAATGCCGGTTGTCAGCGAGGCCCGGCACGTCGGTGAGCCCGAGCCTCAAAGCGACGTTGCGGGCGATCACTCCCCCACCTTGAAGTGACTCGGCCAGAACGATGTCGTCGACCGATCCCGCATCCAGGCGGGCGCGTTCGACAGCCGCGCTGATCGCCGTCTCTGCGAGGGTGAAGGCATCGACGTCCACGAGAGTGCCCTTGTGGGAGCGCCCGATAGGAGTTCGTGCCGCGGAAACGATGACAGCCTCTCTCACTTGTCCTCCATGCCCATCGGTCGTCGCTCCGACCGCCCATGATGCGATTGGCGCCAGGGGAACACCTGCCCACGTCTTACCACAGGCCCATTACAAATCTACCAGCCACGAATTGCCCTGAAATTTGAGCGGATCAGCCCGGAGCGCCGGGGCAGCTACCAGGTTCTGTAGGTGCGGAGGCTGAGACCGTGATCTGCGTGGCACCAGACACGTTGCCGTCGGAGGCGATGGCGGTCGCTCCTGCTTGTTGGCCGGCGAGCTGAGCATCGAAGAAATCGATGACGACGCGGACGATCACTTGCTGGTCGGTGCCCGGGTCGACGTAAGGCGGAAGATGCCCTGCTCCGAGGAGGTCGAGGTAGTACTTGGGGGAACTTGCACCATCGTAGAGCTGGGCGCTGCAAACGGGAACGTTGATCGTGTCGTCCTCTCCCTGGACGACGAGGAGCGGGACGTAATGCTCACCCGTGGTGAAATAGCTTCCCCCGAAATCTGACTCCTCGGCCCCGGACAGGATCGCAGCCGCCTTCACCCGAGGGTCTTGGCAGCACGAATCGTCGGCGACCGCCAGACTGACGTCCGCGCCGTCGGACTGGCCGACCAGTCCGATCTCGCCGGTGTTGACCAAGCCTGTGAGGGGGGATCCCTGAGCTTCGGACGTATCGAGGATCGTGGAGATCACGTAACGCAGGTCTGCCGGATGGTTGACTATGTCGCTCTCGTCGAGCGCAGCCGGCGCAGACGGGTCCGTGTGAGGATAGGTCGGAGCGGCGACGACAAAGCCGGCCGACGCCCAGTCCTCGAGCAACACCGAGTAAGTCGAAACACTCGCGTCGTATCCTTGTGAGAAGACGAGCAGTGGGTACGGGGCACGTGCGTTGTCGGGGCTTACGGTGCCGTTGCTCGAGACGGCGGGGTACCACACGGCTATGGGAAGCATCCGGTCGGCTGCTCCAGACGTGGCCCCTGGCTCGACCACGTTGAGGGCGGCAGTACCGACGGCGTAGGTGCCTTGGGTTGTCGGCGGAGGCACCTGGGTCGTGCTCGTGGAGGTCGGGGCCGGAGGGAGAGTCGGTCGGCTCGCGGTTGCCGCTCTCGTGCGCACAGCGCTGCAACCACCGGTCACGACGAGGAGCGCAAGGACGACGGCTGGATACACCCGCAGTGGCGTCACAGGAAAACGGCTGGTGTGCCGGGCCCGGGGAACGTCTTTGCCACCTACCGAAGCTACTGCTTGTGCCGGCCCGAAGAGTCGACCGGATGACCGCCCACCGAGCGCCGCATCGCGGCATGGAGCCGGTTGGGCGTCAGTACACCGAGGTATCGCTCTTCTTCGACCACCGGGACCCAACGCTGGTCGTGCTGGAGCATCTCGCCCAGGGCGGCCCGCAGTGACGTGCCTAGCGGCACCTGGACCTCGAAGGGGACCAGATGGTCCACTACCGTTCCCTCCAGGGCTGGGTCGAGGTCGATCCAGCCCAGCAGCCGATCCTCATCGTTCACCACCACCGCCCAGTGGCTGTCGCTCCCCGCGGCCATCGCACGCGCGTCGTGCATCGACATACCTGGGCTCGCGCGGGGCGGCTGCACGAGGTCATTCACCTCGACACGCATGACTGCCAGTCGGCGCACCCCCCGATCGGCCCCGACGAAGTCGGACACGAAGACAGTGGCCGGTCGGCCCAGCACTTCGGCCGGTGTGTCGTACTGCTCGAGAACCCCACCTTTGGACAGGACGGCGATGCGGTCCCCGAGCTTGGCTGCCTCCTCGATGTCGTGAGTGACGAAGACGATCGTCTTCTTCAGCTCCGACTGGAGATCCAGGAACTGCTGCTGCAGGCGCAGGCGGGTGACCGGATCCACAGCACCGAAGGGTTCGTCCATCAGGAGCACCGGCGGATCGCCACCGAGTGCCCGGGCCACCCCGACACGTTGACGCTCGCCACCGGAGAGCTCGTGGGGGAAACGCCGCCCGTAGCGCGTTGGGTCGAGACCCACCAGTTCGAGCAGCTCCAACACCCGTGCTTCGGTCCTGGTCTTCTCCCATCCGAGCAGCCGGGGAACCGTAGCGACGTTGTCGGCCACCCGCCGGTGAGGAAACAACCCACCTTCTTGGATGACGTAACCAATGCCTCGACGAAGTTCGACCGGATCCATCTTCAAGATGTCGGTGCCGTCGATCAGGATCCTTCCACCCGAAGGCTCGATCAACCGGTTGATCATCCGTAGCGTCGTCGTCTTGCCGCAGCCGGAGGGACCGACCAGGACGCACAGTTCGCCATCGCTCACCGTGAAGCTCAACTCCGTGACCGCCACGTTGTCCGCGCCGTATCGCTTGGTCACCCCGTCGAGCGTGATCACTTCCGGGAGACTACCCAGTGGGATCCGCGAGATGTCCGGGGTCAAAGTGCTCCGCCGGGTCATCCGGTAATTTCGCTTCGTGCTCGGGGCCAATCCGTTCTTTCGCTGGAGCTACGTCACGAGCCAGTGGGGACAGATCCAGTCCGACCTGATCCAGCACGTGGAGCTCACCGTCCTGGCCGTGGCCATCGGGGCGGTGATCGCCATCCCGCTGGCAGTCCTGGCATGGCGCTACCGGGTCATCCGGACGCCGGTCTTCGGCGTTGCCAGTGCCCTGTACATCATTCCCTCGCTCGCCCTCTTCGCCATCCTGGGAGGCGTCATTCCCGGTGGATACGTCCCACCACACTCGTGGCTGACTGCGGAGATCGCACTCGTGGGCTACACCTTGCTCATCCTCATCTGGAACACGGTGGCGGGTCTCAACGCCGTGCCGTCGGACGCGCGGGAGGCGGCCACCGGCCTCGGTTACTCGCCGAGCGCCGCACTCATGCGAGTCGATCTCCCCTTGGCCCTGCCGTACATCTTCGCCGGGCTTCGAGTAGCCACGGCGACGGTGATCGGGCTGGTGACGGTCACCGCCCTGATCGGACTCGGCGGCCTGGGCCAGCAGATCACCTATGGCTTCAACATCAGCTACAACACCCCGATCATCGTCGGACTGGTTCTCTCGATCGCCCTTGCGGCGACCTTCGACCTCCTGCTCGTCGGTGCCCAGCAGTTGGCCGTCCCTTGGTCCCGTACGGGGCGCGGCAGCCGGAGCAGGAGCTGAAATGACGTTTCTCGCACGGCTCTTCGACTGGTTCACCTCGTCGGCGAATTGGTCCGGGCCGAGTGGCATTCCTGAGCAGTTCGGCCGCCAGCTCGAGCTCTCCGCTGCCGTAGTGGTGACGGCGCTCGTCATCGCAGGAAGCCTCGGAGTCGTTCTCGGGCACACCGGGCGCGGCGGGCTGGTGGCCGTGAACGCTGCTAATGCGTTCCGGGCGGTACCTACGCTCGCTCTCCTCACGCTGCTCGCGATCCAGCCGTCGATCTCGCTCAAGTGGGGAGGTTTCCTCGCGTCCTGGATCGCCCTGACCGCGTTGGCCATTCCGCCGATCCTCACCAATACCTATGTCGGCATGCGCGAGGTGGACGCGGACGTCCGCGACGCCGCCAGAGCCGTGGGACTAACCGCTGGGCAGGTTCTGCGCCGAGTCGAAGCGCCTTTGGCGGTCCCGTTCGTGATGGCCGGTGTGCGCACCGCAGCGATCGAAGTCGTGGCGACCTCGACACTCGCCGCTTACGTGAGCTACTCGGATCTCGGTACTTACGTCATCAGCGGCCTGAGCACGCAGGACTCGGTGCTTTCGGTCGCAGGAGCCCTCTTGGTGGGGGCCATGGCCGGGTTGGTGGCGCTCAGCCTCGGGCTCCTGACGCGGGCAGTCACGCCGGTACCGCTACGTAACCGAGTGCGCTTGGGCACCCACCCGGCCCGCCGAGCGGCCACATGAGGAGGTTCCCTGTCCGAAGTTGATAAGTTCTGTTCGAGCAGGTCAATATTTGATCCACGGTTTCCATCACGGACTCCTCGTGGAATCGTTTGGTGAGAGCCAAATCTTCCCCCCTCCCGAGAAAAGGTACGCCCTCATGCACCTGAAGCGTTCGTTCATGCTCTTCGCAGCGCTGGTCCTGACCGCTTCGCTGGCAACTCAGGGCGCCGTGGCGGCATTCGCCGCCAGCAGCTCCGGATCGAAGCCTTCGATCATCATCGGGTCCACCAACTTCGAGGAACAGGCCATCGTCTCGAACATTTGGGCCGACGTCCTAAGAAACGCCGGCTACACCGTGACCGTCGAGCCCAGCCTCGGTACGCGGGCCATCGTGGTGCCCGCTATCGAAAAGGGGCAGATCAGCCTCGAGCCGGACTACGCGGCCTCGCTGCTCGGGTTCCTCCACGGCGGGAACCCCCAGCCGGCGGGCGACAACATCTCGACAGCGATCCCGGCCGACCGCAAGGCGCTGGCCAAGTTCGGGGTCACGGTATTACCGGCTTCCAAAGCCCTGGACACCAATGTCTTCGTGGTGACTCGAGCGACAGCCAACAAGTACCACCTCACCACGATCTCGAGCCTGAAGCCCTATGCGTCGCAGCTCATTCTGGGCGGGCCGCCGGAGTGCCCGACATTCGCCGGGTGCGCGCCGGGCCTCAAGAAGGTCTACGGCCTGACCTTCGCAGGCTTCAAGGCCCTCGACGAGGCGGGCCCGATCAGCGTCGCCGCTCTGAAGAACGGCGAGGTCCAAGTGGTCGAGCTGTTCTCGAGCGACGGCAACGTGGTCTCGAACAACTTCGTGGCGCTCACCGACAACAAGCACCTCGAGGGGGCGGACTACGTCGTGCCGGTGATCCGCAAGTCTGTGAACACCGCTGGGGTGGTCAAGGTGCTCAACGCCGTCGACGCCATGCTGACGACGACGGCCATCTCGAAGCTCAATCTCGAGGTGACCCAACAGCAGGAGCAGCCCGCCGCTGTCGCCCAGGCATGGGTGAAGTCCACCCACGCTTGACCGGTCGCCACGAGCTGCACTACCTCATGCGAGCCGTCGGTCACTGGTGCGATCTCGTCAAGAGCCGATCGAGCGCGAGCTCTGCGAAGTCGTGACGTTCTCCGTCTGTCGGAAGGAGGCCGCGGTGTGCCGCGGAAAGATGCGCACAGGACGTCACGAGTGCCATGTGAGTGAAGGCCTGAGGAATGTTCCCGAGGTGCACACCTGAGTCAGGGTCTATCTCTTCGGCGTACAGGCCTACATCGTTGGCGAGGACGAGCAACTGAGCGAGCAGCGTCTCCGCCTCGTCCAGACGACCCGCATGGGTGAGGACGTCCACCAACCAGAAGCTGCACAAGAGGAAGGCGCCCTCGACGCCGGGAACTCCATCTCCAACTCGGTAGCGGTAGATCAGGCCATGACGTCCACTGAGCTCTCGGCAGACGACCTCGACGGTGGCGCGAAAGTAGGGATGGTCGACCGCGATGAATCCGAGCGCAGGTATGAGAAGCGTGGATGCGTCAGGCTCGCTTCCGCCCGCCGCCTGTGGGAAGTAGCCTGGACCCGAAGCGGCTTCGAGGATGTATTCGGCCAGGGCATCGCGTTGCGCGATCCAGTCTGCTTCCACAGGCATGCCGAGTAGATGAGCCAATTGGACCGCTCTGTGCAACGCGAGCCAGCAATTGGTCTTCGAGTGCAGGAAGTGCCGGGGTTCGTCGCGGATCTCCCAGATTCCTTGATCGGGTTCTCGCCATCGCTCGCAACAGATCCCGGCGAGACCCGACAGGTACTTCCAGTTGTCGACGGTGATCTCCTCGCCTGCTTTTGCGAACAGGTACGCTGCCTCGAGCAGCTGCCCGAAGCTGTCTAGCTGGAATTGCTTCACAGCGCCGTTTCCGATGCGAACCGGCTTGCTGCCTCCGTGACCGGCGAGATGTTCGAGCACGATCTCAGGCAGCAGTCGCTCACCCTCCACTCCGTACATAATCTGCAGGTCTTGCGGCCGGCCCGCGCCCGTGCGCTCGAGCCACTCTTTGAAGGCCGTTGCTTCACCTCGCAAACCGAGAACGAACAAGCTCGTCAATGTGAGTGTCGCGTCCCGTATCCACGTAAACCGGTAGTCCCAGTTGCGCGTACCTCCGATCTCTTCAGGGAGGCTCGTGGTGACCGCTGCCAGCACTGCTCCGGTGGGAGCATGCGTCAACGCCTTCAGCACGAGGGCAGACCGGCGAACCTCGTTGGAATGGTCTCCGTCGTATCGGCAGCCCGACAACCACACCTTCCAGAACCCGACCGTCTCGTCCAGAAGCCCTTGCCACTCCTCAGGGCTTGGATCCGGCAGTCGCTCTTGAAGGCTGTGCGCACGGGCCCACGTTGCTTCCACCCATGCGGTTTCGCCCTCACTCATCGCCCAGTCCGCCGCGAGGACATCCCCGCGCCGCAAGGTATGGGCGTCGCGACGTTCCAGAGGATGGGTGGAGCACACATGCAGGGCCGATCCTCCGCCGACGAAATCCGCCACAAAGGGAGAAGGCGTCCTCAGTCGGGGCACTACGAGTCCGTACTCGAAGCGCGGTGTGACGCGCACTTGAGCAGTGACTCGTCCTGAGATACAGCGGATCCGGCGAAGGACGCTTCCCCTTGCTCGAACTTGCGCCGGCCTCTGTGAGTCGAATGCCGACACCGGCATACAATCCGTCACCTCGAGCTCGCCATCGGAGCAGCTCCAGCTGGTGACGAGGACATTGGTGTCCGGAATGTACCTGCGAGCCACCGAAGCGTCGTGCACTCTCACCGCGAAGTTCCCGCCATGCTGATCGTCGAGGATGTGGCAGAAGATCGCTGGAGCGTCTGGTCTCGGGAAGCACAGCCAGTCGATGCTTCCGTCACGACCGACAAGCGCACTCGTGTGGCAGTCTCCGATCAGCGCATAGTCGCGAATCGCGTTCGGGCGTCGCTCGCTAGCAGGCATCAAGCGGCACCGTAGCTTTGGCGGTGCCCTGCTGCATACATTCGCACTTGACACCTCGGGGAGTTCGCGGGCTCGACGGTGGCGTCTTCTCCCTTACTACAGTCGGGCGCGTCCAGACCCTGTGAGGGCTACCCGCCGGTACCGAGATGCCGGACGAAGAACAACTCGGCGGAGTCGTTCTCGAAGACCGGCACCTGGACATGACCCCCTGGGTTGACGTGAAGGGTCTTGTCATTCGAGCCGATGGCGTTGAAGAGAGAGATGCCTGCTTCGCGGGCGATCAACTCGTCGTCCCACTGGAGGAGGAAGAGGATCGGCACGCGTAGAGACCGGGCCGCCGTCTCGAAATCGGCGCCGCCCATACCGGCTCCCAAGCCGGCCAGACCGAGCACGGCGGCCTTGACCCGAGGTTCCGAGGCCACGAATCGCAGACCGATTCCTGTACCCATCGACATCCCCCAGTAGCCCAGCCGGTCGTCAATGAACCCGGTCGAGACGAGGTCGTCGACCAAGGCCCTCAGCTCTCCGACGTGGGTGGCCATCCGGCCGGCGAATCCAACCGCCTGGTTGGCGTCCATCACCACGGGCAGGCCGGCGCCGGGGCCCTGGTCGATGCGAGCCTGGACGGAGCGGCGCCTGGCCCGGGCCGCCTCCTTGTCCGTGATGCGCTCGCCGTGCTCGGGGGCGTCGAGGGCGACGGCCGCGTAGCCCCGGTGCCGAACGAGGCGCCGGGCGAGCCCGAGCACCTCAGGAGCGCGCTTGTGCACCACACCTCCGTGACCGAGGATCACCGTCGGTCGCGGCCCGGTAGCGGCCTCCGGCAGCCAAACGATGCCCGGCACGATCTCCCCGCCCTCGACCTCGAGCCCGACTCGTCGCTCGACAACGCCGCGCTCGCAGACTTCCTCGACGATGTCCACGGTCCCCAGCTCCTCCTGTCGAATCAGGCGGGAGCGTACCGCCTTGCCCCCCAGGGGGCTGGCTCGTCCTGGGATGATGCCGAGCCCTCGCAGCCCTAGATGCCGAGCCCTCGCGGGCCTAGTGGTGAAACCCCCGGCTGACGTATAGATAAGGCTTGCAGGCCTGACAGTACGGGGGAAGGTGCGACCGGTAGCCGAGGTCGCCTGGAGCGGACAGAACCAAAGGGGTGAAGATGACGGACTCGAAGACCGACGGACGTGGCGCCTTGTTCGTGACCGCGACTTCTGAGGACCCCCGCTTCAATCAGCCGTACATAGATATCCGAGAATGGCGCGACGAGCCGGCAGACGCCCCAGTGTTCCCCGGCACCATCACGACGCAGCACGGTGGCGCCGCGCCCGTCAAGGCGCGCCATCTCTATATCCACGGAGGATTCACGGGCACCGACGCCAAGTTTTCTTTCTGCTTCCCGCCGGAAGAGGAGTACGAAGGACGCTTCTTCCAGGCGACCCATCAGTTGCTCGCCGGCGAGGAGGCCACGGCGCGCAACGTGGCGTTCGCCCTTGCAAGTGGTGGCTACTCGGTGCAGACGAACATGGGCGGCAGCGACAACCCTCGGACGGCGGAGCAGGGGGCCAGTGGCCAGTTCGACACGACGATTCGAGGTTACCGGGTCAACGCCGAGGCCGCGAAGTTCTCTCGCGTGGTGGCGGCCGATATCTACGGCCCACACCGCACCTACGGCTACCTCTACGGCGGTAGCGGCGGCGCCTACCAAACGATCACCAGTGCGGAGATGACGACCGGCGTATGGGACGGGTTCGTTCCCTACGTCATGGGCTCGCCGCAATCCATCCCGGGTTGTTTCACGGTGCGCGTCAACGCCCTCCGAGTCCTGAAGGACAAGTGGCCGTCGATCATCGATGCGATCGAACCCGGCGGCAGCGGTGACCCCTACGCCGGGCTGAACGACGAGGAGAGCGCGGCGCTTGAAGAGGCCACCCGGACGGGGTTCCCGCCCCGGGCGTGGTTCAACTACGTCCCCCAGGGCGGAGGGCCGCTCGTGCTGGTCGCCAGCTATGTGCCGGTGTTGGACCCGACCTATCTCGAGGACTTCTGGAGCAAGCCGGGCTACCTCGGCACTGACCCCACGTCGTCGGTGAGGGCGGCGCGCGTCCAACACGAGGCGACCGTGGTCGAAGTGATTTCCGGCGGCCGGCAGCAACTCGAGCTGTCGAGCGTCCCAACGGCTGATCTCACGGGTGCTGATGTCATCATCACCAGCGGAGAGGCCGCGGGCAAGACCGTCATGCTCGGCCGCTTTGCCTCGGACGGCAAGGGCCAAGTCGGCCTCGTCTTCGAATCGGTCGGCGACACGATTGACATCACGGCCGATCCCTCCGTCGTCGACAGCATCCACGCCGGCGACGAGATCCGGATCGACAACTCACGGTTCCTCGCGTTGCAGACCTACCACCGTCATCAATTCCCGCCGGCCGACCCCGACTTCGACTACCCCGACGTCTACGACTACTTCCGGAACCCCGACCGCACGGCGAAGTACCCGCAGCGAGGTGTGGACATCGGCGCGGCAGGCACCCTCGGCGCCACCGGTCAGATCCCCACCGGTCGTTTCAACGCGAAGATGATCGTGGTGGAGTGCCTGCACGACGGCGACGCTCTGCCGTGGCAGGCCGACTGGTACCGAAAGAAGGTCGAAGCCGTCGAAGGACCGCACGTCGACGAGAAGTACCGGCTCTGGTATGTCGACAACGCCCACCACACCGACCCGACGACTGAGACGCAGGAGACCCACGCCGTCGCCTACTCGGGCACGGTGCAGTACGCGCTACGCGAGCTGAGCGCGTGGGTCGAGGAAGGCATCGCCCCGCCGCCCACCAGTGAATACTCGGTGCAGGACGGCCAAGTACACGTGCCGGCGACCGCTGCAGAACGCAAGGGCATCCAACCCGTGGTCCATCTCGAAGTGAACGGCGGCGAGCGCGCCGAGGTTGCGGCGGGCGAAGCCGTCACCTTCACCGCACAGATCGCGGTGCCGCCCGCACCGGGCAGAGTGGTGTCGGCGAAGTGGGACTTCGGGGGCGTGGGCACGTATCCGGAAGCCGCTGAGCTCGGTGATCCGACCTCGGAGACCGTCCAGGTGACCGCCGCGCAGACTTTCTCCAGGCCGGGCACCTACTTCCCGGCGCTACGCGTCGCCTCCCAACGTGAGCGCGATCCCAGTACCCCATTTGCCCGATCACTGAATCTCAGCCGGGTCCGCGTGGTTGTCAACGAATGACGGGTCGCTGTTAGACAGCGCGACCGAATCGGCAGGCTCCACCCCCTACCCAGAAGGCGCCTCGCTCAAGAGCCCGTTCGCGAGCGTGCCGAGGGGGACAACGGCCTGATCGGCGGCCGACACTCCTGTGTGAGCGCTCGCGGTGTACGTATAGGCGGCCAGCACCCCCTGGTAGTTCGCATTCTGGAGGAAGGTGGCGAGGTCGCTTGCGACGACGCCCATGGAACCGTTGGCGGCGGTCCCGATCATGGTCATGGCGTCGTACGTCTCGGCGTAGGGGATGATCGATCCCCGCAGCGACGACGCGTGCAGGTGGAGCAGGAGATTCCTCCGAAAGGTGTAGGTGCCCGCCGAGGCGGGACCGGAGCCGGCGAGCGCCCCGGTCGGCACGACGACCGAGATGCCGCCCGTAGCGCCTCCGATGTCTCGCAGCACCCCCGCTTCCGTCGTATCGGGTCCGGCAAATACCGGTATGTCCCAGCCGAGCGCGGCGCGCGCCGAGAGCACCGACCGCACGGCTCCGGTGTCGTCGAGCACGACCAGCGCGTCGGGATGAGTGGCCCGAACCCGGCTCACCACCGCCTCGGCCAGCCTCCCCGAGGGTGAGACGATTTGTCGGTCGGTGATGACGAAGCCATCGACCGACGACAACGAAGCGAAATTGTTGCCGCCCTGCTCACTTGCCCGGTCACCGGTGACGACCAGTCCGACCGAGCTGATCCTCCTAAGCCTCAAGGCTCTGGCGATGACGAACGCCTGGGACCTCATCGACGCGATGACCGGGAAGGTGTCGGGGAAGCGCTCGGGCTCGAAGGTGTCCTCGAGATCGGAGAGGCTGATCGCGGGGACGCCCAGCCGGCCCAGGTAGCCGGCCGCGGAGGAGCCGAGGAAGCTGCCCACGACGACCCCTGCCTTCTCGACGTTCACGAGGTCGAGCATCGCCTGATCATCCACCCTCGGGCTGCCCAGGCTGTCCTTGTACATGAGCTCGAAGCACGTGTTGCGGGGCGGAACGCCGCCGCCGGCGTTCACCTTGGCGATGCCGAGCTCGAGCCCGGTCAGGTACTCACGGCCCGACCGGGCGTCAGGACCCGAAAGGTCGAGCGAGGCTCCGACCACCACCACTCGAGAGGTGTCGCAACCCGGGGGCGGCGGCACGACTGTGGTCGACACCGACAGGTTGCTCGAGGTGCAGGCGCTCAACGAGACGGCCGCCAGGGCGACGATGACCAACAGCCGGGCGCTCTGCTCGAGCATTTCTCTGTTGTCTCGATTGCCGGTCCTCACGGCATTTCGGTCCTCACGACTTCGTCCCCGTCGGGCGATCAGCGGGCCGTGGCACCGAGGTAGGACTCCACGACCCGTGGGTGGTTGAGGACCTCCTCGGGCGTCCCTTCGGCTACGACTGACCCGGTGTCCAGAGCGACGATGCGGTCCGCAAGCGAGCGGGCGAGACCCATGTCGTGCTCGATTAGCATCAGGCTGCAACCGAGGCCCACTCGCATGTCGGCCAGCAACGGAGCCAGGGCTTCGGTCTCGGCCTGGGCCAACCCCGCCGAGGGCTCGTCCAAGAGGACGACCGACGGCCTCTGAGCTGCGATCACCGCCAGCTCGAGCAACCGCCGCAACCCGGTGGAGAGGTCCGACCCGAGCTGATCCTTGAAATCACCGAGCCCCAGTAGGTCGACGACCTCGTCGGCCGCCGCCGCCACCTGTTTCTCCGCCCGCCTGACAGTTGGCGAGCAAAGCATGGTGGGGATGACTCCGGGCGAACGGACTCGCCTCGACACGGCCAGAGAGACCGTCTCTTCGACCGTCAACCCCGGCCAAAGTCGAGCCGCCTGGAAGGAGCGGCCGAGGCCGAACGCCGCGCGCCGGTGAGCGGGCCAGTCGCTGATGTCGGTTGAGTGCATCGTCACCCGGCCGGCGTCGGCGCGCAGTTGGCCCGAGATGATCTCGAACACCGTGGTCTTTCCCGCCCCGTTGGGCCCGATGAGCCCGAGGATCTCTCCGTCGTGGAGTTCGAGGCTCACATCGTCCACGGCCGTCACGCCACCGAAGCGCTTGGTGACCCCCCTGGTCGAGAGGACCACCCCGCCCCCCCCGCCGGCGGTGCCCTGCTCGTGGACCGGATGGCGGGCCCCTCCGAGCAGGACTGAACGCACGGTCTCCTCATGCTCCATGAGCTCTGAGGTCGGGCATCCGAAGACCACCCGGCCCTTTTCCATGAAGATCGCCCGTGAGGTCATACGCAGGGCCAGGTTCACCGACTGTTCGACCAAGACGACCGCCGTTCCGCGCTCGTTGATCGCCTTCACGATCTCGAGCAGGGACTCGACGACCGTCGGAGCGAGCCCCAACGACAGTTCGTCGATGATGAGCAGCCGGGGCTGGGCAACGAACGCCATCGCTAGGCTCAGCATCTGCTGCTCTCCGCCCGAGAGGTTCCCCGCAGGTACGTCGAGACGTAGCCCGAGGGCGGGGAAGTACTCCAGCAAGGTCCTGGTCGTCTCCCTCACGTACGCGTCGTCCTTGTCGTAGAGCCAAGCGGCCAGTCGCAGGTTCTCCGACGTGGTGATTCCCGGGAAGACGCCTCGGTCCCCGGGCACCATGACGATGCCCATTTTCACTATCCGATTGGGATCGAGCGTCGTGATCGGTCGCCCGTCGAAGAGCACCTCGCCGCCCGTCGGGACGAGCAGTCCGCACAACGCCTTGGCCAGGGTGGACTTGCCTGCCCCGTTCGTGCCTAGCACGGCCACCATCTCGCCATCGTCGATGTCGAAGTCGATGCCGAAGAGCACCGGGACGTTGTCGTACCCGGCCGCGATGCCCCGCGCCACGAGGAGCTTTCCGCCGCCCTCGGCTCGGTCCCGGCGAACCTCGATGTCGGCCTTGACCGACGCATGAAGGCGCTCGATGTCCGTCGTCAGGTAACGGCCGGAGCGCTGTAGCACGACGATGCCGATGAGGAGCAGTGGGGCGAAGAGCCAGAAGCTGGCGCGGTAACCGAAGTCGGCGCCGATGCCAGCGGCCAACGTCGTGCCGATGGTACCTACCGGTCCTACCACGAGGATCCCGAGCAAGAACCACAACGTGCTGACGGCGTAGCCGAGCGTCATCAAGCGCGTGGGCAGGGCGACCGACAGGACCCCGTACACGCCCGCCACTACCCAGGCGGCCGCAGCCATGAAGACGACGTTGGCCGCCGCCGACAGCGCCAGCGTCTGGCTCACAGCGAGCACGACGACCGCCACGAACGCGACAGCCGCTCCGGCTGTGACCGTGTTCATTGCGCGGGTCGGGTTGGAGCGCAGCAGCCGGGGAAGTACGAAGGCGGCCGCCAGCACACCGAGCGCGGCCCCAGCCGAGGAGACGTCGAGCGCCATTCGGCGACTGGCGCCATTCTGGTGGAACACGTTCAGGTACAACAGGTTCGTATAGAAGGCGATACCCAAGAAGGCCACCGAAAGGAACGGCAGGGCTCCGTAGAGGGCCTTGATGGAAGGCACGGAGAAGAGAACTCTGGTCGCCTCGGGCAGCGTGGGTGACGATTCGGCAGCCTGGTGCGCGCCGAGCGTGCCGACCTCGCCCATCTGAGGCTCGCGGCTGAACGGCAGGACGTAGCCTCCGATCGCCGCAAGGAGTACCGCCAGGCCCGCGAGTGCGAAGAATGGAGCCTGCCAGGCGAGCGCCGTCCCGAAGGCGAAGGCCACAGGTGCCGCGAGCGCGCCTGCGAAGACCCCGACCACCTGATGAGACAGGATCGCCCGAGTCCGGACTTCGGCGGGGTAGTACTGCGCCAAGGCACCGTGCTGGGTAGAGGTGAGAGCGCCCGAGATCGATATCACCAGCAAGACCCCGAAATAGAGGATGAGGGTGTTGGTCTCGAGGCCCGCAATCCCGAGGAGCCCCGCAAAAATGGCGAAGACCAGGGCCCCGATCATGGCGAAGCGCCATGGGTCGCCCCTGTTCGCTGCCACGGCGACCGGAAGGTCGAGCGCGAACCCGAGCTGGACCTGCTGTGCCCCGGCAGCAGCCAGCACCGCGAGGCCGGCATGGTACGAGTTCTGGATTCCCACGAGCTGGAGTCCCATCAGCGCACCACCCATCAGCAAGCACGCGTTGAGCGCCATCAGAACGAGGAGCGGACTCACCGGATAAGGCGCCGTGAGCCGTCGCAGATCGAAGATCGACAGCCCGGCTCGCCGCGGGTGGGAATCGACAGCCAAGACGGGCTCGGAGAGTGTCATGGCTTCTACGAGGGCTCCCTGTCGGACCGTCTGGCGGTCGCGGTCGCGCTCTCGAAGCTCCGAGCCGCTGCCGCCGAGACCAGTATGCGCTCCTCGACTTGCCCGTCCACACCTTCGCCCAGGTCCAGACCGCGAACAGTCATACGCCGGCGCCGAGCGGCGAGGGCGAGCAACCAATCCCGGGCCCGGTACATGATCCCGCCGAGACCCTCGGGGAGGAAGATCAAAAGGAGCAAGATGCCGCCACCGTTGACGAGGGCGGCCCAGCCCGAGGGCAAGAAGTACGTGGCAGCCCAGACGGCGAACGCGCCGACGACCACGCCGGGCAGCGAGCCCAGCCCTCCGATCACCACCATGGTGAACATCGCAATGTCGATGTCTGCGGTGAACGAGCCGTTGTTCACGCCTTGCTGCTGGACGACGAAAAGGGCCCCCGCGAACCCGGCGATCGCACCCGAGATCAAGAACGCGGTGAGCTTCTGCCGGGTCGTGTTCAAGGCCGTGGCCCTGGCGGCGACCTCGTTGTCACGCGTCGCGATGAAGCTCCTACCGATCCGGCTGCGGCGAAGCGATCTCACCGCCATGAGACAAAGGAAGAACCCGACGAGACAGAAGTAGTAGATGTCCGTGTCGGAGCTGAGAAGAGAAGTGCGTCCGAAGATCGCTGGTCGGCTGGAAGATGTGGTCACCAGCCAGGTGAGGTAGTTCGGCGAGAGCACATAGACGGATGCGCAGATGCCGAATGCGAGCGTCGTGACCGCCAGGAACGGGCCCTGCATTCGCAGGGCGGGGATCCCGATTACCAGCGCAACCAAAGCCCCGACGAGGACCGCCATGGCCAATGCGGCGAAGAAGTCCCATCCGTGGCGGGAGTAGAGGTCGCAGGCCACGGCGCCCCCCAACCCGGCGATGCCGAACTGCCCGAGCGAGATCTGGCCGGTCCAGCCGGTGAGGACGAGAAGGGACAGGCCGACGATCGCATAGACGAGGATGATCGAGGCTAGGTAGGTCTGGCTGTCCGTCAGCATCAACGGCAAGAGGATCGCCACCGTCGCCAGGGCGCATCTCGCAGCTCGAAGCGACCAACGCACCTCCGGGAGCGCCAGGAGGACGCGCGGGATCGGACGCACCGAGGCCACCGATCGCCAGGTGGACTGGTCCGACTCGGTGATCCTGCTGTAGCTGCGACGCTGGAGCAGGAGGGCGGCGATGACCACGATCACCAGGGTGGCGTCGACGAAGGTGGTGTTCGAGTAGGTCCAAGTCGCGCCGGCGTCGAAGATCCCGATGGCGATCGCAGCCACCGCCGTGCGCGGCATGGACTCCATCCGGCCGATCACGGCCGCCGCCAAGATCCGGATCAACACATCGTCGCTGCTAGCAGTCACGGTGGTGAAGCCTCCGAATCCGACCACCGGGGTCTGGAGCAAGATCGCCACCGTGGAGAGCACCGCCGCCAAGACCCAGACGATCGTGTCCAGCCGAGGGACCGGGACGCCAAGGAGGACAGCCCGCTCGCCGTTCTCCGACGCCGCCCGGATGGCGAGTCCGTACTTCGAGCGGCGCATGAAGACCGCCAGGGCGGCCGTGATCACGACGGCGCCGAGGAACGCCACTATGTCGTTGCCCGAGAACACGACCGGGCCGATCGTGAATTGCAGGTGCAGCGGCGTGTTGAACGACTGGTGGGCGGCCGCGATAGTGCACGAGGCGTTGGTAGCGGCGTTGCAGAAGAAGTTCGGCACGAGAGCGGCGAGCCCGCCGAGCCCCTGAGCCAGACCGATCGTGACGACGGTCAGGATCAGCCGCGAGCTTTGTCGAAAGTGCCGGGGCAGGAGGCTGAGAATCGCTCCGATCATCACCGCCGCCACGATGCCGACGAGGCAGGACAGCATGAAGTTCACGCCGTAGGTGACGTTCAGCTCGATGGCGAGGATTGCCGCGATGATCCCCATCTGGGCCTGGGCGAAGTTGATGATCCGGTCGGCCCGATAGATCAAGACGATCCCCATGGCGAGCAGGGCGTAGATCGACCCGTAGACCACCCCGAGCAAGACGATCCCGATCGGCAGACCTTTGGTCAGCGCGTGGTCGAGGATCACCCATGCGCCGACAGCTGCCGCCACCCAGGAGATCTGGTTGCGAGCATGCCAGACGCCGCCGCCGAGACGACCGGTCAGCGGCTGCGCACGCCGCTCGCCAACCACGGGCTTCGCCCGCCGCCTACGGGAGTTCCCCGCAAGCCGTCCCCCCCACGCCACCTGCGTCTATCGATCGGAATGATCGGAATTTATCGGAGCTTGTAGAAACCTGACGATCGACCGCGTCGCAGTCGACCTGACCCGCTCTCGTTTCCCCCTTGTTGCGCCCCTCGTCTCCCCGCTGTTGGATCGATATCCTGATGCCGCGGCTGTCCGGCCGGCGCGACTCGGGGGCTGAAGGGTGGTCGCCGGGCCCGGGCCGACCTAGAACCAGGAGGGGGATCGATGCGGCTCAGTGGGCTACTGAATGTTGATGCCCGGCGGCGCGGGATCAGTTTGGTCTTCGCCTGTTCCCTCGCGGCTGCCTCGACCTTGGTGCTCGGCTCCGTGGCGGCCACCGCGGCCGGCGCTCCGGCGCTTACGAAGATAGGGCCCTCCAACGAAGGCCCGTACCCGTACGCCTACCCGGCCTCGGGCCACATCAAGGGGGGAACCGGAACGACCGTGAGCGGGACCGCCTGCACACCCAGCACCCCACAGTTCCCCGGCGCCTACGCAGCGCCTTGCGTGCCCAAGTTCTCGGGTAACAACGGTGGGGCCACTTACAACGGCGTGGCCTCCAACACGATCACCCTCGCCCAGATCGAGTACCCGACCTCTGCGAACGAGCAGGAGCTAGCAGCCGAGGCGGCCTCTTTTGGCGCCGCCCCTCAGCCGACCACCACCCAGGTGGAACAGGTCTTCTTGAACTATTTCAACAGCGTCTACGAGCTCTACGGCCGTCACGTGGTCATCCAGCCGGTCACTGCCACGGGCACCTACGTCGTGGAGACGCTGGGGCAGGGCCAAGCGCAGGCCTGCGCTGATGCCACCACGATCGCCGATCAGGTGCACGCCTTCGGTGAGACAGGGATCATGTACGAGACGGAGGCAGGCGGCACCGCTCCATTCTCGCAGTGCGCCGCCAACGACCACCTTGTCGAGTTCAACGGAGACGGCTACTTCGGCGAGAACATCTTCCAGTCGCAGAACCCTTACGTATGGTCGACCGTCCCCTCGTGCACCAACATCGCTTCCCAGATGGCCCAGGTGATCGGCACCGAGTTGGCAAGGCACAAGGCCGTCTACGCCGGCGAAGGGAGCCTCAAGAGCTCGGTCCGCAAGTTCGGCATCTTCATCCCGAACGTCAACTCCTACATCGGCTGCGACGGTAGCGCGAACAGCACCATGGTCAAGCTGCTCAGGAGCAAGTACCACGTGCCGTTGAGCACAATAGACACCTTCTTCCACTACGACCTCGACATCGCAACCTTCGCACAGTCGGCCCAGCAGGCAATCGTGCAGTTCAAGGCGGCCCACGTCACGACCATCTTGCTCGCCTGCGACCCCTTCTCGCTGGGGTTCTTGACCAAGGCGGCGGCCGCGCAGAACTACTACCCCGAGTGGCTACTGGAGGGGACCGCGCAGACCGACACCGACAACATTGCACAGTCCTACGACCCCGCCGAGGTGGACGGTCACCTCTTCGGGGTGAGCGAGGTCAGCGCCTCGAGCGACATCTACGGGCCGAGCTCGCCGGCAGGCATTCTGTACCAGAAGCTCACGGGCCACCAGATCCCGAAAGAGACCGACGGCGACTACTCGGAGTTGGTCGAGATCTTCGATGCCCTGCAGGCCGCCGGGCCGGACCTTACTCCCCAGAACTTGGCGCGTGGCATGCACGCGCTGCCGGTCCTCGGAGCCCCCTCGTACTCGTACGGGGCTTGGAGCTGGAACCAGGGGCCGACCGGAACGGCGGGAGCCGGCGAGCACAGCTCTCTCATCGACGCCCGCTTCGTGTGGTGGAACGCCAACGCGACGTCGCCGGTGAACGGAATGATGGGCACCTTCGTGGCGATCGACAACGGCAAGCGTTGGGGTCTCGGGCAGTGGCCCAAGACGCTGGCGCCGCTCTTCACGAGCAGGTGACCGGGGGGTCGTGAGCTGTTGCTCGCTTGCTGAGCCTGCGCACCCGTGGCCGTGGCTCAGGTCGCAGGCGGGCCCCCCACGGGTACAGTCGCCGCGATGATCGAGCGGGCGTCCTTCGGGCATACCGGGCATCTGAGCAGCCGCGTCGTCTTCGGCGCCGCCGCACTGGGCACCACGACCCAGGAGCGAGCCGATCAGGTGCTGCCGGTGCTGCGCGAGTTCGGTGTGAACCACCTGGACACAGCTGCCGCCTACGGCGACTCGGAGCTGCGCCTGGCGCCGTGGCTCGCCGCGCACCGTGATGAGTTCTTCGTGGCCACCAAGACCGGGGACCGCAGCGGGCCGGCGGCCAGGGCCAGCCTCGAGCTCTCGCTCGAACGGCTCGGCGTCGACCATGTAGACCTCGTGCAGCTGCACAACTTGGTCGAGCCCGACGAGTGGGAGGTGGCGCACGCCCCGGGCGGTGCCGTCGAGGCGTTGGCCCACGCTCGCGACGAGGGACTCACCCGTTTCATCGGCGTCACTGGACACGGCCTGCGCATCGCCGCCACACACCGGCGAAGCCTCGAGCGCTTCGACTTCGACTCGGTGCTCCTGCCCTACAACGCCGCGCTGCTCGCCGATCCGGCCTACCGTGCCGAGGTCGAGGCCCTCCTCGAGACGTGCGCAGCGCGAGGCGTCGCCGTGCAGGCCATCAAGGCGGTGGCGCGCCGGCGGTGGCCCGAGGACCACCAGGGCCAGCGCTTCAGCTGGTACGAGCCCCTGCCCGCCGGTGAGGAGTTGCGGCGCGCCGTGGCCTTCGTGCTGTCGCAGCCCCAGCTGTTCCTGAACAGCTCGAGCGACCTCCGCCTGTTGCGCCCGACCCTGGAGGCAGCCGGCGCGCCGGCACCCACCTCCGATGAGCTCGCACGAGACCTCCGCGTCCTCGACGTGCAGCCCCTGTTCGACGGGGCAGCCCTCGACCGCATCTGAGCCTCGTTCATCTCGCTGCTGCACCGTTTCTCATCGGTCGTTCCGCGCGCTGTGCCGGGGCAGTCGAAGTTTCGCCACCGCGCCTCGGGTTGAGGCATTCTCTATCAGCACGCCGCCGCCATGGGCTTCTGCCAGGCGCTGCACGATGGCAAGCCCGAGTCCGGTCCCCTCGGGCTTGGTCGTGAAGAACGGGTCGAACACTCTCGCGGCGACCTCCGGAGCGATTCCCTCACCGCTGTCCTGCACTGTGATCTCCACTGAGCCGGGGCTCTCGGATACGCCGATGAGGAGCGAGCCGCCTGCGGGCATCGCCTGGTACGCGTTCATCACCAGGTTCGTGAGCATCTGGGTGAGCTGGATGGGATCGGCCTCGAGGGTGAGATGTGGAACCTCCACCACGACGTCGATGCCCGTAGGGGGCGGGGTTGCCTCGAAGACCTCGTCTACCACCGCGCCGAGTTGCAGGTGCACGGGCTCCGGCTCGTGTTCGCGGACGTAAGCGGTGAGATCCTCAGACAGTGCCGCCGCGCGATTGGTCTGACGCTCGACCATCGACAGGTACCTGTCGACCTCCGGGTCGATGTCCTCGCCGAGTCTGTGGCGGGCAAGGAAGAGGAAGTTCGTCGCGGCTCCAAGTGGATTGCGCAACTCGTGACCGATCACGGACGCCAACTCGCCGAGCGCAGAAAGGCGCTCTTGGCGAATGAGTTTGGCGTGGGCGTCTTCGAGCTGGGTCAGTGAGGCTCTGAGCCGGGAGATGTCGTGGCCCGAGACGACGAGGCCCCCGACTGTGGGGTCATCGACGAGGTTCACCATGTTGAGCTCGAATGGCACGGTGCGGTCTCGATCGCGATCGAGCATCTCCACTTCCGCGGTCGCAGAACCCACTCCCCCTTCTTGGATCTCCAGTGCGCGCGTGATCGCCAGCTCCAAGTCTTCACGGTCTTCCTCTCGGACCAACTGGGCGAGAGGCCGGCCCTCGACGAGCTCCTGGTCGTGACCGAGCAACCGCGTGATCGCCGCAGAAACGGACGAGACCCGCCCTGTTGGGTCTAGGAGCATCAGTACCGTCGAGGCATTGTGGACCAAGGCGCGAAACCGAGCTGTCTCTGAAGAGGCCACCTCCCATCGGCGGCGCTCTGTGAGGTCCCGGATGCTCAACACGATCCCCGCGATCGCAGGCTCGTGTAGCTGGTTGGCGCCAATGATCTCGACGAGCTTCCACCCGCTTGTCGTGCGCACCCGTACCTCGATGGGCGTTCCCTGCGCCTTGTTGCGGACGCTGTCGAGAGAGGCCACCGACACACCCATGTCCTCAGGATGTAGCAGCTCCAGGACGCTTCGCCCGATGAGAGGGCTGCTCGATTCCCCGAAGAGCAGCTCAGCGGCCCGGTTGGCCCACAGCAGCGTGCCCGACTGGTCGATGACGGCTACGGGATCCGCCAGATTCGAGACGAGCAAAGAAAGGTCCAGGGGGCGGGGCGTCTCGCCTGGAGGGCCGCTCATTGCCTCAAGTCTGTCCCGAACCACCTACCCGGGCGAGATGACAGCGTCTGCGTCCGGCTCGCTTCACATGACTTGTGGCGTTCTCGGCCGAGAGCTCCTTCCGAGGACCTTCGGGGGCGACTGGGGGTTCTGGGGGTTTTCCTTTGGACCTTTTGGGACCTTCTCGAGAAAAAGAGCCCGTCGTGGACAGTCCTTCACGGCGCGCTTGGCCAGGTCTACGAGGTGTACGGGTACTGGACTATCGGGGAGCACGGGATACCCCCATTCGTCCACTCCCACGATCTCAGGAAGGAGCTCGACGCAGTAGCCGAAGGCGTCGCAAGAGATCGGGTCGACTCGTAGCCGTACCGACGTGGAGGCCAAAGTCACCTGCTCACCCCCGCCTCCCGCTCGACGTCACAGGCCTGACCGTACGGTCGAACGATCGCGGAACGCGCAGTACAGGCGAGTGCTCGCAACCTTGGCAGGGCCTGTGGCGAGCGTGTTCTTCGAAGTCAGCCGCAAAGACTGCCAGGGCGCTTCGAACGAGCCGGACGACGCCATCGGGGTGCCTGCATGCTCCCCTTCCCGCGACTGCATCGAGACGATGGCGGAGCCTCGCCAGGCTGGACCGGTCGCCTTCTCCTCGGGCGAGTCGTGTTAGATCACCCGCTATAGCGGGAAGGCCGAAGACGCAAGGCCCGCACTGGCCGGCGCTCTCTCCGGCCATGTACGTCGCGATCCTCGCGGTTTCGGAGACACCACATGAGAAGAGCCCGACGGCTCCGAGCACACCCGCACCCATCGAACTGCCCGCAGCGGCGAGCGGCTGCGGCGCATACAGCGTGTCGAGCAGGTCGGGATGGAGCCAGGTGCCGCCGTAGCCACCTACGAGCACACCGCACAGCGGCGCTACGAGACCCGCGCGCGTGAGAATCTGTCGGACCGGGGTGCCGAGCTCCACTTCGTAGACTCCTGGACGCTGAACGGATCCCGACGCACTGACCAGTGCCGTGCCTGGGGCATCGGGGAGTCCAACTGCGCGGAACCAGTCCGGACCGTGACGCGCGATGAGCGCCACGTGGGCCAGGGTTTCGGCATTGTGCACGAGGGTCGGACGGCGCCTGACCGTGAGGGGGACTCCTTTTTGCTGACGAAACGTGGGAGTCGCAGCGCCGCCGGCGATCCAGCTCACGAGTGCGGACTCCTCGCCGCTCACATAACGACCAGGAGGCCGAAGCACCTGCACGTCCGCTCCCTCGAGCTCGACGGCCCTTCGTTCGTAGATCGCGTCCTCTACCCTGCGCGCACTGTCGGGTCTGTCGTCGGCGACGCAGAAGATGATCTCAGTGGCGCCCAACGCCGCCGCCGCTAGCTGCGCTCCGTCGAGCACGAGGTGCGGTGCTCCCGAGAGCAGCGCTCGCTCTTTGTCACTGGCGGGCTCTCCCTCCATGGCGTTGACCACGAGCAGCGGATGACGAGAGCGGCGAACTGAGTCCCACTTGCGCGCCGATGGGAAGCCGGCGCCTCCACGCCCGGTGAGGCCCGATCGCCGAATTGCCTCGAGCAGGCGCTCTGAGAAGTGGGAATCGTCGCGCCCGGGAAGAGGGATCGGTCCATGGACGGACAGGTGCGAGCCGAGATCGGCCCTGCCCGTCTCGTGCCACCCCGCGAGGATCCGCGAAGTCGCGGCAGTGTCGTTGGACCGGTTGGACTCAGTGATCGTCACCGAGGCTCCCTGCCCCTGGGAACGTCGACTCGAGCTGTCCGGTCAACTGGGTTCCGACTATGGATACGTCGACGCGCAGAAACAGCGAGCCTCCCGCCCGGTCTTGCAGCGAAAGCACGATCCGAGAACCTTCGAGCGCCACGATGCTCCCCTCGTATTGTCCAGGAACCTCGGGCGGGCCGAAGCTGGCCCGGCTCTGCTGCATGAAGATGCCACCCGAGGAGTCCGGGCTCCCGATGATGACGATGTCGAGGACCGCGTTCACAGACCCCTGGGTCTGCGCCTTCAAGTCGACCTGTTCCAGTCCGTTCGACTGCGACGACTGTGATGCCGTGCCAGCGATCGCTGCTGTGAAAGGCGGAGCAGGCACAGAGGTCGAAGAGGGGTCCGCCTGGCTTGGGGGGGCTGTGGACGACGACGGAGATGCGGCGACAGCGCTCTGTGAGCCGCCTAACAGCGACGCCGGAGTGCCTGCACGGGCGGCCCACCCTGGTCGTAGAGGCCCGCTCGCCGTCCACGCTGCGATGCCGATCACCCCGAGGACGCTCCCCGCGCCGGCAAGCACACGCATCCCTGCCCTGGCGGGCCACCCGTCGGTGATCCGCCATCCCACCGCCGCCAATACGGCGGTCACGCACGCGATCGTGAGGAGAACCATCCATCCGAGGCGCGGGTCGGTCCCGGTGCCTAGACCGTGTAGCAGGGCGACGGGCCAGCTCGCATAAGCGAGCCAGTGAAGCGCTCGCCAGACGCGGTGGCTGATGCGCTGGCGCAGCAAGCTCGAGATCGTGACGGCGAGCAGGAGGTCTACGGCAACGGCGCCGAGTCCGAGCCAGAGCCGTCGGTAGGAAGAGGTGAAGGGGACGAAGACCGACACCCAACCGATCGGGGCGTAGGAGTCCGTGACTGTGGTGAGGACATGCAACGCGATGAAGACCATGCTCAGAAGCGCTACGCGCCGGTGGATCTCCTGAAGCGCGAATCGTGGCCATTGAGCGGTCCCGAAGCGCACCGACGTGAGCACTCCGAGGACCACCGTGCCGGTGAGAAGCAACAAGGCCACGACGCCGGTCGCGCGCGTCGTGTACCACAGGTACTGTGACGACGTAGCGATCATTTGAGCAACGGACCGTCGTCAACTCAACGCGACGAGGTCCCTCCCGACACGGCGGTCGGGGTCCTCTGTGTCGGAGCCGGCAAAGTCGCGGGCGGGCTGATCGGACCTGTTGGGGTGCTCGAAGAGCCGGAGGAGCTAGAGCCGCTCGAAGTGGGCGATCCTGTAGGAGGCTGGGCGGCGGCAGCCGGGCCGCCGGTGGTGGTCGCAGGTGTGCCCGACCGGCCCGGGATTTGGTGCGCGACGACGCCAACGATCAATGCAACAGCTCCGACGGCACCCGCAGTGGTCCAACGGAATACCCGGCGGACGCGCTCGAAGGCGAATGACCGCTGGTCTCCGACGCTCAGGTAACGGGTCTGCTGTGACAACGCCACGGCCAGCTCCTTCCTTGCCCATCGTGGGCCTCAGGACATGACCGCAGCATGAAGAGAAGCTTTGAGACCCCTGTGAGTCCTGTGAGCTGGCGCCGTGAGCTGCAGCATGCAGGCGGCGGCTTGGCGCCTCGAAGAACAGGTTCCGCGGCTGTGGGCTATCCGATGCCAGGAGTACGCGCTCAGGACAAAGCGCCCGACGGCCATCCCCCGGTGGTGACGACCGTTCCGTCTTGTCGCACGAGGCGGGCGGGGAGCTCGAGCGCTTCGAGCTCTCCGACGGCTCTCGAGCCCCAGACGATCGCGGCGGTGCTGGCGGCGTTGGCGTCAACGCAAGTGGCCGCCGCCACCGAAACGAGCTTCCAGTGCTCACTTGCTGAATCACCGGTGAGCGGGTCGATGATGTGGTGGAGGCGACGACCTCCTCGGCGCCAAGTCCTGACCGCCGTGCTCGAGCTTGCCAGGCCTCCCGAAGACAGGCTCACGACGTGGCCGACCGCCTCGAGCGCTGTGGATGAGTCGACCGAGATCCCAACCGCCCAACCTCCAGGTGGGGTCGGACCGGCCACGGACACATCTCCTCCGATGCTGACCAATACCCCCGAACCGGTATCCGACTCGATGTTCGCGGCAGCGCGATCGGCTGTGAGCGCCTTCGCGCTCGCGCCGAGGTCGAGGCGCAGACCTGCCGGGACGCGCACCGTTCGGCGCGAAGCATCTAGCTCCACGCGCCACCACCCTGGTGCGGGGCGAGGCAGCGTCGATAGAGGAGTCGTGATGGAGCGAGCCTCATCGAAGTCGCGGTCATAGCCGAGTTGCTCGATAGCGCCACCCACCGTCGGATCCACGGCCCCTCCGGTCCGTGCTGCGACGTCGCAAGCTGTCGCTATCGCCTCGAAGAGCAGCGCGCTGACGCGGACGCTTTCGCCCGGCGAGGCGTACAACGCCCATATCTCGGAATCCGCTCGGAAGCGGCTGCACGTGCGGTCGATGGCATCGAGCTCTTCCACCAGGATCGCCTGGGCACTCGAGATCCGATCAGGACGGTCGACCGCCAGGGTAACCGTCGTCCCCAGTGCCCTCATATGGACCACGCCCTCGCCCGGCATTTGATGCGGGGCGGCGGTTCGAAGTTGCACGTCAGGCATTGCGCTCATCGTGTCGCTCGCCCCAGGAGCATCTCATCCGGTTAGGCCGGGACGGACGGACATTGTGATGAAGTCCCGAGACCACCATGGCTCGAAGTAGCGCCCAGGGCCACCGGCCATGTCCGATATGAGAGTGCTTCCGTTGGTCGAGGAGGCGACGCCGGTCGCAGAAGTAGGGGCATAGGTGGAGAAGTTGACCCAATCAGTGTTTATGTCGAGCTCCATCGCCCGGATCGCACCTGCGCGTGCTAGCACGTCTGCGAGGTCAGTGATGTTTAGGTTCGGTCCTCCCACGTACACGAGCGCGCCATCAGCGGTTACGCCGACGCCGGAGCGCCAGACATAGACGTTGTTATTGAGGGTGTAACCCCACTGCGTGGTGTCGTTTGCATTCAGACCCGGTACCGGCTGGCCGCCGTCGACGATCAAGTTGAGGTTCTGGCGGACCGAGACGACGTTTGCGGTCATCGAGACGTCGCGTCCCCACTGGCCGACAGTGGACGATCCATCGTTGTAGATCACGAACGACGCGGCGCCTTGTCGCAGCTGGTACACCGTCTTGCCTTGCGTGTAATAGCCACCGTTGGCATTGGACATCAAGAATCCCGAGTTGAAGGCGGCGACGAGCGTGCTCGCCGACGGAGCGCTCACGGGTGCCGTGTACTGCCAGGGACCTCCGCCCGGGGTCGTCGATCCCGAGTACAGCGTCGCGCCGAGGAGCTTGGTGTCGATCCAGGCCACACCCACCACCACGCTCGTGTGGACCGCGTCTGGTCGCATGTAGGCCTCGTAGACCGCGGGGACGCCGCCCACCGTGCGTCCTGCCGGAGTCCACTGGCCTTCTCCCGAAACAGGGGGGCTGGCGAACGGTGTGATCGGGGCGGGTGCCGGTAGCTGCGGTATCGCAGCGACCTTCGGAAGTACTGACGAGCGAGAGGACCCCGAGGGAATCGCTCCTTTGGCGGGCTTACCGCCCACGGGAGGTTGGTGATGGGAGTACCAGGTGTTCTCTGCCCACACGACGATCGAAGCGCCTCCATGATCGCGGAACCACTCCGCCAGACGCCCGGGAACGGTCGTACCCAAGCCCGGGTTCATGAGAGCAGTTCCAAGCGACCACCAAACGGGGGTGAGCAAGACCACGAGCGCGAGCAAGATGCTCGTGACCTTGTGTCTACGTATCCATCGCCATCGATGACGTCGGAAGGGTGAGCCGGGGGGAAACGGGACGTTCGGGGCCCTGCGGCTTGGGCGCACGCTCGTCATCGACACACGAAACAGCCTACGGAGAGCGCCTTACGGCAACGTTAACGGTGACTTCCGCACAGCGATGCACAGCGCCCTGACAGGTCACAGTGAACCCACAGGGTCCGGTTCATGCCGTCGTCATGTTGGCGACCGAGAATTCAGCTGTGACCTCTGTCACCTTCGATCCTGCCGTCGCGTCCTCAGGACGGAAGCGAAGGCGCCAGACGCCGGTGCTTCGAGGTGTCCCGGCACCACACCCTTGGCTGCCTCGTGCGGCCGTCGCGGCGGCGGCGATCGGGCTCGTGGTCGTGGTCGCCCTGGCAGTGGCGGCAGAAACGCGCTCCCAGCTGTCAGCCTCCGGCGGGGTACTCATCTTCTTGGGAAGCCTCACGGGCTTGGTCGGGACTTACTTGGCCCTACTGATGGTGCTGCTGGTGAGCCGAATCCCAATCGTCGAAACGAGTACTCGGGCAGGATGGGCTGCTCAGGTGGCACCGTCGTCTAGGACCTTGGCCGATCAGCCTTCTCGTGGTTCACGCGGTCGCGATCACAGTCGGTTACGCGCAAACCGCCAAGACGGGCATATGGCACGAAATAGGGACAATGGTGACCGCCTACCCCGACGTGCTCGCGGCGACCGTGGGCCTGGGACTCATGGTGATGGCTGGAGTGGTTTCGATCAGGGCGATCCGCAGCCGCCTTCGGCGCGAGACATGGTGGGCGATCCATCTCTACCTCTACCTAGCGCTCGCTCTGTCTTTCGCCCACGCTCTGGTGCTCGGCCCCTCATTCGTCGGTCATCCCCTCACTCGGGTCGTCTGGTCCGTCATATGGGCGGCGACTGCCGGATTCTTCCTCGCCTACCGATACGGCCTTCCCATCTTGCGGACTCTCCGCCATCAGCTCCGGATTGTCGAAGTGCGTCGTGAGACTCCGGGTGTGGTGTCGATCATCTGCTCCGGGCGAGCGCTCGATCGCCTTCCGGTCGCCGGAGGACAGTTTCTGTTCTGGAGGTTCCTCACACGGGGTATGTCGTGGCAGGCCCACCCGTACTCGCTGTCCGCGCTCCCCCGGCCGCCACATCTCCGCCTCACGGTCAAGCAGGTCGGCGACCACTCGGCGGCCGTTGCGCGGCTGCGCCCCGGCACACGCGTCGCCATCGAGGGGCCGTACGGGGCTTTTACACAGGATGCCCGAAGGAACCAGCGGGTCGCCCTCCTTGCCGCCGGTATCGGAGTCACAGCATTGCGCTCGCTCCTCGAGGACCTCCCACCGGGTACCGATCCTGTCGTCGTTTTGCGCTCTCCGGCAGAAGATCACCTGGCCCTCCGCTCCGAGATCATCGAGCTGGTGCGCCACAAGCGGGGACGCGTTCACGAACTGCTCGGGCCCCGCGACAGTGCCGTGATCGACGCGAATCTGCTCCGAAGGCTCGTCCCTGACATTCGCCAACGCGACCTCTACGTCTGTGGCCCAGAGGGATTCGTGATCGATGTGGCTGCTGCTGCAAGAGAAATCGGGATGCCCAAGGGGTCCATCCACCACGAGGCATATGTCCTGTGACGACCAGTCGGCAGCCACGCGCTAACGCCAGACAGCGCCAAACTTCCAGTGCAAGGCAGAGACGACCCGACGCTGCAGGGCGACAACAAGCTCCGAGTTCAAGCCGAGGACAACCGACGAGCTCGAGTGGGCGACAGCCGGCGCGTTCGAGCCGACATCAACCTGCCGACAAACGGGCTGGTTCAATCAAGCGGGCCCCCTTCGTCCTGACCGCCACGGCTGCCGGGCTGGCCGGCGTCTTGGCGTTCCATACGAGAAGCGCGACCCAGTCGGCTCCCTCGGCCGCTGCGACTGGGGCCAAGAAGCCGACGCCTGCAAGCAGCACCACGGGCTCGCCTACCAGCAGCGCTCACAACTCCGCTACGAGCTCGACTCCCACCACTCGGCCAAACACTGCGCCTCCGGCAACCTCGAACTCTGCCACCGGACCTGCCGAGCAGTACGGCTACGGAGTGCTCGCGGTCAAGGTGACGGTCTCAGGGGGGCGGATCACCGACTTGAGCGTCCCGAACCTGCAGACCGCCGAGGCCTACTCGCAGCAGCTGGCCGACGCTGTCATCCCCATGCTGCGCCGGCAGGTTCTACAGGTCCAGAGTGCCAACATCGCCGGGGTCTCGGGTGCCACTTATACGAGCGAGGCGTACGCAATCTCGCTTCAGAAGGCGCTCCAGAGTCTTCACTTCGCGTGACGACCGCCGGCCTTTCCGGTCCAGGCAGGCCGTCTTCAGTCGTCTGCCACGACGAAGTGGTCATGGGGACGGTCGTGTCGTTCACGATCCACCGTGGAGACGTCGGCACAGAGGACGTACGCGTTGCTCTTTCCGACGCGTGTGCTCTTCTCCACCGGGCCGACACGGTGTTCAGCACGTGGGAGCCCCAGAGCCCTATGAGTCGCATACGGCGCAACGCCACGCCGCTCGGACCTAGGCCGGCCGAGATCGACGAGGTCCTGGATCTGTGCCGCACTGCTCGCGAAGCCTCGGATGGTTGGTTCGACCCATGGGCCATGCCCGGCGGCGTCGACCCCACGGGCTTGGTGAAGGGTTGGGCCATTGAGCTGGCCACGGCCGCCATATCCACAGCCGGTGTGAGCGGTGTGGTGGTCAACGGCGGCGGTGACGTCGCAGTCTCTGGGACGCCCGGTCATTCGGGTGAGCCGTGGCGGATCGGAGTGCGACACCCCTGGCGCGCGGACGCCCTCGCTTGTGTCGTCTCGGTCGACTCGTCGTTGGCGACCTCGGGCACCTACGAGCGCGGCAACCACTTCGTGGACCCGCGCTCGGGAGCCAGATCCTTCCGGGCGGTGACGGCTTCCGTCGTCGGGCCGAGCTTGGCCATGGCCGACGCCTTCGCCACCGCCGTGATGGTCGGCGGCGACGAGGCCCTCCGGACGATCACGGCGGGCGGTCGATACGGTGTGTACCTGGTGCGGCCCGACGGGAGCGAGGCCTCGGGTGGAAAGATCGCCTTCTTGGAGGATTAACGCCTCAAATGGCCTCAGCGTCATACGGCCTTCATCTGCGACGAGTAGACCCGTGAATGTGAGGGTGCTCGTGGCCGAGGACGAGAGACACATGGCATCATGAACCGGCCAAGAGTCCAGCAGCGGCCCCGGCTCGCACACGCGGCACGAGTCGCAGCGCTGTCAGCCCTGCTCATCGCGGTGATCTACGCGGCGCTCACGGTGACCTTCGATGTGATCGACGCAAGTCATCTTCTCGCCCAAGTCGATACGCACCTGAAGGAGCGGCTAACGGACGCCAGTCACCGCGGTGATTTCTTCGCCCCCCCGGGTGGGGTCGACGATGACCACGATGTCGAAGCGGCTCCGGTCGTCCTGTGGCGAGTCGACCCCGCCGGCCATGTGGTGGCGCTAAGTGACGGCGCGCCGGTGCTCTCGGCAGGGGCTTGGTCGCGGGCTGGGTCGCCGACCACCGCAAGCCTAGGCACGGGCGCCTTCAGGTTGCTCGCCATTAGATCGTCCGGTAGCTGGTTGGTGGCCGGCCAGAGTCTCGCAGACACCGAGCACGTGCAGAACGTCCTCGCGGCTGCAGAGATCATCGCCGGACCGATTCTGGTGGTTGCCATGTTCCTCGGCGCCCTCTTCATCGGTCTCAAAGCGTCCGGCCCGGTCGAACAGGCGCGGCTGCGGCAACTAGAGTTCACGGCGGACGCCTCCCACGAGCTGCGTACGCCATTGAGCGTTATCGAAGCGGAGGTCGATCTGGCACTGAGCACCACACCAAACGCGCCTCGCTACCGAGACATCGCGAGATACCGCGACACGCTCGAACGGGTGGGACACGAAGCTGACCGACTCCGTCACCTCGTCGAAGACCTGCTCTGGTTGGCGCGCTTCGACTCCGAACCTCCCCCACCGGGCAACGAGCCCGTCGACCTGGCCACGATCGCGGAGACTTGCGCGGACCGATTCAGAGGAGTTGCCATCTCAAAGGACATCACGCTGTCGGTGGTCCGTGAAGGCGACGAGCCCCCGTGGATCAACGCGCCTCCCGAATGGATCGATCGCCTCGCAGGCGTCCTAGTGGACAATGCCTGCCGGTACGCCGGCTCAGGGGGCGCGGTTGGCATCCACGTGATGAGCTCGGGCCACAGGGTGGTCCTCTCGGTGCAGGACAGCGGGCCGGGTATCCCCGCCGCGGAGCGGTCACGTCTCTTCGACAGGTTCCAGCGGGCCACGGACGAAGGATCCGGTGCAGGCCTAGGCCTCGCCATCGCGGACGCGGTTGTTCGCTCAACTGGGGGTCGCTGGCGGCTGGGGGACGCGCCCGGCGGCGGTGCCGACATGGAGGTCTCCTGGCACCGCGCCCAGGTGCGCGAGGTCGATCGTGCGTCGGGCAAGGGGACGAGGGACCCGACGCCAAACCCTCGGTCGCGCTCGGACATCGTCGATGGGCCGAACTCGCGCCAGATCAGTCCGGTGCCGATGGACGATCGTCGCTAGGCGCTCCGGGTACCTTCAATGCTGGCACCACGCCAGAACACTCCGCGTCGCAAGCGCCCGAGCGTGCGCTTCGACCTGATAATGGCTTGTACGACCGCCTTGCTACTGGTCGGCTGCTCGGCAAAAGGCGCCGTTGCGGCTCGGGACCGACCGGCCGGGCACTCGAGCACGACCGCGCAGCCGACGCCCACGACAGTGCCCCCGACGACGACGACAACCACGGCACCCGAGCAGCCGGGTTGGACGACGCTCAGCGTCGGGCCCAGAGGCATCGCCGTCGACGAGCGGACCTTTGCGCAGCCCGACGGAAGCCAAGTGACGGTGGCACGCTTCCTCGCCGGCCACGTCGACTACAGCCTCCACGTCGGAAGCCAAGACCCACCGACGGGCCAAGCGGCCATCTCGGCAGATTCGGGTTCAATGGTGAGCACCGCCGAGCAGCCCCTCCTCCTCGCATGCTTCAACGGAGGCTTCGAGATGACTGCAGGTGCCGGCGGGTTCGAGGTCGACGGGCAGGTGCTGTCCCCGCTCACGTCGGGGCTTGCCAGCTTGGTGATCGATACGGCTGGCGTGGGACAGGTGGGAGCATGGAGCGCGGGCGTCCCAACTCCTGGCGCCTCAGTGGCGAGCGTTCGTCAGAACCTTCCACCGTTGGTATCGGGCGGACAGCCGAGCCCGCAGATCACAGACATCGCGGCCTGGGGATCGACGCTCGGCGGCAGAGCGGATGTGGCTCGCAGCGCCCTTGGTCAAGACCCGAGTGGTGATCTGCTGTACGCAGCCAGCATGTCGGCTCTCCCAATCGATCTGGCCGCCGCTCTTGTGAGCGCGGGCGTGGCGTCCGCGATGGAGCTCGACATCAACCCCGAGTGGGTGCAGCTCGCCACCGCGCCCAGCCCGGGTGCGTCACTCGTGGCGGGAATACCGGGCCAGAACCGTCCGGCAGACCAGTGCCAGGTCGGATGGACCCGGGATTTCATCGCAGTCTTGTCCATCGGATGAGCTCTCTCGGGCGCAGAACCCCGAAGGAGGTCTTCGACACCGAACCTCTCCCCGAAGACCCTGATCTGCACGCCCCCGGGTTAGCCACTCACAGCGTCCTTGGCGCTCTGCCAGGCCTCGATCATGTGGACGAAATGGGCGGGATTGTAGATGTCCTCCTCATAAGTCCATAGACCGTCCCCGGCGTACTTGAGCAAGGTGAAGTTGTAGGCCTGGTGGACGCTTCCATCTCCGGGATCTTCCATGCGGTTCCATATTTGGCAAACCACCCACCCCCGGTCCTCGTCGAACACCGACCAACCGACCGGGAAAGCGTCCATCTGGCTGCCAGGAGGGCTGGCCATGGTCTGCGTGATCCACTCCCGGATCACCTCCCGGCCGCGCATGGTCCCGAACAAATGCTCGACGTACTCAGCGTCTTCGGTGAACAGCTCAGCCCATGCGTTCCAGTCCTTGGTGGAGGCTGCCGCCTGAGCCGTGGCCTTGTAGTGGCGGAAGGCCTCTTCCAACTCGCTGCGTGTCCATGCGCCCATGGGCCAGCAACATATTCCAACCGCTGGCTCGGCCGGGTCGCCGCCGGCCTGGATTATGGGATGCGGCGGCCCGGCTGCCAGAGTGCTCGGAAGCGGCTGTGCGCTCAGGCGGTCGACGCAACAGCGCCGTTGCGAGCGGTCTACAGCTGGCTAGACCCAGATTCAGGCGACCCGGCATGGTCTCCGAGCTCGGCCCTCAGAAATGACACCGTCTCGCGCCATGCGTCACGGGCGGCGGTGTTGTTCTTGTCCCGAGTGCCTCCATAATCGACTACGCCGGCGAGTCTGTGGATCCCGTGCTGTGCACTCCTCGGGAGGAGACGATGCCCCGCTCCCGGATAGCGCAGGTCGACCACCTTCTCGCTGCTGCCGTACAGGCTGAATCGCTCCACGATCATTTCTGCCATCCGCGTGGACGGCCACATTCGGTCGGCTCCTCCCGATACGAGAAGCACCCGCCCGTTGATCCGCTCTACCGGGATCGTTGCAGCTGCGACGGCCCTCGCGCCGTCGAGCGCGGCATCGAACGATGGGGCCACACTGATGCCGTGGCGTGTAATCGCTGGCCACACGCCCGCCGGGTGCGGCACGAACGGCAAGCCCTCACCGTTCAGCGACCAGCTGGAGCGAGAGCTCGCAGTACCGAAGACGCCGAATAGGGGTCGGCTCGCCCAAGCAAAGAACTCAACGCCCGCCCACACGACCGAGCTGGGCGCATAGGCAACGACCGCCCCAATCGATGGAAACTGGCTGGCTGCGACCAGAGCCAGCTCGGCGCCTTTGGACCCGCCGACGATGCCGACTTTGTCTCCGGTCACATGGGGACGAGATCGCAGCCAGTCGATCGAAGTCGCGATGTATTCAACGGGCACTTCGACGAGGTGCCGAGGTAGGCCGGGCTGCCCGAAGTACGCCAGGGCGAGACTCGTGAATCCTTCGCCTGCCAACATGGCAGCGACGTGCTCAGGCACACCACCGCCCGATCCTGGGACAACAATGACCTGGGGCCCGTGGCCGTTGAGTGTGTTCCGGAACAGCACACCGATCAATCCGCGCTCGCGCACGACTTCTCGGCGCACAGGCTCCACAGCGGCCCTCCCCTGTCCTCGACTGGGAGTCCGCGGTGGAGGATCAGCCCGGCGGCCCGCCCAAGCCCACTCTTGACAGGGGGAAGGATAGGGCACTCGACCTCTTCGGCAACCGCCCTGTGCCGAATCCAGGGTGATGGCGTACCTTCAGGGAGCAGGGCGGACTCCTGTCGCTCCTCTCCCCGTCCTAGTCAGAGGACAAGAGTGATTGCGTGAAAGATCTACTTCACAAGCCGATCCGGATAGGAGGGGCGACGGTTCGTAACCGCCTCTATCGAGCACCGGTGCTCGAAGGGGCGGGCGACGGGCCCGACGCCGTCGAGGTCTACGCCCGTCATTTCGTCGAGAACGCCCGACACGGTGTAGGGCTCATCATTCAAGGATCGTCCTGCATCTTGGCAGAGGGGAGAACCTCGCCGGGAATGACGTGCGTCGACACAAGGGAAAAAATGCTGCGTCTCGCCTCGATGGTGGACCAGGTCCACGGCGCGGGGGCGAACATCTTCCTCCAGCTCGGCCACGGCGGGATCTACGCGATGGAAGCCTGGCACGAACCCTACGCCGGCGCTCGTCGGAGTCCCATCCTTGCGGTCTCGCCGCTCCCTTGGTTTCTCCGGCCTTTGTTTCGCGGTGTGCCGATCCACGTGATGACGACTGACGAGGTGCGGACCATGTGCCGCCGGTACGGGACGGTCGCCTCATGGGCCAGAGAGGCAGGCTACGACGGGATACAGCTCGGTTCGGCGAACGCCAAACTCCTCGATCAGTTCATCTCGCCCTTCTACAACCGTCGCACCGACGAGTTCGGCGGCTCCCTGGCAGCACGGGCGCGGGTGCTACGGCTGATCCGCGAAGCGGTGGCCGACATGGCCGGAGAAGACTTCCCCTGCACCGTCAAGATCCCGGCTGAGCGGACGCCTCCGGGGCTGCGGGGCACCAGCCCCGACGAAGCTCAGGCCCTGTGCCGCCTTGTGGAGGAGTGGGGATACGACGCGATCACCCCTGTGGTCGTGTCGGTCTTCCCCGACACGACCCTCTCGCGCGGGGGCGTTCCCGACAGCTTCTGGACCAACAAGGGGATGGCCGACAGGCTCCGGCGCGCAGCTCCTTCACGCCTGCGGCGTGGTGCCATCAAGGCCGGAGCACGGTGGGGCGGCCGGCGGGCGCCCTTCGAGGCGGTGTGGAACAGACCATTGTTCACCAGAGCATCCGAACAAGTGAGCATCCCAGTCTTTGCCGTCGGCGGCGTTCGCACCGCTGACGAGGTCAACGGCATCCTCGACGCCGGCGAAGCGGCCATGGTGGGAATCGGTCGGCCCTTCTACGCAGAGCCCGACCTTGCAAAGCGCATTCTCGGAGGCGACCTTGGCCCTCGTCTGTGCCGGAGCTCCAACCGCTGCGTCCCGGCACAGATGCTCGGAATGAAGGGCATCTGCTACAACCCCGAGGTGCGGCGCAACGCCCAAGTCCAGGTCGCTTCCAGCCGCAACCGCCGCCAGAACCAGCTCGAGAATGGCCCATCTATCTCTCGGAAAAAGCTCGGGGGGGAGGACTCGAACCCCCAATAACAGGGCCAGAACCTGTCGTGTTGCCGATTACACCACCCCCGAACGGGTGAGACCCAAGCTACCCGACCCGGCGAAGTCCCGAGGAGTCCAGGTCGTGCAGCCGCGAGTAGCCGATGACGCGCCCGACCGCCACACCCAGGGTCTCCTTGGCGAAGTATGGCACCGTCGACCACCCGGAGATCGGAGAGTGGGTGACCGGCACCGGCATCGCCCGCAGCCCGACGTCCGTGGCGATCGCCAGGCTGCGATCCTCGTGGAACCCGTCGGTGACGATCAGGACCGTGTCGAGGCTTCTGCGGTGCAGGGCGCCGGCCGCGTCGTAGAGGTTCGACCAAGAGTCGTTGCCTCCGACCTCCACGACGGCGTCGCCCGGCACCCCATGCGCCACGAGCCACGCGTAGGACGCCTCCGCCTCGGTGTAGCGGTCACCGGGCTCCTTGTAGCCGGTCGCCACGATGAGGGGAGCGAGGTGCCGGTGCCAGAGGCTCGCTGCGTCCGCGAGACGAGCCGCCAGGTCCGGCGACGGCACGCCGTTGTACTGCGCTGCGCCCATCACCACGACGGCCTGCGCGGACCGGGCGTCGGAATGGCGCGAGGTGAGCCACACCTGCACCGCTGTCACGATCAGGTAGCCGACGATCAACACGGCGGTGATGACGAGCGCGCGCCACAGCAGCCGCCAGATCCCCGCCAGGAGCGTCACCGCCGTGCCCCGAGTTCAGCCCGGACCGCCGGCGCGCACCGCCTCGAGCCGGCGCTTCGCCGCTGATATCCGCTCCAGCACCGCCTCGCGCCCCAGCACGGCCATCGACTCGAACAGCGGGGGGCCGACCCTCCTCCCGGTCACCGCCACCCGGATCGGTGCCTGTGCCCGGTTCAGCTTTCGGCCCACCGACTCGGCCAGCCCGCGCGTCACCTCGTGCAGCACGTCGGGCTCCCAGGCGCATTCCCCGTAGGCCCTGAGCGCGGCGTCGAGGATCGCCGGGCTCGCATCGTCGGCTTCGACCGCGGCCCAGGACGCCTCGTCCACCTGCGGTTCGGCGAGGAACAGAAAGTCGACCATGCCGGCCACCTCGCCCAGCACTGTCACGCGCTCTTGGACGAGAGGAGCCATGTGCGCGAAGCCCGCCTCGTCGAAGCGCTCGGGCGGCCAGGGCGCGCGTGGCGGCGAGATCCAAGGCGCGCACACGGCCACAAACTCCTCGGTGCTCATGGCCCTCAGGTACTCGCCGTTCATCCAGCGCAGCTTGTCCACGTCGAAGAAGGCCGGAGCGTGGTTGACGTCTTCCAGCCGGAACGACTCGACCATCTCCTCGACGCCCAGGATTTCGCGTCCACCGGGGTCGCTCCATCCGAGAAGGGCGAGGTAGTTGCGCATGGCGGGCGCGAGGTAGCCCTCCTCACGGTAGGACTCGACCGCCACGGGGTCTCGGCGCTTGGACAGCTTCTGGCGCTTCTCGTTCACGAGCATCGGCAGATGGGCGAAGGCCGGCACCCGAGCCCCCGGCGCGAACCCCGAGCGCGCGAGCTCGCCCCACAGCAACAGCCCCTTCGGGGTCGACGGCAGCAGGTCCTCTCCCCGGATCACGTGCGTGATGCGCATGTCGACGTCGTCGACGACGTTCGCGAGGACGAACAGCGGCGCCCCGTTCGACTTCACCACCACGAAGTCCTCGATCGAGATGTTGGGGAAAGCCACGTCGCCCCTGATCAGGTCCCTCACGGTCGTGGTGCCCTCGTCGGGCACCCGCAGCCGCAGTGCCCCCACGTCTCGGCTCAGGCCACGGTCCCGGCAGAAGCCGTCGTATCCCGGAGTCGGGTTCTCCTTGGTGCGTGCCTCGATCTCCGGCCGGGTGCAGTCGCAGGCGTAGAGGACACCGGCCTCCCACAGCGCGCCGATCGCCTCCTCGTAGCGCGCCGAGCGCTGGGACTGTCGGTACGGGCCCTCGTCGGGGGCCATCTCCAACCAGTCGAGCGCTTCGACGATGCCGTCCACCCACTCCTCGCGGTTGCGCTCGGCGTCGGTGTCCTCGATGCGCAGTATGAACGTGCCCCCGGCGCCCCGCGCGAAGAGCCAGTTGTACAGAGCGGTGCGCGCGCTGCCTACGTGGAAGTAGCCGGTGGGCGAGGGTGCGAACCGGACCCGCGGCCGGGGCTCCACGTGGGCGGCGCCGGCGGCGGCGGCCACGGAGCGGTTACTCCTCCTCGACGAGCGAGATGGACCCGGTCGGGCAGTTGCTCTCGGCCATGCGCAGCTTGTCGTTGAGCTCGGCCGGCGGGTTCTCGTTGAGGACGTACAGGTACCCGTCGTCGCGCACCTCGAAGACCTCCGGGAGGATCCCCATGCACACCGCGTTGGACGCGCACGTGTCGAAGTCGACCACGACCTTCATCTCGGACACCTCCGGCTCACTCGGGCACGAACCACGGCCCGATCCTAGCGGTGGCCCACCTGGCCCCCCGGGGCGCTCTGCTTTCTCAGCACTCCCCCGGCGGGCCGAGCTTCACGCTCACCGTGCCGGCTCCTGGATCAGCGCGCAGGAGCAGGTGGGCGGCCCCGGCCGCGGAGCTGACGGTGGCCCCCGTCGCCCGCACGCAGTACCCGGAGGGATAGACGTCATAGGTGCTCTCGACCGGCACGTACACGACGGTCGGCGCAGAGATCGACGCCGCGGCTGAGTAGGACAGCTCGAAGACCTTCGAGGTGGGGTCGTAGCTCATGGAGACCGGAGTGCCCGCCACGGCCTGGGCGTAGGGCCTCACGAGGATCTGCGCCTTGGTCTTGTCGAGGGCGCCGTCGGAGCTCACGAGAGCCTCCGTGGAGCCGCCGGTCGGGTCGTCGTAGAGCTTCCACTGCCAGTACGTCCACGAGAGCAGGTTCTGGTCGGCCAGGTCGGCGATCCTGCCCAGGTCGACGGTGTCCTCCCCGGAGCCGAACTCGCTCATGAACCACGCCGGACCTCCGGGCTGCTCGGGCGTGGCAGCGTCCGCACGGGCGCGCTGCTCCTGGGACACGACCTCCTGTTCGGGCTCCGAGCACATCGGAGAGCCGTAGAAGTCGTAGTAGGCCTGGCCTGCGCTCGCCAGGCAGTAGTCGTGGAAATCCAGGACCAGGCGGCCGAAGGGCATCGGCCCGATCCAGTTGGTCTCGCCGAAGTCGTTGCCCACGTCGGGCTCGTAGAAGACCAGATGATCAGGGTCGCTCTCCTCGATCGAGGCGACGGCGCCCTGAGCGGGGTCGGTCGGGGGGCACGCGAGCGGCAGGTCGGTCTCCGACTGCTCGCCGGCATGCGCCGTACCGGTGTAGAAGCACTCGAGCTTCGAGTCGAATGCAGCGTTGCCCGCGGCCGTGGCGATGTCCGTGGAGAACGGCTCGTTGAACACGTCGTAGCCGATGACAGAGGGATCGTTCCTCAGGTACGACGCCACGGCGGCCCAGACGCGGTCGTAGTTCTGCTGGAGCCCGCCCGCGACGTCGTTGTCCCAGAAGTGGTCGTAGGCCAAGCCCACCGCCGGGGTGAAGTAGTTGGCCGACCAGTTGCCTGTGTTGGTGGGCTCTATGCCGTTGGTGCACACGGCCCAGTTCGGGGCACCCTCACCGGCGAACAGCTCGTTGTACACGTCCTGGTGCATGTCTACGAGCGAGTAGATCCCGTAGCTGCCGAGCAGGTCGATGGTGTTGCGCAGGCGGGCGAGGTAATCGTCGAGGGTCGTCGCGTCGAGCTGGCTCGCTCCCGTGCCCGAGCCGGACACGATGCCTTCGGTGCACGTCCGGGCGCTGTTCACGGGCAGCGTCCCCGGCTCGAGACCCTTCCAGATGATGCCGAGGCGCACGACGTCGAAGCCGAGGCTCGCCATCTCCTTTGCGTCCGATGCCGTGAGCGAGTCGGGCTCGCCGGCCACCTGGGTGAACTCGTAGGGAGGCACCTTGAAGACGGCGTTCACGCCGTGGAGAACGAGCGCTCGCCCGAGGCTGTCGCGCAGCCATGGGCCGCCGGGTGCGGTCACGCATCCCGTGACCGAGGAAGCGCTCGAGGGCTCGCGCGAGCACCAGCTGGTGCCGCCGTGGGAGGCGGGCAAGCTCGGGCTGCTGGATGGGGCGGCGCGGTGGTAGGAGGCCGCCGCTGCCCCGCCGGCAGCGCCCGGTCCCAGCCCGACCACGATCGCCACTGCCACGATGGCCACGATCGCCGGCGCGACGAGCGCGCGCCTCATGGCCCTGTGCGGGTATCCGCCGCGAGGATGCAAGGCCCGCCCTTCTGCTCAGGCCCCCCTTCCGCCTGCGTGCCAGCCTACGGGAGCCCGACTGCCGGCTTCAAAGCAGCTCGGCCGTTAGCAGAGAGCGAACCGATAGGCGTGCGCACGGGCAATCGGCGAGTCGAGGAATCCGCCGGTCGCTCGACACCTGGCGGAGGGCTCGACTCGTCCGGTCGGCCTATCCGCGCACGTTTTCTCAGGCCGGCTTGTCGGCCCCGAGCACCCACATGGCGAAGTACTGCGACCCGCCGCCGTAAGCGTGACCGAGAGCGCGGCGCACCCCGTCGACCTGGTGCTCGCCGGCCTGGCCGCGCACCTGGAGGGCCGCCTCCAAGAACCTGAGCATCCCCGAAGCCCCTATCGGGTTGGACGAGAGCACCCCGCCCGAGCAGTTCCAGGGGATGTCGCCGCCGTCGAGCGAGGTGGCGCCGGCGTCGGTGAGCTTCCATCCCTCGCCCTGCGGGGCGAAGCCGAGATTTTCCAGCCACATCGGCTCGTACCAGCTGAACGGCACGTACACCTCGGCCACGTCGATCTCGCGCCTCGGGTCGCCGATGCCGGCCTGCGCGTACACGTCCTTCGCGCACTCGATCCCCGCGCGCGGGTTCACCTGGTCGCGCCCGGCGAACATCGTCGGCTCCGAGCGCATCGCCATGCCGTGCACCCAGGCCGGTGGGTGCGGCGCCGCGCTCGCGGTCGCGACGCGCTCGGAAGCGAGCACCATCGCCGCCGCGCCGTCGGAGGAGGGACAAGTCTCGAGGTAGCGGATCGGGTCCCAGAGCATCATCGAGTCGCGCACCATCTCGAAGGAGATGTCCTCGATGTGCAGGTGCGCGTAGGGGTTCTTGAGCGCGTGCCGCCTGTCCTTCACCGCGACGAGGATGCCGATGTGGTCGGGTGCCCCCGAGCGGCGGATGTAGGCGCGGATGTGCGGTGCGAAGTATCCGCCCGCTCCTGCGAGCAGCGGTGGCGCGAACGGCTGGGGCACCGACAGCGCCCACATGGCGTCGGAGTCGGACTGCTTCTCGAACGCCACGGTCAACACCTTCTCGTGCGTGCCCGAGGCCACCAGGTGCGCCGCCACGAGCGCCGTGGACCCGCCGACCGAACCGGCGGTGTGGACCCTGATCATCGGCTTGCCCACCGCGCCGAGCGCGGGGGCGAGGTAGAGCTCGGGCATCATCACGCCCTCGAACATGTCCGGGGCCTTGCCGATCACCACCGCGTCGATGTCGGACCATTCCATCTGCGCGTCCTCGAGGGCCCGCACTGCCGCCTCGCGCACGAGCCCCGCTATGGACACGTCGGTGCGCGCCGAGGCGTGGCGGGTCTGGCCGGTCCCGACGACCGCGAGCCGCTCGGTCATCGGCGGTCCCCATCGCCCACGCAATGTGCCGCGCCGAAGCAGCGTCGCCGGGCCATCAGCGCCGGCCTTTGGTGCCGGGGGGGCTGGCGCTGAGCGCGCACACCAGGTTCTGCTGGAGGCACGGGCCCGAGGTGGCATGCGCCAGCGCCGTCGACGCACTTCCGTCCATGACCCTCACAGCGGCCTCCCCGATGCGCACGAGGCCCGCAACCATCAACGCGTTCGCTGCCAGCGCCCCACCCGAGGGGTTCACCTCGACCCGGTCCGAGAGGCCGAGGGCCTCGCGCAGTATGAGCTCCTGGTGGGCGAACGGGGCGTGCAGCTCGGCTACGTCCACGTCCACCGACACCGATGCCTCGTCGGCGAGCAGGCCGGCGCCCACTGCGGCACGGCGCGTCGAGGGCGACTTGGTGAGGTCCCGTGCGCCCAGCGCGTGGGTCTCGATCCTGTGGTCGATGCCGGAGATCCACGCGGGCCGCTCGACGAGCCTCGTCGCGCGCTCTCCCGCTGCGAGCACCACCGCCGCGGCGCCGTCGGTGATCGGCGGGAGGGTGTGCCTTCGCAGCGGCGCCACCACGTAGTCGTCCTCGAGCAGCTCGGAGGGCGAGCGAACGCCTGCTACCTGCGCGTTCGGGTTGTGGATGGCCGAGGCCCTCGAGCGCGAGGCCACTTGGGCGAAGTCCTCCTCGCGGGCGCGGCCCGCGTCGATGAGAGCACGCGCCTGGAGCGCGGCGAGCGCCACCGGGTCGGGCCACAGCGGCGCCATGTAATAGGGGTCGAGCTGTAGCGCCAGCACCCTCGCGAGGTCCGACGGCGAGCTGCGACCGAAGCTGTAGACGAGCGCTGTGTCGAGCTCGCCCTCGTTGAGCAGGGTCCACGCCTCGTAGAGCGCCCAAGCGCCGTCCATCTCCACGTGGCTCTCGCGCATGGGTGGCCACGCCCCGACGGCGTCGAGCGCCATCACGAAGCTGAACGGCGCCCCGACGAGGTAGTCCGAGCTGCCCGAGCAGACGAACCCCATGTCGTCCTTGGTGAGCCCGACGTTGCCCAAGACTTGCCCCACCACCGGCATCAACATCTCGACCTCGTTGCGGTGGTCCTCGCGACGCAGGTTCTTCGACTGCGCGAACGACACCACTGCCACAGGACGCGTCATCGTCTCACAGGTACTGGGAGAAGGACTCGTACGGCGCGTCGGGCTCGCCCGTGGGACGGAAGTACTTGACCGACGTCATGTTGGGCACGAGCTGCGAGCGGTCGACCCACACCGCCTGGACGCGCAGCCCCATCCGCACCTCGTCCGCGGGGATCTCCTGCACCAGGCCCATGAACGAGATGTCTGCCCCGTCGAGGAGCACCTGCGCGCATATGTAGGGGAGCTCGATCGACTGTCCCGCGAAGGGCACGTTCACCACGCAGTAGGTCGTGACCGTTCCGGTGTCGGGGAGCTCGACCTCGTCGGTGGTGGCCACGCCGTCTGTGGGGCACGATCCGCGCGCCGGCACGTAGACCTTCTTGCAACGTGGGCAGCGCTGGCCCAGGAAGCGACCCTCGGAGATCCCCTTCAGGAAACGAGATTGTGCGAGCCCGGCGGTATACCGGTAGTCGACACGGATCGGTGTGACGATCGTGGTGACGGTGCCCTCGTCGGTGGAGCCGGAGTCGGGTGAGGGGCTGTCACTCATGTGGCACGGCCTCGGGGACGAAGCACTCGATGTCTCTGATGTGGCCCTGGCGCTCTGCCGGCGGCCGGAAGCGCGCGGTGACGCGCATGCCGCTCGACATCGCGTCGGGGGAGCCCGCGTCGACGGCGTGCAGCATCGACGTGGTGGCTCCGTCGAGGCGCACGAGCGCCCAGGCGAACGGGCGCTCGAGCGGCTGCCCCTCGAGCGGGGAAGAGGCCCAGGACCACGTGGTCACCTCGCCGCCGGGGCCGACCTCGACGAGCTCGCCGGTGTCCTCGGCGGTCACGGGGTCGTACTCGGTCGGCGGCACCACCACCTTTCCGGCGGAGACGACCCCGAGGATGCGCCCGTCGCGGAGGCCGGTCATGAAGGCGCCGATCACCGGGCCCACCGAGCGCTTGTACTCGTACTCGAGGACGTGCGGCGCCCGGAGCACCCCGTCGTCGTCGCTCATCCGCTCCTCCCCTGCACAGGCAGAAAACTAGAACAGATTGCAGTTTCTACGCCACCCGCCAGGCTCGAGCTCTAAGTGACGTCGGCGCGCAGGGTGGTGAGGGTCCCGGCCAGCGAGAGCACCACTCCGTAGGCCAGCAACATGAGGGCTCCCTCCCACCAGGTGAGCAGGTGCGAGGTGCCCGACCCGAAGGCGGAGAACGCCCGGGTGCCGCGGCGCGCAGCTGCGGCCACCGACTCGAGCGCCGCCGCGGACTGGCTCGGGAAGTACCTCCCGACCCCGGGCAGCATGCCCACGAAGATCGGGGTCACTACGACCTCGAACCCGAGCCCAGCCACGAGCGCCACTATCTGGTTCTTGAGCATCGCCCCCAGCCCGAGCCCGTAGACGGCGTAGAGGGTTGCTGCCGCGAGGATCCCGGGGAAGACGTGGCGGTACTCGGTGAGCATCGAGCTCGTATTGCCGAACCCGCCGGCGACGAGCCCGAGACCGAGCAGGAGCCCCATCACGCAGCCGGCCAACCCGACGAGGAGCCCTCCTCCAGCCGAGACCACGAGCTTGGCAGCCACGGTGTGACCCCTGCGGGGCTCGGCCAACAGCGTCGGGGTCACCGTCTTGTGGCGGTACTCCCCGGTCACCGAGATGATGCCGAGGATCAGCGAGAGCGTGATCGCCACCGCCATCGTCGAGAAGACGTCGTCGAACCAGGCCGGTGTGCCCCGAGCAGGGAAGAGGCCCTCTGCGAGCGCGCGGCGGTGGGGGGCGAAGCCGACCAGCACGCCGAGCGCGCCGGTGAGGCCCATGGTGACGAGCAAGATCACCCACGTCGACCACACGGTGCGCAGCTTGAGCACCTCGGCGCGCAACAGCCGGCTCACCGCGGACCCTCCTGCTGGCCCGGCCACCCGGGAGGCTGTGGCGGCGTTCCTGGCGCGGGCGACCGTCCAGGGGCGGCCGGAGGAGGAGGCGGCGGCGGAGGCGGCGGCGGGAATCCCTGGACCGGACCGGCGGGGGATTGTCCCATCGGATGGCCGCCCATGTGCGCTCCCTCGGTCATCTCGAAGAACAGCTGCTCCAGGGACTCGCCGCTCGAAGTGGTCTCGAGCACGACGATCCCGTTCTGGGCCATCAGCGGGCCGACTATCTCGGCCTTCGTGCCCTCTGCCACCACGACGTCGGGACCCTCGAGCCTCGGCCTGCCCGCTTCGGGCCCCGCTGCCTGGAGGATCGACACGAGGCGGGCGGCGTCGGGCGTGCGAACCCGCACGGTGGTGGTGGCTCCCTGGAGCAGCTCGGACAACGGGCCGTGCGCGACCAGGCGGCCGCGAGCGAGGATCAGCACCTCGTCGACGGTCTGCGCTGCCTCCGCCAGCAGGTGCGAGGAGATGAGCACCACCTTGCCCGACGAGGCGTACCAGCGCAGGAAGCCGCGGATCCAGGCGATTCCCTGGGGGTCGAGGCCGTTGGCAGGCTCGTCGAGCATAAGCACCTGCGGCTCGCCGAGCACGGCGCGCGCGAGCTCGAGGCGCTGGCGCATCCCGAGGGAGAAGCCGCCCACCTTGCGGTTGGCGTCGGGGCCGAGCCCCACGAGCTCGAGGACCTCGTCGACGCGCGCGAAGTCGATTCCGGCCACGGTGGCCACGATCCTCAAGTGGTTGCGCGCCGTGCGCGCCGGATGGAACCCCGATGCCTCGAGTACCGCCCCGACCGTGCGCGTCGGGTCGGGGAGGTCGCGGTACGCGACCCCGTTGACGAGCGCTGTGCCGGAGGTCGGGGTGACGAGGCCGAGCAGCATGCGCAGTGTCGTGGTCTTTCCCGCGCCGTTGGGGCCCAGGAAACCCGTCACCTGCCCCGGCTCGACGCTGAAGCTCAAGTCGTCCACTGCCAGCACGTCGCCGAAGCGCTTGGTGAGCGCGCGCACCTCGACGCTGGGCCTCGTGCCGCTCGCCTCGGGCGACCGCGGCGCGTCAGGGTGAGCCGGCGATTCGGTGCCCGTCGTCAAGAGGCGTTACCCGTCGAAGGTGAGGACCTGGCGGATGACCTCGCCGCGCTTCAAGGCGTCGAAGGCCTCCTGCGCCTTGGACAGGTCCATACGCGACGACACCATGCCCTCTAGGTCGAGGCGCCCCGCCTTCCACAGAGAGATCAGCCGCAGGAACTCGGTGCGGACGTCCGCCGAGCCGTAGTAAGAGCCGAGCAGCTTCTTCTCCATGAAGAAGATCTCGAACGCGTTGAACTCGACGATCGCGTCGCTCTTGCCGGCGCCGACAATCACCGCGGTGCCTCCACGGCGCACGGCGTCGTAAGCGGCGCGGATCGTCTGCGGCAGGCCGATGCACTCGAAGGCATAGTCGAAGCCCTCGCCCTCGTTGAGCTCCATGTTGGTGCGGTCGAGCTCGTCGGGGAGCACTCCCCTCGTCGCCCCGAAGCGCTGCGCGTCCTTGAGTTTCGTCTCGATCGTGTCGACCGCCACGATCTCGGCCGCGCCGGCGATGCGCGCACCCTGGATCGCGGCGATCCCCACTCCGCCGGCGCCGAACACCGCGACGTTCGACCCTGGCTTCACCTTCGCCGTGTTGAGCGCGGCCCCGACTCCGGTCGTGACGCCGCAGCCGATGAGGGCGGCGATGTCGTAGGGCACGTCGTTCGGGATCTTCACCACGGCCTGCTTGGGCACCACGATCTCCTCGGCGAAGGTGCCGGTGCCGGCGAAGCCGAAGACCGGGGTGCCGCCCATGGTGAATGGCATCGACCCGGCGATCTGGTAGAAGAGCGTGACGCAGAGGTTGGGCTCCCCGCGCCTGCACGCCCTGCACTTCCCGCACGGAGGGGTCCAGGCGATGATCACGTGATCGCCCACGGAGACCTCGTCCACCCCGTCGCCCACGGCGATGACCTCGCCCGAGCCCTCATGGCCCAGCACAGCAGGGGCGGGCTGGGGAATGGTCCCGTTCATTGCCGACAGGTCGGAATGGCAGACGCCGGCGGCGTGGATCTTGACGCGCACCTGCCCCGGGCCCGGGCCGCTCACCTCGATGTCGTCCCGAACCTCCACAATTTCCTTGCCGACCTCGTGAAAAACCACTCCGCGCATTCGGGCTCCCCTCCTATGTCAACGACTGCGCATTCGACCATGCGTCCGCTGCCTCCGCAACAGCGGGCGAACAGCGGGCGCCGGCTGTGGCTAGATCCCGTCAGGCAGGAGCAGCCTCACCGCCACTGCCAGCTCGTCGCGCACCCGGGTCATGTCGCTCCATCCGTTCAGCCACCCCACCATCGACGAGTACCACACGTGACCGATCAATCGCGTGCGTTCGGCGTGGTCCGGGGGCTGCGGCTCGCCAATGGCACGGGTGACTATCCCGTCCATGAGGGCAGACATCTGTTGCTGGCACTGGACCGCCGCCGGATCCGGTGAAGCGAGAGACATGAACACTGCGGCGACGAGCTTCGGCTGGCGGGACATGGCACGAAGCGCCCGCTCGAGCACGTCGAGGACCCTGGAGGAAGCGCTCGACCCTCTGGCGGGGGCCTGCGCCAGGCGGGCGTCGAGCTGCTCAACCCAGTGCACGAGGGCCGCGGCGAGCAGGTGGTCCTTCGAGGTGAAGTACCGGTAGACGGTGCCCATCGCCACGTGCGCACGCGACGCCACGTCGCGCATCTGCACGGCCTCGTACCCGCCTTCGAGCGCGAGCTCCATCGCCGCGTCGACGACGCGCTGGCGGCGGGCCTCCTGGGCGCGTGTGAGCGGGCGCGAGCCGGCCTCCTCGGCCGTCTCTTCCCCGGCGGCCGCGGTCCCTTCGCCGTCCGCGGCATCCACGACCGCTTCTCTGAGCGCGCCCTCCTGCACAGGCGCTCACCCTACCCCTGGAGGTCCGCCGACCGGAACCTGTTCCAGTTTTGGCGGGAATCTGACTGACCGTCAGACACGCCGGTAACCTGGGCCGCGATGCCGAGCACCAGCGGTTTCGCGGAGGTCGCCGCCACCGACGGGAGGGTCCCGGGCACCAGGGGCATGGCCACCCGGGAGCGCCTGCTCTCGTGCACGGCCGAGCTGCTAGGCGCCACCCCCTGGCGCTCCATCAAGGTCATCGACATCGCCCGCCAGGCCGGGACCTCGCCGGCCACCTTCTACCAGTACTTCGAGAACGTGGAGCACACCATCCTGGTGCTCGCCGAGGAGCTCGTAGGCGGCGCCGAGCTCGTGGCCGAGCTCGTCGACGGCGACTGGTCCGAGGATGCGAGCTGGAGCACCGCTCGCAGGGTGGTCCAGGGGTTCGCGGAGTTCTGGGAGGCGAACCGCGCCGTCTTCCGTGTCGTGGAGCTCACCACCGAGGAAGGCGATCGCCGTTTCCAACGCCCGCGCGTTCGCGCTCTCAACGCGGTGACGGTCGCCCTCGCTCGCGCCATCGAGTCGGCGAACCCCGCAGGCTCCCCCGCCAGCGCGGACCCGATGGCGACCGCAGCGACCCTCGTGTCGATGCTGGCGCACGTAGCCGCCCACCGTTACGGGTTCGAGTTCTGGGGGATACGAACCTCGTCCATGGGAGACAGCCAGGCGCGCCTTCTGCACTGGGCCGTGACGGGCCGTCCTGCTCCCTAGGAGCCTGCCGGTCCGGGACGGGCGCTGCCCGCGCAGTCGAGCCGGCCCAGCCCCGCGCAGTCGAGCCGGCCCAGTCCCGCGCGGTCGAGCCGTCCCAGTCCCGCGCGGTCGAGCCGGCCCAGTCGAGCCGGCCCAGTCGCTCCGCGGGCCGCGATATGCCTGAGCAGGGCGGGCGTCCTGTCGCACCTGGTGCGCGGGCGGACGCGGGTGCGAACGTAACTCCCAAGAGGTAGAAATGTGGTGTCACCCAGGGAGGGCGCAGGAGACCCGGCAGGCGCGAGTCGCCGGGCGGGCGTAGGCCCGGGAGGAGTGTCGGCGTCATGGCGATCGAGCAGCCGACGACGCTGCGGGTGGTGACCGCAGGGGAGGTCGTGGAAGCGGAATGGATGCCGACCGGCGTCCCCGGCCTCGCGCTCGTCGGCCGGCCGGTCACCTCCGGGTGGCGTCTCGTCCACATCCCCACGGGGCGGGCTGTCTCCCGTTCGGCGGAGCACCCCGACCCCGATGTCGTGCGCAACCTTGCGCGGAGGATCGCCTCGCTGGCCGACTGGACCGAGCCCAACGTGGCAGTGTCGGTCCCCCGCCTGCGCCAGGGGCTTGACCAGGCGATTGCCGCCTGGCAGGCCGAGCACCGGATCCCCGCACATGCGGATGCCGCCCGGCGCGAGCTCTCGGCTGCTCCGGCAGATCCTGAGCCGGACGGCCTCGTGGCCGCATCGTCCGAGCTCGGCCCCGGGGGGGGTCTGGCCCACGACCTCGAGGCACTTGCCTCGAAGCTCCGAGGGACGGAGCACGAGCGGCTGCTGCTTCGCGAGGTGGTGCGCCGCCTCCACGCCGTGCTCGCCCCCGGCGCCTTCGCCGATTCGCTCGAGACCTTGAGCCACGCCGACCGCGAGTTCGTGCACTCGCTCGTGGCCGACGAGAACGCACAGGACGCGACTGCCGTGGTGCAGGCGATAAGGCGAGCGAGCGACGCGTTCGGCCCGAGGCCGTCGGGCCAGACCGCCCGGGTCGCGACCGGTGGCACGCGCTCTGGCGCTGCTGCTCCCCGACCCCCGACGCGGCCGCGCACAGGCCGCATGGGCGGTCCGGACGCCGCCGCCAGCTAGCGCCGTCCGAGGCGGGGCGCAGGCGTGCACATCCGAAGCTGCTTGCTGCTCTGCGCGCTCTCCTTGGCCGTCGCCTCTGCGCTCGCTGCTTGCGGGTCCGGCCCGGGCGCGACCACGTCGAGCAGTTCCGCCGCGGGACCGGTCCTTTCGGGCAAGCAGAAGACGCTCGCCAAGCAGAGCCTGATCCGGCTCTCGGACTTCCCCGCCGGCTGGTCGTCACAGGGTTCTGTCACCACGAGCGGCTCGTCGGGGCTCACCACCGCGCAGGACGCGCAGCTCACCCATTGCCTCAAGGTCAATGCCTCGGACATAGACACCCACGTCCCCCACTGGTCGAGCCCGACGTTCTCCGACGGCTCGGGCGCTGCGACGGTCAACGACGCAGTGAGCGTCTATGCCGGCGCCTCGAAGGCCGCGGCGGACTTCTCCACGTTCTCGGACCCGAGGACGCCAGGCTGCCTCGTCGGCCTGCTCGGCGGGCCGCTCGAGAAGCAGATCTCCAAGCAGCTCCAGCCCGGCCAGAGCGTCGGCCAGGTGAGCGCCTCAGCGCGCCCGCTCCCCTCCTACGGGCAGCGCTCCGGCGACATCGAGCTCGTGGTGCCGATCGACCAGGGCACCCAGGTGGTGCCGGTGTACATAGACGTGATCGTGGTGCTCTACGGCCGCGCCGAGAGCACGATCACGGCCTCGAGCCCGGCCACCCCGCTCTCCTCCGGCCTCGCGGACCAGCTTGCGCTGGCGGTCGCCGAGAGGATGCGCCCGATCAGCGGCCAGGGCTGAGAGATGCGGGGCTGACCGCCGGGCGCCCTACTTGACGGCGACCGGATTGAGCGGTGAGCCGAGGGCGTTGGTGAGCGGGAGCGGTGTGGCGTCGAGCAGGAAGCTGTAGGTGCCGTCCGCGGCGCAGTCGGCGGCGAGCTCGTCGAGCACCCAGTTCTGCCCCTGGGTCATGCCCATCTCGACAAGGTGCAGCAAGTGGACCGGGAGGTAGATGTCCTCGTCCTCGCACGGGAGCACCTCGAGCGACAGCGTGTCGGTGGCCACAGCGGCCACGTCGCGCTCGTGGAACCACACGGCGGTGGCCATGGTCAGGCCCGGCGCAGGCACCAGGTAACGCATCACGTCCTCGAAGCGCAGCATGTTCGCGAGCGGCAAGGTCGCCCCGCCTGCGGGGAAACGCTCGCGCATTTTGAGGCGAGCCATCTGCCCGGTACGCACGAGCACCACGTCCCCCCGTTCGACCGACACGTTCGCGACCGCGCACGCCGCGTCGAGGTCCGACGGAGATATCGGGTAGCCGGCGTCGAGAACCTCTACTCCCTTGGCACGTGCCACGTCGAGCAGCACCCCGCGCGCGACGAGGGAGCCGACGAGGTGGATGCCGCATCGCGAGGCACCCGCCGAGGTGATGCTGGACGCCGCATAGCCGTTGTAGATCTTCCCGCCGTAGCTCACGTGGGCGAGCCCGTCCCAATGGGTCGCGCACTGGAGCGGCATCGTGATTACATCCTCGTTGGAGCTGATCCAGTCCGGGTCGCTCCCGAGGGGGACGTTGACGTAGGTCATCGTGCGGATCGGGTTGAACCGCCCCGCCACCACACCCTTCTGGATGCCCTCTGCCTCCGAGAGAGCCAGTCCCAGGGTGAAGGTCTTACCTCTTCGCACGCACTGCGCCGCGCGCCTGCGGGTCTCGTCGTCGAGAAAGTTGAGCGTGCCGAGCTGGTCGTCCCCGCCCCAGCGGCCCCAGTTGTTTACCTTCGCCGCGATCTCAGCGTACTTCTCCGGTGCGGCCATCGTTGGCGCAGGCTATACGCCCGCCCTGGGGAAGGAGTGTCCCCGGCGGCTCAGCTCGCGGCCTGCGTCGCTTGTCGACGGCCGCGCCTGATGGGACCGGTGAGCCCGAGCGCGATACCTCCGACGAGCCCCGCCGCGGTGAGGACGTAGTACACGACGCTGTCGAGCGGAACGCCGGCGAACACGCTCAGCGTCATGCTCACGAAGAACCCGAACAACAGTCCCGAGATGGCACCGAGGACCGGACGTCCTTTCCCTCGCCTTTTTCTAGCCATTGGTGTCTCCGTTCACTCGGCAGTTCGTCACGGATTGAGGTCGTCGTACGCGAGCTCGGTCTTTCGGAACCCGGCGGCGAGCAGCCCTGCGCCGAAGATGACGATCCCGGCGATCCCCGCCCATCCCAGTGGGTTCTTGATCTTGCTACCCATCACCTCGACGTAGACCGAGCCCGAGCAGACCAGGGTGCCGTTGTCCTTCTCGTAGCCGGAGAGCTTCATGGGGATGCCGATCAGGACCGAGGGCACGTTGTAAGACTCCTGGCCTTCGTTGGAGTACCGCGGGCTCTTGTCGCCGCCCCAGTGCCAGACGGTGACGCTGATTCCGAAGGGCACGGTCACTTGCACCGCGCCGTCGATCGGCCGCGGCGGCCCGAAGTAGCCGATCGGCTCTCCATGCTCGTGGCCCACCCAGTTGACCTTGTCCTTCTGCGGCACCTTCACGATGTAGGAGGGCACGTAGTCGGTGGAGCTCTTCGTGAAGCCGGCGTTCACCCAATGCCCGGTGGCGGTGCACGCACCCGACGGGGTGACGACGTCCGCTGACGCCAGTGCGGTGGGCAGCAACACGACGCCTCCCGCCAACACCGCTGTGGCTCCGGCGACTCCGATCAGCTTTCGCAGCTTCGTTCTGGTCAATTCGCCACCCCCAGCTTTCGAATGGATGACGTCCGCCGGCAGAGATCGCCTCGATCCGACCCTCCGCCAGCGGCCATCGTTCTCCACCCCGCTCGAGACACCGGTCTTCCCGGCGCCTTGGGAATATCCTAGGGAAATCACGTCGATTGGTCAGGGATAACCCAAATCGTGACCATCCGGGTGCTGCAGGAAGGGCGAGCAGGCGCGAGTGAACCCTCACCGAAGTGCGTCGTGACGACTAGGACCGTCCAGCCTCGAGCCAAGCCCGAAAGCGCCTGGCGAGCCAACACCGTTGGGGCTCGGTTTAGACGATCCCCGGGCGGACGACTTGGCCGGGGAGGTTCTCGGTGAGCACCTCGCCGTCGCGCACGATCGGCACCCCGTTGACGATCGTCCAGTAGACGCCCTTGGGACGCGCCGAGTAGCGCGCCTCTCCGCCGGGGAAGTCGCGGACCTGCTTCTTCGATGCGAGCTCGACGGTGTCGGGGTCGAAGACGAAGGCGTCGGCCGCGTAGCCCGGCAGCAGCATCCCCCGGCCCTCGAACCCGAGCAGGGCGGCCGGCACCTGGGTCAGCTGGCGGATGCCCTCTTCGAGGCTCCAGAGCTTGCGGTCGCGCACCCAGAACGCCAAGAACGCCGTCGACCAGTCCGAGCCGTCGTCACGGTCGAGGTGCGCGCCGCCGTCGGACACTCCGATCACCATCGACGGGTGGCGTTGGCCGACGGCGACCGCTTCCTCCCACGAGCGGCTCTTGTTGACGTACCGGAAGACAGTCTCTAGGTCCTCGGCGACCGCGAGGTCGACCATGGCGTCGGCGGGGTCCTTGCCCAGCTCCTCGGCGATGTCGGCGATGGTGCGGTGCAGATACTTCTCGTGCTCGGGGTGCGTCACCTCGTCTACCTCCACCACCTTCCACCTCGGGGGCGGGAGGGTCGAGCCCTTCGACGCGTCCGTGTTCGGGTGCTCGACCGCGCCGCGCATCTCAGCGCGCTGGGCGGGGTCGGAGAGCAGGGCCAGCTTCTCTTGCGTGGTCGCTCCGGGACCGAGCACACGGTGCCAGGCGGGCACCCCCTCGTAGAGGTTGGTGCCCGAGTCGATGCGGAAGTCGCGGTCGAAGGGATGGTTGCGAAGCAGCGAGTAGATCCCGACCCCCTGGCGGCCCGCCTCGTCGATCCAGGCGGCGACCTCCTCCCAGCCCGCTCCAGGCACGTCGACCTTCGAGCGCCCGCCCAGTCCCTGGAGGATGATCGGCAGCCGGCTCGAGCTCCCGAGGCGCACGAGGAGCTCCTTGTCGTCCGCGTCGAGCCCTCCGATCGCGCTTCGGTGCAGGTAGGAGATGGAGCCGCCACGGTGCCGGCCGGCCTCGGCGCACAGCACCTCCAGCTCACCGAGGGAGGCGAAGCGGCTCGGGACCGGGCGTTCGTCGCCGTCGAGCTGCGTGGGGCCGTGGGAGGAGGAGAAGCCCGCCGCGCCCGCCTCCATCGCGCCGGCCACCACACTGCGCATCTGCTCGATCTCGTCGTCGGTCGCCTCGCGCTCGGACCCCGCCTCGCCCATGACCGTGCGCCTGACGGCCGAGTGGCCCACGTAGCAGGCCATGTTCACCCCGAGTCGGCCCTCGCGCGCTCGGAGGAACTCGGCGAACGTCTCGAAGTCCCACTGCACGGCCGAGAGGGCCACGGGTGACATGCCCTCGACCTTGGCGAACATCCGAGCCAGGTAGTCGCGCTCGGAGGGGCGGTTCGGGGCGACGGAGAATCCGCAGTTGCCGGCGAGCACCGTGGTCACGCCGTGGTAGCAGGAGGAGGTGGCGTGGGGCTCGAAGGTGAGCTGGGGGTCGTAGTGGGTGTGCGCGTCGATGATGCCCGGGGCGACGTGCAGGCCGTCGGCGTCGATCACGTGCTCGGCCTCGGCGGGATCGACGAAGCCGATCTTCGCCACCCGCCCGTCTCGGACGGCGATGTCGCCGCGCCGGCGTGCGAGGCCGCTGCCGTCGACGACGATGCCTCCCATGATCGCCAGGTCGTAGGTGCTCACTCTCGGGCCCCTTCAGCCGGACCAGATGATCGACTGGAGCTCCGAGTAGGCCTCGAGCCCGTAGTCTCCCCCGTCGCGTCCCACGCCCGACATCTTGAAGCCGCCGAAGGGCGCCTCGTGGTGGCGTTGCGCGGTGTTGATCCCGACGTGCCCGGCGCGAAGCCGGCGCGCGACGCGCATCGCACGCGCCGTGTCGCCGGAGAACACGTAGTCGTAGAGGCCGAAGTCGCTGTCGTTCGCGATCTCGACCGCCTCCTCCTCGTCCTCGAAGGGCACCACCACCACCACGGGCCCGAAGATCTCCTCCCTCGCGACGGTCGTGTCGTGGCCGGAGGCGAGAAGGGTGGGCTCGAAGTAGAAGCCTCTCTCGAGGTGCTCGGGCCGGTGCCCTCCGGCCAGCAGTTGCGCGCCCTCGGAGAGCCCGCCGCCCACGTAGCCCTCGACGCGCGAGCGCTGGGCCGCGGAGATGAGCGGACCCACCACCGTGTCGGGCTCGCGCGGGTCGCCGACCTTCAACACCGAGGCGTAGCCGGCGAGGCGCTCTGTCACCTGCTCGACGATGCTGCGATGGACCACGGCACGCGTCGGCGCGGTGCAGATCTGGCCGGAATGGAAGCTCCAAGTGGACCCGATGGCGCCGACCGCTGCCTTCAGGTCCGCGTCCTCGAAGACGACGGCCGCTCCCTTGCCCCCGAGCTCGAGCAGGAGCCGCTTCATCGTGCGCCCTCCGGCCTCCGCTATGCGCACCCCGACGGAGGTCGAGCCGGTGAAGCTCACCATGTCGACGTCGGGTGACTCGACGAGGGCCTGCGCTGGGGCGGGGTCGGCCGAGACGACCAGGTTGACCACGCCGGGGGGAAAGCCGACCTCCTCGAGGATGCGCACCAGCTCCACGATCGCGAGGGGGTCCTGGGGGGCGGGTTTGATGACGACTGTGTTGCCCATGGCGAGCGCCGGTGCGACCTTGCCGGCCATGTTGACGAGCGGGAAGTTGTACGAGGTGATGCAGGTCACCACCCCCACGGGCTGGCGGAGCGCCAGCGCGCTGACAAGTCCCCCGGGTGCTAGGGGCGTGGCTTGGGCCACCTGTGGCGGGAACGACCTCTGCGCGATCTGGCGGTGGTCGCGCGAGTAGCGCTCGAAGCGGTCTGCGGCGACGGGGACCTGCATTCGTGAACCGACTGCGGCTGTGGCGCCGGTCTCGGCGATCACGAGAGGCAGGAGCTCGTCGGCCTTGGCCCGGATGGCGCGCGCCGCGCTCGCCATCAGCGCGAGGCGCTCGTCGGGGTCCGTAGCCGCCCAGCCGGGGAGGGCGTCCTTGGCCGCCGCGGCGGCTGCTGCGGCGTCGGCCACGGTGGCGTTCGGGGCAAGTCCCACCGGCTCCTCGGTCGCCGGGTTCAGGATCTCGTAGGTGCCGCCCGAGGCGTCGAGCCACTTGCCGCCGACGAGCAGCTGTCGCTCCTGTACAGGGGTTCTCACTAGAACCGATTCTAGTGAGGGCCTGACGGTCCGTCAGATGCGCTGCTACCGTCGCTGCGATGAGCCCGACCGAGCCGTCCGCTGGGCCGTCCGTGGGCCTCAAGGACGCCACAGCGATCGCCGGCATCGCGCAGACGGCCTTCGCCAAGCACCTGGAGCCGAGCGAGGCCGAGCTCGCCTGCTCGGTGATCGTCGATGCCTGCGCCGACGCCGGCGTCTCGCCGGACGAGGTCGACGCCCTCTGCTCCTACACGATGGAGGCCACCGAAGAGGTGGAGATCGCCCGCAACATCGGCTGCGGCGACGTGACCTTCTTCTCGCAGGTGGGTTACGGAGGCGGCGCCGGCTGCGCCGTGGTCGGGCACGCGGCGATGGCCGTGGCGACGGGGCAGGCAGAGGTGGCCGTCGCCTGGCGGAGCAGGAAGCGCGGCTCGGGCCCACGCCCCTGGACGAGCACCTCCGTGCAGCTCAAGGTCCCCGGGGCCTGGACCCGCCCCTTCGGGATGCTCCGCCCGGTAGACGAGATCGCCATGCTGACGCGCCGCTACATGCACGAGTACGGGGCCACCCGCGAGCATCTGTGCAACGTGGCGACCGCCGTGCGAGCCCACGCCAACCGCAACCCTGCCGCCCTCATGTACGAGAAGACCATGAGCCGCGACGACTACATGGCCTCGCGGTGGGTATCGGAGCCGCTCTGCCTGTTCGACAATTGCCTCGAGACCGACGGCGCGCTCGCGTGCGTCGTCGTGTCCGCTGAGCGCGCCCGAGATCTGCGCCAACCTCCGGTGTACGTACACGCCTTCGCCCAGGGCATTCCTCCGCAGCACCAGACGATGGTCAATTTTTTCAACGACGACCCCCTCACCGGGCCGGCCTGGGCGTGCGCGAGGCGACTGTGGGCGAACTCGGACCTGGGGCCCGCCGACGTCGACGTCGCCCAGATCTACGACGCGTTCACCCCTCTCGTCCTCCTCTCGCTCGAGGGATACGGCTTCTGCGATCGCGGCGAGGCGCCGGCCTTCACCGAGAACGCCAACCTCGAGTGGGGAAAGGGACAACTCCCCGTGAACACCTCCGGAGGCGGGCTCTCGGAGGCTTACGTGCACGGTTTCAACCTGATCAACGAGGGCGTGCGCCAGCTGCGCAGGACCTCCACCTCCCAGGTCGAGGGAGCGGAGACCTGCCTCGTGACCTCCGGCGAGGGCGTGCCGACGAGCGCGCTGCTCCTGCGGAGATAAGGAGGCCCTGCCTTGACCAACGCCGCGGCCTTCTCCGGGGGCTACGTCGCGAACCTCGGTCCATCGCGCCAGGGTTTCCTGCTCCCGGCCGTCGACGAGGACGGCCAGCCCTTCTGGGAGGGCACGAAGCTCGGCGAGCTGCGGGTGCAGGCGTGCGCAAACTGCGGCAAGTTGCGCCACCCCCCTCGCCCGATGTGCCCCAAGTGTCGGTCGACTGAGCGCACGTGGAAGACGATGTCGGGGCGAGCGAAGGTGTGGTCCTTCGTGGTGCCCCACCCTCCATTGCTGGCGCCCTACTCGGACCTGGCCCCCTACAACGTGATCGTCGTCGAGCTGGACGAGGAACCCCACATCCGCTTCGTCGGGAACCTCGTCAGCGGGCCCGACGGGCAGATCGACGAGATCGACGCCGAATCGATCGAGATAGGCGAGCCGGTCGAGGTGGTGTTCAAGCGATTCGAGCGTGCGGACGGGAGCGAGGAGTACCTGCCCTTTTGGGTGCGCTCAGGGGGTTGAGCGCACCGCGACCGGATCGACTCGGTTCAGCGGCCCCTGCGGGACAACGGCCTGCGCGCCAAGGCGCGGTACAGCTCGAGCGTCTCAGGATGAACTGAATCGAACGGCTCTATGTCATCAGCGACAAGACGGGTGAGCTCCTCCATCACCGAGATCACGCCCGCGGGGTTCCCGTTCAGGTCGGCGGCTCTCATGAGAATTCTGAAGAGACGCTCGTCGTAGGGACTTACCCGTAACGCCTGCCGCGCCCCAAACTGAGCCCCGGCTGCGTCGCCCGTGGAGAGGCACAGCTCCGAGTATCGGCACGCCAGGTCCACCACGACCGCCTCGATGTTTGCCGTGATCCCTTCCAGCAACGCCCAGTCTGGCGCGCGAAGCCCTTCGAACGGCCGGCCCCTCACGAGCGCCAGTGCTCTCTCCCAGTCCGAAGGGTCCACCGAGCGCGACAGAGCGAGCAATTGCTCAAAATCGGTCGTCACGCCAGGACCGAGCGCCAGCCGTCCGTGCGAACGTGGAAGGTGGTCCTGCCCCGCGCGCGAGATGCCCAGCGCTCGCCGCGCTGCCGAAGCAGTCGAGTGAAGGCTCGCCGGCGCCATGAGCCGATCGGGCCACAGCGCAGTCGACCAGGCATCGGTGGTCGCGCCGGGCCTGTGCATGGCGAGGTAGACGACGAGCTCCACTGACCACGCTCTGTTGAAGGGCGCGGCTCCGACGATCTCGATGGGTCCGAGCACTCGGACTTCGACCTCGGGCACGGACCTGCTCGCGGTGTCGGGCGGCGTGTCGTGCGGGGTGCCCGTGCCGGGGTGCGTGCCGGCGTCGGCGCCCAGGTCGGTGCCAGGAGGCGCCTCGTCTTCGTCGCTTATCGAACCCGGCCTGGCGACACGTGAGCCACTGGGCGCCGGGGGCGGGTCGATCGTGAATCGGTCGTAGGGCGGGGTACGTGGGCTCACCCCTTCGCCACGACTGGCGACGTCCACGAGCGCCCCGACCTTTTCGGCGAACCCGGATTCGACTCGTTGGGGCCAGACCGCGGATCGATCAAGCTCGGACAGCTCCGCCATCCCCAGTTCGAAATCGATAGGACCCAGGTCCACGCGCACCCGGGTCCTGGCAATCGATGTTTCGGACGCACACACGACCGCCAGACCACACGACCCGTCACCTGCGAGCCGGATCAGCTCGTCGACCGCCTGCGGCTCCGACATCGCTGCTGCTCGCATGCAGATCACGACGCACAGGTCCCAGGCGTCGCCTCCTTCGAGCCAGCGGCTCTCGAAATTGGTAGCGCGCCGGACGATGTCGAGCAGCTCCCGGCGCTCACGGACCCTCCGCTCCACCTTCTGGACGACGCTGGCGACGCTCGGGGCTACAGAGATTCGTTCGAGGGCCTCGACCGAGTCCGCCAGCCCCACGAGCACCAGGTCGACCTGGTCGGACCACTTCGAGCAAGCCATCTCTACGGCCATTGCCTCGACGAGTCCTTCTGCTTCAGCACCTGAAGCAGAGATCGACCCGGCTCGCTCGACGTCGACGAGGAGGAGGCCTCGCTCGTCGCGACCGAGGGTCACTAGGGCGGGAAGCGGCGCCTCGGCACCGGACACATGGGGATCTGATCGCATGCGTTGCAGAAAGGCGGCGTCTCTCCTCAGGATCCAGGTGAAGCCATCCGGGGACGTCTCGAACGGCTCGGGAGGCTGGCTCCCCGAGCACGCCGGGTCGAGCAAGAGCTCCAGCGCCTCGTCGCACAACCTGGCCGCCACGATGCGCGGAGGAAGTGTTTGGCCCGGCCCCGGGATCGCTCTCGAGGACAGCAACCGTTGCCCGAGGTCGATCCACTCCACGGCGTCTTGGTCCGCCCCGATCCTGAGGCCCCGCTCGAGCTCAACCAGCTCCCCTTCGGGCAGCGCAATGCGAAGTCCCTTCCCCCGGCGTCGCTGCTGAGCACGGCGCATGCGGTCGACGACTCCGACAACCGCCGCGCCGACCACCCCGTAGCCGATTGGAACGATCGGCACGTGGGGTCTCTCGCCGATCCCGACAGCGTGGCCGTTGGCGGACGCCGATCCCGAGGCCGGGGACGGAGCCGGTGATGGCTCCGCCGGAGCCGGAGCCGGGGGGGTCGGCGTCGCTACGGGTGCCGCTGGTGGCGCCGCCTGAGTGGGCGCCTGAGCCGGAGCCGAAGCCACGGCATTCTGCATGGACGGCGCGGATGGCTCGGAAGGCGTATCGGACGCGGGCGCCGGCGGAAGAAGCAGTAACCACCCCGGAAAGATCCAATGGGCGTCCGTCAGCTCTCGCCCGTCGGGCTGCGGGCGGCCCATGTTGAGCTGCGCCAACTCTCGCCACGCGAGTGGTGACCCGAGCTCGCGGGACGCGATGGACCATAGGGTGTCTCCGGGTTGCACGGTGTAGGTCTGCAAGGCGGTCTCCGCCGATGTAGTCACGGCCGTTGCAGCCGAACCGAACTCCGGGACCGAAGAAAGAGGTCCGCCGAGCGGCGTTGGACGAAGCGGACGGGACGCAGCTGCCTCGACAGCCTGGAACCTCAACGGCACAGCAACGCGCGCGCTGGGAAACAGAGCCAGCGAGGTGCCCACCAGGAAGGCCGCCAGCGATTGGCCGTGGCGGCTCCCCGGTATCCGGACCGTCGGACGACCTCGCAGGTTCGCCACGAGCTCCGCACCGAAACAAATGGCTAGCCATAACCACACGAGCCAGGCGATCAGCCCGACGACCTGCACCACCACGTCGTCGTCGAGAGGGCGGCTGAGCGAGTTGGGCCACGATGCCGGGTGGGTGATCGCTCGCAGGTCGTGCACCGACGGCACCACATGGGAACCGACCAGAACAGCAGGCACTCCGGCCACTAGCAGCAACAGACCCGCAGCCGAGAAGAACCGCTCCAACTTCTTTGGCCCAGTCCCGGTTGGCGCTCTGCGGACTTGGTTTCGCATCGCTCCTCCTGAGCTTCAGTCCTGCCTCGTCACGCCGTGCACGTTCGTCGCGCTCGCTACAACCGATATGTCGATCCGGTGGATCCCCACTATCCCGAGCATCACCGTGGGCTCGGACTCGCTGATCCTGACGGTGACCGTCTGACCGAGGACCGACGCGCTGCCGCTCTGGCCGACATTGGCCAGGTACTTCTCTGCCGCCTGTACCGCGCTGGCAGGGTTCAGCGCGATCTGTCCGGCTCGAAGCGCGTCAATGGACACCTGCGCCGCTCCCGCCCTTGCGGCCTGCTCCGCCTGGTCCATTGCGGCAGCACGAGCCGCTACCGCCCGTCCGGCATCCACCACGAGGCCCACCAGGGCGAACAGGGCGACCGCGAGCACTGCGACGAACACCGAGAGGGACCCGGAGTCGCGGCTGAGCGCGTCCCCCTGCGACCCGTACCTGTCGAGCCGGATCGTCCCGAGCGGGCCTCCGAGTTCGTTGGTACTCGTCATTGCACCGACCTGTAGGGATCGATGGGCGCCATCTGAACGGCCTTTACCGTCGTCGTTCCCGGGAAACCGGGCACCAACAGGTCGGAGAAGTCGACGCGGCAGGTGACGGTGACGCGAACATCGCCTCCAGGCACGAACTCTGATGTGTCGGTGTCCACGTTCGACACGACACAAGTGCGGCCGAGTCCCTGCATCGCCGGGGATGCCGCTGACGCCGCCGCAGGCTGCGCTTCGGCGGCAGACGGAGCCACCGCGGCAGCCTCCGCCGCAGCTCGAGCGGCGCCGACGACCTCCTCACGTGCAAGCTCGTAGCGGCCGACGGCCACCGCGAGGAGGGCGAACAACATGAGCACCGGGGCGAGCAGCGCGAGCTCGGCGGTGAAGCTCCCGCCCTCGGGCCCCGCTCGGCTGCCGGGATCGTGACGGCTCATCGGCTATCCGGACTCCCGAAACTCCTGAATCGATCCGACGCGCACAGCGGAAACCCTGAATTCGAGCCCGGGGATGATCGACTCGGCGTTCCCGGTCACTTCGACGCGGATCGTGTCGCCGGACATACGGGTCACCTGAACGGAAGGGTCGTTCACGATCTGTGCGGCGGTGACGGCTAGCTGGTTCTCGGCCTCCGTGACACCAGCAGAAGCCGACCCACCCGCCTCGGTTGCCACTTGGTCACCCTCCTCGGCAGCGTTCTGGACGAGGGTGGCCGCGTGAGCCCATATGCACGCCTGGACTGCCAACAGGACGATGAGCATCGCCACGGGGATCAACACCGCTACCTCGACGACGGTCGATCCGGTCTGTCCAAGACGTCGCGCTGTTTGAGTAGATCGTGCCCGCTTTCGCGACGCAGGTGGCGCGCACTTCGGCCGGTCCGCCTCCACCTGTCAGTTGAGGTTTATCGAGTTGGCTTTGGCGGTCACCTTCGAGACGATGATCGCCCCGATCGCGATCGCGAGGGCAGCGAAGATCGCCGTCAAGATCACCTTCTCTACGACGCTTCCCTCCTCGCTCCTGTCCACCCGGTCCAGGAGCGCCGATCGCTCGATCACTATCCGGAGATACCAAGTCAGGACTCGAAGCTCGTCGAGCATTCCCTCTCCTCTCTGTTACCCCCTCGGTTCTGCATCCCCTTGCTTCTGCACGACTGCTTCAGAACCCGCTGGCAATCCGTGCCACCGCCGGGTACCCGATGAACAAGAGGAACCCGATGAGCAGAAGGGCGCCCGGCAGGAACAGTCGCTCGGTCACTGCGTTCGCCTGAGCCTCCACATCGGCGAGCTCGTGACGGCGGATCGACGCGGCCTTCGCAGTCAGCGTGGATCTGATACGCGCGCCCTGGGTGCCTGCGAGACCCACCGCGGCTGCAAGTTCGGGCAGCTCGTCCACCCCGAGGTCGGCACCGAGCCGAGCAAGGGCTTCCCACGGCGCCTGTCCCGAGTCCCGGGCGAGCACGAGCGCACGGACGAGACGACCCGATATCTCGTCGGTGCCGACTTGCGCGGCTGCATGCAGAGCGCCCTCTATGCCCATGCCCCCCGCCAGGCAGAGCACAACGAGATCCAGGAATGTGCCGATCACCCTGCGCGCCTCGCGTCGCCGTCGCCGCGCCTCGGTCGAGAGGGCGAGCACCGGCAACAGCGCACCAGCGACAGCCAGGAGAATTCCGCCCCACACGGGCACCACGAGCGAAGTGTGGAGGCCCCCGTAGGAGACGATTCCCCAGCAGAAGACCGGGAGCAAAAGCCCGACGAGGGCTCCGAGCGCCGCCTGGGAGCACAGGGTCTCGAGAGATGTGCCCGTCAGTCTCGACATCGTCGCGACGCGTGTGGCGAGGGCGCCGAGGTGTCGGCCTCTCATCGCGAGTTCGAGGCGTGCTCCAATCAGGCGGTCGACCCGCAGGACGCTCCGCCGACCCGGGACCGACATGGCCGCGCCGTCGGGGCGCAGAGTGCTCGTCGCGGCGACACCGATTCCCGAACTGTGACGGAGGAGAGCCTCCTGCTCGATTCCTCCCAGCACCTCTGCCAGCGTCTCGTGCCGCCTGCGCAGGCCGACGAACACCCCGACGAGCCCGACTCCAGCCGCCAGGCCGGCGAGCACGACTGTGGTCATCGGATCTCGCCCACTACGGTGCCCGGACCGAGCAGCCGCGTGGACGCAGGAGCCCTCACCAACCTGACCATCAGGGCTATCCCAGCGGCGTAACAGCCACCCACAGCGAGGAGCACCACCTGACCCACCGGCGTCCCGAACGGTGAGAGGTAACTACGGGCCAGCACCATGAGGGCGGCGACGAACAGCAACGAGAACACGATCACGGTGCGGACGCTGCTTCTGGCCGAGGCGCGGCTCGCTTCCACACGCAGTCTCATCGCCACCTCGTCGCGGATCGACTCGGAGAGAGCACCGAGAAGCTCCGCCAAGCGTTGAGCCCGCGAAGTCGCAGCCAGCAGCAGTGCGCATGCGACCATGTCGCAGCTCGGGTCGTCGACCTCTGCCGCGAAGGATCTCAGGGCCTCGGGCATCGGCACAGCGCTAGCGACCCGATCGGCCAAGCTCACGACCTGCTCTCTGATGGCCGGGGGGGCGACCGGCGCCGTCGCGATGATCGATTCCCCGAGTCCCGCCGATGCGGCGAGCGTGTCTCGCAGCAGCTCCGTCCACACCGCCACGGCTTCGATGCGTTCGGTAGCCCTCGAGGCCGAGGTTCGCCGCACCAGGGTTGGAGCAAAGAAAGCGGCAAGGCCTGCTCCCACCCCTGCGACGGGCCACTTCGTGAACACGAGGACGAGAGCCCCTACTAGGACAGCCGCCGGCATTTGTCCTGCGAGCCGGCGCGACCGGCTGGAGCCCAGCTGATGGTGAGAGGGGGCGCGACCGCTCCAGGAAGGAGAACCCAGAGTTGGAGTGCTCGGGGCGGGCGAGTCAGTCGATCGCCGGCGTAGGAAGGAGTAGGCGAGCCCGATCACACCGAGAGCTGCTCCTGCACCGCTCGCGACTACGAGTGGGTTCAACGCCATGTCAACCCCAACCCGATCGCGACCCTTCACGCCCCGCGAACGCCGGGTCGTAGCCGTGGGCGACGAGGTCGTCGAGCGTGGACGACCGCAGAGGTGCCCCCGGCACCGCGCGCCCGTCGGGCCCCGGCTCGAACACCTCGTTCGAGATCACCTGGAGCCCCTCGGCGTCGACCACCTCTCTCACCGAAGAGATGCACCGCTCGCGACGCATCGCCTCGAACCTCGGGCGGCGGTCGAACGAGTCGTCGAGGCCGTCGCTCGGTTCCCAGTCCGACAGCCCTCCCCTCTCGCGACCGAAGAATTCTCCGCGCCCCCAACCACTGAGGTGTTCTGTGGCGATCGACCCGTCGCCACTTCGGCCGTCGACGCCCGAGTCGCGCACCGCGATGTACACGACGAAGTGGACCGCGCCTGCGATGAGAATGTTGGTCGACTCGAGCGGGAGGCGCTCCGGGGCCTGCACCGCGTACGAGGCGAGCCTGTTGAAGACCCCCGCTGACGAATCGGCATGGATGGTGCACATCGAGCCCGACCGCCCTTGGCTCATGGCATTCAGCATCGGAAGCACTTCGTCGCCGAGGACCTCGCCGACGATGACCCGGTCCGCATTCATCCGAAGTGCTCGGCGGACAAGCCGGGCCATGCTGATCTCGCCTTCGCCCTCCGCATTGGCGGCCCGCGCTTCGAGAGCGACGAGATCGGGATGGCGCTCGGACCTCTCGTCGAGTCCGAGCTCGAACGCTTGCTCGATCGTGACAATGCGCTCACGCGGTGGCACCACCGACGCGAGCGCCCTGACCAGGGTCGTCTTGCCGGAATTCATTGCCCCGCCTATCACGATGTTCTTGCGTGCCCTCACCGCAGCTGCGAGAAAGCTCGCGAGCCTCTCGTCCATCGCACCCAGGCCGACCAGGTCCGATAGTGAGAGGCCGACGTAACGGTGCCGTCTGATCGACACCGACGGACGACCCACGACGCTCATCAACGCCGACAGTCGGCTGCCATCCGGAAGACGCAAGTCGAGCTCGGGGTGAGCCGTGTCAAACCGACGCTCGGACAGACCGAACCGTGCAGCCGCAGAGCGGATCGTCTCGACGAGCTCCGAGTCGGAGTCCGCGACGCGGTCAACCATGCGCTTGGTCCCGTCGCCTAGGTAACCCAAACGCGGTCACAGCCGTTTACATCGATGTTCTCGACTCCCGGGTCGTCCACAAGGGCTTGCAATGGCCCGAGCCCGAACAGCGAGTCGAGCACGACACTCGCCAACTCCTGCTCCTGGACGGGATCGAGCGGTGACTCTCCGGTCGCCAAGCGCTGGGCACCAACATCCTGAAGCCTCGCCATGACTAGCTCGCGCGCGAGCTCCCGTCGGTCCTCCAAAGACATGCTCCGCGTGCCAGAGGACGCAAGATCGTCCGCCACCTCGGCGCGCAGACGGGAGGGTGAGAGCAGCTGGTCTGTCATCGACTTCTCAGCGCCGCCCGACACCGGGTCAGAACGTACGGACTACAGCCGCCCGAAGAAAGCAACGATCGGTCAACGGTGGGGCGGCGCCCGAAGGCGACGGAACGCGCTGACGATGCTCTATCAACGTGGGAACAAGCGAACGAGTGGAGCCTATGGAGCACTCGGATGGATTGCGACCCTGCTCGGACCAGCACGGATCAACCGTGCGCTTCTTGCTTTGCTCAAAACCTTGCCCTGAACCTTGCTGTGTTCATGGTCGTACTCACTCTTTTGAGCTGCGGGTCGGTGGCGGACCTGCCACCGGAGGTAGCGAGCAACGTCAGGTTCAGGTATTTGGGGACCCGCGATCGGGCGTGCGACTTGAAGGAGCAGAATCCCGGTCGGGACTTGCTCAGATGGGTGCGATTGTGACGTCGTTCAGGGTGTTGCGGGCAAGAGCGCGCAAGTCGCGTGGATCACTGGAGAGCACGGTTGCTCCACCCGCGTCATCGGCGGTGGCCACGACGACGGCGTCGACAGCGGATGGAGGATGCCGGGTTGTGGTCTTCGCCCTCAAGCGAGCTGCCGATCGAGCCAGGAGCTCGTCGACTGGGCGGATGTCACAGGTGCGCAGAAGGCGGTTCTCGTCGTAGTCGCGGCGGTGGTCGCCGGTGAGAGCCTCCGTGAGCACGACTGACGGGACGATGGCTGGCCATTCGCCGCGGCGGCGCAGCTCGACAAGGCGGGCACGATCTCGGGCGAGCATTGTCACTCCGTGCGAGTCGAGGACGACGGTCACGCCGTGCGGCGTCGGTTGGTTGGGCCGAGGGCCTTGTCAGCCCACTTCTCGGCCTTGGCGCGCTCATCGTCGCTGATGGGACCCAGCTCGGCGTCGAGTTCTGCCAGGTAGGCATCCAGTTCGGCGATCTTGGCCAGGCGGGCTACTTCGGTAGCGATCGCTCTCTGGGCGAGTTGCGAGACGTTCAGCCCCGCGCGTTTGGCCTGGTCGTAGAGATCGTCTGGCACCGTGATGTTCACTCTGGCCATGCGCATATCATACACATCACCCCGGACTGCTTCGTGATGATGGGCTGCCGAGGTGCAGAACGTTCCGTCGTCTGCCATCGCCCAACTGAACGCCGCACGCTTGCTCGGCGATCTGCGCTGCCTGGGCTGGCGACAATGCGAATCACTCATCCCGCGCCGCTGGGAGCCGAATTCGACAGTGTGGGCCAGCAGCACTGGTCAAGTTCTCGTCCCCCGTAACTAGGTCGGTGCTCAGCCATTCGGCGAGGGCGACGTACCAACCGTCATAGACGGTCAAGTTGTCTCTGAGCTCCCAAACCCGCCCGATAAACGGCTCGAAGGGATATTGGACCGTCCTTACACGGCGGATTTGTTCAAGTGCGGCCAAGGCGCGCATTGAACTGAGCTCTCCGCGGATCACGAGCCCACGCAGCGCAGAAGTTGCCTCGACACCGAAGATGGCCGGCACCTGCAAGGTCTCCTGGCCTCGCAACTCCTGGCGAGCCAGATCGCCGTGGACTCCGACACCCACGAGGGCGTCGACAAAGACGGAGGCGTCAACAACGCTCATGACCGCCGCTCAGTGGTCGGCGCGGTCGGCCCGCACCAGCTGCGCTGCCGAGGTCCGGGCGAAGCCCTCAGGACCCTCGACCCGCAGCCGATCCTCGGTTTCTGCCACGAGCTCGGCCGCGGTTCGTAGCGCCGCGTTGCGTTCCAGCTCAGACAACAGATAGTCCTGCAGGCTCATCCCTGCGGCAGCGGCACGGGCCTGGTAGATGCGGTGGACGCCATTTGGGACGTTGCGGACCTGGATAGTCGCCATAGCGCCATTATAGCGCTCCAAGCGCTGAAGTAGCGTACCTGCTGACACCGAGCGGGAGGGTGAGAACAGCCGTTTCGGTCATTTTCCGCGGACCTCCATGGACTCGCGTCCGCTGCCGGGTGAGCGTGCTCCGTCGAGACCCGACGGTTCATGCGACACCAAACGAGGTGGAGCCTCGTCAGAAGACTGAATGTCGGTGAGGGGCTCCACATCGGCGCGCCGCTGCCGCCTCGAGTGCCCTTTCGCCGCGGGACTCGGGGCTCGGGCATCCCGGCGCTGGCTATCACGCACGCCGACGTCGCTCGCGTCGGGGGGAAGGATGCGGTGAACGATGCCCCTCGCCGCAGCGATAAGAGACGATCTTGCGAACGCGCCGGCTCTGCTCGGCACACCGCACGCCGCGGCGGCGCCTCGAGGATCGTGCGGGATGTTCCCGTATATCTCGACTCCCAGCGTTTCGGAGACCTCGTTAGCCGAGAACTGCTTCTCACCAGTCAGGACCAAACCTGTTGCGTCTGGCCGACCTACGACCGTCCCCATCCTCTCGAGTGCCCACCTCGCGTGCGCCAAGCACGAGGAGTCGGCAGAGGCGAGTACCAGGATCTTGTCGGCACGTTCCAGCACCGTCCGCTGGCCGGCCGCTGAGGGAAGGACCCGGCCACAGTCAACGATGGTGTCAGCCTCGAGCGGGAACAAGCTCTCCGGCAGCTTCGCGAGCTCCTGGTCGAGCGCGGTCGCAGCATCCGGTCCCATGGGACCGACGAGCACTTCCAGGCCGCCGGGGAGTGGCTGGAGGTGCGGCGAAAGCTCAATGACACCCTCTCCGCGCTGCCTACGAGCGAGGATCAAGCTCGTCATCCCCCGACGGGGGTTGAGGCCGAAGCGGACGGCGAGGTCGCCACCCGACGGGTCGCACTCGGCCACGTAGACCTGGCGCCCTGCTGGCCATACCGCGCCGAGTGCGCACGTCAGCGTCGAAACTCCGGGGGACCTTTTTGCCGAACAGAGGGCGACGACGCTCACGATCCCGACGCCACCACTACTAGGGCCGCCTCACCGGCTGCCGATGCACTCGCGATGATCGGAGCCAGCGCTCTCGGCACGACCACGGACACGACGACGGCGTCGGATCCTGAGGATGACGAAGGGAACGCCACGTCGCTCACCAAGGCGGCAGGGGCGAGGATCGTGCCCGGGCCACTCGCCGGCGTGGATCCCTGCTGAGAAGAGGCGCCGGTTGCAGACCCGCTGTAGGGAGATCCCGGTGTACCGGTCATCACGATGTCGACGGTCTCGCCTGCCGTCACCCCTGCCGCGGGGAGCTGCCCGCTCTTGAGCGCCACTCCCACAACCGCATAGCCGGCCGGTACCGACGAGGAGCGCGACAGGTCGCCGGGCACCAGGAGAGACCCCGGCTCGAGGGTCACTGCCGCCCTGCGACCCACAATGCTGCCGACAGAGGCCGCTGGTATCGCCGATACCCCTGGGGAAAGCGAGATTCGTTCGACGGACAGGTCCGAGCCTGTCAACGCCTGTCCTTGTTCGACATGCTCCGAGACAGCAAGCACCGATACCTCGTGCCCGGCGCGCAGGTAGAGGCTGGTGAACACAGCCACGCTCACCGCTACGAGCATCGCTGACGAGACAGCGAACAGCGGGCGTCGCCGGCTGCTTCGAGGGGCGAGACGCAGCTCATGGCCGTCGGCTGACCGCGGTGGACGCGTGCGGGTAAGCGTGGATGTCAAAGTTGGCTCCTCGGTTTCGTTTCAGTCCGCCGTTCCGATGGACTCCACCTGCTCAACGCGAACCGGGACGGTGGAAGAGGTCTGGAGGCCCGGGAGCAGGCCTCCTCCCGGAGCGCCTGTCACCGTCCAGGTCACGGCCCAGGTGATCGTCGCCACGACCTGGTATGCGCCGTCGTTCGGGTCGCCGTCGGAACTGGGTTGACCTGCCGAAGACTGCTTATAGGAATACGAGCAGTAGGTGCTCTGCTGGCTGGCCGGCTCGTTCGACTGGTATGCGACCCCAGGGCCGTCGCAGACAACGGTCCCGCCGTCCCCCATCGTCCACGTGACCGACGAGGGAGCCGCTACAGCGGTCGCCGTGATCGGTCCAGCCGTGGCGCTTGCCGCCAACGGATGCCAGCTGGAGGAATCGACCCACAGCCAGGTCGGAACGTTCACGACGCTGTAAGCGGCCGGGTTCGTGTGGATGGAGGGGCTCGGGAGGGTGATCGAGGCCTCCGCCTGTTGCGCGAGAGCCAGGGGGTCCACCTGCACACCGGCTGGGGTGGCCGCGGTCGGCGCCCACACCAGCCCGGCGCGCGGACCGTGGTTCGCGTTGTCGCTGCAGGACGATAGGTACCACTGGCCCGGGGTCGGTCCTCCTACCCCGAGAGCTTCAGAGGACGAGTCGTTGATGGCCACGAGCTGGCAGGTGATCGCGGGGGCTTTCGAGGTCGTGACGCCTTGGTGCGAGGACGCGCCGCGGGATGAGCCACCACCTGCGGCGGTGCTCGGCGCCGGCGCCCCCGACGACGACACCCCAACGCTGACTGTATTTCCACTATCGATGCCAGCCGCACCCGCAAGGGCGACAGCCGGCATTGACAACACGAGCGAGGTGACTGCTATCAAACTAAGAGCAACGGCTCTAAAAGGGGTGATCGAGAACGAAGAGTGGCCCGGCCGGGCGAAGCGACGCGCCGCCAGAAGCGAAGCAACTGGCGGCCCCTGTCGCGCGCCCACCAGGCCTTGTAAGCCCAGTTCAGCGTCAGCCCTAGGAGTCACGATGACACGCATCGACCCTCCGTCACGGACTGTCGCTCTACTTTCCATGTGCCCACCGTCTTCAACATTGTTGCAACGATCTCTTCAAACCCGGTCTGGCCAAGAAGACCAGGAGCTGGTTGGTGCGTCCCTGCATCGATGACGATCTCATCTCCATTCACGCAGGCAACAATTGAGGCCTGTGTACCTTCTAACCGAGTCACGTTGACGCTTAAGACGCGATCTGCTCCTGTGGCGACTTCGTCGGCGGCATGCTCCTTCTCTAGGTTCGTCTCGACTACACCAAGCTGCGGTTGAACATGAGTCGCTTCAAGAGCTGGACTTTTCGCGTTCGCCGTTCGAGCCGCTGAATCCACCGCGTTTAGTGCGGCCTTCCATCCGGCGATCACAGCCGCGTCTGTCGCGCTGTTCGGCGCATCACCAGACGCGCCTGTGCTGCAGGCAGAGAAGAGAGTGGCGACAAGGACAAGGCAACCACCGACTGCCGACCACCGCCCGGGGGCTGCCACCGCCATCGTGCGGGAGCGTACGGGCACCGTTGCAACCCGTCGATCAATTGCCGACCAACGGCGGGCCGGGATCGACCCACCATCAGGAGCAAGTCCATGGGCCGTCTCTCATCAACTCGATATCAAACGCACAAGCGACAGGTGGCGACGCTCGCTTTTGCCGCGCAACGGTCAATGCGCGATCAATTGCGCAGGCCGGGACGTGGCGCGGCTCGAACGGGCTCGGCTCGGGCGACGAGCCGGCAGCGGATGGCCCGTGTTCACGCGCACACGTCCCAACCGCGCGACCCTGAGGGCGTGCTGCTGTGAGACGGAGCACTCCAGGAGGATGAGACCGATGCCTTGCAACAAGCTTGCTCGGAACCTTGCAACAACCTTGCACGGTCAGATCGACTGCGGACTCGAGACGTTCTTCCAGGAAGCGGCTGCGGCGGTTGGCTAAGCCAAGGTCATCTGGTCCCATGCGGACGTTTCCGCGGAAACGTGGTGATGCGGAGGTCTCCGCGCCGCAGCCGGTCCCCGTTGCCCACCACCCGCCCGGGCCCGACTCGGCTCTACGGCTGTGGCACGACCTGGATCGGCTCGATGATCTGAGGCCCGTCGTTGCGCGGGCTGTTCACCGCCTTGTCGATGGGGTGCTTGACCAGGGTGCCAGCGGGCGCGGGTCGCAACATTTCCAAGAGGAATTCGGGGTCGTGCTGATCAGGATCGAGCCAGAGGTCGAACCTAGAGCGCTCGATGATGACGGGCATGCGGTTGTGGACCTCGACCATGTCCGGTCCGGCCTCGGTCGTGATGATCGCGCAGGTGCGAAGCAGGGTTTCGGGGTCGGGGTCCTTCGAGCGCGACTTGTCCCACCAGATTTCGTATAGGCCAGCGAACGTGATGGGGCTCCCGTCGGCGCGCCGAAAGTAGAAGGGCACCTTGCTCTTCGGCTTCGTAGAGTCGGGAACCTGCCACTCGTAGAAGCCGTCCACGACTATGAGGCAGCGATTCTTTCGGAACGGGGTCCGGTAGGCCGAGCTCTTCGTCAGATTCTCCGCTCGAGCGTTGATCATCTTGTAGGAAATCCTCGGGTCCTTGGCCCAGTGCGGGAGGAGCCCCCAGCGATAGACCTCGAGGCGCCGGTGCAGATCCTCGGGCGACGGAGGCACTTTCCTGGCCACGGCGCCGTCCGCTCGTTTCGCTCCGTTCTCCTGGTCCTCCTTCTCCTCGATGACCACCGGCACCCCCCTCGTGGGAGGCACGTTCCAGCTCGGCCGCCCGTCAGGGTCCACACCTGCCGCCAGGGCCACCTCCAGCAGTCGTGCCAGTTCGGAGGGTGGAGTGTGGATATCTACGCGCCCGCACATGGCAACGCGAGCATACGGTTCCCTATGGGTTTACCCGGCGTTACGGCTGCGTTTACAGAACGGTTACTCGATGTTGGGCGCCAGGCGGCTGGAACACTCAGCTCGAGTGTGCGCACAATGGGTGAGTCGTCCCACCCCCGGACCCAGGGTGATGTCGGCACGGCGGAGCAGCACTCCGACCGGCGGAGCAGCGCTCACCGACGAGCGAAACCACAACCAGTCGACAAGGGTCCCGCGCGCGCATCGATGCGGCGGACCCACCCGAACCGGTCCGGCCAGACAAGGTCGGACGAAAGGGGTCTCACGCATGCAACGCCTCAGCGGGCTCGACTCGCTCTTCTTGTCCCTCGAGTCGCAGACGAACCTCTTCCAGGTTGGTGCCGTGGCCGTGCTGGACCCGTCCACCGCCCCCGCGGGCTCACCCCCGCCTTACGAGTCGATGCGCCAGATACTCGAGAACAGGCTGCATCTGCTCCCGCCGTTCAGGAGGCGGCTGGTGACCGTGCCAGGCGGGTTCGACCACCCGCGCTGGGTCGAGGACCAGCCACCGGACCTCGACCGCCACCTGCGCCACGGCGCCGTCCCGAACCCAGGCGGGGAGGCCGAGATCGCCCGATACGCAGCGGAGGTGATGAGCCGTCCCCTCGACCGGAGCAGGCCCCTTTGGGAGATGCACGTCGTCGAGGGGCTCGAGGGCGGCCTCGTCGCGGGGGTGTCAAAGCTCCACCACTCGGCCATCGACGGGATCGCGGGCACCGAGGTGACCGGGCTGCTCATGGACCTGAGCCCAGAGGTGGCCCAGTTCGACCCGCCCGACGAGCTCGACCAGCTAGAGAGCGCCCCGAGCCCGTGGTCGTTGCTGCTCGGATCGGTGTCGAGCGCAGGGCGGCGCGCCATACCGACTGCGCGGACCGCCGCCCACCTGCTCATGGCCTCGGCGCGCATCCGAGGCCGCAACCGCCAGTTCGACACGGTCAGGCCTCCGGGGTTCTTCAGAGGCCCGCGCACGTCCCTGGCGGGAAGGGTGGGCGCACAACGCTCTGTCGGCCTCGCCCAAGTGCACCGCGAGGACGTCGAGGAGGTGCGGCGTGCGACCAATGCCACGGTCAACGACGTGATCCTCGCCTTGACCGGCGCCGCCCTGAGAGCGCACCTCGAGGAGGCCGGGGAACTGCCGGCCGAGCCGCTGGCGGCCTTCGTGCCCATTTCCGTGCGCAGCGAGACCGACACCCCCGAGAGCGGGGTCAACCGCCTCTCGGGAATGCTCGTGTCGCTCGAGACCTCGGTCTGCGACCCGGTGGTGCGGCTCCTAGCGGTGAGCGAGAGCGCCCGCAGCGCGAAGGATCAGAGCCAGGTCCTCGGTCCCGACGTGCTCGGCTCGCTGGCCGAACTGGCTGTGCCGGCGCTACTCGGGCCCGCGGGACTCTTGTCCAGGGTGACGGGGCTCACCACGCGTCGCCCGCCGTTCAGCGTGGTGGTGTCCAGCTTCCCCGGGCCTCCCGTCCCGCTGTACTGCGGGGGTGCGGAGCTCGTGGCGTTCCACCCGTTCGGCCCGGTGATCGACGGCGCTGCGCTGAACGTGACTGCAATGAGCTACCGGGACCGGATCGGTTTCGGCCTCATCGCATGCGCAGACGCGGTCGGCGACGTTGACGTGCTCGCAGACCGCATCCCCGAGGCGATGCGCGAGCTGCAGAAGGCGGTCGCTGCCTGCAAGCCCCGGGGCCGCAGGGGCCCCGCCGTGCCGGCCCGGCGCACAGGCCAGCGCCAAGCGAGCCCTGAGAAGGCGAGCTCCTAGCAGCGCTTGCAGCAACCGACCGACTGATCGCGCTCGCAGCGGCCGGCCGACTCAGGCGTCGGCGAAGGCCAGGGTGCTCGCGTCCCAGAACGATCGCAGCGACACGAGCCTGCCGTCGGCGCCCACCTTGTAGATGTTCACGCAGGCGACATGGCCCACCTTCCCCCCCGGGAGGGTGATCGAGATGTCGCCAGCTCGGGCAACCTCGTCGCCGCACTCGATGCTGCGGTCGAAGGTGATGATCACCTTCTCGCTCGTCGAGATGGTGGTGTCGTAGAAGGCCGCGATCGCCTCCTTGCCCCGGTGACCGCCCCCTGTGGAGTCGAGCATGCTCGGCCCGACCGGGTCCTCTACCACAGCGTCCTCCGCGAACAGCTCCAACCAGCCGTCACGGTCCTTGGCCTCGATCCGCTCCACCGACCGCCTCGACATCTCGAGCGCTCGTCCCATCTTCCCTCCCTCGTTGCGTCCCTCGGATGGTCCCCGTCTTCGTCTCGCCCCGCTGACCCCTATGCGCGGACCTTCAGCATCACGTCCTCGGCGAAGCGCCGCAGGGCGTCCAGCTTCTCGCCCAGGGGCTGGGTATCGGGCCCGACCAGGTACGGCCAGCGAAACCCGACGATCACGTCCGTGACACCCTGCTCCTCGAGGCGCCGGACACCGTCGGCCGTGTAGGCGTCGGTGGAGATCACGTGCACCTCGAAGGGCTCGTTGGCTCTGCCCGCCTCCGCACGAAGTTCCGCGAGACGCGCGAGCAGCACCGGCAGATCTTGCGGGTCACCCCCTCCGTGCAACCAGCCGTCACCGGCGCGCGCGGCGCGCCGTAGCGCGGCCTCCCCGTGGCCGCCGACGAGGATCGGCACCGGGCTGCGCGGTGCCGGGGACATCTTCACCGCCGGCAGTTCGAAGACCTTCCCGTGGAACTCGAACCAGCCGCCCTCGGGTCTCGTGAGCCCGCGGATGATCTCGATCTCCTCGTCCATGCGCCGGCCTCGGCCCTCCCACGCGACGTCGCAGAGCGCGTAGTCCTCGGGCCAGGGGCTCGTCCCCACCCCGAGCACGAGCCGGTCCCCGGTGAGCACGGCCACCGACGCCGCCTGCTTCGCCACGAGCACCGGGTGACGGATCGGCAGCTTCAGGACGAACACGACAAAGCGGAGCCTCGAGGTCACCGCCCCGAGCGCGGAGATGAGCGCGAACGGATCGAGGAAGGGCTTGTCCTCCAAGAAGTCGCGCGTCCCGTCGGGATTGAAGGGATACGTGCTTTCGGAGTGCTCGGGGTAGGCGATCGAGTCGGGGACGATGAAGGAGTCGTAGCCGGCTTCCTCGGCGGCCTGCGCCAGCGGCGCGTAGTAGACGGGGCCGACCATCGACTCCGCATAGCTGAAGCGCACTCAGGACCTCTTCGCGACCGGCTGCAACATCGAACGGATCGTATGTGCCACCCAGGAGCCAGTCGAGAAGGGTCCCCGCCCAGCGGGCGAGCCCGTGACCTTCATCTCCGTCGAGCTGTTGCTCACCTGTTGTCACGGTGGCATCGCTCTTTTAAGCTGTGGACTCGCTGTGAGAAGGGGGTCCTGATGCTCGATTCGGCTGGACCTCGCGAGGTCCTTGGGAAGGCGGAGTCGTGACGACACCAGCGAATCCGGCCGCCGGAACCTTCGCCGCGACCCACGTGGTTCCGTCCTCGGGTCTTTCCGCTTGGACCGGTCCAGACCCGAAGCAGGCCCCTGTGGCCCAGCTCGACCCTGGGCTCGAGGTCCAGGTGATCGACCACACAGGCGAGTGGGTGAAGATCCGGTGCTCCAACGACTGGGAGGCGTGGACCGACGGACCGCGCTTGGTCGCAATAGCGCCCAAGGCCGAGGCGCAGGCCGCGCTCAGGACCGAGACGCAGGTCCCGGTCTCCGCCCCCGCGACCGCCACCCCCGCCGCATCCGCCCCCGAGACGACCGCACCGGCTATGGCTGGAAGCGCCGCACCCGTCGCACGCTCCGTCCCGACGGGTGCCCTGTCCGCTGCGGACGTCGGGATACCTGCGCTCCTGGGCGGGGCACTCGTGATAGTCGGAAGCTTCCTCAAGTGGTGGACGGTCGGGTCGGCTTCCATCACCGCTTGGCACGTCCCCTTCAAGTTCGTCCTCGGCGGGAGCGCCGGCACCGGTGTGGACGTGGGACCGTTCCTGCTCGTCGTGGTCCTGGTGGCCCTGCCGTTGTTCACGCGGCGGCGTCTGCCTGCGTTGGGTCTCCCTGCGATCTCCGTGGTCCCGCTCGTCGCTGGATCGGGTGCTCTGGCCCGGGGGCTTCACGGGACGCCGAGCCTTCACCCCGGGATCGGTCTCATACTCACGCTCGCCGGCGGACTGCTGATCTTGACCAACACCCTTGGGTTCGCCTCGATCGTTCTGAGAGGGAGGAAACGATGACGTTTGGCGAATACGAGGCGAGTGGCGCACAGACCGTCGAGGCCTTCGGTTTCACGGGCGCTTCTGAGGGCCCGCCACCCGCCAGCCAGCCAGACCCCAACACGAGGGGCTTGGGCTGCCTGCTCATGATTTTCGGGCTGCTTCTTGGGGCCCTCCCCGCGGTCATCGTCGGGGCAGCCGTCGCGGGGGTGGCCTGTGGTTGTTCGATCGCCGCCCAGGGCCAGTCTGCGACGCAAGCAAGCCCGTCTGCGCTCCCGATCCTCCAGCCCTCGAGCACGACGAGCACGCCAGCTGCCGGCGAGCCCGAGAGCTCCACAACGACCAGCTCCACGCCCCAGAGCTCCACAACGAGCAGCTCCACACCATCCGGCGGCGGGACCCCCTCTGGCGGCGGCGCGCCTCCCGGAGGCCAGGCCGCCCCGCCGACGACATCGGCGCCCGCTCCGCCAGCCTGCAGCCTCGGGTACCCATCTGAGATCGCCGTCTCGAATGGCGACACCGGAGCGATCTCGGGCTCCGGAGGCTCCTTCACCGCAACCGGGAGCCCCGTGGTCCTCTCGGCTTCGGTGAACAACTGCGGGGACGGCCACCACTACGAGCTCTCGTGGAGCGCCAGTGTCTCGAACCCGGACGGCTCGAGCAATAGCGCAAGCGGTCACGACTGCCAGATGTCGCAGTTCGACACCACCCTTCCCGATGTGGACTCCGGGTGGACGGTCTCGGTCCAGATGATCCTCCCGGTCAACGAGTGTGGGTGAGAACGTGGACCCTCGTGCCGACGAGCCAACCAACACACGGCCGCTAGAGCCGAGGGAGCGATGAGCGCCGACACGCCTGGTGGGCCGCCGACGGGACCGCCATCCGGAGGTCCACCTCCCCCATCTTCACCTTCGTCGCCGAGCGGGCCTCCTCCGGGGCCGCCGGCCGGCCCGCTATCGGGTTCTCCTACGAGCACCCCGACGCGCACCCCTACGAGCGCGCCGACCGGTCCGGCACCCGGGTCCGCTGCTGGGCTTACCGGGGGTGGAGGGGACCGGCGACCTGGTACGCCCTTCGACTGGCTCGTGAACACCAGGGCCGGGCGCCAGACGGCAACTGTTGTGCTCGTGGCGATCGCGCTCGTCGTCGGCATCGTGGTCGCCGGCACCAACAAGAGCGGCGGTTCCACCGCGCCCAAAGGTGAGGTCTTCTTGGACGCCGCCAACTCGCCAGGGACCAACGCCTTCACGCCGTCGGTGGCAAGCGCCTTCGCCGTCGGCCAGGCAACGACTACGACCACGACCCCGCCTGCGAGCACGGCGCCCGGTGCGGTCTCGTCGATCTCGGGCGCCACGGTCGGCCTCTACGGCGGGACCTTGAACCTGAGCAGCTGCAACGCCCAGCAAATGATCGGCTACCTGAACGCCAACCCCTCACTCGGACGGGCCTGGGCAGCGGCAGAGGGCATCCCTTACGGCGGGCTCGCCACATACATCGACACCCTCACGCCGGTGATTCTGAGAGGCGACACACAGGTCACGAACCACGGATACATAAACGGGGTGGCAAACCCAATACCCGAGATCCTCCAGGCTGGGACCGCAGTTCTCGTCGACAGCTACGGGGTCCCGCGCGCACGCTGCTACTGCGGCAACCCACTCACCCCGCCAATTCCGACGACCGTCGCACCGAGATACGTCGGGCCCCGCTGGCAAACCTTCTCGCCCGCGACGGTGGTGGTAGTCGTGCCAGCTCCGGCACCGATCAGCACCTTCACCCTGGTCGACACCAACACTGGGAGGACCTTCACGCGCCCCGCGGGCACGAGAGGCTCAGCGGACAGTCCCTCCGGCTCCGCAGGCGGCAGCTCCACCACGAGCACGCTCCCGCCCGGCCTCAACGCCGGCGGGACGCTCTACACGCTCAGCTTGTCCAATGCGCATCTCTTGGCGCACGTCCCCGGCAGCTCCTTCACATCTGCTGACTGCGCAAGTGCCCTGGTATCGAGCACCTTCAACACCTACGCACACATCGTCACAAGCGGCACACAGATGGCCATGACGTTCAGTAACGTCCTGCTCCTCGGTCCATACGACCCCTCGAGCGGAAGGTTCAAAGTCTCCGGAGCCGTCGGTGTCGGCCAAAACGGCACCGCAGTGCCCGCGATGATCGGAACCCTCGGACCCAACTCGATCACGAACGGCCAGTTCGCCGAGATCGTCACCCCCCCGGGAGTGACTTGCACCTACTCGATGTCGGGAAGGCGCGTGCTCGTCCCGTAGCCGGCCGCATTCCCGATGCCCGCCGCGGGGACTCGGCCCTCGTGCAACATTCAGCTTTGTCTAACTGTTGCCTACCTATTGTCATGGTGGTGGCGCTCTCCTAAGCTTCGGACTGCTTGTGAGAAGGGGGTCCAGATGCTCGATCTGACTGGAGCTCTCGAGGTTCTTGGAAAGGCGGAGCCGTGACGACCCCTGCGAATCAGGCCGCCGGACCCTTCGCCGCGACCCACCAGGTCCCGTCGTCGGGCCTCTCCGCTTGGAGCGAGCCCGACCCGGCCCAGCCGCCCGTTGCCCAGCTCGACCCGGGGCTCGAGGTCCAGGTGATCGACCACACGGGCGAGTGGGTGAAGATCCGGTGCTCCAACGACTGGGAGGCGTGGACCGACGGACACCGACTGATCGCCGCCCGCGACGACGCGGCCGTCACTGCGCCGGCGGCCGTCACTGCGCCGGCAGCCATCACTTCGCCTGCGACCGTCACTGCGACTGAGACTGTCAGTGCGCCAGCGACCGTCACGACGCCAGCGACCGTCACAGCGCGCCCTCTGGCGGCTCGCGGCCCACTGTCCGTCGAAGACGTCGGCCTCACGGCGCTCCTCGGCGCCGCGTTGGTCGTGATCGGCAGCTTCGTCAAGTGGTGGAGCATCGGGCCAAGTTCAGTCACGGCATGGCACATTCCGGTCAAGTTCCTGTTGGCCGGGAGCGCCGGCAACGGGATCGATGCGGGCCCTTTCCTGCTCGTCGTGGTACTCGTTCTCCTGCCGCTTGTGACCCAGCGTCGGACGCCCGCCTGGTTGCCGCCGGTCGTCGCATTGGTGCCAATGCTCATGGGGCTCGGCGCACTCATAAGAGGGCTTCGGGAGTCCCCGAGCCTGCATCCCGGAATCGGCATACTGCTGACCATTGCAGGAGGGTTGTTGATCACCATCCAGACTCCCGGCTTCGCCTCGTTCGGGCTTAGGCCGCGCCGGCCGAGGTAGGGCTATGGGACAAATGGACCCGAAGCAACCCCTCGGCCCGTGGGGCGACAAGCCGGCATTTGGCTGCCTCACGATGAACATCATCTACATGGGCATCGCGTTGTTCGTCGCATTCGCCTCCCTGGGACCAAACGACAGGATCCCCTCCGTGAACGGTGCGATCACAAGCCAGTCGAACCCCCAGAACTCTGCGCTGCCACTCATCACCCCGTCCGGCAGCGCCAGTAGCCCAGGTGCTGCCGCACCAAGCGGCCAGTCTCCGACCCCGACACCTAGCGACCAGACTCCGACGCAGCAGGCGCCCACCGACCAGACCCCGACCCAGACACCCTCCGACCAGGGCCCCGGCCAGCAGGCGTCACCGCCGCCTGCCAACAACACCCCGCCGCCGCCTTCGTGCAACATCACGTACCCGTCCGAGATCGACGTCTCAGGTGGTGACCCCGGGGTTCTCTCGGGCGGAGGAGGCAACTTCACCGCCACCAGCACCGACCCGGTCCTGTCGGCCTCGGTGGACAACTGCGGGGACGGCCATCACTTCGAGATCACCTGGAGCGCGAGCGGCACGAACGCGGACGGCTCAACTGGTAGCGCGAACGGTACCGACTGCGCGATGTCGCAGTTCAACACCACCCTCTCCAACGTGAACCCGGGATACGCCGTCTCTGTGCAGATGGTCCTTCCCGTCAACAGCTGCGGATAAGAGGAGGCTCACGATGAGCGCTGATGTCCCGTCGGGGCCGCCTACCGGGCCACCTCCCGGGCCGACCACCGGGCAGCAGTTCTCACCTCCTGCGACACCTCCCGTAGCACCGAGTGCGAACCCTGCTCCGAGCGCACCGGGTACGTCGAGGCCACCTAGGGGCTTCGAGTGGTTCAACACCGTCACCGGACGCCAGACCCTTCTCGTAATAGGAGTTGCGATCGCCCTCGTGATCGGCCTCGTGATCGCAGGCTCGAACAGCAGCGGCGGTTCCACCACGCCCAAAGGTGAGATCTTCTTGGACGCCGCGAACTCTCCCGGGACCAACGCCTTCACGCCTTCTGTGGCAAAAGCCTTCGCGGTGGGCGAGGCGACCACGACGACGGTTCCCCAGCCGGCGGCGCCCGCGCCGGGGGCCGTCTCCTCTGTCCCCGGTGGAACCGTCGGCCTCTACGGCGGGACGTTGAACCTGAGCAGCTGCAACGCGCAGCAGATGGTGAACTACCTGCTCGCGAACCCGGCCCTGGGACAGGCCTGGGCTGCAGCCGAGGGCATCCCCTACAGCGGGCTCTCCACCTACATCTTGAGCCTCACACCGGTGATCCTGCGCGGTGACACACAGGTCACGAACCACGGCTACTACAACGGCTACGCCAACCCCATCCCCGAGATCCTCCAGGCCGGCACCGCCGTGCTCATCGACGCCTACGGGGTGCCTCGGGCGCGCTGTTACTGTGGCAACCCGCTCACACCACCGGTTCCTACGACCGTCACACCCACCTACGTCGGGCCCCGCTGGCCCACCTTCTCGCCCACGACAGTGGTGGTCGTCGTGGCCGCTCCGGCACCGATCCCGAGCTTCACGCTCGTGGACACAAACACCGGACAGACCTTCACGAGACCGGCGGGCACGAGCGGCCGCTCCGACAGTCCGGGCACATCCTCGTCGAGCACATCGAGCACAACAACGACGACGACGACGACGACCGTGCCCCCCGGCCTGACAGGAAGTGGGACGATCTATTCCCTCACCCTGTCCAACCCTCAAGTTTCGGGGAACACGGTCTACAACAACGACGTCCTCACACCTTCCGACTGCAACATCTTTGCGCAAAACATGGCAGGCTCCAACACGACCGTCTTGACGAGCGGGAGCTCGATCGGCATGAAGTTTGCCAACGGCGAGATGACCGGCAGCTACGACCCCTCGAGCGGGAGCTTCTCCGTCACCACTACGGAGAGCGCCTCCAACGGCCCCAACAACGAACTCAAGTTCACGGGGACCCTGAGCCCACAGGCAATCTCCGGTGGTCAGTTCGTCGTGACCATCACGCCTCCGGGCGGAATCTGCTCGTTCACGGCGACGGGCCAGAGGGTGCTCACACCGTGACGACCCAGAACCCGACTGGGCCATGCGCAGAAGGACCAAACGAGGAACATGACCGACGACACGCAAGACCAGGAACCCGAAATCGACCCGGAGACCGCTCGGCTCTTCGCCCGCGAAGGAGTATCGCCGCGACGGCTGCAGGCGATGAACCCAGGGTGCGTCTTTCCCCTAATCATCGCCTTGTCGCTCCTGGGGCTCTCCTTATACGCGACCGTCGGACCCAATGCAGCGATCAGCGCACCTCAGAGCGCCGTAAGCCAGTCCAACCCCCAGGACTCCGCTCTCCCGGTAATCCAGCCATCGAGCGCCGGCAACGCCAGCAGCACGCCTGCGGCGCCGTCACCGGCACCGACCCCGACCCCCGACAACTCGGGTCAACAGGCGCCCACCGACCAGACCCCGACCCAGACACCCTCCGACCAGAGCCCCGGCCAGCAGGCGTCACCGCCGCCTGCCAACAACACCCCGCCGCCGCCTTCGTGCAACGTCACGTACCCGTCCGAGATCGACGTCTCAGGTGGTGACCCCGGGGTTCTCTCGGGCGGAGGAGGCAACTTCACCGCCACCAGCACCGACCCCGTCCTGTCGGCCTCGGTGGACAACTGCGGGGACGGCCATCACTTCGAGATCACCTGGAGCGCGAGCGGCACGAACGCGGACGGCTCAACTGGTAGCGCGAACGGTACCGACTGCGCGATGTCGCAATTCAACACCACCCTCTCCAACGTGAACCCGGGATACGCCGTCTCTGTGCAGATGGTCCTTCCCGTCAACAGCTGCGGATAAGAGGAGGCTCACGATGAGCGCTGATGTCCCGTCGGGGCCGCCTCCCGGGCCACCCGCGAGGCTTCGAGACTCGGCGCGGACGACTCCTCACCCGATGGTGAACGGATAGTCCTGGTTGGTCCCCTCGCCAGTGATCGAACCTTGTTGTTGCATGACGACCTGACCGTTGATCTTCACTGTGATCATGAAGGCCTGTGTCCCCGTTCCTGAACCCGTGCCACCGCACTCCTGGAAGTAGTTCACTCGAGCGGTATAGGTCCCAGCTGGCGGTGAGTTCGTCCAGAAGACGTTCTCAACCGGCGAATTCGTCTCGTTGTTGCACCCGCCGTTCGAGTCGACGTCCAGCGTGCCGCCGTCAGCCGAGGTCCTGTTGCCGTAGTAGATCTCGGTGCCGTCCGGCTCGAGGACGTGCAGGTCTAGGTCCGCGTATGTCGACCAGGTCAAGGTCACTTGAACCGCCCCGGTGCCCAGCGGCTGGCCGTTCGGCGCGGTAACCGGAGTCGTCGCAGGCGGTGCTGTGGTCGACTGCGGTGCAGTCGTCGGCGTCGCGCTCGAGGAACCCGGTGCGTTCACTCCGGGCATGGTCGGAGCATTGGACGGACGAGGCGGGCCGTCCAAGGAGCCGGTGCTTCCGGCAGGCCTGTTGAACGCGTCGCCCGTGGTGTTGTCGATGATCGTGAAGTTGTTGATGATGACGGGCGACTGCTGGACCACGATGACGGTCGTGGGCGAGTACCCGGGCCACGGTGTGCCCACGTATGTCGGACTCGCGACCGGAACTGGAGGGGTGAGGGGATTCCCGCAGTAACAGCGCGCCCGCGGGACACCGTAGTGGTCCACGAGCACGGCCTGGCCGGCCTCCAGGATCTCCGGGATGGGATCGGCCACTCCGTTTATGTAGCCGTGGTTCGTGACGCGCGTGTCGTAGCGCAGCGTCATCGGAGTAAGAGAGGAGATGTAAGCCGGGATGTCGCTTACCGAGATGCCTTGGGCGGCCGCCCACGCGGCCGCCTTCGACGGGTTGGCCCCGAGGTAATTGATCATCTGCTGCGGGTTGCAGCTAGCCGTGCTGAGGGTGCCGCCGTAAAGCCCGATCGAGTCGCCCGGATAAGAAGCGGTGCCCCCCGAAGGTGTCGGCAGTGTGTTCGAGACGGTCCGGGCAACGGTGGCGTCGGTTCCGACATTCGGAGTGAACGGGTTCGCGCCCGTCGAGTTCGTGGGCTGCAGGAACACTTCGCTCGCCGACGCCGGGGAGCCGCCCAGGCCCACAGCGAGACCGATCCCCGCGCCGATCAGGGCCAGGACGAGCAGGCCGATGAGCATCTGCCGCTGGGTGAGGAAGAAGCCGCCCGCCCTTCTGCGCCGCTCGTCATCTTCCGATACCACCTCTGCAGCGGGTGCCCCGGCAAGAGAACCGGCGAGCGCCCCCGCGGGAGGACCGGCCGGTTGCCCTGCGGGCGGACCCGGAGGAGGCGCCGGCGGAGGCGGTGGTGGCGGGGGTGGGGGTGGAGGCGTGGGTGACGAGGAGGCGGGTGGTCCCGGCTCGACCGGCCGGGCCGTTTGGCCGATCAGCTTCGCCTTCTCCGCCTCGAACTCGGCATCGGTCAGGATGCCTTGGTCCCTGAGCGCCGCCAGCTTTGCCAGCTCGTCCGCCGTGGACATGTCCCCTCCCCTGGGCCCGGCCACCACTCGGCGGATCCACCGACGTCCGAGCCCTCGAGGCCTGGCCCTAGGCCATCGAACTACGACGCGAACCCTACAACCGCACAACAAGGGCTATCAATGGTCCTCGGGATGCCGGGGCCGGGACCACCGGCGAGCCCGGTGCGGATCAGGAGTTGGGCTTCTCGCCCGAAGCCGCCGCCTTTCGCATCGCCTCGAGGCGGTCGATCATGCCCATGCGCTCCTGACCCACCTCGTCGAAGCGCGCGGCGATGTCCCTGGGGTCCCAGCGGCCCTCCGTTCGCATCGTGCGGATCTCCGCTGGCTGGTTCCACACCGAGATGCGCCCGCCCACGACGGTGTAGATCTGACCCGTCACGTCCTTGGCCGCGTCGGACAGCAGGTACACGACCATCGGTGCGACGTCCTCGGGGTCGCCCATCTCTGCGAGCTCCTGCGGGACGTTGGCCGACATCCTCGTGCGCGCGATCGGGGCGACGGCGTTGGCCCGCACGCCGTAACGGTGGAGGCCGACCGCTGCCGAGCGCACGAGCGACACGATGCCGCCCTTGGCTGCGGAGTAATTGGCCTGGGCCACGCTGCCGGCGAAGGCGCCGGAGGTGAACCCGACGAGCGAGCCCGACTCCTGCTTGCGCATGATGGCGGCAGCGGTGCGGAACACTGTGAAGTGGCCCTTCAGGTGGGTCGCGATCACCGCGTCCCACTCCTCCTCGCTCATGTTGAACAACATGCGCTCCCGCAGGATCCCCGCGACCGCCACCACACCGTCGATCCGCCCCCACTTGTCGACTGCCGCTCCGACGATGCGCTCGCCACCGCCCATCGTCGAGACGTCCTCGGCGACAGCGACCGCCTCGCCGCCATCCGCCTCGATCTCCTTCACCACGGCTTCGGCGACCTCGCTCTTCGGGTCCTCGCCCGCGAGTCCGACCCCGATGTCGGCGACTACGACCCTGGCTCCCTCCGCCGCGCAGGCCAGGGCGCACGCCCGGCCGATCCCGCCGCCGGCGCCCGTGATCGCGACTGCCTTGCCCTCCAGGAACCCGGCCACTGCTCTCCTCCTGCCTCCTCGTTCACCAGCCGCTCGCCCCCCGACGAGGCGCGGGCGAGCATCTCGACGGACGATAGAACCGGTTCTCCTCGGGCGCCAAAGCACCTGAGGGGCGTCACACCCATCGGGGACGATGTGAGCCGGCCCCCGGGGTAGCTCAACTTGGCAGAGCAGCGGGTAGTCACCCCGTTGGTTGTGGGTTCGAGACCCACCCCCGGGGCCTGCCAGCTATGCTGGCGAGCGGGTGACTACCGGTTCTGCCAAGTCGCCGCGACCCTCGCTGAGGCGGGGGTCGCTGCGCGTCGTGGTGCATGTCTTCGACCGCGTTCGATGCATCAACCACCACCGACGCAATCCGGCGGGGCGAGTCCCGCCTTTGGTATCACGCAAGAACACGTTCTAGTCTTGCGATCCGGGCTGAGGCACGAGGGGGAATCGATGGCCGACTTCGGGTTCTGGGCGATGGCGCAGGAGGAGCCGGAGCACCTCGCGGTCGTGGGGCCGGACGGCACCGAGCTCTCCGCCGGCGAGCTGCTGCGACGCGCAAACCAGGTGGTAGCCGCGCTGCGCTCGCTCGGCCTCGAGAAGGGCGACACCGTCGCGTTCGTGCTGCCCAACTGCGTCGAGGTCTTCGAGGTGTACCTGGGTGCCCTCCAGGCCGGGCTCTACATAGTGCCCATCAACCACCATCTGGTCGCGCCCGAGATCGCATACATCCTCTCCGACTGCGACGCCGCGGTGTTCATCGCCCACGAGCGGTTCGCCGCGGTCTGCACGGACGCAGCAGATCGCGCCGCGCTGCCCGCCGAGCGTCGCTTTGCGGTCGGAAAGATCGCCGGCTTCGCGTCGTACGAGAAGCTTCGCGACTCCTCGCCGGACGACACACCAGCCGAGCGCAGCCTCGGCGACACCATGAACTACACCTCGGGCACGACCGGCAACCCCAAGGGCGTGCGCCGAGCGCTCACAGGCGCCGACCCCGACGCAGCCGCGATAGGGCTGGCCGGGATCCTGCTCCTCTTCGGGATCAACCCGCGCGACGACAACGTGCACATCGTCGGCTCCCCCCTCTACCACACCGCCGTGCTGCGTTTCTCGGGGGCCGCGATCCACATGGGCCACACGGTCGTGCTCATGGACAAATGGGACCCCGAGGGGATGCTCGAGCTGATCGAGCGCTACCGCGTGACGCACTCGCACATGGTCCCCACCCAGTTCCATCGGTTGCTCGCGCTGGACGAGAAGGCCAAGCATCGCTACGACCTGGCTTCGCTCCGTCACATGATCCATGCCGCGGCCCCGTGCCCGGTCGACACCAAGCGCGCCATGATCGAGTGGTGGGGCCCCGTCATCGACGAGTACTACGCGGCCTCCGAAGGTGGCGGCACGATCGTCAACACCGAGGAGTGGCTGAAAAAGCCCGGCACGGTGGGCCGGCCGTGGCCGATATCGGAGATCGCCATCTTCGACGACGACGACGCTCAACTGCCCGCCAAAGAGATCGGGACCGTCTACATGGCGATGAGCGGGGTGGACTTCGAGTACCACAAGGATGCGGAGAAGACGCAGAAGAACAGAATCGGCAAGTGGTTCACCGTGGGCGACGTCGGATACCTCGATGAAGACGGCTACCTGTTTCTTTGTGACCGCAAGACGGACATGATCATCTCGGGGGGCGCCAACATCTACCCCGCAGAGATCGAGAACGTGCTGCTCTCGCACCCGAAGGTGGTCGACGCCGCAGTCTTCGGCATCCCCGACGAGGACTGGGGCGAGCAGGTGAAGGCCGTGGTGACGCCGGTCGACGGGGTGGAGGCTTCGCCGGAGCTGGAAGCCGAGATCCTCGCGTGGTGCGACGGACGGCTGGCAAGGTTCAAGACGCCGAAGTCGATCGACTTCACCGACGACATGCCGCGGGATCCCAACGGGAAGCTGTACAAGCGCAAGCTGCGTGACCCTTACTGGGAAGGACGCGAACGCGCGATCTGATCGAGTCCCGGCGGGGGGGCCCGGCTAGTCCAGCTCCGCTCGCGAGTCCAGCTCCACTGCCTCGGCCAGCTCCACGGCCTCGTCCAGCTCCACGAAGAATGTGCTCCCCACCTTGTGCACCGAGGTGAACCCGAGCTTCCCGCCCATGTGCTCGACGAGCTGGCGCGACAGCGACAGGCCTACGCCCGTACCCTCCGGCCCACTCTGCTCGGCGCCGAGCCGGTCGAACGGCTCGAACACCCTCTCCACGTCCTCGGGCCTGACCCCTCGGCCCGTGTCTGCCACCGACACTCGTAGGCGCCCGGGGCCCGCCGGCTCGCAGGTCACGTCCACCCGCCCACCCGGATGGTTGTACTTGACCGCGTTGGACAGCAGGTTGAGCAGCACCTGGCGCAATCGCTGAGGATCGGCGCGCACTGCAAAACCCTCGCCGATCCCCACGTGCATCGATACCCCGGTGCGACCCGCAAGGGCCCGGGTGAGGTCGACCGCCTCTCGGACGATCTCGGCTATGGGCACGGCCAGCATCGTGAGGCGGAGGTGGCCCGACTCGATGCGCGCGATGTCGAGCACCTCGTCGATCAGGTCCAGGAGGTGGCGCCCGGCGGCCAGGATGTGGTCGACCGCATCGGCGTGTGCCCCGGCAAGCTCGTCCATCTCGAGCAGCTGGGCAAACCCGAGCACCGAGTTGAGGGGAGTGCGCAGCTCGTGGCTCATGCGCGAAAGGAAGTCGCTCTTGGCCGCGCTGGCGTACTCCGCCGCTGCGCGCGCGTCGCGCAGGCGCTTCTGGGCAGCGAGACGGGCGGTGACGTCGCGCGAGACCACCACCGCGCCTGAGAACTCTCCGCTGTCGTCGAGGAGCACCCGCGCCGAGGCGTCCATGTCGATCCAGCGTCCGTCCGAGTGGCGCACGCGGACGCGCATGTGCACGCGATCCGAGGACCCGTCGAGGACACGCTTGAACGCCTCCTGCGCCCGGGATAAGTCTTCGCCATGGACGAGACCGGTCATCTCCCGGACCGAGGGACCGCCGCTTTCGTATCCCAAGATCCTCTGCAACGACTCGCTCACGCGGACCACAAGACCCTTGCGATCGATCACAGTGATCACATCCGGGCTCGCCTTCATCACCGTCTCGAACAACCGGTCCCGCGCCGCCAGCTCGGCCTCGACCCTCTTGCGCTCGGTGATATCGGTGGCGATCCCGGCGATGGCATTGGGACGCCCCTCGGCGTCGTGCAAGAAGCACCGCACGACGACGAAGTCGCGCGGGCCGTCGGCGGTGATCAGGCGCTCCTCGGTGATGAGGGTGCCCTCCTTCGCGAGGGCCGTCTCATGCGCGCCGATCGCGCCCGCCTCCGCTGGCCAGCACTCCGCGGTCGTGCGACCGAGCGCCCGTTCGGGCGGGATGCCGGTCACCCGGGACCACTCCCTATTGACGAGCAGGTACCTGCCGTCGAGGTCCTTCACGAAGATCGAGGACGGTGAGAGCTCCACGAGCTCGCGCATGCGCGAAGCCGGGCCGCCGAGAACCGTGCCGCCGGTGGCCGGCGCCGGGCTGCTCACCCTGGCCCCCTTACGGCATCGACGACCCGCCGGAGGATCCCGAGCAGCTCGCGCACGTCGATCGGCTTGGTGAGCCACGCGATCGCCCCCTCGGACAGCGCTCGCGACAGAACGTCCGGAGGGTCCGCGCTCACTATCACCAGCGGGATCGCGCTCGTCGACGGATCCGAGTGAAGGCGCTCGGCCACCTCGCTGCCGGGCATGTCCGGCAGCTGGAGGTCGAGGAGCACGAGATCTGGTCGCTCGTCGCGCACCAGTTGCAGCGCCTGGGCGCCATGGGTGGCAGACAGGAGCTCCACGTCGCCGGCGCGCGCGAGCACCTGCTCGACCAGCTCCAGGTTGGCGAGATTGTCCTCTACGTAGAGCACCCGCAGGAAGCCCCCGGCCGGGGCTGCCGCCACGGACCCGGCCCGCAGACCGTCCGACCCTCGCTGGGGCGCTGCTCCAGGGGTACGTGCCAGGGTGACCACGAAGGTCGAACCCTCGCCGGGAACGGACGACACCGATATGGTCCCGCCCATCTGCTCGACCAGGTGACGCGAGAGCGCGAGTCCGACCCCGGTGCCCTCCACCGAGCTCCCCTCCGCGCCGAGACGCTCGAAGGGCTCGAAAACGCTGTCGGTGGCGTCGGCGGGGATCCCGGGACCGTCGTCGGCGACTGCCACTTGTACTGCGCCTTGCCCCGTGGCGGGCCAGGGTGCGGGGGTGCCCTTGGTGTCCTGAGCGACGCCGTGGGCGGTGCCCTCGCGGGCGACTTCCAGGGCCTTTGGAGTGACCGCCACGTGGCCACCCGGCGAGTTGTACTTCACGGCGTTCGACAGCAGGTTGAGCAGCACCTGCAGGAGGCGTTGGCGGTCGGCGACCACACGCTCGTGCTCGGGGAGATCGCCCGTCTCCAAGGTCAGCGACACCGACCGGCGCTCGGCCATCGGGCCGATGAGGTCCACCGCTTCGCGCAACAGGCGCACCAGCTCGACCGGCTGGAGTAGGAGGTCGAGGTGGCCTGACTCGATCCGCGTGATGTCGAGCACCTCGTCGATGAGGTCGAGCAGGTGGTTGCCGCCCTGGAGTATGTGGCCCACCGCCTCGGCTCGATCAGGAGGGAGCTCTTCCATGTCGAGCAGCTGCGCGAACCCGAGGACGGAGTTGAGTGGGGTGCGCAGCTCGTGGCTCATGCGCGAGAGGAAGGTGCTCTTCGCCGTGCTCGCCCTCTCGGCCGCCGCCAGCGCGCTGTGTAGCTCCTGCTCGAGCTCGAGGTCCTCGGTGACGTCGCGCGACACGACCACCGCCCCGGCTACCGCCCCGGACTCGTCGACGATCGCCTGGCCCCTGGTCTCGAGGATCACCCAGTGCCCGTCGCGGTGGCGCACGCGGTAGCGCATGTCGAGGACCTCGTCCCTGCCCGCGAGCAGGCGAGCGTACGCCTTGTAGATGGCAGGCAGGTCCTCGTCGTGGACGAGCGCCTCGACCTCCTCGTGGACCGGGTCCGAGAGGTCGTAGCCGAGTATCGAAGCCGAGGCCTCGCTCACCGCCATCACGCGGCCGCCCGCGTCGATCACTGTGACGATGTCGGGCGACGCCTTCAACATGGTGTCGAGCAGGCGGTTGCGCTCTCTCAGGGTGTCCTCCGCGGCCCTTCGCTGCGTGACGTCGGTCGCGATCGCCGCCATGCCGCCGATGCGTCCTTCGGAGTCACGAAGAGGGAAGCGCACCGCCATGATGGTGTGGGCGCCGTCGGCGAGGTCGACTGTCTCGTCGCTGGTGTCGACCACTCCCTTGGCGAGGACCTTGAGCTCGGCGCCGCTTGGCAGATAGGTCTCGGGCCACAGCTCGGCGGCGGTCCTGCCGATGACCTCGTGGCGCGAGAGGCCGGCGGGATGCAGGAACGCCTCGTTGACGATCGTGTAGCGGCCCTCTGTGTCCTTGGCGAAGATCGCCGCTGCGGAGTTGTCGAGGATGGCCTGTAGGCCGGACTCCAGCTCGAAGGGCGCGCCTCTATCTCCTACCGTCACAGACGGTGGCTGTGGAACGTGCCCCTCGGGTCCTGCATCGTTCACTCGGCCCCCCGAGCCCCTCCCGGACGACCCGGTTCAACACCAAATTACCTGTACACAGCGCCTGACGTTCACATGGCCGGATCAGGGCGGCCCGAGGCGGGCGGCGCTAGAGCGCACCTCCTCGACCAGCTGTGCCGAAGGCAGCATCTGCGCGAAGCGTTCGGGGAGCAGCTGCACGAAGATGCCCTCCGCCTCCGCTGTGAGCAGGTCGTCGTGGTAGATGGCGCCGCGCGAGATGACCTTGCGTCCGCTTCGGCCCTCGCAGCGCGCCTCCACCCGGAGCGGAGTACGCAACGGGGTGGGCTTGCGGTAGACGATCTTCAGCGTCCCGGTCATGGCCGGGAAGCCCGCGGCGATGTTTGCGGCCCCGAGGATCTCGTCGAACACCAGGGCTATGACCCCGCCGTGGACGCAGGTCGGCGGGCCCTCGTACTGGTAGTCGAACCACGCCACCCCGTCGAGGCCGCCCTCGACGCTCTCCACCACCACCGGCGGTGCGATCGGGTTGGCGAAACCGATCACCGGGCTCGTGGGGAAGAACTCCTGGGGGTTGCCTGACGGGTCGGGCTGGAACCTTCGACGGCGACCGGGGCCTGCGCGCTGCTCGAGCCGGTCGGCGACCGTGACGACCGCTGCGGCAGCCTCGTTCATGTCCGAGTCGCTCAGGACCGCGCCCACCATGGCACTCATGACGCGACGTATCGCCGCGGCTAGCTCGAAACGTGGGTCGTGGAGATGGGGATGCGCATCGGGGAGGCCGGTGGAGATGCCGAAGTCCGAGACTCCCTCCTCGGCGCCGGGGCCGGGCCCGGCGGGATCGGGGTCGGCGGGGCCGGAGTCTGGGACGGGTTCGTGGCCAGCCGGGCCGGGGCCGGGGCCGCCCGCTGTCATCTGCGCTTGAACTCGGGCGTGCGCTTCTCTGCGAACGCCTTCGGTCCCTCTTGTGCGTCCTCGGTGCCGAAGATCGGCATCCCGATCTCGAGCTCGCGCGCCAGGGCCTCGGGCTCGGGGAGCCCCTCGGTCTCGCGCACCGAGCGCTTGATCGCCTCGACCGCTAGCGGGCCGTTGGCAGCTATCACCTCGGCGATGCGCAGGGCCTCCGGCAGCGCCTCGCCGTCGGGCACCACCCGGCCGATGAGACCGATGCTCAGCGCCTCGGCTGCGCTCACCTCGCGCGCGGTCAGAAGCATGTCCATCGCCATCGTGTAGGGCACCTGCCGCCTGAGTCGGACCGTCGAGCCACCCAACGGGAACAGCCCGCGGCGCGCCTCGAACACGCCGAACTTGGCGCTCTCCCCTGCCACGCGAATGTCGGTCGCCTGGAGGATCTCGGTCCCGCCGGCGACGGCCCATCCCTCCACAGCGGCGACGAGCGGCTTGCGCAGCTGGTAATGGCGGAGCAACGCCTTCCAGTGCAGGTCCGGGTCCTTGTCGGTGCGATGTCGGTACTTCTCGGCGTCGGGCCCGGTCATCGACTTCAGGTCCATCCCCGAGCAAAAGGTGCCCCCGGCGCCGGTCAGCACCGCGCAGCGGATCGAGTCGTCGGAGTCGATCTCCACCCACGCGTCCGCCATACCGACGAGCATCGGCAGGCTCAGCGCGTTCTTTGCCTCGGGCCGGTTCATCGTCACCACGGCGGTGGGCCCGCTTCGCTCGAAGAGGAGGTGCTCTGTGCCGGTCATCTGGCGCCCGCCCGGTCGGCCCCGCCGGTGGCCACACCGCCCAGCCGGCTCACCGGCCGAGCCGCTCCAGGATCGTCCCTGTGGCGAGGGCGCCCCCACAGCACATCGAGACGAGTGCAAAGCGCCCGTCGCGGCGCTCGAGCTCGTGCAGCGCCGTCGTGATCAGCCGGCTACCGGTGGAGCCGACGGGATGGCCGAGCGCGATGGCCCCGCCGTTGACGTTGACCTTCTCCCAGTCGACTCCGTGGACCTTCTGCCAGGAACAGACCACCGAGGCGAAAGCCTCGTTGACCTCGAAGACGTCGATGTCGTCGAGGCTCATGCCGGCCTTCTCGAGCACTTTCGTCGTGGCTGCGATGGGACCGTCGAGGTGGTAGTAGGGGTCCGAGCCGACGAGCACTTGGGCCACCATCCGAGCGCGAGGCCGCAGGCCCGCGGCTGTGGCACGGTCCTCGGACATCCACATGACCGCAGCCGCTCCATCGGAGATCTGCGAGGAGCTCCCGGCGGTGTGGATGCCACCCTCGACCACGGGCTTCAGGGCGGCGAGCCCCTCGGCCGTGGTTTCACGCAGGCCCTGGTCGCGGCTCACGACCTGCCGCTGCTCCGTGGGGCCTTCCGGGCCCATCACCGGCGCCTCGATCGAGAACACCTCGCGCTCGAAACGCCCCTCGTCCCATGCGCGTGCGGCCTTCTGCTGCGAGGCGAGACCGAGCGCGTCCACGTCGGCGCGGGTGATGCCGTACTTGGTGGCGATCCGCTCGGCTGCGCCGAACTGGTCCGGCATGTCCCAAGGGAAGTCGTCGGGACGGCTGCGGCCCGGGCCGTTGAAGGCGTTGGCCCCGAGGCCGACCCGGCTCATCGCCTCGACCCCGCACGCGATCGCCACCTCGACGGCACCGGCAGCGACGAGGTTGGCAGCGAAGTGGTTGGCCTGCTGGGCCGACCCGCACTGACAGTCGATGGTGGTGGCGGCGACCTCGTAGGGCAGGCCCTGGGAGAGCCAGGCCGTGCGGGTCACGTTCGAAGCCTGCTCGCCGGCTTGGGTCACGCAACCGCCGACGATCTGCTCCACCTCCGACGGGTCGACGCCCGAGCGCTTCACGACCTCGACCTGCGCTGCGCCGAGCAACTCCGCGGCGTGGAAGCCCGACAGCCATCCGTTGCGCTTCCCGATCGGTGTACGGACCGCCTCGACGATCACCGGTTGTGCCATGTCGTGCCTCCCACTTCGCTGCCCTGTGTGCTGCCCTGTGTGCCGCCCTGTGCCCGGCTGAGTATAGAACTTGTTCTATCCGCAGCACCCCAGGGGCAGGGCAACCATGCGACGATGAGCCCGGCGAGAAGGGGGTGGTCATGCAGATCGGCTTCGTCGGCCTCGGGGCCATGGGACTGCCGATGAGCCGCAGGCTCGTGGAGGCAGGGCACACCGTGAAAGTGGCGTCGCGCAGCCGGCCGCCGGTCGAGACCGCCCTGTCGTTCGGCGCCTTCGACGCGCGCGACTCGGCCGGAGCGGCAGAGGCGAGCGAGGTGGTGATCCTGTGCGTGCCGTCGTCTTCGGACGTGGCAGGCATCGTCGACTCGATGCTCGGCGCGCTCGGCCCTGGCAAGATCGTCGTCGACTGCTCGACCATCGATCCCGACGTCGAGCGCGCCCAGCACGAGAAGGTGGCGTCGACCGGAGCCGCGTACCTCGACGCTCCTGTCTCCGGTGGCCCCCCGGGCGCGCGCAGCGGGACGCTCACGGTCATGGTGGGAGGGGACTCAGGCACGCTCGAGGCCGCTGCAGAACCTTTGACAGCGTTCGCCGGGAGGATCGTCCACGTGGGCGGCCCAGGGATGGGCCAGGTGGTGAAGCTCTGCAACAACATGATCTTCGCGTCGCAGATGGCGGCGACGGCCGAGGCCGCCGCGATGGCCCTGCGCTCGGGGGCGGACCCCACCAAGCTCCACGAAGTGCTCGTCCACTCCTCCGCGGACTGCACCGCTGTCCGCACGCGATTCCCGGTGCCAGGTGTCGTGCGCGACAGCCCGGCCACCAAGGCTTGGCAGCCCGGCTTCGCCACCGACCTCATGGCGAAGGACCTCGACCTCGCCCTCTCCTACGGCGCAAGGGCCGGCGTCGCGATGTCGACGACCGCCGGCACGAGGCAGTTGCTCACCGCCACCTCGCGCGCAGGCTACGGCCGCGAGGACTTCTCGGCGCTGGCGAAGGTGGTGTTCGCTCTGGCGGGCCTGCCCTGGGCCCCTACGGGTGGGCCGCCAGGTGCTCCAGGATCAGCCTGTTGAGCTCCGCGGGGGCGGTCTCCGGGACCCAGTGGCTCACCCCTTCGAGCACCTCGAACCGGTAGGGGCCGCTCACCCAGTTGACGGTGTCCTCGGCGGCCCTGCGCCCGAGCGCGACGTCCGCAGTGGACCACACGTAGAGAGTGGGCACCGACACTTTGCCCGCGCTGGCGAAGGACTCGCCCGACATGGCGCGGTACCAGTTGAGCGCGGCGGTGAGGGCGCCCGGCTCGAGCATGGCCTCCACGAACACCTCGACCTCGCCGGACGTGGCGGGAAGCCCCGACGCCGCGAACATTCCCCGCAGCCCGTCGCCGGAGCCGTCCTCGCCCAGCAAAGCCTTCTCGGCTACCCCGCCTTCAGCCCGAAACACCTGTATGTAAGAGGAGCGCTGTGCCTGGTCCTTGTCCCCGCCGCCCAGCGCCGAGCCGAAGGCGGCGGGATGAGGCACCGACACCGCGCTCAAGGTGCGGACGCGCTCGGGGTGCCGGATTGCGAGCATCCAGGCCACCACCGCCCCCCAGTCGTGCCCGACCACGTCGAAGCGCTCCCAACCTTGGCCGTCCGCAACGGCGAGCGCGTCTGCGACGAGGGCTTCTATCCGGTAGTCCTCCACGGCGGGCGGGCGTGCGCCCGGTGAGTAACCCCGCTGGTCGAAGGCGAGCGCACGTTGGCCCGCGTCGGAGAGCGCCGCGAGCTGGTGGTGCCACGACCAGGCCGTCTGAGGGAAGCCGTGCAGCAACATCACCGGCCGCCCGTCCTCGTTGCCGGCCACGAGCGCTCTGAAGACGAACCCGTTGGCCTCGAGCTCCAGCTGATCCAGATCCGGCACGTCGGCGACGCTACCGGGCCGGCGTGGCTGGGGCGAGACGGCCCTGCTCAGGTGGAGGCCGTGCTGTCCACGAGGCTGCGCCAGTCGGACATGCGCTCGCGGATCTGGTCGGGGGAGAGCCGCAAGGTCTCCGGGAGGACGCAGTCGACTATCCGGCGTTGAGCCATGTAATCGTGCGATGCAGCCTGGAAGAGCGCCGCACGCCACTCGACGAGGTCTGCCGGGGCGGCGCCGAGGAATCCGAAGAGCACGAGCGCGATCTCGACGTCCTTCCCGACCGGGGCGCGTCCGAAACCTGCGGCGCGCGCGCATGCCACCGCCGAGCAGCCGTGGAGGGCGTCCTTGGTGGTGATGCCGGGCGAGAGCTCGAGACGCGAGGCGAAAAGCTCATCGGCAACCTTGAGCGCGTAGCCCTGGTCCGGGCCCGGGACGCCGAGCTCCGGGCCCACCGGTTGCCTGGCGACCTCCCCCACCCGGTCCGCCCGCCAGTCGAGAGGCGTGGCCAGGCGGTAGGCCGGACGGACGCGGTCGGCCTCCGCGATCGGTGCGTAGTCCGGTTGCGCCACGGTCCAGAAGGCTAGCCGTGCGGGCCGACCAGGCCGTGCTGACCAGGCCGTGTGGCCGTGGTGTCGGACGGGCCAGGCGGGGCTTACTCGCTGTGCAGCAGGAGCCCGTACACGATCGAGTCGAACAGCGCCTGCCACGAGGCCTCGATGATGTTCTCCGACACCCCGATGGTCGTCCACGTGCGCTCCCCGTCGGTCGTGTCGATGAGCACCCGCGTCACCGCCGCCGTCGCCCGGCCGGTGTCGAGCACCCGCACGCGGTAGTCGGTGAGGTGGATCCGATCCAGGACCGGGAAGTGGGAGCCGATCGCCTTTCGCAGCGCCGTGTCGAGGGCGTTGACCGGTCCGTTGCCCTCGGCGGTCGAGAGCACCCTCGTGTCGCCGACGAGCACCTTCACTGTCGCCTCGGTGGTGTGCCGGGTGCCACTGTCGGGGAGCCGGGTGCCCCCTCCTGCACCGGGCACCGGGTCGCCGTCGGGGTGCCGGGCGTCCTCGCCCGCACCGGGCGCAGCGTCGCCGTCGGAGATGACGCGGAACGACTCGAGCTCGAAGTACTCCGGCGCCCACCCCGTAGCCCTCCGCAGCAGCAGCTCGAGCGAGCCGTCGGCGACCTCGAAGTGATATCCACGGTGCTCGAGTCGCTTCAGGGTGTCGAGCACGTGGTCCATCGCCTCCGAGTCCAGCTCGAGGCCGAGCTCGGTTGCCTTGAGCGCAAGGGTCGAGCGGCCGGCCATCTCCGAGACCACGAAACGCGTGCCGTTGCCCACCGTGTCGGGCGGCACGTGCTCGTAGGCGTCGCGCCGGCGGGCGATGGCGCTCGTGTGGAGGCCCGCCTTGTGCGCGAACGCGGCCACCCCCACGTACGGCTGTTGGGGATCGGGGGCGATGTTCACGAGCTCGGCGATGTGGTGGGACACGGGAGTAAGGCGCTCGAGACGCTCGGCGGGGATGGTCCGCACACCCAGCTTGAGGCTCAGGTCACCGATCGCGACGGCCAGGTCGGCGTTGCCGGTGCGCTCCCCGTAGCCGTTCACGCATCCCTGCACGTGGGTCGCCCCGGCCCGCACCCCGGCAATCGAGTTGGCGACCGCGCAGCCGGAGTCGTTGTGGAAGTGCACGCCTATCTGGGAGTCGAAATGCGAGGTGACCGTGGCCACGATGCTCTCCACCTCGTGGGGCAGGCTCCCGCCGTTGGTGTCGCAGAGCACCAGGGTCTCGGCCCCTGCCTCGTGCGCCGCGCGCAGCACGCGCAGGGTGAAGTCGGGGTTCTCGCGGTAACCGTCGAAGAAGTGCTCGGCGTCGAAGAACACCCGCAGCCCGTGTTCGCGCAGGTAGCGGACCGAGTCCTCCGCCATCGCCACCGCCTCGTCGAGCGTCGTGCGAAGAGCCTCCTTCACGTGCAGCTCCGAGGCCTTGGCGACTATGCACACCGCCTCCGTGTTGGCCTTCACGAGCTGGCGGAGCACCTCGTCCTCCTCCGCCCGCACCCCGGCGCGGCGCGTCGAGCCGAACGCCACCAGGGTGGCGGTCGACAGGCGCAGCTCGGCGGGTGCCCTCGCGAAGAATTCCTCGTCCTTCGGGTTGGCCCCGGGCCATCCCCCCTCCACGTATGCCACGCCCAGGTGGTCGAGCTGCTCGGCGACGCGCAGCTTGTCGTCGACGGTGAGCGAGAGCCCTTCCTGCTGCGAACCGTCGCGCAGGGTGGTGTCGAAGATGTCGACGGCCTCGGGCAGGGCCGGAAGTGTCAGGTGGCTGTGCCCCTGGCCAGGGCTGTGGGCGTGGCTACTCGACATGCTCGACCCAGTCCTTGTAACGGTCGACCTCCCCGCGGACCGCCGCGAAGTAGGTCTGCTGGATCTGCTTGGTGATCGGGCCGGGGCGGCCGTCACCGACCGGCCGGTCGTCCACCTCGCGGATCGGCACCACCTCCGCGGCGGTACCCGACAGAAACGCCTCGTCGGCCAGGTAGAGGTCCGTGCGCACGAGCCCGTCGAAGGCAACCTCGTACCCGAGGTCGGTGGCGATGGTGATCACCGAATCCTGGGTGATGCCGTGAAGTGCGCCCGACTCCGACAGCGGGGGCGTGATCAGACGCCTGCCTCTCACCACGAAGAGGTTCTCGCCCGTGCACTCCGACACCCGGCCGTCGGGGGCGAGAAGGACCGCCTCGTCGTAGCCGGCCTTGAGCGCCTCGACCTTCGCGAGAGAGGAGTTCACGTACATGCCCGTCCCCTTGGCCGCGGTGGGCACCGCGTTGGGGTCGTGGCGCTGCCACGAGGAGACCTTGACCCGCACGCCGTTGGCGACGCCCTCCTCGCCCAGGTACGTGCCCCAGGGGTAGGCGGCGATCGCCACCTGCACCGGGCAGGGCAGCGGGTTCAGCCCCATCTCCCCGTAGCCGAGGAAGACGATGGGCCTGATGTAGCAGCCTTCGGACAACCGGTTCACCGCCACAACCTTCTTGGTGGCGGCCACGAGCTCGTCGAGCCCGTAGGGCACGTCGATCATGAACACCTTGGCCGAGGCGAGCAGCCGCCGCAGATGGTCGGTGAGCCGGAACACCGCCGCCCCAGAGCTCGTCGGGTAGGCGCGTATGCCCTCGAACACACCCGACCCGTAGTGCAGCGAATGCGTGAGGACGTGGATGCGGGCTTCGTCCCAGTCGACTAGCTCGCCGTCGAGCCAGATCTTCTCGGTCGGGGTTATTGGCACGGGGTCTCTCTTTCAGGACGGTTGAAAAGGGCAACCTGGGCCGGGGCCACGTCAGTCGTGTCAGCCATGTCAGAACCTCCCGGCGATGGCGTCGCCGACGGCGGTGGTGGATGGGAAGGCTGCCCCGTGTTCGGCCTTGTAGGCCGACACTGCCTTCGACACCCGCTCGGCCGCGTCGGTCTCGCCGAGGTGCTCGAGCATGAGCACGGCAGAGCCGATGGCGGCGATCGGGTTGGCCTTGCCGGTACCCGCGATGTCGTGCGCCGCTCCGTGGACCGGCTCGAACAACGAGGGTCCGGTGCGAGCCGGGTTCAGGTTGGCGGAGGCTGCGAAGCCGATGCCTCCCGACACCGCGCCGGCGAGGTCGGAGAGGATGTCGCCGAAGAGGTTGTCGGTGACGATCACGTCGTAGCGGCCGGGCTGCTCCACCATGTATATGCACGCAGCGTCGACGTGGTGGTAGTCGCGCGACACGCCTGGGAAATCCGGGGCTGCCTCGTCCACCGTCCGCTGCCAGAGGTCGCCCGAGAAGGTGAGCACGTTGGTCTTGTGGACGAGCGTCAGGTGCTGCCTCGGACGGCTCGACGCGAGCTCGAACGCGTAGCGCACGCAGCGCTCCACCCCCATGCGGGTGTTGACCGAGCCCTGGGTGGCGACTTCGGCGGGCGTGCCCTTGCGCAGGAACCCTCCCTCGCCGGCGTACGAGCCCTCGGTGTTCTCGCGCACGATCACGAAGTCGCAGGCGGGTCCCGGTCCTGCCCGGCCCGGGCTGACGAAGGGGCGCAGGTTGACGTAGAGGTCGAGCTCGAAGCGCAGCCGGAGCAGCAGGCCGCGCTCGAGCAGCCCGGGTGGCACGTCGTGGGTCCCGAGCGGCGGGCCCACCGCCCCGAGCAGGATGGCGTCGAAGCCGCGCAGCTCCTCGAGCACTGCGTCGGGCAGCACCTCGCCGGTGCGCAGGTAGTGCGCGGCGCCGAGCTCGAAGCGGGTCTCGTCGATGCCGACCCCGGCGGCGGCCAGCACCTTGAGGGCCTCGTCGAGTACCTCGGGGCCTATGCCGTCGCCGCCGATGACCGCGACCCGGTGGAGCCCGGTCACCGTGCCCACCTGTCTGCCCTGCTCGACTTCGTCACCGGTCTCTCCACTGTCCGTCCTGCTGTTGCCCTGTTGCTGTCTTGCTGTTGCCCTGCCCTGCTGCGGCCCTGGGCCCGTCTTGCTTTCAGAATTGAAAAACCGCCCACGTTGCGTGGACGGTCGGTCAGGCGCACACGGGGTGTGTGCGCCTATTCGATGATGATTACGGAGGTGCTCTGGCGTCTCATGGGGGCTCTAGTCTCTACCACGCTGAGCTGCCAGTCAACACCGCCGCCTCCCGGGCGCCGGCCGGGCCCCGGTAACCTCGTAAGGGTGAGCGACGAGCCAACTCACCTCACGCGCACGACCTACGAACGACTCCAGGCCGAGCTCGAGGACCTGACCACGCGGGGCCGGGTCGAGATCGCACGGGCCATCGAGGCTGCCAGGGCGCTCGGGGACCTCTCGGAGAACGCCGACTACCACGCCGCCAAGGACAACCAGGGGATGATGGAGTCGCGGATCCGCAAGATCCAGGCCACCCTGGCGGAGGCGCAGATCGTGGAAGACATGGGAGCCGCCTCGCCCGCGGGGACCGTGTCCACCGGTTCGATCGTGACGATCCGCTACGACGGCGACGACGAGGTAGAGCGCTTCCTCGTGGGGTCGATCGAGGAACGCCACGACGACTTGAACGTCGTCTCGCCGGGTTCGCCCCTCGGCCAGGCCGTGCTCGGCAAGGGCCCCGGCGAGGTGGTCGAGTACGAGGCCCCGGGCGGCAAGCTCCGCATCGAGATCGTCCAGGTCGGCGCGTAGTGCCCAGGGCTTTCTCGGAGCGCGGATAGTGCCCAGCACCCTGGCATTCGCGGAGCGCGGATAGTGCCCAGCACCCTTGCCGAGAAGGTCTGGGAGCGCCACGTGGTGAGCCGCGCGGAGGGCGAGCCCGACCTGCTCTTCGTGGACCTCCACCTCGTCCACGAAGTCACCTCCCCGCAGGCGTTCGACGGGCTGCGCATGGCGGGACGCACCGTCCGCCACCCTGAGCTGACCGTGGCCACAGCGGACCACAACGTGCCCACTCTGGTCGGCCAGGGCTCCGACCCGATCTCCGCCAAACAGCTCGAGGTCCTCGCAGCCAATTGCGCCGAGTTCGACATCGCCTGCTACCCGATGGGCGACTCCAATCAGGGAATCGTGCACATCATCGGCCCGGAGCTCGGACTCACCCTGCCGGGCATGACCGTCGTCTGCGGCGACAGCCATACCTCCACGCACGGCGCGTTCGGCGCCCTCGCCTTCGGGATCGGCACCTCGGAGGTGGAGCACGTGCTCGCGACGCAGACCATTCCCCAGCCGCGGCCGCAGACGATGGCGATCGAGGTCGCAGGTGCCTTGCCGCCGGGGGTGACAGCGAAGGATCTCGTATTGGGCATCATCGGCCGCATCGGGACTGGCGGCGCGGTCGGCCACGTCATCGAGTACCGGGGCTCGGCGATCCGCGCACTGTCGATGGAAGGGCGCATGACGGTGTGCAACATGTCGATCGAGGCCGGCGGGCGTGCCGGCATGGTGGCGCCGGACGACGTGACCTTCGCCTACCTCGAGGGCCGCGAGCATGCCCCGAAGGGAGCCCTTTGGTCGGAGGCGCTCGAGGACTGGCGGAGCCTGCCCACCGACGAAGGCGCCGACTTCGACAAGACCGTGTCTATCGACGGGGCTTCACTCGAGCCGCACGTCACCTGGGGCACCAACCCCGGCCAGGTCGTGCCGATCTCCGGCTCGGTCCCCGACCCCGGCTCCTTCGCCGAACCTGCGGCACGGGAGTCCGCCGCGAGGGCGCTCGAGTACATGGGGCTCCGCCCCGGTACCGCAATGCGCGACATAGCGATCGACACGGTCTTCATCGGCTCGTGCACCAACTCGCGCATCGAGGACCTGCGCGCGGCCGCCGGTGTGCTCGACGGGCGCCACGCGCGCCAGGGGCTACGCGCGCTCGTGGTGCCCGGTTCCCACCGGGTGAAGGCTCAGGCCGAGGCGGAGGGGCTCGACAAGGTGTTCGTGTCGGCGGGCTTCGAGTGGCGCGAGCCGGGCTGCTCGATGTGCCTGGCGATGAACCCGGACAAGCTCTCGGTCGGAGAGCGCTGCGCCTCCACCTCGAACCGCAACTTCGAGGGCCGCCAGGGCCGCGGGGGTCGCACCCACCTCGTGTCCCCCGCCGTGGCCGCTGCGAGCGCGGTCGCGGGGCACTTCGCCACCCCCGGCGACCTGCCCCGAGCATGAGGCCCTGGACCTCGACGGTGCGCGGCGAGTCGGTGAGGGGCAGGGCCCTATGAGACCGGTGCACGTGGTGAGCGGGCGGGCGGTACCCCTCGACCGCTCCGACGTCGACACCGACCAGATAATCCCGTCGGACTGGCTGAAGCGCGTCGAGCGCGCCGGTTTCGGCGCCGGGCTGTTCTCCGAGTGGCGCGACGACCGGGACTTCGTCCTCAACCAGCCCGACTACGCGGGGGCGAGCATCCTCGTGGCGGGCCCCAACTTCGGCACGGGCTCGTCGAGGGAGCACGCTGTGTGGGCTCTCATGGACTACGGCTTCGAGGCGGTCGTGTCGCCCCGTTTCGGCGACATCTTCCGGATCAACTCGACCAAACAGGGGCTCTTGCCGGTGAAGGTGGAGCCCTCGTTCGGGCGCTCGCTGATGGACGCGGTCGCGTCGGACCCGTCCCTCGAGATCACGATCGACGTGGCGAGGGGCACGATCGAGGCACCCGCCGCCGGACTCGCCTCCACGTTCCCGCTCGACGAGTTCACCCGCGAGCGGTTGCTGAACGGCTGGGATGACATCGGGCTCACCCTGCGCCACAAGGACGGCATCGCCGCATACGAGCGCTCGCGCCCGTCGTGGATGCCGAGCACGAGCAGCTCCTGAAGATGACGCCGAGCGTCTGAGCCGGCTGCACCACGACGGGCGGTGCCGTGTGGGTAGTGCTTAGGGACGGGGCGGCGCGGCCAGTTGTGCCTAGTGATGAAGGCCCGAAGTCAAGAGAATCAGGTCCAGGAGGGCGAACACCGTGGTCGCGAGGACCGTTCCTCTCACGATCCACCATTTCAGCTTTTTCCCGGAGTCCCGCCTGGCAGGTCGTAGACGGACGCTCGAACCGCTCGGGGTGTGCACGACCACTCCTGGGCCGCCAAACCCCAGGGCGACCCCAGTCGTTCCCTGGCTGTGGGTTGGTCCGTTCATCACTGTCACCGCTCCACCAGAGCGGAGTCGCGGTCGCGTCCTGGGTCCGGGCCTGGACCGGCGTGAGAGCTGCTTATCGGGTGGGGACTGGCGTGGCTAGACCGCGACCGGAAGTCCACGGCTTGGTCCCGTAGCCGCAGACCCTCACGACCGAGGACCAGCACCACGAGCACCACTGCCATGACCCAGGTGACCGCGTCGACGTGACTACCACGCAGGATCTGGACGGCCGTCACCACCAGGACGATCAGCACAGGCACGTACGGAGCTATGAGCGACGTCGTCGAGGGATCCGCTCGGACGACTGCGCGGGCCGGCGACTTCACGTCCCAGAGTGCTCCCAACGCGATCAATAGGTATCCCGCGACCCAGCCGGTGTCGAAGTAGCTCCCGATTCCGAACTTGTTCACCTCGGTCAGGTAGGCGAACGAGCTGTCGGCCACGGCAAAGGCGACGACCCCGAACATCACCAGGCCAAAGGCGGTCCGTCTGTGGTGGCCGGCCCGTGCGATCAGGATTAAGACCAGGGACAGCATCACCACGTCGCTGGCCGGGTACGTGAGTGAGAGAACCTGCTTGAGCACGCCACCGGAGTGGGAGCGGTATATGGGGCCGAGGATCGTGGCCCAGCTGGCGAAGAGCAGGGAGCCGGCGATGATGCAGCCGTCGAGCAGGCCTTCGATCCGGGCAGCAGTCCGCCGCGAGTTGCAGGGAAAGAGCAGCAGTCCTGCGAACATGAAGGGAATCGCGGTTACGAATCCGATGTCCGCATACGACGGGAAAGGCACCTGCACGCGCTCGACGAGGTCGTAGTAACACCAGATCGCCTCCCCCACCGCCCAGGCGAAGCTCGACACGGCAAGGAGGATCCAGCTCGTTCGGCGTGACGAGGCTCTCGAGGCGGCCAGAGCACAGAGAGCGGCTGCGATCACCGCAGCGACCAACTCCCCGATGTCGTCGACCAAGTCGGTCATCCGCGGTCCGCCCACGACCAGGACCATCCAGAGGAGGAAGACCAGGCTCACGAGCCCCGCCAGCACAGACCCGAGGGCGAATTGCAGCCTGTTTCTCGCCCCAGCGCCGCTGACCGGCCAGGACCCTCCGAACATACCTGTGAATCGACATACCTGAGTCGGGGTAACAGAGCCGAACGGCTCTAGGGGCTCTTTTCGCCGTCGCTCTCAACCTCGAGGTGCCTTGTCACAGAGGCTCCCGTATCGTGCACGCCAGAGCGCCCGCGACCCGGGCGTTCCTGAGAAGGAGAGGACAAGCATGATCAAGGGTTTCAAGAACTTCTTGATGCGAGGCGACGTCATCATCGTGGCGGTCGGCCTGGCGATAGCGCTGGCGTTCAGCACGTTGATCAAGTCGTTCACGAGCGACGTGATCACACCTTTGGTCACCCGTGCGCAGGGTAAGAACCCGATCTCGCTCGGGGTCCAACTGGGTCAAGCGGGCAACACCAGCACCTTCATCAACTTCGGGGACTTCATTTCGGCCGTCGTCTATTTCTTCATATTCATGGCGGTGGTGTATTTCCTGATCGTGCTCCCCTACAAGTCGCTCATGGCACGGCGCGGCCAGACCGTCTTCGGAGAGGCCCCTCCCACCAAGACCTGTCCGGCCTGCCTCTCCGACGACCTGCCGGTCGCAGCGCGCAAGTGCAAGTACTGCGCCACTGACCTGCCCGCCGCTGCCTAGGGGCCGCTCTCGATGCGGCGCACCTCGTTGCGCGCGCGGACGCGAAGCAGCCGGTTGACCGCGGCCAGGTAGGCCCGCGCCGAGGCCTCCACCACGTCTGTCGAGACCCCGCGGCCCGATACCGTGATCCCGTCGGCCTCCAGCTGCACTACCACGTCCCCTAGCGCGTCGACCCCGCCGGTGACCGAGGAGACGTTGAAGCCGATGAGCCGCGACTCGACCGCCGTCGCCTTGCGGATTGCGGTGCTCGCCGCGTCGATCATGCCGTTGCCTTCGGCTGTGGCCTCGACCTTGTCACCCGCGTGGCTCACCACGACTCGTGCGTGCGGCATCCCAACGGTGCCGCCCGAGACCTCGAGCGACTCGAGCTGGAAGTCCTCGACGAGGTCCTGGCCGAGCTCCTCGGCCACGATGGCCTCGATGTCCGCCTCGGTGATCTCCACCTTGCGGTCGGCCAGCTCCTTGAACCTGCTGAAGGCCTGGTTCAGGCCCTCGCCTTGGACCGAGATACCCATCTTCTCGAGGCTGTCCTTGAAAGCGTGACGGCCCGAGTGCTTGCCGAGGACGATCTGCCGGCCCACCTGGCCCACGGTCGCGGCGTCGATGATCTCGTAGGTCGACCGGTCGGCGAGCACGCCGTGCTGGTGGATGCCCGACTCGTGGGCGAACGCGTTGCGCCCGACCACGGCCTTGTTGTACTGAACCGGGTAGCCGGTGAGCCTCGCGACGAGCCTCGAGGCCCGAGCCAGCTCCTCGGTGCGCACACTCGTGCTGACGCCGGGGAACTGGTCGGCGCGGATGCGGATCGCCATCACGACCTCTTCGAGCGCCGCGTTGCCCGCGCGCTCCCCCAGTCCGTTGACGCAGACCTCCACCTGTCGCGCCCCGGCCTGCACGCCCGCGAGCGAGTTGGCGGTGGCCATGCCGAGGTCATTGTGGCAGTGCGTGGAGAGCACGTAGTCGCCCGGCACCTCCCGGCGGATGTGCTGGATCAGGGCGCCGAAGTCCCAGGGGATGCCGTAGCCGACGGTGTCCGGGATGTTGAGCGTGGTGGCGCCGGCCTCGACCGACGCGGCGAGCACCTCGAGCATGAAGTCCAGTGGGGTGCGCGTGGCGTCCTGCGGGCTGAACTCGACGTCGTCGGTGTGCTCGCGCGCCCTCGCAACGCCGGCGCTGGTCTCTAAGAGCACCTGCGCCTGCGTCATCTTGAGCATGTGCTCCATGTGCTGCGGGCTGGTGGATATGAAGACGTGGATCCGGGCGCGCGCGGCTTCTCGAACGGCCTCCCAGCAGCGGTCGACGTCGGAGAGGTGCGTCCTCGAGAGCCCGCAGATTGCCGGGGCACTGGGCGCGTTGCCGACCGAGCGAGCGATGGCCTGCACCGCCTCGAAGTCCCCTTGGCTCGCCACTGGGAACCCCGCTTCGATGTAGTCAACGCCGACCCTGGCCAGCTGCTCGGCGATCTCGAGCTTCTCCGCCGCGTCGAGCGAGATGCCGGGCGACTGCTCGCCGTCGCGCAATGTCGTGTCGAAGATCACGAGATGGCCCGGGTCCCCGTTCCCGGGCGCCTTCCCGGGCGCCTTCCCAGCCGCTCTCCCCGCCGGCTGCCCCGCCGGCTTCCCCGCCGCCTTTACCTCGGCTTTCCCTCCGCGACCTGACCCGGGCTTTCCGGTGGTGGCCCGGCCCTTGTCGTTGGGCTCGCTCATGTGGTTGACCTTGTCGCTCATCTCTGTCCCCGTTCTGGTCTCTCGCGTGCTGCACTCGCCGCCAATGAAAAACCCCCTGGCCTTCAGGCTCAGGGGGTGCGACGGCGAGCGCGATGGGGCGCTCGCCGTCAGGTAAGAAGCAGGCTCTCGACGAAAAGGCGCTCGCGCATCGTCTAGATGCTCCCAAAATGCGGCTTCCGGGTCAAGCGCGCCCCCCGCCCGCGGGTGGGCCAACTTGCCGGTGCTCTAGTCTGCCGCCGTGCGCAAGATGTTGCTCTTGCTCGGCTTGCTGGGCGGGCTCGCCGCGATCGCTCGGGCTGTCTCCGAGCGCCTGGGTGCCGACACGGGGCCCGACGGCAGCTACGACTCGTGGCCCGCAGTGCCCACCGCCCCCGGCCGCCCTGCCTAGCTCGGCGCCCCCACCTCCGGCAGGCCGCTCGCGAAGCTCACCCTCCGAAGGAACAGCAATCTGGCGTTCGGGTAGCCGACCGCGCTCGGCAGGTAGGCGTGGAACGCGATCCAGGGATTGCCCTGCGAATCGGCGAACACCGACGCGCCGCCGGGCGAGACCAAGTTGGGCTGCGAGGCGTAGTCCGGATGCGCCAGCGGCTTGGCGCAGGGGCCCAGCGGGCCTGCGCACACCGCCACCCCCTCCGCGTACGACGTCGAGTCCCAGTTGTTGCCCGAGTAGAAGAGGTAGTAGGTGCCGTTGGCCCGCCACATGAACGGGGCCTCGACGATCGCCCCCTCCCACGGCTGGCTCGGTGCGATCAGCGCGCTCGGCGAGGTGCCCGGCGCCAACCCCGTGCCCGAGGACGCGAGCGGCTGTGCCCAGATCGTCGCCGGCTGGCCGCTGCCGCCGTTCGACTTCCATGTGAGATAGGGACGGCCGGCGCCATCGAGATAGGGGGCGGGGTCGATCGATCCCCCGAGCGTCGGCTGGCACATGAGCGGTGCCGAGGACGAGTCGACGAACGGGCCCTGTGGTCGGGCGCTCGTGGCAACCGAGATGCACTCACGAGAACCGGCGTCAGCCGTGTAGAAGAGCAGATATGCCCCGTTGAGAGCTACGACCGACGGGGCCCACGTTGCGCCTGGTCTCGCCCACGAGGCGAGCCTCGGCAGAGCGTTCCCCACCGGAGTCCAGTGGGTGAGATCGGTGGAGGTGATGATCTGAATGTTGCCCTCCGCCGAGTTGGTGCCGTAGGCGAAGTACGTGCCTGCCGCGTCGATGACGTCCGGGTCCGGGAAGTCGAAGGGATATACCGGCCCACCTGCACCGGCACTTTGCAGGCTCTCGCAGGGCGTCGCCACAGCCGAGATGGCCGCGATCGAAGCTTGCTGGTTGCCGCCGGCCATTGCGCCGACGGCCTGCTGCACACCCGTCACGCAGGTGTTCAAGGTGGCGAGGTTCGAGTTCGTTGCGGCCAGCACTTGCTGCGCCTGGGCGAGCTGCTGCTGGTCGGATGCCAGCTGAGCGGAGAGTTGGTCGAAGGTGCCCTGGTCGAAGTCGCGCTCGGCGACGGCTTTACGCAGGAGGCCTTCGGTGTAGACGGCGAGTCTCGCGGTCGCCACAGCAAGCGCCTTGGTGGCGGTCAGCTGCACCTCCCTGCCGTGCAGACGCGCCTGGGTTTGCAGGTCGTCGACCAACCCGAAGGTGAGCAGACCGAGGACGAGGAGGCCGACTGCCGTCCTGCGCAACCGGCGGAGCCGTCGGACGCGCCGTGTCGGCCCTACGAAGCGAAGCTCCCAGTGCTGCAAATCATGGATGCTCGGGTTGCCGGTGGCGGGGGCAGCCCTGTCGCCGGTGGGCCCAACCCTGTCGCCGGGGGCGGAGGCAGCCCTGCCGGCAGCCACGCCCGGCGCAATGTCCACAGCCGTGCTGAGGTGGGGCAGGACCCAACTCCGCTCGCTCATCGGCCGGTCAGCCACCGGGCGGCCTCGCCGCTGTGCAGTAGGCGGCCACCGACCCGAGCGACTTGAGCCCGGGCCCGGTCTGCCCGACCGCCACCTGGTCTAGCGCCTGCTCCACCCCGACCAGGCAGACGTCGAGTTGTGAGATGTCGTACCCGTCGACCGAGATGCCCGTGTCCGTCGACGAGATCTGGCCGTTGGTCCCGTAGATGTTGTCCTGCGTGTGGATCGCCGCCGTGGCGACTTGGCTCACCTCGGTGCCCACCTCGTCGGCCCGGGACCTCGTGTCGGCCAGGTCGCCACGTGCGACTCGGACGGAATGGTCGGCGAAGGCCAGCCGCGCGTCGACCCGGTGCACCTCGGTCCGGCCCCGTAGGTCCGTCACCGCCAGTACGCACATCGCGACAAGCACCACGGCGGCCGCCGAGCCCACGCGCCTCCACCGGGTCGTTTCGATGTGCAAATAGTAGACAGGGACTACGCGTTGGTGGTGACTGCCGCCCTGATCTGGCGTGACGTGGTGGAGTCGGTGCACGCCGATCCGCCGGAGCAGGCGGCTGTCGAGACCGTGACGCTGGTCACGAGCAGGCTCGTGGTGATCTTCATGTACACCACGCTCCCGGGGGACCCGGGAAGGCTCGTGGTCACGGGATAGGTGCCAGCTGGCTCGTTCTGGAGAACCGTGGTCGCAGTGCCGGAGCACGTTCCCCCGACGCTCCAGGCCACCGAGCAAGAAGCGAGCGTGAAGTCGCCGGAGGACAGCGCCACGTCGTAGCTGAGCCCGGTGAGCGCAACGTCGCCCGTGTTCCAGACCTCGAACAGCGCGGTCGTGAGTCCCAGACCGTTGGCGGCGGTGAAGGGACCGCAGTCGAGTGGGATGGTGAGGCAGGGCGGCGCGGAACTCACGCTCTGTGCGGTGGGAGCCGCACCCCATGCCGTGCTCGTCACGGCGCTCGCCTTCTTCACCGTCGCCGCAGGCGAGCCGCTGGCAGCGGCCGGGATCACTCCGGCCGCGGCCAGGAGGGCAGCCGTCGCAACGACTGCCCTCCTGGATAACCGGCTACTCAGTAGCCGAACCAAGCGGCTCCCCCTTGATCGTTATGCGTTGGTCGTGGTCGCTGTCCGCTGCAGCTCGGTGAAGGTCCAGGTGATCGTCGTCGTAAGTCCCTGGATGGTCTGCGCCGGAAGCGTCCCGTTGTTGGACGTCTCAGTTCCGGCCAGAGTCACGCTGAACTGCAGGTGGGCCAGACTCCCGCTGGTCGCAGCGAGCGACGGGACGTTGGACAGGCTCTGGGCGCTCCCGAAGCTCGAGAGCGGTGTGCTCGCCAGGATCGTCGTCGTCGTGGCCGGGAGCGAGCAGCTGCCCGCCACCCATGCGACGCTGCACTGGGTGATCGAGACCGAAAGCCCCTCACCGGAGACGCTGCCGTTGGTCAGCGCGTTCACTGGGCTCGCCGCTGCGCCGAGGGTCATGCCCGCCGCCGAAGCCAGAGTGCCGGTGTTGTTCACATTGACGTAGACGTTGTACACGTCGCCGGGGGCCATGTTGGAGATCGTCTCCGGTAGGCCTGCGCTCGGAGCGTCGGCCGACAGCGTCATGAGCAACGTGCCGCTCGTCACCGCCGATGTACTCGTCGCGGTGGCGTTCAGCCCTGCGTAGACACCTGCCCCGGTCAGCCCCAGCACCGAGAGGGCGAATCCACCCGCTAATGCCCTGCGCCCCCACCTCGACTTGCTCGCATGCTTGGACGCACGCCCGATTGTGATGATCATGTTACTGGCCCCCCCTTTGGCAGTCCGTATTACGGACTCGGCTCAATGATTTGTCTGCTCGTTTGATTGCTCTGCTGGCTTTACTGGTCTGCCTTGTCTCGCTGACTCCGCTCCCTTGGCTCTGTTGACCTCTCGCTGTGATGATCGCTGCTTCTACTCGAAACCTCTCCGTCCCGTGATCGCTGTGACGTCCTGACGATTCCCTCCGGCCCGGCCTTCAATGCGACTCGGCCAGCCCGGGCCTGCGGAGGATGGCCTTCGTCCCGCCGAAGCAGATGCCCAGCCCGAGCAAGGCGATCAGCGCGGCGTGCTCCCACTGGTGCTCGAAGTCCACCATGATCGAACCGAGCCACGGGACCTCGGTGACTACCTCGGGCACGGTGGTCCCTTCGAGGCGCAAGTGCCATGCGTCTGGGCTCGGGTTGGCGTCGCCCTTGGTGGTGACGATCGGGTCGTTCGCAGGCCCCGACACCGACGTCACGCGGTGCGCGAACTGTGCGTCGGAACCCGGAGGTGTGAACACGATGATGTCGCCCCGCCGCACGGCGGACAGCGGAATCTGTCGCGTCACGATCGCCCATCCCGGCGCGTACGTCGGGCGCATGCTCCCCGACAGCACCGGCCTGATGCCGATGTGCAACCACAGCACCGCGACCGCAATGCCGGTGAAGCAGACTGCGGTGACAGCGGTGAAGACCGCGGCGACCAAGCGCAACACTCTGCGCGCCTGTTGCAAGTCCAAGAAGCTAGGCCGCGCCTTGACCGTTTTGGTGCTCCAGCTCCCGATCGCTGGGCCCATGACGCTGACAGGAACGGTCATTGAAGGTTCTATCGGCCCACAAGCGTCGTCCAGTTAGCCAACGTAGTGTCAACACCCCTTGTCGAAGTCAACGAGAAATGGGTCCTGAGCAGGACTTTCACTCTTCGTGTCCAAGCCATGAACACGCGCAGTGATAGTCACTTGTTAGTAAGGCCATTTCCCCATTTCAACGGCGCGCGCGGCGTCGTACATCTCTGAGGCGTCTGGTATCGGTCAGGACGCCTCGAGGCGCGACTCGAGCGCCTCACGGGCGAGCTGAGACACCGTCTTTCCCTCGCGAGCTGCAACCGTTTCGGCTCGCTCCCTCAGTTCTTGTGGGAGGCGGAACGCGATGGCAGGCGAACTTGCAACGATGGGCGTCCCCGCTTCTTGGCTTTCTCGACCAAGCGCTCGACGTAGGCGGCGGTGACCCGCCGTCCCTTCTTGTCTCGCACCACTTCTTTTTCGAGGTCCACGTCCGCACCGATGGGCGTATCGAGCGTGGCCTTCGGTCGCACCTGCTTTGCCATGGTCAACCTCCCTTCCTGAACGCACCCGCCCTGCGTCCCGCTGCCCCACAGGCCCAGCAGGGCCCGACGCCGCCACGGGCCCCGCCCGCCGGCACCGCCCGCCCGCCGGCCCAGCCGGCTCAGGAGCAGGTGATGCTGTGCACCTCCAGGATCCCGTCGGCGCCGGCGAGCGCCGCCAGCGCCTCGTCGGGCACCACGCCGTCGGTCGAGAGCGCCATCAAGGCCGTGGGCGCGGTGCGCGAAGGCCCCACCGCCATCGAGGAGATCGACACGCCGGCCTCCCCCAGCACCGTGCCGACCACCCCGATCATGCCCGGCCTGTCGTCGTTGCGGACGACGAGCATGTGGTCGGCCGGAGGCACCTCCACGTCGTGGTCGTCCACCAGGACGAAGCGCGGTTCGGAGCGCGGCCCGGACAACGTACCTGCGAGCGAGTGTCCCGACGACCGCAACGTCAGCAGGTTCACGTACTCGCGGCTCGTCGAAGTGGTCACTTCCCGCACCTCGAGACCCCTCTCGCGAGCGAGCTGGGGCGCGTTCACGTACGAGACCGGCTCCTCGGTGCCCGCCGAAAACACGCCCTTCAATATCGCAAGCGTCAGTATCTTCGTCCCCGCTCCCTCCGAGGCGAGCGCGCCGGCGTACTCGACCTCGAGGGTGTCGGGGAGCCCGTCGTTCAAGCAGGCGAACGCCCGGCCCAGCTGCTCAGCGAGGCCGAGGAACGGCCGCACAGACTCGGGCACCTCGGTCGCGGCGATGTTGACGGCGAAGGGCACGAAGTCGCCCGCCAGCGCCAGGTTGACCTGCTCCGCGATGGTGACACCCGCCTTGTCCTGTGCCTCTGCCGTCGAGGCCCCGAGGTGCGGCGTGACCACCACGCTGTCGAGCCCGAACAAGGGTGAGTCGGTGCACGGCTCGGAGGAGAACACGTCGAGCGCCGCGCCCTCGACCCGCCCGCTGCCGATCGCCGCGGCCAGCGCAGATTCGTCCAGGATCCCGCCGCGCGCCGCGTTCACGATCCGGATACCGGGCTTCGCCCGCTCGAGCAGCTCGCCGCCGATGAGGCCTGCGGTCTCCGGCGTCTTGGGGAGGTGGATGGTGAGGAAGTCGGCCTCCGCGACGAGGTCCTCGAGCGACATGAGCTCCACTCCCATCGCCCTGGCGCGCTCGGGCGACACGTACGGGTCGTACGCGCACAGGCGCATCCCGAAGGCGAGAGCCCGCTGCGCCACGAGCGCCCCGATCCGCCCTAGGCCCACCACCCCGAGGGTCTTGCCGTGCAGCTCCACCCCCTCCCACTTCGACCGCTCCCACTTGCCTGCGACGAGCGCTGCGTGCGCTTGGGGGATGTTGCGGGCCTGAGCCAGCAACAAGGCGATGGCGTGCTCGGCCGCCGACAGGATGTTGGACTGCGGAGCGTTCACGACCATCACTCCGCGACGGGTGGCAGCCTCGACGTCCACGTTGTCGAGCCCGATGCCGGCGCGCCCGACGACCTCCAGGTCCGAAGCGGCCTCCAGCACCGCCGCGTCCACCTGGGTGGCCGAGCGCACGATCAACCCCTGCGCCCCGGCCACGGCCGCGCGCAGCTGCTCGGGGGAGAGCCCGAGCTGCACGTCGACCTCGTGGCCGGCATCGGCCAAGAGCTTGAGCCCGGGCTCGGCGAGCTTCTCGGTGACGAGGACCCTGGCCATCGTGGACTCCCCGCTAGTCGGCGGTGGCGAAAAGCCGACCCAGTCGCGCCACGCCCTCTTCGATCGCAGCGTCGCCGAGCGCGTAGGACATCCTCAGGTAACCCGGCGCGCCGAACGCCTCCCCCTGGACCACGGCGACCTTGGCCTCGTCGATCGCGACCTCGGCGACGTCGGAGGAGCTCGTGATCTCCCGGCCGGCGATGCGCCGGCCGAGCAGGCCCTTGACCGACGGGAAGGCGTAGAAGGCTCCCTCGGGCTCGACGCAGGACACACCCTCGCATTCGTTGAGCATGCGGTGGATCGTCCGCCGGCGGCGGTCGAACACGTCGCGCATGGCATGGGCAGCACCCAGGTCGCCCGTGAGAGCGGCCAGCGCGGCCTGCTGGGCGACGTTGCACACGTTGGAGGTCGCCTGCGACTGGAGCGCTGTGACGGCCTCGGTGATGTCGGGGGGAGCGATCAGCCAGCCCACGCGCCAGCCGGTCATGGCGTAGGACTTGGCTACCCCGTTGATGACGACGGCCCGGTCCGCCGCCTCGGGCACGAGCACCGGCAGCGACGCCCCCCGCCGCTCGCCGTACACGAGGTGCTCGTAGATCTCGTCCGTCACCACCCACAGCCCGTGCTCGACGGCCCAGCGACCGACGGCGGCCACCTCCTCCGGCGACAGCACAGCGCCGGTCGGGTTGTTGGGTGACACGAAGAGCAAGACCTTCGTCGAGGCCGTGAGCGCCGCCTCGAGCATGCCCACGTCCAGGTGGAAGCCGTTCTCCTCGTAGGTCGGCACCTCCACGGGCCGACCACCGGCCAGGGCCACCGCCTCGGGGTAGGTGGTCCAGTAGGGCGCGGGGACGAGCACCTCGTCGCCCGGGTCGACCAGGGCGGCGAACGTCTCGTACACGGCCTGCTTGGCCCCGTTGGTCACCACCACCTGCGAGGCGGAGGCTGCGTAGCCGGAGTCGCGCCGGGTCTTGGCGACGACGGCCTCGCGCAGCTCCGCCAGCCCGGGGGTCGCGGTGTAGTGGTGGTTGACCGGGTTGGAGCACGCCTCCACCGCCGCGTCGACGATGTGCGCGGGCGTCGGGAAGTCGGGCTCGCCCGCCCCGAAGGAGATCACGTCCTCGCCTCGTGCCCGCAGCTCGCGCGCCCGTGCGTCCACGGCAAGCGTGGCCGACGGCGAGACCGCCGCCACCCTCGCCGACACCCGACGCAGCGCCGTGGTCTGTGGGGCCTTCACGGCTGCCATGCTGTCACACATGACCAGCCGCACAGATCAGGCTCCCGCGCCCGACATCAAGATCCCGGCCTCGCTCAAGCCCTCCGACGGGCGTTTCGGCAGCGGGCCATCCAAGGTGCGCCCCGAGCAGGTGGCGGCCCTCGCACTGGCGGCCCCGACGTACCTCGGCACGAGCCACCGCCAGGCGCCGGTGAGGAGCATGGTCGGACGGCTGCGGGCGGGGCTGCGCGAGCTGTTCGGCCTCCCAGAGGGCTACGAGGTGGTCCTCGGCAACGGCGGCACCACCTCCTTCTGGGACACGGCCACCTTCTGCCTGATAGAGCGCCGCAGCCAGCACCTCGCCTTCGGCGAGTTCTCCTCCAAGTTCGCGGCCGCTGCACGAGCCGCCCCCCACCTCGAGGACCCCGAGGTGATCGAGGCGCCGGCGGGCACCCACCCCACGGCCGTCCCGAGCCAAGCGGTCGACCTCTACGCCCTCACCCACAACGAGACCTCCACCGGCGTGGCCATGCAGGTCCGGCGCCCCGAGGCTGCGACGGGCTTGGTGGCGGTCGACGCAACGTCTGCGGCCGGGGGCCTCAGGGTGGCCTCGTCGGAGTTCGACGCCTACTACTTCGCCCCCCAGAAGTGCTTCGCCGCCGACGGCGGGCTGTGGGCCGCGCTGCTTTCCCCGGCGGCCATCGAGCGCGTACGGCGCATAGGCGCATCATCGCGCTGGGTGCCGGCGTCGCTGGACCTCGCGATCGCGCTCGACAACGCCCCCCTCGACCAGACCTACAACACGCCGGCGCTCGCCACCCTGCTCCTCTTCGCCGAGCAGGTCACGTGGATGCTCGACAACGGCGGGCTCGAGTGGGCGGCGGGCCGCTGCGACCGCTCCGCGGAGATCCTCTACACCTGGGCCGAGGCCTCGGACTTCGCCACGCCCTTCGTGCAGAACCCCTCGCAGCGCAGCCACGTGATCGGCACGATCGACTTCGTCGACGAGGTCGACGCCGCCCAGGTTGCCAAGGTCCTTCGGGCCAACGGCATCGTGGACACCGAGCCCTACCGCAAGCTCGGGCGGAATCAGCTGCGCATCGCCATGTTCCCCGCGATCGAGCCCGACGACATCGCCGCCCTGTGCGCCTGCGTCAACCACGTGGTGGGAGCGCTGGCCGGCTAGACGCAGCGGATCACCGGCGCGTGCCGGTGGACCTGTGGGTGAGGACGACCTCGTCGTCACGGATCGAGTCGGTGAGGGTGACCACGCCGTCAGCTCAGCGTGAGTGCGACGACATCCAGGGCTCCGATCGGTTCGAAGTGGCGGATGCTCGCTGTGCCGACGCGCCATCCGGTTGCGATGGCCGTAGCCGCCACCAGGCGGTCATGAGCACCAACATCCTTGCCAGCCGACACGAGCTCCGCCCAGAGCCGAGCATGCGCGCGAGCACAGGCGAGATCGAAAGCCAGCGGCGGGAAAGCGGTGAGCACCGCTTCGACGAAAGCTTCACGCCTCGCTCGGTGCTCCGGGGAGGCCCTGTGCACGCCATGGAGCAACTCCGAAGCTGTGATTGCGGCGATCCCAACCTCTTCGCCGGATCCGAGCTCGCTCTCGAGCCGAGCGCTCACCTCGGCCATGGCACGACGATGAGGGCGGCCTCGAAGCGCCCGCTCGAGGTCGATGAAGACGGTCGTGTCTAGGAGCGTGCCCACGGATCGCCAGGCGCGCGCCCGACCATCGCGAGCACGGCCTCCATGTCCTCGCCGAAGGCGGGGTCCGGTGGCGCGGCCTCGCCGAGGATGGCCAACGCCTCTCTCAGAAGCCGTCTGGGCGAGCCGGCCGAAGCCGCACGCCGGTCCTCCGGGCTCATGATCACGTACGCCGGCCTGTCTCGATTGAGCACCACGACCTCCTCGTGGCGCGCCAGAGCATCTCGAACCCGCCGTGGGATCCTGACCTCGTCTGCATTGACGCTCTCCATCTCCCACACAATAGCGCCCTTCCGGCCCTAAGCGTACGGAAGCGTACGGAACTGATGGGTGGTGCTCGCCCCTGTCAGGGTCTCCTCGTCGTCACGGATCGGGTCGGTGAGGGGAAGGATTGTGCGACGCGGAAGGGCCCGGCAGCCTCGCCGGCTGCCGGGCCCCTTCCTAGTGCTTCAGATGCTGCCCTCAGGCCACCTGATCAGGTGTTGGCGTCGTTGTAGAACTCCGGCGAGCCGGCGATGCCTGCTAGCACCGCCTCGTCTGTGGCGCCGGCGTTCAGCTGTCCGAGCCAGGTAGCAAGCCCACCCGAGTCAGCCGTGCGGTTCAACAGCAGCTGGTAGAAGAACTGCACCGTGTCGGTGCGGGACTCCTGGGAGTTGTCGATGGCCGCTGCCACCGTGCTGCGGCTCGCACCGGCGTTCAGTTGGTTGGTCCAGGTGGTCAACCCCGACGAGTCGATCGGACGACCGAGCAGGTCCTGGTAGACGGCGTTCAGCCAGCTCGTGTTGTTCGAGCCGTTGTCGGCGAAGAACTCGGGCGAGGAGAGTATCCCCGCGTCGACCGCCTCGTCGGTGGCCCCCAGGTTGAACTGCTGGAGCCAAGTGGCGAGCCCACCCGGGTCAGCCGCTCTGCCGAGGAACGCCTGGTAGTCGGCCTGGATGAAGTTGGTCCGGTACTCCGTCGAGCTCGCGATGTCCAGGGCCACCTGGGTGCGGCTGACTCCGGCGTTGAGAGCGTTGAGCCAGGTCGAGAGCCCGCCCGAGTCCACCGGGCGTCCCAGGATGTCGAGGTATGCGAGGCACACGAAAGCCGAGTTGCCCGAGTAGCCCTGGCTGACGCAGGTGCCGTGGGGCGGCGGGGGCGGCGGGGGCGGTGGCGGCGGTGGTGGTGGCGACGAGGAGCCCACGAAGACGCTCGAGGTACCCGAGGAGCTCGAGTGCGTCGAGTCGCCGGAGTAGGTGCCGACCACCGTGTCGCTGCCGAGCGGCGCGTCGCTGGCGGTGCAGCTTCCCGATCCTCCTGAGCCGAGGGTCGCCGTGCAGGTCGGGACGCCGGCGGCGGTGAAGGCCACCGTGCCAGTTGGAGTGCTACCTCCGGTCACGGTCGCGGAGTAGGTGACCGTGCTCCCTTGTGTGGTGACTCCCGGGTTTGTGCTCACCGTGGTCGTCGTCGCAGATGCACCCGGCGTCACAGTCGCAGTCCCAGAGGCCGCCCCGGTGCCGACGGAGTTCGTCGCCCTCACCGAACACGTGTAGACGGTTCCGTTCGTGAGCCCGGTGATCGTGGCGCTGGTCGGCGCCGGCGACCCGGTCACTGTCACAGAGCCCGACGGCGTGCAGGTCACGGTGTAGGAGGTGATCGTGGCCCCACCGTTCGAGGGCGCTGTCCAGGTGAAGCTCGCCTGGTTGTTGCCCGGAGTGGGCGTGAACCCGGTCGGCGCGCCCGGCACGGTTGTGCCGGAAGTCGGGGTCACAGTCGTCGTTGTAGAGGCGGGCCCGGTGCCGGTCCCGTTGGTCGCGGTCACGCTACAGGTGTAGAGCGTGCCGTTCGTGAGCCCGGTGATCGTCGCGCTCGTGGTGGTCGAGTTGACCGAGCCCGACGGCGAGCAGGTCACTGTGTAGAAGACGATCGCCGACCCACCGTTCGAGGCGGGCGCGGTCCAGGTGAAGCTGGCCTGGGTGTTCCCCGCCGTGGCGGTGAGCCCCGTCGGCGCACCCGGGGCGGTGCCGGTTGCGCTCGGGGTCACCGTCGTCGACGCCGACGCGGGCCCCGTGCCGGAACCGTTGGTCGCGGTCACGCTGCAGGTGTAGGGGATGCCGTTCGTGAGCCCGGTGATCGTCAATGTCGTCGCGGGCGCCGCCACTGACCCACTGCCCGAGGGCGAGCAGGTCACCGTGTAGGAGGCAGGTGTCCCGCCGGTCGAAGGCGCGGTCCAGGTGAAGGTGGCCTGTCCGTTGCCCGCTGTGGCACTGAGCCCGGTCGGCGCGCCCGGCGAACCGCCGCCGCCCCCGGTCGTGCCGAAGTCCCAGGCGCCTCTGTCACATGGGGGGACCCTCATCTGGGTTGCGCCAGAGTTCTGAGCGAACGTGGGGCACCCGGAGGCCTCTGTCCCGATGGCCGAGCTTCCCGAGCCGAGCGCATAGGTGGAGGTTCCGGCAACCCCGCCGTTCACCCCGAAGCTCGACAGGTTGACAGTTGCACCCGTCTGGTCCCCAACGGCGAGAGTGACTACGCAGGTAGACCCTTGATCACTGTTGTACCCGTTCGAGTGCACGAGCGGCGTGGCCGTGCCGGCACACTCGTTCTGATTGATGCCGACGGTCGCATTGCCCACGGTGTCGTTACTGAAGATGGTCCCCGAGGAGTTGGTGGTGGTGGTGTCGTAGAGGGCACCACCTGCGCCGGGGGCGGGCCCTGCGGCCGGGTTCGAGGCGGTGTTGAAGCCGATCGTGTCGTTGACCAACCCGAGGGTGACCGCGGAGCTGTAGATGCCACCGCCCTGCGTGGAGCCGCTGTTCTGGTTGATCGTGTCGTTGGTCATCTGGGCTGTGGCCGCGATGTCGAAGAAGAGCCCGGCACCCTTGCCGCCACCATTTGCCGTGGCAACAATGCTGTTGAAGTCGATGGTGGAGTAGTAGATGTCCGTGTTGCCGTTGGAGTAGATCCCAGCGCCGTACTGGCTCGCCTGGCCGGAGAGTATCTGGTTGCCCGTGCTGGGACCGCCGACGGTCGTGTTGAGGATCTCCATGCTCCCGCTTGCCACGTTGATGCCACCACCCGTGACGTAAGCCGAGTTACCCGAGACGGTGCTCCTCGAGAGCTCCATGATGGATCCCGCGTCGTCGATGCCCCCGCCGGCACCACCCACGGCGGCGCCGGAGACGACGGCGGTGTTGCCGGAGATCGTGGTGGAGTCGATGCAGACGAAGTACCCGGTGATCGATGGCGCGGGTGGTGTGGGACTCGTCGCCGTTCCGCAGCCCTGTCCGCTCGGGGAGGCGGTGTAGAGGCCGCCGCCGTCGAACCCACCCGCCGCGGAGCCGGCCGTGTTACCCGTCAGTGTGGACCCCGTCGTGCCGTTGGGGCCGATGTTGAGCCCTCCAGTAACGAGGTTGATACCTCCACCGTTGGTTCCGATGGCGGCGTTGTTGTTGATCGTCACCCCGAGGAACGTGTCCTCGGCGGCGGTGGTACCCGTCGTGCCGATGTACGCGCCGCCCCCACCGCCAGCTCCGGGGGCCGAATTGTTGCTGACCGACCCCCCGGTCATGGTCAGTCCGAACTTGCTCAAGTCGGCGATGCCGCCGCCTTCAGTGGCGGCGGTGTTGAAAGTGATCGATACACCGGTCAGGGAGGGCACTGGAGTGCCTGTGAAGGCGTTGAACAAGCCGCCGCCGAAGGCGGCCGACGTGTTGCCGGTCGCCGGGCTGGTACCGCCGATCGTCCCGCCTCCGGTGATGGTGAGCGGGGCGAGGTTGCTGATGCCCCCCCCGTTGCCCGCCGCGGCGTTGCTGGAGATCGTGGGGTTGGTGAGCGACACCGACTTGGCGCCGGTCTCGTTGGAGACCCCGCCTCCTGCTCCTGCCGCCGCCGAGTTACCGCTGATCGTGATCCCTGTGGCAGAGGAGGTGAACATGCCACCCAACTCGTTGTCGATCCCCCCACCATTGGTGGAAGTAGCGTTTGTGGAGATCGTGGCGGACGTTCCGGTGATCGTGAAGGTGCCGTTGTTGTCGATTCCACCGCCGTTAGCTGTCGAGGTGGTGTTGCCGTTACCGGTGACGACGAGCCCCGCGGTGTTCAATATGGCGTTCGTGGCGTTGTAGATCCCGCCTCCGAAATCAACAGTGGCGGCGGTGGTGCCGTTGCCCGTGACAGTGAGTGGCGTGGTGCAGGTGGCGGCACAAGCGTTCACCGTCCCTGCGTTGTAGATGCCCCCGCCGTTCTCGGAGCCTGTGAGCTGGTTGCCGCTGACTATGAGGTTGGTGGCCGTGAGCAAGCCAGAGGTGTCGACGTAGATTCCGCCACCGGGAAGGCCGCCCCCGCTGCTGTTCTGCACGGTGACTGTGTTAAGGGTCAGGTTGGAATTCGTGTAGATGCCACCGCCACCCGTAGTGAGTGCCAAACCGTTTGTAAACGTCATGTTCTGAATGGTCACCGCGGCCGAGCCCGTCCCGATGAAGATGGGCTGCCAGGTGGCGTTGCCGTTGACGATTACGTTGCCGGCCCCGCCCATGGTGTTGCCGAGGACGAGCGAAACCGTGGTGTTGAAGGTCGGATCGGCACTGGTCATGGTGATCGTGGACCCTGCCGGAATCGAGAAGGTGATCGCGTCGACGCCGGTGCCGGTGTCGTTGTGGACGGCGGTCAAAGCCGTGAAGAGGCCACAGTTGTTGCCTGCCCCGCCCGCTGCAACGCACAAGCCGCCGGCCGGGGCCCAGGTCGTCGTGTTCACCACGTAGGCGACCGGCGAGACCGCCGCTGACGCCGGCAGGGAGGTCGCCAACTGGAGCATGCCCGCCACGAGCCCGAGCGCGGCGAAGAGACCGCTGGCGCCCGCCAGGCGGCGGCGCGCGCTGGTGCTCCTGTGGGCACGGCGCGGCTCGTCCACGCTTCCCGTCTCGGCGTTCCCGGGCCGGCGTGCGGCGTTTCGCCACCTCGCGATGAAGCCCGCCTGCGATGCCTCGGGGAAGCGATTCATTCCACCCTCCTGTTTCACGCCGATTGCCCGCCGGAGCGTAAGCGTCGGTCGATGACGTGTCAATGAAAGCCGCCGGGCCTCACGGCCCTGTTTTGCATTCTGAGTGAGAACTGATCGGGAGTGACGTTGTAACAACCTGCTGTGAAGCAGCGATGTGACAGTACCGGTAGGCAGGGAAGCGGTCTGGGATGGTGTCGGCAGACGAAAGAGCTGAGTCCGTTGCGAGACGGGTCAACCGCTCAGCGTGATTCCTGCTGCTCGATCGATGCTCAGGTGGCGGGGCTCACCGAGCTCATGTTGAAGTCCGCCACCCTCAGGGCGGGCATGGCCGTGCGCGGAAGCCATTCCCCCCACTCGCGGCTGAGGGCCCGCTCGGAGGCGCCCGCCTCCAGAGTGCGCCCGAGAACCTCGACGGGGCTCTCGTTGAACCGGAAGTTGTTGACGGCCCCGGTCACCTCGCCCTTCTCGATCAGGTAGACGCCGTCACGCGTCAGCCCGGTGAGCAGCAGGGTCTGGGGATCGACCTCCCGGATGTACCAGAGGCAGGTGAGGAGCAACCCCCGCTCGGTTCGCGCCACTAGGTCATCCAGCCCGCCCGAAGCACCGGGGATCTCGAGGGTCAGGTTGTCGATCCCGAAGGCTGGCATCACCCCCGAGCGTGCGGCGGCTGCACGGTGGTACTGGAGGCGCTCGAGGCGGCCTCCGGTGACCCACTTGGTCGGGGTGATCGGTAACCCGTTGTCGAACACCGAGACGTCGGCCGAGGAAGCCGGGGCGATCACGAAGGGAGCGCACTCGAGCCCGGGCTCGGCGGGGTCGCCGCGAAGCTCGAACGGCAGAGCGGACAGGGGCTCGCCGAGCTTGGTGGCACCCCCGGGGGCGGAGAAGACGCTGCGCCCCTCCTCGGCGTCGCGCCCCGAGAGGGCCTCCGACAGCATCACGACGAGGTCTGCCGCCGCGTCGGGAGGCAGGATCGTCTCGTAGCGCCCCGCCGGCAGCTCGACCCGTCGCTTCGCCCACCCGAGCCGCGTGACGAGCCGGTCCTCGAGCGCACCGAGGTCGAGGTCGTCGAACCACGCAGTGCCCGCCCCCGCCCATGCCGAGCGCGTGCCGTCGTCGCTCCGGGCGACCAGCTCGAGGGTCCCCTCGGGCTGCACGTGCCTGCGCCGCAGTCCGGTGGTGGACCCTAAATAGAGACTCGAGACTTCGTGCGTGGCGAACCCCGCGAGCACGTTGCCCGCAGAGCGGGCCCGCTCGAACGCGCCCGCCAGCGAACCCACCACCCCGCCGAGCACGCCAGCCCCGGTCCCCTCCGGAGGTTCGGAGAAGCTGCGGTCCTCTCCGGACGGCTCCACGAGGGGCGCCGCGTCGTCCGCAGGAGCGGCCTTTCGGGCGTCGGCCTCCGAGGCCTCCACGAGCTCCTCGATCTCCGCCGCGTCGCCGGCGCCACTACGGCTGGCCACCCCCACAGCCACCCCGCCACCGGACGGGACGAAGCTGGCGACGCTCACGCGCCTCTGCATGCGGACGCCGTTGGTGGTGACGGTGTTGCAGGCGAAGCGCACGTCAGCCTCCGAGGAGTCAGACACGATCACCACGCATCCGTCGGAGCGCGAGGCGCCGAGAGCGCGCTCCACCACCTCCTGGGGAGGCACCATCCGCCCGGTCACAGGCCGGCCTCGGAGCGGGTGTTGAGGACGTTCACACCCCTGAACAATGCGGCGGGGCAGCCGTGGCTGACGGGGGCCACCTGGCCGGGCTGGCCCTTGCCGCAGTTGAAGGCGCCCCCCAGCACGAAGGTGGCGCTGCCGCCGACGGCCTCCATCGATCCCCAGAAGTCGGTCGTGCGAGCCTGGTAGGCGACGTCGCGCAGCTGCCCAGCGAGCCGGCCCTTCTCAATTAGATAGAAGCGCTGACCGGTGAACTGGAAGTTGTAGCGCTGCATGTCGATGGACCAGCTCTTGTCCCCCACCACGTAGATCCCCCGCTCGACCCCGGACACCAGCTCCTCGGTGCTGGGGCCCTCGCCGGGAGCGGGGCGCAGGGAGACGTTGGCCATGCGCTGGATCGGCACGTGCATCGGCGAGTCGGCGAAGGCGCAGCCGTTGGAGCGCCCGAGCCCGTTCTCCTTCGCCATGCGCCGGTCGAGCTGGTAGCCGACGAGCACCCCGTCGCGCACGATGTCGAAGGACTGGGCCTCCACACCCTCGTCGTCGTAGCCGACGGTGGCGAGCCCGTGCTCGGTGGTCCGGTCTCCGGTCACCTGCATGATCGGGGATCCGTACTGGAGCTTGCCGAGCTTGTCGAAGGTGGCGAAGGAAGTGCCCGCGTACGCCGCCTCGTAGCCGAGCGCCCTGTCGAGCTCGGTGGCGTGCCCGATCGACTCGTGGATCGTGAGCCACAGGTTGGACGGGTCGATCACGAGGTCGTAGGTGCCGGCCTCTGCCGACGGCGAGCGCATCTTCTCGGCCAGCAGCTCCGGCACGCGGGCGAGCTCCGAGTCCCAGTCCCAGCCACCCTGGCCTCCCTTCCCGCCGTTGTGGCTCGCGGTGCCGCCGTTGCCGGCCGTGTACTCCCATCCCCTCCCGGCCGGGGGGGCGATGCTGCGCATCGACTCGAAGGAGCCCGTCTCAGAGTCCACGGCGAACGCCTCGAACACCGGGCGCACCCGAACGCGACGCTGGGTCGTGACCGTGCCGGCCAGGCCGGCGAAGTACTTGTCCTCCACCACGGCGAGCACCGCGGCCTCGGAGTGATCGACCCCCGGGGCGTCGAGAAGCCGCCTGCTCCAGTCCTCGAGCAGCGCCACCTTCTCGGCCAGTGGCACGTCCGCCGGGTCGATCTCGTACGCGGAGCTCCAGGAGACGGGCCCGTGGACCGGCTCGTCTGCGAGCACCACCGGAACGGCGAGCGCAGAGGCGGTGGCCTGCGCGATGGCGCAGGCGTCATCTGCGAGGCGCGCCGCCGCGTCGGGGGTGAGCTCCACGGTGGCGGCGAACCCGAGCGACCCGCGGCGGACGACCCGGAGCCCCATGCCGAGCTCGGTGTCGTCGACCGTGGTCTCGACCTTGGCATCGCGCAGCGCGACGAGCTGCGAGCGGATCCGCTCGACCCGAAGCTCGGCGTGCTCGGCCCCGAGCTCCTTCGCCCGCGCGAGGGCCGCGTCTCGAAGCGCGTCGAGAACTGCGGGGTCCAAGGTCACAAGGGAGCCCGGGTCGGCTTCACTCAAGCGGACAGCGCTTCAGCCGCCCGAGACGTCCTGGACGCGCTCTCTTCCGGCGGAGACGAACGGCATCATCGCCCGCAGCTCCGCTCCCACCTTCTCTATAGGGTGAGCCGCGCCCTCGGCTCGAAGCTGCTCGAAACGCTTACGCCCCGAGCGGTTCTCCGCGATCCACTCCTCTGCGAACGCGCCCGAGCGGATGTCGTCGAGGATCTTCTTCATCGTGTCGCGCACGTGGGCGTCGATCACACGCGGCCCGCGGGTCATGTCCCCGTACTCGGCCGTATCGGAGATGGAGTAGCGCATGCCTGCGATCCCCTGCTCGTACATCAGGTCGACGATGAGCTTGAGCTCGTGCAGGCATTCGAAGTAGGCCGACTCGGGCTGGTAGCCGGCCTCCACCAACGTCTCGAACCCCGCCTGCACCAGCGACGTCATCCCGCCGCAGAGCACCACCTGCTCTCCGAAGAGATCGGTCTCGGTCTCCTCCTCGAAGGTGGTGTCGAGCACGCCGGCGCGCGTGGCCCCGAGGGCGTGCGCGTAGGAGAGCGCCAGCTCGCGCGCCTTGCCCGAGGCGTCCTGCGCGACCGCGACGAGCGACGGCACCCCCGCCCCCTCGGTGTACGTGCGCCGCACGAGGTGCCCGGGACCCTTGGGCGCCACCATGGCGACGTCGACCCCGGGTGGCGGGACGATCTGGCCGAAGCGGATGTTGAAGCCGTGCGCGAAGAACAGCGCGTCGCCCTGGTGCAGGGAGGGTGCGATCTCCGCGTCGTAGACCGCCTTCTGCTCGGTGTCCGGCAGCAGCATCATCACGAGGTCGGCCTCGGCGGCGGCGTCGCCGACCGAGAGCACGCGAAGCCCAGCCGACTCCGCCTTCTTCTTCGAGGAGGAACCCTCACGCAGCCCGACCCGCACGTCGACCCCGGATTCGGACAGGTTGAGCGCATGGGCGTGGCCTTGGGAGCCGTAGCCGATGATCGCCACCTTGCGGCCGTGCACCAGGGTCGGGTCTGCGTCGGACTCGTAGTACAGCTTCGCCATCTCTTCAGTTCCTCTCGTTGATGCTCGATTTCCTGCTCAGACTCCGCCGCCGTCGTACTCGTCGCCGGCGGGCACGGCCCGGAGCCTGACGGCCCGGCGCGCCAGCTTAGGCAGCGCCACACGGCCCGTCCGCTGGAGCTCGATGATCCCGTAGGGCCTGATGAGCGACTCGAAGTCGTCGATCTTGCTGGGCGGCCCGGCGAGCATGATCGTCATCGAGTCCAGGCCGACGTCGACGATCGTGCCCTCGAACACCCCGACGAGCTGGATCACGTGCCCCCGCTCCTCGGGGGTGGCGCGCACGGTGGTGAGGAGCATCTCGCGCTCGGTGGCCTCCTCGGGGGCGAGCTCGGCGATCTCGACCACGTTCACGAGCTTGTCGAGCTGGCGGACGATCTGCTCTAGCGGCGCCGACTCCACGTCCACCACGATCGTGATTCGGCTGAAGCGGTCGTCGTCGGTCGGCGCCACCGCCAGCGAGTAGATGTTGAACCCCCGCCGGCTGAAGAGCCCCGCGACGCGCGCGAGCACCCCGGCCTTGTTCTCGACCAGCGCCGAGACGATGTGGTGGCGGCCCTGCACGGGAGCTGTCATTGGACAGCCCTCTTCGAGGGCTCCAATGACAGGCGTGCTGTGCTCATTTGTTCGCTCACCTCCGGTTCGCTCACCTGCCCCCCTCTCCCTCTGACGGGCCGACGATGATGTCGTCGTTGGAGGCGCCTGCGGGGACCATCGGGTACACCTTCTCGAAGGCGTCGGTGCGGAAGTCGATCACGACCGGGCGATCATCGACGCTGTTCGCCTTGTCTATCGCCGGCGCCACCTCCTCGGCGCTCTCCACCCGGATTCCCTCCGCCCCCATGGACTGCGCCCACATCACATAGTCGGGCAGGTCGGGCGAGAGGTAGACCTCCGAGTACCGCTCCGCGTAGAACAGCTCCTGCCACTGGCGGACCATGCCGAGGTACGCGTTGTTCAAGATGGCGACCTTCACCGGGATGCGCTCGGCCGAGGCGGTCACGAGCTCCTGGGCGGTCATCTGAAAGCACCCGTCTCCGTCGATCGCCCAGACCATCTTGTCGGGCCGGCCCACCTTTGCGCCGATCGCAGCGGGCACGGCGAAGCCCATGGTGCCGGCGCCGCCAGAGTTGACCCACGTGTTTGGGTGGTCGAAGCGCCAGTACTGCGAAGCCCACATCTGGTGCTGGCCGACCCCTGCGACGACGATCGTGTCGTCAGGGGTCATGTCCCGCAGCGTCTCCACGACGAGCTGGGGTTTGAGCGGCCCACCGTCCTCCTGGTGGTAGGTGAGCGGAAACTCCTCCTGCCACGCGCGGACCTGCGCGAGCCATGGGGCGAGGTCGGGACGCGTCGCGGCCGGGCTGCCGGCTTCGGTGGCGCCGCCGGTACCGAGCCCGAGGGTCTCGAGCGCCCGGAGCAGCTCGGCGGTGACGCTGCGAGCGTCGCCGGCTATCTGGACCTCCGCGTCACGGACCTTGCCCAGCTCCGCAGGGTCCACGTCCACGTGGATCACCTTGGCTCCGGGCGCGAAGGCTCCCACCTTGCCGGTGACCCTGTCGTCGAAGCGCGACCCGAGGGCCAGGAGCAGATCCGCGCGCTGCATCGCGGTCACCGCGGTGTAGTTGCCGTGCATCCCCGGCATGCCGAGAGCGAGCGGGTGCGAGTCGGGGAAGGCGCCGCGCGCCATCAAGGTCGTGACGACCGGGATGCCGGTGCGCTCCGCCAGCTCCTTCAGCTCCGCCGACGCGTGGGCCTTCAGGATGCCGCCGCCGGCGTAGATCACGGGCCGGCTGGCCGAGAGGATCAGCTTCGCCGCCTCGAGCACCGCGCGCGGGTCTCCTTCCTTCGCGGGGTGGTACCCGGGTAGGTCGAGCTCCGAGCGCGAGGACGGCCAGTACCAGTCCATCTGCGCGTTGGATATGTCCTTCGGCACGTCGATCAGCACGGGCCCGGGCCGGCCTGTGGTCGCCACCTCGAAGGCCTCGGCCACCACCCGCGGGATGTCCTGGGCGTCGGTGACGAGCCAGTTGTGCTTGGTGATGTCCATGGTCACGCCCGTGATCGGACATTCCTGGAACGCGTCGGTGCCGATGGACCCCGTAGGCACCTGGCCGGTGATCACGACGATCGGGATCGAGTCCATGGCCGCGTCGGCGAGCGGGGTCACGATGTTGGTGGCGCCTGGTCCCGAGGTGACCATGGCGACTCCGGGACGCCCCGTCACGTGCGCGTAGCCTTCGGCCATGTGGCCTGCGCCTTGCTCGTGGCGGACCAGGATGTGGCGGATCGAGGAGTCGAGGATCGGGTCGTAGACGGGGAGGATCGCCCCACCCGGCAGGCCGAAGATCACCTCGACGTCCTCCATCTCGAGGCTCTTGATGAGGGCCTGGGCCCCTGTCAGTCGCATTGGTCGCTGTCCTTCTCTCGGGGTCTGTCTGTTGGGTGACTCTTCGGCTGTCCTTCGGGTGCTGCCTTCGCAGGTGTGGCCTCCGGTCGAAACTCGCCGGGAATTGAAACGACCTCCCGGCTGGGAGGTCGTGGCGCACGAAGCCGGCTGGACGCGGCGTCGTGCGCTAGGTCAGGAGTACGAGGACGAAGGTCGAGGGGCGCGCTCGCATCGCCACCATTCTGCCACGCAACCAGGCAGGTCGCAAGGGCGTGACGACTTCGCCGCGACCCGGCGTCGGCGATCTTCTGCTCGCCGCCCGAGCACCACCAGGACCGCCCGAGCAAAACGCCGACGCCGTGGCTACGCTGCCGCCGGGGAGACCCAGCGAAGCCACGAAACAGGAGGAAGCAGATGCCGGAGTTCACCTCTTACGCCGCCGGGACCCCGTCCTGGGTCGACCACGCCGCCAAGGACATCGCGGCGTCCAACTCCTTCTACAGCGCCCTCTTCGGCTGGGAGGCCGAAGACCAGGGCGAGGAGATGGGCCACTACACGATCATGCGCAAGGGCGGTAAGTCCGTCGCCGGCAACATGGCGGCCATGGCAGAGGGTCAGCCGAGCGCGTGGGTCACCTACGTATGCGTGGACGACGCCGACAAGACGACGGAGCTGGCGAAGAAGGCGGGAGCCACGGTGTTCGTGGAGCCCATGGACGTGAGCGACATCGGGCGCATGGCCGTCTTTGCCGACCCGACCGGCGCCGCGATCGGCATCTGGCAGCCCAAGACCTTCATGGGAGCAGAGCTGGCGAACGAGGCCGGGTCGTTCGCGTGGAACGAGCTCAACACCCGCGACCTGCCAGCGGCCAAGAAGTTCTACACCGAGGTATTCGGCTGGACTCCCAACGACCTGGACATGCCGGGGATGAACTACACCGAGTGGAAGCTCGGCGACAAGGGGGTCGCAGGGATGATGACGATGCCGGAGATGGTGCCCGCCGAGGTGCCGGCGCACTGGCTCGTCTACTTCGGGACCGAGGACACCGACGCCACGGTCGCCAAGGCCGGCAAGCTCGGCGCGACGACCCTGGTACCGCCGACGGACATCCCGCCCGGTCGCTTCTCGGTGCTCGCTGACCCCGAGGGCGCGGCGTTCGCAGTGATCAAGATGAACCCGATGTCCTAGAACGTGCGGGAATAGGCCGACCGTTTCGAGATCAGGGCTCGGTGACGGCGCCTCGCTCGGCGCCGGTCACGAGGCGCGCGTACTTGGCGAGCACCCCGGTCGTATAGCGCGGCTCTGGGGCTTTCCAAAGCGCCAGGCGGCGCGCCAGCTCCTGCTCCGAGACCTCGAGGTCGATGCGCCTCGCGGGCACGTCGATGACGATGCGGTCACCGTCGGACACGAGCGCGATAGGTCCGGGGTCGACCGCTTCGGGCGCCACGTGCCCGACGCACAGCCCGTGCGTCCCTCCCGAGAAACGCCCGTCGGTGACGAGCGCGCAGTCCGCCCCGCGCCCCGCGCCCTTCATCGCGCCAGTCACCGCGAGCATCTCGCGCATACCCGGCCCGCCCTTGGGTCCCTCGTAGCGGATGACGACCGCGGTGCCCGGCTCGATGCTCCCTGCGAGGATGGCGTCGAGCGCGCCCTGCTCGCCGTCGAACACCCGCGCCGGCCCTTCGAAGCGCTGCTCGTCGAGCCCGGCCACCTTCACCACCGAGCCCTTCGGCGCCAGCGACCCCCGAAGCACTGCGATCCCTCCCTCGGCGTGGATCGGGTCGGTGAGCCGGTGCACCACCTCTCCGTCGGGGTCGGAAGGGTCGATCGCCTCCAGGTTCTCGGCCACGCTGCGCCCGCTCACGGTGAGGCAGTCGCCGTGCAGCAGTCCTGCCTCGAGCAGCTCGCGCATCACGACAGGGATCCCGCCGACCCGGTCGACGTCTGTCATGTGGTAGCGACCGTGGGGCTTGGTGTCGGCTATGTGCGGAACGCGCTCCGCGATCCGGTTGAAGTCCTCGAGCTCCAGCTCGACGCGTGCCTCGTTTGCGATGGCCATGAGGTGGAGCACCGCGTTGGTCGAGCCACCGAGGGCCATCACCACCGCGATCGCGTTCTCGAAGGCCTCCTTCGTCATGATCTGTCGGGGCCTGATGCCCTGGCGGAGCAGCTCCACCACCGCGCGGCCCGACTCCTGGGCGAACCCGTCGCGCCGGCCGTCCACCGCGGACGGGGAGGCCGAACCCGGGAGCGACATCCCGAGGGCCTCCGCAGCCGAGGACATCGTGTTGGCAGTGAACATCCCCGCGCACGAGCCCGCGCTCGGGCAGGCGTTGCGCTCGATGAGCGAGAGCTCCTCGTCGCTCATCGATCCCGCTGCGTGAGAGCCCACCGCCTCGAACACGCTCACCACATCGAGAGCCCGGTCCCCCAGGTGCCCAGGGAGGATCGTGCCCCCGTAGAGGAACACCGAGGGCAGGTTGAGCCTGGCCGCGGCCATGAGCATCCCCGGGAGCGACTTGTCGCAGCCAGCGAGCGTCACCATGGCGTCGAAGCGCTCAGCGTGCATCATCGTCTCGATGGAGTCGCAGATCACCTCCCTCGACACGAGCGAGGCGTGCATGCCCTCGTGGCCCATCGAGATTCCGTCCGACACCGCGATCGTCACGAATTCGATCGGGTAACCACCCGACTCGAACACTCCCTCCTTGGCGCGTTTGGCGAGGCGGTCGAGCGACATGTTGCAAGGGGTGACCTCGTTCCACGACGACGCCACCGCCACCTGGGGCTTGTCCCAGTCGTCGTCGGTCATCCCGATCGCACGCAGCATGGCCCTCGCCGGGGCACGCGTCGCGCCGTCGGTCACCTCCCAGCTGCGGAGCTTCATCCCGCGGGGGCCGGGGGCGCCCTTAGAACCTGAACGGTCTTCAGCCATCACGCGCAAACGCTACAACTGCGGTCCGAGGCCCCCGACCGCAGTCGGGCGATCTGCCGGTGCGCCCGTGTGATGGGTGGTCAGCCGCGCAGGCGGCGCAGCTCGGCGGCGACGTCCTTGCCGCTCGCTTTGCCGTCGGTGGCCTTCATCACCTTGCCGGTGAAGAAGCCGGCGAGCTTGTCCTCGCCGCTGCGGTAGCGCTCCCACTCCTCCGGGTTGGCGGCGACGGCCTCCGCCACGGCCGCCGCGACCGAGTCGGCGCCGAGCGCCTCGAAACCCTTCCTCCTGGCGATCTCCGCGGGCTGCCCGGCGTGCTCGAGCAGCTCGGCGAGCACCGCCTTCGCCTGGGTGGCGGTGAGCCTGCCCTCCTGCTCCATCCGGAGCAGCGCCACGTAGGCGGAGGGGTCGACATCACCGGCGCGAGCCGCGTCGGCGGCGGCCTCGTTGGCGGTGCGGGCGAGGGCGAGGGAGGGCCCGACGCCGGCCTTGACCGCAGCGACCACGAGCCCGTCTAGGCCCTGGGCCACGACGGTGGCCACCTGGTCGGCAAGCGCCGATGTCGGCTCGGCGCCCCCGAAAAGGTCGAACAGCTTGGCGCGCCGCTCTGCGGGCATGGGCGGCAGCGAAGAGGCAACCTGGTTCATCCAGCCCGGGTCGGGAGCCACGGGCACCAGGTCGGGCTCGGGGAAGTAACGGTAGTCGAAGGCCTCCTCCTTCGAGCGAAGCGCGACCGTGCGCCCGCTGCGCTCGTCCCAGTGCCGGGTCTGCTGGGCCACGGTCTCGCCGGCTTCGAGCAGCGCCACTTGGCGTGCCACCTCGTGCTCGATCGCCCTGCCGAGAGAACGAAGCGAGTTGAGGTTCTTCACCTCGCAGCGCGTCCCGAGCTCGTAGGTGCCTACCCTGCGGACCGACACGTTGGCGTCGACGCGCAGCGACCCCTCCTCCATCCTCCCGTCGGAAGCGCCGATCGCCACGAGGATCGCCCGAAGCTCCTCCACGTAGCGCCGCGCCTGAGACGCCGAGCGGATGTCGGGGGCAGAGACGATCTCGACCAACGGCACCCCGGCCCGGTTGTAGTCGACCAGGGCGTGGTCGGCATCGTGGATTCGGCCTCCCCCGCCGACGTGCGAGGTCTTGCCGGTGTCCTCCTCCATGTGCGCGCGCACGATCCCCACCCGGTGGCCGTCGGGGAGCTCGAGCCAGCCGTCGATGTTGATCGGCTCGTCGTACTGGCTCACCTGGTAGTCCTTCGGCATGTCCGGGTAGAAGTAGTTCTTGCGGTGGAACAGCGAGGGTTTGATCTCGCATTGCAGGGCGGTGCCTATCGACATCGCGAACTCGACCGCCCTGGAGTTGAGGACGGGCAGGGAGCCCGGCAGTCCCAGGCAGACCGGGCAGACATTGGTATTGGGCTCGTCGCCGAAGGCATTGCGGCACCCGCAGAAAAGCTTGGTGGCGGTCTTGAGCTCGCAGTGCACCTCGAGCCCCACCACGGTCTCCCAGGCGCTGCTCATCGCGCCTCCGGCGCCCCGGGCGGGGCCCCAACCCCGCCCTCCTCCGAGCGACGGGGACCCCAGCCCCGTCGCCTGCCGTCGCTGCTCATCGCGCCTCGATCGTGGGCGCGCAGATGCGGGGCGAGGCTGACGCAGGTGCCGCGTGCTCGATGACCGCGGCCGCCTTGAACATCGTGGTCTCGTCCAGGGCGCTGGCGAGCACCTGCACCCCCACCGGCAGCCCGAGGTCGTCGGTGCCGAATGGCACGGTGATCGCCGGGTGCCCTGACAGGTTCGACGCCACGGTGCAGACGTCGGAGAGGTACATGGCCAGGGGGTCGTCCACCTTGGAGCCCAGCTCGAAAGCGGTGCTGGGGGTGGTGGCCCCGAGCAGGACGTCGTGCTGCTCGTAGGCGCGAGCGAAGGCGCGAATGATGAGGGTGCGCACCTTCTGCGCCTGACCGTAGAAAGCGTCGTAGTAGCCGGCGGAGAGCGCGTAGGTGCCCAGCATGATCCGGCGCTTCACCTCGGCGCCGAAGCCCGCGGCCCTCGTGGCCCCGTTCATCGCCTCGGCGCTCGGCGCGTCGACGCGAAGCCCGTAGCGCACCCCGTCGTAGCGGGCCAGGTTGGAGGATGCCTCCGCCGGGGCGAGCAGGTAGTAGGCGGGCAGGCCGTAGCCGACCTCGGGCACCGAGCACTCCGCGACGTGGGCGCCCGCCGCTGCGAGCACCTCGGCGGCCTCGTGCACGCGCTTGGCGACCGGGGCGTCGACCCCGTCGAGCAGCTCGGCCATCACCCCCACGCGAAGGCCCTCGACCCCTTCGGAGAGCCGGGACGAGCTCGACGGAGCCGGCCGGTCGAGGGAGGTCGAGTCGCAAGGGTCGTGGCCGCCGATCACCTCGAAGAGCGCGGCGGCGTCCGCCACCGTCCGGGCGAACGGCCCGATCTGGTCGAGAGAGCTGGCGAAGGCCACGAGCCCGTAGCGCGACACGGTGCCGTAGGTCGGCTTCATCCCAACCACCCCGCAGAAGGCGGCCGGCTGGCGGATCGAGCCGCCGGTGTCAGATCCGAGGGCCAACGGCGCTAGACCCGCGGCCACGGCGGCGGCCGAGCCGCCGCTCGACCCTCCGGGGACACGACTCGGGTCGTGCGGGTTGAGGGTGGGGCCGAAGGCCGAGTTCTCCGTCGAGGATCCCATGGCGAACTCGTCGAGGTTGGTCTTGCCGATGACGATCGCCCCCGCCCCGCGCAGGCGCTGCACCACTGTGGCGTCGTAGGGCGGGTGCCAACCCTGCAAGATGCGCGAGCCGCAGGTGGTCTCCACTCCCCTCGTGCAGAGGTTGTCCTTGAGCGCGATCGGTACGCCGGCGAGGGGACCGGGGTCCTCGCCGCGCGCGACGCGCTCGTCGACCGCACGCGCCTCGGTCCGAGCCGGGTCCTCCAGCACCTTCAGGAATGCGTGAAGCTCGCCGTCACAGGCGGCGATGGCGTCCAGGTAGCGCTCGAGAAACTCCACGGCGCCCGTCTCGCCGCTGCGGACGGCCCGGGCGATCTCGGTCGCCGGGGCGGTCATGGGGCCTCCCCCAGGATCGGCGGAACCTCGAAGCGGTTGTCCTCGACGCTCGGCGCCTCGGCGAGCACCTCCTCGCGCGACAGCGAGGGCCGGACCACGTCCTCTCGGAAGACGTTGCGCAACGGCAGCGGATGGGCTGTCGGCTCGACTCCCTCGGTGGCGAGCGCGGCGACCTGGGCCGCATGGTCGAGCACCGCAGCGAGCTGGCCGGCGTAGAGGTCGAGCTCCTCCTCGCTCAGGTCGAGGCGAGCGAGGCGCGCCACGTACGCGGCGTCCTCGCGGGAAAGGCGCGGCGGCGATGCGCTCACCTCAGGCGCCGAGCTCCGCGCCCGGACCACCGGGTGCCTCGAGGACGCCCTTCACGAAGGCGACCGTGAGCGCCTCGATCTCCGCAGCGTCGTGGTCGAGGGTAGCCACGTGGTAGCTGCGCTCGAGCCACACCCTCTCGACGGGACCCGACACCGAAGCGACGAGCACGTCACCCGAGCTAGTGGGCACCACGTGGTCGTCGCGGCTCTGGAGCAGCAGCACCGGGCAGGAGATCTTTGCGAGCTGGGAGTGGACCTCGTCGATCCCCTCGAAGAGCGAGAGCGCCGCGGCGACCGGGGTCTGGGGGTAGGCGAGCTCCACGGATCCTTCCTTGGCGATATCGGAGCCGACCCCCGGAAAGAGCTCGGTACCCTGCTCGAGCACGCCGCGCATCACATCGCGAAAGCTCTCGGCGGGCGGGTCGACGAACGGGTTCACGACTGCGATGCCGCGGACCTCTGCGTGGCGCTCCGCCAGCAAGCAGGCGAGGGTCCCGCCCATCGAGAGCCCCGCCAGCGCAACCTGCTCGCTGCGGCCGGCCAGCGCGGCGAGAGCGGACTCGGCCGCCTGCGCGTAGTCGGCCCAGCGGGTGGGGACCATGTCCTCGACCGCGGTGCCGTGGCCCGGTAGGAGGGGCAGGTCCACGGTGAACCCCGCGTCGGCGAGGGCCTGGGCCAGTGGCCGCATGGACTGCGGGTTCCCGGTGAACCCGTGCAGCACGAGGACCCCACCGGGGCCACCTGTGTGGGTGAAGGGCTCGGCCCCGGGGATGATCGGCGCGGACATGGGCTCGAAAGTAGTTCGGATAGGGTGACGGCGGCGCCGGGCCCGAGCGGACGCGGGGCCGAGTGCTCGAGCACGACAAGCAGCGACGACCAGCACCAAGGAGCGCATCGAAGATGGCCACATACGCCTTTTTGAGCGACGAGTGGATGACCGAGGCTCGCAAGATCCGCGAGGAGCACGAAGGCGAGGGGGCGGCGATCCCCCACCAGATGAAGATGAACCTGGTCGTAACCGACGTGCCCTTCGGGGCGGGCTCGATCGACGCCCACATGGACTCGTCCGAAGGGAGGCTCAAGCTCGAGCTCGGCCACATCGAGCCCGTGGACCTGAAGGTGAGCCTCGACTACCCGACCGCCAAGGCCATCCTCGTGGAGGGCAACCCCCAGGCCGGGATGCAGGCGTTTATGGCCGGGAAGATCAAGGTCGAGGGCGACATGTCCAAGCTCATGATGCTCCAGTCGGTGCCGCCCGACGAGACCGCCCAGCAGGTGGCGAAGCGCCTCCGCGACATCACCGAATAGGCCTGGCCCCTCACCGACCTGCTCGCGCGAGACGAGGTCGCGAAAATTCCCTGACTAGCCTCAGCCGGCCTCGGCGGGCAGCTCCTCGACAGCCCTCGAGGTGAGCACGGGCGGGCGCTCGGTGACGTCGAGGGCCTCGGAGAGGTCCACCGTGGGCGGCCGAGTGCGGTCCGCCGACCGGGTGAGCGCCGCCCCGACCACCGCGAGGAGGGCGACCCCGCCACCCACCAGGAAGGCCGCGTGGAAGGAGCCGAGCAGCGCACCCTCGTTGCTGCGCCCGTGATCGACGGCGGCCTGGACGGTCTGCATCACCTGGATCCCGGCGACGGTGCCGACCTGGCCGACGAGCTGCTGCGAGGCGCTCGCCGCGCCGAGGTCGGCCGGCTCGAACTCGTTGGCCGCGCTCGCCGACAGCGACGGCGACAAAACCCCGAGGCCGATGCCCGACAGCACCAGCGCGAGCTCCACCAGCACCAGCCCGGACGAAGGATCCGCCAGTGCGAACACGCCCATCGAGGCCACCACCGCGCACGCACCGACGACCGCGGCGACGCGCTCGCCGATGCGCACGGCCAGATAGCCCGCTATGGGGGCGATGGCCGAGAACATGATCGGGCGCGGCAGCGACAGGAACCCCACCGCGGCCTGGCGGTGCGCGTAGCCGAACACCTCCTCCAACAGCAGCGGCACGATGAAGAACGCTCCCAGGTAGGCGAAGTTCGAGAAGCCGAGGGCTGCGACCGGAAAGGCGAAGTTGCGCCGGGCGAGGTAACGGAGGGGGAAGACCGGCTCCGACGCCCGCCGCTCTGCGCGGACGAAGAGCGCTCCGGCACCGAGCGAGATCACGAACCCGGCGAGCACCCCCGCGCTGGACCATCCCCATTCGGGAGCGCGGTTGAGCGCGAATAGGAAGGCCCCGACGCAAAGCGCGATCGACCCCGCGCCGAGGTAGTCGAGTGGGGGTCTCTCGCCGCCGGGGCCGACGGGCCTTTCGCGCTCCGCTGCGCGCTCGGGCAGCACCGCCACCGCCAGCAGCGCGGACACGAGCAGCAGCGGCGCCTGGAGCAGGAACATCCAGCGCCACCCGAGGGCCTCTATCACCGGCCCTCCGACGGCCACTCCGATCACCGGGCCGCCCGCTCCCACGAGCGACCAGAAGCCGAGCGCCTTCACCCGGTCTTGTGTGTCGAACACCGAGAGCACGAGCGCCATCGACCCCGCCCCGATCGACGCCCCGACGAGCCCGCCGAGGGTGCGCGCGGCGATGAGCACGCCCGCGTTCGGCGCAGTCGCCGAGAGGAGCGCTACGGCGGTCTCGAGCGCGAGGCCGGCGAGGAACAGCCGCTTGTGCCCCCAGAGGTCCCCCGCCTTGCCCGCGAGTGGCGCGGCGATCCCGAAGGCGAGCATCGGGCCCGTGACGACCCAGGTAATGGTGGCGACGCTCGTGTGCAGGCCGGTAGCCACCTGGGGCAGCGCGACCACGAACACGGTGAAGAGCAGGTTGGTCGCGAGCAGCCCCGAGAGGGCCACCCACAGCACCCACCACCGGTAGCGCGCGCTGTCCTGGGCCAGGGCGAAGTGGGGCAGACGGCGCACCGCCCTCGCCACCGTCCGGGTCAGCCTTCGGTCTTTGCCAGCTTGGGCAGCTCTTCGGCCAGTTCGGCCACGGTCCAGCGGTCGGACTTCTCCAAGGTGTCGGTCATCGTCCACGGCTGGAACACGCGGACCTGGCCGCCCTGGACGAAGAAGACCTTGCCGGTGAAGGGACAGCTCTCCGAGGAGAGGTAGACCACGAGCGGCGAGACGTTGGCGGGGTCCCACACGTCGAACTCGCCGGGGTCGCTCGGGGGCTTCACGATGTCGCCGAGCCCCGGGGTCTGCTCCGTCATCCGTGTGCGCGCCGCTGGGGCGATGGCGTTGACCCTGACCCCGTAGCGTGACAGCTCGGTGGCGGCGATCACCGTGAAGGCGGCGATGCCGGCCTTGGCAGCCCCGTAGTTGGCCTGGCCGGGGTTGCCGAGGAGCCCGGAGGTGGAGGAGGTGTTGACCACCGCGGCGTGCACCTCGCGGCCCTCCTTCACCTGCTCGCGCCAGTAGGCGGCGGCGTGGCGCGTGGGCGCGAAGTGGCCCTTCATGTGGACGTGGACCACCGCGTCCCAGTCCTGTTCGGACATGTTCACGAGCATCTTGTCCCGCAGGATCCCGGCGTTGTTGACGAGGACGTGGATGTCGCCGAAGGCCTCGACCGCCGAGTCGATCAGGTGCTTGGCGCCGTCGAAGTCGGCGATGTCGTCGGAGTTGGCGACCGCCTCCGCCCCCATCGATCGCAGCTCGTCGACCACCTGCTCGGCTGCGCTCCGGTCATCGCCGGAGCCGTCGACCGCGCCGCCGAGGTCGTTCACCACCACCTTGGCGCCCTCCGACGCGAACAGCAGCGCGTGCTCACGGCCGATGCCGCGACCGGCGCCGGTGATGACCACCACCCTCCCCTCGAGCATGCCCACGGCGGGAAAGGGTACCCGGTGGGGACCGGAGGGGCCTCTTAGCTCGCCGCTACGCAGGCCGAGTCGCGCCACGGTGCGGTGACGTGGCGCACTTCGGCTCTGTCGCCCGAGACGACCAGGTACTCGAGGTTGCGCAGGCGGCCCACCTTGCCGACCCGCTTCCCCGACGGGTCGTATATGCCGATGCGGGCACCCACGTAGCGGTTGGACTCGAAGGCGAGCACCTCGGCGTGGCCGCGGAGCTCGCACATCTCGACCAAGTCCGCTAGGTCACAGAACGACTCGTCGTTGTAGGAGAGCACCAAGAGGCGCGCGTGCACGTCGCTGATCACTCGGGCGAGCGCCCCGGCCATCGTCGAACGCGAGTTGAAGGCGCTCCGCGGGCAGTCGCGCAGGTCGACGCGCTTGCATGCAACCCCGTAGTGAGCCGGCGCGTCCCAAGCGACGAGGGTCTCCCATATGTGGTAGTTGGAGTCGTAGCGGTGCTGGTTGTAGGGCGGGTCGAGGTAGGCGAGGTCGAACTCGCCCAGTGACCCCGCGAGCTCGATGGCGTCACCGCGCACCGCGCGTCCCGGTCCGGTCATGAGCTCGGGCACCCGTAGCTCGAGCGGGCGGTACGAGCGCTCCGACCACTGCTTCACGTACGCCATCTGCACACCCGTGGTGGAGTCCACCCGGTCGGCAGCCTCGATCAGGCTCGTGAGCAGCAGCGGCTCGATGGGGCTCTCGCGGTGATCGGTGAGGATGGCCTCGCGCACTGCGTCGATACGAGCCCCATTGTGCGGTTGGAAGAACCGTGATCTCACACAGAACGTGTCGGTGAAGTAGCCGGGCTCTCCTCCGAGCGCGTTCAGCGAGGCGACGACGCTCTCGAGCTCACGGTGGTCCACCTGCTCCGCGTCGGTCTCCACGTAACAGCGCGCCAGCGTCCATGCGCAACGCGTGCGATCGAGAGCGGTGACCTCGGCGCCGAGGCGCTTGAAAGCCTGGGCGACCCGGGTGGTGCCGGTGAAGAGATCGAGCGCGCTGCGCGCACCCGATCGCTCGAGCATCTCGGAGAGCACCGGCACGAGGCGTCTCTTCGAGCCCAGGTACTTGATCACGCAGCACGATCATAGAGACGCCGTCTGCCTTGGCGCGGGACCTCAGTCAGATGGTGAGCGCGTCTTCTCGTATGTCACTGTCTCGATCCGTCAATCCGCGGGCGCTGATCACATCGACCCCCGAACCGATGAGGGCCTCGAGATCGCGCCATAGGCGGATGTGGTCGATCAAAGTGCGCCCGGGCTCGAAGTCGACGAGGAGGTCGATATCGCTGCCGGCACGGGCAGTCCCTCGCGCAAATGAGCCGAAGACGCGCACATTGGACGCGCCGTGGTTCGCTGCGACTCGCAGAATCTCGTCTCTTTTGGCTCGGAGGTTGGTCAGACCGGAGGTCTCACCAACCTCGACGCTCGACATGAGTCCATGATACGTCGAACGTGTGTCCTTCCAATGCTGGGCGGCCCGCGAAGCGTCGAGTAATGCTCCGCTTGCTCACAGGCTTCGAGACTTGTGCAGGTGCTCGGTGAACCAGGCCGAAGCGAGCGCGGCAACCCGCTCGATGGCTCCGGGCTCCTCGAAGAGGTGGGTAGCGCCTTCGACCACCTCGATCCGGCACGGAGCACGCAGGAGGCGTTCGGCGCCGCGGTTCAGGTCGAGCACGGCAAGGTCACGCCCGCCCACGACGAGCAGAGTCGGCGCCGTCACCGACGCCAGCAGGTCGCCGGCGAGGTCAGGACGTCCGCCGCGCGACACCACCGCGCCGATCTGCTCCGTGAGGTGCGCCGCCGCTACGAGCGCCGCCGCGGCGCCGGTGCTCGCGCCGAAGAGCCCTACCGGCAGGCCGGCGAGTCCGTCGCGCTCTCGTACGAATTGCGTGGCCGCCTCCAGCCTCGACGCGAGCAGCGGCACGTCGAAGACGTTGGCGCGCTCAGAGGCCTCGGGCTCGGTGAGGAGGTCGAAGAGGAAGGTGGCCAGCCCCGCCGCTTGCAACGCGGAGGCCACGGCGCGGTTTCGCGGGCTCGAGCGGCTCGACCCGCTGCCGTGCGCGAACACGACGAGTCCGGTCGCGCCGGCCGGGACCACCAGCTCGCCGGGAAGTCGCGCGCCTGGTACCGGCACCTCGAGCTCCGTCGTCACCGCCGCCGCGGCGGCGTGCGCTTCGACGAGGAGCCGCACCACCTCCTCGTCGGGGACCTGCCTGAAGTCGTGGTACCACTCACTGATCCCGAAGAACCGCTCGGTCACCTCGCAGCACACCACGTCGTCCGCGGCGTCCTCGAGGCTGGCCACCGCCGCCGGCGGGGCGACGGGTACCGCCAGCACGACGCGCTTGGCGCCGCGCCTTCTCAGCGACTCGACGGCGGCGAGGGCGGTTGACCCGGTGGCGAGCCCGTCGTCGACCACGACCACCGTGCGCCCCTCCACGTCCACCGCCGGCCGGTCGCCGCGGTAGGCCGCCAGCCGCCTCTCGAGCTCCGTCTGCTCCCTCGCCGCCACCTTGTCGATCAAGGTGCCCGGCACGTGGAGCTGCGCGACCAACGGTGCGTTGACCACGCGCACCCCGCCCTCGGCGAGGGCTCCCATCCCCAGCTCGGGCTGGGAGGGATGCCCGAGCTTCCTCACGACGATCACGTCCAGAGGGGCTCGAAGGGCCTCGGAGATCTCGAAGGCGACGGGCACCCCTCCCCTTGCCATGCCGAGGACGACGGGCCGGTCGAGGCCGAGCTGCTCGAGACGGGAAGCGAGCTGCCTGCCCGCGTCCTTGCGATCCCGGAAGACCATCGCCTACCTCCGCCGCCCCCGGTAATCCCGGCTACCTACTCTCCCACCTCTCGCGGGGACGGGCCTCGGCTCGTCTTTCGTCTACCCGTGGCGGGCCAGAGCTCAGCCCCGGTCGACGCGAGCGAACCGCCGCTGCCACCACCCGGGATCGCGAGCGTGCGCGTGGAAGTGGTCGGGGATCTGGCGCATGACGTCGTCGACAGACCACACCCCCGGCCCGAGCACCGCGTCCGCCGCCTTGGTGAGCTCGGCGATCATGTGCGCGCGCTCCAGCTCCGGAGGATCCGCACCGTGCCGGCGCCAAACGACCATCGGCACAGCGCAGATCTCGCAGTCAGCTACCCAGCAGACCTCGTCCTCGTGGTACCAGGTGGTGAGGCGTGCAGCCTCGCACAGCTCACAGGCCGAGCCCGGTCGTCGCATTGAGGGAGGTCGGCTCGCGTTGGAGGGTTCAGCTCGAGTGCGGGGCGGTCACTTCGAGTACAGGGTTACCTGGGTGCCTTGGGGCACCGAGGTGCCTGGGGCCGGGTTGGTGTCGAATACGTGGCCCGAAAGGTTGCCCTGGTCCGACACAGGGGTCAGCCCGGCACCCTGGAGGGCCTGGATCGCCTGCGGCACGGTGTCGCCCTCGACGTTCGGCACGGTGACCGGGGGCGGGCCCTGGGAGATCTGCACGTCGACCTTCGTGCCCTCCGGCGCGCTGCCCGAGGGGTTCCAGCCTCCAGGTATGACCTGCCCGACCGGGGTGCCGCTCGTGGTGTAGGTGTTCACGCAGTTGGCGACCAGCCCCGCCGCCTGGAGTATCGACGTGGCGCCCGAGCACGTGGACCCGGTGAGAGAGGGGATGGTCTCGATCGGCGGGCCGAGCGAGATGACGACCTTGATCGTCGAGTACTCGGGGGCGGTCGTCTTCGGGTTCCAGCTGATCACGCCGCCGGCGGGCACCTGCGCGTCGTACTGCGAGGTGCAGTCGGCGTGCAGGTGGGCACGGGCTAGCACCGACACGACCGTGGTGCAGTCACCGTTGACGTTTGCGAGCGACGGGACGGCGACCGGGGGCGGGCCCGACGAGAGCACCACCTTCACCTCGCTGCCCTCCTTCAACGGCGTCCCCGCAGCGGGGATCTGGCGGATCACCGAGCCCTTGGGCACCGACACCGACGAGCGGCGGCGCGTGATCGTCAGTTGCAGCTGGTCGGGCCGAAGCCTTGCAGCGGCCGCTCTCTCACCGAGCCCAACGATCCTCGGCAGGCGGTGGCTCGGGACGAAGAGCTTGGTGCTGATCGCCAAATAGGAGAGGCCACCTCCGACCAGCGCCACCACGAGCACGACGATCGCAGTCCGAGAGAGCCAGCGTCGTGCCCTGCGCGGCGGGGCTTTCACGATCGGAGGGGCGCCTGCCGCACCGGCGCCCCCGGGGAGACCGAGCCTTGCGAGCGGACCACCTTCGGGGTTGAAGGCCTCGGTCGCCACGCCAACCGCCGAGGCCATGGCCAGCATCTGCGAGGTATCGGTGTCGGACGCCCCTGGGGCGGCGCCCGCCGGTGGAGCACCAGAAGCGACCCCCGCGCCCACGAGGCCGCCCGATTCCTGCGGCGGGAGGAGCGGCGCGGTCATCCCGTGCTCGGTGCGGTCGGTGCCGGCGCCACCCGCGGCCCCCACGATCGGGCGGCCCGCAACGCCTGCTCCTGAGGCGCCTACGAGCGGGAGGGGCTTGGGAGGCCGGAGCTTGCGCGTGAGCCCGGCCAGACTGCGCGAAAGGCGCGCCGCGTCGATGCGGTCGTCGGGCTCGGGCGCGGCCGCCTCTTCGAGCACCGGGCCCAGCGGACCGAGGAGGTCGTTGGGGGGAAGGCCCGCCCCTACCCTCGCCATCAGGGTGCTGATCGTGGTGTCGGCGGTGAAGGGCACCACCCCGGTGACCGATTCGTAGAGGCTCAGGGCCAGCGCGTACACGTCCGCCCTGCCGTCCACGAGGTGGCCGAGCGCCTGCTCGGGGGCCGCGTACCTGGCGGTCCCCACGGTCGCTCCGGCCGGCTCGGTCACAGATGCCTCGGAGAGGGCGCGCGCCAGGCCGAAGTCGGCGATCCGTAGGCTCCCTTCTTCGTCGAAGAGGAGGTTTGCGGGCTTTATGTCCCGGTGGACGAAGCCCCGCCCGTGCGCGTAGGCGAGGCCCTCGGCGGCCTGGATCCCCACTTCCACGGCCTGGGAGACGCTCAGGTGACGGCCCGCGTCGAACATGTCGCGCAACGACCCGCCGCCCAGGTACTCGAGCACCAGGAACGGCCCGCGCTCGTCCTCTCCCCAGTCGTAGACCGAGAGCACGTTGTGGTGAGTGAGGGCGGCGGCGGACTGTGCCTCTGAGCGAAAGCGCCTCAGGAACGCGCCGTCTCCGGCGAGCGCGGGGTGCAGCACCTTGATCGCCACCCAGCGCCGAAGCGAGACGTCCCACGCGCGAAAGACGTGAGCCGACGCCCCGGTGCCGAGAGCAGATTCGATCCTGTAGCGGCCCGCGAGGACGCGTCCGATCGATTCGGTGGTCGTCGACATGGGTTCGTCACACAGGCTACCGACATGCGGCGACCCGTCGGGGGACGGCCACTACACGTGGGCATCCGGACCGTCAGCGTCCCATCGTGCAGGTAGGACGTGTGTGAGGGGCCGGAGCGCCCGAGCTACACGGGCAGCTCGCCCGCGGCGAGGAGCTCGTCGAAGCGGGCACCCTCGACGACGGGTATGCCCAGCTCCTCGGCCTTGCGGAGCTTGGCCGCGCCGGGCTCGGTGCCGACCACCACAGCCCACGTCTTTGCAGAGACGCTCCCGGGAGACTTCCCGCCGCGCGCCAGGATCGCCTCCTCGGCCTCCTCGCGCGTGTACCCCTCGATCGTGCCCGTCACCACCACCGACCGGCCCTCGAGGGTCTGCTCCTGCGCGCCGGGCTCGGGGCCGGCGCCGACACCTGCGTCCGTGGCGGAAGCCGCTCCCGCCGAGCGAGCTGCGACGCCGGCTCCGGGTTCGCTCTCGCCCACCCCCCGGGCGCGCAGTTTCTCGAGCACCTTCACGTTGGCCTGCGAGGAGAGGAACTCGCAGAGGCTTCGGGCTATCACCGGGCCGATCCCCTCGATCGAGGCGAGGTCCTCCACCGAGGAGCCCACGATCTCGTCGAGCGATCCTTTTTCCCGGGCGAGAGCGCGGCTGCCGGTGGGACCGAGATGCCTGATGCCGAGCGCCACCAGCAGCCGGCTCAAGGGGCGTTGCTTGGAGTCCTCGATGGCGCGCAGGAGGTTGTCGACGGAGAGCTCCCCCATGCGCTCGAGCGACAGCAACCGGTCGCGATCTAGGCCGTAGATATCGCCGGGGTCCTCCAGCATGCCGGCCTCCACCAGCTGCACCACCCGCTTCTCCCCCAGCCCCTCGATGTCCATCGCCCCACGCGAGGCGAAGTGAACGATCCTCTGCACGCGCTGAGCAGGGCACTCGAGGTTGGTGCAGAAGGTGTCGCTCTCGCCCGGCAGACGGACGAGCGGGCTCCCGCAGCTCGGGCAGACCGAGGGGAACCTCCAGAGCTTGCGGCCACGCGGGCGGGCGGAGAGCACGGGACCGACCACCTCGGGGATCACGTCGCCCGCCTTGCGCACCACCACCGTGTCGCCGGGGCGCACGTCCTTCAAGCGGACCTGGTCCTCGTTGTGCAAGGTGGCGAGCGACACCGTCGATCCCCCGACGAAGACCGGATCGAGAACCGCGAAGGGCGTCGCACGGCCAGTGCGGCCGATCGAGACCATGATCTCCCTCAGCTTCGTGTTGCGCTCCTCGGGCGGGAACTTGAAGGCGATTGCCCAGCGCGGGGCGTGCGAGGTGGCGCCGAGACGCTGCTGAAGGAGGAGGTCGTCGACCTTCACCACCACCCCGTCGATGTCGTAGTCGAGGTCGTGGCGATGCTCCTGCCAGTGAGTGCAGAACGCGAAGACCGCGTCTACCCCCTCGACGGTGCGGATCTCGGGATTGACGGGCATCCCGCACCGGCGCAGGAGCGAGAGAGCCTCGCTCTGGCTCGAGAGCTCGGGCCCGCCCTCTCGCGCTCCCATCTGGTAGGCCCAGAACGAGAGGTCGCGACTCGCCGTGATACGAGCGTCCTTCTGGCGCAGCGAGCCCGCAGCGGAATTCCGCGGGTTGGCGAAAGTCTTCTCGCCCGCCTCGAGCTGGCGCCGGTTGAGCTCCTCGAAGGAGGTCGCGGGCATGTAGACCTCGCCGCGAACCTCCAACAACGAAGGTGCGGGGCCCTCGTCCTTCGGCCACCGGAGCCGTTTGGGCACGACAGAGATGGTCGCGACGTTCGCCGTGACGTCCTCGCCCGTCGACCCGTCGCCGCGGGTGCCGGCTCGAACGAACCTTCCGTCCTCGTATGTGAGCGACATGGCGATCCCGTCGATCTTGAGCTCGCACTCGAACACGGCCTCCAGGACCTGTGGGTCGATGCGCGCGATCCGGTCGACCCAGGCCTGGAGCTCGCCGAGGTCGAACGCATTGTCGAGGCTCATCATCGGGAGCCGGTGGCGCACGGGAGCGAAGAGCACCGAGGGTGCGCCGCCCACGCGCTGGGTCGGCGAGTCGGCGTCCACGAGCTCCGGATGCGCCTCCTCGATGGCGCGCAGCTCGCGGATCAGCGCGTCGTAGTCGGCGTCGGAGATCTCGGGCGAGTCCTCGACGTAGTACCTCTCGTCGTTGTACGCGATCTGGGCGCGCAGCTCCTCGACGCGCCGGGTGGCCTCCTCGAGCTCTCGGCGTGTGCCCGCCTCGGGAGTGGCGCCGGTCGCTGTGTCGTTCATGGTCGGTGAGACCCAGGAGAGTCGGTCACGGAGCTCGCGCTCTTCAGCACGCCTTGGCCGCACCGAGGACGCAGTCGGGCTCCTCGGGATCGTAGAAGGCGACGGTCTGGCCGGGAGCGACGAGCCTCTGCGGCTCGTCGAAGCGCAACGAGTCGCCCTCGAAGGTGCACCATGCCGGCCTGCCGTGTGCGCTCGTCTGGGTGAGCACGCGCCCACCGATCCCGAGCGGCCGGTCCACCCACGTGAGTGCCTCGAGGTCCAAACGCAAGGACGAGGCGGCTTGCGCGTCACCGACCAGCACCCGGCGGGCAGAGGTGTCCACCGCCAGGGCGTAGCGCCGCCGGCCGTCGCCGGCCACCCCGAGCCCGCGACGCTGACCCGGGGTCACGAGCTCGACCGCCGGCACCGTCCCCACCACGGCCGATGTGGACGCGTCGACGAGCTCACCGGAGTGCAGCGTCATGCGCTTCTCGAGGAACCCCGCTCGCCCGGCACGCGAGTCGACGAAGCACACCTCCTGGCTGTCGGGCTTGGAAGCGGTGCGCAGGCCCGTGCGCGTGGCGCGCTCGCGCACCTGGGCCTTGGTCATCTGTCCGATCGGCAGGCTCAGGCGCTCCAGCTGAGGCCGCCGGAGCACGGAGAGGACGTAGGACTGGTCCTTCGCGCGGTCCACACCGCGAAGGAGCCGGCGGCGCCCGTCACCGGCGACCTCGACACCGATGCGGGCGTGGTGCCCCGTCGCCAGGAGATCGAACCCGAGGCGCACCGCACGCTCGAGGAGCACGCCGAACTTGACGTGCCTGTTGCACTCGATGCAGGGGTTCGGAGTGCGTCCCGCGGCGTGGTCCTGCACGTAGGGTGCCACCACCGCCTCCTCGAAGGCGCCGGCGAAATTGAAGGTGTGATGTGCGATTCCGAGATGGTCCGCCACTCGACGAGCGTCCTCGACGTCGGAAACCGAACAGCATCCCCTGTCGGAGTCGCCGCCCCACAGCTTCAAGGTCGCGCCGACCACCTCGTGGCCCTCGGAGACGAGGGTCGCGGCCGCCACAGAGGAGTCGACGCCTCCCGACATGGCAACGAGTACGCGCACGCCCTCTAGGGTAGGGCCAGAGGAGGCAGCCATGGCCAAGCTCGAGCCCGGAGACAAGGCGCCGAAGTTCACGCTGCTCGACCAAGACTCCGAGCGCGTCTCGCTGAAGGACTTCGCGGGAGCACCGTTGGTGCTGTACTTCTACCCAGCGGACGACACGCCAGGGTGCACCAAGGAGGCGTGCCAGTTCAACGACAACCTGCGGGCGTTCAACAGGGCAGGGGTGAAGGTCGTGGGCATCTCGCCGGACGGGGCGCAGAAGCACACCAAGTTCCGCTCCAAGTACGGATTGCGCTTCCCGCTGCTCTCGGACCCGGACCACTCGACCATGGAGCATTACGGGGCGTGGGGCGAGAAGACGCTCTACGGGAAGAAGACAGTGGGGGTCATCCGCTCCACGTTCCTCGTCGACGCGAAAGGTGTGGTCAGCCGTGCCTGGTACAACGTGCGGGCCGACGGCCACGCCGAGAAGGTCTTCTCCGAGATCAAGGCCGCCTGATTCAGTAGCGAAGCTGCTCGACCAGCTTCGGCAGCACCTCGAGCACGTAGTCGATCTCCGCCTCGGTCGTGGTGGCGCCTAGAGAGAACCGCACCGCGCAGCGCGCCTCCGCCTCGGTGAGTCCCATCGCGAGCAGCACGTGGCTCGGCTCGAGCGCCCCGCTCGCGCATGCGGCGCCGGCGGACGCGCATATCCCGTGCTCGTCGAGCAGAAACAGCAGCTCCTCCGAGTCGACCCCAACGAAGCGCACGTGGAAGCTCGAGGCGAGCTTGCAACCCCGGCGCCCTGCCGGCGCGCCCGGGACGTCACCCAGGGCGCTCTCGGTGGCGCCCTCGATCCTCTCGAGCACCCCGTCGGCCAGCCGGTCGCGAAGCGCGCCCGTGCGGTCCACTTGCTCGTCGAGACGCTCGGTGGCAGCACGCAGCGCAGCGGCCATGCCCACTATCCCGGCCAAGTCGTGCGTGCCGGCCCGCCGGCCGCGCTCCTGCTCGCCCCCCTGGATGAGAGGCGCGACCCGCGCCGGGCCGCGCACCACGAGCGCGCCCACGCCCTTCGGCCCGCCGAACTTGTGGGCGCTCACCGACACGAGGTCCGCCTGCGCCGCGCGCCGCGGCAGGTCCATCTGTCCGACCGCCGCGACCGCGTCGGTGTGCAGGAGCGCTTGCGGCGCCCGCTCGCGCACCAAGGCCGCCACCTCGTCGAACGGCTGGATCGTGCCCACCTCGTTGTTGGCGAGCATCACCGACACGAGACCGGTGCCGGGGCCGAGCGTCTCCTCGAGTGCTTCGAGGTCGATCGTCCCGGTGGTATCGACCCGCACCACGGCGCCCCCCGTCACCTCGCACGGACGGAGCACAGCGTGGTGCTCGACGGCCGAACAGACCGCCGCCCCCCCCGAGGATGTGACCGATCCCAGCACCGCCAGGTTGTCGGACTCGGTCCCCCCCGAGGTGAACACCACCTCGCCGGGATCGCACCCCAGGCCGGCGGCGACCGATTCGCGCGCATCGTCGAGGGCGCGCCGGGCATCGCGCGCCACCGAGTGGCTCCCGGAGGGGTTGCCGAAGCGCTCGGTCAGGTACGGCAGCATGGCGGCCACGGCCTCGGCCCGCATCGGAGTGGTGGCCGCGTGGTCGAGGTAAGCCCGCACCCGCACAAAGTTAATCAGCGGCAATCAGCGCCGATTCATGGCTTGGCCACCATGAGCACGACCGCCGCCGCGAAGACCGCCCCCAACACGGCCGCGGCAGCCGCCACCCGGTTGCAGTCGCGGGCGAGCCGCCGCGCCCACTCGTCGGAGGGCACGGGCTGCGGCGGGGTGATGCCCGGCGTGGCGCCCGCTGCGCTCGCGGGAGCGATGTCCGGCGCGGCGCCCGCTGCGCTCACCGGCCTATCGTCCTCGGCGTCCGGGCTCTGCCATTGCTCCGCCACGACGAGCTGGATGCGCCGTTCGGCCGGCCACACCAGCACCTCCGCAGTCACCGCTGCGACGAGCCACAACGCGAGGCCCACGACCACGAACGTGTCCGAGTCGTCGAAGGCGCCGCCGCTGGCGGCGATCAAAGCGAAGCCGAACACGGGGACTCCGTAGAGGGCGCGTCCCACCCAGTTGGGGCCCGGGCGGAAGTACCTGCGCACGGCCTGCGCCTTCGCGCCGCCGGGGCCCCGGCGCGCCCTCGCGGCCTGGACGCCGGTGGTGCAGATGGCGGAGAAGCCCACGACCGCACATGCCACGTGCAAGAGGAGGAGGACCGTGTACCCGGCGCTGGTCGGGACCTGACGGGTCACGCCGAAGGCGAGCCAGCCGGCAGCTAGGGGGGTCAATTCACGTTCCGTGAGCCGCCCACCACGCATGCATCAGATCGAGAGCACCGAGGGTACCCAGTCACATGCGGTCGGCACGCACGGTTCATCAAGTGGGAGCGTCAACGATCAGAGGCACCACTATGACGTGGCTCTTTCCAGGTGGCGTGATGGGGTGGGTGGGGCACCCCGGCTGGTCCTGGAAATCTCGCGTCCGAGCAGGGCCGATGTCCGTGTCTCGCTCACAGGACGCTAGCTTCGTAGTGGCAGGATGCACGCAGAGAGAGACCAGGCAAAGGACCACGAGGACCGGCAAGTTACCGATGGGTAGTCACAATCGCCACATGCACACGGCTAGCGTCCCCGGAGGGACCGAGCCGGGGAGCCCGAGATGAACCAGCTCAGACTGGATCCGCTCACGGGACGGTGGGTGGTCGTGAGCGTGGAGCGCGGAGAGCGCCCCGCCCCCTTCGCCCCCCGGCTGGCCCCCGTCGAGGGCTCGGAGCGCCCCTGCCCCTTCTGCCCAGGCCACGAGGAGGCCACCCCTCCGGCCCTCGAGACCTACGGCGCGAGCGGGAAGTGGCTGGTGAGGGTGGTGCCCAACCTCTACCCGGCCTTCGAGGGAGATGCGCCCTTCGTGGTCGAGCACCGCGGGCCCGTCTACACCCAGGCGACCGCCGGGGGTATCCACGAGGTGCTGGTGATCTCCCCCGACCACCAAAACGGCTGGGAGGGGATCTCCGACGAGCAGGCCGGCCTCGTCATGGCGGCGCTGAGGGACCGGATCGAGGAGCACTCGGCCGTGCCCGGGCTGCGCTACAGCCAGGCCATCGTGAACGCCGGCCGGGAGGCGGGAGCTTCCATCGAGCACCCTCACGCCCAGCTGCTCGGGATGTCCTTCGTGCCGAGAGAGCTCGCCGAGGAGCAAGCAGGGTTCGCCCGCTTCGCCGGGCGATGTCTGCTGTGCACGACGGTGGACGCCGAGGAGAACGACGGCTACCGCGTCGTCTTCGCCGACGACCGGGTCCTCGTGATCTGCCCGTTCTGGAGCGGGACCCCCTTCGAGATGATGGTGATCCCCCGCACCCACGGCCCGCACCTGCACAGGGCCACGCCGGCCGACCTGGTGGCGGTGGGACGTGCACTTCGTACGGTGCTCGGCCAGCTTCGCTACCGCCTGGGCGACATCGCGTACAACCTCGTGTTCCACTCGGCTCCGTATCGAGCGTCGGAGCCCTACCACTGGCACGCCCACATCTGGCCGAAGCTCACCACCCAGGCCGGCTTCGAGCTCGGCACGGGGGTGCTCATCAACATCGTGGCGCCCGAGCAGGCGACAGAGGAGCTTCAGGTGGCGGTGCCCGCCGCCTGAAGCGGCAAGGAAATTACCCATGGACTCCCGCTCCGGGCGGTCATAGGCTGCGCGCCGAAGGAGCCGGCGGACGACGGTCGTTCCTCCTTCGCCGATCAGCCCCCGGCGGCGAGGCATCGGGACGCCGCTAAGAACAAGGGGGCTTTCGATGTACCTCTTCACCCGCTCTGCACGGCTCGCTCACGGACGCCTTGCAGAGGCAATGGACTGGGCCGTGAGGGTGACCGAGAAGGTCAACCAGATCAGCACCACTCCGGTGAACCTGTGGTCGACGGTGTTCTCGCCCGGAGTCGGCACTCTTACGTGGACGACGTTCGCCGAGGACCTCGCCACGTTGGAGGCCACCGAAGCCAAGTGCATGGCCGACGGCACGTACCTGGACCTGGTCAACGAAGGCGCCACCTTCGCAGCCGCGGACGCGATCGACGACGGTCTCGTACAGGTCGTCTTCACCGAGCGCGACCCTGCCGGCGACGCCCCCGCCTACGTGAACGTCGTCCGGGCCGTGCTGGCGCCGGGAGCCATCGCAAGCGGGTTGGAGCTCGGCGTGCAGATCGCGCAGCGCGCGACGGCCGTGACGGGTTGCCCGTGCTCGTTCGGCGCAGCCGCCAGCGGACCCTACGGCGGTGTCGTGTGGTTCACCGGCTGTGAGTCGATAGAGCAGCTCCAGCAGGCGCAACAGGCGATCTTCGCCGACACCGAGCTCATCGGTTTGATCGACGAGAAGGCCAGCCGGGCATACCTGCCGGGCGTGGCGGTGCAGACCGTCTACCGCAAGATCGTCTGAGCAGCCCGCGCAAAGGGGCGGGCGGACGCAAAGGTCGGCGTCGATAGGGTGGCCCCATGCGTATCGGGGTGCTGACCGGTGGAGGGGATTGTCCAGGGCTGAACGCCGTCATTCGAGCGGTCGTGCGTAAGGGTGAGGAGCATTTCGGGTACGAGCTGATTGGCTTCGCTGACGGCTGGCGGGGGGTGGTCGAGGACCGGGTGCTCCCCCTGAACGTCGAGCGCTGCCGCGGCATCCTGCCTCGCGGAGGGACGATCCTCGGCACGTCCCGTACCAATCCCTACCGCGAAGAAGGCGCCGTATCAAAGGTGCTCTCGACGTTGTCGGCTCGCCATGTCGACGCCCTCGTCGCGATCGGCGGAGAAGACACGCTCGGAGTAGCCCACAAGCTCGGCGAAGAGGGAGTAGCGATCGTCGGAGTGCCCAAGACGATCGACAACGACCTCTCGGGCACCGAAGTCACATTCGGATTCCACACAGCGGTCCAGATCGCCACCGATGCCATCGACCGCCTTCACACCACCGCTGAGTCCCACGACCGGGTCATCATCTGCGAGGTCATGGGCCGCAACGCCGGTTGGATCGCCACGTACGCGGGCATCGCCGGCGGCGCCGCCGAGATCCTGGTACCCGAAGAGCCGTTCGACATCGAAGAGATCTGCGCCAAGCTGACCGAGCGCCACGCCAAGGGCCGCTACGCGTCGATCGTCGTGGTGGCCGAGGGAGCCCTGCCAAAGGAAGGGACCATCGCCGTCACCTCGCGCGAGGTCGACGCGTTCGGCCACGAGCGTCTGGGTGGTATCGCAAACTCGTTGGCGCAAGAAATCGAGGCGCGCACCGGGTTCGAGTCGCGGGTCACGATCCTGGGCCACGTCCAGCGCGGAGGCACACCCACCGCCTTCGACCGTGTCCTCGCAACTCGTTTCGGCGTGGCGGCGGTCGAAGCCGTCCACGACGGAGACTTCGGGAAGATGGTGGCTCTTCGTGCCGGTCAGATCGCCAGGGTTCCCATGGCAGATGCCGTCTTGAAGCTGAAGACGGTTGACCGGTCGCTATTTCACGACGTAGCCAGCGTCTTCTTCTGATTCTCTCTTGCTGGCGTAAACATCGTCAGAGCTCGGCCCGCCTCGTCATGCGCAGCGCGGTTCGCTCGAGCTCGAACGCCGCCACCAGCACGGCGACCGATTCTCGCCGGGCCGGCACCAGGTCGAGGATCCCCGGGGTCTCGAGGTAGCCGGTGAGGAAGGCTCCCCGGTTGCGCTGCTCCCAGGCCTCGGCCAGGTCGTCCAGTCCCTCCCGACCGGTCGGGTCGCGCTCCTTGGCGGCGGTGCGCGAAACCAGTCCGAAGGACCACGACATGTCCGCCACGTCGGCCACCGGCGACCTGAACGCCGGCTCGCGGGCCAATCCGGCCGAGGGTGCGGTCCCGTTCGCCCATTGACCCGCGGGTGTGTCGGGGATCGTGCCCGCCCTGGTGCGCGGCCGGCCGCCCGGACCGAGGTCCCCCACGTACCAGCCCAGCTCGGTCCGGTAGACGCGCCCGAGGTGGAAGTCACCGTGGGTCCTGATCGCGTGGCTCGGGCCCTCGATCCTGCGGAGCCTCGCTAGCAGCTCGCCCACGTCCTGGCGCTCGAGCAGCCTCGGCGCGAGCGGCCTCACCGCTGCCTCCACCCCGTCCGCCCAGGCGGAGAAGTCCCCCGCGCGGCGCCCGAACGCCTCGTCGAGGCCGAGGTGCATCCGCGCGGTCATCGTGCCCAGCCTGCGCGCCTCGGCGGCGAAGTCCCCGCCCGCGATCTCGGGCGGCCCTCCCGAAGCGTAGAGGTCGCGCACCGAGGTGAGGGCCAGCGCCCAGCCCGACGAGGCTCCGGGCAGGTACTCCTGGACGAACCCGAGGTCGCGTTCGCCGCGCCGCCACGTGGCGATCGGCGCGGCGACGTGGTTGAACCCGACCTCGTCGAGCGCCAGCAGCAGCTCGAGACCGAGCCGCGGCCCGCGCGCCAGCTCTGTGAACACTGTGAAAGCGAGCCGGTCCTCGACCACCAAGGTGACGGAACGCTCGTCCGCGCGCAGCTGTCGCATGAGAGAAGGGTCGGTCCTCTGGCCGGTCACCACCCTGAGAAGGAGCGTGGACAGCTCGGTGTCGGACAGGACGTCGGTCACGAGCGCCACGCCCTCGGAGTCCTCGAAGATCCCGAGCACCGCGTCGTCCCCTTCGGGAAGGAAGTGCGACTCCTCTCCCGGTGAGCGAAGCCCGAGCGGCAGGTGCAGCACCCTCCCTCCCACCTCGGCGACCACGTCCACGATCCCGGGGCGTCCGGCGGCGAGGATCTCCGCGTCGACGAGCGTGACCGGGACGTCCTCGGCCTCCATCCCGAGCCGGCGCGAGGCGTAGGCGGACACAAGGTCCCTGAGGGTCTCGCCGGCGGCGCCGGCGTTGCCATTGCCCCTCCCGCCCGAGATGCTCACCGGCCACCGCCCATGATGCTCGCCTCGGTCTCTGCCGGGCTGTGCTCCAACAGCTCGAACCAGTAGAAGCCGTAGGGCCCGAGCGTGGCCCCGTACGTGGACTGCCCCACCCTCGGGAACGGGACGCGCCCGAGAAGCTCGACCGGCACGCGCCCGGCCCAACGGACCAGGTCCAGCTCGGCTGGCTGGGCGAAGCGGCTCAGGTTGTGCACGCAGAGCACCGGGTTGGTGGACGCCAGCCCGTCAGGGTTGGCTGCCACTTGCTCGTCGCGGCGCTCCTTGGCCCTGCGCCTGGGGGCCTGTGGCCCGGCTTCGGGGAGGGGGCTGCGGACGAAGGCGAACACCGACGGGTTGGCGCACGACACGATGTCGAAGCTGCCCGTGCCGAAGACGGCGAATTGCCTGCGGATCTGGAGGATGGCGCGGATCCAGTGAAGGAACGAGCTCGGGTTGCGCTGCTGCGCCTCGACGTTGACCGCCTCGTAGCCGAACACGGGGTCCATGAGCGGCGGCAGGTACAGCTGGGCGAAGTCCGCCTTGGAGAACCCGCCGTTGCGGTCGGGGCTCCACTGCATCGGGGTGCGCACCGAGTCGCGGTCGCCCAAGTAGACGTTGTCGCCCATGAGCAGCTCGTCACCGTAGTAGATGACCGGGCTGCCGGGCAGGGAGAAGAGCATGGCGTAGAGCAGCTCGGCTAGACGCCGGTCGCCCTCCAGGAGCGGGGCGAGGCGCCGTCCGATCCCGAGGTGGCGGCGCATGCGGGGATCCTTCACGTACTCCGCGACCATGTAGTCGCGCTCCTCCTCGGTGACCTTCTCGAGGGTCAGCTCGTCGTGGTTGCGAAGGAAGATGGCCCACTGGCATCCGTTGGGTATCTGGGGCGTGTGGGCGAGGATCTCGGCGATCGGGAAACGCTGCTCGCGCCGCACCGACATGAAGAGGCGCGGCATGAGAGGAAAGTGGAAGCACATGTGGCACTCGTCGCCGTCGCCGAAGTAGTCGACGAGATCGCTCGGCCACTGGTTGGCCTCCGCCAGCAGCACGCTGTGGGGATAGTCGGCGTCTATCTCCTTGCGAAGCCGGCGCAGCAGCTCGTGGGTCTCGGGGAGGTTCTCCCCCGTCGTCCCGTCGGCCTGGAATAGATAGGGGACCGCGTCGAGGCGGAACCCGTCGAGACCCAGGTCGAGCCAGAAGCGCACCACTCCGAGCATGGTCTCGACCACCTCGGGGTTGCGGTAGTTGAGGTCGGGCTGGTGCGAGTAGAAGCGGTGCCAGTAGTACTGCTCGCGAGCAGGCTCCCACGTCCAGTTGGACGTCTCCACGTCGACGAAGACCACCCGCGCCTCGGGCCAGCGCTGGTCGTCGTCGTTCCACACGTACCAGTCGGCCTTGGGGTTGGCCCTCGACGAGCGCGACTCGACGAACCAGGGATGCTCATCGCTCGTGTGGTTCATGACGAGGTCGGCGATCACGCGCACCCCGCGCCGGTGAGCTTCGTCGAGGAAGGCGACGAGGTCGTCGAGGGAGCCGAGAACGGGGTTGACGGTGAAGAAGTCGCTGATGTCGTACCCGCCGTCGCGCATCGGCGACGGGTAGTAAGGCAGCAGCCAGAGGCAGTCGACACCCAGCCACTCGAGGTAGTCGAGCTTGGCGAGCAGGCCCGCGAGGTCCCCCGTCCCGTCGTTGTTGGAGTCGAAGAAGGCGCGGGTGAGCACCTCGTAGAAGACCGCCCGCCGGTACCAGCCTTCCGACTCGCGTGCCGGGAGCGCCGCGGGTCGTATGCCCGGCAGCCGCAGGGTGCCGGGGAAGCGCCCCTGGCGGCGGCGCTCGACACGTGCATGGCCGGGGGCGGGCGGCGCGGAGCGCTGGTCCCTCGGACGTCTCGGCACCGCCACTAGCTGGAGCACCCCCCTTCCCCGTCACCCGACCGGAGACACACCACCTTCTCAGTGGTCGCCGGGTCCCACCTCCTCGACGAGCTGGTCGGCGGCCTCGTAGGGGTCGAGCCGGTGCTCGACCACCGACTCCGCCAGGTGCGCGAACCTCGGGTCGGAGCACAGTCCGTCCACCTCGCGCTCGATCCTGGCCACCAGCACCGACTTGAACTCGCGCTCGAGCCGTTCACGACGGCGCCTGGCGAGCTCGCCCGAGCTCTCCAGGTACTCGTGGTGGCGCTGGAGCTCCCCCCAAAGCCGATCGACCCCCTCGCCCTTGGCCGCGACGACCTCGAGCACCGGAGGCCGCCAGCCGCCGGACGCTGAGTGTCCGGATATTGCGTGTCCGGATACTGGGTGTCCGGATGCCGACGGGCCCGAAGCCGACAGGTCGAGCATCTGCTCGAGGTCCCGGCGAGTCTCGCGCGCGCCGGGCATGTCCGCCTTGTTGACCACGAAGATGTCCGCCGCTTCCAAGAGGCCCGCCTTGTTGGCCTGCACCGCGTCCCCCCACTTCGGGTTGACGACCACCACGGTCGTGTCGGTGGCCGAGGCCACTTCTACCTCGACCTGCCCCACCCCCACGGTCTCCACCACCACCAGTCCGATCCCCGCGGCGGCTGCCACCCGGATGGCCTCCGGCACCGCCAAGGCCAGGCCTCCCAGGTGCCCGCGCGAGGCCATCGACCGGATGTAGACCCCTTCGTCGAGCGCGTGCTGCTGCATGCGCACCCTGTCGCCGAGGATCGCCCCTCCGGTGAACGGGGAGGAGGGGTCGACCGCGAGCACCGCCAGCTGGCCGACGCCGGCCGAGCGCGCCACGGTGATCAGCCCGTCCACGAGGGTGGACTTTCCGGCTCCCGGCGAACCCGTGACGCCCACGCTCTGCGCCTCCGTCGGGCTGCGGTAGGCGAGCGCGGCGACTGCGCGCGCCCGCTCCCCTCCCTGCTCGACCGTAGAGAGAAGGCGCGCCAGTGCCCTGCGCCCCCCGGCCGCTGCCTCCTCGAAGAGGCTCTGAGGGTCCGCCGCTGTCCTCATTCGCGCACGACGTCCGCGCCGATCGAACGGAGCATCCCCGCCAGGTCCTCGTAGCCCCTGTCGACGTGGCGGGCCCCGCTCACCACGGTCTCGCCGTCCGCGACGAGACCCGCGAGCACCAGCGCGGCCCCCGCGCGAAGGTCCGGGGCGCGCACGGGCGCCCCGGACAGGCGCTGCACTCCGCGCACCACGGCGTGGTGGCCCTCTGTGCGCACGTCGGCCCCCATGCGCCGCAGCTCGTCGAGGTAGCGGAACCGGCCCGAGAAGAGGTTCTCGGTGACGATCCCCACGCCGTCCGCCACGCTGAGCAGGGTCACCAGGAACGGCTTGTAGTCGGTGGCCACTCCCGGATACGGCAGGGTCGCCACGTCGACGCTGTGCGGGCGCCCCTCGGCGACCACCCTCAACCCTTCGGGCGTCTGCGAGATCTGCAACCCCATGCTCGACAGCTTGCGCAGCAGCATGTCCATGTGGTCCGCACGGGCATCGGCGACCACGACGTCTCCTCCCGCCAGACCGACCGCGGCCAGGAGCGTCGCAGCCACCACCCTGTCGGCCAACACGCGATGGGTGACAGGGTGCAGCTCGTCCACTCCCTCGATCTCCACATGCGAGGTGCCCGCACCCCTGATGTGCGCGCCCATGTCGCACAAGAACGCGGCCAGGTCGACGACCTCCGGTTCGCGGGCCGCGTTCTCGATGACGGTCGTGCCCTTCGCGAGCACGGCGGCCATGAGCACGTTGTCGGTGGCGGTGTGGCTCGGGTATTCGAACACGACCCTGCTGCCCACGAGACGGGCCACCGACTGAGAGCGGTGTCCGACGGTGCCCTCGATGAAACCGTGGACCGTCTCGAAGGAGGCCCCCATGGCGCTCAGCGCGTTGAGGTGGATGTCCACCGGGCGGTCGCCGAAGTCGTCGCCTCCCGGCAACGAGACCCTCGCCGTGCCGCATCTGGCGAGGAGCGGGCCGAGCACCACTATCGAGGCGCGCAGCTTCTCCACCAGCTCGTAGGGAGCCTCCGCGACGAGCGACGCTGGCGTGTCTATCGCGAGGTCGCCTGAGGGCTCGAGGCGCCTGACCCTCACTCCGATCGCCGAGAGGAGCTCGGACATGATGTCGACGTCCACGATCCTGGGCACCCCCGACAGCACGTGCGTGCCCTCGGCGAGCATGCAGGCGGCCATGAGCTTCAACGCGGAGTTCTTGGCCCCCCCGACCACGACCGTGCCCCCGAGGGGCCCGTTGGGCCTCACGACGAAGCGGCCCAGATCGGGCTCGGACAGGCGGTCCACCTCGGCGGCGCTCAGAGCACCGGGTCCTCGGCCCAACGCCCGAAGACCGTCGCGAGCGCCCCCACGATCTCCCCCACGGTCGCGTAGGCGCGCGTCGCTTCGAGTATCGAGGGCACCAGGTTGACGGTCGGGTCGGCGGCCTCGGTCGCCACCTTGGAGAGCGCCCGCTCGACGGCCTCGGAGGACCGCCGCTGCTTGACCGAGGCAAGCCGCTTGCGCTGGGCCTCGTCCACCTCCGGACCGATGCGCAGCGTGGGCGGTTCGGGCTCCTCGTTCCCCTCGGTGAATGCGTTCACCCCGACCACCAACCGGCGACGCGAAGAGACCTTCCGCTCGAACTGGTAAGCCGACTCGGCGATCTCCGCCTGGAACCAATTCTCCTCTATCCCACGGAGCACGCCCTCGAGCATCGAGCCTTCACCGCGGCGCTCGACGGCGGCGAAGACCTCCTCGGCTTGGCGCTCGACCTCGTCGGTGAGCGACTCCACGAACCAGGAGCCGCCGAGAGGGTCGGCGACGTTGGCGACGCCGGTCTCGTAGGCGAGCACCTGCTGCGTTCGCAGCGCTATCCGGGCAGCGCGCTCGGTCGGCAGCGCGAGCACCTCGTCCATCGAGTTGGTGTGGAGGCTCTGGGTGCCGCCGAGCACAGCCGAGAGCGCCTCGACGGCGGTGCGCACGATGTTGACCTCAGGCTGCTGCGCAGTGAGGGAGACTCCGGCGGTCTGGGTGTGGAAGCGAAGCTGGGTGGAGCGTTCGGACCTCGCCCCGTAGCGGCCGGACATCCACCTGGCCCAGATGCGCCTCGCGGCGCGGTACTTGGCGATCTCCTCGAAGAAGTCGAGATGGGCGTTGAAGAAGAAGCTGAGCCTGGGCGCGAACTGGTCGACTTCCTCGCCGGCGGCGATCGCGGCTTCCACGTAGGCGAAACCGTTGGCCAGCGTGAAGGCGAGCTCCTGCACCGCGGTCGAGCCCGCCTCGCGGATGTGGTAGCCGGAGACCGACACGGGGTGGAACCTGGGCATCTCGGCCGTGCAGAAGCGGATCACGTCCACCACGAGCCGCATCGAGGGCCGCGGCGGGTAGATGTACTCCTTCTGCGCCTCGTACTCCTTCAGGATGTCGTTCTGGAGCGTGCCGCCCAGCGCGGTGCGCGGCGTGCCGGCGGCCTCGGCGGCCGCCACGTACATGGCGAGGAGGATGGCGGCCGGCGAGTTGATGGTCATGGAGGTGGTGACCTCGCCCAGGTCGATCCCGGCGAAGAGGTCCGCCACGTCCGCCAAGGTGTCCACCGCTACTCCGCAGCGACCCACCTCGCCCTCGCAGTAAGGGTCGTCAGAGTCGCGGCCCATGAGCGTCGGCAGGTCGAAGGCGACCGACAGCCCGCCCCCGCCGCTTCGCAGAAGCTCGCGGAAACGCACGTTGGTGTCCTCCGCCGTGCCGAAGCCGGCGAAGAGCCGCATGGTCCAGAGCTTCGAGCGGTACATCGAGGCGTACGGGCCGCGCACGTACGGAGGCCGACCCGGCCAACCGATCCGACGCGCCGCCTGCTCGTCGGGGAGCCAGTCGCCCGGGCCGTAGACGGGCTCGAGCGCGATGCCCGACATCGTCTCGAAGTCCGCGTCGGAGAGCACGGAGGCGTCGTAGGCCTCGCGCCACGCGGAGCGTCCCTGCTCCAGGTCCTCTCCGGGGGTCTCGTCCACGTACACAGCCTACGGGCCTGGGGCTGACCACGGCAGCGATCCCGCACCTCCACGACGGACACCGCGACCAGCGCGTTATGGTCGGAGGCGTGGCGGCGAACCCGCAGGCTCCCGACCGCAACCTCGCCATGGAGCTCGTCCGTGTGACAGAGGCCGCGGCCCTGGCCGCCGGCCGATGGATGGGCCGCGGCGACAAGGAGGGGGCAGATGCCGCCGCGGTGCAGGCGATGCGCATCGTGCTCCAGACCGTGTCGATGGACGGCGTCGTGGTGATAGGCGAGGGCGAGAAGGACCAGGCGCCCATGCTCTACAACGGCGAACGGATCGGGGACGGCTCGCCCCCTCCGACCGACATAGCGGTCGACCCTATCGACGGCACCACCCCGACCTCGCTCGGGCGCGGTGGTGCGCTGGCGGTGATCGCGGTCTCCGAACGCGGGACCATGTTCAACCCCGGACCTTGCGTCTACATGGAGAAGCTGGCGGTCGGGCCGAAGGCCGCCGGCTCGGTCGACATACGCCGCAGCCCGACGGAGAACTTGGAAGCCGTGGCCAAGGCGCTCGGCAAGTCCGTGCGCGACGTCACCGTGGTGATCCTCGAGCGCCCGCGCCACGAGGACCTGATATCCGAGGTGCGCGCCAGCGGCGCTCGCATCAGGCTGATCACCGACGGCGACGTGGCGGGAGCCATCTCCACGGCGTGGCCGGACTCCGGGGTGGACGTCCTCTACGGGATAGGGGGCACCCCCGAAGGGGTGCTCGCCGCTGCGGCGCTCAGGTGCATGGGTGGGGAGATGCAGGGCCGGCTCTGGCCACGCGACGAGAACGAGCGCAAAGCGGCGAAGGCGGCCGGCTACGACCTCGAGGAGGTCCTCACCACAGAGCATCTCGTAAAACGCGGCAACTGCTTCTTCGCTGCGACCGGCATCACCGACGGGGAGCTGCTCCAAGGGGTGCGGTACCAGGACTCCGGGGCCACCACGCAGTCGCTCGTGATGCGATCGAGGTCCGGCACCGTGCGCTTCATCAGCGCCAGGCATCGCCTCGACAAGCTGCGCGAGTTCAGCCAGATCGAATTCGACTGAAACGGCTTCGACTGACACGGGCGTCCGAGCACGCCCCTTTCCGTTCGAGGACATCCTTGGCGACGATCGCTTCGTGGAGATGAGCAAGGACCACGACGCAGTCCGTCGCAGCTACGACGAGGTCGCCGAGGAATACGCGGCCCACCTTCAGGACGAGCTGGCCTACAAGCCGCTCGACCGCGCTCTTCTTGGTGCTCTCGTCGAGCAGACGAAGAGCAGCTCGGCGATCGCCGACATCGGCTGCGGCCCGGGCCACGTGGCCGCTTGGCTCGCGAGCAAGCGCGCCAAGGTCGTCGGCATCGACTTGTCTGCGGGGATGGTCGCGGTAGGCCGCAGGAATCACCCTGAGGTCGAGTTCCGAGAAGGGGACCTGCTCTCCCTACCCGCGGCTGATGGTGAGTTCGCCGCTGTCGTCGCTCTCTACTCCATCATTCATCTCGAGATTCGCGAGCTGCCCGGGGCCTTCGAGGAGATCAGGAGGGTCCTGCGCCCTTCGGGGCTGCTCTTGGTGTCGTTCCATGTCGGCTCGGAGGTGAGGCACCTGACCGAGTGGTGGGGCCACGAGGTGGACGTCGACTTCCGGTTCTTCGAACCGGAGGACGTCATCGAACCCCTGGAGAGCGCCGGTTTCACCGTCGAGGCGAAACTGGAGCGGGTCAACTATCCGCAGGAGGTCGAGACGCGTCGTGCGTACCTGCTGGCACGGCGCGGTGCCGGCTGACGGTCCCCCTCACCGAGCCCGATACCACCGACGAGGTCCTCCAACTCTTCGCCGGCTGATCAGCTCGCAGGCTCTGCCTCCGGCACGAGCACCCAGACCCGCTCGGGGGTCACGTGCACGAGCCCGCCGGTGACCTCGAAGCGTTGCTCGCTCCCGTCCTCGTGCGCGATGCGAACGAGGCCGGGCACCAACGACCCGATGAGCGGGGTGTGGCCCGCCAGGAACGCTACGTCCCCTTCGTCGGTGCGCAGGATCACCGAGGAGACATCCTCCTCGAGCACGACGCGCTCGGGGGTGATGAGCAGCGCGGGGAACGTCGCCACTACTCGGCCCCGGCCTCGATCTTCTTGGCCTTCTCGAGCACGGACTCGGCGCCCCCGACGTTCAAGAACGCCTGCTCGGGGACGTCGTCGAGGTCGCCGTTGAGCAACGCCTCGAAGGACTCGACGGTCTCCTCGATCGGGACCGTCACGCCCTTCAGTCCCGTGAATACCTCGCCCACGTTGAACGGCTGGGAGAGGAACCGCTGGATCTTGCGGGCGCGGTTGACGGTGAGCCGGTCCTCCTCGGAGAGCTCGTCGAGGCCGAGGATCGCGATGATGTCCTGAAGCTCCCGGTAGCGCTGGAGGACGCTCTGCACCCTGCGCGCGACGTCGTAGTGGCGCTCCCCCACGATCTCGGGAGCGAGGATGTTGGAGCTCGACGCCAGGGGGTCGACCGCGGGGTAGATCCCCAGCGAGGCGATCTGGCGGCTGAGCTCGGTGGTGGCATCGAGGTGGGTGAAGGTTGTGAACGGCGCAGGGTCGGTGTAGTCGTCCGCCGGCACGTAGACGGCCTGCACCGAGGTGATCGACCGGCCCCTCGTGGATGTGATGCGCTCCTGGAGCTCTCCCATCTCGTCGGCGAGAGTCGGCTGGTAACCGACGGCGGAGGGCATCCGGCCGAGGAGCGTGGAGACCTCCGAGCCTGCCTGGACGAAGCGAAAGATGTTGTCCACGAACAGCAGCACATCCTGGTTCTTCACGTCCCGGAAGTACTCGGCCATCGTGAGAGCGGCGAGCCCGACCCGCAGGCGCACGCCCGGTGGCTCGTCCATCTGGCCGTAGACGAGGGCGGCCTTCTCGATGACGCCGGACTCTTTCATCTCGAGCCACAGGTCGGTGCCCTCACGGGTGCGCTCTCCGACCCCTGCGAACACCGACACGCCGCCGTGCTGGGTGGCGACGCGGTTGATCATCTCCAGGATGATGACCGTCTTGCCGACCCCCGCCCCTCCGAACAGTCCGATCTTGCCTCCCTGCACGTACGGCTCGAGGAGGTCGATCACCTTGATGCCCGTCTCGAACATGAGTGAGCGCGGTTCGAGGGTGTCGAAGTCGGGGGCAGGACGGTGGATCTCCCAGCGGTCCTCGACCTCTCCGATGTCAACGGTGTCGAGCGACTCACCGAGCACGTTGAAGACGTGCCCGAGGGTGCCGTCGCCGACCGGGACCGACAGGCCGCGTCCGGTGTTGCGCACGGACGTTCCCCTGGTGAGCCCGTCGGTGGGCTTCATGCAGACACAGCGGACGCGCCCCTCCCCGATCTGCTGAGCGACCTCTGCCGTCACGGTGACCCGATCACCCTCGAGCGTGAGGTCCATCTCGACCGCCATGTTGATCTCCGGCAGAGCGTGCGGCGGGAACTCGACGTCGACTACCGGCCCGGCGATGGCGACTACGCGCCCGTCAGGACGTGTGGTGGCTTCCTCGACGGGCTCGGTGGCTGTGGTTGTCATTCCTCTTCTTCCTGTTCTTCCTGTTCTTCCTGTTCGTGGGCCCTAGGACCTCGCGGCACGACGCAGGGCCTCTGCGCCTCCCACAATCTCCATGATCTCGGTGGTGATGGAGTCCTGTCGGGCCCGGTTCATCTCCCGGGTGAGCGTCTTCACCAGCTCCTCGGCATTGTCCGTGGCGGCGGCCATGGCCCGCTGGCGGGCGGTGTGCTCACTTGCAGATGCTTCGAGCATCGCTCCGAACACGGCAGCCTCGGCGTAGCGGGGGACGAGCTCCACCAGGAGGTCGGGCGACTCGGGCTCGAACTCGGTGTAGCCCTGAAGGCCTTGCCGGCCGGCGGCTCCGGCGACCTCGCCACCCTCGGCGCCTTGGTCGCGATCTGAGCTCGAGCGCTCCGGGAGCGGCAGGAGCTGGCGGGTCTCGACGGCCTGCCTGCCTGCCGAGAAGAACCTCGTGGACACCACGAGGACCTGGTCGACCTCCTCCTCCAAGAAAGGTGGGGTGATCGCCTCGGCGACGCGTTTCGCGTCCGAGAACGCTGGGCGGTCCGAGAAACCGATGAAGGACTGCTCGACCTCGAGACGACGGAACCTGAAGAACGACTGTGCCTTGCGGCCAACGGTCACGAGCCGGTACTGCGTCCCCGTCTCGCCCGAGGATCTCACCAATCGCTCGGTGGGACGCAACACGTTGGCGTTGTAGGCCCCGCAGAGCCCGCGGTCAGCGACGATGGCGAGCACGAGCACGCGCCTCGGTGACTCGGGCACCCCGAGGACCCGTCCTGCGGTGCTGCCGGCATCCTTGGCCGTGTCGGCCAGTACGCGCGCGATCCCGTCGCGATATGGGGCGGCCCCAGCAATGCGCGACTGTGCCCGCACGATCTGGGAGGTCGCGATCAGCTCGAAGGCACGCGTGATCTTCTGCGTCGCCTGAACGCTCCGGATCCTGCGCTTGAGGTCGCGCTCGATACCGCCCGGCACCGGTCAGTCCCCCTCCAGCTTTACGAAGCCGTCCTTGAACTCCTGGATGGCGTTGCGCAGCGCGTCGTCCGCCGGCAGGTTCCCGGTGCTGCGGATGTGCTCGGGCAGCTCCGGATGGTTGGCGTGGAGGGACTCGAGCATCTCGGTCTCGAAGCGGCTCACCTCTCCCACCGCCACGTCGTCGACCCAGCCGTTGGAGCCGGCGTAGATCGAAAGGACCTGGTCCTCGACTGCCATGGGGGCGTTCTGCGGCTGCTTCAGGATCTCGGTGAGGCGGTAGCCACGGTCGAGCTGCGCCTGCGAGACCTTGTCGAGCTCCGACCCGAACGTGGCGAAGGCCTCCAGCTCGCGGAACTGGGCGAGGTCGATCTTCAGCGTGCCCGCCACTGAGCGCATCGCCTTCACCTGTGCTGCGCCGCCGACTCTCGACACCGAGATGCCGACGTTCATGGCGGGCCGTACGCCCGCGTAGAACAGCTCGGACTCGAGGTATATCTGCCCGTCGGTGATCGAGATCACGTTGGTGGGGATATAGGCGGAGACGTCGCCGCCCTTGGTCTCGATGATCGGCAGGGCGGTGAGCGAACCACCGCCACGTTCATCAGAGAGCTTCGCGGCGCGTTCGAGAAGACGGCTGTGGAGGTAGAAGACGTCGCCCGGGTAAGCCTCTCGCCCAGGGGGCCGCCGCAGGAGCAGCGACAGCTGCCGGTAGGCCTCGGCCTGCTTCGAGAGATCGTCGTAGACGATCAGCGCGTCTTGGCCGTTCTCCATCCAGTGCTGGCCCATCGCGCACCCGGAATATGGAGCCAGGTACTTGAAGGGGGCCGGCTCGGAAGCTGCGGCGGAGACCACGACGGTGTACTCCAGAGCACCGTGGCTGTCGAGGGTCGCCACTGTCTGGGCGATGGAGGATCCCTTCTGGCCGATGGCCACGTAGATGCACTTCACCCCCAGACCCTTCTGGTTGATGATCGTGTCGACCGCGACGGTCGTCTTGCCGGTCTTGCGGTCGCCGATGATGAGCTCGCGCTGCCCGCGGCCGATGGGCGTCATCGAGTCGATCGCCTTTATCCCGGTCTGAAGGGGGGTCTTCACGGGCTGGCGGGCGACGATGCCGGGTGCCTGGACCTCGAGGCGCCTGGTCTCCTCGGTGGCGATGGCCCCTTTGCCGTCGATCGGCTGGCCGAGGGGGTCGACCACCCGGCCCAAGAGGGCGTCGCCCACCGGGACCGAGAGGATGCGGCCCGTGGCGCGCACGAGCTGCTCCTCTTCGAGGTGGGCGTCGCTTCCGAGGATGACGGCCCCGATCGTGTCCTCGTCGAGGTTCAGGGCGAGGCCCAGGGTCTGGTCCTCGAACTCGAGCAGCTCGTTCACCGCCGCCTTGGGCAACCCCGAGATGCGCGCGATCCCGTCGCCCACCTCGGTGATGCGGCCGACTTGCTCGGTCGAGACCTCGGGCGTGTACTGCGCCACGTGCCTTTGCAGCGCCGCGGCGATCTCCCCGGAGTCGATGGTCAGCTCTGCCATCAGTGCTTTGCTCCTGTCGTTGCCACCTCGCGTCCGAGGAGGTGCTCTTCCAATATTTCGAGGCGGTGACGGGCGCTCGCGTCGACGAGGAGGTCCCCCACCTCGATCACCGCCCCGCCGAGAAGATCAGGGTCCTCGAGCACGTGCAGCTCCACGGGATGCCCGGTGATCCGACGCATCGCCTCGGAGAGGCTGTCGCGCTCGTCTTGATCGACCCCCCGGGCGGTGTGCACCCGTGCCACCCGCCAGCCCCTCGCCCGGGCCGCTCCGTCGGCGAGCCAGTCGAGGGCGCCGACGACGTCGCGCACGCGACCCTGAAGTGGGATCTGGATGATCTGCAGGCTGGCCGGCCGCACCTTGGACTCGAGCATCTCCGAGACGAGCCGACGACGGTCCTCGAGCGAACGGTTCGGGTCGGACAAGGCGCTGCGTAACGACGGGTGCGACTCGACGATGCGCGCGAATCGAAATACCTCGTCCTCGATCTCCTCCAGCTCCGACAGCTCGGCGTCCTCGAAGACAGCCGACGAATAGCCGGATGCGAAGTCCCTCCATTCCCCACGGGTCGATATGGGCTCTTCGGCGAGCAGCTCGCGTGCACCCAGGTTGTGCATGTGGAGCGCGAGCTCGTAGAGCTCGTGCAGGGCGGTGAGAAGGTCGTCGGCGCGCTCGGTCTCGACAGCGCGAAGCGCCAGGCGCAGGGCCACGGGGTGCACGCGTCCAGAGAGCAAGTCGTCGAGCACGGCGCGGCGCGCCGGGACGGGCACCGTGAAGTCGGTCAGCACCACGGCGAGGCTGTTCGTCCGCGACACGAGGTGAGCGACGGCGGTGAGGTCGTCGGCGATCTGCTGACCGAGCGGCTCTCTGGCGCTTTTACCGACGACAGCCGTCGTGTACCCACGCAACGACAGGTTCACTTTTCCGTTCCCTCGGTTTCGTAGCGTCTCAGGCCCGGGAGCCGGAGCCGGAGGTGGGGGCGGATCCGGAGGCGGAGGCGGATGCTCCCGCCGACCGCAGGGCGGCGATGGCCTCGTCGATCAGGTCGCGGTGGGTGGCAGCGTCGATCTCCCGGCCCACGACCTGCCGAGCAGCGGCCAGCACGAGCCCTGCGACCTGCGCGCTCACCTCGTCGACCGCGCGCTGGCGCGCAAGGGTGATCTCAGCCGTGGCGCTCGACAACATCCGCTCGTATTCCTGTCGGCCACGCTCCTCCCCCTCAGCCCTCAGGCGTTCGGCGGTCCGGTTCGCCTGGGTGACTATCTCGCGCCCCTGGCCACGTGCCTCGTCGAGGATGCCCTGGCGCTGGGCCCGCGTCTCGTCCGCCTCCGCCTTGGCCGCCTCGGCGGCCTCGAGCGAGCCACGAATCTCCTCCTGTCGAGCCTGCATCGCCCTGTTGAGCGGCGGAAGGATCCACTTGGCGACGATGCCGACGATGAGGAGGAAAGCGATGAACTCGGCGATGAACGTCCCGTCGGGGACGAGGAAGTTGCCGCTGCTCGATGCGAGCATCTCCGACCTCTCTACTTCTTGTACAGGACGAACACGAAGAACGCCATGAATGCAAGGTTGATGAAGTACATGGCCTCTACCAGGCCGACCGTGATGAACAAGTAGAGCCGCGCCTTGGCTTCGACCTCGGGCTGCCGGGCGACGGCTGCGATCGTCTGGCTACCTGCGAGGCCGTCGCCGACCGCCGCTCCCATGGCTCCGCCGGCGAGCGCGAGCCCGCCTCCGACCATCGCCCCTGCCAGCTGGACCGCTTGACTGGTTACTGCTGCCATTGCTCCTCCTCGTGATCAGACATCTTCGAAATCTGCTTACGACTGTCGACTGCTGCGAACTCTGGACATGTCACGGGTCTTCGACGGATCGGTCGCCGACCACCACCTAATGCTCCGGCTCGACGGTCGTCGCCATGCCGTAATAGACGATCGTCAGCAGGGCGAAGATGAAGGCCTGGATGAAGCCGATGAACATGTCGAAGAGCTTCCAGGCGACGTCGGCTACCGGAACGATGAACACCGGGATCAGCGCGGCTATGAGAAGCAGCATCAACGTACCGGCGAAGAGGTTGCCGAAGAGACGCAGAGCCAGCGTGATGGGCTTCGTGATCTCCTCGATCACATTGATCGGGAAGAAGAACGCAAAGGGTTGGAAGTAGTGCTTGACGTAGCCGCGCAGTCCCCTGGCGCGGATCGAGGCAACGTGGACGATCACGATGACGATCAGAGCCATCGCATAGGTGAGGTTCACGCTGGCGGTCGGCGACGGCAGGTACTCGGTCGCGCCTCTCGGTGAGCTCGGGATCACTTCCAGCCAGTTCGCCGTCAGGATGAACAAGAACAGAGCCAGGGCGAGCGGGACGATGCGCACGCCCGCGGGCCCGACGGTCGACTCGACCAGCTGGTTCACCTGGTCCACGACCGTCTCGAAGAAGAGCTGGAGCTTTCCGGGCACGCGCGACGTGGCTCGCCGGGCTGCCAGAACGCCGAGCGCTATCACGATGGCCCCCGCTATCAGCGTCGACCAGACGATGTCGAGCTCGATCGACAAGCCGAAGAGCTTGCGAGTGACATGGTTGTTGATGTTGATGTTCTGGTTCGTGGCGAGAAGCCGCACCGCGAGCAGGTGAGCCGAGGTGGTCATGGAGGTGACGCTCCACGGAAGACGGCCGCGATCATGCTCGACAGGAATGCCGCCTGGTAGAGAACGAGGCCACCGAGCGCCCCGAAGCCCATGGGTGTGACCAGGACCAACAGTGCCAGCACGCAGGCAGTGGTGACGCCGAGTCTTCCGAGCGTCCTTACTGCGAGCGGGCGGCGCGCCGCCTTGGCGCCACCGACGTGCTGCAGCTTCGCGACCGACGTGTCCACCCATCGTGTGTTGAGGGCCCCGAGACCGAGGCCGAGGACGATTCCGAGGCCGGCGAGCGGGTAGCCGACGACCGACGCCACCACGAGTCCCACGACACCGGCTGCGACCGCCAAAAGGCGCGTCCGCCGCAGCGCCCGCCCGAGGCGTACGGCGTCGAGGTCGATGAAGTCCTCAAGCACGGGCACCGACCGGACGAACGGCGGCCGCTACAGAAGCCTCTTGATCTCCACGTACGCAGTGGCCACGGCCAAAGCGATCCCGACCACCAGGCCGATCAAGGTGAAGAGGGGGGAACGGTGTGTGACGCCGTCGAGGTAGATCCCCAGCCCCACGCCGGCGGCGATGCAGATCGCGACCGAGACACCGAGTCCCGTCAGTGTGAGAAAGCTCGGTGGTGACGGCTTGTCCTCCACGTTCTGTCACCAGGCGCGCGTTGCTCAGGGACAGCGCGTGGTGCATCGGTCGCGCTCGCCTGGGGTCACGCGGCGGGTAGGGCGCCCGCAGTCGTCGCAACAGCGCTCGAAAGCTGTCCGCGAGCATCCGCGGGTAGGAAGAGATGCACACCACCATCTTCGCATCGGGAGCTTGTGCGCGGCAAAACGAGCCTGGCCCCGGGGGGTGCCGGACCTCGGAGGCCGGGTCTCGGCCCGTCGTCGGGGGCCCTGGGGAAGAAGGGGCCTGGGCGCCGGTGGTACTGCCTGCCCGCGCCGGCCCCAGGACTCAGGCCGCCGAGGGGGGGTATCCGGTCGTCCCAGGCGGCGGGCCCGACCAGGAGCAAGGGCAGACCCGACAGGGTCGTGGCCGGGAAAGAATGCCGTGTCAGCTGTCCCCTATGGACGCGACCATGGCCGCGGCCGCGTCCTGATTGTTCACCAGGGAATTCGAACTCGACGACACATAGTCCACCCACATCGAGAAACTTCCGGGTGTGTCGAGCAGATCCTCGAAGACTCCGTAGACCTCTTCGGTGCCCTGCGTCTCGCTCAGAGTCCCCTCATAGACCACATAGGAGAAAGACGTGAACCCCGCAGGGTTGGACGAGAGCGAGGTGATCGTCGGGGTACCCGTGTGGACGTTCGTGAAGTTGCTCGAGTTCGAGGTCACCTGCGCGACGAGATCGTTGAGGTCCGTGGCCGGATCCGTGGAGTCCGCCTTGGCGCCCTGGAAATAGACCTCCGATATCTGGTCCGGGCTGAATATGCCCAGGGTCCATCCGTTGCATGGGTTGCACTCGGGGTCGACCGTCCACCCGCTCGCGGGCGTGACGCTCAGACCGTTGCCGAGCGAAACCGCCGAGCCACCGCCGCCCGAGGGTTGCGTGGTGGGAGTAGTGCTCGGCGGTGTCGAGGGCGATGTGGTCGGCGTGGTGCTCGGTGCAGTGGTCGGCGCACTGGTCGGTGCAGTGGTCGGCGCAGTGCTCGGCGCGGTGGTCGGCGCGGTGGTCGGCGTGGTTGGGATGGTGACAGGCGCTGTGGTCGGAGTGGTGCGGGGCCCGCTCGGGTTGCCGAGGGCGCTAACCGGCTCGGGGCCACTGCCGAGGAGCACGATCAGGGCCACGATCCCGCCCACGAGGGCGACACCGCCACCGGCCAGCAGTGCGATGGCCCTTTCGGAGATCTTTGCGCGAAGACCGCTCGGGCCGGCAGGCCTTGTCGGCGGAGTCGGGGGCGGCGGTGGTGGCGGAGGCGGCGGCGGCGGGTAGGCGACTGTCCTCCCGGGCGCCGCTGGCGGGGACGGTGGTGGTCCGTAGTCCGAGGTCACCCAGACGACCTCGTCGGTTCGCGGCCCGCCACCCCGGGCTCACCGAGCACACCCTGCGCACGCGGGGGCCGCGCGCCCAGGCCGCCCGGGTGCCGGTCGGCACCGACCAGGGCGCCGGCCTCGTCGTCCGAGCCGCGGGCACCGTTGGGCCTGCTCGACCCGATGAGGGCGGGCTCATCCTCGACGTCCAGCGCGTTCTTTCGCAGCCCCGGATGGAACAGCGTGTAGAGAGCGAGCCCGAGGGCGATCACGCCGAATGGGATCACCGCATTGGCCTGAGGCCCGAACAGCGGGTAGAGGACGAAGCCCGACAGCACGGCGGTCCACGCCCACAGGATGACTACCGTGCGCCTCGGCCCGTGGCCCAGTCGCAGGAGCCTGTGGTGAACGTGGTCCTTGTCGGGGGTGTCGAACCCCTTGCCCCGCGCAGTGCGACGCACGAAGGCGAACGCAAGATCGGCGATCGGCACGCCGAGGATGAACACCGGGATGAACAGAGGAGCGAAGAAGAAGAACGTCTGACCGCTCACGTCGGGGGTGCGGCCCCCGATCACCATGGTCGCGGCGGCCATGAGGAGCCCGAGGAACAAGGCCCCCGCGTCACCCATGAACGCCTTGGCGGGATGGAAATTGTGGGGGAGGAATCCCACGCACACCCCGAATGCGACCACCGCGATGAGCGGGCCGATGTTGTCCGCCGGCAGGACACCCAGATAGACGAGCCGCAGGCCGTACACGGCCAGGGTGCCGGCCGCGATCGCCACCACCCCGGCTGCGAGCCCGTCGAGGCCGTCGATGAGGTTGACCGCGTTGGTGATGACGATCACCCATGCCGCGGTCAGGAGCGGCGTGACGTCGGGCGACAGGACGAGGAAGCCGACCGTCGGGATCTTGAACTGGAACATGGTCACGCCCATGAAGACGAAGATCATGGCGGCGAGCACCTCGCCCGCCACCTTGGCGGGGGCCGACATGTCGCGGACGTCGTCGATGGTCCCGACCGTGAATATCACTGCAGCGCCGAGCACGAGTCCCAGCGGCTCGGAGGAGCCCTGGAAGACTCCTTGGAGCTCGTGCAGCTGGGAGGCGACCACCATCGCGACGAGGAAGGCCGCGAACATCGCCACCCCACCCCCATAGGGGGTGACTCGGGTGTGGATCCTTCTCTCGTCGGGCTCGGCGACGAACCCGACGCGCTCGGCAAGGCGTCGGATCGGGAACATCAAGAGGTACGTGCCGCCCGCAGCGACCAGCGCCACGAGCCCGTAGGCCCCCAAGGGGGGCACTCTCAACCCCCTCCGTAGCCCGAGCCGGCGTCAGCTCCCACGGCCGCGCCACCTCCGCCAGCAGAGGAGCTTCCTCCCTCGATGCCCTCCAGCTGCGGGTAGGGCGGGAAGCGCTCGCACAGCTCGCGGACCTCGCTTCTCACCTTCTCGAGCGCCCGCTCGTCGTCGCGGTGCCTCAAGGTCTCCGAGATCAGCTCGGCCACCTGTTCCATCTCGTCGGTGCCCATGCCGGCGCTCGTCTCGGCCGCGCTCCCGAGGCGTAGCCCCGAGGTGACGAACGGCGACCGGGGATCGTCGGGGATCGTGTTGCGGTTCAAGGTGATCCCGCAGCGGTCGAGGACCTCCTGCGCCTGCTTGCCGGTGAGCTCGGGGTCGAAGGGTCTCAAGTCGACGAGCAGCAGGTGGTTGTCGGTGCCACCCGAGACGAGGCGGAAGCCTCGCGAGCCGAGCGCGGCCGCGAGGGCGCGGGCGTTGCGGACCACACGCGCCGCGTAGTCAGCGAAGGAGGGCAGGGCGGCTTCGCCGAACGCCACTGCCTTCGCCGCGATCACGTGCTCGAGGGGGCCTCCCTGGAGGCCCGGGAACACAGCGGAGTCGATCGCCTTGGCGAGCTCCGCCTGGCACACGATCGCCGCGCCGCGCGGGCCGCGCAGGGTCTTGTGAGTGGTGAACGTGACCACGTCGGCCACCCCGACCGGATTTGGATGGACCCCTCCTGCTATCAGACCAGCGGGGTGGGCAACGTCGAACATGAGCCTCGCCCCGACCGAGTCGGCGATCTCCCTGAACGGCTCCGCGTGGATGAGGCGGGGATACGCGGTGGCGCCCGCCACGATCAGGCTCGGTCGCTCGCGCTTGGCGACGTCTGCAACCTGGTCGAAGTCGATCACCTCTCCCGGGTCGTCGGGGTCGGGGCGAGCCGGGGTGACCCCGTAGTACACGAAGCGCCAGAACTTGCTCGTGATGCTGGCGGGCGAGCCGTGGGTGAGGTGGCCGCCCTGGTCGAGGCGCATGGCGAGCACCGTGTCCCCCGGATCGAGCAGGGCTTGGTAGGCGGCCAGGTTGGCGGAAGCACCCGCGTGGGGCTGGACGTTGGCGTGCTCGGCGCCGAAGAGCGCTTTGGCACGCTCGCGCGCGAGGTCCTCGACCTCGTCGATGACCCTGTTGCCCCCGTAGTAGCGCCGCCCTGGGTAGCCCTCGGAGTACTTGTTGGTGAGCACCGACCCGGTCGCGGCGAGCACGGCGGGCGAGGTGAAGTTCTCCGAGGCGATCAGCTGCAGGGTGCTCGACTGGCGGTCGGCCTCCTCGCGCAGCAGCCCCGCCACCTCGGGGTCGTCGGACAGCCACGGGTCGAGGGGGCCGAAGGCCACGTCACCCATCGCGGCAGCATAGAGGGCTACAGCCACCCGAGGGGACCTGGGGCTCTACGCTCGAGGCCCTAGGTTTGGTCGCCGACGGCGATGATCTCGTCGAAAGGGACCGCGCCCTCACGCACGCAACGCGGCTCGCAGGCGGTGGTGTCGACGACGGTGGAAGAAGGCCCGTGCAGGTACCCGCCGTCAACCACCAGAGCCACGCGGTCGCCGAACGCGCGCCGGATCTCTCCCGCGCTCTTTAGGGGCTCGTCCCCGTGGAGGTTCGCGCTCGTGGTCGCCAGGGGCCCGACTCGCTCGCACAGCGCCCGCGCGAATTGGTCTGCGGGGCACCTGACGCCGACGGTCGTCTCGTCCCCACCGAGCGTCCAGCTGACTTGCCCGCTGCGACGGACGACGAGGGTGACCCCGCCCGGCCAGAAGCGCTCCGCGATCCTCCGGGCGCTTGGGGAAAGGCCCCCTTCGGCGAGCCGGTCGGCCTGCTCGATCCCCGAAACCAAGACCGGAAGCGACTGGGACCCCGGTCGCTCCTTCAAGGCGAACAACCGGTCAGTCGCGCTGTCGTGGCCCGGGAGCACGGCGAGCCCGTAGACGGTGTCGGTCGGGATCGCCACGACCCTGCCCTCGCCCAGCGCGCTCGCAGCCCGATCGAGCAGCTCCGCGCGCGCTCCCCCGCGCAGACGGTCGGCGAGCGCGTCGGTCACTCCCGACTCCTGCGCGCGACGAGCGCCCGGGGCCTGCCGGCGAGGTCGGATCGCACCTCGACCCCTGCGAAGCCGCAAGACGCCGCCAGGCCGGCCACCGCCTCGGCCTGGTGCGGCGCGAGCTCCACCACGAGCGATCCGTGCGGCGCGAGCCAGTGCGGTGCGAGCGAGACGATGGTCTCTAGCGCCTCTCGACCCGTGTCGCCGGCTACCAACGCCTCGCGCGGCTCGTGGTCGCGTACCACGGGATCGAGGACCTGCCACTCCGCCGCCGAGACGTAGGGCGGGTTGGACACGACGAGGTCCAAATTGCCGGCGAGCCCGGGGTGCAGGGCATCGAACCACGATCCCTGCGCCAGGCGAACGCGCCCGGCGCTCTGCGGGTCGGTGCACGCGAGGAGGCTCAGGTTGTCGCCGGCGACTGCGAGCGCGTCCGCGCTGTCGTCGGTCGCCCACACCTCGAGCGGGGGCGATCCGTCCAGCCCTGCCTCCGCGGCGAGCGAGAGCGCGATCGCTCCGGAGCCGGTGCCGAGATCCACCGCGTGCAGCGTTCGGGTTCGCGTTCGCGTCGGCCCAGGGCGTAGTGCGGCACTGCGCAGCTCCTCGAGCGCGCACGAGACCACCTGTTCGGTCTCGGGCCGCGGGATCAGCACCCGGCGGTCGACTCGCAGCTCCAGGGTCCGGAAGGCCCATGTACCGAGCACGTACTGCAAGGGCTCCCCCGCCCGCCGGCGAGCGACCATGCGCCGGAGCTCCTGTGCGACGTCGTCGGGCACTTCCTGGCCGGCGATTCCGAGATGCGGCATGGCTGCGTCGAGCATCCACCGGGCCTCCGCGCCCGAGCCGAGTAGGTCTGCGGTCTCGCGGTAGAGCTGCGCAGCTTTGCTCACGCGCTCGACTCCACCTGTGCGCCGGCAGCGAGCTGGCGCTCGCGCTCGTCCTCGAGGAGAGCGTCGGAAAGCTCGTCTAGGTCGCCGTCGAGCACGCGATCGAGCTTGTGGAGAGTCAGCTTTATACGATGGTCGGTGACGCGGTTCTCCTTGAAATTGTAGGTGCGGACCTTCTCGGACCTCCCGCCACCGCCCACTTGGTTGCGTCTCTGCTCGGACTGCTCGGCCTGCTGGCGGTCGGTCTCGAGCCTCAGAAGGCGCGCCCGCAGGACCACCATGGCCCTGGCTCGGTTCTGGATCTGGCTCTTCTCGTCCTGCATCGAGACCACGATCCCGGTCGGCACGTGGGTCACCCTCACGGCCGAATCGGTGGTGTTGACCGACTGCCCGCCCGGCCCGGTCGATCGGAAGACGTCCACGCGCAGGTCGGCGGGGTCGATGTGGACGTCGACCTCCTCCGCCTCGGGGAGCACGGTCACGGTGGCTGCCGACGTGTGGATGCGTCCCTGGGACTCGGTCACCGGAACGCGCTGGACACGGTGGGTGCCGCCCTCGTGCTTCATCCGCTGCCAGGCATCGGTGCCCTTCAGCATGAACGTCGCCTCGTTGAGACCGTCGCGCTCGGAGGGGCTCGAAGAGAGCACCTCCATTCGCCAGCCGTGTCGCTCGGCGAAGCGCCGGTACATCTCGAACAGGTCCCGGGCGAACAGGTTCGCTTCCTCGCCCCCCTCGGCGCCGCGGATCTCGACGATCACGTTGCGACCGTCGTTGGGGTCACGAGGCACCAGGAGAAGGTGTAGCTGCTCCTCCAGCGCCTCCAGCGCCGACTGCGCCGTGTCGAGCTCGCCGCGTACCAATTCGCGGTCCTCCGCCGAAGCTTCGGCCAGCATCTGGCGTGCCGTCGAAAGGTCGGCCTCCGCGTTGCGCAGACGGCGGCCCACGGTGACGAGCTCGTCGAGCTCCTTCTCACGGCGAGACACCTGCTCGAGACGCGTCCGATCGGAGACGATCACGGGGTCGGCGAGCTGCTCGAGTACCGACTGGTGCTCGGCCTCCCAGGCGCTCAGGCGCTCAGGGTCCATGGCTCGTCCGAGTTACGGCCGGCCGAGCGACCGGAGCCCGGTCCTGGGGTGGGGCTCAGCGGCGCGTGGACGGGGCTGCGGGAGCCGGGCCACTCTTGCGGCCGCGCGTCCCACGCTGCCCGTAGCGGCGCTGGAAACGCTCCACCCGGCCGCCCGAGTCGACGAGCTTCTGCTTCCCCGTGAAGAAGGGGTGGCATTCGTTGCACAGCTCCACGTGGAGCTCGGGCTTGGTCGAGCGCGTCGTGAAGGTGTTGCCGCAGGAGCAGCGGACGTTGGCCTCTACATAGGAGGGGTGGATCTCGGGCTTCATGGTGCCTCCATCTTAAGGGGCCTTCTCGCGGGCGCGTGCAGGGCGTGCAGCCTCATGGGCCCCTGGGTCCCTTGACGCCTTGTGGGCAGTCTGCGGACGCCGGCCTCAGACCGGCGGGGCCGGGCCCTTGGCGATCTCGGCCAGGAACTCGTCGTTGCTCTTGGTGGAGCGGATCTTGTCGATGAGCAGCTCCAGTCCGGCGGCGGCGCTCCCATCGGCGGCGAGGGCGTTGAGCACCCGGCGAAGCTTCCACACCTGCTGGAGCTGTCCCCTCTCGAAGAGGAGCTCCTCGTGGCGGGTCTGGCTGGCGTTGACGTCGATCGCCGGATACAGCCGGCGCTCGGCCAGCCGCCGGTCGAGCCGCAGCTCCATGTTGCCCGTACCCTTGAACTCCTCGAAGATGACCTCGTCCATCTTCGATCCCGTCTCGACGAGCGCCGTGGCGAGGATCGTGAGTGACCCACCCTCCTCGATGTTGCGTGCTGCACCGAAGAACCTCTTCGGCGGGTAGAGGGCCCCTGAGTCGACCCCACCGGACATGATCCGGCCGGTGGCCGGTTGGGCGAGGTTGTAGGCCCGCGACAGGCGCGTGATCCCGTCGAGGACGATCACGACGTCCTTGCCGAGCTCGACCAGCCGCTTGGCCCGATCGATGGTCAGCTCGGAGATCGCTGTGTGCTCGTCGGAAGGACGGTCGAATGTCGAGGCGATCACCTCGCCCTTCACCGAGCGGCGCATATCCGTGACCTCTTCGGGGCGCTCGTCGACGAGCAGCACGATCAGGTGCACTTCGGGATTGTTTGCTTCTATCGAGTGCGCGATCTGCTTGAGGACGGTCGTCTTGCCGGCCTTGGGCGGCGAGACGATCATGCCGCGCTGGCCCTTGCCCACGGGAGACAGCAGGTCGATGATGCGAGTCGTGACCTCCGCCGAGCCGGTGGTCTCGAGGCGCAGCTTCTCGTCGGGGAACAGCGGCGTGAGGTCCTCGAACCGAGGCCGGTTGCGCGCTTCGTCGGGTGTGAGGCCGCAGATGGAGTCGATCCTGATGAGAGCCGGGAACTTCTCGTTGGAGGCTGCCGGGCGGCTCGCACCTTCCACGTAGTCACCCTTGCGAAGGGCGAATCGGCGGGCTTGGCTGATCGAGATGTAGACGTCCTTCGAGCTCGGCAGGTAGCCCTCGGCGCGCAGGAAGCCGTAGCCCTCGTCGCGCAGGTCGAGCAGTCCTCGCACTGGGACCAGCTCGCCGGAGTACTGCGCCTCGGAGCCGCCGCTCTGCGGCTCCCGCTCGGCACTGTGGCCGCCGGGCTGGCGGCCGCGCCGGCGACGACTGCGCCGGTTGCCCGGCTCCCCACCACCTGCCTGGGTCTGTGCCTGGGAGGACTGCTGACGGTTTTGCACTGGCGCTGCTCCTTGCCGAGGGCCCGTGGCGACGTGATCGAGCTGACCGTTGGCCGTCACCGAGTCGGCGCCACCTGACGCGACGTCGACGTCCGATGCACCGGCGCTGGGCTGCGCAGCTGCCTCGGGAGCTCCATCGACGGACTCGCCGTTCGCGTGCGAGGTCCGCTCGCCGTCGGACCTACCTTGGTCAGCCGGCGCGTCCTGGTCGTCCTGGGCAGCCGCGGCGCGCCGGCGCGCCCCGGGCGAGCCGTCGCCGTTGGCGGAGCCCGCGCGCACGACGTCGACCCCCGCTGCGCGCAGGATCTCGTCGATGATGTCGGCCTTCTTCGTGCGCGAGCTCATCTCCAACGACATCGCCTCGGCGATGGCTCGGAGCTCGTCGCGCTCTTTGCGTTCGAGTACGGACCGCTCGAGCTGTTGCTCTGCAGCCATTCAGCACCTCGCTAGGTTGCGTCCCTCGGGCGCACAGGGTTGTGTAATTGCCCGCTCGCCCGGGACACTGGACAGAGGGTTACGACGCCGGACGGATATGTGTACCGGCTCCGCCACCTTCCCCCGACCTTAGTGGAGTACCGCCTCCGGACGATGACTCCGAGCGGACTCGTCGCCTGAAACGCTCCTACCGTTGTAGGGGGGCGGCGGTGCCACAACTCTACCCGACACCGACGCTCACGGGCAACAACACCGCCGCCTGACCTTTTCTTCCCCAGCTCTTGGTCCCCCAAGACTCGCGGTGATCACCGGCCCAGCGGACCTCTAGAGGCCCATGGCGTCGAGTACCGCGGCGTAGTCCGCCGGAACCGTCGTCGGGACCGAGATCTGGCTGATGGCGAGGTCGGGGTCCTTGAGTCCGTGGCCGGTGAGCACGCAGACCACCGTCGAAGCAGCCGGAGCCCCCGTCTTGAGCAACCCGGCCACCGAGGCCGCGGAAGCCGCCTCGCAGAACACCGACTCCTCCGAAGCGAGGAACCGGTAGGCGGCCAGTATCTCGTTGTCGGTGACCGCTGTGATCGCCCCCCCGGACTCGCTCGCGGCAGCCGTCGCCCCGTACCACGAGGCCGGGTTGCCGATGCGGATCGCGGTCGCGACCGTCTCGGGATGCTCGATCGGGTGACCTTCGACGATCGGTGCCGCACCAGCGGCCTGGAAGCCGAACATCTTCGGTAGCTTCTTCGACCTACCCGCGTTGCGGTATTCGCAGTAGCCGCGCCAATAGGCGGTGATGTTCCCGGCGTTGCCGACCGGGATGCAGTGGATGTCGGGGGCCTCGCCGAGCGCGTCCACTATCTCGAAGGCAGCAGACTTCTGGCCTTCGATGCGAAAGGGATTGATCGAGTTGACCACCGTCACCGGCGCTCGGTCCCCCAGGACTCGCACGATGGACAGAGCCTCGTCGAAGTTCCCGCGCACTTGGAGGACCTTCGCGCCGTGCACCAGACCTTGTGCCAGCTTGCCCAGCGCGATGTGACCCTCCGGGATGAGCACGGCGCAGGTGAGCCCGGCGCGCGACGCGTAGGCGGCGGCCGAAGCTGACGTGTTACCCGTCGAGGCGCAGACCACAGCTTTCGCCCCCTCCTCGAGCGCCTTCGAGATCGCGAGGGTCATGCCCCGGTCCTTGAACGAGCCCGTCGGGTTCAACCCTTCCAGCTTCAGCAGGACACGAGCACCAACGCGCGCGGACAGGCGCGGCGCTTCGAGGAGCGGGGTGTCTCCCTCCAGCAATGTGACAACGGGCGTCGCGTCGCTGACGGGCAGGAAGTCGCGGTAGGCATCGACTACTCCCGGCCACGAGCTCATCGATCGGAGTCCTCGTCACCCACTATGCGCAGCACCCCTCCTATGTGGTCCACTGCATCGAGGCTCCTGAGCCCGTCGAGGGTCTGCATGAGGTCGCCCTGGCGAGCAACGTGCGTAACGAATATGAGCCTCGCCTCGTCGCCCATGCCCACCTGCTCCATGGAGCGGATCGAGACCTCGTTCTCCCCGAACACCGACGCCACCGAGGCGAGCACGCCTGGCCGGTCGGCTACGTCGATGTTGAGGTACCAGGCGCTGCGCAGGTCGTCGGCGCGATGTATCCGGGCCCTGGGTCTTCGCTCTGCCGGAGCCGAGAAGCCCGCCCTCAGATGACGGGCAGCGTCGATGAGGTCTCCCAGCACGGCCGAGGCCGTGGGCCGTCCCCCCGCCCCGCGGCCGTAGAGCATCAGCTCCCCGGCTGCCTCGCCCTCGACGAACACGGCGTTGAACGCACCACGGACCGAGGCGAGAGGGTGGGTGCGGGGCAACATCGCAGGGTGCACGCGCACCGATACCTCCGGCGAGTCGCCGGAGGTGCCGTCGCTCCCCGCCGCCGTGCCGTCGCTCCCCACCGCCGTGCCGGTGCGCTCTGCTACGGCCAGCAGTTTCACGACGAAGCCGAGCCGGCCGGCGAAGTCGACGTCCACCGGGTCCACCGACGAGATTCCCTCGCGCGCCACGTCGGATGCGACGACCTCGCAGCGGAACGCCAGGCTGGCCAGGATCGCCGCCTTGGCCGCGGCGTCGTGGCCGTCCACATCCGCACTCGGGTCACGTTCGGCCAGCCCGAGCCTCTGGGCCTCTTCGAGCGCGTCCGAATAGGAGAGTCCCTGCTCGGACATCGTGGTGAGGATGAAGTTGGTCGTGCCGTTCACGATCCCCATTACCCGCCGCACCTCTTCGCCTGCGAGAGACTGGCGAAGGGGCCGGATGATCGGGATGGCTCCCGCCACGGCCGCCTCGTAGAGGAGGTCGACGCCCGCTGAGGAGGCCGACTCGGCGAGCGCCGCGCCGTGGGCTGCGATCAGCTCCTTGTTCGCGGTCACCACCGGCTTGCCCGCCGCGATCGCCGCCTCGAGCAGGCCTCGTGCCGGGTCGATCCCTCCGATCAGCTCGACGACGACGTCCACGGAGGGGCTGCTGACCAGGCCCTTGGCGTCGCCGGTCAGCAGCTCCGCGGGTATGCCTGGGCGAGCCCGCGAAGGATCGGCCACCGCCACGCCCACCAACTCGAATCGCACCCCGGAGCGCTCTTCGACGGCCTCGGCATCGCCGAGGAGGAGCGACACGAGCGCCTTGCCCACGTTGCCCGCGCCGAGCACGCCGACACGCACCGCGCGCTCCTTGTCCATCGCGATCACGCTACCGCCAGCAGGCATGACTCCTGCGGCTCGACCTGTGACGGGGGCGGAGGCAGTTCACGCGTCCAGACGCAGCAGGTCGTCCTCGTCCTCCCTGCGCACGACCACCCGGTACCGCCCGTCGGCCACGAACACGACGGCGGGGCGGGGCACCTTGTTGTAATTGGAGGCCATCGCGTACCCGTAGGCGCCGGTGACCGGCGTGGCCAGCACGTCGCCAACTGCTACGTCCTCCGGGACCCGGGCGTCCGCCACCACGACGTCGCCCGCCTCGCAGTGCTTTCCCACCACCCGCACGGCGCGAGGTCGCGGGGCGTCCGTGGCGCGAGGGAGAAACGCCTCGTAACCGCTCCCGTACAGCACGGGGCGGGGGTTGTCGCTCATGCCTCCGTCCACCGCCAAGTAGGTGCGGATGCCTCGCAGCTCCTTCACCGTGCCGACCCGGTAGAGGGTCAGTCCGGCGGTCGCGACGATCGCGCGGCCGGGCTCCGCGGTGACTCGCGTCGAGCCTGCGATCCCGGCTGCCCCGCAGGCGTCGTGCACCGAACGTGCCCACTCGGCGATCGAGGGCGCCTTCTCCCTTGCCACGTACGGGACGCCGAGCCCCCCGCCGACGCAGAGCTCGGGCAGCCCGAGAGGGGTGAAGAACTTGGCCAACACCTCGACTTCCTCTGCGAAGGACTCCACCCTGAACACCTGGCTGCCTATATGGGCGTGGATGCCGACGAGACGCACCCCCCGGACGGCGCGCAGCCGCTCGACCGCTTCGGCGGCCGCCCCGGACGAGAGGCCGAAACCGAATTTGGAATCCTCCTGTCCAGTCCTGACGAACTCGTGGGTGTGGGCCTCGACGCCGGGCGTCACGCGGACCAGGACCGTGGCCGCGCGGGCGTCGTTGACGAGTCCAGCAAGACGGTCGATCTCGTCGAAGGAGTCCACGACGATGCGGCCGACCCCCGACTCGACGGCCCCGGAGAGCTCGACGTCGGACTTGTTGTTGCCGTGGAGGACGAGACGGGAGGCGGGCACACCGGCGGCGAGCGCCACATGCATCTCCCCGGCGGTGGAAACGTCGAGCCACATGCCTTCCTCGTGCGCGAGAGCGGCCACGGCCCTGCACAGAAAGGCCTTGGTGGCGTAGGCGACCCCCTCGCCCCAGGCACCCACCGCCTCCCGGCAGCGATTACGCAGGTGTGCCTCGTCGTAGACGAAGAGCGGAGTCCCGAGCTCGTCGGCGAGGGCCACCAGGTCCACGCCCCCCACCGACAGCCTTCCGCCCGCGCCGACGCTGGCGGTGATGGGCAGGAGGGTCGCACCTACCGGGCCCTCGTCCGGACTCGGCGCACCCTGCGCGTGCGCAAGCGCCTCGCGACCTCCCGGGTCTTCCAGCGCGCCTGTGAAGGGCGTCTGCATCGGAGAAAGGCTAATGCCGCTGCCGCGAGCTGCTTCTCGGCGAAGGTCGTGACGACCCCAGGAGTACAGTGACCGGTGCGAAAACGCGACCATCGTGCTCTTCTCGACACGAACCGTCGCGTCGCGTATGCCCCCGTAGCTCAGCGGATAGAGCGCCGGCCTCCGGAGCCGGAAGCGCAGGTTCGAGTCCTGCCGGGGGCGCACTGCAAGGGGCGCTCAAGCTATAAGTGTGGAGTGAACGAGACCCACGTCCAATTCCTGTCCAGCCCTGACTGGGCTCGAATGCTGGAGACAGAACTGCTCCCCTGGGTTGAGGCAGCTGGCGACCTGGGCGACGACGTCTTGGAGATCGGACCCGGACCCGGCCTGACCACTGACCTCCTCCGCCAGCGGGTTGGCAGGTTGACCGCCGTTGAGATCGACCCGACTCTGGGTGAGCCGCTGCGCGAGCGACTGGCAGGCACCAATGTCGACGTCATCGTGGCCGACGCCACGCACGGCACCTTGCCCGCCGGGAGGTTCTCAGCCGCAGCATGCTTTTCGGTCTTGCACCATATGGACTCCGCCGACCACCAGGACCGACTCTTTGTCGAGCTTCACCGCGTCTTGCGCCCGGGCGGCATCTTCGTCGGACAGGAGTCTCTCGATATCGACATGATCCGGGCGGGCCACGCGGGCGACACCTTCAACCCGGTCGATCCGGACGCCTTGGCCGGCCGACTGTCGGCAGCAGGGTTCGGGGCAACCAAGACGGACGTTGCCGGCTTCCACTTTCGCTTCATATCCCGGAAGCCCACTTGACCGATGACTGACCGGCAGCCAACCGAGACGACGAACCTCGATCGCTACGGGGACTCGGCACTTCCGTGGAGAATGGCGCACGACCTCCTCGAGTCCGGCCCGAAAGGACCCCTGGTCGGGTTCTTTCTCGGCACGGTCGGACGAGACGGACGACCTCACGCAGCGGGGGTCGGCGCCGTCTGGTACGACGGCGATCTGTACTTCACGAGTGGCTCCCGCACCCGCAAGTCACGGCACTTGGCCGCCAACTCCGCGTGCACGATCGCTGTCAAGTTGCCCGGGATGGACCTCACTCTCGAGGGAGAGGCGAAGGTGGTCAGCGATCCGGCGGTGTTGGAGGAAGTCGCCGCCATCTACCGGGAGATCGGTTGGCCCGCCGAGGTCGCTGGCGACGCATTCACGGCACCGTACAGCGCCCCGAGCGCTGGACCCCCTCCGTGGTACCTCTACCGGTTCACCTTCTACAGAGTCGTGGGCCTGAGCACTGCCGAGCCCAACGGAGCGACACGCTGGAGCTTCGGCCCGTGATGATCGGTGCCCACCAACGTCTCGCTGGCCTTGGACGCTGCTAGGTAGGTCTCGCTCGCCCTGGTGCCACGGTCCGCGCCAGTATTCCGAGGGTGGCGCGCAATGCGCTTTCGGGGATGACAGGGAAGATCGCTGCGTCCTTCCAGTTTTGGTCCACGCTCGACCAGTCGTAGTAGGAGGTGACGAGCGTTCCCTCGTCGATCGGCTCGAGTCTGTATCCGTACACATGGCCGAGGTTGAGCTGACCTTCTATCGTCCACGCGATCTCTCGGTCTGGGACGAGCTTCACGATCTTCACCGAGACGTCGTACAGGCCAAGGGGGTAATCATTGAGCGCCTCGCGATCCATGTGCACCACGAAGGTGTCACCCTCCGCGGTGACCGGATCTCCGGTGGCGTCCATCAACATGCCGGAGCTGTCTATAGCTACATGGCCGCGCGGGTCGCTAAGCACGCGAAAGATCGACGCAGGATCTGCTGCTACAGCCCGTTGAACTTCCATTCGTTCGGTCATTCCGGTAATCCTCGCGCGATCAGTTGAGGGTACTCTCGGCCCGGACCGAGAGGGGCGGCACGATGGCGTTTCGGAACCCAACGCTCAAGCGCCTTCGGCAGCACCGGATCCCGGCGTGGTGGCAGGACGCCAAGCTAGGGATCTTCGTCCACTGGACACTCGCCTCGGTCCCCGCGTTCGCCCCCGTCGGGACCGATTTCAGCTCGTTGCTCGAGTCAGATCAGCGCGACGCCTACTCCCTGTCGCCCTATGTCGAGTGGTATCAGAACTCCCTCCGCTTTCCCGACAGCCCTGTCGCTCGGCATCATCGAGAGACCTACGGCTCGCGCTCCTATGAGTCGTTCAGGGTCGAGTGGGAGGCTGGCCTCGAGCACTGGGACCCCGAGGATTGGGCCAGGAAGTTCAAGTCGTCGGGGGCTCGCCATATCGTCTTGGTCGCCAAGCACGCGGACGGATACTGCCTGTGGCCGACCGAGATCCCCAACCCGCATCGGCCCGGGTGGCACTCCAGCCGGGACGTAGTCGGCGAGCTCGCCGAAGCGGTACGAGGACAGGGGATGCGATTCGGTCTCTATTACAGCGGCGGGATGGACTGGACCTTCGACCAGCGCCCGGTGGGCTCGATGTCGGGGGTCGTAGCGTCGATCCCACGCGGCGAATATCCAACCTATGCGGATGCTCAGGTCCGCGAGCTGATCGATCGCTACCGGCCAAGTGTGCTGTGGAACGACATCGCATGGCCGTCGAGTGGCAAGCGCCTGTGGCCGCTGTTCGACTATTACTACGGTCAGGTGCCCGATGGGGTCGTCAACGACCGGTGGCTGCCTTGGAACCCGCTCTTTGCCTTGGGCCATCTCGAAGTGGGTCGCAGAGCGATCGATGCCCTTGCGAGACGTGAGATGGGCCGCGACGGCGGGCTCGTGCCACCCAGGCCACCCCACTTCGACGTCCGCACACCCGAGTACGTGGTCTTCCCCGACGTGCAACGCAGGCCGTGGGAGTGCGTCCGCGGGATGGACGAGAGCTTCGGCTACAACGCCTGCTCTCGACCGGAGGACTTCATCGCCCACGACGACCTCCTGTGGCTTCTTACCGACATCGTGGCCAAGGGTGGAAACCTCTTGCTCAACGTCGGACCACGCGGCATCGACGGCAAGATCCCCGATGAACAGGCCGCCCGGCTCGAATGGCTCGGTCATTGGACCCTCCTCAACGGCGAGGCTCTCTACGGGACGCGCCCGTGGATCAGGCCCGGCACGGTCCTCAGCGGTGAACATCAGGTGCGTTACACGGCCGCAGGCGACTCGGTGTTCACCTTCCTACGTGACCCGACTGAAGTGGTGACTCTCTCTGACGTGCGCGCCACGCCGACGACCACGGTGGAGACCCTCGATGGCAAGGTGTTGCCCTGGAGCGGCACAGCGGCTGGGATCGAGGTCTACCTGGCGGGCGTCCACAGCGGCCCTGGAGCGCTGGTGGTGGCCTTGCGCAGAGTCGATGCAATGCCGCTTGCCGAGCACCTGCACTGAGATCCCGTGTCTTTCAGCATTCGCGCCGCCCGGGTCGAAGATGGACCGTGTCTCCAGGAGATCGAGCTGGCGACGCACGAGCAGTTCCGCGAAATCGGGCTCGACGAGGTGGCAGACGATGAGACCACCGATTCTCTCGAGATGCTCGCCGAGTACGCGATCGGCAAGCGGTCCTGGGTGGCCGCCGGCGACGACGACGTCCCGATCGGGTACCTCCTCGTCGACGTCGTGGACGGAGCGGGGCATGTCGCCCAGGTAAGCGTCAGGCCTACCTCGCAAGGTGTGGGCGTGGGCCGGGCGCTCATCGACCGGGCCAAGGCGTGGGCCGTCGAGGACGGCAGAGGAGCCTTGACCCTCACGACGTTTTCAGAGGTGCCTTGGAACCGACCGCTCTACGAGCATCTCGGGTTTCGGGTGCTCGATCCGGGCGACATCGGGCCCGAGTTGGGGGCGGTCCAAGTGGACGAGGCGCGTCGCGGCTTCGGTCCCGAGGGCCGGGTGGCGATGAGACTCGAGCTCGACTCGCCCAGCTGTTGACTGGACCGAACTTGCCGTGCTTATCTTCCCCCGTCACCGACCACTTTTGTGGCACGGTACAAACACCTTTCAACTGCGGCGGGGGCAGAGAGGAGGGTGCTGTCGGCGGCACTCGATATTCGCATGCTGGCCGCGCGCGTCCATTTCCGAGTCGTGCGCGGCCGTTCGGAACATTCGAATCATCAACAAACTCGAACTTCGAAGCTTCGAGAATCAAGGAGAAGGAATGCGCAAGTTCCTCATCGGCAGTCTCCTGGCTGCCACCTTCGGCGGAGGGGCGGTGAGCGCGGGCGTCGTCTTGGCGTCCCCGGCGTTCGCCACAGGCCCTACGACGCAGTGCAACACCTCGTTGCCCTCAACGCCTTTGGGCACCACGTCAGTGCTCGCACCGAGCGGCGCCTCCACCAGTGGTGAGCTGCAAGTGTGCGAGTCCGGGAGCCCCGTCATCGACGGCACCGCAACGGCCGAGGGCAGCGGCGGCTCGAGCGGCGTCAACGGGTACGCGGTCGCGAACGGCGACCCCGGCACCAACGCGACCGGCTACGTCGGCGTCGAAGGTGGCGCCGGCCCGAGCGGTGGCTCGGCGAACGTCGTCGGCTGCTCGTCCGGTGACTACAACAACGGCACCAACAGCAACACCGACGGCACCAACGGCACCTCGGCGCCCGGTCCCAACGACGGGGTCACCGACAGCAACGGCAACAACGTGATCGTCGGGTCCGGCGGCAACACGCTCAGCTCTGTGGCGAGCGGTCCCTGCTCCGTCACCAACGAGGCGCCGTAGGCTCCGAGCCTCGGCTGCGAGAAACACCGACGCAAAGGGGGCCCCACGGGGCCCCCTTTGCACGTCGCAGCCCGAAAAGGTGGGTTGTGTGATAGAACGCAATCCTCATGGTGAACCCGGTGCTGGAGCTGCTGAAACAGCAGAGCCCGTTCTTGGAGGCTGCCGGGCTGGTGGTCGACGAGGCAGACGGCTCACGGGTCACCGGCCATATGGACCTCGGGCCCAAACACCACACGCCCTGGGGCATCGTCCACGGAGGCATCTACTCCACCGCGGCCGAGAGCGCTGCGAGCATCGGAGCGAGCATCGCGGTCTCGGAGCGCGGTCAGGTGGCCGTCGGGCTCACCAACACCACTCAGTTTCTGCGTTCGATCACGTCGGGGTACGTGGAGCTCGAAGCGGTGGCGCTGCACCAGGGTCGGTCCCAGCAGCTGTGGCGGGTCGAGATGAGGGACCGGTCCGGCCGCCTGGTCGCCCACGGTGAGGTCCGGCTCCAGAACCTCGACGCGCCTGCGCCGCCGGCCTGACCGAGAGACCTTGGCTCCGTCCGGTCCGAGCTAGCTATCGTGACGACCTTGCTCGCCGCGACCGCCGATTCGATCTCCCGCGAGGACCCGCTCGCCGGACTCGTCGTCGGCGAGCACACCGATCCCGATCCGCCGCCGGGCTGGACCAAGGTGGCGGTGCGCGCCGCGTCCTTGAACCACCACGACATCTGGACGCTGCGCGGGGTGGGCATCGACCCGGAGCGGCTCCCCATCGTGCTCGGTTGCGACGCGTCCGGAGTGGACGAGGAAGGCAACGAGGTGATCGTGCACAGCGTGATCGCCAGCGAAGGCTGGACCGGCGACGAGACCCTCGATCCTCGCCGCACCCTCCTTTCCGAGGTCCACGACGGGACGCTCGCCGGAGCAGTTGCCGTGCCGAAGCGCAACCTCGTCCCCAAGCCCGCGGCTCTCACCTTCGAAGAAGCAGCATGCCTGCCCACCGCCTGGCTCACCGCGTACCGCATGCTCTTCACCAACAGTTCTGTGGCGCCTGGGGGCACGGTGCTGGTGCAAGGGGCCGGAGGGGGTGTGGCGAGCGCTCTCGTGGTCCTGGGTGCTGCGACCGGGTACCGGGTGTGGGTCACGAGCCGCAGCGAGCACAAGCGCGCCAGAGCGCTCGAGCTCGGAGCGGACCAGGCGTTCGAGCCAGGAGCGCGCCTCCCCGAGCGTGTCGACGCGGTCATGGAGACGGTGGGCGCGTCCACCTGGTCACATTCCCTCAAGTCGCTCAGGCCCGGCGGCACACTCGTGGTGTCGGGAGCGACGAGCGGGAGCGATCCGGCCGCGGAGCTCAATCGTGTCTTCTTCCTCCAGTTGCGCATCGTCGGCTCGACGATGGGTAACCGCGAAGAGCTCGAGGCACTCGCCCGGCTCTGCGAGGTCAGCGGTATCCGGCCGCCGATCGACCGCGTGCTCCCCCTTTCCGAGGCGCGCGAGGGGTTCGAGTCGATGCTCGACGGCGAGCTGTTCGGCAAGATCGTGTTCCGACCGTGACGGCCGACAGAGCCGGCAGCGGGCTGGACCCGCTCGACATCGGGCTCATCGGTCTGGGCAACATCGGCGGGGCGATCGGCGCCAACCTGCTGGCCGACGGCCACAGGCTCACAGTTCTCGACGTCGACGCCGCTCGCCTCGAACCCCTCACGAAGGCGGGAGCCCAGGCCGCCCGCACCCCGGCCGAGGTGTCGTCGGCCAGCGACATAACCCTCCTCTCCCTTCCCTCGCCTCGGGTGATGCAGGACGTGTCGGCCAAATGGCTCGAGGGTGCGGCCGGCAGCGGCAAGATCCTCGTCGACCTGACCACCAACTCTCCGTCGGCGGTGCGGGAGGTCGGAGCCAAGCTGGCAGCAGCCGGTGCCAGCTTCGTGGAGGCTCCCCTGACCGGAGGGGCGCCCGGCGCGCGCAACCGGCAGCTCGTCTTCATCGTCGGTGGCGACGACGCCCCTGTGGCGAAGGTGACTCCGCTGCTCGAGACGATCGGTCGCGCGACCTTCCACCTCGGCCCGCTCGGGAGCGGCAACGTCGGCAAGCTGGTGAACTCGCTCATGGCGTTCACCACCATGTGGGTGTCTCTCGAGGGCCTCGCGCTCGCCGCGAAGAGCGGTGTCGACCTGCGCAAGATGCTCGAGATGGTGCGTACTTCCGGAGGCGCCAACTCCTACCTGGATCGCCGCGTGGAGGAGATCAACCAGCGGGGACGCCCGGCCGAGTTCGCGATCGAGCTTGCCGCCAAGGACGCCGGGCTGATGCTCGAGCTGGCTCGCGAGGTAGGCGTGCCCGCGCCCGTGGCCTCTGCTGTACACGACATGTTCGTCTTCGCCAAGGCCCAAGGACTGGGCGACCGCGACATCAGCGACCTGGTCGAGGTCACAGAACGGTCGGCCGCTGTCGAGCTGCGCCTGCCGCCACCGAGCAGCTGAGGCGCATCAGACGGGGTCAGCCCGACGGGCCGACCTTGTACAGCTTGGCGTAGTTGTCCCAGAGGACTTTGCGCTTGGTCGGTGTCTCGAAGGGCAGTGACAGGAACGACTCGGTCGCCTGCGGGAACTTCGAGTCCGCGTGCGGGTAGTCGGTCGAGAAGATCACGTTGTCGTCGCCGAAGTCCTCGAAGTAGTGACGAGCGGCCAGCTCGTCCGCTTCACAGGACACGAAGCAATTTCGCAGGAGGTACTGCGAAGGCTTCATCAGCACGCCGGGCGCTTCGTAGCTGCCGGTCCACTCCCAATGCTCGTCGAGCCTGTACATCATGAACGGAGCCCACGAGCAGTTCCCTTCGAGGAGGCCGACCCGTAGCGCGGGAAAGCGCTCGAGGATCCCGCCAGAAGTGAAGCACGTGACCACGAACATGATCCCGAGGGGCTGGTTGAAGGGATGCCAGAGCATCAGCTTGTCGAGGTGCTCGCTGAACGCGAAATCGGGCTTGAGATAGGTGGTGCCTCCGCCGTGGAAGCACACCGGGACGTCGAGGCTCTCGGCCTCCCTCCAGAGGGGGTCGTACTTGGGGTGGTGCCACGGCTTGTTGTCGACGAGACCGGGCACGAGGAACCCCGCCCTGAAGCCGCGCTCGACGTTTCGCGCCAGCTCGTCGACGGCGCCGCTCACGTCGTGCGGGGCAAGCATCGCTGCACCGAACACGCGTCCCGGCGCGTCGCAGTCGCGGACGAAGTCAGCCATCCAGTCGTTGTAGGCGCGGGCGATAGCCGAAGCGAGCTCGGGCTCGAGGCCGTCAGGACCGATGTGCTCCGAGCTCTGGAGCGACAGCACGAACAACCCACGGCTCGGGAACAGCACCGTCGAGTCGAGGTGCTCCATGTCCATGGCCATCACCTGGGACTTGGCGTCCCAATTCCGCTCCTCGGCGTGCACGAACACCGAGTCCTGGGCTTCGGTCCACGGCCTTCCGGCCGCACGCGGACGCATGTGGCCCAGCCGCAGCAACGCAGCGTTCTTGACCTTCACCCGCATGTCGCGCTCGATCTCGGTGAGCCCTACAGGCGCCGCGTGCTCCCATGCCGGGTCCATGTAGCGCTGCCAGAGGTCGGCGGGCTCCATCACGTGCATGTCGCTGTCGGCGACCAGAAGGTCTCCCACCGCCACGTTTGGAACCTCCTATCTTCCCTGCAAGCCTTGTCCGTCGTACGCCGATTGCGGCGTGGGTGGAAACGCTAACGCCTGCCGTCTCGGCGGGCAGGACCGACTCACCGGGAACGGGGCCGGACCCCTCACGATGGCTGGGGCGGGGAAGCTCCCGAGGGCGGGCGCAGCTGATCGCCCCCGAGCGCCCGGCGTAGCTCCGAGAGCCTCTCAGGCACGGCCCTCCACCACGTCCAGCGGCCGCGTCGCTCTCCGACGATGAGCCCGGCTTCCGCCAGGAGCCTCGTGTGGTGCGAGATGGTCGGCTGGCTCTTGCCGAGCGGCGCTTCGAGGTTGCAGCTGCACACCTCTCCCTCGGCAGCGACGATCGACAGGAGGCGCAGCCTCACCGGGTCGGAGAGTGCCGAGAGGACCGCCGCGAGACGGGCGGACTCCTCCTCGGAGAACGCCACCTCCGACAGCGGCGAGCAGCACAGGGCGGAGACGTCGCCGGGCCCTGCCCCGGTGCGCTCGGGAGCCGGCGTCCGGCTCACCGCGGCACCCCCGCTAAGCCTTGGGCCTGGGCCAATCCGACCTCCCATTGACAATCATCGATCCGACTGTCCATACTAATCACATCGACATCCGTCAATGTACAGGAGGCGCGCCGTGTCGCGAGTGCAGCTGGCCCTGAACGTGTCCGACCTCGACACCTCGGTCGAGTTCTACTCGAAGCTCTTCGGAGTCGGCCCGGCGAAGCGCCACCCCGGCTACGCCAACTTCGCGGTGGCAGACCCTCCCCTGAAGCTCGTGCTGATCGAGAACACCAGCTCGGCCTCGGGAAAGCTCAACCACCTCGGCGTGGAGGTCTCGTCCCAAGAGGAGGTGACCGACGCCGCGCGGCGCCTGACCGGCGAGGGTCTCGACACCGAGCTCGAGGAGGGGACCACCTGCTGCTACGCCTTACAGGACAAGGTTTGGGTGAAGGACCCCGACGGCGCACCCTGGGAGATGTACACCGTGCTGGCCGACGCCCCCGAGGACGACGCGATGTCGTGCGAAGCGCCGTGCGCGCCCTCCCCCGTCACCGGCCTCTGCTGCTGATCGTTTGCTGTCCACCGCCGATTCGTCGCCTGGCGCTACCGGACCCGTGTACCCGGACGCCGCATCGAGCTTCGAAGCGTCCGGGGAGAAGTCCCTGCCGCGCCGCCTCCTGGCAGAGGCCCTCGGCAGCGCCTTCCTCGCCCTCGTGGTCGTCGGCTCCGGGATCGCAGCGCAGCAACTCTCGCCGCACCAGGCCGGCCTCGAGCTGCTCGAGAACGCGGCGGCCACAGCAGTGGGCCTCTTCGCGATCATCTTGATGTTCGGTTCGGTCTCCGGAGGCCACTTCAACCCGGTCGTGTCCCTCGTCGACTCGTTCTTCGGAGGACTGCGACCGCTCGACGCCGCGGCCTACGTTCCCACTCAGGTGGGCGGCTGCATCCTCGGCGCCATCGTGGCCAACGTCATGTTCTCCAAGGCCGCCGTCTCGATCTCGGAGCGGCACCGGGCCTCGCCGGAGCACTTCCTCTCCGAGGTCGTGGCGACGCTGGGGCTCCTGCTCGTGATCTTCGCCCTGGCCCGCAGTGGACGCACGCGGGCAGTTCCCGCGGCGGTGGGGGCGTACATCGGAGGGGCGTACTTCTTCACCTCCTCGACGAGCTTCGCCAACCCTGCGATCTCGGTGGGCCGCATGTTCTCCAACACGTTTGCCGGGATAGCGCCGTCCTCGGCCCCGGCGTTCGTCGGGGCCCAGGTCGTCGGCGCTCTCGTCGCCGCGGTGGTGATCAAGACCCTCTACGGGGGCGTGACCCCGGAGGAGGCCGCCGGCGTCCTTCTGCCTCACGAGGTCCCGACGTGAGCGAACGCGCCTCCATCTCTCCTGAGGAGCCGCGAGTTCACAATCCCGTCGTCCTGTACGCGTGCATACACAACTCGGGACGCTCGGTGGCCGCCAAGCTCCTCACCGAGCGTTACGCAGGCGCAGAGGTCGACGTACGGTCGGCCGGCTCGGAGCCTTCGGGCACCGTCAACCCCGAGATCACCGCGGTGCTCGAAGAGCGAGGTATGTCGACGAGCTCGGAGGTGCCCACCCGGCTCACCCGCGACGTGGTCGAGACGGCGGACGTCGTGGTCACGATGGGGTGCGGCGAGAGCTGCCCGGTGTTCCCCGGCAAGCGCTACCTCGACTGGACCGTCGACGACCCGGCCGGAGCCGACCGCGAGACCGTGCGCCGGATCGTCGACGAGATCGACTCGCGCGTGCGTGACCTGCTTCGTGAGCTGGGCATCACGGTGGCCTAGGGCACAGGCCCGCTAAAAGCGGTGGCATGCCCCCTCAGCGCGTAGGAAGATAACGAGGAACACCCCCAGGAGGTCCCTATGAGCGACGCCACCGCGGGCACCCAGAGCACGACGGGCACCCAGAGCACTGAGAGCACCGTCACCGAGAAGGTGGCGCGACAGGTCGCCGAGGCGGCGCGCGAGCAGGAGTGGACCAAGCCCAGCTTCGGCAAGGAGCTGTTCCTCGGCCACCTGCGCCTCGACCTCATCCATCCCCACCCGCAGCCCTCCGAGGACCAGAGGCGCCGCGGCGAGGAGTTCCTGGAAAAGCTGGAGAGCTTCCTGCGCGAGGAGGTCGACCCTCTCCAGATAGAGCGCGAGGCAAAGATCCCCGAGCACGTGGTGAAGGGCCTCTGCAACCTCGGGGCGCTCGGGATGAAGGTGGACCAGGCCTACGGCGGGCTCGGTCTCTCGAACCTCTACTACAACCGGGCTCTAGAGCTCGCGGGCTCGGCTCACTCGGCGCTCAGCACCCTGCTCAGCGCGCACCAGTCCATCGGCGTGCCCCAGCCGCTCAAGCTCTTCGGGTCCGAGGAGCAGAAGCGCAAGTTCCTCCCTCGCGTCGCCAAGGACGAGGTGAGCGCCTTCCTGCTCACGGAGCCGGACGTGGGCAGTGACCCGGCGCGCATGAGCTCGTCGGCTACGCCGACCGAGGACGGCTCCGCTTATGTCATCAACGGCACCAAGCTCTGGACGACCAACGGGGTGATAGCGGACCTCCTGGTGGTGATGGCGGTCGTGCCCCCCACCGACTCCAAGCGAGGAGGGATCACAGCCTTCGTCGTGGAGGCGAGCTCTCCGGGTATCACGGTCACGCATCGCAACAGCTTCATGGGCCTGCGTGGCATCGAGAACGGTGTGACGCGCTTCGAGAACGTGCGGGTACCCGCCGAGAACGTCGTCGGCGGGATCGGGCGCGGGCTCAAGGTCGCACTCTCGACGCTCAACACCGGCAGGTTGTCGTTGCCCGCGATGTGCGCTGCGTCCGCGAAGCTCTCACTCAAGATCGTGAGGGAATGGTCCAACGAGCGCGTCCAGTGGGGAATGCCCGTCGGCAAGCACGAGGCCGTCGCCCACAAGATCTCCTTCATCGCCGGGCTCACCTTCGCCATGGAAGCCGTCGTGGAGCTGTCGAGCTTGCTTGCCGACGAAGCGCGAAACGACATCCGCATCGAGGCCGCCCTCGCAAAGCTCTACTGCTCGGAGATGGCGTGGCTCGTCGCCGACGAGATGGTCCAGGTCCGGGGCGGGCGCGGCTTCGAGACAGCGGAGTCCCTGCGAGCGCGCGGTGAAAGGCCTATCCCCGCCGAGCAGATCCTGAGGGACCTGCGCATCGCGAGGATCTTCGAGGGGTCGACCGAGATAATGAAACTGCTCATCGCCAGGGAAGCCGTCGACCAGCACCTCGCCGTGGCAGGTGCTCTCGTCGACCCGGACGTCAAGATCGCTGAGAAGGCCAAGACCGCCAAGAAGGCGGCCTCTTTCTACGCCAAGTGGCTGCCTCAGCTTGCGTCCGGGCCCGGCCAGCGCCCGGGGAGCTATTCCGAGCTGGGCGAGGTGCTCGCAGCGCACATGCGGTTCGTGGAACGCTCGAGCCGGCGGTTGGCGAGGTCCACGTTCTACGGGATGTCGCGCTGGCAAGGCCGGCTCGAGCGCAAGCAAGGGTTCCTGGGACGCATCGTCGACATCGGCGCCGAGCTCTACGCGATGAGCGCCGCGTGCGTGAGGGCCAAGATGCTCGTCGACGAAGGGGGCGAGCAGGGCCAGGGGGCGCTCGAGCTTGCCGACCTGTTCTGCCGCGGCGCGCGGCGCAGGGTCGAGAAGCATTTCCACGACCTATGGCACAACGACGACCAGGAGAACTACGACGACGCGCTGAAGGTGTTGGCGGGCCGCTACGAGTGGGCCGAGGCCGGGGTGCTCGACCCCTCGCTTCTGGCCGCCGAGCTGTCGCTGGACACCGACACCTCTCTTACCTGATCTTTCACATCCTCTGCGGCGCCTGGATCCCGAGCAGCCCGAGGCCGCTCGCCAGCACGCGCGAAGTGAGATCGCAGAGCATCAGCCTGCTGCGGCGGACCTCACTCTCGGAGCCGAGCACCGGACACGTCTCGTAGAACGTCGTGAACTGCGTGGCGAGATCGAAAAGGTACGCGCAGAGCCTGCTCGGGCTCCACAGCTCGATGGCCGACTCGACGGCGCCCGAGTAGCCGAGCGCCGCCAGCCCGAGCGCCCGCTCGGCGGGCTCGGTGAGCACAGGGGGTGAGAGATCGGCTCCGACTTCGATGTCGCCGCGACGGAATATCGAGCGGATCCGGGCGTGGGCGTACTGGAGGTACGGGCCGGTGTTGCCCTCGAACGCGAGCATCCGCTCCCAGTCGAACACGTAGTCGCGTGTCCTCTCTGTGGAGAGGTCTGCGTACTTCACGGCTCCGATCCCGAGCGTCTGCGCCACCTCGCGCCGCTCGTCGTCGCCCAGCTCCGCGTCGCGCTCTGCCACTGCGGCGCCCGCTCGAGCGACTGCCTCGTCGAGCAGGTCGGCGAGCTTGACCGGCGCCCCGGAGCGGCTGCGCAGGACCTTGCGATCCTGTCCGAGAACGTTGCCGAACGCGACGTGGACCGCCTGCACGGAGTCGGGGAGCCAGCCCGCCATGCGCGCCACCGCGAAGCACATCTCGAGGTGCTGCGCCTGGGGGGCACCGACGACGTAGAGAATGCAGTCGGCCCCGACCCGGCCCACACGGTCGCGGATCGCAGCAAGATCGGTCGCGGGATAGCCGAACCCTTGGTCGGACTTCTGGACTATCAGGGGGAGGGGTTCGCCACTGCGGTTGGTGAACCCGGGTGGAAACACACAGAGCGCTCCCTCGCTCTCGACCAGCAGGCCGAGCGCGTCGAGATCCTCCACGACTCCGCGCAACATGTCGTTGTAGAAGCTCTCCCCCACAATGTCGTCGTCCGTCAACAGCACACCGAGCTTCGTGTACACCTCGTCGAAGTAGCTCACGCTGCGATCGACCAGCACGCGCCAGAGCCTGAGAGTCTCGGCGTCCCCGGACTGGAGCAGCACGACGCGGTGACGGCTTCGTTCGCGGAAGGTCTCGTCCTCGTCGAAGGCGACCCGGGCCTGGCGGTAGAAGGTGTCGAGGTCCCCGACCGACAGCTCGTGGACCGCCTTCTCCTCCCCGACGTCGAGCAGGTGCTCGATGAGCATCCCGAAAGGCGTGCCCCAGTCGCCTATGTGGTTCTCGCGCACGACCTGGTGCCCGACTAGCTCGAGCATCCGGCACAGCGCGTCGCCGATGATCGTGGAACGCAGGTGACCGACGTGCATCTCCTTGGCCACGTTGGGATGCGAGTAGTCGACGACCACCACCTGTCGCTCGGCGCAGCGGCGTACCCCGAGGCCCTCGTCGGCCGAGAGCTCCGACACCTGGCGTGCGATCAACCCCATCGACAGGGTGAGGTTCACGAAGCCGGGCCCGCTCACCTCGACCTTCTCGCAGAGGTCGTCGAGGTCGGCGACGGCCACGATCTGTGCGGCGAGCTCCGATGGAGCACGGCCCACGCGCTTGGCGAGCGCCAGCGCGCCGTTCGCCTGGAAGTCTGCACGGTCCGAGGGGCGCAGAACGGGGTCGGCCCCTTGCTCCACTGTGTCGAACGCGGCCTGGAGGCGCCCGAGAAGCAACTCCCTCAGATCGTCCATGGCCCATCCAAGGTAGCCGGGCGCTCAGGCTCTTCTCCCTAGAGTGGGCAGGTGCTCCTGGTGGCCTCTTCTCCCGAGCTCGACCGTCACGACATCGGCGGGGGCCACCCCGAGCGCCGTGCCAGGCTGGCCGCGGCTCTCGACGGGATCGCGGAGGCCGGTCTGTCCGATGCAGTGGTGAACCTCGCGCCGCGCCGCGCGACGGAGGAGGAGCTCGCCCGTGTCCACCCTGTCGAGTACCTCGAGGCGCTGCGCGCATTCTGCGACGCCGGGGGTGGCGCCATCGACCCCGACACGATCGCCGTACCGGGTTCCTGGGACACGGCGCTCTTGGCGTCGGGAGCGGTGCTGGCGGCGGTGGACGCGCTGGCCGAAGGAGCAGGAGAGACCGCTTTCGTCTGCGAGCGCCCGCCCGGCCACCACGCCACCGCTCAGAGGGCGATGGGCTTCTGCCTCTTGAACAACGTCGCCGTGGCAGCGGCCCACCTGGCAGAACGATCCGAACGGGTCCTTGTGGTCGATTGGGACGTCCACCACGGCAACGGCACCCAGGAGATCTTCTGGGACGACCCCCGGGTGATGTACGTGTCGGTCCACCAGTGGCCGCTCTACCCGGGATCGGGCCGCGCGAGCGAGACGGGGGGGCCGAGCGCCGCGGGGCTCACCGTGAACGTGCCCCTCCCCGAGCGCGCCACGGGGGACGTCGTGCTCAGGGCGCTCGACGAGGTGGTGGCGCCGGCGGTCGAGCGTTTCTCCCCCACGTGGGTCCTCGTCTCCGCCGGTTTCGACGCCCACCGGGCCGACCCGCTCGCCGGCCTCGAGCTCACAGCGGGCGACTTCGCCGACATCGCGCTGCGGGTGAAGGGGTTCGCACCGGGCCCTGGGCGCATGGCCCTCGTGCTCGAGGGGGGCTACGACCTCGAGGCGCTCAAGTTGTCGGTGGGCGCGAGCCTGTCCGCTCTCATGGGCAACCGCTTCCGGCCGGAGCCCGCCTCCTCTGGCGGTCCGGGAGCCGAGGGCCTGGCAGAGGCACGGCGCTGGCACGAGGCCAGCTCTCCTGCTGGATGATCACGAAGCATCACTGCCTCCCCGTACCCTGATCCCGTGCGAGACACCTCTCGGTGGCAGGGGCGCAGCAATCGAAGTCCTCCACGGTCGGTATGCGCCGGTGGTCGGGGATCCGCCGGGCCGGCGACTGTGGCTCTTAGGATCGGCTCGAAATGGTGAAGCGGTCGACTTCCACTTCGGCCTTCGGGGTGTCGAAACGGGAGAGCCACGACGCCAGCGGCTTCTACCGGCGCTTCACCCCGCCCGAGCTCTCGGCGGAGTCCGATGTCGCCCCTCACCGGGCGCTCGACAAGCTCCTGGTCGGCGACGCTCGCCACATGGACGAGGTCCCCGACTCCTCGGTGGCAATGGTGGTGACGTCACCGCCGTACTTCGCCGGCAAGGAGTACGAAGAGTCGCTCGGGGAGGAGGGCGTCCCGGGCACCTACCTCGAGTACCTCCAACTGCTGCGCGACGTCTTCGCCGAGTGCGTGAAGAAGCTGGAGCCGGGCGGCCGCATCGCGGTAAACGTCGCAAATCTCGGCCGTCGCCCCTACCGCTCTCTGTCGTCGGACGTCGTCGGGATCCTCCAGGACGATCTTCGCCTGCTGCTCAGGGGCGAGATCATCTGGGTGAAACAGCGAGGCTCTTCCGGCTCGTGTGCATGGGGCAGCTTCCAGCGGCCCGGTAATCCGGTGCTCCGGGACCTGACCGAGCGGGTCGTGGTGGCGAGCAAGGGGCGGTTCGATCGGGCGGTCCCGCCCAGGGTCCGGGCTGGCCGGGGGCTCCCGTCGGAGTCGTCGATGACCCGCGACGACTTCATGGAGAACACCGTCGACGTGTGGGAGATCCCGGCGGAGAGCGCCACACGGGTCGGTCACCCTGCACCGTTCCCCATCGAGCTGCCGGCCCGGCTCATCGAGTTGTACACGTACAGGGAGGACCTCGTGCTCGACCCCTTCGTCGGATCGGGGACGACCGCTGTGGCGGCTGTGAGATCCGGACGGCACTTCGCCGGCTACGACATGGACGAGTCCTACATCGCGTTGGCCGAGGGGCGAGTCGAAGAAGAACGCCAGGGGCTGGCGGGCGAGGCGGCGACGTCGCCGTTGAAAGTGAGCCTGCCCGCGATCCCGGGGCCGGCGAGCGAGAGCGAGGACTTTCGATCTCGCGCCGTCCGGGAGGGGCGAGCAGCCAAGGAGATCGCCGAGGCGCTCATCGAAGCCGCCGGGTTCGTCGACATTCAGAAGGATCGCCGCCAGCCGGGAGGGGTGCAGGTCAATTTCACCGCACGGGATCGCAGGGGACGATTGTGGTTCTTCGACGTCACCGGGAGCTTCACCAGCCACCGGGCGGGCCTCAAGAGGACCGACACCTTGTGGAAGGCCCTCGGCAAGGCCTCGGTACTGCGCGAGGTGGGAAGCACACCGCTCGTATTGCTCACTACGGACGCTCCTGCGCTGGGTGCGGGAGCCGATGCGCTGAGGAAGGTGACCGGCCCGAAGAAGCCGATCCATTCGGTCATCGAGATGCTGAAGCAGTCGGGGCTCGAGGATCTACGTGCCCTCTGCGAAGGAAGACGCATCAGCTGAGCTCCTGTTGCCCGACCTTCGTATTGCCGTAACCGAACTCGCAACCGGTCTCGGGACCCTCGGGTACCCCTCGATATCCGACGCACTGGCTGCCCGGCCACCGGAGATGGTGAGCGTCTCCCCCGAGATGTGGGACCAACTCGAGCGCGCGCACGACGGCGGGGCACTGAGAGACGACTTCGAGCAGGCGTGGTCCAACGGGGCCGCTTTCGCCGAGGCGGCAGACGGGCTACGAGGACGTCGTCCCGTCGTGATCGAGTGGAAAGGTTCGCACCGGGCACCCGGGGACGAGGTTGCACCGATCGACCTGCGAATCGACCACGTGTACCTCATCAGCTGCAAGTACCTCTCCAGGATCATGATCAATGCGTCCCCCGGTTTCCTCTTCGACCGACTGCTTCGGGGAGCCCACGGAATCAGGGGAGGAGACTGGTACGAGAGCATTGCCCCGGACGAGTACCAGCAGCTCTACGAATCCGTCGTCGCCGAGCTCGCGTGGCCCGATCTGCCGAGCCGTCCGAACGAGCTGGACCAGGCTCAAAGAAGCAGCCTCGCCGAAGCCCTGGCCGGCAGTTGGCCCGAGTCGATTCGCTCCATGTACGAAGGCTTCGCCGCCGCCGTGTCCCACAAGTCTGCGGAGTTGTGGCAAGAGCGGCTCAGCTCTCGTGGCGAGTCCGAGGCGATGCTGTGGCGGATCCTTCGAATGGGCAGCGCCCCGTACTTCATCCTCGGCACCGCACCGACGGGCCCGCTACGGCTGCGCATCGCCACTCCCTGGGACTGGCGCCTGCATTTCCGGCTCCGACACTTCGAATGCAGCGCACAGCCCGGGGGCCAGCCCCGTGTCGCATGGATCGCCGCCGTCGAGGATCGGCACTCGAGTGCCCTGCACCGGATCACGGGCCACGTCGAAGTGCGATGGAGCCATGGCCGTTTCAGGGGCAATCCGGAGGCGAAGGTGTATCTCGACAGCCCGCACGGCGACGTACCCGGATACTTCCAGCTGACCTGAGTAGTGCAATTCCGACGGTTTACGCTCGGTCGGCGACGACGCATACCGCTCCGGGATTGAGACCATCGAGTTGCAGTCCCGACCCGGACAGGTATCGAACGCCGAGCTCTGGTCCCTGCACTACGTCGTGCGCCTTCCAACCGGTCGCGAGGAGCAACTCTGAGAGAGCCTGCGGACGGAACCAGCTGAAAGTCGGTTCCCCACCCGCCGGCCAGATCAAGCGCGTAATCCATGCAATCGAACGGGACAAGGGCGAGTTGGGGCCTCCGCCCGCGTCCGTGAAGTTGACACCGAGGCGGCTGCCGAAAGGGCTTAGTGTCGAAAGATCGCCAAGCACCCTTCGCACGGCTGACTCCGACAAGAACATCGTCACTCCCTCGACGACGAAGACGGCCCGTCTTGAGGTGTCGAATCCGGCGGCCGGCAGCAGGACACTCAGACGGTCGGTGTCGAGGTCGGCGGCTATGAAAGTCGGGCCGCCGCGGGGCGCGTGTCGACGTTTGTCACGCTGCGTAGCCGGGTGGTCGACTTCGTAGAAGCGGACGGCAGGCCGAGCTAGCCGCCACGCGCGACTGTCATAACCAGCGCCAATGATCGCGACTTGTTCGATGCCGCTGTCCAATGCAGACGTCACGGCCTCGTCGAAGAAGCGGGTCCGCGCTGCGAGAAACGAGAACGTCGGATTCCTTGTCAGTCGCCCAAATGGGCGATAGCTGCAACAGCGCGCTACCACACGCCGTGGCCGATGGAGCATCGTTGCGGCCAGCGGATCGTCCACCACTCTCATCGACGTGAGCACCGCCCGACACATCGCCACGGTCTGCGCTGATGCTGACGGCTTGGTGTCGTGCACCTTGGAGCCTCGCGCCGTCAGGCCAGCGTCAGGGGGGCGAGCATCGGTCCTACTGGTCCGACGCGCGCCGGCGCGCCTCGCGCATTCGGCGAAGCCCTTCGTTTACCGAGGAGGTGATCAGGACGTCGTTGCCCGCCGATATGAACCGGTGCACCGGCTTCTCCAGGAGCAGGCGCATCAGAGGGTTGAAGGCGTGGTATGTCTCGGAGAAGTGGATCCTGGTGCGGCCGTCGCCTAGGTCCTCGAAGCGGGTGCGGCCCTCGGCCCGGGACCACAGTGGCTTTCCTACGGCGTCGTACTTCCACGACTCGTAGGGCTTCACCTCGGTGAGCCACTCCCAGGAGTGCCCGACGCCGCCGCTCAGCAGGTACCTCGGCACGCGGAAGGTGCAATGGCGGATCAGGCCTTCGCCCGTCTCGTCACCCGGATGCAGGATCTCGATCCGGACCCCGCCGTGCTCGGGCCTCTCACCGCGGTACCAGAAGAGCCCCCACACCTCGCTCGGCGTGCCTTCCACCACGACTGAGTAGTCGTGCTTCTGCATCAGCGGGCTTGACGCGGCCGGCTCACCAAGTTTCGCCGTACGACTCGCGATGCACCTTCTCCTCGAGCGGGGCACGCCGTGGACGCCCGAGCGGCCTCGCCGGCCACCCGAGAGGCACCACCGCCATGGGGCGCACCTCGAAGGGAAACCCGACCAACTCGGCTAGCTCGTCTCCGAAGGTGAGCGACAGGGTGGTGAGCGCCGAGCCGAGCCCGAGCGCCCCGGCCGCGAGCAGCAGGTTCTGCGTAGCCGGGAAGACCGATGCCTCGAGCACTCGCCGGTCGACCAGCCGCGTGTCGCCCCCGACCACCACGAGCACCGGAGCCGCCGCCAACTGGCCCTTGGCCCCGCGATCGACGTCTGCGAAAAGCGCGGGGCTCAACCTCCCCTCGGAGTGAGAACGCGCGCCGCTCTCCCACGCCCTTCGGGTCACCTCCCCGATCGCGGCGCGGCGGGCGGGGTCCCGCACCACGACGAAGACCCACGGTTGTCGGTTCTCCGCACTAGGTGCGAAGGTCGCCGTCTCGAGCACGCGCGCCAAGATCTCGTCGTCCACGGGGTCTGCACGGAACGAGCGGCAGGCTCGCTGGCGCCGCGCCACCTCGAAGAAGTCGCCTGCTCGCGGCTCGTAGGGCTCGCCCACGGGGAAGTCGAAGAGATCGCCCACGAAGGAAATGGTAGGGGTCGCGCCGAGCCGAGCAGCGGACCGCCGGCAGCCGCCGTGCCCTGCGAGCCACTCAGCCCGCTGCGACCGTGGCAGGCGTGCCCATCACGATGAGCGGCTGCTCGGAAGGGTCCATCCAGTTCAGGACGTCGAGCAGCTCCGACGTCGGCAAAGAGACGCATCCTGCGGTGGGCCCGCCGGTCGAGACGTGCAGGAAGATCGCGCTGCCGGCCCCGGGAGTGACCGGGTCCATGTTGTAGGCGATCACGGCCCCGTAGTCGTAGGCGGGCTCGTCGTACATCGGCTCCGGGTTGGCTCCTGCTGCCCCCGCACCCTGCGTGCTCTCGTCGACCCACTGGTTGTAGTCGGGGCTGCTCGGGTCGTCGTCCCAGAAGTCCGACGCAGTCGCCTGCCGGAAGGGGAACCGGTAGCCCGCCGGCTCCGACAGGTCCCCGAAGAAGAAGGTGAAACCGTAGGAGCCCGAGGGTGTGCGACCGTCCCCCTCGTGCTTTGCCCCCGGAGGGGCGAAGCCGTCCTGTCCGATGTCGGCCTGCCAAGGGCCGAACTTCTGCTGCCAGCCCGCCGACGTGAGCTGGTACACGCTGAAGGTCGCCACCGTCTCGCCGTAGGAGCCCGCCACGACCGTCATGACCTGCTGGGAGGACCCCACCGCGCGCGCCGAGAAGGGCAGCGGCGAAGCGGGCGGAGGTGCCGAAGTCGTCGGGGGGGACGACGCAGCCGGGGGGGCCGTGCTGGTGGTCGGAGCCGAGGTGGTGGTCGTCGTGGTGGTGGGAGCCGAGGTGGTGGTGGAGGCGGCGCGGCGCGCGTCGTGGCGCGCAACGGGGTGTGCGGAGGAGCGTCGGCTCGCCGGTCGCGTGCCGCCCGAGCCGCACGCTGCCAGCGACAGCGCGAGCACGGCGGCGACCACTGAGGTGACCACACGGGTCCGAGTCTCATGCATCGAACCAGCCCCATTCCCAGGGCGTGATCGTCTCGAACGGCCCGGCGAGCTCCGGAGTGCTCCGTCCCTCGAAGATCTCCAGCACGACCGGGTCCACGGTCGCGCACACCTCTAGAGGGGGCTCGTCGAGGTAGCAGACGCTCACGCGCACGTCGCCCGGGTGCCATCCGAGGTGCTCGAAGTCTCCCCGAGAGGCAAAGCCGATCACCCCGGCAACGCCGGGTAGTTCCACGAGGCGCCCGGCGACCTCGTCGTGCCAGGCAACCGCGTCGAGCGCTGCGCCCGCGGCGGCTTCGACTATCACGTAGACGCCCAGGTTGGGTCGGTAAGGGAGCACCTCCGCCGAGACGAGCGCCCTGCGAGCCGCTCGGGCGCCGAGCACGGCGAAGGGCCCGGACAGCAACGACCGGCGCCGCTCGTGGAAGCGCCCCAAGTCGTGAAGTTCGCGGCCGAGCGCGCCGAACTGCTCGAGCGTGCGGTCGACCGGCGCTGTCATGAGGTAGAGCGTCACGTACTGGGCGCCCTCGAGCCGCCCGGCGTCGAATGTTCGGGCGGACTTGCAGGCGGGGGTGCAGACCCAGCGCTGGCCGTGGACCACGCCTGTGATGCGGTACTGCTCAGGCAGATGGTCGAGCTGATGCCACTCGTTGTAGGAGCGGTGCTCTACGGGATCAGTGACCTGACTGAACGAGAAGAACCCGATCTCGATCTCGGCGCTCACGGGACCCAGTCCAGCACGCCTCGGCTCCATGGGGCTCCACCCGAGAAGACATCGGCGCTGGGCGATCGCGAAGACCCCTCGGCGCGGACAAGACTCGGCTCGTGAGCCGACCCTCTAGGGCCCGCGAAGGCCCTGCGGGCGGCGTGCAGCCAGAGGCGCGACGCCACACGCGTTCCTATGGACGGCCCGCGCTCGCGGCCCTGCTCGGCACCGCGCTGCTAGGCGCTGTCCTCTGCGCGTGCTCGAGCGCCGGCACCGCGGCGCACCGAGCACGCTCGGCCACGACCACCACCAAGGCGTCGGCGTCCACCACCCCTTCTGCTCCCGGAGCACAGACCGCCTGGACGACGTACGGGGGGAGCTTCCTGCGGACCTCAGTCGACACCGACGACCCTGCCGTGAGCCAGGCTCCGAAGCCGGCTTGGACCTCCGCGGCACCCGACGGTGCGATCTACGGCGAGCCGCTCGTGTATAGCGGGGGGGTCTTCGTGGCGACCGAGAACGACACCGTCTACGGATACTCCGCTTCGACCGGGGCGCCGCTATGGCCTGCGGACCACCTGGCGACGCCCGCACCCGCCGGTGCGTTGCCCTGCGGCGACATCACCCCCACTGTCGGCATCACCTCGACGATGGTCATCGACCCGTCGACGGGGGTGCTGTTCGCTTCGGCGGAGACCGGCTCCGCAGGGGCCGTGGAGCACTTCCTCTTCGCGATCGACACCTCTACGGGGAAGGTTCTCTGGAGCCGGGACCTCGACCAGCCCGGGTGGACCGCGTCGGCCCAGCTGCAACGGGCGGGCCTCGCGCTCTCGGGCGGCGACGTGCTCGCAGGATTCGGCGGCAACTACGGAGACTGCGGCGACTACAGCGGCTGGGTCGTCGGGGTACCCGAGTCGGGCAGCGGTCGGGTGATCGATTACCGGGTGCCCACCGCGCGCGAAGGCGCGATCTGGGCGCCGGCGGGGATCACGGTGGAGCAGACGGGGGACGTCTTCGTCGCGACGGGCAACGGGAGCGCCGTGTCGGGCCAGCCGTTCGACCACGGCGACGCTGTGATCGAGCTGTCGCCTCAGCTCTCGGAGCTCCAGTACTTCGCCCCTTCCAACTGGACACAGTTGAACGAGGACGACGGGGACCTCGGTTCCACATCGCCGATCGACCTCGGCAACGGAGAGCTGTTCGAAGTCGGCAAGGGTGGCACCGGCTACCTGCTCGACGCGGGCGCACTCGGCCGGATCGGCGGACAGGTGTCGTCGCTGTCGCTGTGCTTCTCTATCGGCGGCGGCGCGTACCTGGCCCCCGACGTCTACGTCGTGTGCAACCAGCAGGGAAGCATCGCTCAGGTGACCGTCGGCCAGGGGGGCAAGCTGAACAGGGGCTGGACCTGGAAGTCGCCGACGGGCGGGGCGAGCTCTCCCACGATCGCTGGTGGGGTGCTCTGGAGCGTCGACCCCGGATCGTCCACCCTCTACGGCGTCTACCTGGCCAACGGCACGACGCTTTACTCCCTGCCGTTGCACACCGGGGCGCTGGCCCACTTCGTCGCAGCGAGCGCCGCAGACCGGATGCTCCTGGTCGCCGGCGCCGGCGGTGTCGAAGCCTTCGACCTGTAGAGCCTATCGAGACGCAGAGGGTCGACCGAGTCGAGGTGCCGCCCGACCTCCTCTGGACCAGAATGACCTCATGGCTCTGCGAGAACCCTCTCTGGACAGCTTCGGCACCCGCTCCCAATTACGCGTCGGTGACCGCAGCTTCGAGATCCACCGCCTCGACGTGCTCGATCGCTTCGAGGTCTCGCGACTCCCCTACTCGATGAAGGTTCTCCTCGAGAACCTGCTGCGCCACGAGGACGGACGGCACGTGCACGCGGCGGACGTCGAAGCCGTGGCCGGCTGGGCGAGCGCGCAGGCCGCGGGCACCCCCGTGGCCCCCGAGATCGCCTTCACCCCCGAGCGCGTCCTCATGCAGGACTTCACGGGTGTGCCGGCCGTGGTCGACCTCGCCGCGATGCGCGATGCGCTTGAGGCGATGGGCGGCGACCCGACCCGAATCAACCCTCTGGTCCCGGTAGAGCTGGTGATCGACCACTCGGTGATCGCGGAGTCGGCGGGATCGGCCTCGTCCTTCGACACCAACGTGGACATCGAGTACCAGCGCAACATAGAGCGGTACCAGCTGCTGCGCTGGGCCCAGGACGCCTTCGACCAGTTCCGGGTGGTGCCTCCGGGCACCGGGATCTGCCACCAGGTGAACCTCGAGTACCTGGCGCGCGTCGTGTTCTCCACCGCCGACGGCCGAGCCTTCTGCGACACGATGGTGGGCACCGACTCGCACACGACGATGGTGAACGGCCTCGGGGTGCTCGGATGGGGAGTGGGCGGGATAGAGGCCGAGGCGACGATGCTCGGGCAGCCGCTCACGATGCTCGTGCCCCCGGTTGTCGGCCTGCGGCTCTCCGGTGAGCTCGCCCCGGGTACCACGGCAACCGATCTCGTCCTCACAATCGCCGAGCTCCTGCGGCACCACGGCGTCGTAGGCAAGTTCGTAGAGGTGCACGGTCCCGGGCTGGCCGGGATCCCCCTCGAGAGCCGCGCCACGATAGGGAACATGTCGCCCGAGTACGGGGCGACGTGCGTGATCTTCCCCGTGGACGCCGCCACGCTCGACTACCTCCGGTTCACCGGCCGCGACGACGACCACGTCGCGTTGGTCGAGGCCTATACCAAGCAGCAGGGCATGTTCCACCGTCCCGGCGACGCCGAGCCCGTGTTCTCCGAGCTCGTGGAGCTCGATCTCTCCACCGTCGAACCGAGCCTCGCCGGCCCCGCACGCCCCCAGGACCGGGTACCGCTCTCCGGGGCGAAGTCCGGCTTTCGGGCCGCGACGGCCGAGCACGGCGCGGTAGCGCGCCGCGCGACCGCGGTTCTGTCCGGAGGTCAGAGCGAGGAGGTGTCCGATGGCCACGTCGTCATCGCCGCCATCACGAGTTGCACCAATACCTCCAACCCCCAGGTCATGCTCGCTGCCGGTCTGCTGGCCCAGAAGGCCGTGGACAGGGGCCTTTCCACCAAGCCGTGGGTCAAGACCTCGCTGGCTCCGGGATCGCGGGTGGTGATGGACTACTACGAGCGCGCCGGGCTCCTACCTGCGCTCGAGAAGCTCGGCTTCAACCTCGTCGGGTTCGGCTGCACCACGTGCATCGGCAACTCCGGGTCGTTGCTCGAAGGCGTGAGCGAAGCCGTCGACTCCGGCGACCTCTCGGTCGCAGCAGTGCTGTCCGGCAACCGAAACTTCGAGGGCCGGATCCACCCCGAGGTCCGGCTCAACTACCTGGCTTCGCCCCCGCTGGTGGTCGCGTACGCGCTGGCGGGCACCATCGACCTCGACCTCACCAGCGAGCCCCTCGGCACCGACTCCTCGGGCCACCCGGTCTACCTGCGCAACATCTGGCCCTCGCAGCAGGAGGTGACCGAAGCGGTCCGCGGGGCCGTCACATCGGAGATGTTCCGCTCCCGCTACTCGTCGGTCTTCGCCGGCGACAAGAGGTGGAGGAGCATGGGCGTGAGCGGAGGCGCCACCTTTGCGTGGGACCCGGAGTCGACCTACGTGCTGCACCCGCCGTTCTTCGCCGGCCTGAGGCGCCAGCCCGAGCCGGTCCAGGACATCTCGGCGGCTCGAGCACTCGTGGTCGTGGGCAACAGCGTGACCACCGACCACATCTCGCCCGCCGGGTCGATAAGACAGAGCTCACCTGCCGGCGCCTACCTGGTCGCTCATGGCGTCGAACAGCGCGACTACAACTCCTACGGAGCGCGCCGGGGCAACCACGAGGTCATGATGCGCGGCACCTTCGCCAACGTGCGGCTGCGCAATCTCCTGGCCCCGGGCACAGAGGGCGGGGTGACGCGGCATTTACCGGACGGCGAGCAGATGAGCATCTACGACGCGGCCATGCGATACCAGCAAGAGGGAGTGCCCCTAGTGGTGCTGGCGGGCGCGGAGTACGGGTCGGGCTCGTCCAGGGACTGGGCGGCCAAGGGACCCGCTCTCCTCGGGGTGCGCGCGGTGATAGCCGAGAGCTTCGAGCGCATCCATCGCTCCAACCTGATCGGCATGGGCATCCTGCCGCTGCAATTCGCAGACGGTCAGTCGACGTCGAGCTTGGGGATCACCGGGGAGGAGGAGTTCGAAGTGCGCGGTCTCGGCGCCTTCGGGGCGGGCGAGGTGCCGAAAGAGATCACCGTGAAGGCGGGCGAGGTCGAATTCGAAACGCGAGTCAGGATCGATACGCCGATGGAGGCCGAGTACTTCCGCCACGGCGGGATCCTCCCCTACGTGTTGCGTCAGCTGGCCGTCTGATCCGCCATCACCACCACTGTCTCCTCGGTCAGCACGAACTCGAGGTGGTCGGTGTCGAGGAAGTTCGCCAGGTCTGCCCAGACTTCTGCGAAGTCGCGCTCGGCCACGTGCGCCTCGTACTCCTCCATCGATGCGAACCACTGCTCGGTCACCCCGTCGTACCCGCCGTCGTCCTCGGAGTAGGAGCCGAGGAGGCGATGGTGCTGCTCGTAGCGGAGCACGTGGCTGGCGCTTCGCGTCGACGCCACCAGCGGTCCATGCCGCTCCCGCCAGTAGCGGTGGAACTCCTCGGGAGACATCCCGGGCTTGCGGCGAAGCAGACAGGTGAGCTTGACCATGCACGAGGTTGCCACTTCCCGACCCGACCGGGCCTCGGCCCGTCCTCCGCCAACCTCGCGTCGCTCGGGCGTTGTCGAGGTAGGGGCGCGCCCGCGTGGGAGTGCGGGGTCTGGCGGCCCGGTGAGGACTTGGCGCGGCCTCTCGCGGCTCGCCGTTCGGAAGGAGGCCCAGCCTGCGAGTTTGTCGGTACCGAGGTTGCCGCTCCCGGGGTTGGCGGGTATGACCTTGTGGATGATCCCCCCCTGGGCTCCTTCGCGCCTGCCCTGCCTTAGGCCCGCCCATGCCTGATTCGAAGCTCCAGGCAGGGCCGCTCGTGAGCGGTCGATGGCGTCTCGGCCCGCTGCTCGGCCAGGGCGGGATGTGCGACGTCTACCGGGCCGTCGACGTGACCGGCGGGGGCGAGGTGGCGCTGAAGATCGTGCGTTCGGCGGACCCGGGCCTGGCTCGCCGGCTCGCCCAGGAGGCCAAGGCCCTCGAAGGTTTCGACCACCCTGGGCTCGTGCGGCTGCTCGCGTCGGGGGTGCACGAAGGACAGGCCTTCCTGGTCATGGAGCTGGTGACAGGACCCACCCTCGCGGCACGCCTGCGACGGGGCCGTCTGAGCCCTGCCCGCACCGCCACGCTGGGGGCCACCCTGGGCGGCGCACTGGCCTACGTCCACGAGCGCGGCATCGTGCACCGAGACGTGAAGCCCGGGAACGTGCTGCTGGGCCCGGGTCCCCGGGTACGTCTCGCCGACTTCGGCATTGCGCGTCTGCTCGACTACTCATCCCTGACGGCCACGGGCTCGACCTTGGGCACAGCGGCCTACATGGCCCCCGAGCAGATCGAGGACCATTCGGTCGGGACCGAGGCAGACGTCTGGTCGCTCGGGCTCGTGATGCTCGAGTGCCTGACAGGCAGGCGCACGTTCAGCGGCACCCCGTCCGAGGTGATCGCCCGCCGCCTATCAGGTCCGGTCACCCTCCCCGGCGACCTGCCCTCCCCCTGGCGTCTGGTCCTCGAGGGCATGCTCGACCACGACCCACACCGGCGGCCACGAGCCGCCGACGTCGCAGGCATCCTCGCGGCGCCGGCGTTCGAGATGCCCTGGACCCCGAGCGGCGAGGGGGCCGCGCCCCTTGGCGCTGCGGATGCGTCGGGCGCCGGCGGGCCTGCAGGCGTAGGCGCTGCGGCCCCCAACGGGTCGGGTACGGCGAGCACCGAGCTCGCGCCCGGGCCGCCCGGGCTCGCAGATACGGCTTTGGCCGGAGCACCGCGCTCGCCGGGCGAGCCGAGGACGCTCGTGGACCGCCCGGATCCCACGGTGTTGGCACCCTCGGCCTTCAACCCGCACGCCGCCCCGGCCCGCTCGCGTTCGAGGCGCTGGCCGTACGTGGTAGTGGCAGCCGCCCTCGTCGCCGCGCTGGCCGGCGGGCTCACCGCTTGGTCCCTCTCGTCGGGAAAGGTCTCCGCGCACACACCCCCCCATCGCCCCCAGTCGTCGACCACCACGACTACGACCACCACGACCACGACGACCACGCTGCCGAGCGCCACGGCCGCGGCAGCAGCGCTCACCAGCGATGTGCAGAGCGGCGTCGCGGACGGCTCGATCAGCCAGGGCGCGGGCAATTCCATCCTCCAGGGTCTCAACCAGCTCTACCAGGCCGAGGACAGCGGAAACGCTTCCCAGATCGGCTCGGCGATCGGCAACCTCGACCAGTCGATCGGAAACGGCGCCTCCTCGGGGAAGATAACTCCCGACGAGGCCTCCAAGCTCACCTCCGACGTCGCCACTATCGCGAGCGCGCTCGGGGTGTCCACCACCACCACGACGGCACCGGGACCGCCAGGAAGCTCGGGAGCCACCGGGCCCGGTAAGGGCGGCGGGGGCCCCGGGGATCACTGAGGACGGCTCGTAGAGAGCTCAGGAAGGCAGTTCGGTGCAGACGACCTGCCGCTCGCGTAGGCGACCGTCACGGACGAACCCGACGGAGGTCCTCCGGCCGATGTGGTCCTCGGTCAGCATCCGCTGGAGGTCCCTCACGTCCTCGACCGCACGGCCGTCGACGGTGACGATCACGTCTCGCGGCTGCAGTCCCGCGCTCCCCGCGGGGCTGTCGGAGACGACGGAGGTGATCTCGATCCCTCGCTCGTAGCCGGTGGCGTGCGCCACCGCAGGCGGCAGGGACCTCGACCCTCCCCCGATACCGAGGTGGGCTCTCCTCACCGTCCGGCCCGATGCGAGCGCCCCGATGATGGCGCGTGTCGTCTGGTTGACCGGCACTGCCATGCCCAACCCTTGGCCGATGCCCGGTCCGATCACCGCGGTGTTGATGCCGACGACCTCGGCTCTGCTCGTGGCCAGCGCCCCGCCCGAATTGCCGGGGTGCAGCGCGGCGTCGGTCTGGATGACGTCGCCGACGAGGCGGGTCGCGCGACCGGCGGCCGCCATGAGCGAACGACCGAGGGCGCTCACCACTCCAGCGCTGACCGAACCGGCGAACCCGAAGGGGTTGCCGATTGCCACCACTAGCTGCCCGACACGCAAGGAGTCGGCGTCCCCGAGTGGGGCCGCGCGGTAACCGTCGCCCGCTGCGCGCACCACGGCCAGATCGCTCAGGCGATCGCTCCCGACGACCTCGATCGGCACTTCCTCCCCCGAGGCGAACCGCGCGCTCCCACCGCTGCCTCCCTCGACCACGTGCGCGGACGTCAGTAGCAGCCCGTCGGCGGATATGACCACCGCCGACCCCGAGCCGGCCGGGCGGCGACCCGCGGTCCCCATCCGCAACGACGCGACCGACGGCAGCAGTACCTCGGCCACGGAGCTCACGGTCCTCGAGTACGAGTCGAGAATGTCGTCGTCGCTTGCCGGCGGCTGCCCTGTCCCGGGGAAGTCAGGAGTGTCGGGGAACGCGGGAACCTGTGGGCCCGCGACTGCCGGGGCCTTGTCGGTGAGCTGCGTCACACCGACCCCTCGTCGGCACTCGCTGTGCCCGTGAGGTCGACGGCCACCGACACCTCGTCTACGCCTCGGACGAGCCCGAGATCAACCGACCCGCCGGCTTCGCCCGTCTCCAGGGACGCAGCCAGCTCGTCGGCCGACGTGACTGGCGCTCCACCGACGCTGATGATGAGGTCCCCTTCTCGCACCCCCGCCCGATCTGCGGGACCTCCGGGCTCCACCGCGTGCACGAGCAGCCCGTCGCGTTCGGGCAGGCCCACCGACCGCCTCAGACGACGCGCCACCTTGGGCGGTGCGAGCGCCACTCCGAGCCGAGCCCGACGCCGGGACTCGCCGCGCGCCAGGGCGTCGAGTCTGGATCGCAGCTCACCGTCGGCCGGGAGCGCCAGGTACAGCCCGTCTCCCAGGCGATGGGTGTCGATGCCCACGAGCCTGCCCTCGCCGTCGGTGAGCGGACCGCCTGAGGAGCCGCGCTCGAGTGGTGCGGTGTGCTGGATCGCTCCGGCGATCCTCCTGCCTCCCGGTCCCCGAAACGGCACGTCGGTGGCCGCCACGAACCCGACCCCGACCCGCAACCCGCGACCGCCGGGGCTGGCGAAGGCGAGCACCGCCTCCCCGAGCCGCGGGGTAGGGGCACCCCATTTCGCCGGCGCCGCACCGGCGGTGTCCACCGAAAGGACGGCCAGGTCACCGTCGGCATCCACACCCGTGACGGCTGCCTGGGCTCGCCTGCCGTCGGCGAAGGTCACGACGACCTCCTGGTCGCGCAGGTTGTGGGCGTTGGTGGCCACCAGGCCGTCTGCGAGCACCACCCCGCTCCCCCCGGCACCCACGCCGACCACTGACGGCGATACGACCTCGACCACGCCCGTCACCGCCTTCGAAAGCTCCTCGAACGTCGAACCCATGTGATCCTCCTCTGCACGCACCTGGCTACTGACTTGCAAGTTAGAAGTTACTATATATCAGAGGCCGCGCGTCTCACGCGCGAGAGCACGGCTGGGCAGGGCACTGCGAGAGCACGGATCGCCAGAGCACCGCTGCGCGAGAGCAGGTGTGCTCGATGCCTCGAGCCTGAGAACGCGGGTTAGGGCGCTCCGCAAGTCAGATCGCGCGTCCCAGACCCAGAATCGAACACCTGTTCGCTACAATGTAGGACGTGATCGCCTCCGACATTCAGGCCCTTGCGATCGGCACAGCCCGGCTCGTGGTCGACGGTACAGACGAGGAGTTGTGTCGCAAGGCGGAGTTCTCCCTGTCTCCGGGACGGGCCAAGGCCCGCAGACTCCGGACCCTGGTGGACCTTTCGCGTGAGGTCTACAACGCCGCACTCGAGCACCGCCGCGACGCCTGGCGCATGGCGGGGGTCACCGTCAGCACCTTCGACCAGTTCAACGAGATCTCCGAGCTTCGTGTATTTCGTCGCGATGTTGCATCCTTCGGCAACCAGTTCGTCCGGGGTTCGATCTCTAGAGTTGACGAGGCGTTCTCTGCGTTCTTCCGCCGTTGTAGAGCCGGTGAGACACCCGGGTTCCCGCGCTTCAAGTCCTGCAAGCGCTTTTGCACCGCCTTCTACGACGAGCCCTGCTGCTGGGGCCTGAAGGGCCTCGAGGGTGAGGACCCGATCCTCTACGTCCATGGAGTGGGGCAGATCCCCGTGTCGAAGCAGGCAGTCCGGCAGCTGCGCAGGCTGTCTGAGCGTGGCGGAGAGCCCCGCACGCTCACTATCACCAGGCAACCCTCGGGCTCCTGGCGGGCATGCGTTGGATTCAGAGGAGTGGCAGCGAAGAAGCTCCCGCCGAAGACCGAGGTGGGCGGCGTCGACCGGGGAATAGCGGTCACAGCGGCACTACCGGACGGGGCCCTGCTCGAGATGCCGAAGTTCCTGGCAGATGCACGTGACGAGATCGCCGAGCTCAGCGGACTACGAGAGCTCGAGATGAAGGGCTCCTCCGAGTGGCGCAGGCTCAACAAACAGATCGCCAAGGCCTACCGCAAGGCCAGAGCGCGAAGTGAGAACTGGGCACGCCACGCAGGTATCGAGATCGTCGCCCGCTACGGGGTAATCGCCATCGAGTGGCTGAAGCTCGTGAAAATGACCAAGTCGGCGAGGGGGACAAAGGAGAACCCCGGTAAGAACGTGAAGGCGAAGTCGGGACTGAACAGGTCCCTCCAAGACGCGGCACTGGGTCGGCTTGCCTTTTGGATCTGTGTCAAAGCGGAGGAAGCTGGGCGCAGGGTCTACAAGGTGAACCCGGTCGACTCGAGCCGCGAGTGTGCAGCGTGTGGGCACATCGACCCGAAGAACCGCTTCGGTGCGAAGTTCTACTGCCTTCGGTGCCACCACACAGAGCACGCCGACGTGAACGCCGCTCAGGTGATAGCGGCTCGTGGGCAGGCAGCAAATGCTGCCTGGGTGGCTATGGGCTCACCTGCGCTCAGTAGGCCCGTGCCACGCAAGCTCCGGCGCAAGCGGGATCAGTTGTACGGGGCCGGGTCGGCTCCTTGCGCAGCAGTAGCGTAGATACATCGCGCGATCTGACTTGCGGCAGACCCTTGGTGGGAGGATGGAGCGTTGACCACGGAGAACGCAGCTACCTCGACCCAGAACTCGGGCCTCGACAGCGCCATGACCCTGGTCGGGGACCGCTGGAGCATGCTCGTGATCGACGCCCTGCTAGAAGGGCCGATGAGGTTCTCCGAGCTCCAGGAGGCGATCCCGGGGCTGGCGCCGAACGTCCTCACGGCGCGGCTGCGGCGCCTCGAGAACGAGGGGCTCGTGACCGCCGCTCGCTACTCCGATCGTCCGCCGAGGCTCGACTACCGGGTCAGCGAGGCCGGCCGCGAGCTCGCCGGGGCCCTGCGCCTGCTAGCGCGCTGGGGAGCGCGCCTGTCTGGAGGAGAGGTCGAGGGGCCGCGGCACCGGGCCTGCGGCACTCCCCTCGAAGCACGTTGGTACTGCCCGACCTGCGAACGCACCACCGAGCGGGCCGACGACGACGTTCACTGGGTCTGAGTCCACTGGTCTGAGAGGGCCGACCTCAAGAGGAGCCCGTGTCGGGCATGCCCACGACCTGGAAGGTCTCTGCGAGGCGGCCCTCGTCCAACCCGGCGAGGCGAGCTCCCTCGGAGAACCAGCCCCGCAACCTCTGATCGAGCCACTCACCCTCTCCCACCTGGCTGCGGTGCCTACGCAGCGCGGCGAGCTTGAGCTCGAAGACGTCGGTGATGTCGACCGCCCGGTTGGCCCTCGGCGAGGCCATGAGCCATACCTCGGCCACCGAGAATGGCTCGAGGCCCTCCTCCTCGAGCAGCTCGCGATGGGCGAAGGGATTGCGAGCATCGGGGTAGGCGGCGCACAGCGCAGCCTCGCCCGCGGCGAGGTGGTCCGGGTGGCTCGCGCCGATGCGGTCCCAGTTGCGCTCGGGCGACTGGCACACGAGGCGGTCGGGACGCACCTTGCGCAGCTGCCTGCTCAGGTCACGGCGCAGATCGAGGCCGGGTGTGAGCCGCCCGTCCGGGTACCCGAGGAACGTGACATCGGAGACGCCGACCTCGGCCGCCGCCGCGCGCTGCTCCTCGCGGCGGAGCACTGCCATCTCTTCTCGCGACACCGAGCGGTCCGAGCCGCCCGCGTCGCCGTCGGTCACGACGCAGTACGAGACCTCGATGCCGGCCTTCACCCACACCGCAACCGAACCCGCGACCCCGAAGTCCACGTCGTCGGGGTGGGCGGTGACTACGAGAACGCGCGCGGCCCCCGCGGCGTCGTCTATCGCGATGGCCGGTGGCTCTAGCTCGTCGGCCATGGACCGATCCTACAAGGAGCCCCGCCGGCAGCTGCCTGGGCGCGTGGATCGTGCAGGCGCCTTCAACAGTTCTGAGCCTCGCCTGCTCGGCTCGCTAGACCGCCACCCCGGCCGCCATGGCGCCGGCCAGGTCCGACAGACGGGGGTCGTTGGAGAAGACCTCGATCATCGGCGCCTCGAGGCCCAGGCGCTTCTGGATCCGCTCGACCTCCAGCTCCTGGTCCCAGAGCACGAGGGTGGCGACCACGCCCGTACCACCGGCGCGAGCCGTGCGGCCCGAACGGTGGAGGTAGGCCTTGTGGTCCTCGGGCGGGTCGTAGTGCACCACCACGTCCACGTCAGAGATGTCGAGGCCTCGTGCGGCGACGTCGGTGGCCACCAGGACTCCGTGACGTCCGCTTGCAAAGGCGTCGAGCGCCTTCTCGCGAGTGGACTGGGGAAGGTCGCCGTGGATCGCACGCGCGCTCACGCGCTCGCGCTCGAGCTGGGTGACGAGCCGGTCAGCTCCGCGCTTGGTGCGGACGAAGACGAGCACCTTGGATGCTCCGGTGCATATGGCAGCTGCCACCTTCACCTTGTCCATCTGGTGGACCTTCAGGAAACGGTGCTCCATCAACTCCACGGTCGGGACGTCGGAGGCGACCTCGTGTCGGACCGGGTCGGCCAGGTGCCGGCGCACGAGCCGGTGCACGTCACCGTCGAGGGTCGCAGAGAACAACATCGTCTGATGGGCACGCTCGATACGCCGTAACAACCAGTCCACCTGCGGCAGGAAGCCCATGTCGGCCATCCTGTCCGCCTCGTCGAGGACCACCACCTCGACCTCTCGGACCGAGACCTCGCCGCGCTCGCACAAGTCGATCAACCTTCCCGGGGTGGCGATCACCACGTCCACCCCTTTGCGAAGCTTCTTCACCTGGCGATCGATGTCGGCACCGCCGTACACGACCACGACACGGCGGTCCACCGCGGCCGCGAGAGGCCGCAGGACTTCGGAAACTTGCACCGCGAGCTCGCGAGTCGGCACCAGCACCAGCCCGCGGGGACGGCGCTCAGACCCCCGGCTTACGCGCATCAACAGGGGCAGCCCGAAGGCAAGTGTCTTCCCCGACCCCGTCTTGGCCTTCCCGCACACATCGCGCCCGGCGATGCCGTCGGGGATCGTGAGAGCCTGGACCTCGAAGGGGTTGTGGATGCCCTGGGATCCGAGCACCGAGATCAGCTCGGGAGCCACCCCGAGCTCTTGGAATTGGTTGTCGGCTGCGACGCGCGACGGCCGTTCGGCTGTCGTGGTCATGCTCTTCTCGCTTTCGCTCTTCTCCGGGCGGCGCTTGCGCCGCTTCGCCAGCCCCCGGGTCGCATAGGACCTCGAGAGCACGGCAGCCGCCTGTCGGCCGCCTGAGGGTGGGCCCGCCTCGATGATCTGCGAGACCCGTAGCGAAAGGGACACGAAGAGCTGGTGAGGAAGACCCCGTGACAGCGGCCTCTTACCGCGTCACGTGTTCATCCTACCACCACGTAGCTTCGGCGAGGGTCATGAGCTGCCGCGAGGATAGGGTGGGCCGGTGCCTCCCGAGAAGCCGCATTGGGCGCACCTGTACACCGAGGTGGTCACGTCGGGGCTATGTACCGGGTGCGCTGGCTGTGTGATCGCCTGCCCGCATGACGTCTTGAAGTACGACGACACCGGCGGCGTCTACCGGCCGTGGAAGGTAGAGGAAGACGGCGGGCCCACCGACTGCACCCACGGTGTTCGCGGCTGCACGATGTGCACGCGTGCATGCCCCCGCTTTCGAGACTGGGAGCCCGAGATCGACAACTTCCTCTTCGGCAGGGCGCGCACCGCGGAGGAGGTGGCAGGGGTCGCCGACGACATCGTGCTAGCGCGCGCCACCGATCCGGAAGTGCTCGAGGCCGGCCAGGACGGGGGGCTCGTGTCCGCGATCCTCATTTGGGCGCTGGAGCACGACGTCATCGACGCGGCCCTCGTTTCCGCGACCGATCGCAACGGCAATTCGCAGAAGGCGGTGCCCTCTGTCGCCCGTACGCGAGCCGACGTCCTGGCGACCGCGGGGTCGCGCTACACATATTCCGCGAACCCACTCGCGTACCCCGAAGCGGTCTCCTCCGGCGCCGAGCGGATTGCCCTGGTAGGGATGAGCTGCCAGGCCTCGGTGCCTGCGGTCATGTCGGCCCGCAAGACCGGCAAGGTCGCGAGGCGCCTGGCCCTCTCGATCGGACTGCTGTGCTCCAAGACGTTCGACGACTCCATCTTCGAAGAGCTGTTCGAAGCGCGTTACGGGCTGCGGCGCCAGGACATCGCCAAGATCAACATCAAAGGGGTGTTCCAGATCTGGACCACCGACGGCGCTTACCACGAGGTCCCTCTCAAGGAAGGCCACGAATGGACCCGTGAGGGCTGCAAGCTGTGCCCCGACTTCGCAGCCGAGCACGCTGACATCTCGACCGGCGGCATCGGGGCGTTCTCGGACTGGACGCTGACGGTGGTGCGCACGGACCAGGGGCGCTCGGTGCTCTCGGGGATGCGCTCCGACGGGGCGGTCGAGACGCGGCCCGCCGACGACGATCCCGGCGCAGTGGAGCTGATGCGCAAGCTGGCACGGACGAGCCGCCGGAGGTGGCCGGAATCAGGTGTGCGCGAGCCGGGCCTGCTCCCCACCTCGGTCTAGAGAACGGGCTCAGCGAGCCGCTGCGAGCTCGCGGGCGCGAGCGAAGACGTCGTCGAGCATCGCCTCGGTGAGCCTGCCGGTGAAGGTGTTCTGCTGGCTCGGGTGGTACGAGCACAGGACCACCCTCCCGTCCCCGATCTCCGCCTCGGCCCCGTGCCCGAAGCGCGGACGCGGGCTCACCCCGAGCACACGGCACAACGCGTCGTGCGCAAACAACCCGAGTGCCACTATCACGCGGACCTCGCCCAGCAGCTCGAGCTCCCGGCGCATGAAGGGCAGGCAGGTGTCGCGCTCGGCGGTGGTCGGCCGGTTGGCAGGTGGTGCGCAGCGGACCGCTGCCAGCACGTATGCACCTTCGAGCTCGAGGCCGTCGGAGGCCGCCACGCTCGTGGGTTGATTGGCGAAGCCGGCCCGCCACATCGCGGCGAACAGCCAGTCCCCCGAGCGATCTCCCGTGAAGACACGCCCGGTGCGGTTCCCTCCGTGGGCGGCGGGCGCCAGACCCACCACGCATACTCGGGCCTCCGGGTCGCCGAAGCCGGGAACCGGCCGCCCCCAGTACTCCTGGTCGGAGAAGGCCGAGCGACGCTGGCGCGCCACCTGCTCGCGCCAGGTGACGAGCCGCGGGCAGGATCGGCACGAGGTGATCTCGGCGGACAGTCGGGCTAGCCCACGGGCTCGAGCGGCCGGCCCTGCCCGCAGATCGCGCCCCGAGGCGCGCTGTGCCCGCAGATCGCGCCCCGAGGCGCGCGGTGCCCGCGAGCTGGGCTTCACGACCGACAGCGTACGATGGCCCGTCGTGCCCCCGCGCCGTCAGCCCGGACCCGCCGTCGCGTTCCTCGTTCGTCACGGCCGCACGCCCACTACCGGAGCGGTGCTGCCGGGAAGGGCCGGTGGACTGCACCTTTCCGACGAGGGCAGAGCTCAGGCGGAGGCGGCCGCAGAGCGGATCTGCGCTCTGCGTCGTCCCCCCGTCGCGGTGTACGCCTCGCCGCTCGAGCGCGCGATGGAGACGGCGAAGCCGATCGCGTCGCGCCTGGGCCTGCGCGTCCGTGTGGAGCGCGGTCTGCTCGAGTGCGACTTCGGGACATGGACCGGAGAGGAGTTGCGCAAGCTCCGCCGCAAACGCGAGTGGAGGACGGTCATGCAGCTCCCCAGCGCGTTCACTTTCCCCGGTGGTGAGTCCTTCGCGCAGATGCAAGCTCGCGTCACCGAATCGATCGACCGTCTGAGCGCGCGCCACGAGGGCCAGTCCTTCGTGGCGGTGTCGCACGCCGACACGATCAAAGCGGCGATTGCGGCCACCGCCGGCATGCCTCTCGACCTGTTCCAGCGGCTGGTGGTGTCGCCCTGCTCGGTGACGGTCCTCTCGCGGGGTCCGGCGGGATTCCATGTGCTGTGCGTCAACTCCACTGCGAACCTCGCAGAGCTGGCGGTGTCGTGATGTCCCCAGCACTGGACCTGGGCGACCTGGAGAGGTTCACGGTAGGGACGGAGGGTCCGGTCGGACGCCGTGTGTTCCTCCTGCAATGCCGGGCGAGCGAGGCCGTGCTGACCCTCAAGCTCGAGAAGCAGCAGGTGTCGGTGCTCGCCGAGTACCTCGATCGTCTGCTCGCCGACCTCGAGACGCCCGAGCAGCTTCCCGTGGCGCCCGATCTCGAGGAGCCGACGGAGCCCCACTGGGCCGTCGGGACCCTCGGGGTCACCTACGACGAGGCGCTCGACAGGGTCGTCCTCGTCGCCGAGGAACTGGTGGGAGAGGACGAGGACGGCGACATGGCGCGGTTCATGGTCACGCGCGAGCAAGCCGCCGCGTTCGCCGCGCGCGCCACCACGCTCGTGGAGGCCGGACGGCCTCCCTGCCCCTTGTGCGGCGGTCCGATCGATCCCTCCGGACACCAATGCCCCAGGACGAACGGTCACCGGCCGCCCGCCGCCTGAGGGTCCTCGCCACCGGCGAGGTCGAGGTGCTCGGCCGGCTCCCGTGGAGCTCGAACCGCACCTTCCTCACTACCTGCTGCGCCTCGGGGGACGAGGTGCAGGCGGTCTACAAGCCGAAGATGGGCGAGCGCCGGCTCTGGGACTTCCCCGAGGCCGTCTACCGGCGAGAGGTCGCCGCGTACGCGTTGTCGGAGATGCTCGGCTGGGGGCTCGTGCCCGAGACGATCGAACGCTCCGAGGCACCATTCGGGCCGGGTTCGCTCCAGCGCTTCGTCGACAGCGACTTCTCGCAGCATCACTTCACACTCGTGGAGGACCCCGCTCACCACGAGCGGCTGAGGGCGATCTGCGCGTTCGACGTCGTGGCCAACAACGCTGACCGCAAGAGCGGACACTGTCTCCTCGGCGACGACGGCACGATCTGGGCGATCGACAACGGTTTGTGCTTTCACCGCGAGCCGAAGCTGCGCACGGTCATTTGGGAGTTTGCAGGCGAACGCCTGCCAGAGCGTGTGACCGAGGACCTGGACCGGCTGCACGGGCGCCTGCCCGGTGAGCTTTCGGGCCTGCTCACCGTCGGCGAGATAGAGGCGGTATCGCGGCGAGCACGTGCGCTGGTCGCAGACGGCAGGTTCCCTGTTCCCGACCCCGACCGCCACCACTACCCCTGGCCGCTCGTCTGAGCAAGGGGCCCGATGAGAGGCCCAGGGGATGGGCAGATCCGGCCGGGTCGGGCTCCCGTCCGGCTGGAGCGGGTCGTCAAGCCTGGGGCACGAACAGCTCCTCGAGGCGACCCGATCCGGCGACCAGGTCCGTCCAGCTTCGGGCGCTCACCGATATATGCGCGAGAGCGCAGGTGGGATAGGGCTGGAGGCGCATCCGGGACGGCGCGTCTGCATCGGCCACGAGGACGAGCACGAGCTCGGCGAATGCGGGGTTGTGCCCCACCACCATCATCGACCTCACCTCGTCCTCGACGCGGCGCAGACGATCGATGACCTCCTCCTCGCTCGCGCTGTACATGTACCGCTCGGTATCGAGCGTCACGTCGGCGCCGAGCGCGGGCATCACCAGCTCTGCGGTCTCGATCGCCCTCGCGGCAGACGAGGAGACGACCAGCGTCGGCACCGGCGCACCGCGCGAGCGCGCCTCGGAGAGGAATTGCTGCACCTCCTCGGACTGCCGCCTTCCCCGCTTCGTGAGCGGCCGACTGTGGTCGTCTCCGTCGGGCGAGTCGGCGGCCGCCTTCGCGTGCCGCAGCACCCAGACGTGGCGCAGGTCGGCGGGCCCGGACAGGGTCACGACATTGATGGGGTCACGACATGGGTGGGTGCTGCGCCCTTGCCTCGGCGGTTCAGCTGCGAGCCTTGAGCGCCTCGATCAACTTCGGCACGACCTTGTGGACGTCGCCGACTATGCCGAGGTCCGCGATCGAGAAGATCGGGGCGTCCTGGTCCTTGTTTATGGCGACGATGTTCTTGGCGCCCTTCATCCCTACCATGTGCTGCGTCGCTCCCGAGATACCACAGGCGATGTAGAGGGTGGGCTTCACCGTCTTGCCCGTCTGTCCGACCTGGTGCGAGTAGGGCACCCATCCTGCGTCGACGATCGCGCGGCTTGCCCCGGCGGCACCCTTGAGGAGCTTTGCGAGCTCTTCGACCATCGCGTAGTTCTCGGCCGAGCCGAGGCCTCGCCCACCCGATACGACGACATCGGCCTCGTCGAGCTTCGGGCCGCTCTGCTCCTCGACGTGGCGCTCGATCACCGTGGCGCTGTTTGTGGCCCCGAGATCGGTGGGGGCGGCAGCCGGCTGGACCTGCGCTGCCCCCGCGCCCGCCGGCTCGGCGCTGAACGACTTGGCCCGCACCACGAAGATCCAGGGCTTCTCGCCGGTCAGGTGGGCGGTGGCCACCTGAGTGCCCCCGAAGATCCCGTGCTGGGAGAGCACGTCTTCTCCCTCGACACCGAGGCCCACGACGTTCGTGATGACCGGCAGGTCGAGGCGCGCCGACAGCCTCCCGGCGATGTCGCGGCCGTCGTAGGTGGCGGGGACCAGGATCGCGTCGGGCCGGTTGCCGGAGGCGACGAGCGCCGCGATCGCAGCCGCCACCGGTGGACCGGGCAGGGCCTCGCCGATGTCGCCGATGTCGTAGAGGGTGTTAGCGCCGTAGTCCCCGAGAGTTGCCGCAGCCTCGGAGGTGCCCGGGCCCCATCCGACAGCCTCCACGGTGGGCGCCATGGACCGCGCTTGGGTCAGCAGTTCCAAGGTGGTGCTGATCGGTACGCCGTTCGCGCTCTCGGCGAGGACCCAGATCTTCTCGATGGACATCGGTCTTGGCTCCTGTCAGATCAGCTTGAGCTGCTCGAGGAACCGGATCACGTGCTCGTGGCCGTCCCCCTCGTCGACGACTATCTCGCCCGACTTGCGCTCCTCCGCGTCGGAGACGTCGATGATCTCCTGGCGGGCGCCGGCAGCGCCCACGTCTTCGGCGCTCAATCCGAGATCCGAGACGGTCAACTGCTCGAGGGGCTTGGACTTGGCCGCCATGATCCCCTTGAACGACGGGTATCGGGGCTCCACGACTCCGGCCGTGACGGTCACGACCGCCGGCAGCGGGCACTCGACCTCGTCGTAGCCGGTCTCGGTCTGCCTCTCGACACGGACCTTCCCGTCGCCGACCGACACCTTCTTGGCGAACGTGACCGAGGGCAGCCCGAGCAACTCCGCGAGCTGCACCGGCATGGTGCCCGTGTAGCCGTCGGTGGACTCGGTCGCCGCGATCACGAGGTCGGGCCGGGCCCGGTCGATCGCCTTGGCGAGCACCTTGGCCGTCGACAGAGCGTCCGATCCCCGAAGCGCCTCGTCGCTCACCAAGATGGCCTTGGCGGCGCCCATGGCCAGGGCGGTGCGGAGGCCCGAGGTCTCGCCGCCGGGAGCCATCGACACGAGGGTCACCTCGCCGTCGGGCTCCGCGAGCTGAAGCCCCATCTCGACCCCGTAGGAGTCCGAGTCGTCGAGGATGAGCTTGCCCTCCCGCACGAGGGTGCGGGTCGAGGGGTCCAACGAGGCAGGCGCCGCGGGGTCGGGGATCTGTTTCACGCAGACGACTACGTTCATGGCCCCGATTGTCCCCGAGGACCGCTGTCGCGGACCAATCCGCCGGGTCCCGAGATCACGGCCAGAGCGCCGGAGACGTCGTTCGAGACGATCGCGTCGACGCCTGCGGCGAGCACCGCACGCAGCTGCTCGGGCCCGTCGACGGTCCAGGTCACGACCGCCAGGCCCATCTCGTGGGCCCGGTCCACGAGCGACGGGGAGACCTGGAGGTGGAAGGGGTTGAGCGAGGAGCACCCCATGGACGCTGCCTCGTGCGCCGCTTCGAGAGCGGATGCTGCCGGCGCCACGAGGAGGCCGTAGGGGACCTGGGTCCCGCAAGAGGCGAGGACCCCGACCGTGGCGAGCGAGAACGAGGAGAGGAGCAGCTCCGACGGGCCCCCGCGGCCCGGGGCAGCACACTCGGAGAGCGACTCGAGCACCTCGGATACCACCGACTCGCTCGGGTCGTGCCCGGGGTCGCCGGCGCTGTTCTTGATCTCCACGTTCACTGCCGCACCTGCGCACGCCGCAAGAGCCTCCGAGAGGGTGGGCACCCAGGGCGGGAGCTGCGCCGAGGGAATCTCGTGGACGAAGCCGACGCCCTCCACCCGCGGGTCGTGGTGGACGACCAGGACCCCGTCGGCGCTGCGACGGACGTCCAGCTCCACCCCGTCGGCCCCGAGCCGCAGCGCCCCGGCGAATGCCTCGAGGGTGTTCTCAACCCACGGGCCGCGTCCCCCCCGGTGGGCCAGCAGGGCGGGGCGCGCCCCCCGCCCCCTCCACGGCCACCGTCGTGCCCTCTCTGTCATTTCCAGCCTCTTCCTGACGGGAAAACCGCCGCTCAGGCGCCTTTTTCCCTTGCCAGCCGGGGCGCTTGGGAGTATCTTCACTAATACCGGTTACACCTGACGGCCAACAGTATGTGGCCAGTCATGTGAATCGGGTCACAAAGCGGCACGATAGGTGCGATGCGCGTCACCGGAGGAGGGCATCGTGGCACTGATGTGGAATCGCTCGGTGGAGTGGGACGCCGAGGACTGGCGAAAGCTGGCCGCGTGCCGGCACACCGAGCCAGACCTCTTCTTCCCTGTCGGCACCACGGGCCCTGCGGTGGATCAGATAGAGGCCGCCAAGCGGGTCTGCCGTGCCTGCGAGGTCGTCGAGCCGTGCCTCGAGTTCGCGCTGGCCACCAACCAGGAATCCGGCGTGTGGGGAGCCACCTCCGAGGAGGAGCGCCGCAAGCTGCGAAAGGCCTGGCTGGCGGCTCGCAGACGCGCCTGCTGAACGCACCTCTCAGCAAGCCGACAACGTCGGCGCTGGAAACGGACCACCGGTATCCTCGCTTACAACAACGCGCACGCGAATCGTTGGCGAGGGACGCAACACATGGGGGCTCCAGCACGGTCAGCGGGGTGGTGGTCGGACCGCTCGATCCGAGCCAAGGGCCTCGTGGTGATCGCCGTCCCGATCGTGCTCCTGTTGGCGGTTCTCGGCTCCATCTCGTGGTTCACCCACGTGAACGACCGGGCGCAGTCGATCGGCACCGAGGGTCGTAACGCTCTAACGGTCCTCGACGACCTCGAGAACAACGTGTCGAAGGCGGACGACGCAGTGAGGGGGTACCTGCTGACCGGCGCCCCGCAATATCTCTCCACGTACCGTTCGGCGATCTCCTCCGCGCCCGGCTCGCTCCAAGAGCTGAGCTCGCTCTCGTCGGAAGGACTGGCGCATGGCGCCACCTACCACGCACTCGACGGCACGACGAAAGGGCTGCTCGCCGACCTGGTGCAGCTCTCCTCGCAGATGGGCGCACCCTCCGCGAGCCCGGCGACCCAGGGGCTGCTTCGCTCCTCGGAGACGGACAGCGCACGTTTTTCCGGTGCAGCTTCGGAATTGGACGAGGAGATCAACTCGTCCCTCACGGGCCTGCACTCCACCATCCACTCCTCGAGCACCGACCTCCTCGTGATCACCATTGCGGCCACGGTGCTCGCGCTCGGCGGAGGGATCGCCCTGTCGCAACTGTTCACTTCCGGCGTCACCACTCGCCTTCGGCGTCTCGAGCGAGCCACCGAGACCCTGGAACAGGGCGGGCTGCCCACCGATGCTCCCGGCGGCAGCGACGAGATCGGCAGGCTCTCGGAGCGCCTGACCGTCGCGGCGTCGCAGCTGCGCGACCGGGCCACCGAGCGCGACGGGGCGCGTAGTCAGCTCGAGGACATCCTCACCGCCAGCCCCGTCGTGTCGATCCGCTACGACGTCGCCTCGCGGAGGTTCTCGTATGCGAGCCCCAACGTCTCGCGCTTGTTCGGCGTCACGCCCGAAAAGGTGATCGAAGACCCCTCCATCGTGATCGACCGGTTCCATCCCGAGGACGCGATACGCCTGCGCGACTTGCTAGTCAGCGCTTCGCAACGCCAAGGCGAGAGAGTGGAGACCCTGCTTCGCTTCCGGCGCGACCTCTCGACGGAAGCGTGGGGTGACGTGGAGGCGGTCTACACCCTCGAGCGCGACCCGCAAGGGACACTCGAGGGCGTCGTGGCCTACTTCGTCGACGCCTCAGAGCGCCACCTCGCCCAGCGAGCTGCCGACGAGCGCCGGTCGATGCTCGAGTCGATCTTCCACGCTTCGCCGGACACGATCGTCGTGCGCGACGTCGAAGGTCATGTCGTCCTGGCAAGCTCGTCTCTCGCCGGGCTCATCGGGGTGGCCGACGACGTTCGACGCGGCGCGGTGCTGGGGCCCGACGTTCCGGTGCTCGGCGAGGTGTCCCTCGTCGACCGCAAGTTGCTCGACTCGCTCACTGCGCGCTGCATCGCCGGAGAGCCCACCCCCGACCCGGTGGTGACCTCGAGCCACCTCCCCGGAGGCGAGACCCTCACTTTCGAGACACGCGCTCGGCCCGTGATCGACGACTCGGGCCATGTGACCGGGACGGTGACGGTCTCGCGTGAGATCACCGACCGGGTGCGGTTGGAGCAGTCGTTGAGAGGGGCGTCCGCCGCCGCGGCTCGTGCCAGCGAGGCAAAGAGCGAATTCCTGTCGCGGATGAGCCACGAGCTTCGCACTCCGCTGAACGCGATACTCGGCTTCGCGCAGCTCCTAGAGCTCGACGACCTCCCCGAGGACCAGCAGTCGAGCATCGACCAGATCCAGCGCGCGGGACGTCACCTGCTCTCGTTGATCAACGAGGTTCTCGACATCTCGCGCATCGAGTCCGGGCGGCTCAGCCTGGCCCTCGAGCCGGTTGGGGTCGGCGACCTGCTCGACGAGGTCACCACCCTGCTGGCCCCGGCGGCCGAAGGTGCGGAGCTCCAGCTCACCGTGGGCAGCGGCGATCAAAGGGGTCAGTACGTCCATGCGGACCGCCAGAGACTGCTGCAGGTGCTGCTCAACCTGGGCTCGAACGCGCTCAAGTACAACCAGCGCGGCGGCTCGGTGTCGTTCCGGACCTCACGAGCAGAGGGGGGGCGCATCCGGTTCGAGGTCCGCGACACCGGCCCAGGCATCCCGCGCGAGCAGCAGGATCAGCTCTTCGTCCCGTTCTCGAGGCTGGGAGCTGAGCAGTCCGCCGTCGAGGGCACCGGGGTGGGCCTCGCTCTCTCCAAGCAGTTGGTGGAGCTCATGGGCGGCTCCATCGGAGTCGAGTCGGTGCCGGGGCGCGGCTCGACCTTCTGGGTAGAGCTGCTGCCGGCCCGAGCGCGCCGCGAAGACGACGTGACTGCCGCCACTCCCTCGACCACCGCAGACCAAGCGGACGGGGCGGACGAAGCGGCCGACGCAGACGACGCGGCCGACGCAGACGAGGCTGCGGGTGCGCGTCCGGCGCTTGGGGTGGCAGCCCACATGGTCGCGGAGAGCTCGGGTGCGCAGCGCAGCCTGGTGGTGCTGCAGGTCGAGGACAACCCCTCCAACGCCTCGCTCGTCGAGCAGATCCTGGCGCGACGTCCCGAGGTGCGCCTCGTGTCCACATCCGAAGCCGGGCTCGGGCTGGAGCTGGCTCGGGAGTACAGGCCGGACCTGATCCTGCTCGACCTCCACCTGCCCGACCTCCCGGGTGAGGAGCTCCTGTACAGGTTGAAGGCGGTGCCTGAGCTCGCGGAGATCAAGGTCGTGGTCGTGAGCGCGGATGCCACCCCGAGCCGCATCAGGCGCATGCTCGACCTGGGGGTCGAGGGGTACCTCACGAAGCCCGTCGACGTGGAGGCGCTCTTGCGCCTGGTGGACCTCGAGATCTCCGGAAGCCGACGTGCGACGCTCTGATCCCGCCGCCCGCAGTGGTTACCCGTGTCGCCTCGGCGCGTTTGACGAGTCCTCGAGCCCCACGCCCAGACCCACGTGGAGACCCATATTCCCCACGGGTCGCACAACGCGACAAGAATGATCGAACGACGTCCGTATTGCCAGGGGGTCCGACAGGCAGGCGAGGAGGAACGGTGAGTGCAGCCGGCGAGGACAACAGTGTTCTGGTGGCCGAGGACGACCCGGCCAGCAGGAGCGCCACGAGGCTCTTCCTTCAGCGCGTCGGCTACCACGTCGGCGAGGCGGCAGACGGTCCGGCCACCTTGCGAGAGGCCAGCCTCGGCCACTACGACCTGGTGATCCTCGATTTGGGTCTGCCCGGTCTGGACGGGGAGGAGGTTCTCGCACGGCTTCGGCGGGACAGCTCCCTGCCGGTCATCGTCCTCACGGGACGCTCCGAGGAAGCCGAACGAGTACGCGTCCTCGACCTGGGTGCCGACGACTACGTAGTGAAGCCCTGCTCGCTGCCCGAGCTGGACGCGCGGATCCGGGCGGTGCTGCGCCGAGGCCAGTCGGTCTCGGGATCGGCGCGCATCGAGCACGACCAGCTGGTGATCGACCGCACCGCTCACCGCGTCGAAGTGGACGGGAAGGAGGTCGAGCTGACGCCGAAGGAATTCGACCTTCTCGCCTTCCTGGCCACCGCACCGGATCAGGTTTTCACGCGTGAGGAGCTCCTCGAGCACGTCTGGGGCTCGACCCAGGAGTGGCAAGACCCGGCGACCGTCACCGAGCACGTGCGCCGGCTGCGTCTCAAGCTCGAGAAGGACCCGGCCAAGCCGCGATGGCTGAACACGGTCAGGGGGATCGGGTACCGCTTCTCGGGAGCATCGTCCAGCTGAGCAGGGCCCCCTCGCCGGTCCGGGCCGACCGCCCGGCCAGCCCAGAAGCGCGACCGAACCGACGCGGCCATCGCGCGGGCGTCAGATCCTTCCCACCTCCACCTGGCGGCCGTCGCGCGCGAGCGGGATCGCGATCCTGACCAGGGTGCCGTCGGCGTTCTGCATCGACATGGCGCCGCCGAGCTGGCTCCTCACCAGATCGCGCACTATCGACAGACCGAGGCTCGTCGTGTGGTCGAGGTCGAACCCTTCGGGCAACCCTCGCCCGTCGTCGCGCACCTCGAGGGTGAGCTCGTCCCTGGAGCTCGAGAGCGACACGCACACGTGACCACCACCGCCCGCTGCGACGCCAGGCACCTCGTGATGGTCGCCCGATGCCTCGTGATGGTCCTTTGCCCCGTCCGAGAAGGCGTGACCGACGGCGTTCTGCAAGAGCTCGGCTAGCGCCAGCGCCAGAGGTGTGGCCACGTCCGCCGGCAGGTCGCCGACCGCGCCCGAGACCGTGATCCTTACCTTGCGCCCCGACACCACCGAGTCCTCCGCCATCCGCACCAGCGCCTGGACGATCTCCCCGAATGGCACCTGGTCTCCTGGGTCGCGGGAGAGGATCTCGTGCACGACCGCGATCGAGCGCACCCTTCGCTCCGCCTCGCGCAGCGCCTCTCGGCCCTTGCCCTCGTCGAGCCGCCGGGCCTGGAGCCTCAAGAGCGAAGAAATGGTCTGCAGGTTGTTCTTGACGCGGTGATGGACCTCGCGGATCGCCGCGTCTTTCGACAGCAGCAAGCGGTCGAGGCGGCGCAGGTCGGTGACGTCGCGCAGCAGCACCATCGCCCCCGTCGCGGAGGCTGCAACTACGAGAGGTATGCAGTGCACCAGCACGATCACGTCCGGCCGGCGCTCCACCTCTTCGATGACCGGCCGCCCGGTGGCCAGGGCGGCGTCCACCGCGGCCTCTTCCACACCCAGTTCGGAGAGTCGATGTCCCTCCACTACTTCGCTCACTCCCATGCGGTGAAGCGCGCTCATGGCGTTGGGCGACGCGTAGGTGATCCTGCCCTCGGCGTCGGTCACGAGAAGCCCGTCCCCGACACGCGGGGCGTCCTCGGTGATCGCCTCCTCGGAGACGTTGGGGAACTCCCCGGCCGCCACCATGGCGGCGAGACGGTGGTAGACGTCGCGGTAGACACGCTCGAGACGGCCCTTTCGCCGTTCTACGAGCGGCCCCACGCGCGCCACCACCGCCACGACGGCGCCCTGGCACCTCACGGGTAGGCACTCGAGCTGGGCGTGCTCGCCAATCGCGGGCACCTCTCCAGTGGGCGGAGAGTCGCTCTGGGGCGCCGGTACCTCTGTCCTGGCTGCGGGTGCGGACGGCCCTGGCGCTGCGATGGTTGCCACGGGTCCGACCGGGGGCGGGAGCACGTCCGACAGCGAGATGGTGCCGACGGAGATCGCACCCGTACGAAGAGCCTCGGAGATCCCCTCCCACTCCTGCTCCTCCACGAGATGGCCGACCAGGTCCACGCGAAGCAGGGTGGCGCCGGTCGTGGGCCTTATCTGCCCGAGCACCACCCACTGCCCCCCGTTCGGCCGGCGCAGCGGAGCGAGCAAGAGCAGGTCGGAGAAGGAGAGGTCCGAAAGCGCCCCCCAGGATCCCATCATCCGCTGGATATAGACGAAGGCCTCGCCGCTCAGGTCGGTATGCCTTGCGGCGAGCTCGGCGGGTGCTATCACAGCCGGCTCGACGACTCGGCCACTCGCACCGCGACCGGGCGGCGGCGGCGGAAGGCGCAAAGGGTGTCCACGTGAAGTTCCTCGAGCACCTTGGACATCTCGCCGGCGCGGTCAGCGACGTCCGCCAGCCGGTGGGCATCGGATGCGGTGGTGAGCGGTACACCTCGCGCCACGAGCCGTTCGAGAAGCCCCGGGGCAGGGTAGAGCTCGCCGACGGGTTTCCTCAGCCCTGCCGAGCTCACCTCCGCCGCCATGCCCGAGGTCACGGCGGCCTCCACCAGACGCTCCCAGCACTCCTCCGGGTGCACGGGCCTGTGCCCGGCCACCTTCACCAGGTCCGGGTGGGCGAGGACGTCGCAGGTGCCCGACGCCGCCAGCTCCTCGATGGCAGAGGTGTAGTCGCCCCAAGCGGCGTCGACGTCGCGCGCCGGCCACTGCGCCATCGACACCGGGTCGGACAGGTCGTCGAATCGCCATGTGCCTATCCAATGGACCGAGCCCAGCAGCACGTCGAAGGGGTAGCCGGAGAGGAGGTCGGCCACCTTCTCCATCTCATCGCGGTAGTAGTCGACCTCGAGTCCGAGGACCACCGGCAGTCCCGCCGCCTTTGCCTCGGACACGCAACCCACGTAGGCATCGAGGTCGGCATGGGCGTGAGCGTCCCAGTAGCCGGCCATCGACGCGCGTAGCGCTGCGTCGGGCTCGGACTCCCAGAATCCGCGGAGAAGGCGGTCGGCCTGGACGAAGCGGAAGAGGTGCTCGGTGAGCGCTATCTCGGAGACACCCGCCGCCTCGGCGCGTTCACAGTAGGCGGCGACCTGGTCGAGCGTGGGTGCCGTGTCGCGCTGTCCGTGGGGCCACAGATGGAGGTGGTAGTCGAGCACGCCCCCTGCATCGTACGCGGCCGGAGCGTCCGCCGAGCCGGCGGTGGGGCCGAGTCTGCCTGTCCGCTGGGCCTTAGATGGAGACGAGCTCCCGTTTCAGCGCGAGCAACCTGTCGAGGGCCCGGACGTACGCACGGTGGGACTCCTCGCTGCCGTCGCGGGCGGCGACCGCGTAGGTCACGTTGAGCCACCTGCGCGCTGCGGCCTCATCGGCGATCGGGAACTGGCCGTCGAGCCCCTCGATCGACTCGACCAAGCCGTCCATCTCGGATGGCTCCATGTGGGCGAAGCCGGAGAGGAGCCGTCCCAACTCCGACGCGAGGGCGTGCGGGACCTCGTCGAGCACGTCCTCGTCGCGAGCCATACCGCCGTGCTCGCGCGCCCAGTGCTCCTCGCAGGCAACCACCAAGAGAGCTCCGACGCCGCCGAAGCGCTGCACCACAGCGTTGCGGTCCACCTCGCGGGCGTCCGGCGCACCAAGCGCCGCGATGGCGCTCGCCGGATCTGCCACCAACAGCTGCGAGTCAGCTCCGGCCTCCTCGGCGTCCTCTGCGCACAACGCCTCCGACAACAGCGTCGAAGCGCGCCGACCCACACCGCTCATCGACACCGCCTCCCGCCTCGTCCGAGCGTCTCGAGATCCGTGCCCCGCGGGCGCTGATTCAGATACGCGCTCTGCCCGAGCGTCCCCGACCGCTGAAGCCCCCGAGGCCCGCTTCCTGAGAATCTTTCTGCTTGCCGCCATTGTTCGGACAACCACCGGCCCTCCTTCTCTGATGCTGTTCTCGGCAGATGGCGGTCCGTAATTCAGTGGTCCTTCCAACAATTCGCGCGGCGAGGCGAAACTCCTGCTGGCAGGGGCAATTTTCCTTGGCGCTCATTCCCCCCAGAGGCGCGCCCCGAGCCGGAGCAGGCCTTGTAAGTCATAGACGTCGGTGTCGAAGTATGGGACGCTCACCAGCGTCTCGGGCACCTCCTGGAGCTCCGAGCGCTCCTCGGCCTCGCGCTCGGCGACGATCCGGTAGTCGAGGAAGCTCGAGCCCACCTCGGACAGCACCCTGTCGACCTGGTCGATTTGCGCTCCGTCCATCGTCGCCGAGAGCTTCTCGGCCACGAGACTCGAGGAGTCACGTAGGCGCGCCGCGACCGCCGCTGCCCCCGGAGAACGCAAGTACGCGGGGAGGACCTTGTTGAGCACGATCGCCCCGAGATGCAACTGGCGATCGGCGAGGGCCCTAGCGAAGTACTGCCCCTCTCGAAGCGGCACGACCTCGAGCGTGGAGACCACCACGAACGAGGTCCTGTGATCAGCAAGGAGTCTCTGGACCGAACGAGCGCGCTCGACGAAGCCGTCGTACATCGACTGGAACAGTATGAAGAACTCCGCGATGTCGGAGAGGAACTGGGTCCCGAGGATCCTGTCTGCCACCTGGTAGAACGGCCTCGAGGCGAAGTTCACGACTCTCGACCGGTAGGGCACTATCAACCAGCGCAGCAGCCTGCTCGAGAAGAAGTCGGCCATGCGCTCGGGTGCGTCGAGGAAGTCGAGCGCGTTTCGCGTGGGCGGTGTGTCCACGACGATCAGGTCGTAGGTGCCCTCGGAATGGATCTCGAAGAGGCGCTCCATCGCTATGTAGTCGTGGCTCTGGACGAAGCGGCCCGAGATGTTGCGATACAGCGGATTCTCGAGGATCTGGTCACGTGTGCGGGCGTCGGGTGCGTGGTGCTCGATGAGCGCGTCCCACGACTCCTTTGTGTCGAGCATCGCTGCGTAGAGCTCACCCATTGGTTTCACACCGGCGTCGGTGAAGGCTTCGTCGGGGACGCGCTTTTCGCGGTTGCCTATACCCTCGAGCCCAAGCGCGTCTGCGAGCCGCTTTGCCGGGTCGACGGTGAGCACCAGGACCTTCCCCCCAAGGCGCGCCGCGGCGACCGCCGCGGCCGCGGCGGCGGTCGTGGTCTTGCCGACCCCGCCAGGACCGCATGCGACGACGATCTCGCGCGACGCGAGCAGGCCGCTCAGCGAGCCACTCGGACGTTGATCGCCCGAGTGGCGGCGCGCCGTCAGAAGCCCAGCTCCTCTCCGAACGAGCGGGCCACCTGGCGGATCGTCCGCAGCCCGTGGAGCCGGGTGAAGAGGAACGGGAGGTAGAGCATCGGCACGGCCCGGTCGATCGCGCCGCGCAGGCGCTCCAGGTGGCCTGCTCCCGTGCGTCGCAGCGTCACCGCCAGACGGGCTGCCTCGAGGACCGGACGCGGATCACCGCCCGCCAGCCGGCCCAGCTCCTCGGTGGGGCCCGTGAGACACAGCTGCTCGAATACCTCCTCCTCGCTCCTCCCGAACAGCTCCGGCAGCACCCTGTTGACCACCACCGCCTCGAGTTGGACGCTCGTCTCCTTCTCCACCCGGCTGGCGAGCTCGATCGTCTCGTTGACCGGCATCTCCTCGGGCGTGGTGACGACCACGAGCCCGGTGCGCGACGGGTCGGAGAGGATCTCCAGCATCCAGTCGGTCTGCGAGCGGATGAGGCCCACCTTGACCAACTCGTTGATCGCTTGAGGCGCAGACAGCTGACCGATGATGTGACCGGTGGCGGAGGCGTCCACCACGACCAAGTCGTAGTGTTCCTCACGGACCTCGTAGCAGAACTTCCCGACGATGAGCACCTCGCGGACCCCCGGCGCGGCGGTGGCGACGAAGTCGAAGGCCTTGGCGAGCGGGCCTATGCGCCCCACGACCGGTATCCGCAGGTTCAGCTTCAGGTACTCACGAAGCGAGGCTTCGGTGTCCATCGACATCGCCCAGAGGTCGGGCTGCAGCTGGCGCGGCCGGAACTCAGTGGGCTGGGTCTCGAAATAGGCGGCCACGTCTCCGCGCGGGTCGGTCTCGCACAAGAGAGTCCGCCGGCCGTGCTCCGATGCGAAGAGCGCGAGCGCCGAGGCGACGGTCGTCTTGCCCACCCCGCCCTTGCCGGTGACGAAGATCAGCCTCCGGTCCAGTATGGGGACCATCGAGCCTGCGGACGGTGCCCAGTCAGGGAGCGCCGAAGCCGACGCGCCGCTCGGAGACCGGCGCCCCGACCTCGACGTAGGCGACCTTGGCGACCGGGATGGCGACCCGGCGGCCCTTGCGGTCGGTGAGCCAGAGCACCCCTTCGGCGCTGGACAACGCCTTCTCGATGTCGCCCATGACCGAGTCGCGGTCGACGTCCTCGCCCAGCTCGACCTCCAGCTCCTTGATGCTCTGGGTGATGCCGATACGCACGTCCACCGCGAAAAGCCTCCCATCGGGCCCTCTGGCCCCCGGTCGGGGCAGACCACGACGATACAGCCGTGGTGCACACTGAAGATCATGAGGACTCCTCAGAGCGTGACCCCCAAAAGGGCGGTACCCGAGAGCGAACGTGGCATCCAGTGGGCGGCCACGATGGACGGCCACAGCGACCGGGGGTTGCGAAAGGCCCACGCGGACTCGTCGTCCACAGCCGACCTCGAGGGCTACACGCACGCTCAGCATCGCGAGGCGCGCGAGGAAGCGGAGCACGTTCTCCTGGCGGCCGGTGCGACCAGGTCCACGGGATCCGGTCACAGGGCCGTCCACGAGGAGCCCGACGACCTTCGGACGTGCTTCGAGCGCGATCGCGATCGCATCCTGCACTCCTCGGCGTTCCGACGTCTCGCCGGCAAGACGCAGGTGTTCGTCTTCCCAGCCGACCACCAGCGGACGCGTCTCACCCACGCCCTCGAGGTGGCGCAGGTCGCCACGTCGGTCGCGAGAGCCTGCAGGCTCAACGTCGCGCTCACCGAGGCGATCGCCCTCGGCCACGACTGCGGCCACGGCCCCGGTGGGCACGCGAGCGAGGTCGCCCTGAGCGTCTTCGTCCCCGACGGCTTCGACCACGCCGTGTGGGGCGCCGACGTCTCGCTCGCCTCGTTGAACCTGTGCGAGGAGACGCTCGACGGCATCCGCAACCACTCGTGGTCGCGCCCCGCTCCTTCCACGCCCGAAGGCGAGGTCGTCAGCTGGTCGGACAGGATCGCCTACGTCTGCCACGACTGGGAGGACGCGGTCTGCGCCGGGATCGTCGGCGACGACCTCCTGCCGGTCGAGGTGCGCAAGATGTGCGGCGAGACCCGCTCCAGCCAGCTGAGGGCCTTCGTATCGGGAATGGTCGCGACGATTTGTGAGAGCGGCCAGATAGCGATGGAGGAGGACCTCGCGGACGCCCTGGCGGCCTTCCGGCGCTGCAACTACGAGCACGTCTATCTTCGCCCCGCCTCGGTCGCCCAGGGGTCGGCCGTCATAGAGGTGCTGCGGGCGCTCGTGGAGCACTTCGGCGACCATCCGTACCGAATCCCCGACGTGCGGCGCCTCGGGGGGGTCGAGGCGGGTACGGAGCGCGCGATCCGCGCGGCTGTCGCGTACGTGGCGGGAATGACCGATCGCTTCGCCGTGGACCGGGCGGTATGCGACCTGGGTTGGGACCCGGCGCGCCTCCCCCAGGCGGTGGCCGACCGCTACGGGCGATGGTGAGCCGGACCCCCGGCGCCCCCACGCGCCGGTGCCACCCGGGTCAGCGGACCTCGAGCTCTCTGCGGTAGATGCGCGCGGGGCCGAGCCCCGACACCGCCTCGGCGAGCGAGTCGAAGGCGAGCGCGGCTTCCCCCGACGGATCTGCCAGCGCGGCCGGCGAACCCGTGTCGCCGCCCTCCCTCACCGCGGGGACCAGAGGTATGCGGGCGAGCAGCGGGACGCCGAGCGATTCGGCGAGCCCGTCGCCGCCGCCGGCTCCGAACAGCTCGTAGCGCCTTCCGTCGTCGGCTGTGAACCACGACAGGTTCTCGATCACCCCGCGTACGGGAAGCTTCAAGCTCCTGGCTGCGAAGGCGGAGCGCTGGGCGACGCGCTGTGCCGCCGGCTGCGGGGTGGTGACCACGAGGATCTCCGCCCGGGGCAGGTACTGCGCCAAGGATAGGGCCACGTCACCGGTGCCCGGGGGCATGTCGATCAGCAGGTAGTCGGGCTCTCCCCAGTAGGCGTCGTTCAGAAACTGTTCGAGGGCCTTGTGCAGCATGGGGCCCCGCCACACCACCGGTTGCTCGTCGGGCACGAAGAAACCCATCGACAGGCACCTGACCCCGTGGACCACCGGAGGGACGAGCAGCTCGCCGATGGCCACCGGCTCCCGGGTGACGCCGAGCATCTTCGGCACCGAGAAGCCGTAAACGTCGGCGTCGAGCAGTCCCACCTCGTGGCCCCGGGCCGCCAGGGCCACCGCCAGGTTGACCGTCACCGAAGACTTGCCGACCCCTCCCTTTCCCGAGGAGATCCCCACCACCCTGGTGCGCGAACCGGGAGCGGCGTAGCGGCTTGAGAGCTTCCCCGCGAGCGCGTCGCGCTCGGCGTCGCTCATGACAGCCATCTCGACCCGAACGTCGGAGAACCCCGGGACCTCGCCGGCGGCGCGCGCGACGCGCCTGGCCAGCTCGTCGCGCACCGGCCAGCCGGCCACCGGCAGCGACAGCACCACCCATAAGGTGCGCCTGCGCAGCTCGACTTCGCGCAGCATGCCAAGCTCGCCCAGGCCCCGCAGCAGGTCGGGCTCGGTGACCGACTCCAGGGCTACCGCCAAGTCCTCGAGGTTTGCCGCTATGGGTTTTCCCTCCGGTGGGCGAGACCAGGCTGGGACGGTCCACGCCAGGTCGTACGGTACGAGAGAAGTACGAGAGAGACAGCACGACCAGGGACTTCGCTCGACCCGCGGGTAGACTACCGGCATGCGCAGTGCGATCGAGCCCTCGCAGAACAGGCCCGCCGACAGGCGATTCTCGGCTGCGGTCGCCGCTGTCACCTCCGCGTTCGGGGACCCGACGCGCAGGGAGATCTACCTCCACGTCCGTTCGCATCCGGGAGCCACGGCTTCGGAGGTGGCCAACGAGTTCTCGCTGCACCCGAACGTCGCCCGCCACCACCTCGACCGTCTGTCCTCTGGCGGGTACCTCGACGTGAGCCTCGAACGCCCTCCCACAGCCGGAGCCGGGCGCCCCTCGAAGCGCTACCGGGCGGCGGGCGCCGCAGGAGCCGAGCTCAACTTCGACCTCCTCGACCAGCACGACGAGCTGGTCGTGAAGCTCCTCACCGAAGCGCTCGAGCTGCTCGGCCCGGCCGAGGCCGAGCGCATGGCCGAGCGGGTGGGCGAGGACTACGGCCGCGTCCTCGCCGAGAGGATGGAGCCGGGCGAGGGGCAGCGGTCCCTGCGCGGGGCGATGCACGCCATCGCCGACGCCCTCACCGCGCATGGGTTCGCCGCGCACGCCGAGGACCGGGGCCCCGCCACAGCCGTCGTGGCAGAGCAGTGCCCGTTCGGCGAGGCCGCACTCTCGCACCCGGTCATCTGCGCGGTCGACAGGGGCATGGTGCGCGGGCTTCTCGCAGGGCTCTGCGGTGCGGCCTCCGGCGAGCCGATCCCCGTGGTGCTCTCGTCACGCGCACGCGGCGACGACTCCTGCGCCGCGCTGGTTTGAGCCTGACGCGCCCACCGATAGCCGGCGCAGCGGACTCCCCTAACTCCTCCCTCCCGTCGCGGCACTACCTCGACCACGCCTCCACGTCGCCGCCGCGCCCGGAGGTGGTCGCGGAGATGGAGCGTTGGTACGACCACAGCTCCGGTACAGGGGACCCGGGCCGCGTCCACGCCGAGGGGCGCGGCGCGCGGTTCGCCATCGAGCAGGCGCGCGAGCAGGTCGCGGGGTTGCTCGGTGTCCGGCCGCGCCAGGTCGTCTTCACCTCGGGCGGTACCGAGGCGGCGAACGCTGCCTCCTGGGGTGCGGCTCGCGCCCGGCCCGGGCGGCCCCAGCTCCTTGCCGGCGTGGAGCACTCCTGCGTGCGCGAGTCCACGGCACGCCTCGCGCCCACCGTGCTGCTGCCCGTCGACGACACCGGGCGCATCGACACCGACGGCCTACGCGACGCTCTCGAGAAGTGCGCTGCCGGTGGAGAGAATCCCGCCCTGGTGCACTGCCAGGCGGCCAACCACGAGGTCGGGACCCTCCAACCGGTCGAGGAGGTGGTGGAGGTTTGCCAGCGCCACGGGGCCTGGGTCCACGTCGACGCCTGCGCGGCGGCGGGGCACGTGCCGCTCGCTCTCGGCGAGGGCGGCGCCGACCTCGCGTCGGTGAGCTCCCACAAGCTGGGCGGTCCACCCGGAGTAGGCGCCCTCGTCGTGAGAAGGGGACTTCGGATCGAGCCGCTCATCGTCGGAGGCGACCAGGAGCGTGCGAGGCGCGCGGGGTTCGAGAACGTCGCGGCCATCGCCGGCTTCGGAGCCGCTGCCGGCGTCCTCGCCCAACCCGCTCGACTAGCCGAGGAATCGGCCAGGGCCCGCAGGCAGATCGAGCGCCTCGAGGAAGTCGCCGCCGGCGCGCCCGACGTCGAGGTACTCGGCGACCCCCGTCGCCGCCTCCCCCACATCCTGTGCCTGGCGGTCGGGGGGGTCGAGGCGGAGCCGGTCCTCCTCGCGCTCGACCGGGCGGGGATCGCAGCGCACTCGGGCTCCTCGTGTTCGTCGGAGTCACTCGCGCCCTCGCCGGTGCTCGAGGCGATGGGGGCGGACCCGGAGCGCTCGCTCCGGCTCTCGGTCGGGTGGTCGACCAACGACAAGGACGTCGAGGCGTTCGCGGCGGCGTTCGCTCCGGCCCTCGAGCAGCTCCGCGCCCTGCGCCGATGACCTCGGAGCCGATCCCGTCCACCATCGAGTGGACCGGCACTAAAGTGCGGATGCTCGACCAGCGCCTCCTCCCCGAGCGGGTCTCCTTCGTCGAGGCTACGACGGTGGAGGAGCTGTGCGAGGCGATCAGCGCGCTCGTCGTGCGCGGTGCTCCTGCGCTCGCGGTGGCGGGAGCCATGGGCATTGCGCTCGCCGCAGCGCGCGGCGAGGACCGCGGGTGCGCCGCCGATCGCATTCTCGCCACGCGCCCGACCGCAGTGAACCTGCGCTGGGGCGTCGAGCGTGCGCTCGGTGCCCAGGATCCCGCAGCCGAAGCGCAGGCGATGGCAACACAGGACGTAGAGCGCAACAGGCGGCTCGGTGCAACAGGTGCGCCTCTCCTTCCCCCGCGAGCGCGCGTGCTCACCCATTGCAACACCGGCTCGCTCGCGTGCGCGGGCTACGGCACAGCCCTGGGAGTGATCCGCGCGGCGCACGAAGCGGGAGCGCACCCCGTCGTCTGGGTGACCGAGACCCGCCCCCTCCTACAGGGCAGCCGCCTCACAGCCTGGGAGCTGATGCGCCTCGGCATACCGGCGACGGTCATCGCCGACTCCGCTGCGGCCTCGGTCATGGCAAGGGGAGACGTCGACTGCGTCGTGGTGGGCGCCGACCGCATCGCCGCCAACGGCGACGTCGCCAACAAGGTTGGTACTTACTCGCTCGCCGTCCTGGCGCGACAGCACCGCGTCCCCTTCTACGTCGCGGCGCCTGTGTCCACCATCGACCTCCGGTGCCCCTCCGGGTCGAAGATAGAAGTGGAGCATCGCTCGGCCGACGAGATAGCGCTCCTCGGGGACCGGCGCGTCGTCCCCGAGGGGGTGCCGATAGCCAACCCGGCGTTCGACGTCACCCCGTCGCGGCTGGTGTCGGCGATCGTGACGGAGGAGGGCGTGCTCAGAGCTCCGTACCGGAGCGCGCTGCGCCGGGTGAGCCGATAGGCGTGCGCCCGGGCGATCGGCGAGTCGATGAATCCGCCAGTTGCTCGGCACCCGGCGGAGGGCTCGACTCGTCCGGTCGGCCTGCCGCGCACGTTCTTACGGCAGCACCGGCGGGACGAGCCCCGAGTCGTCGAAGGCGCGGTCGACAAAGGGCGCCGCTGAGCGCACGACCGAGGACGGGGGCCCTTCGGAGAGGAACGACCTGTACTGCGCGACCGCCGCGGAGGCGTCGCCCTCCGCCAGGAGCATCGAGCCGAGGTAGAGGTGTGCTGTGTACGCCCGGGGATCCGCCTGCTCGGCCTTCTCCTCGTCCTCTTGGCCCTTGGACAGAAGCGTCGGGTCCTTTGCCTGGGCCCCGGCCTGGAATTCGAGCCATCCCGACTCCGCCAGGGCCTCGGGCTGGGACGGGTCCTGCTCGAGCACCCGGTGGTACAGCGCGAGCGCCTGCGTGGCGTCGCCCTCCCCTTCGAGCAACTGCGCCTGGGCCAGCGTGCGCTGCACCTGCTGCTGGCGGGCGAGGCTCACCGAACCGCTCACGGTCTCACCCGGCAGCCGGCTCGAGGTCGCCCTGAGCACGAGCACGAGTGCGATCGCGAGCAGGATGGCGAGCGAGCCGCAGACCGCAAGCCAGCGCCTGCGCCTCCGCCTCCTCTTTGGCGGGCGGGCCACCGGCTTCTCGTGCGCATCGGAGCCGTCGAAGGCTACGGGGGACACCTCGATGCTGCGCAGCACATGAGCTGCGCGCGCGGTGTAGCGACTTCGGAGGACCAGATAATCCTCCTCCGACAGATCCCCCGCTTCGTGCTCGCGTTCGAGGTCCTCGAGCGACATCAAGAGCGCGTCGCGCTCTGCGTCGAGCTGCGCCAGCTCTTCCGGACTCACCGACTGCGCCCCGTGGCGACCAGTGCCTCCTCGACCAGAGCGCTGTCGGCGTCCGAGCCGGCGAGCGGCTCGAGCCGCCGGCGCCGCCAGAACAGCGCGCCGAGCCCGAGAGCTCCCAGGGCCAGCGCCACCAAGGGGACCACCCAGACGAGGATGCTCACGCCGCTCGCCGGCGGGCGGAGCAGGATCCCCGGGCCGTAGCGGCTCTCGAGGAACGCCTCGATCTGCGCGGTGCTCTGCCCCTCGGCCACGCGACGGGCCACGACCTCGCGAATCGCTACCGCCACCGGCGCGCTCGAGGCGGCCACCGAGATGTCCTCGCAGCTCGGGCACCGCAGCACCGCGTCGATAGCGGCCGCGCGTTGGGCAGGAGTCGGCGCTCCGGCCGGACGCGAGGCGCCGAGCGCCAGGGAGGCCGCCAGCGCGACCGCGAGCGAGCCCCACAACGTCCACCGCACGCCACGCGCGTGCACCTGCACGTCAGGTTTCTCCTCGCTCGGCCCGGGCGAGCCAGGTGTCGAGCCCTTGCTCGGTGACGGCGCCGTCGAGGTGGACCACGACCTGTCCGCCGGGCGAGATCACGAAGGTCTCGGGGGGTCCGCGCACCCCGTAGTCGATGGCTATCTGGCCGTTCGGGTCGGCGACCGCCGGCCAGGTCGCACCGCTCTGCGCGAGAAAGCCGCGCGCTCCGGAGGCGGAGTCGTCGTAGACCACTCCGACCAGAGCAGGCTGACCTGGCCCGCTGTGGTGGAAGGCGAAGCTCACGAGCTGGGGCTCCTCTTGCTGGCACGGAGGGCACCAGCTCGCGAAGAAATTGAGCACGACCCACCGGCCACGAAGCGACTCGAGGTCGAACCCACGGCCGTCGAGGGTCGCGCCCGACACCGCGGGAGCGGTCTTGCCGAGGAGCGGGGTGTCGACCTCGGTGGCGCCAGCAGGAGGCCGGGTGGCCAGCACGGCGACGATCGCGGCCGTGATCGCAAGCACCCCGGCGGCCAGCCAACGCACGGTATGGCGACGACGCACCCCGGTCACGGCGCCCGGCTGCCGACCAGCTCGTCGGCTTGCTCTTCGGCCTCGGCAGTGCCGCCCCCACCACCGCGACTGCCCGGCGCAGCGCCCGCCGCGACGCCGGCCGAGGTCCCCGGCACTGGGGCCGAGACCGGGTCGGTCGGATTGCGTCGTGACCCCGGCACCGCGGCGAGCGCGGCGCCCAGGGCGAGCACCACCCCTCCCACCCACAGCCACGCGACCATCGGCTGGACGGTGACTCCGATCCCGACTGCGCCGCTCGAGGAGGAGGGCAAGCTGTCGATGGTCAGGTACACGTCTTCGAGCAGGTTCGAGTCGATGGCGGGGGTTCCCACCGGATCGGTGCCCGCCCCGAACTGGCTGACCGCCGGGCGGTACGGACCGTGACCGTCCACGAGCACGAGGGCCTCTGTCGCGCTGTGCGACGCGCTGCGCACCTGGGCGAGGCCCTCGTAGGAGATCAGGTGCCCGTCGATGCTCTGCGCGCCCCCGGGCCTCAAAGTGATCTCGCTACGGTGCGCGAAGGACGTGGCGGCAGCGAGCGCCAGGGCGATGACCACGACCCCGAGGTGCACCACCATTCCCCCGTTGGCACGTCCGACCAGCCCGCGCCACGCTCCGGCGCCGCGCCGGCGCGAGCCCGTCGACGAGAGCACCAGCTGGCGCACGTTGGCCGCGGCGGCGAACCCTCCGAGCCCGAAGGCGAAGAGGGGGCCGAGGCCGCGCACACCCCCCGCGACGCAGCCGACGACCACCGCCGTCCCGCAGAGCGCCGGGACGATCAGCCGGTCCGACATGGTCGCCGCGTTGGTCTTGCGCCAGGGCAGTGCGGGCCCGATCGCCATGAGGAAGAGCAGGGCTAGTCCTATGGGGAGGGTCATCGTGTCGAAGTACGGCGCGCCCACCGTCACCTGCTGCTGACGAAGAGCCTCGTACAGGAGCGGGAAGAGAGTGCCGAGCAGCACCACGAATGCGAAGGCCACGAAGAGAAGGTTGTTGACCAGGAAGGCGCCCTCTCGGCTGACCGGCGAGTCGATCCCTTCTAGAGAACGCAGCCTGTCGCCACGCCAGGCGATGAGCCCAACGCCTGAGACGACGACCAGCGCGAAGAACGCGAGCAACGCCGGGCCTATGTCGGACTCGCTGAAGGCGTGGACCGATGTGATCACCCCCGAACGCGTGAGGAACGTGCCGAGGATCGTCAAGCTGAACGTGGAGATGACGAGCGACAGGTTCCACACCCTCAGGATGCCGCGCCGCTGCTGGACCATCGACGAGTGCAGGTAGGCGGTGGCGCAGAGCCATGGCAGGAAGGAGGCGTTCTCCACCGGGTCCCACGCCCAGAAGCCTCCCCAGCCGAGCACCTGGTAGGACCACCACGCACCGAGGAGGATCCCGACGGTCAGAAAGCCCCATGCGAAGAGCGTCCAGCGGCGCGTCACCGCCTGCCAGGTGACCGCACCTCCGGAGAGCTCTCCGATGCGACCGGTCACGAGGGAGGCGATCGCGAACGCGAACGGCACGGTAAACCCGACGAAGCCGAGGTAGAGCAACGGCGGGTGGAATGCCACAAGGGGATTGTCCTGGAGCAGCACATTGGGCCCCAACCCGCTCGAGGGAGAGTGCGCCACGGTCCGGAACGGGTCCGCAGGGCCCGCCATGAGGGCGAAGAAGAAGATGGCGACGAGGTAGGTCACGCAAGTAGCCCAGCCGACGAGTGGGTCGTCCGAGCTGCGGCGGAAACGCCACACCATCGCGGAGATGTAGCCGGTGAGGATCAGTCCCCACAGCAGTATCGAGCCTGCTAGCGCCGACCACATCCCGGTGATCGTGTACAGCAGCGGGGTGAAGCGACTGTTGTTCTGGGCGACGAAGGCGATGGAGAAGTCGTGCGTGATCAGCGCGCGCTGCATCGCCGCCGTCGCGAGCACCGCGCCCGCAAGCGCCAGCCATGCGTAGACCCGTCCCGATCGGATGGCCGCGGGTCGGTGAGCGACCAACCCGTACACGAGAACCCCCGCGCCCGCCACACAGGACGCCAGCGCGAGGAACACTCCGGTGTGTCCGAGCGCGGCGTTCACCGGACCGTACCGTTGGGCGCCCTTACGCGCTCGGGATGCTCCTCTTTGTACTGCGACGTGTGGTCGACGATGATCTGGTCGGAGACGAACGTCCCCCCGTCGAAGTGTCCGACCACCACCACCGGGATGTCCGGCTGGAACAGCTGGGGCGGATTGCCTGTGTTGGTAACGGCGACGCGGTCACGAGAGCCCGCCGCCACGAAGCTCACCCCGCCGCTCGTCTTGTGCACAGTGCCGGGCACCACGAGACCCTCGAGCCGGAAGGTCCGTGTGCCGAGCATCGCCTTCTGCGCGATCGCCTGGTCGACGGTCTCGAAGTAGTCGAGCGAGCTCGAAAGCCCCTTCACGAGCAGGAAAGAGAGGGCCCCCACCAGCACCGCGCCTACGACGACGAAGCGCAGTCTGAAGCGCTTCATGCTCGCACGCCGGACGGCCTTTCGTGCGCGTCGGGCTGGTCCTCCAGCGAGGCCGCTAGCTGCTCGAGCCGCCTCCGGCGAAACCACAGGAGCGCGGCGTACGCGGCGAGCGTCCCGAGCGCTGCGGCGTACCCGGCGTCTACGTAGCCCACGGCCCGGAACCTTCCCGGGGTCCACCGACGAGGGCACCCTCACCTTCTCCGTCGCCGACGACGAGGGTCGCCACCTCCGCCTCACCGACGGCGCCGGCCTCCCCGGTCGCGCTTCCAGCGCCGGTGCCGGACTCCCGAACCCCGTCGGCTCCCTCGGTCCAACGCTCACGAAGAGCTCCGGCCAGCTCGCTGCCCTCGAGGCACTCCGACAGCACCTGGATCCGGTAGCGCACGAGGAGCATCCAGACGAATACCAGCGTGAACGCCACGAAACCGAGGAGAAGGGTCCAGGCCATCGACCCGTGGATGGTCGGCGACAGGTTGGCGTTGAGCACGGTCGCCCCCTGGTGCAGCGTCTTCCACCATTGCACCGAGAAGTGGACGATGGGCACGTCGACCGCAGCCACGAGCGCAGCGACCGACGAGCGCCTGGCGCGCGAGTCCGCGTCGGAGGGAACGCGCCGCAGCGCCAGGTACCCCAGCTGGAGCACCAAAAGCAGCGCCGTCGAGGTGAGCCTCGCGTCCCACGCCCACCACACCCCCCAGGTCGTGCGACCCCAGATCGAGCCGGTGACGAGGGTGAGCGCGGTGAACACCGTCCCGACCTCCATCGAGGAGACTGCCAGACGGTCGAAGAAACGGCTGCGGGTCCTGGGCCACAACCACAGCGCGCTCGAGATGGCGGCGAGCCCGAACGCGAGGTAGAGGGCCACCCACGCGATGGGCGGGTGAACGTAGACGAGGCGCACGAGGTCGTGCATCACCTGGTCCGGCGGGGTCACCCACAACCCCAACCACGCCGTGGCCGCCACGGAGAGGACCGCACCTATTCCGCTTACGCGCACCGAGAGCGCCATCCGTCTGCTCACGTCGCCTCCAGCAGAGGGCCGTAGATGACGACGCCGAGCACGAGGTAGACCGCCGCGAACACCACCAGCAGCTCGAGCCACGGCCCGGACCCACCGATCGTGCCCGTGCCGAGCGATGACTGCCACGCGCGCGTACCTGCCAGCAGGACGGGAGCGACCACCGGGAGCAGCAGGAACGGGAGCAGGGTCTCGCGCACCCGCAGCCCCGAGGCGAGCATCCCGTAGAGAGTGCCCACGGCAGCCAGGCCGGCGGTCCCCGCCGCGCAGGCGGCGATCATGGGGCCGGCCGAGCGCACGTGCGCGCCGAAGAACAGCACCACCCCGAGCGCGAGCAGCAGCTCGAGCACGACGAGCTGGAGGGCAAGGGCCGCGCACTTGCCGAGGAACACCCCTGCCGGGTCGAGCCCGGACATCCTGAGCCCGTCCCGGGTGCCCTCGGGCGCTTCGAGCGCAGAACTGCGCTGCACGCCGAGGACCGACGCGAACAGAAGAGCCACCCAGAAGACGCCCGCGGCGGCCTCGATCATGGGCTGCCGGCTCGGGCCCAAAGCGAAGGCGAACATCACCAGCACCAGCAGCGCGAACGGCACTACCTGGTTGAGGAGGACCCGCGACCGGAGCTCGATGCGAAGGTCTTTGCCCGCTACCACGAGCGCGTCACGCCACATGCGCGCCTCGCTTGGCAGGCATTCGATCCGGGACGTGGCCAGGCACGGGGGCGAGCGGTGTCGCGCGCTCCGAAGCCTCGGCGCTCTGCGCGTCGATTCCCGCTCGCGTCTCTCCGACCACCCTTCCTCCCACCATCTGCACTATGCGGTCGGCGAGAGTGAAGCTCGCGGCCTGTTCGTGGGAAGCCATCACGACGGTTGCGTTTTCGGCCACCGCCTCGGCGAGCATCTCGGCCAGGACCGACCTCGCCCGAGCGTCGAGCCCCGCGTGCGGCTCGTCCAAGAGCCACAGCGCCGGCCGGCGCGCGGCCAGTGCCGCCAGCGCGACCCGGCGGCGTTGGCCCTCCGAGAGCCTGCCCACGGTCGTGCGCGCGAGACGGCCGGTGAGCCCGAGCCGCTCCAGGGCCGGGCCCGCGTGCGAGGCGGGGGCGCCGGCGGCGCGCAGCGCAAAGCGGACGTTCTCTGCGACCGTCAGGTCCTCGTACACGGCGGCCGCGTGCCCGAGCAACCCGACCTTTCGCCGGACCGAGGACCGGTCGAGCCTCAGGTCGCACCCGAGGACCATCGCCTCGCCCGAGCTGAGCGCGAGCAGCCCCGCGCAGGCTCGGAGCAGGCTCGTCTTGCCTGCCCCGTTCGGGCCGACGAGCACGACCACCTCCCCCTCTTCGACGGCCAAGTCGACTCCTGCCAAGGCCGGAAAATGCCCGGCCAGGGCAACGGCGTCACGGAGGAGGACGGCTGGGCGCATGGGGTCGGCACATGCTACGGGCGCCCTGCCCCGGCGATCCAAGCGGGCCCCGTCCGGTCCGCCGAGGGCGCAGATACTCAGCTGACGGTCAGGCGGTGCAGCCCTATGTCGTCGAGCCAGGCCGAGACGTGCGCGGCCAGCCAGTGAAGGTTGTTCGTGAGGAGCAGCACTCCGAACGCCACGAGCGCCACGCCGGCCACCAGATCGACGACGGCCAGCCTCCGCCGCACGTGCGCGAGCAAGCCGGTGATCCTGCCGAAGGCGAGCCCCGTGAGGAGGAAGGGGACGCCGAGCCCCAGCGAGTAGGCAACGAGAAGCACGATTCCCGAGGTGAGCGTGGCGCGTGCCGCGGCCAGCCCGAGCACCCCGCCGAGGACGGGTCCGATGCAAGGGGTCCAGCCGAAGGCGAAGGCCATACCCATCACGGGCGGCGCCCACGCCCCGAGCCTCGAGGGGCGCGGGTGGAACCGCCGCTCGCGCAGGAACACCCGCGGCGTGCCCACCCCGGCAAGCCACAGGCCGAGAAGCACCACCACGGCTCCTGCCACGATGTCGAGGCCGCGCTGGTGGGTGACGAGGGTCCGGCCGATCCCGGAGGCTGCGGCCCCGAGCGCTGTGAAGACGACCGTGAAGCCGGCGACGAACCCGAGCACCCCGCGAACCACCGGTACGAGGTCTCGCCGCTCACCGGCTTCGATCTCCGCGGCGGAGAGGCCCGAGACCATCGAGACGTAGCCGGGCACGAGGGGGAGCACGCAAGGCGAGACGAAAGAGAGCATCCCCGCGCCGAAAGCCACCAGCAGGCCGAGCGGGTCGGCCGATATGCCGGAGTGGACGACAACCGCTCCCGTCAACGGGCGGAGCCGCGCAGCAGCTCGAGATCGGCGTCGACCATCATGGCGACGAGCTGGCCGAAGTCGACCGTCTGGTCCCAGCCGAGCTCCTGCCGCGCTTTCGTGGCATCCCCGACGAGCAGGTCGACCTCGGCGGGGCGCATGTAGCGCTCGTCGCGAGCCACGACGTGCTCCGACCAGTCCAGACCGACGTGAGAGAACGCCGCCTCGCAGAGGTCGCGCACCGAGTAGGTCTGGCCCGTCGCCACCACGAAGTCGCCGGGCTCTTCGCGCTGGAGCATGAGCCACATCGCCCGCACGTAGTCCCCGGCGAAGCCCCAGTCCCTGCGCGGCTCGAGGTCCCCGAGCATCAGCTTGTCCTCGAGGCCGAGGACGATCCTCGCCACGGCGTGGCTCACCTTCCTCGTCACGAACTCGAGGCCGCGCCTCGGGCTCTCGTGGTTGAAGAGCATCCCCGAGGAGGCGTGCAGGCCGTGGCTCTCGCGGTAGTTGACCGTGATCCAGTGGCCGTAGACTTTCGCCACGCCATAGGGACTGCGCGGATGGAAGGGCGTGGTCTCGGTTTGCGGGACCTCGTGTACCTTGCCGAACATCTCGGAGGAGGACGCCTGGTAGAAGCGGATCTCCGGGTCGACGAGGCGGATGGCGTCGAGCAACCGCGTGACGCCCAGCGCGGTGGTCTCCCCGGTGAGCACGGGCTGGCCCCACGAGGTCTGGACGAAGGACTGCGCCGCGAGGTTGTAGACCTCCGCGGGTCGGTGCTCACGGAGCACTCCTATGAGCGAGATCTCGTCCAGCAGGTCGCCCGCTACGAGGACCAGGTCGTCCTGGATGTGCGCGATCCGTTCGAAGTTGACGGTGGACGAGCGGCGTACCATCCCCACCACCTCATAGCCCTGGCCGAGCAGGAATTCGGCCAGGTACGAGCCGTCCTGACCCGTGATGCCCGTGATCAGTGCTCGCTTGCGCATTCGATCGCCTTCCTCGTCGTGCTCGTCCTGCTCGTGCTGTCTCTCCTGCTCGTCCTGCCCGGCTCGCGGCCCTCAGCGCCCTGACCATCGCGGTGTGCGCTTCTCGAGGAACGCCGCGACCCCCTCGGCTGCGTCCGCGGTTTGGGTATTGAGCGTGAGCAGAGCATGGAGGTGCGCGAGGGCGTCCGCGGCCTCCATGTCCCAGACAGCGTAGAACCCCCCGCGACCGAGCTTCATCACGGCGGGCGACTTCTCGGCCAGGGAGGAGGTGAGCTCGTCCACGGCCGGGTCGAGCTGCTCGTGGGGCACGACCCGGTTTACGAAGCCGATGCGCTCGGCCTCGGCGGCATCCACCACGCGCCCGGTCAGCATGAGCTCGAGCGCCTTCTTGGGCGGCATCGACCGGACCAGGGGCACGGTGATCATGTGGGGCCAGAGCCCGACGTTGATCTCGGGCGCCCCGAAACGGGCGCGGTCGGAGGCCACGACCATGTCGCATGCAAGTGCCAGACCGAAGCCCCCGGCGAGCGCCCAACCCTGGACACGGGCGATCGTCGGCTTGCCGAGCTGCCAGAGGTCGACGAAGACCGAGGCGAGCACCCCCCTCGACTCGTGCAGAGCGAGGAAGTCCTCCTCGCCGACCATCCCTGACAGGTCGGCTCCGGCGCAGAAGGCTTCGTCCCCCGCCCCCGCCAGTACCACGGTGCGGACCCCGGGGTCGTCCTTGGCGCCGCCGAGCATCTCGCGGATTGAGCGCACGACTTCCCACGACATGGCGTTTCGACGCTCGGGCCGGTTGATCGTGATGCGCGCTACCCCGTCGGAGCTCTCGTAGAGAACCTGGTCCTCGGGGCCGTGCACCGCGGTCGACCGTAGCGCGGGGTGTAAGCCATCGCCGGTCCGGCGGATATTGTCGGCGATCGATGGCCCAGCCGGTCGCGGCGATCGTCTCGTACCGCCTGGGCGGAAGCGACGGGGTGTCGGTCGAGTCCGCCAAGTGGGCCTGGGCCCTCGGAGAGCTCGGCTTCGAAGTGCTCCGCGTCGCCGGCGAGGGTGAGGCCGACCGGATCCTCCCGGCGCTGGCGATGCACTCGGGTGAGCGACCGTCGGTAAGCGAGGTCGAAGACGCGCTCGCGCCTGCCGACCTGGTCGTGGTCGAGAACCTGTGCTCGCTACCGCTCAACCCGGATGCGGGATCGGTGGTCGCAGAGGTGCTTCGAGGCCGGTGGGCGCTTCTCCACCATCACGACCTCCCGTGGCAACGCCCCGCTTACGCCGGGTTCGGCGGGCCTCCGGTCGACCCGCGCTGGGCGCACGTCACCGTCAACCAGATGAGTTGCCTCGAGCTGGCGACCCGGGGGATCGCAGCGACCGTCGTGCGCAACACGTTCGACGTCGGCGCTCCGGCGGGCGACCGGGAGCGGACCCGCTCCGCCATCGGACTGGCAGAGCACGACACGCTCGTGCTCCAGCCGACGCGCGCGATCGCGCGCAAGAACGTCGCCGGGGCGATCGCGTTGTGCGAGGCGCTCGACGCGACCTTCTGGCTGCTCGGTCCCGCCGAGGACGGTTTCGGGCCGGAGCTCGAACGGCTCGTGGGCACCGCAGGGTGCCCGGTCGTCATGGGCCGCGATCGCTTCGAAGTGCAGCTGCATATGGAGGATGCTTACGCGGCGTGCGATCTGGTCGTGCTCCCATCGACGTGGGAAGGGTTCGGCAACCCCGCGATCGAATCGGCCGTGCACCGCAGGCCGCTCGCGATCGGTACCTACCCGGTGGCGGCGGAGCTGGCATCGTTCGGCTTCAGGTGGTTCTCGTCGGCGGACTCCTCGGCGGTCGCAGCATGGCTCGAGCAACCTTCGGCGGAGCTCGTCGAGCACAACCACCGGCAGGCGCAGAGACACTTCTCCTTGGCTGACCTACCCGGGCGGATTGCGCGCGTACTGGAAGCAGCAGGCTTGGCGCGCGCCTGAAGCGGGTACTCTGCTCCGATGGAGTCCGAGGTCGTGGCGGACGAAAAGTCGAGCACGAAGCTGCCTGCACCCCAAGCCCCTGAGCGGACGCAATCGCGCAGCACGCCAAAGCGCCTGCCGGCGGACCGCCGTCGCCTTCAGCTGCTCGAAGTGGCACTCAGCCAGTTCGCCAGGCGCGGCTTCAACTCCACGACTATGGACGACATCGCCGAGGCGGCGGGGGTCACCAAGCCCCTGCTCTACCAGCACTTCGATTCCAAGCGCGCGCTGTACCTCGAGTTGGTAGACACGGTCGCAGAGAGCCTCCTCGAGGCAATCGGCAAGGCGGTCGCCGAGGCCGAGGGGCCGCGACAGCAGGTCGAGGGTGGCTTCGCCGCCTACTTCCACCTCGTGGTCACCCACGCGGACGCCTTCAACCTTCTCTTCGGCAGCGACGTCCCCAACGACCCCGAGCTGTCACGGGCAGTGCGCGACGTGGAGAACTCGATCGCCGAGGCGATCGACTCCCTGATCGACGCCGGCCTGGAGGAAGACCACCGCATGATGCTCGCCCATGCGGTTGTAGGTATGGCCGAGGCGGCCAGCCGGCACTTCCTCACCACTCGCGCACGGCGCGACGGCGGCAGCGCTCTGGAGCGAGCCTCGGTCTCCTCTACCGAGGCGACGAAGCTCGCGGCCCGTCTCGCCGATCTGGCTTGGGCAGGACTGCGCTCCGTGCACCGCGACTGACAGGTCCAGCGGACCTCTAGAGCCTCTCGGCCAGCTCGCCTACCAGCCGCTCCACCTCGCGCGCGCAGTCGACATAGTCCACGTCCTCCCCACCCGCGGGGTCCGCCACGTCACCCTGATCCTCGGGGTCGAGCTCTGCCAGGTGGAGCGCCGCGACCCGCCGGGAGAGCGGCTGCGGCCCAGGTGAAAGGTTGGCAGCCAGCCAGCGCAAGGTGGCTGTGCGGTCCGAAGCCGCTGGATGGCGGCGGCGCACATAGCGAACGTGCTCCGAGGCCATGGCGATCACCAGATCCGCGACGTCCACGTCGGACTCGGCTACCTGCCGGCTGCGGTGGGCAGGGGCATCCAGGCCTATCGCCGACAGGGCGTCGCGTGTCCGCCGGCTCATCGGCTGGTGCTCGACGACGTGCGTGCCCGCCGTGGTCACCCGCGCCCCGACCCCGTGTGCGTCGAACAGGGCCCCGGCCATGACCGAGCGCGCCGCGTTGCCCGTGCAGAGCACCAGGACGTTGGCGCGCGGGTCGTCGTCCTGTGAGTTGTGCGCCCCATCCCTCGGCATCGCCCGATTTCTCCTCTTGGCCCTGTCCATTCGTGTGGTTCGTTGTGCGGACCGGCTCTTCGGCCGCTCGTCGAGAACGACCGGTCCCCGAGGCGGCTTGCGCGGCCGTGCACGAAACCCGACCAATCCGATAAACTTTAGGCCGTCCCCAGGAAGTTGGCCCTAGAGCAGGAGGTGATCCGCATGGCCGTCAACCCGAGATCCCTTCTCAGCTTCCCCAACCCCGTGAACGAGCTCGCTGCGCGATTCGTGGCCGGGGTGGTGGTCGCCATGTGTGTCGCGGCCATCGGCTTCGGCCAACCCTGGCTGATCGTTCCCCTCGTCTACGGATTCTGGGCCCGTGTCCTCACCGGGCCGAAGCTCAGCCCCCTCGGCCAGCTGGCAACGCGGGTGGTGGCCCCTCGGCTCGGACCCGCCCGCCCGGTCGCCGGGCCCCCCAAGCGTTTCGCCCAGGCGATGGGCGCCGCGTTCTCGACAGCTGCGCTGGTGCTCTGGTTCGGCTTCGGGGAGCACGCCGCGACGTGGGCGGTGCTGGGCGCGCTCGCCGGTGCCGCCTCCCTCGAGTCCTTCTTCGGCTACTGCCTCGGGTGCCGGATCTTCGGCCTCCTGATGAAGGCAGGGGTGGTCCCCGAGGAGGTGTGCGCTGCCTGCGCGGACGTGAGCCTGCGCTACCCGCAGCTGCGCCGCGAGGCAGCCGCCTGAGCCGTCATTCCCAACTGGCGGCCACCTGTTACAAAACCGATTGACAACAAACTGGCTCGGGTGGAGACTCACCGGGGGTTCTCACGGACGAGGCCCGCCGGACCAGGGGGTATCCGTATGGCAGTCATCCAATCGGTAATCAGCAGGGTCCAGCCCGGCCGTTTCGAGGACATGTTGGGACTCGGCCTCGAGGTGACGAAGCTCTACGAGCGCCTGGGTTGCGACACGACGCGGCTCATGATCGCCGGTATCGCGGGGGAAGTCTCCGGCCAGTGCGTGTTCTCATCCGAGCACGAGAGCATGACGGAGTACGGCGCGTTCCAGGAGAGGTTGATGGCTGACTCGGAGATGCAGTCGATCTTGTCGAGGGTCCGCTCCGCCGAGAGCCCCGTCACCCTCGAGCAGCAGAGCATCGCAGGGGAGATCCCCCTCGGACGGACTCCGAAGGCCGGCAGGGGCAGCGTCGTCGAGGTCCACGTGAGCACCGTGACCCCCGGACGGCTCGAGGACGTGCTCGCCTTGGGACGGCGCGTCTGCGACTTCGTCGAGGCCAACGGCGCCCTGAACGCGAGGAACTTCCAGATGGCTTACGCCGGGACGGGCACCGGGATGATGATGGCAAGCTGGGAGCACGAGAGCCTGAGCGCGTGGGGCAAGACGAGCGACGCGTTCCAGAACGACCCCGAGGGTCAGGCGATCGCTGCTTCGGTGAGCGCCCCGAACCCACCGAGCACCCTCGTCTTCAGCGGCGTCTACACCGAGATCCCGCTGTAGAACCTGCACGGGACGTGCTCCGGGCGCTGAGGCTGCAAGAAGCTCGTAGTCTCGGCCTCTCGCTCCCGCCACGTCCCGACGGGCGAGTCGCACGGGCCCCTTCCGTGCTGTTAGACACCACCAGGTGAGCATCCTCGGCAACCGGGTCCTCCGCAAGGAGGACCCGGCCTTCCTCACGGTCGGCGGCAAGTACGTCGCGGACCTCGACCTTCCCGGAACCGCCTGGGTCACCTACGTTCGCTCGCCGGTCGCGCACGGGCGCATCTCGTCCGTGGACCTCGACGAGGCGCGCTCGGCTCCCGGGGTGATCGACGTCGTCACCTCTGCAGAGATCGACCTGGACCCGCTCCCGCCCGACGTTCCCATGCTCAACCAGGCCATGACGCGGCCTTTTCTCGCCAAAGGTGCCGTGCGCTTCGTCGGTGAGCCCGTGGTGGCGATCGTGTCGGAGACCCGCGAGGCGGGAGCCGATGCCTCGGAGCTGGTCGTCGTGGACTACGAACCGCTACACGCCGTGGTCGACCTGTCCGAGGCTCGCCGCGACGAGACGCTGCTGTTCGAGGAGGCCGGGACCAACGTCGCCTTCGCCGGGGTCGGTGACAGCGACGACTCGTTCTTCGAAGGATGCGATGTCGTGGTCCGCGAGCGGGTCGTCAACCAGCGCGTCGCCCCCTGCCCGCTCGAAGTGCGCGGCGCCGCGGCGCGCTGGGAGCCCGACGGCAAGCTGGTATTCAACGTCTCCACTCAGGCCCCTCACGCAGTGCGGGACGCGCTGGTCAAGTGCCTAGGGATCACGCCCGAGCAGGTGCAGGTGGTGGCCCCCGACGTCGGCGGCGGTTTCGGTTCGAAGGGGGGCAACTACCCCGAGGAGCTGCTGGTCGCGTGGCTCGCCCGCAGGGTGGGACGCCCATGCCGGTGGGTGGAGACCCGATCGGAGAGCATGCTGGGCCTCGGGCACGGCCGGGCCCAGGTCCAGGATTTCGAGATAGGAGGGAGCAGCGACGGCAAGATCCTCGCCTACCGTCTCGACCTGCTCCAGGACGCCGGCGCGTACCCGAGCCTCGGCGCTGTACTGCCGTTCCTCACGAAGATGATGGCGACCGGCACGTACGACATAGCGAAGGTCGACTGCGGCTTCGCGTCGGTCGTGACCAACACCACGGCCACAACCGCCTACCGCGGCGCTGGCAGGCCCGAGGCGACCGCCGTGATCGAGCGCGCCGTCGACCGCTTCGCGGCCGAGATCGGCATGGACCCGGCCGAGGTCAGACGCAGGAACCTGGTGACCAAGGACAGGTTCCCGTTCCAGACCCCCACCGGAGCCCTCTACGACTCGGGTGACTACGTGGGCGCGCTCGACCTGCTCCTCGAGTCCTCGGGCTACGACGCGTTGCGGAAGGAGCAGGCGGAGCGCAGGCGCTCGGGCGGCACCCGCCATCTGGGCCTAGGGCTCTCGTCGTACGTGGAGATCACCAACGGCATCCCCGGCGGCGAGTTCGGCTCGGTGGAGGTGCTCGCCGACGGGAAGGTGCTCGTGAAGACCGGGACGTCTCCGCATGGGCAGGGGCACGTGACCGCTTGGTCGATGATCGTGGCGGAGGCGCTCGGAGTCGACGTGGAGGACGTCGAGGTGGTCCACGGTGACACCGACGCAGTCGCACGGGGGGTGGGGACCTTCGGTTCGCGCTCGCTTCAGACCGGTGGAGCCGCTGTGCACCAGGCGGCAGGCGAGGTCGTTGAGAAAGCCAAGTCGGTCGCGGCCTCGCTGCTCGAGGCCGACCCGAAGGACGTCGTCCTCGACAGCTCCTCGGGTCGCTTCCACGTCGCGGGGACTCCGGCGATGTCCCGCTCGTGGGCGGAGCTGGCGGCGGCGGCGGGTGAGCTCGGAGAGGGCCCGCTCGCGGCGGAGGCCGACTTCGTCCCCGAAGGACCCTCCTTTCCGTTCGGCTGTCACCTTGCAGTCGTCGAGGTGGACTCCGAGACCGGCAAGGTGACCGTGGCGCGGATGGTCGACGTGGACGACGCCGGAAGGATCCTCAACCCTCTCCTGGCCGAGGGCCAGCTGCACGGCGGGCTGGCACAAGGTATCGCCCAGGCGTTGCTCGAGGAGTTCGTCTACGACTCCGAGGGGAACCCACTCACGACGAACCTCGCGGACTATGCGTTCATCAGCGCCACCGAGCTCCCGAGCTTCGAGAGCAGGTTCATGGAGACGCCGACGCCGATGAACGCCCTGGGCGCGAAGGGCATCGGCGAGTCCGGCACCATCGGCTCCACCCCGGCCGTCCAGAACGCGGTGGTCGACGCCCTGTCCCATCTCGGTGTAAGGCACATCGACATGCCCACCACTCCCGAGCGGGTCTGGCGGGCGCTCGAGGAGTCGTCGACGGCGCCGAAAATAGAGCCATAGAGAAAGAGGTATTGCCGTGCAGGTGGAGATGACGGTCAACGGTGTCCGACACTCCCACGAGGTGGAGCCCCGCCTCCTTCTCGTTTACTACCTGCGGGACGTGGTCGGTCTCACCGGCACCAACGTCGGCTGCGACACCACTTCGTGCGGCGCGTGCACGGTGCTGCTCGGCGGGGAGTCGGTCAAGTCCTGCACCGTCCTCGCGGTCCAGGCCGACGGGGCCGAGATCACGACGATCGAGGGCATGGCCCGGGACGGGAAACTCCACCCGATCCAGGAGGCGTTCCGCGAGCACCACGGCCTCCAGTGCGGCTACTGCACCCCCGGCATGGTCATGGCGATCGCCTCGCTGCTCGAAGAAGTGCCCGACCCGACGGAGAAGGATGTGCGCGAGGGCCTCGAGGGCAACCTCTGCCGGTGCACCGGCTACCACAACATCGTCCTGGCCGCTCTTGCGGCCGCCCGGGATCCCGAGCTGCGCGCAGCCCGAGGGGGAGCCGCGAGATGAGCACGACACGGGTCGAGACCCCCGGGGGATCGGCCGGCAACGGGGAGACGCGGGCATGATCCCAGCCAAGTTCGACTACGTAAGAGCGTCCTCTGTGGAGGAAGCGGTGGACCTGCTGTCTTCGAACATCGACGATGCCAAGCTCCTCGCCGGCGGACACTCGCTGCTGCCCCTCATGAAGCTCCGGCTGGCGACGCCCTCGTTGCTGGTGGACGTGGGCAGGTTGCGGGAGCTGTCGTACGTGCGCGACTCGGGAGACCACCTCTCGATCGGGGCGCTCACACGCCACCGGGACCTCGAGATCGACCCACTGCTCGCCGAGCACGTCCCGTTGCTCGCGCACGTGGCCAGCCAGGTAGGCGATCCCCAGGTACGCCACCGCGGGACGATCGGCGGATCGGTCTCTCACGGTGATCCCGCGTCCGACCTGCCCGCCGCCCTGCTGGCCCTGGACGCCACGTTCGTGGCCCGAGGGCCCTCGGGTGAGCGCACGGTCCCAGCCGCCGAATTCAGCAAGGGCTTCTTGGAGACGGCGCTCGCGCCCGACGAGATGCTCGTCGAGATCCGCGTGCCCAAGAAGACCGGAGCGCGCTGGTCGTTCCAGAAGTTCAACCGCCGGGCCCAGGACTGGGCGATCGTGGGGGTGGCGGCGGTGCGCGACGGCTCGAGCGCGATCGCACTCGTGAACATGGGCTCGACCCCGCTTCGGGCCTCGGCGACTGAGGCAGCCCTCGACTCCGGCGCTTCCGCCGCGGAGGCAGCCGAGCGAGCCGACGAGGGCGCCGAGCCCACCTCCGACTTGAACGCCTCGACCGAGTTCAGGCGCCATCTCGCCCGCGTGCTGGTGCGAAGGGCACTCGAGGAGGCCGGGGCCTGAGCGAGTTGAGCGGTCCCGAGGAGGTGGGAGCCTGAGCGAGGTGAGCGGTAACGAGGAGGTCGACAGCCCGGCGGAAGTGGTACGCGCGCTCGGACGCTACGCGTACCTCGCAGACGAGTCGCTCGCCACGGTCGTGTTCCTCGCCCTGAACATGCGCAGGCCGCTCTTCTTGGAGGGCGAGGCCGGGGTCGGGAAGACCGAAGTGGCGAAGGTCCTTTCTCGCTGGACCGGAGGGGAGCTGCTGCGGCTCCAGTGCTACGACGGGATCGACGTCTCCCAAGCCGTCTACGAGTGGGACTACTCACGCCAGCTGTTGCACCTGAGGGCGGCCGAGTCCGCTGGCGCCACATCGAGCACCGGCAGGGACCTGGAGGACGAGCTGTTCTCCGAGCGCTTCCTCGTGCGACGGCCTCTGCTCAGGGCCATCGAGGACTCGGGTAGCGCTGCGGCGCCGGTACTCCTGATCGACGAGATAGACCGGGCCGACGACGAGTTCGAGGCGTTCCTGCTCGAGATCCTGGCCGACTACACAGTGACGGTGCCCGAGCTGGGGACCTTCTCCGCCACGAGGCCGCCGGTCGTCGTGATCACCTCCAACCGCACCAGGGACGTGCACGACGCTCTCAAGCGCAGGTGCCTCTACCACTGGGTGGATCACCCCACACTCGAGCGCGAGGTCGAGATCGTCGAGCTCAAGGTCCCCGGAGTCGACGGGGAGCTCGCCATACAGGTCGCCGCCGCGGTCGCGGAGCTACGAGGCATGGGCCTCTACAAGGTCCCCGGGGTGGCCGAGACGATCGACTGGGCGCAGGCTCTCACCACCCTCGGCGCGACGCGACTCGACGCCACCTCCGTCGAGCGCACCCTCGGGAGCGTGCTCAAGTACAGGGAGGACGCCGAGAGGGTTCGGCAGGCGGGGGTCGCCGAGCTCGTGCGCTCCGCCGTCGCGCGGGGAGGCTGACGACGCGACGACTGTCGGAGGTAGCGGTGGGCTTCGGCACAGCCCTACGGGCGAGCGGCCTCGACGCTCCGGTCAGCTCGGTCTCCTGCTTCGCCCGAGCTCTCGCCGCAGTCGGCGTCGGCCACCCCGAGCACGTCTACTGGGCCGGCCACGCATCGTTCGTCCGCCGCCCCGAGGACTCGGGCGTGTACTCCGCGGCGTTCGCCTCGTACTTCGGCCACGGCGCGGCAGCCGAGGTCGACAGGTTGCCCGCGGTTGCGCTCACCCTGCTCGTCGACGACGGGGACGCCACCGGTGAGGACGAGGATGCCGGCGAACGAGACTCCCCGGTCCACCTGGTCCGCTACAGCAGGTCCGAGCTGTTGCGCCAGAAGGACTTCGCCGCGTGCAGCGAGGACGAGATCGCGCAGGTGCACCGGCTAATGGCCTCCATGCGACATCGCTCACCGCGGCGGACCACGCGGCGCCGGGTCCCCGCCCGCCGCTCAGGCGGATCGCCGGACCTGCGCAGGACAATGCGCCGCGCCATGCGCCACGGCGGGGAGCCCGTGCGGCTCGCCAGGCTCGGCCGTGGCGAGAGGGACAGGGCGGTGGTGCTCCTGGTCGACGTGAGCGGCTCGATGGAGCCCTACGCCCGGGCGTTCCTGCATTTCGCCCACGCATCGGTGGCGGCGCGCCGTCGGGTGGAGGCGTTCACCATAGGTACGAGGCTCACCAGGATCACGCGCGAGCTCTCTTGGCACGACCCCGACGCGGCGATCTCGCGTGCAGCCGAGTCGGTGGCGGACATTTCCGGGGGCACGCGCCTCGGCGACAGCCTCGAGAGCTTCAACGACCGCTTCGGCGTGGCCGGCATGGCGAGGGGCGCTGTCGTCGTGATCCTCTCCGACGGCTGGGACCGAGGCGACCCCGAGAAGATCGCCGTCGAGATGGCAAGGCTCAGGCGAGTGGCGTACCGCGTAATCTGGGTCAACCCTCTCAAGGCGACCCCCGGATACGAGCCGCTCGCCCGGGGGATGGCCGCCGCCCTCGGTTACGTGGACGTGTTCGTGGAGGGTCACTCGCTCGGCTCGCTGGAGAGGCTCGTCGAGCTGATGGGAGCGCAGGGCTCACGGAGGGAAGAGGCAGGACGATGGAGCTGAGCAACGAGTTCGAGGTCGGGGTGCCGGTGGGCACAGCGTGGGACGTGCTCACCGACGTGCAGCGAATCGCACCGTGCCTTCCGGGCGCCGAACTGCGGGAGATCGAGGGCGAGGAGTACCGGGGCGTGGTGAAGGTGAAGGTCGGCCCGATCAGCGCCGAGTACCGAGGAGCCGCCCATTTCGTCGACAAGGACGACTCCTCGCACCGGGCAGTGCTGCGCGCCGAAGGACGCGAGACGCGCGGACAAGGCAACGCCAATGCGACCATCACCGCCACCCTCGAGCCGTCCGAGAAGGGGACCAAGGTCTCGGTGGTCACCGAGCTTCAGATCACAGGAAAGGTCGCTCAATTCGGCCGGGGCGTGCTGGCCGACGTCTCGAACAAGATCCTCGGTCAGTTCGTCGAGAATCTCGAGACCACCGTCCTGGACGCCCCGGACACCAACGCCGTGGAGAAGAGCACAGCGTCACGGTCGCAGCCCGACGTTGCGACGGCGGAGCGCAACGGATCCTCGAGTGACGGTGCCTCAGGTGATGGTGCCTCGGGTGACGGTAGCGGCGTCCGGCAGGTCCAGGCCAAGCCGGCGGAGCCCGTGGACCTCCTCGAGATGGCCGGGGCCCCGGTCGCCCGTCGCGTGCTGCCGGTGATCGGCGGAGTGCTGGCGGTCCTCGGCGCCCTCGCGCTCCTCCGCAGGCTGAGAAGAGGTTCTTCCCGCCGCTAGCCCGCACGAAGTCAGTGCAAGGCGATCAGCGCGCCGAGGGCGAAGCCGGTGGCAACCAGCCACAGCACGGTCGGCGACTTGTGCAACCACCGGCTCACCTGGCTCATGCCGTGTAGACACCTCCACTGCTGACCACGACCGGCACCGACGGGAGCGGGAGCTGCGCCGGCCCGTTCACCACCGCACCGGTCTGGGCATTGAAGCGGCTTCCGTGGCACGGGCAGATTATCTGGCCGTCCTGAACGGTCCCAACGATGCACCCCTGGTGGGTGCAGACGGCGGAGAACCCGTGAACATCTCCCGTCTTGCTCCGGCTGAGTACAACCTTGGCCGAGGCCAGCACGATCCCGCCTCCGAGCGGTATCTGCGACACCCGGGCAAGCAACTGGCGGCTTGGTGCCGGGCTAGGTCCGTAGGCGTTGGCAGCGCTGGTGCCGTTGGGAGTCCGCGCCGCCGAGCTGTTGGCCGCCACCACGTACCCGACCACCCCGGCCGCCACGGTGAGCAGCGTCCCGCGCATCAGCGATCGCCGCGACACCGGGCCCTCGCTCATGTGAGCGGTAACCCGGGACGCGTGAAGAACCACAGTGCTGCCGTCAGCCAGACTGTGAGGAACAGCACCAGCACGGTGCCCCCGAGCACGGGCAACGCCCATCCAGGCAGACCACGGACGCGCAAGCCAATCATCTTGGCGGCGTACGCGCCGTAGAAGAGGCATCCGGCCGTGGCGTGCACTGCCACTCGCAGCGTGGTGGTGACGTAGCCGAGCGACCAGATGCAGTGGAAGGCCACCGGAAGGCTCAAGGTGAAGCCGATGCTGCCGCTCCAGCGGTGCACGCCCGGAAGCCAGCTCGGCGCAGCCGGCTTGCCTGGCAGACGGCCCCACATCCACAGGGCCGTCACTAGCTGCACCAGTACGAAGACCAGGACGGCGGTGCTGACCCACGTTTTCATCTGCAGCATCCCTGAGAACCCGAGGAGGAAGATGGGTTTGCGTGCCGGGGTGTGCAGACGGGCGTAGAGGCCGAGCGACAGTGCGACCCCTGCGCCGACGAGAAGCATGAGCGCGGCCGATTGGCGGACCCTCTGCGGGGAAGCGACCGCAGTCGTCATCAAGACAAATCTAACCCGAGCGCCTCAGGCGACACCTGGGTCGGTGCGCAGGGCCATACCAGCTCAGACCTACTGGATGTGGATGCCGGAGATTGCCCTGGCGATGATCAGCCGCTGGATCTCGGACGTGCCTTCGAAGATCGTGTGTAGGACCCTCCGGGGGTCGGAGCAGTCGCCGGAGTAGGCCTGAGCTGCTCGATCGTCGGATGCCGTTGCTCGGTTCGGCACCATTGGGACGTAGTTGTAGGGATGAGTAGGACGGATTCGAGCACACACCTCGGTGTCATGATTCACCCTCATGCCGCGCCTCTCCGCCTTCTATGGCCTCGTGATCTACATGTACTGGAACGACCACGCTCCCCCGCACTTCCATGTCGAGTAAGGAGACGAGGAGGCTCTCATCGTGATCCACGACGGCAGAGTCCTCGCCGGATCACTCCCCCGCAGAGCTCTTCGCCTCGCCCGGGAGTGGCGCAGGCTCCACCAGGAAGAACTCTTTCAGGCTTGGGCACTCGCATCCCAGCACAGCAACCCCGGTACGATTGAGCCGTTGCCATGAAGAAGCTCATCAAGATCCCCAAGGTCGTAAACGCCGAGGTCACAGCGCCCTACCGGCTTCACCTGACCTTCGACGACGGGTTGGCTCGCGACGTCGACATGTCCGACTGGCTCTGGGGGGACATGTTCGAGCCCCTCAAGGACCCGGAATTCTTCGCGCGGGTGACCGTCGATCACGGGACAGTCGTCTGGCCCAACGGCGTCGACCTGGATCCGGTTGTCCTGCACGGTGACTTCGAACCTGCTAGTTCGCCCCGGTATACGGAGGCCGGCAACCCGGCGCACGACTCGCGCTGAGGATCCACACGCTGCGACAGCGTGGCGTCGACCAGCAGCCTCATGTGGAGGGCCGCAGGGCAGTTCACGCTCGTAGACAGCGGCGCCCGGATACCCCAGCGCAGATCGCAGGCTGAGCGGTTTGTAGCTTAGGCGAGCAGCGCCCTCAACTTGTCCTCGGGTGTCCCTTCGCTCGTGAAGAGCGGCCTACAAGGCACCTGCGCCAACCAGAGCGAGAGTTCTACGAGTTCGATGTCGTCATGCATCCACCGGTAGTTATCCGCCAAATGGGAGAACTCATTCATCGTGCCAAGGACACTTCGACTCGCAGTCTTGGACAGCGCGTACTCGTTCATCGTTCGCACTTCAGTGTCTATGGCATTCCCGTCTGCTCCGATCTCCCTCGCTACTTCTGCGAAGGCGAACGGGAAGCGCTTGAGAACCGATGCAGCCGGTGCGAACGGCACCAGCACAGGTAAGAGGGACATGGCATTAACGAAAATCGCAACCTGCGGCCGCCAGAACCAGACGTTGGCGTACCAGTCGCCCAGGCGCCCCGACGATACGACTCCGGCGTCGGCACGACCGACCCGATCAAGGAACTTTTTCGTGCCCCTTACCACTAGCACCGGTCACAGTATGTCTGGCGTCATGAGCGTGTTCCATGTAAGGAGCGAGCTGAGCCGAGCTATTGGATGTGCACTCCAGAGATCGCCCGGGCGATGATCAGGCGCTGTATCTCGGATGTCCCCTCGAAGATCGTGTAGATCTTCGAATCGCGGTGCCAGCGCTCGACGGGGTGGTCGCGTATGTAGCCGTACCCGCCCATTATCTGTATCGCCTGTTCGGTCACCCATACCGCTGTCTCGCCTGCGTAGAGCTTCGACATCGAGCCTTCACCAGAGGTGAACGGCACTCGCTTGGCACCCATCGAGGCTGCGCGCCACACGAGCAGTCTCGAGGCGTCGATACGCGTCTTCATGTCCGCCAGCTTGAACGCGATTCCCTGGTTCTCGATGATCCGGCGGCCGAAGGCCTTGCGCTCCTTGGCGTACTCGAGGGAGTACTCGTACGCGGCACGGGCGATGCCCAGTGCCTGGGCACCCACGACGGGTCTCGTGGCCTCGAAGGTGGCCATGGCGGCCTGGGAGGACGAGGGCTTTCCCTCCCGTGCGCGCGCCAGCTTGGCGTCGAGCTTCTCCTTGCCGCCGAGGAGGCAGCGACCAGGGACGCGCACGTCGTCGAGGACGACCTCGCCGGTGTGCGAGGCCCTGATCCCCATCTTCTTGAACTTCTGACCCGCCGTAAGGCCCTTGGTGCCGGGCGGCACCACGAAGCTTGCCTGGCCTCGAGACCCGAGCTCGGGGTCGACCGTGGCTACGACGACGTTTACATCCGCGATACCGCCGTTGGTGATCCACGTCTTCGTCCCGTTTATCACCCATTCGTCCTTCGCCTCGTCATAGACGGCGCGGGTGCGAAGCGAGCTCACGTCTGACCCGGCGTCGGCCTCCGACACGCAGAACGCAGCCAGCTGGATCTTCTCAGGGGTACCGAAGCACTGCGGACCCCACTCCATCAGCTGTTCGGGTGTGCCGTTGGCAGCCACCCCGGCCAGGCCCAGGGAGCTCCCCCATATCGCCAAGGCGATCCCCGCGTCCCCCCAAGACAGCTCCTCGTTCGCGATGGGCATCGTGAGGCCGGTCGGGTCCAAGAAGGCCTGGGCCAAGAAGTCGAAGGAGTACAGCCCTACCTTCGCCGCCTCCTCGATGATGGGCCAGGGGGTCTCCTCGCGCTCGTCCCACTCGTGGGCCGCAGGCCTCACGACGTCTTCTGCGAAGTCGTGCACCCACTTCTGGATCTGGAGCTGGTCTTCGTTCAGCTCGAGCGAGAACTCCGACATGGCGTCTCTCCCCTGTAGAGGCGAGTCACCGGCCGGTCGTTGCTAGTTGGTACCGCCCGGTGGCCGCTTGACCGCTCCTTGCGCCGAAGAAGGTCCCGCCCTCTCCAAGCCGAGGAGCTCCTACCTGTTGTTACTCAACGGTAACCTACAGGGGCGCCGAGAGGCAAGGGATCGCCCGGCGCGCCCGCTCCCTGTCGGGGTCGGGCAGCAGGTGGCCGGGGCTGGCCTGCAGGTTCTCAGGAGCAGGCCCGCACCAAAGCGTCGAACAGGGAGGCATCGCGCTCGGCCTCGGGGTGCCACTGGACCCCCAGGAGAAACCCCGGGCCCGGGCCCTCCAGCGCCTCCACCACCCCGTCGTCACATACTGCGCTGACCACCAGACCCTCCCCCACCCTGCCGACCGCCTGGTGGTGGTGACAGGGCACGACCAGCTCCGTGCTCTTCGCCACCTCGGCCAGCCGGCTTCCTGGGACCACCCTCACCGACCTGGGCACGAAGGAGCCGGGATCCGGCATGTGGTCGCGGCGTCCTGCCTCGTCGGGAAGGTGCTGTAGGAGCGTGCCTCCGCGTGCAACGTTCAAGAGCTGCATCCCCCTGCAGATCGCCAGCAGGGGCTTCGAGCTCCGCGCGCACTCCGCTACGAGGGCCAGCTCGTAGACGTCTCGCGCGGGGTCGGGGCTCTGGGTCTGCTCGTGCGAACTCTCTCCGTACCGAGCGGGATCGACGTCCACCCCTCCGGTGAGCACTATGCCGTCGAGACGCGCAACCGCCGTTGCCGCTGCCGCTGCAGCTGCACGCTCGTCGCCGGCGGCCGCGGCGGGAGCTGGGAGGAGGACGGCCACCGCGCCCGCCGCTTCGACGCGACGAACGTAATCGGCGGGCACCAGCGTGGCGGTCGTGTCCCAGCATCCCCAACGCGCCTGCTGCTCGGATGTGGTGATCCCGACGACGGGCGCGGCCAGGGGCCTCATGCCGAGATGGCGATCGCTCACAGCGGGGTGACGTAAGCGCCGCTTATCCCGCCGTCCACGAGGAAGGTGGAGGCGGTGACGAACGAGGAGTCGTCGGAGGCGAGGAAGGCCGCCGCCGCGGCGATCTCCTCAGGCTTGGCGAAACGGCCCATGGGCACGTGCACCAGGCGCCTCGCAGCGCGGTCGGGGTCCTTGGCGAAGAGCTCGCGCAGGAGGGGGGTGTCGACCGGGCCGGGGCACAGCGCGTTTACCCTCACCCCCTGGCGCGCGAATTGGACGCCGAGCTCGCGCGACATAGCGAGCACGCCCCCCTTCGAGGCTGTGTAGGAGACCTGAGACGTGGCGGATCCCATGACGGCCACGAAGGACGCCGTGTTGATGACCGCTCCTCCTCCACGTTCCAAGAGGTGGGGTATCCCGTGCTTGCAGCAGAGATAGACGCTTCTCAGGTTCACCTGCTGCACGCGGTCGAACACGTCCGGCGTAGTGGTGAGCACCGAGTCGTCCTCCGGCGGGGATATGCCGGCGTTGTTGAAACACACGTCGATACCCCCGAGCTCGGAGCTGGCTTTTCGGTACATGGCGACGACGCTCGCTTCGTCCGACACGTCGACCTCGACGAAGAGCCCGCCCACCTCGGAAGCCACCTCTTCGCCGCCGGTCCCGGGACGGTCGGCCACCACGACTCTCGCTCCTTCGGCAGCGAACCGGATCGCACTCGCACTGCCGATCCCACCCGCCCCGCCGGTGATGACCGTCACCCTTCCCTCGAGACGGTTCGGTGCGGTCACAGGCGTTCGAAGCCTCTGAAGCGCTCCCAATCGGTGACAGCCGAGTCGTACGCCTCCAGCTCTACACGAGCCATGTTGCAGTAGTGCTCCACTACCTCGTCGCCGAACGCGTGGCGTGCCGTCGAGCTCTTCTCGAACAGCTCGTAGGAATCACGCAAGGTGGGGGGAATGTGAAGAGCGTCCGCGGAAGCAGAGGCAGAGGCATAGGCGTTCCCGACGACGGGGGGCTCGAGCGACATCTCGTGCTCCACCCCGTGGAGGCCTCCAGCGACCATGGCGGCGAGGGCCAGGTACGGGTTCACGTCCCCGCCGGGCACGCGATTCTCCACCCGCAACGACGACCCGTTGCCCACCACTCGCAGCGCGCACGTGCGGTTGTCCCGTCCCCACGCGACGGTGGTGGGGGCGAACGAATCTCGCCTGAAACGCTTGTAGCTGTTGACGTTCGGAGCGAAGAAGAGCGTGAGCTCCCGCAGCGTGGCCAGCAGGCCGGCGACGAAGTGCTCGAAGACGACGGATATACCGCCGGGGCGGTCTCCGGCCATGACGGGTGCGCCAGCACCATCGCGCAACGAGAGGTGGATGTGGCACGAGTTGCCCTCGCGTTCGTCCACCTTTGCCATGAAGGTCAGGCTCATGCCCTCCTGGGACGCGATCTCCTTGGCGCCGAGCTTGTAGACGGCGTGGTTGTCGGCCGTGGTGAGCGCGTCGGAGTACCGAAACGCGATCTCGTGCTGCCCCAGGTTGCATTCGCCCTTCGCCGACTCGGGCTCGAGACCGGCACCTGCCATCTCGGTGCGTATGCGGAGCAGCAGAGGCTCGACCCGCGAAGTGCCGAGGATCGAGTAGTCGACGTTGTAGAGATTCGCCGGCACCAGCCCTTGGTAGCCCTTCGCCCAGGCCTGCTCGTAGGTATCGCGGTAGACGATGAACTCGAGCTCGGTCCCGGCCATGGCCGTCCACCCGAGATCGGAGAGCCGATCGAGCTGCGCGCGCAACACTTGACGGGGTGAGGCGACCACGGGGGAGGCGTCCTCCCATTCGAGGTCTGCCAGGCAGAGCGCCGTGCCGGGGTGCCACGGCAGCAGGCGCAAGGTGGAGAGGTCGGGCCGCATGACGAAGTCCCCGTACCCGCGCTCCCAAGAGGACATCTCGTACCCGTCGACCGTCCGCATGTCCACGTCGACGGCGAGGAGATAATTGCACGCTTCGGCGCGGTGTGGCACGACCTCGTCGAGGAAGTACCTGGCGTGACAGCGCTTGCCCTGGAGCCGTCCCTGCATGTCGCACGCGGCGAGGACGACGGTGTGGAGGTCCCCTGACGAGACGAGGCGGCTCAGCTCGTCGAGGTCGAGCCGTGTCCTCCTACCAGCGCGCGCCATGTCCCAACTGTAAGACAACCCACGAAGCGTCGGCGCCCCGCGGACCTCGGAGGTATCGCTCAGCGGTGGAGCCGGGTACCGCGTGGGGAGTCCTCCACCACCCATCCGGCGCGCTGGAGCTCGTCGCGGATCGCGTCGGCCCTGCCCCAGTCGCCGGCTGACCGGGCGGCGTCGCGCTCTGCGACGATTGCGGCAGTCTGCGGATCGACGTCGGTGTCCCCGCCCCGCAGAGTGAGACCCATGGCTCCGCACAGCACCGCCACGGTGACGGCCAGAGCGCGGGCATCGACGTCCTCTCCGGCGTCGGCGAGCGCGTTCGCACGCCGGACGGTCTCGAACACCGCGGCAAGCGCTGCGGGTGTGTCGAGGTCGTCGTCCATGAGCTCGAGGAACTCGCCGAGCACCCGCGGGTCGGCGCCGGCGGCCTCAGCCGCCTCGAGCGTCACCCCCGACAGTTCGGAGTCGAGCTCGAAACGCCGAGCCAGCGAGTCCAGGCGCGCCAACGCCTCCTCGGCGTCGGCGATCGTCTCGGGAGTCACCTCGATAGGCGAGCGGTAGTGCGATCGCAGTACCAGGAGCCGGTACGCGCGGGCGTCGGTCCTGGCGAGCAGGTCCGTGAGCGAGGTGAAGTTGCCCAACGACTTGGACATCTTCTCGCCCTCGACCTCCACCCAACCGTTGTGCACCCAGTGACGGGCGAAGCTCCTCCCTAGCGCTACCGCCTGCGCTCGCTCGTTCTCGTGGTGGGGGAAGATGAGGTCGATCGCCCCACCATGCAGGTCGAATCCTTCACCGAGAAGGTCGAGCGACATGACCACGCACTCTGTGTGCCAACCCGGCCGCCCGGCACCCCAAGGGGCGTCCCATGTGGGCTCGCCCGGCTTGGCCCCTTTCCACAGCACGAAGTCGAGCGGGGAGCGCTTCTCCTCGTTGGCCTCTATACGAGCTCCCGATCGCAGCGACTCCAGCGGCTGGTGGGCGAGCAGGCCATAGCCGCTCACCTCGGAGGTGTCGAGGTAGATACCGTCGGACGTGGGGTATGCGGCCCCCGAGCCGAGCAGCTGGCCGATGACGTCGATCATCCCGTTGACGTACTCCGTCGCATGAGGTGTGTGATCGGGACGCAGGACCCCGAGACTGTCCATGGCGGACCACCATTGCGCTTCGAACTCCGCTGCGACCTCCGGCTCGCTGCGGCCCTCGGCCGCCGCTCTCTGGATGATGTGGTCGTCGATGTCGGTGACGTTCGAGACGTAACGGACGTCGAGCCCCCGAAACTTGAGGTACCTGCGCAAGACGTCGAACACGAGCGTGAACCGGCCGTGGCCGATGTGGGGGAGGTCGTAGACGGTCGGGCCGCACACGTACATCGACACCCTTCCCTCGTCGCGCAGCTCGAGGGGCCTCACACTCATGGTGCCCGTGTCGTGGAGGCGCAGCACTCCGGTACGGTAACCCGATCATGAACGAACCGGTGCAAGGAGCCGAAGCCTCCCCAGTCCAGGGTGCGAGGATCCCCGAACGCCCGTCCATCGACGGGCTCGAGGACAAATGGAGCCGGCTCTGGGAGAGCCAGGGGACCTACCGCTTCGACCGGAACAAGATCCGCACGGAGATATTCGCCATCGACACCCCGCCCCCGACGGTGTCGGGTGCCCTGCACATGGGATCGGTCTTCGGCTACGTCCAGACGGACGCCATCGCGAGGTACCGAAGGATGCGGGGCTGGGAGCTCTTCTACCCGATGGGGTGGGACGACAACGGGCTCCCCACCGAGCGCAGGGTCCAGAACTACTTCGGGGTGCGCTGCGATCCCTCCTTGGCCTACGACCCGGATTTCGAACCCCCCGGCAACCCTCCCGACCCTGCCGTCTCGATCAGCCGGCCCAACTTCATCGAGCTGTGTCACAAGCTCACGTCCCAGGACGAGCAGGCATTCGAGGACCTGTGGCGGCGCCTCGGCCTGTCGGTGGACTGGACCCAGACGTACGCCACGATCGGCGACCGTGCCCGGCGGGCCAGCCAACGCATGTTCCTCCGCAACCTGGCTCGCGGCGAGGCGTACTCGGCCGAGGCTCCCACGCTCTGGGACGTGGACCACCAGACGGCGGTCGCCCAGGCCGAGCTCGAGGACCGCGAGGTCGCCGGCGCCTACCACCGGTTGCGGTTCGACGACATCGTGATCGAGACGACGCGACCCGAGCTGCTCGCGGCGTGTGTGGCGCTCGTGGCTCATCCCGACGACGCCCGCTACACCGGCCGCTTCGGCACGTCGGTACATAGCCCGTTGTTCGGGACCGAAGTCCCTGTGCTCGCGCACGGTCTCGCCGACCCGGACAAGGGCACAGGGATCGCAATGGTGTGCACCTTCGGCGACCTCACCGACGTCATCTGGTGGCGCGAGCTCCAGCTGCCGATCCGCGCGATCGTGACTCGCAACGGCCGCATCTCGACCCAACCGCCGCCCGGCCTCTCGGAATCGCCCGCGTGGCGCGAGCTGTCCGGCAAGACCCTGGCGGCGGCGCGCAAGCGAATCGTCGAGTTGCTCGCGCAGTCAGGAGACCTGGTGGGCGAGCCGCGGCCCATTACCCACCCCGTCAAGTTCTACGAGCGCGGAGAGCGGCCGCTCGAGATCGTGACGAGCCGGCAGTGGTACATCCGAAACGGGGGTCGTGACGAGCCACTGCGCGAAGCCATGAGGCAAAGGGGCGAGGAGCTCGACTGGCACCCTTCGTCGATGCACGCCCGCTACGAGAACTGGGTGGGGGGATTGAACGGCGACTGGCTCATAAGCCGCCAGCGCTTCTTCGGAGTGCCGTTCCCCCTCTGGTACCCACTCGAGCCGGGCGGGACGGTCGACTACGAGCACCCACTCCTGCCCGACGAGGGCCGCTTGCCTCTCGACCCCACGACCGAGGCACCGGCGGGCTACACAGAGTCCCAACGCGGCGAGCCACACGGCTTCGTCGGGGAAACCGACGTCATGGACACGTGGGCGACATCGTCGCTTACTCCCCAAATCGCCAGCGGTTGGGAAGATGACCCCGACCTCTTCGAGCGCGTGTTCCCGATGGACCTTCGTCCCCAGGGACCCGAGATCATCCGGACCTGGCTCTTCGCCACTGCGCTGAGGTCCCACTTCGAGCACGGCCGGCTCCCTTGGCAGAACGCCGCCATCAATGGATGGGTGCTCGACCCCGAACGAAAGAAGATGTCGAAATCCAAGGGCAACGTCATCACTCCCGTCGGGTTGCTCGAGCAGCACGGGAGCGACGCAGTGCGCTACTGGGCGGCCTCGGGACGACCAGGCGTCGATACCGCATTCGACGACGCACAGGTCAAGGTCGGGCGAAGGCTCGCCATAAAGGTCCTGAACGCGTCACGCTTTGCTCTCGGCAGGAAGGACGTCGGTGGGTACACGACCGCGGAAGCGGTATCGGCTCCGATCGACCTCGCCATGCTGGCGGGACTCGCCGAGATGATCACCGAGGCGACGAAGGCCTTCGACGCCTACGATTACGCACGTGCGCTCGAGCGCACCGAGGCCTTCTTCTGGTCCTTCTGCGACGACTATCTCGAGCTTGTGAAAGCGCGGTCCTACGAGCCTGGCGATCTTCCGGAGGCGGTGTCGGCACGAGCGGCATTGGGCATCGCTCTGTCCGTGCAGTTGCGCCTCCTCGCGCCGTTCCTGCCCTTCGTCAGCGAAGAGGTGTGGTCGTGGTGGCACGAGGGCTCCATACACAAAGAGCGCTGGCCCGAGGTCGCCGAGCTGCCCGTCGAAGCTCTCGCGGCGGGCACCGCCGTGCTCGACATGGCGTCCTATGTGCTCGGTGAGGTCCGCAAGGCCAAGACCACGGCCAAGCGCTCGATGCGCGCGGAGGTGTCACGACTGACCGTGATCGACGAGCCCGGCCGGCTCTGGCTGCTCGCCCAGGCGGAGTCCGACCTGCGTCAGGCCGGGAGCGTCCTGGACCTCGTGACGGGCCCGGGCGACCAGGCCGTGATGGTGGAGCTGGCCCCCGAATAGGCGTCTCGCCGAGAGCCGCGTAGATTCTCGGGTCGGCGAAAGGAAGGACGATGGACGTGGCGGACATGACCGGCAAGACGGTCGTGATCACGGGGGCGAACTCAGGTATAGGCAAGGAGACCGCTGTGGGCCTGGCCCGCTCGGGTGCGCGAGTGGTGGCGACCGCACGCGACGCGGGGCGGGGTGCGGCGGCAGTCGCGGACATCCGCGATCGCAGCGGCAGCGACGGAGTCGAGCTCGTCGTCTTCGACTTGGGCCTCCTCTCGTCGGTGCGCGAGGGGGCGGCCCAGATCCTCGCGGCGTGCGACAGGATCGACGTGCTTGTCAACAACGCAGGGATCGTTCTCTCGCAGAGACGTGTGACCCCCGACGGTCTCGAAGCCACCTTCGCCGTCAACCATCTCGGGCCTTTCCTTTTGACTCAGCTGCTCCTCGACCGGATCGTGCAGAGCGCGCCGGCGCGCATCGTGAACGTCGCCTCCACCGCCCACAGAGGGGCGAGGCACGGCCTCGACTTCGACGATCTGCAGTCGACCCATGGATATGGCGGGATGCAGGTGTACTCCAAGTCGAAGCTGGCGAACATCTACTTCACCACTGAGCTCGCAAGGCGGCTCGACGGCACGGGAGTGACTGCCAATTGCCTGCACCCGGGCACCGTCGCTACGGGGTACGGCCGCGACGGGGACGCTACGGGTCTGCTGGGATTCGGCCTCAAGATCGGAGCCCCGTTCCTGCTCACGCCCGAAAAGGGCGCTCGCACCTCGATCTACCTGGCGTCGTCGCCACAGGTCGCGGCTGTGAGCGGCGAGTACTTCGCGAAGTGCAAGCCGCGCACCACATCCGAAGCGGCACAGGACGACGAAGCGGCGAAGCGGCTATGGCAGGTGAGCGAGGAGCTCGTTCAGCCAGCCTCCCCCATATAGGCGCTCATCAGCTCGGTTCCCACTTGTTCGGGATCGCCGCTTCGCACGATCCTCCCGTTCACCATCACGGCCGCAATGTCTGCCATCTCCAATGCTGTCTGCGCGAATTGCTCGACGATCACCACCGTGAGGTGCTCGCTCCTCACAGCCTCTGCGAGCAGGTCGTACAGCTCAGCGACGATCCGCGGGGCGAGACCCATGGAGAGCTCGTCCACGAGCAGCACGCTCGGCTCGGTGTAGAGCGCCCGGGCGAGGGCGAGCATCTGCTGTTCGCCGCCCGAAAGGCGCCCGGCGAGCTGACGGCGGCGGGCGCCCAGCACCCCGAAGCGCTCGAAGGTTCGCTCCTCGAGGTCGCGTCTGACGCCGCCCCGGTACGTGTACATGAGAAGGTTCTCGGTGACGGTCAAGTTGGGGAAGACCCCGCGTCCTTCGAGCATCGCGCACAGCCCTCTGCGTGCAAGGCGGTCCGATGGTGTGCGCCCGATCGGCTCCCCGCGGTAACGCACCGATCCGGAGGTGGGCTGCATCTGCCCGCAGGCCACCTTTAGCAATGTGGTCTTGCCGGCCCCGTTGGGGCCGAGCAGCGCCAGGACCTTTCCCTCGGCCACCGAGAGCGAGACATCGTGGACGACCTCGATCCTCCCGTAGGCCGCACGGACTTGCTCGAGCTCGAGCGCCAGCGGTTCGGAATCGCGCCCGGGAGCCTCGTCCGGCCCGCGGTGTCGACTCGATACGTCGCGTGGTCTGCGGCCGGATGCGGATGGGGCGAGAAGCTCGCGCATCACCTCTGCGCGCTCGCCGTAAGCGGCGGCAGCCTTGCCGGCGCGCTGCTCTGGATCGACGGGAGTGGCAGTACCACCCAGGTAGGCGAGCTGGACCGCCTCGTCCTCGCGCACGGCCGCGGGCTCCCCACCCGCGATCACTTTGCCGAAGTCGAGGACCGTCACGTGGTCGCAGACGCCCATCACCAAGCTCATGTCGTGCTCGACGAGCAGCACCGCCGTGCCCTCGTCGGCAACTCTCCGTAGGACCTCGCCGAGCCCGGACGTCTCGGTCTGGTCGAGCCCCGCGCTCGGCTCGTCGAGCAGCAGCACCGAGGGCGAGGTGGCGAGCGCACGCGCCAGCTCCACGAGCCGGGCGAGGCCCGTGGGAAGGACGTCGGCGGGCTCGCCGGCGACATCGACGAGACCGACCCGTTGGAGCAGCTGCTCGGCGAATCGCATCGGGGAGAGGCCGGCGGGTAGCCGCCTGCGCTGGGACTCTGCCGCCATCCGTACGTTGTCGCGCGCCGTGAGGGTGCCAAAGAGCTCCAGGCGCTGGAAGGTCCTCGCGAGCCCCAGGCGCGCCCTGCGGTGGGGCGCGAGGCGCGTGATCTCGCGGTCGTCGAGAAGCACCTTCCCCGAGGTGGGCGCCTGGAGCCCCGTGACCACGTTGAACAACGTGGTCTTGCCGGCACCGTTCGGGCCTATGAGCCCGCCCAGCATGCCCGCACCCAGCTCGAGGTCCACCGCGTCGAGCGCGACCACCCCCCCGAACCGGACGGTGATCCCCTCGACGGCGAGCCTTTCCACTCTCAGCGCACCTGTGTGCTCAGGGCTCCGGCAGCGGGCGGCGGGCCGGGCTGCCTGCGGAGCGAGTCCTTCCGGCCTTGCCTTCGCGCCCAGGCGTCGGCGACCTCCAGGTGGAGCCTGCCGATCCCCACCGGATTGCGTACCGCGGCGAGGACGCCCGCCCCCAGCACGAGCTGGGTGAAGTTCGGGACCTGGGGCACGTGGACTCCCACAACCGGGCCCACAGCCAGCAACAGGCCTGCCATGACCGCACCGGACATGAGGCTCGTACCCGCGAGGGTCACGGCCACGAAGATCGAGATGCTGTAGAGGAACTGGAACTGCGCGGCACCGACAGTCGTCTGGAGCCCGCCGTAGAGAGCGCCGGCAAGGCCGGCCATCCCTGCCGACAAGGAGAACACCACGAGCTTGGTCACCGTGAGGCTCGCCCCCACGGTGCTGCACGCGGCCGGAGAGTCACGCATCGCCACGAGTCTGCGGCCGAACGCGCTTCGTCGCAGCGCCCCCACGCCAACGATGCACAGCGCCACAACGACCCCTAGCAGAACGTCGAAGGAGCCGTTGGATGTGAATCGCATACCGAATATGTCAGGGCGACCGACCGCGATCGTGCCGGCTTCCCCCATGATCGACGAGGAGTTGAAGAAGATGTTGTCCATCAGGACGGCGAAGGACAGGGTGGCGAGCGCCAGGTAGAGCCCGCGCAGGCGAAGAGCGGGCGTCGCGAGCACCGCTCCGACGGCCGCGCAAAGGGCGAAAGCCGCGAGCAGGCCCAGCACTGAGCCGCCGACCCAGTGCATCGCGACCGCGCCCACACCAAGGAAGCTGAACTGGCAGAGCGAGATCTGACCTCCGTAGCCCGAAAGCAGCACCAGCGAGAGTCCCAGCAGGATGAACACGAGCACGTTCCCCAGGGTGAGGAGGTTGTTACCGGTGAGGAGCACGCTGAGCACCGCCGTTGCACCGACGACCGCAGCCGCACCCAGAGCCGTGGTCGAGCTTCGCGCAGCAGGCAGCGGTCTGAAGCGTGCTACCTGCGCTAGGGCCAAGCGCGCCTCGGGGATGACCAGCAAGACGACGAAGAGCATCGCCATCGGGAGGGCCGCAGTGACGTCCGACACGGCGTCGGCGGGAACGTAACCGGTGGCCAGGGAGTAGGCGATACCGAGTGCCATTGCTCCGAGGAATGTGAGCGGAAGGCTGCGCAGACGCCCGACCACCGCCGCCGCGTACCCGGTGATCACGAGTTCTGTCAGGTTCAACTGCACCATCGTGGTCGGCGCCAAGAGGATCCCCGCCAGCGCCGCGAACATCACACCGATCATCCACGCATAGGCGGAGATCCGGCCCGAAGAAGCGCCCGACAACGAGGCCAAGCCTGGGTCGTCCACGACCGCGCGCATCGCTACACCCGTACGGGTGCGCTTGAAGAAGAGTCTCAGGAGCAACGCCCCGACGACCGCGACACCGATCGTGATCACCTGTTCGTAACTGAGGTTCACCCCGCCGACGGACACCTGGTGCCCGTTGAAGAACTCGGGAACGGCGTACGTGTTGGACTGGCTCCAGATCGCGCCCCCGGCGCCGACGAGCACGAGCAGGAGCCCGAGGGTGACCGCGAGTCGGATGTTGGTCGACGCCCCGTGGAGAGGGCGCATCAGTACCCTCTCGAGCACCGCCCCGAAGACGGGCGCTGCCACCAGCAGCACCAGGGCCAAAGAGACCAGTGCCGGCAGGTGCCATCCCTGCCAGAGCTGCCAGAACAGGTAGGCCAGGATCATCCCGATGGCCCCGTGGGCGAAGTTGAAGATGCCGGTGGTGTTGTAGGTCAGGACGAGCCCGGTGGCGCTCACCGCGTAGATCGATCCGGTGACCACGCCCGCGATCAGCAGGCTCAAGAACTCGCTCATGGCGCCCCGACCGCCTGGGCGATCCCCGGGCCCAGTACCTCGGGCCGTGGCCCCCAGGCAGGCGCCAGCTCGCTCGCTGTGAACATCGACCCCCTCCGACGCTCCGTGCCGCGGGGTGCTCGCCGCCGCCGGTGGAGCCCGGGCTCAGGGCACGAGAACGTGTTTCAGTATGCTATGCGGCATCAGGCGTCGCTGCGCCCGCTGGGCTAGGGGGGACCCGGCGCCTGCGCGGGCTCTCGCCGGCGTACGCCCTCCAAGAAGCGCACGATCGCCGCCACCGCGTGCGCGGACCGGACGCTCGGGAGGACGTCGAAGGCGTGCTGAGTGCGGGGCAGCTCGGCGTAGAGCACCGGCGAGCGAGAGACGGCACGCAGGGCCCGGACGAACTGGCGAGCCGAGGCTACCGAAGCAAGGGTGTCGTTGGTCCCGTGGATCACGAAGAAAGGCGGGGCGTCGGACCGCACCCGGTAGAGCGGCGACGCCTGCTCGAATTTCGTCGGATCCTCCTCGATCCGCGCCTTGAACACCTGACGCTCGAGGAGCCTTGCCAGGCCCCTGTCGTACAGGGAGCTCGCGACGGACCCATGGCCCGCGGTCATGTCGTAGATCCCGTAGACCGGTACGCACGCCTGCACCGAGGTGTCCTCGTCCTCGAACCCCGGCTGAAACGCGGGATCACCAGGGCTGAGAGCCATCAGCGCGCTCAGATGGCCTCCGGCGGAGCCTCCGGTCACCGCTACGAAGCCCGGGTCGCCCCCGTAGTCACCTATGTGAGTCTTCACCCACGCGAGCGCCCGCTTGCAGTCGACGACATGGTCGGGCCAAGTGGCCCGTGGGCTCAACGCGTAATTGATGGTCACGCACACCCAGCCGTGGCGCGCCGCCTCGTACATGAGCGGGAATCCCTGCTCACGCTTGTCGCCGATGATCCACGCTCCGCCGTGGACGTGGAGGAGCACGGGGGCGGCCTCGGGGGGGTCGAGACGCCTGGTGATCACGTCGAGACGATGGGCTGTGCGGCCGTCGCCCACGTAGTCGACGTTGCGGACCACCCTGACAGACCGCGTCGGGCGAGCCAGCGGGTACGCCACCCGTGGGAAGCGCCACATCGTCTCTCCCCCGTGCCTGGGCAGGACGGAGTCCTCGAGGGGCGGCAGCGGCACCTCCTCCTCCGCCCTCATGAACACATGGCGCGCCTGCTGCCCTGTTCGAGCCAGCACCCCGAGACCCACCCAGGACGACACGGCGACGGCCAGGCCGACCCAGCCGGGCCAGTGACCGAAGGCCCCCGCGAACCCGAACGCCACGGTCGCGGCCGCCTGCCATACGACGTGCCAGAGCGGCAGCTCTCCCGTGTACCACCCGGCGAAGAAGCTGGGGACCGCGAAGGCCGCTTGCCTCGGCGGTGCAAAGGCATTCGCCACCAGCAGCGCTCCTAGCAGGCTCACAGCCAGGTACGCCCACGACCACGACATGGCGACATCCTCGCGGACCGTGAGAGGATCCAGCAATACGGGTGCGACGAAGAGCGCGCGTCCTCGGGTTCGATCAAGGGCCGTCCACGGCGCGCCCAGGAGGTTGAGGGTGGAGCAGCTCACGGGCCTGGACGCCACGTTCCTGTACATGGAGACGCCCAGCTTGCACATGCACGTCTCGATGGCCGCGGTCTTCGACCCCTCGACGGTCCCCGGTGGTTACTCGTTCGATCGGTCGCGGGAGCTGGTGAGCTCACGTCTCGTGCTCGCCCCTGTCTTCCGCCGCAGGCTGGTCGAGGTCCCGTTCAGGCTGGGCCACCCCTACTGGGTGGAGGACGGCCACTTCGACATCGACTACCACATGCGGCGCGCAGCCCTTCCGGCCCCCGGGGGGGTGGCGGAACTTGCGGAGTTCGTCGGCGACGTATGCAGCAGGCAGCTCGACCGGACAAAGCCCCTGTGGGAGATGTACATAGTGGAGGGGCTGCAAGACGGCAACATCGCGGTGGTGACGAAGATCCACCACTGCACGATCGACGGAGTGTCAGGTGCGGAGCTGCTTGCCCAGCTCTTCGACCTCGAAGCCGACCCCGCAGAGGTTTCCGCCCCTGCGGAGCTTCCTGTGACCGCGAGCGCCCAGGTGCCTTCCGACGCGCAACTGATCGGCCGGGCGCTGTTGTCCCGGCTGCGCCAGCCCGTCGAGGTGACGCGCCTCGCATGGAAGACGGGGCGTGCCGTTCTCGACGTTCGCCGGGTCCGCCAGGCGCCCACGAGCGCGAGAGCCGCCTTGCCGCTCAGCACTCCGCGCACATCCCTGAACGCAGCGATCACCCCACACCGGCGGGTGGCCTTCTCCTCCATTGGCCTCGAGGACGTGAAGCGCCTGAAGAACGCCACCGGCACCACCGTCAACGACGTGGTGCTCGCCATCTGCACGGGCGCGCTGCGCCGTTACCTGATCGACGGCAACGAGCTCCCCGAGCAGCCGATCGTGGCGACAGTGCCGGTGTCGGTTACGCCCAAGGTGCCGCGCAAGGGAGCCAACAAGGTGTCCGCCATGTGGGTGGCCTTGCCCTGCCGTGCCGACGACCCGCTGGAGCGCCTCCAATCCATCCGCGAGAGCACCAAGGGCGCCAAGGGCGAGCACGCCGCGCTCGGAGCGGAGGTGCTGCTCGACTGGGCGGAGCACGCGACCCCCAACGTGTTCTCTGCGGCCGCGCGGGCATACACGAGGCTGAAGCTGGCCGAGAGACACCGCCCCATCCACAGCCTCGTGATCTCCAACGTGCCCGGTCCTGACTTCCCGCTCTACCTCGGTGGGGCGGAGATGGTGGCCGGCTTCCCGCTCGGGCCCGTGATGGACGGCGCCGCGCTGAACATCACGGTCATGAGCTATCGCGGCGTCCTCAATTGGGGGTTCATGGCTTGTGCCGAGACTCTGCCTGGGGTCGCAGACATCGCTTCGTACGTTCCCCTCGCCCTAGACGACTTGTTGAGCTCTGCCGGGCTGGAGCCCGCCACCCCCGTCGGGATCGCCCCGGGACGGGGCAGCGTGCGGCGCCCGGAGCGGAAGGCGAGCCCACGCTCCGGCGCCCCCCGCTCGACCGGCGCCCCCCGCTCGACCGGCTCTCCCGGCTCCACCGGCGCTCCGGCCCCTCGGCGCGCGGCACGCTCTGGCTGAGAGGTCCGGCGAACCCCTAAAGCCCCTCCCGCCGCCCGCCCGTAACCACTTTTTGTGTTCGGACCGGCGCCACATGCGGTGAATATGCAATTTTCGCTTGTGGAAAGGCTGTGACTTGCCGAATAATTGGCGGACTGTTGGCGTCCAGGACCATGACACGACACCACATCTGAAACAGGAGCATCGTCAGCAACGATGGCAACACTCGAGGTGGTGAGTTCGTTCCAGTCGTCGGCGCCTCTCGAGGAGGGCGCGCCGCGGGGGGCAAAGGCGAGAGCGCGCCGCCCCGAACCGGTCTCGGTGTTCGTCGTCGTGTGCCTCGCCCTCGCCGTCGCAGCCGCCTCGGGCGTCCTTGGCTCGTACGAGCCGACCGCCCTGTTCACCTTGGGCCTCATGACGGTCGCCGCGTTCGCCTTCTCGATACGCCGGTACCGGCCGTCGGCAATTTGGCCTTGGGTATCCATCGCCTCCGCACTGGGGCTCTTCCTCGCGGGTGGGGTCGCACGCAGCGACCTGCACACCCTCGGCAACCTGACCGCCACCCGTTCGCTGCTGCCGGACGTTCTCGTGCTTCCCGGCTACGCGCTGCTCGCCGCAGGGCTGCTCGGATTCTCCCGGTCGCGGGTCCGCGGCCCGCACCGCCACTCGAGCGTGGTCCTCGACGGCCTGATCGCCGCGTTGGCCCTCGTGGCGCTCGCGTGGGTGTTCGCCGTGCAACCCGTGCTCGTACATCACCACATACCCGTGACCGTGAGGTGGGTGCTGACGGCGTACCCCGCGATGTCGATCTTCCTCGTCGTGGTGACGCTGAGGATCGCCTTCAACCCAGATCAAGAGCGCGTGCCTGCATTCTGGTTCCTGGTGGCGGGAATGACCTTCATGTTCATCGGCGACATCGTCTACATGTTCGCCGACATCAACCTGATCCACGTCGCCGGGCGTATCCTGGATCTGCCGTACGGCCTCGCTTACATCAGCGCGGGGGCGACGGTCCTAGATCCCTCGATGCGCAAGCTCACCGAGCTCGGCCGCTTGCGGCGCATCGACTCCTCGCGCGGTCGCGTGGCCCTCGTCGGCGTCGCGCTGCTGATCCCTGCACTGCTCACGCTCGTACCCCGTAACGAGTCGGCGAGCGACCGGGCGGTGCTTTTCGTGACGATCACCGCGTTGACGGGCGCTGCCGTCCTGAGGATCGTCCAGGCCCTCTACACCGCCGAACGCTCCGAGGCGCGGCTGGCCTTTCAGGCGAGCCACGACAGCCTGACCGGCCTCCCCAACCGGAGGATGCTGGAGCAGCACCTGTCAGACCTGCTCGACAGAGCTCCGATCGACGACACACACGTCGCCCTGCTCTTCCTGGACCTCGACCGCTTCAAGCTGATCAACGACACGATGGGCCATCGCTACGGAGACGACCTCCTCGTGAAGGTTGCCCAACGCCTGCGTTCGCACGTCCGCCCCACGGACCTGGTCACTCGGATCGGCGGGGACGAGTTCATGATCGTGCTCGGAAACGTGGTGAGCCTCTCTCAGGCGCTGGACCTCGCCAACAGGCTCAGGTACTGCTTGCGCGCTCCGTTCGAGGTGAACGGCATGGAGTTCTACGTGTCCACCAGCATCGGCCTGGCCTTCGCTTCGGGCGACGACCCTGAGGCCACGGCAGAGGTGCTGGTCCGTGACGCCGATACCGCCATGAACCAGGCCAAGGACGCGGGCCGCGACTCGGTGGCGGTCTTCGACCAGTCGATGCGGACGCGGGTCTCCGAGCGAGTCGAGCTGGAGCACGACCTGCGCAACGCCGTGGCCCTCCAGCAGCTGCATCTCGTCTACCAACCGATCGTCCGCTTGCCCCTGGGTCCGATAGAAGGGGTCGAGGCCTTGGTGCGGTGGGCGCACCCCACCCAGGGAGTGCTCTCGCCGGCGAAGTTCATCCCGCTGGCGGAAGAGAGCGGTCTCATCGGGGAGCTCGGGGCCTGGGTGCTCGGCGAGGCCCTGGGCCAGTTGGCAGCCTGGCGCAGACAGGCGCCCGGCATGGAAGACCTCTACGTATCGGTGAACCTCTCGGGCGCCCAGCTCCACGACGACCACATCGCCGAGCGTGTGGAGGAGATGCTCGCGGCTAACGGGCTCCAAGGGTCCGCTCTCTGCCTCGAGCTGACCGAATCCGTGGTCATGGAGGATCCCATCGCCGCGGCGGGGATACTCACCCAGCTTCGGCGGCTCGGAATCCGGCTGGCGATCGACGACTTCGGGACCGAGTACTCCTCGTTGGCATACCTGAAGCGCTTCCCGGTCACCTCGCTCAAGATCGACAAGGCTTTCGTGGACAGCCTCGTCATCGAGGACAGCTCGGACTCGTCGCTCATCGCCGCGATCGTGGCGATGTCGAGGGCTCTCGGGATAGGCACCGTGGCCGAGGGAGTGGAGACCTCTACCCAGTCGAAGCGGCTGATCGAGCTCGGTTGCGATTCGGTCCAGGGTTACCTGTACTCGCGACCTGTACGTGCGGACAGGCTTCCCGAGGTCGTGGGATCGCTGTGGAGGAAGGGGCTGGAGCCGGTCGCCGTGTAGCGGACCGGAGTTCCGAAGACCGCGATCGGCGAATCAGCTCAGGTCTGCTGCCATTCGACGCTCAAAGGGCAGGAACTCGTCTCAGGTCAGAAGCCCTTGGACACGACCTGGGGAGCGTCGAAGAACTCCTTTGTGAACTCCACCGCAGCGTCGGGATCGAACGCCTTGCATGTGTAGATGTCCACACTGAAGAAGAGCTTCGGCGTCTCCCAGGCGTAGAAGTGCGCCCCGGACGTTTCCCAGTGGATCCACCCGGCCCAGCCGAACTGGTCAGAGCGATGGGTGACGGGCTCGATCAGCGTGCGCATCCCGCATACGTCGGAGAGCTCCGACAAGTAGCAGTGGATGTCGTCGCCGGTTATGGGGGTCTGGCAGGTGCCCTCGATGACGAGGCGCTGGCGGTAGATCATCGGAGCGAGATCCGGCACGTCTGTCCCCCAGTCCGCCCCCTCGGTAAATGGGTCCAGTGTGACTACCGAGGTTGCCGAGACGGATGTTGAAATTGTCATGGGCTTTATCATATCGAGTACAACTTTTGGGGGAAAGGGTCATTTGTCCTGATCGGAGGGACTATTTGGGCCCGACGAGACCACGCGAATTGGCCTGGACCCGGAACTTCTCAGCGTGGCTGGGATACGACCTCCCTGAGTAGCAATGTGTGCCCGAGGCGGCGCCATAAGGTGAGCGGCGTGACCCCGGCAGGTGCTCGAGACACCGTCGGCGCCCCAGGACCGCCACTCGCACCCCGCGACGACCGAGCTCGGCGCTCGGGCATCGCCTTCTTCTCGATGGAGGTGGCGCTGGACGACGCCCTTCCCACCTTCAGCGGCGGGCTCGGGGTGTTGGCAGGTGACTTCCTGCGCCAGGCCGCCGACCTGTCCCTGCCGGTCGTCGGCGTCACGCTCCTGTACCGAAGCGGTTACTTCCTCCAGCACCTCGACGCACGCGGCCACCAGAGCGAGAGCACCGTGGAATGGTCCCCCTCCGAGGTGCTCGAACCGCTCGAACAGCAGGCACAGGTCGAGCTCGGCGGCCGGACCGTGGTCGTCGGCGTCTGGCGGTACTCGATCCGTGGGCGAACGGGGGCGGACTTGCCTCTCTACCTGCTCGACACCGATCTCGAATCCAACGCACCGGAGGACCGGGCGATCACGGACCAGCTCTACGCAGGAGGACCCGAGCACCGCCTGCGCCAGGAGGCGGTGTTGGGCCTCGGCGGCTTCGCGTTGCTCGGGCTGCTCGGTCGATCTCCTGCGACCTTCCACATGAACGAGGGTCATTGCTCGCTGCTCACGATCGCTTTGCTCGAACAGCTGGCCGACACTCGGCGCCGACCGGCCAACGACGACGACGTCGAAGCGGTGCGCGAAATGTGCGTGTTCACCACTCACACACCGGTGCCGGCTGGCCACGATCGTTTCGAAGCTGATCTGGTCTCCTCCGTGCTCGGGCAAACCCGTTCGAGGCTCATGGGAGCGGTGGGATGCCTGGCGAGCGGATCGCTCAACATGACGGAGCTGGGCATGCGCATGTCGCGCTTCACCAACGCCGTCTCCCTGCGTCACGGCGAGGTCTCTCGGAAGATGTTCCCGAACGAGAGGATCCGTTCGATCACCAACGGAGTCCACCTCTCGACTTGGGTGGCCGAGCCCATGGCACGCTTGTTCGACCGCGAGCTGCCGGGCTGGCAGGCGCAGAACGATCTCCTGCGGTACGCGACCGGAGTCGACCTCTCTGACATCGACTCCGCCCATACCCACTGCAAGACCGAGCTCCTCGAAGCGCTCTCACTGTCGAACGGTGTCAAGCTCGACCCCGACACTCTGACGATCGGGCTAGCTCGAAGGGCCACTGCTTACAAGCGCAATGCGCTGCTCTTCTCCGACATCGAGCGCCTGCGCGCTTTGGTCGATACATCGGGGCGCCTGCAGGTCGTGTGCAGTGGGAAAGCCCATCCACGTGACGAGGGCGGCAAGCAGCTGATCGCACAGATCGTCGCAGCAGGTGACCGCCTTCGCGGGGTGGTGGACATCGTGTTCGTCGAGGGTTACAGCCTTGGCATCGCAAAGCTCCTCTGTGCAGGCTCCGACGTGTGGCTCAACACCCCGGAGAAGCCTCATGAAGCGTCCGGGACGAGCGGCATGAAAGCCGCGGCGAACGGCGTCCCGAGCCTAAGCGTGCTCGACGGGTGGTGGATCGAAGGGTGCATCGAGGGAGTGACGGGATGGGCGATCGGCGAGCGGACCTCCGAAGGCGACGACGCGGGTGCTCTTTACGACAAGCTCGAGAACGTCGTCGCCCCCCTCTACTACTCGGAGCGTCGGGGCTTCCTCGAGATCATGCGAAACGCCATCGCGCTCAACGGCTCCTTCTTCAACACTCAGCGGATGGTCGGCGAGTACGCCCGCTGTGCGTACGGGCTCGATCCATAGGCGGCGTTCCAGTCGATCCAGGTCCCGTGCGGGTGGACACGCCCGAGCAAGTGCTCCTCGCACGTCCCCGACTCGAACGTCATCGCACCCAGCACGTCGGGCGCATCCGCTTGCTCCCCTGAGCTCGGCTCCACGGCGAAGGCGTCGACCGTGCCAGCGCCCTCCGCGCTCAACCAGGCAATGGGCCGCGCATTTGACTCCGAGGACAGCGCCTCTACGAACCGTTGCCGCTCCTCGATCGTGAGGTAGGCGAACGCCCAGGTCGTGACGATCACTGCCACCGCCCCGGGGGGGAGCTGATGGAGCACGTCGCCCAGCACGTCGTTGGCGTCCCCCTCCACCACCCGGGGAAGATGGTGACGCGCCAGCTCGATGGACGCCGCCGTGCGCTCGAGGCGGCCGGTGTCGGGCCAGACGCACGCGAGCAGCCATCGCGCGTCGGCGGGATCGGTCAGGTCGACCGGCGAGCGGTCAATCCCGACGCGGGCCGCAAAAGGTGGCAGCCGTTCGGCGATCGGAGGGTCCCCGCCGAGGACACGGCACGAGATCCTGACCGGAGAGTCGGCGGGGCCCGTCGCCCCGTGGTCGCCGTAGTCCAGCAGGTAACTGTCGCAGAGCAGGTTGAGCCCCGCGCTCGCTCCCACGTCCACGAGGGCCAACCGCCCGTCCAGACGCGACGCGAGCCAGGTGAGGCCGGGCCCGATCACAGCGCTGCGGCCGCACTCGTTGGTCTGGATATGGCGCGTCGCGAGGATCGACGACAGCTCCTGCCAGTGGTCGCGACAGAGCTCGATGAAAAGCGTCGCTGGGTCGGCGCCGGAGCGCCCCGCGTAGACCTCGGCGAGGGGGTGCTCGAGGCCCCCGAGGAGGAGGTAGTGGACGGCTCCGAGCAAGGCCGGTGGCATGTGGGACGAGGGGCGGGTGTGCTGTAGAGCACCGAGCAGGTCGGCATCTCGAGCGACCGCCATCGAAATCCGCTCGTAGAGGGGCGAGTACCCGCGGCACTGGGTGGTGGCGAACCATTCCCACAGCTGGGCCAGCGCTTCGGTGGGTTCGGTCATCGCCGCGATCTTCCCACCTCGACGAGTCGGGTACCGTTCGGCCATGTACGCCGCTCGCCAAGCCGAGACCGAGCCAGACAAGGCGGCGATCGTGATGGCGACAGGGGGGGAGGTGGTCACCTACGGCGAGTACGAGGACGCCGCCAACCGGGTCGCCAACCTGCTTCGGGACAGCGGCCTCCGTCGCCTCGACCACGTGGCCATCTTCATGGACAACGACCCACGGATGCTCGTCTGCGAGGGCGGCGCGGAGAGGACGGGCCTCTACTACACGTGCGTCAACTCCTTTCTCTCGGCCGAGGAGGTCGCGCACATCGTCAACGACTCGGAGTCCAGGGTGGTGCTGACCTGCGAGTCCAAGTCCGAGGTGGCCTACCAGCTCCCGGCGCTGTGCCCGAAGGTCGAACGCTGGCTCGTCGCCGGCGGCCGAGGGCCCGGCCCCGGCGGTGCTCGAGACACCCGCACGGGCAAGGTGCCTGCCAGCCGCTGGCCCGGCGAGACCGCCAGCGGCCTGCAAGGCCCTTACGAGGACCTGGGGCAGGCCATCGCCGGCTACAGCTCCGACCCCGTGCCCGACCAGCAGCTCGGCACGGCCATGATGTACTCCTCGGGCACGACGGGGCGCCCGAAGGGGATCCTTCGCCCCCTGCCCGAGGTCCACCCGAGCGAGAACCTTCCGCTCTTCCAAGGGCTCAAGGCCCTGTGGCGCTTGCGGGACGGCATGGTCTATCTATCGCCCGCGCCGCTTTACCATTCCGCGCCACAGGCGAGCGTCGCCATCGCACTGCGCCTGGGCGCGACCGTGGTCGTCATGGAGCACTTCGACGCAGCGGAGTTCCTGGACCTCGTCGCTCGGTACCGGGTGACACACTCGCAGATGGTGCCGACGATGTTCTCCCGCCTGCTCAAGCTCCCCGAACCGGTCCGGCATGGCGCCGACGTCTCCTCTCTGGAGGTGATCGTGCATGCGGCCGCCCCCTGCCCCGTGCCCGTCAAGGAGCAGATGATCGAATGGTTGGGCCCGATCATCCTGGAGTACTACGCCGCAACCGAGGGCAACGGATTCACGTTCTGCGACTCGCATGAATGGCTCGCCCACAAGGGCACGGTCGGGCGCGCATTGGTCGGCGAGATCCTGATCCTCGACGACGAGGGCAATCCGTGCCCGACAGGGACGCCAGGCACCGTTTGGTTTGGAGGCTCGACCAATTTCGAGTACTTCAACGACCCCGTGAAGACGGCCGAGTCCCGCAACGCCGCGGGTGACGCGAGCACGGTCGGCGACGTCGGATATCTCGACGGGGACGGCTACCTCTATCTCACCGACCGCAAGAGCTACATGATCATCTCAGGAGGAGTGAACATCTACCCTCAAGAGACCGAGAATCTGCTCGTGATCCATCCAAAGGTCGCGGACGCTGCCGTCATCGGAGTCCCCGACGAGGACCTGGGCGAGGCGGTGAAGGCCGTGGTAGAGCCCGCTCCCGGGGTGGAAGCCGGTCCCGACCTCGAGCGCGAGCTCGTCGCGTTCTGCAAGGAGCACATTGCCCATTTCAAGTGCCCGCGCACCGTGGACTTCGTAGACCAGCTGCCGCGCCTGCCGACCGGCAAGCTCTACAAGAGGCTGCTTCGAGACCGCTACTGGGGAGAGCGAAGCACCCGCATCGTCTGATCGGGCTGGAAGGCGTCCCCGTGGGAGTCGACGAACGCTCGGTCCCGAAGCGGCACCTCCTTGAGCAGCCACGTCAGGGCGAAGCCGGCGACCGCAAAGGGCACACCGATCAGGAACACGAACTCGAGCGAGTGGCTGAAGGCCTGCACGTACCCGTGACGTATGGCGGGTGGGAACGAGTCGATCTGGGCAGGGTTGGACGAGATGTTGTGGCCCGACAAGTGGCGCAGCGCCGATCGCGGCAGGTACTTGGGCAGTTCGGCGAATAGCCTGCTGTTGAAGACCGCCCCGAAGAGGGCGACCCCGAACGCCCCGCCGATCATCCTGAAGAAGGTCGCAGTGGAGGTGGCGGTACCGAGCTGGCGGTAGGGAACGGCGTTCTGTACGGCCACTACCAGCACTTGCATCACGCCGCCTATCCCGAGACCGACGATGAACATCGCCACTGAGGACTCGGTGAGGGTCGTGGCGGGGGTCATCAAGGTGAGCAGGTACAGCCCGACGGCCATCACCGCAGTACCCGCGACGGGGAAGACCTTGTATCGCCCCCAACGGGCGATGAGCCGTCCGCTCCAGATGAAGGTGACGAGCATGCCGATCACGAGCGGCAGCAGCTGGAGCCCCGAGCTGGTCGGAGACGCCCCGTGGACCGTCTGGAGATACAGGGGGATGTAGATGATGGCTCCGAACATGATGAAGCCGACGATGAAGCCCACCGTGCTCGAGACGTTGAAAACCCTGATCCGAAAGAGGCTCATTGGTATGAGCGGCTCCGCTGCGCGCCGCTCAATTAGGCAGAACACCACCACCAACGCGACGGCGAGCGCCCCCATCCCGAGGATCTGCCCCGAGACCCACGGGTAGGTGCTCCCTCCCCAGGTGGTGAGGAGGATCACGATCGTCACCGCCGCTCCCAGCACGGCGATTCCCGTGTAGTCGATCGCGTGCTCGGTGCGCGTGACAGGTATGTGCAGGACGCTTGCGATGACGAAGAGGGCCACCACGCCTATGGGCACGTTGATGTAGAAAACCCAGCGCCAGGAGAGGTCCTGGGTGAAGATCCCCCCGAGGAGAGGTCCGGCGACGCTCGTGACGCCGAATACAGCACCGAAGTATCCCATGTACCGTCCGCGCTGTCGGGGGCTGATGATGTCGCCGGTGATGGCCTGAGAGCCCACCATGAGCCCACCTGCACCAACCCCTTGCACGGCCCTGAATCCGATCAGCTCCACCATCGAGTGCGACAGCCCCGCGAGCGCGGAACCGACCAGGAAGATCACGATGGAACCCTGGAAGAGCTTCTTGCGTCCGTAGAGGTCGCCGAGCTTTCCCCAAAGTGGTGTCGAGACAGTAGAGGTGAGCAGGAACGCGGTGACCACCCACGAGAGGTGGTTGAGACCGTGCAGATCGCCGGCGATGGTCGGGAGCGCAGTGGCGACGATGGTCTGGTCGAGCGACGCCAGGGTCATCCCCAGCATGAGCGCGCCCATGATCACGAGGATCCTGCGGTGCTCCGCTCTCGACTGATCGGCCGCGCTCGGCCCGGGTACGGGTGCGGCGTCCTCCAGCTCAACCGACACGGAAGACCCCGGGTCCCTCTTCGTCGAGTCTCGCCCGCCCGAGATGTCCTTCAGCGCGTCGCGTTGGTGTGGCAGAGAGAGGTCGCAAAGCCGTCCCAGCTTACGACAACCGATCCGCGCGACCACAGCGCACGAGCCCGGCACCCGAGGCTCCGAGCAGAGCGATCTTGGGTTGATCAGACCCCCGCAACCCGTAGGCGAGCCGGCGCGCCCCGGTGGCTCCCGAGGCGGTCGGGAAGCCACAGGGCGCGCATGCTGCTGGTTGGGGTCCCGTCGATGAGTCTCTAAGAGGGGCTCGTACGCATGTGGGTGCCTCGGCTCGGGCCGGAGGCCCCTGCTCTCGGGTCCTCGGTGCAACTCTGAGCCGCCAGCCTTGACGCACCCTGTTCCCGCGCTGGCAATTTCCTTAGAATTCATGCCGAGCCATACCTGCGGTACGGCTCGTTGTTACTCTCGACCCCGAGGGCAACGAAGGTGGGTGGGTGAACCAGCGAGACGGCCACGACTCCGCGGCGGTGCGCATCGCCGGAACCACCGATGCAGACGCGATCGGTCGGCTTCTCCACGACTTCAACACAGAGTTCGGCGAGCCCACGCCGACCCCAGGTGAGGTCGCTGATCGCTTTCGAATGCTGTTGGAATCGGGCGATACCGCCGTGCTTCTCACAGGGCCGGGACCCGATGGCATAGCAGTACTGCGTTTCCGTCCGTCGATCTGGAGCTCAGGGCTCGAGTGCTACCTGGCCGAGCTCTACGTGACGCCCGACCGGCGTGGAGGCGGGCTGGGCCGCGCACTCATGGAGGCTGCGATCGACACGGCTCGTCAGCGCGGCGCCGACCACATGGACCTCGGCACGAGCGAGGACGACGTCGTGGCGCGCCGGCTGTACGAGCGAATGGGGTTCACCAACCGCGAACGGCCGCCCGACGGTCCGATCATGTACGTCTACCAACGGAACATCTAGTGAGCTCGCCAAGCAGCCGGAGGCGAGTACTCGGGCGAGTGAACGGGTGAGCGCAGACCCGAAACCCCCCGACATGCGAATGCTGGTCGGACTGTCGGGGCTCACGGTGGCCACGGGACTCGTGGACGCCACCAGCTATCTCGGCCTCGGTCACGTGTTCACGGCCAACATGACCGGCAACGTCGTCTTCTTGGGTTTCGCCCTGGGCGGTGCTCCAGGGTTCTCGATCGTCGCCAGCCTCCTGGCACTGGGCGGGTTCCTGTTGGGCGCGCTCGGCGCCGGACGTCTGGTGCGCACCAGCACTGACCATCACAAGGCGCTCGCCGCGTTCGGCTTCGAGGGCATCGCTCTGATCGCCGGAACCGTCATCGCCGGCGTCGTTCATGCGCCCGGCGCTGGCGCCCCCCGGTGGGTTCTTACCTGCATCCTGGGCACAGCGATGGGCGTCCAGAACGCGACCGTCCGCCGGCTTGCCGTGGCGGACATGACCACGACGGTTCTCACCCTCACCCTGACCGGGATCGCATCGGACTCCTCACTGGCCGGCGGGTCCAACCCGCGACTGCCCAGGCGCGCGACGTCAGTGCTGCTCATGCTCGGAGGAGCCATCGTGGGCGCGGCTCTCGAGCGCCGAGCTCTCTGGTGCCCCATGGCGCTCGCCACTCTGATCGTGGTCGGTACGACCACCACGCTCGCGAGCGGCTGACTCTTCTCGCGCGGCAGCGGTGGTCTCCGAGGGCTCTGGGGAGATCTCGGGGCGAGTCGGCCACCAGAAACGCGACCTCAGGTCCGCGGCGAGAGTCGGGACGAGGATCGTGCGCACCAGAAAGGTATCGGCGAGCACACCCACGGCTACGACGATCCCGATCTCGCGCGACGCGACGATCGGGAGCACCGCCAATACCGAGAAGGTGCCCGCCAGGATGATCCCTGCCGAGGTGAGCACGCCGCCAGTGCTCGCGACGCTCGTGCTCACCCCCTCGGCGAAGCCCCTCCTCACCACTTCCTCCCGCATGCGCGTGAGGAGGAAGATGTTGTAGTCGGTCCCGAACGCGACGAGGAAGACGAATGTGAGCAGTGGGACCGTGGGGTCGATTCCCGGCAGGTTCAGCAGCGGTACGACCGCGGCCGAGGCGACGCCGAGAGCTGCCCCGAACGACACCACCACCGTGAGGATCACGAGCAAGGGGCCGAGCAGGGCTCTCAAGACCACTAGGAGCACCAGCAGGACGACCGCGAGTACGAGCGGCACGATCAGGAAGGTGTCACGGTGCGAGGCGGTGGCCGTGTCGAGGTCCTCGGCGGTCTGACCCCCAACGACGACGTGCCCGCCCGCGGCCTCCGCATCCGACCTGAGCTCGCGGATGGCAGCGAACCCAGTGCTGCCTGTAGGCGTCACCGCGAGGACGAGCTCGAAGTGGGCCATGTTCCCGGCGAACTCGGCGGGCCCGAGGGCAGAGACGACCGTGGAGTGCACGAAAGCGTGGCGGACGGCCGAGAGGTAGTGGCGATCGGTGACGACCACGTCCACCGGGGCCACCTCGCCTCGGGGGAAGGTCTTCACCAACAGGTCGTAGCCCTGTACCGAAGGCGCCGACGGGGGGAGCTCACTCAGTGAGGACACATTCGTGTTGACGGTGACGATCCCGATCCCGGCGCCCGCGAGGAGCACGAACCCCGAGATCCAGACCGGGCGCCTGCCACGGCTCACGACCCGAGCCAGCGCCGCCCATATCCCCCGGTGCACGAAATCGGGGGCGTGTCGGGGCACGGCAGGCCAGAAGACCCGCCTCCCCATCACCAACAGAAGAGCGGGATATGCCCCGAGGATCACCACGGCGGCCGACAAGATGCCGATCATGCCCACCACGCCGAAGTCTGTGGTGATGTTGAGCTGCGCCGGCAGCAGGCAGGCCAGGGTCGCCGTCACGGTCAGCGCAGAGGCAACGATCGCGGGTGCCGCGCGTCTCCACGCAACCGCCATCGCGTGCCGGTGGTCTTGATGGCGGCGGAGCTCCTCTCTGTACCTGGCGGTCAACAACAAGGCGTAGTCGGTGCCGGCACCGAACACGATCACCGTCACTAGCGCGCCGCTCTGGCCGTTGATGGTGAGACCTGCCCGCCCGACTCCGTACACCACGGCCTGCGCCACGGCCTCGGCGATTGCTACGCAGACGAGAGGGACCAGCCACAGGATCGGGCTTCGGTAGGTGGCAGCGAGGAGGACCGCCACCAGCGCTGCGGTGGCGAAAAGCAGCAGGTTGTCCGCTCCCGAGAAAGCCCCGATGAGGTCTGCCTGGATCGCGGCTTCCCCCGTGACGCGGATCTCGAGCCCTCCGGTCCCGTCGCCGATCACGGACCTGATCCTCTCGATCGTGTCCTGCACCGCGACCTCGTTCCCCCGAACGGGGACCGTCAAGACCGCTGCATCTCCGTCGGGTGAGCGGACCAGGCTCGAAGTGGCTCCGATCTTGTTCTCGAGCTTCGAGACGAGGTGCTTGGTGTCTTCGCCGGCGAGCGCAAGATCCCGAGGAGCGAGCCCACCCGCCCTGTAGAACACCACCTCGGCCTGAAGTTCGCGGCCCGAAGGGAAGCTGCGGTCGAGCTCGAGCGCCTTGGTCGACGGCGCCCCCGAAGGGAGGAACTCCGTCAGACGGCTCGTCTCTATCGAGCCGACCTTGGTCGCGAAGAACAGCGACACGAGCACCACGCCGGTCCACACGACAACCCCGAGCCAGCTGGCGAGCCTGCCGGTGACGAGCTCCGCCGCCCTCTCGACCCTCGAGCGGCCGTCGCCCGCGAGGCTCTGCACCATCGGCAAAGCATCCCACTACCTCCGAGGAAGGCAGTATTAGGCGGCGAGTGGCAAGGCGCCCAACGGCGGGCTCGGGGATCGTACCGGTGTAGCCCGATGGGCAGGACCTCCTGGTCTTGCTGACGGCGGTGTCAGCAGCCGGAAGTAGTGTTGGACGGTGCCTGAGATCGATGAAATTGCTCCCTCCTCACAGGGAGCGGGACCGGCGGCGGAAGCTGGAGGAGCATCGGGCTACGACCCCGAATCGGTCCGCGCCAAGTACCTCGCCGAGCGTGACAAGCGCCTGGTGCCGGGCCGCAGCGACATCCGCGACCTGGAGACCGACGAGTACTTCGCTCGCTACCGCGACGACCCTTTCACACCGGTCGCAGATCGTGACCCGGTCGCCGACGACGTCGACGTCGTGATCGTGGGCGGGGGAATCGCCGGAGTCCTCGCCGGCGCTAACCTCCGCAAAGCCGGCCTCGGACGGATCCGCATCGTCGACCAGGCGGGCGGGATCGGGGGTACTTGGTACTGGAACCGCTACCCGGGCGTGATGTGCGACGTCGAGTCGTACATCTACATCCCGATGCTCGAGGAGCTCGGCTACGTCCCCACCCACCGTTACGCGTTCGGCGAGGAGATCCGGCGACACCTCGAGGCGATCTCCGAGCGGTTCGACCTCGTATCGGACTCCCTGTTCCACACGGGCGTGACCCGCGCCGAGTGGGACGAGAATACGGCCCGATGGCGGGTCCACACGGATCGCGGCGACGAGTTCAGCTCACGCTTCTACGTTCTTGCCGTCGGGATCCTCAACCTCATGAAGCTGCCCTCAATCCCGGGCATGGAGGACTTCGCCGGGCGCAGCTTCCACACCTCTCGGTGGGACTACGGGTACACCGGCGGCGGGCCGCACGAGCCCTTGACCGGGCTGGCGGACAAGGTCGTCGCCTTGGTCGGCACCGGGGCGAGCGGCATCCAGTGCGTGCCGCCGCTGGCCGAGTCGGCAAAGCACCTCTACGTGTTCCAGCGCACGCCGTCGGCAGTCGGCGAGCGGGGCAACCGGCTCACCGATCCCGAATTCGGACACGCGCTCGAGCCGGGTTGGCAGCGGGCACGAATGGACAACTTCCAGGCGATCATTCTCGGCCGGCCCGTCGATGCCGATCAGGTGGACGACGGGTGGACGCACCACTGGGCCGCCGTGCACAACACCCCGCGATGGAAGGGAATGACTCCGGCCGAGTACATGCACAGCGCCGAGGAGGTGGACTACTCGATCATGGAGACGCACCGGCGCCGGGTCGAGCAGCTGGTGGCCGACCCGGCCAAGGCCGAGATCTTGAAGCCGTACTACCGATACCTCTGCAAGCGGCCTTGCTTCCACGACGAGTACCTGCTGGCGTTCAACAACCCCAACGTCACGCTGGTGGACTGCCCCGGCGGGTTCGAGCAGATCACTGAAAAGGGCCCGGTCGTCGACGGCAAGCAGTACGAGGTCGACTGCATCATCTACGGCACGGGGTTCGAGCCCGAGCTCACCCCGCTGTGGCGTCGTGTGGGCCACGAGATCGTTGGTCGCGGCGGTGTCACCCTGGCCGAGAAGTGGGGAGACGGTGCCGCCAGCCTGTTCGGGATGATGAGCCGTGGCTTCCCGAACATGTTCGTCATGCCGGCGCCGGGGCAGCAGGCGGTGGTGACCGTCAACTACACGCAGCTTGCCGTGTTCGGTGCCGAGCTCATAGGCGGCGTCGTCGGACTGCTCGAGCAGCGGGATGTGGAGGTGTTCGACGTGAGCGCCGAGGCCGAAGATGCGTGGACGCAGAAGATCGTCGACTCCTTCATCGACGGCAGCGCCGTGATGTCCGCATGCACACCGTCGCGCATCAACAACGAGGGTCACCCGGAGCTGATGAACCCCCGTAACGGCAACTACGGCCGCGGTATGGGCGACTGGTTCGGCTACCGCGAGCTGCTCGAACAGTGGCTCGAGGCCGGCACGTTCGAGGGCCTGGAGATCGGGGTCCGGTCGACGGCGTCGTGAGCGCGCGTCGGCGGTTGGCCGTCGTGACCGGCGGCGGCGGCGGGATCGGGGCGGCAATCGCCGAGGAGCTCGGGCGTGGCGGCTGGTTCGTCGTCACCCTCGACCCCCTCGTGACCCTCGACGGCTCCGAACGCCTCCCGGAGCCGGAGCAGACCACCGCCGGTCGCATCGTGGCTGCAGGTGGTTCGGCTCGGGCCTCGGCGGTGTCCGTGACAGACGCCGAGGCGGTACGTGGCCTTTTCCGGGAGCTGACCGACGAGCACGGCGGAGTCGACGCCGTCGTGAACGTCGCCGGAATCACCCGGCCGACCTTCTTCTCGCAGGGCACCGAGGAGGACTGGCTCGCGGTACTCGCTGTGCACCTCGGGGGCTACCTCAACGTGCTCGACGCCGCGCTGCCGCTCATGGCCGCAGCCGGGCACGGCCGCGTCCTCGGCATCACCTCAGGCTCGGGGTGGCGGGCCGCGGATGCAGGGGCGTACAGCTGCGCCAAGCGGGCCGTCGCCGCGCTCACCTGGCAGTTGGGCCGCCACGTTCCGCCGGGCGTGACCGTCAACGCGATGTCACCCATCGCGGCCACCCGGATGGTGGCGGCTGCCCTCGAGCGAGCTCGCCAAGCGGGCAGATCAGGGGGAGGCGGGGTCTCGTTCGTCGGAATGCCCGAACCCGCACACATCGGGCCTCTCGGCGCTCACCTCGTCGGTGACGGATTCGGGTGGTGCACAGGCCGGGTGCTCTTCGCCGGCGGCTCGGAGGTGGCGGTGATAGACGAGCCCCGCCTCCTCGAGGTGATACGCAGCGACGAGGTGGTCTCCCTCGCCCGGGTGCTCGAGGCTGTCGTCCCCCGCGCGTTCGCCAAGGCCGAGGCCAGCCAGCTGAGCGATGGCGGCGGCAACGCGCGGTTCGGGCCGATCTTCGAGGAGCCGGCACCCGCCGAGCTGGCCTCCGCGCATGTGCGATCTTGCGCCGTCGTCACCGACCGCCCTGGGCTCGCCACGTCGCTCACCACCGCGCTCGAGGCCCGGACCATCACCTGCCACCGCGTCGAGGTCGCCCGTGGCTTCGGCGACGCCGCCCGCGCGCTGAACGCCGTCGTTGCGACGGCTGGGCCGATCGACGCCATCGTCGTAGCGCTCGCCAGCTCTCGGTCGAAGGGCGCCACCGCGACGGACGGGTGGGCACAGATACTCGCCGATCACCGCGGGATCGTCGAGGACATCCACGTCGACGCCGGATGGGCGCGGGCGGCGGGCGACTATGCCGCCGGCGCCGGGCGCCCGGTGCATCTGGTGACCCTTACCGACGCGGCCACCACCGGAGGTCGTAGCCGGGCCCAGGCCTCGGCGCAGCTAGCGCGAGCCGCCGCAGGTTCGACCGACGGGCGGGTCACCGCCTTCGCTGCGAGCATCGAGACCCCCGACGCGGCAGCCGACCAGACGGCAAGCGACCTCGTAGCCCACCTGCTCGGCAATCCCGATGCAGCCGCCCTTGGGGGCGCGGAGCTGGTGATAGGCGCCGGCTGGCTCGGCCTTCGCAGTCACCCCCGACCGATCGGGAGCATCACCTACGGCGGTCCCCACGTACCCGATTGGCTCGACCCCACGCTCCAGGAGATCGTGGGCGTCGCCGACGGTCCACCTCAGCGGGAGCTTCGATGAGCGACCAGCCCACCCGCGTCGTCGATGCTCACGTGCACATCTGGGATCCCGCTCGTAGCGATTGGTATCCGTACCTCTCGCACACGCCGGAAGAAGGCGCCGGTGACGCGACGAGGATGTACCGCCGATTCGACGTTGACCTCTACAAGGCAGAGACAGCCGGATGGAACGTCGAGAAGTTCGTCAACGTCGCCGCCGCGACCGGACGTCACTCGATCGAGGAGACCATCGAGCTCGACGGCGCCGCGCAGGCGAGCGGCGGCCCCGACGCCATCATCGGAGGCCTCCCGCCGACCGACACGGTGGCCGAGGCCATCGAGCTCATCGACCGGCAGATGGCCGCGCCGCGCTTCCGTGGAGTTCGACAGATGGGCGGGCTCGGGGGCCCGCTCCCCGACGTCGCTGTGCTTCGCGCTCTACATGAGCGCAACCTGGTGTTCGAGCTGATGACCCTTGCGGATCAGCTCCGGGCGGCAGCGGCGCAGCTCGCCGACTTCGACGATCTCGTCGTGGTGATCGAGCACACCGGGTGGCCCCGCTCGGGTTCCGACGAGGAGCGCGCCCTGTGGCGGGCCGGCATCGACGCGCTGTCGGGTCTCGGTGACAACGTCATGTGCAAGCTTTCGGGTCTGGCGATGCCGCTCGGGTCCACGCGCGTCGACACCCTCGGCCCCTGGCTCGAGTACGCCATCGAGGCCTTCGGCGTCGACCGCTGCATGTTCGCCAGCAACTTCCCTGTCGACGCGATGCACGGCACGTTCGACCAGCTCTACACCACGTTCAGCGCAGTGACGGCCGGCCTCGACAGCGAGTCCCGCGCGAAGCTCTTCGCGAGCAACGCAGAGCGCGTCTACCGCTGTTAGCGCACACCGGCGCCATAGCCGGCTCGACGATCGAGCTCCCTCCGTGACCCTGAGACGGCGACCCTGCTGGATTACTTGACTAAATCCATCGGGATTCTAGTAATATCTCCCCATGGTCACCACACTTCCGCCGGACGGCGTCCAGACCGGCGTTGACCAGGGCGCCTCCCGGCCCGGGGGAGCGTCGCCTGGGCCCGAGGTCGGGGAGCAGATACGGCGCACAGCGCTGGTTCATTCGCCGCCCCTTCCCGTGGACCTGCTCCGCCTGGCGAGGTCCCTGGTGGCGGCGGTACCGCGATGGCACGAGCACCTCGACCAGGTGGGCCGCAGCTGGAAGCTCATCGCCAGCAGCAAGGCTTTCGAGGCTTGGCTCATTCTGTGGCCACCAGGCACCGCCATCGGATTGCACGACCACAGAGCCTCGGCGGGTGCCATGTCGATGGCCGAGGGCGTGCTCTCCGAGTCGTACGTCTCGAGAGACCGCACGGAGCGCAGCGTCCTAGGGCACCGTCGGCTGCACGCCGGCCAGTCGGTCTCGTTTCCCGTCGGCCACGTGCACAGCATCATGAACCGGTCACAGCTCGCGGCGAGAAGTGTGCACGTGTACGCTCCGACCCTGCGCACGATGACCTACCACCGGCTGAGCGGCGGCGTCATCGAGGCACTGGTGACCAAGGAGCTCGACGCTGTAGGAGTGCCCGCGTGACCAAATCGGCCGACGATCTTCTGGGCACCGCGAGGCGCCACATCCGGCGTGTCGGTCCTCACGAGCTTGCGTCGATCATGCGCACCGGGGGACTCGTCGTCGACATCCGCCCCGAATCGCAACGCCGCGAGGAGGGCGAGCTCGAGGGCGCCCACGTGATAGAGCGCAACGTCCTCGAGTGGCGTCTCGACCCCAGCTCGCCGCACCGCATGGCGGAGCTAGCGGGATACGACCAGGAGATCGTCATCGTCTGCTCGGAGGGTTACGCCTCCAGCCTGGCCGCTGCCTCACTCGCCGGTCTGGGCCACCGTCGATGCTGCGACCTGATCGGCGGGTACAGAGCGTGGCGATGTCGATCGTGAAAGATGCTCATCGGAGTCAACGAAATGGTCTTCACGAAAGGAGGACCTGAGATGACATCCATCGAGCAGGACAGGCGAGCCAAGCTCCGGATTGCGGTCCTCGGTACAGGCACCATGGGAGCGGCCATTGGCCGCCGCGTGCTCGGCACCGACATGGCGGTCCACGTGTGGTCGCGGCGTAGGGACGCAACGGTGAACCTCGTCGACCTGGGCGCCACCGCGCACGGCGAGGCGGCGGACGCCGCTGCCAATTCCGACGTCGTCATCACCATGCTTCCCACGGCTCAGGCGATCGCAGAGGTCATGTTCGGAGCTCATGCCCTCGAGGCCATGCCGCCGGGTGCGATATGGCTGCAGATGGCGACCATAGGGGTCGAGCCGACCGAGCAGCTCGCCAGGCGCACTAGGTCCGAGCGACCAGACATCTCGTTCGTGGACGCGCCCGTATCGGGCAGTCGGGCACCCGCGGAGGCCGGCCAACTCCTGATCTTGGCCTCGGGCCCCGAGCGCGCGGCGCAGCTTCTCGAGCCCCTGCTCAGCGTCCTGGGGCGGGAAACGCTTTGGCTCGGTGACGCCGGCAACGGCAGCCGGATGAAGCTCGTGCTCAACACCTTGCTGGCCTTCCAGACCGAAGCGGCCGCCGAGGCGGCGGCCGTGGCCGAGAAGTTGGGGGTCGCCACGTCGTCGCTCTTCACCGCGCTGGCTGACAACCCCCTGGCATCGCCTTACGCGATGGCCAAGCTCACCCGGATGGTCGATGGGGACTACCGGGCTGACTTCTCCCTCGACTGGGCACTAAAGGATCTCGATCTGGTCGCCTCTGCCGTCGGCACCGAGGTGGCCCCAGTGGCCGCAGCGATCGCGGCCAGGTGGCGCGACCTGGTGCACAACGGCTCGAGCGGCCTCGACGTGGCCGCCGCGCGCAAGGGTCTCGGATCCTCCTAGCCGCTTAGGGCGGTGTCGCCTGCCAGAGCAAATGCCGCAAGTGGGCCGCCGGCCGCACCCCCGAGCACCCGCCGGCGTCGCGAGCGCTGCTGGGCTCGCTTTCCGGCCTCGAGGTGAAAGCGCCGGATGGAGCAATGGTGGGGCGGGCTTGGCCACTTCTAGCGCATCAACCCTCAGTTGCGGTAGCTCCCGTGGCTGAACTCGTCGACAAGCGACGGATGAGACGGAGCCCAAGCGAGCTCGGATCGCGCCTTGGCCGCATTGGTGCCCTGATCGAGCAGCAGGACCTCTGCGAAATAGTCACCCAAGCGTGCCCGAGCCTCGTCGTCGGAGCCCGGGACAGCTCCTGTGGCACCGGCTGCGACGGCGGCCGCACGCGTGATTTCGGCGACGGTGGAATTCAGTCCATCACCGATCACGTAGTAGCCATGAGCCGAGTCACTCTCCAATGCGCGCCGGAAGAAGCCCGCTAGGTCGGCAACGTGCACCGTCGGCCAATGCTGCTGTCCGGTGCCGAGCATCACCAAGTTGCCGGCGTCGTCTCGGGGCGAACCGAGAAGTAGCCCTGGGACACCCCCTCCACCGTCTCCATATGCAACGCCGGAGATGGGCACGACGACGCGCATTCCCTTCGCACCGAGAACTCGACGCTCGATCGGCTCCCTCCATGCGACCATCGCGGGCGCATTGAACGGCGATTCCTCTGTGATCGAGGAGTTGGCTCCGAAGACCCAGAGGCCACTGATCTGCAGGTAAGCCTTGCCTGTGCCCTCGAGTGCTTCGATTGCTGCGTCGGCCACTGCTGAGTCCAAATCCGCGCTGGTGGCGTCACCGGGGCTGGCGGTGTGAATCACTCCGTCTGCCTTACCTAGCAAACTCTCGACTGCCGATCGGTCGTAGAGATCGACGACCACAGACTCAGCGCCGCCAGCGCCGACGGCGTCCGCCTGGGCCTCGTCGCGGACAAGGGCCGTCACCTCGTGTCCATGCTCTTGAAGTTCTGTCAGTACGTGGGAACCGATGAAACCCGTTGCTCCGGTGAGTGCCACTCTCATTGGACATCCTCCTAGCCACGCACGCAGCTTGCGCAACGCAAGTTGTAGTTCCCGAAGACCTCATCGCCACCCCCGGTTGGATGGTAATAGGGCCCGCCCTCACCCGCTACCGTGGCCCTGTGAGCAGCCCGCGAGTGCCCGGTGGGGTGGTGCACACGCTTCCAGGGGACCTGCGCAAAGCGCTGATCGCCAACCCCAGGGCACTCGATGCCTGGAAGGACATCACGCCTCTGGCCCGCAACGAGTTCATCTGCTGGGTCGATGAGGCCAAGCAGGAGATGACCCGAGAACGACGCATTCGCCGGACCCAGGAGGAGCTGGAGGAAGGCCAGCGTCGGCCCTGCTGCTGGCCGGGGTGCAAGCACCGCGAGCGCACCGGCAGATAGACGTTGCGTCGCGCCCTGGTCCTGGCCCCGATGAGTTCCGAGCGGCGGCCGGTCGTCAAGTATGCAAAGGCCCGCCGGTCGAAGATGGGCGACCTCACGGTGTACATCGGTCGGGCGGGCGAAGTGGACATAGTTGTCACCCAGCTGGGCGTGGGCCCGGCGTCCTCGCGCCGCGCCACCGAGCGGGCGCTTTCGCTCTTCTCGGTCGACCACGTCCTCGTCACCGGGATCGCGGGGGGCTTGGACCCTGACCTCACCATCGGCACCGTGGTCGTTCCCGAGGTGGTCATGGATGTGGGCAGCGGGCGCCGCTACCACTCCGCCCCGATGGAGGGCGTCGAGCGCAAGGGGCTGATCGCGACCGCCGATCATCTGATCACGAACGAGGCACAGCTCGCCGACCTTCAGGCACAAGGCGTGGTTGCGATGGAGATGGAATCTTCGGGGGTGGCCGCTGCGTGCGACAGCGCGGGCGTGCCGTGGACGACATTCCGCGTAATCGCCGACCGGCCGGACGAGGGTCTGACCGACGACGTCACTATGTCGCTTCTGCGCCCCGATGGGACCTCTGATTTTGCCGCCGCCGTACGGCTCATAATGCTGCACCCGAGCCGCATACCCGGCATGGTGCGCCTGGCACGTGACTCTTCCATGGCCGCCTCCAAGGCGGCGCGCGTCGCGCTACGCGCCCTCGGATGGGCCCCCTGAGCGCGCCGTTCGGCTGCTCGACCGGCTTCGTGGAGCACCTGGGAGATTCGCTCGAGTCTTTGTTCTACGTCGACCCGGGGGTAACTCCGGCGCCCCTGAGCATTCGCCGTAGATCGACTACCTGCTGCTCGTCGATATCGTGATGTCGCGGGGCATCGAACGTCTCGGTTTCGGATCCCAAGGTCACCGTGAACCGGCCATGTGTCTCTTCAGTGACAGTGGCCACGCTCTGCAGCAGTGACAAGACATCGTGCCACTGGATGTTGTGGCTGACCGGATGGTTGAAGATCTTCTCCACCGTGGCCCGATGGTGCGCGTCGAGTTGTACGCCTTCTGGCATTTCACGCTCCTCAACCATCCAAGGTAGCCTTAGAACTCACCCGGCGTAAGAAGCTGGGGCCTCTTGGAGCTCTGTGCTCACGATGCAAGGGAGCGCTGCTTGGCGCCGCTGGGCCGACCGGCGCTCTGTCAGCCAGGCTTGGCGTACGTAGCCATTCCGGCGAAGTCGAGTACTACACAAGGCTCGTCGCCGATGGTCCAACCGTCATGTCCGGCTGGGATGGAGATCACGTCGCCCGGGCCGACCTCGAGCTGGGTGCCGTCGTCCATCAGGATGACCTGGCGACCCGACACCACGTACCCCATGTGTGCTGCTTGGCAGCTGTCTGTGCCGACGATCGGTTTCACGTGATCAGACCATCTCCAGCCCGACTCGAACGTGGCGAGGCCCACGACGCCGCCGCCGATGTTCACGACCTTGACCTGGCCCTTGTCTCGGAACGACCGAGTCTCGTCTGGGTGGTCGAAGTTCTTTCGCTCGAGTCCCGCCATGACCTGCCCTCCTCGTGGTGCGTTGATGTCGAGGTTGTAATTAGCTCGATCGACGAACGAGATCAACTGAGATTGATCCCGCGGCAGGTCAGGGAATGAGTAAGACTCTGCCAAAGGCAGAGCGGCTCTCGATGAACGCGTGGGCTGCCGAGGCTTCCGACAGTGGAAAACGGCGGTCGATCTCGACGTGCAGCCTCCCTGCGGCGATGTCGTCGAGATGTCGGGCGATCGTCGCATGGGGTCGGGGACTCAGCAACAACTCCGCCCCCAAGAAGTATCCGGTCACGCTCTGGTTGTTGGGTCGAAGAGTCGAGATATCGAGCTGTTCGACCACCTCCCTACCGGCGTCCCCGACCGTCACACAACGACCACGATAAGCCAGGCATCGGAGGCTACCCTGCAGGGTCGTTCCGCCGACTGAGTCGACGATTACGTCGGCTCCCCTCCCATCGGTGAACCGTCGCACCTCTGCGACGAAGTCCGACGTGGTGTAGTTGATTCCGTTATCCATTCCCAGAGCGTTAAGACGAGACAGCTTCTCGTCGCGCGACGCTGTCGCGAGCACTCGAGCACCGGCGCGCTTGGCCAGCTGGATCGCGGCGATGCCAACACCGCTGGCGCCGGCGTGGATCAGCACCGTTTCACCGGCTTGGAGCCGCCCGAACTCGAAGAGACAGTCGTCTGCAGTACCGAACGGCACCGGTACACAGGCGGCCTGGTCGATCGGTAGCTCGTTGGGAACCCGCCAGCAAAAAGACTCGGGTACAGCGCGCAGCTCAGCATGCGAACCGTCGAGACCGACGCTCACGGCGCGGTCTCCCACGGCGAATCCCTGAACATTCTCGCCGACTGCGGCCACGGTACCGGCACACTGGTAGCCCACCACGTGGGGCACATTTGCCATGTTCCCTCGGGCGCGATTCAAGGTATCGCCGCCTTCGATGCTGATGGCTTCGACCTGAATGAGTACGTCACCCGCCCCGACAGCTGGATCGGGTACGTCTTCGTAACGCAGGACCTCGGGTCCGCCGGTCTGGTAGTACACGGCTGCTTTCATGGCCGGTGCGATCTCCGATCAGACAGGATTCAGAGCCTCCTTCATCTGGGCCAACAACGGTTCGGGCCATCGGCCCCCACAGAAGGCCGTATCAGTGGCAATTCGACCATCGCGTATCCGAAGCACGTGCGCCTGATGACAAGCGTGGGGTACGCCGTTCTCGCGCCAGCTGAGGGTGAATTCCACCAGTTCGCCTTCATCGATCCGACTGCGTTTGACGTCCTCGAAACGGCCCACGTCGGCATACCACTTCCCCAGTTCGGCTCGGACCGCATCTACGCCTCGGACACAAAATCGCCAGTTCGGAACCGTGGCATCCAGCACGATGTCCCGGCAGAAGACGTCCTCGGGGAGTGCTGCATGCTCGATTCCGGCCAAGAACTCACCTACGGGGTCGTCATGGCTCATGACACCGTCGTTCCCTTCTCGCTCGATCAGCCCTTCACGTACGACAACTTCTCGGCAACGTGTCCATCGCGCACGCGGAATACGTCCACCCCGCGTACGTGCCCACCGTGCCAGCTGTATCTCCACAGCTGCACGACACGGTCATCGGCAGCGAAGGTCTCCTCGGCATCGAACTGAGAGGTGCTATCGCTGAAGATCGTCTCCCAGGCCTCCCGAATGGCAGGCAGGCCGACGTGGCGCGTCCCGTCAGGGGCAGGGCCGGTGGCGTCGAAGATGCAGTCCTCGGTGACAAACCCCAAGGCGGCCTCGAGATCATGGGCCGCCCACGCTGCCCCGAATGCCGCGACCACTTCGATGGGGTCGGTTTCGTGCACGGCCGCCTCCTCGCATGCCCCGATTGCAGCAGTGCTCGATATACTTACCTACTGATAAGTCAAAGTCAAGAGGTGGTGGAGGAAGCACTGATGAAGAAGGGCCAACCCGACAGGGTCGACACCGCAACACGGATCCTCGACGTCGCCGAGCGGTTGGTACAGGTCCGTGGCTTCAACGGGTTCAGCTACGGGGACGTGGCCGCCGAGCTCGAGATCACGAAGGCGGCCCTGCACTACCACTTTGCCGGGAAATCAGAGCTCGGAGAGGGGCTGATCACGCGCTACGCGGCTGTCTTCGCCGAAGCACTTTCGGACATGGAGGCACGGATCCCCGATGCGCCTTCCAGACTCGACGCCTACGCTGAGTTGTACCTTGACGTACTGCGGCAGAAGCGCATGTGCCTGTGCGGCATGATGGCCGCCGAGTACGAGACCCTTCCTGAGCCGATGCAGCAAGCCTTGCTTCGGTTCTTCGATGACAACGAGACATGGCTGGCAAGGGTCCTGAATGAAGGCCGCGAAAGCGGAGCTCTGGAGTTCGTGGGGCCACCTCGTGAAATGGCTCGACTCATCGTGAGCGGTTTAGAGGGTGCAATGCTCGTGGCGCGTCCCTTTGACGATGTGTCACGGTTTCAAGACGCGGCGCGTCGCCTGCTGGCCTTAGGGGGACCCGGGCTTCGAGCGGCGCGGCCAAAGGTGCGCGAAGCTGCAGCCTGGAAGTAAGCGGCTGCGACGAGGGGGACACATGACGACCGTCGAGAATCGCTATCTGGCGGGGAACTACGCACCGGTTGACGACGAGGTAACCGCCACCGAGCTCCCGGTGACCGGAACGCTACCGGAGGCATTGTCTGGTCGCTATCTACGCAACGGGCCGAATCCCCTGGCCCCCCCAGAGCCTTCGACGTACCACTGGTTCACCGGCGATGGCATGGTGCACGGAATCAGGATCCGCGACGGCCGGGCCGAGTGGTACCGAAACCGGTGGGTACGTTCGGCAGAGGTTGCTCAGGCCTTGGGTGAGCCGATCCGTCCTGGTCCGGTACATGCTGATATGGACTTCGCCTCCAACACCAACGTGATCGGCCACGCGGGACGGACGTTTGCCATCGTCGAGGCCGGAGCGCGCCCATACGAACTCACCTACGAGCTGGACACGGTTGGACCCTCGGATTTCGGTGGCACGCTGCCCGGTGGTTATACGGCCCACCCCAAGCGCGACCCGACGAGCGGTGAACTCCATGCCATGTCCTATTACTGGGGATGGGGCAATGTCGTGCAGTACTCCGTGCTCGACACCAGCGGCATGGTTAGCAAGGTAGTCGACGTCGAAGTCGGAGGTCCCGTGAGCGTCCACGACATGTCGCTGACCGAGCGTTTTGCCGTGATCTACGACCTCCCCGTCGTGTTCGATCTCGAGGCCGCGATGGCTGGCGCCGGCTTCCCGTACCGGTGGGATCCTGAGTACCACGCACGTGTCGGGCTGCTTGCGCGCGAGGGAGGTCCGGAGGATGTGTCGTGGTACGACGTCGAGCCCTGTTACGTATTTCATCCCATGAACGCCTATGACGACGGCGACACGGTCGTGCTCGACGTGGTGCGCCACGGACGAATGTTCGACACCCACCCCCTTGGGCCCGACGAGGGCCCTCCTACTCTCGAGCGTTGGAGCATCGACCTCGCTGCAGGCAAGCTGGTTGAGGAGCGGCTCGACGACCGGGGTCAGGAGTTCCCCCGTGTGGACGAGAGAGTGGTCGGGCGCCGACATCGCTATGGCTATGCCGGCGCCTATCTCGAGACCGAGAGTGCGCTGGTGAAGCACGATCTGGACCGGCGTACCAGCGAGGTGCGGCCTCTGCGGTCCGCGGGCGGATCCTCCGAGGCCGTGTTCGTGCCATCAGGCCCCAATGCAGTTGAGGACGATGGGTGGGTCCTCTCCCTCGTCTATGACGCCGACCGCGACACGAGCGACCTCCTGGTGCTCAATGCGGCCGACTTCACCGGTGAGCCCCAGGCCGTCGTCCACCTGCCCCAGCGCGTACCGTTCGGCTTCCACGGGAACTGGGTGCCAGACCACGAGTGACACCTCGAGAGAGCCCCCGAAGGTGGCCCGATACCCCGGCTCTTCGACCCCGGAGTCAAGCGTGATCCTTGATCGAGCCGACCACGAGGATCACCACCACGACATTGGCGGGACAGATCGGCGATACCTGGCGATCGCACTTGCCCTGGTCCTTCTCTACATGGTGAGCGAGGTCGTCGTCTCGCTCTTCGCCCACTCACTCGCACTGCTCGCCGACGCGGGCCACATGCTGACAGATGCCGGAGCGATCGTCGGTGCGATGTGGGCGATGTACCTAGCCCGCCGTCCTTCCACGCCGATCTGGTCGTACGGGCTCAAGAGAGCGGAGATCCTCGCCGCAGCCACGAATGGCGTGACCCTACTGGTCGTCGGGATGCTGCTGCTCGTCGAGGCAATTCAGCGCCTCGTACATCCATCTCAAGTTCACGGGACTCCCATGCTCGTCGTCGCGTCGGTGGGGGTGGTGGTGAATCTCGCTGCGACCTGGACGCTCGCGCAAGGCAATCGCCGGTCCCTCAACATGCAGGGCGCCTTCCAGCACGTCCTCACCGACCTCTACGGCATCCTCGCGACCGCGATTGCTGCTGTGATCATCCTCACAACCGGCTGGGATAGGGCCGATCCGATCGCTTCGTTGCTGGTGGTGGCGCTCGTGCTACGAGCCGCCTGGAGCCTCCTTCGTGCGTCCGGTCACATCCTCCTCGAAGGCACACCTCAAACCGTCAACCTTGGCGAGGTCCGACAGCACCTTGGAGAGCTCCCAGAGGTCGTCGCAGTGCACGACCTTCACGCTTGGACGCTCACATCTGACCTACCGGCACTGACCGCCCATGTCGTGGTCACCGATTCATGCATCAACAATGGCGGCGTGGCCGGCCTCTTGGACAAGCTCCAAGCCTGTCTAGCTGCTCATTTCGACGTCGAGCATTCGACGTTTCAAATCGAAGCAGCGAGCCATGCAGAACACGAGTCGACAACTCACGACTGACGGCTCTCCGCGACCTAACCATCCTGATTGCAGCGACAATCAGAAGGTGGCTCGACGTCATAGCCTTGTGAGTCGTGGTCTCTCCCGGACAGGTTCGTCGGCACGGCCGAAGGTGGGTAGGTCCGCTGCTCCTCCTATTAGCCCTAGTCGGCGGATGTGCTTCTGGGGCAAATAGGGTGCCGGGTGCTACCAAGACCAAGAAGACCTCGGCGACCACCATCCCGACGACGACCAGCACTGTGGTCGTCTCGGCAACCACTACTACTACCGTCCCCCCTTTCACCGCCACTGTGTCAACGGTGAGCGCAGCACAACTCGGAGCTACTTGGCATGCGGGTTGCCCGGTCGACCCCAGCCAGCTGCGCTTGATTCAGATGAACTACTGGGGGTTCGACAACCAGCCGCATGTCGGTGCGATGGTGGTCAACATCTCTGTGGTGTCTTCAGTCGTCCAGGTGTTCTCGACCTTGTTCGCGGCTCGCTTCCCGATCCAGGAGATGGTCCCCGAGTCCGCCTACGGAGGCGACGACAACACGTCCGCCGCCGCCGACGATACCTCCGGATTCAACTGCCGCTATGCGGTGGCCCCGGGGCCACCCCAATGGTCAGTGCACGCGTATGGGGAGGCCATCGACGTGAACGATGTGCAGAATCCCTACATCGACGGCACGACCGTCATCCCGCCGGCGGGCGCCGCCTTCGAGGATCGCGCAAACGTGCGACCCGGAATGGCGGTACCGGGGGGAGCGCTGGTAAATGCCTTCGCGTCGGTCGGGTGGTACTGGGGCGGCCGGTGGGTCAGTGCCCCCGACTATCAGCACTTCTCACTGACGGGGGGGTAGTGGGAAGCTCAAGCCGAGCCGGCGACTTCGATGAGGGCGTCAGCGACGAAGCCCGGTTCGGTGATCATGAGGTCGTGGCCGGTGTCGATGTGCCACAGCCGTCCCGCGGCGCGGGCGCCCGCGATCAGGACAGGATCGCGAGTGAGCAAGGTGGACTCGCAGACGATGTGGTACTGCGGGATCGACCAAAGCTCGTCCTCGTTCGTCAGCTGTAGCTTCTGCTCGAAGCACTTCCACGGGTGGCCGGTCAGCCGGTCGGCCATCCAAGCGAGATCGACGGGGTCGGTGACGCCGTAAAACGTGCCCGCCTCCGCGGACGGCAGCAGCACGAGCTCGACACCCTCGACGGTCGTGCCACTCGGGCGTACCGCCTCGATGATGGGACCCGAGACATCCACGAGGGACTGGCCGTTCTTCGGGTTCGCCGCGTCCAGGTAGACGAGCTTGCCGATCCGGTCCGCGGCACGGTCGGCGACGCCCGTGATCACCATCCCGGCGTAGCTATGACCGACGAGCACGACATCGTGGAGATCCCAGTAATGGAGTACCTGGACAACGTCCTTGATGTGGAGATCCAGATCGACGGCTGGCGATAGCAGGTGTGACCGCTCGGCGAGTCCGGTCATAGAGGGAGCGAACACCTCGTGCCCGGCTGCCTCCAGGATGTGCTTTACCTTCTGGTAGCACCACCCGCCATGACCACCCCCGTGCACCAAGACGTAAGTCGCCATCTCTCAACCTCTCCTACGTACCGACCGTTTCCTGTGCGAGGTTCCGCCGCCACAGCTGCAATGTCCTCTCGAAGTGATGCTCGGCCGCCCCTTCGTCGTACACAGGGAGGTCGGCCATGGCGAAGCCGTGGGAGGTACCCGACAGCCGCTCCACCTCGCCGCGGACGCCTTGCTGCTCCAACTCCGTCCGGAAGCGGTCGACGTTCTCGGGCGTGGCTGAATGGTCGATCTCGGCGAAAGCAAAGTAGAGCTCGCCGCGTACGCCGGCCAGGTCGTGATGGGGCGAGTCCGGCGCATCTGTGACGAGCGCCCCCGGGTGGATGCCGGCTGCAGCCACGAAGTCGTGCGGCAGTGCGGCCGCCACGTGCAGTGCCATACGCGCCCCCATGCAGTAGCCGACGCACACCTTCGGTCCGGGCGCCGCCGCGGGTTCGTCGGCGACGGTTGCAAGCAGCGCCTTCGTGTCCGCGACGACCATCTGCGGCGTCAGGCGCCCAATGAGGCTGATCATGCGCTCGCGAAAGCCCGGCTCACCCATTTGCGAGAAGTCGAAGGTGACGTCCTCGCCGAAACGGTAGAACAGGTCCGGAGCCACGCAGAGGTAGCCGTCGGAGGCGAAGCGGCGCGCGTTCGCCTTCACCTGCTCTCGGTACCCGACACCGTCCATGTACAGCAACGCCACCGGAAACGGCCCTCCACTGTCCGGGTGAACGAGGAACGCGCGCATGAGCCCGTCGTCGGTCTCGACCTTGATCTCGTTCTCGATCATCGCCTCGTCTTTCGCCCGTGGTGCTTCCTTCGGCGATGAGGGTAGCCCGGGACGTGTCGGCGCCAGGCGGTGCTCAGCCGCGCAAACGGGCCCCGGCCACCACCACCCGCTGATAGAGCCCGGCGGGTAGGCGGGAGACCAGGTCGAGGAGCTTGGCGTCGGGGCCGACCAGAACCCTTCGCCGGTTCCTGGCCACGGCGGCCAGGATCTGGCGTGCGGCCGAGTCCGGGGTGGTCATGGCAGTCCGGTCGAAGCGCTCCCGGAAACGCTCGATCCCGCCGGCCATGTCGGCCGCGGCATCGCCGATCCGGGCGTTGCGGACGATGTTTGTCTTGATCCCCCCCGGGTGCACCGTGGTGCACGAGACCCCGCAGCGCTCGATATCGAGCTCCATGCGCAAGGTGTCGGTGAAGCCGCGCACCGCGAACTTGGCGGCGTTGTAAGCCGATTGGGAGGGGACACTCAGCAACCCGAACACGCTCGAGACGTTCACGATGTGGCCCTCGCCGGCCGCCTTCAGGTGGGGCAGGAAGGCCTTGGTCCCGTGGACCACGCCCCAGAAGTCGATGTCCACCACCCATCGCAGGTCGTCGTGAGACATCTCCTCCACGCTGGCCACGGCAGCCACGCCGGCGTTGTTGACGACCAGGTCGACCCGGCCGTGCTCGCCCACCACCTGATCGGCCCATGCCTCCACCGCCGAGCGGTCGGCAACGTCTAGCCGGGCGGTGGTCACCTTGACCCCCCTCCCGCAGCGCCCCTCGGTCTCGGCCAGGCCGACCTCGTCGATGTCGGCCAGCGCGAGGTGTGCTCCGCGACCAGCCAACTCCTCGGCCAGCGCCCGGCCGATGCCCGACCCGGCCCCGGTCACTGCGGCCAACCGGCCCTCGAAGCCCTTCATTCGTCGACCGCAGCCGCGGCGGTTGCCAGCTCCTGGTGGGCCAGCGCGGGTGCCAGCTCGGCAACCACGGGGTTGGAGAACACCATTGCTGGATCCTCGATCCCGCGGAGCCTCATGGCCCGGTAGTCGCGCAGGTAGCTCTGGTGCACCTGCCAGGGATACTTCGACCCCTGCTTGGGGAAGAGATGGGCTGACCGCGCGATGTAGCCGGAGGACAGCCCCAACAGCGGTGTCGTGCTGACCGTTGGGTCGGCGTTCTCGGGGGTGCACTGGCGAAACCCTCGATCGCGCATGTGGTTCAAGAGCCGCGAGACGTAGTCGCAGGTGAGATCGCACTTGAGCGTCCAGGACGCGTTGGTGTAGCCCACAGCGATCGCGAAGTTCGGCACGCCCTGGAGCATCATGCCCTTGTACGCCATCTTGCTCGGGAGGTCGACCTCCGAGCCGTCTACCGAGATCCGGGCCCCTCCCAAGAAAAGCAGCTGAAGGCCGGTGGCGGTGACGATCACGTCGGCTGACAGCTTCGTCCCCGACTCGAGCAGCAGGCCTTCGGAGGTGAAACGCTCCACGTGATCGGTTACGACCGATGCCTTGCCCTGCCTGATGGCCTCGAAGAGATCCCCCTCGGGCGCGAAACAGAAGCGCTGGTCCCACGGGTCGTAACGGGGGGTGAAGTGCGTGTCGATGTCGTAGCCGGGCGGGAGCTGGCGGCGCAGCCCGGCACGCAGGACCCGCTTCATCAGACGTGGGTGCCGGCGGCTCACCCGGTAGAAGCCCTGGGCCAACAGCGCATGGCTCCAGCGGGAGACGCCACCGGCCACCTTGGCCGGCAGCAGGCGCCGTAGCAGGCCGTCGAGCGGGCTGCGGCTCGGCACCGTCGCGATGTACGCGGGCGAGCGCTGGAGCATGGTGACGTGCTCGGCGCTGCGGGCAAGGGCCGGGATCAGGGTGATGGCCGTGGCGCCGCTCCCGATCACCACCACCTTCTTGCCGGTCACGTCGAGATCCTCGGGCCAGGCCTGGGGATGGACGACGATGCCCTCGAATCGGTCCATGTCGGCGAAGTCGGGGAGGTACCCGTGGTCGTAGCGGTAGTAGCCGGTACACCCGAAGAGGAATCCACACGTGAACTCCACCGTCTCGCCGGTGGCGGTCCGCTCGGCCGTGACGTGCCATCGGGCCTCGGAGCTCGACCAGTCCGCCTGCACTATGCGGTGCCCGAATCGGATACGGCGGTCGACCCCCGAATGGGAGGCCGTGTCCTTGATGTACTCGAGGATCGAGGCGCCATCTGCAATGGCCTTGTCCCCGCGCCACGGCCGGAACCGGTAACCCAGGGTGAACATGTCCGAGTCCGAGCGGATGCCCGGGTAGCGGAAGAGGTCCCAGGTGCCCCCCATGGTCTCGCGGGCCTCGAAGATGCCGTAGCTGGCCCAGGGGCACTTCTCCTCGATGTACCAGCCGGCGCCGATGCCGGAGAGCCCGGCGCCGACGATTCCCACGTCCAAGTGCTCCATGTGATCGGTTCCGTCCTTGTCAGGCGGCCGAGCCGGCCAGCTGGTTCTCGAGCGCTCCGCCGTCGCCGAAGAGCTCTGCTCGCCAGCGATCGATCAGCTCGGTGGTGTCCCGGTCGTCGGGGTGAAAGCCCGGGCGGTCGTACTCGCGCAGCTGGTCCCAGACCTTGCGATTGAGCAGCGAGGAGGAGCGTATGCGCCGCAGGCTCTGGCGGAGCACCCCAGGCCTGTAGGTGTCGCGGTCCATGGCCAAGGACACGATGATCTCCACCAGTGATCCCAGGAGGAAGCCGACACGGATCACCTTCATCGTCCAGATGCGCATGCGCTCGGTGCCGCCCACGGCCCTGTAGACGTCGAAGGCCACCGCCTTGTGCTCGGACTCCTCCAGGGCGTGCCATATGAAGAGGTTCCTCACGGCGTCGTGCCCGAGGGCATCACGGGTCTCCTCGTCCGTGAGGACCAGCTCGGCCAGACTCGCGGTGAAGTGCTCCAGGGCGGCGGTCACGGCAAGGTTGGACTTGGCCGGCAGCACTCGCCACCGAAGGGCCAGCCCGGCCTTGGTCAGCCGCTCGATCTGCTTGGTCGGATACCCCAGCTGCGCCAGCTTTTCGTTGAGGACCCGGTGTTCGCGCCCGTGGACCGACTCCTGCCCGATGAAACCCGCCACCTGGCGCTTCAGGACCGGGTCGGTTATCCGGTCGCGGAAGTGGCGCACCGAGCGCACGAAGAAGTCTTCGCCGTCGGGGAACACCGAGGACAATCCGGCGATGATGTGGCTCGACACCAGGTCGCCTTCCCCAGCGAAGTGCCGGGGCAAGTCCCCTAGGGACTTCTCGAAGGAGATCCTCCTGGTGGTGATGGTGCGGGCCGGGCCGCTGGTCTGGGTCATGGCCTCTCTCCTGGCACGTGATCGGTCCCCCCGAATGGCCCAAATTAGACGAAGTGAAGGATTCCTTCAAATCGTCAAATCTATGATACCCTGACCCCCGTGGAGGAGCAGGTCCGAGCTCTGTCAGAAGGGACGACGGGCAAGGGGGCCCAGACTCGGCGGGCCATTCTCGACGCCGCCATCGCCCGGTTCGGGCGCGAGGGGTACCGGGCAGCATCGGTGGCCGACATCGCCCGGGATGCCGGAGTGGGCGGCACGGTGGCGTACGCCTACTTCCGCAGCAAAGAGGCGCTGTTCCTGGCCGCCTTGGACGAGGACGCCGCCGCCGTCATCCACGAGGGCCTCTCGTTCGTCTCGGGCATGGACCTCGAGGACTGGCGCCAGCTGCTCCTCGTAACCTTGGTGGCTGCGGTGGAGCGCCACCCGCTTGCCCGCCGGCTACTGGCCGGGCTCGAGCCGGACGTGACCGACCGGGTGCTCGAGATCCCGGCCCTGGCCGAGCTGCGCAAGGCGTGCACCGAGCGCCTGCGCCAGGAGCAGCTGGCCGGCAAGGTACGAGCCGACATCGACCCGCTGTCCATCGGGAACGGTCTGGTCGCGATCGTGCTGTCGCTCCTCATGTCGCTGGTCCAGCTCGGCACGGTGACAGCCGCCCCCTACGGCAACGACGTGCTGGCAGTGTTCGCCGCCGCCTTGGAACCCCAAGCGGCGGCGACCCTGCCCTCGCGCTCGGGACAACTGATTGAATAGCTGAGGATGATCGCCGTCCTGGCACGTCGCCGTGGCATAGGGGCGACGCTCTCCCTGGCGATCCTTGTCGGCCTCTCGCTGTACTTTGCCTGCCTTTACCAGGACGACTTTCGCGTTTACCAGGCAGGCGCTCACACCCTCTTTTCGCACACGCTCTATTCCCATCTGACGCGCGGCGAATTCTTCACCTATCCGCCGTTCGCCGCCGTCGTCTTCCTGCCGTTCGGATCCATCCCGAGCCCGCTCGCCGCACAGATCCTGTGGGCACTGCTGAACGACGGCGCTCTTGTGGGACTGCTCGCCATCTCGATCAGGGCGTGCCTTCCTGAGCTCCCGAAGAAGTCGCTCTGGCTGTGGGTCACCGGCCTTTGCGCGCCGGCCCTCTTCCTCGACCCCGTCCTGTCGTCGATCCGCAACGGCCAGATCGACGTGATGCTGACGGCCCTTGTCGTGTGGGACCTGGCGAGGTCGCGATCGCCAGGCCGGAATTCGCTACCTCTCGGAGTGGGGACAGGATTGGCCGCAGCGATCAAGCTGACAGCCCTGATCTTCATCCCTTATCTCCTACTCACGAAGCGCTTCCGCGCCGCCATGAATTGCGCCGGAACCTTTGCGCTTTGTGAGGGCATCGCATTCTTGTTCTCACCACGTTCATCGGTCTCTTACTGGACGCACCACGTCTTCGAGTACACGCGCGTCGGCGGATATCTTGGACTCCGGGGTCTACTGGCAACGACCAATCAGAGCCTCCTCGGAGCGTTGGCTCGGATCAATCACGACACGGTCAGCTCCGGTGTCCTGTGGACGATGTCGGTGCTGCTGGGCGTGGCGGGACTTGGGCTCGCGGCCCGAGTCCACTACCGATGGTCATCCTTTGCGGGCATCGTCGTATGCGCCACCACCGGTCTCCTGGTTTCGCCGGTCACCTGGACGCACGAGATGGTATGGATTGTTCCCGCCATCGCGTGGTTGGCTTGCTCACGGGAGTTGCCACGATGGGGACGCGCGATGGCCGTAGTCACCGCTCTGCTGTTTTGGATTGCACCAGTGTGGTGGGTACCAACCGAGATCCTCGGGCCGCGAGTCTTCGTGGCAGGCGACTTCTTCTTCTTCTGGATCGTGCAGCCCCTTCGAGAAAACGGCTGGCAGCTCGTCGCTGGCAACTCCTTCTTCATCTGGATGGTCGTCCTCCTCGTGTCGGTCGCCGGAACCTTGTTCTGGCACTGGAGGAGCACTGCTCGAGCCCCGGCCGTCAACAGGTCGCCATGAACTTGCTACGACATCGGGAGGATGTCTCTATCGATCGGCAAAGAGCCAAGTCACTACTTGCGCGGGCCACCCACGATCCGGCGTTCCCACCTTCCTCCTCGGACCCGTCCCTGACCCTCGGCAGGACCGGAACGAGGCGGACCCTCCTGGACTCGATCGGTCTCCTGCGAACGCTCGCCCTCGGACTTCTCCGCGCGTGAAGAGGTACCGGCGCCTACTCTCTGCAACAAGGCCCCGTACGTCGCGGTGGCCCGCCTCATGGCCTCGTCGTGCGCTTTGGACACCTCGCCGAGCTGCTCGACGCGCGCAGCCGAAGCCTGCTGTAGGGCTTGCTCGTAGGCCTGAGTGGCCCCGCGCAGGTCAGCCGCGCGCGCTAGGCCCGCTGCCTTGATCGCCTCGGCTCTCGCTAGACCGCTCTCGCGGATGGTCTGGGCACGGGACATCGCACTCTGCGCCGCAGCGTCTGCGGCACGTTGCGCTTCCTCGAGAGCGCGCCGCGCCGCTGCCATCTCCTCCTGGTAGGCGTTCTCGATCGAGCGGCTTGCCACCTCCTCGGCCTCGTGAAGGGCCTCCCCGTAGCGCTTCTCCGTCTCACGCAACGCCTCGGCTCTCGAGGACTCGGCACCACGCATGGCGGCGTTGTGCTCCCCCGAGATCCTTCGCAGGGCCTCGGCCCTCTCGACAGTGGCGGCACGGATCGCCTCGGCGCGCGCCACGGTCGCGCTCCGGATCGTCTCGGCCCGTAGCTGCTCGGCCTGTGCCGCCTCCTCGGTCGCCTGGAGCGCTTCGTCGTGAGCTTGTTCGGCCACCCGCAAGGCTTCATCTCCCACTGTGGCACCCCCGTCGAGCCTGATCACGTTGCTCGCCATTGGCCCTCCCATCAGAGTTGGGGAGTAAACGTGTGACAGTGCAATTCAACCACTCACCGCGGCCCAAAGACAATGTCGACGCGAACATCCATCTCCTAACGGCGACTTCCGGCCTGGCCGGGTGCCAGGAAGCACGCTCGCGTCACGTCCGCGCGGAGTCCGCTGCTTCTCAGTGGCAGGCGGAGCAGATACCGAGGACGTCGACCCGATGGCTGTGGGGCTGGAAACCCTGCATGTCTGCCAGGCGGTCGAGCTGTTGAGCGATGGTCCTCTCGAGGGCATCCGAGGGCGTGACGTCGCTCACCTTGCCGCAACTCGTGCAGAGGAAATGGTGGTGGTGCTCGGTGAGATCCTCCGCCAACTCGAACCGTGCGAAGTCGTCGTGGGCGGTGACCCTCCGCACGATCCCGGCTGCCTGAAGGTCGACCAGATGGCGGTACGCGGAGCTCCTCGGCAGGTCCGGCCGCCTATCGGCTATGTCGCCGATGCTCACCGGGTGACCCGCGCTCACGAGCACCTCGACGATCGCGCGCCGTCCCGCGGTGTAGCGCTGGTCGATACGTCGCAGTCGGCTCTCGACCACACCGTGCAGGTCTTCGACCATGGCGTTCGTCACCCGTCGCAGGCCGTCGTCATCGTGTGAAGCACCACCGCTCCGCTCACCGACAGGACCTCTGGCGCTGGTCCCAGTGTATTGGTACAAGGCTATACCGGGACTTGTACTGAGACTCAGTCTTAGACTACATTCCCGCTATCGCCCGCGCCGCCGTCCCCCCAACACCGAGCAAGCCAACCACCGGGGCCTTCCGGTCACGTAGGGGCGCGCTCCGTCTGTCGGCCGCGACAGCCATCGCAGCCGCGGCGGGCGCGCTGGTGGCGAGCGGGGGCTGGGGCACACCGGCTGCGGCATCGGCGCGCCCGAAGGTGATCGACGCGATCGGAGCCGAGAACGAGTACGCCAACGTGCTCGCCCAGGTCGGAGGCCGCTACGTGCACGTGTCGTCGCTCCTCAACAACCCGAACACCGACCCACACACCTTCGAGTCCAGCCCCAGCGTGGCCCGTCAGGTGAGCGCTGCGCAGCTGATCGTCCAGAACGGCGCGGGTTACGACGATTTCATGAGCAAGATCGAGTCGGCGTCACGCAGCTCGGGCCGCAAGGTGATCGTGGTACAGCACCTCTTGGGCCTCCCGACCGACACCCCCAATCCGCACCTGTGGTACTCCCCGACCACCATGCCGGCAGCTGCAAGGGCCATGGCCGCGGACCTCTCCCGGCTCGAGCCGTCCCACACCTCGTACTTCCAGGCCCGGCTTCGGGCGTTCGACGCCTCGCTCACACCGTGGCTGAACGCAATCGCCGCGTTCAAGGCCAAGTACCCGGGGGTCGCAGTGGCCACGACCGAGCCGGTGGCCGACTACCTGCTTCAGGCGATGGGGATGGACAACCTCACCCCGTTCGGGTTCCAAGCCGACATCATGAACGGTATCGACCCTTCACCTCAGGACATCTCGTTGGAGAACAGCTTCTTCGCCAATCACGAGGCGAAAGTGTTCTGCTACAACCAGCAGGTGGTCGACTCGCTCACGACGTCGATCCGCCATCGCGCCGAGGATGCGGGAGTGCCCGTGGTAGGCGTCTACGAGACTATGCCGACTCCCGGATACGACTACCAGTCGTGGATGCTCGCCGAGACAGAGGCGATCCAGAACGCCGTTGTCAACGGCGCCTCCACCGAGCACCTTTGATGGGCCCATCGATGGACACTGTCGTCGCATGAGCGTGGTAGCCGCACCGGCGAACGAAGTCCTGAGCGTCGAGGACCTGGGCGTCTGGCTGTCGGGGCGTCAGGTCCTCGACGGAGTCACGTTCTCGGTACGGTCCGGGGGGCTCGCCGGGATCATCGGGCCGAACGGAGCCGGCAAGACGACGCTGCTCCGGGCCATCCTGGGCCTTCAGCGCCCCGGTAGCGGCAGGGTGCTCGTGCTCGGCCGATCGCACGTCTCGAGGCGACACAGCCCCATCGGGTACGTGCCGCAGAAGGTCTTACTCGACCCGGACATGCCAATGCGGGCCTGGGACCTGGTGGCCCTCGGTCTCGACGGTCACCGATTCGGGATGCCGATCCGGTCGAGAAAACGCACCGAGGCGGTGGACGAGATGCTCCTCGCCGTCGGTGCGGAGCACTTCGCGCGGTCCCGCGTCGGGCGTCTGTCCGGCGGCGAGCAGCAGCGCGTGCTCATAGCCCATGCCCTCATAAGCCGTCCGCAGCTTCTACTCCTCGACGAGCCCCTCGCCAACCTCGACCTGCGCAGCAGCCAGGAGATCGTTACCCTGCTCGGCCGGATCGCATCCGTGCATGGCGTGGCGGTGGTGCTCTCCGCCCACGACATCAATCCGTTGTTGCCGGTGATGGACAAGGTCGTCTACATCGCGGGCGGCCGGGCCGCGAGCGGCACCGTAGGCGAGGTCGTGCGAGCCGAGGTGCTCAGCCAGCTCTACGGGCACCACGTGGACGTCGTTCAAGTGGGCAGCCGGATCGTCGTGATCGCCGAGCACGAGGAGCCACACCACGTGGAAGATCTCCTCGGTCTGGTGCTCGGACCGAACTGAGGGTCCGTGCACGGCCTCGTCCGTAGGCTCGTCGAGCCCGGCTTCTTCTCGAGCCAGCCGGTGCACGTAGCCGTGGTGATCGGGGGTTGCGCCGCGGTCGTATCGGCGGTCGTGGGCGTCTTCACCGTGCTCAGGGGGCAGTCCTTCGCCGGACACGCGCTGACCGACGTCTCTACGGCCGGAGGCTCAGCCGCGTTCCTGATCGGCATGAGCCCGTTGCTCGGGTTCGTCGGTGCCGGTGTCATCGGCTCAGGCGTGATGGACCTGATCGGCGTCCGAAGGGTACGCGGCAGGGACCTGGCGACCGGCATCGTCCTCGGCGCCTCGATCGGGCTCGCCGCACTGTTCCTCTACCTAGGCGCCAGCTCATCGACCACTACGGGCGCGTCCCAACAGATCCTCTTCGGCTCGATCTTCACCGTCGAGGACACAACCATCCCGGTCGTCGCGATCTTCGGCGTCGTGGCGTTGGGGATCGTCGCCGCGCTCTACAGGCCCCTGCTCTTGAGCTCGATCAGTAGCGAAATCGCGACGGCCAGAAGAGTACCGGTGCGCCTGGTGGGGATCTCGTTCATGGTGGCCCTCGCGGTGGCGGTCGGCCTCTCCTCGCTTGCCATAGGGGCCATCCTGTCCACCGCGTTGCTGATCGGTCCCGCAGCAGCCGCCCTGCGCCTCACCGATCGCCTTGGGACGGCCATCGCACTCGCCTGCCTGATCGGCGTGGGGACGACGTGGCTCGGAGTGCTCCTGGCCTACGACAGCTACTACTGGGGATCGGGCCACGAAGGCCTGCCGGTCAGCTTCTTCATCGTCGCCCTCGTCTTCCTCATCTACCTGCTCTCGGGGCTGCGGAGGTTTGGCTCGGCCGGCGGAGTGATCAGCGCCAGCGGCGCGGAGATCTGAGCGTGTTCTCCGGCTTCATGGAAAATGCCTGGGTGATCGCGACGATCGTCGCTGTGATCGCCGGGGTTGTGGGCTTCTTCGTCGTGGTGCGCGGCTCGGCTTTTCCCGCGCACGCCATTCCGAACGGCGCCTTCGCAGGCGCTGCCGCGGCGAACGTCTTCGGTTTGAGCAGCCTGGTGGGCCTGGGCGGATGCGCGGCTCTCGCCGCCCTCGGGATCGGCCTTCTCGGAAAACGTGGTCGCCACGACGCGGTCACTGCCCTCTCCCTCGTCATGATGCTCGCCATAGGCGCTGCCTTCTTGAGCCGGAGCCACGAGTACGAGCCTCAGATCTACTCGCTGCTGTTCGGGGAAGTCCTTGGGGTGAGCACGAGCGAGCTACTGCCGGTAGCCTTACTGGGCGTCGCCTGCATCGCAGCCGTCGCTCTTCTGTACCGGCCTCTGTTGCTGTCCTCGACTATGCCGGAGATCGGTGAGGCCAAAGGAATCAGCGCTCAACTCATGGAGATGGCTTTCCTGCTCATCCTCGCAGCGGCAACGGCGATGACGGTTCCGGTGGTTGGGGCGCTGCTGATCTTCAGCCTCATGATCGGACCGCCCGCTGCCGCCCGCTCTTTCACTGACCGACCGATCTTGGCGATGCTCCTGTCGGTGGTCGCCGCCCTGGTCACGGTCTGGGCCGCCATTGCGCTCTCGTACCTGTCGAATTGGCCCGTCGGCTTCTTCGTCGGGGCGGGAAGTGCTCTCTGCTACGCCATCGGCAGGAGTTGGGAAGGCCTGCGCAGGACGCGTCCTGTACGCGCCGGGGGGCTGCTGGCACCGATCGAGCGCTGAATTCTCGGGTCCTTGCCGGGTTGGCTAGTGGCCGCCCGCCAGCCCGATGATGATCGCGAGGACGATCAGAGCGACGATCGTGCCGACGAAGGCTCCGACGATGCCCAGCACCAAAGCGATGCTCATCTGGAGCTGGGTCAGCGGCCTGCGCTCTCGAGCACGGGCGGGCCCGCCACGTCGGAGTGTCGTTCCGGCCACTTCTTTCTCCTCGTCAACGAGCGGGAGTCGGAGATCTTTCCGCCCCTCGGGGTCCGGCAGATCGGCGCTAACACTACTCGCCCGGCGCGGTTAGCGTCTGCGCAGGACATCGTTGAACAGGAGCGACAGCATGAAGACCGGCGACGTGGTGGACGATTTCGAGCTTCCCGACGAGACGGGGACGCCGAGGAAGCTGAGCGACTTCCTGGCAAAGGGCCCCGTGGTGCTGTACTTCTACCCCGCTGCCCTCACCTACGGATGCACCAAGGAGAGCTGCCACTTCCGGGACTTGAAGTCCGAGTTCGAGCAGCTCGGAGCGCAGAGGATCGGGATAAGCGCAGACCGTGTCGAGAAGCAGAAGCGCTTCTCGGACAAGCACGGCTTCGACTTCCCCCTGCTGTCCGACTCCGAGCGCAAGGTCGCCGAGATGTTCGGGGTCAAGCGCGGCGCGATCTCGCTCACCCCTGTGAAACGATCGACCTTCGTGATCGACACCGATTCCAAGGTGCTCGCCGTCGTCCACAGCGAGGTCAGCATGAACCAGCACGCCGAGAAGGCGCTGGAGGTCTTGCGCTCGCGATCGTGAGCTAGAGGGCCAGCGGACCTCTTACTCGCCTATGTGGTCGGCCGGGATGGTGCCCAGCTTGCCGGCTTGGTAGTCCTCGAAGGCCTGGGCGATCTCGGCACGGGTGTTCATGACGAACGGCCCGTATGCGGCGACCGGCTCGCCTATCGGCAGACCACCGAGCACGAGCGCTTCGAGCCCCCCGAAGCGCGACTCCTGACGCTCCTGCGCACCGAGCTCGATGATGTCGCCGGGCCCCATCACGACCAACTGCCCGGTGGATATCGGACGGTGGTCGGACCCCACCGATCCCGCACCCGCCAGCACGTAGACCAGGGCGTTGAAGTCCCTGCGCCATGCAATCGCGACTCTGGCTCCGGGGCTCACCGTCGCGTGCACCATTGCCATCGGGGTGTGGGTGTACCCGGGACCCCTGTGACCGCCGAGCTCTCCGGCGATCACGCGCAGCAACGCCCCGCCGTCATGGGTCGTGAGCAGTCCCACGTCGGACCCTCGGATGTCCTGGTAGCGCGGCGGTACCCATTTCTCCTTCGCGGGCAGGTTCACCCACAGTTGGATCCCGTGGAAGAGCCCGCCGCTAGCAACCAGGGCGTCGGGTGGGCGTTCGATGTGCAGGATCCCGCCACCTGCCGTCATCCACTGGGTGTCTCCGTCGGTGATCACGCCCCCTCCGCCGGCAGAATCCTGGTGCTGCATGATCCCGTCGATCATGTAGGTCACTGTCTCGAAGCCCCGGTGCGGGTGCCACGACGTCCCCTTGGGCTCACCGGGGCCGTATTCGACCTCGCCCATCTGGTCCATGTGGACGAAAGGATCCAGTCGTTCGAGGGCGACGCCTGCGAAAGCTCGGCGCACCGGGAACCCCTCTCCTTCGAACCCAGCAGGCGCGGTCGTGACCGAGACCACCGGCCGCGAAAGTGCCCCAGGCTCTGCTCCTGCGACCCGCGGCAGACTGAGCAGGTCGTCGACTGTCACTGCCGGCATGTCAGCCTCCTTCGCCAGTGGTGCTGCACACAGAGCACTCCCGTGACCTGCGTCCCCACGAGCCAAGCAATAGAACACTTGGACCCCGTGCGGGATTCCTGTCCGTGGCTCTTCCGCCCGGCTGGCCCGAAGGACGCGAGGAGGAGCGCGCCTGTAGGCTCACCCTTGGGTCGGTTGCCAGACGTCCAGTCGGAGGGGCGACGCATCGTCGACGAAACGGCGGCCGGCGCCGGGGGGATCGAGGTGACGATGGCCGAAGAGACTTCACCGCTGACCCCGTCCGCTGCCGTCTTGGGCGCGTCGAGCTCCTCGGGTACCGCCGAGGGCACCGGGACGGTGGAGGTGCCGTTGCACACGGCCGACGGTCTCGAGCTGCGCGGCCGATGGCACACGGCGCCCGACGCCCGGGCGACGGCGGTGCTCGTGCACGGTTTTTCGGCGACGCGCGACGACGAGGCGTTGTGCTCGTTGGCGCGCGATCTTCTCTCTTCGGATCTCAACGTGCTCACCTACGATGCCCGGGGCCACGGCGGTTCCGAGGGCCAGTGCGGGGTGGGGAGCACCGAGCACCTCGACGTGGCCTGCGCGGTCCAATACGCATCGGAGGCTGGACCACCGGTGGTGATCGTGGGCATCTCGATGGGAGCGATCGCGGTGGTCAACTACCTCGCTACGGATCCCACCGGGCCGCTCCTCGCCGCGGGGGCAGTGCTCGTGAGCGCACCTGCACGCTGGCGCATGAGGGTGTCGCCGTTGGGTATCCTCACCGCCGCGCTCACCCGTACGCGACCCGGCCGCTACGTGGCCGCACGCCGGCTTCGTGTGCGCGTGGCGCGTCGCTGGAAGACCGGCGAGACACCCGAGGCAGCAGTGCGCAGGATCGGCCTACCGCTCGCCATCGTCCACGGCGCAGGAGACCGGCTCCTCGCCGTGGTACACGGACGCCAGCTCCACGCCTCGGCCGCGGGTCCCTCGCGGCTCGATGTGGTCGACGGCATGGGTCACGGGATCGACGACCTCTGCCGGGGGGCGACGCTCGAGTCGGTGCGCTGGGTACTCAGCCTCGGTGCGCCGCTCAGCCCCACCACCAAGCCAGCCCGATGACACCTGGCCCGGTGTGGGCCACCATCACGGGTCCGAAAGTCCCCACGAACGCGGTGACCGGCTCGACCTCGGCGCTCACCTTGGCCAACAGGGCTTCGGCGTCTTCTTGACGCAGTGCGTGCAGAGCCGCGACGTGAAGCGGCGCGCCGTTCGGGCGGGACTTGCGCCACTGGGCGAGTATCTGGTCCAGCGCTCCGTCGGAGCTGAATGCCGGACGCAGCGGGCGGATGTGCGACTGGCTCATCTCGAACAGGGGCCGCACACCGAGCAGGTTGCCTGCTCGCGCGGCGACCGCCGGGACCCTGCCGCCCCGTACGAGGTAGGTGAGCTGTTCGACAGCAGCCACCAGCCGTACACGCTCTGATACTTCGCGGGCCTTGGCTTCCACCTCGTCGAGCGTCGCGCCCGAGCGAGCTGCTTGAGCCGCCGCTATGACCACGAGGCCTTCTGCGCCGGCCGCCGTCCCGGTGTCGACCACGCGCACCTTGGAGGGGTCGGTGACGAGCGACGCGGCAGAGCTCGCCGACTGGTAGGTGCTCGACAGCCGCTGCCCCACCGTCAGGACGACGGTCCCGTCCGGGCTCTGGTTGGCCTCGAGCGCCTGCGCGAACGCCCCGGGTGACGGCCCGCTGGTCTGCACGCCGTCGTCGAGCCGGGCCACCAGCTCGTCGAGGCTCACCGCCTCGTCGACGATCGGACGGCCGCCGATCTCGAGCTGCATCGGCACCGTCACCACTCCTAACTGCTCGGACATCTCGGGCTCGAGCGCGGCAGCGCTGTCGGCTATCACGACGACGGGCATTGGCGGTCACCCTACAGGGCTGCCCCGCCTGCAAGAGCGGAGGTGGCGTCGCCTTATGAGGCCCAGCGAATAGGCAGAGCCGGCTCAGCACACTCCTGCGGGAACTGCGACGGCCGCGGCTCGGGTGCCGTCGCTGTCCAGCAGCAAGCGTCTCGAGAAAGTGCGCACAGAGAGCCCCCCGCCCCCAGCGCTGTTGCCGAGGACGCGCTTTGCCAGGACGGGAATGGCAAGGCAGGCGGCGATGAGCCCGCCTCGCGCACCGCGCCGGCGCGCCAGCAACGGGAAGAGCCCCACCAGCGCGAGGAAGCACCCGAGCCCGGTCTGCCGCAGGAGGCGGCCTCCCCCGAGCCCGGCGCCTAGGAGCACGGTGCCCTCTGGCGCCAGCACCAGGGAAGCACCCAGCGCCGTGGAGATCCCCCGCCCGCCTGCTCCCGAGAGAAGGGGCGACCAGTTGTGGCCGACCACGGCGAGCCCCCCCGCCACGGCCCCGAGCACCCGGCGGTCCCGGCCGGCGAGAAGTGGGCCGAGCGCCCCCACTGCGACCTCGAGGCTGCCGGCCACGGCCATCGGCCCGAAGCCGGCCACCTCGTACAGACCGCTGCCCGACACCGTGCCCGTGCCCGTCTTGCGGAGGTCCACCCCTTTGAGCAGGCGGGCGGTGAGCCCCGAGAAGGGGACAGCTCCAGCGGCAAAGGACACGGCCAGCACCTCGAGGGCGCCGAGGCGACTGCTGTGTCTGCGACCCCGCCTAGGCGGCGGTGGGGAGGGCTTGGACCGCACTGCTCCAGCGTACGGCTATGCCCGCTCTGCGCATGACACGCAGGAACCAGATCGTCGACAGCAGGATCCCGCCCGCTGTCAGGACGAAGGAGACCACTGTGCGCTCCACCACGAAGGCCCGCAGGGAGGACTCGAGAAGCAGCCACATCACGAACCCCGCGTTCACCGCCAGCACTGCGCACCACAGCAGGGAGATCCGGAGGAAGAACTTGCGCAGGAATGGTCGTGACATCACGTCGGGATCCAGCGGGCAGAAATCATTGGCGAGCCTCTCTGCGAGCGGGCGACCGACCACGACCGAAGCCAGGAAGATCACCGACACGAGGAAGGTGCCGAGGGTCGGCTGGGCGAAGTAGATGAACGAGCTCCCCGTGACGAAGGACACGGCAGTGCGCAAGGTGATCAGCACGACGCCGAGCAACAGCAGTCCCGGTATCGGCTGGCGGCGCACCACTCGGCGTACGAACGCGAGGTAGGACCAGACGAGCGCGGCGATGATCGCTCCGCGGAAGCCGCTGGTGAGAAGGACGATGTAGAAGACCGCCGCCGGCCCGATGGTGCTCTCGACGAGAGGTGGGAGCGCGTGGCGGACGAAGGCGCGCGGAGAGGGGAGGTGGAGGATCGACGGCGAAGGGAGGTGGAGATTGTGACGACCGTGCTGCTCGCCGTCGACTGGCACGAGCACGTCCGGGTCAGGCCTTCGCAGCAACGTTCGAAACGCCATCTGTGAGTCCCATCTCCAGTAACCCCACCCCTGCGGAGCGAGGAAGCACACGGTGGCGGTGCGCCACCAACTACGTCATCGGCACCTGGGCGCCGTTTCCTGAAACACCCCCTGCCCAACGACAACGGCCGGGGCCGCCCGACCCGGTGGAGCGATCTTCGGTGACGCACCACGCGGGCCCCCATTAGGCACCGGCGGGGCCTCCGGCGCCAGTCACCCCCCGGAAAGTTGATGGGGCCGTGGGCGCCGGACCGCACCCCGTCCATCCGCTACCTGGCACGAACCTCTTCACCACCCTTGCGGGCGACCCCACGGCCACGCTGTGGTCGGGGATCTCGCCCCTGACCACGGAGCCGGCTCCGACCACCACGTTGCGGCCGATACGGGCGCCCGGCAGGACGATCACGCCGGCGCCGAGCCAGCTGCCCGACCCGATGTGGACGCTCGACTCGACGGGCCACTGACGGCCGATCGGGACATCGGGGTCTTCGTAGGTGTGGTTCTGATCGGTTATGTACACGTAGGGCCCGGTCTGGATGTCGTCGCCGATCTCGATGCAGAAGTGGCCGACGATGTAACTGCCTTGGCCGATCACCGTCCGGTCGCCGATGGAGACGACCGGGTCGCTCACCATCTCCTGACCCGGCGCCATCCCGGCGCTCAGTGACACGCGCGGCCCGATCATCGTGCCGCGCCCGATGCGGATCCACCGTTCGTTGAACACGACACCCGGCGGGAACGCCATCAGGCTTCCCTCACCGAACGCGCCGAACCGCCGGGCGCGCGGGTCCTCAGGTCCCACCGTGCCCGCCTGGCAGAGCAGCTCCCACAGCGAGCCAACGAAGGTCGCGGCGTGCCGGCGAGCCCAGGGGGGAAGGCTCAGCGCCACGTGCGAACCGTAGCCCGGGGACTCGCCCTGCCAGGGCTAACCTTGTCGGGACCTCGACGGGTCGACCGCGGCGCCGGTGCGAGAGGATCATGGCGGAAGAGCCCCTGGAGGCGAGGTGAGGCTGGTCAGGCATGGGCGTCATGCCCGCCATCGGCGGCCCCTGAGCGCGGGCGCCAGGGCGTGGCTCACTGCCTTCGCCTCCACCGCGTCGGTCCTGCTGGCCGCGACCCTCACCTTGGCGATGACTGCGGGCGCCGAGTCCGTCGGGTCTGCGGCGGCGCCGGCTGCGACCCCGACCTCCTCGACCGTCCCAGCGGCCGATCCTCCCTGCCCTCTCTCGGGCCTTCGCCCGCCGGGAGGCAAGGTCCCACAGCACCCTGCCCTGGCGGTCAAGGTCGACAACTACCCCGAAGCTCGGCCACAGTCCGGTCTCGACAAGGCCGACGTCGTCTTCGAGGAGCCGGTAGAGGGGGGGATCACTCGCCTCGTAGCCGTCTTCCAGTGCCAGAGCGCCAGCCTCGTGGGCCCGATCCGATCGGCACGCGAGGTCGACTCCCAGATCCTCGACGAGCTGAGCCGCCCGGTGTTCGTCCACGTCGGCGGGATCACACCTGTGCTGTCGATAATCGCCGACGCCGACGACTTCGACGAGAACGTCTCGGCCAACGGGTCGACGGTTCAGAACCCTTCGGGTCGCTACCCGCCGTACGACACGTACATCTCCACCGCTGCTGGATGGGGCCTTCAGCCGACCGACGCGACTCCACCTGCTCCCATCTTCACCTACTCGCCTACCGCGCCCGCAGGTAGCCCGGTCACCTCGCTCCACATCCCGTATTCGCAGACCAACGACGTCACCTGGACGTGGAGCTCGGACAGCGGATCGTGGCTACTCGCATACAGCGGGGAGCCGGCGACGGTTGCAAACGGCGGGCAGATCGCCGTCCCCAACATCGTCGTGCAGACGGTGCACGTCAGCTACGGCCCGTGGGCGGAGAACGAATCGGGAGCCCTCGAGGTCGAGTCCCAGCTGACCGGCAGCGGGCCGCTCGCGGTGTTCAGGAACGGGGTGGAGGTGAAAGGCACGTGGCAACGGTCGTCGATGGGCAGTCCCACGCGTCTCGTCGCCTCCGACGGTTCGGTGATCGCCCTCGAGCCCGGTGAGACGTGGATCGAGATCGTGCCCAGTGCCATCCCGGTGACGACCACCGGGCCCTCGAGCGTCGCGGGGTCGAACGCCTCGGGCCCGGGATCGTCCGGACCGCTCAGTCCTTGACGGAGACCGGGACCTCCTCGTGGGCCGCGCTCGTGTCCTGCTCACCGCCGTCGTCGCCGTGGGCGACCTCCGGGGGTAGCAGGGAAGCAGCGACCTGGGTGCGTATGCGCTCGTTGATCTCGATCATCAGCTCCGGCGTCTCCCGCAGGAATTCCTTCGCCTTCTCACGCCCCTGACCGAGCTGCTCGCCCTCGTAGGTGAACCAGGCCCCTGACTTCTTCACCAGGCCGAGCTCCACCCCGACGTCGAGCAGCGAGCCCTCGCGGCTGATACCGGTTCCGTACATGATGTCGAACTCGGCCTGAGTGAATGGGCGGCCGCACTTGTTCTTCACGACCTTCACCCTCGTGCGGCTGCCGACGACGTCCGCTCCGTCCTTGATCGTCTCGATACGCCGGATGTCGAGGCGCACCGAGGAGTAGAACTTGAGTGCACGTCCACCAGGCTGGGTCTCGTTGCTCCCGTACATCACGCCGATCTTCTCGCGTAGCTGGTTGATGAAGATGGCGACGGTGCCCGACTTCGACAAAGTGGCCGTGAGCTTTCGCAGGGCCTGGGACATGAGACGTGCCTGCAGGCCCACGTGCGAGTCCCCCATCTCACCCTCGATCTCGGCGCGGGGGGTGAGGGCGGCCACGGAGTCGATGACGATCACGTCGAGGGCGCCGGAACGGATCAGCATCTCGGAGATCTCGAGCGCCTGCTCCCCCGTGTCGGGTTGCGAGATGAGGAGATCGTCGACGTTCACACCGATGGCACCGGCGTAGACGGGGTCCATGGCGTGCTCGGCGTCGACGTAGGCGCAGATCCCGCCGTTGCGCTGGGCTTCGGCCACGACATGCATGGCCAATGTGCTCTTTCCGGAGGACTCCGGTCCGTAGAGCTCCACGATTCGGCCTCTCGGGAGACCACCGATACCGAGCGCCATGTCGAGCGCCAGCGCACCCGTGGGGATCGACTCGATCCCCATGTCCAGCCGTTCCCCCATCCTCATGACGGAGCCTTTCCCGAATTGCTTCTCGATCTGGCTGAGTGCCATGTCGAGCGCCTTGTCACGTTCCATGTCCGTGTTGCCTCTCTTCCCTCGTCACCTGATTCGTAGCTCCGACCCGGACGACCCTACGGAGGGGGTGTGACGCTTCACCGGCTCGCACCGTTCTTCACTGCACTGGCGGGACTGCACTTGGCGGGACTGCACTGGGCGGCGACGGGCGAGCCCGGACCGCGACTCACACCAGTGTAGTTGCGAACACCTGTTCGGTCGAGGACCCCCGCTCGCCCGCTCGCTAGCTCAGCCGAGGGCGAGGGGCACCTTCTCCAGGGTCTCGTAGCGGGCTCCACCCTCGCCCAGGGTGGAGGAGACGAGGTGGACCTCGTCCACCCTCCACGCCGCCCGGATGGGGGTGCCGGCGAGGTTGGCGGGCCCTTTGCCCTTGCCGCGCACACGCGCCAGGGTCAGGTGCCCGGCGTACGGGCCCGGCTCCGGCGGCTGGCCCCACGCGGCGGTGGCCACGAAGACCAGCTCTGCGAGCTGCTCGGTCCCGGTCACGGGCACCTGGAGGATACGACGCCCGGTAAACCAGGCGACCGCCGGGCCGAGCACCGCCTCCACCTCCGTCACCTTCGAGTCGAGAAGCGCCGCCGGCACCGCGCGTAATGCCTCGGCTACGGGTTCGGCACGCGTCACCTCGCCCAGGAAGCGCAAGGTGACGTGCCACTGCTCCGGTGTGGTCCAGCGCAGCTTCGAGAGGTTCGGCCGGGGTAGCGCCTCGACGAGCGCCAGCACCTCCTCGGGAGGGGCCACGGCGACGAACAGGCGCACCGGGCCAAGTGTTGCCGATCGTCCGGCGACAAGATAGGGCGATGAGCCCACCAGCGGTCGAGCCGGTCATGGGCGACATCACCCGCCAGGTCGTGGACGCTGTCGTCAACGCCGCCAACCGGCAGCTCGCGGGCGGAGGCGGGGTCGACGGCGCGATCCACCGCGCCGCGGGGGCCGCCGAGCTGCACGCCGCCTGCGCGGAGCTCGGTGGCTGCGAGCCGGGTGACGCAAAGGCGACTTCGGGCTTCGCCATGCCGGCGCGCTGGATCGTGCATACCGTCGGCCCCATGTGGTCAGGGGGAGAGCGCGGCGAGGCGGAGGTCCTTGCCTCCTGCTACCGGCGGAGCATCGAGGTGGCGGGCGAGCTGGGGGCGAGGTCTGTGGCGTTCCCTGCTATCTCCACCGGGATCTACGGCTACCCGCCCGAGCTCGCGGCCGAGGTGGCGGTGTCGATTACCACTTCGGCCGAGAGCGACGTGGTCGAGCTGGTCCGCCTGGTTGCTTTCGACCGCGCCACATGCGAGCTGTACGTCCGCCTCCTCGGCTCCACCTGAAGAGTCTGCCGATTGGCGTGCGCATAGGCGATCGGCGTATCTGCGCACGTTCCTAGGTGACCGCGAGTTCGTCCTCGTCCTCGCTTCCGCCCGGGACCTCTCGCGCGACCGCGAGGAGCCGGCGGCGCAGGAGGTCGAGCGCGGAGATCGTTGCGTACTGCCGGACGCGCTCGCGGTCCCCGGGCAGCCGTACCTCGAGTGACTCCGCCGCGCGGCCCGGCAGGGCGAGCCCTATCGCCACCGTGCCGGGCGGCTTTCCCTCCGATTCGTCGGGGCCCGCCACTCCGGTGAGCGCCAGGCCGACGTCTGCGCCGAGCACCCGCCGCGCGCCCTCGGCCATCGCCTTCGCCGCGCTCTCCGTGACCACCGGGCCCTCGGGGACGCCGAGGACCGAGAACTTGACGTGCGGGGAGTACGCCACCACCGAACCTCGCAGCCAGTCGCTTGCACCCACCACTCCCACGAGGCGCGAGGCGACCAACCCGCCGGTCAGCGACTCGGCCAGCCCGAGGCTGAGGCTGCTGCCGACGAGCAAACCGGCCACCACCGACTCCATCGTGTCGTCGTCGACCCCGAACACGGCCTCTCCGACGAGCTCGCGCACGCGCGCCTCCTCCTCGTCGAGCATCGCCGACGCCGCAGAGACGTCGGCGGCCTTGGCGGTGATCCGGACCTTTATCCCCTCCATCCCGCTCGCCAGGAAGGCGATCGTGGGGTTGCCGGGGCCCTGGTCGAGCGCCTCTATGCGGCCCGACAGCAACTGCGCCAATCCGGACTCGGTCATCCCCCACGTCCGCACCACCCGGCTGGCGATCGTGCCCTCGGCCCCCGACTCGCCCATCCGCCTCTTCAGGTCGGGCAGGACGCCGCTCGTGAACATCTCGGCCATCTCGTAGGGCACGCCCGGCAGCGCGTAGACCACCTTGTGCCCGAGCTCGCAGAGGAGACCGGGCGCGGTCCCTACGGGGGCGAGCGTGGAGGCGCCCCGTGGCACGTCCGCCTGGCGCGCGTTGTTGTCGGACATCACCCGTCCGCGCGCCCCGAAGAAGCCACGGATGTGCTCGAGGACCTCCTCGTCACGCACGAGGGGCACGTTCATGACCTCTGCTATGGCGTCACGGGTGATGTCGTCGTGCGTGGGCCCGAGACCGCCGCATACGACCACCCCGTCGCTGCGGGCGAGAGCGGCACGCAGCGCCAGCACGATGCGCGCTTGGTTGTCGCCCACGGCCTGGTGGAAGTGGGAGTCGACTCCCGCCGCGGCGAGCTGCTCGCCCAGCCACGCCGAGTTGGTGTCGGCGATCTGGCCCAGGAGGAGCTCGGTGCCGACGGCGAGGATCTCCACCCTCATAGAGGAGCGTCCCCCGAGGCGACCGTTTGCGCCGAGTGGACCGCTGTGCGCCCGTCGACTAGGTACTGCGCGCCGGTGACGAGCGTGAAGGCGACCGCCACCCACAGCACCGCGCCGATCGCGCCGCGGTGAGCGGACATCGGCGGAGCCAAGGCCAGGAGCACTGCTATTCCCTGGACGAGCGTCTTGATCTTGGCCGACCAGCGCGCGGGGATCGAAACTCCCCCGCGCCCGACGAGGGCGCGGTAGACGCTCATCGCCACCTCGCGCGCAGCGATCAACCCGACCGGCACCCACGAGACCTCGCTCTTCGCCCCGAGCACGAACAGGGCGCTCAGCACCACGACCTTGTCCGCCAGCGGGTCTAGGAACGCGCCGGACCGGGTCGTTCCCTGGCGCCTGGCGATCCAGCCGTCCACGCCGTCGGTCGCGCCTATCGCTAGAGCCACCCCGAATGGCGCCCAGCCGGTGCCCCCCACGGCCACCAGCACCACGAGCACCGGCGTGGCGAGCAGTCGCGCCACGGTCACTGCGTTGGCGGGGGTGGCGAGGGCCGATGGGCCGAAGCGCGAGGGGCTCAGGCGCTGGCGGATCTGCTCGCGTAGCGGCTCTGTGCCCGGCCGGCGCGCGAGCGTGCCCGGCTTGTCGGGCGCCAGCGCGCCAGGCTTCTCGGGCGGCGCAGCGCGCGCCTGGTCGCGAAGCGGCTCCCCGATGCTCACCCGCCCACTCCGGCCGTGCGCTCGCCGGCAGTGGCCGCGCGCTCGCTGGCCGCGATCGCCTCTGCCCAAAGGTCCGGCCCCGCCGCCCCGGTCACCCTCACCTCCTCGATGGCGCCCACCTCGAGCGCGCGGGGCACGTGGACGATCCCGTCGATCTCGGGAGCCTCGCGATGCGAGCGCGCCACGCCGGGGGCGTCGACGAGCACCTGCAAATTCTCGCCGATCAGTGCGGAGCGCTTCGCCGCGGTGACCGCGTCCTGGATCTCCGCGCACTCGCGCAGGCGCTCGAGAGCGAGAGGGGCGGGGACCTTCTCCCCGAGCGCCGCCGCGTGGGTGCCGGACTCCTCGGAGAAGGTGAAGAGGCCGGCCCAGTCCAGCTGTGCCTCCTCCAGGAACTCGAGCAACAGATCGTGGTCGTCCTCGGTCTCCCCCGGGTATCCCAGGATGAAGGAGGAACGAAGCGCCGCGTGCGGGGCCGCGGCGCGGATGGCCGCGATCCGTTCCAAGAAGCGCTCGCCGTCCCCCCAGCGCCTCATGCGGCCGAGCAACGGGCGCGACACGTGCTGGAGCGACAGGTCGAAGTACGCGACCCCCGTGGAGAGGATCGCTTCGACGAGGGCCTCGTCGAGCGAAGACGGGTACAGATAGAGCAGCCGCACGCGCTCGACCCGCCGGCTCAGCTCCCGCACGAGCCCGACGATCGGACGCGCCTCGCCCCGCGCACGCCCGCGCGCAGCGGTCGCGTTGCGGTCCAGTCCCCACGAAGCCAGGTCCTGCGCGACGAGAACCAATTCCCGGAGTCCTTCGCCGAGCGCTCCTGTCTCTTCGAGGATCTCCGCGGTCGTCCTCGAGCGCTGCGCGCCGCGGAACTGCGGGATGGCGCAGAAGCCGCAGCGCCTGTCGCATCCCTCGGCCACTTTGACGTAGGCCCAAGGGGCAGCAGCCGGCGGCCTCGGCAGGTTCAGAAGGTCGAGGCTCGGGACGACCTCGCCGTAGGGCACTGAGTCGGTGAGGGGCAGGGCGTCGGTGGTGCGAACGCGGCTGTCGCGGAGGGTCACTGGCACCCCGAAACCAGCCACGAGGTCCACCTCGGGCATGCAGCGCGCGAGCTCAGCTCCGTGGCGCTCTGCGAGGCAGCCGGTGACGACCAGCCGAGCGCCCCCTCGCCGGGCGCCTGCGAGCTCGAGGATCACCTCGATCGACTCCTGGCGGGCGGCCTCGATGAAGGCACAGGTGTTGACCACCACCAGGTCGGCCTCCTCTGGCGAGCCGGCAGGGCTGTACCCGTCTGCCACGAGAGTGCCGGCGAGCTTGTCGGAGTCGACCCGGTTCTTCGGGCACCCCAGGGTCTCCAGCCAGTAGCGCTCGGCCACCAGGACAATCTAGATGTCGAGCGGAGAGGCAGGGATTTGAACCCTGGGACCCAGTTTCCCAGGTCAACTCATTAGCAGTGAGTCCGATTCGGCCGCTCTCGCACCTCTCCCTGTTGCTTCGGCCTAGTTCCGGCCTATATCGTGATGGGCGTGGAATCCAAAAGCCGTCGCAGACCCAAGGGTACCGGATCTGTCCAGGAGCTCGCAGGCGGCAAGTGGCGTCTTCGGCTCTTCGTCGGCCTCGATCCGCTCACCCGATCACCGCGGCAGTTGTCAACAACTGTAGAGGCGAAGAACAAGACCGAGGCCCAGAAGCGCCTACGGGACTGGCAGAGAGAGGTTGCCGATCAGCCGGGCCTACTGGGGACCGCCGCCACGGTGCGGGTAGTCGTCGAGGAGTGGCTCCAGCACTCTGCGGCACGAGGCCGGTCCCCGAAGACGATCCACGAGGCTCGGCGGTCGGCCGAGACGGTGATCTTCCCCACGTTGGGTGATGTGAGGGTCGCAGAGCTCACCCCCCGTCACCTTGACGAGTGGTACCGCCAGCTGGTGACGGGCGAGGGCCGGAAGCGCCCCCTGGCCGCTACGAGCGTGCGCAGGCACCACGCCGTGCTGTCAGCGGCGCTGTCCCAGGCGGTGCGCTGGGGCTGGCTCGAGCGAAACCCGGCCGAGCGGGCCCAGCCACCCGACCTGCCCCAGCGTGCCCTGAGGGTCCCCACGGCCGACGAGGTCCGACTCCTGCTGTCGAGGGCCGCGGCCGGGGACGGCAGATGGGGGATGCTCCTCGCCCTGGCGGTTCTCACCGGGGCCAGACGTGGAGAGATCTGTGCCCTGAGGTGGTCCGACATCGACGCCGGAACGATCCGGTTCCGAAAGTCGCTCTATCGTGCCGGCGCGGTCCGTGGTGAGAAAGGGACCAAGGGCGGCAAGCAACGATGGGTGGTGGTCGCTCCCGTCGGGATCGCCCTCCTCGACCAGTGGCGAGAACGCTGCGTGGCGCGAGCTGAAGAGGCGGGAGTCGACCTGGTCGACGATGCCTTCGTGGTCTCGACCTTCCCGGACGGCAGTCGCCCCGTCAATCCCGACAGCCTGTCGTCGGCCGTTCACCGTATGTGCGAGGAGCTCGGGATGCCGGACGTCCACCTTCACTCGCTGCGCCACTTCGCCGCCACAGAGATGATCGGATCCGGAGTCGACCCTCGGAACGCGGCAGAACTCCTAGGCCACGCCGATCCGTCGCTGACCCTGGGTGTCTACGCGCACAGCACACCCGATCGACAACGCCAGGCGGCCGAGGTCCTAGGTCGGATCCTGATGCCGGGATCGGACTGAGCACCCACCATTCGCCATGAATAAGGTAAGGGCCGCCGGGGGGCCGAAGGGAGGGAAGTTCAGCAATGACCAATCCCGACAGCCCCAGTCGTCACCAGCGCATCCTCGCAAGATCGGCGCTGGTCCTGGTAGCAGGCCTCACTATCGCCGCCTGCACCTCCAAGACCACTCCAGCCGTCACGACCACGAGTCAACCTTCATCCCAAGCGACAGCAGCTCCTCCGGCCTCCGCGGCCAGCACCCCCACCACTTCGCCGGCGGCGGCCGACGTGTCGATCACCAGTTGCGCCCCGGACCCGAGCGACTCGACGCTCATCGACGTGACGGGCCAGATCGTGAACCACGACACCCAGACCGACGACTACAGCATCACCGTTACCCTGCTGAGCGGGTCGACCCGGGTGGGCGAGGCGGACGACGTCGAGAACAGCATCACGGCGAACCAGAAGTCGACATGGTCGGCAAGCGGGTCGGCGACGAACGCGACCGGCGCGGTCACCTGCCAGCTCGCCAGCGTCCAGCGCACTCCGTCGAACCCATAGACGCGAAAAAACCCCGGCCTTTCGGGCCGGGGCGATCGGAAACTTCGTTCGGTCTCAGACAGGCACGGTGATCAGGGTAACGGTCGAGGTCTTCAGGCCGGCGGCGGGGATGAAGGTGACCACGAGCAGATAGCTATGGCCCACCTCGAGCGCTGAGCCCTGGACCCTCTGGATTACCGAGTTGCCGGACACCACGGGCGCGTCCGCCAGGGCGATGGCAGTGCTCGGCAGGTCGGTGAGCGTCGACGTCGGCGTGGAGACCGCCTCGCCCGGCTGGAGGACCCCCGTCATGTCGATCTGCCAGTCCCAGATCTCGGTGGTCGCCTGGACGACCATCGGCGGGACCGTGGCCAGCTTGCCGTAGTTGGTCATGCGGGCTGTGCCTCCAGAACGGGGCGGGACTGGGCCAGGACGCCGGATGGTCGATCGAGGGCCGCCAGCTGCCCGTCGCGCTGCGCGGCAGAGACCCTGTCTCGAGGCGAGCCGGCCACAACGGCGGGACGGGACTGGGCCAGGAGAACGAAGGTGGGAACGCTGGCTATCGGGACGAAGACATTCGCCGCGTCGCTCAGGATCAGCGAGTCGGCACCGTGACCCGGCTGTGCACCGGTGCGCGCCGAGTCTCCCAGTATCAGGGTGTCCCTCAACGCTGCCTGTCTGAAGGCGGCCGTGGCGCTGTCGGTGAGAACGAGAGCGTTAGCGCTGCTCGAAGGCTGGCGGGTCACCTTCGCGGTGTCGACGATCGAAATGGCGTCCATCGTGTGTGCCGGTTGCGTGCTGGACCGAACGGTGTCGGCAAGTGTGACGGGATCCGTCGTGTGCCCCGGCTGGGCTGTGAGCCGAGCCGAGTCGGCGAGAGTGAGGGCGTCGACACTGCGGGCTGGCTGGCTCCCAAGTCGAGCGGCGTCGGCGAGCTCCAGCAGATCCATCGCGCGGGCCAGTTGCGCCGCGGTCCGGGCGCTGTCCGTCAGGGTCACTGCATCGGTAGCCTGTGCGGGCTGCAGGGCGACTCTGGCGGTATCCGTAAGGGTTGCGCTGTCCGTGGAATGGGCTGGCTGGGCCGTCGGACGCGCCGAGTCGGCGACAACGACGAAGTCGGTCGCACGGGCACCCTGCACTGTGGGACGGCCTGAGTCGGTTAGTACGAGAGCGTCCGTGGCGTGGGCCGGTTGGGTCGTCAAGCGGGCCGTGTCAGTGAGGACGAGGCTGTCGGTGCTCCGGGCCGGTTGCGATGTCAGCCTGGCAGTGTCGGCCACCAAGAGGCTGTCGGTAGCGTCCGCGGCTTGAGCGGTGGCGCGGGCGCTGTCGGAGATGACCAGGCTGCTCGTGCCGTGCCCCGGCTGGGCTGTGAGCCGAACCGAGTCGGACACGATGAGCGTGTCGGTGCAGCGGGCTGGTTGAGCCGTCAGGCGCGCCGAGTCGGTAAGAACCAGGGCGTCGGTGGCACGGGCGCCCTGCATCTTGACCCGAACCGTGTCGGACACAACCAGGCTGTCGGTGCTGTGAACCGGTTGAGCGGCGGCGCGGGCGCTGTCGGAGATGACCAGGGCATCGGTGACCGGGAAGACGTACGCCTCGTGCAGGTGCGCCGATACATTCGTCGGCGGAGCCGGGACGAACCGCCAGCCGGGCATCTCAGAGTGCTCCAGCTATTGCGAGGCGCTGGTCGGCAAAGCCGGGGACAAAAAGTCCGCTGTGACGCCGTCGGAGGGACTGGCGCTTAAACCAGTTGGGAACGACCAGTGGGACGAAGGACCGTGGTGAAGCAGTTGGAGTGAAGGACGGAGGGGCGGCCTTGAAGCTGGCGATCACCATAGACCCGTTATAGGCACCTGGGGCTCCCCCCGTGATGGTCGAGGTGTCGGAGTCGGCTGAGCTGTTACCCGTGGTGACGCCCCAGCAGAAGTCGTAGATCACGCCGCTCTCGGAGCTGGCGTTCGAGTAGCCGGTTGTGGTGTTGGCCGTGGCTCCGTTGTTCAGGCTGTCAGCCCCAGTGCCTGACGTGGAGAAAGTGTTGTAGAACATCGTGCAAACAGCAACTAGCTCGCCGGCTCCGGCGTCTGCGGCGGCGGCGGCGGCTGTGGAGCTCGTCTGGTTGCTGGTCACGAAGCTCGACTCCCCCACCTGATCGAGGGGGGACGAGGTCACGTTGCCAGCGAATTCCCCCACCTGAGCTATCCATTGGTTGTTTGTGGCCGCAGCGAAGCTGGGGGAGGCATCGCCGCCAGCAGCAATCTTGTAGAACAGCGTCGCGCCATTGTCGTGCTCAGCCAATGACCAGCCCGTGGGTGTTGACGGGTTTATTCCGTTGCTCCCTACCAGCCAGCAGAGAAGCAGATGGTTCACGGTGGGGGTCTGTCCATATGCTGGGGTGACTGTCGCGTCGACTGCCCCGACGGAGACAGCCCCAAGGGAGCCGACGAGGGAGTACGACACCTAGTCCTGGCTCAGGACACTCAGCCTGAGAACGCGGGCCACACGGCGGCCACCGCCGTGTCCACCGCTGCGTCGATCTCCGCGTCCGACAGTGGTCGGATAGCAGCGAGCACCGCTCCCATCTGCACAGCCACGGCTAGAGCGAACTGAGGCGTCCAGCCGTTCGGGCTCTGAATCACCTTGTTGGCGAACGCCAGCCGGTTGACGTGGTCCGCGGTCGTCGGGTCCTCAGCGGCGACGCCGAGGGCGTACTTTACCATCCCCGCCGAGACGGCAGCCTGGAAGGTCGACTCCTGTGCTGCGGCCACGTTGTCGGTGTAGCTCATGACACTCCTTCGATGGCGTTGGCGAGGGCCAGCTCGTAGGTGGCTCCGGTGAATTCCCGCTCTTCTTCGGTCTGTCCGTTGGCCTTAGTCCGAATCACCCAGCGCGCCGGCGTGTCGCCGGGGTCGGTGCATTGGACATGGGCGAGCTCCGTCTTGGTCCCGTTGTGGCGGCCGCCGAGCTTGTCGTACAGCTGCACCAATAGGTCGTTCGCGAGCTGCGACATTAGTTGCCACCCTCTTCGATCTGGATGTTGAGACAGCAGTTGGGGCTCACGCCCGAGGGAGTGATGAGGCGAATGCCCCAGCGGGATCCACCACCCTTGAGCTTGTACTCCCGCCCGTTGGGCAGAAGAGGCTGGGGGACCCCTCCCCCGATGGGCTGGATGAAGCCCGAGTGGATCGCAGCGACAGTCGTAGGCTCGGCGGAAAGAGCCGTCAGGGCGGTACAGGTGGCCGCTACGGGATCGGTGTCGTCCATCACGTCCAGGGTCGCGCTCGTGCCCGCGGGCGAGCCGAGAGTCGTGACCTTGTAGAGGTCGAATCGGATCGCCGTCAGCGCTGAGCCGGAGTCGAAGGAGATGTCGTCCCCGATGATCTTGGCATTGTTGGTGACGGGGTTGATCAGCACCATGGACTTGGTGGCCCCGGCCGAGAGGGCCACCGACCCAGTCGAGATCTCGAACCGAGACACCCTATGACGCCGTGATCGTGTCGGTCACCGTCGCCTGGTCACCGTTGGTCGTGACCGTGAAGCTCCCGGAGAACGACGTCTCGAGCATCATGTTGTCGGTGGTGTCGGACTTGACCGCCGAGGTGAAGGTGGCCATCGCGTAGAACGTGGTGGCCGAGGCCCCGGTGAAGGTGAATGTCGTCGAGACAGTGAATGCTGCCGAGCCGGCAGAGGCGCTCGTGTAGGTGAACGTCGCCTGCTTGCGGGCCATGCCGTTGGTCGTGGCCTCGCCCGAGAGGGTGGTGTCGGTGGTGGCCGGGGTGATGTTGGTCGTCGTGATGCCCATGTAAAGCCACGGCGGGCTCGCCCACACAATGAAGAATTCGAACCCGGCAACCGGCGTGGTCCCAAGGGCTCCCCCCGCGGTGTACCACTGGTCGACGGTGAGGACCCCCGCCGCGGTGTTGGAGATGATGTTCCCGTAGACGACGTCGCCGGTCGTCGTGTCCGCCACGTATACCGTTGCCTGGGCATAGGCGTTCGTGGTCATCGCGGTACCGGTGGTGAAGGTGGTCGCACCGGCGGCGGTGCCCTTGCCATTGAGGGGTGGCGTCGAGGCAGCGGCCGGGGAGCCGCCTCCCACCATGGCTTCGATCGAGTTGACGCCGACGTTCGTCAGCAGCGCGCTCAGGTCCGGAATGGTGCTCGGGACCCCGGGTGGAAGTGTCCGCATTCCCGCCCGGCGCCAGTGCGTCTCCTCGTAGAAGTCGGGACGGCCCTCGGGGATCTGGTGGAACTCGCTCAGGAACCGCTGGACCTCGGCGTCGTCGCTCCAAGCCCAGGAGAACCGCTTGCCGTCTACCAGGTTGGCTGCTAGCGACAACGGGCCGTAGGGATGCGATAGCTGGCTCAGCACCTCGCCACCTTCGTAGTTCGTGACACCGTCGTTGCTCATGACGGCGCCCGTCAGGTGCCTGCGCCAGTCCTCGGTATCCACGCCACGCTGGAAGCTGAGCGCATCCGGGATACGCATGTAGGTGATGACTGGGTGCTTGCCGGGGTCTATCTCGTCCCAGACGGCTTGTGCCTTCGGGGCCAGCTTAGGGACGGGGGTGCCGAGTTCTACCAGCATTGTGCGCTGCTCCTTATTCGCCGTGAATCAGGCGGTCGAGGATGAACATGTGGTTGATCTCCCAGTCGGGATCCCCGTGGATCCGCTGGACGAGTCGGATGGCCTTCGCGACCGTGTCCTCGCTGTGCGCGAACCCGACGTCGCCCGGCTCGGCACCGGCCAGATCGATCTCCTTCGCGCCCGAGGCCTCGAGGGCTCGCTTGGACTCGGCCGGGTCCACGGCATAGATATCAGGCCAGTCCCAGAGCCAGCCGCCGTAGCGAAGAGCCTCCGAGCCGAGCGCCGAGCAGATCCACGTGCCGGGCCTTCGGAATGGGACGTGGAACCAGGCGGGCGTGAGCTCGTCGACGCAGACCGAGACGATCGTGAGATACCCGTATTTGTTCCCCACCCGGCTCCTGGCGAAGGCAAGTGTCCGGTTCGGGTCCACCTGGGAAGGCGGCCGCAGGATCGTGAGCTGGCCTCCCGGGGCCACTCGATCGAGGGTGCGCGGCTCGTAGCCGGTGCCGTCAGGCCTGGTGCCGGTAACCCCGTGGGCCTCGGCCTGGATGACGGTCCACAGCGGGCTCACGGACCTCCCTCTGGCGAGATGCAGACCCTCGAGTGCACCTCGGCGGTGAGTGCCTCCACGGCTTTCGTCAGCACTGTGTTCTGCCTCAGGAGCTCGCGGGTGTCCTCGCTCACCTCGAGGTGGTGAAGCGCCTGCTCGGCTGCGACCTGGTCGGCCCGCTTTGCAGCGATGAGGAGGATCGCCGCCTGTAGCCCCGCCATCGTCGACAGCAGCAGGTTCAAAAGGATGTAAGGGTAGGGGTCGAAGGCGCGGTGGTGCAGGACGCGCGTGATGAGCTCGGTGTTGACGATCGCCCAGAGCACCATCGCGACCAGGAAGCTGATAACGAAGGGCCAGCTCCCCATCGAGTTGCGCATGTAGTCCGCCCACCGCTCCCCTCGGGTGAGCTGTGAACCGGTGCGCACCGCCGGATGGCGATGCCAGGGGGAGCTCACCCTGTGGTCGCCGCCGGTGCTGGCTGTGTAGGTCCGGTATAGGGCGTCCACTCGCCGCCCACCGGCGCGGGGCCCTGGCCGTTCCAGGTGAACAGTGGAGCGCTGGCCGGAGTCACCACATCCGCCTTGGGCCACACGGTCAGATCGACGGTCGTGGGATCGCCGGCGAAGGCGAACAGCACCTCGGGCGCCGGAGCCGACGGGGGCACGGCGGAAGGGTCAGGGAGGGCTTCCACGGGAGCAGCCGGGGTCGGGGTCGCCGTGACGGGAGCGGACTCGGGAACGGCTGCCGCAGCCTCGGCGGGTGGAGGCGCCTCGGCTGGCGCCTTCGGCGCCGGCACGTCGTCCACCGGTGCCGCTGAAGCCGGTGCAGGCTGGTTGCGGGCGATGGCCGCGTGGGCCCAGAAGGCGACCTCCTCGAGCTTCGTGAGCACGAGCGAGGCCTCGCGGCCCTGCGGGAGCGCTTCGACCAACTGGATAGCCGGGCCCTCGAGCAGTTGGCGGACCTTGCCGTGCATAGCGGCCACGGCATCGGAGGAAGGCGGCCAACGGAACCGCTTCGCGAGGTCGTCGAGGATCTCGGTCGGAAGGTCTGAACCCATGGATGTCTCCTTTTCGACGGTGCCCGACGAGGAGTCGGACTTGATGGACGGTCCTGCAGAGCTGAGGAGAACGTCGAGCTTTCGATGCAGCTCGGCGTTCGATGATTCGATGTGGGATTTGAGCTCGGCGGTAATGGCGGCGTTTTTGGCGAGGTGCTTGTGAATCCAGGCGTCGAAGCGCTTTCGAACCCGAGGCCACAGTAGGTAGCTGGCGAAGGCCGCGATGCCGCCGCAGATGATCCAGGCCGAGAAGTTGGGACCCCAATTGAAGGGCTGCCAGATCGCTGCGAACCAGTGCCGCAGCAGATCGAGGTAGTGGACGAAGAGGTGGTTGGGACCGGTCACGTTTGCTCTCCTGCTCGACGGCTCAAACCTGGTCCGAGGCCCTCCGGCGCTGGTAGGGCTTGAGCACCTCCTCGGGCACACCCAAGTGGGTGGCCACGTCGATGATCAGGTCGCGCGAGGTGGCGATCCGCTCGATCGTCTCTATCCGGCCGGCCTGGGAGTCGAGGAGGTCCTGTTGGTGGCTGTTCTGCTCCTGGAGTCGCTTGACCTGTGCCTTCAGGACCTCGATCTCGACCGAGGCTGCTGAGAGAGCCTGGTCCTGGGCGGTAGCGACCGTGAGCTTCCTCGTCCCCGCGATGGTGACGATGCTGGCGGTCAACAGGCTCAGGACGCCGAAGACGCCGAGAATGATCCCGCCAGCGGATCCCCACACAACGGTCGCGGTCGTCATCTACACATGACGTGGATCACGTAGTCGGCCCGGTTGCGATTACCCATGACCACCAAGTTGATGTCATGGAGGACGTCGTTCATTGCCCGCACCTGACATTTCTCGCGCCGTGTCGACACCTGTGTGTTGTGCCTCTGGCCTCCCTCGATGTTCCCGACGGCGATCGAGACGTAGACCAGTGCGCCGATCGTGATCGCGAGAGTGGCTGTGAGGGCGATCGACACCCGCCGCCACAGCTGGGAGTTGAACCTTTCGACAGCATCGGTCGCGGACTTCGTATCCGCGATGAGGCCGGTCGCGGTATCGCTCACCTCAGACCAGGCTCGGTTCCCAGGCGCCGAACTTGGCGGCTCCTGCCACGATCGAGAAGGCGAGAGACTGGCCGTTCGAGCGCTCGGCGGTGACCACGAGCTCGTTCGGAGAGATGGAGCCGACCGGGAAGGTCTCGACCTTCGGCTCGCCGGCGAAATCCCCGCAGGGAAGTCCTGCGTTCTCGGCGATGTCGAAGTACCCGAAGGTCTTGATGCAGAGATAGAGGTGCCCGTTCACGATCTGGGTGTAGCAATCCTCGCCGTTGAACTGTCGAGCCTTGGAAACTGCCATCGGTGGAACCTCCGGTGTGGTTAGTGGCGCGGGTTCGAAGAAGTCGTCGGCGAGCAGCGATTCGTCCCAGGGACCGTGGTCGATCCACTGCGTCCCGTCGCACTGCGGGCCGAGCTTGCAGGTAGTGGGTCCGCAGATGTGCGTGCCGGCGCCGTAGTGCGCCGACAGAAGCCGGTAGGAAGCTCGCTCGTGGCTGGCAGCGGTCTGCAGGGCCACGATGTTCGCCATCCGGGTGATCGAGGCGTATACCACCGGACGCCACTCGCCAGCGGCCAGGCGTTCGGCGACGTAGGTCACCGTGTCTGCGTCGGAAGCATCGCCGGGTTCGTCGTCGATGCCTTCGCCTCGGTTAGCCAGGAAAACTGTGAGCTCGAGGAGATGGGCCGAGCCGTGGGCGGCAGCGACGGCCTGGAAATCCGGCCAGTTGCCGTCGTCGTAGCCCGCGTACGCGTCGAAGCCGGTCGGCAGGTTGCCGGGCAGGATGGCATCGGCCATGCGGAGTGTCACAGGTCTGTCCTCCTAGATGGCGAACCGCATCAGGCCGTAGGCCCCCGAGGCGATCCACAGGTTGCCGTCGGGCCCATTGCATATCCCGTCGCTCGGAACGAGCTGCACAGGGAAGGGTGTGGCGGCCATGCCAGGGTCGGAGAAGCGCATCAGGTTGAACGGGCCGGTCGGGTCGCGCTGTGTCGCCCACAGGTTGCCGTCGGACCCGAGCGCGAGACCGCCGAGGGCCACGGACGAGGCGATGACGCTGATGGAGCCGGCCGTGGTGACCTTCGCGAAGTAACCGGTTGTCCCCCCGTCGAACACGGCCACCCACAGATACGTCCCGTCGCTCACGATCGACTGCCAGGTCGTGTTGCCGCGGTTGCCGACGATGCCGGACCAGCCGTTGTAAAGCGTCTGCACGCCAGCCGTGGTGACCGCCAAGATGGGCGTAGGCCCCGAGTTGGAGGTCACCCACAGCCTGCCGTCGGGCCCTGAGCAGACACTGCCCGGCTGGTAGTTGGCCCCGCCGGCGAGCCCGTACTCCGTGATGGTCAGGGTGGAGAGGTTCATCTGGGCGAGCTTCGGGTAGCCCGAGTAGACCTCGGTGAACCAGACATTGCTGTCCGGGCCCACGCAGATCCCGTAGGGGTAGGAGTTGCCGGAACCACCCGGACAGGCGTACTCGGTCATCACCCCGGCGGTCGTGGTTCGCACGATCCGGTACTCGTTCTGCTCGCACCACCAGAGGTTCCCGTCGGGGGCCGCCACGATGCCGCCCCCGCTGCCGGCGACGGCGCCAGAGCGCGGCGCGGCGTAGGAGGCCAGCACCGCGCCCGCTGTGCTGTATTTCACGACCGCATTGGCACCCGCGTCGAGTGTCCAGAGGTTCCCGTCGGGCCCCGAGCAGACCGAGATGATGTTGGAGGTCCCCGGTGTCGGGGGCTGGAAGGCGTAGCCTCCCCCGTTGCTCGGTGGCGCGCCCGGCAGCCCATGGTCGTGATCGCCCCGGGCGAAATGCGCCGTGTCCATCCCCACGTGTGCTGCTGCGCCGAAGGCATCTGGACCTGTGACCGTGGTCGCCGGCGCTGGCCCAGCTGTGGCCGGTTGGGCCGCGATCCAGTTCTCGATGCGCTTGAGTCGCTCCTGCGCGGCCTGGAGCGTGGTGAGCAGGTGACGGCCTGCAGTGGGGACGGTCTTCACAACGGAGGCAGGTAGGGAACGGAGGCCACTGGCGGCACGTTCAGCGTGATCGCGGTCGTAGCGACTCCTTCGTCGGGAACCGTCGTGTCCAGGCGCTGGACTCTCCAGACGATGTCCCAGCCGCCCGGAAAGCACAGGTCTCCCGCGGGCAGGTGGACCCGCAGGTCGTCGCCCGGGCTCAGCACGTCCGGGCCCATGAGCGCGGCATTCGTGGTGAGCACAGGGGCCACCACCGGGTAGCCCGCCGCTGCCAGGTAGGACTGCAGGAGCTGGATGAGGAAGTAGGGGCTCGTGTTGCCGGCGAGCCCGACCTGGCTGACGACCTGCTCGAGCAGTGGCCAGGGCCCTCCTGAGGCTACGAAGCCACCCTCGGCCGACTGGCCCCCGAGGGCGAGCATGTACTCGAAGTTCCCCATCTGTGTCGCGTCCGCGGGGTACTCGAAGTCGACACAGACGTCACCGCCGACGTCGACCGTCTGGTACCAACCGCCCGAGCCGTAGATGTTGCCGGTGCGTGGATATTCGAAGTTGGCGCTCGCCGTGAGGGCATTGCCTATGCCGTAGGCCGGCTTCACCCGGTAGTCGAAGCCGCCCGCTTCGTACCCCTGCTGCGCGAGCGTCTGGACGATCGAATCGACGGTCTGCTGCTCGGTCTGTGGATAGCTGGCATTGACCCAGTAGGCCGAGGGACTCGGTGGCGACGCGTTAGCCACGATCGGCGGCGAGTAGATGTTGAACGCGGGATAGTTGACCTGCAGGGCGTCGTGGGTCACCTGGTAAGCGATCGCCTGCGGGTCCGTCAGCGTCGTGGCCCAGGTGGTCGTGTAGTCCGCTGCTTGAACCCGGGCCGCGAAGTAGCTCCAGAACTCCGAACCACCGATGGCGACGGAGCGAGAGGACCGGGTGTAGTCCTTCGTCCAGACGATGCCGCCCCATGCGATCGCCCCGTCGAGGTCGACGACGAGCGCCGTACGCGCGGGGATGATGTAGGGACTGATCCCCGCGTTGGCCGGCTCCGAGAGGTCGATCGTCCCCTGGAACTGGCCAGCGGCGTTGAGCTCCGAGGAGAACGACACTCCGGTCATCCACGGCACGTCGCCGATGTAGGCGAAGTCCGCCAGCCGGTAGAGCCGGTAGCGGAGGCTGGCCGCGAGGCTCATGTCGCAGACGTGTAAGCGGCCGTGGCGTAGGTGATGCTGCAGCCGGATCCGGCAGGCTGTGCCCCATCGGTCGAGCTGAACCCGATGTTGTTCACGCCGGGCAGCAGCCACCACCACAGCGAGCTTGCGAGCACGTCCTGCGGCGCCGCCACACCGTTCACCGTGAGCAGGTGGGTCCTCATGTCGACAACGAGCGTCTGGCCGGCGCCTAGCGTCGCGAAGTTCATGTCTGGGGCGCCGGGAACAGTGTTGTTGATGACGCTCGGCAGGGTGAGCGGCCCGGTTAGCGTGATGATCGGGTACTGGACGAAATCGCCGTTGCTCGTGAGGTTCGCGGACCCGAACCACGGGATGGCCGTGGCAGTGGTCGCCTCGTAGAGAGCGGGGTCAGTCGAATGCAGCAGCAGCGAGACCTTCACCAGGCCCCCGAGCACGTACCGCACGTCGATCGGCGAGCTCCGCTTGCGCACACGGGCGGTGCCGCCGACCGGGTGGGGCAGCACCGGTGTCTGGAACCAGAAGGTGTACTCGGTCGCGACAGTCTGGGGAGCCGTGGCGCTCTTCAGGGCCGGGAGAGCCGACAGGGGAGCGACGTCGAGCTCGACGGTGATGTCCCGGCCGCCCATGAAGTCCTGTCCCATGAGCTCGCCGACGGCCAGGGGTCGCGGCAGATCCGCCGTCCTTATCGGCGGGAGATCGAGCCCCTCGAGGCCCTGGATCTCGTAGTCCGTCCCCTGGCCGCACACGAGGCCGTTGAACTCGAATTGCCACGGGGCGGACGTGCCGGAGGCGCCGGCGGGATAGCCCACCTCAGATCCTCATCGCCCAACCGACCTCGCTCGCGATCTCGCTCGGGTTGGCGTTGGTCTGCACGTGGACATTGATCTCTTGCTTCAGGGCCTGGGTGGCCTTCTGCTCCTCAGCCGTGAATTGCTTCGTCGCCGCAGCCATCTCGGAGACGGTCTGCCTCAGGAGGCTGAGCGATACGGCTGTGTCCTTCACGCTGACGACGAGCAGCGCCTGGGCCCGCTGGTCCGCGAGGTTCGAGGACGTCGCAGAGGAACCCGAGCTCGCGCTATTGGGTGACGTCGCCGTTGCCTGGGAGACCCGCTTAACCGCGCTCTGCATGGCACTGTGGGCTTTGTCTGAGCGGTCCGAGATCCCCTTGGCGAGGCCGTCCATGAGATTGCCGCCGACGTCGGCCATCACGCGGCTCGGGGAGAAAATGCCGAAGAAGCTCGTGATCCCGTGCAGGATCGACTTGCCGATGCTCTTCATGATCGAGCCGATCTTGCCGATGCCCTTCTCCATCCCGTGGAGGAGCCCCTCGAGGATCTTCTCGCCGGCGTCGACGAGCATTTGGGCGACGTCGCCCAGGGCGTGCAGGATCCTGCCCGGGATGGAGGTGAAGAAGGACTCGATCGTGTGCCAGTGCTTGATCACCTGCGGGAGGATGAGCGACATCCCGAGAGTGAATGGGGCGAGCACGACCTCCAGGACCAGGGGCCCCCACTTCTTCACGAAGCCCCAGAAGTCATCGAAGACACGCTGTACCTTGTGCCATACGGTCTTCGCGACCGACTCGACCTGCTTCCAGTGGGTGACGAGGAGCAGCCCGATGGCGACGATGGCCATGATCGCAATGCCGATCGGCCCGAAGGCCATCGACGAGGCGGCCCCGGTCGCCTCCGAGCTCGCAGCGAACTCTGCCTCTGCTGCCTCGACCTCGCCGAAGCTGAGCTGTATCGCGTCGCCGGCCTCGGTCTGGGCGGCTGCCGCCGCTGACGCGGCCTCGCTCGAGGCTGCGAAATTGGGGATCGTGTCGAGGAGCTTCGAGCCCAGTTTGCCGACAGCCCCCACGGCCTTCGAGATCGAGCCGACGAACTTGACCGTCATATTCACGGCGAATGCGGCGACCGCGATGGCGAGCACGCCGCCGATCACGCCGGCGAGGACCTTGGCGACGTCCTTGTGCTTCTCGAGCCAGCCGATGGACTTGGAGACCGTCGAGATGGCCATCTGGATCTTCGGCGTGAGGAACTCGCCGAACTGCGTGCCGAGGTTGTGGACCTCGGCCCGGGCGGTCTGCATCTCGCCTGGGAGGGTCTTGCCGTAGGCGACAGCCGCCCCTTCGGTCTTCTTCTTGAGCTCCGCGAGGATGTCCCCGCTCGCCTGCTGGTCTCGCCTCAGGTGGTCGCTCGCGACCGACACCGAGTTCTGGGCGGTGGCGAGCGCCTGTTGGGCCGCGACGCCTTTCAGGGACCCGTCGGCGATCTTCTGCTGGGTTTGTTCGAGGTGGAGCTGGGCCGTCGCGAGCGCCTGGCTCGCGGTGTGCATCGAGGACAACTTGGCGGAGCCGATGTCGAGGTTCAGGCCGAGGCTCGTGAGGGCCCGGGTGCTGCCGGCAAAGGTCTTCGCGAGGATCCCCGAGGCTTCCGCCAGCGAGATGTGCTTCATGCGCGCCAGGTCGGCCGCGAGCCCGAGATCGGCGATCGCCTTCTTCGGCGACCCCGTCGCCGTCGTGAGCGTGGTTAGCGCTGTGGCCGTGTCGGTCGAGTTGAACCCGAGCTTCGCCATCGAAGCGAAGCTGGCGTCGATCTGGGGCTTCAGTGACCGCAGGTTCCCGCCGTTGTTCTTGATGGCGGTGTCCATCGAGGCGGCCGCCGTGTCGTAGGCGTCGGCCATCTTGAGGGCCTCTGAGCCCACCGCGACCGTCCCCGCAGCGAGGCCGAGGAGCGCGGTGCCGCCGAAGCTCGAGAGCCGCTGGAAGGCGCTCCGTCCCTTGCCCTCGGTCTCATCGAACTTGGAGCCGACAGAGGTGAGGGCCCCGGCGAAGGGGATGCCGAGGTTCGAGGCGGTGTTGCCGAGGTTCGTGAAGAGGCCGCCGAGGCGGGAGGTGTTCTTCTCGATCTTGCCGGTCGCGTCTTCGGAGACGAGGGCCGAGTCGTTGAAGGACTTTACGAGGCTCTGGTTGTCACCGAGGAGGATGGCACGAAGGGTGCGCGATGCCACTGTCCAGTCCTCCTCACTCGCGGTAAGCAGTGACGGCAACCTCGATCGCGTCGTCGATGCTGCGAAGCGCCATCTCTGCGGCCACAGCGCCCTTCTTGTCCATCGCCGGGGCGAGGAACGGGTACATGCGCTGTGCCACCCAGGCCTCACGGTCGCCGAAGATCGGATGCCGAAAGGTCCTGCCGCCTCGCTGTCCCCTGTTGCCGGCCTCGAGTAGTCCTGCCTCCGGGGCCTGAGCGCCGCCGGCGATCACCACGACTGAGGCACCGCGCGTGCGAACCTTGATCGAGGAGGCGATGCGGTCGGTGCGGTTCTTGCCCGGGATGGCCGCGGCATTGCGGCGCGCCTCCGCGCCCATGAGCTCGCCGGCCGCCCTCAGGTTCCGGCGCAGTGATCTCGAGTTCTCGGCCGAGGCCTTGCGCAGAGCCTTGGCGAAGTCCCTGAACTCACGCGTGTCGACGGAGATACCGCCCGTCGAGAGGGTCGTGGGCTTCGCCATCGCTCTCCCTCAGTCCGGTGCCGGTGCCTTCTGCGCCTTTAAGTACTCGTCCACCCCCGCGCAGTAGTGCAGGAAGTCGCGCCACGAGCAGGCATCGACCTCTGCAGCGCTCAGGTGGCAGATGTGGGCGAGGGCGAAGAGGTACTGGTCTCGGAGCTCGTCGACGTCGGTGTCGAGCCGGGGGAAGCGGCGCCGTTGCCGCTCGTAGGGTCCATCCCGTCCGAGCCCTCTTCGGACTTGGACTCTTCTTCCTCGAGGGCCGCGGTGACGCCGTCCATGTAGGCCAGGTAGAACTTGCCGGCTGCGAAGTTGGGCATGTTCTTCGGATCACCCGTCTTGCCATTCACGATCCGCATCACCCAGAGCAGCCCCACGAGGGCGTCAGCGTCGCCCTGCGCCCCGAGCTGCATGAGAGTGATGTACTTGCCGTAGTCGGGCCCGAAGGCCGCCTTCAGCACCCGCAGGCGCTGGACGGTTATGTCGGTGTCAGGGTCGAACGAGTAGGACTCGTCCTCCCACTGGACGTTCATCTGCATCAGAGGGCGGTGTCGCCGGAGATCCAGGTGCCCGTGAGCGGGTTGTCGCCGGCGACGTCGAGGTCGACCTTGAACGGGAAGGTGCCGGTTACGACCTGGGGGCCGCTCAGATCCGGCGTCTCGCCGGTGAGCAGGATCGAGGGCGTGGCGAACTTGATCTCGTTTGCGTGGCCCGAGGCGCCGATCTGGGGGCCCACGAAGTCCATGATGGCGCTGAACCACGTGCCGGCGTTGAAGACGTCGGCGAAGGCCGCCTTCACCGTCGGATTCACGAGGTCCACGTCGAACGAGCCCGTGATCTCGACCACGCCGTCGGTGATCGGCTCGTCCTTCACCGTGTCGCCCAGGTAGATCCGCGACGTCGCGAGCTTGCGACTGATCTTGAGCTTCCACTTCTTCACCCCGTCGACGGCCACCTCCCCGCCGATCGCGCCCACTTTGAGGGTCGCCTCGCCTCCGTGGAAGGAGTACTGCCCGGGCGAGCCAGTGAAGACGTCGACGGCCTCGGTCTCGACCACGTCCTGGGCGTCGACGGTGAGGGTCACCATGAGGATCCCGTTGCGCTCGGCGGTGAACTCGACGTCCACGAACTTGCAGCCGAGCGCGGTGTAGGGATGGAGGTTGCCCGCGGTGTCTGGGACGACTTCCTGGATCGAGAGACTCAGGCCGTCTGTGGACCCGAAGGGACAGGTGAGGGTGTACGCGGCCGTCGCGCCGATCTGGACCGGCACTGCCGTCGCGCCGAAGATGCTGTTGAGAAGCAGTCCCATGTTCGTCGTGAGGAACTCCATCTCGATCGGCCCCTGGCCGTCGAAATAGGTGTTCACGTGGCGGGCAACGGGGTCGACGAAACGACCCGCCGCTAGACCGGTCCCCTGGATGTAGTGGGGCTTGCGCGCGATCTTGGCGCTGTGCACCTCGGGATAGCGCGTGGCCGCCCCGTAGGTGCCGTAACTGCCCTCGGCGCCGACGCCGATGAAGCCCGCAAGACCTGAGCCGATAGGCATTTGCCGCTACTCCTTCTCGGCCGGCTGAGCCGGGCCGGTTTGTGGAGATCCGGAGGACTGCTCCCCGGAGGCCCCCACTGCAGCGAGATCCGCTTCGGCCTTGCGAGCCTCTTCCTCGGCCTGAGCGGCCTTGGCGGCTGCAGCGGCGACGGATCCCTCTGCTGGCGGGGTCGCGGACCACAGTGGGGACTTGCCCGCGGCGGTGTAGGCCTCGACCTTGTCGTCCGCCACCTCTTGCGAGGCCCCGGGCTGCACGACAACGGCACCGGCGTCAGGATCGGGGTTCAGGCTCAGGGGTTGCCCCGAGATGTTGTGGATCGTTCCCAAGATGGCGCCTCCTGTTAGATGCGCGCGGTGACTTCGATCACGAAGTCGATCTGGTAGTCGGTGCCGTCGGGCGATGGAAAGCCCTTGCCCCGCTTCGGCCTGAACCCGATGTCCGAGATCTGTGCCGTCTGCCCGGGGAAGGCGGCAGCGACGGCCTCCGAGAGCGTCGGATAGGTCCCGTCGTTCGGGCCCACAAGCCCACGGAGCGTGGTCTCGACAGCCGCCATCACGTCCCAGGCAGTCTCGAGGGACTCCTGTGCGCTCATAGCCGGAGAACGGGCCTGCACGAACCCGTCGAGCTCGTAGGTCTCCTCGCGGCGCTGGCCGCCGATGCCGATCCACTCCTCGTTCGTGTATTCGACGTCGCCGGTGAGGACGAGGTTCGAACGCTCGGCATCGCGTCCGTTGTCCCCGTAGAGGACCTGGACGTCGCCCAGGGCCTCGGTGAACATCTCGAAGAGGGTGGAGAGCACGATAGGGACGGTGGAGGTGGCCATCAGCGCCTACCGCCGTGCCAGACGCTGAACCAGCTGGGATCGGTGTCGTACAGGCGCGAGGCCGGGATCGGATCCTGGTCGTCGTACTCGCGAGTGGAGTAGCGGTCGTAGGCCGCGTCCACCTCGGGGATCCCGGTCTTGAACGCCGCCGGCATGTCGAGGCGATAGGTCTGCCCGCCCTCCGTCGTGAAGGACGTGGCCCGGTCGAAGACGACGCCGCGCGGACGCTGCAGGACGGTGCGCAGCCGGATGAGCGCTGCGTCGGCGAGCTCGGCCGGCGGCATGTCCCAGCCGCACTCGTACTCGATGGCGACGTTGCGGCGTCCTTCGTCCCAGACACCACCGTCGTTGCGCTGGATCTGGAAGTCGTCGTCGATGACGATCGCCGAGATCTGGCCGGCGGTGAAAACGAGAACCGAGCCCGTCGAGCCCACGGCCGACCCGATGGTCCCAGCTGGCCCGGGGTTGTCATTTGTGGACACCACGACCTGGTTGCCGGCCGGGACCGAGGCGACCACCCAGGAGCCGTTGTAGGCGTAGGGGTTGAACCCCGACAGGATGATGTTGCCACCTGGGGCCAGCGAGTGGTTCGAGGCGAACGTGACCGTGAAGGCGAGCGCTGTCGAGGTGATCGAGGTGACAGGGGGCAGGTAGACGAATGCGCCCCCGGTCGTGTCAGCGGTGATGATGATGGCCGAGCGGATGTCGCGGATCTTCGAGTCCGGGAGGAAGATCTCAGGCTCGGCGGTCCCGTCCAGGAGCACGCGCCGGTAGCGCGGCACGAAGGCAACGTCGCAGATGAACTCGCACTCGTCCTCGACGGCGTAGCGCGCGGCGAGGACGGCGGAGTCGGGGAACTTGCCCGTGTCCGCCAGCACAGCGTCCGAGGCACGGGCATCGGCAACGGAGAAGAAGAACCCCCCGCAGACTTCGTGGTCCGAGCTCTGCACCGAGCCGTTGCCGGCGTCGGTCCATGTCGCCGTCCACAGGTCGAGCTTGGACGCCTGGGCGGCGGTGACGGCTACGGTCACGACACCGATTCCGGAGCCTGCCACGGTCGCTGTCCCGGGAGGCAGGATCACCTGGCCCGACGCGGACTGCACCCCGACCATGACGGCCCCCGAAGGTGCTACCGGGTTCCCGTTCGTGTCGAGGAGAGTGGCCGTGAGGACCCCGGGCTTGCCGACGAGGAGGCGCTGGACGGTCGAGGCCATGGCTCAGCCGACGTAGGCCGAGCCCTCGACCACCCCGGAGACGTACTCCACCCACAGACCGTCGAAGACCATGAGGTCCAGGCCGATCTTGTTCTCGAAGCACCCCACGGTCCCGGGCGCGGTCAGGTCGGCAACCGCCAGGATCGTCCCCGATGCGCTGTCGTCGTTGTCCCAGAACCGCACCACCGCGGCGCCCCCGACCGAGTGAACGGTGAAGCCGTGGAACACGGCGCCGGGGACGGTGACGTTGACGAGGAGCCCAGAGGCCGCCGGCAGCTTGACCGCGGTGTGGGCAGCCTTCATCAGCTGAACTGGTAGGTGACTTCGACGATGCCGGCCGGCAGCACGAGGCCTGCGCCGGTGTGCACACGCTGGACCGTGATGACGTGGCCACCGGCGATCACGAGGTTCGCCGGCGTCGGGTCGAGCGTCATGACCTCGGCCACGAAGGCGACGGAGTCACCCGCCGCGTAGGAGCGCGTGGCGAGGAGCTCGGCACCCGAGGCGTCGGCCTTGCGGTCACGCACGGCGAGGGTCGTGTAGGCCGCAGCGTTGTGCGCCACCGCGGCCGACGGGATCCAGGTCGCCTTCGTGATCGTCACGAGCGCCTCGGTGTCGGACGGCGTGACGAAACCCGACCATTCGTCGTCGGCCGCCGCGCCGGTCATGGCCGACGGGATGCAGATCCGGACCGTGTGACCGCCGGGTACGTCGATGTCTCCGGGCATTGAGCCCTCCTTCTTGGGGTTTGGGTGAAGCGGGGAACGGACAGGCCCCCAGGCGTGAACCCGGGGGCCGAGGACGAAGGATCAGCTGTTGCCTCGGTACAGGCTCCGGAAGTCCACGGCCGTGCCGCCGTAGATGTGCCGGATCTTGTAGGTGAGCTTGTCCGCCGTGAACACCGACCCCACAGTCGGGTCGTTCTGCACGAACAGCTCGGGGTCGACCTGGCCGTTGTAGAACCCGAGCTCGATCGTCGGGATCATGTTCGGGTCAGCGACGATGAACCAGGCCGTCTGCGAGGTGGCTGTCCAGTAATCGACGACGACCGCTGTCATCCCCTGGTGCAGGTTGGGGACGTTCCCAGCCGCAGCTCCGTCCGGAGCGGCCACCGGCAGCACGACCGAGGACTCGGTGAGCTCGAAAGCGAGCTGCTCGAGGCTCGAGTTCACGACCAGGAGCTTCGGCACGATGGACAGGATGTCCTTCGTGTCCCCGTAGGCCGTCTGCTGGCGCATCGCGGCGCGGGCAGCCGACAGGTTCCCGTTCGACAACACCGTCGCCGCGGTGTTGTTGTGCCCCGCCACGAAGAGCGCCGTCCCGTCCGGGGTGTAGATCGGGTTCGTGATGAACCAGTCCCAGACGAAGCGGTAGAGCGTCTGCGCGGCCGCGAGGCCGAGCAGGGTCGGGATCCGCTGCACCGCACGGATGTCGTCGTTGGCGATGGTCTCGAGGGTCAGGTCTTCCGTGCCACCCCGCTTGCTGATGGCGTAGGTCGCCTCCTCGTTCCCCGGCGTCGTGAGCGGCTGGTAGGGAGCGCCCTGGTTCACTCCAGGGAGCGTTCCGTAGCCGCCCAGACGCTCGATGCGCTGCGTACGGAAGTCGACGATCGGCACGATCGAGGACACGACGCTTCGCCAGGTCTGGAGGTTCGGCTGCTGGTACATGGCCACCATCCGGCGGGTGATCGAGTCACCGAGGATGAGGTTCCACGTCCCGGACTGCGCCGACTCCGTGAGGCGCCGGGCCTTGGCCGAGTCGTAGTCACGCGCGCCGATCGACTCGCGCATCACCATCTCGGCGAGCTCGGCGCGACCCATACCGGCAGGGTTCGTCCCGGTGATGTCGCAGAAGGCGTGGGTGAGCGTGCGATAGCCCTCGAGCTGGCGGTGGGGATCGAAGAGGGCGTCGAGCGCGCCGATCTTCTTGTCGCGCTCTTCCTTCGTCACCCTCGAGATCTCGGTCGGCGCCCGGCCACCGCCGTCCACGAGCTGCTCACGCTCGAGCTCCCGGCGCATTTCGCCGTAGACCTGGATGTGAGAGGTCAGCTGCTTCTCGGTGAACCTCTCCGGGAGGCGCTTGGTGATCGACTCGACGAACCGGTCCTCGAGCCCGACGCCGGAGACGGCCTCACGGATGAGCACACGTCCCATCATGGAGTCGCGCGCCACGACGGACTCCGTCGCGGCCCCGACGCCGGCAGTCTCGGTCTCGGTCTCACCCGTCTCTGAGCCGGTTCCGGTCTCGGTCTCTGTGCCCGTTTCCGTCTCGGTTCCACCTGTACCCGTGGGACTGTCCAGAAGCCGGGTCATGTCGGCCTCGTCCAGGCCGTACTCCTCGAGGACGGACTTGTGCTCTTGGAGCAACTCAGTCCGCTTCTCGGCGGTCGCGCCACGGAGCAGTTCGAGAAGCTCCTTGAGGGTCATCTCTGTCTCCTTTTCATCGGTGCCGGTTCCCCCGGCCACCATCCGAGTCGCCATGCCGCCGGCGGCGGCATCCGCGACCACATCTGCTGAGTTCACAGAGACGATCTGAGTCGCCTCCATCCAGCGCTTACCCGCCTCGATGACGGGCTTGTAGTGCGCCATGACGTCGTGGCTGATCCCGACGACGGGCACGAGACCTTCGGCCTGAGCAGCGAGGCTCGCGTCGAGGGCCTCGGCGGCATGAGAGGCGCCCGGAAGCAGGTGCAGCTCGCCCTTCAGGCCCTTGCTCGTCGCCTCGACATTGCGGTAGGACCCGACCAGGCCGGTGATTGTGGAGGACTCGAGTTCCTCGGCGCTGCGGTGATGGTCGTAGGCCTTCGCGCCCTCGTACTTGGCAACCGCCTCGGTCATGACGGTGGCGGGGTAGCGCCGCCCGTTCTTCGAATCGCCGAAGGCGATGATCTGCACGTCGAAGACGCGGCCACCCGCCTCGTCGGTACCCTTCGCCTCGAGGACCCGACCGTGGATCCGGTCAGGGCGCGCCCCCTCGACGGCCGTCGTCGCGTCGGACTCTCCGTCGTCGTTGGCCACCGGCACGTACGTCTTGCGGGGCTCCACCTCGACCCGGTGGCCGAATGTCACATTGCCGTCGTCATCGACGGTGTAGGGAGCCTGATAGGTCGTCCCGTTCGCCTCGTAGGCGACCTTGTCGTCGTCCAGGTCCATCAGCCACGGGTAGGCGTCGTCGATCTGGTCGTTCAGGGCGCTGGAGACCAGAGAGCGCATCTCGTCGAAGCTGCGGTTGCCGGCAAGGGCCTCGCGGATGATCCGGGACTCCTTGATCGAGGCCGGGACGTCGGTGTCGCCGTCCTCGGTCTTCGTGACAGGCGCCTCGGTGAGGCGGACCATCCGAGCTCGCGCGCGTCCCCGACGACCCATCAGGAGCCCTTGCCTGTCTGCCCGCCGGCGCTGGCACCCTTCACAGGCACGGGCGACTCTGCCGGCACCTCGGAGCTCGCCGGCGTCTCTGACTGCTCGCCGGCGTCAGGCTCGCCTTCGGGCTCCCCTTCCGCCGCGGCCTCTGGCTCGGCGGCTGCCGTCGGATGGGGGGCGTCGGGGACATTCCCGGCGAATACCGGGAACGCGGTCGGCTCTGCCGTCGGGGCGCGCAGGTACATCAGACCCGTCTTCCCGTCGGCGTCGGGCTTCGTCTTCGGGACGTCGATGTAGGAGGTGCCGTCGAAGAAGTGGGCGACCACACCCGCCTCGGTCTCCACGGTCATCACGATCTCTCTCTCGGCCGCGCCGAGGCGCTTTGCGAGGTTCTCGAGGTCGACAGTCATGGCTTCCTTTCAGCCCCGTGTCCGCTTTTGGGGATGGGGATGGGGTGCTCTGATCCGGTGCTTCTTCTTCTTCGGTGCATGCGGAGAAGGGCGCTTCTTCTTGGTGGCCATCACATCTTCAGGGACACCTTGAGCGCCCCTGCCTGTGCTGCGTCGTCCACGAGCCCCGCGATGTCGTCTGCGCGGGATCCGTCGGGCTTGTCGAGGTCGGGGGTGTAGGGGATCCCAACGAACTGCTCCCATGCCTTCTTCGAGGCCACGCGGGCGGCCGCGGGCTCCATCAGTCCTGCAGCGACCATCCCGATAAGCGACTGAGCCAGCTGGACGAGCACGCCAGCGGTGACGTCGGAGTCTGAGGCTGCGACCTCGGGCCCATGAACCGACACCGCCTGGGACGAGGGAAGCACCTGGTCGGACGCGCCCGGGACCGGCACGGTGACCGTGGCCGGCAGGCGCTTCGCCGCCACGGCCTGGTCGACCACATATCGCAGGAGCTCGGTCTGGTGCTCGAGCCAGATGCGTTGTACCGAGCGCACACGTCGGCGGATCGGCTCGGCCATCGACAGCGAGGTCGCGCGGTTGGCGCCGTCCGGTTCTGCCAGCCACGTCTTTCCAAGGCCGGCGCCGCCGGCGACGTTGGTGAGAACCGTCGAGGCCAGGGCGTTGTCCTCCTGGACCCCCGACTGCGCGAAGGTCGGCTTCCATTCCACACCCTTGTTGTGGACCTCGATCGAGCCCGAGCGCGGCACGTGGGTACCGCCCCGGTCCTTGATGAACTTCTCGATCACCTTGCGGTCGCCGTCCACGGTCACGTCCCAGACCATGTAGCGCGCCAGCGCCGTGCGATCGACGAGGTTCGAGATCACGGCGTCGTAGTTGTCGAGGTCGTCGATGATCGGCGCCAGGAACGGGTCTCCGCGCTGGTCCGAGACGAGCGTATTGAACGACCGCCAGTACTCGACCTCGCCCGATCGGAGACCCGAGAGGTCGTCGACCTGGGCGATGGTGAAGATCAGGTCGGCCGCGCCGAGCTTCGAGATGTGCAGGCGCGCGGGCCAGAGCACATTCCCTGCCTCGAGTTCGACGTCGGTGACCCGCGTCGGGTCGATCGGGTTGATCCGGCAGACCCCCGTGGTCGGCCCGACGAGCATCTCGAGGATGGTCTCGCCGTAGATCAGGTGCTCACGCAGGAAGGGCTCCTGCATCGTCCCGATCTTCACCCGGGGGTCGTGCCAGAACTCCTTGGCGACCTCCATCACGCCCGGGTCGTGGCACTGCACCTTCACGCCGGAGTCCCCGACGCAGAAGGCAACGTACGTGTCGATGACCGCCCTGGCCATCGGGTTCAGCCTGTAGGAGGCGACCGAATAAGCCCGCAGCTTCTCCCGGGTCCAGATGGGGATCTGGCGCCCCGTCTGGCCCACCCGGACAAATCCAGCGTCCCCGTCGATCGGGTCGACCCCGTAGGTGCCGGCGGCGCCCGTGGCGATCAGCTGGTCGATCGTCGCCTCTGTCGCGCGCATCCCGGCTGTCGGCGGGCTCGCCTCGGTCACCCGCGAGGGAAAGAGCAGCGAGCGCATCAGTGCGGTTCTTCTTCAGCCGGCACATCGGGCGCATTGCCGCGGGCGACCGCCTGTGTGTAGAGCGCGTACGCGGCCAGAAGCAGCAGGAACGCCAGGACCAGGAGGGCGAGCCTCCAACCGACGAGCTCGGCCACGGCGACCACGAGGCAGAGGCCCCCGAGGATGGAGAGCAGGTTGGAGGCGAGCATCAGATCCGGAGCCTCTCTCTCGGTCGGAAGAAGTCGTCTGGCTGGCCATGCTCGACGGCTGCCGTCGCGGGCGACAGGACCTCCAGGACCGGTGAGACGACGAGCTGCAGCGCCATCACGAGAGCAATGCACGCGTCTATGCGATCGCGGCTCCGGGTCTTCGACAGGCGGGGCCCGTCTTCGGACTCACGCCAGACGGCCCTCTTCACGTGCTCGGCGAGGACGGGGTCGCCGTTGTGGACCACCCGCGAGGCCCGGATGAGCTCTAGGGCGTTCCCGCACGCCGGGACCATCCGGGCGCCGGTCTGAGGGAACTCGATCATGGGAAAGCCTTCGTCGGCGAGGTTCTGCGCCGGGAGCTCGAAGAACCGCGGGTCGTAGGCCACGGCCCGCAGCGGCAGCACGGCTGCGACGTCTCGGATGTAGCTCAGGGCCGAGGCGACGTCGATCCGCTGCCCGTCGAGCTTCCAGATCCGGGCGTAGACCGGAATCGACCCGTCCGGCAGCAGCTGGGCGGTGATGACAGCCACGCCGTCACGCTTCAGGGCGAAGTCGATCCCCATGACGGCCCGGTGCTCGCCGGTGAGCTCGGCATCGAACTCGATCGGCCCGGCACACTCGCCCCAGATCCCTGGGTAGTCATCGAGCCACGACTCACCGGTGGTCTCCACCCACTGGTTCAGGTTGTAGCGGCGGAACTCGTGCCGCGGTGTGGCGGGGTCGTGGAACCTGGCCACCAGGTTCGTAGCCGGGAAGAACACGTCCGCCGCCGGGTTCGCCTCGTAGATCGCCGAGAGGAGCTGCTCATCGTCCTCGAGGTCCCAGTCCTCGCCCGCCTCGAGCCAGTCGATCAGCGTCTCGTCCGCGGGGTCCGGGTTGTGACCGCTTTCGATGAGCTGCTTGAGCTCGTAGGAGTCCTCGGCCACTGAACCGAGCCCCCAGGCGCCGGCTGTCGTGATCTCGAGCATCCAGGCGTCGCTGCGCTTGTAGATGCCACCCTTTATGACCAGGTGGACCCGCTTCTTGTTGCCTACCCATTCGTGTGTCTCGTCCAGTGCCGCGAAGGTCGGCCGCCGGCCGTCGTTCGTGCCGGCGACGGCAGCCACGCGGTACAGCGTCCCGATCGTGCCGTCCTTGAACTGCATCTCGGTCTCGAAGACCTCGATGAACTCCTCGAGGGGACCCTCCTTGACCATCGCCGAGGCCGCCGAGTACAGGAGGTTCGCCTGCTCGTAGGACGCCGCCGCCACGGGGATGTCCGGCGAGGTGCGCCGGCGCCCTCTGGGTTTGCCGGTGTCGGTCCAGCCCCCGAACGCGACGGGCCCGGCGAATTCGGCGAGCGAGATCGCCGCCGAGATCTCGGTCTTGCCGTCCCCCTTCGGCCTACCCCGCACGACGCGCCGCCACCGGCGGGCCCCGTCGGCTCGGAGCTCGTACGCCCGATAGATGAAGGCCTTCTGGTCGGGCCGCAGCCGGAAGGGCTTGCCCAAGAAGTCGCCCGGGCCGTGGACCAGGTTGGTCTCGATCCACCTGCAGACGACGGGCCCGAGGGTCGGAGGGAGGTCAGGCCTTGCGGGCCTGCGGCGGGGAGCGGCGCGCTTGCGAGCCGCCGACGTCGATGACCTTGCGGGGGTCCTCTTCCTCGCCGGAGTCGCCGCCGTCTTCGCCGTTGTCATTGAGCCCCTCTGCGAGCTCGTCGAGCGAGCGCTTGGCCTGGCCGAAGCTGATCCCGAGATCGAGCATCGACTTCGGGTTCAGGCCGTTGCGGTCCTCGAGCTGGCGGATCTCGGATTCGACCGTGGAGAGCCGGGCATAGAGCGGGTGCATCCGGTCCTGGCCCTGCGAACCCTCGACGACGGGCTGGTTCCTGACGATGAGGGCGATGATCTCCCGCTCGTCCCGGAGGTCGAAGAGCCGGCGGAGCTCCGGTTCGTGCAGCGCCCGGTCGACTGCCGCCATGATCGGGTGGATCCAGACGGCCCTCCACTCGGCCTTGGTCGCCGGCCGCCAGTGGGAAGAGGGCCCTGGAGGTTCGACGGGCAGATGGGCCACCCCGGCTGGGACGACCGACCGGCCGGCCGGCGGCTTCTTCGGGACATTGCGCCGCTGGCGCTCGCCGTCAGGCTTCGGTCGAGGCCCAGGCATTTCGGTCCTTTTGCGAAAAAGTCGCCCGATCCCAAGCCGAGCTGGTAACCCGTACAGGATTGAAGAGCGCTTGGCTGGTCGGCGAACGGGGTCGGCCGAGACGGACTTTTCTCTCAGGATCTGCGCCGGCGGCTGCCCTTGCTCGAATTGCAGCGCCGACAAAGCACCTGTCGCTCGGCCTCGTTGCTACCACCGGCCGACAGTGGACGAACATGGTCGGCCGTCAGATCTTCGGTGGATCTACAGGGCCCCTCGTGTAACCCGCAGCCTCGGCACGCGCAGATCGGCGAGGCGTCGACCACTGCCTTCGCCGTTCGCTTGTCCGCCCACCGGGTGAGCTGCCTGGGCCGCTCGCAGACCGAGCAGTAGCTGTGCCGGGTGAGCCGGCCGCATCCGCCAAGGCAAAGCCGCCAGGGCAAGAAGGTCAGGCCTCGAGGTATTCGTGGCGAATGCTCAAGCCGAACCGGCGAGCAGCGACAGAGCAATGACCTTGACCAATCGTAGTACACAGAAGTCGACACCGCTGGTGGATGGGTGTGGACGGAGGATTCACGTGGTTGTCGCAGCAGCGCGCTTCGCCTTGAGCTCATTACGCCGATTGATCTCGAAGGGGAGCCGATCGGGCCGACCGGCTCGATCCCACGCCTTGAGGCACGCGCCGCAGTAGCCAGACACGATCCGGTCGTCAGGCGTGTTGAGCACGTCTCGCTCGCAACATTGGCACTGGCTGAGCGTCGACTGTCTGTTCTTGAGCTTTGCGCCTGCGTTGATCACCACCGACCGCATCCGGTGAATCCGCTTACAGTGCCCCGAGATCTCGCTCATCGTGCCGAAGATCTCCTTGAGCTGCTGTTTCAGGAAGTCATCGGTCTCTTGGTGTTCGATCCGGGCCAGCGCCGTAGCGAGCAGTGGATCATCGTCCTGGCCGCGGATCTCGGTCGGTCTCGTCGATGGTGGGTAACCATCTGGCTTCATGCCGTACTGGGCGCGTCGCAGCAGGTCGTAGATGGCGCTTCTGTTGAACTCCTCGAGGATCTCGCGCGCTTGGACCATCTCTTGGGCAAGCCGATCAGCCCGGTCCTTCAGGCTCACCCTGGCACCACCAACTTGCCAGCTGCAGGGGGCACGACGAGTCCGGGACCGGTCTGGGCGGCCTTTCTGATGTCCCTGGCCAGGGTGAGGGCTGTATCGCGCTCTAGGACCAACACAACCGTGTCGGTCGGCCTCTGGACCCTGATGATCAGGCCTGGCGAGCTGCTCCCGTCCTGGGCATTGAGCATCGTAGGCTGTACGCCCCAGCGCGTCGGCAGCCAGATCGGAGCGGCGAAGAGCTGTTCCACGGCCTGCTGCTGGAGGGCTGCCTCCTGCTCAGGGGTCAGTTCAGGGGTCTCGTTCATACCAGCCACCAGATCGCCCCCCCCCCAGAGCGCCGACGAACAGGATGATGGCGACGACGCAGAACAGGACAGCCCTCGCCTCGAACTCCAGGGCCTGAGCCTCCAGGAAGTGGGCCTTGGCCCTGTCCATGGCATCGTTCGTGGCAATGATCTCGTCATAGCGGCGGTCCCGAGCTGCTTTCTGGCTTCCACCTCCTGCGAACCCATCACGTTGCCCGCGGACCGGGCTATGTCTTCGAAAGTCACTTGAGCACCTCCAGGATCTTGTCGAAATCCGACGGCCGCCACGTGTAGACGCTGATGGCGCACGCGGAGGCCTGCGCGACGAGCGCTAACGCGCCGAGCCAGTGACGCTGTGGCGTTGACACCTTGCCCTTCTCGGTCTTGAGCTCAGCGAAGATGACCCGCCGATCGCCGTTCGGCAGGCACCTGACCATCGTGAGGTCCGGGAAGCCGGCCTGGGAATGGACCGAACTCCACGGGTGGTAGACGAGCCAGCCGCGCTGTCTCGCGAGAGCGACGACGTCACGCTGTAGATGCTTCTCGGTGACGGTCTGGTCCAGCATCTGTCGACCGGCCGAGCGCGTCACGACAACGGCCGCTTTCTGTGACATTCACCTGTTCCCAAAATCGCGGAACAGGTCGGCCGATTTCGGGGGTATTGACCTGTTCCCAGCGACCATGGCTCCCAGGCACGACCGTTCCCGTTCTCGGCCCTATAGGGCCGAGAACGCGTCGGGAACAGGTCGGTGCCAGCGAGGTCGCCACCCGTTCCGGGAACAGGTGGGAACAGGTGGGAACAGGTGGTCAACTCGGAGCCTCCGCCGCTACGAAGAGTGGCGAAATGGCGTAGAGCTTGGCGCCTCTCGCACCCTTGCGACACACCACGGGCGACGTCGGGTCAGCCGTAAGTTGCTCGGCGGCGTCGACGATCGTGGATTTCCGGAAGGAGAGCACGCGGGCCATCTGGGCGGTCGAGATCTCGGTGCCGAACTCCTCCAGCAGCTCGACGATCGCCGCCATGCACTGCGTCGGGCCGCCGTAGGCCTCCACGTCGTCCTCTGTGACTGCCCTCAGAGCGACGGTGAGGCGCCCGGCGAGGTTCTCTCCGAACGACGCCGACGCAACCGGCTCGCCCTCTGGACCGACGGCTCCGTGGCGGTCCTTCGCCACCCGAAGCAGGGACGATCCCGGGCGTCCCTTGGAGAACGGATGGATGACCTCCAGGTTGAACCCGGCGTCGACCTCTCCGAGCTTCGCACCGCTGCCTCGTCCCCAGCGGCCTCTGCCCTCCTTCGCCTTCGTGACGTGATCGACGACCACGACGGCGGCGCCGGCGTCCGCCAGGGGCCTGCAGAGCTCCACCAGGAGCTTCAGCGCCTCCTTGGCCTTGTCCTCGTCGAGACCCAGCTGGTAGAGCGCGCGGGTATTGCTGTCGACGATCACGAGCGCCGGCTCGAGAGACCTCACGACGCGCAGCACGCTGTGCATCGGCAGGCCGCCCGGTCGGAAGTAGCGCAGGCGCTCGTCGACCTCCTCCGGCCGGACGCCGATCTCGCGCAGGCGCGTGGCCATCGTCCGGGGCGACCCCTCGTAGTCCAGGAACACGACCGTCCGGCCTTCTGCCATGACCTGGCGCACCGCCTCGACGGCCACCCAGCTCTTGCCGGCGCTCGGCTCTCCGTGGAGCAGCGTCACGTTCGCCGCGTAGAGGAGCGCCTTGCCGCCGGCGCAGCGCAGCAGCTCGGGCTTGATCTCGCCCCCGGGCGAACGCATGAGGCCACCGATGTCATCGGCCTCGAGCTGGCTTCGCTTCGGGTGGTCGCCTTCGAGCTCGGCCAGCCACCTGGCCTCGGCCTGCTCGTCGCCGGCGCGCGTGGCCTCGTGGAGCTCGCGCAGCGCGTGCATGCGAGACCGAGCGCGTGCGAGACGCTGGACGATCTCACCGTAGGCCCTTGCCCCAGCGCTGGACGACGTCTCCGGCTGGACCTGCAGGTGCACGAGATAGGCGGACTCGACCTCGTACTTGAGCCGTTGCAGCTCGTCGTTCACGGTCACCGCATCGACGACCTTGTCCGCCACGACCAGGTGCTCGATGGCCTCGAAGATCTGCCCGTGCTGCGGCGAGTAGAAGTCCCCGGGGCCGACGAGCTCCATCCCCGCTATCGCCGCCTCGCGGTTGAGCAGCATCGCGCCGAGCAGGGACTCCTCGGCGCCCAGATCGTGCGGTGGCGCGCCGCCCACGACGCTGAGACGCCCGCCTCCGCGGCGGGCCGCGCTCACGGCGACGACCGACATGTCGGGCTCGTGGCGCCGCCGGAAGCCGATTCAGACGGAGGTGGCGTCCAGCCAGCGTCGATGAGCGCCGGGACGAGCTCGTCGGTCACGTCGTGCTTCTGGCGAGCGTCGATCAGGTTGGATCCGACCCTTGCCGGCACGTAGTCCGTGATGGCATACCAGCGGCCCGACAGCCAGCCCCTGCGGATCAGGATCGGCTTTCGACGCCGACAGCGGTCTTCGTCGCAACAGGGCATCAAAACGGTTCCTCGTCGTCATCGCACCCATCGCCGTGACCGAGCTCGACGTCACCTCGCGCAGCAGCCAGCTCGAAACGCGTGACCGGGAACGGGCTGGCCGAGATCCCGGCGACCTTGCGGGCGATGTCCTCGGTGGTCGGCGTGATGCAGTAGACGGCGCTCGGGCTGTAGAACTGTGTCGCTACCGCCTCGGACCCGCCGTCCTCGCCCTTCGGTACGTCGAGACGCAGGAAGCTGCCACCGCCGATCGTCGCCTCGCTGACGAACCCCGCCAGGCGACGGTGTCCCATCAGCTCCAGGATCGCCCAACCCTCGAATGGTTCTTCGGCCATCTAGGAACCCCCTTCGTTCCAGGCCGAGAACGGCACGAGCGGCTCATCGGCCTTGACGTACAGCGGATGACGCGGCGCTCCCTCCTTGGTCGTACCGAGACACCAGGCGGAGCTACAGAACCCCGTGAGGGCACGAGAGACCGGCAGGCCCGGCATCCCTGCGTGCGCTCCCCATGCCGCGACGACGAGCGCCGGCTCGGGATCGAACAGAGCCATTGCCCAGGCGAGCGGGTTGTCGGGACCTTCAGGATCCGGGTGGTCGAGCAGATGCTTCGGCTTCGTCGCTCGCAGCGCGTAGAGGTTGATGACGTCGATCGACCGACAGCCCTCTCGTCGAGCGAAGCCCATGCAGCGTCGGATGGTCGGATCGTCCACTTCGGCGTCGGCCGTCGAGGGGTTGAGCATGATCCAGACCATCCGGTCTCCTTCGCCCCAGTAGCGGGAGAGTGTGTACCGGTAGACTCGATCGCCGCTCAGGACCGCGGCGCGGACGAAGAGATCGGATACCTCAAGCATGGCGGCTCGTTTCACTCTCGGCAGAAGACTCAGACGGGGTGTCGTAAGGCTCACGGGGCGTAGGTCGCTCCGCTGATTCCGGCTCGCTGACTCCGCTCTCGCCAGTGCCCACCCCGTCTGAGAACCCGGAGCCGTAGAAGGCGTCCTTGATGCGCCGCAGCCTCTCCTCGGTCACCTGTCTCGACGTGTAGACCCCGTCGATCCACCGGCGCCGCAGGAAGCTGAATCGGCCGGCCGGGAAGAGGTCCCCTCGCCTGCGCAGGCGCTCCAGCTCGTCGTCGATCATCCCCTCGATCTCGAGGAGCTTGCGGGCCTGGCGCCTCGCGGTGCCTTCCGGCGGATCGCCGGGGTCGTCCACGGCCCAGGTCTGGTCCTCGGTGTTCACTGTGCCGCCTCGAAGATGCGAGCCAGCCCTGCCAACAGATCGGCATACGAGCACTCGCCGGGCTTTTTGCCACCGATGGAGACGAGCGGGCCTTTGAGAAGTGGCCTCCACACGGGGCGCTTGCCCGACTCGTCCTTGTAGGTGAGCCGGGCGGTATTGGCGTCGTACGCCTCGCCGCGGGTGAGGTTGAACATCAGCTCGCCCGACAGCTCGATTCGCACGATGGCGTCGTTCGGGTTCAGTGCGAGGTGCAGCTCTTTCCCTCGCTCCCCGCTCGTGTCGGCGGTGTCGGCGTTCACCGCCTACCCCCCCCCTCGGCCAGCGAATCCTTGGCGTGCTCTATGAAGCGCCGTGCTTCCTCCCGACTCGTCACGGGGCCGTCGCGAACCGCCTCGATGCGGTGATCGAGCACCGCGACCTTCGCCACGAGCTCGTCGTGCTCGACTTCCAGGCGCTCGCGCTCGGACCTGACGCCGAGCAGGCGCAGGCGCGCCAGGTCTCGCTGCTCGTTCAACAGCTCGAGGGTGTCGTCGTCCGCCGACATCGTCTCCTGCTCGCTCACGAGCCAGCCCCAGGGAGCCGAGCTTCTGCCCCGGTCCGGTCTCTGTCGCGGTGGGGTCGGCTCCCTGGGGCCAGACCTGATGGAGCTGGTGGCTCGATGTTCACCTGCGCCTGGACGCGCAGCATCGACAGCCGGAACTCGCGGTCCAGCCAGCGCAGGTCGAACGGGGCGATCACACAGCTGGACTCGTCGCCCTCGTCGGGGCCGAGCAGGCGCTTGATGGTGAACCGAGTTCGCCGCCAGCGCTGGACGGCGCCATGGTCGCCCGCCTGGCGGGTGGCCTCGATCGCGCGGTCGATGCGCTCGATCTCGGTCGCGAGCACGCGCCTGCCGTACTCGACGGCCTCGGCGGTGGGGATCTCGAGCGCCACTCAGGCCGCCTTCGAGGTCCGGCACGCGTCGCAGGTTGTGCGCGGCCGATGGCCGGTGTAAGCGTCGAACTCCCTACCGCACTTCGAGCAAGCCCGAAGCCGGACTACCGGACCGTGCTTGGACTCGTAGTACGCCCGCTGCTTCTCGGCGAGGGTGGCCTTGTTGGACTCGTAGTACGCCCGCTGGTACTCGGCGAGGCTGGCCTTGCGGCATTCACCGTGAAGCTCCGGCGGGCGCCCTCGACCGTTGTACGGCGGGAGCGGTTCGCTGCAGCGGCGGCAGCATGAAGAAGAAATAACTCTGTCGCTAGAGACGATGGTGAGGTTCGGAGCTGGCGCAGGCGCGCGGCGGATCTGCCCACGAAGCGAGTGCCTGCACCGGCACACGCACGACGACGCGACGCACAGGCTGTGGGAACCGTCCCTGCACATGGCCGAGAGCCCGGCCTTCGAGTCGAGGATCGTCGTGGTCATGGCTAGGCAGCCACCGCCTCGACGATCAGGCCGTCCCCCTTGTGCACCAGGTCGATGTGGGCCTTGGCCCGCTCATGCGCTTCGTCTCGGTTGTCAGCGTCGCCGGCGGGGCCGTGCTGGGAGCAGAGCACTGACCAGCCTTCGCTGGAGCTCTGGACCGTGATGAGCGCCGTCGATGACGCCTGACGGGCGCCGTGGGCCTCGGTGAGGTGATCGGCGCGCCGGGCCTCGGCGAAGGCCATCGTGGTCGCCGGCGTGCGGCCAAGGTTGCCGCAGATGGCGCAGGTGACGGTGTAGAGAATTCGGCGCCCCTTCTTGGTCTCCTCGATCGAGACGAGGCGGCCGTCCTCCAAGTCCCGCTGTTCGTCGATCCCCTCAGCCGCGTCAGCCGCCTTCTGCTCGAGGCGGGAGAGCGGCAGCTCTATCTCGAGGCGTTCGGCGCAGGCGGAGCACAGATCGCCACCGTCGGGATCCGGGACCCAGCTGCAGCCGCCCTCGCAGGCGTTGTCCTCCGTGCACCCGCAGACCCTGCAGGCCCGCTCGGCCGTCGCCTCCTGCCTATGGGCGACCTCCTTTGCCGCCGTAGCCCGCTTGCGGGCCGGCACGAGTCGTGGCTTCGGGCCGCCGAGCTGTTCGGTCTCGAAGGCGTCGGGTTCGTACCCCGTCTCGGCCAGGAACCCGTAGAGCAGCTCGACGGGTTGGCTCCCGTGCCATGCCGCCCAGCCCATGCGGGCCCGGAAGTGTCCGGTCGACAAGGCGGCGGCCACCGCGACCCGGACCAGCCCGTCGGCCGAGGAGTCCGCGAGCTCGTGCAGCTCGGCCGCGTCGTAGTCCGGGACGCCGAGCCCGAGCATGGCACAGGCGGCCTTCCGCTCGTCGCTTCCGAGTTGGTCGACGAGCGCCCGGGCGATGAGCGGCACGGCCCGGGCGGCCGGCTGCTTCTTGGCGAGCACCGTCTTCAGGTGTTCCTCGCGCCGTGCGGAGGCGGCCTTCTTCGCCTTCTGCTCGTCGAGCTGCTTCTGCTCATGGGCGGAGCGCTGGCGGCGCGGCTGGGTCGCCACCTTCAGCTCCGAGTCGCCTCCCTTCTTGTGGCGCTCGGGCTTGGTGCAGACCTCGACGAGGGCCGGCTTGCCGGTGTAGCCCGTCGACACATAGGCGCCGTGGCATGGCTCCTTGCGGTGCTTGGCCTTGTCGATCTCCAGCTGCTCGCCGTAGAAGTACGCGCCGCCGCTGCCCTTCAGCGCGACGTAGGGCTTCTTGTAGCCGCGGGCCTCCTTCACGGACTTCCAACCCTTGGCCTTGATCTGCTCGGTGAGCTCGGCCGTGCGCCGGTCGCGTTCGATGCGCTCGAGTGCCTGCTCGGCTTCCCAGGACAGCTCATGGCGCTCGTCGCGCGTGCGCTTCTCCACCTGGTCCAGGACCTCTGGGTGGTCCTTCAGCTTGAGCAGGTCGGCGACGCTGTCGATCGGGATGCCGTCCTCGCTGGCGACGCCTACCTTGGCTGCGATCTTCGGCGGGAGCTCGAGCACGCCGAGCGACTTCGACACCGTCGCCTGGCTGACGCCGACGAGCTCTGCGATCTGCTTCTGCGTCTTCCCGGCGTCGGCGAGCTGCTTGAACCCTCGGGCCCGCTCGAGGGGCGTCAGGTCCTTGCGCTGGATGTTCTCCACCATGAACGCACCGAGGCGCCGCTCGTCGTCGAGCTCGCCGACGTCGATCGCCGGGACCTCCTCGAGCCCCGCCGCGATCGCGTGCGCAAGCCGCCGGGCCCCGGCGACGAGGATCCAGCCCTGGTCGCCGGCCCACCGAAGCAGCAGCGGCTGGAGGATCCCGTAGCTCTTGATCGACTGGACCATGTCGGCGTCGATGGCGATCTTCTGCCGAGGGTTGTCGGGGTCGTGGTCGATGTCACCGACCGCGACCTGACGGACGATCTGTTCTGTGCTCATGACGCCGCCGTCTCGGTGACCGCGAGCATCCGCTCGAGGAGGTCGATCGCAGAGGCCTTCGCTGACTCGATCTCAGGGCCAAACTTCTCTCTGATAGCAGCCTTGAACTTGGGCTTGAGCGCGTCGTAGACCGCGTTGCGTAAGCGCAGCCACCTCTCGGAGGCCTCCGCGGCCCACGCGGCCCACGCGGCCTCCGCTTCCCACGCGGCCCCCGCGGCCCCCGCGGCCCCCGCGGCCCCCGCGGCCCCCGCGGCCCACGCGGCCCCCGCGGCCCCCGCGGCCCCCGCGGCCCACGCGGCCCCCGCGGCCCACGCGGCCCCCGCGGCCCCCGCGGCCCCCGCGGCCCCCGCGGCCCCCGCGGCCCACGCGGCCCCCGCGGCCCCCGCGGCCCCCGCGGCCCCCGCGGCCCCCGCGGCCCACGCGGCCTCCGCGGCCTCCGCGGCCTCCGCGGCCCACGCGGCCCACGCGGCCCCCGCGGCCTCCGCGGGAACGCTCTTCTTGAGCTCCTCCACGAAGAGGACCTTGAACCTCGCGATCTTCTCGTTCCGGCGCGCGTAGGCGGCGTCCCGCGCGGTCGCCATGACGTTGCGGATGTGAGCCCAAGATTTCGGATCGTTCACGACGAGCAGTTGCTCGACCGTCCTCGCCTGATCGTCGAGTCCCGCGGCGCGCAGCCACAGCGGCACCCATTTGTGCACCAACCAGTCGGCCGCCATCCAACCCCGGGCGTCCTCCTGCTCCTGCGTTCCCCTCGTGCCGACCAGGCGCGCGATGTAGGGCCTGAGCTCCTGACGCCCGACGTCGTCGAGGTCGTCGTTCCACCGGCGCATGAACGCCGCGAGGATCGGGCTCGCGCAGTTCGGGCGGTCCGACCACTCCTCGCCGGCGAGGTAGGCGACGGCCTCCATGATGCACGCCCCGTCGTCAGGGCCGCTGTGGCCCCCCGATTCCAGGTGCCAGCCGAGAACGACGGGTAGGCGGTCTTCGAGAATTGTCACGCTGCGGTCTCCTCTTCTATTCGTGCCGAATGACGGTTGAGCAGACGCTCGAGGCGTTGGCGCTCGCGTTTGGTGAGAGGGCGGTGCTCGGAGAACATCGCCCGCCGGCGCAGCACGGCTAGCTCGAGCTCCTGGCGCAGGTCCCGGCAGTCGAGGGCTGCGGCCACGAAGGCAGCAGCAAGGGGCACGAGCAGGGCGGTCAGGCAGACGAGCCACAGGGGCGGCCAGAAGGTGATGCACATCACCTCGGCCAGCACGAGCAGCCCAAGAGCCAGCTGGCTGAAAAAGCGCCGGTCGCGGCAGCCCATCCGCAGCCCCTCGACCGGTGGAATGCCGTCGGGAGAGGTTCTCCTGAGACTCGGTTGGAAGCGGGCGGAGGAGGTATCTTCCACCGAACCGGTCGAGGAGCTGCGCATGGGCCGATTCACGACCGCTCCAGGAAGAGCGCCGGCAGGGCGACGACGCGGCCCGGGCGACGGGTAGTCGATGAACCCGAGAGAGCGCAGCGCGCCGAGGTTGTTGCCGTACACGCGCTCGACAGGCTCGAAGCCCCCACTCGGTCGGGGCCCCAGGCGCAGCGGTTGGTTCTTCACCCGGTCTTCTCCCGCTCGATCTCGTTCAGCCGCTTGTTCACCGCGACCGCCTCGCGCGCCGTGAGCTCCTTGGTCGTCTCCGTGCGGCCACCGGTCGCATCGCTGACCATGGCCCGGAAGTCCTCGAGATGGATCCCGAGGGCGCCCGCGCGGGCGTGTAGGTCTCGACAGAAGTCCGGAACAGCGTCCTCGGCGGGCGGCGGCTGGCCTTCGCCCTTTACCTGGGTGGGAGCGCGCTTCCCACTACGGCCGCTCTTACCTGGCGCTTGGCCCGTCGAGGGCGTCTGCTCCTCGGAGCCGTCGGAGGGCTGAGCGGAACGCACCGGTCTTGATGGGGCGCCGTGCCCCTCGGCCCGCGGTGGTCCGCTCGAGCCCTCGAACGATGCCGAGGGGAGGTTGGTATCGAGCCATGCGTTGATGCGCTCGTAGTCCTCGAGGCCGAGCTCGCCGGCCGGGCCGAACTCCTCCAAGATCGTCTGCTCGAAGGCGGCGACGCCGGCGGCGTCGAGAGCGTCGAGAAGCCGGTTGTGCGTGTCGACCCGGGCGCGTGCGAGGGCGACTCGGTCAGGGGAGGAGGCCGCTGTTTCAGAGGGTGCAGCAACAGGACCCGTCCGAGGCTCTCCCTCGGCACCATGGCGAGCTCCATCTTCCCCTGCCGCGTCCTGTGCCTCCCGCGCGCTCCGGGGACGTAAGCCGGTGCGCGGCACAGGCGGCGGGCTGTTCGACCGGCGGGGCCGCGGCGCTGGCGCCTCTACGGCCGCGATCTGGTCGGCCAATGACGATGATGCAGGCACCGTCGGCACGGGAGTGACGTTGCTGGCCGCCGGCAAGGCAACACCTGACGAGGGAGCCGGCTCACCGGCGGCCAGAGCAGGGGCGGCGATCGGCGAACCGCCGAGCGCGAGCGTATCCATGCGCGCATCGAAGTCGAGGACGACCTTCATGAACTTGAACGTCGTTACCTTCTCCGGTTCGGCCTTGGTCGGTGTCGGCCGTGTCTTGCTGTCCGGCACGAGCCGCAACTTGCCTGGCAGCACGGATCTACCGACTGCCTGAGCGATCCGGCGCGCCATGTCGAAGGAAGCGAGAAGTCCAGAGGCGCTGTAAAAGGAATGCGTTTCCAGTCGCCACATACCGATGCCCGGGATGTGAGCCAGCATGAACTGAACACGGGAAGTCAACTTGCAGTCACGCTTCTCGGGGTCGCAGAAGCAACGGCCGGCTTCATCGAGCTCGTTGTGTTCACCGTCACATCGGCGTTTGCAGCCGCCCGCGGACCACAGCTCGTAACACTGGGAGAAGGCCATATCGCTCACGAAGACCACGACGTCGATCTCCGTGGCCTCTGTGTAGAGCTCCCACTGGCCCTCAACCGGAGCGGTGTCGGTCCATTGCTTTACTTCACCTCCATAGAGCTCGGCGACGGAGTCGAGGGCTCGGCGCAGCGTGCTGGTGAATCGGAACCTCATGAGCTTGGAGGGGCGTCTCTTGCCCTTGTTTGGTCCAGACTCGATCAGTACCTGCTCGCCAAGTCGGATCCGACCTGTCTCATGGAGGGAAGCCTGCAGCTCGAGGATGCTCCGAATCGGGCTCACAGCGCGACCGCCGGGTCACGCTCGATCCGCCGGCGGAAGTCCTCGAGGAGCCGCAGGGCACGGTCGAGCTCGTCGAGGACCTCCTCGGCAAGGTCGCAGAGCTTGAGCGCGTCGTCCACGTCGAGGCCGTCGAGGCCCCTGACCTCCCAGCCGTTCCTCGCGCGGAGACGTAGACAAGTGACCTCATGGCGGAGGTCGGCGATATGCCTCATGCCGCCACCGGAACCAGGGGCTCACCAAAGACCCGCTTGGACGTTTCGATGTCCCAACGAGCCGCCTCGATCGAGTAGCAAAAGGCCTCGAAGATCTCTGGGCCACACGCGACGGGGAAGGCCCGGCACCATTCGGGCGTGATGTGGATGCAGAGACCGCCCTCCACGTTCGGCACGGGCACCGCTAGGGCGCGCTCGTCGGGACCGAGGGCGTAGTACCTCCTGCGGAACACCTCGAAGCGGCGAGGGCGCCATGCCGCTGCGAATTGGGCGTTGCGATACGCGGCCAGCTGTTCGGCGACGGTCGGGAAGGGCGTCGTGTCTTTCCCGGCACCCGTCTTCGTCTTGCGACTGACCTTGTAATCCGTGACCAACGGGACCTTCTGCAGCGCCAGAACGGCGTCGAGGGTTCCCGCGTACCCGTAGTCGGGGTGAAAGACAGTCATCTCGGCCGCCAGATATTCGGGCTGGAAATCCTGAGCCCACTTGTCGAACTGGTCGCAAAACGGCTTGAGCTCGTCGTCGCAGGGCGGCCGTTGCCCGGTGAGCGCGTACTCCTCGCACCAGGCGTGCACGGCGGACCCGAGCTCGGTCGCCGTGCGCTGGCCCTTCGGGGCCCGGAAGCGAGCACCTTTGAGCCATTCGACAGCGGCGTCCTCGCCTTGTTCCTCGATGATGGCGTGCAGAGTCTTCATCGAAGACACCGCTGCCTTGGCGGTCTCCTCGGCAGCCCAGTAGACGAGGCCCTCGTTGCCGCTCGCGGCTTTCAAGATGGTCGTGACGCTGTAGAGACGCACGTCTTCCGCGCCCGGCTTGTCGACCACCAGCTCGTCCCGAGCGATGTCGTCGCTCATGCGAGCCCCCACCGCGCATCCCAATCGCTCCAGTCGACGTCCTCCGACCGAGAAGGCACCGCGGGC